>Ga0207684_10000001_pt1 | contig 1115726 bp, 1109 predicted proteins | sample KBSK5501metaG_FD_184342 | JGI IMG/M metagenome (GOLD analysis project Ga0207684, IMG submission 184342) | Corn, switchgrass and miscanthus rhizosphere microbial communities from Kellogg Biological Station, Michigan, USA - KBS K5-50-1 metaG... | ecosystem: Host-associated > Plants > Roots >...
CGGTCGTTGACGCCTGGCCCCTGAGTCCCTGTGATGTAGCGAACAACGACCACGCTGGACGTGTCGGCGGGGTCAGCAGTCGCGCCACGCAGGCCTCTGGGGATAGCGCCGTCTGCAGACCGACCACTCTTGAAAGCGGATAGGGCAACGGAGACCGCTCCATTACCTCGTCTCGTGGCGCTATATCGAGGCTGACGCGCCCACTCCGAATCCCCTCAATCTGGTATCCGATCACAGTCCCGAATCCAAAGAAGATCAGCTCATGCCCACTGAACAGGCGGGCCGCATGCATCATGGCCAGCCGATAGGCGTCGAGACTGATCGGAATCAGACTGCCATGGTCATTGAAGTAGAAATTCGAACCGTCCTGCTCGGGTTGACCTGGAAGCACGCGCATCATCAAGAAGAAATCCACAAAGACATAAAGGAGCACCGCGCCGCCCACTACGTATACGAGGACCGGGAGGCCGCCCATTAGTCTGTCGACGGGTATCCGAGCGACAGCAACTACGACGACCACTGGTCCGAACACCAGGAAGACGATCGGGAATAGCGCTAGGGCCAAGTTCATGAGCGTGGGTCCGATTTGATCCGGGCCATAACTCGCAAGGTGCACACTGAGGGCAGCGACCGTCATCAATCCGGCGAACGCCAAGTAGCCCTTGGTTAGCGCAACTGGGAGCGTTCGGATGTCCATGCTCGATACCCCCGAGCGAGTTTACCTAGGCCGGCCCGATTCTCTTGCTTCTGTTTTGGCCTCCGTGAGCAGGCTTACCGCCCATCCGGCGGCTGATGAGGCTGGCGGTTCTGCCTCGAACGCACGAGCATTACAGTCGAGACGACGGCGGCAGCGATCAGGATGACAATGGCTGCCGTCACGCTGATGCCGGGAGGATTCCAAACGCCTATGAGCAAGACTCCGGCGATCATCGCCACTCCGAACGCCACCATGATCAGTCCACCGGCACGCCACGCGGCGGGGTTATCGCGACCGATCTGGCGCAGAAGCCACGGCTTACCTCGATAGGCTTCAGCTGCTCGATCCGAGACGCCCCGTATGTTGAAAAGGAATGCGGCTCCCAGCAGCGCGTAGAGCATCAGGAAGATAACCAGACCTACGGTGGGGCTCACTTGTACGGGCTAGTCTGCCTCAGGCAATTCCCTAATGAGCCCGCTAAGACAACTCTTCGATCTCTGATCAGCTAACCCATCCCGCCGCGCCGCATCGCCTACAGACCACCGGAAAAGAACATGACGAAAATGATGTTGGCGATTGTGAAGAAGGCCAGCACGGCCACCGCATCACCAACGTGACTCGAAAGATCGTTCCGATACTTGTACGCCGCGAAACCCACAATGAGCGCCTCGACTAGCGCCACTGCTCCGTGCAGCACACCGCCAAGCCACGACAACGGGAAGCTTGCGAGGTAGATAGCCATGAAGCAGAGCAGAAGCCACGCCACCAGCGCGATTACGCCTCCGACCACTAGCAGTGTGATGCGCAACAGCCTCACGGCCCTCACCGCCCATCCCACCGCGCCTGATCCCGGGTCAGTTGCTTGCATTCATCTGATGCATCCTGTACGCGAACTTATGTAGGGCCGCTGAAATCTGTCCATCAAAGGGCTTTCGCCACTTCGGGTCTGACCGGTAGAGGACCGTCAATTCAGCGCTAACGAGGTCTGCGTGGTTGTCCACAATCCACCCCAGCGGTTCGCTGCCGATGTGCCATAACTCGCGGTCACTCTGTGCCTGCTCGACTAGGAGCCTTACGAGTCGCCATCCACGCGGCGGATCGAGATCGTCATGCGTCAGTTCGTACACGCGGTTCCATAGGTCGGAGCCGGGATGATCGCGACCGTGCGTTTCCTCTAGCCAGTCGTGAGCCATATCCGGGTCACGCGACTCGTCTCGCCAATCGACGCCGTTACTACTCCAATCGAGAGTCATCAGGTCATCACCATCCCGCCGCGCCCCCTCACTTGCGGTATCACACCTCACTTCCTGCCGATGACCGAACACTGTTGAACGAGTTCACAACCGCCACAGCGATGTCTCCGCGAGCATTGGTCGGCGAGAAGAACGCGCCAAGCTTTACCCGTCGCTTGCCGCTCAGCCGTATTACGGGAACGTGGCCAGCACGGCCGAACCCGTCGTGATCGCTTTCCAAGACGACTTCCTGGATGTCGGCCCACTCAATCCAGCGAGGCCGTAACGGCGTGCCGACTAGCGCGCCACGAGAGTAGAACACCACGCTGCACATGCGCCAAAGGACGTAGATGTAGGCCACCGATACAAGGGTCAATGCAGCCCCAAACCACTTACCTCCGTTCGTCGGATCGATAACAAGTTGGTCCATCCCAATCAGAAGGAACACGCCGCAGCATCCGACAAGGAAGCATCCGATTACTCCCCGACGGTAAACATGCAATCGCCGCCCTCTAGATCGCAGACTCATTCGCGCTCCCGCCCCTCCGGCGGCTCGGGAGGATGGCTTTGCTCCTGCGCCGCATGGCTGGCTTTCATGCCGACCGGCCGGGCCACGTCTCGCCAAATTCGATATACCGCCTGACCAAGGTGAACCATTCGCTGCGCGACTTCGGGCCAAGGAACGGCAGAAACAAATCTGGGTCGATCTGGTCCCTCGGTTTATGGAACCGAACCGTGAGGTTGTGCAGGTCTTCCATGAATCCGATGACAAGCACCTGCTGGGCATCAGGAGTCGCGGCTGACAAGACGGTCTCGTACTCCGCGAACAACTCTTTGAGGCACGTGAAATCACGCGCCCTAGCCTGACGCACCACCCAGTCGGCAAGCTCGCCAATCAGGTTGAACGACTCCTCTTCAGTCCCACCGCCATCGCGGTACGAGACGAGCGAGTCGTGGAACCCCCGACAGGTCAACACGAGGCGGCGCACTGCGTCCTGCTCGCTGATCATCCCCAATACCTCCCCTGGGGCGGCTCCGGCGGCTGGTACTCGCCCTTGGCTCGTCGGATGCGCCTTGGTTTGCGAGGACGGCGGTCTAACTTAATGCCGAACCTGGTGATCGCGACTACGGCAACGACAACGACGACGAGCACAACCGCAACAAAGGCAATCCCAGCCCAGTCCACGCCGCTAGTCTGCCCCGGGGCATTGCCTCGTTGAGCAGGCTTAGGAGTCTTTCAGAGACCGTGGACGATCCACCTTTGGTGAAGCTCTACCGCGCACGGCCAGCTCTACTTCTTTCGGAAATGGTGATACGGCTGTGATACGGCGACCTTCCAGCACCAGCCGTGACACTCAATTCGTATTCAGATTTTGGTCGGGGGCCCGGGATTTGAACCCGGGGCCTCACGGTCCCGAACCGTGCGCGCTGCCAAACTGCGCCAGCCCCCGAGAGACTTGATTCTATGCCGCCGTGGAACGACGACCAGCTTCGAGGCAAACCGCGCTCCCGACCTCCGACCGCGGCGAACCCGGTGATTCTACCGGTCAGGTTGGCGGTGGCTCCGACGAGGTCTTGGCTTTCGCCGCCGCAGCCGCCCGCCTGGCTCGCCTGGACCGGATCTGCTGCCGGATGAAGATGGTCGCGATCAACGCCAGCACGAGGCCTCCCCAGATGAAGTACAGCGACGTGTGCGCCCGGAGCAGGTTCTCGAACTTCGGCCCGAAGTTGACCCCTATATAAAGGACGACCCCTGCCCAGATCGCCGTCGATACCGCGACGCTCGGCGCGAACACGCGATAGGGAATGCGAAAGACGCCGCACGCCACCGTGATCGGGATCCGGAACCCGGGGATGTGCCGGCCGAAGATGATCGCCAGCACGCCATAGCGCCGAAACCACTTCTCGGCCCTCTCGAGGCGCTCATGGCTGAGGTGGACATACTCGGCGAACTGACTCGTCGCGAGGCGCCGGCCGAACCGGGTCGAGATCAAATAGAGATTTGACGCGCCGCCGAGGACGGCGAGGATCAGGCCGAGCCAGGCGAGGATCCACGCCACGGGCGTGTGCGGCACGCGCGTACCGACGTACATGACAAACACGTCGCCCGGCGCGGGCAATGGGACTCCCGACTCTTCTACATACAGAAGCGCATAGCCGTACAAAAATGAGTTCCGGCTCAGAAAGCCTCGCAGCCAGTCGCTGGCGACCTGGACCGAGTCGGGCAGGTCGCCGTACAGGATGGCCAGCACGATGAGCGCCGCCAGGCCGGCCAGGCCGGCGGCGATGATCTGCAGACCCCGCGCGGTTCTCAGCAAGCCGCGACTACCGGACGAGGTCGGGGTCGACGACGGCCTTGGCCGCCATCAGAGTGGCCGTCGCGTCGGCCACGCGCGAGTGGTCGTCGCGATTCTCGACGAACGCGCTCACGTAGACCAGCGTCCGGCGGACGTGGTCGACATTGCCGACGATGCGGACAGTCTCGCCCAGCTTCAGCGGGCGACGCAGGCTCACCTGCAAACGCCCGGTCACGCCTGGATGGCCCGCGTGCCACGCCGCCCAGCCGACCGCCTCGTCCAGCATCAAGGCGACGATGCCGCCGTGCGCCATCCCTGCCCAGCTCTGGAATCGCGGTGGGACCTCGTAGTAGGCGATCGAGCCCTCGGGTCCGGGCTCGAACTTCAGCTGGAGACCGTCAGGGTTGAGCGGGCCACACCCGAAGCAGTGCCCGTCGAAATGGACCTCCACTCAGCCGCGGCAGTTCCACGTGCCGACAATTCGCTCGGCTCCCCTCTTCCCCGTCGCGGCGCTGGTCAGCGACGCGTCGATGGTCCCCGACTGCATGCTGCGGTCCATCGTCAGCATCACCTTGTCCGCCGGAAGCTTCGCCGATGGGTCCGCGTCCTGGTTCAACCACGCCTTCGAGCTGTCGGGCGCCTGGAGGGAGATCTGTACGTCGCGGTTCGAGTACGTGCCCGGCCCGCGGAAGTTCAGCACGTTGATGCTGAGCTGCCATTCGTTGCCGCTCGTGTCGACCGTGGTGTAGAAGACCGATGCCCAAACCTCGCCGTTGCGTGCCTTCGACCCCGAGCAGAACGTCTGCTGTGGCCCCACGTCGGCGACCACGGTTGTGATCCTGCCCGGCAAATCGCCGGTCAGTGTCAGGTTCTGGTTCCAGCTGCCCTGGGCGAGGACGGGCGACGGCGATGGATCCACCTTGCTGGTGTTCTGGCCGCAGGCTGCAAGAACGAGTACAGAGACGATGCCCACAACCCGGAGCATGTGGTCGAATGTTAGCCGTGGCGGCCAGGTCCGAGCAAATCAGCCGGGCCATGAAGTCTCTCGAGGCTGCTTACCTGATCGGGGTCGAAGGCGTGACCGAGATCTGGCTCGTGCGCCACGCCGACTGCTACCAGCAGATGGTCGAGGTCGACGACCCACCGCTGAGCCAGCTCGGCCGGGAGCAGGCGCGACGCCTGGGCGAGCGGGTCAGGCGCGTGAAGCCGGTCGCGGTCTACGCGAGCCCATACCGCCGCGCCATGGAGACGGCGCGGGCCATCACCGACGACGTTCGCGTCGACCAGCGGCTCATCGAGATGCCCCTCGAGATCTCCGAAGACGGCACGCTCGAGTTCAAAGAGAAGCCCGAGTCGGCCGTGTCACGCATGCGCGGTGTGCTCGATGACGTGGTCCGCGACCACGAGGCCGAGCGCGTAGTGCTCGTAAGCCACGGCGCGTCGATCATCGCCTGCCTCACCGACGTGATGCGCCTCGAGGCCGGCCAGCTGCGGCTGCTGCCGTACTACACCAGTGTCAGCATCGTCCGCGACCTCGGCGACAGGCGCATGGTCGGCACGTTCGGCGACGTCGCCCACCTCGAGTGACCGAGCAAGTTCGCGCCGACCTCGGAAAGGTGCTCGGCACCGCCGTCGAGATCGAACCGATACCGGAGGGTCACTCGGGGTTCACCTACTTCGTGCGCGCGGGCTCGGCCAACTACGTGCTGCGGGTGCCGCCGCCGGGCGCTCGCATCGCCGGGCCCGCCGACGTCGTCCGGCAGGGCCGGATCATGGCCGCGCTGCACAACGCGGGTTTCCCCACGCCGGCGATCAAGGCGATGAGCACCGAGCCCGTGATCGACGGCCGGCCGTTCATCCTCATGGAACAGGTCGGGGGCGCGCGCATCGAGAAGGCCGCGCAAACAGAGACGCCGAGCGAGATCGCCCGCTCCGCGGTCGACGTGCTCAAGCGACTGCACTCGCTGCCGCTGGAGCAAACCGGCGTCGGCGACGAGGAGGCCGTCGGCCTGGCCGCCGAAATGATGCGCTGGGGGGCGCTCATGCAGCGGGCGCCGGAAGAGCTGACCCCGCGCGCCGGTGAGCTTGGCGGTCTGCTCGCCGCCAACCCTCCGCCCGAGCGAGTGCCGACCCTGGTCCACGGCGACTACCACTACGGCAACATGCTTTTCCGCGGGCACGAGCTCGCCGCCGTCCTCGACTGGGAGATCGCGGAGATCGGCCAGCCGCTCCTCGACCTCGGCGCCCTGTGCGTGGTTGCCGGCCGCCACCCCGGCGAATGGCCCGTGGTCCGGAACTCGGAGCTGCTCGAGATGTATGGAGTCACCGAGAGCGAGATGCGCTGGTACCTCGCGATGACGCTCTACAAGTACGCCTCGATCTTCGGCTACAACCTCATGCTCCATCGTCGCGGCAAGCGGCCGGACCCCATGTACGAAGGCCTCACCGATACCATCACGGGCATGATCGACGCGGGGATCGAGCTGCTGTGAGCTGGGACTTTTCCACCGAGCCAGAGTTCGAGACAAAGCTCGAGTGGATGCGCCGCTTCATGCACGACGAGGTGTATCCGCTGGAGGTCCTCGACATCGACGACAGCGGGTTCTGGCGCGCCGTCCGGCCGCTGCAGCAAGAGGTCAAGAGGCAGAAGCTGTGGGCGACGCACCTCCCGCCGGAGCTCGGCGGCCAGGGCTACGGCCAGGTGAAGCTCGGCCTCATGCACGAGATCGAGGGCGCGTCGGTCTGGGGCCCGATCGTGTTCGGCAACCAGGCGCCCGACTCAGGCAACTCCGAGATCCTTGCCCACTTCGGCACCGACGAGCAGAAGCAGCGCTGGCTCTATCCGCTGCTCGACGGCAAGATCCGCTCGGCCTTCTCGATGACGGAGCCCAACACCGCGGGCTCAGACCCGACCCTGCTCTCGACCACCGCTGAACTGCAGGGCGACGAGTGGGTCATCAACGGCCACAAGTGGTTCACGTCGAACGGCATGATCGCCGACTTCCTCATCGCCATGGTCGTCACCGAGCCTGATGCCGACACCTACGAGCGCGCGTCGATGCTCATCGTGCCCGCCGACGCGCCGGGGCTGAAAAAGCTGCGCAACATCCCGACGCTGGCCGGTGAGCACGAGCGATTCGGCTACGGGCATGCGGAGATCGTCTATGACAACGTGCGCATCCCGGCGGCCAACGTGCTTGGCGAGCGCGGCCAGGGATTCCTGATCGCGCAGGCCCGTCTGGGTCCCGGCCGCATCCACCACTGCATGCGGTGGCTCGGACAGGCGCGCCGCGCCTTCGACATGATGTGCGAGCGCGCGCTGCAGCGAGAGGCGTTCGGCAAGAAGCTCGCCAGTCACGAAACGGTGCAGAACTGGATCGCCGACTCGGCGGCCGAGATGCAGGCAGCACGTCTGATGACGCTGCACGCGGCCTGGATCATCGACACCCAGGGCGCGGGCGCCGCGCGCAAGGAGATCTCGCTGATCAAGTTCTTCGGCGCCAGGGTCCTGCACGACGTCATCGACCGCTCGATCCAGGTCCACGGCTCCCTCGGCTACTCCGCCGACCTGCCGCTGGAGGAGATGTACCGGCACGCCCGGGCGGCGCGCTTTTACGACGGTCCGGACGAGGTCCATCGCGTGTCCGTGGCGCGCCAGATCCTGGCCGGCTACCGGCCTCCGGAAGGCCTTTGGCCGCGCGAGCACGTGCCGACGCGCCGCGAGGCGTCGCGGCGCAAGTTCGCCGCGCTCCTGGAGGCGGCGATCACCGATTCCTAGCTAGCCCGGCACCGACTCCGCCAGGTGGAGGCGGTCCCAGTCGGAGTATTCGCCGTTGACGTGGATGATCCGGGTCAGCCCCGCCTGTTCCAGCAGGCTGGCGGCGATCCCCGCCCGGTAGCCCGACGCGCAGTGCACGGCGACGGGAGCCTCGCGCGGGATCTCGTCCGCTCGATGCGGCACATCGGGCACGTACATGTGCACGGCGCCCGGGACGTGGCCCGACACCCACTCGTGCTCGTCGCGCACGTCGACCACGGTCATGGGCTCCGCGCTCAGCACCCACTGCGCCATGTCCTCTACGTCGACGGTCTCAAACGAAGAAACGTCCCGGCCGCTCGACCGCCACGCGTCGATGCCGCCGTCCAGGTGACCCGCGATGGAGTCGTACCCGATGCGCAGCAGCTCTCGCTGCGCCTTGCGCAGATCGCGATCAGCGGCGCCGACCAGGACGAGGGGACGGCCACGCGCGACGAGCCAGCCCACCCACGCGCTGACCGGACCGTCGATGCCGACGCTGTAGCTGCCCGGGATGTGGCCGCGGTCGTAATCGCGCCCTGTGCGCACGTCCACCACCGCCGCGCCCTCCTCCTTGCGGCGCGCCACCTCGCCGGCGGACAGCCTGGGCAGCGCGGGCAGCGAGCGGCCGAGCAGCGCCGGGCCTGCTCTGTTGACCGCCGCCATGTCCCGGTAGTAGGTCGGGTACCGGTGCTGGTTCAAGGCGAGGGCCAGGAACGGCATCACCTCGGTCGTCCGGAAGAACGGGTTCGACTCGCGTTCGTGACCCAGCGTGGTCTCGTGCCCGGAGCGGCCGCCAGTGCCGCAGAAAGACCCGCCGCCATGCGTTGGGAAGACCGCGATGTCGTCGGGCAGCCCGCGCAGACGGACCTGCAGCGTGCCCAGCGCTTCGAGGGCGAGATGGACGGCGAGATGAGGGCCGAAGAGGTCGGTCCGCGCGATCGCACCGAGCATCACCGCCCCGCCTGAGAAGAGCGCGCGCTGCCGGCCCCCAGCGCTCAGGAGGTACGACTTGTGGTCGGGAGTGTGACCTGGGGTGCGGAGGGCTTGCAGGCCGATGGCGCCGATGCTCAACTGTGCTCCGGGTGCGAGCTCCGCGATGTCCGCGCCGACTTCGGCCTGCAGCTCGCGGCAGCCGGAAACGTAGTCGTTGTGCAGATGCGTGTCGAGCGCGTGGGTGAGCTTGATCCCCAGGTCGGACGCGATATTCAGGTAGCGCTCGATGTCTCGCAGCGGGTCGATGACAAAGCCCACGCCATGGTCGGGGTCGGCGACGAGAAAGCTCGCGTTCCCCAGCTCAGCCGCCGGGATCGCCTCGACGGTGTACATGCCCCTCCGGCGCTTCGCGCCACCTCCCGACTGAGTGGAGAGGAGTTTAGAAAGAGAGCGGAGCGGTCGTCAGCAGGACGTAGATCGTCAGCAGGGTGATCAGGATCGCGCCGCCGTAGAACACCACCTGCGCGGGGACGCCGCGGGCCGCGGGGATGCCCAGGTCTACCAGCAGGTAGCGGAGCCGGTGCGCGAAGTGAAAGAACGGCGCCGCGATCAGGACCAGCAGGTAGAGCTTGACGATCGGGTTGGCCAGCAGGTCGAGATCGCCCGGCGTCGCGACCTTCACGATGCCAAGCGGTCCCAGGATGCCCTGGAACACGATGTGGACCGGGAGCAGGATGGCCGCCAGGACCCCGCCCTGCGCGAACAGGAACCACCAGATCAGGTGCGGGATGGCCACGCGGGACTGTGCGTGCTCGCTCACTTCGCCAGCCACACGAGCAGGAATCCGATGACGACCGAGGCGCCGATCCACGCCGCGAACTGCGAGGCGACGATCACCCGCGACGACACCGGTCTGTCGAGGACTTTAAGGTGGATGATCGTGCCGGCCAGGCTGAGGAACGTCCAGCTGTGGTAGAGCGCGAACGGCAGGCAGATGATGCTGAAGATCGCGAACGCCGGCAAGGCCGGCTTGACCATGGCCTGGTAGTGCGGTGCGTTGTAGATGTCCCAGAGGAGCCAGAGCAGCCAGATCGCGAGGGGCAGCGAGGTGAACTCGCGCACGGTGTAGAGGAAGTAGTGGCGATTGCGCGTCCACCAGCCGGCGGGCATCCGCCATGGGTAGTAATGCGGCGTGGCGTGGGCTTCGGTGTCGCTCAATCCCGGTTGCCGTACGGAAGCACGAAGCGCATCGTGGTGTCGAGCTTGGTCTGCTGGATCGCCTTCGCGGGATCGACGCCCTTCGGGCACACCACCGAGCATTCGCCGACGAAGCTGCACTCCCACACACCCTCGGCGTCGCCCAGGACCGGCAGCCTCTCCTTCAAGCCCTGGTCTCGCGAGTCGAGGTTGTAGCGCCGGGCCAGCGCGGTCGCGGCCGGTCCGAGGAACTCGTTGTTGAGCCCGTAGACCGGGCAGGCCGCGTAGCACAGCATGCAGTTGATGCACTCGCTGAACTGCCGGTAGTCGTCGATCTGCTCGCTGGTCTGGTAGTGCGCGCCGGCGCCGAGCGGGATCTCCTGCTGGCGGATGATCCACGGCTTGATGGACTTCAGCTTGTGCATGAAGTCCTCCATGTCGATGACGAGGTCGCGGATGATCGGGAAGTTGTTCAGCGGCTGGACCGTGATCGAGCGCGGCCAGTAGTCGCGCAGGAACGCGTTGCAGGTGAGCTTTGGCGTCCCGTTGACCATCATCCCGCAGCTGCCGCAGATGCCCATCCGGCACGACCAGCGATAGCTGAGGCTGCCGTCGACGTTCGACTTGATGTAGTTCAGCGCGTCGAGGACGACCATGCTCTCGTCGGGGAAGGGGATGTCATAGGACTGCACACGCGGCGCCTTGTCCTTCTCGGGGTCGTAGCGCGTCGCTCGAATCGTGATTCGCTTGTCGGCCATTTTCAGTAACTCCGCGCCTGGGGCTGGAACCTGGTGATGTGGACGTCGCGGTACTCGAGGCGCGGGCGCGCGCCCTCGCGGCGGAACGCAAGCGTGTGCTTGAGGAACTTCTCGTCGTCGCGCTCGGGAAAGTCGCGCCGCGCGTGCGCGCCGCGTGACTCTTCGCGGGCCAGGGCTGAGATTGCCATCGTCTGCGAGAGCTCCAGCATGAAATCGAGCTCGATCGCGGCGGTCATCTCGGTGTTGAACGTGTGGCTCGTGTCCTCGACCTTGATGCGGCCGAAGCGCTCGCGCAGGCCGCCGAGGCGCTCGATCAGGCTCGCCAGCCCCTCCTTGGTGCGGAAGACGCCGGCGCCGGCGTCCATCTCGTGCTGCATCTCCTCGCGGATCGCGCCCATGCGCTCGCTGCCGCCTTTCTTCTCCAGGAACTCGCTCTCCACGCGCCGGGCTTCGTCCCACAGCATCGCGTCGACGGGGTTGGCGGTCACCGGCCTGGCCGACGCCGCGTACTCGGTTGCAGCGCGGCCGGCAGCGGCCCCGAAGACCAGGCACTCGGACAACGAGTTGGAGCCGAGCCGGTTGGCCCCGTTCAGGCCCACGTTCGCGACCTCTCCCGCGGCGTAAAGCCCGAGCATCGGGGTCGCGCCTGCGATGTCGGCGTCGACGCCGCCCATCATGTAGTGCTGCACGGGCCGCACCGGGATGGGCTCCTTGACGATGTCGATGCCCACGAACTCGCGGCCGAGCTCGCGCATGAACGGCAGCTTGCGGTCGATGACCTCCTCACCGAGGTGGCGCACGTCGAGGTGCAGATACTTGCCGTGCGGGCCATCGAAGCCGTGTCCCTCCTCGAACTCGGTGATCATCGCGCGGGAGATGATGTCGCGCGGGCCGAGCTCCATCTTGTTCGGCACATAGCGCTTCAAGAAACGCTCGCCCTGGTTGTTGAGCAGGTAGCCACCCTCTCCCCTCACCGCCTCGGTGATCAGGATGCCGGTGAACGGCAGGCCCGTCGGATGAAACTGCACCATCTCCATGTCCTTCAGGCCGACGCCTGCCCGGTAGGCGAGCGCCATCCCGTCGCCGGTGCAGATGTTGCCGTTCGTGGTGAAGGCGTAGATGCGGCCGAGCCCGCCGGTGGCGAGGATCACCGATTTGGCGGTGATGGCGTCGAAGCGGCCGCTGCGTATGTCGAGCGCGACCACGCCGACGCAACGGCTGTCCTCGACGAGCAGCTTCGTCACGAATGCCTCGTCGTGGCGTGTGATCTGGTCGTACTTGAGCGAGGTCTGAAAGACCGCGTGCAGCATGTGGAAGCCGGTCTTGTCGGCGGCGAAGCAAGTGCGCCAGGTGGTCATTCCGCCGAACGGCCGCGCTGATATCTTGCCGTCGGGGTCGCGACTCCACGGGCAGCCCCAGTGCTCCATCTGGATGACCTCGATGGGAGCTTCGCGGACGAACGCCTCGACGACCTCCTGGTCGGCCAGGTAGTCGGACCCCTTCACAGTGTCGAAAGCGTGTTTCTCGTAGGAGTCTTCGGGTCGCAAAGCGGCCGCGGCGCCGCCCTCGGCGGAGACCGTATGGCTGCGCATCGGGTACACCTTGGAGACCATCCCGACCCTGGCTCTCGGGTTGGCCTCGACGGCAGCTATCGCTGCCCTGATGCCGGCGAGCCCTCCGCCGACGACCAGGACGTCATAGCTTTCGAAGTCCACTTGCGTGTCGATTCTATTGGGACGCGAGAATTGGCCGTTTGTGAGCACACCTTTCTGGCCGCGGCCGCCCGAGCGCTATCCGGGCGCCCTGCCGGCGAAGGCCGACGTGCTGGTCGTCGGCGGCGGCATCGCTGGCACGAGCCTTCTCTGGCACCTGGCCGCGCGCCGGATCGACGGCGTGCTGGTGGAGCGCCATCACCTGGCGTGGGGGGCCAGCGGACGCAACGCGGGATTCCTCCTCGCGGGCGTCGCCTCGAGCTACGCCGAGGCCGTCCGCACGTACGGACGCGAGAAGGCGCGCGAGGTGTGGGAGCTGACCAACGAGAACCAGGACCGCATGATCGAGGCGGTCCAGGGGCAGCAGGTCGGGCATCGCAGGCTCGGCACGGCGATCCTCCCCGACAGCGATGAGGAGCGCGCCCTGCTGATCGAGTCCGAGCAGCTGCTGCACGAGGACGGATTCCAGGCGCGCTGGGACGGCACACGGCTCATCAACCCTCGCGACGGTGAGTGCGACCCGGTGGCGGTGGTGGCCGCGCTGGCGCGGCAGGCGAAGGCGGGCGCGATCCGCGAAGGCGTGAATGTGACCGCGCTGGAGTCGCGGCGACATGGCGTGATCGTGCTCGCGGGTGAGGCGAGCTGCGAGGCGGGCGTGGTGATCCTCGCCACCAACGCCTACACCACGCAGCTCGTGCCGTTGGTGAACATTCAGCCAACGCGAGCGCAGATGCTGGCGACCGGGCCGGAGTCGCGCTCCCTGGTCGACCTGCCCGTCTACTCGCATTTCGGCTACCGCTACTGGCGGCAGCTGGCGACCGGTGAGGTGCTGGTCGGCGGCTGGCGGGATAAATCGCTGGAGACGGAGAAGACTGACGACGACTCGCCGACGAGCGAGATCCAGGACCAGCTCGAGAGGGCGGCGCGCGGCCTGGGGGCGAAGTCGGAGATCACGCACCGCTGGGCGGGGACGATGGGGTTCACCGAGTCGGGGCTGCCGGTCGCGGGGCCGCTCGAGGGAATGCCGAACGTCTACATCTGTGCGGGGTTCACGGGGCACGGCATGGGCTTCGCCTTCATGACTGCTAAGGGCGTGGTTGGTCAGATCTAGCAGGCGACACCTGCCCCTCCGGCCGGCTTCGCCGGCCACCTCCCCATGAATGGGGAGGAGTTAGCTCTCATACTCCCTTCCGGCGGCGCTTCGCGCCGCCACCTCCCCGACGAGCGGGGAGGTGAAGCTCCTCCAGCCCGCCCCTCCGGCCGGCTTCGCCGGCCACCTCCCCATGAATGGGGAGGAGTTATTTCTCTGGGAGGCTTCGCTCGAGGAAGTCCAGCCAGTTGCCGCCCATGATGCCCTCGATCTGCTGGCGGTTGAAATGCAGGCGCAGGCGCGCCGGCAGCTCCTTCAACTTCGTCAGCGAATCGATCGGCGCGTGCGCGGCATCGAAGCCGCCGTCGAGGTCGGTGCCGAGACCGACGTGCTCCGGTCCTCCCGCGGCGCGCGCGTGGTGGACGATGTGCTTGACCACGTCCTCGAGGCTCGACCGGCCCTTTGCCCGCAGGTGCTGCTGGTAGAAGCTCACCCCGACCACCCCGCCGCGACGCCCGATCTCGGCCACCGTATCGTCCGTGACCTGGCGGTCGCCGGGCACGATAGGCCTCGCGTTCGAGTGCGATGCCATGATCGGGCCTCGCCACATCTCGAACGCGTCGGCCACGGCCTGGTCGGCCATGTGGCTGAGGTCGAGGATCAACTTCTGGCGCCGCATCGCCTTGAGGAGCTGGCGGCCGAGGTCGGTCAGGCCGCCGGGCGCGCCCGTGCCGCCGCTGTAGCGGGTCCTCCCCCACGCCGGGCCGATGATGCGGACGCCCCGCTCCGACCAGGCACCGAGCTGTGACGGGGTCTCAATCGGGTCCGCGCCTTCCATGAGCATCACGGCGGCCAGGCGACCCTTCTTCCAGCCGCGCGTGTAGGCCGCGAGCGCGAGCCGGTCGCCGATGAAGTCGAGCCCGCACGAACGGTAGTAGTTGACCTCGGCGGTCGCCATCACGTTCGCCTCGTGCGGCGTCTCGTAGACGAAGCGGGTCCGCATCGACCGTTCGGCGCGCGCCGGGGCCGTGTACAGGGTGGCGAAGATCAACCCGATCTCGGCAGCGAGGAGCGACGAGCGGCTGACCAGGTAACCGGGGGCCGGCGGTTGGAGGAACCCACGACCGGCCGAGATGGCGTTCCAGGCGATGTCGAGGTGCGCGTCGACGATCAACTCCAGGCAATGATGTTGCAATCAGGAAGCTGAATCTGGTAATAATGTAGTTATTCACTATGAACGACTCTGAATTGAAGCAACTCAAGCTCGGCGCCTCAGAGCTTGCCCGCGGCGAGGACGGCAAGCTGTACGACCGCACCTTTCGCGCCCTCATGAACCCGCTGAACGTGGACACCACGGCCATCGAGGCGCTGACCGCGCTGCGCATGGCGGGGCGCAGCCTGATGCTCCTCCAGGAGCGGTGGGCGGAGCAGCACAAGCTCAGCTCGGGCCGGCTCGGCGTCATGTTCCGGCTCATGCGCTGCGGCGACGCCCCATTGGGTGAGCTTGCGGAAGCGCTCGACTCGACACCGAGGAACATCACCGGGCTCGTCGACCACCTCGAGCGGGACGGGCTCGTGGAGCGGGTGCCCGACCCCGAAGACCGGCGCTCCGTCCGGGCGCGGCTGACAGAGAAGGGCCGGACGACGATCGGCGCGATCTGGAAGGAAGGGATGGCGAACCAGTACGCAATGGCTGGGGGGCTGACCAAAGAGGACCTGGCGCAGCTGCGACACCTGTGCCTGTTGCTGGTGGAGAACGCCAGGAAGGAGCTGGGCAAGTGACCGAGGAGACGAAGAGCATCACCCACGGGCTGTCCCGCGGCCGGGTCATCCTCGCCACCGCGGGCACGATGCTCGCCCTTTTGCTGGCGGCGCTCGACCAGACGATCGTCGGCACCGCGATCCCCCGCATCGTGGCCGACCTCAACGGGCTCGACCGCCTCGCTTGGGTGACCACGGCCTACCTCGTCACCTCGACGACCATGACCCCGATCGCCGGCAAGCTCGGCGACCTCTTCGGGCGCAAGCCCTTCCTGCTGGCCGGCATGGTCGGATTCGTCGCCGCCTCCGCCCTGTGCGGCCTGTCCCAGGACATGACCCAGCTCATCGTGTTCCGGGGCATCCAGGGCGTCTTCGGCGGCGTCCTGTTCGCGACCGTGTTCACCGTCATCGGCGACCTCTTCCCGCCTGAGCAGCGCGGCCGGCTGGCCGGCCTGTTCGGCGGCGTGTTCGGCCTGAGCTCGATCGTCGGCCCCACCACCGGCGGGTTCATCACCGACCACTGGAGCTGGCGCTGGGTCTTCGAGGTGAACATCCCGGTCGGCATCATCGCCGTGCTGGTCGTGCTGGCCGGCCTGCCCTACGTCCGCTCGAAGGCGTCGTGGCGCGACATCGACTTCTGGGGAGCCTTCACCCTCGCCGCCGGCATCGTCCCTCTGCTCGTCGCACTCTCGATCACGCGCGACCACGCCTGGACGTCACCGGAGGTTACCGGCCTGCTCGCGATCGCGGCGGCCATGCTCGCCGCATTCATCTTCGTCGAGTCCCGCGTGGAGCATCCGATCGTGCCCCTTCACCTGTTCAAGAACTCGACGTTCAGCGTGAGCATGATCGTCGGCTTCCTGACGGCCTTCGGCATGTTCGGCTCGATCCTGTTCACCCCGCTGGTCTTCCAGGGGGTGCTCGGCATCAGCGCCACGAACTCCGGCGCGCTGATCACGCCCATGATGTTCGGCCTGCTCGCCGCGAGCACGACGACGGGTTTCGTGATGCGGCGGATCAAGTACTACCGCTTCCTCGGCACGCTGGGGGTGGCCGTGATGATCGTCGGCATGTGGCTGCTCTCGCAGATCACGACCTCAACCGCCGAGTGGATCGTGGTCCGGGACCTGATCGTCGTGGGCCTCGGCATCGGTGTGACCTTCCCCCTGTACCTGACCGCCGTCCAGACCGCCCTGCCTCGCCAGTTCCTCGGGGTCGCTTCGAGCCAGATCCAGTTCTGGCGCAACCTGGGCGGCACGGTCGGCAGCGCCATCCTGGGCGCCGTCCTGTCGAATCGCCTGCCGGGCTACCTGACCGACCGGGTATCCGCTCTGGGCATCCCGCCGGAGCAGCTCAAGAACATCCCCAACACGGGCAACGCGAACGCGATCCTCGACCCAACCCTGATCCCGCACCTGCCGCCGGTGATCGTGACCGCGATCCGGGCGGCCCTGGCCGACTCCCTGCACGACATCTACATCTTTGCCGGGGCCATCCTCGTCCTGGCCCTGGTCGCCACCGTCTTCATGAAGGAAGTCCCCCTGACGTCCGGCCGAGCGGGCCAGGGCTTTGACGCGGCGCCGGTCGAGCTGGAGGAGGAGGAGAGGGCAAGGACCGTCGTCGCCCGGTAAAGGCCTGTAAGGAGGTGCCTCCAAATCCTCGGCAGGCGAGTTAGAATCGCCACCGCACGCAGAGGGGTAGACCGGCCGGCATCGTCCGGGCCTCAGCGCGAATACAAGGGGAGGCCAGTTCGGTGACGGTGAGCTTCGTGGATCGGACTTTGACGTGTCGTGACTGCGGTCGGGAGTTCCTCTTCACGGCCGGGGAGCAGGAGTTCTACCAATCGCGGGGGCTGCAGAACGAGCCGCGCCGGTGCCCGGAGTGCCGGGCGGCGCGCCGGGCAGCCGATGGCAACGGCGGCCGGGCGAGGGTCATGCACGACGTGATCTGCTCGAACTGCGGCAAGCCCACCCAGGTGCCGTTCGTGCCGACAGGGGCGCGGCCGGTGTACTGCCTGGACTGCTTCCAGACGGTAGGTCGGCGCTAGCCCGCACCCGCTCCTGCGGCGATAGTCCGGACTATCGACCGCTTCAGCGCGCGTCGTTCGCGCGTTGGTCCGGACTAACGCCGGTTGGTGGGCGCCCGCTCAGGCGATCGCGATCGGCCGCACCGGCGAGCCAGTGGCGCCCCGCATCTTGAGTGGAAGGCACACGAACAGGAACTCGTGGACTCCGGCAGCGGCCAGCTCCTCCAGGTTCAGGTTCTCGATGATCGGGATTCCCGCCCGCACCAGGAGCAAGACGTGGCCCGGCAGCGTCACCTTCAGCTCTGGGTCCGGAGGCCCTATGACGTCGAAGGCCATGTTATCCGCGCCCACGGCGGCGACCTTCCGCTCGATCAGCCACCGCGAGCCGCCGGCGCTGACGCCAGGCGCCTTGAGGTACCGCTCCGGGTCCGACCAGAGCTTCCCCCATCCCGTACGCACGAGCACGACGTCGCCTGCTCGGATCTCGGTCTTCGAAGCTTCCTCCAGCTCCTCAGAGCTGATCGCGTGCTCCGCGTCGCGCGGCACGTCGAGCAGCACCCCTCGGGCGACGATCGGCGCCATCGTCTCAATGCCCAGCTGCTTGAAACCTGCTGACGTCTGAACCTCGTCGGCGGCGACCCCGCCGTGCAGCATCAGGTTTTCGGCCTGGTGGGCGAGGGCGTCGATGTGCGTTCCCGAGTGCTCCGGCGTGACGATGATCCCGGAGGCTCCAGTCCGTGCCTCTGGCGCGCCGTGGGCGTGGTGACGGTGCAGGAAGTAGTTGAAGCCTGGCGCGTGCGCAGGGTGAGTGGGCGCGCCGGCGTAGCGAGGCTGTTCCAGGTCGAAGACGCGCGCCGAGTGGATCGACTCGAGCAGCCCGGCGATCAATCCCTGTAGCGGTAGACGATCCGGCCCCGGGTGAGGTCGTAGGGCGAGAGCTCGACGCGGATGCGATCACCAGGCGTGATCCGGATGAAATAGCGCCGCATGCGGCCGGCGGCGTAGGCGATCAGCTTGTGGCCGCCCTCCACCTCGACCTCGAACATCGCGTTCGGCAGCGCCTGGGACACGACCGCGTCCATGACGACGGCCGGCTCCTTGTTGTCGCCGTCTTCGCGGTCCGGCTTGCGTGCTTTCTCCGGTCGCCGCGGCGCGCGGCGGCCTTTGTTCTTGCCCAAGACTCGTGAAGTCTAAAGGCGTGACGTACGCGAGGTCAGCCGCGCCTCGAGGTCTCGCGCGAGCTCCGGCGAAAGCTGGTCGACCGCGACCAGGCGGTGCAGGGTCTCGATCCAGCGCCGGTCGCCGGCGACGGCTTTCGCGATCAGCTCGCACGCCGCGTCGACCAGTCCGTTCTGCGCGAGCCCATACCCGGCCCAGAACTGGATCTCGGTCATCTCCGGAGCGAGGGCCAGCGCGTCCTGCATGCGCGTCGCCGCGGTCGCCACGTCCTCTTGCTCCGCTGCTCTTTCGGCGTCGTCCATCGCCATGTACGCACGCTTGATGCGGAGCAGCCGGCGAAGCTCGAGCAGCGGGTCTTCGGCGTCCTCCACGCGCAAGTCGATGAGGCGGTCCTCCCACGACCTGCCTGTCGGCATGCCGGTGACCACGAGCATCGCCGCCGACTGCTTGCCGCGGATGTCGCCGCCCTCCGCCTCCGCGGCGTCGAGCGCGGCCAGCATCCGTTCCGCGAGAGGACCCTCGGCCGCGAGGTACGCGTCGTGCATCGCGTCCCAGACCGTCTCCTTCTCCATGAGGTTGGCCTGGCAGCTGAAGCCTTCGCCTGTACGATGCCCCGCCGCGGGGATGCATTTGTCACCGGTATGGACCGCGACGTTTCCCGACGCATCGACCAGGGCGACCTGGCGCGACTCCGGCTTCGAGTCCCCCGCCAGCAACGCCTTGAGAGCCTGCTCGGCCGTGTAACCCGCTCGCATGTAATCGATGCCGAGGGGACCGAAGCTGATGTTCACCATCGACTGCGTGGCGACGGCGCCGACACCGGCCAGCGCCCATGGCACCACCGGACCGACTTGAAAGTAATGCGACTGCACCGCGACTCCGAGCTCGCCCGTCCCCTTGTCGCGCGCGACGATCGAGTACGTCAACGCTGGGTATCGTAGTTCGTCAGTGGAGCACTACCAGAAGCCCGACTGGTTCACGAAGCATGTTTTCAACCGCTTCGTCGCGGCGTGCACGCGCCTGGGAATCAGCGTGTGGGGCTCACGCGTGCTTCGCGTCCGCGGCCGCAAGTCGGGCGAGTGGCGCTCCTCCCCGGTGAACCTGCTCACGCACGGTGGAGCTCAATACCTCGTCGCGCCGCGCGGCCACACGCAATGGGTGCGCAACATCCGCGTCAGTGGAGCTGGGGAGCTGATGCTCGGGAGCCGGACGCAGCCCTTCCGCGCCACCGAGATCCCCGACGACCAGAAGATCCCGATCCTCCGCGACTACCTCAGGCGATGGAAGTTCGAGGTCGGGATCTTCTTCGGCGGCGTCAGCGACACATCATCTGACGCCGAGCTGCGCGGGATCGCCCCGGACCACCCGGTCTTCCGCGTCGACGCGGCTTAGGACGGGGCGGCTGAGGAGTCGGTTGACAACATAGGCCGCGTCGCGGCCGACGCCAGGGAGCACGTCAGAGACGGCCGCGTACTGGGCCTGGAGCCCGACGAAGTACAGTCCCGGCTCCCGGTCGACCACGCCGCGGTACTGCATGGGCCGGCCGTCGGCGCCGAAAGCGTCCCGGAGGTCGATCCAGCTGAAGTCAGCGCGGAAGCCTGTGCACCAGATCACGTTGTCGACATCGAGGGAGCGACCGTCGGCCAACAGCGGCCGGCCGTCCTTCACCCCTGAGACCCTCGCCACTCTCGCGACCCCCACCCGCTCCAGGTCCTTCCCCTTCGTCCGGATCAGCGGCGCCGCGCGGTCTTGCATCAAGGGCAGGACCTTGCGCCCCACCGGCGTGTCGAGCGTGAGGATGTGAGTGCCAAGGAACTTGACTACCGGGAGCACGAATGCGGCGGTCATAGCTCCGTGTGGCGCCGGGAGCTCCCCCGACGGCGCGCCCGAGAGATACACAGGGCGCGAGCGGCGGAGCTCGTACGAGATCTCCGCCCCAGAGTTGCCAAGCCCGACCACGAGCGCCGCCCCATCACGCAGCTGGCCCGGGTTCTTGTAGACGCTCGAGTGCAGCTGGGTGATTCGCTGGTCGAGCGTGTCCGCGAATTCCGGGATCCGGGGGATGTGATGCGCACCGGTCGCGACGACTACGTTGTCGGCCTCGAACGTGCCGGCCGACGTGGAGACGACAAAGCCGTAGCCGCGACGTTTGACACACTCCACCGCGACCCCGTTGCGCACCGGCAGCTTGAACTTCGTGGCGTAGGCGGCCAAGTAATCCGCGACCTCGTCCTTGGTAGGAAAGGAAAGGCTCGGCGCCGGGAAACGCATCCCGGGGAGACCGTCGTACTTCGCCGGAGTGAACACGCGGAGAGAGTCCCACCGCGTTCGCCACGCATCGCCAATCCGCGGATGCCTGTCCAGGATGACGAAGGAGGTTTGCCCTCGCTTTGACAGGTGATAGCCCGTCGCCAGGCCTGCCTGTCCGCCGCCGACGATGATCGTTTCGAAGCTGTTGTCCATCGTTCTCGCCTCCATGTTTGGTTCGGCGATGAACGTATCGGCGCGGCCGCGCGCCGGGCATCGACTGAAATGTCCAATCTGCGAATACCCGGCGAATGGGTATTTCTATGTAGAGCGGGCCTGGAGTCCGTGCTCGTAGGCGTAGGCGGTCGCGGCCGCTCGGGTCGACACCCCGAGCTTGGTGAAGATGTTGCTGACGTGGCGCGCCACCGTCTTCTCGCTGATGAACAGTTCGGCCGCGATATTGCGGTTCGACTTGCCGGCCGCGAGCAGACGCACCACCTCGAGCTCGCGCGCGGACAGAGCCCCTGCCGACCTATGGGCCTGGGGTGCCGAGAAGGAGTCCACGCGGCCGACCTCGGGCGTGGCGCCGAGCTGGATGAACGTCTTGCGGGCGGCGTCGAATTCGAGTCTGGCCGACTCGTGGTCGCCCAGCGCTCCGCAGGCCACTCCGATCAGGACACGAGTTCTCGCTGCCTCGAACGGTGCATCGAGCTCACGCCAGAGAGCCAGAGACGAACGCAGTGAGTCCAGTGCCGCTCGGTGCTCGGCCGCGGCGACATGCACCGAGCCCGCCGCATACGAGGCGAGCGCCCGCACGTACGGAGCGCGGAGCACCTCGGCCACCTGCGCCAGCTTCGCCGCCCCTTCTCGCGCCGAATCCACCTCGCCGGCCGCCACCATGACGTCCACGAACGCCGGGAGCACGGCGCACAGGCGCGATGGCTCACTCGTTTCGTCTCGCTCGCGACGAAGCGCGGTAGCCGCCGGCCCCACCTGACCCCTGGCGAGACGGACGAGGGCGAGTCCTGGCTGGGGTGAGCGCCCGACGTCGTTCGCCTGCCGGTAGGCCGCCTCGGCCCTGGTCAGGTCGCCCTGGAGCCTGTGCAGATCCCCTAGCTGGTAGTAGGCGTCGCCGGCCGCCTCCTGGACGCGAGGCACGGTCAGACGGACGCGCGCCTTCTCTGCCTCCACCATCGCGTCCGACCAGGCTCCGTGGAACTGCATGATCTGCGAGCGGAAGACGAGGCAGTTGCCTCGGTACCGCACCATGCCCGGCTGCGATTCGCACCACTGGTCGAGCGCCTGGGTCCATTCCTGCGCGCGACGCAGGTCGTAGATGCCGCGGCAGCCGTCGATGACGGCGCAGTACACGATGCCGGCCACGATTGGCGAGATCTCGCCCGATGTGATGGCGACCATGTTCTCGTCGAAGTACTCGAGCCCCGCCGCGATCTCGCCCATCTGCACCAGTGACTGGCCGCGGCCTAAGCGGCCCATCGCTCCGAGATCCGGGTCGCCGAATTGCTCGGCGATCTCAATGATCTGCTGGAACATCTCGGTTGCGCGCGAGATGTCGCCCTGCCGCAGGGTCTGCAGGGCGGTCGGGATCATGACATAACCCGCCTCGGCGCAGTCGTGATCTACGTCGTCGAGCAGCCGCCGGGCTCGAGCGAGCCAGCCGGCCGCCTGGGCTTCCTCTCCCCTGTTGAGCATCGCCATCACAAGGTTGGCCGCCAGGTAGACCGCGCGTTCGATCTCACCCTGTCTGAGGCGCGCATGGTGGGCCCGCTGCAGCTGCTCGAGAGCCTCGTCCTCGTGACCCGTCAGCTGAGCGGCGATGGCAAGCCGCTCCACGTCGTCGACCTCATCGGCGCCGCGAAGGTACTCATAGGCCGCCGTCCAGTCTTGCCTGTTGTACGCACGACGGCCTCGCGCGAGTCGAGGCGCGGAGCTCATCGCCTCAGAGGCTAACTCTCATATCGCAGGTCGCGCGGCCTCGACGCCCGCCAGCGCTCGATCCAGGTGCCCTGGAGGTCGGACTGCTTCTCCTTTGCCGACAGATCGCGCACCGCCTTCTCGACGCGGGCCGTGAAATCGCGGGAGCCCTCCGCCTTCGCCGGGCTCATCGGCTTGCCGATGCGCACGCGGATCGGCCCCGGCAGCGGGACCTGCTGGTGACGCGGCATGACCTGGAAGGCGCCCTGGATGTGCATGGGCACCACCGGGGTTCCCGTCTCCTTGGCCAGGAATCCCACTCCGGGCTTGAACTCCTGGATGCGGCCGTCGAGGGACCTGCTGCCCTCGGGGAAGAGGACCAGGTTCCAGCCCGACTTGAGGAGCTGGCTCGAGCTGTGGAGCTGGGCCTGCGCACCGCCCGTGCGTGAGAACGGGAAGGTGTTGAGAAACAGGCTGACGATGTTGCCGAGGAGCGGCCGTTTGAACCAGTAGTCCGCCGCGGCGGCGACCACTGTCCGGTCGCGCGCCGAGTCCGTCAGCGAGTGGAGGATCAGCGATGTGTCGGCATGGCTCGAGTGGTTGGCCGCGAAGATGACCGGCCGCTTCAGCTCCCTCACCCACTCCCGGCCCTCGACCTTCGGGTGGACCATCGCCTCGGTGAAAGGCAGCAGCAGCGTGCGCTGGATGAGCCAGCGGATCGATCGGACGGGCTCCGCCCGCGCCCAGCCGAGGTCCGTGGGCGGCGGCGGCACCACCGCGCCCTGCTCAGGCCAGGTGTGCGGGCGTGGGTTTCCCCAGCGCCAGCCGCGCCGCACGTGGGCCACATCGTCGAGCGTGGACAATGCGGCGGAGGCGGCGCGCGTGACCGGGTCCGCGGAGTACCAGGGCACGGGCGCTACTCCACCTCGCAGAGCATGATCGGCGGGGTCCGCAGATGGGTGACGCTCGGGTAGCGGCCCACCGTCTGCTCGGCCATCTCGAAAGCGTCCTCGAGGGTCGTCGCGCACTTGAAGCCCAGGCGGTGGACGACCTCCCGGTCTCCGCCGACGAGGATGATGTCGCCCGCGTGCTCCATCGCGTGGGCCGCCCAGTACCACGCGTAGAACGGGTGGGCGCCGTGGTACGCGTGCGACTTGCGGTACAGCTGGCGAAACCACGGGTCCTCGGCAAAACGCAGCTCGTATCTCTTCTCGATCTCGCCGGGGTCCTTGGTGTCGGCCAGCACCTCGTCGTAGAAATCGATGTAGCTCGGGTGCTGCACAGCGTCGAACTCGTAACGGCACGGGTGCGTGAGGATCAGCACTCCGCCCTTCCTCAGCACGGGCTTCGACCGGTAGAAGTTGAAGAGGTAGCCGGCGCCCATGCAGACGACGAGCACCGGGTTCATCGGAGCGTTCACGTTGTAAGGGCCGAGGTACGGGACGCCGATGGTGACGATGTCGGTCTGGCCCTCGACCCGCACCGCGATCTGCTTGTTGACCGCGTCCAGCGTCTTGTCGTGAACCGCGTCGACCTGCCCCGCGTTGACGGCCGTCAGGCCATAGGGCGCGCGCATGGCGTGGAAGACGTTGCGCTTGAAAGCAGGGGGAGCGATGTCGGTCATCTGCTTGGTCGCGAGGAACATCGCCTGGTCGTTGGCCGTCCAGTCGGTCTCGCGCTTCTGCATGAAGTTGGCGATCGCGGGAAAGGCGTGGTTGTTGACGGTGGTCTCGATGTGAAAGACGCGCACCGTGTCTTCGATGAGCTGGCCCTGCCGGATGCAGGAGTGGTGCAGCGCCGAGTCGGGCGGGTTCATGTACGAGCGCGATCCGAGCAGCGTCTTCACGTTGTGGTGGGCGCGGATACCGCGATACGTCGCGAGGCCGGTGGACATCGACTTGTGGCCGCCGTCCATCGGGACCAGCGTGAGGTTGACGTAGATGACGAGGTCCGACTCGGCGGCGCGGCGGTTGAGGGTCACCTCCTCGCCGGCGGACGTCTTGCCGACGTAGACGTTGTTCTCGGGGTCTTCGCCGTCGTGCTGGTACAGGCGGTCGGGGTGAAAGGTGCTGAATATGCGGTCGCCGACGATGTGCCGCAGCTCGTCGTCGGTCATCCGCCGGTGCAGCCCGAGCGCCGCGATGATGTGCAGGTCGTCGATGCCGGCCTCGGCGGCCATGTCGATGACCTCCTCCATGACCAGCTGGCGCACGTCGGGCGCGGCCATCGGCGGAAGGGGCAGGGAGAGGTCGTCGAAGGCGATCGTCAGCTTCATACCCTTGCGCAGCAGCGACTTGAGCGGGTCGTCCTCCAGCGGCTTGGCGAGGGCGCGCTTGATCGCACGTTCGGGGTGGGCGATCGGCTCGAGCGGGTCGGGCGGGTAGACGATGCGCGAGCCGAGCGGCATCTTCTCCAGCCGGATGCCTTCGCCGAAGTGAAACAGCACCGGCGGCGTGTTGCGATCGACTTCAATGACTGCACCCGGGCGCGGCATCAGAGCCTCAATCGTCGCAGATCAAACGCGACCTTCACGGCGCCCAGCCGGCCGGCGCTCATCGCGTAGGCGATCGCGTCTCTGTACTCGGCAAGCCCGAACAACGGCCCCGTGAGCTCCTCCAGCTTCATCTCAGGCGCCGCCTCGAGCGCAAGCTCGAACGTCTTGCGACCTTTCTTTTTCGGCTCGGCGCCGTACGCGTACGCGCCGGTGACCGTCAGCTCACGCTGCCAGATCGGTGCCCAGTCGACCTTCTCCTCGCCAGGCATGCCGACCGCCACGACCGTGCCGCCCTCGCGCGTGAAACGGACCGCGTCATTGAGGCTGTCGGCGCGGCCGACGCATTCGAAGGTGATGTCCGCGCCGCCCAGCAGCAGCGTGCGGTTCATGCTCTCGAGCATCCGGGCCCCCGTGGCAAACCGGATGCGCTTGAAGACATCCGCCGGCGACACGACCTGGTCCGCGCCCAGCTTGCGGGCGAGGTCCCGCTGCGTTGGGTGCTTGGCGACCGCGATGAGCCGCTTTGGCGAGGTGAAGAGCTTCACGGCGGCGACCGTGAGCAGGCCGATCGTCCCCGCGCCGGAGACGACGACGATATCCTCCTTCGTCGCCCCGCCGCGGAGCGCGGCGTGTATGCAGCAGGCGAAAGGCTCGATCAGAGCCGCGGCTTCGTCGCTCAGGGCGTCGGGCACGGCGTGGACCTGCGAGGGGTGGGCGACGAGCACCTCGCCCCAGCCCCCGCCCGTGTCGGCGCAGTAACCGGTCTGCAGCCCGACGTCGATCGGTCCGTCGGTCACGTTGTAGCAGAGGCCTGGGCGGCCCTCCGCGCAGCGCGGGCAGGGCGGATCGATGCCGCGCACCACGCAGCCGAGGGCGGGCTCGATGACCACGCGCGAGCCGTCGTCGAGGACGCCGACCACCTCGTGGCCCGGGACGAACGGGTAGCTGGTCAGTGGGTCGAGGTAGAGCGAGACGTGGCCGGTGATCGCCGCGAGGTCGGAGCCGCAGATGCCGCTGACGCTCGGCCTTACGCGGAGCCAGTTCTTCGCGGGCAGCGGCGGCTCCGGCACGTCGCCGAGCTTCAGCATCGAGAGCGCGCTCGTGGCGACGTCGGGCCGCCCGCCGGCGGCCTTGACCAATGCGAAGGCGGGGATGGAGCGGACGTACTGCAGAGCTAGCATGGCAAGCCCCTCCGGCCCTTCGGGCCACCTCCCCATGAATGGGGAGGAGTTCCCCTCCGGCGCTGCGCGCCACCTCCCCATGATTGGGGAGGAGTCATCGTCTCACGGCTTCCCGGTACTCCGGGGAGCGCGGGTCGGGCATTGGCAGCCGCCAGTTGCCCGGCGCCATCCGCCAGCGCTCGATGCGCCACCCGCGCTGACCGGCGACCTGCGAGAGCCTCGCGTCCGGGTTGACCGCCACGGGCGTGCCGGCCAGTTCGAGCATCGGCAGGTCGGACAGCGAGTCCGCGTAGGCGAAGCTCTCCGCCAGCACCAGGCCATTCCGGCCCGCGTACTCCGCGAGCAGCGCCGAGCGCGCCTCTCCGGCCGGCGGCGGCGACTGCAGGTCTCCGGTCAGGCGGCCGTCCTTGACCAGGAGGTGGGCGCAGTCGACCTCCACGTCGAGCAGCTCAGCCAGGGGCTCGACCACGACGTCGAGCGCGCCCGTGAGCAGGAGCACGCGATGCCCCGCCCGCTTGTGCTCGCGGATGCGGCGCATGCCTTCGGGGTAGATGCGCCGGAGCGTGACGGCGTCGAGCGCCTCGCGGCCGAGCCTTTTCATCACCTCGGGGTCGAGGCCGTCGTACTCGCGGTAGAAGCTGCGCTGGAACTCCGCGCGCGAGCGCCGCTCCAGGTAGAGCCAGCGAGGCCCCTTGCGAAGCATGCGCGCCATGAACGCCGGCCAGTCCTCGAGCGGCTGCGCCCGCAGGCGCATCCACAGGAAATATTCGACGACGTTGGTCTCGACGAGGGTGCCGTCGACGTCGAAGACCGCGAGCACGTCGGCGCGGCCGGTGCGCCTGTCGATCGCCGAGCGGACGGAGCTGGATTCGGCCCTGGGCGCGGTGCTGCCGGTCGGCTGCTGGCCCCGCCGCGCCGCCGTCTCGGCCCGCGACATGCGGACGACGGTCGGCAGGTGCACGTCCTGGAAATAGTGCGACCACGTGTAGAGCGCGGGGTCGAAAGGGAACGTCTTGCGCTCGGCGGCGGGCGTCTTCTCCCACAGCGCGGTCACGTTGCGGGTGTCGAAGATGCAGTCGACCTCGGTGTAGACGCCGTAGAGCTCGATCAGGTTGAGGCCTCGCTCGAGCCGTTCGCGCTCGGCGTTCAGGTCGTCGGACACGTCGGCCACGCTCGCGCCGAGCGGAAGCCTCTCCACCACCCACTGCGCGGCCTCGACGAAGCGCAGCGCCGTCCCTGCCCGTGTCGCCATCTCCTGGCGCGTCGGGTAGGTCCACGTCGGCGTGCCGATCGCCTGCCCGTAGCGGTCGCGCAGCGGGTGCTCCGTGAAATAGGTTCGCGCCTCGTCCGACATCTGGCGCAGACGAAGCGGGTTCCGGCTGCCCGACGCCGCGTGGTACACGCGCGGGCTGGCGTCGGGCGGTGGGTTCGCCGCCACGGCCAGGACTGTGTTGACGACGAGGTCGGCGGGGATGATGTCGAGGATCGCGTCGGGCAGCCCGGAGAAGTCGCGCAGGATGTTGCGCCCGAAGGCGAGGATGAGAGGCTCGGCCATTCGGAAACCCTCGAGCCAGCCGGGGAAAGGCTCCGCGAGGGCGCTCTCGATGATGGAGGGTCGGACGATGGAGAGCGGGATGTCGCCGTGAAGCTCAACGACCGCGTGCTCCGCCATCGCCTTCGTGAACGAGTAGATGTCGGAGAAGCCCATCGCTTGGGCGTGCACACGCCCGCGCTCGACAAGGCGGTCCTTCACCCATTTCTGGCGGAGGCGCTCGGTCGCGCGGGCCGTGGCCGGAGTCCCGGCGGGCCCCATCCGCGAGCGTGCCTCGCGGCGGAGCCGATCCAGCATCTCGGGCCGGCGCGATTCCTCCTCCACCGGACCCCTCAGGTTGGACAGCACCTCCGCCTCGTGGCGCCAGTTGAGCCCGGGGTCGAGGGGCGCCTCTTCGCGGACGATGCCGCGCAGCATCCCGCCGACGTAGGCGGTCGAGATGTGGACGAGGTGCGGCCGAGCCTTGGTCGCGCGCAGCGCCTCCACCATGCGTGCCGCGCCGAGCAGGTTGGTCTGCGCCGACACGTCGGCGGGGTTGTCGAACTCGACCGCCGCCGCCGAATGGATCACGATGTCGCACGCCCGGAGCCGTTCCCGCCCGTCCTCGCTGAGGCCGAGTCCGTCGCGGCCTAGGTCGATCTCGATCACGCCCAGCTTCTGGGCTGCCAGCTTGGCGAAGGCTGCGTCGCCCAGCTCGTCCTTCAGGCGCTTGAAGGCCGGGCTCGAGAGCACCTCGCGCTCGAGCCGCTCCGCCGCCGGCCGCCGGGCGCTGGAGCGGATCGCCAGGTTGATGCGCGCGACTTCCGGGATCGCCCGCAGGCACTTCTCGACGAGCGACTTGCCGAGGAACCCGGTGCTGCCGGTGACCAGGATGGTCTTGCCCCGCAGCGCTTCCGCGATCACCGGGTGGAGTCTATCGGCTCCCCCGAGGGCGACCTAGACCGAGGTCTCTCCGTGGTTCAGGTGAGGCACGACGATGACGTCGGAGCCGCCGCCGTCGGTCCAGCCGAGCCACGAGGTCGCCGTCGCCCAGAACCAGTACGTCTGCCCCGTCTTGCCGTAGAAGGTGGCCGAGCTGCCGCCCTGGCTCGAGTGCCAGCTGTGCCGGACGCCGTCCTGGGTCACGTAGTAGACGACGAGGCGAGCGGTCGCGGGAGTCGACCAGCGGACGTTGATGGTCGAGGGCCTGTCGCGCGATGCCGTGGCCGAGACCGTAACCTTGGGCCAGGTGATGTTCGGGAAGCGCGGCGAGCCGCCGAGCCACAGGTCGCCCATGTCCCCCGCGTAGGGGTCGGCACCTCCACCTGACCAGCCGTACGGATCCACCGGGCCGTCGCCGTTCATCCGGTACACGCCGAAGTGAAGGTGCGGTCCCGTCGCCGTGCCGGTCATGCCGGATGTCCCCAGCACCTGGCCCCGCGCGACATACTGGCCCTTGCTGACCGAGATGCGCGACATGTGGCCGTAGAAGGTCATCAGGCCGTTGCCGTGGTCGATCTCGACGGTCTGCCCGCTCAGGCAGGTGTGGCAGCCGGGGACGAGCCAGCCGGCCAGCAGCACCCGCCCCGGAGCGGCCGCCGCGACGGGCTCGTAATAGAGGCCGTAGTCGTAGCCGTCGTGCCCGGAGTAGTACAGGTAGTCCTGGTGCCCCGGCGTCTGTGCGTAGCCGGCCGAGAAGCCGGGATCAGGCCCGCCCAGCCTGGCCGACGCCACCGTCCCGTCGTAGCGGCACACCCTGCCCGTGACGTTGTAGTTCGGCCCGCAGTGGTCGAAGATCGAGGTGATGTAGTGCTCGCCCATGAAGGGCAGCGTCAGGAAGGCGCTGGGCGAGGCCGCCTGGTGGAGGTTGCCGATGCCGTCTTCGAGCGGGCCGTACGCGATCTGGCTCGGATAGGCCCAGCGGGTGTACTTGATCGGCGCGTGGCCGGGTGGCAGGGCGGAGTGAGCCTGCGCGGGCTGCGCAAACAAAAGCAAAGAACCGAGGGTGAGGAGAGTGACGAAAACCCGCATAGCCTTGGAAACGGAGATTCTGACGATAGGGTTGCGCTCCTACGACCCGCCCGACTTTTGGTTAAGTTTCGCAAATGAGCCCGCCCCCGGCCACGGGCACCGCCGTTTTGAGCGAGGGTCGCGCTGCGGTGTACGAGGAGCCCTCCGGGCCGGCGGGGGTTCGAGTTCGGGAGCGGACACGGACTGAGGCCGGGCCCGGCTCGGTCGCGATCGCGATCAAGACGGCGTCGATCAACCACCTCGACCTGTGGATGGCGCATGGCGCGCAGCGGGTGGCGCCTCCGCGGGTCATCGCCGCCGACGGTGCCGGCATCGTCCAGTCTTCCGGCGACCCCGCCTGGCGCCCGGGTGACGAGGTGGTGGTCTACCCCGTCATCTGCGACTGGGAGTGCGAGTGGTGCCGCCGGGGAGAGAACGTGAAGTGCCCGCGGTTCGGGGTCATCGGCGAGCACTCGGACGGCACCGCCTGCGAGCTGCTGCACGTCGACGCGCGCAACGTGTTCGCCAAGCCGAAAGACCTCTCGTGGGAGGAGGCGGCGGCCTTCCCCCTCACGTTTCTGACCGCGTGGCGAATGCTGACGACGCGCGCGCGCTTGCAGCCAGGCGAAAAGGTCCTGGTCGTCGGGGCCGGAGCGGGCGTGGCGGTGGCGGCGATCCGGATTGCCAAGCACCTGGGAGCGCGGGTGTTTGCGACCAGCCGCTCCGAAGCCAAGCGCAGGCGGGCCATGGAGATCGGCGCCGAAGCCACCTTCGACTCCGGGGACTTCAGCAAAGCCGTGAAGGAGGCGACCGGAGGCGGCGTCGACGTCGTGTTCGAGCATGTCGGACCGGCTACGTTGGGCGAGTCGCTGCGCTCGGCGGTGCTGGGTGGGCGGGTCGTCCTTTGTGGGTCCACCTCGGGTACCAAGGCGGAGATCACGATGCCGAGGCTTTTCTGGGGCCAGCTCGACCTGCTCGGGTCGACGATGGGCAACGTGGGCGAGTTCCAGGCGGTGCTCGGCGCGATCGACAAGGGGCTTCGCCCCGTAGTTGACAGCACATATCCGTTGTCGGATGTAAGGAAGGCGCTCGAGCGCCTGGACGCCGCCGAGCAGTTCGGAAAAGTCGTGCTGTCCGTTTCGTCATAGGGAGAAGAGTGAGATGCGGGGATTCAGGGCCTTCCTGCTGCGCGGCAACGTCGTCGACCTGGCTATCGCTGTCGTCATCGGCCTCGCGTTCGCGGCGGTGATCGCCGCCTTCGTCAAGGACCTCGTGACGCCGCTCATCGCCGCCATCGGCGGCCAGCCCGACTTCTCGACCCTCTACTTCACGGTGAACAAGAGCAAGTTCATGTACGGCGAGTTCATCAACGCGATCCTCGCGTTTGTCATCATCGCCGCGGTCATCTACTTCCTGGTCGTGCTGCCCTACACGGCGCTGGTCGAGCGCTCGCGCAAGGAGCCGCCGGCCGACCCGACGACGAAGAAGTGCCCGGAGTGCCTCAGCGAGATCCCGAAAGAGGCTCGCCGGTGCGCGTTCTGCGCGCAGCCACAGGCCTGAGGATTACCCGCGACTGCCGGCGTTCGCGGCGTTCACCACCCAGATTTTGGACGCGGTCTCGTGGCTGAGGGTCACCTCGTGTCCGGCGACCAGGATCCGCAGGGTCTTCCCTACGTCGTCGGTCTCCACCACCTCGACGTCACGGCCCGGGGTCAGGTCCCGCTGGTGGAGGTAGGCGAGCAGCGGCGGCGCCTCTCGCTCGGCGACCTCTGACACGCGGGTGATCGATGCGTGAGCGCCGGCCTGCAGTGAAGAAAGTCGGGCTTCCCTGGCCGCGGCCACCGAGTGGCCTGGGATCGGGTTGCCGTGGGGGCATGTCTTCGGCCTCCCCAGCACCTCGTAAAGGCGCCGCTCGACCACGTCCGACACCGCGTGCTCCAACCGCGCGGCCTCGGCGTCCGCGGCGACCCAGTCGAGGCCGAGGGCGTCGGTGAGCCAGCGCTCCATGATTCGGTGGCGGCGGACAATCGACTCGGCCGCTCGCATCCCGGCCGCGGTGAGCTCGATCTCCTTGCGCCCGTTCATGCGAACCAGGCCATCCCTGGTCATGCGCCGCAGCCCGACTGCCACCGTGGGCCGGCTGACTCCGAGCCAGTCGGCGAGCCGGGCGCTGCGCAGGGGCTCCTTCTCCGACCACATGTAGTAGGTCGCCTCGAGGTAGCGGGAGACCACCTCCGAAGGCTCGTGATGGCCGTTGTTAGACTTGTCTAATTGCATCTTTTGTGTGTACTAACCTTTTAGCACGATGAGCCAGGCAGCCGCCGTCGCGCTCGGGGCAATCGCGGGAGGCACGATCTTTCTCGGCCTGCCGGTAGCAAAGATGCGCGGACTGCCGAAGGCGATCCAGGGCCTCCTCAACGCTTTCGCGACAGGCATCCTCGTCTTCCTGTTGTGGGACATCCTGAGCCACGCCGGCGAACCTGTCGAGCTTGCCCTGAAGCCGGGCTCCGGGTTGTCGTTCTGGGCCCTGGCCGCGATCTTCGCCGCGAGCTTCGCGGTCGGCCTGCTCGGCCTCGTCTACTTCAACCGGACCGTTTTCAGCCACCTCCGTCACGGTCACGCGACCCCGAGCGCTCGCTCCCTGAGCCTCGCCATCGCGACCGGCCTCGGCCTGCACAACCTCTCCGAGGGGCTGGCCATCGGCCAGTCGGCGCACCTGGGTGCGATCGCCTTCACCGGCGTGCTGGCCATCGGCTTCGCCCTGCACAACATCACCGAGGGGTTCGGGATCGCGGCCCCGATGACGACCGAGAACAAGCCGCCCTCGTGGGCCTTCCTCGGGCTCGCCGGCCTGATCGGCGGTGGACCTACATTCATCGGGACATGGATCGGCTACCTCGCCGAGTCGACGTACTTCTCGGTTGCGTTCCTGGCCGTCGCCGCGGGCGCCCTGGTCTACGTCCTCAACGAGCTGTTCAACCTGGGCCGCCGGATCAGCACGCCGCCCATGTTCGCGTGGGGCGTTCTGGGCGGCTTCCTGACCGCCTTCGCGACCGACCTGTTCCTGATCTCGACGGGAGCCTAGAAGCCCAGCCTCTAGGAAGCTACGTACTCATCGACCTCAGGGTCGAAATCGTGCCAGTCGGGGTGCCGCCACCTGAAGAGGCGCTCCTGGACCTCGAAGAGGCTGTCGAGCGTGTCCTGGACCTGGCCGGCGTTGCGCAGGGCGTCCCCAACGTGAGGGGGCAAGCTCGCCCTGAGCTCCTCGACCTCGGCCCGAACTCGTTTGGGCACCCTGCCGGCGCCATCCCGGTTGAGCTCCTCGAGTCGCCACAGCACGCGGTCGGTCGCCTCGAGCATGTGCTGGAAGGCGTAGCGCCTCAGGTTGGCCCGGCGGACCGCCCTCTCCTGCTCATCGATTCGGCTGTTCGTGTTGTCGATCATGGGCAGCTACCTTTCCTAGCTTACCGGCCCCAGGAAGCGGCCTGAGGTGACCTTCCTGGACCGCCTGCAGACCATTCTGAAGCCCGTCGACGGCTGGGGCGAGTTCAGGAAAGGGGCCCGCTGCGCCGCGGTCGTCTTCGTCCTTTATCAGCAGGAAGGCCGCTGGACGGTGCCCTTCGTCCGCCGGCGGGCCGACCTCCGCGACCATCCGGGCCAGGTGGCGCTGCCCGGCGGGGGCGTCGAGCCCGGCGAGTCGGCCTGGGAGGCGGCCCAGCGCGAGGTCGCGGAGGAGATCGGAGTTCCGGCCGGCCGGCTCGTACCGCTGGGCGCCGGAGATGTCTTCTACGCCGCTGTCACCAACTTCTCGGTCGTGCCGTTCGTCGCCCACCTGCCCACACCGGTCGAGGCGTTCGTCCATGACCCGCAGGAGCTGGAGGGCGTTTTCTCCATCTCCCTGGAACGGCTGCTCGACGACAGCGCGTGGCTCGTCTCCGACGAACCGTGGCGCTTTCGCTACCTCGAGCACGACGAGAGCGTCGTCTGGGGACTGACCGAGCGGATCGTCTACGGTCTCGCGCCCAAGCTGCGGGAGGCGCTCGCCGAGGATTCCTAGCTGCGGCGCTCCAGCTCGCGTAGCCGGCGGAGCGACCACACGAGGTAGCCGCCCAGAACGGCGACGCCAAACACATAGGCGACGACCAGGTAAGTCATGGAGCGGGCTCCGCCGCGATGACAGGCGCCGGCTCGAAAGCTTGCTGCTTCGCGTCGAGCAGCGTCTCGATGCGGTAGCGAATGGCGATCATCACGGCGGCCAGCACCAGCGTGCAAGCCAGGGTGAAGAAGAACGTCGCCAGCATCTCGGGCGGCAGCGCGTCGTTGACGACGATCGGGCCCGGGTGCTGCGTACGCCACCACGTGACGCTGAAATGGACGACCGGGACGTCGACGAACCCGAAGATGCCGACCACAGCGGCGAGACGCGCGGCCGAACGGCCCGGGTCGGCGAACCGCCGCACGAGCAGGTAGCCGGCGTAGATCATCCACAGCACGAGCGTCGAGGTGAGGCGCGCGTCCCACGTCCAGTACGTGCCCCAGATCGGCTTCGCCCACAGCATGCCCATGACGAGGGTCACGGTCGTGAACACGACGCCGACGAGCGCGCCGGCGCGCGCGAAGCGGTCGGCCGCCGGGCTTTCGTTCTTCAAGTAGATCACCCCGCCGACCAGCACCACGGCGAAGCACCCGTAGGCGGCGATCGCCGAGCTCACGTGCAGGTAGAAGATGCGCTGCACCGGGCCTTGCAGGTAATCGGTGGGCGCGTAGAAAAAGATCGCGGCGCCCGCGACGAGCATCAAGAGGACGGCGGCGGCCGCGGCGCGCTCGTACCTATTCATCGAGCACGAAGCGAGCCGCGAGCGATGTCAGCACGACAAAGAGTATGTCGAAGTCGATGAGCAGGCCGATCGCCTCCTCGTAGTCGGACGACACCCCCATCGCCGACTGCACCGCCTGCCCTCCGGCGACGATGAACGGGATCCACAGCGGCAGGGTCAGCAGCGGCAGCAGCAGCTCGCGCGCGCGGACGCGCGCGACCATGGCCGAGAACAGGCAGCCGAGGGCGGCCATGCCGACCGTCGCGAGCAGCACGGCCATGACTGTGTCCACACCGATCGGCACCCCGAAGAAGAGCGCGAGCGCCGGCAGCATGACCGCCTCGCACGCGACCAGCAACGCAAGTGCGGCCAGCGCCTTGCCGGCAAAGATGGCGACCGGCGAGGCGGGCGTGAGGAGCATCGCTTCGAGCGACGCCTGCTCGCGCTCCGCGGCAAACGTGCGCCCAAACGCGACGAGCCCGGCGAAGACCAGGGCCAGCCACAGCACGCCGGGGACGATCGTGTTCGCGTTTCGCGAGTCGATCTGGAAGCCGAAGTTCGCGATCAGCAGGGCGAGGATGATGAACTGGGCAAGCGCCGGCACCAGCTCGCGGGTCCTCCACTCCGAGCGGAGGTCCTTGCGCGCGACTGCGATGGCGACGCGAACCGGATTCATTTGACGACGTGCAGGCGCGTCGCTGTGCCTACGGAGCGTCCGTGGCGGAGGACCAGCGTGCGCGGGCACAGGCGGTTGGCCAGCGCGTGGTCGTGGGTGGCGAGGACGACTGTCTTGCCGTGCATGAGGCTCGTCAGCAGCTCCGCCGCGTCGGCGCCGAGGCTCGCGTCGGGCTCGTCGAGGATGAGCAGGCGCGGCTCGTGGAGGACGGCGCGCGCGATCGCCAGGCGCTGCTGCTGGCCTCGCGAAAGCTGGTCGGCTCTGCGGTGCGCGGCTCCGGCCAGGCCAACCGTCTCCAGGACCTCGCGCACGCGCGGCGCCGGCGTGCCGTGCAGGTCGCAGAAGAATTCGAGGTTTTCGCTCGCCGTGAGGGCCGGGTACAGCCCAAGCGCATGGCCCACGTAGCCGAGGTAGTGACGCAGGCGACGGCGCTCGCGGTGCGAGTTGAGGCCGGCGATCTCGAGCGTGCCGGAGGTCGGCCGCAGCGAGGTGGCGAGAATGCGCAGGAGCGTGGTCTTGCCCGCGCCGTTGTCGCCGAGCACGGCCATGTGCTCGCCCGCGTCGATCACGAGGTCGACGTTGTCGAGGGCCAGGTCGTGGCCGAACCAGTGCGTGAGGCCGTTGCCGACGATGACGCTCATTGAGGCTTCACCTCCCCCCTCGTGGGGAGGTCGGGCCGCGAAGCGGCCCGGGAGGGGCGGCCTGAGTTGGCATGTCTTCCGGGGTCTTGAGCAGCGGCCACAAGACGAACGGGCCGGCCAGGAACAGGAGCAGCGTCGCGACGATGATCGCCATCGCTACGCCGGGAGGGTAGCGGGAACGCGGCGTCTTGCCAACTCCGCCACGGGTCCCCCTTCGCCTGCGTTGCCGAGCACGACGCCGAGGATGATCACGATGCCGCCCGCCCAGATCCAGGTGACCAGCGGGTTGATGAAGATCCGGAACGTGGCCGAGCCGTCCTCGTTGGTCCCCACGAGCACCACATAAACGTCGGCGAACGGCGTCGTGGTGATCGCGACGCGGGTCAGGGCCTGACCGCCAAGCCCCGCGTACGTGGCGCGCGTAGGCTCGAGGACCTGGTCCCCAAAGCGAAGCCCGGCCACGAGCTCGGTGTGGTCGGCAAGGGTCCGTGACTCGGAACCTGTGAAGACGAGCGTGTAGCCCGCCACCGTCACCTGCTGGCCTGGCTGCAAGGTGACCGCCCGCACCTGCTGGCCCAACTGCGAGGCGGCGATCCCCACCACCGCCACGACCAGCCCGAGGTGGGCCAGGTACGCGCCGTAGCGGCGCCGCCGGCGCAGGATGACCTGCGGATTCTTGAGCAGCGCGCGCCCGAACTCGGTCAGCGCGGTCGCGGCGGCCGCGGTGGCGAGCGGAAACGCAAGGAGCGCAGGAATCGACGTGACGCCCGAGAGGGCGAGAGCGATCGCGGTGATCGCGGCGGCGACCAGGGGCCAGCGCAGCGCGCGCAACGCGGGCCGTCCCGCGCGTCGCCACGGGAGCAGCGGCCCGATCGCCATGAGAGCCAGCACCGCGGCGAGCAGCGGACCGGCGGCCCGCTCGTAGTAGGGCGCGCCGACCACGCGCTGGGTCCCGAGCATGCCCGACACGAGCGGCAGGACGGTGCCCCACAGGACGACCGCGACGACGCCGAGCAGGAGCAGGTTCTGGAGGACGAACGCGCCCTCCCGCGACACGGGCTCCGTCGGGTGATGCGTGGGCGCGGTGGCGATGGCGCCCGCACGCAGCGCGAGCAGCCCCACGGAGAAGAGGAGGCACAGGCCGAGGAAGGCAAGGAACCAGGGGCCGATGGCGCTGATCGCGAAGGTGTGCACCGACGGCACGACACCGCTGCGCACGATGAAGGTGCCGAAGACGACGAGCAGGAAGGCGAGGATGACGAGGCCGAAGTTCCAGGCCCGCATCCGTCCGCGCTTCTCCTGGACCTGCGCCGAGTGGAGGTACGCGGTCGTCGCGAGCCACGGCATCAACGCCACGTTCTCAACCGGGTCCCAGCCCCAGTAGCCACCCCAGCCGAGCACGTGGTACGCCCACCACATGCCGAGGAGAAGGCCCGACGTCTGGAGGCCCCACGCGAGCAGCGCGAAGCGGCGCGTGTGCTTGATCCAGGCGACTCCGGCGTCGCCCGCGAGCAGCGCCGCGCAGGCAAAGCTGAAGGGGATCGCGAACGACGCAAATCCCGCGAGCACGACCGGCGGATGGATGAGCATGCCGCCGTCCCGCAGCACCGGGTTGAGGCCGAGACCGTCTGGCGGCGTGACTGAGAGCAGGTCGAAAGGGCTCGCCACCACCGAGAGGACGAAGAGGAAGAAGGTGAGGATCGCGGCCAGGATGCCGCCCGCGTACGCGGCGAGCCTTGCGCCGGCGCGGGCGCTCGCCAGCAGCGACGCGCTGCCGAGTACCCCGAGGATCAGGGTCCAGTAGAGGAGCGAGCCTTCCTGGCCGCCGTAGAATCCCGCGGCCACCAGCGCGATCGGCGTGGACAGGTCGGTGTGCTCGACGACATAGGCGAGCGAGAAGTCGTGCGTGACGAGGGCCGCCTCGAGCAGGGCCGAGGCGAGGACGACCATCGCCGCCGCCGCGTAGAACGCGCGGCGTCCGACCTGGGCGAAGGTCGCGCTGTCGCGCGCGCCCGACCAGAAGGAGAGCAGGCTCGAGAAACCCGCGAGGACCAGGCCGGCGAGAAGTGCTCCGGCGCCGATGTAGCCGAGGATCATGAGGTGTAAGGCTGCGTCGAGAAGCGCGACGGGCACTTCGCAAGCAGCGTCCGCGCGTGGAACACGCCGTCGCTGCCGAGCCGTCCCTCGGCCACCACCGTGATGCCTGGCTTGAAGATGTCGGGCAGCGCGCCCGAGTACTCCACCGGCATCGAGGCCGTCGCGTCCTTCTCGGTGAACGTCACGTGAAGGCCGCCGTCGCTCTTCTGCACGTCGTCCTGGACCACGCCGGCGACCCGAACGTTCCCATCAGGTGCGTGCGCGCGGAGCTCGGAGACGGTGAGGTAGTACTCGCTCGCACCGCCCGACGCGGCGTAGATGAGATAGCCGACGCACGCGGCCACGACCAGCGCGGGTGCGCCCCACTTCAGGGCTGCGCTCACGAGGTGATGAGCCCGATGTAGTGGAACAGGGTGTCGCGGTCGAGCGGGCCGACAAAGGACGCCACGACGACACCGTCCTTGTTTATGAAGAAAGTCGCCGGCAGCCCCGCGACTCCGTACGACTGGTAGGTGCCGAGCACGATCGGCCCGGACGGATAGAGATGCGGATGCTGTTTCTCGAACGAGGTGAAGGCTTCGAACGTGTCGCGGTTGTCAGCGCCCACAAACCTCACGTTGCCCTGCACCTCGCGAGAGACCTGCCCGAGGACGCTGCCCTCTTCGACACAGGGCGCGCACCACGAGGCCCAGAAGTTGAGGACGACCGGGGTGCCCTGCAGCTCCCAGATGCGGACCACGTCACCCTGGGCAGGCTTGATCCCAAGCTGCGGCGCGGTCCGGCCGAGAACCGGTGGGTTGGAGAGGGCCGCGTGCTGGAGTCCCCACACGAGGGAGCCCATCAAGATCGCTCCGAGGACGATCGCCACAGCCCCGAACGCAACGGAACGGCGGGTCATCGGGCTGAGTCTAGTCAAGTCCGTTTGCGGTAGCGATCCGCGCATAGGCTCGGCCGCTCGGCTTGATCGTGCGCTCCTGGGTCTTGCGGTCGACCGCGATCAGGCCGAAGTGGCACGTGTAGCCGCGGGCCCACTCGAAGTTGTCCATGTTCGTCCAGTGGAAATAGCCGCGGACGTCGACCCCGTCCTGGATCGCGCCATGCACCTCGCCGAGGACCTCGGCGAGGTAGCGCTCCCGCCAGCCGTCGTCCTGCGTGGCGAGCCCGTTCTCGGTGACGTAGACGGGCTTGCCGTAGCGCCGCAGCTCGTTCAGCACGCCTCGCATCCAGAAGGGGTTGGAGACGAAACCCATCTCGGTCAGCGGGCCTGGTGGGTTGGTGCGGCGGACGAACTGGTCCCGCGGGCGTCGGGGGTCGAAGGTGCAGAGCTGTCCCCAGTAGTGGGCGATGCCGATGAAGTCACTCGTCGCCTCGACGATCTTCCGGAGCTGACCAGGCGCCACCGGCCAGCGGTCCGTCACGAGCTGCGCCGCGCGCGCCGCCGTGCGATCGCGCCTCGTGTTCGACGCCGGGAGAAACAGGAACTTGTGATGCGACAGGCCGACCTGGGCGTCAGGCCGGCGACGCTTGATGGCCGTGTAGGCCGCCTCGTGCGCGCGATGCATGTTGCGCGTCACGCGGTACTGCGAGGCGAGATCGCCACGGTGGCCCGGCGGAAACTCGCCGGTGATCCAGCCGTTCGCCGCGTAGATGCTCGGCTCGTTGATCGTGCACCACAGAGTGATGAGGTCGCCCAGCTCGTCGACCACTTTGTGCACGAAGGGCATGAAGCCACGCACCGCGTCGCGGGACGTCCAGCCCCCCTTGCGCGCGAACCACAACGGGCTCGTGAAGTGGTGCAGCGTGACCATCGGCTCGATCGACTGCTCGCGCAGCTCGCCCAGCACGTCGCGGTAGTGCCGGATCTGCCGGGAGTCGAACTCGCCCTCCGCGGGCTCGATGCGCGACCACTCGATCGACAGGCGGTGCGCATTCTGGTTCAGCTCGCGGAGCAAGCCGAAATCGTCGCGGTAGCGCTGATAGTGGTCGCAGGCGATCGCCGATGTGTCGCCGTTCGCGATCCGTCCTCGTTGCTGCTCCCACTCCCACCAGTCGGAGTTCCGGTTGTCGCCCTCGACCTGATGCGCCGCGCTCGAGGTCCCCCAGAGAAAGCCCCTGGGAAAAGAGCGCGTCACGCGGCCGCGGTCGCCGGCGAGTCGATTCGCGGTGGCGGGATGTAGCGCCAGGCAGCCGGCGTGTCGCCTTCCATGTCGAGCTCGAGCATGCCCGCCTTGCCGATGCTGCGGCGGTGCATCTCCGGCTCGTTGTGAGGACGCCGGTCGAGGAGTATCCAGGCGGCGTTGAGCGGGTCGGCGTGGCTGATGATCGCCGCGTTCTCGCCGGGGTGCTCGCGCGCGACGCGGCGCGCGACCTTCAGCACGCGCTCACCGAGCTCCTCGATCGTCTCGTCGCCGGGCAGAAGCCCCCGCCGCGCCTTGTGCACGAGCCAGAGCGGTCGGCGGATCGGGACCTGCCAGTAAGGAACGCCTTGCAAGTAGCGCGAGAACTCCGCCTCGCGCAGCTCGGCGTCGGCCTCCAGCGCAGGCGTGGGCGTCAACGCCTCGGCGATGATGCGGGCGGTCTCGGCGGCCCGGTCGAGCGGGCTGTACACGATGCGGGTCAGCCCGGCGCCCTGGAGCGTCTTCCCCAGCGCTGCGGCTTGCGCACGCCCGAGCGCGCTGAGGTGAAACCCGGGGAGGTGGCCGTAGAGCACGCGGTGCGGGTTCTCGACGTCCGCATGCCGGACCAGGTAGAACCGGTTCAGAGCGCCTCTATCTTCGGTAGGCGCTGATGCTGGTCCGGTTCGTGCCGGCGGACCGGCCTGAGTCGAGAGCCTGGAAAGACTCGCGGAGCAGGTTGCCCGTGTACTCGCGGCGGTTTCTCACTCCCGCCTCGTCGGCCGGGCGGAAGTTGGCGTCGATCGTCGCCGAGCCGCAGCTGACCGTGATCCTCTTCCAGGCGCCGGTCGAGCCGAAGTCGTGGGTCGCGATGGACCGGCGGATCTTGTCCGCGGCCAGCGCCGCTCCCTGGTCGTCGGTCTCGGGAAGGATGATCGCGAAGTGCGGCGGCCCGTCGACGTCGAGAAAGCCGACGGTGTCTGTGTCGCGGATGGCCTGGCCCAGGCGCTCGGCCATCTCGCGCAGCAAGCCCTCGACCTGGATCTGCTCCAGCTCCCTGTGGATGTGCTCTGCGTGGTCGAGCTCAACGACGAGGACCGACAGCGGCCGGTGGTAACGGACCGCACGGTTCGCCTCCTGGCCGATCAGGGCGTTGACGAACTTGGAGTTCCAGATCCCCGTGACCGGGTCGACCACCCCGAACAGCGGGCTCGAGGTGCGGTCGATCTGGCTGTGGCCGCAGCTCGGGCAGTACTGGGAAGTCTCGGGCACCTCGGAACTGCAGTACCAGCAAGTGGACATGACGCCGGAATTGTAGTGGCCCGACCACCGGCCTCCCCCCGCCTTCGAGTTCAAAATTGGCCGGTGGCGGCGTCAGGGACCCCGGGCGGCTGGCCCGGGCGGGCTTCGCAGGCCGCCGAGCGTAAAGGCGCCCCAGGGGCCGAGAAGGCTTACCCCTACGATCAACGGATGACAGACCAGGGCGAGCTGTTCCCGGTCCCGGCCGGTGCGGAGCCGCAGGCGCCGCTGGCCACCCGCATGCGCCCGAAGACGTTCGAGCACATGGTGGGCCAGCGCAAGGTGGTGGAGGTCCTCCGCCGCCTGACCCAGAGCGGGAACCTGCCCAGCATCATTCTCTGGGGGCCGCCAGGCAGCGGCAAGACGACGCTAGCCGGGCTCCTGGCCACCGAAACCAGCGCCCGCATGGTCGCCATGTCCGCCGTGACCGCGGGCGTGGCCGACCTCCGCAAGGTCGTTGCCGAGGCGAAAGTCCACCGGCGCGCGGGCATCAAGACGGTGCTGTTCATCGACGAGATCCACCGTTTCAACAAGGCGCAGCAGGACGCGATCCTCCCCCACGTCGAGGACGGCACCGTGACGCTCATCGGCGCCACGACCGAGAACCCTTCCTTCGAGGTCATCTCTCCCCTCCTGTCGCGCAGCCGCGTCTTTCGCCTGGAGGAGCTGACGCGCGACGAGCTGAAGGAGGTCGTCGACCGAGCACGGGACCAGCTCAAGGCCGAGATCGACGGCGACGCTCTCGACGCGCTCCTCGAGGTCGCCCGCGGCGACGCGCGTGTCGCGCTGAACGGGCTCGAGGCGGCCAAGGCGCTGGCCGGCGAGGAGGTGATCGGGCTCGAGCATGTCGAGCGCGCCCTCCAGGAGCGACACCTCCTCTACGACCGCGCGGGCGACCAGCACTACGACATCGTCTCGGCGCTCATCAAGAGCGTTCGCGGCAGCGACCCGGACGCCGCCGTGTACTGGATGGCCCGGATGCTCGAAGCCGGCGAGGACGTGATGTTCGTGGCCCGCCGTCTCGTGATCCTGGCCGCGGAGGACGTCGGCCTGGCCGACCCGCAGGCGCTCCCGGTCGCCGTGGCCGCGCAGCAGGCGGCGCATTTCGTCGGCATGCCGGAAGCGGTGCTGCCGCTGACCGAGGCCGCCCTATACCTGGCGCTGGCGCCCAAGTCCAACTCGGCGCTGACCTCCTACGGGGCGGCGCGAGAGCTCATCCAGGAGACCGGCAATGAGCCGGTGCCGATGCACCTGCGTAACGCGCCGACCGGCTTGATGAAATCGATGGGTTACGGGCGCGACTACAGGTACGCCCACGACTACGAGGGCGGAGTCGCCGACCAGGTGCACATGCCCGAGAAGCTGAAGGCCCGCAAGGTGTACTCGCCCAACCCGCGCGACCGCAAGCCGGGAAACGTATGAGCGGGAAAATAGGGCCCCCCCATGCGGATAGTCCGGACTATCGGAACTTCTGACACGTGAGAACCCCGTGTTAGTCCGGACTATCCGGGAGTGTGGCGCCCGTGGCTGACGCGCTCCTCATCTTCAAGCCTGACGCTGCCTACCGCCTTGCCGCGCGCGCCGGCATCTGGAGCTGGCTCGCGACCGAGCGCGAGTGGAAGGTGCGCTCCCTCGAGTGGTTCCAGCCTCCGGTATGGCTGATCGAGAGTCACTACGACTTCCTGCAAGGCCGTCCGTTCTTTCCGTGGCTCGTCGACTTCATGACCGCGCTGCCCGTCGTGGTCGGCCGCGTCACAGCGTCGGACGAATCGCTGAAGCAGATGCGGTACGACCTCGGCGAGACCCAGATCGCGAAATCGCGGCCTGGCTCGCTGCGCGAGCGGTTCGGGATATTCGGCGGTCTCAACTGCCTCCATCTCTCTGACGCTCCCGAGACTGGCGCGGCAGAGGTCAAGCGGTGGGCGGAGCACGTCCAGCTCGACCACGTCAAGGTCAGCCTCGAGAAGTCATCGGACAGGCCGGACCACACCTTTCACCTGCGGTCGCTCGCGACGCAGGTCGCGGCCGGCATCCACGCCGACCTCGCCTCGCGGACGATCAAGGAGCTGCTCGCCGAAGAGTCGGGGTTGAACGGCGAGGAGCTCGAGGCGCTGTGCCGGATTACGCTGGGGGCGTTGGCGTAGCGCTCGACGTGTGAACCGTCACGGGCTTTGTGAAGAGCTCGGAGTTCGGGACGACGATGAGGTCGCCCGCGTCGCTTCTGATCAAGGTCACGCGAAGCCGGACGTCGGTGACCACTCCAGACTGCAGGTCGAACGTGATCCGGTCGCCGATGCGGATGTGGCGCTCGAGCAGCACGTAGTAACCGGACACGTAGTCCTGCAAGAGCTGCTGCACCCCAAGCGCCGCGACCACCGAGGCGAGCAGCAGGCCGAACAGCGTGACGTTGGCGTTCTGCGCGGCCCACCCGAGCGCGAAGAAGATCCCGATCGCGATGACCACCGCATACACCACTCGCCGCGTGATGACCGCCAGCTCGCCGCGTCGCTGCCGGACCCTGTCGGCGACGATTCCGGCGAGCAGGCGCGCCGCGATGTACGTCCCTATGAGGACAAGGACGGCGACGGCCGGGTAGTAGATGTAGTCGGGAAGCGGAACGTGCCAGCCTCCGATGGAGGCGAGCCTCATTCCTCGGTCTCGGCTTCCTCGGCGGCGGTAGCCTCGCCCTCGGCAGCGGCCTCGCCCTCGGCCGGCACCGCGGCTTCGGCAGCGGGGATCTCCTCCTCGACCTTGAGCTCGCGCTTGTGCACGATCTTGACCACGAGCTCCTCTGGCTCGTCGAGGATCGTCACGCCCTTGGGGACGGCGAGGTCGGAGACGCGAAGCTCGGCCTCGATCTCCTCCAGGGGCGTGATGTCGACCTCGAACGACGCGGGAATGTCAGACGGCAGACACTCGACGCGGACAGCGTGCAGCGGCTGCAGCACGTCGGCGTCGCCGCGCTTTACGGCGGCGGACTCGCCGGTCAGGTGCACAGGCACCTCGACCTCGATCTTCTCCTGGAGGTTGACCTGGTAGAAGTCAACGTGGATCGGCCCCAGCCGGCGCGGGTGGGTCTGGATCTCACGCACGATGACCTTCTCAGTCCGGCCACCATCGAGGACGAGGTCGACCAGCTGCGTGCGGCCCGACTTCGCGAAGACCTTCTGGAACTCGAGCCGGTCGAGAGTGACCGGCGTCGCCTCGGTGTTGTGGCCGTAGACGATCGCGGGCACCTTGCCCTCGCGCAGCAGACGGCGCGATCGCTTACCGAGTGGTTTTCGTGGCTGGGCTGAGAGTTGCAATCAGTAAGTCCAATCCTTGTTCGGCTTCGCCGACCATGCTCACGCCTCTGCTGGGGAGGCCCACCTATGATACCCCAACCTTGGTCAACCCCCCGCCGCCGCCCTCGTTCGGCGGGCGGTCCCCGCGCGCGCCGGCCATCTCCCCGCACACCCTCGCCAGCCCGGGATTGAGAGTTGTCGGTGGGCTGATCGACTTCGTCATCCTCGCCGCTCTGTTCGGCGTGGTCGAGGCGATCACGCGCGGCAGCCACGCCGGCTCGGGCCTCATCGACCTGGCGGTCGCCCTCGCGTACTTCGGCTACCTGTGGAGCTCGCGCGGGCAGACGATCGGCATGATGGTCTTCGGCTTTCGAGTCCGCGACAAGGCCACGGGCCGGCTGCCCGGGATCGGCAAGGCCCTGCTGCGCGGCTTCGTCTGGTGGCTGGAGGTCGTCTCCACGGTGTGCGTCGTAGGCCTGGTCGCGTGGCTGTGGATGTTCTGGGACCCCCAGCGCCAGGCACTCCACGACAAGGTCGCGGGGACGATCGTTACGGAGAGCTGAGCAGCCTCAGGGCGTTGGCGTGACGCCGATCTGGTTGATGATGTTGCTCAGGACGCCGGAAGCGTTGAGGCCGGTGAAGATCACGCCGATGACCAGGATGATGAGTCCGAGCACGGCGGCGATGCCGCCGGTGATGATCCCGGCGGTCGCCTTGCCGCCCCCGCCCAGGGTGCCCTGGCTCGCGTTGATTCGATTGCGGGCGTTGACCCCCATCACGACAGCGACCACTCCGAGCGGGATCGCCAGCAGCTCCAGGAACCAGCAGCAGCACCCGATCGGCATGGCGACCACGGACACGATGCCCAGCACCAGCGCCGGCGTGACGCCAGGTGCCTCAGGCGGCGCGTAGGGCTGGACGTAGCCCGGCTGCTGCGGCTGATAGGGCTGCGGCGGCTGGCCCGGCGGCGGCGGCGGGACACTCGGCGGCTGCGGAGGCGTGGGCGGAGGCGGTGGAGGAACCTGGCCGGGCGGCTCGCTCGACATCGCGCGGATGTTAACAGCGCTAAGCCGCTTCAACCAGAGGGAGCACGCATAGACTGGCGGCGTTGGATCCGCCGCCGTCCGACTTCACCGCGTTCCCGTCGCCACCGGGCATGGCGCCGCCGCCTCAGCCGGCCGGGGCGCCGCCTGCCGAGTGGCAGCAGCCGCCTCTTCTGCCGGCTGCGTACGCTCCGCAGCCCTACATCGCGATCCCGTACGCGGGCTTCTGGATCCGCGTGGTCGCGTACGTCATCGACTCGGTCCTCCTCGGTGTGATCGGGTTCGTCCTCGGCTTCGTCTTCGCGATCGTGGCCGTCATCGGCAACCCGAACGCGCTGGCCGATTCGCAGTCGACGCCGGTCAACGTGATGTCGAACATCGTCGACCTGCTGATCAGCTTCGGCTACTTCGCCGGCCTGTGGACGCTGAACGGCGGTACCTACGGCCAGCGGTGGTTGGGCCTGCGAGTGCTCGACGCCAGCACGTTCGAACCCGTGCGACCCGCCCAGGCGGCGATCCGGTGGGTCGGTCTGCTCCTCTCGTTCCTGGCCCTTTTCCTCGGCGTGATCTGGGTCGCTTTCGACGGTCGGAAGCAGGGGTGGATGGACAAGCTGGCCGGAACGGTGGTCGTCCGAGCCTAGAGCTCAGCTCTTCTCGGGGAACCTCTTCCGCAACCACTCGACGATGTCGTGCAGCGGCGTGCCCGGCGTGAAGATCACCTCCACCCCACGCTTCTTCAGGGCCTCGATGTCGTCGTCGGGGATGATGCCGCCGCCGAAGACGACGATGTCCGTCGCCTTGCGGCGCTTCAGCTCGTCGACGACCGCGGGGAACAGGGTCATGTGGGCGCCGGAGTGGATCGAGAGGCCGATGACCTGGGCGTCTTCCTGGAGGGCGGCGTCGACGACCATCTCCGGCGTCTGGCGCAAGCCCGTGTAGATGACCTCGTAGCCTGCGTCGCGCAGCGCGCGCGCCACGACCTTCACGCCGCGGTCATGCCCGTCCAGGCCGACCTTGGCGACGATGATGCGGACCGGTTTGGTGGCGGTCGGAGCCATCAGACCACCGCAGTCTCGGTGTAGGTGCCGAAGACCTCGATCATTGCCTGCATGATCTCGCCTTCGGTCGCGTACGCGCGCACCGCGTCGAGGATGTAGGGCATCAGGTTGTCGTTTCCGGCAGCGGCCTTGCCCAGCGCGTTCAGCGCGTTGCTTGTCTTCGCCCCGTCACGCTTGCGACGGACCTCGCGCACACGCTCTGCCTGCTGGCTCTCGAGCTTCGGATCGATGCGGAGGATGTCGATCGGTTCGTTGTCCTCGACGAGGAAATCGTTGACTCCGACCACGATCCTTCGCTTCTGCTCGAGCTCCTTCTGGTAGCGGAACGCGGCGTCGGCTATCTCCTTCTGGAAGAAGCCGACCTCGATCGCCGGGATCACACCGCCGATCTCGTCGATGCGCTCGAAGTACGCCTCGGCCTGGCGCTCCATCTCATCGGTCAGCGCCTCGACAAAGTAGCTGCCGCCCAGCGGATCGATGGTGTTCGCGGCGCCGGTCTCGTAGGCGAGGAGCTGCTGCGTGCGCAGCGCGATGCGCGCCGCCTTGTCCGTCGGCAGCGCGAGCACCTCGTCCATCGCGTTCGTGTGCAGGGACTGGGTTCCGCCGAGCACCGCGGCCATCGCCTCGATCGCAGTCCGGGCGATGTTCAGCTCCGGCTGCTGCGCCGTCAGCGATACGCCTGCCGTCTGCGTGTGGAACCGCAGCTTCCACGAGCGCTCCTGCTGCGCGCCGTATCGCTCGCGCATCCAGCGCGCCCATATGCGGCGGGCGGCGCGGAACTTCGCGATCTCCTCGAAGAAGTCGATGTGGGCGTCGAAGAAGAACGAGAGCCTGGAGGCGAAGTCGTCGATGTGCATGCCGCGCTCGAGGCACGCATCGACGTAGGCCATGCCGTCGGCCAGCGTGAACGCCAGCTCCTGGACCGCGGTCGATCCGGCCTCGCGGATGTGGTAGCCGGAGATGGAGATCGTGTTCCACTTCGGCACCTCTTTCGCGCAGTACTCGATCGAGTCGACGACCAGGCGCATCGAGGGCGCCGGAGGAAAGATGAACTCCTTCTGGGCGATGAACTCCTTGAGGATGTCGTTCTGCAGCGTCCCACCGAGCCTGGACGCGGGCACCCCCTGCTTCTCGGCGACGGCGATGTACATGCACAGGAGGATCGCCGCGGGCGAGTTGATCGTCATCGACGTGGTGATGTCGCCGAGCGGGATGCCGTCGAACAGCGTCTCCATGTCGGCGAGGGAGTCGATGGCGACTCCGCAGTGGCCGACCTCGCCGCGGCTCGTCGGTGCGTCGGAGTCCTGGCCCATCAGGGTCGGCATGTCGAACGCGACCGAAAGCCCCGTCTGCCCGTTGGCGAGCAGGTACTTGTAGCGCTTGTTCGTCTCTTCGGCGGTGGCGAAGCCGGAGAACTGGCGCATCGTCCACAGACGCCCTCGGTACCCCGTCGAGTGGATGCCGCGGGTGTACGGGTACTGTCCGGGGAGCTCCTCCTCCTCGCGCCGCGGCCGGTCGCCGGCGGTGTAGAGGGGCTGCAGCGGGATGCCGGAGATGGTCGACGTCTCGATCCCGTCGTCACGCGCCGGGCTCGACTCGAACTCCTCCTGCCATACCTGCTTCGGATCGCGGGCTCTGACTTTCACCTCAACTGATTATCGCTTTCGATCGAGAATCTCCTCCGCGGTTCGGTAAGGAGTTCGGTCTTCCAGCAGGCGCTTCGCCAGCTCGGGATCCTCGTCCAGCGCTTGCCGGGCCCGCTGCCGGGCAAGCTCCGCCGCCACCTCGGCCGTCTCGTCGCGAAGGCGGCGTGCCGCCAGCGCCTCGGCCGTCCCGCTCTTCTCGAGGTGCTTGCGATGGGCGAGCACGGCCTCCCAGAGCGGCTCGATGCCTTCCTGGCGGCTGGCCACGGTGGCCAGGATCGGCGGCTTCCACTCGGCCTTTGGCGCCAGGCTGAGCATCGCGCGCAGCTCGGCCATGACGCGCGTATAGCCGTCGAGGTCCGCCTTGTTCACGACGAAGATGTCGGCGATCTCGAGGATCCCCGCCTTGATCATCTGGACGCTGTCGCCGAGGTTGGGCGTCAGGACGACGACGGTGGTGTCGGCGACCGCGGCCACCTCGAGCTCCGACTGGCCGACGCCGACCGTCTCCAGCAGCACCTCGTCGAAGCCGAACGCTCCGAGCAGCCGGATCGCCTCGCGCGCCGCCAGGGACAGCCCGCCCAGGTGACCGCGCGCGCCCATGCTGCGGATGAAGACCTTGGGGTCGAGGGCGTGGCGCTGCATGCGGATGCGGTCGCCAAGAATCGCCCCTCCGGTGAAAGGCGAGTTGGGGTCGGTCGCCACGACCGCGACCGACGAGTCCTGCTTGCGAAGGTAGGCGACGATGGCGTCGACCAGGGTCGACTTGCCGGTGCCGGGTGCGCCCGTGAAGCCCGCGACGCCGGGCGTCCTGGCGTCGGGCCACAGGGCTTCCTCCAGGCCTCGCACGGCCGCGTCGCGCCGCTCGACAAGGGTGATGGCGCGTGCGAGCGCGCGCACGTCGCCGGCTCGGAACTGCTCTAGTAGGTCGTCTCTGGAGCTATTCGCCCAAGAAGCGTAGGGCGAAGTCGTGGCCCAGCACCACGACGAGGCCATACGTCTGCTGGCCCCTCGCCGGGGCAGGGTTGGTCGGCGTCGCAGTCACCACCTTGCCGCCGAAGAAGGTCTGCAGCCACCTCGCCGTCAGCGGGAACTGGCCTCCCGAGTAGTCGAGGATCACCGTCTGCGAGCTCGGCCGGTGGGCCACCGGGTCGTTGAGCTGGAGGCCCGTCGGGTCGAACATCGTCGTCACCCGATCGTCGAGGCCGACGAAGTTGGTCGAGCCGTTGGCGAACTGGACCGGCGCCTTCTCGCCCAGCGTCTTGGGGTCGATGAAGATGTTGGCGACGTAGCGGCGGATCATCCTGAAGGTCGGATCGTCCGGGCAGAGCTGCGAGGCGTTGCCCATGCCGCAGTTGCCGCCGTCGAGAAGGTTGCCGGCCGCGGACGCCGAGGGCGCCGTCAGCGCGACCCTGATGATCGAGCTGTCCGGCAGGTTCTTGCCCCAGTCGAAGATCGCCTTCATGTCGGACAAGCTCATGTCGGTGTGGATGTTCTTCTGCAGGGCGCCCAACAGCTGCGGCGCCTTGGCGAAGCCATTGACCGTGGTCGCCTTCTTTTTGATCGCCTGCATGATGTCTTGCTGTCGCTTGGCGCGGCCGAAGTCCGAAGACTGCTCGGGCTGCTGCGCGTGCCGCGAGCGCGCGACCTGCAGCGCCTGCTCGCCGTTCAGGTGCTGGCAGCCGGCTTTGAAGTGGATCGGCTTGTAGCCGTCGGAGTAGTTCGGGTACGAGTAGTCGTCGAGGTTCGTGCTCAGGCAGATGTCGACGCCGCCCAGCGCGTTGACCATGTCCCGGAAGGCTTTGAAGTCGATCGCGATGAAGCGGTCGAAGGTCAGGCCTGTGATCTTCCCCACCTCGTGCTCGGCCGCCTTGCCGCCGCCGTTGGGTCCGGTGTACTGCGAGGCGACGCAGCAGATGATGTTCGTGTAGGCGACCTCATACGCCGCGTTGATCTTGTTGGTCCAGATGCTGCCCGGGTTCTGCTGCAGGTTCATCGGCACGACCAGGTCGCGCGGGATGGACAGCATCATCACGCGGTTGGAGTTGGGGTCGATGCTGACGGCCATGATCGAGTCCGTCAGATAGGGGGCGTCGTTCTCGTAGCCGCCCATGCCGAGCAAAAGGACGTTCACGCGCTGCCCGTGCTTGAGCTTGTAGGCGATCGTCCCCGGCTGCGGCTCGACGACCTGGACCACCTCGCCGATGGGGTTGATGTGGTGGCCGGTGGTCGCGGCCATGAAGTCGTCCAGGCGCTTGTAGGTCAAAGTCGCGGCCAGGATGACGCCCAGCAGCACGACGGCAATGATCGCCGCGGGGACCGACCTGGTCAGGCGGTAGGAGGCGTTGTAGCGGGACCGCCTGGCCCGTTTTGGCCTGGCCCGGAACATGAGCACCGGGATTCTAACAACGGCGCCGGCCGGCCGATGGTTACGTCGTCGAGTTGCTGAAGATCCCCGTGAGGGCGATCGTGAAGAACGCGCCGACGCTCGCCAGGAACCCGATGATGCCGAGGATCAGCCCGATCATCGCGAGCGCACCACCGCCGAGCGCGCCGCCGCTGGTGGCGATGCGCTGCCGCGCGATGAAGCCCATGATCGCCGCGGTCGGACCGAGGATCACGCCCAGGCACACGAACGAGCAGACGATCGAAACGATGCCGATCACAAGCGACGCGATGGCCAGGCCATCCGTGCGCTGCGAGGCATAACCCGCTCCCGGCGGGATGTAGCCCTGGGGCGGCGGCGGCACGTATCCGCCCTGGCCGCCGGGTGGCGGCGGTTGAGGAGGTGGCGGCGTGGAAGCGCCTCCGGGCGGCGCGGGCGGTGGCGCCGGGGGCTCGCTCGACGGCGGCGGCGGAGGCGGCGGCAGGTCCGACATCCCTTCCTCTCTCCTTGCTTATGTGCTGGCGAGCTCGTAGCTGCGGACGATCCATGCCTGCATCGCGTACGAGTAGGCGACGGTGAAAACGATGCCGACGATGCACAGCACGGTTCCGAGCTCCGCGACCAGGCTGGCGGCGATCAGCATAAGGCCCGCAACGAGCGTGTTGATCAGCGATGCCCGCGCGCGGCGCAGGACCTGGCCCACGCGCAGGCCGCCGCTGATGCCCCCCGCGTCTGTGGCGAGGACGATCGGCGAGGTCAGGAAAGTGACCAGCAGCGAGCCGAGCGTTGCGACGCTGAACGCCAGGAGGGAAAGGGCCAGGCCGACCGAGACCAGCAGCGGGTTCGAAGACGCGTAGCGTCCCTGGTCGGCCAGCAGCAGGACCGCCGGTATGTAGGCGGCCGCCGCGACCGCGGTCACCGCGAGGTAGTAGACGAGCAGGACGACGAACAATTTGAAGCCACGTCCCAGGTAATCGAAATTGGCGGGCGGCAGGCGCTCCTCACCCGCGCGCAGCCTGTGCAGCGCGGCAAGCATCCACCCCAGCGCGTTGATACCCCCGACCACGGGGATCAAGAGGATCAGCCCCATGACCACGATCTTGCCGGCCCATTCCGGGTCGCGAAACGGCCAGACGAAGGCGTCGCCGACCCTGTCCACCGGCGGCTAGGCCGGCGGAGGCCCGGAGACGGAGAGCAGCCAGATCACGAACCAGGTCAGCGAAACGCCCGCCCCGGCCGCGGTCGCGACCGCGCCGATGATCCAGCCCGCCTGCGCCGAGCTGCGGCCGCCGAGCGTGCCCTCCGAAGCGTCGATGCGCGCGACCGCCGACTTGCCCAGGAAGTACGCAAGCGGTCCAAGGACGAGCCCGGGGACGCCCAAGGCGAGGCCCAGCAGGAGGCCGACGATCCCGGAGATCAAGGCGACGAGTGCCGCGCCGTCGCTGCGGAGGGCGGGCGTGGCCGCAGCCCCGTAGGGGCCGGGGCGGTAGTAGGTCGAGGCAGCGGGAAGCGGCGGAGGTGGCGGTGGAGGAGGCGGTGGCGGAGGAGGCGGGGCCGGTCTCTGCTCGTCAGCCTTCTCTTCTGGCTCTGCGCTCAACGCAGCAGGGCCCTTGCGATCACGACGCGTTGGATCTGGTTGGTGCCCTCATAGATCTGGGTGATCTTCGCGTCCCTCATCATCCTTTCCACTGGGTAGTCGGTGATGTAGCCGTAACCGCCGAGGAGCTGCACGCAGTCGGTCGTCACCCGCATGGCCATGTCGGAGGCGAAGAGCTTTGCCATCGCGGCGACCTTGGTCAGGTCGGGCGCCTTCGTGTCGACCTTCGTCGCGGCGCGGAAGACGAGGTGGCGGGCGGCCTCGATCTGGGTGGCGATGTCGGCCAGCATGAACTGGATGCCCTGGAAGGTCGCGATCGGCTGCCCGAACTGCTGGCGCTCCTTGACGTACTTGAGCGCGTAGTCGAAAGCACCCTCGGCGATGCCTAGAGCCTGGGCGCCGATGCCTGGCCGGGAGCGGTCCAGCACGGCCAGCGCGAGCTTGAAGCCGGCCCCCTCCACGCCCAGGCGGTTGGCGGCCGGCACCTTGACGTCCTCGAGCACGACCTGAGCTGTGGGTGACCCGCGGATGCCGAGCTTGTGCTCGACCTTGGCGACGGTCCACGGACTCGTCTCGCGCTCGAGGACGAAGGCGGAGATGCCCTTGCTGCCGTCAGGCTCGGTCTGGGCGAACACGACGAGCGTGCCGGCGATGCTGCCGTGGGTGATGAACTGCTTGGTGCCGTTGAGGACGTACTCGTCGCCGTACTTCTTGGCAGTGGTCTTCATCGCGGCGGCGTCCGACCCACTTCCGGGCTCCGAGAGCGCGTAGGCCGCGACCTTCTCACCGGACGCGAGCGGCGGACACAGGCGCTTCTTCTGCTCCTCGCTGCCGGCGACAAGGATCGGGTATGAGCCGAGCGCCTGGACCGCAAGGATGAGCGACGAGCTGGCGCAGGCCTTGGCGATCTCCTCGATGCCCATGCAGATCGTGACGCTCGAGCCGGAGATGCCCCCGTACTCCTCGGGGAACGGAATGCCGAGGAGGCCGTTGTCCGCGAACAGCTTCTCGATGTCCTTCGGGTATTCGCCCGACTGGTCGATCTCAGCCGCCCGCGGCGCCACGCGGTCCTGGACGAGCTCGCGGATCGTGTCCCGGATCGCCACCTGCTCGGGCGTGAACTCGAAATCCATGGCTGGGCTCGATTATCCGGTCTTTTACCGCTTCAGCAGTTCGCGGGCGATGACTACCCGCTGCACCTGGTTCGAGCCCTCGTATATCTGCAGGGCCTTGGCGTCGCGGACGTGGCGTTCGAAGGGGCTGCCCTTCACAGCACCCTCCTCCCCGGCGATCTGAAGCGCGTCGAGCGCGACCTGCATTGCGGTGTCGGTGCAGTGCAGCTTGGACATCGACGCCTCCCGCGTGAACGGACGGCCCTGGGCGCAGAGCCAGGCCGCGCGGTAGGCGAGCAGGCGCGCGGATTCGACCCTTGTCGCCATGTCGGCGATCGCGAAGTCGTCGCCCTGGTCGTGGCCATGCTCCCGCATCAGCTCGCGCGCTTCGTCGACCGCGGCCTGGGCGATGCCGAGCGCCTGTCCGGAGATGCCAATGCGGCCCGAGTCGAGCGCGCGCATCGCGACCGTGAAGCCTTGCCCCTCGCGCCCGAGCCTGTTGGCCTCGGGGACGAAGACATCCTCCAGCACCAGCTCCCCGGTCGGTGAGCCGTTGAGGCCCATCTTGTCGAACACCTGGCCGACGCGAACTCCATCCGCGCCGGCGGGGACGAGGAACGCGGTCACACCTGCCGCGCGCTCGTCGGGTCCGGACCGCGCGAAGACGACGTACAGGCCGGCGCGGCCGATGTTGGTGATGAAGACCTTGGTGCCGTTCAGGACGTAACCCCCACCGTTGCGCCGCGCGGTCATCTTCAGCGCCGCCGCGTCCGATCCGGACGACGGCTCGGTCAGCGCGAACGCGCCCAGCAGCTCACCGGATGCCAGACGGGGCAGCCACGAGCGTTTCTGGTCCCCGTCGCCGAACAGCAGGATCGGCTCGGTGCCGACGCTCGTGTGCACGTCGACGATGACTGCCGTGGCGGCGCACGCCTGCGCGAGCTCCTCGATGCAGATCGCGAAAGCCAGCGCGTCGAGCCCGGCGCCGCCGTACTCGCGCGGGATGAGGACCCCCATGAGCCCCTCGGCCGCCGCCGCGCTCACGGCCTCGTCCGGGAATCGATGCTCGCGGTCGACCTCGGCTGCCAGCGGCTGCACGACCCCCTGTGCAAGCTCCCGAACCTCGGCGCGAAACGACGCGTGCTGGGGAGTGAGTTCGAGATCCAACTGAGGCGTTTCCTAGAATAGTGAGCTTGACGATGGACGCAGGGCCGAGATATCTAGAGGGCACCACTGTCGGCAGTGGGCGCGACATCATCGGCGTGCGCCGAGACCGGATCGCCGACATCATCAGCACCGGGCGCGAGATCATCGCGCGGGCGAAGGGCGAGAAGATCCTGCCCGACACCATCACCGGGGCCACGGCGGCGCTCCTGGTCACGATCGCCGGCTACGGCGAGCCGCTCTCCGAAGGCCAGTGGCGCGAGCTCGCCGGCGTCGTCGGCGGCATCATGCGCGACAACACGTACGCCGATCTCGCGAGGCTTCGCACGCTCATCACGCAGGAGCAGTTCCTGAACGTCGCGCGCAACCAGGGTTACTCGCGCTTCATCCGCCGCCTCGACGACGGCAGATGGGTTTGCGAGCTGACCCCGAAGCTTGAAGATCTCCCCGACGAGTGACGGCCGTCTCGGCGCACTGACCGGGGCCTTCCGGTCGCGGCCCGCCCGCATCTTTCTCGCCGCCCTGCTGGTCATCGCCATCATCAGCCCCGCCGCGGTCGTCGCGGCGGTGGTCTGGTCCGTGCCACCCGCCGGCCAGGGCGGCGCCAGCCCCGAGGACACGGCGCCCGCCCGCCTCATCCCCGCTCCGGACATCCAGCCCAATAGCCTGCCCGCGCCGGCGTTCAACGTCTACGCCAACACGCTGAGCGGAGTCGTGCCGTGCCCGCTGTGTCAGATCCTGCAGCGTGTCTACGTGCCGAACAGCGGCGACGGGACCGTGGACGTGATCGACCCCAACACATACAAGGTCATCGCGCACTTCACGGTCGGGCAGATCCCGCACCACATCGCGCCGGCATGGGACATGAGTGCGCTGTATGTCGACAACGAGGGGTCGAGCAGCCTCACCGTCATCAACATCCATACCGGCAAGCCGTCGGGCACGATCAACATCCCGTACCCCTACAACCTCTACTTCACGCCTGACGGCACGAGGGCGATCGACGTCGTCGAACGCCTCCAGCGCGTCGAGTTCCGCGACTGGCGCCACGGGTGGAAGCTGCTCGGGTCCGTCGGCATCCCATGGCCGGGCGCCGACCACATGGACTTCAGCGCCGACGGCAGCTACTTCATGATCTCGACCGAGTACTCGGGAGTCGTCGCCAAGGTCGACGTCAAGAAGATGAGGCTGGCCGGGTACGTGCAGGTTGGCGGGCTGCCTATCGACGTCAAGCTCTCACCCGACGGGACGGTGTTCTACGTGACCAACCAGGGCACGATGGGCGTGTCGGTCATCGACCCGGTCGCCATGAAGGTCGTCAAGTTCATCCCCACCGGGCGCGGGGCGCACGGCCTCCAGGTTTCGCGCGACACGAAGTCGCTGTATGTGTCGAACCGGCTCGAGGGGTCGATCTCGGTCATCGACTTCGCCACGCGCAAGGTGGTGGCGAAGTGGTGGATCCCCGGCGGCGGGAGCCCGGACATGCTGCAGCTGAACCCCGACGGCACTCGGCTGTGGGCGTCGGGGCGCTACAACGCGACGGTGTACGTGTTCGACACCACGACCGGGAAGCTGCTGGCGCGGATCCGGGTCGGGGCCCAGGACCACGGGCTGACTTACTTCCCCAACGTCGGGCTGCACAGCCTGGGCCACAACGGGGTGTACCGCTAGCCCCTCCGGCGCTGCCCCTCCGGCGCGGCCCCTCCGGCGCTTCGCGCCACTTCCCCATGAATGGGGAGGGCAGGCTAGGCGAACGCGCTGTCCTTGAGGCCAAGCTCGTGGCCAAGCTCCAGCGACCGGCGTTCGTCTCGGTCCGCATCCTCTTTGCGTCCCAGGCCGGCAAGGGCCCTGGCGCGATCGTGCAGGGCCCGGGCCAGAGACGGCCGGGCCTCCATGTCCTCGAACAACCGGACCGCGGCGTCCAGGTCGGGCAGCGCCGTCGACCACTCTTGCCTGTCGACGTAGGTCCGCCCCCGGCCCCACCTGGTCTGCGCCTCACCGTAGCGGTCGCCCATCGACTGCGCGTTATCTAGCGCCGCGTCCCATTCCTCGACGCCGCCCGGCATGTCGCCGAGCGCGGCCCGCGTCGATCCGAGAAGACCCTGGATGAGCGTGCGCATCGCCGCCATGTTCGTCACCTCGGACAGCTCACTTCCTCGCTCGAGCGGCGGCTTGGCGCCCGAAGCGTCCTGGCGCGCCAGGCTCGCCGCGCCGAACATGGTGTTCGCCGCCACGACGCACGCAAACGCGCCCAGGTCCTCCGCCCGCTGAGAGCACTCCCTCGCCTGAACTCGCGCCTTCTCCGCTTCGCCCCGCTCGAGCAGCACGACTGACTTGGAGATGTCTACGTCGACGCGTGCGATCGCGTCGCCGTTCCCGGCGGACTGCTCGGCTCGGGCGATGGTTTGCTCGGCGTCGTCGAACTGGCCCAGGCGAGCGTAGGTCATGGCGAGGAAGTCCGAAACCATTGCTATGGAAACCGCATCTCCTTGCTTTTCGATGACGTCGAGTGCCGACCGCATCTCCTCGGCGCCTTCACGGAGGTTGCCCATGAAGGCGACGAAAGACCCCATGAGCGCCTTGGGCAGAGCCGCGACGGTTGAATCGCCCAGGGACTTACCAGTCTCGGTGGCGCGCTCCAGCGCGTGCCTCAGCTCAGCGCTCGACTCGGGAGACTCGCCACGCTGCCTGCGCAGGAACGCGAGCCAGAAGTAGGCTTCGGTGACCAGGAGCGGATCGGTTTCCGCAGCCCCGGCCAGGGCTTGTTCGAGTCGATCGATGTCGGCGCCGGTGGCGTTGTAGGTCCATCCCGCCCTGGCGGCTCCGATCGCTGCCTTGAGGCGCAGTTCGATGTTCGTGTCACCCGCCAGCTCCGCGGCACGCACGAAGAACCCGATCGCCTCGCGGTTGGCGAAACGCTCCAGGGCATGGTCGCCCGCCAGGATCAGATAGCGCCCGGCGCGCGCGGTGTCGCCCGCCTGTTCCAGGTGCATGCCGATCACCGCCGCGTATTCCTGCTCCCGCTCCGGATGCAGGGCAAGGATCGCCTCGGCGGCCGCAAGGTGGAGCGCCTTGCGGTCCTGCTTGAGCAGCGACGCATAGGCGGCCTGCTGGACCAGCACGTGCCGGAACAGGTATTCCAGCTCAGGCTGCAGGGTCGCGACCTGGATGAGGCCGCTTGCCTCTAGCGTTCCCAGCTCGGCGCGCGCGCTCACGGCTTCCTCGGCTCCAGCACCCGCTCGAGGACGGTGACCGCGAACTGGCGTCCGATGACCGAAGCCACGCGCAGCGTCCGCTTGCTTTCCTGAGGCAGGCGGTCGATGCGGGCGAGCAGCAGCCCATGAATGGTCTCGGGGATCTCGACCTGCGCGACGTGATCTGTCGCGACCCAACGGTCGGACTCGTGCACGATGGCCCCGCTGTCGATCAGCATGCGGATGACCTCTTCCACGAAAAAGGGATTGCCCTCGGCGCGCGCCAGGATGCGGTCACGGGTCTCGGCGGGAAGCGATTCGATCGTCAGCAAGTTCGAAACGAGCTCACGGCTTGCGTCCATCGAGAGAGGTTCGAGACGAACCTCGGTCAGGGAATCGCCGAACACGTCACGCGCAGCCGCGACCAGGCGCCAGCCGGGCGCCGTCCGCTCCGTCCGGGTGCAGAGGATGAACAGCGCCGGCAGACCGGCCACCGACGTCATGACCTGCTGCAGCACCTCGACCGAAGACGTGTCCGCCCAGTGGACGTCGTCGCAGACCACAACGATGGGTCCCCGCGCGCTCGCAGCGCGCAGAACCGCGACAAGCGAAGAGACGTAGCGCTTGACCGTTTCGATCTCCAGCATCGAAAGGCGCGCCTGCATGTCCGCGTCCAGCCGAAGCGAGAGAAGGTGGCCGAGATAGGCATAGATCTCGCGCCACTCCGCCGGCACGACGTCGCGAAGGAAGCGCTCGAGAGCTTCCGCGACCTGGTTCTCGTCGGCTGCGGCCGTAACTCCGATCAGGGAGCGCACGAGGTCGAGGACCAGGTGGTAAGGCAGCGATTCGCCGTAGGTCAAGCACCGTCCCTCGACCCACCGCACCGACGGCTCGACATTTTCCGCCCGCGGGCGAAGCTCCGCGAGGAGGCGGCTCTTGCCCATGCCCGGCTCGCCGAGGATGCACGCGAAGCGACCCTGGCCGGCGCGGGCGATGGCAAACGCCTGCTCGAGTCGGATCATCTCGGCGTCGCGGCCGATCAGCGGTGAGTGAAGGCCGGCGAGGCCTCTAGTCACCACCGCTCCGCGTTTGAGGGCGGTGATCTCGAATGCGCGGACGGAGTCGGTCTTGCCCTTGAGCTCGAGCAGTCCCACGTCGACCGCTTCGACGAGCGGCGCCACGAAGCGATGGGTCGCGGCGGTGACGAGCACGCTGCCGGGCCTTGCGCTCGCCTGCATGCGCGCGGCCACGTTGACGGTGTCCCCCATCGCGGTGTATTCACTGGCCTTGTCGGTGCCGACGATGCCGACGACCACCGGGCCGGTGTTGATGCCGACTCGAACGCGCAGGTCGGCAGCTCCCCCGGTCTTCCTGGAGGAGGCGAGATCCTCGATGGCCTGGACCATGTCGAGCCCGCACCGCACCGCACGAGCAGGGTCGTCCTCGTGCGCGACCGGAGCGCCGAAGAAGGCAAGCACTCCATCGCCCATCAGCCGCGCGACGGTCCCGCCGTAGCGGTCGACCGTGTGGTTCAGGCATCCGAACGCCTCGCCGACGAGCGTGGTCCAATCCTCGGGGTCCATGCGCTCGGCGATCGCCGTCGAACCCGCGAGGTCCGCGAAAAGGACAGTCAGCGGCCGGCGCTCGCTGCTCCCGGCCTGCCTGGCAGAGCTCGACGCGTCAGAGACGGCCATTGCTCCTGGAGATGCTAAGCCGAAGTCGGCGTCAGGCCCCCAGCAAACGAGCGATGAGCATGCGCTGGACCTCGGGCCCCTCCGGCGCTTCGCGCCACCTCCCCATGAATGGGGAGGAGTCTTCAGCTACGCCCCGAGGAGGCGCGCGATCAGCATCCGCTGCACCTCTGACGTCCCCTCCCCGATCTCGTTTATCTTCACGTCGCGCCAGTAGCGCGCCACCGGGTAGTCCTCCATGAACCCGTAGCCGCCGTGGATCTGCACGGCCTGGTCGGCGGCCCGCTTGGACGCCTCTGACGCGTAGAGCTTCGACATCGCGGCGAGCATCCTCACGTCGTCGCTCGTCTCCGCGCCTTCGCGGCCATACGCCACCGCCGCGCGGTAGACGATCGTGCGCGCGACCTCAGTCTCCATCGCCATGTCGGCGAGCTTGAACTGGATCGCCTGGTGCTTGGAGATCGGCTCCCCGAACGTGCGCCGCTCCTTGGCGTAGGCCAGCGACGCGTCGAGGCAGGCTTGGGCGAGTCCGACAGACAGGGCAGCGATCGCGATCCGGCCGCCGGTCAGCGTGTGCAGGAACTGGCGGTAGCCACCTCCGCGTTCGCCCAGCAGGTTCTCGGCCGGCACCTCGCAGTCCTCGAAGCTCAGCGGGTGCGTGTCCGACGAATGCCAGCCCAGCTTCCGGTACGACTCCAGGACGTGATATCCCGGGGTGCCGGTCGGGACCATGATCGCGCTGATCTCGGGTCCATTGCCGTTCCTGCCGGTGACCGCGGTGATCGTCACGCCCGCGGAGATGTCGGTCCCGCAGTTGGTGATGAACTGCTTGGCCCCGTTGATCACCCACTTGCCGTCGCGTGACTCGGCGCGCGTCTTGGTAGCGCCCGCGTCAGAGCCTGCTTCGGGCTCGGTGAGACCGAAAGACCAGAGCTTGCGGCCGCTCACCAGGTCGGGCAGCCAGCGCTCCTTCTGCGCGGCGGTGCCGAACCCGTAGATGGGCGCCGAGCCGAGACAGACGGCTGCCTCGAGGGTGATGCCGACGCCGGCGTCCGCCCGGGAGATCTCTTCGATGGCGAGGCACAGCGAGAGGAAGTCGGCACCCGCGCCGCCCACGTCCTCGCTGAAGGGGAGGCCGAAGAGGCCGAGCTCCCCCATCTGGCGGACGATGTCGTAGCCGAACCTGTGGTGGCGGTCGAGGTCTTCGGCCGCCGGCGCGACGACCTCGCGGGCGAAGTCGCGGCACGTGTCGCGGATCGCTTGCTGCTCCGGGCTCAGGTCAAAATCCATCAGGCTCTAAATCCTTGCACGACTACTCAAATGTCAATGAAAGCTCGTGCTCCAGCTCGCCAGGCCGGACCTCCTCGTGCGCCCCGGTGCGGACGAAGCCATGGCGCAGGTACAGGCGCTCGGCGTTGTCGTTCCCCTCGGTGACCCAGAGCAGCACCCGCGGGTAGCGCCGCTCGCGCGCCCAGTCGAGCAGGGTCGTCAGCAGCACATCGCCCACGCCCTGGCGACGAAACTCGGGGTCAACCCACATCGCCGTCACCGAGGCCGTGTTGTTGTCGGTGCTCGGGCCGCCGCTGACCGTCCCTGCGACAACACCGTCGACCTCGGCGACGAAGCGGGTCCGGGTCTGCAGGCCGTGCCGCCAGACGGCTTCGGGCGCGTTCATCTCACGCTCGTAGGTCGAGCCAAAGGCATACGGTGCCTCTTTCAACGCGGCGAGGCGCACGCGCCGGTAGAGCTGCCAGTCCTCGGGTCCGATCTGGCGAACGCTAGTTGCCGAGGACGAAGACCTTGAGCGCCCAGCTCATGAGCAGCGCGCTGATCGCGCCCACCGCGACGAGCTTCCACTGCATGGCGTTGAGCCGCGAGGTCCACGTCCGGCCCGTGACGACGCCGGCCGCCAGGCCCGCCACGCCGGCCAGGGTGCCCGCGAACAGCGCGGGCCCGAGTGGGTACAGCCGCACCGCGTCCGAGAGGTCGCCCTCCCACATGTACGCGAACGAGCGGGTCCCGCCGCAGAACGGACATGGGTGACCGGTGAAGTAATAGAAGGGGCACGTGGGGGCGGTCAGGTGGATCGCCTGCAGGGCCCAGAAGATGCGCGTGTAGGCGAGCCACATCACCAGCACCGCCAGGATCCCGAGGTCGCGCAGACGGTCGAACGGGACCGCGCGCGTCATCGTCAAGGGCAGGGAGCTCACCTCAGCAGGCCCACGATCTCGTCGGTCGTCTCGGCCACGGCGACGCCGGCCCTCCGGAACGCCTCTTCCTTGCTCCTGGCGGTGCCACGGTTGCCTGAAATGATGGCCCCTGCGTGGCCCATGCGCTTGCCCTCGGGCGCGGTTCGCCCCGAGATGAAGGCGACCGCCTTCAGGCGGCTGCCGCGCGCCAGCAGCTCGGCGGCCCGCTCCTCGTCGCTGCCGCCGATCTCGCCGATGACGACGAGGTGGGTCGTCGCGGTGTCCTTCTCGAACAGCTCAACGACGTCGCGGAAGGCCAGGCCGAGCACCGGGTCGCCGCCGATGCCGACGATGGTCGACTGGCCCATGCCGGCGGCGGAGAGGGCCGAGGCGACCTCGTAGGTCAGGGTGCCGCTGCGCGAGATGAGCCCGACCGACCCGGGGGAGGTGATGCGCTGCGGGATGATGCCGATCTTCGCCTGGCCGGGCGTGATCAAGCCCGGACAGTTGGCGCCGATGAGCCGCGCCGCGGGGTAGCCGCGCAGGAAGTCCTTGACCCGGATCATCTCCTGGATCGGGATCCCTTCGGTGATGCAGACGATCAGCGTGATGCCCGCGGCGGCCGCCTCCATGATCGCGTCGGGGGCGAACGGCGCGGGGACGAAGATGCCGGAGGCGGTCGCCCCTGTCGCCTCGACGGCGTCATGGACGGTGTTGAACACGGGCACGCCGAGGTGCGTCGTGCCCCCCTTGCCGGGGCTCGTGCCCGCCACCACCTGAGTCCCCAGCTCCTGCATCTGCTCCGTGTGGAAGGAGCCCTCGCGCCCGGTGATGCCCTGGACCACGACCTTGGTTTCCCTGCCCAGAAGGATGCTCATGCCCGCGCCCCAGCTTTTGTGAGCTCGACGATCTTCTTCGCCGCCTCCCACCCGCTCGCCCCCGGCTCTATGCCGTTGTGGCGCAGGATCTCGCGGCCCTCTTCCTCGTTCGTGCCGCTCATGCGGACGACCAGCGGCAGCGTCATCTTGAGGTTGTCGCGGGCGGTGACCACGCCTTTTGCCACCTCGTCGCCGCGCGTGATGCCGCCGAACACGTTGATGAGGACGCCCTTCACCTTCGGGTTCATGAGGATGACGGCGAGCGCGTTCTCGACCACCTCGGCCTTCGCGCCGCCGCCGATGTCGCAGAAGTTCGCGGGGCTCCCGCCTGCGCGCTGGACGAGGTCCAGGGTGCCCATGCACAACCCCGCGCCGTTGCCGATGATCCCGATGTCGCCGTCGAGCGACACGTACGTGAGTGAGCGCTTCTTCGCCTCCACCTCGTAGGGGTCGCCTTCGAGCACTGAGCCGTATCGCTCCTCGAGGTCTCGGTGCCGCCAGGACGAGTTGTCGTCGACCTCGAGCTTCGCGTCGCCCGCGACCACGTCGCCTTTGCCGGTGACCACCAGGGGATTGATCTCCGCGGTGAGCGCGTCGTATTCGGGGACCGCGCGGTAGAGCCTCTTGATCAGCGTCGTCAGCGGTCGGGCCAGGTCGCCCAGGCCGGCGTCGTAGACGAGCTGCGTGAGCTCGAAGTCGAGCGGGCCGCGCCACGGGTTGGGATAGAGACGGGAGAGCGCCTCCGGCGACTCCTCCGCGACCTGCTCGATCTCCATGCCGCCCTTCGCCGAGAGGATCAGGATGTTGGCGCGGGCGTCGCGGTCGACGGTGATGCCGAGGTAGATCTCGCGTGCGATATCGAGCGCCACCTCGCAGTAGACCAGCGGCACCTTGAAACCCTTGATGTCCATGCCGATGATCCGCGCGGCGGCCTCGCGCGCCTCGTCTGCCGTCTTCGCCAGCTTGATGCCGCCGGCTTTGCCACGGCCGCCGACCGGCACCTGGGCCTTCACGGCCACCCGGCCGAGCTTCTCGAAAGCGGCCACTGCCTCGTCGGGGGTGCGTGCCACGACGCCTGGCGGGATCGGAATGCCAAGCGAGGCGAGCACCTCCTTGGCCTGGTATTCGAGGAGCTTCAACTTGCAGAGATCAAGTTAGCTGACCCAGGGCGACGAACCGCCGACTGCCGGCGCTCGGCGGTTATTTCGGCCTTCGAAACGTCCGAGTGCCGGCACTCGCGAGTGCCCGGTCACAGCGGGATGTTGCCGTGCCAGCGCGGCGACCGCTTGCGCTCCTTGCGCATGGCGATGCGCAGGGCTCGGATCAGCTCTGACCTCGTGCGCCCGGGCTCGATGACGTCGTCGATGTAGCCGCGCTCGGCCGCGATGTAGGGGTTGGCGAAGCGCTCGGTGTAGTCGCTGACCAGCTCGCCGCGGTGGGCTGCCGGGTCGGCCGCGGCGGCGATCTCGCGCCGGAACAGCACGTTCACCGCGCCCTCCGGCCCCATCACGGCGATCTCGGCCGTCGGCCACGCGACGTTGAAGTCGGCGCGGATGTGCTTCGAGCACATGACGCAATAGGCGCCGCCGTACGCCTTCCGCGTGATCACCGTCAGCTTGGGCACGGTCGCCTCGCTGAACGCATAGAGGAGCTTGGCGCCGTGCCGGATGATGCCGCCGTACTCCTGGGCGGTCCCGGGCAGGAAGCCAGGCACGTCCACGAACGTGACCAGCGGGATGTTGAACGCGTCGCAGAAGCGGACGAACCGCGCGCCCTTGTCCGAGGCGTTGATGTCGAGCGCCCCGGCCATGACCTTCGGCTGGTTCGCGACCACGCCGACCGCTTTGCCGTCGAGGTGCGCGAAACCGACGACGAGGTTCATGGCGTAAAACGGCTGCACCTCGAAGAACTCGCCGTGGTCGACGACCATGCGAACCACGTCCTTGATGTCATAAGGCTCCTTCGAGCTGTCGGGGATGATCGTGGCCAGGCCGGGTTCGGCCCGTTCGGGGTCGTCCGTCGACTCCACGCTCGGCGGCTGGTCGTCACAGCTCTGCGGAATGAACTTGAAGAGCTTGCGCACCTGGCCGAAGCACTCCTCCTCGCTCTCCGCCAGGAAGTGCGCGACGCCCGATTTCACGTTGTGCACCTCGGCGCCGCCCAGCGAGTCGAAGGTCACGTCCTCGCCGGTCGTGACTCGAATGACCTCGGGTCCGGTGATGAACATGTAGCCGACGCTGTGGACCATGAAGGTGAGGTCGGTGATCGCGGGCGAGTACACAGCGCCACCGGTGCACGGGCCGAGGATCAGGCTCAGCTGCGGGATGACGCCGCTCGAGGTGACGTTGCGCCAGAAGATCTCGGCGTAGCCGGCGAGGGAGACGACCCCTTCCTGGATGCGGGCACCGCCGGAGTCGTTGATGCCGATGATCGGGATCCGATTGCTCAAGGCGAGGTCCATGACCTTGATCACCTTCTGCGCGAAGACCTCGCCGAGCGAGCCGCCGAACACGCTCGCGTCGTGGCTGAACAGCATCACGTCGCGGCCATCGATCCTGGCCAGGCCGGTGACGACGCCGTCGCCGAGGACGCCGCCCGGGTGCCGCGCGAAGAGGTCGATCTCCTCGAACGAGTTGCGGTCGACGAGCCGCGAGATCCGCTCCCGCGCGGTCAGCTTGCCCTTCGAGTGCTGACGGTTGAACGCTTCAGCGTCGCCGTGGCCGGCCTCGTACTTGCGTTGACGCAGCTCGTTGAGCGGGTCGACCTTGCGCGCGCTCACCTCTGGCGCTTCGGGTCCAGGTTGGGACCTGTTGATTGCATGAACATCCAGCGGTGTCCCTCGATGTCTTCGGCCCGATAGCGCTTGCCGTCGTCGAGCCCGGAGAGGATGGTCGCGCCGGCGGCCTTCGCCCGCTCGAAGTGGGCCGCGACGTCGTCGACGTAGACGAGCACGCCGTCGATGACGTAGGGCACGTCGTGCCAGCTTCGCGCCACCTCGCACTCCTCGCGGTGGCGCCTGGGCCCGTGGTAGTTCGTCGATGGGGTCGCGAGCATGACCACACCACCCCCGGTGTCCAGCTCGCCATGAGTCAACCGTCCGTCCTCGACCCTGCGGTCCCGCTCGCGGAAGCCAAACGCCTCGATCAGCCAATCCATCGCGGCGGGGCCGTTCTCGTAAGCCAGCATCGGAATCACGCCCTGGTCCATCACGCGGCCTCCTGTGGGCGGTACTCGCCGAACACGCCGCGCAAGACCGCGCAGCACTCGCCGATCGTGACGTAGTCCGCGAGCGCCGCCTTCAACGGGACCATCAGGTTGTCGCCGCCACGCGCGGCGTGCTCGAGCTCGCGCATGTGACGGTCGACGACGGCCTTCGACCGCCGCGCACGCAGCTTCTCGAGCGCGCGCGTTTGCTCGTCCTGGTGGTGAGGGCTGACCTTCATGATCTCGACCGGCCTGGAGTCGGTGTCGGTGTAGCGGTTGACGCCGACCACGGCGCGCTCGCCCGACTCCACGCGCTGCTGCAGGCGATAGGCACTGTCGGCGATCCGCCTCTGTGTCCAGCCTGACTCGATGCAGCTCACAGCACCGCCCAGCTCATCGATCTCGGCCATCATCGCGAGCGCCTCTTCCTCGACACGGTCGGTGAGGCTTTCGACATAGAAGGAGCCGCCGAGCGGGTCCGCCACGTACGGGACAGCGGTCTCATAGCCGATGACCTGCTGCGTGCGCAGCGCGATCTCGGCGGCGTTTTGCGAGGGGAGCCCGAGGGCCTCGTCGTATGCGTTGGTGTGTAGCGACTGCGTCCCGCCCAGGACCGCGCTGATCGCTTCCAGCGTTGTGCGGACGATGTTGTTGAGCGGCTGCTGCGCGGTGAGGGTGACACCGCCGGTCTGCGTGTGGAAGCGCAGTGCCTGTGAGCGCTGGTCGGCGGCGTGGAAACGGTCGCGCATGATGCGCGCCCACATGCGGCGGGCGGCGCGGAACTTCGCGACCTCCTCGAAGAAGTCCATGTGACACGCGAAGAAGAAGGAGACTCGAGGCGCGAATGCGTCGACCGCAAGGCCCGCGGCCTGCGCCGCCTCGACGTAGGCGACCGCGTGACTGAGCGTGAGCGCGATCTCCTCGGCCGCCGTCGAGCCGGCCTCTCGCATGTGGTAGCCGGAGATCGAGATGGTGTTCCAGTTGGGCAGCTCTCTGGCGCAGTAGGCGAACAGGTCGGTGATGAGCCGCATCGACGGCTTCGGCGGAAAGATGTACGTGCCCCGCGCGGCGTACTCCTTGAGGATGTCGTTCTGCACGGTGCCGGTGATCTTCTCGGGCGGGCATCCCTGCTTCTCGGCCACCAGCTGGTACAGGAGGAGCAGCATCGCAGCGGTCGCGTTGATCGTCATCGACGTCGACACCTTGTCCAGCGGGATGTCGTCAAGCAGGATCTCCATGTCCTGCAGCGAGTCGATCGCGACGCCGACCTTGCCCACCTCGCCGTTGGCCATCGGGTCGTCGGAGTCGTAGCCGATCTGCGTCGGCAGGTCGAACGCGACTGAGAGCCCGGTCTGGCCCTGCTTCAGCAGGAACCGGTAACGCTCGTTGGACTCGGCCGCGGTGCCGAAGCCCGCGTACTGGCGCATCGTCCAGAGGCGGCCGCGGTACATGTCTTTGTGGATGCCGCGCGTGAAAGGGAAGCTGCCGGGGGCCGGTTCCTCGGCGCGCCGGTCCTCGGCGGTATAGACCGGCTTCAGCGGCAGTCCGCTGTCGTTCTGCATGTCGCTCACGCCTCGACCAACTCCGTCAGCACGCCGCCGACGCTCTTTGGATGCAGGAAGGCGATCCGCGTCCCGTGCAGGCCGATGCGCGGCTCCTGGTCGATCAGCTCGAGGCCCTCGGCGCGCGCGTCCGCCATCGCCTTCTCGATGTCTTTGACGGCGACCGCGATGTGGTGCAGGCCCGGGCCCCGCTTGGCGACGAACTTGCCAACCGGCGTGTCTTCTCGGATCGCGGCGAGGAGCTCGATCTCCGTCTCCCCGGCTCGGAGGAATGCCGCCGCCAGGCCGTCCCTTTCGCTCGACGCGCGATGCGTGACCTCAGCGCCGAACACCGACGCGTAGAGCTGGATCGCCTCGTCGAGGTCCGCCACCGCCACGCCCACGTGATGGAGCTTCATTTCGGGTAGGTGTACCAGCCCTCACCGGTCTTCCGGCCCAGCTTGCCCGCCTTGACCTTGGCCTCGAGCTGCGGCGACGGCCGGTAGCGTTCGTCGTCGGTCGTCTTGAACATGTGCAGGCGGGCGTTGTACGTGACGTCGAGGCCGCTGAAGTCGCCCAGCCGGAACGGACCCATCGGCCAGTTCAGGCCTTTCTCGACCGCCGTGTCGATGTCCTCGAACGACGCGACGCCGGCGTCGAGCAGCCGGTAGGCCTCCTGCGTCGCGGCGTGGAGGATGCGGTTGACGATGAAGCCGTCGATCTCGCGCTTCAGGACGACCGGCGTGCGACCGATCTCGCGGGCCAGCGCGGCCGCGCGCTCCACGGTCGCGTCTGAGGTCTGGGGCCCGCGCACGATCTCGACCAGGTCCATCACCAGCACCGGGAAGAAGAAGTGCATGTTCACGTACCGCTCAGGCCGGCGTAAGGAGCCGGCGAGCTTGCTGATGCCGATCGTCGACGAGTTGCTGGCGAGCACGGCGGATTCGGGGGCGAGCCGGTCGATCTGTTCGAAGATCCCTCGCTTCACGTCCAGGTCTTCGAACACCGCCTCGATGACGAAATCGGCGTCCTGGACGGCGCCGCCAAGGTCGGTTATGAGGACCACCCGGTCGTGCGCCGCGGCCGCGTCGGCCTCCGTGAGCGCGCCCTTGGCGACCCGGCGCGCGAGGTGGCCGCGGTTCGACTCCGCCGCCTTGCGCAGCTGAGCCTGGTCCTTGTCGTGGAGCATCACGTACACGCCATGGAGGGCCGCCTGCTGCGCGATCTGGGCGCCCATGCTCCCGGCGCCGACAATGGCCAGCTTCATGTGCGGCGGCGTCCTCCCATCAGGCTCCTACTGGACGGAAAAGATTCGGGTCACCGAGTTCAGCGTCGCCAGGTTGCCCAGCAGGCCGTCGATGCGCAGCCTGCCCTGCAGCAGCCTGGCCGCCACGCCGCGGCCTACGCCGTCGTAGTAGACGGGCAGCCCGAACAGGCCGATCTTCAGGTTGCTCAGGTTCATGACGGTGTCCGCCTCGGCGCGAATCGTCAGGTCTCGGTTCGCCTGCAGCCCGTTGTGGACCAAGAGCGACCCCTTGCGGAAGTCCAGCGTGACGCCCTCGTCGATGTCGGTCACGAACACTCCGACCCGCGCGGCGAGCGATTCGAAGTCCTTCTTCTTCTGCGCGCTGCCCTCGACGTTGGCGTCAATGAGGCCGCCGAGCATGGACGCAAACGCGCTCGGCTCGGCGTCCGCGTAGTCGACCCTCTTCTTGCTTTCTATTTTTCGTCGGGCCACTCGACCGGCACCCGGGTCGTGCATTCGGTCATCTCTTGCGAGGCCTTGGTGTAGCGGACGATGGTCGGCAGGTCGCCCTTCAGCTTCAGCTTGCCCTGGAGCATGCCTTTGGTCGCGTCCAGCTCCTTCGTCGCCACCTGCTTCCAGCGCGAGTAAGAGGCCGTGATCACGAAGTCGCACTTCTGCGCATCCGCCGCCGAGCCCACGGTGATGTCGCGAGCCGTGCCGTCGAACAGGTCCATGACGACGCCCTTCGGCTCCGGAAAGTTCTTGTCAGGCTCCGCCTCCACGACGAGGCCAACCGTCCATTTCCACCCCTTGGCCGCCGACTTGTAGACGCTCGACTCGTTGACCTCGTCCTTGAACAGGCGGGCCCACTCGTCGGAGAAAGCCTTCACCGTCATCTCATCCTCCTCATTCGCAACCTGGCTAGAAGGTTAGTACCCCACGAAATCCCCGGCGGCGACCCGTCCGGGAGTCACGACCCGGCAGTAGACGCCCATCGACTCGTCATGCCTCTGGACCAGCAGCCGGAGCAGCTCAGGCGCAGCCTCGGTCGTATCGGGATCCCTGGTCACCACCGCGCAACGCACGCACCGGCTCGTCACCTCGAGCTCCGCGTCGCCGGCTCGTATGCGCCGGCCGACCCAACCGACCTCCTCCTCAGGCTCGATGCCGTCGATGTACAGGTTGGCCCGGAACCGACGATGATCGACGCTCATCCCCGCCTCGAGCCCGAGCAGCGCTACCGAAGCGAGGTTGACGACCAGGACGTGCGAGTCGTCGAAGTTCGCGCCCGCGAGCTCGCGCAGCGTGATCGTCCGCTGCGTCTCCTCGAGCACCTGGCGGAAGGCGGCGTCGAGTCCCACCGCCGTGCCGTCGGGGGCTTCGACCTCGAGCGTGCCTGTCGCGAGGCGCGCCCGGTAGGTCATGAGCGGGGCGTGCTGCTTGATGTTGAACCACTTGCCGTCGCGCTCCGGCGTGCGGTCGATGAGGGCCCAGCGCCGGTCGCCTTCGAGGCCGGCATCCGTGACCATGCAGGCGTCCAGGCGCTCGCCGGCCATCGACTTCACCGGGTATCTCCAGATCTCGACCACGGAGGCCATCGAGGGCAAGCGTAGCGGGCCGATTTACGATGCAGCGGGCATGCCACCGGAGCCGTTCTACGAACCGCTGTCCGCGCGCGACGCATGGTTCCTGTACGCCGAGCGACCGGAGACGCCGCTCGACCTCGGCACCGTCTACGTCTTCGAAGGCGAATCGCAGGTACCAGGCGGCCGCGGCGCCGCCGGTCTCGAGGAGACGGTGGCGGAGCGCATCCATCTCGTGCCGCGCTACCGGCAGCGCATCCAGCGCGTGCCCTTCAACCTTGCCCACCCGGTCTGGGTAGACGACCCGCACTTCGACCTCGGCGCGCACATCCGGCGCGAGGTCCTGCCGCCGCCGGGCGGCGGCGCCCAGGTCCGCAGGCTCGTGGCGCGCATCCTGGCCCGACCGCTCGACAAGCGGCGGCCGCTGTGGGAGATGACCTTGATCACCGGCCTTGGCGGCGGACGAGTGGTCATCGTCAACCGCGCCCACCACGCGATGGTCGATGGCGTGTCCTCGCTGGACATCCTGTCCCTGCTCCTGGACGCGGACCCGGACGGCTACACGCCCGAGCCGCCGCCGCCGTGGACTCCGCGACCCGCGCCGTCCAGCTGGCAGATCCTCAAGCCGCTGCTCTGGAATCTCCGCGCCCAGCCCGCGGCCGAGCGCACCAGGCTGCCGGTCGTGTGGCGGACCCGGCTCCTGCCGTGGACTGGGATGTGGAAGCTCGGCGGCACCATGGTGAGGCGCCGGCCCGATGTCTTCTTCAACCGCAAGCTCAGCCCGCAGCGGACCGGGCGCGGCCTCAAGGTGCCGCTATCCGCGTTCAAGGCTTTGAAGGAGCGCTACGGCTGCACGGTCAACGACGCTGTGCTGGCGGTGGTGTCGGAAGGACTGCACCGCTGGTTCAGGTCGCGCGGCGGTGCCGTGCCCGCACGGGTGCGGGTGTTCTGTCCCGTGAGCGTGCGCGTCGACCAGGACCGCGGCCGCCTCGGTAACCAGATCAGCGGCATGGTGTTCGAGCTGCCGACGGGCGACCTGTCGCTCGAGGAGCGCCTGAAGCGGATCAACGTGACCACAGGCGACCTGAAGAGGACGCGGCAAGCCGTCGCCGCTGACAAGCTGGCGGACCTCGCGGAGTGGGCGCCTCCGACGCTGCTCGTCCTCGCCGGTCGCGTGATGTCGACACCGCAGGCCGGCGCCAACATCAACGTCACCAACATCCCGGGGCCGCAGTTCCCGCTCTACGCGGGAGGTGCGAAGCTGCTCGAGGTGTGGCCTTTCGCGCCGCTCTATCCGACGATGGGCCTCGGGGTCGCGGTCGTCTCCTACAACGGCGACGCTTACTTCGGCCTCAGCGCAGACCCGGCGGTCGTGCCGGACGTCGAGGCATTCGCGCGCGACCTGCGCGAGGCTGCGGCAGAGTGCGTGGCGCTCGCCACGGCCTGACTCTCCGGTACTAGGCCTCGAGGGTGAAGCGCAGGGTGTTCTGACCGATGGCGATCATGTCGCCGTCGTTCAGCTGCTGCTCGATCACCGGCTGGCCGTTGACCTGCGTGCCGTTGGTGCTCCCCAGGTCGCTGATCCAGAACGACCCCGCGCGGACCTCGATCCGGCCGTGATGGCCTGAGGTCGCCGGGTCGCCGACGACGACGTCGTTGTCGGGGGCGCGGCCGATCGAGACCATCTGGTTCGGCAGGGCGACGATGCGGCCCGAGAAGGGACCGGACTCGAACGTCAGCAGGGCCGCGAAGCCCGCGCCTGAGGCGACCTCCTCGGGCGGCATCGCCTGCATCGAGACCGTCTGCTTGGAGTCGGGCGCGGTCTGCTGCCACGCGGGGATGACCGACGTCGCCTCGTCGAAGCTGGCGGCCGGTTGCGCGGGGGTGCCGTTCTCCGGAGCGGGTGCTCCGCCGCGTGACGGCCAGGCGACCAGCGTCTCGCCCACCCCGGGGCCGGTCGAGGATGCCGCCAGGGGCTGAGGCTCGGGCTCGGACGCCGCGACCGGCTCGGGCGGCGCCGGCGGCTCCGGTTCCTGAGCGATCGCCACCACCGGTTCGGGTTCCGGCGGCTGCTCGGGCTCAGGCTCAGGTTCACGTATGGGCTCTGGCTCAGACATCGGAACCGCCGGCTCGGCAAACGAGACCGGCTCCTCGAACGCCGACAGCACGGGCTCGGTGACCGCGGAGACGAGCTCCGGCTGCGGCTCCGGCTCGGGCTCGGGCTCCGGAGCAGCGGCCACCACCGGTGCCACGTCAGGTTCAAGCTCAGATACAGGCTCCTGCTCGGGCTCCGCCTCAGCGGCCACCAGAGCCGGTTCAAGTTCAGGTTCGAGCACGAGCTCGGGCTCCGGTTCTGGTGCCGGCTCAGGCTCTGCTCCGAAGAGCGGCTCGGACACGGCCACCACGGGCGCGGTCTCCGTCGGCGCCTCCGCCACCTCGGCGGCGGCGGGCTCCTCCACCGAGGGCAGGTCGGGCAGCGCCTCGGGCTCGGCGATGGGCGCCTCTTGGGTCGCGAACTCGGGCACGGTCGGCTGAATGACCTCGGCCTCGACCGGCGGCGCGTCCATGGTCAGGGTGGCGGCCACGTCGTTGTCGCGGCTCGTGATGGCGATCGTCTTCGCCCACTCGTGCGCCGCCGTGGCAGGCACCTCGAGGACCTGCGTCGCCTCCTCGGGCGCCGGCCGGTCCACCGCGTGCGTGCCGAGATACTTCTCGTACCACCCGCTGATCCGGCGCAGCCTCTCCACGCGGCGGTCGGGTCGGCCGTTGCGGGAGAGGTCGTGCGACTCCTCGGGGAAGCGCACCAGCTCGACCGTCTTGCCCAGGAGCCGCATGGCGCCGAAAAGCTCCTCCGATTGCGACATCGCGCATCGCAGATCCATCTCGCCGGCCGTCAGGAGCAAGGGCGTCCGCATGTTCTGCACGTAGCGGATCGGCGAGCGGCGCCACAGCTCGTCGAGGTTCGGCCAGGGCGGCGGCCCGAGCTGCAGCGTGCCCCACAGCACGATGTCGTGCTGCGGGTATTCGCTCACCAGGTTGGAGATCGACCGCATCGAGACCGCGGCGGCGAAGCGGTCGGTCTGGCCGATGATCCAGTTCGTCATGTAGCCGCCGTACGAGCCGCCGCCGACGCCGACACGGCTCGCGTCGATGTAGCCGGTGCGCTGGATGATCTGGTCGAGCGAGCTCATCAGGTCGACGTAGTCCTTGCCCGCCCAGTCACGCACGACGGAGCGCCGGAACGTCTCCCCGTAGCCGTCCGAGCCACGCGGGTTCATGTAGAAGACGACAAAGCCCATCCCGGCGAGGATCTGCAGCTCGTGGAAGAACGACCAGCCGTACTGGGCGTGCGGTCCGCCGTGGATCTCGAGGACGGCCGGGTGGAGGCGGGTCGGGTCGAAGCCGGGTGGCTTGAGCACCCAGCCCTCGAGCCGCCAGCCGTCGGGCGCGGTGAAGTACTCCTGCTCGGGCTGCGCGATGTAGCGGTCGTGCAGCCAGGGATTGAGGTCGGTCAGGCGCGCCTCGGCGCCTCCGCTGACCATGAACATCTCGCCCGGGCTCGACGGGTCGGACGCGCAGAAGACGAGCGTGCCCTTGGCGACGTCGAAGTCGAAGATGCGGCGCCGGCCACCGACCTCCTCACGGACGCTGCCCTGCAGGTCGACCGACTGGATGGTGGTCACGCCGGAGCCGCTGGCGGAGAAGTAGATCCGCTCGCCATCGTCGGACCACATGACGCGGGTCGCGTGGCCGGCGCGCATGTCGTTGATGACGCTGTCGGTCACCGCCTGGTCGAAACCGAGGGTCAGGCAGCGCGGGCCTTCGCCCGTCAGGGGGACGACCCACATCCGCTCGACCAGCCCGACGTCCAGGCCATGCGGCGCGATGAAGGCGATGAGGTCGCCCCTCGGCGACCAGATCGGCGAGCCGAGGTAGAAGCCGCCGCCGAGGCGCACGCGGTTCGCATCGAGGTCGACGAGATAGAGGTTGAGCTCGCGCTGCAGGTCGGCGCCGGGCTCGGCGTTGCCGGAGATGACCACGCGCGAGCTGTCGGGAGCCCAATCGAAGTCGGCGACGTCCCACGGGCCGTCCGTCAGCTGCTTGACGTCGGCCCCTTCCACAGTGACCACGAACAGGTGGTGCTGGCGGCCGTCGACGTAGCCACGGCCGTCGTGCTTGTAGTCGAGCGTGCGGACGACGCGCGCGACGGGCGCGCGGCGGAGCTGGTCGCGACCCTCGGGCGGACGTGGATCGTCGACCACCGCGTCGGGGTCGGCGAGCACGGCGCCCAGGAAGGCGATGCGCTTGCCGTCCGGCGACCAGCGCGGCATGCCCACGCCGTCGGCCACGGTGCTCAGCTGCTGGGCGGGGCCGCCCCTGGTGAGGTCGAGCACGAAGAGCTGGTCGGCGGCGCCGACCCTGCTCAGGAAGGCGAGGCTGCGACCGTCGGGAGACCACTCAGGGGAGTGGTCGCGCTGCACGCCGCCGGTCGGCTCGACGGGCTCGGGGTCGAGGAGGCGGCGGACGACGATCCGGCTGCGGCCCTGCCTCGCGTTGGCGTCGGCCCACGAGACTTGATAGGCAACTCGTTCGCCATCTGGGCTGAGGCGAACGTGGTCGATCCAGCGAAAGCGGTATAGATCCTCGGGGGTGATCGGGGAGGCCATGCCGACCCGTGGATGCTAGCAGTCGCCGACGAATGCTTACATCGCCCTCCGTAGCTTTCGGTGGTACAACCTCAAGGCAAATGACGCAGCGCAACGCCGCCGTCAGCGGCCTGGCCTGGGGAATCGTCGCGGGCGTCGCGCTCGTGGCCCTGATGTATGCGGCCGGCGGCGTGCTGGGCCTCAAGCCGCTGCCTCAGCTCCTCAACGAGCCACTGCTCTCGCTCATGCCCGGCTTCGTTTTCGGGTTCCTGATCGACACCCTTCAGCACGCGGGCAAGGTGGTGGAGGAGATCGGCCTGATCCTCTTGATGATCGCGGTGCTGGCCGGGCTCGGCGCCGCCTCGGCCGTGGCCAATCTCCGCTGGACCTCGACCTGGGTGCCGTTCGCGTTCGGGGGCCTCGGATGGCTGCTCGTGGTCGCCATCCTGCTCCCCGCCGGCGGTCTCGGCTTTCTCGGCCTCAACGACGGGCCTTCCACCCCGCTGACATGGGCGGCGCTGTTCGCGATCTACGCGGTGGTCCTCCAGTACGGCGGCACCGAGCCGGCACCCGTGGACTACGGCCGCCGCCGGGTCTTGAGCGCGGTTCCGCTCGGCATCGCGGCGGCAAGCGTCGCCGCAATCGGCCTGGGCCTCATCCCCGGCTGGTACCGAGCCATCTTCCAGGCCCCCGGCTCGGGAGTGCGCGGCATCTCGCCGCCGATCACCCCGGTCGCCGACTTCTACGTGGTGTCGAAGAACTTCGTCGATCCATCGGTGGACGGGCAGCAGTGGAAGCTCCACGTCGGCGGCCTGGCAGACAAGACGCTCAGCTTCTCCCTGGATGAGCTACGTGCGCTGCCCGCGACGGAGGAGATCGTGACTCTCGAGTGCATCAGCAACAACGTCGGCGGCCCGCAGATGAGCACCGGCAAGTTCACCGGAGTCGCGCTGCGCGACCTTGTCGGCATGGCGGGGCCGCACGCCGACGGGCGCTGGGTGGCGTTCAAAGCGCGCGACGGCTACACCGAGAGCCTCGCCCTCGACCTGGTCCAGGCGACGCCGTCGATCCTCGTCGCGTACGCGCTGGGCGATGCGCCGCTCCCCACGAACCACGGTTACCCGGCGCGCATCCTGATCCCCGGCCACTACGGCATGAAGGGACCGAAGTGGCTCGACAGCATCGACCTGGTGACGGACGAGGTTCGCGGATACTGGGAGCAGCAGGGCTGGGACCACCAGGCGGTCGTCAAGACGACCTCGCGCTTCGACATCCCCGGCGACGGCGACATCATCAAGGTCGGTGCCACGCAGCTTGCCGGCGTCGCGTACGCGGGCTCTCGGGGCGTGACCAGGGTCGAGTACTCGGCCGACGGTGGATCGAGCTGGACCGCCGCCGATTTCGATGCGCCGCTGTCGCCCCACACGTGGGTCATCTGGCGGGCGACGTGGTCGCCCGCATCGCATGGCGCCTACACGCTCAAGGTGCGGGCGACCGACGGATCAGGGGCGGTGCAGGAGTCGCGCAGCGCCGCGAGCTACCCGAGCGGCTCGAGCGGTTTCCACACCATCCACGTCAACGTCAGCGGATAAAGGGCTAAGGCGGAAGGAACTTCAAGGCCCACAGGGCTTTGACAGTGTCCCACCCCATCCTGAAGAGGCCTTCCTTGCGGAACATGCGGACGATGCGGCGCTGCTTGTCCTGCTTCGAGGTCCCGTCGACGCGGAAGAACTCGTCGAGCGCGCGGTCGAGGACCTGTGGGTACTTCGTCAGCAGCTGCGGGTTGTGCTCGAGCAGCGGCACCGCCTGGTCGTACTTCTTCATGTCGGCCATGATCCACGAGTGATCGAGCAGGCCTTTGTACTCGGAGAGCCGGCGCTCCGAGAAGTCGCCGACCTCCTTCGCGTGGACCACCGTCTGTCCCGCCAGGCGGCCTGACTCCATGGCGAGGTTCGAGCCCTCGCGGTGGACGGGATTGGAGAGCATGGCCGCGTCGCCGCACACCAGGTAGCCCGGCCCGTAGACACTGGGGATGCCGCGGAAGCCGCCTTCCGGGATCAGGTGGGCGAGGTACTCGACCGTCTCGGCGCCGCGCAGGAGCGGCTTGATGACCGGATGCTGCTTGAAGTGCTCCATCAGGTCGTTTGGCGTACGCAGCGTCTTGTTGAACTCGCTGAGCAGCGCCCCTCCGCCTACCGACAGGGTGTCGTGGTTGGTGTAGATGAACATGAAACCGGACATGCCCAGCGTCGAATCGCCGAAGCACTCGATGGTGCAGCCCTCGCCCGGAGCGCAGTTGAAGCGCTCCTCGATGAGGCCGGGGTCGAGCTGCATGATCTCCTTGACGGCCATCGCGACCTCGTTGTCGCGCAGCTTCCGGCGCAGCGGCCGGCCGTTGATGACCGTCTTCTCCAGCAACCCGGTGCCCAGGCCGATGCCTTCACAGACGATCGTCACGTCCGCGTAGACGTCGTCACCGCGACCTGTGCCCGCGCCGATCACGCGGCCGTTCTTGACGATCAGGCGGTCGACGACAGTCTCTGGCACCACCATCGCGCCCGCCTTCTCCGCCTGTTCCGCGAACCAGGCGTCGAACTTCGCGCGGAGCACCGAGTACGAGTGCGGGTGCTCACGGTTGCGGATGTTCTTGTAGTCGAAGCCGATCGCCGCGCTCGGCGTCATCATCCAGCGCCTCTCCTCGATGATCGGCCTCTCGAGCGGAGCTGCCTTCCACTCGTCGCCTACGATCTCCTCGAGGTAGTGGTTGTAGAGGATGCCGCCCATGACGTTCTTGGAGCCCGCCTTGGCTCCCCGCTCGAGCAAAGCGACCTGTAGCCCCGCCTTCGCCATCGTGATCGCGGCCGCCGAGCCGGCCGGCCCCGCGCCGATGACGACCGCGTCGAATTTCTCCTCGTCACCCATCACTGGAAATTGAAGCTGATTGGGCTGACGGGTGGCGCCGGGTCGGGAAAGTCGACCGTGGCTTCGATGCTTCGCGAGCTCGGCGCGACGGTGCTCGACGCTGACGTGGCCGCGCACGCGGTGTACGAGCCAGGGAGCCTCGGCTTCGACATGATCGAAGGCGAGTTCGGGCCTGATTACGTGCGCGAGGGCAAGATCGACCGCGCCCGGCTGGGCGAGCTGGTGTTCCACGACGCGGACGCCCGCGCGCGTCTCAACGCCATCGTCCACCCCCTGGTCCGCGAGTGGATGTCCGCGCAGACGGCGAACGCGCTCATGCGCGGCGCGGAGGTCGTGGTCCAGGACGTGCCCCTGCTGTACGAGAACGGCCTCGAGGACCTGTACGCGGACGTCGTGGTGGTCTACGTGCCGCAGCCGGTGCAAGTCGAGCGGCTCGCTGGACGGGGCGTCAGTGAGGATCGCGCGCGCGCGATAGTCGCCGCGCAAATGCCGATCGACGAGAAACGCGCGCGGGCCAGGCACGTCATCGACAACAGCGGCTCGCTGGAAGAGACGCGACGCAAGGTGGAGGAGGTCTGGGCTAGAGTCCGAGCTCTCTGAGCAGCTCTTCGGTGTGCTCGCCGAGCTGCGGCGCGCGTCCGGGGCGAGCTTGCCTCAAACGCGGGTCGACCTCATCGACGTCGAGCACGGGCTCGCAGCACACGTCGAGGCCGGCCAGCTGCTGCTGCCACTCGTCGCGCGTGCGCGTCATGAAGATCTCCTCGACCGTGCGGTGGCTGTCCAGGTCTTCCGAGTACTGCTGTTCCAGGAGATCTGGCCTGTCGAGCGCCTCGCACAGCGTGCGCCAGAACTTGGGCTCGAGCGCCGCCACGCTGTAGTGACGGCCGTCCTTGCACTCATACACGCGATAGCAGGGGTAGCGCCCGGTGAGACGTTGGTCGCCGCGGGCGACACGCTCCCCTGCCGCCAGTGTCGCGTACGCGATCGTCATGAAGCCCGCGGCGCCCTCTGTCATCGACGAGTCGATCCACGTGCCGTCACCACCGCGTTCGATTTCGAGCAGTGCACCGAGGATCGCGACCGCCGGCTTCAACCCGCCGCCGCCAATGTCGGCGACCTGGACGGACAGGGGTACGGGCGGCCCGCCGCGCGGACCGTTGAGGCCGAGCGCGCCGGAGATCGCCATGTAGTTGAGGTCGTGGCCGGCGCGCGACGCGTATGGGCCTTGCTGGCCGTAGCCCGTGATCGAACACATGACGAGCTTCGGGTTGCGCGCGTGCAAGACATGCCAGCCGAGGCCCAGGCGGTCCATGACCCCCGGGCGGTTGCCCTCGACGAGGACGTGGGCGGTTTCTACAAGCCGGAGCAGTGCATCGCGACCGCTTTCCGTCTTGAGGTCGAGCCCGAGGCTTCGCTTGTGGCGGTTCAACGCCTCGAAAAGCGCGCTCTGGCCTCCCACCAGGGGCGGCGTCCACCGCATGTAGTCGCCCTCTTTCGGCTCCTCGACCTTGATGACGTCGGCGCCCATGTCGGCGAGCAGGAGGGTGCAGTAGGCGCCGGGCAGGAGCCGCGTCAGATCAAGGACGCGAATTCCCCTCAGCGGCATCGCGGGTTCATTGTGGCCCGACGTACTGCATTAGGACGAGACTTTCGGCGGGCCCCCGTGCGTTAATACGGCATGGAAGAGTCAGGTTCCAGCATGCGTCCTGCCCCACATCCGAACTCCATTTGTGCAGAGGCTTCGCCGTGAATTCGCGGGCGCCCCGAGAATTCGGCGAGATGACGATCAAGGTGCCGGCCCCGTTCGCCGGCATCTCGGACCTCGGCTTCACGGCCCAGTACCGGGCCCAGCACTTCAACGAGCCGCAGCGGGACGTGCCGCTGCTGTTCGAAGGCCCCGAGCCGCCGATGCGCCGGCTGGCTGAGATCCTGCATTCGCTGAGTGGATCCCGGACGGCCACCTACGCATGGACCGATCCGGTGATGCTCAGCGACGAGGTCGTGATCCTCGCCTACCGCGACCGCAGCGTCGAGGGACAGACGCTGTCTGACGGCGCGCGAATCGCCGACTACGTGATGAACCTTGTGCGCCCGGTGGTGTTCACGTTTTTGCACGACTGCGCGGCGGTCGCCCACCTGCGCCTGTCGGACCGGATCGAGATGCGCGTCGGCGCCGACAACAAATCGATCGCCGAGTTCGCGCTTCCGCTCGAGGATATCGTGCGGCCGAACGGCGAGCGCCTGCTGTGGGGCATCGCCTCCTAGTTTCCTAGTGGCTCGGCGACGCTGAAGCCTTCGGGCTCGGCGAGTGAGAGGGCGTCGGTGAGGGAGTAGGACTCGGGCTGGCCACGCTGCTGGCGCGGGCGCTGCTCCCCGTGTTGAGGTTGGGCGTTGGGATCGGCCCCGGACCGGTGTTGGCGAAGTAGAGCGCGAGCGGTACGACGATCATGCCCGCGACGACGGTCAGGACGAACGTGACCGCACCCCACTCCCGACGCAGAACTGCCCAGTCCACGAGTGGTCGATTCTAGCGAGGGCTAGTAATCGTCGTCGTTGGAGTTGAGGCCTTCCTCTTCCTTCTTCTTGCGCTGGTTCAGGAGCCGGATGAAGTCCTGCGCCCGGGCGAGCGCCTTCCAACGTTCCGGGAAGAAGTCCTGGACCAGGATCTGGCGGTCCGGCTGCTGGTAGACGGTGACGCACCACTTGTTGAGGGTGCGCGAGACTTCGACCTCGAAGTCTTTCTCCGCGGTCTCATACCGAACAACCTTGTCGTCGTCGAACCTTCTTCGTCCTGAAACAGCCATAGGTAAATCACTCGGGCGGGGATTCGGCTCATAGAGCGTCTAATGATTATAGGGCGGTAAATCCCACAGCCCGCCTCGGGTTCCCCGGGGCCGGGATTCGAGGCTTCAGTGGACCTCTGGAGAGGCCTCCAGGAACTCCCGCAGGAGGGGCGCCAGCTCCTCCCGAAGGCCCTCCCGCTTCATCGCCAGCGTCAGGTTGGCCCGGAGGTAGCCCGGCACCGTGCCGGTGTCGTAGTAGTCGCCTTCGAACTCGTAGGCGACGACCGGGTGGCGGCCGAGGCACCTCTTGATGGCGTCGGTCAGCTGGATCTCCCTGCCGGCGCCCGGCTCCCCCCGCTCCAGCTCGGAGAAGACGGCCGGCGTCAGCACGTAGCGGCCGAGGATGGCGAGGTCCGACGGCTCCGCGCCGGGGGCCGGCTTCTCGACCATTTCGTCGACCTCGTGGATGCGGCCGTCGCTCGCGCTGGTCGCCACCACGCCGAAACGGCCGATCTCGCTCCTCGGGAACCGGCGCACGGCGATGACGATCGCGCCCGTCTTGCGGTGGGCGTCGATGAGCTGCTTGAGGCACGGCTCGGCGCCGAGGATCACGTCGTCGGCGAGGAGGACGGCGCAGGCCTCGTTCTCGACCAGGCGGCGAGCCGTCCAGACGGCGTGTCCGAGTCCGCGCGGTTCCTTCTGCTGGATGTAGGTGATGTCGACCTGGTTGCTCAGGTCGTCGACCTCGCTGAGGATGTGCAGCAGGTCGCTCCGGCCACGCTCCTCCAGGTAGTGCTCGAGCTCGAGCGAGCGGTCGAAATGGTCGACGATCGCGCGCTTGCCGCCGCCGGTGACCATGATCACCTGCTGGATGCCGCTGGCGATGGCCTCCTCGACGCCGTACTGGATCGTCGGCTTGTCGACGAGCGGCAGCATCTCCTTCGGCTGCGCCTTCGTCACGGGAAGGAAGCGCGTGCCGAGACCGGCCGCTGGAAAGATCGCCTTCCTGACCGATGGGATGGTCATTGACGACAATCTATAGGGTGGACACGATCGAGGGCACCCTGCCGGGTCTCGAGCCCGGTCTCGAGGGGCGGCTGGAGCGCGTCGTCGAAGGCAATCTCCTGACCCACCACGTGGGCGGCCAGGGCACGTTCGCGACGCCCGCGATGATCGGCCTCATGGAGCTCACGTGTCACCGTTCGGTGGAACGCTTGCTGCCTGACAACCACACCACGGTCGGCTACGAGGTGCACGTGCGCCACCTCGCGCCGACAGCCCCGGGCCGCACCATCGTCGTCACGACGCGGCTCACCGAGGTCAAGGGCAACAAGCTGTACTTCGACGTCGAGTGCCACGAGGGCGGCAAGCTCCTCGGCGCCGGCATCCACAAGCGCGCCATCGTGGCCGCGACCTTCTAGCCGTGCCCTACCTCGACAACGTCTGGCGCTCGTTTCGGATCAGCTGGAACCACAAGTACCTGTGGCTCATCGCGCTCTTCGCGGGCGAAGGTGGGAGCGGGGGCTTCAACTCGAGCACCGGCACCGGCGGGTCGCCTCCTGGTCGCGGTGGTGAGACGACCGGCCCGCCCGACCTGGGCGCGCTGCCAACGCAGGTGACCGCCTGGATCACCGAGCACGCCGGCCTGATCGTCTTCCTCATCGTGCTGTGGCTCGTCCTGGTCATCGCCTTCTTCATCCTCGCCGCGATCTGCGAGGGAGCCACCGTGCGTTCGTCGGCCGAGCACGACGCGGACAGACCGTGGGGCCTGAGCGTGGCGTGGCGCGCCGGCGTACAAACCATGTGGGCGGTCGTTCGCTTCAGGCTCCTGCTCATCCTTCTGGGCCTGCCGCTGCTCATCCTCGTGGTCGCATTTGTGGTCGGAGTCGTGATCGCGATCGTGAATCAGAACGGAAGCGCGGTGCTTCCGCTCATCCTGTCCGGCTTCATGCTCGTCCTGATCTCCATCCCGTACGGCATCTACCTGCACTTCCTCGACCGGCTCGGCAGCCGCGCCCTGGTCCTCGAGCAGCTCAGGGCGCGAGCCTCGATCGTCCGCGCGCATCGCTTGCTCTTCAAGCGCCTCGGACGCTCGTTGCTGGTGTGGCTGCTCTCGCTCGCGGTCGGGATCGTGGTCGGGATTGTTGCCGGTGTCGCTTTCGCGATCGTCCTGATCCCGCTCTTCATCGCCGGCGCGTTTGCGTATGCGAACAACTCCGCCGCGTTGATCCCGATCATCGCGCTCGGGGTGGTCATCTACCTGCCGATTTCCCTGGTCGTCGGCGGCTTCCTGTCCGCGCAAAGCTCGACCTACTGGACGCTGGCCTTTCGCCGGCTCGACCTTGACTACCCGCCCGCATGAGCGACGAACTAGAGCGCCTCGCGCCGCGAGAGAGCGCCCGCAACCGCGCGCGAGACAAGAAGAGCCGCGGGCCAAAGGTGGTCTCCGTCAACCCGGGGCTGAAAAAGCTCGCCCAGCACCTGGCCGACAAGCGCAAACGTAAAAAGACTGGGTAACGCGATAAGTTAATGAGGGAAAACCCGGATGGTTTTCCCTCATCGCGCGTGCGGCTCCGCCGCAGGCGCTGCTCCCATTCCGGTATACGGTTGGGACTTAACCAAACGCCTTCCACAAGCGACGCGTGGGAGACGGACGAGACAAAGTCGCGGCCGGGTTGAACCCGGCCGCCAACGCGACGCTGGTTAGACGTCGACCAACGCGATAACCTGAGCGAATCCGTCCACGACTGGAATTGGGGGTCAGGAGATGAAGGCTTACGTCCTCATCAACGCGTCACCAGGGCGCGCACTCGAGGTGGCCAAGAAGATGGAGGGCGTGCAGGGCATCTCCGCCGCCGACGCCATCACAGGCGAGTACGACGTCATCGCCGTGTGCGAAGCCCCCGACGTCAACTCGATCGGCTCGCTGATCGTCGACAAGATCCAGAAGATCGACGGGGTCTTCAAGACGATCACCTGCCTGGCGGTCAAGTAGTCTCGGCGTGATCCTCGGGGATCGCGGCCACCGCCTCGGCGACCGTGGGGAGCCGAAGGAGCCAGGGCACCATGGCGGCGATGTCCTGCTCGAAGCTGCCGACTGACGGCGACCACGTCAGGTCGCGGCGCGAGTGGGAGTCGTCGAGCAGCCGTGGGCGACCCAGGACATCGAGCGCGAACAGGCCGGGCCAGACGGAGGCGCCCGGCGGCGTGATCGACTCGCCGGCGAGGGCCTGGAGATAGAACAGGTCGTAGGGGAGCGACGCCACCTCCGCCCCGAACCCGATCGCCCGCGCGGATGACGTGAGCAGGTCGCGCCAGCTGCCCTCGAACCCGCCGATCAGGTAGCGGTGGCCGGGCCGGCCGCGATCGGACGCGGCCAGGCATGCGCGGCCGACGTCTTCCGCGGCGACGAACGTCTGCCGCGTCCGTCCGCCTGCCGGCAGCCAGACCCGGCCCCGCACGGCGGCGGCCATCAGCCGGGGCAGGATCCAGTCCTCCCCCGCACCGAACACCCGGCCCGGCCTGAGGATGACGACCTCCAGGTCGCCCGCCTCCTGCAGCAGCCACTCTTCTTCGAACAGCCGCAGCTTCTCGTAGGCGTGAGCCGGCTTCGGGAGCGTCTTCTCCGTGATGCGACCTACATGTCCTGATCCGAAGACGTCCGCGGTCGAGACGTGGACCAGGCGCCGGATCCCCGCGTCCCGCGCGGCGACCACGATTCGCCGCAGCAGGTGCGGTGTCGCCCGGCGGTAGCGGAGGCGGCGCCCAGGCGACCACGTCTGCACGCAGTGGACGACCACCTCGACCCCACCGATCGCGTCCGCCAGCGTCTCGTCGTCGGCATCTGCGTTGATCTCAACGACGGGGACGTCGGCGGCGAGGGCCCGCGAGACGTGGCCGCCGAGGAACTCGTCGGCGCCGATGACCAGATGCAAAGCTCGCAGATTCTAGGGTTGGCGCCTTCGTAGGGCGGTCGCCAGTGACGTCCTCACGCGATCGATGATGGCCGAGACTCGCCGGTTCAGCTCCCACCATGCCGGCAGGTCGGGCTGGATCGGAGGACCGATCGTGACCTCGATGCGCCGGAACGGCCACAGGCGCTCGGAGCCATTGACCGCGACGGGGGTGATGGGCACTCCGGCCTGGAGAGCAAAGTAGGCGATCCCGTTCTTGAGCGGCCTGAGCGCGCGACCTCGCGAATAACGGCCCTCCGGGAACATGAGCATCACGCCGCCGCGCTCGAGGACCTGGTAGACGGTGCGCAGTCCCTGCTCGTCGAGCTCGCCCCGGTTGGGCGAGATCGGAAACACTCCGACCATCGGCAGCAGCCTGCGCTTCCACGCGCGGTTGAATACCGTCTCGCGCTTGGCCATCGTGTAGATCAACGGGCGTTCCGGAAAGAAAGGAATGATGAATGCAGGGTCGAACCAGGCCCGGTGGTTGGAGGCGATGATGTACGGCGGCTTCGGGATGTTCTCGAGGCCTGTGACCGTCACCCGAAACATGTGCGTGACGAGCCATCGCACCAGGCGGTGGATGAACAGGTAGAAGCCCGACGGGTCTTGCGGCGCCGCATGGACGAGCGGATCGAGCGGGCCCGCGACGAGGTCCCGGTACTCGGGACTTCGGTAACGCCGCTCCTCGCCCTGGTCAGCCGTCGAGGAATCGGTGGAGGACGCGGTTGAACTCCTCGGGCCGTTCGGCCTGCGGCGTGTGCCCGGCGCCTTCGATCACCGCCAGCGCCGCGCGCCCGATCAGCGATTGCGCCCGCTCGGCGTGCGCGAGGGGAAAGAGCGGGTCGTCGGCGCCCCAGATCAGCTGCACCGGGATCTTGAGCTCGCTCAATCGTCGCGTGACGTCGTGGGGGCCGCCGAACAGCGCGCGGGGGTTGACCAGGGAGCGGATCGTCGACAGGTACGCGCTTCGGTAGCCATCGATCGCGTACATCTCACGCAGGTCCGAGAGGTAGCCATCGTCCAGCGACTCCGTGAGGTCGGCGCTGGAGCCCGAGTAGCGGGCGGCGAAGCGCCGAACCATGGTCCGCGGCGCCCACGTGAGCGCGTCGCGGGCGAAGCCCATCACCGCCTCCCCGACGCGGGGGATGGTGACCAGGCCGTACGCGGCCTGCGCCATGCGCACGCGCGGCCGGCCAAGGCCGAGGGTGTTGACGAGGACGAGCTTGCGGACGAGCTTCGGCTCCTCGAGGGCGACCTCGAGGGCGACCCGGCCTCCGAGCGATGCGCCGACAAGGGCCGCGGAGCGGAGGCCGCGATCGGCGATGTATCGCCTGATGAAGCGCGCGAAGTAAGGGATGGTGTAGCGGACGCGCGGCTTGTCGGTGCGGCCGTAGCCGGGTAGGTCCGGGGCGAAAACGCGGTGCCGCACGGCGGCCGGCTCGAGGTTTCGCCGCCACTCCATGTAGCCGGACGAACCGAGGCCATGGATGAAAACGACCGGGGTGCCCCGGCCGCCCTGCATGTGGTGAACGCGCAGCGAGCCGAGGTCGAGGAAGCCCGAACGGACGGGCCTGGTCTCCCGCTTCTCGCTGATCACTGGGCCGGAAGCATACTGACGGGGCTCGCGAGCCCGGCCACCGTGGAACCGCTTTTGAACGCCGCCGTCGCGAAGCCGTCGATGACGGTCACCGAACCCGGACCCATGGCGCGCCAGGCGCCGCCCTCCCACACGGCCGCGCTGCGCTCGTCGATGCCGAGCAGGGTCACGTCGGGAAGCTCGCGCCGCGCCGACTCGATCCAGCGCTGCCCGAAGGTGTCGAAGTGAGGGAGCACCGCCGTGTCGGGGACGAGGCCGAGCGCCTGGCTCGGCCGGCGGTTGTATCGGTCCGGCCAGGTGGCACGGATCAACGTGTGGCTGCACAGCGCCATGGCGCCCGCCGAGGACCCGGCCAGGAAAGCTCCGTCCAGCCACGCCTCGAACATGGCCCGCCAGACCCGGGAGTCGCGTAGGACCTGGGCCACCAGACCCGGATCGCCGCCGACGAGATAGAAGAGACCGCCCGCTCGGGCGAGGGCGGCAAGCTCCTTCGAGTTGGCGTCGGCGGGCTTGAGCACCGGGAGCACGTCGAGCGATAGTCCGAGCGGCTTGAACCAGCTTTTCGCGTGCTCGACCGCGGCTTCCGGCCCCTGGCGCGCAGCTGCCGTAGGCACGACGTAAGCCGGTCCTCTTTTGATCCCGGCGGCGAGGGCGCGGTCCTGCTCCTCGTTGCCTGGCTTGAACTCGTCACCCCCGACCAGCGCCAAAATGCCGGGCGCACTCACAGAGTGTCTTGCGCCGGAGCCTCCTTGCATCTGCGCGCCCTAGACGGCCGGGCGCGGCGGCGAAAGCCGCGGCGCCCAAGCCGGCGTCGAGGGGCCCGGCGCGTCGTCGTCACGCAGCTTCGGCTGCGCTCCTCCTAGCGCCACCCTCTCCTTGGCTCCGGCCGTCTATGACGCGGATCTGCGTCGGATCTCCGTCGCAAGACACTCCTAGTATGTGGCGGTGTCTGGAGCCGTTCGCGTGAGGATCGCGCCGAGCCCGACCGGATTCGCGCACCTCGGCACCGCCAGCACGGCGCTCTACAACGTGCTGTTCGCCCGCCAGCGCCAGGGCACGTTCGTCCTCCGCATCGACGACACCGACCTCGAGCGGAACCGGCCCGAGTACGAGAAGCTGATCTACGAGAGCCTGCGCTGGCTGGGCCTCGACTGGGACGAGGGCGCGGACAGGGGCGGGCCTTACGCGCCGTACCGGCAGTCGGAGCGACTCGACCTCTACCGCGAGCACGCTGCGCGCCTGATCAAGGACGGCCATGCGTATCGGTGCTACTGCACGCCTGAGGAGCTCGAGGCCGAGCGCACGCAGGCCCAGCAAGAGAAGCGACCCTACAAGTACTCGCGGCGATGCCTCACCAACCCGCCCTCGGGGCGAGACGTTTTCGCGGTCCGCTTCAAGGTCCCGGGCGGTGAAGTCCGCTTCACCGACATGGTCCGCGGCGACATGCATTTCGACGGCGACCTGATCGGCGACTTCATCATCGTCAAGTCGGACTCCTATCCGACGTACCAGTTCGCCAGCCCTGTCGACGACGCGGTGATGCAGATCACGCACGTGATCCGCGGCGAGGAGCACCTCTCCAACACGCCGTACCAACTGATGCTCATCGACGCGCTCGGCTACGCGCGGCCCGAGGCTTACGCGCACATGCCGCTCATCCTGGCGAGCGATGGCTCGAAGCTCTCCAAGCGCAAGCATCCGGAGTCGAACCTGATCCTCTTCCGGGATCGCGGCTACCTGCCCGAAGCGCTGATCAACTACCTGGCGCTGCTGGGCTGGAACCCCGGGACGGAACAGGAGATCTTCTCCTTTGACGAGCTGCTGGAGGTATTTGCCTTCGACCGTGTCCAGCACGGCGGCGCCCGGTTCGACTGGGAGAAGCTGAACTGGCTCAACGGTGAGTACATCCGCGGGCTCAGTGATGACGAGCTCGCGCGCCGGCTCCACAGCTTCGTCTCCCAGGTCGATGCAGAAACCCTGCGCCGCGCCATCCCACCGCTGAAGACGCGGCTGCGCACCCTCGGCGAGGCCGTCGACTACCTCGACTACCTTTGGAACGACCCCTCGCCGCCGGCGCTCGATCCCGAGACGTCGCAGCGAGTGCGGGCGGCGCTCGACGCCCTCAAGGGCGCACCGTGGGAGCCGGAGCCGATCGAGTCGGCGCTCGAGAAGGCGGTGCTGGAGTCGGGCGTCAGCAAGGGCAAGTTCTACAACCCGTTGCGCGATGTCCTCACCGGCAAGAAGGTGGCGCTACCCATCCACTACGCATTCGCGCTGCTGCCGAAAGACAAGGCGCTGCACCGGCTGGAGCGCGCCGCGTGACGCCAGTGAATCGCCTACTCGAAAGCCGGCACACTAAACGCCCAGGCAGCCTTCGCAGGTCGGGCGCGAGCCGTGGCCGGGAGACCCGGCCACGGGGCGATTCAGTGGCTTCGCTCCGAAATCCGCACCCCGTCACCGCGATTTCGGAGCGGGAAAGGTAGTGTCAATCAACTAGTGCCGCTGACGATCATCATCGATCTCGACCCGAACATCGTCCGCCTCGGGCCGCTGCTCATCACGTGGCACGGCGTCTTTGCGGTCCTCGGCATACTCGGCGCGGCCCGCATCGGCTTCTGGCTGCTGGGCAAGGACGTCCCCAACCTCAAGGGCACCGGCGACGGGCTGGCCTGGATGGTCGTGGTCGGCCTCGTCGGCGCACGCCTTCTCTACGTATGGGAGAACTTCCGGATCTTCGCCAACGGCCAGCTGCTGCGGGTGGTAGCCCTGACCGAAGGCGGCATCAGCCAGTGGGGCGGCCTCTTCGGGGCGATGGTCGGCGCCTACATCTGGGCGCGGCGCACGAAGTTCTCGTACTGGAAGATCTTCGACGCCGGCGGTCCGGCCGCGATGCTGGGGCTGACCATCGGCCGCATCGGCGACGTGATCAACGGCGAGCACCATGGCACGCCGACCACACTGCCGTGGGGCGTCGAGTATGTCAATCCGAACACTCTGGGCGAACCCGGCAAGGTCGTGCACCCCGAGGTCGTGTACGAGATGGTGCTGTGCCTCGCGATCCTAGGCCTGATCCTGCCCTTTCACCAGCGCCTCAAGGCGCGCTTGCCGGACGGCGTCCTCGGCCTGGTCTACCTGGGCGTTTACGCCGCCGGTCGCTTCCTCCTGAGCTACATGCGCACCGACCCGGCGGTGTTCATCGGCCTGCGGCAAGCGCAGCTTGCGTCGGCCCTCATGGTGTTGATCGCGATCATCGCGATCCCGATCCTGCTCCGGCGAGCCTCAGCAGGCGCCGCGCCAGCGCCGGCGACGCCGAGTCATGTTTGAAATACACGTGCACCTCTTTGTGCGCAGCGACCGCGGACCTGATGTCCGCGACCCACGGCTCGAGCGACGCGTTCGTGTAGCCGCGCCGTAGGCGGAAGTACGCGACCGCGCCGAGGTCGACCAGCGGCGCCCGCGGCCACTTCGCCTCGTCGGTGACGACCAGCGCTCCGCCGTGGCGGCGGATCACCTCGTAGGTCTCCAGGTCGAACCATGACTCGTGGCGAAACTCCGCCGCCACGGGGCGGTCGAGGGCTTCGAGCAGCGAGTCGAGAAGTCCCGCGTTTTTCTGCCGTGTCGGCGGAAACTGCAGGAGCACAGGTCCGAGGCTGTCTCCTAGGACGGCGATGCGTTGGGTGAAGATGCGCGCCAGGCCGACCTTGTCGAACGCCTCCGCCGAGTACGTGAGGCCGCGGTTGGCCTTCATGCAGAAGCGAAAACCGGGCGGAGTGTCGGCCGCCCACTTGAGCAGCGTGGTCTCGGGCGGCGTTCGATAGAAGCTGCCGTTCAGCTCCACGCCCGTGAGCCGGTTCGAGTAGTAGGCGAGCATCTTCGGTCCGGCGAGCGTCTTCGGGTAGAACTTGCCCTTCCAGGCGGCGTAGCTGAAACCGGACGTGCCGGCGTAAAGCGTGTCCTTAGACCTCGACTGCCTGACGCGATCTCATCACGCGCTCGTGGAGCTGGCCGCACGCCGCGTCGGCCTCGCGGCCGCGCGTGTCGCGCACCGTGACATTGATGCCTTTCGCCTCGACCATCTCTTTGAAACGACGGATGGAGGTCCGGTCGGGCGCGCGATACGGCGTGTCCTCGACCGGGTTGAACGGGATGAGGTTGACGTGGGCCAGCTTGCGCTGGAGCAGGGCGCCGAGCTCTGTCGCGTCGCGCTCCGTGTCGTTGACGCCCGCCAGCATCACCCACTCATAGCTCACGCGCCGGCCCGTCTTCTCGCCGTAACCCTGCGCCGCGTCGACGAGCTCGTGCACCGGGTACTTGCGGTTGATCGGCACGAGGACGTCGCGCAGCTCGTCGCGCGCCGCGTGCAGCGAGATCGCAAGCGTGACCGGGATCTTCTCAGCGGCCAGCTGCTCGATCCGCGGGATGAGACCGCTGGTGGAGAGGACGATGCGGCGAGGGCTGATGCCGAGGAGCTCGGGGTCGGCGAGATGGCGCACCGAATCGATGACGGCGGGGTAGTTCGCCATCGGCTCGCCCATGCCCATGAAGACGACGTGCGAGAGCCGCCGGCCCTCACGCGCGAGCATCCTCTCGGCGTCCACGGCCTGCTCGACGATCTCGTGCGCCTTCAGGTTGCGGCCGAACGGAAACTTTCCCGTCGCGCAGAAGGGACATCCGATCGGGCAACCGGCCTGCGAGGAGATGCAGAGCGTCGAGCGATCCGCGTAACGCATCACGACCGCCTCCACCGAGTGGCCGCCATCGAGCTCGTAGAGAGTCTTGGCCGTCGTGCCGCGGTCGGCCTGGCTGACCGCGATCGGCCGCAACGAGGTCAGACGGAATTCGCGCTCGAGCTCGTCACGCAGTGGCTTCGGCAGGTCGCGCATCGAGGCGAAGCTGCTCGCACCGCGGGCGAGCCGCGACCAGATCTGCTTGCGCCGGTAGGCCGGTGCATCTCGCTCGGCAAGCCACGCTTCGAGCTCGGCCGCGGAAAGAGAGAGGATCGGGGTCACTGCGCGACTAATGTACCGGCGCCTCGAAGGTCTCCCCGCGCGCGAGGACCGCGCCGTCGTCGACCAGCTTGCGCAGGTGCGCGCGCAGCGTCATCTCCGCCGCGACCTGCAGCTTGTCATCGAGCGCGCCATACACACGTCGGGTCAGGTCCTCCGCGGTCCCCGGGCTGCGCCGCACCTCCTCGAGAACCTGCGCCTCACGCGCGAGCCGATGGCGGCGGTACTCCTCGATCTTCGCCATGGCGTCGGTCACCGGGTCCCAATGCCCCGGAAAGAGCATCCGCGGCTGCAGGGCCGCGAGGCGGTCGAGCGACCGCAGATACGCGGCGACGTCGCCTTCCGGATAGGTGACCATGGAGCTGCCCTTGCCGAGGATGAGGTCGCCGGTGAACACGGCGCCGTCGGCCGCGAGGTGGAAGCACAGGTGGTCGCTGCTGTGGCCGGGCGTGTGGAGCGCCGTGATGTTGAGATTGCCGGCGCGGACGATGTCGCCGTCGTGGAGAACGCCCCAGCGCCGCACGGACGCGTGGTGAAGCGCCGCGAAGCGCTCGGCCAGCGGGAGGTGGTCGGGATGCGAGTGGGTGACGAGCACGACGGCCACCGTCTTGCCCCCCAGGTGCTTGTCAAGGGCCGCGAGGTGGCTGTCGTCGTCCGGTCCAGGGTCGATGACCGCCACCACCGGGCCCGCGTCGAGGATCCAGGTGTTGGTGCCCGGCCCGGTATACGGCCCAGGGTTGGACGCGACGACCCTGGTTACCGCCGTCAACGAGGGTGGTATGCCGGCAGGTAGATGTCCGCGCCGTTGGGCCGGCTCGTGTCGAGCCAGCCGTCGAGCTGCGTGTCGACGATCAGCCGTACCAGCGGCTCGCCCAGCTCCGGCACCGCGAGCGGCTTGCGCTCGCCCGCGGCCGTGAGGCTGACCTTCCACCAGGTGCCCATCGGCTCCGCGGCCACTGTCAGCGAGTCGCCGAGCAGCCAGTCCTGGGCGCGGCTGAACGCCTCGACGAGGGCGGGCTCGGAGCCGAGAACGGCCGCCTCAGGCGGCACCTCACGGGCGGCAGCGGGCACCGCCAGGTTCATCACCGCCCCCAGGACGACGCCTCGCGCGCCGTCCTTGGGCTCCACCGCGGCCGCCTCGAGACCGGCGGCCCGGCGCCCCACTTCCTGGGCCTGCTCGAACAGCCCCTCGAGCATCTCCGGGCGCCCGAAGGCAGCCTGGCGGGCCGACTCCTGCAGGGCCAGCACGGACGAGCGCAGCTTGTGGCCGAGGCGGCCGAGGAGGTAGTCGCGCTCCTCGTGGACCAGGCGCTGCCCCATCTCCGCCGACTGGCGCGCGGCCCGGAGCCCGCCACGCTCCGCCCACCCGACAAGGCGGCCGTTCAGCATCAGCGCCTCCCAGGGTCCGCCCGGAGGCGGGAACTCGGGATCTGCAGGTCCGTGGCGCTGGTGGTTGTCGGGGACGAGCTCGAGGCCCCCGCCGACCCGGACCCACATCGCAGGGGCGGCGCTCACGTGATGAGTAACGTGAACTACGTACGAATCCGGGCAGGGACGGTGAAGCGGAAGGTGGTCCCCCTCTTGTCGCTGGCCGCGACCCAGATCCGGCCCCCGAACGAGCGCTCGACGACCAGCCGGCACAGGTAGAGGCCGAGGCCCAGGCCTCCCTGGGAGCGGCCGCGGCCCGCGGGACCGGTCTTCTCGAACACAGTCTCCAGCGTCGCGGCGGTCAGCCCCGACCCGTTGTCCGCGACGGTCACCTCGAGCCATCCGCGCTGGACCTGCCGCGCCTCGACCTGCACGGACGAGGTCGTGTACTCGAGGGCGTTGCCGATCAGGTTCGTCAGCACCTGGGCCAGGTGGGCAGGCTCGCAGAAGGCCGGCGGCAGCGAGTCCGGCAGGTTCACCTGCACGGCCTCCGTCCGCTCCGCATACCGGTGCAGCAGCACCGCGAGGACGCCGGTCAGCGCCGAGGCAAGGTCAACCGGCTCCGGGGTCGGCTCGTAGTGCCGCGTCTCGAGCTTGGCGATGATCAGCTGGCTCTCGACCAGGCTGAGGAGGCGGTCTGAGGACTCGTAGGCCTCCTGCAGCAGCGTGCGCCGGCCCGTCGTGTCGATGGTGTCGTCCCACTGCATGATCCCGGCCAGCGTGTTCTTCATCGCCGCGGCAGGGCTGCGCACCTCGTGCCCGATCGCGCGGAGCATGAGGTCCTTGGCCTCCAGGGCCTGGCGCTGAACGGTCACGTCCTCGTGCAGGGTCAGCACGCCGGCCGGCTCGCCTTCGAGGCCGGGAATGACCACGCGGCGCACGTGCACGGTGCGATCGGGCTCGCGCATGCGCAGCTCGAGCGTGCCATCGGCGTCGCCGTCCTCAGAGGGTGTGGCGCCGGCCGCGGCGTAGATCTCCTCGGGCTTGCGGCCCGGCATCTCGGACGCCTGCAGGCTGTAGATCGACTCGATCTCGGGGTTCGCGTAGACGATGCGTCCCCCCGCGTCCTCGAGCAGCACGCCGACTGGCGAGTGGCGGAGGATCGCGTTCATCATCCGGCGCTCGCGGTCGAGGGCGTCCACGAGCTCGAGCTGGCCGAGCAGCACGGAAGCCTGGCTGGCGAGCACATTGGCGAGCCTGCGCGTCTCCGCGCCGCCGGAGGTGATCCGCGCCACGAGCAGCCCGGCGAGGCGACCCTCGATCTGGATCGGAATCGCGAACGCATCCGGCGGCGCGCCTAGCAGGTCGAGCAACGCCCGCAGCCGGCGCTCCCCCGCGGACGAGCTCACCGCGCGCAGCAGCTGGGCGGTGTCGGCGACAGGCACCCGCGGCGAGGCCGTGCCGTCGTCGGAGCGGCGGACGAGCTCGCCCTCCTCGATCAGCCACAGCTGGCCCTGGGAGCCGGCGAGCGCGCTCGAGACAAGACGCGCCATCTCTGAGCGGGCTCGGTCGGGCTCGGTGGGCGTGAGCTTCGCGAAGCCCGCCACCGCTTCGAGGGTGCTGATGCGGCCGCGGGTCTCCGCGACCAGGCGGGCATTCTCAATGGCGACCGCGGCGTGGCGAGCGAAGTCCAGCGCGGCACCGCTTGGCTCGGGGACCAGCGTCGACGCATGCACGGCGCCGATCGCTCCCACCAGGCGGTCGGCGTACCAGAGCGGGACCAGGTTCCACGCGTAATCGTGCGCGGTCCCGCTCACGATGCCGGCTGGCGCGACGCGGTCGTCCGCGCTGAGGCCGGCCCAGGCGAGGACCTCCTCGGCCGCCGCGTCGCCGCTGCCGCGCGTCGCCGTGACGCGACCTTCAGTGTCGAAGGCCCAGCAAACGGCGCCCGCGCACTCGAGCATCGTCTGCGCCTGGTCGGCGATGTTGGCGACCACGCTCATCAGCTCGTGTCCAGCGAGCGCCGCCAGCTCCTGGATGCGTACCGACTGGGCGAGGGCGAGCTCGTTGGCGTGGTGCAGGCGCATGGTGCGCAGCGCGATGCCGACCACCGGCATGGCCGAGTCGAGCAGCTTGAGCTGACCGCTCGGGAACTTGGCGCCGTCGTTGCGCATGACCACGAGCCCGGCCACGACCCGGTCGTTCTGGACGATCGGCGCCCAGGCCACGTGGCTCGGGGTGCGGCTGAAGATGTAGCTGCCGATCGGGCCCTCGAGGTCGGACGGTTCGGGCGCAACCGACTGGATGACCTCGGTGCCGCCCTCGAGCATGCGCCTGAAGAACGGTGCGTTCTCGATCGCGAGCGGGCCGATCGGAGTCACAGCCTCGTCGTGGCCGCCGGCGAAGCCGGCCACCAGGCCCGCGACGTCGACGTAGGCCAGCACCATGTGCGTCGACCCGAGGTAGTCGCCCACTGCCGTGCCGATCGCGACCGCCAGCTGGTGCTCGTCGGAGGCGCCGGCGACGCCCATCTCGAGCAGGTGCAGCGCTTCCAGGCGTGCGCGCTCGGCCTGCGCCTGCGCGAAGTGGTCGGCGTTGGCGAGGGCGAGGCTGACGTGGGCCGCCACGTCCTGCAGCAGCTTGACGTGCCAGTCGTCGAACGCGTCCTCGCTGTACGACTGGATCGAGAGCATGGCGGTGATCGTGTCGCCGCTCAGCACCGGGACCCAGACGAACGACCGCGAGATGCGGCCCTTGGCCGAGGGCGGGCCGGACACGAACACCGCCGCCCCCTGGGCGACGGTCCAGACCTCCCGCTCGAGCTCCTTGCCCTCGAATGTGCGGGCCCACGGTGACCTGCGCACGAGCACCGGGCGGCCGGTCTCATAAGCCTCCCGGGACGGGCCGGTGACGGCCAGGGCGACCGGCGGTACCACCTCTTCGACACCGGCCACGTACTGGTAGCCCTCGGCGACCGGGCCTTCCGGCGTCTGGGTGATCGCGGCCAGGATGAAGCCGTCGAATGTCAGGTTGGCCGACAGCTCCTCGCGGAGCGTCCGCATGATCGACCAGCGGTCGAGGCTGGAGGCGAGGCGGCGCCCGACGGAGTTCACGACCTCGAGCCGGCGGCGCTGGTCCTCGATGGCCTCGTAGCTGCGGGCGTTGCGGATGGCCAGCGCCACCTCGTCGGCGACGAGCTCCATGAAGGCGGCGGTCGAGTCCTCGTACGCATACGGGCGCGCGCACTTGATGGCCAGCGCGCCACGTGCGACGTCGCCCTCGTTGAGCGGCACCCACAGCGAGGAGTGGGGCTCGTAAGTGATCACGGGCTTGCCCCCGGCGACCACCTCCCTGGCCGTCGCTCCGAGCGGCGAGCGGGCGGGCAGCCAGCGCGACGTCGGGGCGGCCTCGCCCTCCACGTGCAGGTGGCCCGCGGGTTCGACACCCTCGTGCAGGGTCACCATGTCGAGCGAGTCGACCGGCAGCAGCTCGCGCAGCGTGCCGTAGAGGCCGCTGAGCACCGTGCCCTCGTCCAGGGTCGTGGTCATCGCGCGGGCGATGCTGTTGAGCGCTTGCAGGCGGCGCGACTGGTTGCGCGTGAGCTCGTTCAGGGAGGCGTTGGCGAGGAGGACGCCGAGGCGCAGGTGCACCTCCTCGAGGAAGTGGAGCTCGGCGGGCGGCACGCGGCGCTTGCGGTTGGAGTGATAGATGACGCTGCCCAGCAGCTCGCCCTGGTGCATCACCGGCACCCAGATGGCGAGCTTGTTGCGGACCCGCATGCCCGGCCCCTTGCCGACCTCCAGGCGCTCGGGCGATTCGATCGGGAGCACGGTGGTGCGGGGATTTGCGAACTGGCGCGCGTACGTCGACTCGCGGACCGGCCGTCGCCGCATGTCCTGGAGCACGCCGGCGTCGATGGGCAGCGAGTGGTACCAGCCCTCGCGCTCGAGGACCTGGAGGTTGATCGAGCTGTAGCCGAACTTGCGGGCCAGGCCCCGATACAGGACCTGGAGCAGGTCGGTTTCCGTGACGCACGTGCCGAGCTCCTGGACCAGGGCGTTGACCGACGGCCCGGCGCTTCCGTTGGCGCGCGCCAGATGGACCTGAGAAGCCCTCGTCAGCGGGCGCGCGACGCCCGCCGGCGAGCGGTGCGAACCTGGATTACGGCGGGCGGAAGTGGCCATTGCCACGGATATACTGCGGCAAGGCGCCATGCCGTTTACACCGCCCAAGCCAATTGCGCCTACTCCGGACGAGCTGCGGGGGTCGATAGTGCTCGTTGTCGATGATGAGCGTGCGTGGCGGGTGATTCTGGAGACCGACTTGAAGATGCTTGGCTACAAAGTCTCCATGGCGGAGGACGCCGACCAGGCCCTGGTCCGGGCTCAGGCGGACAAGCCTGAGGTCGCGATCATCGACCTGATGCTGCCGGAGCCCATGGACGGCTGGGGTCTGCTCAACGAGCTCCGCAACCGGGGCCAGAAGGTACCCGTGATCTTTTACACGGCTTACCCGGTCTTCCCTTCCGGCACGGATGATCCGGACGTGGTGGGATACATGAGCAAAGCCATCGACAGAGCCGACCTGTACGCGTTGCTCCCGGTCGCCATCCGGCGCTCACGCGAGCGCCGCGATGCCGAGCCCTAGCTGGTGGTGCTTCCTACCAGCCGAAGGAAGTGTCGGAAGCGTCAGTCCAGGTGTAGGACGAGAAGTTGAACAGGTCCGTCCACGTCGCGCCGCTCGCGGCGGCCAACGCACCCAGGACCAGTATCGCGATGATCACACCCTGGACCCTCAATCGCCACGTCATCCCCAATTTACCCCTTTGTTTTTCCAACTACGCCAGGTCCGAATGAAAGTATCGCCGGAACCGGGCGTATATGAGCGTTCTACGGTAGTCAATAATCGTTAATAATCATGTAGGGGTGAGCTTGGAAAATCACAGCGGATCCGTCCGGGAGCCCAGAAATTCGCCCCGGCACCGCGAGGTGCGGCTGCCGCCGCTGCCGCCGGGCCTCGAGGTCTACCGGCCGGCCGACGTGCTCGGCTCGTCGGTCCTCGTGGTCGAGGACGAGGCGGCGATGCTGCAGCAGCTGCGGATCGACCTCCACGATCTCGGTTACCGGCCTTCTGTAGCCGCCTCGCCGGTCGAGGCCCAGAACGTACTCGAGCACGAGCGGGTGGCGGCGGTCCTTCTCGACCTGGTCCTCGACGAACGTGAAGACTCAGGCTTCGAGCTGCTGACATGGATCCGGGAGCATCACCCCGGGCTGCCGGTGATCGTGCTGTCCGCGGCGCAGGTCAACTCGGCCGCCATCCGGCACGCCTACGAGCTGGGCGCGAGCTCCTATTTCGTCAAGGGCAACGTGCCGATGGCGCACATCTACTCCGACCTCGCGGCACGGCTGGTCGAGCGCGGCACCGGGCGGCCGGGAACCTACCGCTTCGGCAAGCTGATCTTCGACCCCACCCGGCGCACGGTAAAGCTGGGCGAGGTCGAGGCTCGGCTCACGCAGCAGCAGGCGGCACTGGTGCTCTTCCTGGCCCAGGGCTCCAAGCCGGCGACCGCGCGCGACCTGATCTCGGCCGGCTTGTTCCGCAACAACGCGGCGCACTCCACCGTGCACTCCGCGCTGCTCACGCTGCGGCGCCGCCTCGACGAGCTGGAGCCGGGCCTGGGCGCAACTTTCGTGCACGCCTCCGCCCGCGGCTACAGTCTCGTCGCAGTCCATGACTGATCGCCGGGATGGCGAGCACGCGACCACTCCGCTTCCAAGCAAGTCGGTCCTCGACGACGTCGTCGACCTGCGGCGGCACTTCCACAAGCACCCCGAGGTCAGCTTCAAGGAGCACGAGACCTCCCTCTATCTGAAGGAGAGGCTGCGTGAGCTCGGCCTCGACCTCGAGACCTGCCCCACCGAGACAGGCGCGGTGGCTTTGCTCGACACCGGGCGGCCGGGCAAGACCGTGATGCTGCGCGCCGACATCGACGCGCTGCCGATCCACGAGGAGTCCGGCGTCGACTTCTCGTCGCGCGACGACGGGCGCATGCACGCATGCGGTCACGACGCGCACATGGCGATCATGGTCGGCGTCGCGCGCACCCTCACCGAGCGCATCTGGGACGTCAACGGCAAGTACGTGTTCGTGTTCCAGCCCGCGGAGGAGATCGTCGAGGGCGCCAAGGCGATGATCGCGCGCGGACTGCTGGAAGACCAGAAGCCCGACGTCGTCATCGGGCTGCACGTCGTGAGCTTCATGCAGTCGGGGACGGTGATCACGCGGCCTGGTCTTCTGTGGGCCGGCTCCGACGCATTCGACATCAGGTTCTCGGGACCGGGTGGTCACGGCGGGATGATGGGCCGCCGTGGCAACGTGCTGGCCGCGCAGGCTTTCTTCGTCGAGCGGCTGCACACCGTGGTCGAAGGCCTCGAGCACGATGGCGTGCAGTGCCACTCCACCATCGGCAACATCAGCAGCGACGGCGCCTGGAACATCGTGCCGCGAGGCGTGCTGGTCCAGGGGAGCCTGCGCACGTTCAACGATTCGCTGCGCACGCAGGCGCTCGACCGGCTCCACGACCTCCTGCACGAGACCGAGAGCGAGTTCGAGGTCAAGAGCGATGTCGAGCTGGTGCACGGCACGGTGCCGCTCATGAACGAGCCCAACGTCACGCGCACGGTGCTCGAGGTCGGCGAAGAGCTCATCGGCGAGCACGCGAGCCTTCTCGGCCGGCCGCTGACGGTAAGCGACGATTTCGCCGAATTTCTGACTCGAATCCCAGGCTGCTACTTCATGCTCGGGGCGCGACCCGATGGCGACACGCCGCCTGCCCACCACTCACCCACCTTCCGGATCGACGAGGCCGCGCTGCCGGTCGGCGTCAAGGTCCTGGCGGGAGCCGCGTCGCGACTCGCGGCTGAGTAAGCCGTGCTGATGCTGGGCGGGATCGCCCTCGGCCTCATCTTTGGCGTGGTCACCGGTGGCCACGTGACGAACCTGGCCAGGCTGAAATTTCGCTGGCCGCTGCTGATCGTGGTCGCCATCCTCATCCGCGAGGCACTCCTCGTCACGCCGCTGAGCAAGGTCGACGGGGCGCAGTACGTGTACCTGGTGGCGCTTGCCGGCATCGTCGCGTGGACGGTCTGGCACTTCGACCGCATACGCGGGATCTGGCTCGTCTCGATCGGCGCCGCTCTCAACTTGCTCGTGATCGCATTCAATGGAGGGCACATGCCTGTGGCCGCGGAGGCCGCGGGGCCGCTCGTCGGACCCGGCACCATCGGCCCCTACACGATCATGGGTCCGGGCACGAACCTGAGCCTGCTGGGCGACTGGATCCGCCTCTACCCGCTGAACCAGGTGTATAGCCCCGGCGACGTGCTGATCGCGATCGGGCTGGCGGTGGTGACGTTCATCGCGGTTCGAAACCCCACTGCGTATAGTGAATTGACCCCGCCGTGATCATCTTCTGGATCTTCACGCTCTTCGTCGGCGCCTCCGCCTTTGCATTCGGGCTGATCGCGCTGCAGCTCGGCATCGCGTGGTCGCTGGTCTACGCGGCGCTCGCAATGCTCCTCGCACGCGGAATCCTGAGCATGGTGCGGCGCTGGCTGATCGTGCGCGAGCGCTTGACGCCCGAGGCCGACACCATGAAGCGCACCGTCGAGACCAACCGCGCCATCTTCTGGCGCCGGGCGATCTTCCTCGGTGCGGTGCCCGTCCTGTACTTCCTCGTCATGGGCCTCGTCTTCAACCTGTCGCCCGAAGACGCGCTGGGGGTGCTGCCCGCGCTCGTCGCTCAGGTCTTTACGCAGCTCATCTACCTGTTCTTCCTGCTGGGCGCGAACTTCCTGCTGTTCTTCGGACCCTTCTACATCTACACGCGCATCGGCAAGACGATCATCAACCCCGATGACGCGAATTTCGGCGTGAGCATCGAGGACGTGCGCGGCCAGAAGGCGGCCGTCAAGGAGATGCGGCGCATCCTGGATCTGATCGAGCACGGCAGGCTGTTTGTCAAGGCGGGTGGCAAGCGGGAGCGGGGAGTCCTAATGGTTGGTCCGCCCGGAACCGGCAAGACGATGCTCGCCAAGGCAATCGCATCGTCCTTGAACGTTCCGATCTACATCGCCAACGGCGGTTCCTTCGCCGGCATGTTCCTCGGCATCGACGCCCTGAGCGTGTACCTGATGGTCCGCGCGGCCCGCAAGCGAGCCAAGGTCTGGGGCGGCTGCGTGGTCTTCATCGACGAGATCGACGCCCTCGGCCAGCGACGTTCGGGCCAGGGCGGTGGCGCGATGGGCGGGATGATGGGAATGATGGGCGGTGGCCAGCTCGGCCTCAACATGCTGCTGGTCCTCATGGACGGAATCGACAACCCGGGATTCGTCGTGAGACAGCTCCGCGGTCTCCTCAACCTGACGCTGGATGGTTTGTTCATCCCACGCGTGATCGGCATGAACGGAACGCGCTGGAACCTTCGCATCCCCGCGCTCAAAGCCCCGGCGTACAACATCATGTTCATCGGCGCCACCAACCGACCCTCGGTGATGGATGAGGCACTGACCCGTCCCGGCCGCTTTGGGCGTCAGATCGTGTTCCGACTCCCCAACCGCGAAGACCGCAAAGACATCGCGGCCCTGTACTTCGACAAGAAGCAGCACGACCCAGCCCTCGACACCCCCGAGCGACGCGACGAGTTCGCCCGCATCACCGAGCAGTACTCGCCGGCCGATATCGAGCAGGTGCTATCGCTCGCGCTGCTGTACGCCTTCAACGACGGTCGCAATCAGTTGACGTGGAAGGACATTCGCGAGGCGATGGGTAACGTCGAAGCGGGACTTGCCATCCCGGTCGAATACACGGAGCGCGACAAGATCGCGGTGGCGAGGCACGAGCTTGGCCACGCGGTGGCCTCTCATTTCTTCAAGACCGACCATGCCCACGTACGGCTCTCGATTCGCCGCCGCGCGACCACGCACGGGGAGATTGGCGGCTATCACAAGTCGCTTCCGACCGAGGAGGAGTGGCTCGAGTTCCGATCGCAGCTCGCCGCCGACCTGCGGCACTTCCTCGGATCGCTCGCGTGTGAGCATGTCTTCTACGGCGAAAACACGAGCGGCGTGTTCGGCGACCTGAGCAGCGCCACCGCGATCGCGTGCCGGATGGTCGGCACGATCGGCATGGGCCCCGACAGGCTGACGCCTGAGATGTCAGCCAAGGCGATCAACGTTGGCGAGCAGCTGATCTCCGTGGCAGAGATCCCGACCGGGCTGCATGCTCAGGGCACCTGGCAGGGCGCGGTGCTCAGCAACCCGCGCGGCAGGCGCGTGGTTGCTCAACTCCTGGGCGCCGCCTACATCGACGACTGGCGCCTCATGAATGTGAACAAGGACGCCATCGACCAGGCGGCCGAGGCCCTGATCGTCCAGGGCGAACTCGTCGGTGACGAGATCAGTGGGCTGCTCGATTCTGTGGGCTTGCGCGAAGCGACGGCGGCGGATCCGTATCCACCCGAGCTGCCGTCGATTCCCGATTTCCGGCCCACCATCGCCGCCACGGAGCAGACCGCCTGATCCGACTCGCGTCGGCGTTCCTGGTGGCGGTCGTTGTCGCTGCCGTGCCGCTGTCCGCAAGCGCGGTGGATCCCGGCTCCGCGCCGAACGCCCATCACCAGGCGGCGCGCATCATCGCCGCCGAGCTTGCGATGCGCGAGGCCTCGAGCCGCGTCCGGGCGCTGGCGGCCGGCAAGCCGTCGGGTCTCGCCGACAGCATCCGCCACGAGCTCGCCGTCAGCGCGGCGAACTACGCGTTCCGCCAGGCGGCCCGGGCGGAGCAGGCGCGGATCTATGAGCTGGCGGGCTACGCGAGCGTGCAGAGCTCGGTCATGCCCCTCCTGCCGGACGGTGTCCAGGGCCCGCTTGGCCAGACGATCGCCGGCCTGCACTCGCTCTACATCCTGGGCGGCATCGACCAGTACTACCTGGTCAACCCTCACTACACCCACGCGTACTCCACCGCCGCGCCGCTGAGCTCGCTGCGTGCGTACTACCTCGAGGCGCAGAACCTGTACGGCGTGGACGCGAGCTACCTCGCTTCGATCAACTACATCGAGAGCAAGTTCGGCCGCGTCAACGGGCCTTCATCGGCCGGGGCCCAGGGGCCGATGCAGTTCCTCCCGTCGACCTGGGCGAACTGGGGCAACGGCGGCAACATCAACGACCCGCACGCCTCGATCCTGGCCGCCGCGCGCTACCTCGTGCACTACGGCGCCCCGTACGACATGCGCACCGCGATCTGGCACTACAACCTGAGCTACGACTACGTCGACTCGGTCGAGGACTTCGCCCGCGCCTACCGAGCCGACCCGACCTGGCTCGACCGCATGTACTACTGGGACACCAACGGGTAGGTCGCGCAGCCCTCGTCCGCGACTCTTAGAGTAAATACTCATGGAGTATCGGATCGAACAGTTGGCGCGAACGGCCGGCGTGGCCGTGGACACGATCCGCTTCTACCAGGGCAAGGGCCTGCTCGACGCCCCGCGCCGGGAGGGCCGTGTCACCTGGTATGGCGAGGGACACATCGAGCGCCTGCGCCGGATCAAGGAGCTCCAGCAGCAGGGGTTCACGCTGACGGTCATCCAGCGCTTCCTCTCCGGTGAGCTGGAAGCGTCCGATGAGGCCCTGGTCGCGGCCGTGACCCATCCCGCGGCACCCCAGGCTCTGACCCTGGCCGAGCTGGCCGAGCGCAGCGGCGTCGCCCAACCGCTGCTGGCGAGCCTCGAGCAGGCCGGGCTGCTCGTGCCGATAAGCGGCGGCGACGAGCCGGTCTACCCGGCGGACGACCTCGAGGCGATCGCCGCGGGCATGAAGCTCATCTCCGCCGGCGTGCCCCTCGGCGCGCTCATCGAGCTCGGCAAGGAACACGCGGACAACGTCGACCGGACGGCGCGGCAGGCAGTCGACCTGTTCGACCGCTACGTGCGCGAGCGGATCCAGGCCGAGGGAGGCGAGACCGAAGCCGCGGAGCGCAAGCTGCTGCAGACCTTCAACGAGCTGCTCGAGGCGAGCGGCACCCTGGTCCGCCACCACTTCGAGCGCACGCTGCTCCGCGCAGCCCGCGAGCACATCGAGAAGCGGTCGTGAAGACGGCAAGCACGGTCCGGACCTGGGAGCTCGACCGGACGCCGGACCTCGTCGACCTCCTGAGCGGCGCGCGCGACGCGGGCCACGAGGTGATGCTCGTCGAGCGGCCTATGCCCGAGGCGGTGAGCGTGGTGGGCATCGGCCGCGCCCTCGACTTCGTGGCCTCGCCCGGAGGAGTGACCGTGGAAGACGGCGACGGGAGATCGATCGACTTCGAGCCGGGCGAAAACAGGATCCTCGCCGCCTCCAGGGCGTGGCAGCGCCATGCGTCGCCGGACGCGATCGCCATCGGTGGGTTCGCGTATCGACCGGACAGAGATCCCGGAGGCGCGTGGTCAGGCTTTCCCGCTCTTCTGTTCAGAGTGCCCGCGCTCGCCGTCATGCGCCGCCGCGGCCTTTCGTTCGCCACCGCAGCCACCGCCGAGGCCGAGCAGCTGCTCGACCTTTCGCAGGTGGCCTTGCGGGCTCCGGCCGCGCACAGGCTCGAGGTGACGTGGGTCCGCAACCCACTCGCGTGGACGGCCGCGGTGGAGACGGCCGCCATGCGACTGCGAGCCGGAGACGCGCAGAAGGTCGTCCTCGCGCGAGAGGTCGTCGCGCGTGGCGACGGCGTGGTTTCGGCGGGCATGGTCGTACGCGGCCTGCGGGCCGCGTATCCGTCCTGCTTCACCTACCTGGTCGCGGGCGCGGACGGGACCGCGTTCGCGGGCGCGTCGCCGGAGCTGCTCGTCCGGCGGTCCGGCGCTCGCGCCTTCTCGCAGCCCATGGCCGGGTCGGTCGCCCGTGGCGCGAGCGACGCCGAGGACGAGCGCCTTGCCCGGCAGCTGACCAGGAGCGAGAAGGACGCGGCGGAGCACCGCCTGGTCGCCCGCTTTGTCGTCGATGCTATGAAACCCTTCTCCACCCAGGTCGAGGCGCGCGACACCGAGGTTGTCCGCTTCACGAACATCCAGCACCTCGCCACCAGCGTGGACGCGAAGCTGCGCCAGCCGCCCGCCGACGTGCTCACGCTTGCCGCCGCCCTCCACCCCACACCCGCGGTCGGCGGCTGGCCGCGCGAGGCGGCGGATGCCCTGATCGACGAGCTCGAGGGCATGGAGCGCGGCTGGTACGCGGGCGCGGTGGGTTGGATCGACGGCCGCGGCGACGGCGAGCTCGCGGTGGCCCTGCGCTGCGGCCTGCTGTGGGAGGATGGCGCGCGGCTTTACGCCGGGGTTGGGGTGATGCCCGACTCCGACCCCGCGCAAGAGCTCGAGGAGACCGAGCTGAAGTTCAAAGCCCTGCTCACGGCGCTCGTCTGATGGAGCTGACGCTCAACGGCGCCCGCATCCACTACGAGCGCGCGGGCAGCGGGATCCCGGTGATCATGGTCCACGCCGGCGTCGCCGACCACCGCATGTGGCAGCCGCAGGTCGCGCCTTTCAGCAAGGACTTCGACGTCATCACGCCCGACATGCGTGGATTCGGCGAGTCGACCCTGCCTACCGGACCGTGGTCTGGAGCGGACGACGTCGAGGCGCTCATCGACGAGCTCGCGCTCAAGAGGGCTCATGTCGTGGGCTGCTCGATCGGGGGCAGCGTCGCCATCGATTTCGCCCTGGAGCACCCGGAGCGTGTCTCCAGGCTCGTCCTGGTCGGACCAGGCGTAAGCGGGATGAAGATGGACGAGAAGCATGAGTCGTTGTGGCAGGAGGTCGTCGAGGCCGACAAGGCCGGTGACATGGACGCTCTCAATCGCGCCGAGATGTACCTGTGGTTGGACGGCCGGCGGCCGCGTGGCTACGTCAAAGAACCGCTGCGCCGGCTCTTCCTGGACATGAACGGTGGGAATCTCGACAACGACTTCGAGGCTTCGCCACGACAGCAGCTCGAGCCGCCCGCGGTCGACCGTCTCCAAGAGATCTCCGCGCCCACTCTGGTCGTTGTCGGCGACGCGGACCTGCCGACGATATTCGACGCGGTCGACCTCCTGATGGAAAAGCTGCCGAACGCGCGCCAGGTGGTGATCCAGGACGCGGCACACCTTCCGAACCTGGAGCATCCCGAAGAGTTCAACCGCGCGGTTCTCGACTTCCTCCTCGAGGACTAACGCCCGGATAGTCCGGACTATCCGGGGTTTTGCTCGACGCGGAAGGGGTGTTAGTCCACTATCCGGGGTCAGGCCCTCAATTCTTGAGGGCCGAGGCCGCCGCCTCCCAGCACAGTCGGTGCCCGCTGACGCTGTCCTCACGCTTGAAGCGCACGACGACCATCGTCGGCGTCGGAGCGGCGATGGCGTCCGCGATGGCCGGCTCCAGGCCTGAGCGGTCTGACACCGGGCTGTAGACGAGCCCATAAAGCCGCGCGACCTGGGACAGGTCGAGGCCGAGCGGCGTGGCGAAGATCTCCTCGAACACGTCCTGGTGCTCGGCCTGGGGCAGGAAGTTGAAGATGCCTCCGCCGTTGTTGTCGCAAACGACGAGCGTCGCCCGGATGCCATGGCGCTGGAGTGCCCAGAGCCCATTCATGTCGTGATAGAGCGAGAGGTCGCCGAGCAGGAGCACGGTCGGCGCGGGGTCTCGACCCGTCGCCACGCCGAGGCCGCTCGAGACCAGTCCATCGATACCGCTGGAGCCGCGATTGGCGAAGAACCGCTGCTGGGTGCGCACGAGCGGCCAGAAGCTGTCCGCCGCGCGGATCGGCATGCTCGAACCGATGAAGACCTGGCCGTTGTCGGGAAGGCGGGAGCTCAACGCGCGGACGACGTGGCCTTCGTGCAGCGGCGTCGAGACCAGGGTGGCCGCGATGGCCGCCGTGGCCCGCTTGCCGGCGCTCACCCACTGCTCGCGCCACTGCGCGCGATCGACGACCGGAAGAGCCTCGAGCAGCGGCTGCGGGTCGCAGGCGAGGACATTCGTGGCCACGTGGTCCTCGTCGCGCCAGGCGTGATCAGGATCGATCAGAAAGGTCGGTGCGGCCGCGGCGGCGAGCCAGCGGTTGAGGACACGCGACGTCGGGCTGGCGCCGACGCGGACGACGAGGTCGGGGCCGTGCTGCAGCGACCAGCCGGCGCGGAGCAGGGCCTCGTACGACTCGACGGCCGGACCGGAATCGGAGCGCCGAAGCTGCGAGGTCGGTTCGGCGAGCAGCGGCACGCCGAGTCGCTGGAGAGCGGGCGCCAGCCGGTCGCCGTCCCGCATGGCGCCGGCGATCACCAGCGGCCGCTGCGCGCGCTGCAGCGCCGAGGCCAGCGAGGCGACCTGGCCCTGGCTGGGAAGGAGCCGGCCGGCCGAGACGGACTGCGCAGGCGACGGCTGGTCGACCGGGATCTGGCCCGGCGGCGGCACCAGCGGTTCGCGGAACGGAAGGTTCAGGTGAACAGGCCCAGCCGCAGACTCGGCGACCGCCCGAGCCGCCAGCCGTCGCCAGAGCCTTGCCGCGTTGGGCAGGTCGACCGGCACCCCCGGGTCGAAGAACCAGCGCGCCGCGCTGCCGTAGAGGTGCCGCTGGTCGATGGCCTGGTTGGCGCCCACGTCCTGGAGCTCGGGCGGACGGTCGGCGGTCAGGACGATCAGCGGCGTGCGCGAGTGGGCCGCCTCGACCACCGCCGCGTGGAACTCTGTGGCCGCGGTGCCCGACGTCGACAGCACCACCGCGGGCTTGCCGGTCGCCTTGCCGAGACCGACAGCAAAGAAAGAGCCGCATCGCTCGTCGATAAAGACGAGGACTTTGATGCGCGGATGCCGCTGAAGCGCCATTGCGATGGGTGCCGAGCGCGAGCCAGGCGACACGCAGGCAAACTCGACGCCCTGCGCCGCGAGCTCGTCCACGAAGGTGGCGGCGAAAGACTGCGCTACATCCATACCATCGAGACGCCGTGATTCTGGACGTTGGCGACGCCAGCCTGAGCTACTTTGTCGCCGGCGAAGGCCGTCCGGTGACCCTCCTGCACGGGTTCACCCAGCGCGGCCACAGCTGGCACGAAGTCATCGCCAGGATGCCCGAAGGCTGGAGGTGGATCGTCCCCGACCTGCGCGGCCACGGCGACACCCAGATCTGGAAGGGGGCGGCCTGCACGATGGACACCTGCACTGAGGACCTGGTCAAGCTGTGGGACGCGCTCGAGGTCGAGAAGAGCCACCTGGTCGGCTACTCCATGGGTGGCCGACTCGCGCTGCACATCGCCGCCCGACGACCTGACCGCGTGCTGTCGGTGCTCACGATCGGCGCCCACGCCGGCCTCGAGGAGGATGCGCGCCAGGGGCGGCGCCAGGGCGACGAGGCGCTGGCCGCCCGGATCGAGCAGGACGGCATCGAGTCGTTTGTCGACTACTGGGGCTCGCTGCCGTTGTTTGCGGGTCTCGAGCGCCGCGGGCCGAACTACGTGGCGGAGGTGCGCGCCGAGCGCGCGCGCAACCACGTCGCCGGCCTCGCCTGCTCCTTGCGCGGCATGGGCGCCGGGTCGATGGAGCCGCTGTGGGACGAGCTTGCCGAGGTCGATTTTCCGTGCACCTTTGTCGCCGGCCAGCTCGACCACGGTTACGTCGCCTCGGCGCGCAGGCTCGCCACAACCGTGCCCAACGGACGATTCGAGATAGTGCCTCGCGCCGGCCACTCGGTGCATCAGGAGCGGCCCGACGCGTTCGCCCGCGTGCTCGGCTTTCATCTCGCGGCGGCGACTGCGGTAGGCGTCTCCTCTTCGAGCACGACCTCGGAGTGAACTCCGGCCGCGTAGTGGGCGGCCCCGAGGCGCTCCATGTCGAGCATCCCGCCGTGGTCGATCCGGGTCAGGACGAAGCGCACGTTTCCGTCCCGTAACAGGGCTTCGACCTCCCGCGCCACCTCGGCCGGCCGCCGCGCGTCGATCAGTGGCGCGCCGATAGCAGGATCCCCACCGTGAAGAGCAGGGCGTAAGCCATCTCCGCGGCCGCCATGCGGCGGAGGGCCTTGACCAGCTCCGGCGCCGAAGTCGTGGCCAGGGCGGTGCGGACGGGCACCGAGGCGATGGGGATGCCGAAGTGCATCGCCATCACCGTCACGCTCGCGACCCCGGTCGTGAAGATGACGATCGGCACGGCGAACGCCGCGGAAACCAGCAGCACGAGCAGGACGCGCGTGCCCTGAACTCCGAGCCTGGTCGCGAGCGTCCGCTTGCCCGCGGCAGCGTCGGTCTCGATGTCGCGCAGGTTATTGAGGACGAGGATCGCGGTCGCCAGGAAGCCGACGCCGCATCCGAGGAGCACGCTGAGGGTGGTGATGCGGCCGATCTCGACGTAGGTCGTGCCGACCGTCGCGACGAGACCGAAGAAGACGAAGACGAACACCTCCCCGAGGCCCGCGTAGCCGTACGGCCGCGGGCCCCCGGTGTACAGCCAGCCGGCGAGGAGGCACGCCGCGCCGACCAGGAGCAGCCGCCAGTCGACGGCGAGGCTGAGGATCAGGCCGGCCAGCGCGGCGACGCCAAAGCTGGCGATCGCCGCCCAGCGAACCTGCGCCGGCTGGACGACGCCCGACGATGCGGCGCGCGGCGGGCCGACGCGCTTCGTGTCCGCCCCGCGGAGGAAGTCCGAGTAGTCGTTGGCGAAGTTGACGCCCACCTGGATGGCGAGCGCGACCACCAGCGCGAGCAGTCCCGCCCACCACCGTGCCCCGCCCTCGTGGACCGCGACGGCGGTACCCGCAAGAACCGGCGCCACCGAGGCGGCGAGCGTCGCCGGCCGAACCGCGGACCACCACACGCCGGCGGCGCCCATCTTCATGGACGCTTCGGAAACTTGCCGAAGTTCGGCTTGCGTTTCTGCACGTAGGCGTCGCGACCCTCTTGGGCCTCCTCGCTCATGTAGTAGAGGAGCGTGGCGTCGCCGGCGAGCTGCTGGATGCCGGCCAGCCCGTCGTCGGCAGCGTTCATCCCGGCCTTGATCATGCGCAACGCCAGCGGGCTCAGCTCGAGCATGCGGCGGCACCACTCCACGGTCTCCTTCTCGAGGTCGGCGAGCGGCACCACCTTGTTGACGAGACCCATCGCTAGCGCCTGCTGCGCGTCGTACTGCTCGCACAGGAACCAGATCTCGCGCGCTTTTTTCTGACCGACGATGCGAGCGAGGAGTCCGGAGCCGTAGCCGCCGTCGAAGCTGCCGACTCGCGGCCCGGTCTGCCCGAAGCGCGCGTTGTCGGCGGCAATCGTCAGGTCGCACACGACGTGCAGGACATGGCCCCCGCCGATCGCATAGCCGGCGACCATCGCGATCACGGGCTTCGGCAGGCGGCGAATCTGGACCTGGAGGTCGAGGACGTTGAGCCGGCCCTTGCCCGTGGCGTCGACGTAACCGTCGTCGCCCCGCACCCGCTGGTCGCCCCCCGAGCAGAAGGCCTCGGTGCCGGCGCCGGTGAGGATGACGACGCCTACCGATTCGTCGTCGCGGGCGACCTCGAAGGCCTTGATCATCTCGACAACAGTCAGCGGCCGGAAGGCGTTGCGCACCTCGGGGCGGTTGATGGTGATCCTGGCGATGCCGTCCCAGGTCTCGTAGAGGATGTCCTGGTAGTCGCCGGCGCGGACCCAACCCTTCAAGTCACCACTCATAGAGCGATCACTAGAAAGATCGTACTAGGCGCGCTGCTTCGGTCGCTTCCCCGGGAACAGGCGGACGATCTTGGCGTAGTCGTCGGGCGTGTCGATGTCGTCGGGGCGCCCGGGAGCGGGCACCATGTCGAGCAGCTCCGGACGGCCGTGCAGCACCTGACGCGCGCCCGCGTCACCTTCCAGCTTGCTGAGCTCGGGCCAGAGCTCCCGGGACAGGATCACCGGAGGCGCCCAACCGTCGCCCTGGGCGACGGCGACCGCCGGCCGCGATCCTTCCCGTCGCCAGGCGCGGAGCAGGGTCGCCACGGTGCGCGACTCGACCAGCGGCTGATCGCCGAGCAGCACCATCGCGGCCTCGACCTCCTGGCGCATCGCTTTGAGGCCGGCCTTCAGCGACGACGCCATGCCGGTGCTTGCCTTCGCGTTGAAGACCAGGTCAGCCCTTCCATCGATCGCCGCCTTCACGTCCGCGTCGCCATAGACGACGACGATCTGGTGGCACCCTCCCTCCGACGCGGCCTCGTACACATGACGCACCATCGGTACGCCGTCGACGTCGAGCAGGAGCTTTTGCGAGCCGGGCATGCGCGAGCTGCTGCCCGCCGCGAGGACGATGCCGCCGACCGGCAGCAGCGCCGCGGCGAGCCGCTCGAAGGGCGGCCTCGCGGAGCGCACCCACTCCACCTCGATGGTGGCCCGGATCGCCACCTCGGCGAAGTCGCGCAACTTTCCGCTGTCTGCGTCGACGAGCAGAAGCCGCTTGCCGACGAGCGGTGACAGGTCTGGCACCTGGTCGGGCAGGCCGACCACCGCTACCGCACGACAGTCCTTCCGCGAGGCAACATGCTGGAGCGCCGAGTCGAGGTCTTTGCCGCGGACGACCATCGAATGAGGCCCGTCGGGCTCGCGGTAAGTCCGCCCTCGAATCGCGAGGTCGAGGTCCCCCATGACGAAGACCGACAAAACCCCGCCAGCATGCCAGATGGGAGGCGACTTACTCTCTCCTGAATGCCGATTCTTGGAGCTCACGTCGACTCGTCCGGCGGGCTGCACCTCGCATTCGAGCGCGCGAAGGCGATGGGGGCGGACGCCATACAGGTCCACCCTACGCCCCCCGGCTTCTGGGGATCGCCGAAGCTCGACGAGAACCGGATCGCCACTTTCAAGGAGGCCGCCGACAGGCACGGCCACCCGCCCTTCTACTTTCACGCCGTCTATCTGATCAACCTCGCCGGCGACGACCCGACGCTGCGCCAGCGATCCGAAAGCACGCTCGCCGGCTACCTGAAGGCTGCCGACGACCTGGGGGTCGACGGCGTGATCTTTCACACCGGGTCGCACAAGGGCGGTGGCTTCGAGGCGCGATTGCCGCAGATCACCGAGCACCTGCGCCACGTCCTCGAGCGGGCAGACCCCAAGACGGCGCGGCTGCTCATCGAGAACAACGCGGGCCTGGGCGGCTGCGTCGGAGCGCGTTTCGAGGAGATCCAGCAGATGCTGGGTGCGCTCGACGACGACCCTCGCGTCGGCGTGTGCTTCGACACCTGCCACGCGTTCGCGTCTGGCTATGACGAGCGCACGACCGCCGACGTCACCAGGACTGTGAACGAGCTCGACCGCGTCATTGGGCTGAAGCGGGTCGACGTGATCCACTGCAACGACTCCATCACCGGCCTCGGGTCGAACCGCGACCGCCACGCGAACATCGGCGCCGGCCAGATCGGCGAGGGGGGCTTCCGCGCGCTCCTGCACGAGCGGCGGTTGGCCAGGCTGCCCTTCATCCTCGAGGTGCCGGGCGCGGGCGACGGTCCGGACGCCGAGCAGGTCGCGACCCTGAAACGGCTGGCGGCCTAGGAAGCGCGGGCCAGGCTAGGCGACGCGGTTCGCCTCGTCGGAGGGTCCCTCGAGCCAGGGCTCGGCGCGCGCCAACCTGCTCGGCGCGCCAGCCAGCGAGCGGGCCAGGCCCAGGCCCAGCGAAGCGAGCTGCCCGAGCAACGACGGCCGCCTGCCGATCAGCCGCCGGTTCTCGGCCTCGCGCTGGACGTCGAGCAAGCGCTGCCACATCACGTCTTCGTTCGTGTACGGGTTCACTTCAACCTCCTAACTGTCAATATGCTTACAGTAGTTATTATAACTGATGTAGGTAGTTTCGGGGTTATGGGTACACTAACAACCGATGTCTGAACGGGAGACGGCGACCGGCGAGCTTGGCCTCGTCCAGGCTTTCGTCAACACGGTCGACCTCGAGCCCGGCGTGGAGGAGCTCAAAGACACCAACACGCTTCGCCAGTGGTTGGTTGCACGGGGGCTGCTCGATGGCGGCGAGGAGGTCGACGCCTCCGACCTGACGCACGCGCTCGCCCTCCGGGAGGCGATGCGCGGCCTCGTCGGGGGCAACACCGGGCTCCGCGTCTACCCTGTCGACCTGGCGACCCTCAACCAGGCCGCGACCGAGAGCCGGCTGCGCATGCGCTTCGGTCCGGGGGGCAGGCCAAGACTCGAACCGGAGGCGACCGGCGCCGTCGGCGCCCTGGGCCGCCTGGTGTCGGCTCTTTACGCGGCCATGCAGCTCGAAGACTGGAGCAAGCTCAAGCTCTGCGGCTCAGACACCTGCCGCTGGGCGTTCTACGACCGCTCGAAGAACCACACGAGCCGCTGGTGCACGATGGCCACCTGCGGCAACCGCGCCAAGGCCCGCCGCTTCAGGCAGAAGCACGCACCTCACGCATAGCCGCGCCTGAACCGCCGAACCGGACCGCCGTGATCTCGGCCAGGATGCCCAGCGCCGTCTCCTCCGCCCCGCGGCTGCCGAGGTCCAGCCCGATCGGACCGTGCACGCGCGCGAGCTGCTCCTCGGTGAAGCCCTCCTTGCGCAGCGCATCGAAGCGGTTCCGGTTGGTCTTCCGGCTCCCGATCGCGCCTATGTAGCCGGGCTCCTGCTTCAGCACCGAGCGCAGCGCCGGGAGGTCGAACTTGGGGTCGTGGGTCAGGATGACGACGGAGGTCGCGTTGTCGATCGCGATCGTCGCCATCGCTTCGTCGGGCCAGGCGACGATGAGCTCGTCGGCCTCTGGAAACCGGTCCCTGGTCGCGAACTTCGCCCGCGCATCCACCACGGTGACCCGATAGCCCATCAGCTTGGCGAGCCGGTGGAGGGGGATCGCGATGTGGATGGCGCCGATGATCACCAGGTGCGCCGGCCGGCGGAAAGGCTCGATGAACACGTCTTCATCTGGGTACCCTGCGCGCACCCGGCGCAGGCGGCGGGCCAGCTCGGTGCCGGGCGGCGTGCCGGTGACGACCTCCGCCTCTCCGGTGACCAGGTTTGTCGTGAGGGTCGCGGGCTCGTTGCAGTTCAGCATCCCGACCACCTGTCGGTGCGCCTCCCCCAGGGGCTGGATGAAGACCTCGATGTGGCCGCCGCACGCAAGGCCTACCTCGAACGCGACATCGTCGGCGACGCCGAACGCGGCGATCTTCGGCCGGACGCTCTTCAGCACCTTCTGCGCCTCCTCGAAGACGGCGCCCTCGATGCAGCCGTTGGAGACCGAGCCTGCCATCTTGCCGGAGGCGGTGACGAGCATCTTGGAGCCGAGCGGGCGTGGACTCGAGCCCCACGTCTCGATCACCGTGGCGAGCGCGATCTCCTCGCGTCCGCCGATCCATTCGTTGAGCTCGTCCAGCACCTCCCTCATCGCGACGTCCTCGAGTCAAGGCCGGCAAGCAGGCGGCCGAGATCTTCCAGGGCCTCGACGTTGTGGGCGGCGAGGAAGTCGTCGCAGTGCGGCAGAGCCGCGGCCATCCCGCGGGTCAGCGGCTCGTAGCCCTGCGATCCGAGCAGCGGGTTGAGCCAGATCAAGCGGTGCGCCGAGCGCCGCAGGTGGACGAGCTCGGCAACCAGGTGCTCCGGGTCGCCCCGGTCCCATCCGTCGCTGACGATGATCACCACCGCGCCGTGGCCCAGAACCCGGCGCGCCCAGTGGCGGTTGAAGTCGCCGAGCGCATCGCCGATACGCGTGCCGCCGCTGAAGTCGTGCACGCGCTTGCTCACCGCTTCGAGCGCTCGGTCCAGGTCGCGGTGGCGCAGCATGCGCGTGATCCGGGTGAGGCGGGTCGAGAAGACGAACGCCTCCAGGTCTTCGCGTCGGGCGATGGCGTGGGCGAAAATCATCAACAGCCGCGAGTAGCGCTCCATCGAACCGCTCACATCGCAGATCAACACGAGCGGACGCCGGCGGACGCGTGGCTTGCGCCGGAAGAGTGTCATCAGCTCGCCGCTCGAGCGGATGGCGTGGCGGGCGGAGCGACGCAGGTCGATGCGGCCCGCGCGTGAAGGCCGCAGCCTGCGGGTACGCCTCTCGGCCATGCGCCATGGCGCCTGTGCGAGCAGTCGCTTGACCTGCTCGGTCTCCGCCCACGTCATCTGGTCAAAGTCCTTGTGCCGGAGCAGCTCCTCGGCGCTGTAGCCGCTGGACGACGCGGGAAACTCCTTCGGGTCCTGTTCGCGGTTCATCTGCGACGTGTTAAGGCCGAGGGCGTTCGCCCAGGCTTTCGCCCGCTCGGGTGACAGTGGAAGGGGCCGGCTGCGACCGGGGATGAGGCCGGCGGAAGTGCGCGGGTCGGGCGGCGCCCAGAAGATGTCGAAGGCCGCCTCGAAGGTCGGGATGTCCTCCTTTCGGCTCACGAACACCGCGCGCAGCGCGTTGCGGAAATCCTGTTCGTGCGTGAGGTCGATGTGACCGAGGGCGCGGGTCGCGTCGGTCAGTCGCCGCGGACCGGCCTCCAGCCCCGCGTCATGCAGCAGCCGCGCAAAGGCGCCGAGCCTCGGAAGCAGGTCGACCTCAGGCACGGCGCGCCTTCTCGACCAGCGCCGGCACCTGCTCGCGCACCCGCTCGAGGTCTTCCTGGTACTTGAGCGCGGCGCCCATCGTCGCCGTGACCAGGCCGGCATCGATGCGCGTCGCGCCGAGCGCCGCCAGGGAGCGCGCCCAGTCGAGCGTCTCCGCCACGCCCGGCACCTTGTAGAGGTCCATCCCCCTCAGTCCCTGGACGAGCGCTGCGACCTCCCGCGCGAGTCCGTCCGCCGCCTCGGGCGCGCGCGCGCGCACGATCTCCACCTCTTTGTCGAGGTCGGGGTAGTCGATCCAGTGGTAGAGGCAGCGACGCTTGAGGGCGTCGTGCACCTCGCGGGTTCGATTGGATGTGATGACGACGAACGGGATCTGCCGAGCCTTGATGGTGCCGATCTCCGGGATCGAGACCTGGAATTCGGACAGCAGCTCGAGGAGGAACGCCTCGAACTCCTCGTCGGAGCGGTCGATCTCATCGATGAGAAGGACTGGCGGCGTCTTGTCGTCGTTGTCGATCGCGTCCAGCAGTGGACGCCGGAGCAGGAACTCCGAGCTGAAGATCTCGCGCTCGGCAGCCTGCCTGTCGATCTGGCTGTTGGGGCCCTCACCCAACAGCCGGATGTGAAGGAGCTGGCGCGGATAGTTCCACTCGTACACGGCGTGCGCGAGGTCGATGCCCTCGTAGCACTGCAGCCGGATCAGCCGAGCGCCCAGGACGTCCGCCATGACCTTGGCCGCCTCGGTTTTCCCCACACCCGCCTCGCCTTCGATGAAAAGCGGCTTCTGGAGCTTGAGCGCAAGAAAGATCGATGTGGCGAGGCCGCGGTCCCCGATGTACTTGCGATCGCGCAGGCGCACCTCAACGTCTTCGATCGTGGTCGGACCGCTCACGTTGAGAAAGAGTACGTGGCCCGGCTACACCGCCGGGCCACGCCCTGGTCTACTTGCCTTCGGCCTGCTGGATGGCCCTCTTCGTCAGCACCCGCGCCAGGTGCTTCTTGTACTCCGGGCTGGCGCGCAGGTCACCCGCCGGGTCGAGTCCATCCGACGCGTGCTGCGCCGCGTCCTCGGCCTTGGCCCCGTCATGCAGCGCTTTCTCGACGGCGGCGGCCCGAATCGGCGTCGGCCCGACGTTCGTGAGCCCGATCCTCCAGCCGCCGTTCATCTTCTGCGCGGCCACGCCGACGATCGCCCAGTCGAACAGGCGGCGGCGGAACTTGATGTACTTGTGGGGCCCGTTCGTGACCGGGAACACGACCTCGGTCACGATCTCGTCCGGGCCGAGAGCCGTCGTGAAGAGGTCCTTGAAGAAGTCGCGCGCGGCGATCGTCCGCTTGTTGGTGACGACGTCTGCGTCGAGCATCAGGGCCAGCGTCGGGTAGTCGCCCGCCGCGTCGGCGTGGGCGATCACGCCGCCCATCGTGCCCATGTTGCGCACCTGGTTGTCGCCCACCTCGCCGGCGACCTCGGCCAGCAGAGGCAGCTTGTCCTTCACCACCGAAGAGTTCTGGATCGCCACGTGCCGGGTCAGCGCGCCGACGTGCAGCTTGCCGCCGCTCTCCTTGATGTGGTCGAGGTCCTTGACGCCGTTGATGTCGACCAGCGCCGACGGCTGCGCCAGGCGCAGTCGCATGAGTGGAATCAGGCTGTGGCCGCCGGCCAGCACCTTGGCGTCTTCGCCGTACTTGCCGAGGAGCTTGGACGCCTCCTCGACCGAGGAGGCGCGGGAGTACTCGAAAGCTGCGGGAATCAATTGCGTGCCTCCTTCATCTGCTTCCAGAGCCGGTCAGGGCTCGCGGGCATGTCGACGTGCTTGATGCCCAATGGGCTGAGCGCGTCGCAGATCGCGTTGATGACCGCGGCGCTCGCCGCGATCGTGCCGGCTTCACCGATTCCCTTCACGCCGAGGTCGTTCGTCGGGCTCGGGGTGACGGTGTGGTCGAGGCTCATGGCGGGGATCTCGCCGATCCCCGGGATGTTGTAGTCGAGCAGAGTCCCGGTCTTGAGCTGGCCGGTGTCGTCGTCGTAGACGACCTCTTCGTAGAGCGCCTGCGCGATCGCCTGCGCCACGCCGCCGTGGATCTGGCCGTCGACGATCATCGGGTTGATGATGTTTCCGCAGTCATCCACCGCAACGTACTTCTGGAGCTCCACGGCGCCGGTCTCGGCGTCCACCTCGACCACGGCGATGTGGGTGCCGAAGGGCCATACGAGGTTGGGCGGATCGAAGTACGCCACCGCCTCCAGGCCCTGCTCCATGCCTTCGGGAAGGCTCATCCCGTAGGCCGCGAACGCGACCTCGCCGAACGCCTTCGCCTTGTCCGGTGAGCCCTTGACGTGGAAGCTGCCGTGGTCGTAGACGACATCCTCCTCGGCCGCTTCCAGCAGATGCGCCGCGAGCTTCTTGCCCTTGTCGACGACTTTGCCGACAGCCTTGCTGATGGCGACTCCGCCGACGGCCAGGCTCCGGCTTCCGTAGGTGCCGTATCCGAAAGCAGTTCCTTCCGACGTGTCGCCATGTCGGAGCTCAACACTTTCGTAGGGCACGCCGAGCTGGTCGGCCACGATCTGAGAGAAAGTCGTCTCGTGGCCCTGGCCGTGCGAATGGGTCCCGGTGTAGACGATCACCGAGCCTGTCGGCGTGACCCGGACCTGGGCCGATTCGACGAGCGCGATGCCGCCGGTCGCAGGCGCCGTGGCGGCGCTTGGACCAAAACCGCACAGCTCGATCCACGTCGAAAGCCCGATCCCGATGTACTTGCCCTTCTTGCGCCCCTCAGCCTGCTGCTTGCGCAGGTCGTCATAACCCGCCAGCTTCAGCGCCACGTCGAGCGCCTTGTCGTAGTCGCCCGAGTCGACCACCAGGCCAAAGTTCTGCGTGAAGGGAAACTCCTTGGGCTGGATGAAGTTCTTGCGCCGGATCTCGACCGGGTCCATCTTCAGCTCGTCTGCCACCAGGTCGACCATGCGCTCCACGAGGTGCGTGGCCTCCGGGCGCCCGGCCCCGCGGTAGGGGTCGGTCGGCACGCGGTTGGTGAGAATGCCCACCGTGCGGGCCGAGATGCCCTTCCACTTGTATGCGCCGCCCGCCATCAGGCAGGCGCATGCCTGGAACGCGCTGAACGTACCGGCGTAGGCGCCCACGTCGAGGAACTGTGTCATCCGCATGCCGAGCAGCGTCCCGTCCTTCTTGGCCGCGACCTCGACGTCGTAGTACTGGCCGCGACCGTGGGTCGCGTTCTGGATCGATTCGGTGCGAGTCTCGATCCACTTGACCGGCCGCTCCGCGAGGCGTGACAGCGCCGGCACGAGGTAGTCCTCCGGATACGGGCTGATCTTGCTGCCGAACCCACCGCCCACGTCCGGTGAGATGACGCGGACCTGGCTCTCCTTCAAACCCATCGCACCGGACACGAACAGGCGGATGAAGTGCGGGTTCTGGCTCGACATCCAGATCGTGAGCTTCTTGTCGAAGCCCTCGAACTCGGCCAGCACGCCGCGCGGCTCCATCGGAACAGGCGCCAGGCGATTCTGGAGGATGCGCTGCTTGACGACGACGTCTGCCTCCTTGAAGGCGGCCTCGGTCACCTCAGGTCCCGTGTAAGTCAGGTCCCAGCAGATGTTGTCTGCCGCCCCCTCGTGCGCCTTGGGGCTGCCATTGTCCATTGCCTTCTCGGTGTCCATGACCGCCGGCAGCTCGTCGTACTCGACCTGGATGAGGTTGGCAGCGTCGGCCGCCTGTCCCTTCGACTCGGCCAGCACCGCGGCGACGATCTCGCCCTGGTAACAGACCTCCTTCTCAGCGATCGGAAAGCGCTCTGGGACGTACTTCTTCTCGGCCACGAACGCGGGCGCCGCCGGGTGCGTGCCGGCCAGCTGGCCTTTGAAGTCGCGCGCCGTGTAGACGGCGACCACGCCGGCAGCCTTGCTCGCGTCGGTGACGTCGATGCTCTTGACGCGCGCGTGGGCGTGCGGGCTGCGCACGAATGCTACGTACGCAGTGCCCTGGCGCGTGAAGTCATCGATGTAGTGGCCGTGGCCTGTGATCAGCCGCGGGTCCTCGCGGCGGTGGATCTTGGCTCCGACAAGCTGGGTGACAGCCATCTCAGCTGCCTCCGGCCGCGACGGTGGTCTTGCTGGCCGGCGCGCCGCTCATGTTCTTGGCCGCCGTCTGGACTGCCTTGATGATGTTCACGTAGCCCGTGCACCGGCAGAGGTTGCCTTCCAGGCCCTTGCGGATCTCGTCTTCGGTCGGGTTCGGGTTCTGGGCGAGCAGGTAGGCCGCGGCCATGATGAAACCAGGCGTGCAGTAGCCGCACTGGAGGCCATGCTCGTCCCAGAAAGCTTGCTGGATCGGGTGCAGCTGGCCGTCTTTGGCCATGCCCTCGATCGTGGACAGGCTCCTGCCCTCGGCCTGGACCGCGAACATCGTGCAGCTCTTCACCGCCATGCCGTCGACCAGGATCGTGCAGGCGCCGCACTGGCTCGTGTCGCACCCGATGTGAGTGCCGGTGAGCCCCAGGTTGTCGCGGAGGTGGTGCACGAGCAGCAGGCGAGGCTCGACCTCATGCTCGTGCCGGCGGCCGTTGACGGTGGTGGCGACCTTGAGCTTCATGCAGTCCTCCTGTTCCCTTCCCGGGGGGCGGAGCGCGGCGGCGGGCCGCGCGATCAACGAAGACCTGTCCTGGACGAACCCCTCTATTGCGCTACTTTTAGGCTGGAAATGCAACTGGAGAATTCGTTTCAGGTGAGCGCGCCGCCGGACAAGGTGTTCGCCTACCTCCTCGACATCAACAAGGTCGTGGGTTGCGTGCCCGGCGCGGAGCTCACCGAGGTGGTCGACGAGAGCACCTTCAAGGGCAAGGTCAAGGTCAAGGTGGGACCGATCACAGTCGCCTACAGCGGGACGGCGCGGATCTCGGACCGCGACGACGCGGAGCGACTGGCCACGCTGTCCGCCGACGGCCGGGAGACCACCGGGCCGGGCTCGGCCCGGGCGACCGCGCAGATGCGCGTCCAGACGGCAGGCGAGGCCTCGCTGGTGACGATCACCACCGAGTACCACGTCGCCGGGCGGGTGGCGCAGTTCGGCCGCGGCGTCATGGAGGACGTTTCGAAGCGCCTGATCGGCGAGATGGCGAGATGTATCCAGGCCAACGTGGAGACCGACGAGGCGGCCGAGGACGACACCGCCGCCGCGGTCGAGCGCTCCTCGCCGGGACCCGCCAGGGTTGTCGCGACCGCCAAACCGGTCAGCGCGTTTGCGCTCTTCTGGCACCTCGTGAAGGTGCGGGTGGGCCGCCTCTTCGGCCGGACGTCAGCCTAGGGCTTCAGCCCAGGAACACCGCCACCATCAGGTCGCGGTTGACCCAGATGTTCGGCTGGGTCCAGCTCTTGCCCTGGACGCCGAAGATCGTCACGGTCACGTCCACCATCGCGAAATAGCGCGACTTCATGAGGATCTCGGTGTGCATGGCAGGCTCGGTCGCTGCCGGAAACTCCGCGGCGCCCGTGATCATGTAAGTCGAGCCCTGGAACATGACGTAGCGGCGGATCATGTCCGCGACCATGTCGGGCGGCGGCGGCTCGGGCTCGATGGTCCGGATGCCGCCGATGAAGTTCTTGTTGAAGAGGCCCTCGGGAACGCCGCTCAACGGCACCGCGCCGGGGAGCAGCGGCTCGGCGCTTACGTTGCGCATGTGGAAGAGAGGCTCGGGGTCGTTGATCGTTTCGCGCAAACGGCCCCCGCGGACCTGGATCTCGCCGGTCAGCCGCTCGTAGCTGGTGAGGGCGTCGACCTTGCTCCAGGAGAGGTTGGCTCCGATCTGACCCGCAGTCTGGGCTGACATCCAGCGGGGAGGATAACAATCCAGCACCGGCTCGCAACCCAGAATGTCGGGATGCGTTTGGACGAGGCGCGGGCCCGGATCGCGGAGCGGGCCGAGCTCAACGCCTTCATCTCGATCTCAGAGGAGACCGGCTCGGGGACCGTGATCGCGGTCAAAGACCTGGTCGACGTCAAAGGCCTGCCCACCACCGCGGGCGGGATCATCCTGCCCAGGACGCCCGCGGCCGACGACGCGCCGGTCATCAAGCGCATTCGGGCGGCCGGCTGCGTGGTCGTCGGCAAGGCCAACCTGCACGAGTTCGCGTACGGGGTGACGAGCGTCAATCCCCATTACGGAACCGTCCGCAACCCGCATGACCCGACACGGGTCGCGGGCGGCTCGTCCGGCGGTTCCGCCGTCGCCGTGGCGACAGGGATGTGTGACTGGGCGGTCGGCAGCGACACCGGCGGCTCGATCCGGATCCCAGGCTCGCTTTGCGGCGTGGCCGGGTTCAAGCCGGCGTTTGGAAGCATCGACGTCGCCGGCGTGGTCCCGCTGAGCAAGTCCCTGGACACGCTGGGTGCGATGGCGCCGGACATCGCGAAGACGGCCGCCGCGTACGCGGCGATGTCAGGCGAAGAGGTTTCGCTCGACGGGCTCACGCGGCCTCGCCTCGCCATGCCGGAAGGTTGGGTCACCGACCTCGACGAGCCGACAACCGGCGCCTGGGCAGACGTGGCGCGCGACCTGCCGGCCGTCGAGTTCCTCGACCGCGGGCCGCTGTTCGAGGTCGGCCTGACCATCCTCCTGTTCGAGGCGGCCGCATACCACCGCAGGTGGGCCGAGGAGATGCCGGAGAAGTACGGCGCCGACGTCCTGCGGCTGATCCGCCGCGGACTCGAAGTCACCGGGGAGCAATACCGGCACGCGCTCGACGAACGGCAGCGTCTCGAGGCGGCCGCCGCCGACGCGATGAGCGACATCGACGCGCTCGTCCTGCCCGCGACCGCGATCGTCGCACCGCCGGAGCGGCACGGGCCTGAGGTGCGCGAGCAGCTTTCGCGGTTCACGCGGCCCTTCAACACCACGCACCAGCCGGTGGCCGTGGTCCCCGCGCCCGTGCGGGCCGGCCTGCCGGTCGGCATCCAGGTCGTCGGCCACACCAACGCCGAAACCCTGCGCGCCGCGGCGTGGTTGGAAAGGGAGTGGAGCACGGTCCGGGAGTGAAGTCCAAGGACCTCTTTCCCTCCATCTTCAGCCGCCACGCGGCCGACTATCAGCAGCGCCTCGACGAGATCATGGCCCGTGGCGAGGCTCGCGGCCGGTGGCGGGCGATCGAGCTGGCCGAGGTCAAGCCCGGCATGCACGTCCTCGACCTCGCCTGCGGACCGGGCACATTGAGCAAGGTCCTCGCCCAGCTGGTAGCGTCCGGCGGCGAGGTGACCGGTGTCGACCTGGCGCCGGGGATGATCGAGCTGGCACGCGCCGCTCGGATTCCGAACGCACGCTTCGAGGTCATGGACATCGAGGACCTGCGCTTCCGCGACGCGTCGTTCGACGCCGCCGTCTGCGGCCACGGACTCCAGTTCGCGCCCGACCTCGCACGGGCGCTGGGCGAGGCGCGGCGTGTGCTACGGCAAGGCGCCCGCCTTGCCGCGAGCGTCCCCGTCAATGCGGGCACGCAGCGGCCCTGGCAGGTGATGGACGGAGTCGTCGATCGGTGGCTGCCCCCGGCGCCGAAGGCCACCGACAAGGACGCCACGCGGTCGGCGGTGAACGACCGGGATGCCCTCCGCGCGGCCACGCTCAGGGCCGGCTTCGCCACCGCCCAGGTCGAGGTGATCGAGGAGAAGGTGCGCTGGGAATCGGCAGACCAGTTCGTTGCACGCTGCATGAGCTGGTGGGACCTGGCGGCGCGCATGGAAGCGGCGACCGAGCGGCGGCGCGATGCCTTCCGCGAGGACGCGCTCGCGACCTTGCGCAAGGAGTTCCCCGGCCCGATCGAGACCACGGGGATCACGCACGTCCTGTTGGCGATCGCGTGATCCGCAAGCTCGCCGTCGCCATACTCGCCGTCGCGGCGATGGTGCCGGCGTCCGCCTCCCCGGCTCTGGCCGCCGGCCCGCCGCAGTACCGCGCCCTGTGGGTCGACGCGTTTCACCCCGGCATCAAGTCGCCGCAGCAGGTGGAAAAGCTGGTCGCAGACGCACAGCGCGCGAACGTCAACGCGCTGATCGTCCAGGTGCGCAAGCGAGGAGACGCTTACTTCAACCGGTCGCTCGAACCGAGGGCAACGGACATCCAGGGTCCGCTGGACTTCGACCCGCTCGACTACCTGCTCCGTCTCGCCCACGCCGCGGCGCCGCGGATCGAGGTGCACGCGTGGGTAAACGTCTACTTCACGGGGCAGACGAGCCTCGTCTACGTCCAGCACGGAACGCAGTGGGGTAACAAGGCGAACGACGGAGCGGCGAGCGGGTTCATGGATCCGGGTGTGCCCGAGGTCGCGCTCTACACGCACCGGGTCTTTGTGGACCTGGTCCGCAACTACGACGTCGACGGCGTGCACCTCGACTATGTCCGCTACCCAGGGGCGACCTGGGGCTACAGCGCGGCCGCGGTCGAGCTCTACAAGCTGCAGGCCGGCGCCACACGCACGCCGGGACCGGCGGACCCCAGGTGGCAAGCGTGGCGTCGCGCCCGCGTGACCGCATTCGTCCGCGACCTCAGTCACGAGCTGAAGCTCGAGAAGCCTGGCCTCAAGCTGAGCGGAGCCCTCATCTGTTACGGCGGCGGTCCGTACGACGCGTCCGGCTGGGGAGCGACGTCGGCGTACTCGTCGGTGTTCCAGGACTGGAGGACGTGGCTCGTCAAGGGCTACATGGACTTCGGCGTGCCGATGAACTACGACAGCGACTGGAGCGACCAGGAGAAAGCGTGGTTCGACCGCTGGATGGCGTTCGAGAAAGACTCTGGATTCGCGAATCGGGTTGTGGTCGGAGTCGGCGCGTTTCTCAACTATCCGGAGGACACGCTGGCGCAGATCCGCCGCGTGCTCGCCGCCTCAACCGGGGGAAATCGGGTGCTCGGAGTCGCGATCTACTCATATGCGTCGACGTCCGTCTACGCCTCCGACGACTTCTACGGCTCACCCGACCTCGCGAGCGGCCTACCTCGACAGCCGTACTCGGGCGGGATCACCGATCAACCGGGACTGCTGGCTCGCGCACGTTCGTTCAACGACCTGTTCATGAACCAGCTGTCCCACGCCGACTCGTACCAGGACGTCCAGCTGGGTCGCATCGGCACGCAGCCGGTGTTCACTCAGCCGGCGCCGGTTCCTGGACTGCCGTGAGGGTGCCGCTTCCCAGTGCGATCCTGCGCATGCTCGGCTTCGCCGTCGCGGCCGGGCTGGGGATGGCGGGCGTGCAACCTGTCGTCGCCGCTTCGACCGGCGCCATCGACATGCAGTGGGCGTTCGGACTGACGGCGCCCGCGATTCTCACCGCCGGGCTGGTCCTCGGCGCCGCCCGCATGTTCGACCGCGGCGACACCGTGCAGCCGCCCTGGTACTCGGCTTGGCTCCTGCTGCCAGGCTCGTTCCTGCTCGCGGGCGCGGCGGCGATGTGCATCTTCGGCGCCCTCGTCCAGCTCTCCCTGATTCCCTGGACGATGTGGGTCCTTTTGATCAGCGGCGGCCTCCTGTGGATCGCGGCGATGGTGCTCGTCCGGAGTCATTCTCACTAGCGATCGCTAGTCGATCGGTCTGGCGCTCCCCGAGGCCGCATGTGAGAGCCGTTCGCGGATCGCGCGCCGCCCGCGCTCCAGCGCCTTGACGCCGTCACCGCTCTTGAACCCGCTGTTGGCGCCACCGAGCAGGCTGTCGAGCTCCCACGCGAGCTGCTCGGGGTCGACGTCTGGCCTGATCTCGCCGGCCTGCTGCGCCTCTCGCACCGCGCGCTGCAGGCTGTACGACCAGTAGGCCTTCTTCTCCAGGACCGAATCTCGCACCGGACCCGGTCGCCGGCTGTCGAACTCTTCGGCCACGGCCCAGAAGAAGCAGCCGCCCGGAAAGACACCCCGCTCGAGGTAGGAGGTCCAGCTGTTGCACAGGGCCCACACCCGGCCGACCCCGCGTGGTACGGCGAGGGCGGGCCGGATCACCTCGTCGGCGAAGATCTGGGCCGCCGCGTCGATGGTTGCCATGTGCAGCTCTTCTTTGGACCCGAAGTGGGCGAACAGCCCGCTCTTGCTGATGCCCAGGTCATCCGCCAGCCGCTGCAGGGAAACGGCCTCCAGCCCCTCGGCGGAGCCGACCCTCGCCGCGTGCAGGAGGATCGCCTGCCGCGTCCGCTGGCCTCGCAGCTTCCGCCGGTCGGTGAGAGCCTCGGTCGCCATCTCTGGCGAGATATTAGCACGAACGGTCGATTACTCTTGACTTTGTACGACCGATCGTGCTATTTGTTGTCGTGGAGGCTGTCAAATGATCGAAATCGAATCTGGGAAGGCTGGACATCCGGGGCTGGCGACGCTCGAGCCATCGGACGGGGAGCTCGTGATTCGCCTCTTCCACCGCCTGTCGCGGGAGACCGTCTACCGGCGGTTCTTCAGCCCGATCGCAAGGCCCGAGCAGTTCGCGGCCGCTCTCCTCCGCGCCGACACCCGCGAGCGCCACGCGGTGGCGGCGGTGGAGGACGGAGAGATCGTCGGGGTGGCGCAGTACTCGCGGACGCCTGGGTCGCCACAGGCGGAGCTCGCGATCGTCGTCGCCGACGACTGGCAGCGGCAGGGGCTCGGCACGCGAATGGTCGCGGCGCTGGGGGACCGCGCCCAACGTGCAGGGATCACCGCGTTCGCCGTCGACGTCCAGGGCGACAACTACGGAGCGCTCAGGTTGCTCGGACGCGTCGCGCCGGGCTTGCGGCTGGCGTTCAGCGGCGGTGTCGGCGAAGGTGCCTTCCCGATCCAGGCATCTCAGTGACCGGGCGCGAGCGCCTGGCGGTCCTGCGGCTGACCAGGGAGCTGGCGGGCGCGAACGAGTCGGCGCTCCGCTCGCTCCTCCCCTACGTCGACGAGGCCCGGGCCCGCGCGGGCGATACCCTCGCGCTCGAAGGCCGCCCCTGCCACGAGCTCGTCATCGTCGCGTCGGGCGAGCTGGCGATGACCCGCCAGGGCCGGGCCCTGGTCCTGAGGCCGGGCGACAGCTACGGCTGGGAGGCGATGCAAAGCCGCGGTTACAACGACGGCACGGTGGTGGCGATGTCGGACGCACATCTGATGGTGATGAGCCACGCGCAGTTCCGCGCCGCGGCCGCACTGCCCATCGCGCCTAGGAGGCCCGATCGGCGGGCGCCTTCGGCGTTGCTACACGGTGAAAAACTGGTCACTTAACACCGCCGTACGTCGGGTCTCGAAACCTATGATGGGCGCCCGCCATGGCCCCGCCCAACCCGGTCCTCTCTCCCGACGGCGCTTACTTCTGGGACGGTCAGGCCTGGCGACCGGTGGCGCATGCGGCTGCCCCCGCACCATCGCCGCAGCCCGCAGCCGACCGACCGTCGTGGCTGCCTGCTGAGGCCGCGCCACCGCCGGCCGCTCCCTCCCCACCTCTGGCTGAGCAGCAAGCCTCTGCCTACGCCCCTGCGCCGTCAAACGCGCCGCCTCTGTGGGCAGCACAGGCGCCGCCCACGAGAAACGAGTCGCGGACGATGGTCATGGCAGCGGCCGGCGTGATCCTGGTGTTGCTCCTCGGCGTTGCGGGGTACAGCGTCTACCGGGGGATGCAGCAGAACGTCGGCGCAGACACAGCCTCGCAGGCGGCCTCGCCGAGCCCAGTCGCATCACCGACAGCTCAGCCGTCAGCTCCGGCAGTACAACCACTGACCGCAGACCTGGGTGGCGAGTACTGCCCCGTGGCACACCTCAACAACACGGCGTGCTGGCACGGCTCACTGGTCGACACCGGGCCCCGCATAGGCAAGCTGGCCCTCATCTTTGTCACCGGCGGCGGCTACACGAACTGGTTCACCACCCACAAGAACCCTGCTCTGTCGGGCTTTTACACGAGCCCGGGGTGCGAGCTGGACGTCCCCCACGGCCGGATGGTTTGCGACTCCGTTTCGCCAGGGGCCGGGGTCACCGTCTACCTGATGGGCGACACGTCCAGACGGGGCACCTTCCACTACGCGGTCAAGTTCGCCGATGTGTCGTCGGGTGTGCCCGTCTACATCGATCAGAATCCCGACGGCACACACCGGGTCGTGAGCTGGTACGAAAGGATCACCTAGGCCGCAAACGCAGAGGCCGGCCGCTCGAATCCCACGAACTCCGAGGGCACGTACTCAGGCAGCCGGCCTGGGAAAGGCGCTGATCAGGCGAGCTTGATGCGGTTCGCGCGCGGCCCCTTCTGACTTGGCTCGATCTCAAAGCTGACCCGCTCTCCGCCTGCCAGCGAGTCGAAGTTCACGCTCGTGTCAAGACCCGTCCGGTGGAAGAAGTACTCCTTCCCGTCTTCGGCCGCGATGAATCCGAACCCGCGGTCGGAGACCAGCTTCTTGATGGTCCCTGTCGGCATCCCCCAAACTCCTCTTCTCGAAAGCAAGTCGCGAACGCACGGGTCCTTTCGAGAAGAATCCGACCGCGGCGAACATCACCCGGCGACCGGGGACAGGTCAACCTTACCAGCCGAGAGGCGCCGCGCCGCGATCACGTCGCGAGCAGCGCGACGCCGGCAAGAGTCGCCACGGCGCCGGCCAGCTTGAGCCTGGCGCCGGTCCGCTCGCCGAGCCGCCACACGCCCCACACCGCCACCGCCACCACGGCCGTCTCTCGAACCGGCGCCACGATGGCGAGCGGGGCCAGGCTCAGGGCCCAGAGGACGAGGAAGTATCCCGCCCACATGAAGGCGCCGATGACCAGGGCCTGGGGCCAGTCCGGCGGGACGGTCTGGGCGCCGGTGCGCAGCAGGCCGAACCTCGACGCGATCCACAGCGAGAGCGGCAGCTCGAGCGCCATCAATACGAAAAGGAGCCAGCCGTAGAGCCAGGGCGTGGTGAGCCGCACGCCGACCCTGTCGACGGAGGTGTAGGCCGCAATCGCCACACCGGTCAGCAGCGCCGGCAGGGTGGCTCGGCCGGTCCCTTGCGACAGCGTCACCGCCAGGATGCCCAGCAGTAGAAGGGCGACTCCGGTGAGCTGAAACGAGGTCAGCCGCTCGTCGAGGATGAGCAATCCGACGAGCACGCTGAGGAGCGGCGCCGAGCCGCGGGCGATCGGGTAGACGGCAGACAGCTCGCCTCGACGGTACGCGCTCGAGAGCAGCCACAGGTACGCGGTCTCGAGCGTCGCGGAAAGGAGGCACCAGCCCGCGGCCCGCGGGTCGAGGCCAGGCCGGCCCAGCACCAGCCAGGTCGGGACGAAGACCACCGTGGCGACGAGAGCCGTGGTGAGCGTGACCCGCCGGAAGGTCGTCAGCGGATCGCCGCTGACCTTCACGAGGACGTTCCAGGTGGCGTGGAAGACGGCCGCGGCGAGGGCCATCGCCACGGCGACGGCTGTCATCGGCGCGGGCGGGCGAGCAGGCGGCCGAGCAGGCGATAGACCTCGGGGTTCACGACCAGTCCGTTGTGCGATCCCCACACCGGGAGGGAAGGGATGTCAGGCCGCAGGCAGGAGCGGAAGTTCACGACCTCGTCGGCCTGGGTGTAGATCGACGTCGTCGGCACCACCGGCGCGAGTCTCAGGTCGTAGGTGAATCGACCCTCGGGGTTGAGGCGGCGGCCGTAAACGAGCTCGTTGGCGCTCCGCACGACCCCGACCGCGTGGTGGGTAAGGGCGGCCAGGTCGGTCCAATCGGCGAGCGGCGCGCCGAGCGCGATCACCTGCTCCACGCTGTCGGGCTTGCGCTGCGAGTAGACCTTGGCGAGCAGCCCGCCGCGGCTGTGCCCGATCAGCGTCACGCGGGAGCCGGCCTCCTTCTGGATCTCAGCCACCCTGCGGCGCAGCCCCGAGAGCATCCGCTCGGAGTGGTGGACGTTGAGGAGGATCCCCGACAGGTGGGAGCGGTAGCCGACCCGGCCCAGCCAGGCGTCGAGGACCCTCATGGTCCAGTCCCCGGCCAGGAAGCCTGGAATGAGAAGCACCGGACGCCCGTCACCCTTCGGCACCCCGCGGCCGCGGAGCACCGGGTCGCGAAGCAGGGCAGAGAGCTCGCGGACCGCCAGCGGGTTCCACAACCTCACAGCGTGGGATGGTAGTGGTCGACCCGATCGGACCCAACCTCGAAAACTCACCTTACCCGCCGGCGCCGAGTCAAATGCTTATACATACAGTTTGTTAAATTATTGTCGTGGCACGCTCTTACCGCCTGGGCCGGCGCCAGGCCGCCGTCGACCGGACCGCCCGCTCGATCCTCGACGCGGCCGGAGAGCTGCTCTCCCTCCAGGCGGCCTCGAACGTGTCGATGGCCTCCATCGCCCGTCGAGCCGGTGTCTCCCGGATCACGGTCTACAACCGCTTCGGCTCGCGCGAGGGCGTGCTCCGAGCCCTGGCCCCCTCCGCCCCGCTCCGAGCTGCCGGCGCGGAGGACCCGACGGCGGCGCTGGCGGCCCACCTGCAGGCGACGTGCGCCCGCTGGGCGGCCAACGCCGGGCTCTACCGTCACCTCACCGTCGAGGACGGCGAGACGCAGGCACATGAGCTCGCCGAGCGGCTGGCCGCCGCCGACCAGCTCCGACCCGGCTGCTCGCTGCGGGAGGCCGAGGACGTGATCGCGGCCCTGGGCTCGTTCGCGGCCTTCGACAGGCTCCACAAGAACGGCCGGCGGGCGCCATCCGCGGTGGCCGAGATCTTGACGAGGTTGGCGGCGGGAATCCTGGCGTAGGATCTTTGACGCAGTGCGGCATAAAGTCGCCGACGTAGACGGGCCTGTCCACTACGTCGACTTCGGCGGCACCGGCCGGCCTCTGCTCATGGTCCACGGCCTCGGTGGCAACGCGCTCAACTGGATGGCGGTCGGACCGGACATCGCCCGCACGCATCGCGCGCTCGCGCTCGACCTCGCGGGCTTCGGCCAGACGCCTCTCTACGGGCGCGCGGCCACCGTCGGCGCCAACGTGGACCTGGTGCACGAGTTCATCCAGAAGGTCGTCGGCGCGCCGGTGCTGCTGATGGGCAACTCGATGGGCGGTCACATCGCCGTCATCGAAGCCGCGGCACATCCCGAGTCGGTGAGGTCGATGGTGCTCGTCGATCCCGCCATCCCGGGTCCGCATGTGACACGCCCGGAGCCGCTGATGCTCGGCGCGATGGCCGCGCTCTCGGTCCCCGGTCTCGCGCAGACGCTGCTCGACCGCAGGGTGCGCACCCTCGGCGCGGAAGACCTGGTCAAGCGAACGCTCGAGCTCGTGTGCGCGGATCCGTCGCGTGTCGACCCCAAGGTCGTGGCCGCCCACGTCCAGCTGACTCGCGAGCGCGAACGTCTGGGCAGGCAGAACGCAAGGGCATTCGTCCAGGCGACGCGGTCGATCGGCTTGCGCATTGCGGACCCACGATTCTGGACGCGCGTGGCGGCGGTTCGCGTGCCCACGCTGGTCATCCACGGGAGTCGCGACCGCTTGATCCCCCTGCCCGCCGTGGAAGACCTCGCGCGCCGCCGGCCGGACTGGGAGCTGAGGGTCCTGGACGGCGTCGGGCACGTGCCGATGATGGAGACGCCCGACCGATTCATGGGGGTCCTCGACGCCTGGGACGCGTATAGAATCGCGGGCGCCGCCGCGGCGTCTTGATAGAGAGATCGCTCAGCTAGAAACAATTGGCAACGGTCTCCGAACCACCACCACATAGCCGGCTCCCCCAACCTCGGCGACTCGGCAGATGGGATCCGATCCCGCCGATGTGGCTCGAGGGTCGCTTCTCCATCGAGTTCCTCCGCCTCATCCGTGACCCGGTGTTTCGCGGGGTCGACGTGCCGGCGGGCTTGCGCAAGCCGGTGCTGCTGATCCCTGGGTTCCTCGCGGGTGACTGGACATTGCGGACGCAGCACGACTGGCTGCGGCGCGTCGGCTACCGGCCGCGGCTCGCCGGGCTTGCATTCAACGTCATGTACTCCGAGGTCATGCTCAAGCCGCTGCTCGAAACGCTGCAGTCGCTGCACGGCAAGACCGGCGCGCGCGTGTCGGTCGTCGGCCACAGCCGGGGAGGTGTCCTTGCGAAAGTGCTGTCGCACCGCAAGCCGGACCTGGTCGAGCAGGTCATCACGCTCGGTTCACCGCTCAGCGACCCGTTTGACGTGCACCCGCTGACGATGGCCGGCGTACACGCGGCGCGCCTTTTCAACGCGATGCGCTACGGCCATCCGGAGTCGGTCGAGATGCGTTTCCTGCGCGACCTGCGCGCGGCCCCACGCGTGCCGACGACTTCGATCTATTCGCGCACCGACGGAGTCGTGAACTGGAAAGCCTGCCTGCGGCCGGACATCAACGCGATCGAGGTCCGGGGCAGCCACGTCGGCCTCGCGCTGAACCCCGAGGTGTACCGGATCCTCGCCCACCTCCTCCCCGCACCCTGGCGTCAGACGTAACATCGCGCTAGCGGGAGCTCTTTCCCTTCCCCGCTTGCCGGGCAAGGTGCCACGGACGCGCAGCGTCCCTGGCTGATGGGGAGGGATGGGCTGAGAGGGCTGTTGTGCCGACCGCATGAACCTGAACTGGGTAATGCCAGCGGAGGGAGAGATCGTGAGCGAGATCGGCACGCGACCGACTGAGGCCGATGCCTTCGGCAAGGTCGAGACACACGGCATCGAGCCCATCCCCGCAAGCGAGCGCCACGGTGCTCCGCGGGAGCTCGCGTTCCTCTGGGGCGGCGCGTTCGTGAACTACGCGAGCCTTTTCACAGCGAGCCTGCTCACCACCTACTACGGCCTCGGCGTGTGGGATGGCCTCGTCGCCACGGCGCTGGGCACGCTCGCGGCTGCGGTCATCCTCGGGTTGCTGAGCAACACCGGCCCTCGCTCCGGCCTGCCGCAGATCGCCTTCACACGCGGCATCTTCGGCCTGCGCGGCTCATACATCGGCGCCGCCCTCACGCTGTTCCTGGCCATCGGGTGGTTCGCGGTCGACTGCGTGATCGCGGCACAGGCTGGAGCGCAGCTTTTCGGAGGCGGGAGCCCGCTGCTGACATTCGGCCTCGTCCTTGTGATCGCGGCAGTGAGCGTGGTGGTCGCCGTCTACGGCCACCAGACGATCAAGGTCCTGGAGACGTACGGCGCGGTCACCTTCGCGGTCCTTTCGGTGGCGCTCTTCCTCTTCCTCGCCCCGCAGTTCCACTGGACCCTGGGGCCGTCGATCAGCGGGCCGGATTACGCCGGCGCGTTCGTGCTCGGATTCATGACCTGCTTCGCGCTGGTCGCCTCCTGGTATCCGTTCGCGAGCGATTACTCTCGCTACCTGCCGGCAGGCAGCTCGCCGCGCGCGGTCACCTCGTGGCCGGTCGTCGGCGTCCTGGTGCCGATGGTCCTGCTGGGACTGTTCGGCCTCCTGCTGCCGACGATCGACCTCAAGCTTGCGCAGGAGCAGGGCGTGCTCGCGGTCATCAGCGGCCACGCGCCGGCGTGGGTCGCGGTGCCTTTCTTCCTGTTCATCGTCGTCGGTGAGATCTGGGCCAACTACCTCGACGTATACACGGCGGGCCTGGTGTCACTCGCAATGGGCATCCGGCTCAAGAGGTGGCAGACCGCACTCGGGTGTGGCCTGCTGGGCACAGGGCTCGCGGCATACGCAGTGCTGGTCACCGACTTCCACGTCGCTTATGAGGACTTCCTGATCCTCACGTACCTGTGGGCCCCGGCCTGGGCCGCCGTCGTGCTCCTGAGCTTCTTCGTGTTCGAGGGCCGGAGCAGGCCTGGGCTCGCGCTCGCGGCGTGGCTCGCGGGAACCGCGGCGAGCCTCGTGTTCGTCAACTACGTGAACCTCTTTGGCAACGTCCTGGCGGGCCAGGCGTTCTTCAACGACCGCTTGATCGCATCGCTGCACGGCGCTGACATCTCGGGCCTCGTGAGCATCGCCGTCGCGGCGGCGGTGTACTGGGGAGGGCGCAGGTTACAGAACGGATGAAGCTACCGGTCGCGCTCACGATCGCGGGCTCGGACTCCGGCGGGGGCGCCGGCATCCAGGCCGACCTGAAGACATTTGCGGCCCTCGGCGTCCACGGCACGTCGGCGATCACCGCGATCACCGCGCAGAACACGACCGGTGTCACCAACATCCTCGAGCTGCCGACCAGCCTGATCCGCGAGCAGATCGCGGTCGTCTTCCAGGACCTCGGCGTGCGGGCTGCGAAGACGGGGATGCTCTCGAGCGCGGCGATCATCGCCAGCGTCGCCGACGCGATCTCTGAGCTGGGAATCGCGAACCTGGTCGTCGACCCCGTGATGGTTGCGAAGGGCGGGGCCAAGCTCCTGCGCGACGACGCGGTGGCTGCCCTGCGCGAGCGGCTCGTCCCCCTCGCGGCCGTGATCACGCCGAACATCCCTGAGGCCGAGGTATTGCTGGACCGCAAGATCGCGACCATCGAGGAGCGACGCGCCGCGGCGCGCGATCTCGTCGGGATGGGTGCGCGGGCCGCTGTCGTCAAAGGCGGGCACGCGGAGGGCGAAGCGATCGATGTCTTCTTCGACGGAACGGAGACGATCGAGCTCAGCGCGGAGCGCATTGCGACTGCGAACACGCACGGAAGCGGCTGTGTGTTCTCGGCGGCGATCACGGCCTGCCTCGCTCGCGACATGGCGACCCTTGCGGCCGTCCGCGAGGCGAAGGAGTTCATCACCCACGCCATCGCAAGCTCGCTCGAGATCGGCCACGGCCATGGGCCCGTGAACCCGATGTTTGCACTGTGGAGCGACGGTTAAGCTTTTGCTGCGATGAGCAAGCGCAAGCGCAAGACGGCTGCGGAAGCGGGAACCGGCGAGGACTCCTCTGACGACGCGACGGTGAAAGACGACATGGTCCACGTTTCGTCCGACATGCTCGCCGGCAGCCCAGACATCTTCTCGAGCCGGCGCGACGAGACGCCGCCGGTGGAGGAACCGCCCGCTGCCGCCTCGCAGGAAGAACCTCCCGCCGCCGAGGAGGCGGCTCCACGCCCGGAAGAGGCGACGCCGGTGACGACTGAGCCCGCGGCCCCGCTCGCGCCAGAGCCGCCTGCCCCCGCGCCGCCGCGCCCGCCTTTCGTCGAGGCCATGGCTTACCCGGACCGGCAGCGGCGACCGCACGCCAGCAGCGCGATCGGAATCGTCTTCGTGGTCATCGGCATCTTCGCGCTGCTCGTCGTGCTCACCGGCACGGACCTCACGCAGTACGGCTGGCCGCTGTTCATCATCATCCCGGGCCTCACGCTGCTCGTTGTCGGTTTCGTCAGCGTCGGCGCCGGGGCGACGATCCCGGGGGGCATCCTGTCCTTGCTCGGCGTCGTGCTCGCGTACTGCAACAGCACAAGCGACTGGCCGTTCCTCGCTTATGGATGGGCGCTCGTGACTCCTGGAGGCGTGGGTCTCGGCGTCTACCTCCAGGCGCTGCGCGACCGCGACCAGCAGGCGCTGCACACCGGGCGGACCCTGATGTTTATCGGCCTGATGATCTTTCTCATCGGCTTCGTGGTCTTCGAGTCGATCCTCGGCATCAGCGGCCGCGACTACTTCGGCGCGATCGGAAAGGCCGCGCTCCCTGTGCTGCTGATCGTCGTCGGCGTGATCCTGCTCGTACGCAGCATCCAGAGGAGCCGCCAGACCTAGGTCGCCGGGCTTAATACCTTGGCGTGGATCTGCTCGCGCGTGACCTGGTACTCGACGGCCTCTCGGAACTCCTTGAAGCCGAGGGCACGGTTGATCTTCAGCATCGGGTCGTTCGAATGCGCGTTCTCCGTGGTGATCCACTTCACACGCGGATAGAGCTCGCGCATGTGGAGCAGCATCGCGGCCTTGATCCATTTCCCGAGGCCTCGACCGCGCGCGTCTGGACGCACTCCGGTGAACTGCTGGGCGAGCATCGTCGGCTTGTGAACATGCGCCTCCATGTCCGTCATGCCGCTGATCCTTCCGTCGGGATCCAGCGTCAGCACCTCGTGCAAGACCCGCCCCGTCTGCGCCGCGCGGTCGTAGACGTCACGCACCCTCTCCGGTGTCACGACGATGTCTCCGATGTCAAGGTCCTCGAACGGAATCATGTTGAGCAGCTCCGAGCGCCTCACGGCGAACTCCGGCAGGATCTCATCCGGCAGGGGTCCGTCATAGATCTCTAGCTTCGTTTCCGGTGAACCCGCAGCACCCTCCTGGACCCAACGCTCGAGCATCGGCCAGTCGACATCCGCGAGCATGAGGCGGCTCTCGATGTCGGTCAGCTTCGGGGCCGCCCCCAACCACCGGAGGAAACCGTGGCCAGACTCCTGGGTGGTGCTCATGCCCGCGACCGTGCATCCGTGGCCGGCCATCACGTCGTCGAGCACGGTCAGCCACGACCTCGCGATTCCCCGGCGTCGCGCGTCCTTGCGAACGTAGGCCTCAGTCCAGATCAGGTGCCGGTTGGTCGCGTACTCGGGGTTGGCGGGCGTGGTGGTCTGGGTTTCGAACCAGCTGATCATCCGGTCGTCCCGTGACATCTCGAAGTACTCCGCGATGTCGTACGGATCTGCTCGCTTCATGTGCGCCTCGACGATCTCGTCAGGATCAGTGGGATCGCCAGGGTGCAGCTCGCTGTCGCGCGCGCGACGGAGCTCGTGGAATCGGTGCCAGAAGTGGCGGTCCGCGGTGACGGGATCGACGCGGACCGGTACGAGCTCGCCAACCATCGCGTCTCGATAATCTCACAGCGATGAAAAGCGACCGGCCGTTCAAGGTTGGGGTGACGATTCACCCGCAGCAGTGCTCGATCCAGCAGCTGCGCGATGCGTGGCGGCGCACAGACGAGCTCGGAGTTGACAGCATCTGGTTCTGGGACCACTTCTTTCCGCTGTACGGCAGTCCGAACGGCAACCACTTCGAGTGCTGGTCGCTGCTGGCCGCGGCCGCGGTGGACACGCGTGCTCCTCAGATCGGGCCCATGGTCTCGTGCATCGGCTACCGCAACCCCGACATGCTCGCGTCCGTGGCTGCGACCGTGGACCAGCTTTCCGGCGGGCGTCTTGTCCTCGGCCTGGGGGCGGGCTGGTTCGAGCGCGACTACGCGGAGTACGGGTACGAGTTCGGCGAGACGCGCGACCGCGTGCGCACGCTGAAGGAGGCGCTGCCGCGGATCAAGCGCCGGATCGAGAGGCTGCACCCCGGCCCGGCGGGCCGGATGCCGATCCTGATCGCCGGCAGCGGCGAGCAGGTGATGCTGCGCCTGGTCGCGGAGCACGCGCAGATGTGGAACTCGATCTCGTCCGCCGACGAGTACGCGCACAAGTCGGCGCTGATCGACGAGTACTGCGCGAGGATCGGCCGCAACCCGGCCGAGATCGAGCGCACCGCCAACGTCGGGGCCCAGACGGCGAAGACGGTCGACGAGTGGCTGAAGGCCGGCCTGCAGCACTTCGTGGCCAGGCTCGCCTACCCATTCGACACCAAGGACCTCGAGCGGCTGCTCAAGATGAGGGACTCCTGAGAATTTCCCCAAGTCCCGTCGGGCAACCCCCCGATTCGCACAATGGCGATGTGGCCTATTTGTGGCTCGCCCACTAACAAATTAGGGGCCGCGACCATAGCATTTCGTCCACCACACCCTCTTCGCGGCGCGAGGCTCCTACCGCTTGGCAGGAGCCTCGTCTTTTTTTGTGCCAGGGGAGGCCGGTTGGCCTCCCCTGGCGAACCCCACCCCCCCACTGTCTCGATTGGGCGGCCCAGGACAACGCCTGGGGACGGCCGGAGTGAAAACGGCCTGCAGCTCTGTTCTCTCCCTAGTCAGGCAGTTTTGCAGGCCTCCCCCCCGGATAGTCCGGACTAACTGGCCTCCGCGCGCCCTGCTGCGCCCGGATAGTCCGGACTATCCGAAGCTTCTGCTCAGGCTGCTTTGACGGCCGAGACCAGCTTGGTCAGGGAGTCCTTGGCGTCGCCGAAGAACATCACCGTCTTCGGCCCGAACATGAGCTCGTTGTCGATGCCCGCAAAGCCCGGCCGCATCGACCGCTTCATGAAGATGATGTTCTTGGCCTGGTCGGCGTTGAGGATCGGCATGCCGTAGATGGGGCTGCCCGGGGTGCTGCGCGCGGCGGGGTTGACGACATCGTTCGCCCCGACGATCAGCGCGACGTCCGCGTTCTTGAAGTCGTCGTTGACCTGGTCCATCTCTTTCAGCTGCTCGTAGGGCACGTTGGCCTCCGCGAGCAGCACGTTCATGTGGCCCGGCATGCGCCCCGCGACGGGATGGATCGCGTACTCGACCTCCACGCCGCGCTTCTCGAGGACATCCGCAAGCTCGCGCGCCGCGTGTTGCGCCTGGGCGACCGCCAGCCCGTAGCCGGGGACGATGATCACGCGCTGCGAGTAGGCCAGCAGAGTGCCGAGATCCTCCGCCGACGCAGAACGCACGCTGCGCGCCGGCCCGCCGCCCGCGGCCGTGGCCGCGGTGCGCACCTGGCCGAACGCGCCGAACAGGATGTTGCCCAACGACCGGCCCATGGCGTCACTCATCAGCTTGGTGAGCAGGCTTCCGGAGGCGCCCACGAGGGTGCCGGCGACGATGAGCGCGAAGTTGTTGAGGGTGAAGCCCGTCGCCGCGACGGCCAGGCCTGTGCAGGCGTTGAGGAGTGAGATCACCACCGGCATGTCGGCGCCGCCGATGGGAAGCACGAAGGCCACGCCGAGGACGAGCGCCAGCACCAGGAGCGGCAGGAAGGTCAGCGGCACCGAGGCAATGACCGACGCGGCGATCGTGAACGCGACGATCGCCGCCGCGATCACGCCGTTGACCACCTGCTGTGCGGGGTAGGTGATCGGCGTCCCGGTCATCAGCTCCTGGAGCTTGGCGAACGCAACCGCGCTGCCGGCGAACGACACCGAGCCGATGACGATGCTGAACAGGCTCGGGAACGACTCGGCAAAAGCCGGGTGGGCGCCAAGTTTCAGCAGCTCGGCCACCGCGACGAGCGCGGCCGCGCCGCCACCCACGCCGTTGAACAGAGCGACCATCTGCGGGATCGCGGTCATGCGCACCAGGCGCGCGCCGACCGTGCCGACGATCGTGCCGATGACGACCCCGATGCCGACGATCACGAGTCCCGCCTGGGTGAAGTGGAGCAGCGGCAGCGTGGCGCCGAGCGCAACGAGCATCCCCAGGGCGGCGATGAAGTTGCCATTGCGCGCTCCCTTGGGCGAGCTCAGCTGCTTCAGGCCGAGGATGAAGAGCACCGCGGCAAGCAGGTAGGCGATGGTGATGGCGACGTTCATTTCTGGTTCTGTGCGCCCTGCGCGCGCCCGGCCGGCGCCGCGCCTCCAGGCCGCCGGCCCTTGAACATCTCCAGCATCCGGTCTGTGACGACGAAACCGCCGACGACGTTGGTGGTGGCCAGGGTCACCGCGACCAGACCGAGCACGATGTTCACCGGCGTGTCGGCGCCGGCCGCGATCAGCAGCGCGCCGACCAGGATCACGCCGTGGATGGCGTTGGTGCCCGACATCAGGGGCGTGTGGAGGATCGTTGGCACCTTCGAGATGACCTCGAAGCCGACAAAGACGGCAAGCACGAAGAACGTGAGCTCGTTGAGTAGGTTTTCGGTCACGCCGCGGACACGACCTGCTTGGCGCGCTCGTTGACGATCTCGCCGCCGTACGTGACGCAGGCCGCCCTGGTGATCTCGTCCTGGAAGTCGAGCACCAGCGCGCCGTTCTTGACCAGGTGCAGGAGGAGGTTGGCGACGTTGCGGGCGAAGAGCTGGCTCGTCGTCACGGGCATCGTCGACGGGACGTTGCGCGTGCCAATGATGGTGACGCCCTCGACCGTGACCTCCTTGCCTGGCTGCGTCAGCTCGACGTTGCCCCCAGTCTCCGCGGCGAGGTCGACGATGACCGACCCAGGGCGCATGCCCCTGACCATCTCGCCCGTGACCAGGAGCGGCGCGCGCCGGCCCGGCACTGCGGCCGTCGTGATCAGGACGTCCGACTTCGCGATGTGCTCACCGATCAGCTGGCGCTGCTTGTTCAGGAACTCCTCGGACTGCTCCTTCGCGTAGCCGCCCTGCCCTTCTTGAGCCTCCAGCGGCAGCTCGATGAACATGGCGCCGAGCGACTGCACCTCCTCCTTGACCGCGGGTCGGACGTCGTAGGCGGACACGACGGCGCCGAGCCGGCGCGCGGTGGCGATCGCCTGCAGGCCCGCCACACCGGCGCCCATCACCAGGACGCGGGTAGGGGCGACGGTGCCCGCGGCGGTCATCATCATCGGGAACAGCTTCCCGATCTTGTCGGCCGCCATTAGCACCGCCTTGTAGCCGGACGCAGAGGCCTGGGACGATAGGGCGTCCATCGACTGTGCGCGCGAGATGCGCGGGAGCAGTTCCAGGCTGAACGCGGTGATGCCGTGGGAGGCCAGCGACTTCACGATGTCGCCCTGGGTCGCCGGCTGCAGGAAGCTGATCAGGAGGCTGTTCTTCCTCATGACGGCGATCTCGCTCTCCCGCGGCGCCTGCACCTTCAGGACCGCGTCGGCGGCGAGGAGGATGGTCCCCGCCCGGACGGCGACCGTTGCCCCGGCCTCGGTGTACTGGGCGTCGGTGAAGTTCGCGGCGGCGCCGGCCCCGGCCTCGACGCTCACCTCCAGGCCGGCGGCGACCAGCATCCTGGCGGTGTCGGGGACGAGGGCGACGCGGCGCTCGCCCTGCTCGATCTCCCTCGGGACGGCGACCTTCAAGACCTGACGACTCTAAGGAATCGAGGGCGGCTCCTGCATCCGCGTAGAATCCGTAATCCGCCACACACCAAAACGAAGTGACCGAGCCGATCGTCAACGACCTCACCATCCAGGCGGCCACCGTCAACGGTTCAGGCAGCCAGACCGCGAACCTCGTGTTGACCAGAGCAATCTTTCACATGGGGATCCCAGTCGCGCCCAAGAACGTCTTCCCTTCCAACATCGAAGGCCTCCCGACGTGGTACCAGCTGCGCATCACGCCTGAGGGTCACATGGCGCGGTCGGACAAGGTCGACGTCCTGATCGGCTTCAACGTGGCCACCTGGCGCGAGGACCTCAAGACGGTGAGGCCGGGCGGCGTCGTCATCCACGAGGAGGCGTTCTCGACCGCCGACGCGCGCACCGACGTCATCTACTACCCGGTGCCGTTCGCCAAGCTCGCCAAGGCGAAGATCCAGAGCGACACCCTCCGCAAGCAGCTCGCGAACATGATCTACGTCGGCGTCGTCGCGGGCGTCCTGGGCATCCCGTGGGAGGCCCTCGAGCACGGGGTGAAGCGCCAGTTCCTGGCCAAGCCCAAGGCGGTGCCAATCAACCTCGACGCGATCAAAGTCGGGTTCGACTACTGGCAGGACAACTTCTCCAAGCAGGACTCCTACCGGCTCGAGCCGATGACCGGCGCGGTCGAGGGCAAGGTGCTGGTCGAGGGCAACCAGGCGGCGGCGCTCGGCGCCCTCATGGGCGGCACGACCGTGGTCGCCTGGTACCCCATCACCCCGTCCTCCTCTCTGTGCGAGTACGTAATCGCGTACGCCGACCGCTTCCGCGTCGACTCGAAGACCGGCGAGAAGCTGATCTCGGTAATCCAGGCCGAGGATGAGCTGGCGGCGGTGGGCATGGCGATCGGCGCCGGCTGGGCCGGGGCGCGGGCGATGACGTCGACCTCGGGGCCGGGCATCTCACTGATGGCCGAGTTCTCGGGCCTTGGCTACTACGCCGAGGTGCCTGTAGTCATCTTCGACATCCAGCGCATCGGGCCTTCGACCGGACTGCCGACCCGCACGTCGCAGGCCGACATCGGTTTCGTCTACACGCTCTCCCACGGCGACACCAAGCACCTGGTCCTGCTGCCCGGCACGGTGGAGGAGTGCTACGAGTTCGCACGCGACGCCTTCGACTACGCCGACCGCTTCCAGACGCCTGTGTTCGTACTGTCCGACCTCGACCTCGGCATGAACCTGTGGATGACGCCGGAGTTCCAGTACCCGGATCGTCCGTTCGACAGGGGCAAGGTCCTGAGCAAGGACGACCTCGAGAAGATCGCGGGCCAGTGGGGACGCTATCGCGACGTCGACAAGGACGGGGTGACCTACCGGACGCTGCCCGGCACCGACCATCCCGCGGCCGGCTACTTCACCCGCGGCTCAGGCCATGACGAGAACGCGCGGTACACGGAAGGCGCCGACGCCTACGCCCGCAACATGGACCGGCTCGCGCGCAAGCTCGAGACGGCGCGCCATGCGCTGCCGGCGCCGGTGGTCGACGAGGCCGGCCGCAAGGTGGGCCTGATCGCGTTCGGTTCCACGCACGCGGCGGTGGTGGAGGCGCGCGACAGCGGCGTCGACGTGGACTACCTCCGCGTCCGGGCGCTGCCCCTGTCCGATGAGGTCCTGGCTTTCGTCCGCAGCCACGAGCGTGTGTACGTCGTGGAGCAGAACCGCGACGGCCAGCTGTACGACCTGGTGCGGCTGGCGCTTCCGGGTGAGCTGGTGGACAGGGTCCGCTCGATCCGCCACTACAACGGGCAGCCGATCCCCGCGGCTGCCATCATCGAGCCGTTGACGGAACGCGAAACGGTGCCCGCATGAGCACAACACTGAATCACGTCGGATTGCCTCGGGACGCGTACAAGGGCGCCGCGACGACGCTGTGCGCCGGCTGCGGGCACAACTCGATCACCAACCACATGATCAAGGCTCTGTACGAGCTGGGCGTCGAGCCGCACCTGCTGGCCAAGATGTCCGGCATCGGCTGCTCCTCGAAGACGCCGGCCTACTTCGTCGAGACCGCGCACGGGTTCAACGGGGTGCACGGGCGCATGCCGGCGCTGACGACCGGCGCGCACCTCGCCAACCGGCAGCTGATCATGCTCGGCGTCTCGGGCGACGGCGACACGGCGTCGATCGGGCTCGGCCAGTTCATGCACATGATCCGGCGCAACGTCGACTGCACCTACATCATCGAAGACAACGGCACCTACGGCCTGACCAAGGGCCAGTTCTCGGCCACGGCCGACCTCGGCTCGATGCAGAAGAAGGGCGCGGTCAACACGTTCCAGCCAATCGACCCGTGCGCGGTGGCCCTTACTCTCGGCTGCTCGTTCGTCGCGCGCTCTTTCAGCGGCGACGGCAAGCAGGTCGTGCCACTCATCAAAGCCGCGATCGCGCATCGAGGCACGGCGATACTCGACATCATCTCGCCGTGCGTGACGTTCAACGATCACGACGGGTCGACCAAGAGCTACAGCTGGGTCAAGGACCACGAGGAGTCGATCGCCGACGTTTCGTTCATCCCCTTCTTCGAAGAGGTGCACGTCGACTACGAGCCCGGGACAGTGCGCGAGGTGCGCCTGCACGACGGTTCGCACATCGTGCTGAAGAAGCTCGGCGAGGACCACGACCCGACCGACCGCCGCGCCGCGATCCGTGTGATCGAGGAGGGACGCGCCGAGGGCCACCTCATCACCGGCCTGCTCTACGTCGACACGAAGATGGACGACTTCGCGACCACCGAGCAGATCCCGCAGCGGCCATTGAAGGACCTGGGCGAGGACGAGCTGCGGTTGTCACCCGGCGATTTCGCCCAGTTCATGAGCGAGTTTGCCTAAGGCCCTCCTCGCGACCCCCCAGCAGATCGCGAAGGGGACGCGGTTCGTCGCCGAAAAAGACCCCGCGATGGCGAAGCTGATCAAACGCTCGGGCCGGATGGAGCTCGACCGTCCCGACCGCGACGGCTTCGGCGCGCTGGTCCGCTCGATCATGTACCAGCAGCTGGCGGGCGCGGCCGCGACGGCGATCCTCGGTCGCTTCATGAAGCTGTTCGCGGAGGGGCTCGACCCGGCCGCGGTGCTTGCCCTGCCGGCAGGCGCGATGCGCGCGGCGGGGGTGAGCGGGCCCAAGGAGGCCGCGATCACCGACCTCGCGCGCAAGGTCGCGGACGGGACGGTGCCGCTCGGGGACGTCGACTCGCTTTCCGACGACGAGCTGAAGGCGCGCCTCGTGCAGGTCCGGGGGATCGGGCCGTGGACCGCGGAGATGTTCCTGATCTTTCAACTGCGGCGGCTCGATGTCTGGCCGGTCGATGACTATGGGGTGCGCAAGGGGTGGACCCTGGCCCACCGCAAGCGCGAGCAGATCACGCCGAAGGCGCTGATGGCCGAGGGCGAGAAGTTCCGCCCCTACCGCACGATCGCGGCCTGGTACTGCTGGCGCGCGGTCGAGAACCTCGTCCTGCCGACCTAGCGGAAACGCCGAAATGCCCGTTAGTCCGGACTAACGGCGCTTCTCGCGACCTCCAGATGGCTGATAGTCCGGACTATCCGGGGGAGGCTTCGTCAGCGGCTGTATCTCCGCCGCAGCTTCTCGATCGCCTGGTCGCTCATCGGAGGCCATCCGTAGCTGTTGAGAAACGTTTGCGCGAAACCCTTCCCGAAGTTGTACTGCAGGGTCCACACGCCGGCGGCCAGGTCAGTTTCGGGATTGCCGAGACCGGCCCCCCCGACGTCGACCAGGGCGCTTAGCCGCCCGTCCTCGACGAGCACGTTCGGCAGGCAGTAGTCGCCATGCACCAGCACGTGGCCGGGCTTGCGCTCGCCGAAGGGGCAGCCGGCCGCGTCGGTCGCGTGAAGGCCACGCAGGATCTCGCCGAGCGTGGTCGCGACGCGCTGGGGCGCCCACCCGAGCGACGCGTCGGACATCGGCACGCCGCGCACCGCGCGCGTGACGAGCCAGTCGTCGCCAAGCTCGTGAAAGAAGCCGAGCGCATCCGGCACTGGCCACCGGCCCGCCAGCCATGCCAGCCGGTCGCGTTCTCCGTCGAGATGCTCCGCGCGCTTGACAAAGACGCTGCTTCCGGCCGCGGACAGCCGCCACACCGTACCCGCCCAGCTCATCCAGGCGAACTCCTCCTCGGCCGGACGCCGGCCAAGCGCGTCCTCGACCGCGGCGCGTACCGCGACCGGCAGGGGAAGCGGCGAGGATTTCGTCACAGGGCCCTCTGTAGCATGTTGGTCCGGTGTGGTGACAGCTCTACCGGAGTCCTCCGACGCGTTCAAAGACGTCGGGTGGGACGACATAGCGCCGTATTACGAAGAGCTCGCGCGGCGCCCACTCGACATGGAGAGCGTCGAAAGCTGGCTCGCCGACTGGTCGCATCTCGAGTCCCTGGTCACCGAAGCGTCCGCGCTCGCGAACTTTGCATACTCATGCAACACCGCCGACCCTGAGCGCGAAGCGGCGCGCCTGAGGTTCAGCAGCGAGATCGAGCCCAGGGCGGACGAGCAGCGCGTGAGGCTGCAGAGGCGCCTCGTCGAGCTGGGCTACACGAGGCCTGACCTCGCGACGACCATCCAGCGCTTTCGCAATCAAGTGAAGCTTTTCAGCGAGGCCAACGTGCCGCTGTTCACGAGCCTCGCCAGGCTCTCGACAGAGTGGGCCAAGGTCATCGGCGCCATGGCCGTCGACTGGGACGGTGAGGAGAAGACGCCGCAGCAGATGCAGCCGTTTCTCGAAGACAAGGACCGGGCCGTCCGCGAGCGCGCCTTCAGGTCGATGTACCGGCCGTACATCGAGCAGCGCGGCACGCTCGCCGACATCTTCGACCGCATGTACGACCTGCGGACGCAGATCGCCAAGAACGCCGGGTTCGACAACTTCCGCGACTACGCCCACCGCGAGAAGAACCGTTTCGACTACACACCCGACGACTGCTTCCGCTTCCACGAGGCGGTCGAGGTGGCGGTCAAGCCGGCCGCCAAGCGGCTGCTCGAGCGCCGGCGCAAGCACCTGGGCCTGGACCGGCTGCGGCCCTGGGACCTCTCGGTCGACCCGAAAGGCCGGGCGCCGCTGCGCCCGTACCGCGATATCGGCGAGTTCGTCGAGAAGGCGAAGCACATCTTTGGCGAGGTCGATCCCGACTTCCGGCGCGACTTCGAGACGATGGTCGACGCAGGGCTCATCGACCTCGAGAACCGCAAAGGCAAGTCACCGGGTGCGTACTGCGATTGGCTGCCGGTGCGCAAGCTGCCGCTAATCTTCCAGAACGCGGTCGACGTCGACGACGACGTACGCACGCTGCTCCACGAGTCGGGGCACGCGTTTCACGTTTTCGAGACCACATACCTACCGCTCCTCTTCCAGCGTCACCCCGGCGCCGAGATGGCCGAAGTGGCATCGATGTCGATGGAGCTGCTCGCCGCTCCGTACGTCGACAGCGCGCACGGCGGCTACTACGCGGAAGGCGACGCGGTGCGGTCGCGCCGCTGGCTCCTGGAGAAGACCCTCACGTTCTTCTCGCACTGCGCGTCCGTCGACGCGTTTCAGCAGTGGATGTACACGACGCCAGAGGGCAGAGACGCGGACGCGCGGGACCGCAAGTGGCTGGAGCTTCGACGGCGCTTCGAGGGCGACGTTGTCGACTGGAGCGGGCTCGAGCCGGAACGCATCGCGCGCTGGTACTACCAGCCGCACTTCTTCGACTATCCCTTCTACTACGTCGAGTACGGCATCGCGCAACTTGGCGCGCTGCAGGTATGGCGCAACAGCCTTACAGACCAGGCGGGTGCGGTGCGGAAGTACCGCGAGGCGCTGGCGCTGGGCGCGACGCGGCCGCTGCCGGAGCTGTACGCCACGGCGGGCGCGCGCCTCATCTTCGACAGCGAAGGCATGCGCGAGCTTGTAGAGCTGGCCGAAGAAGAGCTGGCTTCCCTCGACGCCTAGCGGTCGAGGATCTTGCGTAAGGGCTTCCGCGGCCCGAACTTCGGCGCCGCGATCCCGGCGGTCGTGATCAGCCGCACCACCCGCGCGCGGTGGCCTCGATAGGGCTCCAGCAGCTCGAGCATCCTGTCGTCCGACGAGCGCGGAGTGCCTTCCAGCGCGTAGCCGATCGAATGCGGCAGGTGGTAATCGCCGACCGGGACGGCGTCCGCGTCGCCGAGCGCCACCATCGCCACCTTGGCGGCCGTCCACGGCCCGACGCCTGGAAATGCGCGCAGGCGTTGGTAGGCATCCGCGATGTCCATGTCGACCGTCTCCTCCAGCCGCTTGGCGCTGCGCGCCGCGCGAATGATGATCTCGGCGCGCCGGCGCTCGATCTTGAAGCGGTGGAAGGTCCAGTAGGGCATGCCCGCCAGCACGGCGGGCGAGGGCGGCAGCTTCAACGGGAACGGACCAGGTGCCCGCTCGCCCACCGCGTTGACGAGGTGGCGGTAAGACTCTCGGGCTTCACCGGTCGTGACCTGCTGCGTCAGGACGACCGGGACCAGCGCCTCAAAGACCGCGCGCGTCCGGGGCATCCGGATGCCCCGGATCTCGTGGTGCAAGCGAGCGATCAGCGGGTGTGCAGGCACGAAGCCACTGTCGTCGTCGTCCTCGCCGCACATGGACGGTGCATTCGCGGTCACCCACTCCGCCCCCGCTCCCCAGGCCTGCACGTCAACCGATCCGTTGTGGCGCTCGATGCGCAGCGTTGCGGGCCCTGACGGCGTTCGCGTGGCGCGCCAGATGGCCGGGCCTTCGTGGCGGAGCCAGGGGCCTGAGCTGAGCGGGGCCAGGGTCAGGCGAAGATCGAGCGGGCGGCGCGGCGCGAACGATCCCTGGGCATCCGGAGCCACCATGCTCCCTGCAGGTTAGTGGCTCAGAGGCACCGAGAAGGTGAAGGTGCTGCCGAGCTCGGGCTCCGAAGCCACCGTGAGGTCGCCGTTGTGCATGCGCGCGATCTCCCGCGACAGCCACAGACCGAGGCCGGTCCCCTGGATGCTGATGCCTGTCTCGATGCGCGCAAACCTCGAGAAGAGCTGCTCCTGGTTTTCGGCCGAGATTCCCACGCCCTCGTCCTTGACCTCGATCACAGCCATGTCGCCGTCGCGGCCGATGTCGACGCTGATGGCGGTGCCCGCGGGCGAGTATTTCGCGGCGTTACTAAGCAGGTTGCGAATCACGATCTGGAAGCGGTCCGGGTCGACTTCCGCCTCGATGGCGTCGCGCGGTGTGTTGACTTTGAGCTCGTGGTCGTTGAGCAGCATCCTCACGCCCTCGATCGCCGAGTCGGCAAGCTCGACGACGTCCATCCGCCGGGTCTTCAGCGCGAGGCGGCCTTCCTCCAGGCGCGACGCCTCGATCATCTGCTCGACCATCCAGTTGACCTCGTCGGATTTGGATATGAGCAGCGGGAGGACGGAGTGCGCCTTCGGCGACACGTCCCCGAGCGCGCCTGACTCGAGCATCGTGAGGTAGCCCTTGATCACGGTCATGGGCCCGCGGAGCTCGTGCGAGGCGATATTGAGGAAGTCCGTCTTGGCGCGCTCCAGCGCCGCGATCTTCGAGTTGAGCGAAACCCGGTCGAGCCCCACCGTAATGCTCGCCGAGTACTGACGCAGCCGGCTCAGCTCGTCGTCGCCAAACATCGGGCTCAGGTGTCCGGAGACGATGATCATCGCGCCGTGACCCTGCCGGAGGTCGAGCGGGACGACCAGCGTCTGGCCGGCGCGCCATGGCGCGTGGTGATCGCCCTGGCCGTCGACCGTCAGGTATGGCGTCTTGGAGCTCATCGCTTTCGCATCTTCCATCGAGATCCCGCGAGAGGCCAGCACCGAGCCGTCAGAGTCGAGGACGAAGGCCGCATCGCCGCCAACGAGGCGCTCCGACCAGCCGAGCGCGCGGGCGGCGAGCGTGGCTCGGTCGGGGCTGTAGAGCAGGAGGTCGTGGAGTGCCAGCCGAAAGTTGTCCTCTTCGGGCTGACGCCAGATGCGGCGCATCCACACGGGCGGGAAAAACGCCACGTACAGGACGGGAACGGTCGCCAGCGCGAGCAGGTCGATGAGAAGCGTGAGGTTGTCGTTGAGGGTGCCCCCGATCACACCGACAAGCACCACCAGGAACAGGCCGGCATAGCCCGTCGAGATCGCGCGCAGGCGGGCGTTTTCCACGGCCGGCCGGCCGCGAGAGGCCGTCCAGAAGGTGACGATGGGTTCAAGGATGCAGAAGGACCAGATGGCGATGGTCGCCACCAGGGAGACCGTCTGCAGCGGCGTGTGAGGGCTCTCGGGATTGGCCGGGAGCTGGTCGACGATGTCGAGAAGGCCGATCGCGACGATGGCCGCGGTCACGGCCCTGGTCGTCGTCCTGCCGAACGGGACGAAGGAATGCCGGAACATCAGAAGGCCGTACCCGGAGACCAGGAACGCGACCACCACCGCGTCGGTGATCGCCTGCGCGAAGCCCCCGGCAGTGCCCAACCCGGGCGCCAGCAGGACGACCACCGCGAGCGAGCCGACGGCCAGCGCCAGGTGGCCGTGCCGGCGGTCCGGCTGGTGGACCCAGGCCACGACAGTCCGGATCGCCAGGACGGCGAAGGCGATCTCGATCGCAAGCTGCAGCACGAGGAAGAGCTCGGGCATTCCCGGCAGGATAGCCTACACGACGATATTTCAACGATATCGGTGGCGTTCGTGTAGTGGGTTGACGACAAAACGCCAGCGGCGTCAGTACCAGTAGTTCGGTCCCTCTGAGCGCGTGGCGCCTGGCGGCTCGACGGCGATCCCTTTCGGCCCCGCGAGGCCGCGCACGTCCGCCTCCACCCGTTCGATGAAGGCGTCGTAGTCGTCGTCAGGTCTGGGGAGCATCGGCCGGCCGAAGGTGACGGTCACCGCACCGGGCCGCGGCACGCGCCGGAACCGGGGCATCACGTCGTACATGCCGTCGACGTAGGTCGGCACGATCGGTGCGCCCGCGTCCATCGCCAGGACCGCCGCTCCTTTCCGGAACTGGCCGATCGCCCCGGTCGCCGTCAGCCGGCCCTCGGGGAAGATGATCACCGACCACTTCCTGCCGAGCAGGTCCTTGAGGTACTCGAGATGCGGCCTCGCCCCTCCTCCGCGCGGAATTGGAAACGCATCCACGGTGACCTGCGCCAGGCGCGCCTCCCACTTCCTCTTGAAGATCGAGTCGGCCGCTGCGACGACCACGGATCGGTGCCGGTAGCGCGGCGGCAGCGCCTCGGCCATGACGACCGCGTCGAGCGCGCTGACGTGATTGGCGACGAAGACCACGGGCCCGTCGAGGTCGGCCAGCAGCTCGCGGCCGCGGACGGTCAGCCGGCAGAAGCTGGACAGGGCCGGGAACAGAAGGCTCGATTGGAGCGCGGCGCGCATGCGGCGCATGCCCTTCGTGCGCGCCCATTCGGCCGTGTCGACGGCGTGAATATCCACCCGCCGATGAGTATGGAGGCCTGTCCGATTTCGCGGCGAATGCCGGCGCTCGCGGGCTTGAGCTACCCGTGAGACCCGCGACCGCCGGCTCTCGCGGGTCAGGCGCTGGCTTTGTCCAGGAGCTGCAGAAGCCTGTGCGCGGCCAGCTCGATCTCCTTGTGGCGCCACTCGGCCGCCCGGTACTGGCAGGCGATCAGGCCGGTTCGATGGACCCGGCGAAAGTCCCCATAGACGAACGCGTAGCGGCCCTTCGTCTCGTCGGTGGCCTCGTCGTTGAGCCCAAGGTGCCATGCGGCGTATTCATCCCAGGTGTGTCCTTTGAGGAACGTGTTCTCGTCATCCGCTTTGGGCTGAGCTTCGCCCCAGTCGCTGTCGAGCACATACTGGCGAGAGTCGATGAGACGGCGAGCGTGCGCTAGAGCGCGCTCGTTGACCGAGTACGACGCCATCCGAACAGTATGCGAGCGACTCGTTCTTGGTGTGATGAACCGTGGCCTCGTGATGCGCAGACCAACGAGTGTCGTGGCCTCGAATGCCGTGCCGCGGCGAATTCGACGTGGAGGGCCTATTGAGGTGATCCACAGGGTGGCCGCGATGCCATGTAGCGCTGTGATGTAGCCGTGCACGTGGCGATCCTGTCGACAGTCGAGCCCGCCTTGTTGCCCAGCCGGATCCAGATGGCGTTCACGCTCGCCTATCACATCATCCTGGTGCCTTTCGGTGTCGCGCTTCCTTTCTACACCGTGTTGATGGAGGGCATCGGGATCTTCAGGCAGGATTCGGTCGCCTTGAAGATTGCGCGTCGATGGTCGGTTGTCATGGCGGCTCAGTTTGCCGTCGGAGCCGTGACTGGAACCATCCTTTCCTTTGAGTTCGGGATTCTCTGGCCCAAGATGCTCGGTCGGTTCGGCGCCGCATTCGGACTGGGCTTCGCGATCGAAGGGATTGCCTTCTTCCTGGAGGCGATCTTTATCGGGATCTATCTCTACGGCTGGCAGCGTCTGCCGCCACGCATCCATTTCATGATGGGTCTTGTCCTCATACCCGCGGGGCTGCTGGGCGCGTTTGGAGTGCTGTCTGCAAATTCGTGGATGAACACGCCTGGAGGCGTGATCATCAACGCCTCCGGTCAGCTCGTCAATGTCGATGCACTCGGCGCCCTCTTCACTCGTGCGCTCCCGTACGAGTTCTGGCACTTCTTGATCGCGATCTACCTGACGGCCGGCTTCTTCGTCGCGTCGATCTACGCCGTGGCCTGGCTGCGCGGCAGACGAGACCACTATCAGCGCCTGGCTTTTGCCGTTCCCTTCACGGTGGCGGCGCTGCTCGCTCCGGTCCAGGTTGTCGTTGGCGATCTCTCTGCGCGCGGTCTGGTCACCGACCAGCCCACAAAGTTCGCCGCCATGGAGATCAACTGGGTAACGCGATCTCACAATCCGGAGGTCATCGGCGGGCTTCTCACTGAGTCTGGCCAGGTCATGTGGGGTATCGCGATCCCTTCCCTGGACTCGATCCTGGTCGGTTTCTCACCCGACGCTGTCGCCCCCGGGCTAACCAGCTTCGCCCCCGATGCCCGCCCGACAACGGCCGAGGCGAACATCACGCATCTCGCCTTCGATCTGATGGTGGGCCTGGGTACGGCGGGAGCTGCCCTATCTGCCTGGTACTTCCTTGTCCTCCTCCGCCGGCGCGACCTCCCGCGGTCGCGCTGGTTCTATCGACTGGCGGCACTCTCCGGCGTCGGCGCCTACGTCGCTGTGGAAAGCGGTTGGGTGACCACTGAGGTGGGCCGGCAGCCGTGGATCGTTTATGGCGCCATGCGCGTGTCCGATGCGGTGACCAGCGCGCCAGCGGCATACATCTGGACGATGCTGGCTGTCCTCGTCGTGGTGTATGCGGCCATCGCGATCATCTTCCTGACACTGGTTCTGAACCTGGCCACGAGGTGGCGTCGCGACGACCTGGCGGAGCTCGCTGAGACTCCAGAATCAGGAGTGCCTTATGGTCCGCGGCCCGGAAACTTTCGAGGCCGCTGACTGGATGACGGCGGCGCTGCCGGACGTCACCGCGCTGGTCCTCCTGACATCGGTCACCGCATACAGCGTCGCCGGGGGGATCGATTTCGGCGCGGGGATCTGGGATCTTCTCGCCGGCTCGGGCAAGCAGGCCGCCCAAGCCAGGGCACTGATCGACCACGCGATGGGACCTGTGTGGGAGGCCAACAACGTCTGGCTGGTCTTTGCGATCGTGATCTGCTGGACCGGCTTCCCGCTGCTGTTCCAATCGGTGTTCGCCAGCCTGTATCCACTCTTCAGCCTCGCGCTGTTGGGTGTGATCCTTCGAGGCTCGTTCTTCGCCTTTCGGCACATCGCCACGGGCCCGCGCGTGGAGCGCTTGAGCAGCCTGGTTTTTGGAATCTCATCGCTGGTCACGCCGTTTTTCTTCGCTGCAAGCCTCGGCGCGATCGCCTCGGGCCGGGTCGTGGTCGGCGGACCAACATCGCCGGTACTGCAGGCCTGTATCAGCCCGATGTCCATCTCGTTCGGTCTCGTCTCGGTGGCCGCGACGGCATTCAGCGGCGCTTCATTCCTGGTCGGCGATGCCCGCCGCTACGGCATTCCCGAAATGGTCGACTACTTTCGGCGTCGTGCCGTGATCGCCACCTTGGCTTTGATTACCGCCGGTACGCTAGGACTCATCTCGATTGCGTTTGAGGCCCCACGATTGCTGACGGCGATGATCACCGGATTGGGGACACCATTTGTGCTAGGTGCAGTCGTACTGACGCCGGTGGTCGGCTTTTTGCTGTGGCGTCGCAGATTCGTCTGGTATCGAGTGCTCACGGTTGGAGCCGTGGGTTCGCTTGTCCCAGCCTGGGGTCTGGCCCAGGCACCTTACCTGCTGCCCGGCGAACTGACGATCTCACAAGCTGCAGCACCGATCGCCACGCATGTATTGCTCGTGGTCACGACCGCGGCGCTGGTGCTCCTTGTGCTGCCGGCCCTGTGGCTGCTCCTCTACCTCGACCAGCGCAGCGCCCTCGAGTCTCCGAACCCTTGACTTTTGGATGGGTGGCTTGGGAGGAAGGATTTGAACCTTCAACCTTCTGATCCAAAGCGATCTGCGCCACCGATTGCGCTCTCGAGTTGGCCAGCTGCGTCTGATGCGTGAATAACGCGGTGGGCAAGAACGCCAGTCTCAACCTCGGCACGCAATTTGTCGACCTGGACCAAGCAAGCGGCGAGCCTCTTCACTTTCCTGTAGAAGCGGCGCCTCTCAGCTGGCCTGTCGCCCGCGTCAGTAGGGTTAGATAGGGAATCATGAGGCCGAGGGAGCCAATGGACAGGACATTCAAAAGGCTCCCTGTGCCAGCCGCGCAGCCGCCGGCGCTCGGCCCCAGATAGCACTGTGAAAATCCGACGAAGAAGCCCACTGGAGGTGTGATCACGGCCGCCGCGGCCACCACAACGATCGACGCCAGGGCCCACTGCGCCAATCGATGGCCGCGTGCGGTCCGCGCCCCGCTCGACAGCTGGGCGGCCGTCGCCAGCAGCGCAGGAAGTACGAGGGCGACGAGCAGCGGCAGCTCAAGCCAGGCCGCCAGCGGCCAGAAGTGTGCCGGATCTCCCGCCACTATCTGGGAGCCGTTCGCCGTCGTGCTGAGTGTGCTCGTACAGTTCGCGAAGACGAGCACCGCAAAGCCGAGGGCAAGAAGGGCACTCCAGCGCACGCCACTGGCAGAGGCAGCGACTGCGGCTTGCGGCGTAGGACTGCCGGCCATGATTCGGGACCGGTCCAGCCAGGCGACGAAGACCCCCACCACCAGCCCCGCGAGCGCGCCGAAGAAGAGGCCCAGGAGAACGATGAAAACCAGCGCGCCCGGCTGGGCCGCGAGGCCCGTGAGCAGATCGTAACCCGCCACCGCAGCGCCAGCCACAACCACGATCGCCCAGGTCTGGATTCGCTTCATGCAAGCATCCTGAATCAGGTGGTGTCTCGCTGGCCCTGTCCGCGGATATAGCGTGGCGGGCAGACCGCTGACCTAATCCGATGGTCTCCGATTTGGGCCCATCCCCTGTATGCGGGCTTCAGAAAACGCTGAAGACACCGATCCTGTTCGCGAGAGGCTCCGTGTATATGAGGGTCCGGCCGTCGAGCCCCCTGTACACGAAGCCGCCACAGTCGCCGAACGTAACGAAGCAATCCACCGGCAGTCCCAACCTCCTGAGGTTGCCGGCGTTATCGACCCGGGTCATGGATCCGTTGCTGTTTTGGGTTATGCAGAGGATCCACATGTTGCCATCCGGACCGCCGGCCATCCCGCTCCCGCACTCGGGGAACGGCTTGAGGAAGGTGATGGCGCGGGAGGCGGGCAAGAACCGGGTGACGTACAGGCCTCCACCGGTCATGACCGCGAAGATGGCATCACCCACGGCAGCCATCCCACTGACCCGCAAGCCGGCCCACGTGGGCCCGGCACTGATGACGCCGCCCGGGGTGATCTTGCCAACTGAACTGCTCCAGCTGAACCACACGTTGCCGTCGGCGCCACGGGTCAGGTTGTCGAAGATCATGTTGTCGAAGGCGCCCGAATATTCGACGACGTGAAACGGAACCGTGAAGGGAGGGACGATCTTGTCGACTGCGAAACGTGTCGGCTGGTTGAAATAGATCGCGCCGTCGGCGCCAAGAGCAATCGACGTGGGGGCTTCAGGCACTCGGACGCTGCTTATAGCCCCCGTGGACGTCACCCGTCCCATCACCGGTGCGCCCGCCGCGTCGGAGGTGGCCGTCCAAAGGTTTCCCTCCAGATCGACGACAAGCCTTGTGGTGGGCCCCGGGATCAAAAAGTCGTGGCGCGGGTGAAATCCCTGCTTGCGTCCAATGGCGTAGCGTGGCCCGTTCGGTGTGGACCACTCCTCCGCGATCCAGAGGGTGAAAGACAAGCCCGGCGCGAGCGCGGTCGGCTTGAACGGCTGGTCGTACCGCTTGACGTCGCCGGCCAGTGCCTGGACCGAGGACGGAATCAGAGCGACCAGGACGGCGGCCACGACTGCCGTTCCGAAACTCCTCCTCAAGGCGCCCGCAGCATGGAGCAACTCAGGAGTCGTGTCAACGACACCCATTTGGCTGGGGAGGAAGGATTCGAACCTTCAACCTTCTGATCCAGAGTCAGCTGCGCTACCGTTGCGCCACTCCCCAAACGCCTAGGCCGGGCGACCCATTCTAAGGAGGGTGCCCTTACTCCTTGCCCGGGCCCTCCGACGGTGAAGTCATGCGGATCGAGAGCGACTCCTTGGTGCCCATCAATTGCCGGAAAACGTCGTCCATGAGCGTTTTCGCCCTGTGGAGATTGAGGGCCCAGCCGACGCCGAAGACCCGATCGTTGAACAGCCTGTCCGAATTCGGGTCCCAGTACGCGTCGCGGATGCGCTGCCAGGTCGGCGGGCGGAAGTCATAAGGCACCATATCGAACACGCGACCGTGCCACGTCCGCTCCTCGGGCGGCTTGGCGAGCTCGGTCGCGACGGCCGCCGCGATGAGGCTAAAAGCGATGAAACGAACCAGGCGACGTATTCCGCGCAAACTCCCCATACTTCCTTTCGAAGCGTAGTACCAGAGTAACTTTGCACGTTTTGAATTCGTTGTTCCAGGCGGGGTAGATGGCCAGCAGGCTCACGTCAACGACCCGTTGGCTGCGCTGGCTCACGCCAGGCCTCCAGATCAAGCGCTGGCTCCTGCTGCTCATGGTTGCGGAGCTCGTGCTGGTCCTCGGCGTCGCCTACGCATTGAAAGAGGCCTACCAGACCCTCACCCTCCCCCACAGCTTTTACTACATCACCCTCCAGTTCCTGCCCTACTGGGCGCGCGCGTTCGTCTTCGGTGTCTTCGGGGTCGGCCTGCTTCTGCTCAGCTACGTCAAGCTCACGCAGTCTGTGCTCGGCCCATTCCTGCCCGGCACGAGCTCGAGCAGCGTGGTCGAGGTCATCCACGCGTTCCGGTTGCGGAGCCGGGGCCCGCGCGTCGTCGCCATCGGCGGTGGGACCGGACTCAGCTCGCTCCTGCGCGGGCTCAAGAACTACACGTCAAACCTCTCCGCCATCGTCACCGTCGCCGATGACGGCGGCTCGTCCGGCCGGCTGCGCGACGAGTACCGGATCCTGCCCCCGGGCGACTTCCGCCAATGTCTGATCGCGCTGGCCGACGCCGAGCCGCTGATGAAGCAGCTCTTCGACCACCGCTTCAAGGAGGGCTCGCTCGACGGCCACGCCTTCGGGAACCTCTTCATCATGGCCATGGCCGACGTCACGGGGAACTTCGAGCAGGCGCTGCGCGAGTCGGGCAAGGTGCTCGCGGTCAAAGGCACGATCGTTCCCTCCACCCTGCAGGACGTCACCCTCGTCGCTTCGATCAACGGCAGCACAGTCGAGGGGGAATCGATCATCCCGAAGCAGAACGGGCCGATCAGCCACGTCTTCCTCAAGCCCGACGGCGTGCAGGTCAACCCCGAAGCCGCGCAGGCGATCCTGAACGCCGAACTCATCATCGTCGGGCCCGGGTCCCTGTACACCTCGATCCTCCCGAACCTCCTCGTCGAAGGGATGGTCGAAGCCATCAAGGCATCGGCGGCGCTCAAGCTCTACATCTGCAACCTGGCCGCGCAGCCCGGTGAGACCGACGGCTACGGCGTGCAGGACTATCTGCGCGTGATCCAGGAGCACGTCGGCGCGAACCTCTTCGATTTCGTGCTCGTCAACTCGAACACGGCGCATGCGCCGACCGGCGGTCAGGCCGCGGTGGTCTTCCGTCCCGCGGACATCACGCGCAATCCCGATGTGCGCTTCATCGCCTCGGACGTGGTCAACGTGCAGAAGCCGTCACACCACGACTCGGAGAAGCTGGCACGCACGATCATGCGGAAGGTCTGGCAGGCGTAGGCGGCTCCCGCCGCGCGCGCCATCTCACAACGCCCTCGACCAGTCCCGTCGCCACGAGCACGTAAACGAGACCATCGAGCGCATCGACGACGTAGTGCTCGCCGAGGTACACGATCGAGAGCAGGACTCCGGTCGACCAGGCGATAAGGAGCAGTGAAAGCCGGCGGTACCTCCGCCACGAGTACACGGCGCCGAGCATCGGGAAAGCCGCGTGCAGTGACGGAAACGCGGCGAACTGGTTTGGATTGAGATTCGTGTACAGCGGCGTGACGACGTAGTTCTTGCCCCATAGCTTGTCGACCGTCTCATTGAGGATCTTGTGTACCACCTCAGCAGGCGCGACCTTGCCCGCCTGGAACTCCCACCACGGCGGCGCCGACGGCCAGAACAGGTACGTCACGAAAGCGAGAAAGCACATGAGCAGAAGCGCTGCGATAAAGCGGTGGTAATGGTCGCGGCTGCGCAGCCAGAACACGAAGCCGACAACGATCGGCAGCGGGAAGTGCATGAAGTAGAAGAACATCGCGACCAGGTCCTGGATCCCGACCGCGTTCGGGTTGTAGAACGCGTGCTGGACGGTCAGCGTGGGCAGCGTGCCCGCAAAGACCGCGCGCTCGATGCCTGACAGGTCATGCGGCGCAAAGCCGGTCTTGGCGGCGAAACCGCGCATCGCCTCGTAGGCGAAGAAGAGCAGCAGGAAAGGGAGCCAGTCGGCGAGAAACGTCCGGCCGCGGCCCAGCGCGACCGCTATGACGAGCAGAGCGAGGACGACCCACTCGGGCTCGATCGAGATGCCGCGCCACAACATGACGCCGAAGAGGATCGAGAGGTAGGCGACCGAGCCGACCAGCAGCGCGCCCGGCCTGCGCAGGCGGGCGCGAACGTCAGCGAGTACGGACAACCGCGACCACGGCGATCTCGACGGTCACCGAAAACGGCAGCGAGTTGGTGCCGAGCGCGGCGCGTGTGTGCCTGCCCGCCTCGCCCAGGACCTCAACCAGCAGGTCGGAGGTGCCGTTCATGACCTTGGGCTGGTCCCCGAAGTCGTCGGCCGAGTTCACGAAACCGATCAGCTGCGCGATCGCCTCGACCTTGTCGAGACCGACCGCGGACTCGATCTGGGCCAGCACGCGCAGACCGCAGAGGCGCGCTCGCCGTGTCGCCTCTTCGACCGAAACCCCGTCCGGGCACCGCCCGCTGAGCATCTGGTCGCCATCCGCCGACACCTGCCCGGCCACGTACAGCAGCGCGCGCCCGTCGCTGATGGGGACAAGGCGGGTCTGGACGTAGGAGGCTGCAGGGGCGGGTGGCTTCGGCAGTGCGATGCCCAGCTCGCGCAGCCGCTCATGTGGCGTGGTCAACGACGGTCGAGTCTAGCCGCCTACCTCTGGCGCCCGCGCAGGTGGGCGACGACCGCGGTCAGCACGACGGCGAGCGCGCCGAGCCCGAGACCGATGTAGGGCAACTCGGGCGATGCCACGAGCTGGTCGAGCAGCGACCGCGCGGGTGGAGATGGCTTGCGCGCGCCGCTCGCAAGCGGCGAAGGCGACGTGGACGGTCCCTGAGGGATGCCGCCGGTGTCGTGCAGCGCCCACAGCTCGGCCGTGTGCGTCGATGGCTTGAAGGTCGCGATGTACACGATCGGCTTCTCGTCGTACGAGACCGCCAGCGCCGTCACCGACGCCTCGGGCGTGCGCATCGAGCTGAAGGTCTGGCCGGCATTGCTCGACTTCCATACACCGCCCGTCCCGGATCCCCCGCCGTCGCTGGCCACGTAGTAGCGGTCGTAGTGATTCGTGATCCAGCCCGCCTGTGTGTAGTCCGTGGTCGGCAGGAGACCGCCGCCGCTGAGCGCCGTGAAGGTGGTGCCGTTGTCCTTCGACGCGAACAAGCCCGTGTTCGTGCCGACCACAAGAGGCCTGATGTTGCCCGTGGGCGGAAGAGGGCCGGCCGCGAGCCGGGTGACGATCGTGCCGCCGATCGCCGGCGCCAGCTGCTTCCAGCTGAGGCCCGCGTCGAGGCTCTGGTAGAGCGGCAGGCCGCTTGCGGACACGTCCGCGTCGCTGCCGGCCACCAGACGCACCGGCTCGTGGATCGCCTCGACCGCAAGCGCGTTGATGCTGCGGCTGGCCAGCCCTGCCTGCGACCAGCTCGAGCCGTCGGTGCTCGTGTAGACGCCATGGTCGGTGCCAGCCGCAATCAGCGGCAGCGCAAATCCGAAGACCCGCACGACGCGGCCGTCGAGACCGCGCACCGTCAGCCACGTCGCCCCGCCGTCGCGACTGAGCAGAGCGCCCCCGCGCGTCCCGGCAAGCACGACACCTTTGGTGAAGGGGCTGAAGCTGACGGTGGTTATGTAGGACTTGCCTGTGCGCACCACCGTCCACGCGCCGCCGCCGTTCGCGCTCCTCAGCAGTGCGCCCTGCGAGTCACCCGCGAGGACGACCTGGTTGTTCGAGGGATCAACCGCGAGCGCGAAGATCGGCGTGCGCGGTTGATTCGGCAGCGGAGTCAAGGCGATCCAGGTCGAATCGGGCAACGCGACAGCGAGGGCGCCAGCGGTCGCAAATGCAACCACCCATAGCGCCGCGATCGTCGCAAGAAGACGTTGGCCAAGCAGCGACACGAACGTGCGGATTATGAGGTCGCGGACCTTTTGCCTACAATCCGCTAGTGCTAGCTGGGGGGTCCCGCGAGCTTAAGGCACGCTCGCCGCGTACGTGGTTGTTGAAGCTAGGCTCCGCGCTCGATCGCGCGGCGTTCAAGCCCGCGAGCCTGCCCGACGATCTCGTCACCGCGATCGCGCTACTGCCGTGCATCGTGGCCGGGCTGATCATCTTCAAGGTCCACGCGCTCGAGATGCTGGTGGTGGCGCTCGTCACCGGCGTCGTCGCGTTGATCATCAGCCGTCTTGCGCTGCGTGGTCGCCCGCCGCAACCGGGTGCAGGCGTCGTGCTGGCACCTCTGTTTGGCGTCGCGCTCGTCGGCGCCGGCGCGAGCCTTGCCATCTCGATCGAGATCGCGGTCCTCGCATGCGTGCTCGAGAGCCTGCGAGCGCATTACATGCCGGCGATCCGAGCCCAGGCAGGACTCCTCGCCTACGCTGGCATCGCCCTGGTCACCAGGGGTGGCCCTTCGGCCTACATCAATCCCGCGAACGGCGCTCCGTTCAGCGACCCGCTTGGCACCTGGTACCAGTTCTTCACGCCGGCCGCGGCACCGATCGACCCGATCCGGCTGTACGTAGGCAACGTGCCAGGGCCGGTCTTCGCGACGTCCCTGCTCGCGGTGGCTGTCGGGGTCGCCTGGCTTGCCTACGCGAGGCGGGTGAGCATCGTCGTGCTTTTCGGATTCCTGACGGGCTCGCTCGTCGCCATCTTCACGTTCCACTGGGACCCGCTGTTCCAGCTGGACAGCGGACCGACGTGGTTCGTCGCGGGCCTGCTGCTGGCGGACCGCCGCCTGCTTCCGGACTCGTGGGCGGTCCGGCCGACGCTTGGCTTTGCCGCGGGATTGTTTGCGGTGGGCCTGAGGCGTCCCGACCCTGGCGCATGGTTCAGCGGCCATGGGATCGAGGTTGCGTTCTTGACGGTGGCGGCGATTCAGGCCGTGATGGCAATTGTTGTCGTCATCTACTGGGGCGCCTCGGTGAGCATGGAGCGCTGGCGGCGCACCCGCCGCCTGCGTCAGCGAGAGGCGAACCTGCGGGTCGTCAAGACGAGAGCGTCCTAAGCCGAGACGACCTCGGACTTCGAGGCGTCGAGCGCCGTGGCGATCTCCCTCGTGCGCTTGCGGACCTCCGCCCTCACGGCCGTCGTCAGGGGCTTGAACGGTGCGAGCTCGACGCGGAGCCTGTCCTTCGCCACCGTGTGCGTCCACGTGCCGGCGACCGCGCCGTCGACCAGGATCACGGCCGAGATCCAGCCCGAGGTGCGGCTGACCTTTGGGGCATGGACGCGGTCGAAGAGATGGTCGCGGTTGGAGTAGCCCATCAAGTACGGGTCGAAGAGCGGAAGCAGCTGCACCGACTTCTCGCTTTTAGCTTTCGACATCGCCTCGACGTCTGAGGCCAGGGCGTCGAGCCGGGTGCCTGCGACGGTGACAGTGACGAGCTCCTTGGCCAGGCCCGTCCACGCCGCGTTGGCCACGCCGGGCCAGTTGCCCCACCACCGCGAGAAGTCGGTCTTCGTGGCCGGGCCGTAGACCCGGAGGTAGCGCCGCGCCGCCTCGACCACGGCCTGTTCCGGGTCGGTTTCCTCCCAATCGTGCAGCCACTCGTGAGGACTGACGAAGGTGACGTTCTGGCCGCGGCTCGGTCCGAAGCACAGCTTTCCGTTGCGGGCGGCGGGCTTCAGCATGCCGCCCCAGCCCGAGCTGAGGGCCTGGATGATGCGCGCGGGCTTGCCCTTGCCGACGACCGCGATCAGCTCTTCGCGGGTCAACGGCTTGCCGTCGAGCGCGGCACCGATGTCGTCTACGAGCTTCCAGAGCTCCGGTTCGGTGACCTGGACGAACTTCAACCATGAGTTGCTGACGTGGACCCAGCGCCGGCTCATCGCGGCCGTGTAGATCGGAAGATCTTTGGCGCGGGCAAGGTGGAGCGTGCCGCGCATGAGCCACGTCTTGACCAGGTTGCGCTCGGTCCAGAGCGCTTTGCGAACGTCTGCGACGTCACAGTCGACGCGGACCGCGACCTGCAGTTCGGCCGCCGACATCAGCTGAGCCTGGGCACCACCGATCTCGCCGACCACGCGGGCAAGGTCTCGCTTCGGGGCCTTCTCGAGGAGGTGGTGGCGGCGCAGCCGGAAGGCGTGGACCTGGGGCCAGGTCAACTCAGGGGCGTTGGGCACGCGATGAGTATCGGTTCAGAGGAGCCCCTGCCGTTGGAGCCCGCTGACCGTTGTCGCCTCTACGTCCAGGTCAGCGGCCCGAGGATGGGAGCCCACCTCCCGCGCATTGACATCGGTTGCAATCGGAACATGATTGCGGGGCCGGTCGGTAGTGAGGGAGGGATCCGAGTCCATGCGGCATCGCATGCTGCGTCAGGGAGCTGTGCTCGCCTGCCTCGTGATTTCAGTCTCGGTGCTGGGAGCCCCCGGTGCGGCCGCCGCGCCTGGCGACCAGGTCCCAAATATGGACGCGGTTGGCGCCATTGGCGCGCCATGTCCGCCTGCGGTGAGGCCTGTCCCCAGTCCCAACCCTGGCATCACCGATGTCTTTTACGGTGCGGCTGCATTGTCGATACGCGATGCATGGGCTGTCGGTCAGGACAACATTCCCGGAGATGGCAACCAGCCACTTGCGGAGCACTGGGACGGTCAGGAATGGACAGTCGCGGCAAATCCTCCGGTCCTGCCACATAACGCACGCCTGACTGGCGTCGCGGCTTTTTCGGCAAACGACGTTTGGGCGGTGGGTGATTCAAACGCTGGACCGTACATTCAGCACTGGGACGGCCAGTCGTGGCGTGTAGTTTCGACGCCAGAGCTCGATGCATCAGCGAGTCTCGCATCGATCAGTGGCTCCTCGCCTGATGATGTTTGGGCCGTTGGTTTTCGAATGACGGCAGACCCACAGGTGTGGCACACGTTGATTGAACACTGGGATGGAACCAGTTGGACTGTCACGTCCAATCCAGATCCACCCCATCCAGGAACAGCAATGTTCCGTGCGGTGACGGCTCGAGCTCACAACGACGCGTGGGCTGTGGGATGGTATGGCGAAGGTCCGGCGACCGCGCTGATCGAGCACTGGGATGGCACCGATTGGTCGATAAGTGCCTCATCAGGTCGGTTTGCGTTGAGTGGCGTTTCTGCGTCGGCCCCTGATGACGCGTGGGCCGTGGGAAACGGACCCACAGCGTCGGATACTTACGCGCCGTTTGCCACGCACTGGAACGGTGTTTCGTGGGTTCCGGGTGGTTCCCCACCTACGGTCGGAAACGCTGGCTTTTCAAGCGTGCTCGACCTGGGAGATGGCAATGTGTGGGCGACCGGCCTCGGTTCAACACCCGGCGATCGATACGGCGGCGACCCCGTTGGCCTCATCGAGCAATACGACGGCAACAACTGGACCCTTGTCTCGCAGCAGCCGCTGGCATCGATGTATGCCTTGGCAGCAACCTCCCCAGCCTACGTATGGATTGCCGGTTATTCGTTTCAACCGAGATTCGAACCGCCCAACTTCACGAGGGTGCGACGAATCTGTCCGATCGATCTGACCGATTCTGGCTTCAGGCCGATTACTGCACAGGTCTCCCAAGGTGAAGTTGTCTCCTGGTTCGTGGACGGAGGTGCCACAACCTCGCACTCGGTTACGGACGCGTCGGGTCTCGACTTGTTTGACTCGGGCCTGCGGCAGCCGGGACAGGCATTCGACGCGGGTGGTGGGCCGGCTGCGACCTATCCAGTTGTCGACAAGGCGACTAATCACAGGTCCTTGATCAGGGTGCCGGCCGTGGCCACGCCGGCGAGCGGAACAACCTCGACTTCCTTCACGATCCGCTGGGCCGTGACAGCTTTGCCGAAAGGCACGGCCGCCGACGTCGAGGTTGCCTACTGCAGCCAAACCATTCTTTTCTGCTTGCCTGTTTTCCGTGGGTGGAAGGCGGGGACGTCTGATTTGCAAGCGACCTTCAACAGCGCTGACCCAGCCTGGCGCCAGCAGGGAACCTATTACTTTCGTGCTCGCCTGCACGGTGCGACCGGCCAAACCGGCTGGTCCCCGGCAGCCTCTATCAAGGTCTCGTAATCGCGGGCGCTACACGACTGGCACCCGCTAGGGGTGCCAGATGTCGACTTCTCGAACAGCTGACGGCCGGACCTATAGCGTCAGGATTGGGTGAACCTCCACCGTCCCGCCCTGCGCCGCTGGATTCTTTGCCGCCCACGCCTCAGCCTCGGCTCGGTCTTTGCACTCCAGGACGAAGTAGCCGTTGAGCCACGGGGACTGGGCGTGCATCGGTCCGTCGCTGGTCTTGGCGTCGCCCCCGCCGGCAGAGACGCTGAACGTGGCCGCCGACGGCTGGCACGGGTCACCGTCTTTGAAGACACCCGCCGCCTTGACGTCGTCGAGGTACCTGGCGAACGCGTCTATCTGTGCGTGCAGCTCGGGTGACCCAGGGCGGGGCGCCTTCGACTCGTCCACGTACTGAAGAAAGATGTATCTGGGCATGAGGTTTCTCCTTTTCTTTTGAGGCCTTTCATCCCAACGACGAATGACGGCGGGCGAATTCGACAGTCAGTCGAAGAGCTCGCGGCCGCGGGTGACGAACTGGTCGCGCCGGGGTCCGGTGCCCACCAGCTGGATGGGAGCGCCTATGAGCTCGCCAATCCGCTCCACGTATTCGCGGCAGGTCTGGGGCAGGTCCTCCCAGCATTTGGCGGCGCCGATCTCGGTCTGCCAGCCGGGCATCTCCTCGTAGATGGGGGTGCAGTGCTTGTAGTGGGAGATGTTGGCGATCGGGTGGTCGTAGCGCGTGCCGCGAAACTCGTAAGCCGTGCAGATCTTGAGCGAGGGCTGGCCGTCGAGGATGTCCAGGCGCATCAGCGCTGCCACGCCGACGCCGTTGAGCTTGACCGCGTAGCGGGCGACCGCGGCGTCGAACCAGCCGATGCGCCGCGCACGGCCGGTGACAGTCCCGAACTCGTGGCCCCGCTCCCTTATCTGGTCCCCGACCTCATCGAGCAGCTCGGAAGGAAACGGGCCGTAGCCGACGCGGCTCGTGTAGGCCTTGAATACGCCGACGGTCAGGTCGACCTTGGTTGGCGGGATACCGCTGCCGGTCAGGGCGCCGCCGGCGGTCGGGTTAGAGCTGGTCACGTAGGGATAGGTGCCGAAGTCGAGGTCGAGCATCGTCGCCTGGGCGCCCTCGAGCAGGATCTTCTTGTCGCCGTCGAGGGCATCCTGGATGAGCGGGAAGGTGTCTTTGATGTAGGGGTCGAGCTGCCTCGCGTAGCGGAGGTACTCGTCGAGCATCGACTCCCACTCGTAGGCGGGCTTTCCATACAGCTTTTCCAGGACCGGGTTCTTGACCTGGTCGACGACGAACGCGAGCTTCTTGCGCATGAACGCCTCTTTCTGGAGGTCGCCGATGCGAAACCCGATGCGGCGGACCTTGTCAGCGTAGGCGGGGCCGATGCCGCGCCAGGTTGTGCCAAGCCGGTCGTCGCCTCTCGCGTCTTCCTCGAGCTGGTCGAAGAGAGGGTGGTAGCGCATGACCATGTGGGCTCGCTCGCTGACGATGAGGTTCGTGGGGTCGATCTTCCGCTCTCGGAGCTGGGCGATCTCCTTGAGCAGGACGATGGGGTCGACGACGACGCCGTTGCCGATGATGCAGGTGCAGTGCGGGTAGAGGATGCCGCTGGGGATGAGCTGGAACTTGAACTCGCCGTGCTCGGTGATCACGGTGTGGCCGGCGTTGTTGCCGCCCTGAGAGCGGATGACCATGTCGGCCTTCGCCGCGAGATAGTCGATGACCTTGCCTTTGCCTTCGTCTCCCCACTGGCCGCCGACCAGGATGATGACCACGGGGGCTATTCTGTGCCGGGCTCGGGTCGCCTCGTCTCGAGGTTGTAGAAGCGAGTGTGGTCGCGGCGGAACTTGAGCTCGATCGTGCCGGTCGGGCCGTTGCGGTGCTTGGCAACATGAACCTCAGCAACGCCTGGCTTTTCGTCAGATTTATAGTACTCCGGCCTATAAAGAAACATTACAACATCACTGTCTTGTTCTATGCTACCCGACTCGCGAAGGTCGCTCAGGATCGGGCGCTTGTCCGGGCGCTGCTCGGGGGCGCGACTCAACTGGGAGATGGCGACCACCGGAAGGCGCAGCTCGCGCGCGAGGCCTTTCAGCGCACGGGAGATCGCTGACACCTCCTGGACGCGGTTGTCTTCACCGCGCGAACGCCCATGCATGAGCTGCAGATAGTCGATGAGGATCATGTCGATGTTGTGGCGCATCTTCGCCTGCCGCGCTTTGAGCTGAAGGGTGAGCTCGTCCATCACAGGCGTGTCGTCGATATAGATCGCAGCCTCACCTAAGGGCCCAAGTGCATTCGAAACGCGGTCAAACTCTGCCTCGGTCAGCAGACCGCGGTGCATGCGCTGCGCGTCGATCTGAGCTTGCTCGGTCAAGAGACGCTCGGTCAGTTGCTCCTTCGACATCTCGAGACTGAAAATCGCGATGGCTTTTTTGGCCTCGAGCGCCGCATGCAGGCCTACGTTCAGGAGGAAGGAGGTGTTGTGAACCAGGATGTCCTGGGCGACGAAGTTGCTCGTGTCTGGAACAGTCAGGTCATAGACCTGGTGCTCTCCGGCGGGCTCGATGGAGACTATCTCATCCCAGTAGATCTGATCACTGGCGAGCTGTGAGAGCCGGCGATCACGAAGGACGTCCGCATAATTCGCGAGTCGTCCGGGTGCAAGTCCGCGGGATGTGTGGAGGTTGAACCCGCGTACCCCCGCGCCCTTTTCACCAGCCAGCACTGCCAGGCGGGAAATCGTTAAGCCGCGTGATGCGGCCACGCCTCGTAGGTCAGACCAGACCTGCTTTGGAAGCGTCCCTAGATTGCTCTTCCGTGGCTCAGTGAATCGCTCGAAACGCCGCGCCTTCTCACCGATCCAGCCAATGTCCTGCTGGTAACGCTCGACGGATGCCGGCTCGGTGATCTCGACCCGCCAGCACCTCTCCTTCTTCTTCCAGAACTTCGACACGATGCCGAACCGAACGAATGCATGGTGTAGGTCCTGCGCGAGGCCTTCTGACGCGACCGCGAACTCGATTCGTGGATATCCGCGCATCGAATAGATCGTCCCGTCGCAGCTCATAAGGACCTTGATGAACTCCGTTAGCCGCTCGCGATCCCATTTCCAAACACAGGCAGGAAAGCGCTTGGCCTCAGCAAGCTTGCCCATGAGGCCGACACTTCTCAGAAATTCGATAACCGGATTCCTCTGGCCCCGGACGGCAGATGGGTAAAAAGTGATGTCGTCGCGGCGAACATGCAAGGACGGGTAAAGGTTGGCGATCAGAGTCTTGAAGTCGTCAATGATCTCGGGGTCGGTATTGGTGAACCCTGGCGACCCACGGGTCAGAGAGCCTTCGGCGATGAAATAGGCGAGCAGCCGTACCCTGCCCATCGGCAACGAGACGTCCGCGCCGAAACAATTGATCTTTCGCGGCACTGCAATCCTGTCGCCGACCACGATGTCGTGGACGGGCTGCCAGCCACGAACTGTCAGAAAGGGATGGTGTCCAGTGACATCGACTGACCGTCCACTGCGGGTTGTGACCTTGAAGCACGGCTTGATGCCACTGTCGACCCACATTGCAACATCGCTCGGCTGAATACGTCCGTCCGACGTGAAGCTGTGAATCCTTGGGAGTTTTCGCTTGACTGCGTCTCCGATGGTCATGCGTTCGCCCGTTGCTGGGTCGTCGATCAGCGAATAGTGCGCGAGACACTTTCCCATAGCCGGCCTACCCGCGATGATGATCAGGTCGCTGTCTTTGAACCCGCTCGTCATGCGGTCCAGGTCGTGAAAGCCGGACGGAATTCCGACGATGCCCTGCCCGCTTTCCATCTGCAGGGAGATCCGCTCCATCGCGGGTCCCAGCAGGTCGTAGAGGCGCGACAGCTCGCGCTGGTCGCGATCGTCGGCAACACCGAACACCAGCGACTGCGCCTGGTTGATCGCGTCCTCGGCTTCGATCGAGTCGTCGTACCCGTACCCCGCGATGTTCCCGCCGGCCGAGATCAGCCGCCGCTTGTACGCCTTCTCCTTGACGATCCTCGCGTAGTACTCGATGTTCGCCGCGGTCGGCACCGTCGACTGCATCGACGCCAGCTGGGCGCGTCCTCCGACCCTGTCCAGCAACGCCATCGTCTGCAGCTGCGACGCCAGCGTGACGTTGTCGATAGGCTCGCCTGCCGCGAACAGGTCCAGCGCGGCGCGATAGATCTGCCCGTTGTTCTCGCGATAGAAGTCCTCGGGGTGCAGGAACTGCAGCACCTTGGCGATCGAAAGCGGTTCGAGAAGGATCGATCCGAGGATCGACGTCTCCGCGTCGAGGTCGTGCGGTGGTATCCGCCCTGCGGCGAGTGGAAGCGTGGTCGCCATGCTGGTCCGGTCTAGCGGTCCTGGGTGACGATCACGTTGACGTGAGCACTCACGTCGCGATGCAGCTTGAGCGAGACCTGGTGTTCGCCCAGCGTCTTGATCGGCTCCTTCAAGTCGATCTTGTGCCGATCGATCTCCACTCTGTGCTGCGCCTTCAGCGCCGCCGCGATGTCCTGGTTGGTGATCGAGCCGAACGCCTTGTCCTCGGCCCCGATCTTCAGCCGCACGACAACCGTCTTGTTGTCGATCTCGTCACCGACGGCCTGAGCCTCGTTGCGGTCCTTCGTCTCGCGTTTGACCGCCGCCTCACGCAGCCGATTCGCCTCCGCCTCCGCCCCACGTCCGGCGGCTACCGCCAGCTTGCGCGGCAGGAGGTAGTTGCGACCGTAACCGTCAGCGACCTCCTTCACGTCGCCGGCGCGGCCGATGTTCTCGACGTCCTTCGTCAGCAAGACCCGCACTTCACCCGACCTCCGATATGGATTCATATTCGTCGCGGTGGCGGGCTCGCGAACGGATTCGATAGACGACACGGCCGATGCCGTGGCGGGCGGCACTCACGGTATCCCGGACATCACGGTCCCACAGGCTTTCCTTGGCTTTCAGCGCGGCCTCGTGCTCGCGCCGAATGTCCTCGGGGCACGCAGCGATGAAAGTCTCGACGGCGAGGATCCCGAGCGCGAGGATGTCCAGCTCGCCGAGGACCGGGATCCACTTCGGAAAGTTCAGCGGGCTCGCGATGAGGCCCAGTGCTCCGAGCAGCACCACCTTAGGGGCGCGCGGGACGCGCTCGTCGCGCAGCAGGCAGTAGGCCAGCTTGCCGTGTCTCGGCACATCGACAACGACCGATTTTGCTCGCGAAACCAGTGATGGCATGGGATGGGCCGACAAAGCCTAGCAGCAGTTTCGCACGAGCATGAAGCCCATTAACAGTAGCCGTCGGACGTTGTCGCGAAGCGTCTGATCGCGACCAGTGACGCTATCCACAGGGCCAGGATTCCGATCACACCGGACTCGGCAAGGACGCGCAGCACCAATACATCTGTGTACCCCGTTACCAACAGGAACTGCAACAGCTTGTGCACAGGGCCGATGAGCAACCAGGAAGCAATCACGAGGCCGAGGATGGTCCAGTCCTGGCGGCGCACCGACCACGCGATCAACACAAACATGGGCAGCAGCAGCAGCGCGAGGTGCGTGCCCCAGGAGTAGGACGCGATGAGCGGGGTGGCGGCCACGATCGCGGCCGCTTCGAGCGCGCGACCGGTCGACGTGCCTGACGGTGAACGCAGCACCACGAACGTGATCGCCAGGACCAGCACCGCGACCACCACAGTGAGCACGCGCGCGGCAGCGGGGCTTCCGCGTGTTGCGAAGAACGTGCTCGGGTCGAACACGCGCGCAATGGTTCCCCCCGGCGAATGGTTCTCGAAGAAGCCGGTGCCCGCGCTCACCGCGGGCAGCACCTTGAACAGGTACTCGAGCAGGAACTGAGGCGCGCCCGCGAGCCACAAGACAAGCCCGGTCGCGGCGGCGGCGGCAAGCATCGCCCAGCGCCTCCCCCACAGGACCAGAAGGCCGACAGGGCCCTGGATGATCTTCACCGCCACCGCCGCGCCGAGCGCGACGCCACCCCACCACCTGTCCTGCACCCAGGCGACAAACCACACGCCCGAAAGTCCGAGCAGGACGAGGTTCACCTGCCCCTCGTCGACGTTGCCGACGACCGGCTCGAACGCAAGCGCGACGAGGATCAACAGCGCCGCGAGCTGCCAGTCGTCGATTCTCAAAGCCTTGAACGCTGTCCAGATGAAAAGCGCGAGCGAGGCGTTGAGGACGAGCACCGCGCCGACGGTGATGGCGTGGCTGTCCACGCCGAGTAGAGGCTGCAGCAGCCACGCGAGCAGCGGCGGCATCACGTACTGGGGGCCGGTCGGTTCGGAGCATCCCATCGTCGCGCACAGGTCGTACGGGTCGAGGCCGGCGGCGACACGGCCCGCGGCGCGCATGTACGACTCCTGGAAGTCGCCAAGGTAGCCACCGAAGAAGATCGGTTGGATGAGCGCCTGCCAGAGATACAGCGCGCAGATCGGAATCCCCGCGATGGCGAGGAGGACGCTGCGGAAGCGGCGGTTGCCGAGCGCCGACTGGCGGCGCGACGAAGGCGCGGCCAGCTCTCCGATCACGAGCGCGAATTATGAGAGGCCCGACATGCGCCTCCGTCGGCTTCGCCGGCTCGCCCCCTCCCCACTGGCATCCCGGATAGTCCGGACTATCCCGAGGATCTGCTGCGCGAAACTCCGCGATAGTCCGGACTATCGCGAATCAGAGCAGCCTTGGACAAAAAACGAGGCGGCGCCTGCAGCGGACACCGCCTCGACCGGAAACCACCGGGTGACACGCTTCTGGTTTCTGCGCCGCTTTACGGCCGTTGCCTACTTTTGGAGGCCAACCTTTGCGCGAACTGTCGGTGGACCCCGGACGGAGAACGAATCGACTCAACGGTGCGACGATCCGACGACATTGTCAAGAGGTTTCTTTTCCGCACCCCACCACAGAACAGGCAGATGCCGGGCGTTAGTTTTGACGAACGGTCAGCGTCCGCTAGGCCAGCGACTCGTACGGCAGCGCTGAGGCGAACGGCTCATAGAGAAGAAGCACTTTCTCGACCGGCAGCACGTCGCGCATGAACACCGCTCCGGCGGCCACGCCCGCAAAGCCCACGATCCCCAGCCCGTCATGCGGCGCCGCCTGCTCCGCGGCGTCCTGCATCGCCCGGAACGCGTTCGTGCGGCCCGACTGGTTGGCCATGTTGATGACCTCCTTCCAGGCCGCGGTGTAGTTCGCGGCCGGGTCGAGACCCACCGGCAGGCCGATCACGGCCACGGCGCCCGGCGCGCCGGCCGGCGCCGGCTTCGGGGGCTGGCTCAAGACCTTGGCGACGGCCGCGATCTCAGCCTCGACCTCGCCCTTCAATCCCGGAAGGAACTTCAGAAACCCGGCGATCTGCTGGTCAATGGGCGCGGGTGGCCGGTACGCAGGGCTCGGTAGCACGGTGGCGAACGGCCGGTAGACCGCGTCGAACTGCGCCGGAGCCATGTGCTCGCGGACCAGGATGCCCAGGGCGACCACCTGGGCCGACTCGAGTGCCGCCTTGGCCGCCTCGCTGTCGTGGATGAACCGGCCGATCGCGGCCTGCGCCTGCGTGACCCGAAATCCGCTCGTGAACGCGTTGACCATGGCCTGGTCGGCGTTGGAAAGCAGCTCGTCCAGGACCTGCTCGACCCCGGCCGTCGACGGGCGCTGGCGCGACACCATGCGAGCGGTCGCGACCCACTCCCACTGCGCCGCCCCCAGCACCTTGCCGGCGGCGGTCAGAAATTGCCCGGCTTCGGTTGCGCTCAGCGGACTCGAACCTGTTCCGGCAGCAGGCCCTTCACCCGCAACTTGTCGATCGGGTGGTAGGCGTCGACGATGCGCATGGTGCCTGACGCCGACCGCAGGACCATCGACTGCGTGTACGCGTACACGTCCTCGTAGCGGACGCCCTTCAGCAGCTCGCCGGTGGTGATGCCGGTCGCCGCGAAGAACACATCCTTGCCCGAACAGAGGTCATCGATGCACAGCACCTTGTCGGGACTGTGGCCTTCGCTGACGGCGAGCTCGCGTTCCTTGTCGTTGCGAAAGTACAGCTTGGCCTGCATGTCGCCGCCCATCGTCTTGATGGCGCACGCCGCCAGCACGCCCTCCGTTGCGCCGCCGGACCCCATCATGCAGTGGATGCCGAGGCGCGTCTCGAGCGCCGCCTCCAGGGCGCCCGCGACGTCGCCCGCGGAGATGAGCTTGATGCGCGCACCGACGTCTCTGATCTGGGCGATGGTCTCCTTGTTCCGCTCCCGGTCCAGGACGACCACCGTCAGCTCCTGGACCGGCAGGCCCTCGGCCTTGGCGATCCGGCGCAGGTTCCAGGCGACCGGCATCTCGAGGTCGATCACGCCTCGGGCCTTGCGGCCGACGACGAGCTTCTGCATGTAGTGGACGTGCGTCGTGAACATGGACCCGCGCTCGGCCAGGGCGACGACAGAGATTGCGCCAGGCAGTCCCGATGCGGTGAGGCTCGTGCCCTCGATCGGGTCGACGGCGACGTCCACCTCAGGCTCGAGCCCGTTGCCGATCTCCTCGCCGAAGAACAGCATCGGCGCCTCGTCCTTCTCGCCCTCGCCGATCACCACCCTGCCCCGCATGTCGACGGACGCCAGCGACTCGCGGATGGCTTCGACAGCCCGGCGGTCGGCCGCCTCCTTGTTGCCCCTCCCCTGGAGCGGCGCCGCGGCCAGGGCTCCTGCCTCGGTCACTCGCAAGAGCTCGAGGGCCAGGTTGCGGTTGATCTTCGGCTCTTCGATCACGGGTTAAGTAACCTAGCCGATGCCGCGCCTTCTTATAGGCAATTTGTCGGCCTCGACCCAGAGATCGTCCTTGCGGGCGAGGCGGCGGTCACCACCTCGGTCGACGTAGACGCATGTGCGCTCGAGCACTGCCGTCACCCGCACCCTCTCGTCGCGCAGGAGGGCGTCGAAGCCGTCGATCAGGACCTCGTCCTCGTCGAGCTCTACCTCACTCAGCGGCCGCGACCCGCCTGGCCGCACCTTGGTCGAGAGCTGAAGGGTAGGCCGCGGGCCGCCGGGTGGGCTGGGCTTGATCGTCAGCCGCGAAGATCCGGAGGCGGCGAGCCTGATCCCGGGCCGCGGAGCCGGGACCGCGGGCTTGGCGGGCAGGGGCCTGGGCGTGGGGAGCTGCGCCGACTGCGTCGGCCTGGGTGTGGGCTTGGCCGCGGCGCGAGGGGTCGCGCCAGCCGGCTTGCGGCCCTGGGGTGGAATTCGCCTGGCCGCCTTGGCGGCCGGCCGGGCCGTGACCCCGGCCCGAGGCTGCTGGCCTCGAGACCGGGCCGGCTCTTTCGAAGGTCGTCTAGAAGAACTCACCCCAGAACTTTCTGACTTTACCGACTGTGCTCGGCGCGGCCCTCAACGTTACGACCGTGGACTGCGCCGGCACCTGGGCCATCCGCTCCGGCGGAGTGTCCGGGATGCCCTCCGGGTGAACTCTGATGACGCCGTAGTGAACGCCGCCTTCCTGGACCACGAGGGCACCCACCGTCGCGTCGCCCTCCAGGCGGCCCGTGCTCGTGATCTTCAGCCGGTTGCTGGCGATCACGTTGCCCTTGACCAGGCCCGAGACCGTGATCCGAGAGCCCCTGATATCCGCCTCGACATGCGCCTCGGGCCCTATCAAGAGGTCGCCGTCACACTCGATCTGGCCGCTGAAGTTGCCGAGGACCTGGCCCGGTCCCCTCAGCGCGAGCTTGCCGGAAAGAGAGTCCTCCCGGGCTAGCACTGTCGCCTTCTGCTCGAGGACGATCGGCTCCGCGCCCCCGTTGGTGCTGGCTGCGCCAGCCGTTTCGACGCCAATGTCGGCCATGTGCATTCCTCCCTGGCCGCCATTTCTCCCCTCGTGGGCGGCCCCCTCCACCCGCAGCATAGCGGGTGCTGGGATTTTCGCTAGAGGTCTGGATGCTCTGACAAGTAATTGATCATCGCGTCCTTCTCCGGCGCGATCTCACCGTCAAGCACGAGCTCTTCCAGCTTGTGCTTGATGCGGCCCACCTCGGGACTGGGCGCGATACCCCGGATGCGCATGATCTCCTCGCCCGTGATCCCCGGCGCCAGGCGCGACGGTCGCTCCTCGCGGACGGCGTCGAGGCGAGCCTGCAGCTCGTCGAGCTTCTCCGGCTCGGGGTAGGCAGAGGCGGCGATATCGGCCCTCGCCAGCGCCACCAGGCGTTCGAGCAGCGGCCCCGCGTCGCGGGCCAACCTTCGCACGGCCCCGTCCGTCCACTCTGACTTGTAGAACACCGGCCTCAGGTGCAGCCGGACCAGGCCGACGACGACCTCGATCTCCTTCTGGGAGAAGCGCAGCCGCTCCAGCGCTGCCCTGGCGATCTCGGCGCCGACCTCCTCGTGGCCGAGGAACGTGCCGTCGCCCTTCGCGGTCTTCGGCTTGCCCGAGTCGTGGAACAGGGCGGCGACGCGAAGCAGGAGGTCGGAAGGCGTGGCGGCGACCGTGAGCACAGTGTGGCCGTACACGTCGTGCGTGTGGTAGCCGGTCTGGGGCACTCCCTTGCAGGCCGCGATCTCGGGCAGGATGACCTCCAGCAGCTCGCCCTGGTCGAGGAGCTCGAGCGCCTTCTGCGGTCGGGGCGAGGCGAGCATCTTGCGGAGCTCATCGCTGATCCGTTCGATCGAGATGACCGGCGGGGCCAGGCGCGCCTTGAGCTCCCGCATGGCCGGGATGAGCTCTGACGCAAGCTCGAAGTCCAGCTCGGCGGCGAAGCGGATCGCCCGGAGCATCCGAAGTGGGTCGTCGCTGAACGTCCGCCGGGGGTCGGTCGGGGTGCGGATCACCTTCGCTTCCAGGTCCTTGCGGCCGCCCAGCGGGTCATGGACCTTGCCCTCGAGGTCCATGAGCAGCGTGTTGATGGTGAAGTCGCGCCGGCGCAGGTCCTCCTCGAGGCTCGCCCGGCGTACGTCTGGCTTCCGCGAGTCGGGCGCGTACGACTCCGAGCGCGCCGTCACGAACTCGACCAGATGGCCAGGGAGCGTGACCTGGGCGGTGCCGAAGCGCTCGAACGTCACCGGCGGAGGCGCGCCCGCGAGCTCGGCAAAGTGGCTCGCGAGGGTCAGTGCGTCACCGTCCTCGACCACCACGTCAGGGTTGGCGTGCGGCCGGTCCAGGAGCTTGTCCCGCACGTAGCCGCCGACCACCCACGCCTCGACCCCGAGGTCGGACGCCGCGCGCTTGAGGAGTCCTAGAAGGTCTGCCTCTTTTATTGGTTGATCCGCGCCCATTCCACGGCTCCCACCTGCCCGGCGCGATCACCTAGACGGGCACGGCGCAGGTAGGGCCGGCGTGCGGGCTTGATGAAGGGCGACGAGCGCAGCGTCGCCAGCATTGTCGGCTGGATCAGCTTCCACGATCTGGAAACGCCCCCGCCCAGGACAAACACCTCAGGATCGATCGCGTTGGTCAGGCTGATCAGGGCGAAGCCCATGTAGCGGGCGGCCCTCTCGACGACCATCCGCGCCGCGTGATCGCCTCGGGCGGCGGCCGCGAAAAGCTCGGCTGCCGGCTGACCGGTCTCCCGCTCCAGCGCCCGGCCGCTGACGAACGCCTCGAGGCAGCCTCGCTGCCCGCAGTTGTCGAGGGGGCCGTTGGGGTCGATGATCATGTGCCCGATCTCGCCCGCGGTACCGTGCCCGCCGCGGTGCAGCTTGCCGTCGATGATCAGGCCGCCGCCAACCCCGGTCGACCAGGTGATGTAGATCATGTTCTTCGTCCCACGGCCGGCGCCGTGGTGGAACTCGCCGAGGCCGGCCATGTCGGCGTCGTTCGCCAGTTGGACCTTGGCGCCCGTGGCGCGGCTCATCATCGCGGCCAACGGCACATTCTGCCAGGGCAGGTTCGGCGGGTTGACGAGGACGCCGCGCTTGATGTCGATCGGCCCCGGCGCGGCGACGGTGATGCTCCGCACCTTCTCGCGGCCGCGGTGGCGGTCGATCTCGGCGGCCGCCCAGTCGACCATCGACTGCGCGGTCGGCAGCAGCGCGGTCCTGGTCTTGATGCTCGTGACCAGGCGGCCGTCGGAACGCGCCAGCGCGACGCGGACCTGGGTGCCGCCGAGGTCGATTCCGGCCAGCATGGCGCGATTAGGGTAATCGCGCGGTCAGCTACGAGGCGAGGAGCTGCTGCCCCCGAAGCGTGGAGAGGATCTCGATCGGGGCGCGAGCTCGGTTGAAGGTGTAGAAGTGCAGGCCGGGCACGCCGGCTTCCAGGAGCTCGACGCACTGGGCGATGCAGTGCTTGACCCCGACAGCGCGGATCGCTTCGTCCTCTCCGGCCTCGTCGATCGCGGCTTGCAGCCCGGCCGGCACGGTCGCGCCCGACATCGCCGTCATCACGCTCAACGAGCGCCGGCTCGGCACCGGCATCAGGCCGGGCACGATGGGCACCATGATGCCGGCCGCGCGGGCTCGAGCGACGAGCTCGAAGTAGAACCGGTTGTCGAAGAACAGCTGCGTGACCAGGAAGTCCGCGCCCGCCTCGACCTTTAGCTTCATGTAGCGGAACTCGTGGTCCAGGTCGGGGCTCTCAGGGTGTTTCTCCGCGCTGCACGCGGCGCCGATGCCGAAGCGGTAGCCGCTGCTCCGCACCAGCGAGACCAGGTCGCTGCCGTGGGTCAGCTGCGGGTCCGCCGGCTCGAACGGCTGGCCGGCGACCGGCGGATCGCCGCGCAGCGCGAGCACGTTGGCGACCCCCTCACGTTCCATCCAGTTGAGGATCTGTCGCGTCCGGTCCGCGGTGTTCGCGCAGGTCAGATGCGCCATCGCCTCAATGTGGTACTGGCGCTTGATGCGCGTCACCAGCTCGAGGGTCTTCTCGCCCGTGCGCACGCGATAGGTCACGGACACCCAGTCCGGCGCGTGGCCCGCCAGCGCGGCCACGGTGCGCTCGAGCAAGTCGACCTCGCTCTCGTCGCGCGGCGCCATGAACTCGAACGAGATCGTCGGCCGCTCCCGCCTCAGCAGCTCTGCGATGCGCATCGGTTGGCGAACTTTATCAAGACGTGCTGTTTTACCTCAGCACGCGGGAGTCTCCGACCCGGCGCGTCACCCGCTGCGCGTCGAGATACTCGAGAAGCGCAAGCACCGGCCGCCGGCTCGCGCCCATCCGGTCGCGCAGCTGGGCGACGGTGACCGAGCCGTTGGCGGCGATGAGCTCACGTACGAGATCCACCGCCGATTCGAAAGCAGCCTTCGTGAACGCGACCTCGTCGCTGACGCGCACGATGTCGCCGCGCCGCACGAGCGCGCGCACCAGCTCCTCATCCGCGCCGCTCTGCTCCATCGCCTCGGCCAACGACGGCGGAGCGAAGGGCAGCGCGGCCAGCAGGCGGAGCATCTCCGATCCCGGTCCCGACTCGAGCGCGACCTCGTGACCCGGCTCGGCCAGCGACCCGTTGCGCTCGACGACGCGGCCGTCCTCGACGAGGCCCGCGACCACGGCCGGAAACGAGGCAGGCGAGACCCCGAGCTTGCTGCGCAGCTCCTCGCGCGCCATTCCGCTGCGCAGAGGAAACGTGACGTGATACGCGGCGAGCTCTCGCGCCGCGCGCGAAGCGATGCCGCTCCACGCCTCGTCGCTGAACACCCAGTCCCCGAGCCGTCGAGCGTGCAGGCGGTCGACGTCCGACTCGGGAGCCACGGTGGCCTTCAGCAGCGCGCTCACAGTCACCCCGCGCGGATACTTGCGCAGCTCCTGCTCCAGCACATCGCCTGCTGCCCGGCGCACCAACGATTCGCGCACGGCGGAGTCATGGCGTACGTGCTTCCGCGGCGCCACGTCGACGAACGCGCCGCCGGCGACGGTCGCCGGTGGGCTTGGCACGCGCAGCACGAACCGGTCCTGCGCCGCGGCCGCGATCGGCCGCTCGAGATACAGCTGCACCCAGCCGCTGGCGCCGGGCGCGATCTCGTCGCCCTCGAGGACGATGATCCGCGCCGCCACCTCGGTCGTGCCTGTGTGGAGCAGCAGCTCCGCGCCGTGGCGGACCGCTTGCGTCGCGGATGCCAGCACCCGCACCGTCGCGTCGACGCGGCGCACGGGCTGCATCGAGCCCGGAACGGCGAGCACGTCGCCGCGCGCTAGCTCGCCTTTCTCGACTCCGCTCAGGTTGGCGGCCACGCGGTTTCCGGGTCCGACCGACTCGACCTTCTCGTTGTGCCGCTGCAGGCCCCGCACCCGCACCACGCGGCCTCGAGGCACCACCTCGAGCTCGTCGCCGACCCGGAGCGTGCCGGCGACCAGCGTGCCTGTGACAACGGTGCCGAAGCCGCTCATGGTGAAGACGCGGTCGACCGGCAGCCGGGGACGCCCCGCGTCCTCGCGCGGAGTCGAGCCCTCGAGAAGCAGGTCCAGCGCGCCGACGAGGGAGTCGAGGCCCTCGCCCGTCACCGCCGATACCGGGACGACCTCCGCGCCGTCGAGCGAGGAGCCTTTGATCGCCGCCGTGACCTCCTCGGCGACGAGGCCGAGCCAGTCCGCGTCGACGAGGTCGCGCTTGGTCAAGACGACCAGGCCGCGGCGGACTTCCAGCAGGTCGACGATCTCGAGGTGCTCGCGCGTCTGCGGCATCACGCCCTCGTCGGCGGCCACCACGAGCATCACCGCATCGAGGCCGTGCGCCCCCGCCAGCATGTTGCGCATGAACCGGGCGTGCCCGGGCACGTCGACGATGCCGATCTCGCGGCCGCTCGGCAGCGTCATGTGCGCAAAGCCCAGGTCGATGGTCATCCCGCGCCGTTTCTCCTCGGCGAGCCGGTCGGGGTCGATGCCCGTCAACGCGTTGATCAGCGTCGACTTGCCGTGGTCGATGTGACCCGCCGTGCCAACGACGAAGCTCATTTGCGGAGCGTGGACAGGGCCGCCTCGACCGCGTCGATGAGAGTCTCGTCCTCGCCCTTGAGCACGGTCCGCGGGTCGAGGCAGCACATGTCCTCCTCGATGCGCGCGATCACCGGCGGGTCGCCGTGCCGAAGCGCCTTCGCGATGCGCGAGGCCGGACCCTCTATCCCGAGTAGTACCGTCGGGAGCTCGTGGCCCGGCACCGATCCGCCACCGACCTCGGAGGCGCCGCCAAGGATAAGGGTCCGGACGCCGCGATCTTCGAGCTTCACCGACCAGAATCCGGCGCGACGGCGCAACTCCTCCACCGGCGCTCGCAGCATCCGTTCGACCGGGATGTCGCCGGCGCGGCCAGTCAGCCGCTGCCGGAGAGTCGCCTCGAGAGCGGCCAGGGTGAGCTTGTCAATCCGCACCGCGCGGGCGAGCGCGTGACGTGACATCTTCTGGATTGGCTCGGCGCGGCCGAGGACGATCCCGGCCTGGGGTCCGCCGAGAAGCTTGTCGCCCGAAAAAGTGACGACGTCGGAGTGGCGCAGCGAGTCGGCAACCGTCGGTTCATCGGCGATCGGCCCCGTGGCGCCGCTGCCCAGGTCGTCGAGGAGGAGAAGCCCGTGACTCTTGGCGACGCCGGCCAGCTCCTCCAGTCCGGCCGACTCCGTGAAGCCGGTGACGCGGAAGTTCGACGTGTGCACGCGAAGGATCGCGGCCGTGCGCGGCGTGACGGCGCCTTCGTAGTCGGAAGCTCGGGTGCGGTTGGTCGTCCCCACCTCGACCATTCGCGCACCCGAAAGGCGCATCACGTCGGGCATCCGGAACGAGCCGCCGATCTCGACCAGCTGGCCGCGGGAGACGATCACCTCTCTGGACTTGCACAGCGCCGTCAGGGCGAGCAGCACCGCGGCGGCGTTGTTGTTGACGACCAGCGCCGCATCGCACTCGAACAGCGCGGTCAGAAAGCCCGACACAAGGCCTGCCCGCTCGCCGCGCTTGCCCGTGTCCAGGTCGAGCTCGACGTTGCTGTAGCCGGCGGCGACGCTCAACGCCTCGATCGCAGCCTGGGACAGCGGAGCCCGGCCGAGGTTGGTATGCAGGATCACGCCTGTGGCGTTGATGACCCGGCGCAGCCGCGGCGCGATCGCGGACCGCAGGCGCGCGGACACCGCAGCCACACGCTCGGCGTCGCCATCGGAACCATCACGCTCCGCCGCGATCTGCTCGCGGATCGCAGCCACCACGCGAGCCCGACCATGCTCCTTGACGAGCGCGGCATAGGCGGGCTCGTTGACCAGCGTGCCTACAGCAGGCAGGGATACAGACCCGTGAACCCCGGAACTCGATACCCGTCGCATTCGCCTATTGAGATTAGGCTCGCGGGCTGGAAAAACGGAGTCATGACGAGGTTAAGCAGGTTGAAGCCCTGTAAGAACTGGAAGACCAGGAGGACGACGACACAGCCCGCCCAGACCTCACGCTTGCGCATCTCCACGTTGTAGAAGAAGCGCGCGTTGCGGCTCCTGAAGATGGCCTCGACGATGTTCCAGCCGTCCAGGCCGGGGATCGGCAGGAGCTGGAAGGCAAAGATCGAGAGGTTCAGAAAGACGATCACGTAGAGGACGAGGCCCAGCAGCCCGGGTCCGATGTCGTACGAGGGCACCAGTCCTGCGCGCGTCACGGCGCGAAGGACGAGGCCGAGCACGATCGCCGCCGCCAGGTTCGCCGCCGGGCCGCCGAGCTCGAAGATGACCCTCTGACGGGTGGTGTTGATGCGGTTCGACTGGATTGGGACCCGCCTGCCCCACCCAACCAGCGCCGCAAACACCGCGAGCACCCCGAGCGGATCCAGGAATCGTCGCGGGTCGAGCTTGAAGTAGCCGAAGTAACGTACGGAACGATCACCCTGGAAGTACGCCGCTGCGGCGTGGCCCATCTCGTGGACGGGGATCGCGACCAGCAGGGCCGGCACCAGGGCCAGCAGGCCGATCAGCAGGTTGACGAAGTTCACTCGATAGGGATCTTGCGGTCGCGCCTGGTGACGCGTCGCCGCGTCCGCGCCCGGGGGACACGCGTCGCCGCCGGCGCGGGCGCCACCCGGTTCTCGTAGATGAGCATCAGCGCGGTGATCAGCTCGCGCTGCGCGTTCAGCAGGTGCACCTGCGCGGCGGGCGGGACCACGTCCGACAGCACGTTGCCGACCCGCGATCCCAGCTCGTTGAGCAGCTCGATGACGCGCTCCCCGTCGCGGCTCATCGCTTGCGCGGCTCGCTCTTGTCAGCGCGGGGAGCAAACCGCACGCGCAGCTCTCCGTCCTCGATGGAGGCGCCCGCGGTGTCGCGGCGCTCCAGCACGCGGGGCAGGGTGATCTCCCGCCGGTAGTTGCCCACCGTGACGTACAGGTCGCCGTTGTGCCGGCTCAGGTCGACCGCCGACTTCTCGACGAACGGGACCTTGAGCGTCAGCACGTAGTCGGCCCCGTCCTTATCTATGCGCTGCGGGTTGGTCATGGCGAAGCGGCGCGAAGGGTCTTCGTCGCCGTAGATCGCCTGCGCCATGCGCGCGAGCATCTCCTCGCCGACGACTTCGCGGTCGAACAGCGGGACGTTGAAGATCGGGATGCCCGCGAACGACTGCTCGACCTCCTGCCGATAGCGGTCGTGGATCCGCTGCCAGTTCTGGAACAGCTCATCGTGGAGCTTGCCGGGAAGCAGGCGATTCACGATCACCGCGTCGGTGATGTAGCCGAACAGGCTCAGGTAGGTGTAGGCGCGCTTGGCCTCCTTGACCACCATCTTCTCCAGGTTCAGGACGATGCGTACGGTCGTCGTCTCGGGGTCGGTCAGCACCTTGCGCATCCCTTCCAGGTCGAGGAGCAGATCCTTGAGCGACGCATACACCTCGTCGGAGGGCAGCGGCATCTGCATCATCGGCTGGAGGACGGGCCGCGCCAAACGCATCGCGCGCCGCGACCAGGGGTAGATCTTGTCGAGCCACCACTTGGCGGCGTCAGGGAAGGTGAGGAGCTGGAGAGTCTCGCCTGTCGGAGCGCAGTCGACGATCAGCACGTCGTGCTCGGCGCGCTGCGCGTAGTGCTTGATCCACATGAGCGACGCCACCTCGTCCATCCCGGGCGGGTTGGCGACCTCGTCGGCCAGGACCTCGTCGAGGCCTTGGGTCGAGAAAACCTCGACCGCGTACTCGTGGAGCTTTGTCCAGTGGCGCTGCATCTCGTGCAGCGACGAGACCTCGTGCGCCCAGAGGTTGTGCGCGACTTTCGTCGCGTCCGTGCCGAGCTCGATGTCGAAGGAATCGCCGAGGGAGTGGGCCGGGTCGGTGCTCATGACGACCGTGCGATAGCCCGCGGCCGCGCAGCGCACGGCGGTGGCCGCGGCGACTGAGGTCTTGCCTACACCACCCTTACCGGTGAAGAGAACCACCCGCACTAGAGCGTCGCGCCTCCGAAGATCGACGCATCTGCGCGCCCTGCGCGGCCGGGCGCCTGCGGCGCTGAAGCCGGCGTCAAGGGGCCCGGCGCTGCGTCGTCACGCATCGAGCGATGCGCTCCTAGCCGCGCCACCCTTTCCTTGGCTCCGGCCGCGCATGGCGCGGATCTGCAGCCGATCTCGGAGGCGCGACACTCCCGAAGTCTACGTTCGACTACTCCCGGGGCGTTTTTCTCCGCCTTCCCGCCGCGATCATCTCGCTCACGTGCTCCTGCACCAGCGTCTCGACATGGCGAAGGATCGTGATCGTGACCTCGGTGTTCTTCTCCGTCATGTCGGTCACGCCGCGGATGGCCTGCAAGATCTCGACGTTCTGCTGGTCGGCCTTGTCCGCCTCTGACGCCGCGTGCTCGAGCGTGAGGCGGTCCTTCTGGGCCTGGCGGTTGCCGGCTAGCAGCAGCACTGGGCCGGTGTAGGCGGCCTGGGTGGAGAACGCGAGGTTGAGAAGGATGTACGGGTACGGGTCGATGTGGATCCTGCCCGTCGCCTGGAGCGTGTTGATCGTCACCCAGGCGACGACAAGACCAGTCTGGATGATCAGGAACCGCCACGAGCCGATGAACGTCGCGATGGAGTCGGCCAGGCGCTCGCCGACGGTCGCCTGCTCGTGGTGAATGACGTTGACCGGGTGGAGGTGTCCCTCTCCGGCGTAGAAGTTGCGCCGGCGAATCGTCTGCTTGATCGCGGCCTTGCTCGACGCGCTGCCCGTCCCAACCGCCACGACGAGTCGAAACTCTACCGTTTGGGGAGCTGTTTTCTACCCGGTTACTTGACGATCAGCGGGATCGCGAACGAGCCGGCGCCGAGGAACACGAGCATGGCCACGCTGACCACGCCAAGTCGGACCAGGTCCTTCGTGAAGTAGGGGACGCGGTCGAGCGGGATCGAGGGGTCGGTCGACTGGACGATGAAGCGGCCGCCACGCTGCTTGACGATCTGGTTGCGTGCGCCGAGCGACATCTCCACCGCACGGACCGTGGCCTGGTCGCCACCGACCCGAGCCTGGGAGACGCTGCGGGCGGGTGTCGCCGCCTGAGCGGTGCCCGATGCGGCGGTGGGACTGAGCGGCCCGGTGTGCCGCGTGGGCTGGCGGAATTTGCCCTTCGCGCGCTTCTTGCTCTTGCGACTCATTAGATCTGCAAGTCTAGTGAGGCTTTGGGAATGACTTTCGGGAGGGGATCCTCCCCCTCCGGCCCGGGCGCCTTTGGCGCCGGGACCACCTCCCCCGACAAGCGGGGGAGGAACTGGACAGGCAGGCGGAATGGGGATCCGTTGCTGCGTCGTGGAGCGCGACCAGGAGGGGGCGCCGCCTGCCTGTCGTTGGGCCGTGGGACTCAACCTGTTGAGACGTTGGCTACGATATGTTGTGTCCCGGGTGCAGTTATAACCCCGAATATGGGGACTGTCAAGAGGTTTTGAGCAAAGCGTCGCCTGGCAACCGCCTGCGCTGGCTGCCCTACCTCTTCGCCGCCGGCGCCGTCTTCTGGCTGATCGAGCTGACGCAGTTCGCCGCGGTCCTGGCGGCACCCCTCGGACGCGAGCAACTGCGCCAGGCGCTGGTCAACGCGGGGATCACGAGCAACCTCGACGCCCTCCTCGTCGTGGAGTCGATCTTCATCGGCTTCCTGGAGCTCGCCGCGGCCGCGCTGCACGGCGCCGCCTACTACGGCCTCAAGGCATTTCGCGCCTGGGGGTGGGTGATCGCGGTCATCGTCTCGGCGGCGTGGTCACTGGTCCTTGTCGGCATCCCGGTGCTGCTGTTCCTGCTGCGCCGGCCGACGCGGCAGGCCTACGGGATCAGCTAGTTGGTCTTTCCGATCCGGAAGAACACGACGTCGCCGTCCTGGACCCGGTAGTCGCGGCCTTCGACCCGGAGCCTCCCGGCGGCGCGCAGGGCGTCCATCGAGCCGGCTGCCACCAGCTCGTCCACCGAGGTGACCTCGGCACGGATGAAATGCTTCTCGAAGTCCGTGTGGATCTTGGACGCCGCGACCGGAGCGGGCGCGTCCTTCTCGCACGGCCATGCGCGCACCTCGGGCTCGCCTGCCGTGAAGTAGGTGATCAGGCCCCCCGCCTCCCACACCGCCCGCGCGATCCGGCCCAGGCTCGACTCGTCGATGCCGTAGCCGGCCCGCATCTCGGCCTGCTCGGCCGGCTCGAGCTCGGCTAGCTCCGCCTCGAGCTTTGCGGAAAGGACGATCGACGGCACCTCGTCGATGTCCCCCAGCTTGATGACCTTGGACGCCGGCTCACCGCCTGACGGCAGCAGCTCCTCGGCCGCGTTGGCGACGTAGACGGAAGGCTTCTTGGTCACGGGAAAGACGTTGAGGAGCATCGCCCGCTGGTCAGCCTCGAGCGGCAGCGTGCGCAGCTGCTTGCCGGCGTCGAGGTGCTCCTTGGCCCTGGTCAGGACCTCGGTCTCCTCGGCAGCGTCCTTCTTGCCGGCTCGCGCTTCCTTGCCCACCACCTCGAGCCGCCTCTCGACCGAGGCCAGGTCGGCGATAACCAGGTCGAGCGCGAACTCTTCGAGCTCGAGGATGGGGTTGGGTTCGGGACCGAAGCACCGCGCGACCTTGAGCAGGACGTCGGACTGGCGGGCAAACGCGACGCGCTGGGCACGACTGCCGGGGGGTGAATCCTCGACCCGCACTTGCGCGGGCGTCTTCTTGGCCGGCTTCACCGCCTCGGCCAGGCGATCGAGCCGCTCGTCGGGGATGTCGACCATGCCCACGCCGTCGGCGCCGCGGCCGGCGGTCAGGGCGTTGAACAGCGTGGTCTTGCCGGCCCCGGCCGGGCCGACGATCGCTACGTTGACCGGCACCTACAGAACGTCCAGCTCGAACGCTTTGTGCAGGACACGCACTCCCCGCTCGACCTGGTCGCGCGCGACGAGGCAGGTGATGCGGATCTCGGACGTGCTGATCATCTCGATGTTGATGCCCGCGTCCGCGAGCGCGCGAAACATGCGCGCCGCAACGCCCGGCGTGCCGAGCATGCCGGTGCCGACGATCGAAAGCTTGGCGATGCCACCCGCGGACGAGACCCGTGTGGCACCGACTTCTTTGACCGCGGCCTTGACGAGCTTCTCCGCCGCTTTGAGGTCGGACTCCGCAACAGAGAAGGTGAGGTCGGTGTGGCCGGAGCGGCCGATGTTCTGGACGATGACGTCGACCGAGATGCCGGCGGCGCTCAGCGGCTCGAAGATCGTTGCCGCGACGCCAGGACGGTCGCGAACGCCGACGACAGTGATCTTCGCGACATTTGTCTCTTGCGCGATTCCGCGCACGCGCTGTCGATCTTCCATCGGTACGTGGGCGACGATCATCGTACCCACGCGCTCGTTGAAGCTCGACCGGACATGGATCGGCACCCCGTACAGCTCGCCGATCTCAACCGCGCGCGGGTGCATCACACGCGCGCCGACTGCCGCCATCTCGAGCATCTCGTCGTACTGGATATGGCTCAGCTTGCGCGCTGACTTCACGACGCGCGGGTCGGCCGTGTAGATGCCGTCGACGTCGGTGTAGATCTCGCAAGACTCGGCGCGTAGAGCTGCGGCCAGCGCGACAGCGGTCGTGTCGGATCCGCCGCGGCCGAGGGTTGTGATCTCGAGCTCCTCGGTCACGCCTTGAAAACCCGCGACCACGGGCACCTCCTTCCTTCGCAGTGCCTCGAGGATGCGGTCGGGCTTGATGTCCCGGATGCGCGCTCGCGAGTGGTGCTCGCTGGTCCGCACACCCGCCTGCGCGCCGGAAAGCGATACCGCCGGCACGCCCATTCCCTGCAGGCACATCGCGACGAGGGGCGCTGTGATGGTCTCGCCGTTGGCGACCAGCATGTCCAGCTCGCGCGCCGTCGGCTCCGGGTTGACGCTCTGGGCGAGCTTGATCAGGCGGTCGGTTGTATGACCCATCGCCGAGACCACGGCGACCACCTGGTGACCCTGCTCGACGGTGTTCGCGATGCGGCGGCTGACGCGGCGGATGCGTGCGGCGGTACCCAATGAGGTGCCGCCGAACTTCTGGATGATCACAACGTGCGGAACATGCCCTTGTCGGTGATCCTCGTCACGAGCGCGCGGCCGCGCAGCGGATGCGCCTCCTCCATCGCATTGGCGATGCGCAGCGCCTGGGAGACGGCGCAGAACGCAAACACGCTCGGACCCGCGCCGCAGATCGCCGCGCCGTAGGCGCCGGCCGCTTCGGCGACGTTGATCACCTCCTCGACCCACGGATAGAGGTGGAGCCGGTGCGGCTGGTGCAGGCGGTCGCGCAGGGCCTGGCCGATGAGCGAGGTGCGCTTGGAGACGATCGCCCGCACCAGGAGGGCGGTCCGCGCGGCGTTGAAGACGGCGTCGGCTAGGGGCACCTCCTGCGGGAGCACGGCCCTCGCCTTGTCGGTCGCCACCGGCTGGTGGGCGACGAACAGCGCCAGGCCCCATCCCGGGTTGGGCAGCTTCTCGTCCACCTGCTCGGAGACGACGCGGATCCCGCCCGACGCGGACGCCGCGACGTTGTCCAGGTGGCCTTCATCGGCGCCGGCGTCGATGACGTGCGACTTGACGTCCCAAGGGCTGGAAAGCGCCGACGCGGCGAGCCTGGCCGCGGCGCTGCTGCCGAGGCCGACGCCCATCGGGATCTCGCTGCGGACGCGGCCTTTCATGTTCAGCCGGGTGAAGGGGTTCTCGTGCGCGTAGAGGTAGTCGGCGCCCTCGCCCTCGTACTCCCACGCGGGCTTGGCGGCCTCGTTGGCCTCGACCTCGAGCCACAGGTCGATGGCCATCGCCATGCAGTCGAAACCGGGACCGATGTTCGCAATGGAGGCGGGAACCCTTATGCGCACGAGCCCCTCCGGCGCGCTTCGCGCGCCACCTCCCCATGAATGGGGAGGAGCCTCCGGCGCGCTTCGCGCGCCACGGGGAGGAGACTTGTTTTCACAGCTTCAAGACCTTAGCGAGTGTGCGGGCGTCTCCGTCCAGCTCAATCGGCGGTTCTACGTTTTTCAGCGCCGCGTCGGGGTCTTTGAGCCCGGAACCGGTCAGAACCACCACCGTCGTGGCGTCCTTCTGGATCTTTCCGTCCTGGACCAGCCGGATCAGCAGCGCCAGCGGCGCGGCCGAGGCAGGCTCGGCGAAAAGGCCTTCGCTGCTCGCAAGCCGGATCTGCGCGGAGAGGATCTCGGTGTCGCTGACGGCGGCGATCAGGCCCCCAGATTCATCGCGCGCGCTCGTCGCGCCCTCCCACGACGCGGGGTTGCCGATGCGGATCGCCGACGCGACCGTCCTCGGGGTCGCCACCGGTGCGCCCAGGACGATGGGGGCGGCGCCCTCGGCCTGCGCGCCGACCATGCGGGGCAGGCGCTTTGCGTGGCCTGCCTTCTGGTACTCGCAGAATCCCTTCCAGTAGGCGGTGATGTTGCCCGCGTTTCCGACCGGCAGCACCACGTAGTCGGGCGCGTCCTCCAGCTCGTCGACGATCTCGAAAGCGGCCGTCTTCTGGCCCTCGATGCGGTGCGGGTTGACCGAGTTCATGAGCGCCACCGGGTAGCGGGCGGTGACATCGCGCACGGTCTCGAGCGCCTGGTCGAAGTTGCCGCGCAGGGACACCACCTTGGCGCCGTACATCAGCGCCTGGGACAGCTTGTTCATGGCGACTTCGCCGGCAGGAACTACGACGATGGCGCGGGCGCCGGTCCGCGCCGCGTACGCGGCCATCGAAGCGGAGGTGTTGCCGGTCGACGCGCACATGAACACCTTGTGGCCGGCCTCGAGCGCCTTGGCGACCGCGACCACCATGCCGCGGTCTTTGAACGAGCCGGTCGGGTTGAGGCCCTCGTACTTGAAGTAGAGGTGCGTGAGACCCAGCGCGGGGCCGATGTGGCGACTGGGCACCAGGGGCGTCGAGCCCTCGCGAAGGTCGACCTCCGGCGTCTTCGGCGTGATTGGCAGATGGTCGCGGTAGCGAGCGATGACGCCCAACGCGCGTCCTCTATTAGAAGACGCGAAGGAAGGACGAGACGGCGCGGATCGGCTCCAGCCGCGACATCCTCTCACGCGCCTTCTGGAGGCTCTTGTCGAGCGCGGGGTGCGTCGTGACCACGAGCTCCGCCGTCTGGTCACTAGAGAAGGCGTCCTTCTGGATGAAGCTCGAGATGCTCACGCCTTCCTCGGCGAAGACCTGCCCTACGGCGGCGACGACGCCCGGCCGGTCCTCCGCCTGGATCCGGTAGTACGCGCGCGTCTTCACCTCGCCGATCGGGATGACGCCGATCCGATCGTCGAAGCTGAAGGACGGCCGGCTCTGCACGCCGCGCCGGATCGAACGCGCGAGGTCGATGAGGTCGCCGACTACCGCCGACGCGGTCGGCCTCCCACCCGCGCCGAGCCCGACGAGCAGCACCTTACCGACCAGGTCGCCCTCGACGTAGACGGCGTTTTCCGCGCCTTCGACGCGGGCGAGCGGATGGTCGAGCGGAACCAGCGCCGGATGCACTCGCGCCTCCACACGCCCGGGGTGGCGCTGCGTGTGCGCGATGAGCTTGATGGCGTAGCCCAGCTCGCGCGCGTAGCGAAAGTCGACGGGCTCGACGCCCTCGATGCCCTCGCGGTAGATGTCGTCGGGGTGGACCTTGATCTCGTAGGCGATGGAGCCGAGGATGGCGAGCTTGTATGTCGCGTCGTAGCCGCCGACGTCGTCGGTCGGATCGGCCTCGGCGTAGCCGGCGTCCTGCGCCTCCTTCACCGCTTCGTCCATGGTCAGCCCGGCCGAGGCCATGCGCCCGAGGACGAAGTTGGTCGTCCCGTTGATGACCGCGGAGACGCTCTCGATGCGGTTCGCCTGCAGGTCGGTGCGGAACGTGCTGATGAGCGGGATGCCGCCACCGACCGCGGCCTCGAAGTAGACGTCGACGTTCTTCTCGGCAGCCTGGTCGAGCAGCTGCGGTCCGTGTTTGGCCATCACAACCTTGTTGGCGGTGATGACGTGCTTGCCGGCCTGGATCGCCCGCTCGAGGTAGGAGCGCATCGGCTCGTCGCCGCCGGCGACCTCGATCACCACCTCTATCGAGGGATCGTCGAGAAGTGCGGAGGGGTCGGCGGTGAGGAGGTCGGTCGAGATCTCGATCGGCCGCCGTTTGGCGACGTCACGCACAAGCACCTTCTGCAGGCACAGCTCGACGCCGGCGCGACGCGACAGCTGCGGGCCCCACGACACCATGCGCTCCGCGACCTGCGACCCGACGGTGCCGAGGCCGATGAGACCGACGTTAAGCGGCCGCTTTGTTCCCGTCATCTGAGGCCGCTATTCTCCCTGCCGTGACGTTGATCTTGCGCGAGACCGATGTCCAGGAGCTGATCGAGATGCCGGACATCATCAGGGCGGTGGAAGCGGCGATGCGCGAGCTGGGCGAGGGCGAGGCGCAGAACGAGCCGCGGCGCAGGGCGTTTGGGCCGGGCGGATTGCTGAACGTGATGTTCGCCTCCTACCCTGGCGTCAACGCGAGTGGCATCAAGACGTACACCGTCTCGGATGGCCACGTGCGCTTCCTGGTCGTGCTTTTCAATGTCGACGGGTCGCTGCAGGCGCTGATCGAGGCCGACTTCATGGGCGCCTATCGCACAGGTGCGGCGACCGCGGTCGCGGTGAAGGCGCTGGGCAACCCGGGCGAGGCGACGGTGGCGCTGATCGGCACCGGGTGGCAGGCGGCGACCCAGGCGCTGGCACTATCGCACGTGCTCGACATCAAGGAGCTGCGCGTGTACGGACGGAACGAGGATCGCCGCGTGGCCTTCGCTGAGGAGCAGCACGAGCAGCTGGGGATCGCGACGGTCGCGGCACCGAGCCCCGAGGCGGCGATCCGCGGCGCCGACGTGGTGGTGACGGTGACCACGAGCCAGACGCCGGTATTCGATGCGGACTGGGTCGAGCCGCAGGCCGTCGTGGCCGCGGTGGGCTCCAACTTCCGCAACCGCGCGGAGGTGCCGCCCGAGCTCATCGAGCGCGCGCAGACGGTCGTCGTCGACCAGCTTGCGACGGCGATGCTGGAGAGCGGAGACCTGATCCAGGCGGCGGAAGCCGGGAAGTTCGACTGGAGCCAGGCCGTCGAGCTGGGCTCGGTCGTGGCCGGCCAGTGGGAGCGCCCCGAGCCGCCGGGGATCTCGCTTTTCGAGTCGCACGGCCTCGCGATCTGGGACGTGGCCGCGGCCACGGTCGTGCTGGCGGCCGCGCGCAAGCGCGGCGGCTACGAGGAGATCGAGCTGCTCAGCTAGTGGTGGACGTGGGTGTCGATCGGCTGCGGCGCGAGGGCCCCGATCTGCAGGTAGGAACCCACGACGAAGGCCGTGATGAGGATGACGACGAGGGCGGCGCTGGCCGCCGCGTAGATCATCCAGGGCGAAGGCCCGGCGGCGGCAAGACGGATCATCAAGTCCGACCAGTCCGGGCCACGAGGCGGGCTCCAGGTTTCAACCTCTGCCCGGATCAACCGGCTGACGTCCGCGTCTGAGGGCATGCTTTGCCCTCCCCGAGTGAAATTATCTTCCACGTAGGGCACCTTCACTAGTCGAACGCTCGGTCTTCGTTTGGTGGTCGCTCCCCATGTTCTTTCTCATGATGGCCACCGCCTTGGCGATCCTCGAAGCGACAGTTCCGGCCGGCACGCCTAGAACCTCGGCTATCTCTTCCCGGGTCAACCCCTCGTAGTAATGAAGGACGACGGCCGCCCGGAGCTTGGGGCTGAGCGCCGTCAGGGCCTTGCTGACCACGTCCCTCGCCTCGGCCCGGTCGTAGTCGCGGCGGTCGGGAGCCATGTACAGGCGGGCGGGCAGGAAGCGGGCGAGCTTCTGGCGGCGGAGATGGGAGATGGCGAGGTTGATTCCGATCCGGCGCAGCCAGGCGCCGGGAGGGGCGGTCGGGGTGTAGCGATGACGGGCGCGGTAGGCGCGGACGAATGTCTCCTGGGTCAGGTCCTCGGCGGCCGCGGAGTCGAGGACGACGGCCCGTATAGCTCTGAAGACCGAGTGGAACTCCTGGTCATAAAGCTGGCGAAACTGGGTCTTGGGGTCGAGGTGTCCACCCTCGGTCACGCCCTAAGTCTGAGGGCTGGGAAGACCGGCGCTGCCGATTTGCGACAGCGCCGGGGAGTCAGCGCCCTATCCCTTGCCCCCGCAATCGGTGGGCAGGATGCCGGTTCCAGTGACGTTGAAGGTGTTGGTCCCGACGGACACGTTGCCAAAGGCTGACGGTCCGCCCGAGAACGTGCCGATCCCGGAGATCGATACGGTGACGTTGGACGAGAACTGGCTGCTGGTCTGGCTGTGCGTCTGGGAAACGAAGCCCCCGCACGTGAACAGGCCCTGGTCGGTCTGCGTCCCGGTCACGCCAGTGCCAGTCCATGTACCTGTAACGGTCAGCGGGAAGGTGAAACCTCCGCCACCGCCACCGCCGCCTTTGGCGGGGCCGGCTCCGATAGGCGCGATGAACCCGTCACAGGCGTCGCTCGCCTCGACGGTTGCGTTCAGGGTCGCCGTGTTCAGGTCCTTGCTCACGACGAGGTCAGAGGCGGGGATGACGAAGCAGCCCGCCGCGTCAACCAGCGGTGGTTGGGTGGGGTCGGGGTCCGGGACGAAGACGAAGACCGACAGGACCGTCATCTCCTGTGCGGTGGCTCCCACGCCTCCGCGGGGCCGGACCATGAAGAGTGAGTGATCCGCCGACACGCTCACGCTCGAGTTGTCATCAGGGTTGAAAAAACTCGCGTTGGCGCTGGTGTCGTTGAACGTGAAGCGACCCGCGCCGCTCCCGAAGCCACCGGCCGCGCCGACGGAGACGACCGCCAACGAGGCCACGAGGCTGACGGCGACACCGGCAGAGACGGCGATTCGCCGAAGTAACTTCATTCCAAATCTCCTTATTGATGAAGACGTATGTCAGAACGCGTGTTGCGACATGCGGGACGCGAGTGATCTGTCCACCGGACTGCCCACCTCTAAGCACCTCCCTGTTTCTCATGGGCACCGTCTAGCCCCACCGGTGCTCTGCCCACTTAACGGCCTGGAAGTTGAGCCGTTACGTGGAGAATGTGGCGAGGGGCAATATCGCGGGACCCGGCATGCCCCCTTCTGGATAATCACTCCACCCTGGACCGATACACCGCCGCCCTTTCAGTTGCCGTCGGCGCATGTGCAGTCGCGAGCGCCGTCACGCTGGGGGTGTTCTTCGCGGTAGGCGGCAAGTTCGGCACGCTCAACGACGTGCTGAACGGCTTGCTCGCGGTGCTGAGCGGCTACCTCGCGTGGCGCCTCAGCGGGCGGACGGTCTTCGTTTACGTGGCGCTGCTCGGCGAGGTGATCGCCGTCATCGGCTCGATCCTGGTCATCTTCAACGTGACGGGCTTCTTCCTGGCCGGCCTGGTCTCGAGCCTGGGTTTCGCCCTGATCGGGCTGTGGCTTCTCACCTACTGCTGGTCGCTCGAGGCGAGCTCGCTGCGGTGGCTTGGCCTGGCAGCCGGCGCGCTCATGGTGATCGGCATCGCGGTCATCCCCGGCATCGTGCTGCGGCTCGACGACATGAGCAAAGCGCCGCCGTGGATCTGGGTGGGGTTCGTGAGCTGGCTCGGTATCTACGTTGCTTATCCCGCGTGGGCGATCTGGTCAGGTCTCGCCAACCAATCAGCCCGATAACACGAACCCGCTAGATGGTGGGCCGTAGTTTCCGTAACGCGAACCAGTCGGCAATTGTCGGGCAGAGGATTGCGCTCAGCCCGGACTGGCCCTTCATTCTCGCCTACGTTGTAGAAAACCCCGACCCTGGACGCCTCTCGCTTCGTGCAGCTCGTTGCTACCATCGCCGTGCGTGACCCGATCGGCTCGCGTCGCAGTACATGAATGAGGTGGAGCATGGGTGATGTTGATGAGTTCCTCGCAGCCGTCATGCCACGACAACGCCAGGCTGACCTAGCACTCCTCAACGGGGACTCGGGACAGCGAAAGATGCTGTGGTCCCACGAGAATCCGGTCACGGTATTGGGCGCGGCAAAGACCGTGAGCGGCTGGCCCGAAGTCGAGGGTCTGTTCGACTGGCTGGCGTCGAACTTCTCGAACGGTGCCACGTACGAGCTGAACGTGACCGCTGCCGGCGTCAGCGGCGATCTAGGTTACATCGTCGGCGCCGAGCACTCCAGTGCATCGGTTGGTGGTGAGCCACTCGCCCCAATCGCGCTCCGGGTCACGCTGATCTTTCGACGCGAGGCCGGCGAATGGAAGGAAATTCACAGACATGCCGACCCGATACCCGGCGTCCCATCGACGCACGAGCAACTGGGTCGTTTCAGGTAGCCGGAGCGGTATCCAGAGAGGCGAAATGGCGAGTCAAGCGGTGGGCCGCGGTTTCCATTAACTAGAACCACGCGCACGTTGCACGCCGCCGAATCGCCGCTCTGACCCCGCTCTGTGGTGGGCGACCCGGGACTCGAACCCGGATGGGTTACCCCACACGCCCCTCAAACGTGCGCGTCTACCAGTTCCGCCAGCCGCCCGGCTAAGCCGGTTGATTTTACCGGTCGCTCGGCTCTTCCGACATCGCGAGGAGGGTGGTCACGGTGGACCAGTTGCGCGAGGTTGCGATGACGCCAAGCGACTTGCCGCCGAGCCTCTCCCATAGCGGCGAGCGGCCGATACCTTCGGGGTGCCAGGAGTAGATCTCTCTGTCGTGGACGGCGAATCGCTCCGATGGGCCGGCCACTTCGCGGAGCTTCTTCTTGATGGGCGCCGGCAAGCTGGAACCGAGGAAGGTCACAAGGTGACGCTTGGGGTCCTTCGCCACGCTGCCCAGCGGGTTGCGCCTGACCACTTGCTCGAACTGGACGTGCGAGCGCACCACGACAGCGATGTCGAGACCGAACTCCTTCTTGATCAGTGCGTGGACGCGCGACGCGACGCGATCGGGCGATGCCGTGCTGGTCAGGACGACGTTGCCGCTCTGGACGTAGGTCTTCACGTCGCCAAAGCGTGCGGCCTCCAGCGCTGCCCGCAGCGCCGGCATGGCGATGCGGTTGCGCTTGACGATGTTGATCCCACGAAGCAAGACGATGTGACGCGGCACGATGCTCAGGCGTCGATCATCACGAGGCCGGCACCCTGAGGAGGCGCGTCGCGGTCATCGCCGCGATCGTTCTGGTCGTCGTGATTGGCGCCGTCATCTTCCTGGTCGCGCGCGCATTCAGCACCGGCGAGGCTCAGGTCGTCCTCAAGCGGCACTGCCATTCGGATGGCGGCTTGCCTGACCCCGCCTGCACGCCAGGCGCCATCGATCCGCGCGTGACGCAGGCCAACATCGCGACCACGATCTGCGTGCGCGGCTACACCGCGAAGGTCCGGCCGCCGGCGGCTTACACGAGCGCGCTCAAACGCCTCCAGATCGCGCAGTACGGCTACGCCGACACCGACCCCTCGCATTACGAAGAGGACCACCTGATCCCGCTCGAGCTCGGCGGCAGCCCGGCCGACGTGAAGAACCTTTGGCCCGAACCGGAGAGTGGCGATGCGTCCGCCGGTGACAAGGATCGCGTCGAGAACCTGCTTCGTGTTCGCGTGTGCGCAGGGTCGACGACCCTGGCCGAGGCGCAGTCTGCGATCGCGCGAGACTGGCGCTCGGCGGCCTGAGCGCGGAGTGCCCGCTGAGGGATTCGAACCCCCGACCCTCTGTTCCGAAGACAGATGCTCTAGTCCCCTGAGCTAAGCGGGCTTGCCGAAATGGTATGGAACCCGCACTGTGCCCGCGAAACACGCGTTTTGCGCAAACCGTGTGGATCGAGAGTCCACCAGACGCGCATTTTGCGCAAACCGTGCTGATCGAGAGTCCACCAGGTGCGCGTTTTGCCCAAACCGTGTGGATGGCCGGACCGGGCTCAGACTACCGCGACGTATCGCTCGTGGTTCAGTCCCCAGGCCGCGTACCGCATCAAACCCATCGCCCGGTAGCGCCGCCGCCCCGCCACCGTAGCCCTCGCCTCGATCGCCTCTCGCAGTGCTTTCGGCGTCGTGCCGGCAAACTCCGTGTACGCGCGGCCGACGGCGTCGAGGATGTGCGCGTCCGATCCGCCGAGCTCGGCCGATTCCAGCCCGAGGTTGAGCCGGCGGGCCAGGTGGTTGAAGAAGTAGAAGCCGGGCGTCGCGTTCTCGACCTCGATGGCATCGAACTCGAGCTCCGCCGCCAGCCAGCCCACGCCGTGCACGCGACCGCCGCGCGAGCGGCGCTGCGTCCTCCAGAACGGGTGGACCGCCACCGCCAGCCCGCCCTGATCGTGGATCTGGTGGACCGTCGCCGCCGCGGACATCCCGGGGCGGACGCGTTTGGTCAGAAACAGGCCGACGATGTGGCCGTCGCGGCTCGAGACCTCCTCGCCGATGACGACGTGAAGGCGGCCGCGGCGCGCGGCGTGGTCTGCGGCCCGCAGTGCGCCGTCGATCGTGTCGTGGTCGGTGACCGCGATCACGTCGAGCGGAGACAGGCGCGCGTGCTCGACCAGCTGGTGGGGAGTTGGCCACCCGTCGGACGCCGTGGTGTGCATGTGGAGGTCGGCCCGTCCCCGGGTGAGCATGGGTGTGCATCCTACCCTTGCCGGGCTTACCATCGAGCTACTTAGACCGACCTCTGGGGAAAACGAGAGTGGAGGTGGCGGCCGTGGAAGGCTTGATGCAGGACTACGAGCTCAGTCTCCAGCACGTGCTGTGGCGGATTGAGCGACTGCACCAGAGGCGACAGGTGGTGACCAAGCGCGACGAGGACATTCACCGCACCAGCTACGGCGAGATGGTGCCCCGCATCAACCGCCTTGCCGGCGCCCTGAAGCGGGTCGGCGTGAAACCCGGCGACCGCGTCGCGACGCTCGCCTGGAACAACAACCGGCACCTGGAGCTGTACTACGCGGTCCCCTGCATGGGCGCGGTCCTGCACACGCTCAACCTCCGGCTGTTTCCGCAGCATCTCGAATTCATCATCAATGACGCGGAAGACAAGGTTTTATTTGTCGACCAGTCGCTGCTTCCGCTGCTCAAACCGCTGCAGGGGAAGATCCCGAGCATCAAGACTTTCGTCCTGATGGCCGAGGGGCCCGCGCCGGCCCAGGACGGGCTCCCGCAGATGCTCGACTACGAGACGCTGCTGGCGGCGGAAAGAGAGAACTATCCGTGGCCGAAGCTGTCGGAGCGGATGGCGGCGGCCATGTGCTACACGTCCGGCACGACCGGCAACCCGAAGGGCGTCGTCTACTCGCACCGCTCGCAGTTCATCCACACGATGGGCGTGCTGCAGGGTGACAACCTGGGGCTGACCGAGAACGAGACGCTGCTCCCGGTCGTCCCCATGTTCCACGCCAACAGCTGGGGCCTGCCCTACGCCGCCGGCATGGCGGGCACCAAGGTCGTCTTCGCCGGTCGCTTCTCTGCGGACCCGAAGTCCCTGGTCGAGCTGGCCGAGCAGGAGGAGGTCACCTTCCTGGCCGGGGTGCCCACCGTCTGGATCGCGCTCGCCAACTACTTGAAAGAGAGCGGCAAGCGCCTGCCGAGGGTGCGCACGGTCGTGTGCGGCGGCTCGGCCGTCCCACAGACCCTCATGGAGACGATGGACTCGCTCGGCCTGCGCATCCTCCATGCCTGGGGCATGACCGAGACCTCGCCGCTGGGCAGCGTGGCGCGGGTGGCCGCGGAGACGAAACCCGAAGACGAGCTGAAGCTTCGCCTGACGCAGGGTCGTGTCGCGCCCGGGGTCGAGCTGCGGATCACCGACCCGAGCACGGGCGAGGAGCTGCCGTGGGACGGCGTCGCGTTCGGCGAGATCCAGGTCCGCGGGCCGTGGATCGCCCGCGGCTACCACAACGGCTACGACCCGGACAAGCTGACCGAGGACGGCTGGTTCCGCACCGGCGACGTCGCCAGGGTCACCCCGGACGGCTACATCGTGATCGTCGATCGGACCAAGGACGTGATCAAGTCGGGCGGGGAGTGGATCTCGTCGGTCGAGCTCGAGAACGCGGTCATGGCGCACCCCAAGATCATCGAGGCGGCGGTCATTGGGCTGCCCCACCCCAAGTGGGACGAGCGCCCGGTCGTCTACGCGGTGGCCAAGCCGGAGTTCAAGGGCCAGGTCACCCAGGAGGAGGTCATCGACTTCCTGCGCGAAAAGGTCGCCAAGTGGTGGTTGCCGGACGAGGTGCGGTTCATCGACGAGGTGCCCAAGACGTCGGTCGGCAAGTTCGACAAGAAGGTGCTGCGGGCAAACGCGGTGCCGATCCAGGAGGCTGTGCAACAGGAGGCGCGCAAATGAGCATTGGCTCGGGGGTTCGTCAGCATCGCATCGCTCGCGACAAGTTCCACTTCAAGTGGGACAACTCGCTCCCGCCGGCCGTCGAGATCGAGCCGGGTGACATCGTCCACTTCGACGCCGAGGAGGTGACGGCCGGCCAGCTCAAGAATGGCGACCCGGCCTCGAAGCTCGGCCAGCTCGACTTCAACCGGCTGTACCCGCTTGGGGGGCCGGTTTACGTCAATGGCGCCGCGCCCGGCGACGCGCTCGAGGTGGAGATCCTCGAGCTGAAGCCGGGGTCCTGGGGCTGGAGCGCGCTTATCCCCGGCCTGGGACTCCTGGCCTCGGACTTCCCAGAGCCATACGTCCGGTACTTCGACCTCGGCGACCGCACCTCGGCCGAGCTGCGCCACGACGTGCACATCCCGCTCGCGCCGTTCTGCGGCACGATGGGCGTGGCCACCGACGACAGCGGACCGATCGACGTCCTGCCGCCGACCAAGGGCGCGGGGAACATCGACACCCGGCACCTGACCGCAGGGACGAAGCTCTACCTTCCGGTCTTCGTGCCTGGTGCGCTGTTCTCGGCAGGCGATTGCCACGCCGCGCAGGGTGACGGCGAGGTCTGCGTTACCGGGATCGAATGCCCGATGACGTTCTCACTCCGATTTGGAGTGGTCAAGGGCGGCTCGCCACGCCCGTGGAGCTATCACTTCGTCACGCCTCCAGTGCCGCTCCAGCCACGGAGCGACGCCGCGGGCTATCACTCCGTGTGCGCCCTGGGCCCGGACCTGATGGAGAACGCGCGCAACGCCGTCCGCTACACGATCGACTGGCTGGTGGCCGACCACGGACTCGGCCGGGAGGACGCCTACATCCTGTGCAGCCTGGCGGGGGATCTGCGGATCAGCCAGATCGTCGACCAGCCGAACTGGGGCGTCTCCTTCTATCTCCCGCTGAGTGTCTTCAGCTAGCTGCCTTTGAGGGTGTCCAGGTAGGGGACCACCCCTCTCGACTGTGCTGGCTTCGCGGACCGAGTCACCCTCCCCGGCAGGCGGGGAGGGGAAGCGGTGAAGTTGGCGGGTTTGCCCGGTGCTGTCGGGCATACTGACAACCCCATAGATCCCAAGGTGAGTACCACACAGCTAGGGAAGTACCCGATCGAAGCCGAGCTCGGGCGCGGTGCCATGGGAGTGGTGTACCGGTCGACGCACCCTCGCCTCGAGATTCCGGTCGCCATCAAAGTGCTCTCCGATCAGTACTCGAGCGACCCGAGCTTCCGCCAGCGGTTCCACCGCGAGGCCGCCACGGTCGCCTCCCTCAACCACCCGGGCATCGTCCGCGTCTACGACTTCGACGAGGACGGGCCCGTCCTCTTCATCGTCATGGAGTGGGTCGACGGGCGATCGATGCGGTCGTGGCTCGACGAGTACGGCCGTTTCAGCGTCGACGTGTCGGTCGACCTGATCCAGCAGCTGCTGTCAGCGGTTGGCGTCGCGCATGACTACCAGATCGTCCACCGCGACCTGAAGCCGGACAACATCCTGATCTCGAATCGCGGCAAGACCAAGATCCTCGACTTCGGCATCTCCAAGCTGATCGACGACAAGCACCGGTTGACGGCGACCGGGAGCATGGTCGGCACGCCGGCCTACATGGCGCCTGAGCAGGTGAAGGGAGAGCCAGTCGACGAGACCGCCGACATCTACTCGCTGGGCATGATCCTGTACGAGCTCCTGCACGGCGAGCCGCCCTTCACGGGCCCGCTGCCGGCTGTGCTTCACTCCCAGGTTTTCGACCGGCCGCGCGCGTCGACGGCGATCCCCTCTCCGATCATGGATATCGTCTGGCGCGCCACAGCCAAGGACCCCCTGCAGCGCTTCAAGACGTGTGAGGCATTCGCCGGCGCCTTCCACTACATGCCGAAGGCGGCGGTCGCGCATCCGCCGGCCGGCGCCATCGCCGTCCAGCCCGCCGTCGAGGACCAGGTTGAGGAAGCGGTCGAGGAACCCCAGCCCCTCCCCACGCGGACCGACGGCCAGAAGCCTGCGGGCGTCTGCACCTACTCCGACTGCGGCGAGCGCCGGGGCTGGGCCTGCGCCTACCAGGACATGACCGGGCGTAAGTGCAACACCTGGTGGTGCCGGCGCCATATCCAGTTCATCGAGCGGACACCTTTCTGCCCGCGGCACGCCAGCGTCATCCGCGCCCTCGCGCCGACCGCCAACACCATCTTCGAAATCAAGAACCGACCGGCGGTCGATGACCGCGCGCTGCCGCTGGCCGCCCTGGTCGCCGAGGACGTCGACAAGGACGTCACCGAGCTCGTCCGCCGCCGCTACCAGAACCGCAAGGACGTGACCATCGCGCGCGACCGCACCGTGCGCCAGACCTGGTCCGGCCGCAACGACGTCGCGTGGGAGCGCAGCTGGGCAGCGCTGAAGAGCCAGGGCTACCTGATTCGCATCGCGGTCCGCGTCGCCGCCGAGGAGCCCGACATGGTGCAGCTTCTGATCGGCAACACCGTCGTCTTCAAAGACGTCCCCGACTGGATCACACGCCGGCGCGAGGGCGAGTCGCCCGACCACGCCGACCGCGCGCGATTCGGCAAGAAGCTTTTCGCCGCCATCCTCGAGCACGTCGACTCGCCACGACCCGTCCCATCCGCAACGCCGGCGACCAACAGCCGCCAGATGGAGCCGCCGCCCCCTCCGGAGATCAACCGCACCCTTATCGAGGGCATGGTGCTCCGGCTCGCCGCCTCGTCGACCAAGATCACCGGTTACGAGGTGGCGGAGGCGCTGGCGCTGCCCTTCGGGGCCATCGAGCCCATCCTCAAGGCCCTGACGAGCTCCAACTTCCTGGACGCGCTCGGCCTGGCGCAAGAGCAGGGTCCCTGGCTCGGCCGGCCGCTGCCCGAGCGCATGGCCTACTCGATCACCAGACAGGGACGCGCACAGAGCGACCAGCTTGCGGACGCGAGCACGCGTTACATGGGCCCCGCGCCTGTCTCAATGCAGGAGTACAAGGCAGTGCTGGCCGAGGCCGCCAAGCCGGGCACGCTCGACCTCGTGAAAGTGAGCCTGGCGCTGAGCGGAATCGAGCTCGCGCCCGGCGTCATGGAGGCGGTGCGGGCGGCGGTCAACTCCCGCTCGTCCATCTTCATTTACGGCGCGCCGGGCAACGGCAAGACGACGCTCGCCCGCCGGATCCCCTCCCTGCTCGGCGGCCCGGTCCTGCTCCCGGTCGCCCTCGACATTGGCGGCGGCGAGGTGATGACCATCTTCGACGGAGCCGTCCACCGCCCGGAGGCGAACCAGCCGGTGGACAAGCGGTGGCGCCGGGTCGCCCGACCCCTCGTCCAGGTCGGCGGCGAGTTCCAGCTCGAGATGTTCGATCCCACGTGGGAGGCGGGCAGCCGCGTCTACGGCGCGCCGCTGCAGGTGAAGGCCAACGGCGGTGTCCTCCTGATCGACGACCTCGGCCGCCAGCGCGTCTCGCCGAAGCAGATCCTCGACCGCCTCCTGGTTCCGCTCGAACAGGACACGGACTTTCTGAACCTCACCTCCACTGGGCGCAAGGTCGAGATCCCGTTCCGCGCCCAGCTCGCGCTGTCGACGAACCTCAAGCCCGCGGAGCTGCTCGACGAGGCCTACCTGCGCCGCCTCGCCTACAAGGTGCTCATGCCCGACCCGACGTGGGAAATGTGGTGTCGCATCTTCGAGCGGGAGCGCGAGCGGCTGACCATCCCGCCCGCGCCGGAGGCGTTGGGGATGATCCAGACGCTCTACGGCGGCAGGCCGCTGCGCGGCAACCACCCGCGCGACTTGCTCGAGCGCCTGGTCGACGTCTCGTCGGCCCGAGGCGTCCGGCCGCAGCTCACACCCGAGCTGGTCGAGGCGGCCTGGAACACGCTGTTCGTCGCCTCCTAGCCACCGGCGAATCGCCCTGCACGGACGCGATGAAGGGCCTGGGTATACTCACCTTTCGCCTCGTTTCGCGGCGGTGGCGGAATGGCAGACGCGCTAGTTTCAGGAGCTAGTGACCGCAAGGTCGTGGAGGTTCAACTCCTCTCCGCCGCACCAGAGCGTTAGCTCGCGAAACAAGTAGCCTTAACGAAGGTGCTGGAACAGCAACGCCTCGACCGGCTCGCCGAGCTCACGATCAAAGTCGGCGCCAACATCCAGGCGGGCCAGCTCGTGATCATCACCGGCTACGTCGAGCACGCCCCGCTCATGCGCGCCATCGCCCGCGCCGCCTACCGCGCCGGCGCCCGCCGCGTCGACCACCAGTACGTCGACCGCCACTTCACACGCGCGATGATCGAGCTCGGACCCGAAGAGTCGCTGGGCGAGACGCCGCCCTGGCTCATGACCATGCTGCAGACGCTGGAGCGGCAGAAGGGCGCGTACATCCAGCTCAGCGGCGACCCCGAGCCGCAGCTGCTCGCCGACCTGCCGGGTGAGCTCGTCGGCAAGGCGCACGCGCACGAGTTCCGCCACGAGTGGATCCGCCTGGTCAGCGAGCGCGCCGTCAACTGGACAATCGTCCCGGCGCCGACTCCAGCCTGGGCGCACCAGGTCTTCGGCCGCCCGGACACCGACGCGCTATGGGACGCGATCGAGAAGGCGCTGCGCCTCGACGAGCCCGACCCTGCCGCCGCGTGGCGCAAGCACGTGGAACGCCTCCACAGCCTCGCCAGGGCGCTGACCGAGCGCCGCTTCGACGCGCTGCGCTACCGCGGCCCCGGCACCGAACTCACGATCGGCCTATTGCCGAGCTCGCGCTGGGAAGGCGGGGGTGACCAGACCCGCGACGGCGTCCCGTTCGTGGCCAACCTGCCGACAGAGGAGGTCTTCACGTCACCCGACTGCAGGCGCGCCGACGGACACATCCGGGCGACGCGACCGCTCGAGATGCGCGGCACGATGGTCCAGGACCTGGCGTTCGAGTTCCGCGCCGGACGCATCGTCAAGGTCGACGCATCGAGCGGCGCCGACGTGGTCCGCGCCGAGCTCGCGATCGACAACAACGCAAGCCACCTCGGCGAGGTGGCGCTGGTCGACGGTTCGTCGGCGGTGGGGCGGCTCGGCCTCACTTTCAACAACACGCTCTTCGACGAGAACGCAACGTGCCACCTCGCCTACGGCGCCGGCTTCGAGTTCTGCGTCGAGGACCCGAAGGACCGCATCGAAGGCCTCAACGAGTCCGCGGCCCACACCGATTTCATGGTCGGCGGGCCGGAGGTCGACGTCGAGGGCAAAGACAGAAGTGGCGCGTGGATCCCGATCCTGCGCCACAACGAATTCCAGATCAGCGGCTGAGGACTTTCTCCAGCTGCTCCTTGTTCATGCGCGAGCGACCCTTGATGCCGCGCTTCTTGGCCTCGTTGCGAAGCTGGTCGTAGGTCCGGCCACCAGAGCCGCGATGTGAGCGCAGCCCGCCGCGGCGGCCAGGCGACAGGTCCTTCAACGACGTCTGGCTTGACTCTCGGGCTTCACCGTGCTGTGCGCGTTCCTTGTTCACGGTGCGCGCCGCAATCTCTTTGGCCGTGCCTTCACCGGCGCCTCGCTCGAGCAGCCCTTCTTTGATGTGCTCGTACTGGCGCTCACGCTTGTCGCTCCATGCGCTTTGCGGCATGTCCCACACCCCCTTTTCGTTCTTTCTTGACAACGCGCCGGCCAATCCATTCGACTGAGCGAGTTTTGAGCACCACCTACGACCAGCTGAGAGTCCTCTACCGGACTGTCCTGCTCTTCGCGACGGTGGGGCTCGTCATCCTGGCCATCGGCGTCATCCAGTTCGCGTATTTCGAGCCGTTCGGACAGTCGACCGGCTTGACGGCGCGGATCGTGGGCGTGCACGTGTACAACTCCGACAGCGGCAAAGTAGAGGGACCCGACCGCTCTGAGTTTCCGCGTGACGTCGAGTTCGCAGCGGTGGTCGACTGGTCATCGCTGCCCGACAACGTCGTCGTCGACGCGCGCTGGTATGACAACTTTGGCACAGTGCGCGGGCAGGTCGGCCCGGGGACGCCGGCGTCGCTCGCCGACAAGACGATCGTGCCCGTGCTCGTGCCGGAGGGCTACCACTTCATCTTGCCGGGTCGCTACACGCTCGTGGTCGAACGCCTGCAGCAAGACCGCGCTGTCGAGGTCCTGGCACGCCGGTTCGTCCGGGTGGACCGCTAGTGGTCGCGCCCCCTGCCGCCAACCCACAGTCGCGACTTCGTCCGGCCCGCTACTGGACCGCGCTCACGCTCGCCGTGCTCATCGTCGTGGCGCTGGTCACAAGCTCGATCCTCAACTATGTCTACCTCGACACCATCTCCGGCCGGACGTCGCTGTACGGCCTGCTCGCGGTCGCCCTGGTCGCCTTCGGGACCTTCATCCTCGTCCGCGCCTACAACCGCGACCCCGCGATGCGGCGCAAGAACCTCATCCGGGCCGCGGTCCTCATCGGGCTCGGGGTCCTTCTGTGGCTGCTCATCATCGACGTGTTCCTGTTCACGCAGTCGGCGGGGCCGCTGGTGGCCGCGGTCTGCGCGCTCGTGTGCCTGCCGACGACCGCCTTCGGCCTGGTCGTTGTCCGCCGGCTCGACCGCAACCACAAGGAACCGTGGCGACTCGTCCTCGTCGCGGCGGCGTGGGGAGCCATCGTCGCCACCAGCCTCGTCGTCTGGGGCGAGACGCTCTGGCAGTCGACGGCGCAGCACGCGCTGGTGCCAGGGCCGGGCCTCGACACGTCGCTCGCGTTCATGGCCGGAATCCTGGAGGAGCTCAGCAAGGGCGCGGCCGTGCTTCTGCTGTTCCTGGTCATGCGCAACGAGTTCGACGACGTCGTCGACGGCATCGTCTACGGGGCGGCGATCGGTCTCGGCTTCAACTTCCTCGAGTCGATCAGCTACATGACCAACGTCTACGCGATCTTCGCGCCCGAGGGATTCGGCACCGCAGCAGCGGCAATCCAGTGGTACTTCCGTCAGGTGCTCGGACTCTTCTTCGGCCACGCGACGTATACGGCGTTCATCGGCGCGGGCGTCGGCATCGCGCGCCAGCTTCCCAACATGCGGCAGAAGGTCCTTGCCATCGTCGCCGGCTTCGTCGTCGCGATCGCCGGCCACTTCGCATGGGACGCGTGGGCCGCCCTTTTCCCCGTCGACACGACCGTCTTCGTGATCGTCGAGATCCACCTCCGGACCCTGATCCTGAGCGGTCCCTTCACCGCGGCCTTGCTCGCGCTTCTGATCTTCGGCATCCGCTACGAGGGCCAGAACCTCCGCGACCAGCTGCAGAAAGAGGCGGCGACCGCTCAGGGCGCGATCCTGCCGGAGGAGGTGGCTGTCCTCGCCAGCCCGTGGCAGCGGTTGAAGCAGCGGCTGCAGGCGCTGAGCCGGCAGGGCGTGCGCGCGTACTTTCGGGTGTCGCAGCTGCAGACCGCGCAGCTCGACCTGGCGATGGAGCGGTGGCACCGTGAGCGCAAGGAGATCGACACGCCGCTGGAGGCCGAGCAGAAGCTGCGCGAGCGCGTGATCCAGCTCCGCCACTGGGTGGCCGCCGCCTAGCTCAAACCACCGAGTGCCGGCATTCGGACGTTTCGACGCTCGGAATTACGTCCCACTGCCGGCACTCGCGGGTATTCAGGCCGCCGTAGGATCACGGCAAGGTGCCACGGCTCGTCCCGATGTCGTCTGTCGACGCTGCCTGGTTGGGGATGGAAGACCCGACCAACCTGATGATGGTCACCGGCGTCCTGATCCTCGACGGCAAGGTCGACATCAAACGCCTGCGCGCCGTCCTCGACAAGCGCCTCGCCCCCTTCGGCCGTTTCCACCAGCGCGTGGTCAGGCCCCGCACCCGCGCCAGCCTCCTCCACTGGCAGGACGATCCCCGCTTCGACATCGACAACCACGTCAGCCACGTCGCCCTCCCCGACCCCGGCGGCGACAAAGCCCTCCGCGAGCTCGTCAGCGAGCTCATGAGCACGCCCCTCGACCCCACCAAAGCCCTCTGGCACGTCCACGTCATCGACGGCTACGACACAGGCTCGGTCGTCCTTGCCCGCATCCACCACTCCATAGCCGACGGCATCGCGCTCGTCCGCGTGATGCTCTCACTCACCGACGCGACCCCGGCTGCGGCGCCCGGGAGAAGGCGCACCGAGCACACGAACACGAACCACTCGGCCGGCCCGCTCGACTGGTTGCCACAAGCTGTCGGCCGCGGGGCGGCAGCGGGACAGTCCCTCCTCGACAACCCCGGACGGGTCGCCGACCTCGCCAGGCTCGGCGCCCAGGGCGCCTTCCGCCTTGGCCGCCTCGTCGCCCTACCGCCCGACCCAAGAACCGCCTTCAAAGGCGCGCTTGGAAGACGCAAGCGCGCGGCCTGGTCCAGTCCCGTCCCCCTAGAAGACTTCAAGAAGATCGGCGCGGCCTTCGGCGCCACCGTCAACGACGTCCTCGTCGCGACCGCGACCGGCGCCCTCCGCCGGTACCTCGAACGCCGCGGTGAGAACACGGCCGGCGTCGAGATCCGCGCCTCGGTTCCCGTCAACCTGAGGCCGCCCGACCAGGCCCACAAGCTCGGCAACTCCTTCGGACTCGTCTTCCTGACGCTGCCCGTCGGCACGACCGACCCGGTCAAACGCCTTCGCGCCATCAAGAAGGAGATGGACGAGCTCAAGCGCTCGCCCGAGGCACTCGTCGCCTTCGGCGTGCTCAACCTCCTGGGCATGGCGCCGGTAGAGGTGGAGAAGCTAGGCCTCCGCTTCTTCGGCAGCAAGGCCACCGCGGTCCTGACCAACGTCCCCGGCCCCCGCGAGCCCCTCTACCTCGCGGGACGCAAGCTCCACAAGGTGATGTTCTGGGTGCCGCAGTCGGGGCGCCTCGGGCTCGGCATCAGCATCCTTAGCTACGCCGGGGGCGTGATGCTGGGGGTGGCGACCGACGAAGGCCTGGTGCCCGACCCCGAGCGCATCGTCGAGGCCTTCGGCCAGGAGTTCCAGGCCCTCAAGGCGGCCGCCAAACGAGCTCAAAAGAAGGCACGCGTTTAGATTTCTGTTACTTGGTAATCTTGTAAGCACGAAATGGCAGACCCCATCACCGAACAGCAAGCCCTCGACGCTTACTCGGCGATCGTCACCTCGGTCGCGGAGAAGGTCCTCCCCGCCGTCGCCAGCATCCGCATCGGCCGCGGCGCCCGCGGCTACGGAGGGGCCGGCTCGGCCGTGGTCATCACCCCCGACGGCTTTCTCGTCACCTCGGCCCATGTCGTCGCCGCCGGCAACCGCGCGACCGCGTCCTTCATCGACGGCAACGAGTACGAGGTCGACGTCGTCGGCGCCGACCCGCTGTCCGACCTGGCGGTCGCCCGCGCGCGGGCGGCCACCCTGCAGCCGGCAAGCATCGGCAACGCCGAGCAGCTCCGCGTCGGCCAGCTCGTCGTCGCCATCGGCAACCCGATGGGCTTTTCGGGGTCCGTCACGTCCGGGGTCGTCAGCGGGTTAGGCCGCTCGCTGGCGACCGCAGACGGCAACGGCCACCGGCGCTTCATCGAGGACGTCATCCAGACCGATGCCGCGCTCAACCCCGGCAACTCCGGGGGCGCGCTCGCCGATGCGCAGGCGCGACTCATCGGCGTGAACACCGCGGTCGCGGGCATGGGCCTCGGCCTTGCGGTGCCGATGAACGCGACCACGCAAGCCATCCTCGCTGCGTTGATGCGCAACGGTCGCGTCCGCCGCGGCTACCTCGGTATCGCCGGCGGCACAAGGCCGCTGCCGCCACACGTCGCCGAGAGGCTCGGCCGCAAGGCGGGCGTCGAGGTCCACGAGGTCGTCGCGGGCAGTCCCGCGGCGGGGGGTCAGCTGCGCGGCGGCGACGTGATCGTCTCTGTCGGAGAGGCCGGCGTCAGCAAGGCCGGCGACCTGCAGCGGCTGATGGTCGAGGCCGCGATCGGCAAGAAGCTGAAGCTCACCGTGCTCCGAGGCGACCGGCTGATCGACCTCGACGTCATCCCCGTCGAACTGAGCTAAAGGCTCGGGCCGGAAGACCCTCGCCGGATCTTCGGCGCCCATGCAGCCCATTTTCGGGCTCAGCTCCTGCGCTGCTCGCTCACGAATTTCCAATGCGCTCGCTCCGCTGCTCGTCGCTTCGCCCGAATCTGGGCCACCTGGATCGCCGAATCTCTCGGCGAGGGCTTCCGCCCGACCCTTACACTTTCGCCCGCCGTGGCGAAAGCGAAATCGGTGCGCGAGCTGCTTCGCGCCCGCGTCGGTCCGGACGGATTTCAGATGGCCTCGGTCGACCCGGATTCATCACCGGGTCTGAAGGGCGGCAAGCAGAGGGCCCTCCGCGAGATCAAGAAGGACGTGCCCGTCCTCTTCGGCCTCCACGAGCGCCTCTACGCCGAGAGCAAGCAGTCGCTCCTCGTCGTCCTCCAGGGCATGGATACCGCGGGCAAGGACGGCACGATCACGCACGTCGTCGGCAACTTCAACCCGCAGGGCGTCCTCATCACCGCGTTCAAGGCGCCCTCGCCCGAGGAACGGAGGCACCACTTCCTGTGGCGAATCCGGAAGTGCGTGCCCGAGGTGGGAGACGTCGGCATCTTCAATCGCTCGCACTACGAGGACGTGCTGATCGTTCGCGTGCACAACCTCGCGCCGGCAAAGGTGATCGACAAGCGCTATGGCGAGATCAACGATTTCGAGAACGAGCTGGTCAGGGGCGGCACCAGAATCGTGAAGATCTGCCTTCACATCTCTTATGAGGAGCAGCGCAGCCGGCTGATCGACCGTCTCGAGAATCCCGACAAGCGCTGGAAGTTCAACGAGCACGACATCGACGAGCGCGCCCTCTGGGAGGACTACATGAGCGCCTACGGGATCGCCATCTCCCGCTGCTCGCCGCCCGAGGCGCCGTGGTACGTGGTCCCGGCCAACAACAAGGCCTACCGGAACTGGGCGGTGAGCCAGATCCTCGCGGAGACCCTGGAGGAGATGAACCCCCAGTACCCGCGCCCCAAGCTCGACATCAAGCGGCTCCTGAGGCGCCTGGCGAGCAGTTAGCCCTTGACGGCCCCCAGAGACAGCCCCTGGACGAAGCGGTCCAGGAAGAAGTTGTAGGCCAGCGCCACCGGTATGGCGACCAGAACAGCGGCCGCCATCAGCGACTGCCAGAAGAACACGTCGCCGCGGATGAGCTCCGTCGGCACGCCCGCGCTCACCGTCATGTTGTCCGATGACGAGATGAACGCGACGGCGTAGATGAAGTCGTTCATCGTGAACGCGAAGGTGAAGATCACGACGGTGAACAGCCCTGGCACCGACAGGGGCAGCACGGTGCGCACCAGCGCGCCCGCCCGGCTGTAGCCGTCGACCATCGCCTGCTCCTCGATGTCACGCGGAATCGAACGAAAGAATCCGACCAGCAACCAGGTCGAGAACGGCGCGGTCAGCGTCGGGTACACGAGGACGAGCGACCAGATCGTGTCCTGCAGGCCGAGGTCGGCGACTATGCGTGACAGAGGGAGGAAGAGCAGCGTCGGCGGGACTAGGTAGAAGACAAAGACGGTCATCGCGATGCGTCCTCCCCACTGCCCGGTCAGCCGAGCGATCGCGTACGCGGCCGGCACGCTGATGGCGAGCGTGATCGCGACCACGATGACGCCGATCTCCACGCTGTTCCGGACAAAGGTCAGGAAGGCGGTGTCGGTGAACAGCACCTTCACGTGCGAGAAGGTCGGAGGCGAGTTGTACAGGAACGGCACGTGACCGACCGTGTAGAGGTCGCCGTCGTCCTTGAACATCGTGAAGGCGGCCCAGGCAAACGGAAAAGCGGCGAGCACCACGAACACCACCAGCACCGCCCATCGAGAGAGGGGAACCAGGGGCGACCGCGCGACCATCAGACCACGTCCACGCGTGAGGCCCGGCGCAGCATGAGGATGCACACACCCAGGAGCACCGGGAACATGAAGATGCCGATCGCCGCGCCCTGGGCGAGGCTGCCGCCCTGGATACCGGTGTAAAAAGACCAGCTTCCCAGCACCTGCGTCGTGGTACCCGGGCCGCCGCGGGTGAGGATGTAGACGGCGGCCATGTCGGTGAACGTGGCCACGATGCCGAACAGGATCGCCACCATCATGATCGGCGCCAGCAGCGGCATCGTCACGTCGAAGAACCGCTTCCAGAACCCCGCGCCGTCGACCTGCGCCTGTTCGTTGAGCTCGGGAGGGATCGACGTCAGGCCGGCCATCAGGATCACAGCAGCCAGCGGCAGCGTGCGCCACGCGTTCAGCCCCACCACAGAGGCGACGGCCAGGTTGTCCTGCCCCAGCCATGCCACCGGCGTGCCCACGTCGATCAGGTGGAGCTCGCCCAGGATCCAGTTGAAGGGGCTGAACAGCGAGTCCAGCATCCACAGCCACGTCAGCGCGCTGAGAGCGATCGGTGTCGTCCACGGCAGGAGCACCAGAAAGCGGACCAGCCACTTGCCTCGGAAATCTGCGGACAGGACGAAGCCGAGGATCGTCGCCAGCACGATGACTATCAATTGGGCCAGGACGGTGAACACCACCGTGTTGCGCAGCGCGACCCTGAACACGGGGTCGGCGAGGGTGTTCTGAAACGTCTGCAGGCCGACGAACGAGAAATCCTGCGAGCCCGTGGTCGCGTCGCTGAACGCATAGACGAAGACGAGGACCAGCGGCACCCCGACCAGAGCGACGAGGTAGACCAGCAGTGGCGACAGCATCAGCGGCCCGAGCACGCTTTCGTTGTCGAGCAGGTGATGGGCGCCGACGGTCTCGTCGACGATGACCGTCCGCCGGACCGCGGGCTGACTCACGCCGCGATCAGCTGCCCTGACGAGCGGTCGAAGGTCCGCAGGTGGCGGTTGCGCACGATGAGGTCCGCGTCGTCGTCGGCGGCCACGCGCAGGGGGTGCTCGATCGCCAGCTTGGCGATCACGTTCTTGTCGCCCGTCTCGTCCTTGACACGCAGGTAGACGTACCGGTCGGCGCCGAGGTTCTCGACCCGCAGCACGCGGCTGCGAAAGATCGTCGCGTCGTCGCGCGCCGCGGCGCCCTTCTCGAGCTCGATGTTCTCCGGCCGAAAGCCGATGATCCTGCCGTCCCGCTCGAGGAGGTTCATCGGCGGCGAGCCCACGAACGTGGCGACGAACGTGTTCGCCGGGCGATGGTAGATCTCCTCGGGCGTGCCGACCTGCTGCAGCCGGCCTAGGTTCAAAACGGCTATGCGGTCGCCCAGGCCCATGGCCTCGACCTGGTCGTGCGTCACGTAGATGGTGGACACGCCGACCCGCTGCTGGAACTGCTTGAGGTCGAGCCGGGCCGAGGCGCGCAGCTTCGCATCCAGGTTGGAGAGCGGCTCATCGAGCAAGAACACCTGCGGCTCCCGCACCAGCGCTCGCGCGAGCGCGACCCTCTGCCGCTCGCCACCCGAAAGCTGGCGCGGCTTCCGCTGCAGCAGGTGCGCGATGCCCAGCAGCTCCGACGCCCAGTTCACCTTCTCGGCCCGCTCTTCCTTCGACAGGCCTTGCGCCTCGAGCGGAAACGAGATGTTCTGCTCGACGCGTTTGTGCGGGTACAGCGCGTACGACTGGAAGACCATCGCGATCTTCCGGGCCCGCGGTGGGAGCGCGCGAACGGAGCGGCCGCCGATCAGGATGTCGCCATCGGTCGGGTGCTCGAGTCCCGCGATCATGCGCAGCAGCGTGGTCTTGCCGCAGCCCGACGGCCCCAACAGGACGAGGTACTCGCCGTCGCGGCACGTCAGGCTGATGCCGTCGACGGCCGCGGTGCCCGCGCCGAAGGACTTCCGAATGTCTCGGACCTCGACTTCGGCCATCTCAGGCCCCCGGACGGCTCAGGCTACTTCGTCCCGCCGACCAGACCTTTCTGACGCCACGTCGCAAAGATGGCCTTGATCTGCTGTTCCGCATCCGCAACCGCGGCCTTCGGCGACTTCTGGCCGCGCGCGGCAGCCGCCATCATCGACGGCAGGATGTTCTTGTCGAAGATCTCGCCGATGGCCGGACTCGCGGGTCCCGGGTAGCCGACGTTGACGCTCCATTGGGTCGCGTCCTTCAGCACCGTCAGCTTGCCGGGCGGGTCGGACTGGAACGGGTCGCTGTCGAGCCACTGGCCCGGGCCGTACAGCTTGTCGCCGGCCGGCGTGCCCGGGTTGACCGGGAACTCGTACAGCTTCGACTGGTAGACGAAGTCGGTCGAATGGTCGGCGAGGTAGAGCAGGAACTCTTTGGCGATGTCCTGGCTCTTCGAGAACTTCGGAATGATGTAGGTCTGGATCACATGCTCGCTGGCCAGCGGCTTGATGCCTGAGGTCGGGCCGGCCAGCGGCTTGCTGAAGAAGATGTCCTTGGCCACGTCGGGCTTGGTGCCCTGCGCGGTGCGGTAAGCGGAGATCGAGTTGAGGATGAACGAGAGGCTCCCGGCCACCAGGCCCTGGTTGTTGGACGCGGCCGTCCAGCCGAACACCTCCGCCGTCTCCGCCTGCTTGTACAGGCGCGCCATGTAGTCCACCGCCGCCACGACCTGGTCGGAATTGATCGTCACGTTGGAGTCGGCGTCCTGCTCGGAGCCGCCGAACGACCAGATGAGGGCGCGCGCGGCCATGTTGGAGTCCGGCTCGGGCGAAAAGCCGATGCCGCCGCGGACGGCGCCCTTCGAGTTCTTCTTGATCTGGCTGGTCGCGGTGAGCATCTCCTCCCACGTGGTCGGGCCGTCCGGCATCCCAACCTGCTGGAACAAGCTCTTGCGGTAGTCGCCGGGGTCGGGCGCGAAGCTGTACGTAAAGCCGAAGTAGCGGTTCGTGTGGGGGTTGAAGTTGGTGAGCCGGGCGAAGTCGAGCTGCTTGCCGTACTTCGCCTCGACCTTCTTGACCACGTCGCTCATGTCGACCGTGCTCTGCTCGTATTGCGAGGGCGGAACGATCCACAGGATGAGGTCGTGGCCGGAGCCGGCGTTCATCTCCGCTGCTGTGCGCGTGGGGATGTCGGAGTAGGTGATGTGGTCGACCGTGACCGTGACGTTGTTCTTGGTGCCCCACTCCTTGGCCCACGGGTCGAACCACTTGTCGTAGGCGGGTACGAAGTGGCTCCACTGCAGGATCTTCAGGGTCTTCGGACCGCTCTTGGTGGCGCCGCCGCCGGTCGAGCACGCGGCGAGGACCGTGGGCAACGAGCTCGCGCTCAAGGCGAGCAGGGAACCTTTCTTGACGAAGTCCCGACGCGTGAGCCTCGCCGTCAGAAGCTTGTTCACTTGCATCCCCCCATTCGGCCGAAAACGGCCGTAAGACCACCATTATGGTCGAGCCAACTCCTCCCCACTTGTGGGGAGGTGGCCGGCGAAGCCGGCCGGAGGGGCCGCTGCCCCATCCCCCGCCTCCGGCGGGGACTTCGCCGCGGCCCCATCCCCCGCCTGCGGCGGGGACTTCCCCGCAAGCGGGGAAGAGCCACAAACAAAAGAGCCCGAGCTTTCGCTCGGGCTCTGATCTGGTTCGCTACTTACGCGATTCGGACGCTCTTGGCGCGCGGGCCCTTGGGGCTCGACTCGATTTCGAACGAAACCTTCTCGCCACCCTGGAGGCCGTCGAAGTCGCCTTCGGTGCCACTGCGGTGGAAGAAGTATTCCTGTCCGTCCTCGGCCTTGATGAATCCAAAGCCGCGATCGGAAACCAGCTTCTTGATGGTGCCTGTTGGCATTTCCATCTCCTATCTCTCGAACGGCGGGGCCTACTCAACTAGCGGGCCCGTTCGAGAAGATAGAAGCCTGCGGTGAGCGCTGGCGCTTCGCCAGCTACAAGGAGTATACCCAGAAAGCTAGGAACCCATTCCAAAGGGGGTGCCAACGCCCCTGCCCATTCATGGGGAGGGGTCAGGGGTGGGGCACAGCCGCCTCGGACAGCCGCCGGGCCCGGGACTGGTCGACCTCGGTCAGGTGTCGCTTGCGGAGCCGGAGGTGCTTGGGGGTGACCTCCAGCAGCTCGTCGTCCGCCAGGAAGTCGAGCGACTGCTCCAGGCTCTGCCGGCTCGCCGGGGTCAGCCGGACCGAGATGTCCGAGGTGGACGACCGGATGTTCGACTGCTTCTTCTCCCGGCATACGTTGACCCGGATGTCTCCGGGCCTCTTCTGGATGCCGACGATCATCCCTTCGTAGACCTCCTCGCCGGGCTCGATGAACGTCGTGCCTCGCTCCTGGGCGCCGGCCAGCCCGAAGGCCAGCGTCTTGCCGGCGGAAGAGGCCGTCAGCGCGCCGTTGCGCTGCTCGCGAAACTCGCCCAGGAAGGGCCGGTATCCCACACCGATCGACCCCATCAGGCCGGTACCGGCAGTGAGGGTCAGGAAGGTGTTGCGAAACCCGATCAGCCCGCGGGTCGGAATCATGTACTCGAGCCGGACCCCGCCCTTGCGGTCGTAGACGATCTCGAGCATCTCGCCGCGCCGCTTGCCCAGCGCCTCGGTCACCGGACCGAGGTTGTCCTCGCGGACGTCGACTGTGAGGTGCTCGACCGGCTCCATGAGCTGGCCGTTGATCCTCTTCAGGATCGCCTCCGGTCGTGAGACCTCGAACTCGTAACCCTCGCGGCGCATGGTCTCGATCAAGACCGCGAGGTGCAGCTCGCCGCGGCCGCTGACCAGGAACCGCTCCGCGGCCCCGGTGTCCTCGACGTGCAAGCCCAGGTTCGTATCGAGCTCCTTGAACAGCCGTGCCCGCAGCTGGCGGGTGGTCGAGAACCTGCCCTCGCGACCCGTGAACGGCGACGTGTTGACCCCGAACGTCATGCGCACGGTCGGTTCGTCGATCGCGATCCTCGGCAGCGCGTCAGGCGCGTTGGGGTCGGCGAGCGTGTCGCCGATGGCGACCTCCTCGAGGCCTGTGAGCAGGACGATGTCGCCGGCGCTGGCGCTGGACACGGCGACGCGGTCAAGGCCCCGATACATCAGCACCTGGACCACCCGAGCCTGGCGGGCCGCGCCATCCGCTCCAAGCACCGAAATCACATCGCCCGGCGCCACGCGGCCTCGGGAGATGCGACCGATCGAAATGGTTCCTGTGTAGTCGTCGTAGGCGCGATTGGCGACCAGCATCTGAAAGCCGCCTTGCTCCGCGATCGGCGCCGGTATGCTGGCGACGATCGTCTGGAACAGCGGCTCGAGGTCGGCGGCCAAATCGTTCGGGCGGAGCCCCGCGCGGCCCTCCTTGGCGATCGCGTAGACGACCGGCGCCTCGAGCTGGTCGGCGTCCTCCGCGAGCTCGAGGAACAGGTCGTGCACGCGATTGAGGGCTCGTTCGGGGTCGGCGTTCCTGCGGTCGACCTTGTTGATCACGATCACGATGCGCAGTCCGACCTCGAACGCCTTGCGCAGGACAAATCGTGTCTGGGGCATCGGGCCTTCCGCCGCGTCGACCAGCAGCAGGCAGCCGTCGGCCATGTTGAGCACGCGCTCGACCTCGCCGCCGAAGTCGGCGTGGCCCGGCGTGTCGATGATGTTGATCGTCACGTCGCCGTGCCGGATCGACGTGTTCTTGGCGAGGATCGTGATCCCCTTCTCGCGTTCGAGGTCGTTCGTGTCCATGATCAGGGTCCCGACCTCCTGGTTCTCGCGGAAGGTGTGGCTCTGCTTCAGGAGCGCGTCGACCAGCGTGGTCTTGCCGTGGTCGACGTGGGCGATGATCGCCACGTTTCGGATGTCGTGACGGAGGTTGGTCACTGGACTTGGCAATATACGGGCGGTGATCAGGCCACGACCGGTGCTGTCTGTCCTGGCGGCGTTGTGGCTTACGGTTCTCGCCTCGACCCCGGCGCACGCCGACGAGGGCTGGGTCATCACCTCATTCGACTCCAAAATCACGATTGAGTCCGACTCGCGCCTGCACGTCGTAGAGGAGATCGAGGTCGACTTCGGCTCACTCCAAAAGCACGGCATCTTCCGGACCATCCCGATCCAGTACCGCTACAACTCCACGCAGGACCGCTACTACGAAATCGACGAAGTCGGCGTGACTGAAAACCGGGCCCCCGTTCCGTTCGAGGTGCAAGTAGGCAACTTCGACGAGGTCATCAAGATCGGGGATCCTGATCGGACCGTCAGTGGCCGGCAAAACTACAACATCCGGTACACCGTGACTGGCGCGATGAACCGTTTCCAGGACCACGACGAGCTCTTCTGGAACGTCGACGGAGCGAGTTGGCCGGTCACCAAGGAGTCAGTAACGGCCACGGTGACGTGGCCGTCAGGCCCGGCCCGGCAGATCGCCTGTTACGAAGGTCCGCAGGGCTCGACCGACAATTGCGGGAGCTCGTCCTCAGGTAACTCAGCATTTTTCAACTCCACACGCGAGCTCGCCTCGAACGAGCAGATTTCCGTCGCTGTCTCGCTCGACCCGGCGGTCGTCGATGTGCCGCCGCCCATGCTCACGGCCAAGGCGCGCGAGTTCCCGCAGGATGCGTTCGACGTCAACCCCCTGACGGTCGGCCTGGCGCTGCTGGTCGCGATTGCCGGCATCGCCGCCGTGGCGTGGAACTGGTGGCGGCACGGCCGCGACCGCGCCTATCTGACTCGTTACTACGAGGCCCCCGCCGGCACGCCGGAGGAGCCTGAGCCGCTGTTCAAGCACGAGCCGGTCGTGGTCGAGTTCGGTCCACCGCAGAACATGAAGCCCGCTCAGCTCGGACTCATCCTCGACGAGCACGCCGACCCGAAGGACGTGACCGCCTCGATCGTCGACCTCGCGGTCCGCGGTTACCTGACGATCACGGACCAGCCGGGCTTCCTTGGCTCCCACGATTGGCTTCTGACCAAGAAGCAGGCCGACGAGAACGCGCTGCTCCCGTACGAGCACACCCTGCTCAACGGTCTCTTCGAGGGCCGCGACGAGGTCAAGGTCTCGGAGCTCAAGGGCAAGTTCCACTCGACCCTGCAGTCGGTCGAGAGCCAGGTCGTCTCGGACGCGATGTCGCGCCGGCTTTTCACGGCCAATCCGAACGTCGCTCGCGGAGGCTGGGGATGCCTCGGCGTCGGGGTCCTGCTGCTGGGCGGTGTTGCCACGTACTTCCTCGGGATCGCGCTCGGCTGGGGTCTGGTCGGGCTGGCGGTCGTGCTTGTGGGCGGGGTGCTGGTCGCGACCGCCATGAACATGTCGCAGCGCAGCGCTGCCGGGCGCGAGCTGCTGCTGAAGACGCTCGGCTTTCGTCTCTACATGGACACGGCGGAGAAGTACCGGCAGCAGTTCGCCGAGAAAGCCGAGATCTTCACCCAGCTCCTCCCCTACGCGATCGTGTTCGGCGTCGTGTCCCGATGGGCCAAGGCGTTCGAGGGCATCGACACCAGCCAGGCGAACTCGTCGTGGTACGTGGGCAACGCGCCCTTCCAGGCCGCGCTGCTGTCGAGCAGCCTGCAGTCGATGAACGACAGCATCTCGAGGAGCATCTCGGCGTCGCCTCCGAGCTCGGGAAGCTCGAGCGGATTCGGCGGCGGCGGCTTCTCAGGCGGTGGTGGCGGAGGAGGCGGCGGGGGGAGCTGGTAGGGGACGGGTCTCCTCCCCAAGTGATGCGGCCACCGTTCCACGGCCAGACCACCGCGAAATGAAGACTCTGACCGAGGCAGAGGTCCAGCGCCTGTTCAATGCCACAGCCGATGACCGGCTCGCGGCGTTGTGGGTTCTTTTGATCACAACAGGGCTTCGACTTGGAGAGGCTCTCGGCCTGCAGTGGTCGGACATCGACCTTGCATCTCGAAAGATGGTGGTCCAGCGGGCGCTTCAGAGGCAGCGAGGAAGCGGGCTTGTCTTGACTGAACTAAAGACTCGGAAAAGCCGACGCCTAGTTCATCTCGCCCCGATGGCGGTTAGCGCGCTGATTGAACACAGACGCCGGCAAGCTCGCCAACAACTTCTCCTTGGCGCAGAGTGGCAGGACACAGGATTAGTCTTCACCAGTCTCAAGGGCGGTCCGATGGAGCCCCATGTCTCAAACGAGGCACTTGATCGCGCACTAGCAGTTGCCGGTCTACCCAGGGTGCGCGTTCACGACCTGCGCCACACTGCAGCCAGTCTTTTGCTCGCGCGGGGTGTCCATGCGAAGGTAGTCTAGGAGCTCCTCGGCCACTCCACGATCTCGTTGACGCTTGACACCTACAGTCACATTGCACCGACAATGCATGATCAGGTCGCGCACGAAATGGAATCGCTCTTCGGCGCGACGGTCTGAAAAGCAGCTTCCTGCCGCTCAGATATAGAAGCGGAACTGAGGTCGTGCTTCCCTGATGGTTGGGTTGGTTACGAGAATTTCGCCCACCTCCTTAGAAAACCCGATCGTCACGGGTTCACCGTCGCCGAGTTTGCAGGCGTTGTAATTCAGCTTCGTCAGAGAGAAGATGTCCGCCGCTACCTGACTGAAGTCAGCCTCACCACGCTGAATCTCAATGCGTAGCGGCACCGGCGTTTCAGCTCCTGGATACGTTCGCAGTCTTGCCGAGAACCCCGACCCCCACAGATAGCCTGTTCGGTCAGTGAGCTGCCAAACAGTCCCACGAACCACAGGCCACGCGCCAGGTCTGTAGAGCTTTAGCGCGCCACCATAGTCACGCCGCACCCTTACGCCGACCAGCTTGACGCCAGGGGGGCACGCTGCGAGGAAACCCGCAAACTCGGTCTCGTCGATTCCTGAATTGGAATGCAAGAAGATTTCGGTCAAGGGCTGACCATGCTGTCGCTCGTAGGTCTGCAGCAAACCTTGGAGCAACCGATTCGCCGCCCCGGGGTCAAGGTGAAACTGGCGGCGCTCTGGGGAATACCATGCTCCGGTCTCGCCCAGGAAAACGATTCCGTCACCGGAATCCAAAAACATCTGCGCCGCACAGCATGCAGATCGGCTGCCAGGCTGAGCATCCCTCAGTCTGTAAGCCAAACCTACGTAGCAGACACCTTTGCGTGCAACTGTAAGTCGCCAAGGCTTTCCACCCGCCTTGTAGTAGGCAGTTGTCGATAGGTTCCAAGCGCGGTCGGCCAAAGGGGTAAGCAGGGCCTCGCGTCTACTCTCTGGAGCGCCGACCTGCAATGTCGACTCGAGCACAATCTGGATCGGCATCCCGAACTGCATGGCACGGGCTTTGATCTGGTTTCGAAAGTCTCGTGAAAAGTCGTAGACCTCAGCCTTCCACGTTTCAAACAGATCGAGCTGGCCCGCGCGTCGCTCGCGTAGCTGCACCTCAGTGATAGGGTCGCCTGTCGCTCCCCTGACCACGGATTGCGGCCGGCAATTCTTGTACACGTAATCGGGCACAACGCAGACCACGAGACTGAAGACTTCGTCGCGCTGCGCCATTGGCGCCATCGCGTTGAGGTAGAGATCAACCACGTCAAATACGCGACGATTTGGATCGGCGAGAGAAGCTGCGCTCAGCAGTTTGTCTGCATCGATCGAAGCACTCCAGCCGGGTGATTCCGGCCATCGACTATTGAAGACCGCCTCGAAACCCGGGTACATCGGCCACAGATGTGGCTTAGGGGAAGACGACGGAATCGGACCGCGAAGGCGTTTGGAGAAGCTCAAATAGCGATTCAAGCCTTCGGATGTGCCGACCACGGCGTAGTTGATTGCCTTCGGCTGTGTTGAGTGACCGTCATCCCAAGGTCCAAACGCTGTTAGCCCATCGTGGGGTTCGGTTAGCGACTGCCCATGACCGAACTCAAGCCTCGGTTCGTCAAGGATCGTTACCGCCGTCATCATGCCAGCTCGCCCTCATCGTCGTCGTCCGACAAGTCAGACAAGACTTCAACTGGGTCCTTCTTCAGCGCGTTTTCGTTGATCCCGTAAGGACTGTTGACTGACAGTGGTCGGCCGGCGAGCACAAGCCTCGTTTCTGGGCCAGCTGCCAGGTTGATGGCAGGTTGTCCGTCAGCGAGAAATGACGCAATCGCCAAGACGCGGTCTAACCAGTCGTCGTTGTACCAGTTTCGGCAAATCCTCCGACGGTATGAGTGCGCTTGCCGATCGTTAAGCGGACCGCCTGCAGGGTGAGTCAGAAATAGCTGAAGAGAGAGGCGTACTGATGGGTGCCCTAGCAGGCTCCGCAGGTCGATACGCGGCTGGAAACTGAGCATCGACCAGAAGTTGATTCGTCGATCATTGCCTAGCCCGAACGAGCGTTCTGAGGCGACTACACGATACGTGGGTTTGCCTCGGTATCCAGTGAACCTGATTTCGTTTTTGTCGAGTAGTCCAAATGGGAAGTACGCCGAATGGTCTTCACGCTCGACCATGCCCCGGGCCCTCGCGCGGCGAAGGACGTACTGACGAAGAAGGTTTGAGACATGTCTTCTTATGGCGGTGCCCCTGGGCGAGCCCTCCTCCTGCCATCTGTAAGGCACCATGAGCAACTCCATCTCACCAAAGCTGGGGACCTCAAACACCCAGGAGTCCAGTCCCTCAACGACCCTTGGCCAACGGGTGGCCAGTCGAGTGGCAATTCGCCGGCAGCTCGAACGAGGTAGATGACCTCTGGCATGTCGAGAAACTCAACGATGTTGCTCATCAGCTGCTCGGGGCGTCGGCTCAATAGCTGATCGTGTGCTTCGAACCAGCGCTCCACCAAGGCCGTTGGGACATCGCGGTGGCGAGGCGCGTCGATCGATTCGAGCTTCTTCAGGAGTTTGCGAAAACCGTCAGCCCAGTTTTTCGAGAAATCGATCCAGCTCAAGTCGCTGACTTGCCAGTTGAGGTCAAGGGGGGCCAAGTCGGCAGCTCGGATTGGAATCACAAAGTCGTCGATCCCTGCGGCCTTCCCGACGTTGAATGCGGTCTGACGTTCCTTACTGGGATTCGGCTTGTTAGCGCTGTCCTTCGACAGGACCGAGAGCATTCGAAAAGCTCGGGCTTTGATAGCAACATCGATGTCGCGGGAGAATGACTCGCCGCCAAGCAACTCGAATTGGTCGAACCAGACCCGATAGCCGAAGACCGTGAGCTTGATGGCAAGCCATTTAGCGAGGTCCTCGTCCTCGACGGCATAGTTGATGAAGAGGTAGTCCCTCGAACGAGGTTCGCCCGCTGGCACCGCTGAAACGATCTCCTACTGCAACGCGTTGGCTCTGGCGGGCCATGGACAGTGTATCAGGCAAGAACATGCGTTCGGCTAACTCGGGGCTGGGCGCTGTCAGGCCATTGCATTAACGGTTGCATTACCGAGCGTTCAACCTGACCCAAAACCTCGAGTCGCGAAGGCTCGCCGGTTGGTGTTGAACTCGTTTTCGTGGTGCCGAGAGCGGGAGTCGAACCCGCACGTCCTTGCGGACATCGGTTTTTGAGACCGACGCGTCTGCCTGTTCCGCCACCTCGGCGCTTCCCAGAGGGGTCACGACCATACCATTGGCCGATGCGCCTGGGGCTGGCCGTACTTCTGATCTCAATTCTGGCCTCGTGTGGCCCTGACCTGAACCCCAGCGCGAACTACAGCCCGCAGGGCTCCGACGCCGGCCACGCCTCGGCGCCGCGCATCTCCCCGCCTCCCGTGAACCCCCCGACGCCGCCCGGCACCTACCTCCCGCCCTTCGCTTGCGCGGACGCCAAAGGCGGCAAGACGGGTGTCGCCAACACGATCACCGCCCGTGGCAGCGAGCAGGCGGGCTACGACCGTTTCGTCCTTCAGCTCGACCCGATCGTCCCCGCCTATACCGTCAAACGCCAGGCAAAACCGGTCTTCACCAACGGCGCGAGCGGCCAGAGCGTGACGCTGAGTGGCACCGCAGGCGTTTTGATCACCGTCAACTCGGCCAAGGGCGCCACCACGTTCACGGGCTCCACCGACCTCGTGTTCAACGGCTTCCAGGTCCTCCAGGAGGCGCGCCAGATCCAGGACTTCGAGGGCTACGTTTCGTGGGGCCTCGGCTTGAGCAGACCCGCGTGCATGCGTGTTTTCGTGCTCAACAACCCGGCCCGCTTAGTCGTCGATTTGCAGACGACTTAGAGATAACCTTCCCCGGCGAATGGCAGTTCAGCCACCGCCGGTCGTCGTCACCCAGCAAGCCGCGCCTCCACCCACCGCCCAGAAGAGCTCCGGCTGCCTCGGACGCGGCTGCGGTTTCGGCTGCGGCGGCTGCCTCCTCGTCGTCGTCCTCGCGGTGCTGCTTGTCGCGGGCAGCGGGTACTACTTCTTCGTCGCCCAGGCATCCGCTGCCGTGAACGCTCCCGCCAACCTGATCATCTTCAGCCAGCCCGTCACCGTCGACGGCAAACCCGGCACCTCTGGCCAGGCGCTCAACGCAGGCAACGAGGTCGCGACCCAGGCCGCGGGCCACGCGTCGATCCAGTTCCCGGACGGCTCCTACGTGAAGATGTCGACCAACACGACGGTCCAGATCAAGGCCGTCCAGCTGCAGAAGACGGGCAACCTGCAGTCGGTCGACGTCCTGCAGAAGGCCGGACGGACGCTCGTCAACGTCCAGCACCTCGTCGGTGGCGCCCAGTTCAAGGTGGGCGGCCACTCGGTCAGCGCCCAGGTCCGCGGCACCGAGTTCGAGGTTCTGGTCCGCGAGGACAACACCAACCTGATCAAGGTCTTCGACGGCACGGTGACGGTCGCGGGCAAGACGACCGTGACGCTGACCGCCGGCCAGGAGATCGACGCCGACGCTAATGGCACGCTGTCGGCACCGCGACCGATCCGCACCGACCGCCAGGATCCCTACCAGCTCGTCGCCGCATGCCGGCGCGCGGTGGCGACGGGCTCGAACCCGGGGACGATCCAGGTCACGGAGGGCGGCCCGATCTCATCCGGCCAGACCGCAAACGTCGAGTACAGCTCACCTGGCGGCATCACGAAGACCGCCCTGTGCTACCCGGGCAGCTACATGCAACTCCGGGTCACCAACCCGCAGGGCGTCGCCTACTGGTTCCCCAATGGCGACTCGCCGATCCGCCACCAACACCAGGGAACCGCTGGTACATACCGCGCCACCGTCATCGCGGTCAACGTCTCGCCGGCAGAGCCGTGGGTGGTCGCCTTCGCCGCCGACCCGCCGTGCGCACTCGCCCCTGAGGGCAGCACCGACACCGGGCCCTTCGTCCGCCAGACGCTGAGCTCGTCCCAGATGCAGCAGGGCCTCGAAGGCTCTGGCATCACATTCAAGGTTCAGGGCACCTCGTCGAACTCGGCCCGCCTCTACTACTACTCGAACATCGGGGGCACGGAGATCTCCTGGACGATCACCTTCTACGCCGCCACGCCCAACCTCGGCGCGGTGATCACCCAGGTCACGATCCGGGGCGTCAACGTGACCACGCAGCTCCTGAAGTACGTCAGTTCAGCCGGCGCGGAGTCGATCAGCTCGATCCCACAGGACTTCACGGTGGACAGGGTGTATTCGTGCGCAGGCGCCGGCGGCGACAACATCATGGTCATCGAAGGCCACCGCTAAAGCGGTACTGGAACCCGGTATCAGGCGCTATCTTTCCCGGGCAACATGGCCTCTGTAGCCGCCAAGACTCCACCTCGTCGTCGTGGTGGCCGCCGCATCCTGATCGCGCTGGCGGTACTGGTCGTGCTCGTCGTCGGCGGTGTGGTCTGGCTGAACATCGCCGCCCAGGCCCAGGTCAACGTCCCGGCCTCGCTGACCGTCTACCAGCCCACCGCGTCGGTCGCCCACAACGACACCGACTTCACCGCGGCGACGACGGGCACCGTGATCCAGCCCGGTGACACGGTCAAGACCGACCCCAAGGGCCGCGCCGGACTCCGCCTGCCTGACGGCACGCTGACCCGCCTCGCCGGCGATACCAGCATCAAGCTCGATTCGGCCCATTTCAACAAGACGGGCAACCTGCATGACGTCACCTTCAGCCAGCAGATCGGGCGCACGTTCACGAACGTGCAGCACCTGGTTTCGGGGGCGAGCTTCAACGTCCAGGGCAAGTCCGCCACCGCGAGTGTCCGGGGGACCAAGTTCGAGGTCTACATCAAGCCCGACGGGACGATGATCGTGAAGCTCTTCGAGGGCACCATCACCATCACCTCCGCCAAGGGCAGCATCACCTTCAGCGCGCCCCAGCAGGTCACCATCGACGCGGACGGCAACATCGGCCAGCCGGGTCCCATCGTGCCCGACCCCGACGACCCGTTCGGGCCCGCCATCGACGCCCAGAACGCGGTCTCGGCGGGCACGACGCCGGGCACCGAGCAAGACTTCGTCGGCGCCCCGCTCCACAACGGCGAGTCGCAGACGTACACCTATGCCTACGCCGGCGGCAACCTGATCAAGGCGTCTCTCGCTTACCCGGGCAGCGCGATGAAGCTCACCGTCAAGGCGCCTGACGGGCAGTCGTACTTCGCGACCGGCAAGCTGCCGACGATCGTCGTGAACAACGCGCCAGGCGGCATCTACACGTTCATCGTCGACGGCGTGAGCGGCCTTGGCGGCGCGGGGAGTCCGGGCGAGGAACCGTTCCTTGCCGTGGCCTCAGTCGAAGACTGCAAGAGCGCGGACGTCGTCCAGCTGGGCGCGGTGCACCGCGGCTACACCGCCCAGGACCTGATCAACGGGCTCCAGGCTTCGGGCGGCGTGCCCGGGATTTCAAACCTCAGCCTGACCATCAGCGAGAACTCCGTCAACGGAGCGATCATCGACGGCAAGGGCACCTACAACGGCCTGGGCTGGACGGGCTCCGTGGTCCTCGTCGCCAAGCCCGGCACCCTCGATGTGATCCCCATCAGCGGCACCGTGATCGGCGTCAACGTGCCGGCGCAGCAGGTCGTGCAGCAGATCGCAACGGCGATCGGCCAGGACCCGTCGAACATCAACCTCGGGTTCAAGGTCGAGCGCCTGTTCACGTGCAACTCCGTCCTCATGGTGGACGGCCGGATCGGAGCCTAGCTTCTAGCCCGCCCCGAACCAGCGCTGCAGCGTGTGCTGCAGCAGCGTGAGTCCCGAGCCCTGGATCAGCCACACGGCCTCGGCGATGCCGACGATGAGCAGGAGCGCGGCGCCGACGCCGATGCCGCGCGCCCGCTTGACGAGCTGCAGGGACTGCCTCGCCACGGCGACGGCGGGGTTGCGCGACGTGATCGAGGCCTCGAGGCGGTTCAGCATCTCGCCCGCGGTGGCGGGCCGTCGCGCCGGGTCGCGGTCCATCGCCTGCTGGAGCACCGCGGCGAACGCCGCCGGCAGGTCGGGCGCGACCTCGCGCACGTTCGGTGGAGGCTCGTACATACGCCGGCTCAAGGTCTCGATCCAGCTCTTCGACGAGAACGGACGCCGTCCGGTCGTCGCCTCGAAGATGACCGCGGCCAGCGAGTAGACGTCGGCGCGGCCGTCGACCTCGCGGCCGACCAGTCGCTCCGGCGCCACGTAGTCCGGCGCCACCGCCCCGCTCGAGCCGGGTCCGCTGTTGAACGACGCGACGGTGCCCAAACCGAACCCGGTCAGCAGCGTGCGCCCATCGTCGGCGAGCAGGATGTTGGCCGGCTTCACGTCGCGGTGGATGGTGGCGCGCGAGTGCGCGTAGTCGAGCGCGCCCGCGATCGGGCGCAGCAGGTCGATGACGCCGAGCGGCTCGTAGCGCTGGCCGTCGCCGAGCATCGTCTCGAAAGTGCTGCCCGCGACCAGCTCTGTCACCAGGTAGGGCGACTCGCCGTCGTACGCCAGCTCGTAGAGGCGCGGGATGGCCTCGTGCTCGAGCGCCGTGTAGGAGCGAAGCTCGAGCAAGAAGCGGCGCGAGAAGCTGACGTCGCGCGCGACGCCGGTGCCGATGGTGCGGAGGGCGACGCGGCGATGAAGGCGCGGGTGCTCGGCCTCGTAGACCGAGCCGAGGCTGTCCGTGTCGAGCTCGCGCAGAAGGCGATACCCGCCTACGTTCTGGTGTCCGTTGCCTTCAGTTTTGGGCCGCGAGCCATTCTGGTGGGTGGCGTCCTGTCCCACGAAAACTGAACTTTAGGCCACCGGACGCCCGTGAGGCGCGGCGGGGCGAACACGATTTCGGCCGCAGAACGACGATTGAGCCTATCGTTGGGCGGCGTCGGCGTGGCGGAATGGCAGACGCGCCAGCCTTAGGAGCTGGTGCCCGAAAGGGCGTGGAGGTTCAAATCCTCTCGCCGACACCAGGCCTCCAGTTCTCGATCTGGACCGGCTCGATCTGGTCCGCCGGCTCGAATCCAAAGATCCTGGAAAGGAAGTAGAGCTCGCCCTCGATCGCGCGGCGGATGTTCTTCTCCTGGCGAAAGCCGTGCTGCTCGCCTTCGAACGCGACGTACGCATAGGGCAGCTTCTTCTCCTGGCACGAGGCCACGAAGACCTCCGCCTGGTCGGGGGGCACGATCCGGTCCTCGAGACCCTGGAACAGGATCACCGGCGCGCTCATGCGGTCGGCAAACCTGAGGGCGGAGCGGTCGCGGTAGGCGTCAGCCCGCTCGGGGTAAGGACCCACGAGCGTGTCGCAGTAGTGCGCCTCGAACTTATGCGTCTCCTTGACGAAAAGCTCGAGGTCGCCGATGCCGTAGTGGCTCGCGCCGGCGTCATAGAACTTTCGCTTCGTCAGCGAGAGAAGGACCGTGAAGCCGCCCGCCGAGCCTCCCGTGATCGAGATCCGTCTCGGATCGACAAGGGCCTGGTTGGCGAGATAGGTCGCGGCGTTGATGCAGTCGTCGACGTCGACCACTCCCCAGCTGCCGTTGAGGCGCTGGCGGTAAGCGCGGCCGTATCCGGCTGAGCCGCCGTAGTTGACGTCGACGAGCGCGAAGCCGCGGCTCGTCCAGTACTGATACTCGTAGGCATAGGTCGGACCGGCGGCGCCGGTCGGACCGCCGTGGCAGTGCACGATCAGCGGCGGCTTCTCGCCATCGGGCGCTTCGAAGTCCAGGTTGCGAGGCGCGTAGTAGAAAGCGTGCGCGGTGAGGCCGCCAGCGGTCGGAAATTCGATCGCCTTCGGCACGCTGAGATAGCCGCCCTCGACGTGGGCGGAGTTGGAGACGCGCGCGATCTCCTCGGCGCCCGTCTCCAGGTCGATGACAAGCACGCGCTCGGCGAGCGTCGCCGAGCTCGCGTACATCGCCACCTTGTCGCCTGAGACCTGCAGGCTGTGCAGGCTCGTGTAGATCAGGCGGACCTGCTCGAGGCCGCCCGAATTGAGGTCGATCCGGCCGAGCCGGGTCCGGCCGGCCTCCGAGTAGAGGCAGACGATCTCGTCCGGGCCGTGGAAGCCGTAGAAGCGCATGCCGAACGCCCACTGCGGCCCGCCGAACTCGGCGGCGCGCCGGCACACCGGCTCCTCGCCCTCGCCGCGCGCACGGTAGAGGTTCCACCAGTCGCTGCGGTCGGAGACGAAGTACAGCTCGCCCTCAGGCGACCATTCAGGCTGGAGCACCGATTCGCTGAGGCCGCCGGCAATCCGACGTTGCGAGCGGACGTTGCCATCCGCGTCGAGCTCGCCGACCCACACCTCGCTGCCGTCCCACGGCATGTTCGGATGGTTCCAGGTCTGCCACGCCAGCCGTGATCCGTCCGGGCTGAGCTTGGGCGAGGAGTAGAAGTCGTTGCCGCCGGCCACGGTGATGGGTTCTCGCTCGCCGTCCATGTCGAGGGCCACGATGGTGTTGACCGCCTCGCGGGCGCCGGCGCTGTGGTCCTCGCGCACGGCGAAGATGCGGCCGCGGCCGGCGTCGACGAGCATGTCGGCGTGCCGTTGGTCGGCGTCGGGTGTGATGGCCCTCGGCGCGGCGTCTCGGTCCTTGCGGTAGAGGCGCTGGTCGCTGTAGTTGGTGAAGTAGAGCGTGCCGTCCTTGATCGCGTAATGCCCGCCGCCGTACTCGTGGACGCGACTCCGGGCGTTGAAGCCCTCAGGAATGACGTCCTCGACATGACCCCCGGTGTCGCGCCGGCAGACGACGATCCGGCCGCCCTCGTCGAACCGTAGCTCCGACCAGTAGAGGTCGCCTCCGTCCCAGCGGACCATCTGGTTGCGGAACTGGACCCGGCGCTTGAGCATCATGTCCGGCGTGATCGGCGAAGCCCAGGAGCCGTAAGGAGCGGTTTTCACGGCACGCCCGCTACTATCACCAACGGCATCGAGGCAATCAAAGCATGAGAAACGCGCTCCTCGTCGTGGACGTCCAGCAAGACTTCGTCGAGGGCGGCAGCCTGGGCGTGAAGGGCGGGTTGCAGGTGGCGGCGATGATCGCGCGGCACGTTCGCCACTTCAAGTACGAGTACCAGTTCGTCGTCGCGTCACGCGACTTCCACGAAGACGCGCCGGACCACATCTCCGACCACCCCGACTTCCAGACCACGTGGCCGCCGCACTGCATGATCGGCACGCCAGGGGCCGGCTTCGTGCCGACGATCCAGAACCTGGTGCGCGAGAAGCTCATCCAGGCGGTGGTGACCAAGGGCCGCCACGAGGCAGCCTACTCGGCCTTCGACGGCCTGGATCCTCGGGGTCACAAGCTGCTCGACGTGCTCAAGGAGCAGCGCGTCGACCAGATCGACATCTGCGGCATCGCGACCGATTACTGCGTGCGGGCGAGCGCGCTCGACGCGCGCAAGAACCAGTTCCAGGTGCGCGTGCTGGTGAACCTGTGCGCGCCGGTCAACGAGGCGACGGGCCAGCAGGCGTTGGAAGAAATGAAAGCGGCCGGATGCCAGCTGCAAGCTGCAACCGCTCCGTAGCCTCCCCTCCCGGCCCGCTGCGCGGGCCGACCTCGCCGACGAGCGGGGAGGGGAAACCTTCCTGACCCTCCCCGGCTACACCCGCGGGACGGGACTCTGGGGCTTTACTTCTCCGGCGCGTACTTGAAGGAGACGTTGAGCTTGACGCGGTAGCTCGTCACCTTCCCATCCTCGATCGTCATGTCCTGCTCGACCACCTCGGCCACGCGCAGGTCGCGCAGAGATTTGGCCGCGGTCTCGACGGCGATGCGAGCGGCCGCCTCCCACGACTGGGCGCTGGTACCGATGAGCTCTGTCACCCGGTAGACGCTGTCGGCCATGACCTACCTCCCATGTCTGATCTGGCGGCTCAGGTCATTCTCGCGCAGCCAGGACCTTGGCGAGGCGGTCGAGCTCGCTCTCCCGCCCCAGCTTCGCGAGCTGCGTCCAGCGCTCGTCGTGCATGCGGTCGAAAGTCACAACGAGACGCACCCCGCCGGGCACTTCGTGCAGCTCGATCATGGTGCTCACCTCGTACGGCTCGACGCCCGGGATGAAGTCGGCCATGTCGCGGTACGCCAGGCGTCGCGGCGGGTCGACCTCGGTGAACGTGAGCTTGTGGTCGGTGGCCGGGGGCATGCCGGCCTTGGTCATGTACTCCCGCTGCTCCGGCGCCTCGGCCCGCATGGTGTAGAGGAGGTCGCCGCCGGGCCGGAGGTCCAGCGCGCGCACCGCGACGCTGAATCCCTCCGGGCCCCACCACGATTCGATTCCCTCCCGGGTCGTCCACAGCTCCCATACCTCTTCCATGGAAGCCGGGTACGTCCGCTCGAGGGTGAGCTTCGGCCGGTCGGTCAAGCGACGCGCGTGCCGCGGTACGCCTGCTCGAGCTCGGCGATGTCGATCTTCTTCATCTTCAGCATGGCCTGCATGGCGGCCTCGGAGTTACCCGACTTGGAGTCGCTGAGCATCTGGCCGAGCTGCTCGGGCACGATCTGCCACGAGACCCCGAACCGGTCCTTCAGCCATCCGCACGGGCCTTCCTCACCGCCGTTGGCCGTCAGCGCGTTCCAGTACTTGTCGACCTCGGCCTGCGTCTTGCAGGTGACGTCGAGCGAGATGCCTTCGCTGAACGTGAAGCTCGCGCCGCCGTCGAATGCCCGGAACTCGCGGCCGTCGAGCTCGAAAATCGCGCTGAGGAGCTTGCCCTTCGGGATTGGGCCACCGTCGTTCTCGACGCGCGTGAGGTTGGTGATCTTCGAGTTCGCGAATATCGATACGTAAAGCTTCACCGCCTCTTCGGCGCGGTCGACGAAAGTCAGGCATGGTCGCAATGCTTCGCTCATTCAGATTTCTCCCTTTTTCATGTTCCGATCCTTGCGGCGCCGCTCGAGTTCAGCGCCCAGCCTCTCCAGCCTCGGTTCCCAGATCGCGCGGTACGTCGTCGCGAACTCCGACAGCTCGCGGAACGGCTCCGGGCGCAGCGCGTAGAACCGCTTCCGCCCATCCGGCCGGACCGTGACGAACTCCGCTTCTTCCAGGATGGCGAGCTGCCGCGACACGCCTGGCTGGCCGATGTCGACGGCCTGGACCAGCTCGCCCACTGAGCGTTCCCCACCCCTCAGCAACTCGACGATACGACGTCGGGTCGGATCCGCCAGGACCCGGAAAACGTCAGCCACGACAACATATTACTGTAGCGATATATGTCGTGTCAACAATATTTCGTCAGGATCGGACGCGCTCGACGCTCCGGAGGTCGGGCAGCATCTCGGCCAGCCTGGCAGCCGACCTGTCGGGATGCTCGCCGCTCATGTAGACGATCTGCTCGGTGATCCCCAGCTCGAAGTACCTGCCGGACGCCTCGGTGACCTCGCCCTTGTCCTTGCCGTCCCAGAGGAACTGCACCGAGCGCCGCACTTCCTCCGGGTTGCGGCCGACGGCCTCGCAGGCGTCCTCGAACTTGCCGATGAGGTCCTTGACCGCCTGGGCATCGCCGCCGGAGATGTTCCATACGTCGGCATGCCGCGCGGTCAGCCGCAGCGTGCTCTCGCCGGAAGCCCCGATCCAGAACGGCGGGTGCGGTTTCTGGATTGGCTTGGGGTTCGCGATCGCGTCCTTGAACTTGTAGTAGCGGCCATCGAAGTTGGTCCGGTCCTCCGTGAACAAGGACTTGATGACCTGCAGCGACTCGCTGAGGCGGCCGACGCGGTGGTCGAGGCCCTCGATGCCGTACATCTCGTGCTCGACCACGTTCCAGGCCGCGCCGATGCCGAACTCGAGCCGGCCGCCCGACAGGTGGTCGACCGTGACCGCCAGCTTGGCCAGCACGATCGGGTGGCGATACGTGTTGCCGGTGACCATGCAGCCGATGCGCACGCGCTTGGTCGCCTCGGCCATGGCAGCCTGTAGAGCCCAGCCTTCATAGATCGGGCGCTCAGGCCCCAACGGCCCGATGGACGCCAGGTGGTCGAAATCCCAAAGGTGGTCGAAGCCGCCCTCATCGCCGATCTTCCAGATTGCCCGCAGCTCCTCGATCGTGACCCCCTGACCCGAAGCCTTCAGCCCAAAGCGGAGTGGATGCGCCATCAGCGGAACCTGACCTCCCTGACTCGAATTGCGTGGGGGTAGCGGCGCGCGAACTCGGCGGGCGTCCAGCCGAAGCCCTTGATCTGGTCGCCGTACTTGCGAATGAAAACCGGCACCTTGTCCGCCGGAGGCTCGGACTTGACGATCCGGGCCTTGCCCGAGGCGCGGACGACCTCGTCCGCGGCGGGGTCGCTGTTGAAGTGGAGCTCGACGTTGGGGTTCGAGCGGACGTGGCGCTCCTTGATCCCCGGCGCCGAATAGATGAGAAAGGAGTCGCCGTTCCACAGGAACCACACCGGCACCGACTGCGGCTTCGCCGTGGCGCGATCGGCGGTCACGAACCAGACGACCAGCTCTCTCTTCAGCCGCGCCTGGAGCTTCTTGTCCACCCTTCTCTAGTTTGGCGAGTTCGTGGAGCGGGCAGAGTACAGCCGATGAAGAAGACAGCACCAGTTCAGAAGAGCGAAGCGGAGTGGAAGAAGGACCTGACCCCGATGCAGTACCACGTGCTGCGCGAGAAGGGCACCGAGCGGCCCTTTACCGGGGAGTACTGGGACACCAACGTGCCGGGCGTCTACCTGTGCGGCGGCTGCGGCGCCAAGCTGTTCGAGTCGGAGACCAAGTTCGACGCCCACTGTGGCTGGCCGAGCTTCTACCAGCCCGCGGAGGGCGCCCCGATCGAGGAAGAGACGGACAGGTCGTTCTTCATGGTCCGGACCGAGGTCAACTGCGCGAACTGCGGGGGCCACCTGGGCCACGTCTTCGACGACGGCCCCAAGCCGACCGGGCTCCGCTACTGCATCAACTCGGCCTCGATCAAGCTCGACCCGAAGTAACCCGATAATTCCGGCGTGGCGACGACGGCCGAGACCACGGAGGCGATGTGGCGCCTGATCATCGGGTTCCGGTCTTCGCGCGCCCTGGGCGTGGCCCTCGAGCTGGGGATCCCGAAGTTCCTCTCGAGGCATCCGCACACCGCTGCTCAGCTCGCCGGCGACACCGGGGCTCATGAGCCCTCGCTCCTCCGGCTGCTGCGTACGCTCGTCGCACTCGGCTTGCTCGCCGAGGATGAGTCCGGTCGCTTCTCGCTGACCGCCGCCGGCGAGGAGATGCGCGAGGACCGGCTGGGTCCTCTGATCCGGTTTCTGCTCCACGACCTGGACTGGTCGACGTGGGGCAGGCTCGACTACTCGATCAAGACCGGCAAGCGCGCGTTCGACAAGGTGCACGGGATGCGCAACTGGGAGTACTACGCGTCGCATCCGAAAGAGGCGGCCATCTTCGACGCCGCGATGCAGGCGCTCACCCGACCGGTGGCCGAAGACGTGGCGCGCCTCTACGACTTCTCAGGCATGAAGACGGTCGCCGACATTGGAGGCGGTGACGGCACGATGCTGCTCGCGATCTTGCGGCGGCACCCGCACATGCGCGGCATCCTGGTTGACCGGCCCGACGTGGTCGAGCGGGCCGGCAGACGTTTCGAGGAAGTTGGCCTCATCGAGCGCGTCCAGCTCGCCGGCGGCAGCTTCTTCGAGTCGGTGCCTTCCGGCGCCGACGCGTACCTGATGAAGTCGATCCTCCACGACTGGGAGGACGACGAGGCGGTCGCCATCCTCAGGCGCTGCCGGGAAGCGGGCGGGTCAAGGCTGCTCGTGGTGGAGCGACTGCTCTCGGAGAGGATCGGTCCGGACGACATCGGCACGGTGTTGAGCGACCTGAACATGCTGGTCAATCCGGGAGGACGGGAGCGGACCGTCGCCGAGTACGCCGAGCTGTTCGAAAGGGGCGGCTTCCGTTACGAGCGAACGATCGACATCCCGCCGCAGTTCCACATCCTCGAAGCCACGTAAAACCTCCCCACGCTAGTGGGGAGGAGTCAGCGTCGGGCCTCGAGGAGCCTCTTGACGATCGGGCTCGGCTCTTTCGGCTGCCACGCCCGGTAGGCCTCGCGCAGCGGCACCGGCCACCCGGCGTCGTAGTCGACGCGAGTGGCGAAGGCGGCCGCGCCGGCCAGGACCCGCAGCGCCAGCTCGAGGACACGCCGCTGAGTGGCCCGGTCATGTGGCATGCCGAACGCATGGCCGAAGGGAGCCTCGACGCCCACGATCCGCGGCGCCCGCCGCTCCTCGGCGATCGCGGGCATCATCGTCACCACGACCGTCGGGATCCCCGCCGCCTCGATCCACCGTGCCAGCACGGGCACGTTGCTGCAGCAGTCGGGTCAAGCCGGCGCGAGGACAAGCCCTTCGGCGCCCTGTTCGCGCAGGTGCGCGACGATCTCCCCCGCCGTCGTCCGGTGCCAGTCCGTAAGGCTGCGGTCCTGGTAACCCATGACCGAGACGTGCTGCTCGACGGCTCCGCCGGCAACACCCGCCGAGACCAGCTCGGCGAGGCCGCGCGAAGGCAGCGCGATCTCGGGGTCGGCGAGCAAGTCCTCGTCATTGATGTGCAGGTGTCCCACTCCCAGCTCCGAAGTCGACGCGGTCGCCGGGATGGCGCGCCACGTCGGGTCGCCCCACTCCGGCCGCTCGCGCTCACCGTCCAGGTCGAACGCGGGCTGCGACCCTTTCATGTAGAAGCCGGCGGACGATAGAAGCGCTATCCGCGACTCCGCCAGGCGCTTGGCGAGCGGCGTCCATACCGGCTGCTCCTCGCCTGGATGCGGCCCGCGCCCCTCATACAGAGGACGGAAGCTGCGCGGCAGAAACCGGTAGCTGTCGACGAGCAACTACGCGAATTCTTCGAGCGCGCCGCTCAGGACCGGCATCACCGAGCCGCCGACCTCGATCCGCTCAGGAATGTCGTCCGAGGCGCCGTACGCGAGCTCGATGTAGACAAGGCTCTGGCGCCCCATCCTGGTCCCCTGCTCGCTCACCATGGAGACCTTCGGCGCGCGCGGGACGAGCCCGTACTTGACCGCGAACGCGCCCAGCGGCCCGCTGGCCGAGCCGGTCGCGGGGTCCTCGGGGATGTCGATCGCGAACATGCGGCTGTAGAGCCGGTCGGCGCCCATCGACGCGAAAAGGAAGATGCCGTGGGCGCGGTCGCCGCCGTGCAGCAGCTTGTCGATCCGGGACCTGTCGGGCGAAGCCTTGTCGACGGCGACCATGTCGCGCAGCGCCACGAAGAGGAACGGGTTGCCGGTGCTCGCGACCTGCGCGGGGATGTCGTGGACGACGTCCGCCTCGTCGACCCCGATCGCGCCCGCGACCTGCGTGTGCGGGAAGACGTCGCCGAACGACAGTGGCGGGTGCGTCATCCAGAACACGAGGCGCCCGTTCTCCTTCACGCCGCGCACCTTCACCGGCCCGACGTTCTCCTCGAGCGTGAACTCGAGACCCTTGACCAGGCCCTCGTCGGCGAGCACCCACGCCGTGCCGATCGTCGGATGTCCCGCGAAGGGCAGCTCGGTGCCCGGCGTGAAGATGCGCACACGCGCCGCGTGGGCCGCGTTTTCCGGGGGAAGGACGAAGGTCGTCTCCGAGAAGTTCATCTCCCGCGCGATGCGCTGCATAAGCCGCGGCGAGAGGTCCGTGCCGTCGAGCACCACCGCGAGCTGGTTGCCGGTCAGCGGCTTGTCGGTGAAGACGTCGACGATGCGGATCTTGCGCGTCACTTGATGATCAGACAGGTCGTCGTGCCGTGCGCCAGCAGCTTGCCGCTGTCGACCGCGAACACCTTGCCCTCGGCGGTGGCCACGGTGCCGCCGCGGTGGATGACGGTGCCCTCGCACCGCACGCGACCTGTGTCGAGCAGGATCGGCCGCACGAAGTTCACCTTCGTTTCGAGCGTCGTGTAGCGCTCGCCCGCGGCGAGCGTGGAGTGGACGGCAACGCCCATCGCCGAGTCGAGCAGCGTCATCGCAAACCCGCCGTGGACGACGCCGATCGGGTTGTAGAGGTATTCGCCGGGGTCGCCCTCGAACACCGCCTTGCCAGGCTCGACATGCGTCCCGGTGAAGCCCATGAGGTTGGCGATCGGTGGCGCGGGCAGCCTACCCGCGAAGATGTCCTTCAACACCTCGAGACCGGGCCGGCCGGCCGCGGCCTGCGGCACGACAGACGGGTCGTCCCACGTGACCGTGCGCGTGCGCTCCACCGTCATCCTGAAAAGGCCGAGATGACGGCCAAAATTCCGAGGACGGCGATCGCCAGCCCGCTGACCGTGCTGATCCACCGCACCACCGCCGGCGTCACGCGTGATCGCAACATCGATGCGCCGACGACAAGGATGCACCACCACGCCGCGGAGCCGAGGAGCACGCCCAGCACCACCACGGCGGGTCCGACAAACGAGCCACCGGTGCCCAGCCCCAGCGTCGCCGCCAGCGCGGCGAAGGAGATGATCGTCGCCGGGTTGGTGATCGTCAGCCCCAGCGTCGACGCGTAAGCCCAGGCCAGGCTGCGCGGAGTGACCGCCGGCGCGGCCTCCATGCCCTGCCCGCGCTGCATGAGGATCTGCGCCCCCAGCAAGACGAGGATCGCGCCGCCGACCACGGCCAGCGGCCGCCGCCCGGTGACGAACGCCCCCGTCAGCGCCGCCACGCCGAAGGTCGCGATGGCCGCGTAGAAGCCGTCCGCGGTGGCGACGCCGAGTCCGGAAGCGAGGCCGGTCAACCGGCCCTGGGCCAGGGTCCGCCTAACGCACAGGAAGAAGATCGGCCCGGGTGACGCGGCGACGGCGAGGCCCAGCAGGAATCCCCTGAGCAAAAGGCTGGACACCGCATCCCCTCATGGCGGGGCAATTGTATAAAGGCCGGAAATATGATCCGGCCTGATCGCCATGGCGGTCGCGGTCATCCGCGATAGTCCGGACTAACGTGCTTTGCGTCACCTGCCGATGTCGTGATAGTCCGGACTAACCGGCATTCTGGGCCCGTCGTAACCCCGGATAGTCCGGACTAACCGGCATTCTTGGGCCGTCGTAACCCTGGATAGTCCGGACTGTCGCGAGAATTGCCGGCGACGCGGGCCGTCTTCGCCTAGCGGCCGGTCCTTTACCCGCCTTTAAGCAAGTCTTCCGTATTCTGGGCGCCCCGTGGAGATCCTTCGCAACATCACGCGCCACAAGCTGCGCAGCTTCCTGACGATCTCGGGCATCGTCATCGGGGTGCTCGCGCTGACGACCATGGGAGCGCTGGCTGAGAACTTCAACGCCCTTATCGACGGCGGCGTCAAGTACTTTGGCGGCAGCATCCAGGTCGGACCACCCGACGGCCAGGCCGCGAACCTGATCCCGATGTCGAAGATCGACGAGATCAAGAAGGTTGACGGCGTGCAGGCGGCGTTTGGCGGGTACCAGTTCGCCGCCAAGCCAGGTGGGGCGATCGTCGTCAGCTTCGGCATCCCGGACACCATCGCCTCGGTCGACCCCGCCGAAGACAGCTACAGCGCACTGAAGCTCACGTATTCTCAGGGCCGCGGGATAACCGCCGGCTCGCGCGGCGAGGTGGCGCTGGGCTCGACGATCGCCAAGGAGTTCAAGAAGAAGGTCGGCGACACGATCGACCTTCCCGTACGGCCTGCCGACGCGAAGGCGGACTTCGTCAACCACTCCTTCAGGGTGGTCGGCATCATCAACGAGACGAAGACCGCCCCCGACACCTTTGCCTACATCAACCTGGCGGACGGTCAGATGCTCCTCAGGGACAGCCTGCCCGCCACGCTCCGCGACTCGATCGACGTCAGCCAGATAACCGAGGGGATCTCGGTCTACGGCAAGCCGGGGACATCGCTCAGCGACCTGGACAAGATCGCCGACCGGATCAACAACCAGGTGACCGGCGTCAAAGCGATCCGGCCGAGCGACCTGGTCAACGGCTTCAAGTCGGGCGGTGCGATCTTCACCGCGATCACGACCGCCGCGGCACTGCTGGCGCTGATCATCGGCGGCCTGTCGGTGGTCAACACGATGTTTATGTCGGTCGCCGAGCGGGTCCGCGAGATCGGCCTCAAGAAGGCGCTCGGCGCGACAACGCTCAATGTGATGGGTGAGTTTCTGATCGAGGCGACGCTGATCGGCCTCATCGGTGGCCTCGTCGGCTATGGCCTGGGTGCGGGCATCGTCGTCGCGCGCAACCTGTGGTTCGCGCCCGCCGACGGCTCGTCGCTGTTTTTGATCACGCCCGCGCTGACGATCTTCGCCATCGGCTTCGCCACCGTGCTGGGCGCGGTCGCCGGCGTGCTGCCCGCGTGGCGCGCGGCGCGGCTCGACCCGGTGATCGCGCTGAGGAACGAATAGATGTCGGGCGTCCGCCTCGCCGAGCTGACCAAGCACTACAAGCGGGGCTCGGAGGTCATCCGCGCCCTCGATGGCGTCACGCTCGACATCGACAAGGGCGACTTCGTCGCCGTCGTCGGCCGGTCCGGCAGCGGCAAGACGACCATGCTCGACCTGCTCGGGCTGCTGCTCAAGCCCACCGCGGGCCACCTGTTCATCGACGACGTCGACACCACGAGGCTGAACGACCGCGAGCGTGCGCACATGCGGGCACGCAAGGTCGGCTTCGTCTTCCAGGAGTACAACCTGCTCTCCGGCCTGAACGTGCTCGAGAACGTGATGCTGCCTCAGCGCTACGTGAAGGACGGCGAGGCGGGCAAGCAGCGGGCGATCGAGCTCATCGACCGCGTCGGGCTGGCCGACCGGATCAAGCACAAGCCCAGCGAGCTGTCCGGCGGCCAGATGCAGCGCGTCGCGATCGCGCGGTCGATGGTCAACAAGCCGTCCCTCATCCTGCTCGACGAGCCAACCGGCGCCGTCGACACTGAGACCGCGCAGCAGCTCGTCGACCTGCTCAAGGTGCTGAACTCGCAGGAGCAGGTCACGATCGTGCTCGTGACCCACGACGTCGACATCGCCGCCCAGGCCCGGCGCCAGATCCGGCTCAAGGACGGCAAGGTGCTGAGCGACGAACGAATTGGAGAAGCCCGAGAAGCCGTCACCGCCGGCTGAACAGTTACTCCTGGCCGGTAAGCTCCGTTAAACCAACCAATATGGCCCGCCGCCTTCTCACCAGCCTTGGAGTCGTCGTCGGTCTCGTCGTCGCCGCCCTGGTCGCAGGCGGGGCGTACATGGCGCTCAAGGCGCCGCCGTCGACCGCGCCCAACAGCAACCTCAACCCCGACAACTGCTCGCCGGGACCCTGCGCGAACGTCAATGGCTACACGCTCTGGGTGAGCAAGGTGCGCGTGCAGAACGACATCGTGCACATGACCGTCAAGTTCCAGAACTCGAGTCAAGCGACGCATGCCGCGCCGGATGACCTGAACCTCATCGACTCCGGACGCCGCTCCTCCATCCCCGTCAGCAACATCGCGGGCTGCAAGAGCTTCACCCGACACGAGTTCAGCGGCGGCGCCGTGTTCGGCCCGATCGACATCTGCTTCCGCGTCGCCAACTCGACGCCGCCGTGGATCCTCCACTGGACACCCGACCTCGGCGCGTTCTGCTGTCAGAAAGACCTCACGCTCTGGCCGTCCTGAGCTCCAGGGCCCGGTCGGGCCGGTTGGTCACGATGGCCGCGACCCTGCCGTCGTCGATGAATCGCCGCATCTGCCGGTCCTCGTCGACGGTCCACACCCACACCGGCCTGGCCGCGGCGGCCAGCGCCTCATCCGTCGCGTAGCGCTGGTCAAGGGTGATGAAGTCGATCGGGCTGACTCGCACGTCCGGAAAGCTCGACTTGATCGCGCGCGCGGAGGATTCGACCTCCGGCGTGACGACAACGTTCCGCGGCGGCCGGCCGGCGAGCACGCGGCCGAGGAGCTCGCGCTCGTAGCCGGCCTCTTTGAGGTCGAGGTGCAGTCCCACCGTCGGCGGCACTCTGTTGAGCACCTCGTCGAACCTCACGTACCGCCTCCACCAGCGCAGCGCGTCGTGGGCAAGGACCACGACTCCCTGGCGCGTACGGCGGACGTCGACCTCGATGAAGTCCGCGCCCGAGTTGACGTGGTGGGGGTAGCCGTCGTGCGCAGATACGATCAGCACGGGTAGATCATGGCAACGGTTGTCGTCACGGGAGGCACAGGCGCCATCGGATCGGCGACGGTGGCCGCGTTGGAGAAGCGCCGCGCGCAGGTCATCAAGCTGTCGCGGCCGTCGCTTGACCTCTCATCGATGGCGTCTGTGCGCGCGGCCGTGCAGGAGCTGAAGCGCTCGGTGACCCACATCGACGCGCTGCTGAACATCGCCGCGATCTACGTGCCGCGCTACAAGAAGACCGCAGATGGGTTCGAGACCATGTTCGCCGTCAACCACCTCGGGCCTTTCCTGTTGACGAACATCCTCCGCGACCGCCTGCGCGGGGGAGGGCGCGTGATCACCGTCACCGCGCCGTCGCCGACGCACGTCGATGTGAACCGCCTCCTGGACCGCGACCGCTTCAATGCGTTTCATTCGTTCGGAGCGACCAAGGCCGCGAACCTGATGTTCACGTTCGAGCTGGCCCGTCGGGCGAAGCGCTGGGACGTGCGCGCGAACGCATTTCACCCGGGGGTCGTGCGCTCGGAGCTCATGCGCGACACGTCGCGTGCCGTGCGCTTTTTCACCGGCTTGATCGCGCGAGACCCGGAGCGCGCGGGCCAGGACCTGGCCGAGCTCGCGCTCTCCCCCGCCCACGCCGGCACGTCGGGCTGGTTCTTCAAGGGCGGGCGGCGGATCGACCCGCCGCGCTCCACGCTCGACGAGGCCGCCCAGGGAGCGCTGTGGAAACGGAGCGCGGAGCTGGTCGAGCTGGAAGGCGGCTTCTAAAAGACCTCACGGGGCGTTCACAACTCCCTCACAACTCTTGGGAAGCATGTTGTTTGCAAAACCCACGAGTGAAAAAGGAGGTGAGTTCTGAGATGAGACGCGGATTTGGTTTGCTGGGAGCGCTGGTATCGGTGATCGTGATCGTCGTCATCGGCGCGATCGGCTACAGCATCGGCTGGTCGCAGGGCATGGCCACGCACGTGCCGGAGGGCGCGGCGAACGCGCCGGCCTACTACTACGGCTATGGATTCCACCCGTTCTGGGGCTTCGGGATCCTATGGTTCTTGCTGATCCTGTTCGGCCTGTTCTGGCTGTTCCGCCTGGCGTTCTGGGGCTTCGGCGCCCGCAGGATGATGGGCGGCGGCTGGTACGGCTACAAGGGAGGCGGGGGCTACGGCCCTCGGTCGTTCGAGGACCGCGCGCAGGAGTGGCACCGCCGGCAGCACGGCGAGCAGCCGCCTGCGGAAGGTGGCACGCCACCGACACCGCCACCGCCGACGGACACGCGCTCCGTCTAGCGGGCGATGACTGAACCTAGGATGGTCGCCGTGGCCTTCCAAGGGGTCCCCGCGGACTCACGGCCGTGGCCTCTGAGTCCGTGGGGTTAACCATCCTGGTCGTGGATGACGAGCCGCGGATAGTACAGCTCGTCCGGGATTACCTCGAGCACGGTGGGTTCACCGTGCTCACGGCGTCCGACGGCCCGGCCGCCCTACGGACCGCGCGGACAGGGCGTCCAGACCTGGTCGTCCTCGACCTCGGACTCCCAGGCCTCGACGGCCTGGACGTGGCGCGCTCGCTCCGCCGCGAGGGCGAGGTGCCGATCATCATGTTGACCGCGCGGACCGAGGAGTCAGACAAGCTGGTCGGTCTCGAGCTGGGCGCCGACGACTACCTGACCAAGCCGTTCTCGCCCAAGGAGCTGGTCGCCCGCGTACGCGCTGTGCTGCGCCGCGCCGAGGCGGCGTCCACCCCGTCTGATGTCATCCGCGTCGGTGCCGATGTCGAGCTAGACGTGCCGCGCATGGAGGCCCGCTTTCGGGGCAAGCGTGTCGACCTGACGAAGAGCGAGTTCCAGTTGGTCTTGGCGCTGGCCCGCCAGCCCGGTCGCGTGTTCACGCGCTCGCAGCTGCTGGACGCCGTGCGCGGGGTGGCCTTCGAGTCCTACGAGCGCGCGATCGACGCCCACATCAAGAACATCCGCAAGAAGGTCGGGCAGCGGTACATCGAGACGGTGTTCGGCGTCGGCTACCGGTTCGCCGAGCCCAACGGATGAGGTACAGCCGCCGGCCGCCCTGGTGGCCGGACAACGAGCCGTTCCCGCCGGCGCGCCGGTGGGGTCGCAGCTACGGCCCGCCGCCGTTCGTCCGGTGGATCGGCTGCTTCGTCCTGACCTTGTTCGGGGTTTCGTTGCTGGCCGGCGGCCTTGCGGGGGCGATCTTCGGACGCGGAGAGGGCTTCGGCGTCCATCCGTTCTTCCTGTTTCCAATCGTCGTGGTGATCGCGCTGGTCGCCCTCGGCGTGCTCGGCGGCGTGCGGCGGATGGCCCAGCCGATGAACAACCTGATCGACGCGGCGCGGCGGATCGAGTCAGGCGACTATTCGGCGCAGGTCACCGAGTACGGCTCATCCGACCTCCGCTCGGTGGCCCGTGCTTTCAACTCGATGTCTGCCCGCCTGAAGGCGATCGACGAGCAGCGCCGCAACTTCATGGCAGACGTCACGCACGAATTGCGAACGCCGCTGTCTGTGATCCGCGGCCAGGCCGAGGCGATCGCCGACGGCGTCTACCCGGCCGACGAAGCGCACCTGGCGCCGATCCTCGACGCGACTCAGACGCTCGACCGCCTGGTCGACGACTTGAAGACGCTAGTGGAAACGGACGCCGGCAACCTGGTCCTGCACAAAGAACCCACCGACCTGGGCGCGCTCGTGCGCGATGCGGTCGAATCCTTCCTCCCTCGGGGAGAATCGAAGGGCATCTCACTGACAACCGAGGTCGCCGACAGCCTGCCGCTGCATCTGGTCGACCCGGCACGAATGCGTCAGGTGATCGGCAACTTGCTCTCGAACGCGATCCGCCACACGCCGTCAGGCGGTTCCGTGAAGGTCGGTGTCGACTCGTCAGGCATCACCGTGGCCGACACCGGCGAAGGCATCCCGGCGGAATTCATTCCCCACGTCTTCGAGCGCTTCGCCAAAGGCCCCACCTCAACTGGCTCCGGCCTTGGCCTTGCCATCGCTCACGACATCGTCGTCGCCCACGGCGGCACCATCGAGGTTGCGCAAACCGACCCGAGTGGGACGACGATAAGGATTGCTATCCCGATCGAACCCTGAGTGATTCGCCAGGAAAAAAAGAAGTGACCCCAACGGATCGCCTCTCCGGCTTCGGAACCGGTCTTGCGACCAACTCCGACTCCGGTGAACGTGTCCCTCGGGGCCACTGCTGACAGTACTCCAATCCGAACGGTTCCGCGCACGCATCTTTTTTCCGTAGCCTGGCTACCCAGGCTTCCCAGGTCTCATCGGGCGATCGCGCGGACGGCGGTTTCGGTGTCCTACGACTGCCGTCGAGGCTTTCTGAGGAGTCGATTGGTCCGGGCGCGCTTGCGCTCCCCGACCATACGGCTTGTCGAGGCCTGGTCAATGGCACTGACCACGAGCTTGCGCGGCCGGCCAGGAGGGCGACGTGTGCGCCGGAAAGCCTCCAGGTCAGCCGGGAGAATGGCCCACACGATTCCCACCTTGATTCCGTAAAGACGCTGCCGCAGCAGCATCCGGCGTACGTAGGCCTCCGATGCGTTGAGCTCGGCGGCAGCCTCGGCAACGGAGAGCAAGCGTGGGCGCTCGATCCGCGGAATATTAGCACGCAGCCGCAACCATTTTCTGCTATCGTGGCAACTGTTCTGGACTGAGTCGGGGGCGATGGTCCTCGCGGTTGCCGGCCTCGGATGGCAGTAGCCTTCTTGGCCCTCCGCCTCGCGGTACTCCTTAGGAGGAGACGCAATGACCGAATCCAAAGACACGACCGCCCGTTTTGTAGCCGCGTTCAACGCCCACGATGAGAAGGCGCTGCATGAGCTGCACGCCGACGACATCAAGTTCAACGCGCCGGGCGGCTTCAAGGCCACCAACGCCAAGGACGCCACCGGCTTTGCGATGACCTGGCTGAAGGCGTTCCCGGACGGCAAGATGACGGTGCGTACCGAGCTCATCAGCGGTCCATGGGTCGTCCAGGAAGTCGTCATGGAGGGCACGCACACGGCTCCTCTCGAGAGCCCGAACGGACCGATCCCTGCGACCTATAAGAAGGTGAAGGGCTACGGAGTCCAGCTCCTCAAGGTAGACAACGGAAAGATCACCGAGGCCCGTATCTACTTCGACCAGCTCGACCAGATGACCCAGCTCGGTCTCATCCCCGCGCCGGCCGCGGTCTAACTAGCGATGCTCTGGACCCGGCCCCGATTGGGCCGGGTCCATTTTCTTGTTCTCCTTGGCCTCGGGTGACCCGACTACTCGCGGGAATGAGCGCAAACCGCCCACATAGAACAAACCTTCCGAAGCGGTTCTCAACCAATGGGTCGCCCACAAGATGGAGCGAGAGACAGGGTTCGACGCCCCGAGTACCAAGCGCCGAGTCAAGTTTGTTTACCGCCTTAGCGACTGACCTGCGTGGGCTTGGTAATGGCTAGGCCGGAGCGATCGTCGCTATCCCCAGCTCTGTGGCCGCCGCGGCCATTCTGCTGTCGTACGTCAGCAGCCGGCGAAGGCTTGCGCCGAGTTGCCGCATCGTCGCGAGATGAATTGCGTCGAGTGATCGGAGATCTGCAGGCAACAGGGAGCCGGCGTCCAACAAGATCCGATCGCTGACTCGGATCAGCTCAAGGCGGCCCAAGACGTCGTGGCCCCTTTGAACGGCAGCCAGGCCGAGCGGGAGCATGGCCCGCGCCACTTCGGTCCGCGCCAGAGCACTGACAACCAAGGGCGTGCGGCCGCGGAGATATCGTCGCAGCGCAGCCGACTCCCTTTCGGTGACCGCGAGCTTCACTATCGCGGAGGAATCCAGATAGATCGCGCGGTCAGCGCTCATCTCGCCGCAGCCGCGCAAGGACCGTTGAAGGTGGCTCCTTCCCCGCTGGTAGGGGCAACGGCTTGGGGAGATCATCGAGGTTGCGAGCAGCCGGCATGACGTCACCAGCAGCCCGTAGCCGCTCGAGGGGCTCGGCTTCCGGCAACGGGGCAAGCACGGCAACCGGCCGGCCGTGGTCCGTAACCTCGATTGTTTCGCCGGCCTCAACTCGACGCAGAAGCTCGCTCGCGCGCTGTCGGAGCTCACGAACACCTACCGTGGCCATGTGCTATTTGTAGCACAAATGAAGTATTGGGGAGCGTCACACTTGGCACGTTTCGTGGAGACACTGATGCCTATGAGGCGCAGCACCTTGACCATCAAGGTGTCGACCTGGACACGTGGCTGATGCGCTGGGCGCGAGGCGAACGAGTCGGCTGAGTCGGTTGCGCCGAGTTCCAAATAGGAGGCGCGGTCCCGTCGAGTTCGAACTTGGAGCGGGAGACGGGGTTCAACGCCCCAAGTACCAATCAGCGCGCTGAATTCGTCGACCGGGTCGCCATGGCTTCGCGAGCATTGCGCCGGCAAGAAGACGGCCCCGCGGAGGGGTAGTCCGCGAGGCCGTACGAAGGGAAGGAACCTCTAAGCGTGTAGAAGGCCGCGGTGGGTCAGTGCACGGAACACGACCAGCAGGATGGCAGCACCGACAAAGGCAACTACGACTTCCATCAGGATGTTGGTGGTCGCGATACCCACGAGACCTGCCAGCCACCCGCCCAGGAAACCGCCGAGGATACCGACCACGATGTCCCAGATCAGGCCCATGCCCTTGCCTGTGAGCACCTTGCTGGCCAGGAACCCGGCGATGCCGCCGACGATGATCCAGACGATGAAACCACTCATAACCTAGGTAACCTCCGCTACCGCCTTGCGGCGGTGATTTGAACTATGTGACGTGACCGAAACCGGTTTGGCGACTTTGACCCCGCCGAACTCATCGATGACCCGACGCCTCGCGATGAGGGCGCGCCTCACGAAGCGCTTGATTTGTGACCGCTGGGTAACCGCGTATGACCCGATCGCCCCCGCGACCAGCCCGGTCGCAAACATGCCGAGAAGCGGCCAGCGGCTGGGTGGCGACGGTTCCCGCAAGGTGGCGATCTGCCTCAGAGAGGCGTCATTCCACCTTTTCGCCCAGGAGCGCAAGTCGGTCACGACGTCGCCGGTCTGGTGCCGCGCGGCGCGGTGGTGATCCGGATCAGCATCACCAAACCCCAGCCAATCACGGCGTAGGCGACGATCGCCACGAGGTCCGCGGTCTCAAAGCTGTTGGCCTTCGATCCAGCGTTGCCAAAAATGCCCTGGAATGGAGCCACGAGCGGTCCACTGACCGTGTAGATGAAGTTGACGAAGGCCGATTGCGCAGACGCGCCCAAGAGCTTGCCCAGGAAGCGAGCTGCGATGAGGATGTCGACGACGCCGACGATGAAGCCCACCACGGCCGCCGCGCGAAAGTTGTACCGCCCCTCTTCGGTTATCGAAGCGAGTGCGGGGGCTGAAGCCGGAGCCGATACGGGAGCCGATTGCTGAACTGCCATTTATGTAGTCACCTCTTTGCGGCAACGATCGCTCGAAGCCCATAACAAAGGCAGTAACCATGCTTTTGCCGGCCACGGAGTTCACAGGAGGGCGAGGTTCAGGTGCTCAAGCCAGGCCGGCGTAGGTCGCCTCGACGGTGAGGCGGTCGGCATACGTCTTGTAGTGATCGTCGAACGGACCGGTGCAGGTGATGAGCGTTAGCCGTGGCGGCCCGTACGGCTCGCCCATGCTCGGAGGGCTTGTGCCCGCCGGCCATATGGATAGGGACTCAACGACGAACAGACGCCGCGTGCCGTCGGCGAGCACGACCACGATCTTGTCGCCGGCGTGTAGCTGGCGCAGCCTGCCGAAGAGCAAGGGTGCACTGGGGTAACCGGCGTGGCCTTCGATCACTGCATCCCCAGGAGCGCTCGGCACTGGGCCGCCTTTATACCAACCGGCGTTCCAGAGGTTCTGCGGGGTGTACATCCTGCCGGAGTGGTCGACACCGACCGGCTCGACGGGACGGTGGACGTTTATGGACGGGATCAGGATCATGGCCGGTGGGGAGGTTGGTACCGGTGGCTCGGGAGGCGGCGCGGGGGGCGCGATAGGTACGCGGATGTGCGCCTGGTCCACATAACCAGCGACCGAAGCAGTGAAGGTTGGAGCGGGCAGGACCAAATTGGCGCTGTCGTTTGCGGGCGTCCCATCGGTCGCCGTGAAAACCAGCGCCGCGCCCAACACGGCTGCCAGCGCAACCTCGCCCAACAGTCCCGCGGGCATGTGCCCTCGTCGGCTCAGCGCCGGCCAGGTCCTCGCCATCAGTCGGCCGCTACGCGTTGCGGCGGCGGCGCCTTCGGCTGCTGATGCCCAGTGTCATTGCAGCGATGCCGCTGCCGACCGCGATCAAAAGCAGCCAGGGGACCTCTCCGATCAGCTCAGACGGAACCCCCAGCGTAGCCGGCAGTACATTTCCGGCGGGCGGGGCGACATAGGTTGGTACGCCGTAACCGCAGCCGCTTGGCTGAATGATGCGGTTGGTGTCCAACGTCACAGCGCCGTTGCGTGCCAGTGCTCTGCCGTTGAGAGTCGCGCCGGTCTGCATCGCGATCGAAGTCAAAGCCATGATGTTGCCGATAAAGGTGGTCGACGTGGCGATCGTTGCCGAGCTGCCGACCTGCCAGAAGATGTCACATGGCTGAGCGCCACCTATGAGCACAACCCTCGCACCGGACGCGGTCACGAGTGTGCTGCCGATCTGGAAGATGTAAACGCCGGCACCGTTCAGGGTCAGCGTGCCGGTGAGCGTCGGCGCGGTGGTCTGGCAGTACACGCCCGGGACCAGGTTCTTGCCGCCGAGGTTTACTCCGGTGAAATTGTTGGCACCGGGGCATGGTTGGGCGGCGGCGTTGGTGTACGCCGCAGTTAGATTGGTCTGGGCCGTGGTGGCCACAGAGTCACCCTTGTGCTGCACGCCGGACTTCCCGGGAGGGAACCCGGTCACCGCGCTGCCTGGTGCCACTCCGAGCAGGCCCGTGATCCAACTAGGTCCGGTGTTCGTGACGGTGGTTCCGGCTAGCACCGCGAAATTTCCGGCTGAAGCCAGCCCGGGGTCAGTCGCGGCAAGGGCTGTCAGGGGTCCAATTGCACCCACGAGGATGGCAACAAACAGGGGAAGCAGCAGCTGGCGCAGCTTGTTCACAGAACGATCCTCCTCGCGATTCGATCCGCCTCGGCAATACGGTATGAATCGAGGCGGGGCTGTCAAGGTGAGGCGGCGGACATAACAATCTCAGTAAAATCCGAGGCTCAGGCGCCGGCCGCCAGCCCGCCCGCGCGAAGTTAGAATTGCGTTTTCGTGACCGCTTTGCCCTCGGAGATCTCGCGAGGATTGGAAGGCGAAGACCTCGGAACGAAACACTGGAAGGACGCCAGGCACTGGATCGGCGTCTACGCTGACCTGATTCGGTTCAAGGTGGGCCTCCTGGAGCGGGTGCGCCGGGAGTTGCCGAAGCTTCAACCCGTAGCGCAGCAAGCGGCTGCGACTGACCTCGCCATCATCGAAGCGCAGATGCGTGGCTATCAGGGCCGGCTCGACCTCTGGTATGAACGCCTGTGGAACCTTCAAGGATTGCAGCTAGATCCAGAAGGTCAACTGATCCGCCATCGCGGACGGGAGGGCCACCTGACGAAGCGGGAGTTTCAGCTGCTGCAGTTCTTGCTCGACCACCCGCATCGATTCTTCACCGTCAACCAGTTGCTGGCCAGAGCCTGGGCCGACCCGGCGCTTTTTCCGGAGGAGGTGCGCAACTACGTACGCCGAATCCGCAAGATCCTGGCCGATCTGGAGATCCCATGCGAGCTCGTGAACCGCCCAGCTCGCGGCTATTCGCTCGTTTTCCGCCCTGACGAGTGACCCCGGGCAACGTCAAAGGCTGAGCCGCCGGCGAAATCGAGGGAAAGTTACTGACCTTCTTATGGCAGCCGGCGCGAAATGGTGTCATGAAGCTTTCGGATGAAGACCGCATCCGGCCCGACATGGTGGCCGCCGCTCGGGGAGGCGACGCGAGCCGGCCCATGGACGGCGAGGGCGATCCCAACAGCGCATCGATGGAGCAAGCGCTCTACTGGAGACAGATCTACGGGGAGATCTTGGCCATGGAAGAGAAGGTCATGGAGCGGATCCAAGACCTGATGGCCAAACAATCCCCTGAGGTTCGGCGAGAGGTCGAGCTGACTAATGTCCCTGTGGTCGCCGCTCAAGCTGAGAGGTTCCGCCAGCGCCTCGGATTCTGGGCGGCGAGAGTGCGTGAACTCGAGCAGCCACGACTTGGCTGATTCAGCAACGCTAGAGCAGCGGCTACGGGCGGTTCGCAACAAGCGCTCGGCGTCGCGACTCCGGCGTGCCGCCACCGTAGCTGCTTGGATCGCCGGCTTGACCGCTCTTGTGATCTTTGTGGCCGCCAACCTGGTGAGCGGTCACTAGGCACGTTGAACCGGAACCGCCACATAGAGCAAAGGATCGACTTCTGGTAGCTTGCCCGGGCGTCGATTATCCGGTCCGGAATGCCAGAAGTGAGCTAGGGTCGCGGAACCTTTGGCTGCTGGAGCAACAAGCGGTATCCCTTGCCTTTCTCGTTGACCACTTCGCACACACCCTTGAAAGGCAAGAGCTTCTGTCGAAGCCGCGTCACATAGGTCCGGAACTGCTCGATCGACGCTTCAGGGCCCCAGGCAGGCAAAGCCACGTCCTCGGCGGCGAAGAACTGATTCGGATTGGTCAGAAAGAATGACAAGAGCTGCCACTCGCGTTTTGTCAAGGAGACAGTGGCTCCCGGACCTCTGATGGTGCGCTGCTTTGCGTCGAACATGAGGCCGCCCAACTCGATTCTGGTCGCAATCGAAACCACGGAATCTACGTCAGGCCCGCGAAGCTCCGACCTGATCGCCCCGATCAGAGCGTCCGGAACGAAAGGTTTTGGCAGAACCTGGCTAGCGCCCGCCTCAAAGGATTCGAGCGTGGTGCCGGCCGCGTCAGACGACTCATCCAGCAAAATGAAAGGGGCCCGGGCCGTGGCCCGCAATTCCCCCAAAACCTTGGGGTCTACGCGGGAGTCCGCGCTCATGCCGAGGATGACCAGGTCGAACCTCGTGGACTTCTCGAGCTGACGCTTGGCTGAGTCGAACCCAGCCACACTCTCAAATTCCCCTCCAGCCAACTCGACCACGTGCGAAATGACAGAGCGGTAACCGGCATTAGCTTCGACGACCAGAACTCGGGGCCCCTTGGCTCGCGGCCGAGGCCTGGACGGGGTCGGGCTCTCTGCCATGACACTCCTCTCTGCCGAACTGCGACCGGCGCTAGTTATTTTTGCCTCGCTGATGGATGCTACAAGTCCCCGCGAAAAGTCAGTGAGTAGCCGCGGCCGGGCCGGTTGACGACGTCGGACGGTATCTCCATGGCGGCCAGGATCTTGCGTATACGTCGGACATAGGTGCGGACCTCTTCCGGATATAAGGCCGCCCCGCCCCAGGCCTGGCTGAGGATCTCGGTCACCGTGAAGTACCTGTGGGGATGATTCAGCAGGAATTGAAGGAGCTGAAACTCGCGGACCGTTAGCGTGGCCTCCCCATGTTTGTAGCGAATCAGTCGTCTTTCTGGATCCAACCAGAGACCGTGAAGGTCCCTGACGCGTTGGGACCATAGATCAAGCCGTTTCTGGTAGCCCATCATCTGATCTTCGACGATCTTCAGATCGGACTCCGCCGCCTTCTGTGCATCGAGCGGTAGCTTGGCTAGGTCGCGTCTGATTTGATCGAGGATTCCGCGCTTGAACTCGAGGAGATCGGAATAGATGCTAATCCAATGATGGGCGTCTTCCCAGTGCGTTGTTTCAAGGTGCTCACCCTCGAGGGGCGGTGAGGGTTCATCAACCACAGGTGACGCGAATGTTGTCGGGCCCAGGCTCGAGCCCTCGGCATCTGTGCGCTGATCGAGAATGTGCGGACCACCCTTCGGCATCACTCACGTTGAGGAATGTGGCACGACGTTGGGGCCGTTGTCAGCAAGAAGCGGAGCCTTCCTGCATTACAAATATTGCGCACCCCTTCCTCAGGGGAGTCGCACATCTTTATCCCGAGTAGCGCGCCAACCTCAGGTTGCGCACGGTGACGTTACTGAGTGACCGCCTCGGCGGCAATGGCAATAACCCAGTCCCGCTCCGAAGCGATGCTAGAGGTTGTAGCGAAGGCCGGCAACCGTGATAGTGGTCAGCCGACGTTGGGCCGCGGGTGCTGACCTGATGACGTCATTGCAAGACCTCGAATGCAGTCCGCAAGTGCGGTCGCATCAAAGGGCTTTCTGACGACCGCATCCACTCGACCGGAGGTCTGCAGGACCCGTGCCTCATCCGAGGCGGAAACGATGACGATAGGAATGGTCGCCGTCCGTGGTTCGGATTCAAGCCGCTCTATCAGGGCCACCCCATTCAAAATGGGCATAGCGAGGTCGGTGACGATCACATCGGGGACGGGGTTTGTGGCGATCAGTCCGAGCGCCTCTTCGCCGTGAGCAGCCTCGACGACCGCATAGCCCTCGGTCTCGAGAATCAACTTGACTAGTGAACGCGTTTCCGAGTCGTCATCCACGACTAGGGCCGTGTTCAACGTGATGCCGTACTGCTCACGATCACACTCTGCGTGCAAGCTCGTAACAGAGTCAGCAATCGCCCCGAGTCGGCCGCGCCGGCGATCGCGCAGCGTCTACCGCAACTGCATCAAACAGAATCCCGCTTACGGCGACTGCGGAGAAGCCCCGCGGGATTCGAGGCGCCAGCTCCGAAACCTCTGTTGCTTCGCGCTGAGGGGTGCAGTCGAGGCGCGAATATTCCGCAAACGCTCCTCGCCGATATGCAAGCCTAGACTCGAGCAATCTGGTGGGCGAGCACAAAGGGGAGCTTGGCGCGGCACTGACCCAGTTGGTTGCTGCCCTGGAAGAAGTCAGCCTGGATGGCCTTCAACCCGGAGACCGTGAACTCATAGAGCAAGCGCTGATTGGAGCAAGGGCGGCCCTCGACAGAGCTACGTCCCGAGATGAACCGTTTCCCCAGGAGGACTGAGGAAGACTCGAGCGCCTGCCGTTGCAGCCCCCGCCGGTCCCGATGGGTCGCCGTTGGGGGCTGGGTCGCGGCCCGGCGTCTTCAGACGTGCAGGTGCAAGTGGGGTGACAACCCGAGAACGACCTGGGTGGACCGCTATCTGGATCCATATCCTCAACGGATGTCGGGCCAGCTTCGCGTCAGGTGCCTTTGTGTTCTCGGATTGCTCCCGCTTGTCGGCGGAGAGGGCTAACCGCGCCCCTTTGGCAGAGAACTAGCCTTGGCTGGTCCACCGATGGCTATCCGCACCGGCTCGACCTTCGCCGCCTTCGGGACACGAACCCTCAGAACACCGTTCTCGAATTGAGCGGCGATCTTCGCGGGGTCGATCTCCTTAGGTAGCTCTAGCTTGCGGCTCCAGTTGCCCCAAGGTCGCTCCTGGCGAATGAAGGTGCCCTGCACCTCAACCGGCGCTGCCTTCACTGCGATGCTGAGCATGCCGCTCTCGAACGTCACCTCGACACCCTCCTGCGGAACGCCTGCGACGGTGGCGTGGAGCTCGTAGGCGTCTTCCGTTTCGAGGATGTCGAGCGGGAGAGCGTAGGTGGGCGTGCCGTCCTCCCGAATCGCGGCTTCATAGCCCAAGAACTGCTCGAACAGCCGGTCGATAGGCCGAGTACCAGCCACTAAAGAGCCGGGCAATAGGTAACGTGTTGTTGTCATCATCAATACACCTCCCGATGTACGGTTAGATGTGAACGGTATTTATCGGTTCATACCCTTCCGGAGCGGTTCTGAACCATGTGGCTCAAACAAAAGCAGTCGGGATCGCCTGGCCCTGGAAGCCTAAATCTGAATCAAAAGCTGGAGCGCAACGCGACAGCGGAGTTGTCGCGAAAATTCAACTGGCGCCCCCACCCGCGATAGCGAGTCCGAGATGAGCGAGGCCAAGGAGCCCGTCTCCCACAAACAACGAACTCGAGCGAACCGAGACTGAGATGGAGCGGGAGACGGGCTTCGAACCCGCTACCTCGACCTTGGCAAGGTCGCGCTCTACCAAGTGAGCTACTCCCGCTCGTAGGCCAGAGGCTCGATTTTACCCGCCTCGGCTCTGGTCGCAGATCACGCCGGTGAGGCGGTCGCGCATGGCTCCAACGAGCGACCCCAGCGGTCGCGCAGGGCATTGGCTCTCATCGCGGACTCATGAAGCCGAGTCCGATCGAGGCGGCCTGACAGCACCGCGGCCTTGACGGCCTTGATCGCCTGCACCTCGTAGGTCGGGTCCCCGTTCGACAGCAGGATCATGTCGTTGCCCGCGGCCAGCGCCATCACGGCGGCCTGCGGCAGCGACCACTTCACCCCGATCCCGTACATCGACAGCGAGTCGCTCATGATCACGCCGTCAAACCCCAACGGGGTCCGCAGGCGCCCTATGACCGACGACGAGAACACCGCCGGCGTCTTCCCCGCCCCCAGGCCCGGCACGTACACCGACGTCACCATCACGACGTCGGCCCCGGCGGCGATCCCCGCCTTGAACCCGGGCAGCTGGACCCGCGCCCAGGTCGCCTCCGACTCCGGATCGGTGGGGATCGCCACATGCGGGTTGCCGGCGGCCCCGCCGAGGCCCGGCCAGTGCTTGACGGTGGCCCCCACTCCGCCGTCGTGCAGTCCCTGCACAGCCGCGGCGACAAGCGGTGCCACGACAGATGGCGAAGATCCGAATGAGCGATCGCCGATGACGTCGTCATAGGGGTTCGTGCGCACGTCGGCGACGGGGGCCAGGTTCAAGTCCACGCCCGCGGCGCGCAGGCCCGCGCCGTTGATCCGTTCCAGCTCGCGCACGCGCGCGGCGCCGGACCTGGCCATCACGCTCGGCCATGGCGGCGCGAACTTCGCCTTCACGTTCGCGACCTCGCCGCCCTCCTCGTCCAGCATCACGAGGATCGGATGCGCCTGGCACTGGCCCTGCGCCAGCGCATGCAACCGGTCGCTCCACTGCCGCACCCCGGCCGGCGTGCCGCCGAAGTTGGGCGTGAACAGCAGCACCCCGCCGATCCTGTACCTGGTGATCAGCGGCGCCACCGTCGACCAGCCGTACTTGCCCTCCCAGGAGAGCACGATCACCGAGCCGATATCGGCGTCGAGATCCCATGGCGCGGCAGAAGGGCTCGGCGACAAGAGAGGCGACGGGGTGGGCGACGCGACGCTGGAAGCCAGCCGCGGCTCGGACGAGCAGCCCGCCACAAGGGCCAGAACGAACAGGGCCACCAGCCTTCCCCGCCTCAAGGCGGCGTCAGTCTAGCGGCGGAGTCGGAACTTCAGGGCGAGCGCCCCCAACCCGAGGCCCCACAAGGCCGTGATCAGCGGCAGCACCCACGTCCAGTTCAGGTGCGGCATCCCCGCACCCTCGAGAAACCCGTACCCGAACGTGATCAGCGCCGTCGACGCCAGCGCGAACCCGATCGCCTGCATCTGCATCCGCTTCTGGATCTCGTCCAGGCGCGACAGCGCCCGCACCGTCAGCCAGATCACGATCCCCGCGGGCACGATCGGCAGGGCGGCCACGATGTATTTCCAGTCAACGTTCGGGTTGGCGGAGACCGCAATCACCGACCCCACCAGAACCATGAGGTAAGCGAGGATCGCCAGCCCGAACTGGATCTGACTCTTGTGGTTGACCCAGGTGGCGATGGGGATGATCCCGCTCGTTTGCGGAGACAGGGGCGAGGGATAGTCCACTCCCGGCGGCGGCTCGGTCCGCACGAACGGTGACGCCGCGTGGGAGAAGAGGGGGTCGACCGGGGCCTCGAGGGGCGCCGTGGCCGGTTCTTGCTGGCTCAACGGCAGGTGATGGTACCCGCCCCGGTGCCCAACTCAGCGCCCTTCAGGGACGCAACTTGGGCGGGTGAAGCCGAGCCGCTCTAGGCGGGCAGCGTCCTCCGCACGCGGTCCATCAGCCACAGGGCCACCCAGAAGATGAACAGGGCGTTGACGAGGTGTAGGGCTGAGATCGCCCGGACCGCGGCCGGGGCCGCCATGTGGTACGGGGCCAGGAGCAGCGACTGCAATAGAACCAACAGGAAGAACGATGCCGTGACCAGCACCGTGCGGCGGTCGACGCCCCCGTACCAGCCGATCACGGCCAGCAGGAGAGGGCCCAGGCCGAGGACCGCGCCATTCACGACCGCGTGAAAGAAGAACCATTCAGCCGACGAGAAGATGCCCAGCCCGGCCAGGAAGAACTGAAGCACGACGAGTGCAGCCAGCACGTACACGCCGTACTTGAAGACCTGCCGCGCGACCAGCTTCGTTGCCATGCCCAGGCGATACCTTAAACGCGGACGGCGAACCTGTCGAGGTAATTGACGTCGCCGAGCTTCCTGAGGATGGCCAGGCCCGCGTCCGTCTCGGCCGGATCGCGCAGCAGCAGACCTCGCTCGGCCCGCGCCCGGCCCAGCTGGGGCACGGCGCCCAGCCGCTCGAACACCTCGACCGCGCGCAACATTTCCTCGGGGTCGTTGGCGCTGAGCGCCTTCGCACGCCGGACCTGGCCCTCCAGCAGCGGCGTCCGGTCGTGCACCGCCCTCTCCAGCGCAGCATCGATGACCTCTGGCGTCACGGTCAGGCGCAGGTCGCAGACCAGGCTGATGCGCCGCTCCACCATCTCAGAAGGGATGCTGCCGCCCTTGGTCGGAAACACGGACTCGGGCCCGAACGAGACGTCGCCCTGCAGGTACGCGCGCCAGAACTTGTGGAAGCTTCCTGGCGGGAAGCGCGAGACGATCGACTCGATGGGCACGGTGGCAGCGGCCAGCAGCCGCGAGTCCCCTCGGGCCCGCCCGATGTCGACGCCGACGACAAATCCGCGCAGGCCGTAGCCGGCGGCGTGGCTGCCCGCGTCATGCCACGCGTCGATCGCGCGCCAGAACGTCGTGACCGCCTCGTCCCATCGGCCGAGAGTGAACAGCGTCACGGCACGCCAGGCCAGCAGGTGCAGCGCCGGGTACGGCGCCTGGCCCGGCATCAGGCGGGCGATCATCTCCGCTGAATCGCGCTCGGCCGTCGCAAAGTCGCCCATCAGGTAAGACATCCAGACCACCATCGAGTGGGCGTCGAGGCGCTCATAGAGACCGAGCTTGTCCTCGAACTGGATCCGCAGCTGCGCCGTTTCGCGCGCCCGCTGCCAGTCCCCGACGGCATGCGCCGCCCCGGCCAGCGCGTCGAGGGCGATGCTCTCGAGCTCCGAGTTGTTCAGCTCCCGGGCGATCGCGATCGCCCGGTTGGCGTTGGCTTCGGCCGACGCTATCTCATGGGGGGTCACCGCCCGCAAGCCCTGGATCCAGAAGGGCATGAACGCCTCGGCGGCGAGGAAACGGCCGATCGCATAGGGGTCGGTTGCGAGTTTGAGGAGCGCGCGTCCCCGGGCGCGGAGCTCGGCCATCCACTCCTCGGTCGGCCGCTCGGCCACCGAGCCGGCCCAGCGCGTCGCGATCATGAGCATCCCGGCCAGTGCCCGCAGCTGGTCGTCTACCGGCGCGTGCTGCGTTTCGTAAAGCTCCAGCGCCCTTCGGTACTCGTCGAAGCCGCTGTCGCCGGCCGTCAGGTCGCCGATGCGTTCGTGCAGCCGAGGCAGGCGTTCGGGCGGAAGGAAGTCGAAGGAGTCACGGATGTGGCTGACCGCCTCCGGAGTGGCCGCGGCCGACGCCGCCACGGCAGCCGCCCTTAGCAGCCATTTCGCGGCCTTCTCTCGTGTCTCGCGTGTAGTCTCGCTGTCTGGGTCGAGCGCCGTGTAGAGAAGCGCGGCCTCGCGGTAGTGGAAGGCCAGGATCTCCGCCAGCGCTTCTTCCCGGTCGCCGGCGACCGACTCGCCCCAGCTCGCCGCCTGCGCGTGGAGGCGCGCCCTCTCCGCGCGCGGCAGGGTGCCGTACGCGACCTCCTGGATCAGGATGTGGCGGAACGTGTAGCGGTCGCCCTCGGTCAGGCGGATGAGGTCGCGGTCGATGAGGTTCTCGCACAGGTCCTGGACGAGCGCGAGCTCGCGGTCCTCGAGAGCGGCCACGCCGGCGCCCCGAAAAGTGCGGCCGAAGACGCTGCCCAGCTGCAGGATCCGCCGCTCCTCGGCCGGCAGCAGGTCGAGGCGCGCCAGCACCGTCGCCTGCACCGTGTCGGGCAGACTCTCGAGCGAGCCGTGGTCCAGGTAGGCGCGCACGAGCTCGCCGGCATAGAAGGGATTGCCCTCGGAGCGCTCGGAGACGAGCTTGATGAGCTCGGGCTCATCGGTGTCGAGAAGGTGGCGGATGAGGTCCGCGATCGCATTGCTCGCCAGCGGCTCGAGCGCGATCGCGAGATGGTTCAGCCGGCCGCCGCCCCAGTTGGGCCGCCTGTCGAGGAGCTCCGGCCGCGCGAGCACGATCATCAGGAGGGTCGCCTCGCCGCGCGGCTGCATGACGAACTCCGCGAGGTCGAGGAGGCTGTCGCTGGACCAGTGGAGGTCTTCAAACAGAAGGACGAGGGGGCTGCGGCGCGCGGTCGCCTCCAGGGCCGAGCGCCAGGCGGCGAACAGCAAGTCCTTGTCGACGCCCTCGGTCCCGGCTTCGCCGATGGTGGCGGCAAGAAGCCGCGCGTCACGCTCAGCGTTCTCGACGCCGACGTCGACCAGCCATTTGCCGATGGCCTCGCGCACCTGGCCTGGAGGCGTGTCCTCGGTCGTGTTCGTGAGCGTGAAGATGACCTGCCTCATGGGCCAGTACGTCAGCTGCTGGCCGTACGGGAGGCACTGCGCGGTGGCGACCGTGGTGTCGGGTGCGAGGCTCGGCAGCCACTCGAGGAACTCCTCGACCAGACGCGTCTTGCCGGTACCGGCGGGGGCGATGACGCTCACCATCGATGGCCGCCGCTCGTTGACCACGCGCCGCGCCACAAGCTGGAGCTGGGCGAGGTCGGTCTCGCGGCCGACCAGCGGGGACCTGATCCGGCGCTGCGCCTTGGCCTTGCGAGGTCCGATCACGACCCGCGCGCCGACGGGCACGCTCTTGCCACGTGCCTTGACCTCGACCTCGTCGCCGAAATCGAAGTTGTTGGCCGCCCGCACGGTGCGGTCGCTGGCCAGGATCGCCCAGGGTTCAGCGGCCTGCTGCAGGCGCGCCGCGACGTTGGTCGCGTCGCCCGTGATGAGGAAGTCGCCCGCCGACTGGTCGCGGCTGGCCACGACCTCGCCTGTGCTGACACCGAAGCGGACCATCACCCGGCTGCCCAGCAGCGTGTCGGCCTGGATGCGCCCGCGCATGGTCAGGGCGGCGGCCACAGCGCGGTCGGGGTCGTCGCCGTGCGCGGTCGGCAGGCCGAACACCGCCATCACGGCGTCGCCGATGAACTTCTCGACCGTCCCGCCATGACTCTGCACGCACTCGCGCGCGATCGCGTAGTAGCGCGCCAGCAGGCGGCGCATCTCCTCGGGGTCGAGCTGCTCGCCGAGGCCGGTCGAGTTGACCATGTCGGCGAACAGGACGGTGACGATGCGGCGCTCTTCGGTGGAGACGGCCACTGGCTGGCTAGCCTACCAATGGTGGACGGGGCCTCGATCCGGGACTACGGCTTCTCCAGGTTCGAGGGCGTCGATGAGATCGCGGTCAGGCGAGCGGCGCCGAGGAGACGCTAGTCGACATTCGTCTCTAATCAGCGGAATCCCGCCGCGAGCCAGACTGCTTGCCCGCGAGGTGCAGCGCCACGGCCGCGATCCAGGTCCAGCCCGCGATGATCGCGATTCGCTGGAAGAACCCGGTTGGCGCGTTCGGCCAGTTGCCTGTCGCGTCGATCGCCGCCGCGGTGTTGCTCGCGACGAACATCACGATGATCAGCGCGCCGACAGCCGCCGAGTAGATCGCCCAGCGCCGCTCTCGCGTCCTTGCGAAGTGCCAGGTCATGACGAATGTCGAGGCGGGAAGGAGCGTGAACGCAGAGACACCAGCCAGGGCATGGATCGTCCCGTGCGTCGTCTGTACGTCGGGCGCGCCTGGTGGGTAGCCGAGCGCCGGGTCGGTCGGGAAGACTCCCGCAACGACCAAAGAGAGGCCGAAGATACCCAGCAGCACCGGCGCGCCGACCGCGCCGCGACTGCCTTTGATCGCCGACCGAAGTCCAATCGCGAAGGCAATCACCAGCAGGCCGCACACGACGAAGTTGGCGATCTGCACCCAGGCGCCGTCGCCGGTCGCAAGCTGGCTTACGTAGTTCCGCCACTGGCTGTAGCCCGGCCGGGTCAAGCCTTCGAGCAGGAAGGCCACGATGAACAAGATCGGACCGACCACGCCGGTGTACAGAAGGTTCTTCGTGACCATCAGCTCAGCCGCCGTCTCATTGCCTGAGTCGCAAGCTCAGAGCGCGAGCCAACGCCGAGCTTGCTGAAGATGTGAACCAGGTGCGTCTTTACCGTCGCGCGGGACACGAAAAGCCGCGCCGCGATCTCTGGGTTGCTCAGGTGCTCGCCGACCAGCCGCACGACCTCGAGCTCGCTAGGAGTGAGGCTGGCCCAGCCGGTGGATGGACGCTTGCGCTCGCCTCGACCACGGGCGGCGTAGGCGATCGCTTCCTCTGGCCCGAGTTTGGCCCCCTCGGCCCACGCGATCTCGAAGTCAGCGCCTAGGCTCTGCCTTGCCTTCGCGAGCGCAGCTTCCTTTATGGCGCGGTCGATCGCAAATCGATATCCAGTCTCGCTCCTCAAGCTGTCGGCTGCCCCCCAGAGCCGCACCGCCTCCGTATGACTGTCTTGCTCAACGGCCAGCCTCGCCAGCAGCTCCAAACCGTCCACCATACCCATCCGGTCGCCGGCCTCTCGCGCGAAGCCGAGGGCTTCGTGCACGAGTGACTCCGCCGCTTGCAGATCGCTCTGGCGCGCGCGCACCTTGCCCCGGACGAGGATCGCGCGGCCCTGGAGCCAGATCAACTTCCGCGATTCCGCGACGGAAATCGCTTCCTCGAGTGCGGCGGTCGCTTCGTCCACCGCGCCGAGAGCAAGGTGGGCCTCGGCGAGGAGCACCAGTGGCATCGGAACAACGGGCCGGGCGATCGACATGCGCATACCCTCGACCACCGCAGCCATCGAGTCCCTGGCTTGAGTCGCGTCGCCACCGGCCAGCTGGATCCATCCAAGCACGAACGTGGAATGAAGGACGACGCCGAACGCCGCCCTCCCCTCGGCCTCTGACCTCTTCGCTGCCGCGACGGCCTCGGCGACGAGACTGCGCGCGGTGGCCACGTCACCTCTCAACATCTCCACGAGACCGATGTCGATGAGGCTGTGTAAATAATTGAAGTCAGCCATGTCGCGGCCCTCAGCCACGACGTCAGCAAAGATCTGATGGGCCTGAGACAGCCGACCCTGTGTAAGGGCGACGTATCCGCTGAACGACCTCACCGTGAGCTGGGTGTGCCTCTGCACGCCCGCCCTTGCGACGGCGATGGCTTCCTGGATCAACCGCCAGGTCTCCTCAGGTCGCGACTGGAACAGGCGCGCAAGCACGAAACCCTCGAGCGCCATGACCTCGCCATAAGCAAAGCCGGCCGAACGGGCCACAGGTAAGGCTTCTTCAACGTAGGGGCGCATCGCCTCGGCACCGCCGATTACGCCCGCAACGAAAGCGAGGATCCCCAACGCCATCGCCTCATCGCGTTTGCTGCCGGCGGCGCGGGCCAGGACTAGCGTCTCGTTGGCCAGCGCCGGCACTTCGCCCAAGCGACCTGTGAAAGTGGCGCGAACGCATTCGTAATAGCGCAACCTGGCCCGCAGTCGCGGAGAGACTTCCTCAGCTCGGGCCAAAGCGGGTTCCAACCATCTCAGCAGCTCAGCGGCCCGGTTGGACAGCGTCCAGAGCATGCCGAGCGGCGCCACCAACCGCGCCAGCGCCTCAGGCTCACCGCGATCGCGACTCCACGCCATCGCCGCCCGGAGGTTCTCCTGCTCGGTAAGCAGCAGAGCCTGCCAGCGAGCATCGTCGGGACTGGTAAGCCCCGGCTCGGCCCTCTCCGCCATCGCGGTGTAGTAGTCGCGATGGCGGTATCGCATGAGCTCGACTTCTTCCGCTTCGTCGAGGTGCTCGGCGGCGAACTGGCGGACCGTCTCCAGCAGCCGATACCGAGGCTCGTCCTTGTTAGCCCGCACAACGAGGACCAGCGACCGATCGGCAAGCGCAGCGAGCAACTCGAGGGTGGCCGCGGGACACACAGCGAGCGCGGCCTCGACGTCGAACCCGCCGGCGAAAACGGAGAGCTGGCGGAGCAGCGCACGCTCGGGCTCAGAGAGGAGGTCATAGCTCCATTCGAAAGACGCCTCCAAGGTTGACTGCCGACGGGGCGCCGTCCTTGGGCCTCCGGCAATCCCGCCAAGCCGGTCTTGCAGGCCGGCCGCGATGCGCACCGGCGAGAGCACCCGGGTACGCGCGGCGGCGAGCTCGATCGCCAGTGGTAGACCGTCGAGGCGCCGGCATATCTCCAGCACCGCTGTCCGGTCGTGATCGTCGAGCCTCAACTTCGGCACGGCCTGCCGGGCGCGTTCGGTGAAGAGGTCGACCCCGTCAGGCATAGCGAGCGGTGGCACCACCCACGTCACCTCGCCGGCCACTCCAAGCGGTTCGCGGCTGGTGGCGACGACCTTCAAGCTCAGAGCCGACGCCAGCACGCTTGCTACGACCTCGGCAGCCGTCTCCACGACGTGCTCACAGTTGTCGATGACGAGGAGCGCCTTGCGGGAGGCGAGGTAATGGCCAATTGCCTCGGCCCAAGACCGGCCTTGCCCCGGCTCCTTGACGCCGAGGGTCAGCGCGATCCGGTCCCAGACGAACTCACCGCTCGAGAGCGGAGAAAGATCCGCGAACCACACCCCATCCGGGAAATCATTGGCGGCTCCCGAGGCCAGCTCCAGCGCGAGGCGCGTCTTGCCCGCGCCACCAGGTCCGGTCAGCGTGAGCAGGCGATGACCAGCCACCAATGCTGCAACCTCGGCCAGCTCGGCCTCGCGGCCCACAAACCGCGTCAGCGGACTGGGCAGCGATGCCATCAGCTGTGCTTGAGAGCTTCGGCGGCCAGCGCTGACCGCGAGTCGACGCCGAGCTTCGCGAAAACGTGCACGAGGTGGGTCTTCACCGTCGCGCGCGAGACGAACAGCCGGGCCGCGATCTCGGGGTTGGATAGATGCTGCCCGACGAGTCGTGCGACTTCGACCTCGCTCGGGGTCAGGCTCGCCCAGCCGGTCGCGGGGCGCCTGCGCTCACCCCGTCCGCGCGTCGCGTATGCGATCGCTTCGTCCGCCGATAGCTTCGCGCCCTCAGCCCACAAGGCCGAGAAGTCCGTGACCCCTTCCCGCGCATCGGCGATCGCGGCCTCCTGGGCCGCACGGTCGATCGCGAGTCGATAGCCGAGCTGGTCGCGCATCGATTCGGCCGCCGCCCAGAGCCGGATTGCCTCCTGGTAGCCGTCCTCATCGGCAGCCAGACCGGCAAGCAGCTCCAGGGCGTCCACCACGCCCATCTGGTCGCCGGCCTCCCGCGCAAGCCTGAGCGCCTCGTGAGCCTTTGACTCCCCTCTCTCGACATCGCCGTGGCGCGCGCTGAGCTTGGCTCGGACCCTGGCGATCCGGCCCAGCACCCACGTCATGTCGCCGGACTTCGCGAGCGTTTCGGCTTCATCTAGGAATGCGGCGGCTTCTTCGTTTTCTCCGAGGGCCGCCTGCGCCTCCGCCAGGACCACGATCGGCAGCGAAGCGTAACGAGCGATCATCGAGGAGCGAGCGCCGGCGACGACTGCCGACAGCGTCTCACTCGCCCTGGCCGCATCGCCGTCGGCTAGCTCCATCCAGCCACGAATGAACCTCGAGAGCGGGTCGACCGACGTGATCGACACCGAGTCGGTGCCCCTCTGCCTGGCGATGGGAAGGGCCTCTGCGATATACCGCCGGGCGGCCTCGAAGTCCGCTTTGAACAGCGAGACCCAGGCGAGCCCAAGGAGGCTGCCCATGTAGTTGCTGTCATTCGTGGGACGCCCGATCTCGACCACCTTCGAGTGGATCCGCTCTGCGTCGGCAAGGCGCCCGTGCACTAGCGCTTCGAAACCGGCGAACGAATTCGTGAACAACCGGTTGTGGCGATCAGCATGGGCCTCCGCCATGGCGACCGCCTCCTCCATCAGCCGTCGCGTGTCGTCCGGGCTGGACTGGAAGAGGCGGAGCATCATGTACGCAATCGTCGCCATGCCGAAGACCGTCATCGAACGTGTCGAGCGGGCGAGCTGCCGGGCTTGGTCGATGTAAGGCCGCATAGCCTCCGCTCCCTGACTCAGCCCTACTAGAAGGCCCAAGACCCCGAGGGCGATTCCCTCTTCGACCTGGTCGCCGGCCGCCCGAGCCAGCCTTAGGGCCTCCATTGAATTCGCGTAAACCTGGTCCCACCTCTGTCGCGAGACGAGGGCCAACATCGATTCGAAGTTCAGGACCTGTGCCGCTCGGCGGGGCGAAATATCCGTGATCCGCTCGTAGGCGGAGTCCACCCACTTGCCGAACTCGGCCATCCGTCCGGGAACCATCCAGAACGGCAGGAGTGCGGCCACCATCTGCGCCAGCACCTCCGGGTCACGGTGGTCGCGGCTCCAGGCGAGGGCCGCGCGGAGGTTGTCCCGCTCGGGGTGGACGCGAGCCCGCAATCGGTACTCGTCGGGGCCGGTGAGCAGCGGTTCGAGCGATTCGATGAGGTGGAGATAGTGGTCGCGGTGCCGCGACCGGACCAGCTCCTCCTCACCCTCATCAGCAAGACGCCTGCCGGCGAACTGCCGGATCGGCTCGAGCATCCGGTAGCGGGGTCCGCCCTGGTGCTCGTCGTCCTGGACGATTAGCAGCGATCGGTCGACCAGGGACCCGAGTACATCAAGCCCGGCTGCCGGGCAAACTGCTGTCGCCGCCTCGAGGTCGAATCCGCCGGCGAACACGGAGCACTGGCGCAGCAGCGCACGTTCGGGTTCGGAGAGCAGGTCGTAGCTCCAGTCGAAAGAGGCCTGCAGCGTCGCCTGGCGCGCCGGTGCAGTGCGTGGACCTGCGGGCAGCAGCTCGAGGCGATCGCGGAGCCCGGCCGCGATGTCTGCCGGCGCGTACGCGCGAGCGCGGGTGGCGGCAAGCTCGATGGCCAGCGGCAGGCCGTCGAGGCGGCGGCAGATCGCGCGGATTGCTTCGGCGTCCCTTTCGCGGAGGACGAACTGAGGCCGTGCCTGCCGGGCTCGGTCGTTGAAGAGCTCGATTCCGTCTCCCTCGCTGAGCGGCGGCACCACCCACGTGACCTCGCCGCCCACACCGAGCGGCTCACGGCTGGTGGCGATGAGCTTCACGCCAGTGGACGCGGTAAGAAGCCCAGCGGCTACCTCCGCCGCCGACTGCACGACCTGTTCGCAGTTGTCGAAGACGACCAGGGCGACTTGCTGCGCCATGTGCTCGGCGACGCCCAGCGCCAGCGTCTTCCCTCCCCCTGGTTCGGTGACACCAAGCGTGATCGCCACCTGGTCCCATACGAATCCGCCGTCCGTCAGCGGAGCCAGGTCGACGAACCAGACACCGTCGGGAAAGCGTCCGGCCAGGCCAGACGCCAGCTCCAGGGCGAGGCGGGTCTTGCCGGCGCCACCCGGCCCGGTCAACGTCAGCAGGCGAGTGGCGGCCAGCAGCGTGGCGGCCTCGGCCAGCTCGGCCTCGCGACCGACAAAACGGGTCAGCGGGATGGGGAGCGTCATGGGCCTCGCAAACCCCTCGAGGAGGGCCCCAGTCTCCCACGAAAATCAACCAGCCACCAGCCCGGAAGATCAACCACCTGGTGGATGTTCGGCGCCGCCTCGCGCGGGATTCTCCTGGCATGCGCAGAGCAATGCTGACGACGATCGGAATCCCCCTCTCATTTGCGACCTCGGCCGACGCGATTCGGTGCAACCTGGTCCAGCGTTGGCGGCGGCAAGGCGAGCGTGCGCAGATCCTGCGCTTCGTCCAGCCATCGCTGATCGGATTGATCGACGGCACGATCTCGACCCTGGCGCCGATCTTCGCCGCGGCCTTCCTGGCCGGGTCACACGCAGCGTTGATGATCGGCCTCGCCGCTTCCATGGGCGCGGCGATCAGCATGGGCCTCTCGGAGGCGCTGTCCGACGACGGTGAACTAAGCGGCCGCGGAAGCTCTGTGGTCCGCGGCGCGTTGACCGGGATCGCTACCTTCGTCGGCGGCACCTTCCACGCGCTGCCCTTCCTGATCAGTGACACACAGACCGCGCTCAAGGTCGCTTACGTCGTGGTGGCGATGGAGCTGATCGCGATCGCCTGGGTGCGCCGCCGTTTCCTCCAGGTTCCCCTCCACCGCTCGCTGGTCCAGGTCACCATGGGCGGCTTTGTGGTCGCGACCCTCGGCGCCGTGTTGGGGCACGCATAGTCCAATGAAGAAGCTCTCGCGGGCACTCGCTCTGCTGTGCGTGGTCATCGCTCTGGCGGTAGTGGCCGCCCATCTGGTCGGAGCGTCATCAACCGGAGACGCGAACCAGCCGGTCGAGATGCCGGTCCCAGCGCCGGGGCCGTATCCAACGCCGCCAGTCCGACCATGAGCGGGACCACGATCGGCCACCGGCGATGGCTGGCGCTCGGCGCCATCGTCTTGAGTTCACTCGTCCTGGGCCTGGATTCGACCATCCTCGTGACCGCTTTGCCGACGCTGTACCTCCAGTTGGGCGCAAGTACGGATCAGCTGCAGTGGGTATCGAGCGCCTACATGCTCGCCATGGCAGGTCTGTTGATTCCTGCGGGGGCTCTGGGAGATCGACTGGGTCGCAAGCGCACTCTCGTTATTGCACTCGCGGTCTTCGGCATGGCGTCGGTCACGGCAAGCCAGATGAGCTCCGCCGGCGGGCTCGTCCTGATGCGCGCGGTCATGGGCGCCGGAGCCGCGTTCATCATGCCGATCTCCCTTGCGGTCTTGCCGACGATCTTCTCTGAGCTCGAGCGGCCGCGGGCGATCGCGATTGGCGGGGCCGCGATGTTCTTGGGACTGCCCTTCGGACCTTTCGTCGCGGCGTTTCTGCTCAATCACTATGCGTGGGGTTCGATCTTCCTGATCAACGGTCCCGTCGTTGTGGCGGCGCTGCTGGGCGTGTGGCTCTTCATCCCCGAGAGCCGCGACCCGAATCCTCCTCGCCTTGACGTGATCGGCGCCGCACTCGCCATTGCCGGCGTCGCGGGCCTTGTCTACGGCGCCATCGAGCAGCCCTCACGCGGCTGGAGCGATCCCACCGTCTTCGGCGCGATCGTTGCCGGCGCAGCACTCATCGCGGCTTTCGTACGCTGGGAGCTGCGGGCCCGATCGCCCATGGTCGACATGCATCTCTTCGCGAACTCGCGGTTCAGCTGGGCGATCGCGGTCTCGGTCGTCATGAGCTTCACCCTGATGGGCGTGCTCTTTGTCTTCACGCCGTTCCTTCAGTTCGTCCAGGGCAACGACGCTCAGGGCACCGCGCTGCGCCTTATGCCGCTCATCGGGGGCATCGTCGGCGGGGCGGCCGTCAGCGATCGCGTCGTGAGGCGCCTGGGCGCCCGGACCGCGCTCTGCGTCGGACTGGTCGTCTGCGCCGCGGGAGCCGCGCTGATGTCGATCCTCGGCGCTCGCAGTGGTTTTGGAGTCCTGGCTTTCGCGCTGCCGGTGGTCGGGATCGGAAACGCGCTGGCGCTGTTCACCGCGCTGAACGTCATCCTCGACGAGCTGCCGAGGTCTCGATTTGCGACGGGGACGGCCCTCAGCCGCAGCCTCGCGCAGGTCGGCGGTGCGTTCGGAGTTGCGATTCTCGGCAGCCTCCTCAACAGTGTCTACAGGGCCTCGGTGTCAGGGCGGCTGACCGGACTCCCGGCTTGGATCGTTGAGGCGGCGGAGCGAAGCCTCGCTGGAGCAGCGTTCGCCGCCTTCACGATGCCCACTTCAGAGGGAGCGACTTTCATGGCCGCGGCTCGCGACGCCTACACCGCGGGGATGTCTGACGTCCTGCGGCTGAGCGCGCTGGTCATGATCGTGGTCGCTGTCCTTGTGGGGCGATTCATGGGAGGCCCGGATTCCGCCTACGATCATCGACGTGAGCCCAGCGCCGCGCGGCCCAATGCACATGCCCCGGCCCAGTGACGACGCGAAGGCCGCCTTTGCGCGAGTCGTGCCAGACGAGCCGGCGATCACGATCAAGCCGATGTTCGGTCAGATGTCAGCTTTCGTGAACGGAAACATGTTCTGCGGGATATACGGCGAGGAGTTCATCGTCCGCCTACCCGCCGACGAGATCGCCAAGGTCAAAAAGCAAGGCGGCCGGGACTTCGAGCCCGTCGCCGGGCACAAGATGGGCGGCTACGTGGTCGTGCCAGGTGACTGGCGCACGAAGCCGCCGACCATGCTGATCAAGCGCGCCCTCGAAGAGACACGCAAGATGCCGGCCAAAAAGCCGAAGAAGAAGTAGCCCGTCCGTAGTAGAGGCCCGCGCGTCTTCGGCGCCCGTGCCAAGTCCAGCGGTTGTCGTTAAGACGGCCTCCCCTCCGGCCCGGGCGCCTTCGGCGCCGGGTCCACCTCCCCGACAAGCGGGGAGGTAAAGCCGGCAGGGGAGGAGGTGGAGTCTCGAGTTCCTCCCAGATCCAGTGCATCACGTCCGAGAGGTTGTGGTCCGTGCCCGCTGCCGATATGCGCATGACTCGGAATCCGCGCGCCTCGAGGTACTCGGTTTTTCGCCGGTCGTAGTCCGCGTCGTCGTGACCCGCGCCGTCAACCTCGATGGCTAGGCGAGCCTTCAGGCAAATAAAGTCGACAACGTACGGTCCGACGGGCAGCTGTCGTCGAAACCGATGTCCGCCAAGCTGCTTTCGCCGGAGCCAGTACCAGACGCGGCGCTCGGTATTGCTCATCTCGCGACGCAGCTGGCGAGCACGATCGACTGTCGGTGATGGCACGAGGGCACGGTGCCATCGGCCCGTGCCAAATCCAACTGTGGTCGTTAAGACACCCTCCACTCCGGCCAGGGCGCCTTCGGCGCGACTAGCGGCGCTTTCCTTTCGGTGGAGGGGCTGGTTTGCCTTTCTGGTGGACCGGCTTCGCCTCCTTGACGGCGGCCGCCTTCACGGCCACTGGTTCGGGCATCTGCTCCGGCTTGCCTTTCTGCTGGACCGGCTTTGCCTCCTTGGTGGGGGCTGCCTCCACGACCACCGGTTCGGGCATTGGCTCCGGCACCGCGTAGACGGGCGGGACCTCTACAGGGACCGGTTCAGGGACCACAGCTTTCGGCGCCTGCGCCGTCCGCTTGCCCATCGACACCTTGCCGCTGAAAGTCGCGCCGTCCTCCACGGTCAGCCGTCCGACCCGGACGTCGCCCGCGATGAGGGACGCACCGCCGGACACGGTCAGCCGCTCGTACGCGGTCACGTCGCCGCTCACCTTCCCGGCGCCGGCGATCTCGATGTCGCCAGTGGCTTCGAGCTCCCCCTCGACCGTCCCCGTCACATGCAGGTCGCCCTCGATGAAAAGCTGACCCTTCAGCCGGTCATTCGGACCGAGGACTACCGAGTTGCGCTGGCCGTTCGAAGCGTTTTCCGGCCGGGCCGGAGATGGTGTCGGGGTCGCCTGCCTACTGGCCGGACGCCTGGTGCTCAAAGTCACCCATCCGAACGTTGCCGTTCAACGTTGCGCCATCGTCGATCTGGAGCCTGCGGACCTGGATGTCGCCGCTGACACGCGCGTTGCGGCCCAGGGTCAGCTTGTCGCGCGCCGTGACCTGGCCTTCGACGTTGCCCTTGAGGGTCACGTTGCCGCCCTCGAGCAGCGCCCGCACCGTCGCGCCGTTCGCGACATCGATGTTGCCGGTCACGCGAATCTCGCCTTCGACGCGGCCGTCGGCGTGAATCGAACCGTCGTAGATCAGCTTGCCCTCGAGGATGTCCCCGGAGCTCATCGAGAACTGCTTCTTGCCGTCGCGCTTGACTTCGCCGTTGTCAGCAGGGGCCTGGCCTTCTGCTACCGCCTCCTGTACGTCCATAGCGTTACCCCCGACTAGAAATGTTCGATTCCTGGCTGGAATCAGGCGCTAAAGGTTAGCCGCTTACGCCAGCGATTTGAGGACAGGAATGCAAAGACCTCGCCAGGCTATTTACTTTTGCTTAATGCCGCACCGGCGAGCGCTCTGTCGAATCCCGCGAGTGAACGTTCGACCATCTCGTCGTTTGCTGTGAGCGAGATGCGGAACCATCCTGGTAATTCGAACATCCGGCCGGGCAGCACGAACACCCGCTCGTCCGCCAGCCGATTCATGAACGCGAGGTCGTCAGACATCGGCGACCGCACCATCACGTAGAAGGTCCCTTCCGGTTTCACGAGCTCGTACCCCATCTTGCCCAGCGCTCCCACGATGCGATCGCGCCGTCGCTGCATCGCGGGGATGTCGATGCTCGCGTGCTCGAGGTCGCCCATCGCGTACTGCATGATCGCGTTGGGAAACGTCCACCCCAGCGAGGTCTGCGACACCAGCAGCGCGCCGCGCAGGTCCTCGCGGCGCGGCATTCTTGGCGGCATGGCGACGTAGCCGATGCGCTGGCCGGGCGCCAGCAGGGTCTTGCCGTACGTGTAGATGAGGAACGACCGGTCGTAGAAGCGCACCGGTGAGATGTGCTCTCGACCGTCAAACAGGATGCGACAGTACGACTCGTCGGAAAGCAGGTAGACCGGATTGGGCGCGCGGCTCAGCACGGCGGCAAGGCGCTCGAGCTCGTCGACTCTGAGGATGCGCCCGCTCGGGTTATGCGGTGTGTTGACGATGATCGCCCGCGTCTTATCTGTGATCGCGCGCTCGATGGCATCGATTGGCAGCTCGAACTTCGGCGGCGCGAATTCCACGCGGACCGCTTTGGCGCCGTTGGACAGGATCATCGGCACGTAGAAGAACCATGGCGGCGAGAGATAGATCACCTCGTCGCCGGGGTCGAGGATCGCGCGCAGCGTCGTCGCGAGCGCGCCGAAGGCTCCGGTCGTCATGGCGATGTCGTCGGGCTCGAATGCGATGCCGACTCGCCGGCGCAGCGACTCGACTGCCACCTTCACCGCCCGCGGGTCGTTGAACTTGTAGGCGAACCAGTCCTTGTTCTTCGGCGCCGCCCACTTCGTGATCGCGTCCTGGATCTGCGGCAGCGGCATCTCCTGCGGATTGCCAAAGCGGAAGTCGCAGGCGTCGGGCTGGATTGCCCGCCGCTCGAGCGCGAGGTCGCTGACGTGGGCGAGCACCGGCTCGAGGTACTTGACCATGTCGCCGACCGCGGACGAGTACACCCTCATGCGAACTCTCCCAGCAGCCCGGTCTCGGTGAGACCGCTCGTCTTCGAAGAGAACGCGACGTACGGCTCGCGGCCGTAGCCCTTCTGCATCAGGTGCGGATGCTCGCGCAGCGCGATGCGCCAGTCTTCGAGCTGGCTCTGGTGGCACTCGATCGCGCGCAGCTTCATCATCACCTCGTCGGCGTCGAGCTCGATCACGACGTCGACCTTCTCCAACGGCTCCAGGCTGAAACCGTTGCTGCTGGCGCCTAGGCGCATCGCCTCCTGGTAGAACTCGGCGAGCTGCTGGTCGACGGCGATGTGGTACAGCGCGGGCCGCTCGGCCTCGGGCGTGGCCGCGATCGCGGCGTCGGTGCAGGCACCGATCCAGATGTGGTCGGGATGGCCGTAGCCGCCATCCGGTCCCCAGCCCACGACCGCGCGCGGTCGCCGTTTGGCGATGTACTCGCCGATGCGGTGGGTGATCTCGGGATGGTCCGACCTGGCGACGCCGCCGTCGGGGTAGTCCCACAGCTCGACCCCGCTCAGCGCGAGCGCAGCCGCGGCCTCCTCGAGCTCTTTGGCGCGAATTTCGGCCAGGTCACCCTTCTTCGCGCCCCGTGGCTTGCCCTGCCACCCGGCCTCGCCATAGGTAGCGCAGATCAGGTGCGTCGGGATGCCGGCTCGCGTGTGGCGGAGAACGAGGCCGCCGCTGCCCATGGACTCGTCGTCAGGGTGAGCCATGACGAGGAGCAGGCCACCACCCTGTTGCTGCTCTTCCACGAGCTAACTAGGGTATGCGGTCTTCCATCTCCCACGCGTGGTCGAGAGCGTGCCAGGCGATCCGGCGCATGGCGTAGGCGATGGGCCACCGGGCGTCCTTAAGCGGATTCCTGAACACCTCGCTGAGCGCGGCGCGGTCAGGTTGCTTGAGGCGAAGGCCCATGGCGTTCGAGTAGCCGACTTCCGACTCGACGACGTGGGCGTACATCTTGTCCCGGTCGCGGCCACCGCCGCGCGGCCCCTTGCTCAGCTCCTGCGGGACCTTCGCGCAGACCTGATCGAGGTACTTCCAGCACGCCTCGACCAGGGACGCGAGGCGCTCCCGCTGCTTCGGCGTGAGCGGCCTCGAGTCGTCCTTGGCGAGGTTGCCAGGCACTCCGAAGTCAGTGCTCGCGTTGCCCTTCAGACGCTCGACGACTATGAAGTCGCTGGCGTCTTTCGAGAGGTCCTCCTTGGCGAGCTTCGCGACCTTGGCATAGCGAGGAGCGTAGGCGGCGAGCGCTTCGAGCGCGGCTTCCTCGGTCTTGCCTGACCGGGACCATCCGGGCCAGTCGGCGGCGCTGGCGAAGGCGCGCTTGTCGCCGACTTCGACGTAGACCCGGGTCTTCGTCACACGGCCGAGCTTAGCTCGCGGGTGGCGGCCTGGATTCGGGTGTGAGTTTTGGCCAGTTGTAACCGGCGCGGGTAACCCGTAGCGACTCCGTCGGGGTGGTTTTCGGGGAGGTTCGCTCATGCGCTTGAAGTTGTCGCGCCTGGCTGTCGCCATGGCGCTCGGAGTGATCATCTTGTCGGCGGTGCCCGCCCAGGCGGACGTCGCGCGCGGGTCGTTTCACCAGACCAACCTGGTGTCGGACATCCCGGGGATGGCGCCGGTGACCGATCCCAACCTGGTCAACCCGTGGGGCCTGTCGTCGAGCGGGTCGAGCCCGATATGGGTCGCCAACAACGGCATGGGCACCTCGACGCTCTACAACACGGCGGACCAGAAGATGCCGCTGACCGTCGCGATTCCGGCGCCCGACGGGTCGCCGGGCAATCCGACCGGTACGGTGTTCAACGGGACGACCGACTTCGTCGTCACCGACGGGGCGAAGAGCGGCGCGAGCCGGTTCCTCTTCGCGACCGAGGGCGGCACGATCCTGGGCTGGAACTCGTCGGTCAAGCCGACGACCGCGGTGATCGCGGTCGACAACTCAGCCTCCGGTGCGATCTACAAAGGCCTGACCAACGGCTCCGTTGGGACCAACAACTACCTGTACGCGGCGAACTTCCACGCTGGAAGGGTCGACGTATTCGATGGCGGGTTCCACCCGGCCACGCTGACCGGCTCGTTTACGGATCCGAGCTTGCCTGGCGGCTTTGCGCCGTTCGGGATCCAGAACATCGGTGGTTGGATCTACGTCACGTACGCGATGCAGGACCCGGAGGCGCGCGACGAGATCGCGGGCCCGGGCCTGGGCTTCGTGGACATCTACACGACCGACGGCGTACTCGTGCGCCGCTTCGCCTCGGGCGGGACGCTGAACGCGCCGTGGGGCCTATCGCAGGCGCCGGCGAGCTTCGGCAACTTCCACGACACGATCCTGGTCGGCAACTTCGGGGACGGCCGGATCAGCGCCTACACGATGGACGGGCGCTTCAAGGGCCAGCTGAAGAGCGAGACCAACGCGCCGATCGAGATCGACGGCCTGTGGGGGATTCGCGTCGGCAATGGCGGCAACGGCGGGACGACTGACGCCCTCTACTTCGCGGCAGGGATCGACGACGAGGCCCATGGCCTCTACGGAAAGATCCAGAACGTCGAGAGCTAGTACTTGACACGAGGGCGGCGCACGACACGCCGCCCTCGTCACATGGCAGGCCCGGCTGCGTTCTGGACGACGAGCTCAAAGACAGGACGGGCGCTACCCGAAAAGACTCGAGGCCCGGCCACAAGTCGGACGCGGCCCAGCCGCTCGAGCTCGAGGTCCAGGTTGAGGCTCAGGAACGTGACCCGAATCGAAGCCTGATAAGTGTGGTTTTTCCATCGGCCGATCTCGAATGGGTCGGCAAGCACTGGCTTCGAAAAGATTCGGATGTCGACGGAGGTGGCGGCGAGATAGAGCTCTGTCGGCGGCAGCGGGTCGGTGACTCGGCGCGCCAGGAGTGGTCCGAGCCAACCAAGCAGGGGTGCCGCGAAGAGCTTCATCGATCCCTTCGGCCGGACGCTGGCCGCACCGAGGATGCTCTTGCTGAAGAGGATCGAACGCAGTTGCCTTACAACGGACTGATCGCCGAGAGCCGGCGGGCGCGGGACGTCCATGACCCGACAGAGTATCGACCGGTCTTAGTTAAGGCCCCCGCGGCGCTCGTCACCGAGCGCGTGTGAGAACTTGACGAGATTCAAACGGTTGGGGCCCGGGCCGGCAATTCTCGCCGCGAGCCGCACCAGTGGCCGCATGTCGACCACTCTGTTCGCCAGGTGCAGAGGCCAGCTCATCGAGACCTTCTCAGGCCGCCGTCGGCAGGTTTCGGGTCTGCGCGACCGTGAGGGTTGCTGATGCAGCGAGCGGTGTGCGCCGGCGCCACTCGTCGAGATGCGCCGGCCGCTCGAGACCGACGAGAAGACGGCGGAGCGCGGCCTCCATGTCGGGACTTGCTGTACGCATCACTGCATGAACAACGCGGTGCCGTCGACGGTTACGGTCGTACAAATGCGTGGGAGCGGGCGATGGGAATCGAACCCACGTAACCAGCTTGGAAGGCTGGCGCACTGCCATTGTGCTACGCCCGCTTTCTGGTAGCCCGTACGGGATTCGAACCCGTGATCTCCGGCTTGAAAGGCCGGCGTCCTGGTCCACTAGACGAACGGGCCGCGCGGTACAAAGTATTGCCGACCCGTAACGGCTCAAACCCGAGTGGTGGGCGGCGAGGGTCTCGAACCCCCGACCTCCAGCATGTCAAGCTGGCGCTCTTCCAGCTGAGCTAGCCGCCCCCGCGGGATGGCTCGAGTGGACGACTTATTGTAGGTGCGATGGCTCCATACATCGGCCGGCGCATGCGCCGCGTCGAAGACGAGCGACTGATCACGGGCAAGGGTCGCTTCGCAGGAGACATCAAGCTGGACGGCCTGGTCCACGTCGCGTTCTGTCGCTCGACTCTCCCCCACGCCCGCATCGAGTACATCGACGCGTCAGCGGCGAAGGCGATGCCCGGCGTGCTTGCGGTGTGGACCGCCGACGACCTGCCCGAGGTCGCCGATGGACTCAGCGACTGGGGCCCGGAGGACATGGTCAGCCGCAAGCGGCCGATCCTCAACCGTGACGAGGTCAACTACGTGGGCGAGGCGTTCGCGGTCGTCGTCGCGGAGACCGAGTACCAGGCGCGCGACGCCGCGGACCAGGTGGCCGCGGAGCTCGATCCGCTGCCCGGCGTCGGCGACGTCACCACCGCCACCGCCGGCGGAGCGCCGAAGGTCCACGCCGACACGGACGGCAACGTCGCGCGTGCGAAGAAGCGCAAGTTCGGCGACATCGACGCGGCGTTCACCGACGACAGCGTGACCGCGAGGATCCGCCTCACCACCGCACGCATCGCCGGCGCCGCGATGGAGCCTCGCGCGGTGACGGCCGCTCCCGATCCGGAGACCAAAGGCCTCAAGGTCTGGACCTCGACGCAGAACGTCTTCGGCGTCCGCGAGGCGATCGCCGGCGCGCTAGGGCTCGACGAGGAGAAGGTACGCGTCGTCGCCGAGGACGTAGGCGGCGGATTCGGCGCCAAGGGCAGCGCCTTCCCCGAGGAGGTGCTAACCGCGCTGGCGGCGCGCAAGCTCGAGCGCCCGGCGCAGTGGGTAGCCACCCGCAGCGAGGACAGCGCGACCACCGCGCAGGGCCACGGCTCCGTGATGGAGGTGGAGATCGCTGCCGGCCGCGACGGCAAGCTGAAGGGACTCCGCGGCAGCCTCCAGCACGACCTGGGCGCCTACGCGGGCTCCGGAGCCGGCCAGCCCGACCTGATCGTCTCCCACATGATCTCGGCCTACGTCCTGCCCGCGATGAGCATGGACACACAGCTCGTCTACACGAATACGGTGCCGACCGGATTCATCCGGGGCGGCGGCCGGCCGCTCGGCAACTACACCATCGAGCGCGCGATGGACCGCCTGGCGCTGGCGCTCGGCATGTCGCCCGTCGAACTGCGGCGCCGCAACATGATCAAGCCCGAGCAGATCCCCTACACCACCGGCTTCCCTGCCGGCCGCCACGGCATGGTCTACGACTCCGGCGACTATCCGCGCCTGATGGAGATGACCCTGGACAAGCTCGGCGACCCGGCGGAGAGCGCCGGCGACGGGCGACTTGTCGGCTTCGGAGTGGCGTGCTGCGTAGAGTCGACCGGCTTTGGCGGCGGCGAGCCGGCCAGGCTGCGCATCAATAAGGACGGGACGGCGGACCTGTACGTCGGCTCGACGCCGCAGGGCCAGGGCCACCAGACGATGGCCGCCCAGGTCGCCGCCGACCGCCTCGGTTGGCCCTTCGAGAGGATCCGCGTCACCGCTGCGGACACGAAGAACACACCGCCCGCCGAGCTGACCGCCGGCAGCCGAACCGCCGTCCAGGTCGGCAACGCGACGTCGAAGGCCGCGACGGCGCTCCGCAGAAAGCTGCTCGAGCGCGCGGGCGACGTGCTGGAGGCAGACCCAGCGGATCTCGTGATCGAGGACGGCAGCATCGTGGTGCGCGGCGCGCCGGCCAAACGAGTGCCTGTCACCGAGGTGGTGCCTGACGACGGCCTGGAGGTCCTCGAGAGCTTCGACCCCAAGCGCCCGCTCGCCTACTCGAGCGGCTGCCACGCGGCGGTCGTCGCGGTAGATCCGGACACGGGCCAGGTCGAGGTACTCCGTTACGTCATCGCGCACGACACCGGCCAGGCCATCAACGAGTTGATCGTGGAAGGCCAGATGCATGGCGGCTATACGCATGGCCTGGGCTACGCGCTGCACGAGGCCGCGGTCTATGACCCCGACGGGAGCTTCCGCTCGGCCAGCTTCCTCGACTACACGATCGTGAGCACGGGCGAAGTCGGTAAGCCAGAGCTGGTCCACATCTCGACGCCGACGGACGCCAACCCCGAGGGCTTCAAGGGCGCGGGCGAAAGCGGGACGATCCCCGCGCCCGCGGCGATCTCGAACGCGGTCGAGGACGCGCTCCGCAAGCTCAATCCCGACGCGGTCGTCGACCACCTGCCGATCACGTCCGACCGGATCGTCGAAATCCTGAGCGGCCGGCGCTGACCAACCCGCCCGCGATCGATTGGCGGCGCAACCTGGCCGCGCTGTGGTTCGCCGAGTTCATGGCGATCTTCGGCTTCAGCTTCGCATTCCCCTTCCTCTCGATCTTCATCAACCAGGACCTGGGCGTTCGCACCGGAAGCGACCTGTACCTCTGGACGGCCGCGTCCGCGAGCGCGTCGGGCATCGCGCTGGCGGTCGCAAGCCCCGTCTGGGGCGTCCTGGGCGACCGCTTCGGCCGCAAGCCCATGCTGGTCCGCTCGATGGTCGGCGGCGCGCTTTTCGTCGGCCTGATCTATTTCGTCCAGAACCCGACAGAGCTCGTGGCGCTGCGATTCCTGCAGGGGCTGACCAGCGGCACGGTGGCCGCGGCCACCGCGCTCGTCGCGGCGGAGACACCGCGCCAGCGCATCGGCTGGGCGCTGGGCGTCGTCACCTCCGCGGTTGCGCTAGGAGGTGCCATCGGCCCTGTGGTCGGAGGATTCGCGGGCGCCGTGTTCGGCCTCCGCGTCGTCTTCCTGGTCGCCGGCGCGCTCCTTCTGCTGGCGGTCATCCCGGTCTTCCTCATCGTGCGCGAGACGCCCATCGTGAGGACGGGTGGACCGCGCGTCAGCACGCTGGCGCTGATCAACCAGCAGCCAGGCCAACGGCGCGCGCTGACGGTGCTCGTCGCGGCCCAGGGACTGGTGGGCCTTGTCACCTCCGGGGCGCAGCAGCTGGTCGTGCTGCGCCTGCTCGAGATGGTCCACACGGGCGTCGCGTTCGTGAGCGGCATCGCGTTCGGCCTGGCCGGCCTGGCGACCAGCGTGGCGGCGGTCGGCTACACGCGTTTCTCGCAGCGGCTGGGTTACGTGAAGACGGCGGCGGCCGCCTCGGGCCTGCTCGCGTTGTCGGTGCTCCTCACAGGCGTAGCACCCACGTCCTGGTTGGTGGTTGTCGCCGCCGGCCTGACGGGGCTTTTCGGTGGCGTCGTGCTGCCCGCGACCGCGAGCATGCTCGGCCTCGAGACGCCGCACGAGGCGCAGAGCACGGTGTTCGGCATCAACGCCAGCTCGGTAGCGATTGGATTCTTCCTCGGCCCGCTCATCGGAGGCACCGTCGCCGCCGCGACGGCTGACGTTTCAAGCGCGCTGTACGTGATCGCGGGGCTCTCGATGGCGCTGGCGGCGCTTCTGAGCACCCAGGCGCGCGAACCCGCGCGCTAGTCCGGTGGCTCGAACGGCTCCAGGTGCGCGACGTCGTCCTCGTCGATGTTCGCGAAGAGCGCGGCGTCGTCGCTTCGGTCGAGAAACCGGCGCGGCAGGATGACCTCCTTCCTGAACAGACCGTCGGGCTTGAGCACGACGCCGACGAGCTGGTCGCCGTCGAACACCACCTCGTGGACCGTGCCGAGCCGCTCGCCCGTGTGACCGAGCATCACGTTCTCGCCGCGGTCGATCTCCAGCTCATCTGGCGACTTGTTGGCGACCTGCTCGAGCCAATTCGGCACCTCCGGGCCTGAGCCGAGCACGCCGGCGGTGTCCTCGAGACCCTCGGCCAGGCTCTCGCTCCTCTCGCGGTAGGCGAGGTACGGCGGCAGCTTGCGGATCCCTGCCGCACCGAGGTTCAGCTCTATGCGGTCGTGCGTCGCCGACTTGACGGCGTCCTTGGGCACGATGAACTCGTCGACGACCAGCAACGAGGCCGGCGAGAACAGGGCGCCTGAGAAGCGGCGCGACTCCTTGATCACCAGGCCGCGCAGGTTGTAGTCCGCATCGACGAGGACGTGCGCGAGCTTGCCGACATGCTGGCCGTCGCTTGACCAGACCTCGGCGCCGAGATCGAATTCCTCTTTGGTCACTTTCGCCCTAGCCTAGCGATGTGGCGGTTCGTCTATCGTGGAGCCTCTCCCGCCATGGAAAACCGAACCACGCCTCCGCCCAACATCCTCGAGCCTGGGAAGCGCTACTCGGTCACCGTGCACACCTCGCGCGGCGACTTCACGATTGCGCTGGTCGACCCCAAGGTGGCGCCTCAGACCGTCAACAACTTCATCTCCCTGGCGAAGGACAAGTACTACGAAGGCTTGACCTTCCACCGCGTCGTATCGGGCTTCGTCGTCCAGGGCGGCGACCCGCTGGGCAACGGCACCGGCGGGCCTGACTACAAGCTGCCGAACGAGTCGAACCCGTCCAGCTGGGCTCGCGGCACGGTCGGCATGGCCTCGAGCGCGGCCGGCGTCAGCGGCTCGCAGTTCTTCATCACGATCGGCGACGCCCCGTTCCTCGCCTCGAACGGCGTGTACAACCACTTCGGCGAGGTCGCGTCCGGGATGGACGTCATCGACAAGATCCAGGTCGGCGACACGATGCGCTCGCTCGACGTCACCGCCTCGTGAGGAGAGCGGTCCTCACCGCCGCGTTCGCAACCGCGCTCGCGGTGGCGGCGTGCGGCTACCCCGACCCCTACGCGGCGAATCCGCCGGTCGCCAACGAGAGCCCGAACCCGTCGGTGTCGCCAAGCGCGGCGCCGGGCGGGGACGACTTCGGCACCTGCAACAACTTGACCGGCGTCACGTACCCGGACGGGCTGAAGGTCATGGATGTAAAGGTCGGCACCGGGGCGGCCGCGAAGTCCGGCCAGAACGCAGAGGTCAACTACACGGGCTGGACGACCGACGGGCACCCGTTCGACTCGAGCCGCTTCTCGGGGCGCAAGCCGTTCACCTTCCAGGTCGGCCAGAAGCAGGTCATCGCGGGTTGGGACGAGGGCATCCCGGGCATGCAGATTGGCGGCAAGCGATGCTTGAAGATCCCGCCGGACCTCGGTTACGGGGCGTCTGGGCAGCAGGACCAGACGACAGGGCAGTACGTGATTCCGCCCAACGCGACGCTGGTGTTCGAGGTCGAGCTGCTGAGCCTCAAGCCGGGCCCGAGCCCGTCGCCTTCACCGAAACCGTCACCAAGTAAGTAGCTCTTCCCCGCTTTGGGGGAAGTACCCGGCGCAGCCGGGGGATGGGGCGTCAGTTCAGCCCCTCCGGCGCCAGCTCCCCATAAATGGGGAGGAGTTAGGTGACCGTAAGCGTCCCCTTCATCCCAGAGGCCTCATGGCCCGGCTGGGTGCAGTAGATCGTGTAGCTCCCCGCGGCCAGGTTGTCGACGTCGAACTCCTTCGAGTCACCCGCCGAGACCAGCTCGCTGGTGGCGATGGTGCTCCCGGATTGGTTGCGGATCGCGAGGTCGTGCTGCGTGCTCCCCGCGTTCACGAGCCAGAGGACGACCTTGCCGTGCGGCACCGTGATGTCGCCAGGGTCGAACTTGAACTCGGTCATCACGACCTTGGTCGAGCCGGAGGGCTGTGTCGGGCCGCTCCCCCCGCACGCGGCCGCGATCAGGGCGACCGACGCCAGGGCGATTGCGATCCATCTCATTTGATTGCTGTGATCCCCAGGTAAAGGATTCCGAAAAGGAAGATCCAGACGACGTCGACGAAGTGCCAATAGAGGGTAACCGCGGCGGGGCCGACGTGATTCCGCGCCGAGAACTGGCCGCGCAGCGCGCGGTAGAGGATCAGGAGCAGAAGCACCAGGCCGCCCAGCACGTGGGCGCCGTGGAAGCCGGTCATGATGAAAAACGCGCTCGCGAAGGAGTTGGCGGTCAGAGTCAGGCCCCTGCCAAACGCCTGGATGAACTCGTACAGCTGGCCGAACTCGAACAGGAAGCCCAGCACGATCGTCGCGATCCAAAGCGTGAAGAAGCGGCGCCGGTTGTCGCGGGCCAGCGCCTCCAGCCCGAAGTGGCACGTGACGCCGGACGAGAGCAGGATCACCGTGTTGATCGCGGGGATCGGCCACCAGTTGACGTAATACTCAGGCGTGTTACTCGGCGGGATCGGCGGCCACGTCCCATGCGAGCCCACGAGATAGAAGTAAGTCGCGAACATGCTTCCGAAGAACATCACCTCGGAAGCCAGGAAAATGTACATCCCCATCATCCCGGGCTTGATCGCCGGGTACTGCGGGGTCGGTTCGTGCGTCATGGTGGCGACAGCCATCAGTGGTGCGCCTCGTGCGTCGGTGGGCCTTCGACCGGATACATCTTCACGTCCTCCACCAGGACCCAGCCGACGACGCCGTAGAGAAAGATGATGCCGCCGATGATGGCGAGCACTAGGCGGACCGTGCCCGAGAACGGGATCGCGCCCAGGGCGAGGAACAGCGAACCGACGCAGATGATGATCGGGTAGTTGCTGTTGGGGAACAGGTGGATGCCCAGCTCGTGGGCGCGAGCTGCGAAGTCGACCGTGTCGTCGACCGCCTCGTCGGGCAGATCCAGGTCGAATCGCGACGCCTTTTCGCGGTGCGCGGGGTCGGCGTCGCGCCACGCCTTGAACGCTGCCGAGGCCACCTCGCTCGTGGGCCAGAGCTTGTAGCCGCAGTTGCGGCAGTGGTCGATGAACCGTGCGGTGCGCAGGCCGCAGTTCGGGCACTCGACGGAAAGGCTCGAATTGGAGACGTCGACGTAGCGAGGCTTTCGGGCTACGGGCACAATCGACTGGAATTCTATCCAGTCGCGTAGCGTGGCTTTCGGCTGTGAATTCGGCCGCCGATATACTTCCCACGATGACCCGCGTCGGACGAGTCCTTGTGTCCATCGCAGGCCTGTCGGCGCTCGCTTTTGTCTCGAGCGCCTGCGACGTGGGCGGCATCAGCCCCATCTTTCCCGAACCTGTCTCACCCAACGGTAGGGCGATCTACGACACCTACATCGGGATCTCGATCCTCGGCGTCATCGTCTTCGTCGGCGTCGAGGCGGCCCTTTTGTGGGTGGCGATCCGCTATCGGCGTACCCGCCAGCCGGCCGGCTACCTGCCGCCCCAGGTCCACGGCCACACCGGGCTCGAGATCACCTGGACTGTGATCCCGCTGGTCATCGTGCTCGCGATCGCCGCCTACAGCTTCGTCGAGCTGCAGCAGAACTTCCAGCCGATCAGCAACCAGCAGATGACGGTCATCATCAGCGGCCACCAGTTCGGCTGGAACTACGACTACGGCAACGGCGTGGTCGTCCACCAGGAGCAGAACATCGACGGCAAGGTCGAGCCGTTCGTCGTGCCGACGCACACGCTGGTCAAGCTCCAGTTCCGGGCCGTCGACGTCATCCACTCGTGGTGGGTGCCGGCGATCTCCGGCAAGACCGACGCCGTCCCAGGCTATGACAACTTCTCGTGGCTGAAGATCGACCGGGTAGGCCAGTGGCGGGGTGAATGCGCCGAGCTCTGCGGCACCGGGCACGCGGCGATGCAGATCATCGTCCAGGCCATGGACCAGTCCGATTTCGACGCGTGGATGGCCAGGCAAAAAGCGTCGGCTTCCCCATCGGCATCACCGTCGCCGTAAGTAGGATGTAGACGTATGGCCACCACCACCCTGCCGCGGCCGAAGGCCTACGACGACACATTCTTCAAGCCGATCAGCCTGTGGCTGACGACGACCGACCACAAGCTGATCGGGATCATGTACATGGTCACCGCGATCCTCAGCTTCGTGATCGGAGGCATCTTCGCGCTGATCATCCGGCTGCAGCTCTCGGCGCCGAACCTGCGGATCGTCGACGCCTCCACATACAACCAGCTGCTCTCGGCGCACGGAGTGACGATGATCTTCTTCTTCGTCACGATTTTCGTGACCGGCATCGCCAACTACATGGTGCCGATCATGATCGGCGCCCGCGACATGGCCTTCCCGCGCGTCAACCTGCTCGGGTTCTGGCTCGTCCCGGTCTCGATCGTCCTCTATTACGGCGGATTCTTCACCGGCCACTCGCTCGACGCGGGTTGGACCGGATACCCGCCGCTGACGGAGAAGGCGGCCCAGGGCTCCAGCCTCGGCGTCGACTTCTGGGCGATGAGCATCATCGTCTGGGCGATCAGCGGGATCATGGCCTCGACGAACTTCCTGACCACCATCGTCGCCCTGCGCGCACCGGGCATGAGGTTCTCGCGCCTGCCCCTTTTCGTATGGGCGCAGATCTCGACCTCGATCCTGCTGCTGGTGGTCGGTGCGCCGCTCGCCGCGGCGATGATCCTGCTCGAGTTCGACCGCCAGCTCGGCACCCAGTTCTTCACGACCGAGGGGCGGCCAGTGCTGTTCCAGCATCTCTTCTGGTTCTTCGGCCATCCCGAGGTGTACGTGATGATCCTGCCGGCGTTCGGGATGATCTCCGAGATCGTCCCGGTCTTCGCGCGCAAGCCGATCTTCGGCTACATGACGATGGTCGCGGCGCTGTTCGGCATCGTCTTCCTCTCGATGACCGTATGGGCGCACCACATGTTCACGGTCGGGATGAACACATACGTCGAGGGCTTCTTCATGCTGATGACGATGCTGATCGCGGTCCCGACCGGCATCAAGTTCTTCAACTGGATCGCGACCATGTGGTGGGGCTCGATCGACTTCACGGTCCCGATCAAGTTCGTCTTCGGGTTCCTGGCCACGTTCTTGATTGGCGGTATCACGGGCATCTACCTCGCGTCAGTGCCGGTCGATACGCAGCTGCACCAGTCCTACTTCGTCGTCGCCCACCTGCACTACGTGCTCTTCGGCGGCAGCGTGTTCGCCATCCTCGCCGGCATCTACTACTGGTTCCCGAAGATCACGGGCCGCCTGCTCGACCGCAGGCTTGGCGAGTGGAACTTCTGGACCGTGTTCATCGGCTTCAACGGAACCTTCTTGATCATGCACACCCTCGGGCTCGAAGGCATGCCGCGCCGCATCTGGACCTACTCCAACGAGGCCTGGGCGCTGACCAACGTCATCATCACGATCTCCTCGTTCCTGATCGCGTTCTCGATCCTGCTCTTCTTGATCAACGTGGTCCGCAGCTGGAACCACGGCGAGATCGCGGGCAACGACCCGTGGCAGGGCTACACCCTGGAGTGGGCGACCACCTCGCCCCCGCCGCCTTACAACTTCGAGCGGGTGCCGCCGGTGCGGAGCTTCATGCCCTTGCGCGACCTGCGCGAGTCAGGCGAGCTGGCCGAAGAGGAGCCTGCAGCCAGGCCGAGCTAGTGCTTGGCGGCTTCGGCGGCCGTGGTCGCGGTCTCGGTCTCGGTCTCGAGGAGCGCTTCCTCGGTCGCGCGGTTGCGGGCGTCGCCCCGTAGCACCCACCACCCAAGCCCGGCCACGCCGAGGGTGGCGACCAGGAAAGCCAGGCTCATCCACAGCCAGGCCGGCACCCATTCGCCGGCGAGGTAGACCACCACGCCGCAATTATCGCCGAGCCGGATCCCCCTCCGGTCTGGGCGCCTGCGGCGCCGGGACCACCTCCCCCGACAAACGGGGGAGGATGGGCGGCTAGGGTGTTACTAGGTAGAGCGGTTTGATCAACCTCATCGACGTCGTGATCGTGATCGGCGCCGTTGTCGGCCTAGCCAACGGGTACAGGCGCGGCTTCTTTCTGTCGCTCGCGCAGTACCTGGGACTCGTCATCGGCGTCCTTCTCGGCGCCGCATCGGCGCGGTACGTGCTCGACTACCTGCAGATCACCAACGCCACCGCGCGCCCGCTCGGCGCTGTGCTGGTCCTCGTGATCGGCGGCAGCCTCGGGTCGAGCCTCGGCTTCGCGGTCGGCGAGCCGATCCGGCGCCGCATCCTGCGCACGGGCGTCCACACCTCAATGGATTCCCTGGCCGGCGCCGTGCTGTCCGTCGTCGCGGTTCTGATCATGTGCTGGTTCCTCGGCCTGAGCTTCTCGCGCGGGCCTAGCCCCGAAATCGCGCAGCAGATCCAGCGCTCGACGCTGCTGCGCGGGATGGACACGATCGCACCGCGGCCTCCCGGTTTTCTCGCGAGCGTGGCCCAGGTCCTGGCAGGCGTGCAGTTTCCACCCGTGTTCGCGGGCCTCGAGCCGAGCGTCAGCGCCCTTCCCCTGCCGACCTCGATCGACACGCCAGGCGTGAAGCACGCGCAGCAGGCGGTGGTCAAGGTCTCGAACGTCGGCTGCGGCGGCATTGTCACCGGAAGCGGCTTCCCGGTCGGCAACGGATACGTCGTCACCAACGCGCACGTCGTCTCGGGGACGTCGTCGCACGCCATCACCAAGCCAGACGGCACCACGCTGAAAGCGCAGGTCATCTTCTTCGACCCCGAGAAGGATGTCGCCGTGCTGTCCGTGCCCGGCTACACCGCCGCGAGCGTGACGTTCGGCCGCGCGGAGCGCGGCACCAAAGGCGCGGTGATCGGCTACCCCGGCGGCCGCGACGAAACCACGGTGCCGGCGGTGGTCGATGGCGAGATCGCCGCCCAGGGCCGGGACATCTACAACTCGGGTCTGGTCACGCGGCAGATCTTCGTGCTGCAGGCGAGCGTCCATCCGGGCAACTCAGGCGGTCCGCTGATCGACCTCGAGGGCCACGTCCTGGGCATGGTCTTCGCAACGTCGGCGAGCGACCCGGGTCAGGCCTATGCGCTCACCGACGACGAGATCTCGCCCGACATCCGCGACGCGGAGGCCCATCCGAGCGTGCGGGACACCAGCCGGTACGAGTGCGCCGCGTAGACCACACCCCCGGATAGTCCGGACTATCCGGCTATTTCCAGCGCCGAAATCCCGTGTTAGTCCGGACTATCCGAAAGGGCCTCCGACTCCCGAACCCCCTCCTCGATCAGCATGACCGGGATCCCATCGACAATCGGGTAGAGCACCTTACAGTTCGGGCAGCGCAGCTGGTCCGGCTCTTTCAGCTCGACTTTGGTGTGGCATTTGGGGCACGCCAGGATTTCCAGCAGGTCCTGAGAGATCACGCGCGCATGGTAGTACGGTTGCGCCTGTGATCCTGAGGCGCCTCTTCGTGTACTTGGTGAGCGCCGCCGCGCTGATTTTGCTGGCCTCAGGAGCGGTCCTGCTCGGCGGCACGATTCTGCTGTTCGTCTTCAACGATCCGAGCGCCGAAACGAGCCGCGGCCAGCTCGCGTACTACACCGCGCTGATCATCGCCGGGCTCCTCGTCTGGACGCCGGCGATCCTCTACTCACAGCGCCTCGCGCGTGACCCGTACGAGCGCACCTCCGCGCTGCGCCGCCTCTACCTCTACTGGGCGTGTCTCGTCGGGTCGGTCGGGGCGATGGTCGCGATCAACATCAGCCTCGGCCAGCTGCTGATGCCGGTCCTCGACAACCAGGTGTTCGACAACCAGGTCTTCAACAACCAGGTCTTCACCTACCTGACGGCCGCGCAGGCAGGATGGGCCGCCATCGTCCTCGCTTCGGTCTGGGGCTTCCACTTCTGGATCGCATGGCGCGATCGAGCCAGGGCCGGCGAGGAAGGCACTTCATCGACTCTGCGTCGCTGGTACATGTACGTGGCGCTGCTGGTCGGCTTGCTGACAATGCTCGCCGGTATTCAGCAATCCCTCCAGCTGGGCTGGCATCGGCTCGTGACCGACAACGCATCCCCGGGCGGTTTTCTCTCTTCCGCCGTCGCGCTGATGATCAGCGGCGCCGTGCTGTGGGGCGTGCACGCGCGCGTCATCGCCGTCAAGCACATCAGCGAGGACCGGCACTCGACGCTGCGCGCGCTCGAGGGCTTCATCGCCGTCGCGGTCAGCATCGGCACCGCGCTGTTCGGCGCGAGTCAGATCCTCTACTACGCACTCGCCCGCGCGCTCGGCGTCCCCAATCCCGGCAACGCCGGCAGCGATGTGCTCGCGGCGCTGGCGGGACCGGGATCGCAGCTCCTGGTCTATGGGGTGGCCTGGGTCTTGATCAGCAGGCGCCTGGCCCGCGACGCCGGCACGCAGGAGGCCGACCGCCAGGCCGGAATCCGGCGCCTCTACACGAACCTGGCCGCGCTCATCTCGCTGGCGGCGTGGGCGTGGGGCGCGGGCTCGCTGCTGTGGACGCTGTTCGAGCAGCTCGAGGCGCCGATCATCGGCGTCCGGGCCGGCAGCGACTGGAAAGACTCGATCAGCGTTTCGATCACGTTGCTGGTGGTCGGAGGCGCCGTCTGGATCGCGCACTGGCGCCATTCGCCCTGGGCCGCGGACCGGCAGTCGCTCAGCCGCAAGCTCTACGTCTGGGCGGCGCTGCTCGGGAGCGTGCTCGCGGTGCTCGGCGGCGCCGTCGGCATGATCAACGCCGTCCTCCAGCAGGTCTTCAGCGCGAACCCCAGACTGGACGCGACGTCCAACCTCGATTTCGCCCACTACCTCGCCGTGATCGTGGTCGCCGCGGGTGTCGGCTTTTACCACTTCACGGTGCTTCGCTCGGACAACTCGGCCCGACCTGCGAAGGCGCCCGTCGCCAAGCCGTCGGCGCAGCCCGCGATGGTCTCGCAGTCCGCGCCGCTGAGCGTCGCGGCGGAGACGGTCCCGGCCGACGGCCACCGCTACACCCTCGTCGTCCACGACGCCACGGAGGACGACGTCCACCAGGCGCTCGCCTCGCTGCCACCCCACGCGAGCTACAAGCTGACCCACGCCGAACAACCCGTCGATGGGCGCTGATCCGCAGGCGTATCTCGACCTCGTCGACTGGCGGCGGCAGGTCGGCGACCTCTACCGGATCTCGGGCCCCGACGCGCTTTCGCGATTCCGTACAGGCCGCGATGAGCTGTTTCGCACGCACCCGCAGTCGGCCATCGAGCCTGAGGAGAGGGCGTCGTTCACCGGCCTGCACTATTTCGAACACGATCCCACCTGCCGCGTCAATGCACGCCTCGAGCCGGGCAACGACAGCGAGCTTCTCATCGACACGGGCGGCGACGACGGTGCGGTCCGTTACCGGCGGGCCGGCCGGCTCGTGTTCACCCTGGGCGGGCAGGAGTGCCGGCTGACCGTGCTCAGCCTCGTCCAGTACGCGGGGGGCCTGTTCGTCCCGTTCCGCGACAAGACATCAGGCCGCGAGACATATGGGGGCGGCCGCTACCTGTTCGACACCGCGAAGAACACCGATGGCCTGGTGCTCGAGATCAAGCCGGGTTCAACCGACGTCGTGCTGGACTTCAACTACGCGTACAACGCTTCGTGCGCGTACAGCCCACGCTGGGCCTGCCCGCTGGCGCCGCCGGAGAACCACCTCCAGGTCGAGGTCAGGGCCGGGGAGAAGGTCTACAAACTGGACTAGGCGGCGACCGAGCTCCCGCGCACGACCTTGATCAGCTCGCCCGCCCGCGCGATCGCTTCGGGCGTCGGCAGCGTCGGGTTGTTCATCGTGAATCCGCCGAACCCCGCGTCGAGGTAGGGGCGCAGGAACTCGGCCGCCTCGTCGATCCCCGACACCACGCGCACCATCGCGCGGCGCTCCGCGGGGAGCGCGTCCATGATTGCCTTCGCCTGCTTGTCGTTCTCGGCGAGGACCAGGCCCACGCCAAGGATGATCGTGACCTCGGATGGGTTGCGGCCCACCGCGGCGCAGTGCTCCTCGAAGACCTGCCGCTTGCGCTTGAGGTCCTCGAGCGCGCCGCCGAACCAGTGGCCGATGTCGCCGTGCTTGGCGAGGATGCGAAGCGTTCGCTTCTCGCCACCGCCGCCGATCATGATCTTCGGCCCGCCTCTCTGGATCGGACGCGGCAGGTTGAGCGCGCGCTCGATGCGATAGAACTTGCCTTCGAACGATGGACGTTCCTCGGTGAACATCAGCCTCGCGATCTGCACCGCCTCGTCGAGGCGGTCCATACGTCGAGCGATCGGAGGAAACTCGAAGCCGTAGCCCACGTGCTCGTCCTCGTTCCACGCGGCGCCGATGCCGAGGACCGCGCGGCCCTTGGAGACGATGTCGAGCGTCGTGACCTGCTTGGCCAGCATTGCCGGATTGCGATAGGTGACCCCAGTGACAAGGGTGCCGAGCTTGACGCGCGACGTGCGGGCGGCGATGGCGCCGAGCGTCGTGTACGCCTCGAGCATCGCGTTCGTCTCCGGGCCCACGCCGCGGATCTGATAGAGGTGGTCCATCACCGTCACCAGGTCGAACCCCGCGGCCTCGGCCGCGGTGGCCTGGGCGAGCAGGTGGTCGAAGAGCTTGTCGTCCGAGACCCCCGAAAACGTGAAGTTAGGCATGTGGAAACCGAAGAAAGCAGCCATGCTCAGTTGAATTCGCTCCCCTCCTCTACCATTCCGTCGCAGATGAGCTGGAAGGTTCTGACCGGCATCGGCGTGGCGTTCGTCTTTCTCCTGTACGGCACGGTCCTCGTCTTCCTCGCCTTCGACCGCAACTCACACTCGGCGAGCGACACCATCCGGCCCTTCATCCTGACCATGGGCCCGGTGTGGGTGGTCGCCATCGCGGCGGCGAGCGTCCTGCTGCAGCGGAGGCGCGACTAAACCCGCCCCGAACTCGACGCCATAGATAACATTTGTGACGTCCGGCCATGGCTATAGAAGAATCCCGTAACGGAAGGCCGAGCGGCATCCAGCTCGGGCAGGTCGAGGGCTTCCTCGAGGTCGCCCGCCGGGGCAGCGTCAGCCGCGCCGCCGAGGCGCTCTTCATCACCCAGCCGACCCTTACCGCGCGCCTCCAGGGGCTCGAGCGCGAGCTCGGGACGCCGCTCTTCCTGCGAACCCCTAACGGCATGCGCCTCACCGACGCCGGCCGCGCCTGGATCCCCTTCGCGGAGCGGGCGCTGCGCGCCCTGGTCGACGGACGCGACGCGCTCGAGCAGGTCATGAGCGCGTCCGCGGGCCACCTGATGATCGCGGCCGCGCCGGCGGTCAGCACCTACGTGCTGCCCGACCTCCTCGAGCGCTTTGTCGCCGCGCACCCGCGGGTCGAGGTCTCGGTCCGCACCGGGCATTCGGAGGACGTGGTCGAGCTCGTGCTGCGCGACGAGGTCCAGCTCGGACTGGGCCGCGCGATCCGCCACCCCGATCTCGAGAACCTCCCCTTTCACACCGAGGACCTGGTCCTGGTCTGTGCCCCGGACCACCCCTTCACCCAGCTCTCGTCGGTCACCATGGCCCAGGTCGCGACCGAGAAGCTGATCATGTTCGACCGCACGTCGAGCTACTACGAGATCACGCAGGGCGCGTTCCTCTCGGCCGGGGTCAGCCTGCGTGGCCTGATGGAGCTCGACTCCATCGAGGCGGCCAAGAAGATGGTCGAGCGCGACCTGGGCGTCGCCCTGCTGCCCGGGACGGCGGTGGCGCGCGAAATCGAAAACAAGACTTTGCGGACCGTGAGGATGCACGACGCGCCGCCGATGCAGAACACGATCGTCGCCTACCGCCGGCGCGACGCGGGCAAGCCGGCGGGAATCGTGGCCGCGTTCCTGGAGCTCCTCGGAACCAAGTAGAACGCCCGGCCGGAGCGATCTGCGCATCGGGATTTCCGATATTCGCCATCAGATCAATTGATTGGACGTATATCGGCTTCGTTGATAGTTTCTTGAACATGGATCAAGAATCCCTATCGCAGGAGCAAGCGACCGAGCACGAGTGCGAGTGCCCGGAGCCCTGCAACTGCGACCACGAAAACGAGTAACTAGGAGGCCCCTCATGGAGCTCGTCGAGACCCCCCTGCTTCCGCGCGGCTTCAAAGTTCCCGCGTCGCGCAACGAGTCGCCGAGCAAGCGGCTGCGCAAGCTCCTTGCCGAGAAGCCGTACGTCTTCGCCCCCGGCGTGTACGACCCGATGGGCGCGCAGCTCGTGATGTACCACGGCTTCGACGCCGTCTACTTCAGCGGCTACTCGTTCGCGATCGGGCACCTCGGCACCACCGACATGGACCTGTACTCCTCGGTGGAGATCGCGGACGGCGCGCGCCGCACCGTCAGCGCGCTCCGCAAGTTCCAGCTGACCATGGCGGTCGGCGACCCGGAAAAGAAGGTCGCCCCCACCCACCTCGAGATCCCGCCGGTGGTCGTCGACATGGACGCCGGCTATGGCAACCTCTTCAACGTCCAGCGGACGGTCGAGCTGTACCTCAACGCCGGCGTGGCGGCGGCGCACCTCGAGGACCAGGTCATGCCGAAGCGCTGCGGCCACATCGCGGGCAAGGCGCTGATCTCGGCGGACGAGTTCATCGGCAAGCTGCGCATGATGCGAAGCGCGGCCGACGACCTCGGGCATCGGGACTTCATCATCATCGCCCGCACCGACGGCGTGTCGGCAACGGAGGCGCCGGAGTCGAAGCGCGGCCTCGAGCTTGCGATCGACCGCGGGCTTCGCTACATGGACAGCGGGGTTCCCGATCTCCTGTGGTGCGAATTCCCGACCGCGGACCGCGGGACGACCGAGACGTTCTGCGCCGAGATTCGCAAGCGATTTCCGAAGGCGCGGTTCGCCTTCAACTACTCGTCCTCGTTCAAGTGGTTCAACGAGAAAGACCCGATCACGTGGGACGAGCTCGGCCTGCTCGGCGTCGGCTTCATCTTCATAACGCTCGCGCTGCAGCACGCCGCCGGGTACGGGATGTCGACGCTGCTCGAGGGCCTGAAGGACAAGAAGGAAGAGGGCTACATGGACCTGCAGCGCAAGGAGTGGGCGGAGGAGGCGAAGATCCCGACGCGCTCGCACCACCTGTTCACCGGGGTGCCCTACCACCACCACGTCGGGAGCCTGTACGGCGCCTCGCGGCTGAGCGAGGACATCGACGAGCACCTCGAGGTTTCGAAGGTCGTTTAGCGACGACTATTTGACGACGATTTAGACTTTACGGAGAGGGTGATTCTCTACCCGTTCCGCTACCTGTGGTGGCTCATCTCGAGCGTTCGCCGCTCGATCGGCCGCCCGCCCGACTACGTCGTCTTCCTGCTCGACGAAGACCTGCCGGCGCTACCCGACCCGCCGCGCCCGCTCTGGCAGCGGTTCACCGGGAAGCCGCGACTGAGCGTCAAGGAGCTTGGCGCCCGGTTCGACGCCGTCGGGCGCGACCCCCGGATCAAGGGCGTTGTGCTTCACCTCCGCCCGGCCGGCATGTCGATGGCCACCCTCCAGGACCTACGCGAGCTGATCGCGAAGCTCCGCAAGGCGGGCAAGCGGGTGATCGCGTGGGCGACGTCCTACGACACCGGCAGCTACTACCTCGCGTGCGCGTGCGACGAGATCCTCCTGATGCCGACCGGCTCGATCCGAGCGCTCGGTTTCGCGGGCACCGGCGTCTTCCTTGCCGAGGGCCTGGCGCGGTTTGGGCTCGGCGCCGACTTCGTCCAGATCTCCCCGTACAAGTCGGCGGCCGACCCGCTGACCAAATCGAAGATGTCGGACGAGTATCGCGCGCAGCTCAAGTGGCTGCTCGAGTCGCAGCACAACGAGCTCGTGTCGGCGGTCGCCGAGTCGCGCAAGTGCGACGCTAGGGAGCTGATCGACAACTCACCCTATGGCGACGACATCGCGGTCGAGAAGCACGCGGTCGACGCGGTGCTCGGCGAGGAAGGTCTGCCGAAACGGCTTGGGGGCGCCCTCGGCACATGGGAGCGCGCGGCCCGAAAGCTGCGCACGCCCCCGCCCACTCCGGGGCGCGGTCGATACATCGCCCTGATGCGGATCGAAGGCACGATCATCGACGGCCGCTCCGGCCGCCTGCCGGTGAAGCCGCCGGTCGAGGTGCCGCTGGTCGGCGACGAGCGCGCCGGTGACCTGAGCGTGGTCCAGGTCGCGCGCCAGGTCGCGGCCGACAGGCGGGCGGCGGCGATGGTGCTTTACGTCAACTCGCGCGGCGGATCCTCGACGGCCTCGGAGGCGATGCGCCAGGCGCTGGGCGTCGTCGCCGCGCGCAAACCGGTGGTGGTCGTGATGGGGCCGGTCGCGGCCTCGGGCGGCTACTGGGTGGCGACGCCTGGTTCCTGGATCGTCGCCCGCCCAGGGACGCTGACCGGGTCGATCGGCGTGCTCAGCGGCAAGCTCGTGACCGGCGGCCTGTGGCAGAAGCTGCTCTTCAACCGGGAGACGATCGCGTTCGGAGACCACGTCCTGCTCGAGAACGACGAGCGGCCGTTCACCGAGGAGGAGCGGGCGATCGTGCTGGCGGACATCAAACGGATCTACCGCGCGTTCCTCGAGCTGGTGGCGTCCGCGCGGAAGATGACGACCGACGAGGTCGACGCCATCGGGCAGGGCAAGGTGTGGACCGGCAGCCAGGCGCTGGAGCGCAAGCTGATCGACGAGCTGGGCGGCCTGGACGCGGGCATCGCCAGGGCGCGTTCCCTGGCGGGGCTGCCGGAGAAGGCTGCGGTTCGAGAGGTCCGAAGCCCCAAGCGACTCATCCCGCCGCTCGCGGAGGCGACCGCGGCGGGGTCGTGGTTCGCCTATCTGCTCGAGGGATTCAGGATTCTCAACCGCGCACCCGCCCTGGCCGTGATGGAGTACTGGTCCTAACTCATTCAAAGGGCGGACCGCATTACGGATAGTCCGGACTATCACGACATTTGCCAGCCCCGTTTATCGCGTTAGTCCGGACTATCCCGCGTCTGTGTTTTGGGCCGGGCTAGTCCAGCGCCGGGAACCTCCAGGGCTGGCGCTCACGCACGATCTCGTAGACCGCCTGGACGATGCTCTCCCGGTTCGGCTTGGAGAAGTAGTCTCCGTCAGGCCCGTACGCCGGCCGGTTCGGTGACGCCGAGAGAGTCCGGGGCGCCGCGTCCAGGTGCCACCACCCCTTCTGCGCCTCCAGGACCTGCTGGAGCATGAACGCCGACGCGCCGCCCGGCACGTCCTCGTCCACGCACACCAGCGCGTGCGTCTTCTCCACCGAGCGGACGAGCATCGAGCCCACGTCGAACGGATTCAGGGTCTGGACGTCGATCACTTCACACGACACGCCGAGCTCCTCGAGCGTCAGCGCCGCATCGAGGGCGATCGCGCAGCACGCGCCGTAGGTCACCACCGTCGCGTCGGCGCCCTCGCGCAGCACCTCGGGCACTCCCAGCGGGACGGTGAACGAGCCCACGTTGTCGGGCACCCGCTCCTTCAGCCGGTAGCCGTTGAGCACCTCGATGACCATGCCCGGGTTGTCGCCCTGGAACAGCGTGTTGTAGAAGCCCGCGGCCTGCGTCATGTTCCGCGGCACGCAGACGTAGACGCCTCGCAGCGCGTTGAGCACGACCGACATCGGTGAGCCCGAGTGCCAGATCCCGACCAGGCGGTGGCCCTTGGTCCGGATCACGACGGGCGCCTTCTGGCCGCCGACCGTGCGCCAGTGCAGCGTCGCCAGGTCGTCTGACGCCACCTCGAGCGCGTACAGGAAGTAATCGAGGTACTGGATGTCGCAGATCGGGCGCAGGCCGCGCATCGCCGTGCCGATGGCCTGGCCCAGGATGGTGGCCTCACGTATCCCGGTGTCGGTGAGACGCAGGTCTCCGTGCTTCGCCTGCAGCCCTTCGAAGACCAGGTTGACGTCGCCAAGCCGGCCCACGTCCTCACCGATGACGAAGATCCGCGGGTCGCGCGCGAAGTTGGCGTCGAAGTTCCGCAGCAGCACCTGGCGGCCATCGACAACTGGCGACCTGTCCGAATAGACAGGCGGCACAACGGGCACGTTCAGCGGGGAGTCGGGGGACGAGCTGTAGAGGTGCGAGTTGTAGCGCTCGACGTTCTCGCGGCGGTAGTCCTCGACGAACTTCGCGAGCTCGGCACGGGCCGGCGACTCGAGTCCGCGCAGCTGAAACAACGCGCGTGTAGCGCTGGCCATGACGAACGACCGGGTGATCTTGTGCGCTTCGTCGAGCGCGTTTGTGATCTCGGCGACCTCGGGCATGTCGACCCGGCGAAGGACCGCGACCGCGCGATCGCGCTCGGCACGGATCGGCGACTGGAAAGCCTCCCACGCGAGGTCGCGCGCCGCCTCGACCGCCTCCTTGTCCGCCGCCTCCCAGCCCTCGAGCTGCGATTCGCTCGCGACTTCCGACTCGATGATCCAGTCGCGCATTCGCGCGACGCAGTCGAACTCGTTCTCGAACCGCAGCCTCTCCTTCGACTTGTAGCGCTCGTGGCTGCCGCTGGTCGAGTGGCCCTGCGGCTGCGTCATCTCGGTGACGTGGATGAGCGCCGGCTTGTGCTCGCGGCGCACCTTGTCGACCGCGGTCATGTAGGTCTCGACCAGTCCGGCGTAGTCCCACCCGCGCACCACGTAGATGTCGACTCCCGGCCGGTCGTCGGGCGTGAAGCCGCGCAGCACGTCGGAGATGGACGCCTTGGTGGTCTCGGCCGAGATCGGGACCGAGATCCCGTATCCGTCGTCCCACACTGAAAGCGCCACCGGGACCTGCAGCACGCCGGCGGCGTTGACCGCCTCCCAGAACAGCCCCTCGCTGGTCGACGCGTCGCCGATGGTGCCGAACGCGACCTCGTCGCCATTGACCGAGAACCCGTCCTGCGCCCCTTTGAGCTGCGGGTTGTTGCGGTAGAGCTTCGACGCATACGCAAGGCCGATCAGGCGCGGCATCCAGCCGGAGACGTTGGAGACGTCGGCGCTGGAGTTCGGCGTGTCGACGCTACGCTCGAACGCTCCGCGGTCGTCCAGGATGCGGGTCGCAAAGTGGTTGCCCATCTGGCGGCCACCCGAGGCTGGATCGGCCTCGACGTTCGCCGTGCCGTAGAGCTGGGCGAAGAACGCCCGCACGTTCGACATGCGTGTCGCCCACATGAAGGTCTGGTCGCGGTAGTAGCCGGCGCGCCAGTCGCCCGGGCGGAACGCCTTGGCCATGGCGATGTTCGCCACCTCCTTGCCGTCGCCGAAGATGCCGAAGGTGGCGTTGCCGCGCAGGACCTCCGCCCGGCCGATCACGCTCGCCCGGCGACTGCTGAAGGCCAGCCGGTAGTCGGCGACGACCGCTTCGGCTGTGAGTGCGATCTTGGAGTTGCGAAGCGCTTTCGCCATAGTTCCCGCTACGCGGCTGAACCTACGTTAACACGCGTTTCCGAGGGCTCCCTCACCAAGGGAGAACGCGCAGCCCGAGCTCTAGGCCGAGCTCAGCCGCTCCTGCAGCCTCTCCCGGCGGAGCAGTCCCGGCCGGCTTGCCTGGAGCGCCTCCTTCATGTGCACGTACGCGCGGGCGAGCTCACCGCGCCGCTCGAGGACCTCGGCGTAGGTGCCGTGGCACTGGAGCAGTCGCTCGCGCATGCCCAGCGCCTCGAAACCGCGGATCGCGTCCTCGAACTGCCGGTCGACCTCGGCCTGATCGCCGTGCAGGTCGGCGATGCGGCCGAGGGTGACATGCGCCTCCGCGATGGTGGGGCCCTCCTCCAGGCGGGACGCGATGTCGAGCGCCTCGCCCGCGATCTCGCCCGCGCGATCGACGTCGCCTTCCCGAATCAGCAGCTCGGCGAGGCTCAGCAGCACCTGGCTGCGGCCGCAGCCGAGGTCGAGCTCGTCGCACAGCTCGAGGGCGCGGTCGAGGTGGATGCGCGCGGCGGCGAGGTCGCCGCGCGTGATGAGCACGACCGCCAGGCTGTTCTCACTCTTGGCCAGCAGGTCGCGGTCGCGGAACAGCTCGTGCAGCGCAGCCGACCTGCTCGCGTAGCGGGCCGCAGCCTCGACCTCTCCCGCGTCGCGGTAGCCGGCGCTCAAGCCGGCGTACATGCGGGCGGCGCTGCGGAGATCCGACATCGCGCTCCCGACCTCGATCGCCTCCTCATACGCGGCCATGGCACGGTCCCAGTCGCGGTTCGTCACGAGGGCGTCGGCGAGGATGCCCAGCAGTCGGGCCTCGGTCGGAGCAGGGACGGGCTTCAGGCGCCGGCACACCGACAGCGCCATCTCGGCGAGAAAGATCGCGTCCTTGGCCTGCGTGGTGGTGGCGACCACCGCCTGGGCGCCGATGCACTCGGCGAGCATCGCCCCGTCGTTGACGGCTTCGAAGTGGGCCCGCGCGTCCGCCAGCAGCGGGGCCGCGCGGTCGGGCTGCGAGAGGCCGATGTGGGCCTGCGCCAGCAGGAAGCGGATCCGGCCGCGCCGGAACCCGGCCGAGCCGCGCTCCAGCAGCGCGTTGCCCAGGCTGATCGCCTCGTGGTTGCGCGCGTCGGCGACCAACGCCTCGAGCTCGAGGAGCCTCGCCTGGAGGTCGTCGGTGGCGCCCACGGGCTCGGCCATGAAGAACTCGGCGGGCTTCCCGGTGCGGCGTGCGATGTGCTCGAGGGTCGGCATCGACGGCCGCGTGCGGCCGGTCTCGATCAGGAAGATGGCCGGTGCGGTCACGTGCCCCTTTCCCAGCTGGGCGAGGCTCAGGCCGGCTTCGAGGCGCGCCTGCTTGACCGAGCCTGGGCGGAGGTTGACGCCTGGGAGGCGCCGTCTCTTCGTGCGCGCATCTGTCGCAACTGGTGCGTCAGTGCGACCGCTGGCCACGGCCCGTCACTTTATACGAAAACCTTCATGCACGGCTTCATAGATTGCTGAAACGCTTGGTTCAATCGGCGCGGTCGCCGGCGGATGTGTAAGGCACACATACTTAACGTTGTTAAGTTAAACTGCGCGTGCAGGTCGCGGTCCGAGTGCTTCCCGCCGCGGCCTGCTCCGCCGGGCCCCATCCGCCGGCTTCGCCCGGGTACTTCCCCACAAGCGGGGAAGAGTCAGGCCCCAACTCCTCCCCATTCATGGGGAGGTGGCGCGAAGCGCCGGAGGGGCACAGTGCTGGATCGGCCCCATTCCCCCGGCTTGGCCGCGTACTTCCCCGCAAGCGGGGAAGAGTCAGGCCGGGTAGGTCCCGAAGAGCTTGATGTCCGCGCTCGCCTCTTCGAGGGCGCTGAGGGCCGCCTCTGCAGCCGCCGGTCCGCCGGTCTCGCCGTTGATCGTGAAGTCCAGGTAGAACCGGTACTCAAAGGGCCGGCCGAGCTGCGGCCGGCTGTCCAGCCGGGTCAGGTTGACACCCCGTTCGGCAAAGCACGCCAGGGCGTGCGCGAGCGAGCCCGGACGGTGAGCGGTGACGAATGCGATCGAGCCCTTCCAACCTTGCTGGGCGTCGCGCGGGCGGGCCGGCGCCCCTTTCTCGACCACGACGAAGCGGGTGCGGTTCTCCGAGTCGTCCTGGATCGACTCGGCCAGCACGTACAGGCCATAGCGAGCAGCTGCCGCCTTGCTGGCGATCGCGGCGGTGCCGGGCTTGCGCTGCTCGGCGACGGCCCGCGCCGCGCCGGCGGTGTCGTGGAAAGCCACAGGTTTGATCTGCCGCGAGTGCAGGTAGCGGTCGCACTGGGCCAGCGCCTGCGGGTGCGACAGCGCCCGCTCGACCGGTCCCGGCCACCCGAGCAGGTAGTGCCGGACCGGGTGGACGTACTCGCGTACCACACGCAGACCGGGCAGCTCCCACAGCAGGTCGGAGACCTCCTGGACCACGCCTGCGGAGGAATTCTCGACCGGGAGCACCGCCGCTTCGACGGCGCCCATCTCAAGCGCCTCGAACGTCAGCCGGAAGGTTGCGAAGCCGACCGCCTGCGCGTCCGGGTAGACCGTCGAGACCGCCTCGTCCGAGTAGGCGCCAGGCTCGCCCTGATAGGCAACCTTCACCCGAAGATCAGGTGCCGCATCGCGTCCGCGACGTGGTTGTGGTCGTGCAGCTGGTCCGTCACCTGCGGATGCCCGTTGCCCTCGTGCCCGTTGGTTTCCGACATCAAGGCAATCTTGCGCAGGTCCTCGTCGTTGACTTCCTTCTTGGTGTCCGCCAGCTGGAGGAAGCGCTGCCACGCCGCGTCAGCCTTGGCCGGGTCGGCAATCGCGATGCCCAGCCGGTTCAGCCGGTGGTGGAACGCGTGGCGCCCCGACCGCGCGGTCAGCACGATGCGCGAGTCGTTGAGGCCGACGTCCTCGGGCTTCATGATCTCGTAGTTCAAGCGGTCCTTCAGGACGCCGTCCTGGTGGATGCCCGAGGCGTGCGCGAACGCGTTGGCCCCGACCACGGCCTTGTTCGGCTGCACTGGCGTGCCGGTCAGCTCCGACACCAGCCGGGACGTGCGCGTGATCTCCCGCGTCTCGACGCCGCATTCGAGGCCGAGCTTCGACTGGCGCACCTTCAGCAGCATCACCACCTCTTCCAGCGAGGTGTTGCCGGCGCGCTCGCCGATGCCGTTGATCGTGCACTCGACGCGCCGCGCACCCGCGGACAGCGCGGCCAGCGTGTTGGCGACCGCGAGGCCGAGGTCGTTGTGGCAGTGCACCGAGAACAGAGCCTTCTCGCTGCCCCGCGCCTCGTTGATGACGCGGCGCACCAGCTCACCGAACTCGTACGGCAGGCAGTAGCCGGTGGTGTCGGGAATGTTGATGACGTTGGCGCCCGCGGCGATCATGGTCTCCACCGTCTCGATGAGGTAGTCGGGGTCGGCGCGACCCGCGTCCTCCGGCGAGTACTCGACCTTGTCGCAGAGGAAGCGCGCGTACTCGACCATCTCAGCTCCGCGCTTGAGCACCTGCTCGCGCGTCATTCCGAGCTTGCGGTCGATGTGGACGTCCGAGACCGAGAGCACGATGTGGATCTGCGGGTCCTGGGCGTCCTTGATGGCGCCCCACACGGCGTCGATGTCCTCGCGTACGGCGCGCGCGAGCGCCGTCACGGTGGCGCCGCGGATCTCGCGCGCGATCCGCCTGCATGCCTCGAAGTCACCCGGTGAGGAGATCGGGAACCCGGCCTCGATCACGTCGACGCCGAGCTTCTCGAGCTGCCGCGCGATGCGCAGCTTGGAGTTGGCGTCGAGGTGGAACCCGGGCGACTGCTCGCCGTCGCGCAGGGTCGTGTCGAAGATGAATACTCGGTCGGGGCTCGAATCTCTCATTTCTCTGCAGGCTCCAGCCAGGTCATCATCGAGCGCAGCTCGCGGCCGACCTGTTCGATTTGGTGGTTGGCGTCCTTCGCGCGCATCTCCATGAAGCGGGTGCGGCCGTTCGAGTTCTCGTCGAGCCAGCGCTCGGCGAAGCTGCCGTCCTGGATCTCCGCCAGCACCTGCCGCATGGTCTGGCGGACGTGGTCGTCGATGACCCGAGGACCGGACACGTAGTCGCCGAACTCGGCGGTGTCGGAGACCGAGTACCGCATGAAGCCCAGGCCGCCGCGATACATGAGGTCGACGATGAGCTTCAACTCGTGCAGGACCTCGAAGTACGCGAGCTCGGGCTGGTAGCCGGCCTCGACCAGCGTCTCGAACCCAGTTTTGACGAGCGACGCGACGCCGCCGCAAAGCACCGCCTGCTCGCCGAAGAGGTCTGTCTCCGTCTCTTCCTTGAACGTCGTCTCGAGGACGCCGGCACGACCCGCGCCGAGAGAGCGCGCGTAGGCGAGCGCTCGCGGCCAGGCCTTGCCGGTGGCGTCCTGGTGAACGGCGATCAGGGCGGGCACGCCCTGGCCGTTGACGTAGGTGCTGCGCACGAGGTGGCCCGGGCCCTTCGGGGCGATCATCGCCACATCTATGTCCTGGTTCGGCTTGATCTGGGCGAAGTGGATCGCGAAGCCGTGCGCGAACAGCAGCAGCGATCGCGGCTGCAGGTGCTGCTCGATCGATTCCCGGAACAGCGTGCCCTGGCCCGCGTCGGGCGTGAGGACCATGACGGCGGTCGCCTCGGAGACCGCTTCCGGCACGGGCACCGCGCGCAGGCCGTCAGCCTCGACTCGCTCGATCGACTTGCTGCCCGGGTAGAGGCCGACCCGCACGTCCTCGCCCGAGTCGCGCAGGTTGAGGGCGTGCGCGCGGCCCTGGCTGCCGTAGCCGATCACCGCCACCGGCTCGCCGAGCTGCGGCGGGCAGTCGTTCTCGTAGTGGATCTTCATGCGCCCCTCCTCATGACCACAGGACCCGAGCGGACCACGTCCACGATGCCGTGGCGGGCCAGTTCCTCGACGAAGTCGAAAACCTCGTTGCGGCTGCCCGAGAACTCGATGGTCGTTCGATGGGGAGCGCTCGAGATCACCTTCGCGCCGTGCTGGAGCAGCCGGGCGAGCTCGGAGGTGTCGACCTTGGCGACAACTAGCTCGCGCGTGTGCACGTCGTCGTCGGTGAGGTCCTGCACCTCGTGAACCTCGATCAGGCGCTCGATCTGCTTGCGCACCTGGTCGGCCTCGGCGTGGCCGTGATCGACCTCGAGAGTGATGCGTGAGAGACCCGGCTGGCGGCCTGGTCCGACCGAGATGCCGCGCACGTGAAAGCCGCGGCGCCGGATGGCGCCCGCGAGCTTGGTAAGAGTATTGGGACTGTCCTCGACGACGACCGAGAGGATGCGAACCTTCTCACTCCTCCCCACTTGTGGGGAGGTGGCCGGCGAGGCCGGCCGGAGGGGCATGTCCAGCATCTCAGGCATCGGGCGCCTCCCAGAACTTCCCTTCCCCGCTTGTCGGGGAAGGTGGCCACGGACGCGAAGCGTCCCTGGCCGGATGGGGAGTAGCCGACACCGGATCAGCCATCTGACGGCATCTCCCAGAACTCGTTCAGGCTCTTCCCGAGGGGCACGATCGGATAGACGTTCGCCTCGGGGTCGATCCGAAAGTCGATGAGGAACGGGCCCTTCGTACGCTGCGCCGCGTCGAGCGAGGGCCCGATGTCCTCGAACTTCTCGACCCGCAGCGCCGGCATGCCGTACGCCTCCGAGAGCTTGACGAAGTCCGGCATGTGGGTCAGGTCGACCTGCGAGCGCACGCCGCCGTAGAAGTCGTCCTGGAACTGGCGGACCATGCCGAGCGAGAAGTTGTTGAGGAGGACGATCTTCACGTCGAGCTGGTGCTCGACCGCGACCGACAGCTCCTGGGCGGTCATCACGAAGCCGCCCTCGCCGGCGACGCACCACACCGGCACGTCGGGCCGGCCGAACTTTGCCCCGATGGCGGCCGGGAGCGCGAAGCCCATCGTCCCGGCGCCACCGGAGTTGATGAAGAGGCCTGGCCGGTCGTAGTTCCACCACAGCGCCGCCCAGATCTGGTTCTGGCCGACGTCGGCGACCACGATCGCCTCGCTGTTGGCGCGGCGGTACATGTCGATCAGCACGTCCTGCGGCTGCAGCCGGCCGTTCGAGTGCTTGTAGCGCAGCGGGTGCTCCTCGCGCCAGGCGTCGACCTGGGCCAGCCAGCTGCCGCGGCCATGGCGCACGGGCCCGAGGTGCGGAAGCATCGCGGCCATCGCCGCCTTCGCGTCGGCGACGAGCTCGATGTGCGGGCGCACGTTCTTGCCCATCTCCGAGCCGTCGATGTCGACGTGGATGAAGGTCGTCACCTTCGGCGCGAACTCCGCGAGCTTGGCCGTCACGCGGTCGTCGACGCGCATGCCGACCATCATCAAAACGTCCGCGTTCTGCACCGCCTTGAGGCACCAACCGGTGCCCATGAACCCGGTCATGTGCAGCGACAGCGGGTGCTTGACCGGGAAGGCACCGATGCCGAGGAGCGTGGTGCCGACCGGCGTCGCGGCCGCCTCCGCCAGCTCCCGTAGCTGCGGCTCGCCCTTGCTGAGGATCACGCCGTGTCCGGCGAGGATGACCGGGCGCTCGGCGCCGGACAGCGCCTCCGCCGCTTGCTTTGCCTGGCCGGCGTCGGCGTGCCCGTTCAGCCTGTAGCCAGGGATCTGGAATCCATCCGCCCTGCGCTCGGCCTCCGCCTGCTGGACGTCCTTGCAGATGTCGATCAGGACCGGGCCGGGGCGGCCCGTCGTCGCGATATGGAACGCCTCGTGGATCACGCGCGGCAGCTGGTCGATCCTGGTCACCAGGTAGCTGTGCTTCGTCACCGACGAGGTGGCGCCGATCACGTCCGACTCCTGGAAGGCGTCACGGCCCACCTGTGTGCTGACGACCTGGCCGGTGATGGCGATCATCGGCACCGAGTCCATGTAGGCGGTGCACAGGCCGGTCACCAGGTTGAGCGCGCCGGGGCCAGAGGTTGCGAAGACGACCCCGGGGCGGCCCGAGGCCCGCGCGTAGCCGTCGGCCATGTGTGCGGCGCCCTGCTCGTGGCGGACCAGGATGTGTTTCAGGCGCGGGTGCTCGGGGAGGTGCTGGTAGAGCGGCAGGTTGGCGCCGCCGGGGTAGCCGAAGATGTACTCGACACCTTCGCGCTCCAGCGCTTCCAGGACCATGTCGGCTCCGGTCAAGTTGTGGCGGGCTCCTTTTCCTCTGAGAAATGAAGAAGCCCCCGCCTCTCGGTCGGGGGCTTTTGCGATCTATCTGGCGGTCTGTCTAGGTCGCGCGTGCCCCCGATTCAATGCCAATGAGGCCCAGAAGGCCAACAAGTACGAGGCCGAGCACGCGGGGCTGAGACATGAGGATCAGCATGTTAACGAGCGAATCCCCACCTCGGGTTGTGGCCAACCCACAAATTTCCACACCAACCGCTGCGTAAAGTTGTCGCTCCCGATGCCCGCCACCATCGCGCAGAAGCTCTGGGACGCCCACGTGGTGCGTTCGGTCGAGGGCGAGCCCGACCTCCTTTTCGTCGACCTCCACCTGGTACATGAGGTGACCTCGCCCCAGGCCTTCGATGGGCTCCGGATGGTCGGCCGGCACGTCCGCCGGCCCGACCTCACCGTGGCGACCATGGACCACAACGTCCCGACGCGGGGCGGCGTGCGGGCGGCCGACGAGCTGTCGCGCAAGCAGATGGAGGTGCTCGAGGAGAACTGCGAACGCGAGGGCATCCCGCTCCACAGGATCGGGAGCCGGCGACAGGGCATCGTCCACGTGATCGGCCCGGAGCTGGGCCTCACCCAGCCCGGGATGCTGATCGTCTGCGGCGACTCCCACACCTCGACGCACGGCGCGTTCGGTGCGCTTGCCTTCGGGATCGGGACCTCCGAGGTCGAGGTAGTGCTCGCCACCCAGTGCCTGCCCCAGAAGAAGCAGGGAGGTCTCGCCGTCAACGTCAGCGGCTCGCTGCCGCTGGGCGTGACAGCCAAGGACATCGTGCTCGACCTGATCGGCCGCACCGGCACGTCGGCCGGCCAGGGCCACCTGGTCGAGTACCGAGGGCCCACCATCCGCGCCCTGTCCATGGAGGGCCGGATGACCGTCTGCAACATGTCCATCGAGTGGGGCGCCAAGGCAGGCATCGTGGCGCCGGACGACACCACCTTCAGCTACGTGCAGGGCCGGCCCCATGCGCCGAAGGGCTTCGCGTGGGAGCAGGCGCTCGACTACTGGCGCACCCTGGCCACCGATGACGGCGCGGAGTTCGACGGCCAGATCGACCTCGATGCGGACAAGCTCGAGCCGCACGTCACGTGGGGCACAACGCCGGCCCAGGTGGTGCCGGTGACCGGTCGCGTGCCCGTCCCCCGCTCCGAGACCGACGAGCGCGCGCTGCGTTACATGGATCTCAAGCCCGGTGTGGCAATCGGCGAGATCGCGATCGACCGCGTCTTCATCGGCTCCTGCACCAACGCGCGCCTGGAGGACCTGCGCGCCGCGGCGAGCGTGATCCAGGGCCGCCACGTCCACCCCAAGGTGCGGGCGATGGTGGTGCCGGGGTCGACGTCGGTGAAACGCGCTGCCGAGGAGGAAGGCCTCGACGCGGTGTTCAAGGCCGCGGGCTTCGAGTGGCGCAACGCCGGCTGCTCGATGTGCCTGGGCATGAACCCGGACATCCTCGCCCCCGGGGAGCGATGCGCCTCGACGTCGAACCGCAACTTCGAGGGCCGCCAGGGCTCGGGCGGACGCACCCACCTGATGTCGCCCCCCATGGCCGCGGCCGCGGCGATCACCGGCCACCTGGTCGACGTGCGGGAGCTCATCTAGCCATGCCACCCGTCAGTCGCGTCGCGGGACGCGCGGCCCCGCTCGACCTGGCCGACGTCGACACGGACCAGATCATCCCCAAGCAGTTCCTGAAGCGGATCGAGCGCACCGGCTACGGCCCGTTCCTCTTCTATGACTGGCGCCGGCGCGGCAACTTCGCTCTCGACAAACCCGAGTTCGTGGGGGCGTCGGTCTTGCTCACGGGTGCGAACTTCGGCTGCGGCTCCTCGCGCGAGCACGCGACGTGGGCGCTGCGCGACTTCGGGTTCAACGCGATCGTGGCGCCGAGCTTCGCCGACATCTTCCGCGCCAACTGCTTCAAGACCGGCGTGCTAGCGGTCACGCTGCCTGAGTCCCAGGTCCGGCACCTGATCGATCTCGTCTCCGAGGACCCGACGGTTCAGGTTGTGGTCGACCTCGAGGCGCAGCAGGTGCGCGGCGACGGCTTCAGCTATCGATTCGAGATCGACGCGTTCGCGCGCGAGATGCTGCTGAAAGGGCTGGACGAGATCTCGCTCGTCGAGCGCCACGGCTCGGACATAAGCGCCTACGAAAAGACGCGCGCGGAGTGGCTGCCGGCGGTCAAGGCGTAACGGCGCAGTCGGTCGCGAACGCACTCGGGTAGGGCTCGACCTTCACGGACGTCACCTCGCGCAGCATCCGGTCCCGCTGCGCCTGGTCGATGGCGCTGTAGAACAGGTAGCGCGCCACCAGCCCAAGGTCGCTGTGCCGCTCCGGACCCCTCGAGATAGTGAGCACCGCCTCGCAGCCGCGCGGGTCGAAAGCGCCCAGGTTGTAGATGTCGGTGAAGTAAGGCTCGTACGCGGTCAGGAAGTTCGCCGGAGTGGCGCGCCGATCGAGGCCGATGCGCGACTCGCCACCGAACACCGTGCGCAGCATCCCCGCCCACTCGTAGTAGCGGTAGGTCGGCTCTCCGCCCACCTGGTAGCCGTCGTCGATCCAGTACACGAAGTAGCGGTCCGCGCCCGGCGTCCTTGCCAGCTTGGCCATGACCGAGGAGTCCTTGATCCACCGCGCCTCCCATCCGATGTAGGTGGCCGCGGAAGCGAGGATGAAACCCAGGAGCAGGCTGGCGAGGACGGCGCCGGCGAGCACGCCGACCAGGCGGCCGCGCGTGCGGAACAGGACCTGCGCTCCGGCGACCAGGACGATCGCCACCGGTAGCCCGAGCAGGAGCGTGTGCCGGCTGTTCCATCCGTGCTCCGACGGATCGAGGCCGACCGCCATGTACGGAAAGACGGCGAGCGCTGCTAACGCGGCCCCGAAGCCGAGCATGACCTCGCGCCCAGGCAGCGCCTCTGCGACATGCTCGCGGCGAAGCCACACGCGGTGCACCGCGAACAGCACGAGCAGCCACAGCGGCGCGAGCACGCCCAGCATCGCGATCGAGTTGCGGAACTGCGCGGCGATCCCGGAGACCAGGAAGGCCTCGGCGGAATGGAGCAGCGACCCGAGCGACCACTCGAACTGGTGGTACCCGCTGTAGACCCCATGCGGCGGGAAGAAGACGCGGTAGACGGCCCAGAACACGACCGGCACCACCAGCAGGTATGCGTGTTTGAGTCCCTCGCGAATCGCATCCTCGCGCGTCGCGAGCCGGCCCTTGGTGCGCAGGTAAATCGCGCCGAGCAGAAGCGCGCCCGCAAAGAAGACGAGCAGCGAGTTCAGCCCGAAGCTGACGAACAGGAGCACCACCGCGATCGCCTGCAGCAGCCGGCGTCTCCACCCGGCGGCAGTTTCGGCCCGCAGCAAAACCCACACCGCGACCAGGAAGAGCAAGTAGTAGACGAGGTAGTTGAGGGTGATCAGCAGGATGTGGGTGTGGTCGCCTGGATACGCCACAGCGAGGCATGCGATCACAACCGCCTCGATGCGGCTCACCAGACCGGTGAGCATCGCGATCTCGTACGTCACCAGCGCCGCACCGACGATGAGGAGCAGCGCGGCTACGCGGAACCCCACCAGCGGCGGCGGGATCGAGGCGCCCGCGATCCACACGTAGAGGTAGGTCGGGATGCCGCCGATCTGCGGCACCCACGCCGCCATCGCCGCCCAGTCGCCGCGCGCGATGTGCAGGTAGAGGGCCCAGTCGTCGAAGAGGATGCCGTTGTTGATGACGATCAGCCCGTGCGCGGCCAGCGCCACGAGCACGATCACCGCGCGCGCTGTCGTCTGACGGCTCACGGCGGCACAGGGTAACCTTCGGCCGCAAGTGACCAGACACCCGGGTCTCGAGCGTTGATGTTCGCGACGTGAGGACCCGTCAGGCTGCGGTCGGGGCCGTCGTTGCGATTGCGCTGTGGATCGTGGGCGGCGCCGGCGCGCCGGCGGCCACGCGGTCCGCCGCCCTCGCCACCCCGATCACGCCCAACGGTGCGTGGACTGTGTACCACCGCGACAACGCCCACACCGGCAACGACGGCACCATCAGCCCAGCGCTGACCGCGGCGACCGGTTGGGTCTCGGGGGCGATGGACGGCACGATCTACGGCGAGCCGCTCGTCTACAACGGCATCGTCTACGTGGCGACCCTCAACAACAGCGTCTACGCCTTCAACCAGAAAGATGGATCAGTCGTGTGGTCGCGCAACTTGGGCGCGCCGCAGACCACCGGTTGGGGATGCGGCAACATCAACCCCACCGGCATTCTCAGCACCGGCGTCATCGACCCCGTCGCCGGCCGCCTCTACGTCGTGCCCTTCCTGCACCAGTACCTCGCCTACTACCTGTACGGCCTGAGCCTTACCACCGGCGTGCCCCAGCTGGCGACCCAGGTGAAGCCAACGGGCTTTGACTGGAGGATCCAGCAGCAGCGAGGCGCGCTTGGGCTGTCGAAGGACCGGACGCACGTCTACATCCCGTTCGGCGGCCGCGCCGGGGACTGCGGCGCCTACCACGGCTGGGTAGTCGGGGTGCCGACCGCCGGCGGGGCGCCCAATGAGCAGTACAAGACCCCGTCCACCGCGACCGGGATCTGGGCCGCCGGAGGGGTCCTGGTCGAGGACTCGACCGGCAACGTCCTGTTCGCGACCGGGAATGCGATCCCCTGCGCCCAGGCTTCCTCCGACTCAGTCATCCGCACCGGGCCGACTCTGCTCTCGCCGACCTTCTTCCAGCCGAACGACTGGAACGCGCACTGGTGCGCGCCGGACCAGGATCTCGGTTCAGCGGCCCCGGTGATCATCAGCCCCACGCTTGCATTCACCTCGGGTAAGTACGGCCAGGGCTTCCTGATCAACCCGGCAAGCCTCGGCGGCACCAACGGTCAGCTGTTCCCGGCGAAGGTTCCCTACGTGGGCGCCAACGTTTGCGGCGGCAACCACGCGGACGAGACGTTCGGCGCCTTCGCGTACTCGGCGCCACGCGTGTTCCTCGAATGCGACGGCTACGGCCTGGTCTCGCTGACCGTGGACACGGCGACCCCGTCGTTCAGCCTGTGCAACGCAGGCTGCAACTCGACCGGGACATGGCTCGCCGGCTCGGGGATCTCCTTCGGCCCGCCCATCGTCGCCGGCGGCGTGGTGTGGGTCGTCGACCAGAACGGCGGCGGCCTGTACGGCTTCAACGCGTCGAGCGGAGCCCAGGTGTTCCACAGCTCGACGGGATTCAGCGCCACGCACTTCACGTCGGCGAGCGAGGCAAGCGGCCAGATCTTCGTCGGCTCGGGCAACCGTCTGCGCGAGTTCGACATCCTCTTCGGATGCAAGACGGTGGCGGTCGGGGTCGCCCCTTCGTCGCCGCAGCCGGTTGGCACCCCCGTGACGGTGACCGCCACCGCCGCGGGCTGCCCGAACCCCAATCCGGTCTATCGCTTCTGGATGCAGACGCCGGGGAGCAGCGCCTACACGCTGGTCCAGGACTACTCGACCTCCAACGTCTTCAACTGGAACCCGACCGGCGTGCTGCCCGGCACGTATCGATTCTCGGTCTGGGCCCGCGACGCTAACAGCACCGGCGTTTTCGGCAACCCCTATGGCCGCTGGGACACATACAACAACAACACGACGTTCACTCTGACGACGTGCACTTCGGTTGCGGTGGGGGTCGTGCCCCCCTCGGCCACGGGCGTCGGGACGGGAGTTGCGGTGAACGCGCAGGCCAACAACTGTCCCAACCCCCTGTTCAAGTTCTTCGTCGTGTCACCAGGCACGTCCGCATACCAAATGGTGCAGGACTTCTCGCCCAGCGCGACGTTGAACTGGAACACGAACGGCCTCGTTCCCGGGACTTATCGATTCTCGGTGTGGACACGGGACGCCAACAGCACTGGGATTGCGGGGAACAGTTCCGGGCGCTGGGATACGTACAACAACAACACCCTCTACACACTCACCACGTGCACTTCAGTAGGCGTGACGGCAGCGCCACCGTCGCCGTCGACCGCGGGCACGTCGGTGACGGTGACCGCCAACGCATCCGGATGTCCCAATCCCTCGCCGCTATATCGCTTCTCCATCCAGGCGCCGGGCTCGAGCTATGTGCTCGTGCAGGCGTACTCGTCCAACCCGCAATTCGTTTGGGACACGACCGGTCTCGCGCCCGGCACGTACCGGTTCTCCGTGTGGGCGATGGACGCCCAGAGCGGTGGCGCGGCGGGCAACACAGCCGGCCGCTGGGACGTCTACAACAACACGACGGTTTACGCCGTCCAGTAGCCGGCGCAAGATCGGGCACTCCCGGTCGTTGTCGCACGAGGTGGCGACCAGGACCGCGCGTGGCCTTTGCGTGGCGGTGATCGGGACGGCGATGCTCGCCGCGCTGCCATCGCTGCCGAAGCCGGCCTCATCCCCCGCTTCGCCGGTCGTCCGCACCGTGGCCTCGACCGCGTGGCTCGACAGGCTGAACGCGTGGCGCGTCAGCACCGGCGTGCCGACGCTCGCCGAGAACACGAGCTGGAGCTCAGGCGACTACGCGCACGCCGTCTACATGGTGAAGAACAACCTCGTCACCCACTACGAGACGCCCGGCACCCCGTACTACACGGCCGCCGGCGACCTCGCGGCGCAGAAGAGCAACATCTACGTCAGCTCCAGCACCAGCACGACCGACCCACAGGCCATCGACTGGTGGATGCAGGCGCCGTTCCACGCTCTGGGCCTTATGGACCCGCGACTCAGCACGACGGGCTTCGGCTCGTACCGCGAGGTCAAGTCGGGATGGCAGCTGGGCGCCGCGGTCGACGTGATCCGGGGCAACTCCTTCAGCGGTGGCACGTACCCGGTCTACTTCCCGGGCAACGGGACGCAGGAACCGCTCACGTCGTACGACGGCTACGAGTCGCCCAATCCCCTGTCGGCGTGCTCCGGCTACAGCGCGCCGAGCGGCCTCCCGGTCTTCGTCCAGCTCGGCGGCAACGTGTCGACGGTCGCGGGCGCCGTGCACTCCTTCACGGGCAACGGGACGCCGCTCGACCACTGCGTTATCGATTCCACGAACTCGACCCTCGGGAGCTCGCTGAAGATGCGCGGTGCGGTCATCCTGATCCCGCGACGGCCGCTGCAGACGGGTGTCACGTACACGGTCGCCCTCTACGTCAACAGCAGGCCGTACACGTGGTCTTTCACGGTAGGCCCTTTCAATGCATGCTCGAGCGTCTCGGTGACCCCAGCGCCGCCTTCACCGTCGGTCGTGGGCGCAACCGTCACAGTCACCGCCACCGCCGCCGGTGCCCAAACCTTAACCCGCTGTACCGGTTCTCGCTCTTCGGTCCGAGTGGAGGCGGCTATCAGCAAGTCCAGGCCTATTCGACAAACCCGGTGTTCTCGTGGAGCACCGCCGGCCTGGCTCCCGGGGCATACCGCTTTTCGGTGTGGGCGCGAGACGCGAATAGCAACGGCGCCTATGGCAACAGCTCGGGCCGGTGGGACACCTACAACAACGCGACCGTCTACACGCTTAATTCGTGCACGTCGCTGAATGTCACGGCTGCGCCGCCATCCCCGCATGAAGTGGGCACCACAATCACGATCTCCGCTGCGGCCACATGCCCAAGCCCCCTATATCGGTTCTGGCTGTTGGCGCCCGGCGCCAATGGCTATCAGATGGTCCAGGACTACTCGGCCTCGCCGAACTTCAATTGGATAACGACGGGCAACCTGCCGGGCACTTACCGATTCGCGGTGTGGGTGCGCGACACCAACAGCCCCGGGGAGTTTGGCAACGCGAGCGGGCGCTGGGACCTCTACAACAACAACACCGTTTACACGCTGAGCTCCTGCACATCCCTAGGCGTGTCGTCGGCGCCAGGTACCTCCGCGGCGAGCGGCACGACCGTCACGGTGACCGCCAGCGCGGTTGGTTGCTCAAGTCCGCTGTACCGGTTCTCATTGCTTGCACCCGGAGGTGCGAGCTACGTGATGGTCAGGGACTACTCGAGCACAGCCACATTCACGTGGACGACCACGGGCCTGACTGTGGGCGCTTACAGGTTCTCGGTCTGGGCCAAAGACTCGACCAGCGGAGGCGCGAGCGGGAACGCGTCGGGGCGCTGGGACACGTACAACAACTCCGCCGTCTACAACCTGACGTGATACGCCGGGCGCTGGTGGCGTGCGCGGTGCTGCTCGCTGGGGCGGCGCCGCCCACGGTCCAGCCGATCCCCACGGTCGCCGCAGCACCACTGCCGGCGACTCGTCTCGAGTTCGGCCTCAGCAACCTCGACATCGACTGGATGAAGAACAGCGGCGTGCCGTGGGGCTATCGGTTCCAGTATCTCGCGGGAGGCGTCAACACCACCGGCAACTGGCTCACGTGGCAGGACATGGCCTTGCCGCCGGGCCAGTTCGCCGTCGACTACATGGCCAGCAGCACGACCGCACCTGCGAACTACATCCCGGTCTTCACGTGGTACCAGCTGCTGCAGTCGCTGCCAAGCACCGGCGCCAGCGAGCTGGACCGCGACTACAGCAACCTGAACAACGCCTCGACGATGAGCTCCTACTACTCGAGCTTCAAGATCCTGATGCAGAAGGCAGGCGCGTACGGCCGCCAGGTGGTCGTCCACGTCGAGCCGGATTTCTGGGGCTACATGCAGCAGAAGGCCGAGGGCGGCGCCGCGTCGAGCGTGAGCGCCAGGGTCCGCTCCTCAGGCTTCGCCGAGGCGGCGGCGTTCCCCGACAACCTGGTCGGGTTCGCATCCGAGCTGAAGTATCTGCGCGACACCTACGCGCCCGACGCGCTCCTCGCCGTGCATGCCTCCATGTGGTCGTCGAGCATCGACATCGCCAGCAACACGAGCCCCAACGTGAACCCGACCGCAGAGGCCGACAAGACGGCGGCCTTCCTCAACTCGACTGGCACATGGGACGCGGTGTTCAACGACGTCGACGACCACAACGCGGCGTGGTGGGAGCTCGCAAGCTGCGGCTCGCCGCCGTGCGTGAACCAGTACTTCACCCACTGGTGGGACCCGAGCAACGTGAAGTTCCCGAACTTCGCCCGCTACCTCACGTGGGTCGGCGAGCTGCACAACAGGACCGCGCTGCCCCAGGTCGTGTGGCAGGTCCCGATGGGCAACCAGTACTTCCTGACGATGAACAACACGTGCGGGCACTTCCAGGACAACGTCGCCCCCTACTTCATCAAGCACGCCGACCAGCTCTTCAACGCCGGTCTCATCGCGGTCCTGTTCGGACCGGCAAACGACTGCCAGACGGACAACGAGGACGCGAGGCAGGACGGGACGACCAACAACGGCGGCCGGCCGACGACCGACACGCTCGGCGGCTGCAACGCGTGCAACACGAACACCTCGACATGGCCGGACGATGACGGCGGCTATCTGAGGATCTTCGTCGGCGGCTACTACGCCGGCCAGCTGCCGTGCACCGGCGTGGGCCTGAACGTCGCCCCGGCCTCGCCCCGCCAGGTCGGCACCGAGGTCACTGTCACGGCGAACGCGACTGGTTGCTCGAATCTCAACCCGCTCTATCGCTTCGCGATCCTCAGCCCGGGCGCCTCGGCCTATCAGCTCGCCCAGGCGTACTCCAGCAGCCCGACGCACACCTGGAACACGACGGGACTGATTCCCGGCACCTATCGCTTCTCGGTCTGGGCCCTCGACGCGCAAAGCCCGGGCGTGTACGGCAACACCGCCGGCCGCTGGGACGCCTACAACAACAGCCTCACCTACCGGCTGACCTCGTGCAGCTCGGTGGCTGTTTCGGCAGCCCCAGGACTTGCGGTCGAGGTCGGAACGGCGGTCACGCTCACGTCGAACGGAAGCGGCTGCGCCATTCCCCTCTATCGCGTGTCGGTGCTGGCGCCGGGCGCTAGCACTTACCAGCTCCTGCAGGACTACACGACCGCAACAAGTTTTGGCTGGAACACGGCGGGCCTGGTCCCAGGTGACTATCGCTTCTCGGTGTGGGTTCGCGACGCCGGCAGCGGGGGCCTATCGGGCAACGGCGCGGGCCGCTGGGACGCCTACAACAACAACACGGTGGTCAATCTGACGCCGTGCAATGCGGTGGCGGTGACGGCCGCGCCACCATCCCCGGGGACGCGAGGGACCTTAGTGACGCTGACTGCGGCTGCGTCCGGCTGTTCCAACCCGATCTACAGGTTCGCCATCCTGGCACCAGGTGCGACCGGCTACCAACTGGTCCAGGGCTACTCGAGTGGCACCACGTTCACTTGGAACACGACCGGCCTGCCACCCGGTTCGTATCGATTCTCGATCTGGGCAATGGACGCGGACAGCGCCGGAGCATCCGGGAACAGCGCTGGACGCTGGGACACCTGCAACAACGCCTCCGTCTACACGCTGACCTAGCGGATGTGTTCGCCCAGGCGCTCAAGGCTGACGGGCGTAAAGAGTGGCGGGCGTAACTGCTCGTTGCGACGCCGCTGAAGGGTTCTAAGGAGGTCGACGGCCGGCCTGGGGGCCCATCTCTTGATGGCGGCACGCATGCCCACGGCATCGGTTACATGACCCTCGGTTTGCCACCGAGCGACGTAATCGCTCTGCTGCGGGATGAAATTCGAGAGATCGATCAGCTCATTTCGGCGGGCCACAGTCACGATCTGTGTGCGATAGGGGTTGCGCCAGTACACGCGCCTACCGTGGTCCTTCGGGTCGCGAATCAGATACCACCGCTGGCGCCGTCGCAGCTCGGCAATGAAGACCCCGCGGATCTCAAAGCCAGAATCTTGTGAAAGCGTGCGGAAAACCAATTCCGGCGATATCTGATAGAAACCGTGCCCGGGCCAATTGTTCGCTGGTGAAGTCCCCAGGTAGTGCCCACCCAGTTCGACCATGTCGAGACAAGATCGCAACGCGGTGGCGATGTCGAACACGTGCTCCAGTGTGCCGCCATCAAAGACCACACTGAAGCGTCGCCGCAGGGATTCGGGCAGTGGTCTATTCAGGTCGGCGATTATCGTGGCGCCCTCAAATTCGGATGCATCGATTGACTCGACCGAATCAGCGCCCAGCTCGCGGAAGAACGACTCGGCGAATGAGGTATCCTCGAGCTGTTGGCGGCCGAGCATCAGGGTTCGCCTGAAGTCGACCCCACGCAGCGCGCAGGCTCGAAGAAACGCCTCGCAGTTGCGATCGATCACCGCTTCAGTCTGACCGCTGTCGCACAGTTGGAGCGGGATCCTAGAGTTCCTGAGCATGCGGCTCCGAACCGGCACGAACGACTTGGAATAACTTCCGTGACCGGCCCGGATGACTCCTCTGGCATGCTGCAAACCTCAAGGAGTTCCTTACCCCTATTGCTGCGGACCCCTGATATCAGGTGAACCAGTTCTCGAAGATCAGACCAACCCTCACGGAATCAGCGATATAGCAGGATCCAATTTCGAAGCTAACGCCAGGCTGCGATGGCAGGAGCATTCGACGTCCCTGCGCCGGCCGGCCAAGGCCCAAGGTCGTACCAGTCAGCTTGGCCGCTGCTTATCCAATAACGTCCGTGCAGGCGACTATCGCTGCCCTGAAACAGGAAATCGATTCTCCGTAAACCGCTCCAAGGCCACCAAACAACACCCGGGTCTGAAACCGCGGTGACAGGCTGTGATGTTTGATGGCCCACATCGAACCAACAGCCGATCCAGCAATCGGATGGCTGCCCGGTCCAGTACTTGAAGTACTCGAGACCGTCGTCGCGCGCCGAAACGTATTCGTCCAATCGACTGCCATCGGGCCAGACGGAGGCCGCCGGTCCGGCGCCATAGTGACTCAGCGGATACGCCTGGGGATACGGCCCGAGGTTGTTCCAGTTGCTCCACGATCCGTTCTGGTACCAAATCACGTAGTCGTTGTAATCGCTGCCGTCAGCGAAAACCTCGATAGTCGGCGTCGCCCCTTGATAGAACCAAATCGCCGCTGGGTGAGAAATGAGAGAGACGGGAGCGGCCGGGACCGACTCCCAGGAGCAGTTCGTCCAGCAAGCGGTTTGCGAGCCACCCCAATGCTTCCAGCTCAATTGCCCACCTCTGACCACAAACACGTCGATCCTGCTTCCGACCATCGGTGCCGCGACGGCGGGCGTGTCCGATACCACCGCCCCACCGGGATATGGCCCGAGGGATTGCCATCCTTGTCCGCCAGGCTGCTCATAGTGGTCCCACAGGTTGCCATCGTTTCCTTCGACCAAGACCTCCATCCGCGTGTCCGCAGACCACCACACCGCTGCAGGGTCGGAGACAAAGCTGGTCACACCGGGTGGCATCGCGGTCCACGCCACTGGATTGCAAGGGTCGCACCAGTTGTTTCCGCCAGAAGGCCGCCAATACTTCTGGTAGAGCTGGCCATCCGCACCGCGCATCATCGCGTCGATTCTCTCGATGGAGTTGTTCGACTGAACTGTTTGATTAGCCCTGGGGATTCCATCCGCATTCTGTCTCAGAACGTCTGGGTCGACAAAGCTCGAAGGAACACTCCAGCACCACCACACCCCAGAGCAGGGGTTCATGACCATGAAGTGAAGATGCGCTCCACAAACGTAGCCGGATGAGTCCGCGCGGGCGATGGGCATGCTTGCCGGGATGGCGGCGTTCATGCTCACGTATGACGAAACGGAGTTCTGAGCCAAGTGCAGATAAAGGGCGTCATGAACGGTGACGCCATCGCCTTCTGTGCTGCGAACGACCACGTAGTTGGCCATGTTCTCCTTGGATGCGTCGCACCCTCCGGGTCCATAGCCTTGCTGAATTGCCTTTACGGTGCCAGGACGCGCCGACGCCACCGTAAAGGCGTCACCCGCAAAATCCCACGCATACTGTCCCTGGGTGCCAACCTGATGGCTGAAGGACCCACCGTTGCCCTGCGATACGGTGTGACTTGATCCATAAACCCAGGGCAAGTGGTAGTACGGGAGCGAGTTGGCGGAGCCAGTCACTGGGTGAGCAAGGGCGAAAACCGATGCAAAAAGGCTACTCAGCAAAACAATCGCGACGCGTCCGCGGCGTGTCGTTGTCCTCATATCTTCAGCTCGTTGAGCATGCGCGCGTGGATTGGCCGAAGGACTGAGGCGTATAACTGGACTGAAGACCACCATTCCACTATCAGCACATAGGACTTACCCGAAAAGAAGGCCACAGCGTGAATAGTTCGATCGCCAATGTCGGGAACCCACTCGAACATAACAGCCGTGTGACCGCCCACGGTAATTGGTGTCACGTTGGACGGCGGAGCCCAGTACCTCGAAAGCTTCGTCGTACCCGCCCGTCCTGAATGTGCTCCAATCCAGGAAGTCAGCAAATCGGAGTCCCTCTTGTAAATTGCGAGCTCAATTTGGCCAGGTGGGTATCCGTTCAGATAGAGCGGATCGACGACACGGTACACCTCGAGCAGATCGGTACCGGAAACGCCCCCATCGCGTCGAAACGCCATCGAGACTGGATAGGAAATGCTGAAGCCGTACGTGGGGTCGTCGTATCTGGCCCATGTGGCGGCGGTGGATGACGATGGCGATGATGTTGATGCTGCGAACTGGCTCTGCTGGAAATCGTTTGGAGCAGCGCCCACCGCGTCACCACAACCGGCCAGGAGCACTCCGGCAACCGTCAACGTCACAGCCCGCGAAGCTTCGCGTCGAGACATCATCGGGCCCCTACCTCCCCAAACAGTGCTTCCCTGTTCGAGGTCCTCGCGCGCGCAATCTACATAGCCTGGGCCAGTTTGTCCAGTACCCGTGCCGAACACCTTCAACCCGGGCCGAGCTCGTTAGCGGGCATCGGCGTCTTGCGCTCCCAGGCTTACCGTTCAGCGCGTGAGTGCAGAGGAGACGTGTCTGTTTTGCGGCGGCGAGCTTGCACGTGCCACGCGTCCACTTCCGGTGGGCACGCCGGTTGTCGGCGGCACGATCCTCGTTTGCAGACGATGCGGATCGGGGCAGGTCATGCCGCGGTCGGTTCGCTCCGGCGAGTCGGAGCTTTACGACCGGCACTACTACGAGATGTGCGACGGCGGGCGGAGCCTCGCCGGCGGAAAGGAGGAGGCGAGCTCGAAGCTGCGCGCGCGACTGGCATCGATGGAGCGAAGGCTTGGCTGGCCGGGCCGATTGGTCGACGTCGGCTGCGCGACGGGCGTATTCGTTGCTTATGCAAAGGGCCGGGGTTGGGACGCCATTGGGGTGGAACCGTCGGCGTGGGCGGCTGAGCAGGGACGTCGCACACGAGGCGTCGAGATCGTCACCGGCACGCTCGAGGACGCAATGCTCGAGCCCGGTTCGTTCGACGTCGTTCACTCGAATCACGTCGTTGAGCACCTCGACGACCCGGTGCGGACGCTGAGCGTCGCCTCACGCTTACTCAAGCAGAGCGGTGTGCTCGTGATCGAGGTTCCCTACGAGCTGACCTTGCCTCTGGCGGAGCGCACGCTCGCAATGGTCGGAACAAACCAGACGCGGCCTGACACCACGTATCACTTGAGCTTTTTCAGCAAGCACGGCCTGGAGGAGGTCGCCAAGCGATCGGGCCTGCGCGTGGAGAGCATCGTGGGGCAGCCGCGCGAACCGGTGTCTGGATCGGGCGCCAAAGCTCTGGTGCTGAATGCTCTATATGCGGTCGAGGCGCGCTCGCCGCGCCCTAACGCGCTCGTTATGACCGCCGTCGCTGTGTAGGCGCTTGCGCTCCGGGGCACTGCGGCGGGCGAATGTGGATCCAAAAGATGTGCTGATACGCTAACCCGCCGGCACCTCTGCGCCTACGGCGCAGCGCCCCCAGGAGGTAGTGGAGCAGCCCAGCAGCGTCGACAATCCCGTAACCGCGGCCAAAGTTCGCGTCCTCAGCGTGATCGGCAGCCTGCGTCCCGGCGGCGCCGAGACGTACGTCACCAACGTGACGCGCGCGATCCGCGCGCACGGCGTGCACATGGAGATCTGCGCGCTGGAACGGACCGGGCCGCTGCTCGACCCGCTGCTGCGCGACGGAGTGACCGTCTACGACACGCCGTTTCCGAGACGGCCGTCGCGGCTCAACTCGCTGCGCATGCTGAGGACGGTTTCGGCGCTTCGCCGCATCATCGCGGCCGGGCGCTTCGACGTCGTCCACACCTATCTCTACTCGGCTGATCTCGTTGGCGTCACCGCCGCCCGGCTGGCCCGGTGCCCGCGGGTGATCATCAGCCGCCAGGCCATGCACGGCTGGGTACACCGGCCCGGGCGCGTCAGGCACGGGCTCGAGCAGGCGAGCATCCGGTTCGCGAACGAGGTTGTCGCGTGCTCGAACGCGGCGCTCCGCGACGCCGAGGCGAGCGAGCGCGCGCTGCCCCGGGTCCGGACGGTCATCTACAACGCGGTCGACGTCCACCAGTACCGGCCGACGCAGATCCGGCTCGACGGACCCCTGCGCCTGCTGACCGTCGGCGCGCTGGCGCACCGCAAGGGCCAGGAATACGCGATCGAGGCCCTCGCCCAGGTCCGCCGGGCGGGAGTCGACGCGGTGCTGGAGCTGGTCGGCGCGGGCCCCGACGAGGCGATGCTGCGCCGTCTGGTGGCCGAAGCCGGGCTCGGCGATGCAGTCGTCTTTGCGGGACAGCACGCCGACCCTCGTCCCCACCTCGCGAGCGCCGACGTGTTCCTGCTCCCTTCGCGACAGGAGGGCTTTTCCGTCGCGCTGCTCGAGGCGATGGCGTGCTCGATGCCGGCCATCGCGACCGACGTGGGTGGCAACGCCGAGGCACTGGTCGACGGCAAGGGCGGTCGCGTCGTGCCGGCGCTGCGGCCCGCGGCCATCGCCGCCGCGATCGCCGAGCTCGCGCGTAACCGCGCCGGCCTGGCTCAGATGGGCGATTTCAACCGCGGCCGCGTGACCGAGCTGTTCAGCATCGAGGTCTCCGCCAGGCGGCTCGCCGACTGGTACCTCGGCGGTCCGGTGCGTGCCGCCGACGCCTAAGGGCGTGGGGGGCCGGTTGCGGCCGGTGCTCGGCCTGATCCGCAGCCCCGCCGAGCTGGAGGGCCGGTTCAGCCTGCGCCGCTTCGCGCAGTCGGCCGGCGTGTTGAGCCTCAAGTCGGTCACCGACTTCGCGCGCGCGGTCATCGCGGCCAAGCTGTTCGCGGTCACGCTGGGACCGACCCTGGTCGGCGTCCAGGCCCAGCTGTTCAACTTCCAGGCCCTCGTCGGCGCGGTCCTGCCGCTCGGCCTCTCGACCGGTGTGTCCAAGATGATCGCCGAGGACACGCGCGACGTGCCTCGCGTCAGCAGCGTCGTCCTCACCTCGTCCGCGATCGCGCTCGCGGCGGGAGTGGTGGCGGCGCTGGTCTTGACGCCGGTCGTGCCACAGCTGGCGACGGCGCTTACCGGCAGCGGCCGCTACGAACTGCCGGTGCTCCTTCTCGTGTGGAGCTTCCCGCTCTACAACCTCGGCGGCGTCGTCTACTACCAGCTCCAGGGCCTGGCCGCGGTCAAGCGGCTGACCCGCGCAGGCATCCTGACCACCGTCTTCGCCGTCGCCGCGCTGATTCCCCTGACCGTCGCCTACGGGCTGACGGGGACCATGGTCTCCGTCCTGGTGACCAGCGTGGCCCAGGCAATCTTCTTCAGCTTCGAGCTGTGGCGCGAGTACGCGGCCCGCGGCTGGCGGTTTGCCGGCGCCGCATTCAACCGCCCGATCGCGAGGCAGCTGCTGGGTTTTGGATGGATCCTGCTCATCAGCGCCGTCTTCACCTGGGCGTCCGTCGTTGTGGTGCGCACGCTGACGCTCCACACGCTCGGGCAGCACGCCAACGGCCTCTACCAGGTCGTGTTCGGGCTGTCCGGCCAGTTCGCGGCGGTCTTCCTGGCGTGGATGGGCGCGTATGTCTTCCCGCGTCTTGTCGCGGAGGCCGGCTCGCCGCGGCTTGGCTCGCTCCTCAACTCCGGGCTGCGGGCAAACCTCGCGATCATGGTCCCGTTCTTCGTCGTCGCCATCGCGCTGCGCGACCCGCTCATCCGCATCTTCTACTCGTCTGCCTTCGTGGCCGCGGCGCCGCTCATCCCCATCCAGGTCTTCGGCGACTACCTGCGGGTGATCGGTTGGTCGTTCGCGGTGTGCCTGTTCGCCGTCGGCCGCACCGGCAGCCACCTGGCGGTGATCGCGGGGCAGGCGGTCCTGTGGGTTGTGCTCGCCTTCCTGATGGTGCCAATCTGGGGCTTGAACGCGGTGCCCATCGCCTACACGGTCTCCTACCTCGCGTACCCGGTGCTCGGCTTCGCCCTCGTGAGGCGCTGGACGGGCGCGGGCCCCGACCGGCGCGCGTGGATGCTGATCGCGTTGGCGGCGGTCTGCGTCGCGGGTGCGGCCGCGCCTTTCTACACGGGCATCCTGCTGGCCCCGGTGATGCCCGTTCTCGTCTACGTCCTCAACCGGCGCGAGATGAGGCAGGCGGCGGCGTGAGGCAGGACGCGGTCGCCCTCTTCGCGTGTCCCGAGTGCGGGTCCGCCTTCGAGCTGACGGGTGACGAGCTCGTCTGCGCGCGCAGTCACCGCTATCCGATCGTCGGCGGGATCCCACGTTTCGTCGGCAGCGAGCTCTACGCCCAGAACTTCGGATTCGAGTGGACGTTGCACGCCGCGACGCAGCTCGACACCTCGCGCAGCGACGAGTCCGAGCGCACGTTCCGGGCCAAGACCGGCTTCACGCCCGAGGACCTGCGTGGCAAGACCGTCCTCGACGTGGGCTGCGGCATGGGCAGGTTCTCCGACGTCGCTTCGCGCTGGGGCGCGAACGTCGTCGGCATCGACCTCAGCCGCGCCGTCGAATCGGCGCAGCGCAACATCGGGAGCCGGCCCAACGTGACGATCGCTCAGGCCAACGTCTTCGCGCTGCCGTTTCGCGAGGAGTCGTTCGACTGCATCTTCAGCATCGGCGTGCTGCACCACACACCCGACACCAAGGCCGCGTTCGACCGCCTGCCGAAGCTGCTGCGACCAGGCGGCAAGATCGCAATCTGGCTCTACGAGAAGCACCGCGTGAAGTGGGGCTTCTCCGACTTCTACAGACGCTTCACGCCGCGGCTCCCGAAGCGGTTCCTGCACGCGATCTCGTACGGCGCGGTGCCGCTCTACTACGCGTACAAGATCCCGGTGCTGGGGCTCGCCATCCACTGGGTCCTCCCCGCCGGCGACCACCCGAAGGCGCGCTGGCGCGTGCTAGACACTTTCGACTGGTACTCGCCCACATACCAGTGGAAGCACACGTACCCCGAGGTGCGTGGCTGGTTTGCCGAGCACGGCCTGGTCGACGTCTCGGACCTGCAGGTGCCGGTCGCGGTCCGCGGCCGCCGCGGCGATGGCGCGGCTCAGGCGAGCGCAGCCTCCCAGCCCAACCCGACGACGATCACGACCCAGTAGGCGGCGTAGACCGGCCACCACCAGCGGCGCGGCAGCGGGCGCTCCAGGCCCAGCGCCGTGAAGATGAGCGTTGCCGGAAAGGCCATCTCGCGCTGGCGCAGCGCGTGCCCCGCGTAGATGAGGGCGAGCGCGGCCCAGATGCCGAGGGCGAGGATGGCCACGCTCCACAGCGTGCGGTCGCGCCGCCGGACGGCCCGCCACAGACCCAACGCCGTGAAGGGTATGAGCGCCGCCCAGGCGAGCAGGCCGGGGTACATGCCCCAGTCGAGCGTGGGATGGCCGAGGTCGGTGAGAGGCTTCAGGCCCGGGCCGTACAGCTCGGTCGGCACGCCGATCGCGAAGCGCAGGAGGAGGTCTTTGGGGTTGGCGCTGATCGGCGGCGCGCAGTCGCCGCCCCCGACCAGCGCGTGCGCCGGGCTGCACACCAACGATGCCGGACCGTTGCCCGGGGCGACCTGGCCGCTAGAGTCGAGCACGTTGAAGGCGGCGAGCCCGGGAAAGCCGGTCACGAGGAGCGCCGCCTGCAGGATGACGAGGCCGGCGAGCAGGCCGGCCAGTCCTCTCCAGTCCTTCTTCACGACCGCGCCGATCGCCAGCAGGATCGCGAGACCAGGACCCATGTAGTTGCGCGTGACGTACGCGCCGCCCACGCCGAGCGTCGACAGGACCGAGCGCCCGGGCACGGTCCGCGCGACCAGCGCCAGCAGACCCAGGACGACGAAGCACCAGATGAGCGGGTCTTTGAGGAGGTCGAGCCCGGCCCAGTAGATCGAGAGCGGCCAGCAGGCGACGAGCCAACCGGCGCGGGCGGCCGTGGCCTCGCCGAGGTTCGCCCTTCTTGCCGCGATGTACGCGGCGGGCGCCGTCAGCGCGGCGAGCAGGCAGTTGACGACCCTGGGCACCTCAGGGTGGTGGCCGACGATCGTGTACTGCAGCGCGACGAGGTACGTGAAGCCGACGTCGGTCGTGCCCTCGAGCCACTGCAGGCGCAGGTCGACCCACTGCCCTGCGCGGAAATACTCGGCCGCGAACCAGGCCCAGCGGTCGTACTCGACGGAGTCGAACGGATCGACGATGCCCTGGTGCCCCGTCACGACCGAGCCCATGTAGAACGCCGCGAAGCAAAGCAGCCGCAGCACCGCGGCGATGACGAACAGCAGAAAGGGCAGCGGCAGGCTGAGCACCCGCGAAGTTGGGCGCGAGGCAGCCCTGGACACGGTGGTCACGCTCCGGGAGATTCTGCACGAACGCGATTCAGCGGCTGATTTCGCGTATTCGGGACGAGTTCGCGAGGGCGGGCCGGCACGCGCGTCGGGGGCAACAAACCGCGGGTCAGTCGTGTATCTTTTCGCCCGCCAAACGCCCCGCCTATGTTCTTGCAACGCCCGCCCCATATCGCCCGTGCGCTCGTGCTCGCGATGGCGCTCACCGTCCTCGCGAGCTCGACGGCCTCCGCATCGTCACCTGCACCCAAGGCGGCGACCATCGCGGTGGCGACGACGACCACGCCGAAGCTCTCGCGTGAGGTGTTCGGCTTCACGTACGCGAGCAGCCTCACCGACCCAACGGTCGGCTACCCGAGCTGGAACTTCGACCTGTTGAGCACCGTCGCGTTCTTCGCCCTGTACGTCAACTGGGACGGCAACATCAACACCAACTCGTCCTCGAACGTCTGGAACTCGAGCGCGCTGACCGGGCTCGTGAACACGGCGCACGCCCACGGCACCAAGGTCGTGGTCACGATCACCCTCGGCGATTTCGATGCGGGCACGCGCAACATGTGCGCCGGCCTGATCAACCGGGCGAAGACGATCAAGCAGACGGTCGCCCAGGTCACGGCCAAGGGCGTCGACGGCGTCAACATCGACTACGAGAGCAACAACAACACCTGCCCTCAGAACGGGCTCACGTCGCGGTCGATGATGGTGCAGTTCGCGCACGACCTTCGCGCCGCGCTGCCCCACCACTACATCTCGATCGACACTTACGCGAGCTCCGCCAACGACCCCGCCGGGTTCTTCGACATCGCCGGCCTCAGCCCGTACGTCGACGCGTTCTTCGTCATGGCTTATGACCTCGCCTGGTCCAACTACCACCGCGCGCCGCTGAGCTGCTCGAGCTTCTGCCTCGGTCCTGCAGCCCCGCTGACCGGCTACTACTACAACGACACGTCCATCGCGGCGCACTACACGGCGGTCGTGCCGGCGTCCAAGGTCATCCTTGGCGTCCCGTACTACGGCAACGTCGCGTGCGTCTCCAGCGCTACCGCCAACGCGTATCCGCTGACGGCGGTCACGTCGCAGTCGTACCTGAGCGCAGCGAAGGAGGCGTCCTCGAGCTCGACCAAGGCCGGCACCTACGCCATCCACCGCGACGCCAACGACGCCGCCGGCAAGAGCCGCTGGGACACCTGGTACAGCACGTCGCTCGGCTGCACTCGCGAGCTCTACTGGGACGACGCCACCTCGCTGGGCGCCAAGTACGGGCTGGTCAACTCCGCGCGCCTGCGCGGCGTCGGCATCTGGACCCTCAATTACGGCGGCGGCGCGAAGGAGCTGTGGACCGCACTGGCGAATCACTTCGCGGCCTGCAGGAGCGTGTCCGCGAACGTCTCGCCCGCGTCGCCGCAGAACGTCGGCGCCGCCATCACGCTGTCTGCCCACGCCACCGGCTGCCCGAGCCCGGTCTACCGCTTCTCCGTGTTGGGCCCCGACGGCGCCGGTTACCAGGTCCTGCAGGAATACTCCTCGGCCTCGACTTTCTCGTGGCACACCTCGGGTTTGACCCCTGGCGCCTGGCGGATCTCGGTATGGGCGCGCGGGTCCGACGGCACCGGCGTCTATGGCAACGACACCGGGCGCTGGGACGCGTACAACAATGGCCTCACCTACACGCTCAAGTCCTGCTCGGCAGTAAGCGTCTCGGTCTCGCCGGCCTCGCCGGCTGGAATCGGCGCCGTGGTCAAGCTCACCGCGCACGCGACCGGCTGCGCGAGCCCGCAGTACCGCTTCTTGGTCATGCCTCCAGGAGGGACCTACCAGGTCGCGCAGGACTACTCGACCATCGCGACCTTCAGCTGGGCCACGACCGCGCTGGGCCCAGGCCAGTACCGCTTCTCCGTCTGGGCCAAGGACACCAACAGCGCCGGCGCCTCCGGCAACTCGTCCGGGCGCTGGGACGCGTACAACAACGGGAGCACCTACACGCTTATGCCCGTCTGCTCGGCCGTAGGCGTCTCCGCCGCGCCCGCGTCGCCGGCCGCGGTCGGCACCACGGTGAGCCTGACCGCTTCCGCCACCGGCTGCACCCACCCTGTCTATCACTTCGCGGTGCTAGCGCCAGGCGCGACCGCGTACCAGGTGGTCCAGGAATACTCGGCCACGGCCACATTCAACTGGAACACCACCGGCAAGGCGCTTGGCGACTACCGCTTCTCGGTCTGGGCGCGTGACAGCGGCAGCACGGGCACCTCGGGCAACAGCGCCGGCCGCTGGGACACCTACAACAACAACACCGTATACAGGCTGACGCCGACGTGCAGCGCGGTGACCGTCACGGTGTCGCCCGCCTCGCCGGCGCACGTGGGCGCCACGGTCACGCTGACCGCACACGCCACAGGCTGTCCGAATCCGCAGTTCCACTTCTCGGTCATCAAACCTGGCGGCGCCACCTACGAGCTCGTCCAGGACTACTCCACGAACGCGACGCTTACGTGGGACACCACAGGCGCCGCCACGGGCTTCTACAGGTTCTCGGTGTGGGCGCGCGACGCCGCGAGCGCCGGCACATCGGGCAACACAGGCGGCCGCTGGGACGCGTACAACAACGGCACCACGTTCGTCCTGAACTAAGGGCCGAATTCTTCACGTCGTTTAACGGGCGGAATCCGCGTCGGCGCGTCTAGGCTGGAGGGCGGTGTCTTTCAGGGGATGGGCGCGGGCGCTGAGCCTGCTGCCCCTGCTGGTGGCGACGGCGCCGGTCCCGATCGTTGACGCGGCAGACGATCCATCGCCCGTGCGCCAGCAGCCCGCGGCAAATGGCTCTTTCATGTCGGCGATGAAAGAGGCATCGCGTGCACGCGCGGTGCCGCTGGCCCTCGTCGAGGCGACCGCGTACGTCAACACGCAATGGGAATGGATCAACAGCCCCGCGGTTGATCGCGGCGTCGGCCCCATGCACGTCACCCCCTCGCAGATGCCCCAGGCCTCGAGGTTGAGCGGACACACGCTGGCAGAGATCAAGGGCGACCTCGCGGCGAACCTCGACTCGGGCGCCGCGCTTCTGGCGCACCACCACTCGGCGGGTGCCGACCTGGCCTCGTGGCGAGGGGCCGTGGTCGCCACGCAAGGCCCGTTCGTCGCCGACCAGGTCTACTCCACGCTCCAAAGCGGCGCGACGCGGACGACCAGCACCGGCGAGACGATCACGCTGCAGCCGCAACCCGTGAGCGCGGCGGCGGCCGCGCCTCACGTCGCCGGCGGAATGGCCAGCCCAGACTATCCGCCCGCGGCCTGGATCCCGGCAGCTGCCTCGAACTACACGGTGGCCGACCGCGCCCACGACTATCCGATCGACATGATCGTCATCCATGACATCGAGGGCAGCTACGGCAGCGCGATCCAGGCCTTCCAGAACCCGGACCGCCATGCGTCCGCGCATTACGTGGTCGGCTACCAGGGCCAGGTCGCCCAGATGGTGCTCGAGAAAGACATTGCGTGGCACGCGGGCAACTGGGACTACAACACGCGCGCCATCGGGATCGAGCACGAAGGTTTCGCCTGGACGCCCGGCCTCTACACCGCGGCGGAGTACAACGCCAGCGCACAGATCGCGGCGACGATCTGCTCGCACTGGGGCGTGCCGCTGGACCGCAATCACGTGATCGGGCACGACCAGGTCCCCGACCCCAACAACCCCAACCTCACGGGAGGCTCAGACCACCACACCGACCCCGGGCCGTACTGGAACTGGACCTCGTACATGCAGCAGGCGCAGGCCGACTCACGAAACCTGCCCAGCCCGCCGCACATGATGCCGGACCCCATCGCCACCAACGGCGCGACGAGCGCCACCGTGACGTGGAAGCCGGCGAGGACGTGCCGCGCGGCCGACAGGCCGATCACCGGCTACACCGTCGTCATCCAGCCCGGCGGTATGACGATGAACCTGCCGGCAACCGCGACCACGGCGACGTTCACGGGCCTCACCTACGGGACGACGTACAGCTTCGCCGTGACGGCGACCAACGCCGACGGCCAGGACACGGCGACGTCCAACCCGATCATGGTCGGCGCCTGCACCGGCGCCTCGGTCACGACGAGCCCCGCCTCGCCACAGCTGTCGGGCACGGGTGTGACGGTCACCGCCGCGGCGGCGACGTGTCCTAATCCGCGCTATCAGTTCTGGATCCAGCCGCCCGCTGGCGATGGCTCGTACCAGCTCGCCCAGGCTTACTCCTCGAGCTCGACTTTCAACTGGGGCACCACCGGCCTGGCCAAAGGGACCTACCGCTTCTCGGTCTGGGTCCGCGACTCGCAGAGCACCGGCACCTTCGGCAACCGCAGCGGCCGCTGGGACGCCTACAACAACAGCGCGACCTACACGCTGACGTCGCAGCCCTGCGCGTCGGTCTCGGTGTCTGCCTCGCCGGCCACGCAGGCCGGCGTCGGCACGACGGTGTCGCTCACGGCCCAAGCTGCCGGCTGCCTCCGGCCGAGCTACCAGTTCGCGCTGAAGTCCGGCTCCGGCGCCTACCAGGTCGTCCAGGCGTACTCGACCAGCGGCCTCTACCGGTGGGACACGTCGGACCTGCCGCCCGGCGCGTACCGGTTCTCGGTCTGGGCCCGCGACGCGAGCAGCACTGGCATCGCGGGCAACACGACCGGTCGTTGGGATGCCTACAACAACAACCTGGCTTACAGCCTCTACATCGCGAAATGCTCGTCAGTAGCAGTGTCGGCCGCACCGCAATCGCGGGCCGGTGTGGGCGCGTCTGTGACTGTCAGCGGCGCATCCGCGGGCTGCCCAAAGCCGCTCTACCACTTCGCCCTACTTGCACCGGGCGGAAACGCATACCAGCTCCTCCAGGACTACTCGACCTCCCCCACCTTCACCTGGAGCACGGCCGGCCTGGTCCCGGGCACGTACCGCTTCTCGGTGTGGGCGCGAGACGCAAGCAGCGCAGGTGCGTACGGCAACAGCGCCGGACGCTGGGACACCTACAACAACACCCTTACGTACACGCTGACCTCGTGCTCGGCCGTCTCCGTCTCCGCGTCGCCGCCCTCACCCGCGACGAGGGGCATGACGGTCACATTGACCGCCTCCGCCGCCGGATGTCCGAACGCCAACCCCCTGTACGAGTTCTGGGTGCTCGCGCCGGGGGCGGCTTGGGCGCTCGGACAGGCCTACTCCACGAATGCGACGCTCATCTGGAACACGACAGGGCTCGCCGCTGGCTCCTACCGGTTCTCGGTGCGCGCGCGGGACGCCAGCAGCGGCGGGGCCACGGGTAACGCCAGCGGCCGCTGGGACGCCTACAACAACTCCGTCGTCTACGTCCTGCGGTAGCGCAACCGGTACAGAAACTCGCCCGCGATCATGAGCAGCACGACAGCGAGCAGCGCGTGCATGGGGCTCAGGACTTCCACATAGCGCGGCAGGAAGACATGGCCGGCGGGAACGGTCGCGCATGTGTAGACAACAAACACCACGGCGCCAAGCGCCAGCACGCGAACAGTTCCGGCGGTTCGAAAAATGATCAGTCCCAGGATCGCCAGCCAAACGATCGCAACTGCAAGGACATATTCCCACGACAGGCTTCCCTGAGAGCTCATCGCTCGGTAGAGCCCGGCGTCGCCGTTGGGGTTCGGATTTATGCGCTGCCAGAGCTCGCGCATGTATGAGCCATGGATCAACGCCTTGTACGTGTAGTTCAGCACTTCCTGCGGCGGATAACCAAGGCCGATCACGAACCATCCGCCCCAGCTTCGCAGCCACTCTTGAGGGTGCGCTCGAATCGCCTCGACATACGCGGCTGTAAACGTCTGATCGATCCGATCGTCGCTCCAGCCCTGCTCGTTGTGAAGGCAGCCGAAATACTCGCCCCACAAGTACTGGTTGCTGGTGGCAATACTTATCTTCGAATACCCTGGGTCGGGATCGCAGGCGCGAAGTGCATTGTCGATCTGCACCGACGCGGCTCCGTTTGCCGGGCTGAAGACCTGGTACGAGAAAAGGGGAAACGACACGAAGTACCCAGTTGGCCCGCCGACTCTGAACCTGCCGGCCTGCACCAGCGTCAGCCAGGCTGACGCCAGCAGCAGGACCGTCATTCCAGCGCTAAGCCAAGCCGTCTTGCTCCACGATCGTGTGAAGACGAGATACGCACCGGCGATGGGGATCAGCAGGTAGACGTTGGACGGACGAATAGTGCACGTCCATGCGAAGAGGCACCCCGCCAGAACAAGTGCGAGCGGACGCAGCTGGCGTCTCTTTTCATACTGGTAGCCGAAGACCGCGAGGGTGAGGACGCTGAAGCTGACGAACGCGCCTTCGGAAAGGAGCTGGCGATTATTGGTCGCCCAGCCGATGTCCAGGATGAACAGAGTCCCAATGGCGGCGGCCAGCTTGCGGCTGCTCCTCCAGACGACCCAGACGAGTGTGGCGGTGGCCACCGCACCCATCACGAGCTGCAGCCAGACGAGGTTCTCTGGATGATGAATCGCGTTGGTCAACCACGCCATGACGGGATATGGACGGCTCCGGAACGCGTCTCCTTTCAGGTAGCCCTGCGTGTCTGGGAATGTGTAGAAGCCGAAGCGCCACAGCAATATTGCGTCGCGGACGAACGACGCCAAACCAAACAGCGCCGCGACGAGAATCGCGACGCGACTGGGCGACGTGAGCCCGAGTAAGCGACGTGTGCGCACGATGATCGCGGCCGAGGCGGCCGCGCTGCTAGCCATCCATGCGGTTAGACGGTTGAGACCTGTCCATGATTTGCTTCAGCAGAACCGCGATCAAGCCGAGACAGAAGACCAGCACGGCCGACACGAAGAGCACGGCTCCGAGGATCTCCAATCCCAGAAGTCCGGCAGCGAATCCGACCGTGAGCGATAGGATCGCCAGCAGGCCGCAGAAAAAGCTGATCAGGATGAAGATCTTGATCGGGTTGTAGTAGAGGATCGCCTCCACGATGAACTGCATCGTCCGCAGCGAGTCGCGGAAAAGCTTCACCTTGGTCTTACCGACCCGCTCGTGGTACGGCACCTCGATGTAGGTCACGAACTTGCCCGTCATCATGTAGGCCAGCGTCAGCGACGTCGTGAAGCTGAAGCCGTCGCACAGGTGCGAGAAGTACGACATGGCGGCGGTCCGGCTGAACACCCGCAGACCCGAGTTCACGTCCGGCACCCGGCGACCGGCGGTGAACTCGACCAGGAACTTCAGTACGGAGCGCAGCGCCCGCTTGAGCAGCGGTCCGCGGTAGAAGTTGCCGGTCCGCGCGCCGACGACCATGTCGAAGCCCTGCGCGTACTCGCTCAGCAGCTTGGGGATCGTGTCGATGGGATAGGTCCCGTCGGCGTCGGTGATGACGATGGTGTCGAACCGCGCGGCCGCGATGCCGTCTTTGAGCGAGCGACCGTAGCCGACGTTGTGCGGATGTCGCAGCGTGCGCACGCCGCGGTCCTGGGCCTTGACACCGGTGCCGTCCCTGGACCCGTCGTCGACGACGATGATCTCGGCGTCGATCTTCGCGTTCTTGACCACGCCTTCGACGAGCTCGATCGTCGACTCGATGACCTCGCCCTCGTTGTAAGCCGGGATGATCACCGAGACCCGCGCGACGTCCGACTTGGCGCCGTTGATCTTTCGCTTCTCGGCGACGGGGCTGGGACTGATCACACTCGGACTCCGTTGAGACTGTAGCTGACGCCTTTGTACGGACGTATCGAGATCGTGCGGGCGACGAACCGGTCCGGCGAGAACCACTCTCGGCACTTCGCCTCGGTCGTGAAGCGCGTCTGTGGGGCGTTGAGCTTATCAAACACGTTCAGCACGTTCCGGTTGAAGGACATGCGGCGGAAGTTGCCGAAGTACTCGTAGTACGGCAGGAACGAGAGGAAGGGAGCGCGGTAGACCGTGTGGACGACGGGATACATCGCCGCGGTCGTCACCCTCGACACGTTGACGAGCGCGGGCCTGGAAAGATGGCGGAAGAGCAGCTTGCGCGCCGGCTCGACGAACCACCGCACCGCCTCGTTGCCGGCGGCCGAGTATGTCCAGATGATCATCAGCCCGCCGGGGCGCAGGTGCCGGTACAGGTTGGCGAACGCCTGGTCGGGATCGTCGGTGTGGTGGATGACGCCGACGCACAGGACGGCGTCGAACTGCCGCTGCAGGTCGATTGTCGCGATGTCGCCGTCGACGAACCGCACGTTGGCGAGCCCCTGGTTCCGCTCCCGCGCCAGGCCGGCGGTGTTGAGGTCGACCGCGGTCACCGAGCGAGCGACCTGGGCGATCCATCCCGTGTGCTGGCCTCCACCGCAGCCTGCCTCGAGAACGTCTTTGCCCCGAAGATCCTCGAGCGTGGCCGGCTTGATCCACTCCTCGAACAGGAACCGCTCGCTGTCCTCGAAGAGCCGCCACTGCTCCAGCCACTCGGGGGTCCGCCGAGCGGGCGGCACGCTCACTGGTTGCTCAGCCACAGCCCGAAGCACGTGAGGCCGAACAGCTTGAGCCCGTTGTCGGCGCGTCGCGCTCGGTGCTCGCGCCAGAGGAGGTCGACCTCCGTGGGCTCGAACCACTGCGCCATCGATGGGTCCTGCGTGATCTCGCGCGCGGCGTCGCCGAGCACTCCGTCCAGCCAGTAGGAGATCGGCGCCCCGAAGCCGCGCTTCGGCCGGTCGAGGATCGCCGCGGGCAGGCGTCCGCGCTGGCTGCGCCGGAGCAAGAACTTCTTCGTGAGGCGGTGCAGCTTCCAGTCGACGGGCAGCGACGCGGCGAACTCCACCACGCGGTAGTCGAGCATGGGCGCGCGGGCTTCGAGCGCGTGCGCCATAGTCGCCCGGTCGACCTTGACCAGGATGTCGTCGACGAGCCACGTCTTGATGTCCGCGTACATCGCGCGGTCGAGGTAGTGACAGCCGCGCACCGCCTCGAAGTGCGGCGCGAACTCGGAGAACGTGTCGGCCCCCGCGATGGTGCGCCACTCCGGCCGCAGCAGGCGCTTTTTTTCCTCGGCGGTGAAGATCTCGCGCCACGAGTAGTGCGCACGGTCGGCGCCGAGACGGTGGCCGGCGAGGAAATGGCGAAGCTTGTAGTCGGTGCTGACCTTGTCGTAGCTGACCGGCCACAAGGCGCTCACGGCCCGCTCGGCGCCGCCGGTTGCCCAGCCCGGCACCCACCTCGTGGCGTGACGCAGGCGGTCGGCGGCATACGTGTCGTAGCCGGCGAAGACCTCGTCGCCGCCGTCGCCGCTCAGCGAGACCGTCACGCTTTCGCGCGCGAACCTGGCCAGGAAGTACGTCGGGATCATGGAGCTGTCGGCGAAAGGTTCGTCCGCGGTCTTGAGGATCGCCTCCAGCGAAGCCCGGCCGTCGATCTCCGCGCGGCGGTCACGGTGGTCGACGCCGAGCACCTTCGCGGTCTCGCGTGCGGCGTCGACCTCGGAGTAGCTCTTCTCCTCGAAGTCGATACTGAACGTGTGCGTCTGGCTCGCCCTTGCGTGGGTGACCATCGACGCGACCACGACCGCGGAGTCGACGCCACCGCTGAGGAACGCGCCCAGCGGCACGTCGCTGATGAGGCGGAGGCGGACCGCGTCGTCGAGCAGCGCGACCAGCTCTTCGGCGGCCGCCGCCTCGGACCGAAACGTTCGCTTCTCGCGAAAGCTCCTGGCGAGGTCCCAGTAGGACTGCGGCGGGCCGGCGCCGTCGCGGTCGACCACCATGTAAGTGGCCGCCGGCAGCTTGGAGACTCCTTCGAGGATCGCCTCCTGCGTCAGCGTGTAGTTGAGCGAGAGGTAGTGACCGACCGCCCTTGCCGAGACGCGCTGGTCAACCGCCGGGTGCAGCCGCAGCGCGTGCAGCTCGCTGGCGAAGACGAGACCGTTGTTCGGCAGCCGCCGCAAGTAGAGCGGCTTCTTGCCGAGCCGGTCGCGGGCGAGCACGAGCCGCGAGCGGTCCTCGTCCCACAGCGCGAAGGCGAACATGCCGTTTAGCCGGCGCACGAACTCGACGCCCCACTTCTTGTAGGCCTCGAGCATCACCTCGCTGTCAGTCCTCGTCCGAAACCTCGCACCGGCGGACTCGAGCTCGGCGCGGATCTCCTGGAAGTTGTAGATCTCGCCGTTGTAGGTCAGCCAGAAACGGCCGCTGGTGTCGCTGATCGGCTGGTTGCCCTCTGGCCTCGGGTCGATGATCGAGAGCCTGCAGTGGCCGAGGACGACTGGCCCCCTGGCCCACACCCCCTCGGCGTCGGGACCGCGGTGGCGAAGGGTGTCGATCATCCGCTGGACGATCGCCGTCTCGGGCGGCCGCTCCCAATCCAGGACCCCGGCGATGCCGCACACGATTCGCAGCATTTTAGGCGAAGGGTTCGTGAGGCCTTCCGCGGCTGCGCCGCGCAGGCACCGGATTAGAGTTGGCCCTCGAGATGCCGAGCGGAGCGAACCTGTCGGTGATGATGCCCGCCTTCAACGAGGAGCGGACCATCGGCATCATCCTCAAGCACGTCCTGCAGCAGCCGGAGGTCGGTGAGGTGATCGTTGTCGACGACGGCTCCACCGACGCCACGTGGCAGGTCATCGGCAGTCTCGCCGCGCGGGACCGAAGGGTGCGTGCCTTTCGCCAGGGCACCAACCAGGGCAAGGGGGCCGCGCTGCGGCGCGCCGTCGCCGAGCTGCGTATGCCGTTCGCGCTCGTCCAGGACGCCGACCTCGAATACGACCCGCGCGACTACCCGAGGCTGCTGCAGCCGCTGATCGAAGGCCGGGCGGACGTCGTCTACGGCGTGCGCGGCTTCAGCGGCCAGACCGCGTTCAGCTTCTGGTTCGTGGTCGGGAACACCATCGTGACCCAGGCCGTCAACGTCCTGTTCGACTGCTTCATCTCCGACATGGAGACGGGCTACAAGGTCTTGCGCTCCGAGCTCTGGAAGCGGCTGAACCTCAGCGGCCGGCGGTTCGACATCGAGCCCGACATCACCGCGCGCACGCTGCGCCTCGGCTACCGGATCCACGAGGTGCCGATCCGCTACTACGCGCGCAGCCGCGCCGAGGGCAAAAAGCTCACGTGGCTCGACGGCATCAACGCCCTCGGCACGCTGGTTCGGCTGCGACTCACCCCCTACGACCGCCTCTTCGAGAAGACGGCCGACCCCGGCTACCACCGGCGTCGGCAGAGCGAGCTCTCCCAGCACCATCCGTTGATCGACTCGCAGGCCGACACCACGGTCTAGGCAGCCATTTACAGCTCTTAACACTGTCTCCTACGCGGAGACGGTTCGCGCCAGTAGGCTCTCCGGGTGATCGTGCGCCGCTGGCTGCGGGCGCTCTGTCTGCCGCCGCTCCTGCTCATGTTTCTGGCGTCCACGCCTGCCGCTCGCGCGGCCGACGATGGCGGCGCATCCACCGCCGCACCCGTGAAGGCCGCGGCCGTCGCCACGGGTCGCCCGATCCGCGAGATCTTCGGGTTTGCGCTCGCCGGCAGGCTGGCCGATCCCAACGTCGGCTACGCGAGCTGGAACTTCGACGACCTGTCCACGGTCGCCTTCTTCGCCCTTCACATCGCCGCCAGCGGGGGCGTCATCCATGACACCAGCTGGACGATCTGGAACTCCGCCACGCTGACCGGGCTCGTCAGCACCGCGCACGCGCACGGGGTCAAGGTCGTGGTCGCCATCACAGCGCCGAGCGCTCGGGCCGACCAGTGCAGCGCCCTCTACAACGACCAGGTGACGGTTACCCAGATCGTGGCCGAGGTCCAGGCCAAGGGCGTCGACGGCGTGAACATCGACTACGAGGGGTCGCTGGCCAACTGCAACACGACCCCGCCAACGACGCCGACCAGCAACCAGGCCCTGGTCACCCGGCTCGCGAAGGACATGCGCGCAGGCCTCGACGCCGTGAACGCCTCGTACTACCTGTCGATCGACACGTACTCCGGCTCGGCGATGGGCAGCGACGGCTTCTTCAACATCCCCGCCCTCAACCCCTACGTCGACTCGTTCTTCGTCATGGCCTACGACATGGACTACGCGAACCAGTCGCACTCCCCACTGAACTGCCCGAAGTTCTGCCTGGCGCCCGTCTCGCCGCAGGCGGGCTACTGGTGGAACGACACCAACTCGATGAACCAGTACAAGAATGTGGTTGGAGGGGCCAAGGTCATCCTGGGGCAGCCCTACTACGGACGCGTGGCCTGCGTCGCGAGCGCGACCGCCCACGCGGTGGCCCAGAGCTACCTCACCGCGGCGACGTACATCGAAGCCCTTGCCGTCGCCACCTCGCCCGACGTCAAACCGGGCACGTTCCGCGTCCACCGCGACGCCACCGACGTGATCGGCCAGGACCGGTGGGACACCTGGTACGACCTCAGCCTCGGCTGCTGGCGTGAGATGTACTGGTCGGACGCGGCCACGCTGACCGCCCGCTACAAGCTTGTCAACGACCTGGACCTGCGCGGCGTCGGCTTCTGGACCCTCGACTACGGCGGTGGCTCGCCGGAGCTGTGGTCGACGATCTCGACCTACTTCAAGAGCTGCTACGCGCTGTCGGTCTCGGCCAGCCCACCCTCTCCGCAGCTGTCAAGCACGGCGGTCACGGTCACCGGCGCGGCGACATGCCCGGACGCCGACCCCGTGTACCGCTTCTACGTCCAGGCGCCGGGCAGCACCGCCTACAAGCTGCTGCGCGACTACGCGACCGACGCGAATCTCGCCTGGGACACCACCGGTCTGAAGCCAGGCGGCTATCGCTTCAGCGTGTGGGCTCGTGACGCGAACAGCCTTGGCCGGTACGGCAACGCGTCTGGCACGTGGGACGTGTACAGCAACTCCTTCGTCTACCAGCTGACCTCGAAGCCGTGCACCTCGGTGGGCGCGTCCGCCGCCCCGGCGTCGCCGGCGGGCGTCGGCGCGGGGATCACCATCAGCGCGACCGCTGCCGGATGTCCGAACGCGCTGTTCAACTTCTCGATGCTTGCGCCGGGGGCCACCTCGTACCAGGTCGTGCAGGCGTACTCGAGCAGCGCGACGTTCAACTGGTCGACCGCCGGGCTGAAGCCGGGCACGTACCGGTTCTCGGTGTGGGCTCGCGACGTGAGCAGCTGGGGCGTCTACGGCAACAGCGCCGGGCGATGGGACGCGTACAACAACGCCACCGTCTACACACTCAAGTCATGCACCGGTGTGACGGTGCTGGTGTCGCCGCCCAGCCCGAAGGCCGCCGGCACGACCGTGACCGTGACCGCGAACGGCGCCGGATGTCCGAACCCGAGCCCGCTCTACCGCTTCGCCCTCCTGGCGCCAGGCGCCACCAGCTACCAGCTCGTGCAGGACTACTCGACGAACGCGACGTTCACTTGGAACACCACCGGCCTCGCGCCGGGGACGTACCGCTTCTCGATCTGGGTGAAGGACGCGCAGAGCGGCGGCGCCGCCGGCAACTCGGCAGGGCGCTGGGACGCCTACAACAACGGCACGACGTACACGCTGAGCTAGCGGCGCTCGCTTACAGCGAGAGCGAGGGCACGACCGCAGAGCCGGCGAGCCCGGGGACCAGCGTCACCGACCCCGGCGCGAGCACTATCTTGCGGTCGGTCGCCAGCGTGCCGGAGGTCACGTAGCTCTTGCCCCCGCTGCGCCACGTGACCGTGATCCGATCCGACTCCGTTCCCGGCTGCTTCTGCCAGTAGATCTCGTGGCTGCCCGTGGCCGCCCACGGCGTGTCGTACGCAAAGGAAAGGGTGCGGTCGGTGTAGCGGGCGGGGTTGATCTCGAACCATCCCTGGAAGACCTGGTAGCCGGCAGGCACCGTGTCGTCGGGCAGCCCTCGCTGCGAGAGCGGGAGCAGGGTCGCCAGGTTGGTCGCGCTCGCCGGCACGTACAGGCGGAAGAAGCAGCCGTATAGATTGCCGCCCTCGTAACCGGTGGGCATGTTGTTGACGAGCGAGATCGTCACCACGTGGTGCAGCTTGCCTTTGACCACGCTCAGCTCGACGTTGTAGGCGCGGCTGAGGAAGTGGTTGGTCTTGGTGGCGCTGAAGTTCGACTCCACCTCGTACATGAAGTCGGTCGCGTTGTGCGGGTTCAGCGACCCCGACCAGCCGTATCTCTCCATGATCCCCTGGGCCGCGTCGTTGTTGAAGTACACCTGCAGGTGGCGCTTGCTCGCGAGGTCGTTCAAGGCCGTGATCAGCTCCGGCCACCGGCTGGCCGGCAGTGACGTGATCTTCGGGATGAGCACCTTCGCGATCGCGCTGAAGATGTACTTCTTCGTCCCGCTGATGTTCTGGAGCGCGTACTGCTGCTCGAACAGCCACGACGTGAACGTCTTGCCGTCGACCGTGATGTCATAGCCGGGCACCTTGATGGGTCCGGTCAGGAGCAGCATCGCGGCGATGACGTCAGGGTCGATCGAAATCACGCCGTCGGGCTTGACGTTGAGCTCTTTGGGTGTGAAGTACTCGGCCCACTTCGCGCTTGTCTTGAAATCCGGGAAGAAGTTGGAGTCGGCGATGCCGAAGCTGCTCCTCCCGATGAACAGCTGCAGCGGACCGGGCGGAGCGACGTAGCCGGGCTGGCCGCGGTTGGGCCGCGGGTACTCGACCGCGCCGATGTTCCCCGTGCGGTAGAGCTTCATCTGCCCCGCGTCCGCCTTGACGATGCTGAAGCTGCCGACGAAGCCCCCGCCGGCGCGAAGCTCGGCCGGCGCGACCTGCTCGACCAGATAGGTGCGCTCGCCGTTGGCGCCGAGGATGTCGCCCGCGACGGGCAGCAGGGTGGCCAGCTCGTCGAGGCTTGCCAGCGCCTTGTCGATGGACGCGATCGCCTTCTGCAGCGCCCCGGCTTGCGACTGGGGCAGCACGCTCGGGTCCACGGCCAGCGCCGCCTGGTGGGCGGTGGTCAGCTGCTTCTTGATGGCCGGAAGCTGTGGCTGTATGGCGCCGAGGACGCCGAGAAAGCCCTTGGCCGCCTGAGGCTTGGGACTCACCAGCGTGGCGTCGATGTCGACCCCGATGAGCGCAGCGTCCGCGAGCGAGGTGCCCATCACGCCGAGGTTCTGCACGGCGCTGATGCGCGGCGACACGTAGGGCAGGGGCAGGTACGAGGCCGCGCCGGTCGCCAGGTTGCGCGACAGCAGCTTGGGGCCGGCGCTGAAGTGCTTGCGCGCGCCCTTGAACTCTGTCCGCGCCTGCTCGAGCTCGGCGACGCTGCGGTCCTTGGTCGCCTTCGTCAGCAGTGCCTTGCCCTTCTCCAGCTGGGCCTGGCCCGCCGTGAACTCCGCGATGACCTGGGACTCGACCGAGCGCGCCGTCGAATAGGCGACCACACCGAGGGCCGTGATCCCCAGCCCGGCGACGATCAATGCCACGACCAGCGCCTGGGCGATGAACCGGTTGCGAGCGCGCGTGCGCCGCCGGCGTGACTTCAACCGGGCGTGCGGCCGGCCGTTCGTGGCCGGGCCGTGGTAGCCAGGGCGGCGATAGGTTTCGTCGGCGCCCGAGCGCTGCTGGGACGTGAGAGGGGGCACCGCTGGCAGTTTATCAGCCGGTTCCGGGCCCTTCCGGCGGCGTCCCCTCCGGCGCTTCGCGCCACCTCCCCATGGATGGGGAGGAGTCCCTCCGCCGGCTTCGCCGAACCGTCCCCACGCCTTCGGCGTGGGGGCCCAAAAGGATGGGAGGAGTCCCTCCGGCGGCTTCGCCGGCACCCGTTTGTTAGTCTGCCGTGACCTGTGAACGGCCTCGCGATTGACTGACGCGCCCCGCCCGCGCACGGTCGCGCTGGTCATCGGCAACCTGGAGCTGGGCGGCGCGGAGACCCAGCTCACAAGACTGGCCAACGGTCTCGACCGGCGGCGGTTCAAGCCGTTCGTGGTCGTCCTGGAGAGCGGCGGCGAGCTCGAGGCGGCGCTGGCGGACGACGTCCCCGTGTTCAAGCTGCACCTGAAGCGCGTCACGGGAAGGATGGTCCGCGGACGCGTCATGAAGGGCGTCCGGGTGCTGCGGGCGCTGGCGGCAGTCTTCCGCGAGCAGAAGCCCGACCTCGTCCACGGCTACCTGCCCGCGGCCTACGTCCTGGGTGCGGTCGCGGCACGCATGGCCGGGGTGAAGGTGATGGTCGCGGGCCGCCGTGGCCTGACCGTGTTCAGCGGCGTCCAGCTGCCCATCGGCCGCGTCGCCAACCGCCTCATCGACCTCCAGATCTGCAACTCGGAGGCGGTGCGCGAGTACGCGATCGCCCGCGAGGGCCTAGACCGTGCGCGCACGCGCGTCGTCTACAACGGCATCGACGTGCCCCCGCCGGGGCAGCGTGCAGCCCTCCCGCCGGAGTGGCGCGGGGGCGGCGCGGCGGCCGCCATGGTGGCGAACCTCCGCCACTACAAGGGCCACCCCCAGGTGCTGCGCGCGGTCGCGCTGGTGGCGAAGGCGCATCCGGACTTCCGCCTGGTGCTGATCGGCGAGGGCACCGAGGCGAACGCGCTGGTCACGCAGAGCCGCGAGCTCGGGCTCGAACGCAGCGTCGTCTTCGCCGGCCTCCGGCCCGACGCCCCCCACCTCATGTCGGGCTTCGACTTCACGGTGCTCGGCTCGTCGCAGGAGGGGTTCCCCAACGTGGTCATGGAGTCGCTGGCGCGAGGAGTGCCCGTCGTGTCGACCGCGGTCGGCGGCGTCCTGGAGCTGATCGCCGACGGCGTGCACGGGCGCCTCGTCCCGTTCGGCGACGTCGACGCGATGGCGGGCGCGATCATGTGGATGATCGAGCACCCCGAAGAGCGCCGGCGCATGGGCGAAGCCGGGCGCGAGCGCATGGCGAAGGAGTTCTCGACCGAGCGCATGATCGCCGCCACGGAGGCGATCTACGAGGAGCTGCTCAGCGGGCGGTCGCCAGCGGCTCCCTGATGGCCGGCGCCCGGTCGATGAAGACCTGGTGCCAGCGCTCGAGCATCAGCAGGTCCCACAGCGTGTACTTGTAGACGTCGCTGCCGCCCAGCTGCGAGCGGACCATCTCGCGCACGGCCCGCGGCTTGAAATATCCACGGGCGAGGGCGCGATCCGAGAGCACGGTGTCGACCAGGACCTCCCTCAGGCTGCCGCGCAGCCAGCTTCCCAGCGGCACGCCGAAGCCCATCTTGCGGCGGTTCAGCACCTCGTCGGGAAGCACGCCGACCAGCGCCGACTTCAGCAGGTACTTGCTGGTCCCGTTCCGAAGCTTGAGCCGGGCCGGGACGCGGGCCATGAACTCCATGAGCTTCTGGTCGAGGAAAGGCGAGCGCGCCTCCAGCGAGTGCGCCATGGTCGCCACGTCCATCTTGACCAGGAGGTCGTCCGGCAGATAGTGGTTGACGTCGGCGTCGAGCATGCTGTCGACGAGCGAGCGATGCGCCCTGCCGCGCAGGTGCGCGAGCGGCGGCGCCATCTCGCGCGACGCTTGCTGCAGGAACGAGTCCTCGCACAGCCACTCTTTCGTCACCGAGCTCATGTGCGACAGCGACGCGAAGTACGCGTCGTACGGGTCCCGCACGCCGTTCTCGAAGTAGCGCCTTCCCCGCGGGATCACGCGCGAGGCCTGACGGGCGACTGCCTGCAGCCCCATGCGCGCCGCCCCGGGCAGCTTGAAGTAGGCGGCGACGCGGTTGAGCCGCCGGTAGCGCTCGTACCCGGCGAAGCTCTCATCGCCTCCGTCGCCGTTGAGGACGACGGTGACGTGCGGCCTCGTGATGCGCGCGACATGGAACGACGGCACGGCCGAGGAGTCGCCGAATGGCTGGTCGTAGTGCCACACGATGTCGTCGATCAGCTCAGGCGCGCCTGCGGTGACGCGCAGCTCCTCGTGATCGGTGGCGAACTTCCTGGCCACCATTCGCGCGTACTCCGACTCGTCAAAGGCCGACGGCTCGAAGCCGATCGAGAACGTCTTCAGAGGATGCGAGAGCTCCTGCGCCGCAAAGGCGACCACCGCGCTCGAGTCGATGCCGCCGGAGAGAAACGCACCGAGCGGCACCTCGCTCTCCAGGCGGATGCTCACTGCCTCGCGCAGCAGCCTGCGCAGCTCCTCGACGAGCTCGGCCTCCGGCTCCTGAAACTTGTCCTCGTAGTCGAGCCGCCAGTAGCGCTGCGTCTCCACGCGTCCGGCCCGCCAGCGCAGCCAGTGCGCGGGCGCCACGCGCTGGATGCTGCGGAAGGCCGTCTGTGGCGAGGGGACGTACTGCAGGGTGAGGAACTGGTCGATCGCGCGCAGGTCCGGCTCGCGCTTCATCTCCGGGTGCTGGAGGATCGCCTTGATCTCGGAGCCAAACACCAGTCCGCCGTTCGGCAGCTGCGCGTAGTACACCGGCTTCTTGCCGACGCGGTCGCGCGCGAGGAAGAGGGACTGGTCGCGCCGGTCCCAGATCGCCAGGGCGAAGAACCCCCGCAGGTCGTCGAGGCACCGCTCGGCCTTCTCTTCGTAGAGGTGGAGGACCGTCTCCACGTCCGACTGCGTGCGGAATCGGTGCCCGCGCTCGACCAGGCCCTTCCTCAGGTCGCGGTAGTTGTAGATCTCCCCGTTGAGGATGATCGCCACCGACTCGTCCTCGTTGAAGATCGGCTGGTGGCCGCCCGCGACGTCGATGATGCTGAGCCGGCGAAAGCCGAGGCCCGCGTCGCCATCCGAGAAGAGGCCACTGTCATCCGGCCCGCGATGCCGCATCGAGTAGAGCATCCGCTCGATGAGCGCAGGGTCGGAGTGGGTGCCGGCGAGGCCGGCGATTCCGCACATGGGTCAATCCGAGCCTAGACGCCTCGTTCGAGTCGCTGCTCCGGGCGCGCCGGCTTGGCCGCGAACGGGCTGAGCCGACCCAGCACGTTGCGCGTGTCGATGATCATCGGTGCGTACTGCAGGACCAGGGTCCAGTCGATGGCGTCGTGGTCGGCGACGACGACCGCGCAGTCCTGGCCGGTCAGGAAGCGCCGCAGCGAGGGCTCCGAGCGCAGCTGGTGCCCCTCGACGTTGAACGACGGCACGTGCGGGTCGTGGTAGGTGACCACCGCGCCTTCCTCGAGGAGCAGCTCGACGATCTTCTCGGCCGGCGACTCGCGCACGTCGGAGCTGTTTTTCTTGTACGCGACTCCGAGCAGGCCCACGCGTGAACCGTTGAGCGCGCGGTGGTTTGCGTTGAGCATGCGCATGACCTTCATGACGACGTAGTGCGGCATGCTCGCGTTGATGCGGCCGGAGAGCTCGATGAACTCGGTGTTCACGCCGAGCTGGCGCGCCTTCCACGCGAGATAGAACGGGTCGACCGGCACGCAGTGTCCGCCCAGGCCTGGCCCCGGATAGAACGGCGTGAAGCCGTAGGGCTTGGTCGAGCAGGCGTGGATGACCTCCCAGACGTCGATGTTGAAGGCATCGCAGATGACCTGGAACTCGTTGACCAGGGCGATGTTCACGCCGCGGAAGATGTTCTCGAAGAGCTTGGTGATCTCGGCCGTGCGGATGTTGGACACCGGCACGAGCTGGGCGACGATCGTGCTGTACAGCGCGATGGTGGCGTCCATGCAGCTCTTGGTCAGTCCGCACACGACCTTCGGCGTGTTGTGAATGTTGTAGGTCTTGTTGCCGGGGTCGATGCGCTCGGGCGAGTAGCCGATGAACACGTCGACGCCAGGCATGAAGCCCCTGTCGCGGAAAGCGGCGACCACGACCTCCTCCGTCGTCCCCGGGTAGGTGGTGCTCTCGAGCACGACCAGGCTGCCCTTGGGCATCACAGCAGCCAGGCTGTGCGCGGCGGAGCGCACGTATGTGAGGTCGGGGACCCGGAACTCGTCGATCGGAGTCGGCACCGCGATGATCGCCGCGTCGGCCACGCGCGCCGCCTGGTAGTCCGAGGTCGGCGTGAAGCGACCTGCATCGACCAGGCCCTTGACCTGAGCGTCCGACACGTCCTCGATGTGGGAGCGCCCCTTGCCGAGGCCGGCCACCTTGTCCGCGGACGCATCGATGCCGACGACGTGGTGCCCGGCCTCGGCGAGCACGCAGGCGAGGGGGAGGCCGACGTAGCCCAACCCGACGACCGCGATGGTGGCCTTGCGGTCGGTCAGCTTCCGGATGAGATTCTCAGGTCCCTGTTTGATCACGATAAACCTCGACTCTGGGTTGATCCGCGATGACGTACGGGTCGACGCGGAGCAGGATCGCCCACGCGGCGACGAACGCCAGCGCGATGGGAATGGCGAGCCAGGCCTCCGCCTGAGGATAGAGCAGGGCGAGCGCGGCGCAGGCCCACGCGATGGTCGACGCCCAGATCGTGACCGCCAGGATCACGTAGGGCGGCCAGCCGAGCAGCCGCAGCCGGTGCGAGAAGTGGTCCTTGCCGCCGAGTTGCACGGGGCGGCCCGTGGTCAGCCTCGAGACGATCACCAGCGTGGTGTCGAAGAGGGCGATCGCGACCGGGAAGACCAGGATCACGAAGGAGTGCAGGCCGCGGGTCGAGTTGGCCGCCCAGATGGTGCAGACGGCGATCCCAAAGCCGAGCATCAGGCTGCCGGCGTCGCCCATGTACATGCCCGCGGGCGGCCGGTTGATGGCCAGGAACCCGACCACCGCGGCGGCGAGCGGGAGGGCGACGACCCCCGTGTCCGGCACGAGCGCGGCGGTGATGACCAGCGCGCACGCGGCCGCGGTGGAGGTGAGCCCGTCCATGTTGTCGAGCAGGTTGAAGGAGTTCGTGAGGCCGACGATCCACAGCACGGAGAACCCCGCGTTGAGGATGTCGGAGTCGGTCAGCTGCCAGGACAGCCCGTCCTGGGCGACCGCCGCCCCCGCGATGGTGACCTCGGCGAGCAGCTTGGCCCACACCGGCAGACCGCGCACGTCGTCGAAGAGGCCGACGGCGAGCAGCAGCGTCAGCATGACCAGCAGGCCCCAGTGCTGCGGGAAGAAGACCAGGATGGCGACGCCGGCCCCGATGAGGATCGCCACCCCGCCGAGGTACGGCACCGGCTCCCTGTGCACCTTGCGCGGGCCGGGCCTGTCCATGATGCCGAAGCCCATCGCGATCTTGCGCAGCGGCAGCAGGACGGCCAGGGTCACGGCGAACGCCGTCACCACCGGCAGCACAAAGATCATCGCGGGCCTGCGTCCTTCGCGAACTCGATCATCAGGTCCAGCGTCTGCTCGAGGCTGGTGTCGCAGCGGAAGTTGATCGCCTTCTCCATCTTGGTGGTGTCGGCGGCGCGGCGCGACATCTCCTCGAACCCCTCGCCGTAGACCTCCTCGAACGGCACGAGCCGGACTTTCGACGACGACTGCGTGCGCGCGATCACCAGCTCGGCGAGGGCGCGGATCTTGATCTCGTTGTGGCCGGCGACGTTGAACACCTCGCCTTCGGCCTGCGGGGCGGTCATGAGCCTGTGGAGGGCCATGACCACGTCGTAGACGGAGGTGAACGAGCGCGACTGCGTGCCGTCCCCGTAAACGGTGAGGTCCTCCCCATGAAGCGCCTGGCCGATGAAGCGCGGGACGACCATCCCGTAGTGGCCGACCTGGCGCGGCCCGATCGTGTTGAAGAGGCGGACCACGACGGTCGGCAGCCCGAGCTCCTTGTAGTAGACGAAGGCGAGGATCTCGTCGACGGCCTTCGATGTCGAGTAGCTCCAGCGGAGCTTGCGAGGCGAGCCGAGCAGGCGGTCGTCCTCTTCTTTGAACGGGCCGTTCTGGCTCTTGCCGTAGATCTCGCTGGTCGACGCGATGAGGATCTTCACGCGGTGCCGTTCGGCCGCCTCGAGGATGTTCTCCGTGCCCTTGATGTTCGTGATCATCGACTGCAGCGGGCGATCGACGATCAGCTGCACGCCGACCGCCGCCGCCATGTGGTAGATCGCGTCCGCGCGCTCGACCTCGGGCTCGAGCACGCTCAAGTCCAGCACCGAGCCCTCGACGAAGTGGAAGTCCGGGTTGTCGAGCATGTGGCGCACGTTGCGGTAGCTTCCCGTCGACAAGTTGTCGAGGGCCGTCACCTCGTCGCCGTTCTGCAGCAGCAGGTCGACGAGGTGTGAGCCGATGAAGCCGGCACCACCGGTGACCAGGACTCTCATGAGGCGGGCCCGGGATTCAAGTGTTTGTCTACGAGAAGCGTTCTGTAGAGGTCTTTCAGTTCGTTCACCATCCGATCGGCGCCATAACGGTCGAGCGCCATGCGCTGCCCGGCCGCACCCATCGCTTCGCGCCTGGCCGGGTCGCCGAGGAGCTCCTCGATGGAGGCCGCGAGGGCGCCGGCGTCGCCGCTCGGCACCAGGAGGCCGTTCACGCCAGCGGTGATGATATCCGGCATGCCGCCGACCCGGGTCCCGATCACGGCGCGGCCGGCGGCTCCCGCTTCGATCAGAGAGACGGGCGTGCCCTCATTTTTCGAGCAGCAGACGACGACGTCGAGGTCGGCGTAGACGGCGCGCAGGTCGCTGCGCCAGCCTGTGAAGTGGACCCGCGTCGCGAGGCCGCGCGATTCCACCTGCCGGTGCAGCTCGTCCCACAGCTCGCCGTCGCCCACGATGACGAAGGCCACGTTTGGATCCTGTTTTGCGACGTGCTCCGCCGCGTCGAGGAACAGGTCGTGCGCCTTGATCGGCACGAGGCGGCCGACGATGCCGACCACGGGCGCGTCCGCCGCGATCCCCAGCTCGTTCCGCAGCGCGCCGCGTTCATGCCCGGCCAGGCCGTCGAGCTCGAGGCCGAGGCGGACCACCACGGTCTTGCCGCGGCCGATGCCGAGCCGCTCGAGGTCGGCGGCCACCTCGGGGCTGATGGCGACGAGCCGGGTGCTGATCCTGCCCAGCATCCGCTCGAGCCAGGTGAAGAGCGCGGTGCTGACGCGCCCGAAGTACCCGTCCAGGACGTGGCCGTGAAACGTGTGAATGCGGATCGGCACCCCCGCGAGCCAGGCGGCGAGCCTGCCGGCCGTCCCCGCCTTGGCCAGGTGGGTGGCAACGATCGCGGGCTTTTCGCGCCGGAAATAGCGGTAGAGCCAGACGGCCGCGAGCACGTCGGCAATCGGTGAGAGCGGACGGCGCAGCCGCGGCACGTGCACGACGTGCGCCCCAGCAGCAACGGCCTCGTCCTCCAGCGAGCCTTCGCGCGCGTCGGTCTCGCCCGCGAGCAGCGCGGTGTCGAACTCGGGCGCGCACCGCACGGTGAGGATGGTCACGTGACGCGAAGGCCCCCCGATGTTCATCCGCGTGATGACGCGGACGAGCTTCGGGGCGTCAGGCCGACTTGTAGCCGTCAAAAGTCCGGCGGAGGCCGTCCCGAAATCCGACGCGTGGCTCGTAGCCGATGTGCTCCGCGGCGAGCGTGACGTCCGCCAGCGAGTGCTTGATGTCGCCCTGGCGCGGAGGTCCGTTGACCGTCTGCAGCGGACGGCCGCTCAGACTCGAGATCTCGGCGACCAGGTCGACCAGCGTGTGGCTCTGGCCGCACGCGATGTTCATGGCGAGACCTGACGCGCCGCTCCTGTACGCGAACACGTTCGCGTCGACGACGTTGTCGACGTACGTGAAGTCGCGGCTCTGGGTGCCGTCGCCGTCGACGGTCGCGGTGGTGCCGGCGAGCGCGTGCGCGATGAACAGGGGGATCACCGCGGCGTACGGCGACTCGGGGTCCTGCCGCGGGCCGAAGACGTTGAAGTAACGCAGCGCCAGCACCTTCATGCCCTGTGCCCGCGCATGCGCCAGCGCGATCTTCTCGCCGAGCAGCTTCGAGTAGCCGTACGGAGATATCGGTCGAGGCTCGAGGTCCTCTGACTTCACATCCGCATTCTGGTCGCCGTAGATCGATGACGACGACGAGTAGACGAAGGAGCCGACGCCCTCCTCCGCCGCGGCCTCGACCAGGTTCGCCGTGCCGTGCGCGTTGACCGCGAGGCTGGCGACAGGGTCCTTCCAGGAGCGCGCCACCGAGGGCAGGGCGGCGAGGTGGAACACGACGTCGACGCCGCGCACCGCCCGCTGCGTCTCGTCGCGCGAGCGGACGTCGCCCTCCTGCAGCTCGAAGCCCTCCACTCCGTCCAGGTTGGAGGCGCGGCCCGTGGCCAGGTTGTCGAGGATCCGGACGCGCATGCCTTCGGACAGCAGGCGGCGAACGAGGTGGGAGCCGATGAACCCCGCCCCGCCGGTCACCAGCGCCCCCTTGCCGTCGTGATTGCCGGAGACGGTCACCGCGGCTAGGGCACCGGTAGGGCCGGGATCTCGGCCGGCGCGAGCTCGGGCGCACCGACCGGCGGCAGGACGGCGACCGACGCCGCTGGAGCTTCCTTGGCCCGCCGAGCGCCCGCGAGCACCCGCACGAACACTGCCGCGCAGGCCGCCTCGAGGGTGAGCAGGGCCAGGCCCCAGCCCGGCCGGAACGGCTGGTGCAGGACGGGCCAGAGGACGAGGTCACGCGCGGCCTGCCCCTGGACGAACTCCCGGGCGACGAAACCCAGCGCCTTGACCTGGCCTTCGAGCAGGCCGAGGTAACCGGGGTCGCGCTCGCTCACCACGACGTACGTCAGGTTGGCCACCAGGACGAGGTTCCAGGCCGTCACGAGGCCGGTCGCCAGCCAGGCGAGCCACGGTCGCATCCCCGTCGCCGCCATCGCGAACCCAATGACGAAGAACGGGGTCAGGGCGATGAAGCGCCGGCCGCCGAACGCGAAGCCGCCCGGCCAGTCGGGCAGCATGCCGTCGATCACCGTCTCGATCACGAAGGCCATGGCGGCCGCTACCACGAGCCGGCGGTCGCGGACGAAGAAGAAGCCTGCGGCCGCGACCAGGATGAACGGGTGCCAGATGAGCAGCCCGTTGTGGCTCGAGAGCAGCACCTGCAGGTAGTGGCCTGGCAGGGCGCTCAGCGGCTGGCCAGGGTTGCGCTGGGGCCACAGCGTGCCCCACTGCGCCAGGTCGACGAAGACCTGGGGCAGGAACGCGAGCGCCGCGGTCGGGACCATCAGGAGCAAACGCCATCGCGCCTTCGGCAGGTCGAGGAGCGTGATCGCCATCAGCAGGCCGTCCTGGAAGCGGACGAGCGCCATCAGGCCGCCGAGCGCCCCCAACCACAGCCATCCGCCGAGCGAGCGGTCAGGGCTGCGCCACCAGAAATAAAGGAACAGCGCGCAGGTGAAGGCGGAGAACGTGTGCGAGTAGCTCGGCTCGTAGAGCAGGTAGTAGACGAGCGGGGTGGTCAGCGCTCCAGCGGCCACACCGATCGCGGCGGCACTCGCCGAGCCGGACACGCGCAGGGCGATGCGGTGCGAGATCGCGAGCGCCATCAACCCGTAGAAGAGCGACGCGATCACGTACGACGTCGTGTACATGGCGTCGAAGGGCGCGCGCCTGGCGCCGCCGATGAGAAGGGCCACGAGGTAGGCCGGGGCGCTGAGGATCGCCGACCCGATCGGGAACAGGTCGGTGCTCGACGTGTAGACGTGCGGCAGCTCAGTCGAGGCGTTGAACGTATGGCTGACGAACAGCGCGTGCAGGTACGTGAAGTAGTAGGCGCCGTCGTTCTGGACGGCAGGCTTGAACGCGAGCGCCAGGACGAAGACGATCGCACCCCAAACCAGCAGGTAGACGTGCGCCCGCAGCCCCTCCGGCGGCGTCCCCTCCGGCGGCGTCCCCTCCGGCGGCTTCGCCGCCACCTCCCCATGAATGGGGCGGAGTTCGCCCGCTGGCGCGGTCCGGATGCTCAACCTGGGGGCTACGGCCTCAGAACCGCGCCTTCAGACGCCGAGCCCACCAGCAATGCGTAGCGCGCCAGCACACCGGTGCGGTAGTGCGGCTCAGGCGGGGTCCAGTCCGCCAGCCGGGCGTCGAGGTCGACGCCGACCACGCCCAGCTTCCGGCTGTCCACGTCCATCTCGATCACGTCGCCGTCGCGCAGGCCCGCGAGCGGCCCGCCGACCGCGGCCTCCGGCGCCACGTGGCCGACCATGAGCCCGCGGGTAGCGCCTGAGAAGCGTCCGTCCGTGACCATCGCCACCGACTCGCCCAGTCCCTCGCCCACGATGGCGGCCGTCACCTGCAGCATCTCCCTCATCCCGGGTCCCCCGCGCGGACCCTCATAGCGAATCACAACCACGTCCCCCGGCTTGACATGGCCCGCCGCGACCGCCGCGAACGCGTCCTCCTCCCGGTTGAAGACTCGCGCCGGGCCGCGGTGATGGACCGGGGTGTGGTGCGTGATCTTCACAACGGCGCCGTCGGGCGCAAGGTTTCCCTTGAGGATGACGAGGCCGCCCTCCCCGCGAAGGGGTTTCGCAAGCGGCGCGACCACCTCCTGGCCAGCCGTCTCGGAGATGGATTCGACCTCTTCACCCAGCCTCCGCCCGGTGACCGTCAACGCGTCGCCGTCGACGAATCCGCCCTCGATCAGGCGGCGCGTCAGCACTCCGATGCCGCCGGCGCGGTGCAGCTCGACGGCGGCGAAGCGGCCACCCGGCTTCAGGTCACACAGCAGCGGCGTGCGCCTGCTGATGCGGTCGATGTCGTCGATGGCCAGCTCGACCCCCACCTCGCGTGCCATGGCCAGAAGATGCAGCACCGCGTTGGTCGAGCCGCCGCTCGCCGCGACGGCGGCGATCGCGTTCTCGAAGGCCCTGCGGGTCAGGATCCGCGCCGGGCGGATGTCGTTCTCCAGCGCGTTCATGACGATGGCGCCTACGCCCGCGGCCGCGCGGTGCTTCGCCGGGTCCATCGCGGGGATCGAGTTGAAGCCCACTGGCGAGAGGCCGATGACCTCCATGACCATCGACATCGTGTTGGCCGTGTACTGACCGCCGCACGCGCCAGGGCCGGGGCAAGCCACCGCCTCGAGCTCGGCCAGCTCCGCGTCCGTGATCTTGCCCGCCGCGGCCGCGCCGATCGCCTCGTATACCTCGCCCACGGCGACCTGCCGGCCGCGGAACGTGCCGGCCATGATCGAGCCGCCGTACAGCAGCACGCCGGGCCGGTCAAGCCGGGCCAGCGCGATGGCCGATGCCGGGATCGTCTTGTCGCACGCGCACAGCGCGCACATCGCGTCGAACATGTGGCCGCGGCCCACGAGCTCGATCGAATCGGAGATGACCTCGCGGCTCACGAGCGAGGTCTTCATGCCCTCGGTGCCCATCGTGATGCCGTCGGAGATGGCGATGGTGTTGAACTCCATCGGGTTCGCGTCTGCCTTGCGGATGCCTTCCTTGACCGGCGCGGCGAGATCGCGCAAAGCGAAGTTGCATGGCATCGTCTCGATCCAGCAGTTGGACACGCCGACGAAGGGCTTCTCGATGTCTTCGTTCGAGAGGCCGATCGCGTGCAGGAACGAGCGGGCCGCCGCGCGGTCGCGCCCTGCATAGAGGGTCCGGCTCGGGAGATCACGTCCCCGCATGCGGCCGAAAGCTTAGCGCGGCTACCATAACCCCGACCTGAACGAGATGCCGCTTCGGCTGACCCGCTGGGCGCTGGCGGTGACCGCGGCGGCCATGCCCCTGTATGTGGTGCGGTGGCACATCGGTCCCGTACCGACGACGCTCCTCGAGGTGCTGGTCCTGCTCACGCTCGCGATCTACCTCGTGAGCGTGCTGCTCCGCCAGGCGCCGCTGCCGGGGTTCACCCGGCTCGAGATCCCGATCGCGCTGTTCCTGCTCGCGGGCGTGATCGGCACCCTCGTCGCGCCCGACCACCGCGGCGCGCTGGGCATCTTTCGCGCGTACCTCGTCGAGCCGATCGCGATGTACTTCGTCGCGGTCGCGGTGCTGACCGACCTGGTGGCCGTGGAGCAGTTCCTCGCCGGGTGGAGCGTCGGCGCTGCGCTCTTCGCCGGCGATGAGATCTTCCGCTTCGGCCAGGCCCTCGCCGCCAACGCGCTGCACCCGGGCCACGCCCAGGCCGCCCTCAACATCAACCCGAACTCGGTCGCCCTGTACATCGAGCCGCTGCTCGCGGTGGCCGCGGGCCTGGTCCTGTTCACGACCGGACGCAGGCGTTTGATTGCCCTCGCGGCGGCGGTGGTGCTCGGCGTGGGCGAGGTGGCGACGCTGTCGCGCGGCGGCCTGCTCGCGCTCGCGGCCATGGCGGTGATCGCCGTCTTCACCATCCCCTCAGTGCGCGCCCGGATCGCCATCGGCGCGGCGACGATCGTCGCCGCGGCCGGCGTGTTCGCGCTGCCGGTGCTCGGCCCGCGCGTCGAGAGCACGCTCAACCAGAACGGAACGTTCACCCTCCGCCTGCACATCTGGGCCGCGTCGCTGCGCATGCTGCGCGACCACCCGATCTTCGGCGCCGGGCTGAACGCCTACCAGACCGTGATGGCGCCATACCGGGCGCCCGACCCGCGCCTGTACCCCCAGCCGTACCCGCACAACATCTTCCTGACTTCGTGGACGGAGCTCGGGCTGCTGGGCCTGGCGGCTTTCGCCTACATCGTCTTCTTCCTGATCGTGACCGCCTACCGGGCGTTCGTGAGAGCGACCGGCCTCGAGCGCGCGCTCGTCTGGGGCACCGGGGTCGCCTTCGTGGTGATCGTGGTCCACGGCATGGTCGACTCGCCGTACTGGAAAAACGACCTCAGCCTCGAGTTCTGGATGCTGGCGGCGGTGCAGGTCGCAGTCTTGCGTTTCGGACGGCGCGCCCCCGCGGCTTGAGCCTCACGCCTCGGCGGGTCGCCCTCCTCAGCCTTTCCGTCACCGCCGCGTGCCTTCCCCTCTACGTCGTCCGCTGGCGCATCGGTCCCGTGCCGACGACCTTGCTCGAGATCCTCATCCTGATCACGGTTGCCGCGTACCTCTTCACGCTGTGGTCCGAGCGCCGGCTCCCCACTCGGACGGGGTACGAGATCCCCATCGCCATCCTGCTGATCGCGGGGGTCATCGGCATCTTCGTCTCGCCCGACCCCACGCGGGCGCTCGGCATCTACCGCGCCTACTTCCTGGAGGCGGTCGCGTGCTTCTACGTCGCGGTCGACCTCCTCGACACCCCGCGGGACCTGCGCATCTTCCTGCTCGCCGCCGCCGCCGGCAGCTCGGTGATGGCGACCGGCCAGATCGTCTCCTTCACCTGGGTCGCGGCGCACGGCCAGCTGAAGCTCGGCGACGCGCCCTCGTTCCTCAATACGAGCGCCAACGCCGACGCGATGTTCCTGGAGCCGCCGCTTGCGTTCGCGCTCGGCTTCTTCGCCTTTCCGAGCGGGCGGCGCGAGCGGCTGATCGCCGGCATCGTGCTCGCGCTGGTCTTCGTGGGCATCGTGCTCACGCTTTCTCGCGCCGCGTACCTGGCGATGGCCGTCCTCGCCGTGGTCTTCGTGCTGAGCCTGCAGGGCCGCAAGTGGCGCCTGCGCGCGCTGGGCGCGATCGCCGTCCTGGGCCTGATCACGGTCGAGATCCCGTTCATCAACCATCGCCTCCTCGACCTGGCTCACAGCGTCACCAACCGGACCTCGATCTACCACCAGGCGCTGCAGATGCTTGCGGAGCGACCGCTGTTCGGCGCCGGGATCAGCGGCTACGCGATCCGCGTGGCGCCCTTCCGCCCGCCGAAAGCCTCGATCCACATCTACCCGCACGACATCTGGCTCACGACGTGGAGCGAGCTGGGCCTGCTCGGGCTCTTCGCCTTCGCCTTCATCTTCTTCGCCTTGCTCTGGCACGGCGTTCGAGCGCTGCCGCGCGCGAGCGAGATCTACAGGCCGCTGCTCTGGGGCGCCGTGGGCGCGCTGGTGCTGTACGCGGTGCACGGCCTTTTCGATTCGCCGTACTGGAAGAACGACCTCAGCGTGGAGTTCTGGCTGCTCGCCGCCCTACAGGTCGTCGGCGTGCGCGCCACGAGACACGCCAAGGCTCCGACCGCTCCATAGCTCCTGCAGCTCGGCCTTGCCGATCACGCGCGACGTGTCGGCGGAGGCGACCAGCGACATCGCGAGGTGCAGCGCGCGAAGGCCTGCTTCGCCGTCGACCTCGACCGGATGCTCGCCGCGGACGGCCTCGATGAAGGACTGCATCTCGAGCTGCAGCGGCTCCGCCTGCGTGATCGGAAAGGAGACCGCCTCGCCCTCGGTGACCGCGCGCGGGTGGCGCCGCGCCTCGGCGTCCGGCCGCATGTCGGCGTTGCGGTAGAGCGTGAGCTCCTGCGTCAGGTAGTTGCACAGGAACATTCCCCGCTCGCCGAGGACACTGAGCTCGCGGATCTTCGTCGGCGTGAGCCAGTTGACCTGCAGCACGCCGAGGACGCCGCTCTCGAACTTGAGCAGCGCATTGAGGATGTCTTCGTGCTCGGTGTGGATGCGCTGCTCGGTCTCGGCGTAGAGGCGCTGCACGTCGGACCCGGCGAGGTGGTGCATGACGTCGAGGTCGTGGGTGGCGAGGTCGATGACGACGCCGACGTCGCGGATGCGGGCTGGGAAAGGGCCCTGCCTGCGCGCCTGCAGCTGGTAGAGCCGGCCGATCTCGCCCGCCGCCACGCGGCGCTTCAGCTCGCGCACCGCGGGGTTGAAGCGCTCGATGTGACCGACCGCGAGCACGCGTCCCGCCCGTCGCGCGGCGGCCACGAGCGCGCGGCCTTCGTCGAGGTCGGTCGCGATGGGCTTCTCGATGAAGACGTGAAGTCCGCGCTCGAGGACCGCAAGGCCGGCCTCCTTGTGGTAGCGGGTCGGCACCGCGACGACGGCGGCGTCGAGGCGCTCGCGGTCCAGCAGCTCGGCGAGCGACGTGAAGCCGGCGACCGGGTGCTTGCGGCTGGCGTGCGCGACGGCGTCCGCGTCCTGGTCGCACACGGCGACGAGGTCCGCCGATTCGAGCTCGCTGAGGACGCGAAGGTGATTGCGCCCCATGGCACCGAGGCCGATGAGCGCGATGCGCGTCATGCCTGGGCCGCGACCGCGCGCACCGAGTCGACGATGCGGTCGAGGTCGGAATCGCTCAGCGCCGGGTGCACGGGCAGCGACAGCACGTGCTCCGCCGCGTGCTCGGCGACCGGCATCGACTCCTCGCCGTAGCCGAGGCCGGTGTAGAGGGGCTGCCGGTGCACGGGCACCGCGTAGTGCACCGCCGTGCCGACGCCGAGCTCCCGCAGGCGGTCCGCGAAACGGTCGCGGTCGCCTTCGACCAGCACCGTGTACTGGTGGTAGACGTGGCGGCAGCCGCGCCGCTCGCGCGGCGTGACGACTCCCGGAGTGCCCGCCAGGCCTTCGTCGAGGACGGAGGCGTTGCGCCTCCGGCGCTCGTTGAAGCGGTCCAGCTTGGCCAGCTGCGCGCGTCCGATCGCGGCCGCGATGTCGGTCATCCGGTAGTTGTAGCCGAGCAGGTCGTGGTGGTAGCGGTGCGCCGCGCCATGCTGGCGCAGCACGCCCACCTTCTCCGCGATCGCCGCGTCGTCGGTCGTCACCATGCCGCCCTCGGCGGTGGTCATGTTCTTGGTCGGGTAGAAGGAGAACGTGGCGTCGACGCCGAGGCCGCCCGCCTTGCGGCCGCCGATCGCGGCGCCGTGTGCCTGGCACGCATCCTCGAACAGCAGCACTCCGCGGCGGTCCGCGATCTCGCGCAGCTCCTCGATCTGCGCGGGGTGCCCGTAAAGGTCGACCGGCATGATGGCGCGCGTGCGCGGCGTGATCGCCGCCTCGACGCGCGCCGGGTCGAGGCAGTAGGTCTCGCGCTCGATGTCGACGAAGACAGGTCGCGCCCCAACGAAGAGAGCCGCGTTTGCCGACGCCACGAACGTGAAGGGGCTCGTGATGACCTCGTCGCCCTCGCCGATGCCGTGGGCGAGCATCAGCAGGTGCAGCGCGGCCGTGCCGGAGTTCACGGCGACCGCATGCCCGACGCCGCACCACGCTGCGAACTCGCGCTCGAACGCCTCGGTGACCGGGCCCTGCGCGAGCTGGCCGCTGCCGAGCACCGCCATCACCGCCGCCTTCTCCTCGTCCTCGATCTGCGGCGCGGCGACAGGGATCGTCTTCAGAGCTGCCAACTCAAGCCCATGTTATCCGCGGCTTTCCAGGGCCTCGACGACGCGCTCCGACGCGTGACCGTCGCCATAGAGGCTCGGGCGCTCGAATGTTGGCCGGAACGTGCGCATCGCCCCGGCGATCGCGGCCGGATCCGTGGCCACGAGCATGTTCCATCCGGCCTCGACCGTCTCCGTCCACTCGGTCGCCTCGCGCAGTGTGATGCAGGGCCGCCCCGCGAAGTACGCCTCCTTCTGGACGCCGCCGGAGTCGGTGACGATCGCCTCGGCGTTCTCCTCCAGGATGAGCATCTCCAGGTACCCGACAGGGTCGATCATGCGCACGTTCGCGCCGGCCTCGATGCCCGCCGCATCCAGTGCCGCCCGCGTGCGCGGATGCACCGGGAAGACCACCTGCTTGCCCGAATCGGCGACGCCCCGCAGGATCGCGGCGAGATGGTCGCGGCGGTCGACGTTGGCGGCGCGGTGCACCGTGAGCAGCTGGTAGCCGGCCGCCTGGAGGCCGAGGTCGTCGAGAATCCGGCAGCTCTGGCGCGCGACCTCGGCGTTCTGCCGGAAGGCGTCGTACATCACATCCCCCGCCTGGACAACGCCTTGCTCGACGCCTTCGCGCGCGAGATTGGCGACCGCCCTGTCGGTCGGGCACAGCAGCAGCGAGCTCACGTGGTCCGCCACCACGCGGTTGATCTCCTCGGGCATGCTCCGATCGAAGCTGCGCAGGCCGGCCTCGACGTGGGCCACCGGGATGTGCATCTTGGCGCCCACCAGGGCGCCGGCCAGGGTGGAGTTGGTGTCGCCGTAGACGAGGAGCCAGTCTGGCTTGAAGTCCATGGCCACCTCCTCGATGCCGCCCAACATCGCGCCCGTCTGCGCGCCGTGCGGTCCGGACCCGACGTCGAGGTTGCGGTCGGGGACTGGGATCGCGAGCTGACGGAAGAACAGGTCCGACATCACGTCGTCGTAGTGCTGGCCGGTGTGGAGGAGGAACTCCTGGTGGCTCCGGCGCAGGACCCGCGACACCGGCGCGGCCTTGATGAACTGGGGCCGCGCCCCCAAAACGGTCAGCACTCTCATGCGGCGCGAATATACAGTGGCCTTCCGTGAGCGACCGGCCGCTGAGGATCGCGTTCCTCACCCAGTACTTTCCGCCCGAGGTCGGGGCGCCGCAGGCCCGCATGTACGAGCTCGCCAAGCGGCTGCACGACGGCGGTGATGTGGTCACCGTCCTGACCGCGTTTCCCAACTACCCGACGGGCGTCATCCCGGAGGGTTATCGCGGGCGCTTCGCGATGGAGGAGCGCCTCGGTGGCGTGCGCGTGCTGCGGCGCTGGGTCTTCGCGACGCCCAACGCGGGCTTCTTCAGGCGCATCGTCAACCAGTTTTCCTTCGCCCTGTCTTGCCTCACCGCGTCGCGCAAGCTCGGACCGGTCGACGTGATCTTCGTCCAGTCGCCCCCGCTGCCCATCGCCATCGCGGCGCTCACGCTCTCGCGCCTGAAGCGCGCGCCGTTCGTCTTCAACGTGAGCGACGTGTGGCCGCAGTCGGCGATCGAGCTGGGCATGCTGCGCAACCCGGTCGCGATCCGGCTTGCCGAGTGGCTCGAGCGCCACACCTACGGGCGCGCGGCACGCGTGACGGTGCCAACGCCTGGCATCCTCGAAGGACTCGTCAAGCGCAGCATCCCGCGCGAGAAGCTGTTCTGGCTGACCAACGGCGTCGACGTCGACGCCTACCAGCCGCAGAGTCCCGACCGCGAGCTCGCGGGCCGTCTCGGCGTCGACGGCCACAAGGTGTTCCTCTACGCCGGGACTCACGGCCTATCCCAGGGCCTCGGCGTGATCCTCGAGGCGGCGAAGCTGACCCCCGACCCGGACATCCTGTACGTGCTCGCGGGCGAGGGTGCGGACAAGGCCGCGCTGCTGAAGAAGGCGCGGGCCGACGGCCTGACCAACGTGCGGTTCCTGCCCAACCAGCCGAAGGCGTCGATGCCGGCGTTGCTCAACCTCGCCTACGCGGCGGTCATCACACTCAAGCCGCTGGAGGTGTTCCGCTTCGCGCTGCCGTCGAAGATGTTCGAGTCGATGGCGGTCGCGCAGCCGATCGTCGCCTCGATGTGGGGAGAGGCCGCGGAGGTGGTGACCGCGGCAGGTTGCGGCATCGTGACGCCGCCGGGAGACCCTGCGGCCCTGCGCGACGCGGTCGTCGGGCTCGCCGCCGACCCCGCTCGTGCGAAGGCCATGGGCGCGCGCGGCCGCGAGTACGTGACCGAGCACTACAACCGGCGGCAGATCGCGGCGCGGCTGCGCGAGCTGCTCGTCGAGGTGACGCGCCGTAAGAGTGAAGCAAGCGTTTGACCTTTCGGTCAGTCTCGCTCACGACTCCGGATGGGTGCGATGGCAAAGCTCCTGCCGCAGTGCGGGCAGTTTCCCTGTTTGTCGAGCACGTGGCCGCAGTCGCAGGCGAAGCCGCGCAGGAGCGCCGGGTTGCCCGCGACGATGCCGCGTTCAGGCACGTCCTTCGTGACCAGCGAGCCAGCGCCCACGAGCGCCATGCGGCCGATGCGCACGCCTGGCAGCACCACCGCACCTCCCCCCACGGCGGCGCCCTCCTCGACGACTCCCTCGCTGACGACCCAGTCGTCGTCGCTCTTCGGAGTGCCGTCAGGATTGATCGCGCGGGGGTGCTTGTCATTGAGGAGCATCGCCCCAGGGCCGAGGAACACGCCGTTCTCCAGCGAGAACCCGTGGTAGACGAAGACGCCGTTCTGAAGCTTGCAGAAGTCCCCGATGCGAACGCCCCTGTCAACGTAGGCACCCTTGCCGACGATGCACTGCCTCCCGATCACGGCGCCCTCACGTACCTGCGCCTGGTGCCAGACCTTGGTGCCGGCCCCGATCTGGGCGTCCGCAGACACATCCGCGGTCGGATGCACGTAAACCTCGTCCTGCTCGTCCGGCATCTGGCCGACTATCTTGGCACCTACCTGAAGAAGCACCTGGAGGAAACGCACGGCAAACGGCTAGCCGAGGAGTTGTGCTGAGACCGAGCTCGTTTGACCCGCCCTGCGGCCTCGGCGAAACTTAAGCCGTGAGCGCCCTCGAGGCGGAGAAGGCCAAAGCCACCGGGATGCCGGCCGCGGCTCCCGAGACGCAGCGGCGCTTTGCGCTCTCCATCCGCGAGCGTCGGGTCGTCCTGGCGGCGATGGACTTCGTTGTGGCAGCGGTCGCGTGCTGGATCGCCTACCAGTTCCTCCACCGCGTCGGCTCGCGACCCCTCGAGTGGTACGACCCCGTGATCATCGGCGCCGTGTGGATCGTCGCCCTGTTCATCACCGACGGCTACGCGTTCCAGATCCCGAGCAGCCGCGTCGTCAGTGGGTTCGCGGTCGTCAAGGCGCTGCCCATCGCGGGCCTGCTCGGGGTGCTCGTGTTCTTCCTGCACCCGTACGTGATGACCCGACCAGTCATCGTCGGCACGCTGCTCATCGGCGCGGCTCTGATCATCGTCACCCGGCTGACGTTCGCCCGCATCCTGCTGCACGAGTCGCTCGCGCTGCAGGCGGTCCTCATCGCCGACTCAGAGCCCAGCGCCGAGATCGTGTCCACCCTGCACGCGGCGCGGTTCGAGTACCGCGTCATCGGCACGCTCGTCGACGAGGCGGACCGCTCGCGAATAGTCGTCAAGCTGCGCGACCTCATCACGCGCTCGCACGCCGAGGAGGTGATCGTCACCAACAACGAGCTGCGCCTGGTGCCCGGGCTGGTCGAGGAGTGCCTCACGCACGGGGTGCGCATCGTATCCGCGGGCGACCTGGTCGAACGCTACGTCGGCCGCGTGCCCATCGAGTCGGTCGACGTCCACTGGTACCTCGACCTTCCCGACAGCGACATCTGGCGGCGTCCGTACGCGCTCGCGCGCCGCGTCTTCGACCTGCTCATCTCCTTCGTGGTAAGCCTGCCGTTCCTCGTCCTGCTGCCCGTGATCGCGCTGCTCATCCGCATGGATTCCAGCGGGCCTGTGTTCCTCGTCCAGCGACGCATCGGCGAGGGTGGGCGCGTGTTCCCGCTGCTGAAGCTGCGCACGATGTCCGTCGACGCGGAAGCCTCGGGCGCGCAGTACACGGCGGCCCGCGACCCGCGCATCACACGCGTCGGGCGCTACCTGCGCGCGACACGGCTGGACGAGTTCCCTCAGCTCCTCAACATCGTCCGCGGCGACATGAGCTTCATCGGCCCCCGGCCGGAGCGGCCAGAGTTCGAGGACGAGCTCGAGAGAAAGATCCCGCACTTCCGCTCGCGGCTGCTCATGAAGCCGGGTCTGACGGGCTGGGCGCAGATCAAGGGCGGCTACGCCAGCACGCTGCCCGAGATCACGCGCAAGCTCGAATACGACCTCTACTACATCAAGAACCGCTCGTTCCGGCTCGACCTGCAGATCCTGGCGCGGACGTTCGTCACCGTCCTCGGCTGGAAAGGACGCTGAGGCCCCTCCCGACGATCGTCAGGGCGACCGACAACCGGCGATAGTCCGGACTATCACCCCATCGAGGGGCCTGACAGCAGGCGTTAGTCCGGACTATCGCGCATGTCTGGGGTGGACCAAGGTCATCGGCGCAGGACTCCGAGGCCGCTCCCGGCGATCTGCCGGAAGCGAGTCCATAGCATCGCCAGGTCGCTCGGCCGCGCGACGAGCAGGCCGCGCGCGGTGATGTTCGAGTTGCGCACGACCCACCTCATGTCGACCAGCATCGCCGCCGTGTAGGCGATAGAAGACGCAACCGCCGCGCCCCGAAAGCCGAATCGCGGGATGAGCAGCAGGTCGAGGACGAGCGTCAGCACGAGACCGATGAACGACGCGACCAGGTCCACCGGCAAGCGTCCGCGGCCGAGCAGGTACATGGAGAGGATGCGGCCCACCGAGAACGTGACGATGCCCGGCAGCAGCAGCCAGACCGCCCACTTGCTCTCGGCGAAGTCCTCGCCGAAGAACCACACGATGACGAATGGCGCGAGCACAGCGATCGCCGCAGCCGCCACCAGCGCGAGCAGCGCGACCACGCGCGACACCGCCTCGGACACATGGTCGGCCTCTTCGCGCGCCGAGCTCGCGACACGCGGCGCAAGCACAGTGCCCGCGGCACTCGCCAGGTACCAGACGATCTCGGCCAGGCCGGTGCCCACCGCGTAGAGGCCGACCTGCCGCGCCCCCGCGAAGAAGTTGACGATGAAGACGTCAAAGCGATAGTTGACGAACGACGTGAGCGTGCCCAGGTACCCGACGAGGCCGAAACGAAGCAGCGTCCGCAGCGTCGAGGTCCGGAGTCGGAGCGAGAGCCTGGTCAGCGCGGCCACGCACGTGACGGAGACCAGCGAGGTCACGACGGCGCTCGCGGTCCATGCGGCGACGGCGCCGAGCGTCTGCCCACGCAGCACGACCACGCCCACGAAAAGGCCAAACGATGGCGCGGCGTACTGGGTCAGCAGCACGACGTTGAACTGGACGAAGCGTTCGGCGCCCTGCAGGATGCCCTGGAAGAAGATCGTGAGGAGGTAGAACGGCAGGGCGGCGCAGGCCACGAGCACGTACTCCGAGCCGATGCCGAGGAAGCGGCGCGAATGCGTGACCTCGACGTAACCGAGGATGACGGCGAAGCACAGCGTGCCGAGCACGAGCGCGAGCGCGACGGCGTGGCCCGCGAGCTCGTCGAGAGCGATCAGCTTCTTGCTCGTGTAGTAGACGTTCGCGTTCTGGATGCCGAGCTGCGCGAGCAAAGCGATGATCGCGGGCGTCACGACCGCGACCGCGTAGACGCCACGGCCCTCGGGACCGAGGCTCCTCGCCAGGATCACGTTCGTGCCCAGCGAGAACACGAACGCCGCGATCCGCGTCGCGAGCGTGAGTGAGGCGGCGCTGACGAGCCGGCCGCCTGGTCGGTCTACCGTGACGCGGGGACCAGGCTCGGGAATCCGGCGTCGAGCATCTCGCGGGCAGGGTCGGGCCGGCGCGCGTAGTAGCGGTTGGCGTAGGGGATGTGGCGTGCGACCAGGCGCGCCCGGGCGGCAGGATCGCGGAGCGCCGCCAGCGCTTCGCAGAGCTCCTGCGTCGTGGTCGCCGGCCACGCGCCGGCCTCCTCGACAAAGGGGAAGAGGTCGGGGCCGCCGGACAGGTTGATGTGGATCACCGGCCGCTCGAGGACCATCGCGTCGAGGGCCGTGGTCGAGTTGTGGGCGATGACGACGTCGGAGGCGACGATGAGCTCGAACGGGTCCGCGCGCCGCATGAGCGGGGCGGAGATGCCCGCGGCCGCCACCGCGGCGAGGTAGCGGTCCGAGCTGTACTCGCCGGGATGCGGGCGCAGCAGCGGGTGCCATTCCGGCAACTTCCGGCAGCAGTCGAGGACCGCCTGCAGGTGGTCGGCGTCGATCGGGTAGACGTGGAACGGAGCGCCGAAGTAGAGGACGACGAGGCCCTCAAGGGGGAGCTCCAGCTTCCTGCGCACGGACACCTGGTCGGCGCGGCGGCCGCGGATGGCCTCGACCTGCGGCGAGCCCGTGATGCGTACGGCCGCGGCCGGGAAGTGGTCGTAGTCGAGCAGCGTCTCCCGCGACATCTCGCCGTGGACCAGGACGAGGTCAGGCAGCGGGCTGTAGGGCGAGCGCTGGCTGCGGTCGGGCGCGACCTCGCCGTCGAGGTGCAGGTAGCCGTCGTGGCTGCGCTGGATGATGCCGTGCTGGACCTCGATCGACGTGACGCCGGCGCGCCGCGCGGCCACGACGAGGGAGCGCCCCCACATGTCGTAGGCGTCCGTGATGTAGACGCACCTCGGTCGCAGCGCGGCGATCGCGGCCGACGCGGTCTCGATGGCAAGGATCGCGTCCGCGAGTCGCGTGTCGAACATGACGGGCAGCCGGTCAGAGAGCAAGAGCGAGGTCGGCAGGCCCATCACCTCACCCGGGAACGGCCCCCCGAAGGCCCTGGCGATGCGCCGGCCGCGCGACATCGCGCGCACGGCGACCCTGGGCGTCACGAGCGACTCCCAGGCCACGATCCGCCTGTCGAGGCGGCGCAGGCTGTCGAGGCCCAGGTTCCGCCTGTGGTCGAGGTGCAGGCCGGCCACGGACAGGCCTGAGCGCTCCGCCTCTTCGATCAGGGGGCCCAGCACGCGGTCTCGCCCGCGGACCACGTCCCAGGTCGCGGAGGTGGCGTTGAACACGAGGTCGACGGGGTGGCGGCCCTCGAGGCTGTTGTGGCCCATCCGCCGGGCCAGGAAACCGCGCAGGATCAGCTTCCCCATCCGAACGCGGAACAGGAGCTCGGCGCCCCAGCGCAGGCGCAGCCAGCCCCCCACCTTCGCCCAGGGAGGGACCGCCCAGCGGTAGCGCACGCCGTGCCTGGCGGCGATCGCGCGCGCGACCAGGTCGTCGCCGGCGTGCCTGGAGACGAGGACGAGATCCCCTGGGCTGGCGCTCACGCCGGCCAGCACGCGATGCAGCGTGCGGTAGCGCTCGCCCCAACCCGTCATGCCGTGGCCGAAGACAAGCCAGTGGTGCACGAACCACCACAGCGAAACCTCTTCGTACCCGAGCGACTCCTTCACGGTGCGGCCTCCAACCTTCTCGTCCCCGAGCCGCCGGATGGCGAGCCAGGCGTCCAGCGCCGGCGGGTCGGCGGGCAGCTGGAGGACGCGCGCGCGGATCGAGTCCGGCGACTTGCCCGCCGCCAGCCAGACCACGCGGTCCTGCGGGTCGTCCCATCCGCGGAGCTCGCTCTCGTGGCGCGCGAGCAGCAGCGTCATCTGTAGAGGGCGGCCTGCGCCACCCATGTCAGCGCGCCGAGGACGACGGCGGAGGCCGCTACCTGGGGCAGAAAGGTGCGAAGGCCGAGCATGCGGTGCGCAAAGAACATGGCCAGGCCCATGAGAAACGTGTACGCGAGCAGCAGAGACGTGGCCGCGCCCACGGAGCCGAGGACCGGGATGAAGAGCAGGTTCAGGCACAGGGAGACCGCGGCGCTCGACATCGTCAGCACGAAGAGGCGGCTCGTCGTCTTCAAGGCGAAGAAGGCGTTGGCGAAGGGCACGTAGAGCGTCGAGGCCACGAACCCGCCCGCGAGCAGGGACATCTGGAGGCTGATGTGGGTGATCTTGCCATGGGAGACGACCTGCGCCGCCAGCGGCCCGACCAGGATCGCGCCCGCGGCCAGGCCGGCCGAGGTCAGCAGGTACAGCGGGAATATCCGCGCGTGAAACGCCTGCGCCCCGGAGCGCCCGTCGTCGCGGAAGCGGGCGAGAAATCGCGGCGCGATCGCGTCGTTGGTCGAGAACATCACCAACGAGATCAGTGACGTGAGCTGCACCGCAAGGAAGTAGGCGCCGACCTCAGCGGTGGTCCGGTAGTGGTCGAGGATCCAGCGGTCGGAGGCTCGGAGCAGCCAGTTGGAGAGGAAGTGGGGGATGAGCGGCAGGCTGAAGGCGAGCGCGGCCTGGACGGCGAGGAGGTTCCACGCGATGCCGACCTCGCGGAGGACGAGGACAAGCATCGTTACCGACACGATCGCCTGCCCGGCGCCGAGCCCGATCATCACGCCCTTCAGGCCGAGCGGCGTCAGGAAGAGCAGGGCCGTCATGCCCGCGGTGGTCGCGACCACCGAGGCGATGCCGGCGATGGCGACGGTTGTCGGCCGCTCGGCCGCGCGCCAGTAGCCGGCGGGGCCTTCGTACAGCGCCGCCGCGGCAGCCGCCCAGAGGACGAGCTCGAAGTAGACGTAGGGGATGCCCGCGATCGAGCTCACCGAAAGCCGCAGCACGAGGTCGATCGCGCCCGTGACCAGGATCACCGTCGTCGCCTGCGCGACCACGAGCGCCGACATCGTGCGCCGGCGCTCACCAGCGTCCCGGCTGTCGAAGTAGAAGCGGGAGACGGCGCCGTACAGACCGAGCGACAGGAACGCCGGGCCGAGCGTGTAGACCGTGAGCAGCAGCGCGTAGACGCCGTACTCGGACACGCTCAGGCGCGCGAGGAGGATCGGCGCGACGAGCACCGTCGCCCCGCGCTGCAGCCCGTTCGAGACGACGTAGATCGCCGCGTTGCGTAGCCGGAACCCATGGCCGACGCGAAACAGTGAAGGACGCAGCTCTTCCCCATCCATGGGAAAGTCCCGGCCGGAAGCCGGAGAGGCGGCTGTCGGTGCCTCGCTCAACCCGCGAATTCTTTGATCGTGTCGATGACGCGCTGCTGGTCCTCTTCGGTCAGACCCACAGAAGAAGGAAGGCTCAGCGCCTCGGCGACGATCCGCTCCGAGACCGCGCCGCCCACGGCCTGGCGGCCCTCGTGCGCCTTGCTCCGGTGCATGGGCTCGAAGATCGGCCGGCTCATGATGCCCTCGGAGGCGAGGCCGCGCATGAGCTCGCGGCTGTCGCGGCCGTACGCCGCCTTGTCGACGCGGACCGTGTAGAGCCACCACGCGCACCTTGCCCACGGGGCTTGCGGCATCGGCGAGATGCCCGCGACTTCGGCGAGGCCGCCCGCGTAGCGCTCGGCGACGCGCCGCTTCCACTCCAGCCGCTCCTCGATCTTCTCGAGCTGCCCGAGGCCGAGCGCGGCGTTGAGGCTCGGCATCCGGTAGTTGAAGCCGATCGCCCGGTGCACGTACTCGAGCGGATCGTCCTTGGCCTGCGTGGTCAGGTAGAGCGCGCGCTCCGCGAGCGGCGCGTCGTCGGTGACGATGGCGCCGCCGCCTCCCGTGGTGACGAGCTTGTTGCCGTTGAAGCTCAGGCACGACAATCCGCCGGCACCGATCTTGCGGCCGCGGTACAGCGCGCCCAGGCTCTCGGTCGAGTCCTCGATGACGGCGAGGTCGTGCTCCGCCGCCAGCTCGCGAATCGGGTCGAGGTCGCAGGGGTGGCCGAGCAGGTGGACCGGGAGGATGGCCCGCACGCGACGCCCGCTGGTGCGGTTGCGAAGCTCGCCGTTCCTGGCCGTGCATTCCCCCCTCAGGAATTTCGCCAGGAGGTCCGTGTCGAGCTGCCAGTAGGCGTCCTCGGCGTCGACGAACACCGGCCAGGCGCCCACATAGCGGATCGCGTTCACCGGCGCGATAAACGTCATGTCGGAGACGAGCACCTCGTCGTCCGCCTCGACACCGGCGAGCAGCAGCGCCACGTGCAGCGCGGCGGTGCCGCTGTTGGTGGCCACGGCGTGGCCGGCGCCGACGAAATCCGCGAGCCGTCGCTCGAAGCGCGAGGTGAACGAGCCCGCGGTCGAGACCCACGTCGTGTTGACCGCCTCGGTGACGTACTCGAGCTCATTGCCGAGCATGAAGGGTGCCGAGAGCGGGATCTGGGTCGAGGTCACCTCGTCCTCCCCGCGAAGATGAACCCGCCAGGGTGCAGGAGACCGATCTCCAGGGCGCGGAGCTCGAACGCCTGGAGCGCGACCGCCAGCCGCTCCGCCCGCGCCTCGTCGCGCAGCCGGAGGCCGCCGCCCATGCGGTCGAAGAGGAGCGTCTCGTGCGCGTACCCGGTCTCGTCGAACCGCTGCCTGAGCGCGGCGAGCATCTCCGTGCCGTACGCCGAGTTGTCGCGCGGCGACTGCACCTCCTCGCCCGCGACCCTCGCCTCGCGGATCTCCGAGATGGTCGTCGCGGCCAGGCGCGCCACCTCGTCGGCGCGCCGGGGCAGGTCGATCTCCTCGTACCACGCGTCCGCCGCCGACAGCATGGTCCGCAGCCAGGCCATGAGCGTCGCGTCCACCTCGGTCCACCAGTCCCGCGCCGGCTCGCGGGCGATGAGCACGCCGCCCGGGCGCAGGAGGGTCAGCGCGTGGTCGAGTGCCGCGGCCGGGTCGGGGAAGTGGTGCAGGGCGCCGAAGAACGTGATCCCGTCGAAGGTCGTGCCGCCGCCGTCCCAGGAGAGGAAGTCCTCGCGCACGTACTCGAGGCTGCCCCAGTCTTCAGTGAACGGGTTCTCGCGCGCCAGCGTGCGGCCGAGCTCCAGCGCCTCCGCCGACACGTCGAGAGCGGTGACGTGGTACCCATGGCGCGCCAGCTCGAGCGACATGAAGCCCGGTCCGCAGCCGACGTCCAGGATGCGTGCGGGGCGCGGGCCGAGGTGCTCGACGCAGAACTGGACGTGGCGCAGGTTGAGCAGACGCGTGAGGTACGGCCGCCGCCACACGTTGTTCTGAAACCAGTCGCAGTCGGTGACGCGCCGGAGGTCGGGGACGTGGCCGTGCGCGACCCGCTCGCGGATGCGGTCGTCGAACGCCTTGCCTTCGCGCTCGAGCTCCTCGGACAGGCTCTTCGCGCTCAGTTCCGGTACCTCGCCTCTGAGTAGTCGGTGATGATCCCCGCCTCAACGAGCGCGGCGACCTCGCGTATCCCGCTCTCCACTGTTTGCTCCGCCTTGAAGCCGAGCCTGTTCTCGATCTTGGCGAACGAAACGCGGTAGTCGCGCGGGTCCTCCTCGCGGTGCACGTACTCGATCGCGGCGTCCGGCACCAGCGGGACGATCATCTGCACCAGCTGCTGCTTCTGGTAGTTCATCGCCGTCGAGCCGACGTTGTAGACCTCGCGGTCGACCAGCTTCGCGGGCGCGTCGAGCACGCGCATGATGGCGGCCGCGGCGTCCTTGATGTGCACGTACGGGCGCCAGAACTGCTCGCCGAACACGACCAGCGCGCGCTTCGTGAGCAGCTCCATCGTGAACTCGTTGACCGTGAGGTCGAAGCGCATGCGCGGCGACACGCCGAACAGCGTGGCAAAGCGCAGGCTCGTGGCCAGGATGCCGTCGCCCGCGTGCTGCTCGAGGATGGCCCGCTCGACCCCGACCTTGGTCTCCGCGTACAGCGAAACGGGTCGGAGCTCCGCGGTCTCGTCGACGTACCCGTCGGGGTCGGCCATGCGGCCGTAGTTGCTGCACGTGGAGGCAAACACGAACCGCCGCGCGCCGGCCTTCGACGCCTCCTCGAGGAGGCTCAGGCTGGCTTCGAGGTTGACGCGGCGCGCCTCATCGGGAACACGCGAGCACGCGGGGTCGCCGACGATCGCAGCCAGGTGCACCACCGCGTCCACGCCCTCGACCGCGGCCCGCACCGTGACCGGGTCCCTGAGGTCCCCGCGCAGAAACTCGAAGCGCGGATGCGCCCACAACGGGAGCAGCGAGTCACCCGTGTACATGAGGCTGTCGACGACGCGGAGGTCGTGGTTCTCGGCGATAAGACGGGGCAGGAGCACCGAGCCCAGGTAGCCGGCCCCTCCGGTGACGAGGACTCTCAACCCTGCTCGGAGCGCACGGCGGTGAAGTCCTCGTTGGCCTGGCGGTAGTCCTCGGGGCGGCCGACGTCGAGCCAGTACTCGTGTATGGGAAAGCCGATCACCTTCTTGCCGTCCGCGATGAGGCGCTCGATCAGGTCGTTGGCGTCGAGCCGCTCCTCGCCGGTGATCAGGGTGAAGACCACGGGCTCGATGAGGTACACGCCGGCGTTGATGAAGAAGCGGTAGGTCGGCTTCTCGTCGAGCCGGGTGACCCTCGATTCCTCGAGGTCGACGACGCCGTAGGGGACCTGGAGCTCGAACTGGCGCACGCCGACCGTCATCACGGCCTGGTTGTCGACGTGGTAATCGAACATCGAGCGGAAGTTCACCTCGGTGAGGACGTCGCCGTTGATGACGAGGACTGGGCCCTCGGGCTGCTTGAGAAGGCCCAGGGCGCCGGCGGTGCCCAGCGGCTCTTCCTCGTTCACGTAGTCGATCTCGAGCCCGAACCTGCGCCCGTCGCCGAAGTGCGCCTTGATCGCCTCGGGCTTGTAGTGCGTCGTGATGCTCACGTGCGAGATGCCGACCTTCTGCAGCTGCTCGACGACGTGCTCCATCACCGGCCGGTCCCCGACGGGAAGCATTGGCTTGGGCAGGGTTTCGGTCAGCGGCCGCAGGCGCGTGCCGAGGCCTCCCGCCATGACCACGGCGGTCAGCGGCAGCTCGTCCCCGAGCGCCAGCTCGCGCAGCAGCGCCAGCTCGATGACCCGGCCCGCGTCGTCCACCAGGGGGATGTGGCGAAGGCTGTGGTCCTTCATCAGCTTGCGCAGGGCGCCTGCGCCGGCGCCGGCGTGCGCCGTTACCGGACGCCGGCCGCCGCGGCCGCCGAGCAGCTTGGCCACGGTTTCGCTGTCCATGTCGACGCCGGCGAGCATGGCCCGGCGGAGGTCACCGTCCGTGATCGTGCCCAGGAGCTTCCTGTGGGCATCGACGACCAGCGCGATGCCCTCCGCACCGGCGTCGATGCACTGCAGCGCGTCGCGCAGCGTCTGCGCGGGTCCGATGAGCACGCGGTCAACTTTCTTCAAGCCTTCAACCTCGCCGCGATCGGTTTCGCCGGCACGCCCGCGACGGTCGCTCCGTCCGGCACGTCGTCGATGACCGCCGCGCCCAGCCCGACGACCGCGCCGCGGCCGATGTGCACGCCCTGCTTGACCGTGGCGCCGGCCCCGACGTGGGCGCCCTCCTCCACGCTGACGCCTCCGGCGAGCACCGCCCCGCTTGCCACGTGGACGTGGTCGCCGAGCGTGCAATCGTGCTCGACGATCGCGCCGGTGTTGATGATCACGTTGCGGCCGAGGCGAGTCCCGGCGCCGACGATCGCGCCGGGAAAGACACAGCTGCCCTCGCCGATATCGGCGCTCGGCGAGACGATCGCCGTCGGATGGACGACCGACAGAAACTCGAATCCCAGCGCGCGCGCCGACTCGAACACCGTGCTCCGGCGTGAGTTGTCCCCCACTCCGCCGACGCCGAGGAATGCGTGGTGGACACCTGTGCGGGCGAGCTCGGCCAGCATCTCGTCACCGCCCAGGACACGCACGCCGAGCACGCTGCGGCCCTTCATCGCCGGGTCCGCGTCGACTAGCCCCACGATCTCGACGTCGTCGCGGCCGCGCAGCGCCTCGAGCAGCATCCTGGCGTGGCCGCCCGCGCCGATCCCTATGGCGCGCATCGTCCGGCTAGCTTACGTGTTGGGTTCGCGCTCACTTGCCCAGCAGCCGCGGCCCGATCTCGAGCGAGGCGAGGATCTCCACGATCCGTTCCCCGGCGTGGCCGTCGCCGTAAGGGTTCTTGGTGTTGCGCGCACGCGCGATAAATGCCTCATCGGCCAGCGCGCACGCGACGCCGGCGTGGATGGCCTCCTGGTCGTAGCCGACGTCGAGCACGTTGTCCGCGCGTAGGCGGCCCTGCTGCCGGGTGCCGATGTTGACCACCGGCACGCCGAAGAAGGGCGCCTCGATGATGCCGCTCGACGAGTTGCCCACGACCGCGGCCGCGTGCTTGAGGGCGCTCGCGTAGCGCCGTTGGCCGAGGTTTTGCGTCACGTGGAGCCAGTCTCCGCGGTCCCACCCTTCGAGCACGTCGATCATGGCCCTGCCTCCGGCGTCGGAGTTTGGATAGGTCGCGATCACCTGCACGTTTGACTGCTGCAGCGCCGACAGGCTGGCCGTCATCTGCTCCGCCGCCTGGTCCATCTCGAGCGTGACCGGGTGCTGCGTGAAGATCACGAAGGGACGGTCCGCTTCGAAGCCGTTGAAGCCACTCTCGTCCACAAGCTGCTGCACGGGCATCGGATCGAAACGGCGGAGGTAATCGAGTCCAGGGGCTCCCACCACGTGCACGTTCTCGGAGCGCTCGCCCATCGCGTGCAGGCGCTCCGCGGCCTCCTCGGTGGCGGCGAGGTGCACGTGGCTCAGCTTTGTGATCGCGTTGCGGACGAGGTCGTCGACCGTCCCGGACCGCTCGCCCCCGTGCACATGCGCGACCGCGATGTTCAGGTGAATGGCCGCGATGGCGCCGGCGAGCATCTCGCCGCGGTCGCCCAGCACCGCCACGATGTCGGGCTGGATCTCGGCGAGGGCGTCCGTGATGCCGAGGACCGCGTTGCCGACGGACTTCGCCTGGTCGGCACCCGTGTCACCCCCCGCGAGGTTGTCCACCTTCGCCGCGATGGGCATCTCGTCCACCATGATCTCGAGGATCGACCACCCGTACTTCTGCAGGTCGTGGGTGCCGGTGACGATCAGCGACAGCTCCAGCGCCGGGTGCTCGCGGATCCTCTTCAGCGGTTCCGAGAACAGGCCGTAGTCGGCGCGCGTCCCCGTGACGTAGGCGATGCGGCGCGTCACACCATGTCCTCGGTGATCACCGTCCCGGCAGGGATCGCCCTCCGCGCCGCCCGTCCCACCACCCAGTCGAGCTTTGCCGGTGGCAGGCCCGTGCCCGGTCGCTTGATGGCGAGCATGTCGCGCTCGATGGCCGCGCCCGCCTGGATGTCCGTCGCCGCGACCACGCTCTTGCGCGCGACCACCGCGGTCTCCGCCTCCTCCGGCAGCGGCCGCTTGACCCCGTCGCCGAGCGCCGACTCGACGCCGCGAATGCCCTGGATCAGCGCGCGCAGCTCGTCGGGCTCGAGCGAGGCGGCGTGGTCGGGCCCGGGAAGCGCGCGATCGACGGTGAAGTGCTTCTCGATCACCGCCGCGCCGAGGGCGACCGCCGCGAGCGCCGCCGTCAAGCCCTCGGTGTGGTCGGAGTAGCCGACCGGCACGCCGAACCGCGCGCGCATCGTCTCCATTGCGCGCAGGTTGGTGCCGGCGAGCGGCGCGGGGTAGAGCGACACGCAGTGCAGCAGGACAAACGGCACGTCGGCGGTCTCCCTGATCGCGGCGACCGCCACCTCGACCTCTTCCAGCGTGCTCATGCCGGTCGACACGATCAGCGGCCGCTTCTTGGCGGCAACGTGACGCAGGTAGGAAACATTGGTGATCTCGCCCGACGGGACCTTGAAGGCGTCCACGCCGAGCTCGTCGAGCATGTCAGCTGAGCCCTCGTCGAAAGCCGACGAGAGGAACATCACGCCTGCGCTCTTGCAGTCGGCGATGAGCTGCACGTGATCGTCGCGGTCCAGCTCGAGGCGGCGCAGCATGGCCTGGGCCGACTCGTCGCGCTCGGTCCGCGCCACCTGGTAGGACGCCTTCGGCGCCGCCGCGGTGGCGAGCCGCTCGGCGGCAAACGTCTGGAACTTGACGGCGTCGGCGCCCGCCTCAGCAGCCACCCTCACCAGCTCGCCCGCCAGCCGCGGGTCGCCGTTGTGGTTGACCCCCGCCTCCGCGATGACAAAGCATGGGTGGCCGTCGCCGATGGCCCTGCCGGCGATCTCAATCGCGGGCAAGGCGGTCCCTGAGGATGAGCTCGCAGAGGTGGAGGTCCCACTCGTCGTCGACGTCGACAGACCGCTCGGGCGGCATCACGTAGGCGTACGTCCTCTCGGCGTAGAGCGTGCGGTGTGAGGCGAGCCACGGACGCGGCGTCAAGTAGATGGCGCCGTTCAGGGCGAAGGCCGGCTCCAGGTCCTGCCGGCGGCCGGCGGCGGGATGCGCGCCGAAATCCTCGAGCAGGCCGGCCTGAGTCACGCGCTTCATCAGGTGCGGATGCTGCGCGGCGGGGCTGACGCTCACGACCGACGCCCCGTCGTGCTCCTCGGCGAGCGCCATGGCGGCGTCGATGTCGGCCGCGGTGCGCAGCGGAGAGGTCGGCTGGAGCAGGAGCACGCGCTCGGGCGAGTACCCGTCGGTCGCGAGTCGCTCGAGCGCGTGCATCAGCACCGGCACCGTCGGCGTGTCGTCCCGCGCCAGCTCCGCGGGCCTGGTGAACGGCATGGCGGCACCGAGACGCGTGGCGGCTCGGGCGATCTCCTCGTCCTCGGTCGAGATCACCACCCGAAGCGGCGCCCGGCACTGCAGGGCGGCCTCGACCGTCCAGGCGAGGAGCGGCTTGCCGGCCAGGGGAGCGAGGTTCTTGCGCGGGATGGACTTCGATCCGCCCCGGGCCACGACGAGGGCAAGGGTTGGGGCGCTCTCTACGTTCAACTGGGTCGCCTAAATCCTAACCCGGGGCCCCCGAGGCGAACTTTCGGCGGCTGCTTGAGGGGCGTTAGTCCGGACTATCGGCGGTTGTCCGATACCATCGGGCGCGTGACGACTGTGGCCGTCGTCGGCCTGGGCAAGATCGGGCTGCCCCTGGCGGCGCAATTTGCCGGCAAGGGCCTGACCGTGATCGGATGCGACGTCCTGGAGTCGGTCGTCGAGACCGTCAATCGCGGGCACTCGCACATCCGCGAGGAGCCAGGGCTCGAGGCATCCGTGGCCGCCGCCGTGAAAGCCGGCCGCCTGCGCGCAACGACTGACACTTCCGCGGCCGCGAAGGAGGCCGACGTCGTCATCGTCATCGTGCCGCTGATGGTCGGCGTGGGAGAGCAGGCCGCCGCCACCGACTTCCGCATCATCGACGCCGCCACAGAAGCCGTGGGTCGCGGCCTGCACAGAGGCGAGCTCGTCGTGTACGAGACGACGCTCCCCGTGGGCACGACGCGCCATCGCCTTGCGCCCATGCTCGAGCAGGCGTCGGGTTTGCGCGCCGGCACGGACTTCCACCTCGCGTTCAGCCCGGAGCGCCTGTACGCCGGCCGCATCTTCGACGACCTGCGCAGGTACCCCAAGATCGTGGGCGGCATCGACGCCGGCAGCACCGAGAAGGCGGTGGACTTCTATCGTTCGGTGCTCGACGCCGACGTATGGCCAGTCGAGAACACGGAGACCGCCGAGTTCGCGAAGCTCGCCGAAACGACGTATCGGGACGTGAACATCGCGCTCGCCAACCAGCTGGCGCTTTACGGCGCGAGCCGCGAGGTGAACGTCGGCGAGGCGTTCAAGGCCGCGAACTCGCAGCCCTACTCGCACATCCACCGGCCGAGCATCGGCGTCGGCGGCCACTGCATCCCGGTCTACCCACACTTCCTGCTGGGCGACGCGAGCGACGGCGAGCTGAGCCTGGTCCGCGACGGGCGCGCCACCAACGACCGCATGGCGGAGGTCGGCGTCGGGCAGCTGCGGCAAGCCCTCGGCGATCTGCGGTCGCGCCGGGTGCTGGTGCTCGGCGCCTCGTATCGCGAAGACGTCAAAGAGCTGGCGTTCTCGACGGCCTTCCCGATCGTCGACCTCCTGCGTCGCGCCGGCGCCGTAGTGATGCTCCACGACCCGCTGTTCACCGCCGACGAGCTGCGCTTGTTCGACGCCACGGTCGTCGACCTCGACTCGCAGGACGCGCTGGCCGCGGACGGCGTGGTCGTCCAGGCATGGCACCGCGACTTCCGCGACCTCGACTGGCGCCGATTCGAGAAGCTGCGGGCCGTCCTCGACGGGCGCGGCGCGGTCGACCCGGCCGCGGTGCGCTCGGCAGGCGCCGCCTACATCGCCATCGGCATGGCTTCATCGGAGCGGGCCGAGTCCCCGAAGTAGGCCCCCTCGAGGATCGCGAGGTGGCGCTCGAAGCCGCGCGCCATGCCCGTAGAACGCGCGAGTCGAGCTAGCTCAGCGCGGACTCCAGGTCGTTTAGCAGATCGCTAACATCTTCGACGCCGACGGAGAGCCTGATCAGCCCGTCGCCGACGCCGGAGCGCTGTCGCTCGGCGGCCGGGATCGAGGCGTGGGTCATGCGCGCGGGGTGCTCGGCCAGCGATTCCACGGCGCCGAGCGACTCGGCGAGTGCGAAGATCTTCAGGCGCTCCAGCACCCGGAACGCGGTCGCCTCGTCCGCGACCTCGAAGCTCACCATGCCGCCGAACATGCGCATCTGACGGGCCGCGACCGAGCGGTGAGGGTGGGCCTCGAGGCCCGGGTAGTAGACGCGCTTGACGGCTTTGTGGCCGGCGAGCGCGGTGGCGATCTCCATCGCGTTCGCGCTCTGTCGCTCGACGCGGAGGGCAAGCGTCTTCACGCCGCGCAGGAGGAGCCAGCAGTCGAAAGGCGAAGGCACCGCGCCGACCGCGTTCTGGTGGAAGCGAAGCTGCTTTTCCAGCTCGTCGTCATTGAGCATGACCGCGCCGCCGACCACGTCGCTGTGCCCGCCCAGGTACTTGGTCGCGCTGTGGACGACGACGTCGGCGCCGAGGTGGAGAGGCTGCTGGAGGTAGGGCGTGGCGAAGGTGTTGTCCACGCACACGATGGCGCCGCGGCTGTGCGCGATCTCACTGACCGCGTCGATGTCGACGATGCGCAGTAGCGGGTTGGTAGGGGATTCGAGCCACACCATGCGCGTCTGGTCGCTCATCGCGGCCTCGACCTTGTCGACATCGCCGGCGTCGACCGGTGTGAAAGTCAGACCGAAGCGCTTGAGGACCTTGTCGAACAGGCGGAAGGTGCCGCCGTAGACGTCTTCCATGTAGACGACGTGGTCGCCGGGGTTGAGCAGGAGCATGAGGGTCGTCTCGGCCCCGAGGCCGGAGGCGAAGGCGAGGCCGTGCTTTGCGTCCTCCAGCGCGGCGAGGCACTCCTCGAGCGCGCTCCGCGTGGGGTTGCCCGAGCGCCCGTACTCGAATCCCTTGTGCTTGCCGACGCCCTGCTGGGCGAAGGTGGTCGCCATGTGGATCGGCTGGACGACGGCCCCGGTCGCGGGGTCAGGCCCCTGCCCGACGTGCAGCGCCCTGGTCGAGAAACCCCAGTCTTTGTCGGAGGAACTCCTCCCCATTTATGGGGAGGCGGCGCGAAGCGCCGGAGGGGCGGGCACCCTTACGTGCGACCTCGGTGAGCAACGAACTCCAGCAGGTCCGCCCGCGTGATCACTGCGATCGGTTTCGACTCCTCGAGCACGAGCACCGCCTGCTCGCCGCGCAGCAGCGGCTCGAACGCGTCGTCGAGCGAAGAGTCGACCGCGACCTGGCTGAGCGGAGCGTCCATCGCCGCGGAGACGGCCGTGGTCACGACCGCCGGGTCGCGGTACACGCGGTCGAGCAGCGTCCGCTCCTGCAGGGTGCCGATGACGCCCCGGCCGTTCGCCTCCTCGACCACGGGCAGCTGCGAGATGCCGTAGCGCTGCATCAGGTCGATCGCCTCACCGACCGACTTGCCCGCCTCCACGGTGACGAGCTTCGGCAGACCTTTGGGATGCGAGTCAAGGACCTCGCGGATGCGCACCGCGCCGAGCCTGGCGAGGTAGCCGTTCTGGCGCATCCACTCGTCGCTGAAGAACTTGCTGAGGTAGTTGCGTCCGGTGTCCGGGAAGAGGACGACGATCACGTCCTCGGCGGTGCGCTCGCGCGCGACATCCATCGCGGCGTGCAGGGCGAGGCCGGAGGAGCCACCGACCAGGATGCCCTCCTCGCGCGCGAGCCGGCGGGCGGCGACGAAGGACTGCTTGTCGGTGACCTGGACGATCCGGTCGACCACCTTGAGGTCCATCGTCCCCGGGATGAAGTCCTCGCCCACGCCCTCGACCTTGTAGGGCGCGATCGGCCCCGAGTACAGCGAGCCCTCCGGGTCAGCGCCGACGATCTGCACAGAGGGCTTGCGCTCCTTCAGATACTTCGCCACCCCGGTGATCGTGCCGCCGGTGCCCATGCCCGCGACGAACACGTCGACCTTGCCCTCGGTCTGGTCCCAGACCTCCGGACCGGTCGTCCGGTAGTGGGCCTCGGGGTTGCGCGGGTTGAAGTACTGGTTGGGCTGGAAGGCGCCCGGGATCTCGCGGGCCAGGCGGTCGGCAACCGAGTAGTACGACTGCGGCGACTCGCGCTCGACGTTCGTCGGGCAGACAACGACGTCGGCGCCGTACGCCTTGAGGAGGCTGATCTTCTCCGCCGACATCTTGTCCGGCATGACGAAGACCATCTTGTAGCCCTTGATCGCGGCGACCATGGCCAGCCCGTGCCCGGTGTTGCCGGAGGTGGGCTCGATGATGGTCCCGCCCGGCCGCAGCTGGCCGGTGCGCTCGGCCTCCTCGATCATGGTCAGGCCGATCCGGTCCTTGACGCTGCCGCCCGGGTTCAGCTCCTCCAGCTTGGCCAGGATCGTTGGCTTGAGGCCGGCGGTGACCTTGTGGAGGCGCACCAAAGGCGTATTGCCGACGAGATCGAGAATGCTCTCGCTGAACCGCACCCTGGGCCGATTCTATGCCGCGAGTGCCGGCATTCGGAGGTAATTCCTGCCCGGATTACGTCCGAGTGCCGGCAGTCGGCGTTTGGTCGGCTCGGTGCTCGGCGCCGAACCAGCGGAAGAAGACGACCGCGGCGGCGATGCCCAGCGTCACCTTGCCGAAGATCATCAGGGTCGCACCCGCGATCGTCTGGTCGATCAGCGGCGTAAAGCCCTCGATCAGACGCGGCGCGTGCGTGTAGAACTCATAGAACGGCGCGCGAGAGAAGATCAGGATCAGCGCCACGCCGTCCTGCGGCAGCGTGGCCAGCAGCATGTAGACGAGCCTGGCCCCCGGCGACATCCCCCAGCTCGCGTGCGCCGACGTCGCCTCCAGGATCGGCCAGTAGAGAAGCAGTCCCGCGCCGATGAACATCAGGTGCTCGACGATGTGCAGCTCTTCGTTGAGCAGCGTCGCGTCGTACAGCGCTGGCAGGTGCCACACCACCATCACCGCGCCGGCGATGAGCTGCGCGGGCACGGGCTCGGTGATCGCGCGCAGGCCGGGGATGCGCACCAGCTGGCCGGCCATCTCGTATGACAGGCCCAGCAGCATCAGCGGCGGGGCGACGAAGCCGAGCAGGACGTGCTGCAGCATGTGGACGCTGTCGAGGTAGTAGTCGCCAATGGTGTCGATCGGCGTCTCCAGCGCGAGCCACACGGTGAACAGGCCGGCGAGGAAGAACACCGTGTGCCGGCGGCCGGCGTCAGTGACGCGACGCGCGAGCCAGGCGTGACCGAAGTACAGGACGGCCAGGCCGGCGTAGACGGTCGGGTCGAACGGCCAGGTGATCACGCCGCCGCGCGCTCCCGTGACGTCCACATGGCGACCGCGATCATCGCGATCGCGACCACCAGCACGTGCGCGGCGGTGCACCACAGGCAGATCGCGCCGATGCGCACGATCTCGATGAAGACGAGATAAAGAACAGTCAGCAGGCCGACCGCCGACCACGCGAGGTGCAGGGGGCCGAACGGCCAGGCCCATAAGAGCGCGCTGATCCCGAACCAAGCGATGCCCGCCACCGAGGTCGGGATCGAGGTGCCCGGCAGCACGGCGTAAAAGCTCGACAGCACCGCCTCGCAGTTGACGGCGCCGGATACAGGGCAGGCGGGCGTGACGCCCGCGTAATGGAGCAGCGTCAGGTAGATCGAGACCCCAACGCCCGCGACGCTCAACAGGATCGCCGCGGCCTGGGCGCGGCTCACTAGCCCAGCTTCTGCTCCAGGCCCTGGATCGTCGCGCTGGAGCACACCGCGGCCGGCTGGTCGGAGGTGATCTTGCAGATCGCCGCGGTCAGCAGGTTCGCCGAGCCGACGATCGCCCTCGCCTGGACCGACGTCGGGTCCTTCAGCTCGTCGGCGACCGCCTGCCAGCTCTGCCCCGCCAGCGCCTCGGGCGAGTACATCGCGCCCGTGAAGGCGTAGCGGTTGCCGATGTCGACGAAGGGGATGGTGCCCTGGGGGTTGTATTTCGTGAACAGCTGGTCCTCGGCCGCCGTCGGCTTGTCCAGCGCGTTGCGGTCGCGGTCTGTGGTCTCCAGGCCGCGGAAGTCGATGTACTGGCTCGTGTAAGTGGCGCCGTGGAACGTGAAGGTCGGCGTGTTGGGGAACTCGATGTCCGCGGCCGACGCCGACGCTTTGAGGCCGGAGAAAGTGCCGAAACGGGACAGGGCGATGATCAGCGGCCAGCGCTGCGCCCCGCAGAACGGGCAGAACTCGCCGCCGAGGTAGAACACCTCGGGCTTGCCGGAGGCGCCGCTCAGAGGCGTGCCGCTGATGGGCCTGAGCAGGTTGTTCGCCGTGCCCTGGCCGATGGTGTCGAACTCGGAGGCGGGGAGGCTCGTGATCTGGGAGATGACCTGCTGCGTCTGGTCCGCCACCGGCGTCTTCACCGGCAGTGGCGTCGTGTACCACCGATAGACGAGGAAGACCGCGACGACCAGCGCCAGTAGCGCGGCGACGGCCGCAGGCCCCACCCACACCGGAGTCGACGACACCGCCTTGCGCACCGGGCGCACCGGCTGACGCACGGCCTGTCGGGACTGCCGCGCCCGCTTGCTGCTCATGACTCGCGCGTGATGGGCTGGGCCAGGATCCACAGGCTCGTGAACGTGTACATCACCATCAGCAACAGCATGGGGTATTGGCTCAGCAGCGCTCGCTGGGCGCTCTTGAACACCGAGCCCGCCCGCAGGTGCGAGAGCAGGACCGCCACGATGTGGCCGAGCACGATCAGCACGATCTGCGCGTACCAGACCGTCGAGGCCTGCGCCAGGGCAAAGCTCGGCTTGAAGGACGCGACGGCAGGCCACAGGTGCCAGCCTTTCTGCAGCGGATCGTTAAGCAGCGGGACCGCGTACTGGGCGTAGACCACCATGTAGGTGTAGTTGTGCGCGGCGTTGTAGACGAGCGCGATCGGCACCAACGTCAGCGCGAACGCGGTCACGGTGACCTTCGCGTCGACCCTGGCCTGGCCCAGGTACATCACGCCCTCCATGAAGGCGACGAAGACGAGCAGGAACGTCACGGTCAGGAGGATCAGGCCGAACGTGCGGCCGACGAAGAATCCGAGAGGCCCGAACGGCTCCCACCACGGCTCGAGCACGACGATGAAGTCCTGCCAGGCCGGTGTGGCGGTGATGCCGTCGAAAGCGAGCGTGCTCAGCATCAGGATGACGAAGACGACGCGGTCCCAGCCGCTGGGCGCCGGTTGGAGCAGGCCGACACCCCAGGGCCGAAGGTAGACCTCGCGGATCGCGCCGCGGTCGTCCCGCTCGGCCTCGACAGGGCCGAAGCGGCCGACGATCCCGAACAGCACGGTGAACGCTTCGCAGTGCTCGAGCCACTCGTCGCGGCCGAACAGGAACATGCCGGCCAGAGTGATCACCGTGTAGGCGACCACGGCGACGGCCACGATCTGCGGCCGGCTCGCCATCCCGCTCGTCAGCTCCAGGCAGGCGAACGCGAAGTAGGTGACCACGGCCGGCCATACGCCGACCCGAGGCAGCTTCAGGGGCGCGCGGCGCGGCACGAATCGAGCGACCACGTCGTGGATCGCGGCCCATGGGTTGAGCAGGTACCACAGGTTGCCCACCAGCCCGGAGAGGATCACCGTGACCGCCCAGAAGTAGATCCAGACCACGTACTCGGCTGGGTTGTCGAAGGCGACGCTCGAGCCGAAGAACCCGGCGACGACGACGATCAAGAGCCCAGATACGCCAACTGCGCCGCCGATGACCCGCGGCCAGGGCGTGCGGGCGACGCGCGTGAGCCAGGGAACCGGCCGGCGCGGGTAGCTGATCCCCGCGCTCCCGCTCGTGTCGCCCGCGAACAGCACGACGAGCACGAAGGACAGGAAGACGACCCCGCACGCAGCGAACAGATAGAGGTAGAGGGGCACCTGGAGGTCGAAGCGCTGCCCGAAGCCGTGGAGCAGGATCTGTGACGACAGCATCAAGGGCTCACCTCGAGCGTGCCGAGCTCGTGACTCGTCGCTTCCCACTCGATCTCGCATGTGCACGTCTTGTCGGCTTTGAAGGTGTGGCTGACCGTTTCCCCGGGCCTGGTCTCGAACGCGATGTCGTACTCGTGAAGGTGCACCTCGCCTTCCTGGTCGCTCTTGACGTTGATCGTGATGGTGTCGTTGTGGCGCGCCTTCAGGTTGCTGGGCGTCATCGACTCGCCCCTGGTGACCGTCAGGTCGAAGGTGACGTTCTTGGGACCGCCGCCCCTGGTGTTGGCGTAGATGAGCACGCCACCGACGACGACGAAGACGACCACGAGGGCGACGACGATGAGAGCGCGAGATCTGCTCACGCGATTCCTCCTTCTTGCTTTTGCTGACGATGTCGGAGCAGGGAGCTAGAAGGAGTTGGGGGGACCTCGCCTGGTGATGCCCGTGGCGACGCGGGCGAGGGCGGGCGCCACCTCCGCGGCCGGGTACCAGGCCCGCAGCGCCAGCGCCGGCGCGCGAGCTGGCGTCGGTCGGGCCAGGCGCATCCGCAAGGCCGCCAGCGCTGGTGCGAAACGGGCGCCCAGCCAGCGCAGCGCGAGCGCCGCGACCACCGCGATGGGCAGCTGGCCGGCGGCGCCCCACAGGAGCAAGGCCGGCGCCGAGGCGAAGCGGCCGCCGCCCAGCATCGCCTCAGCCGTCTCCTGGACGGCGAAAAAGGCGACCTGCAGCGAGAACAGGACGGCGAGCGTCCGCAGCAGCGACGGCGGCGCGTCGACCTCGATCCGGCGGCGCCCAAGGACCCTGGCGGCGCCGATGACCAGCATCCCCACGACCACGCCCAGGGCGGCGAGGCCGAGCCCGGTCTTGGCGACGGCCGGGAAGTACGCGTGCGCACCCTCGCCCTGGATCTGGACCGAGGCGGTGCCGAATCGCAGTGCGTACGTCAGCAAATGGCCGGCCTGGGAGCCGATGACCGCGACCAGCGGGAGCACCCAGAACACGCGTTTAGCCATCACGCGACGATCATAGGCCGCACTTGACAGTGGTTCGGACATGGCAACACAATGCCGCTTGTCAGTAAGTCCTGAGTAAGACCTTGCGGCCGGCGCACTCTCGCCCCGCCACCCCAGCGGGAAGAAGGCCACAGGGAACCGAAAGAAGCGATCGGTCGCTTGGAGGCAAGCGTATGAGCTCTAAGTTGACGCGTCGAGAGTTCGTCAAGACCACTGGCGCGGCGGCGGGCGCCCTGGTCCTCGGCGGCGCCTTTGCCGAATTCCTCGCGGCGTGCGCGAGCGGCACCACCAGCGGCAAGAACCAGCTCGAGATCTTCAGCTGGTGGACCGCCGGCGGTGAGGCGGACGGCCTGGCCGAGATGTTCAAGATCTACAAGGACAAGTACTCGAGCGTCGAGATCATCAACGCCGCGGTCGCCGGCGGCGCGGGCAGCAACGCCAAGGCGGTGCTTGCGACGCGGATGCAGGGCGGCAAGCCGCCCGACAGCTTCCAGGTCCACGCCGGCCAGGAGCTCATCAGCACCTGGGTCAAGGCGGACAAGATGGAGCCGATCACCAGCGTCTGGAACTCGGAAGGCTGGGACGCGGTCATACCCAAGGACCTCAAGACCATCGTCAGCAAGGGCAGCGACGTCTGGTCGGTCCCGGTCAACGTTCACCGCGGCAACGCGCTGTGGATCGCCGGCAGCAGCGACTCGGTGGCGCCCAACAGCGTCGACACGCTGGACGACTTCCTCTCCTCGCTCGGCAAGGCCAAGGCCGGCGGAATCAAGGCTCCCCTCGCGCTGGGCTCCAAGGGCAACTGGCAGGTGACCATGCTCTTCGAGAACAACCTGGTCGCGGTGGGTGGCGCGGACTTCTACCGCGGCCTCTTCACCGGCTCGAGCTCGTGGAGCGACAACAACGTCAAGACGGCACTGAACTACATCAAGTCGATGCTGAACTACGTCAACTCCGACCACGCCACGATCGACTGGGACCAGGCCGCGGGCCGGCTCCAGGCGCACACCTCGCTGGCAACGATCATGGGCGACTGGGCCAAGGGCTACTTCACCGCCAACAAGTGGACGGCGGACAAGGACTTCACCGCTGTGCCCTCGCCCGGCACCGCCAAGACCTACATGATCGTGTGCGACACCTTCGGCCTCCCCAAGGGAGCACCGGACCGCGACAACGCGATCAACTGGATCAAGGTCTGCGGCTCGGAAGCCGGCCAGGCCGCATTCAACCCCAAGAAGGGATCGATCCCGGCGCGGACCGACGTGCCGGCGAACATCTTCGACGCCATCGCGCAGCGCTTCATCGCCGAGTTCAAGACCGACTCGCTAACCCCGAGCATCGCGCACGGTTCGGCGGCGCCGGAGGCGTTCGCGAGCGGCCTCAACGACGAGATGGGGCAGTTCGTGCAGAAGAAGGACGTCAACGGCAGCGCGGCCAACATTGCGAAGCTCGCCGATCAGTTCCTGAAGTAACGATCAGTTGGCGGTAGCCTCGACGGGCGCCGCAGCGAGGGAGCGACCCACCCGGGGCCGCTCCCTCGGCTCTTTTTCCTGGGACCGCGCGACCCCGTTCCTGCTGATCGCGCCCTCGATCATCCTGATCGCGCTCTTCGTCTACGGGTTCATCGGCTACACGGCGTTCGTGTCGACGACAAAGTGGTACGGGATCGTCCCCGACTACACGTCGGCTGGCCTCACGCAGTACACCGACCTCTTTGGGCTGCCGCGCTTCCAGGCCGACATTCAGAACACGATCCAGTTCACCGTCCTCTTCCTCGCGGGCTGCATCCTGCTCGGCTTTGGCGCGGCGGTCCTGCTCGACCAGCACGTGAGAGGCACGATCCTCTTCCAGAACATCTTCCTGTTTCCGCTGGCGATCGCCTTCGTGGTCACCGGGACGGTGTGGCGCTGGATCCTCAACCCCAACTTCGGCATCAACCTCCTGCTCGAACAGCTGCATCTGAACTTCCTCGAGTCACCGTGGCTCGCCGACACGCGGACCGCGCTCTACGGTCTTGTCATCGCGGCCGTGTGGCAGATGAGCGGGTTCTGCATGGCCATGTTCCTCGCGGGCCTGCGCGCCATCCCCGACGAGCTGCGCGAGGCCGCGAGGGTGGACGGCGCGAGCGAGGGACGGATCTTCCTCCGCCTGATCCTGCCGCTCATGCGGCCGATCACGCTCTCGGCCGTGATCATCCTCGGCCACATCTCGCTGAAGATCTTCGACCTCGTCGTCGTCATGACCTTCGGGGGCCCCGGCTACGCGACCGACATGCCGAGCCTCTATATGTGGGTCGCTGTCTTCCGGCAGAACCTCTACGGCCGCGGGGCGGCGATCGCGATCGTACTGCTGTTGATGGTCGCCCTCCTGATCGTTCCGTACCTGATCTGGAGCCTCCGCCAGGAGACGGAGCGATGAGCACCGCCTCTCAGGCCGCGGGTCGCCGAGCGTTTCGGCCGACCCGGCTGCTCACCTACGCGCTGCTGCTTGTCATCGCGGTCTTCTACCTGCTGCCGATCTATGTGATGGCAGTGACGGCCCTCAAGTCTTTCATCGACGTGTCGCACACCACTCCATGGCAGTTTCCGTCGGCGCCGTCGCTCGAGGCGTTCGGCAACGCTTTCTCGACGCTGGCGCCGAGCTTCTACAACAGCGTCCTTCTGGTGGTGCCGGCAACCATCCTCTCGGCCTTGCTCGGTTCGCTCAACGGCTACGTCCTTTCCAAGTGGCGCTTCCGAGGCGCGGACCTGGTCTTCACCCTGCTCCTCTTCGGCATGTTCATCCCCTACCAGAGCATCCTGCTGCCCCTCGTGCTGGTGCTCCAGAAGATCCAGCTCTATGGCGGCATCCCGGGGCTGATCCTCACCCATGTCGTTTATGGCATCCCGATCACGACCCTGATCTTCCGGAACTACTACGCCGCGGTCCCGACCGAGCTCATCGAGGCGGCCCGGATCGACGGAGCCAGCGTCCTGGGCGTGTACCGGCGCATCCTGCTCCCGATCTCGATGCCCGGGTTCGTGGTCGTCCTGATCTGGCAGTTCACCAGCATCTGGAACGAGTTCCTCTTCGCGGTCACGCTCACGCTGCCGGACCAGTGGCCGATCACTGTCGCCCTGAACGGCCTGGCGGGCTCGCTGCTCGCGCACTACGAGATCCAGATGGCGGGCGCCCTGCTGACGGCGCTGCCGCCACTCGTCATCTACGTCGTGCTGGGGCGCTACTTCATTCGCGGATTGCTGGCGGGAGCCCTCAAGGGTTAACCCCTCCCCATTTATGGGGAGGTGGCCGGCCCAGCCGGCCGGAGGGGCGTCGTGACCCAGTCGCGCGACGCCAGCAGCGGTAGAGCGACAGCACCAAGCAGCTCGGCCCGCTCGACGAACACCGCCGCCCGCACGTCCACCGTCTCCGCCGCCGCCTGGACGGCGTGGCGGCGGATCGACTCGCGCAGCGGGCCCAGCAGCACCTCGCCCGCCCGGCTGAGCAGACCCCCGACGATGACGCGCTCCGGGTTGATCAGGTTGCACAGTCCGGCGACGGCGACGCCGATCTCGCGCCCCGCGTCCGCGATCGCGCGCTTGCAGCGCAGGTCTCCCTCACCCGCGAGCTCAACGATGCGCGCCAGGGTGAGGTGCGCGCCGTGGACCGGACCGACCAGCTCGACGATCGCCGGCCCAGAGGCGACCGTTTCGAGGCAGCCGCGGTTGCCGCAGTAGCAGAGGATGCCCCGCTCGTCGAGCGTGGTGTGGCCGATCTCGCCGGCCGTGCCTGTAGCACCGCGCAGGAGGCGGCCGTCGACCACGAGGCCGGCGCCGATGCCCGTGGCCGCCTTGACGTAGGCGAAGTTTGCGCAGTCCCTGCCCGCGCCCCAGGTGAGCTCGGCCAGGGCGCCCAGGTTCGCGTCGTTCTCGATCTGGACCGGTACGCCAAGCCGCTCCTCCATCTCCGACGCGATGCGCAGCCCGACCCAGCCCGGGAGGATCGTCGCCGAGCCGGCGGTGCCCCGCGCGCGGTCGACCGGGCCAGGGATCCCGATCCCGGCGCCGATCACGCTCCGACGGTCGGCGCCGGCTCGCGACAGGACGTCACGGAACATGCGGGCCGCGGCGTCCAGCGCTTTGATCGCCAGCCGGTTCACGTCGACCTCAGATCGCCGCTCGGCGAGCACGTTGTGGCCCAGGTCGGCCACGGCGACGCCGACATGGCTGTGCCCGAAGTCGATGCCGGCGACGACCTGTCCCGGGTCGCGGAGCAGCAACTGCACGCCGGGGCGTCCGCCCCTCGGCTCGCGCGACTTCACCTCGACGTCCGCGACGAGCCCCGCCTCCTTGAGCTGCGTGACGAGCGTGGAGACGGTGGTGCGGGACAGCCCCGTCGCCCGTGCGATGTCGGCCTGGCTGATCCTGCCTTGCGTGCGCAAGATGTCGACGACGCGCTGGCGGTTGCGCTCGCGCAGCCACGCCAGGGTCCCGTCTCCGTTCTTGCCCACCGGCATCAACGGGACATCATCGGCGTGTAAGCGGGTTTGTAAAGACCCCAAACAAAGTTAAGTGACTAACCTGAAGCTCTCTTGACAAACCGCATGGCGTGAGCAATGCTCTCAACGGCTCTGCGGCTGAGTAAAGACCTGTGTGCCGGCGCACTCTCGCCCCGCCTCGACGGGAAGAAGGCAGCAGGAGACGATGTGGACAACAGGAGGTCTGCATGAAGCTAGCCCGTCTACTGCCGGCCATCGCTGCGGCGAGCGTCGCCCTCGCAGCGTGTGGCGGCAACAACAACACCGGCGGCAACGCCGGCGCGACGGTCCCGTCGGACCTGAGCATCAGCTCGTTCACGGCAGACTTCAGCTACATGGCGAAGCTCAAGGACCTGACCGCCGCGGGCAGCGGTCTGGTGGGAGTGATCCTCCCTGACACCACGTCGTCGACGCGCTACGTCGACTTTGACGCGCCCTACCTGAAGCAAGCGTTCCAGGCCGCCGGCTACAAGGACTCCGACTTCAAGATCGACAACGCGCAGGGCAGCGACCAGTCAGAGGTCGCGCTGGCGCAGGCCGACATCACGGCCGGCGCGAAGGTCCTCGTCATGGACCCGCTTAACAGCACCGTCGGCGCGCAGATCCAGCAGCTCGCGGCGCAGAAGGGCGTGAAACTCATCAGCTACGACCGCGCCACGTTCGTCGGCAACCAGACCTACTACGTGAGCTTCGACAACGTCCAGGTCGGCAAGCTCATCGGCCAGGGCTTCCAGAAGTGCCTGACCGACTGGAAGGTCAGCAACCCGAAGGTCTTCGTGCTGAACGGCGGTGAGGACACCGACCCGAACGCCGTCTCCTTCGCCCAGGGCTACAACCAGGTCCTGTGGGGCAACACGACGACGCCGCAGAAGCCAGGCACGAGCAACAATGGCGTGACCCTGGTTGGCGACCAGATCGCGCCAAGCTGGGATAACACCAAGGGTGGCCAGATCTTCCAGCAGCAGTACACCGCGCACCCCGACATCAACGCCACTGTCGAGGCCAACGACGGCCTCGCCAACGCGGTGATCCAGGTCCTGAAGAACAAGGGCGTCAAGGCCAACAAGATCCCGACCACGGGCCAGGACGCGACCCTGCAGGGCATGGCCAACGTGCTGACCGGGTTCCAGTGCGGCTCGGTCTACAAGGCGGTCTATCTCGAGGCGCAGGCCGCGGTGGCGCTCGCCACCGTGCTGCGCGCGGGCGCAACGCCGCCCTCCGCCCTGGTCAACGGGACCACCACGCCTCCGTCTGGCGTGCAGGGCAACCAGCAGCCGGCCGTCCTCCTCGTCCCGCTGTGGGTCGACAAGTCGAACATGGCCGCGACTGTGATCAAGGACAACTTCGTCAAGGCGTCCGCGCTGTGCAGCACCGTCGGCGCGGCGGTATGCCAGGCGAACAACATCCCGACCTCGTAACTGACATGACGCCGTCGCCCGCGCGCGGCGGCGTCACTCCTCCCCATTTATGGGGAGGTGGCGCCGAAGGCGCCGGAGGGGCTGTGGCCTTCGGCGTCGGAGGGCCAGTGGCCCCGTCGGCGCCGGAGGGGCTGTGGCCTCGGCGTCGGAGGGGCTGTGGCCCATTCGGCGCCGGAGGCGCTGTGGCATTTGCCGAGATAATGGCCTGACATGAGTGCCGAGCCGCTCTTGCAGGTCCGCGAGCTCGACAAGCACTTCGGCGCCGTCCAGGCGCTGTACCACGTCGACCTCGACCTCCCCGCCGGCAAGGTCACAGCGCTGTGCGGCGACAACGGAGCCGGCAAGACCGTGCTCACCAAGTGCATCGCGGGCATCTACCAGCCCGACCGCGGCCAGGTCCTGTGGGAGGGCCACCCGGTGCACATCCGCACTCCGCGCGACGCCTCGCGCCTCGGCATCGAGACCGTCTACCAGGACCTCGCCCTGGCCGACAACCTCGACATCGTGCAGAACATGTTCCTCGGCCGCGAGCGCACGCGCTCCCAGCTGCTCGACGAAGACAGCATGGAGCGCGCCGCCAAGGAGACCCTCACCAGCCTGCACGTAACGACCGTGCGCTCGATCCGCCAGCCCGTGGCGTCGCTGTCGGGCGGCCAGCGCCAGTCGGTCGCGGTCGCCAAGGCTGTGATGTGGAACTCGAGGCTCGTGATCCTGGACGAGCCGACGGCCGCCCTCGGCGTCGTCCAGACCAGGCAGGTGCTCGACCTCACGCGGCGGCTGCGCGACCGCGGCCTGGCCGTGATGGTCATCTCGCACAACCTGAACGACGTGTTCGAGGTCGCGGACCGCATCGCCGTCCTCTACCTCGGCCGCCTCGTCGTCCAGGACGACGCCTCGAACTTCGACCGCCAGAGCGTGGTCGAGTACATGACGACAGGGGGGTTGAGCCGCAGCGGTGGCACGCGCACCAGGGAAAGCTGACACTCCTGACGTAGGCGCGGACCTCACCGTCGCCGAGGACGCGGCCGTCGTCGAGCTGCCGCCCGAGGTCGTCGCCCAGACCCTCGGCGACTACGCGCGGGCCACCGTCCTTCGCCTGCGCAGCGGCGAGAGTGGCGTCCTGCCCGTCATCGTCGGCCTCCTCGCCATCTCGATCGTCTTCCAGTCGATCGGTCCGAACGGCCTCTACCTGTCGCCGGGCAACCTGGTCAACCTCTTCCAGCAGAGCGCCGTCTTCATGGTCCTCGCCATGGCCGAAGGCTTCGCCCTGATCCTCGGCGAGATCGACCTCTCGATCGGTTACGTCGGCGCGTGCGGCGCCGCCATCACAGTGCAATTGGTGCAGCCGGTCACCACCAACTGGCCGTGGTGGGCGGCGGTCCTGGCGGGACTGGCCTTCTGCTTTGCCTTTGGCTTCATCCAGGGCGCGCTCATCACGCGGTTGCGCCTGCCCTCCTTCATCGTCACGCTGGCCGGCTTCCTGATCGGCAACGGCCTGATGCTCATCATCCTGCTCCTGGGTCCGTTCTCAGGCTTCCCCAGCCTGGCGGCCCCCGACGGTGACGTGCAGGTCGTCTACAACCTGATGTGGGCGGCCATCGACCCCACGGTTTCGTGGATCGCGGCGGCGGCGCTCGTGGCCGCCGTCGGCGCCCTGATCTGGTTCGGCGACTCGAGGCGCCGGCGCAGCGGCCTCGTCGCGCCTCCGGCCAGCCTGTCGGCGATCAAGATCGGCCTGATCGCGGCGACGGCGATCGTCGTGGTGGCGATCTGCAGTGTGAACCGCGCCAACTTCGGTTTCTTCGCCGGCGTGCCGTGGGTCATCCCGATCGTGCTCGGCGTGTTCGGCGTCTGGACCGTGCTCCTCACCCGGACGCGGTACGGGCGCTACGTCTACGCGATCGGCGGCAACCCGGAGGCGGCCCGGCGCGCCGGCGTGAACCTGGCCATGGTGCGGACGATCGCCTTCGCGCTGTGCGCCCTCACCGCCGGGATCGGCATGCTGCTGTTCGCCTCCTACCTCGGCGGCATGTCGAACAACGTCAACGGCGGGTCCCAGGTCCTGTACGCGGTGGCCGCCGCGGTCATTGGCGGCACGAGCTTGTTCGGCGGCCGGGGCAAGCCCCTCCACGGCCTGCTGGGCGGCCTGGTCATCGGTGCCATCTACAACGGCACGTACCTGATCGGCCTCGCGGTCCAGTACCAGTTCATCGTCACCGGTCTCGTCCTGGTCGCCGCCGTGACCGTCGACTCGGTCAGCCGGCGGGGCGCGACGTCGGGGAGCGTGAGCCGGGTCTAGTTAAGCCAGGATTGGGAATCTCCCGGGCTGGGTAAACGTTCTCTCGTACAGATGGCAAACCCCAAATCCGAGCTACTCCCAGTCCTCCCGCTGGACGACGTCGTCGTCCTCCCGCACATGTCCGTCACGCTGGCCGTCGAAGGCGACAGCCAGAAGGCCGCGATCGAGGCGGCCCGCCAGGGCGCCCGCCTGATCCTCCTGGTCCCCCGCGTGGAGGGCAAGTTCGGCTCCATCGGCACGGTTGGTCGCCTGGGCGAGTCGGCCGAGCTGCCGACCGGCGCCGAGGCCTTCATGATCCGGGGCGAGTACCGCGCCCTCCTGGGCGGCGGCCAGGCCGACATCGGCGGCGCCCTGTGGGTCAAGGCCGACCCGATCCTGGACCCCGAGCCTCCCACCGAGCGCTCGCAGGAGCTGGCGCGCGAGTACCGCGCCCTGCTCGAGAACCTGGTCGAGTCGCGTGGTGTGCCGCAGGTCGTGCAGTTCCTGCGCGCCGCGAGGACCCCCGGCCACCTGGCCGACCTCGCCGGCTACTCCCCTGACCTTTCCATCGACCAGAAGCTCGAGATCCTCGAGATGACCGATCTCGAGGACCGGCTGACCACGCTCATCAAGTGGACCAAGGCCATCCTCGCCGACGCGTCGCTGAAGGAGAAGATCCGCAGCGAGGTCGCCGAGGGAATGGAGAAGACCCAGCGCGAATTCCTTCTGCGCCAGCAGATGGAGGCGATCAAGAAGCAGCTGAACGAAGGCCAGACCGACGTGGTCTCGACCTACCGCGAGCGGATCGCGAAGGCCGGCATGCCCGAGAACGTGCTTACCGAGGTGAACCGCGAGCTCGACCGCCTGGAGCGGACGAGCGAGCAGAACCCCGAGTACGGCTGGATCCGCACGTACCTCGACTGGATGCTCGACATCCCCTGGAACGTGCGCTCCGAGGACAACTACGACCTCGCGAAGGCGCGGCAGATCCTGGACGAGGACCACACCGGCCTCGGCGACGTAAAGGACCGCATCATCGAGTTCCTCGCCGTGCGCAAGCTGCGCCAGGAGCGTGGCCTCGAGGTCCTGAGCGGACGCGGCTCCGGCGCGATCATCACGCTGGTCGGACCTCCGGGCGTCGGCAAGACGTCGCTTGGAGAGTCGGTCGCGCGCGCGCTCGGCCGCAAGTTCACGCGAGTCTCACTCGGCGGCATCCGCGATGAGGCCGACATCCGCGGCCACCGGCGCACCTACGTCGGCGCGCTGCCGGGCCGCATCGTGCGCGCCCTCAAGGACGCCGGCACGAAGAACCCCGTGATCATGCTCGACGAGATCGACAAGGTCGGCAGCGACTGGCGCGGAGACCCGTCCGCGGCGCTGCTCGAAGTGCTCGACCCCGCGCAGAACCACACGTTCCGCGACCACTACCTCGAGGTCGACCTCGACCTGTCCGAAGTGCTGTTCATCCCGACGGGCAACGTCTCGGAGACGATCCCGCCGCCGCTGCTGGACCGCATGGAGCTGATCCGCCTCGACGGCTACACCGAAGAGGAGAAGGTCGCGATCGCGCGCGACCACCTGCTGAAACGGCAGGTGCAGCAGGCCGGCCTGAAGCCGGAAGAGGTGTCCGTCGACGAAGCCGCGCTGATGAAGGTCATCACGGACCACACCCGCGAGGCGGGCGTGCGCAACCTGGAGCGCGAGCTCGGGAAGATCACCCGCAAGATCGCGACCAAGGTCGCCACAGGGCAGCTGACGCCGCCCGTCGCGATCACGCCTGAGCGCGTGCGCGAGTTCCTGGGCAAGGCCAGGTTCGACAACGAGGTCGCGGCTCGGACCGCGGTGCCCGGCGTCGCCACCGGACTGGCGGTCACCGGCATCGGCGGCGACGTGCTCTTCGTCGAGGCGACCTCAACCGAGGCCTCCAACGGCCACGGCGGCTCGCTGGTCCTGACCGGACAGCTGGGCGACGTGATGAAGGAGTCTGCGCAGATCGCGCTGTCCTACGTGCGCTCGCACGCCGAGGAACTGGGCATCGACCGCGAGGGCACCAACCGGTCGTTCCACATCCACGTCCCGGAGGGCGCGGTGCCCAAGGACGGACCGTCCGCGGGCGTGACGATGACGACGGCGATCGTTTCGCTGCTGACCGGGAGACCCGTGCGCAACACCGTGGGCATGACCGGCGAGGTCACTCTGCAAGGCCTGGTGCTGCCGATTGGCGGCGTCAAGCAGAAGGTGCTCGCGGCTCACCGCATGGGCCTGACGGAGGTCATCCTGCCGAAGCGCAACGAGAAGGACATCGACGATGTGCCGGAGACCGTGCGCGCGAAGATGACGTTCCACCTGGCAAGCCGGGTCGAGGAAGTGCTGAAGCACGCGCTCGACCCCGCGCGCGGGGCGAAGACCGAAGCGGCCTAACCCCTCCCCACTGCGTGGGGAGGTGGCCGCGCAGCGGCCGGAGGGGCCTTAGTCCCCGGCCCCATCACCCGGCTTCGCCGGGGACTTCCCCGCGGCCCCATCCCCCGGCTTCGCCGGGGACTTCCCCGCAAGCGGGGAAGAGTTACTTCTCGGGGCGGTAGGGCGCCATGGCTTCCAGGTTGCCTACGTATTCGGGCAACCGCCGCTGGCCGAGCATCTGGCGGATGGCCAGGATCTCGCCGATGTGAAACCAGTAGTGGAAGGTCAGCCGGCGAATCGCGTCACCCAGCGTCTGCCCCGAAGGCTTGCCGTCACGCGGCAGGTCCCGCATCAAGCCTCTGGTCGTCAGCGAGTCGAGGTACGGCTCCGCCTCTTTCGTGAGCCTGGTCCAGGCCGAGCGCATCGCCTTGAGCGACGGCGTGCTCATCGGCGCTCCGGACGCCAGCTCCTCGTTGATGTCGGGATAGAGCAGCGCGCCGCGAGGTCGCAGGAAGAAGGAGCGCTGCTCGTGCCAGGCGAGGTGGCCCACGATCCAGCCGATCGAGTTCATCTGGCCGAAGTGCCTGTTGCCGTCCTCCTCGCTGACGCCACGCAGGGCGCGCACCCACTCGGCACGCGTGAACCGGAGTTGGTCGACCAGCAGGTGCGCCATCACACGCTATTTTGGTGGAGCAGAATCTGCCGTGCGATGGGCGACGACCTGGTGCGCTACGCGCGGATTGGGGTCTGGGCCGTCCCGATCTACGCCGTCACCCTTTTCGCGGGCACGATCACGCACCAGCCGCCGCCGCAGACCCAGCTCGGCGACTGGTCGCATTACGTCACCACCAACGAATTCCTCATCAGCCATATCGCCTTCAGCATCTTCGGGTCCGTGTTCGGGGCGATCGGTGCGGTGGCGCTGGGCGTCCTGCTGATCCGGCGAGGGTCGGTGAAGCTCGGGCTCGCGGGTGCCCTCACGGGGATCAGCGCCAACGTCATCGGGTGTTCGCTGTTCGGCATCGCCGCCTTCGCGCAGCCGGCCATCGGCCGCCTCTACCTGTCAGGCCAGGAGCAGACCGCGCGCGACGTTTACTACGACGCCGCGCAGGGCACGCCGTTCGTCATCGTCGCGCTCGTGTTCATCCTCCTGCTCGTGTCCAGCTTCGTCATCTTCGGCGTCGCTTTCGCCCGCCTCGAGCTGATGCCGCGCTGGGCCGGAGTGGGCTACGCCGCCTCCGGCCCGGTGTTCGCGGTCATCGGCTTCGCGCTGGACAACTGGATCCAGAGCGTGGCCGCCGTTGCGATGACGGCCAGCGCCGTCTGGATGGTGCTCGCCCTGCGGCGGGTTACTCGCCCCAGCCAGCCGGCGGGCCAATCGTCGAGGCTTCCGGCCCGAACTTCTTGACGTATTCGCGGTGGACCTCGCCCCACCGCCGCGACATGTCGAGCTCGGAGCCGCCATCAACAGCCGCCTCCAGGGCGTCGAGGCACGCGTGCCAGCCCGCACCGTCGCGCGCGGCCTTGCCGAGCTCGTCGATGGTGTCGATCAGGGTGAGCACGCTGCCGGAGCCACGCGGCGCGACCTCGATCCGGATCGTGTCGGTGCCCCAGCGGAACTCGAGCAGCGAAGGCGGCTGCAGGGCCAGCACCTCGCCGTCGAACGGCTCGATCCGGTTTTCCGCGTCGCGAAATCGCATCTTCGCCCCCACCTTCCACTCCTCGACAAGGACCTCGTCCGGGAACCACTTGCGCAGCTCGTCCGGCTCGGTCAGCGCCCGCCAGACCCTGGCCGGCGGATGTGACAGCTCGCGCTCGAAGCGCAGCTGCCAGCGGCTAGCGACCTTTTCGAGACTTCCGATCATGCTTGCCTCCTTTCGATTCAGACTCGTCGAGGTGGCGCTCCAGGGCGTCGAGGCTGCGCGTCCACATCGCCCGGTACGGCGCCAGCCAGGCGTCGACCTCGCGCAGCGGCTGCGGACGCACCCGGTAAAACCGGCGCTGGGCGTCGACGCGCGACTCGACCAGGCCGACCTCGCGCAGGATGCGCAGGTGCTTGGAGACCGCCGGCTGGCTGACGTCCAGCGATCGCACCAGGTCGCCCACCGTGCGCTCCCGGTCGACCAGCAGGTCGAGGATCCGCCTCCGGTTCGCCTCGGCCATCACCTCGAACGTGGCACCCACCGCCATGCCTGCAATATAACCAGCCAGCTATATAAATGTCAAGCTATGGAAGGAATAGGACCGACCCCCCTGGTCTTGGATTCGGTGTGAGCCGCACACCGAGTGAGATCCTCGAGGGCGCGAAGGTGATCGCGGTGGTCGGTGCCTCGCGCGACCCGCTCAAGGCCGGCGGGTCGGTCCCGGCGGGCTTGCAGCGTCGCGGCTTCCGCATCATCCCCATCAACCCGTACGCCGACACGCTGTTCGGCGAGCGCGTGTACCGCACCCTGCTCGACGTGCCTGAGAAGGTCGACCTCGTCGACGTCTTCCGGCCCTCAGAAGATGCGCCGGAGATCGCGCGTCAGGCGGCGGACATCGGCGCGCGGGCCCTGTGGCTGCAGCTCGACATCCGCTCGGCCGAGGCACGCCGGATCGCCGAGGAGGCGGGCATGGAATACGTCGAGGACGAGTGCACCGCGGTCATCGCGTCCCTCTACCGCATCCGAAAGTCAGCGGCCTAACGGTTAAATTCCTCGCGTGGCTGGCCGGAGGCAGAGGCCGAAGCGTGACCGCACCATCGAGTCGGAGCTCAAGTTCCGCGTCGCGGGCCCTCGTGACCACGCGGCCCTGCGCGCGGCGCTTCGCAAACGCGGCGGCAAGCTGATCGGCCGCTACAAAGAAGAGAACTTCCGCTTCAACGGCCCCGGCAAATCGACGCGCCGCACGACCCTGCGCCTGCGCGTGCTGAACGGTGGACCGCACGGCGTGCTCACGGCCAAGGGCCCCGCGACGTTTGACGGCGGCGTCAAGAGCCGCGAGGAGACCGAGATCGAGATCGGTGACGTGCACGCGACGCTCGACATGCTGGAGCAGCTCGGCTTCCGCGTCGGCTGGACCTATCCGAAGCGGCGCGCGATGTGGATGCTCGACGGCGTCGCCATCACGCTCGACGCCCTAGAGTTCGGGTGGTTCGTCGAGCTCGAAGGCCCGTCGAGCGCGCTGCCCGAGATGGCGCGCAGCCTGGGCCTCGACCCCGACAACGCGTTGCGCGACAGCTACTCGGTGATGGCCCGCAAGCACCAGAAAGCAAGGCGGCCGACCAAGACGCCGCCGACGCCGGTCGTCATTCCGACCGAGGCGGAGGCGCGGACTTAGCCTTTCCGTCGGTGCGGGCAGGACCCACCCATACCGTCTGGATGTTGGTGAACTCCTTGATCCCGTACTCGGAAAGCTCGCGGCCGAAACCCGACCGCTTCACGCCGCCGAAGGGCAGCCGCGCATCGGACGCGACCATACCGTTGATGAAGACGAGGCCGGCCTCCACCCTCTCCGCCAACCGCTTGCCGCGCTCGACGTCGCCGGTCCAGATGTTGGAGCCGAGGCCGAAGTCGGTGTCGTTGGCGACGCGCAGCGCGTCCTCTGCATCTTTGACGCGGATCACCGCCGCCACCGGACCAAAGGTCTCCTCGTGGTACGCGGGCATCCCGGGCCGCACGTTCGTGAGCACAGTCGGCTCGAAGTAGTGACCGCCGCCCTCGATGCGCTTGCCGCCGACCACCGCACGCGCACCCAGGCGCACCGACTCGTCGACCTGGCGCTCGAGGTCGTCGACCAGGTCAGCGCGCGCGAGCGGGCCGACCTGGTTGGCCCGGTCCATCGGGTTGCCGACCTTCAGCGCGGCGACCGCCGCGGAGAACCTCTTCTCGAACTCGTCGGCGACCGCCTCCTCGACGATGAACCGTTTCGCCGCGATGCAGCTCTGGCCGTTGTTCTGGTTGCGGGCCCGGCAGGCGACGGACGCCGCCGCGTCGATGTCCGCGTCGGCGAGGACGATGAACGGGTCGGAGCCGCCGAGCTCGAGCACGCTCTTCTTCAGCTCGCGTCCGGCGGCCTCGGCCACTGACCTGCCCGCGCCTTCCGAACCGGTGAGCGTGACGCCGGCCACGCGTGGGTCGGCGATGAGGCGGCCGACCGCGGCCGACCCGATGAGCAGCGTCTGGAATACGCCTTCCGGGACGCCCGCCTCGCGGAACACCTCCTCGATCGCGAGCGCGGACTGCGGCACGTTCGAGGAGTGCTTCAGAAGCATCACGTTGCCGGCGCTGAGGGCGGGAAGTCCGGCTCGGAACGCCTGCCAGAACGGGAAGTTCCAGGGCATCACGGCCAGGATCACGCCCAGCGGCTGGAATCGCACGTAGCTCTCCGATGCGGTGCTGTCGGCCGGCTCGTCGGCCAGCAGGAGGTCCGCGTTCTCGGCGAACCAGCTGGCGGTTATAGCGCATTTCTCGATCTCCGCCTCGGCCTCGACGATGGGCTTGCCCATCTCCGCGGTCAGGAGGGCCGCGTAGCGGGCCTTGTCTGTCCGCAGCACTCCCGCCACCGAGCGCATCAGCGCGGCCCGCACCCCGATGCCGGCGTCCCGCCAGCCGTGCCGGGACGACCATGCCTTCTCGACGGCGGTCTCGATGGCCGCCTCGTCAGCTTCTGGGAAGGTCGCTAACTCCCGGCCAGTTGCCGGGTCGATGGATCTCAGCACCCCCTCGAATCATGGCAGGATTGGTTTTGTGGCCCGGGCATCGGTGACGAGGCGTGGCGAACGTTCGTCCAGGCCCACCGCGCCCACCACCCGGACCGCCCCCGTGGACGGGCGCAAGCGCGTCGCCATCGAGGCGCTCGCCCCCGAGATCGACGCGGGCCGGTTCCCGGCCAGGCGCGTGATCGGAGAGACGGTGGAGGTCGAGGCTGACATCTTCGCCGACGGCCACGACACCCTCGCGGCCGTTCTGCGGTTCCGCCACCAGGACGCGAAGGGCTGGACCGAGACGCGGATGGCGCCGCTGGTCAACGACCGCTGGCAGGGCGAGTTCCCGGTCACCCAGCTCGGCCGCTACCTCTTCACGGTCGAAGCCTGGGTCGACCACTTCGAGACCTGGAGCAAGCAGCTGGCCAAGCGCATCGCGGCCGGCCAGGACGTCACCGTGGAGCGGGAGGTCGGAGCCCGGATGCTGGAGGCTGCCGCGGCTCGCGCCAACGGCTCCACGGCGGATGCGGCGAGGCTGACCGCGCTCTCGAAGTCCGTGCGCTCGGCCAAGCCGCCCGCGCTGGACGGGGCAGCCTCCGAGCTGATGCGGCGCTACGCCGACCGGAGCAGCTCCACGGTCTATGCGCGCGAAGCGAGCGTGCTGGTCGAGCCGGTCAAGGCGCGCTTCAGCTCCTGGTACGAGCTCTTCCCGCGTTCGACCGGCCCCGCGGCGAGGCACGGGACGTTCAAGGACGTCGAGAAGCTGCTGCCGGAGATCGCCCGCATCGGCTTCGACGTCCTCTACATGCCGCCGATCCACCCCATCGGCAAGACGCACCGCAAAGGCGCCAACAACCGGGCGGCGAAGGCCGGCGAGCCTGGCAGCCCGTGGGCCATCGGCTCCGACGAGGGCGGGCACAAGGCGGTGCACTCGCAGCTCGGCACTCTCGCGGACTTCAGGCGCCTCGTCGCGTCGGCGAAGGAGAAGGACATCGACGTCGCGCTCGACATCGCCTTCCAGTGCTCGCCCGACCACCCTTACACGCGAGAGCACCCGGAATGGTTCAAGCACCGGCCCGACGGCTCGATCCAGTACGCGGAAAATCCGCCTAAGAAGTACGAGGACATCTACCCATTCGACTTCGAGACCGAGCACTGGCAAGAGCTCTGGCAGGAGCTGCTCTCGATCTTTCTCTACTGGGCCGAGCAGGGGGTCCGCATCTTCCGCGTGGACAACCCGCACACGAAGCCGTTCCCGTTCTGGGAGTGGACGATCGCCGAGCTGCGGCGCGCCTACCCCGATGTGATCCTCCTCTCCGAAGCCTTCACGCGACCGAAGGTGATGTACCGGCTGGCCAAGCTCGGCTTCAGCCAGTCCTACACCTACTTCGCGTGGCGGCACACGGCGTACGAGCTGTACCAGTACTTCAACGAGCTGTCGCAGCCGCCGGTGCGCGAGTTCTTCCGGCCCAACCTGTGGCCGAACACGCCCGACATCCTGACCGAGTACCTGCAGACCGGGGGCAAGGCGGCGTTCCAGGCGCGCCTCATCCTCGCCGCCACGCTCGGTGCGAGCTACGGCATCTATGGTCCGCCGTTCGAGGCGCTGGAAGGACGTCCGCGCGAGCACGGCTCGGAGGAGTACCTCGACTCCGAGAAGTACCAGCTGCGCGACTGGAAGCCCGACAGCGGAATGCGCGAGCTGATCGCCATCGTCAATCGCATCCGGCACGAGAACCCCGCGCTGCAGAGCGACCGAGGCCTGCGCTTCCATTACACCGAGAACGACCAGCTGCTCGCGTACTCGAAGAGCACGCCTGACAACTCCAACGTGGTCCTGACCGTGGTCAACGTCGACCCGCATCACGTGCAGCGCGGCATGGTCAACCTGCCGCTGGACGAGCTGGGCATCGACCGCGAGCGCGCGTACCAGGCGCACGAGCTGATCAGCGGAGCCCGCTACCTGTGGAACGGGCCGCGCAACTACGTCGAGCTCAACCCCGACTCCATGCCGGGCCAGGTGTTTCGCTTCCGCCGCCGCGTGCGGAGCGAGCATGACTTTGAATACTTCCTGTGATCGCGACCTCGCCGCGCCGCAAGAAGCTCGACGTCCAACAGCTCGAGGACGACCCACTCTGGTACAAAGACGCGCTCATCTACGAGCTGCACGTGCGGGCGTTCATGGACAGCGACGCCGACGGCAGCGGCGACTTCCGCGGCCTGCTCGAGAAGCTGCCGTACCTGCAGGACCTCGGCGTCAACGCCATCTGGCTTCTCCCCTTCTATCCGTCCCCGCTTCGTGACGACGGCTACGACATCGCCGACTACACGAACGTCAACCCTATGTTTGGCACCCTCGGTGACGTCCAGCAGGTCGTCCGCGAGGCCCACCGTCGCGGGATCCGCGTCATCAACGAGCTCGTCTGCAACCACACCTCGGACCAGCACCCGTGGTTCCAGCGCGCGCGGCACGCGAAGCCCGGGTCGCCGGCGCGCGACTTCTACGTCTGGAGCGAGACGAACCAGAGGTACCAGGACGCACGCATCATCTTCAAGGACACCGAGGTCTCGAACTGGACATGGGACCACGTGGCCAATGCGTATTACTGGCACCGCTTCTACTCCAGCCAGCCCGACCTGAACTACGACAACCCGAAGGTCCACGAGGCGATCTTCAGGGCGCTCGACTTCTGGATGGAAATGGGCATCGACGGCGTCCGCCTCGACGCCGTGCCCTACCTGTACGAGCGTGAGGGCACCAACGGCGAGAACCTGCCCGAGACGCACGGGTTCCTGCGCGACCTGCGCGCGCACATGGACGGCGCCTTCAAGAACCGCATGCTGCTGTCGGAGGCGAACCAGTGGCCGGAGGACTCAGTCGCCTACTTCGGCCAGGGCGACGAGTGCCACATGTCGTTCCACTTCCCGCTCATGCCCCGCCTCTTCATGTCGATCCGCATGGAAGACCGCTTCCCCATCATCGACATCCTGGCCCAGACGCCACCAATCCCCGACGTAGCGCAGTGGGCGCTGTTCCTGCGCAACCACGACGAGCTGACGCTGGAGATGGTCACCGACGAGGAGCGCGACTACATGTACCGCGCCTACACGCAGGACCGGCTGGCGCGGCTGAATCTCGGCATCCGCCGCCGGCTGGCACCTTTGCTGGGCAACGACCGCCGCCGGATCGAGCTCATGAACGGACTTCTCTTCTCGCTGCCGGGGACGCCTGTCCTCTACTACGGCGACGAGATCGGCATGGGCGACAACATCTTCCTGGGCGACCGCAACGGCGTGCGCACCCCGATGCAGTGGAGCGCCGACCGCAACGCCGGCTTCTCGCGCGCCAACCGGCAACGCCTGTATCTGCCGGTCATCACCGACCCCGAGTACCACTACGAGACGGTCAACGTCGAAGCGCAGCAGGGCAACCCGCACTCGATGTATTCGTGGACGAAGCGGCTGATCGCGCTGCGCAAGCGCCATCGCGCGTTCGGCCGCGGCACGCTGGAGGTGCTGCGCCCGGAGAACCGCAAGATCCTCGCGTACGTCCGGGCCTACGAGTCGGAGCAGATCCTGTGTGTCGCCAACCTCTCACGATTCCTGCAGGCAGTCGAGCTCGACCTGAGCAAGTGGAAGGGTCTGGTCCCGGTCGAGCTCTTCTCGAGCAACGAGATGCCCGTCATCGGCGACAGCCCTTACTTCCTGACCTTGGGGCCGCATTCCTTCTACTGGTTCTCGATGCAGCCACGGTCGGTGCCCACGCTCCAGAGCGACGGCGCGCAGCCGGTGGCGGCCACTCTGCCCGAGGTGCGCACCGCCGGCGGTTGGGAATCGGCGCTGGAGGGCGCCGCCAAGGAGCGCTTCGAGAACGTGCTCGTGCGCTACATCCCGCAGCGCCGTTGGTTCGCGGGCAAGGCCCGGCGCGTGAAGACAGCGACCATCACGGACGTCGTCAGCGTGCCCGGTGCGGACGGGAACTCATTCCTGACGTCGGTGACAATCGGCTACGCCGACGGGGATCCCGATACGTACATGATGCCCATCGCGCATGCGAGCGCCGCCGAGGCGCCGCACATCCTCGAGCGCTGGCCGCAATCGGCGATCGCCTGGGTGCGCAACCCAGGCGAAGAGTCGCGCGGACTGCTCTACGACGCGCTCGCGACGCCGAACTTCGCGGAGGCGATCCTCGGCTCGATCGCCCGGCGCCGGCGGGGCGCCGGCGGCTCGGGGACGCTGGTCGGATCGACGACGCACGCGTTCGCCAGGCTGCGCGGGCCGGAGACCGTCCGCCTCGAGGCGCAGCTCTCCGTCGCGGAGCAGAGCAACAACTCGGTGATCTTCGGTGAGCGGCTGATGCTCAAGGTCTTCCGCCGCCTCGAAGAGGGCGTGAACCCCGAGCTGGAGGTTGGCCGCTTCCTCACCGACAAGACGACCTTCAGCCAGGTCGCGCCGCTGGCGGGCTCGCTCGAGTACCGCCGGGCCAAGGGCGAGCCGGTGAGCATCGCGATCCTGCAGGGCTACGTGCCCAACCAGGGCGACGCCTGGCAGTACACGCTGACGACGCTCGCGCGGTACTTCAACGCGCCCGAGCTCGTCGGCGGGCTGCCGCCGGCGCCGCCGAAGAGCCTGGTCGCAGCCAGCAAGCTGGACCCGAGCGAGATCGCGGTCAAGGCGATCGGCGGCTACCTCGACTCGGCTCGCCTGCTTGGCCGGCGCACCGCCGAGCTGCACGCCGCTTTGTCCTCCGACCCCACCGACCCCGCGTTCGCGCCTGAGCGCATGACGCCGCTCGACCAGCGCTCGATCTACCAGTCGATCAGCGGCCTATCCATGCGCGCCACCGACCTTTTGCGCTCGCAGCTGAACAGGCTGCCCGCCGACGCGAAGGACGAGGCGAAGAAGGTGCTGGAGCTCGAGCCGCGCATCGCGCAGATGCTCAAGACGTTCCTCGGCCGGAAGCTGACGACATCGAGGATCCGGATCCACGGCGACTACCACCTGGGACAGGTGCTGTACACCGGGCACGACTTCGTGATCATCGACTTCGAGGGTGAGCCGACGCGCTCGCTGTACGAGCGGAGGCTGAAGCGCCTCGCGCTGCGCGACGTGGCGGGCATGCTGCGGTCGTTCTCTTACGCGAGCCAGGCCGCGTTGCGCGCGCAGCAAGCCGCGCCGGAGCACACAGCCGAGACCCGCGAAGCGGCGCAGGCCTGGGCGCACTTCTGGGTCGATTCCGTGTCGGCCGCGTTCCTGAAGAGCTACCTGTCCACGGCGGGCGCGGCATCGTGGGTGCCGCAGGCGCAGGAGGACCTCGAGCTGCAGCTGACGACGATGCTCCTGGAAAAGGCCCTGTACGAGCTTCGCTACGAGCTCAACCTGCGGCCGGACTGGGTCCGCATCCCGCTGCGCGGCATACTCGACCTGGTGAGCCCCGCATGAGCATGACCGCACGTTCGCTGCTGAGCCCGTTCGACCTGCACCTCTTCAACGAGGGCACCCACAGCCACCTCTTCGACAAGATGGGCGCCCATCCGTGGCAGGACCCGGACGGCACGTACTTCGCAGTGTGGGCGCCGAACGCGGACTCGGTGAGCGTCATCGGCGACTTCAACAACTGGGACAAGAACGCCAACGGGCTGTACGCGCGCGAAGCGTCAGGGATCTGGGAGGGGTTCATCCCCGGCGTGCGCCACGGCGCGCTGTACAAGTACTACGTTCACTCGCGCGTGACTCGCACCGGCGTCGACAAGGCGGACCCGTTCGCCCGCTTCTCCGAGGCGCCGCCGCGACAGGCTTCGATTGTGTGGGACCTCGCGTACGACTGGGGCGACCACGGCTGGATGGAGAACCGGCGCAATGTCGACAAAGGCAGCGCGCCCTGGTCGGTCTATGAGATGCACCTCGGCTCGTGGATGCGCGTGCCGGAGGAGGGCAACCGCTTTCTTTCGTACCGCGAGCTCGCGCCAAGACTCGCGGACTACGTCAGCAAGATGGGATTCACGCACGTGGAGTTCCTGCCGGTGATGGAGCACCCGTTCTACGGCTCGTGGGGCTACCAGGTCACCGGCTACTTCGCGCCCACGTCCCGCTACGGGACGCCGCAGGACTTCATGTTCCTCGTCGACTACCTGCACCAGAACGGGATCGGCGTCATCCTCGACTGGGTGCCGTCGCACTTCCCCGCCGACGAGTTCGGCCTGCAGCTCTTCGACGGGACGCACCTGTTCGAGCACGCGGACCCGCGCATGGGCGTGCACCCGGACTGGGGCAGCTCGATCTTCAACTACGGGCGCAACGAGGTACGCGGCTTCCTGCTTTCGAGCGCGCTTTGCTGGCTCGACCGCTACCACGCCGACGGGCTGCGGGTCGACGCAGTCGCGTCGATGCTCTACCTGGACTACTCGCGCAAGCAGGGTGAGTGGATCCCGAACAAGTTCGGGGGCCGCGAGAATCTCGAGGCGGTTGACCTGCTGCGCCGCTTCAACATCGAGGTCTACAAGGAGCAGGCCGACGTGCAGACGGTGGCCGAGGAGTCGACATCGTGGCCGCTGGTTTCACGGCCGACGTATGTCGGCGGCCTCGGGTTTGGCATGAAGTGGGACATGGGCTGGATGCACGACACGCTCTACTACTTCGAGCGCGAGCCGGTGCATCGCAAGTTCCATCATTCGAACCTCACGTTCCGGATGCTTTACGCGTTCGGCGAGAACTTCATGCTGCCGCTGTCTCACGACGAGGTGGTGCACGGCAAGGGCTCGCTGATCGCCAAGATGCCCGGCGACGAGTGGCAGAAGTTCGCGAACCTTCGGCTGCTGTACGCGTGGATGTACGCGCAGCCGGGCAAGAAGCTGCTTTTCATGGGCGGTGAGTTCGGGCAGTGGCGCGAGTGGGACGTTGAGTCGTCGCTGGACTGGAACTTGCTGGACTACCCGATGCACGGCGGCCTGCGGCTGTGGGTCGGCGACCTGAACCGGATCCTGCGCGAGCAGAAGGCGCTGCACGAGCTCGACTTCGACCCCGGGGGCTTCCAGTGGATCGACGTGACTGACGCGGAGCAGAGCGTGGTGAGCCTGATCCGCCGGGGCCGCTCGCCTGAGGACGTCGTGGTGGTGGCGTTCAACTTCACGCCGGTGCCGCGGCACAACTACCAGATCGGGATGCCGTCGGCCGGCCGGTGGGCGGAGGTGCTGAACAGCGACGCGCCCCTGTACGGGGGCAGCGGGATGGGCAACCTGGGTGGGGTCGAGGCGACGCCGGTGAGCCGGCACGGCCACGCGCACAGCGTCACCCTGACCCTGCCGCCGCTGGGGGCGCTATTCCTGAAGCCCGCGTCGGACTAGCCCTTCGATCGTTTCCGATCTCTGGCTCAGGTCGAGGGCGGTGAACCGGAGAACTCTGAAGCCGGTGTCGATCAAGAGGTTCTGCCGGCGGTTGTCCTCGACCAGCCGGTCGCGGTGATTGCCGCCGTCGTACTCGATGACCAGTCTGGCGGCTGGGTAGTAGAGGTCGGCTCGGCCGACGAAACGGCCGGTCGAGTTGTGGAGCGGCACCTGAACCTGTGGGCGGGGCAGCCCTGCCTCGAGAAGCAGCCATCGAAGGCGGGTTTCCATCGGAGACTCGGCCGGCTCGGCCAGGTCGTCGAACTGGCCCAGGCCGAGCCGCATTGCCTGGTCGGCCAGAACCAGGAACTCGACAGCTGGAAGTCGCTTGCGGAGGTCGCCGAAAGTGCGTGCGGCCGACGTTGCCGGCAGCCCTCGCACCCTTGTCACCACCGACTTGCGAAGCGCGCAGTGACGGACGCTCAGACCGGGACGAGATCGTGCGCCGGAGCGCGTCGGCACGGCGACTTCGACCGGGTGGCAAGGATCAACGTCAAGGCGATGGAGCCACGCTGCGGTCAGTCCTGTGAAGACGGCGTCAGGCGGCAATTGAGCGCGCCAGGCGACGAGGAGACGCCAGGGGTCTACTTTCAACTTGGTCCAGCAATAGAGCCCTCGTCCGAGGCGCCGCCAGGACTTGCCGGCAAGCGCGCGCCGGCTGATGCCGGCTGCGCGTGCTTCGTCCAGGCTGAAGGGTCTTTTCGTCAGCTCCGGCGGGACACGCGGCGTTCTGGCCACGTCCAAGAGCTTCGCAACAGAAAAGTCGGCAGATAACCCAGCCCGTTAAGGTGCGCTTCGATCAAAGGGCACCATTCCGGCCAGGAATTCGGTGCGTTTTGCGCGAAGGGGACGGAATCAGGGCTGCGGGGAGGGCATCGCCGCGCTGAACTTGTTCCCCGTCCCCGTCTCCGCGTGGATCACGTGCATGACGGCGTTGATCAGCGCCAGGTGCGAGAACGCCTGCGGGAAGTTCCCAAGGTGCCGGCCGCTCCTTGGATCGATCTCCTCCGCATACAGCTGCAGCGGGCTCGCGTAGGACAGGAGCTTCTCGCACAGCTCCCGTGCCCGGTCCAGCTCCCCGATCTCGCACAGCGCCGCCACGAGCCAGAACGAGCAGATGGTGAAGGTGCCCTCCTCCCCGTGCAGCCCGTCGTCCGTCAGGTCGGTCCGGTAGCGCATCACCATCCCGTCCACCGTCAGCTCCTCGGCGATAGCCAGCACCGTGGCCCGCACCCGCGGGTCCTCTGGCGGCAGGAACCGCACGAGCGGGATCAGCAGCACCGACGCGTCCAGTGCCTTGGTCCCGTAGTGCTGCACGAAGACGCCCCGCTCGTCGACCCCATGTGCGCACACGTCCGACTTGATCTCGTCGGCGATCTTCTGCCATGACCGCGCCAGGTCCTTGTCCCCGTGCATCTCGGCCAGCCGCGCCCCGCGGTCCAGCGCAACCCAGCACATCAGCTTCGACGACGTGAAGTGCTGCGGCTCGCCGCGCACCTCCCAGATCCCGCGGTCTGGCAGCTGCCAGCTCTCGATAGCGCACTCCACCGCGCGCTTCAGGATCGGCCACACCACCTCAGGCAGGTAGTCGCGCGACTTCGTGTGCAGGTACACCGAGTCGAGCACCGCCCCCCACACGTCGTGCTGCTGCTGGTTGAACGCCGCGTTGCCCACTCGCACCGGCCGCGAGGCTTCGTAGCCGCTCAGGTGGTCGAGCGTCCTCTCCGTCAACTGGTGCTCGCCGCCGATCCCGTACATGATCTGCAGGTCCTTCTTGCCCGCGGCAACGTCGGCGATGAAGTAGAAGAAGTCGTTTGCCTCGCGCTCGAACCCGAGCGTGTAGAGACCCCACAGCATGAAAGTCCCGTCGCGAATCCATGTGTACCGGTAGTCCCAGTTGCGCTCACCTCCGATCGTCTCGGGCAGCCCCGTGGTCGGCGCCGCGAGCAGCGCGCCGGTCGGGCTGTAGGTGAGCCCCTTGAGAGTGAGCGCGCTCCGCTGCAGGTAGCTCTGCCACGGGTGCTCGGGAAAGTCGCCGCGGTTGATCCACTCGCGCCAGAAGTCGGCCGTGCGCTCGACACGCACGAACGCCTCCTCCACGGTCGCCGGGGCCGGGTGCTCCGCCCAGTACTCCTTCCCGGTCGAGTGGCGCGACCGCGGCCACACCATCGCCACGTACGCCCGCTCGCCCTGCCGCAGCGTCTTCGTCGCGTGGGCCCCGCGGCCCTCGAAACCGACACGCAGGTCGGTGACCAGCCGGATCGGCACCTCGTCCTCGCCGCCGCTCGCGAGCGCCTCGTTGTAGTCAGGCCCTGCGTACTCCCATCGCGCCTCTGTGTGCCCGTAGTCGAAGACGGGCTGGCAGTCCAGGGTCAGCTCCACCTGGCCGACGACGCAGCGCGCGGTGCGCAGCAGGATGTGCTCCGCCTCGTGGTCCGAGGGGGGCCGGCGGTACGTCCCCGACCGCCGCTGGCTGTGGTACCAGGGCCCGATGCACAGCGCGTCGCGCACGATGAGCCAGCCGGTGCGCGTGCGCCACGTCGTCTCGAGCACCAGCGTCCCCGGCAGGTAGCGACGGCCCGCGGGCACCTGCACCCCTGTCGGCCCGAAGGCAAAGCTGCCCGCCCCCCGGTCGAGGATGGCGGCGAACACGCTCGGGCTGTCCGGCCGCGGCAGGCACATCCATTCGACGCGCCCGGTCGGCGCGATCAGACAGTTGACCTCGCAGTCGGACAGGAAGGCGTACTCGGCAATCGGCGGGAAGGGGCTCGCCAACCGCTCCTGCGCGACTTCCGGCCCGATGTCGCGGACGGGCGCGTATCCATCGCCGTTGACCGACGGCGCGATGGATCGACCGAGGTTGGCCGGGCGGGCTTTTCTGGCCACTTGCGCCTCTAGCGAGAGGATAGGCCGAAGGCCCGCCGGATGAGATCGAAAACCGTATCCGGCGAGCCCGTCCCGTCGATCATCTCGACGTCCACGCCTTGCCTCCGATAGTGGTCGAGGACGGCCTCTGTGAGCTTGTGGTACTCGTGCATCCGCTCCTTGATCGTCTCCAGCGCGTCATCCGCACGGCCCTCCACCTGCGCCCGGTGCAGGAGCCGGTCGACGAGCACCTCCTCCGGGACCTCGAGGGCGATCACGCGGTCCACCTTGTGACCCTCCTCGGCGAGCATCGCGTCAAGGGCCTGCGCCTGCCGCACCGTGCGCGGAAAACCGTCGAGAAGGACGCCCTCGCCCTCCTCGGCTTCGGGCAGGCGACGCCGCACGATATCGACGATCAGGACGTCCGGGACCAGGTCGCCGGCGGCCATGATCCGCCCTGCCTCCTTGCCCGTCGGGGTGCCGAGCGCCACCTCGTGGCGGAGGATGTCGCCCGTCGACAGGTGCTTGAGCTTGAACTCGTCCTCGATGCGGGCCGCCTGCGTGCCTTTGCCGCTCCCGGGCGGGCCGAAGATGATGCCGATCATTCCTGGAGCCGTATCTTGCGACGCCGCTGCCACCATGTCCGCACGTTTTCCGCGAGCAGGGCCTGGATGGCCGGGTCGGGGCCGGACGGCTTGCCTGCCTTGCTCAGCTCGAGCCACCGCCGCGTGACCTCGACGTAGACGTCAGCCTCGGTCCAGCCCGGCAGCTTCTCGAGCACGTTGTGCTTGCGGATCGCCTTCGCGATCGGCATGTAGACGTGGTCGTACCAGCTCGCCGCCGCCTCCTGGAGCGAGACGCCGCGCTGCTGCTCCTGGCTGAGGAACCAGCCGTGGCCGAGGATGTGCTTCATCATCTCGTCGTACCTTCCGAGCCGGCTGCAGTTGAGTCGCGCCTCGGGCCGCGTCCGATGGAGCTGCGTGGCGTCGAGGAAGTGCGCGTACTCGGCCGCGCTGAGCAGGGCGCGAGTGTCGGTTTGCGGTCCGAGCGGCGCCCGCGTCTTGACATTGATAACGCGCGCGTTGATCGTGGGGCGCCCCAAGGCGCGCGCGACCGAAACGCGATGGTGGCCGTCGATCACGTAGTAGAGATCGTCGACCTTGTAGACATCGATTGGAGGCAGCTCATCTCCCTCGACCATCGCCTGGTAGATGCGCGTCCAGCGCTCGCGCATCCTGCGGTTGAGGGGCAGGAAGCTGGGGTCGAAGTCGCCGCTCTTGAGGTCAGGCGCGACCGAGCCGGCGATCCTGTCGACCGGGATCTCGTGCACACCGCCAAACGAGCGCCCCTCCGTGCCGGCCGCACGCAGCATCGGCTCGATCGACCGGAGCCGCTCGGCGCGGCCCGTCAGGATCGTGCGCAGGTTGCGCCAGAACGCCCGCGCCCGCGCGGAATCGAAGTCCTGGATGGCGCGGATGCGCTCTACACCCAATAGGACCCGTGCTCAGCGGGTGGTGACGGCTAGAGAAGCGCCTTCTCGCTCTCGGCGTCGAAGAAATGCAGCGTCCGCGTGTCGAGACCCAGCTTGATGCGGTCGCCCGGCGTGACATTGATCCGCGGATCGATGCGCGCGGTCAGCTGGTCTCCGCCCACGGTCCCGTACAGGTACTGGTCGGAACCAAGTCGCTCCACGACATCAATCTTCATGTCGAGCGTCGTGCCGCCGTCCGTGACGCGGTCGGTGACCGCCTCGGGGCGGAACCCGAGCGTGCCCTTCGTCGCTGCAATGGCTTTGGGCAGCTTGACCTCAAACCCGGATGCCTTCGCCGACCCGTTGGTCACAGAGGCCGGTATGAAGTTCATGGTCGGCGTCCCGATGAAGCCGGCGACGAACAGGTTGGCTGGGTGGTCGTAGATCTCCCCCGGCGTGCCGACCTGCTGCAGGATGCCGGCGTTCATGATCGCGATCCGGTCGCCCATCGTCATGGCCTCGACCTGGTCGTGGGTCACGTAGATGAACGTGGTCTGCAGGTCGCGGTGCAGCTTCTGCAGCTCGACACGGGTCTGGCCGCGGAGCTTGGCGTCGAGGTTGGAGAGCGGCTCGTCGAGGAGGAAGACCTTCGGGCTGCGCACGATGGCGCGGCCAAGAGCGACCCGCTGGCGCTGGCCGCCGGACAGGGCTCGCGGCTTCCGCTTGAGGAAGTTGTCGAGGCCGAGGATGCGGGATGCGTTGCGCACTCGCTTGTCGATCTCGGGCTTCTTCATGTGCTGCATCTGCAGCGGGAAAGCCATGTTGTCGTACACGCTCATGTGCGGGTAGAGGGCGTACGACTGGAAGACCATGGCGATGTCGCGGTCCTTGGCGGCGACGTTGTTGACGACGCGGTCGCCGATGAGGATGCGGCCTTCGCTGATCAGCTCCAGGCCGGCGAGCATGCGGAGCGCGGTTGACTTGCCACAGCCGGACGGTCCGACAAGGACCATGAACTCCTTGTCCTGGACCTCGACGTTGAAGTCTTTGACGACCGTGAGGTCAGCCGTGTAGCGCTTGACTACGTGGTCGAAAGTTACAGATGCCATTTGCTATCCATCCCCCAGTCCAGACGAGTGCCGGGAATTCAGAACTTCCTTTACCAACAATTCTATTTCCTCCTCTTGAATCGCAAATCGGACCCGTTTGTCTTCGCGGTGGAACCACGCACGACGAGCGTCGTGCGAAGAGGCGAAGGCGAATCGACGGCCTTGCCTTTCATGCGTTGAATGAGGAGCCGCGCCGCCAGGCGACCCTTCTCGACGATGGGCTGCCGCACCGTCGTCAACCCCGGGTTCGTCCACGCGGACGCCGGGATGTCGTCGAAGCCGACCACGGAGAGGTCCTCGGGCACGCGCAGCCCCGCCGTTTGCGCGGCTGACATCAATCCGATCGCGGCGGTGTCGCTCATGGCGAGGACCGCGGTCGGCCGCTGCCGGCCTTTGGGCAGCGCCTCGAAAGCGCGGATGCCGGCCGCGATCGAGACGCCGGCCGTTATCGATTGCGGTTTGGGCGCTCCGGCCTGTTCGACCGCGGCCAGGTAGCCGGACATGCGACGGGCGGCGGTCGGCGTGTTGCCGACCTCGGCGCGAGTCGGCGGCAGGACGATGATCGCGAGCTCGTGGTGGCCGAGCTCCAGCACGTGCCGCGCCGCAGCCTCGGCGCCGCCCCGGTCGTCGACGTTCACCACGGGATGGTCGCCCACGTCCTCCGAGTCGACCAGCACCGTCGGGACGCCCATCCTGTCCAGCACCTCGAGCGCGCGGTCGCGGGGGCCGAGGCCGAGGCTGATGAAGCCGTCGACCGACGCCCGGCGGATCGCGCCCTCGAGCGAGCCGTCGAGCGGCGGCACCAGGAGCAGGGTGAAGTCGTGCTCCTCGCACAGCTCGCCCAGGCCCTGGATGAGCTCGCTGACGAAGGGGTTGGCAAACACTGTGGACAGCCGCTGGGGGATGAGGACGCCGATGGTGCCGCTGCGCCGCATGGACAGCGCGCGCGCTGCGGGGTGGGGCGTGTAGCCGAGGTCGTGGGCGACGCCGAGCACCCGCTCGAGAGTGGCCTGGCCGAGGCGCTCCGGGTTGTTGAAGGCGAAGGAGACAGCCGTCTTCGAGACGCCGGCCGCGTTGGCCACGTCAGCGATGGTGACGCGGACCGGTACCCCCAACCAGGCTCCTGACATCCTCGCTCCCCAACTTCACCGGCGCCAGATGCGCCCGATTAACCGATTTACTAAATCGGTTTATTGATGGTATGTCCGCATCGAAGGCCTGTCAAGGGTGATCTTTGGGGCCAGGGCGGGGATGCTCGCGGTCGGGGTCGATGCGCACCTTCGCCTCGCCCACCAGCAGCGCCCACAGCAGGTCGTCGAGGCTCGGCTCCGGAGGCGGATCGTCACGCTGCTCCACCGCCTCCCTCTCGGGCGGCATCTCCACCGTCATCGGCGCTTGGCTGCCTGCGTGTGGGGCCGGAGCAGCTCTGGCTCGACCTTCGGCTCACGGGTCGCGGTCAGGAGCCCGTTCTGCTCCTGCTCGACGTCGGTGAGCTGCGTGTAGCAGAAGCCTTCGACCGGCCCTGGCTTCATCAAGGCGTCGATGAGCTGGCCGTACGAGCTCACGAATGCGTTGGCGTTCTCCACCTCGAGCCAGCCCCAGCCCCCGGTGCCCGCGATACGCAGGCCGCCGAACTCGCTGACCAGGAGCGGCTGGCCCCGATATGAATAGCCGGGGTCGAACGTGGGATGCCCGCTCCCGGTGCCGTCCAGCGCAGTCTCGAGGTGGCGGTAGCGGCGGTCGAGGTCGGCCGGCGGCGTGTAGTCGTGGACCGTGCAGAGGTCGCTGAGCGAGTGCTCCCACCCGTCGTTGGAGATGACTGGCCGGGTGCCGTCGAGGCTGTGCGTCAGCCGGTAGAGCTCGACCACGAACCTCGAACGCACCTCGAACGGGATGTGGTCGAGACCGAAGCTCTCGTTGGCGACCACCCACGCGACGACGCAGGGATGGTCGCGGTCGCGGACGACGATCTCGGTCCATTCCGCCGTCAGCCGGCGGGCCGCCTCCTCCGTGTACTCGTGGAAGCTCGGCATCTCCGACCACACGAGGAACCCGAGCCGGTCGGCCCAGTAGAGCCAGCGCGGGTCTTCGGCCTTCTGATGCTTGCGCGCGCCGTTGAAGCCGAGCGCCTGGGCCAGCTCGATGTCCCCGCGCAGCTCGTCGTCGGTGCCCGCGGTGAGCACGCCTCCGGGGAAGTAGCCCTGGTCGAGCACCAGCCGCTCGACGAACGGCTCGCCGTTGAGCCAGACCTTGCCGTCGCGCGCCTCGATGGTGCGCAGCCCGAAGTAGCTCTCGACGCGGTCGGCGACCTTGCCCTCGGGGTCCAGCAGCCTCGCTTCGAGGTCATAGAGCCGCGGCGCGTCGGGGTGCCAGGCGACGACGCGGTCGAGCTGGAGCCGGCCCCGACCCGGGCTCCCCGACCACGCTCCGACCACCTGACCGTCGAACGTCGCGGTGACCTCGGCCTCGCCCTCGCCGTCGAGCTCGAACTCGACCGCGCCCGCGACCAGGTTGGGGCGCAGGCGCAGGCGCGTGATCCGGCGGGCGCTCACCGGCTCCAGCCAGACCGTCTGCCAGACCCCAGTCGTCGCCGTGTAGAAGATTCCCTCCGGCGACTCGGTCCAGTACTGCTTGCCTCGGGGGACGGTCTTGTCGGCCAGCAAGTCGTCAGCCCGGATGACCACCGTGTTGTCGCCAGGCCTGACGGCGTGCGTGATGTCCGCGCTGAATGGCGCGTGTCCGCCGGCGTGGCGGGCCACCTCGACGTCGTTGACCCACACGGTGGCCCGGTAGTCGACCGCCCCCTGGTGGAGCAGCAGGCACTCGCCCGCTGGCGCCTCGAAGCGTCGCCGGTACCAGACCACGTCGCCGACTCGGTGGCCGATCCCGGAGAGCTCCGACTCGGGGCAGAAGGGAACGACGATCGTGCGGTCGAAGGTGGGGTCCGGACCGGCGCCGAACTCCCACTCGCCGTTCAGGCTCTGCCACAACGCCCGGCGGAGGTTCGGCCGGGGATACTCGGGTCGGGGTCCCATGACGCCTCCAAAGTCGCCGGCTCAGACGGGCCCCCTCCGGCCTGGGCCGCGTCCCGGGCCACCTCCCCCGCAAGCAGGGGAGGAGAGGGCGAACGTTCGCTTTGCCGCGCAATAATACCCTGCAGCGTGAGGGTGCGCAGGCACGCGAGGCACGTCTCGGTCAAGGACGTCGCCGCCCGCTCAGGGGTCAGCTTCCAGACCACGAGCAAGGTCCTGAACGGCGGCGGATCGGTCTCGGACGTCACCCGTGCGCGCATCCTGAGAGTTGCCAGCGACCTCGGCTACGTGCCCAACCTGCAGGCGCGCAGCCTGGTCATGCAGCGGACGCGCACCATCGGCCTGATCACTGGCGACTTCACCGACCCGGGCTTGAGCAGGTGCCTGGCCGGCGCGGAGCAGGAGGCGCGGCGGCAGGGCTACGGCCTGATGCTCACCAGCGTCGAGCCCGAAGGATCGGGAACGGAGTACGCCCTGCCCGCCATGATGGAGCGTCGCGTCGACGGCATCCTGCTCGCGTCGCCGCAGATGGAGGAGGACCGCGCCCTCTTCCACGTCCTCGACAAGACCGTTCCGGTCGTGAGCATCAACCACATCACGGGCGCGTCGATGACCACCGTCACCGCGGACGACGAGCTGGCCGGCTACCTGGCGACCGGGCATCTGCTCGGGCGCGGCCATCGGGTGATCGGCGCCCTGACCGGGGCTCGGGGCCGGCGTTTGACGCAGAGCCGCCAGCGTGGCTATCGAAAGGCGCTCGACGAAGCCGGCATCGAGAGCGCCAACGACCTGGTCGAAGAGGCGGGCCTCGACGTCGCTGCGGGGCTTACCGCCCTGCCGCGGCTGCTCGAGAGGCGGCCCGACGTGACGGCGGTCTTCTGCCAGCACGACCTGGTCGCGGTCGGCGCGCTGGCGGCGCTTCGCACGATGAACCGTCGCGTACCGGAGGACTGCGCCGTGGCCGGCTGCGACGGGCTCGACAGCGCCGCGTACACGACGCCGCCCCTGACCACAGTCCGCGTGCCGTTCTACGACATCGGCGCCGAAGCGATGCGCCAGCTGCTCAAGATGGTGACCAGTGGCTCCGCCGCCGCGACGAGGGTCAAGCTTCCCGTACATCTCATCGAGCGCGGTTCGACAGCACCTGGCGGGTGAGCTCCAGGCCGAGCTCGTCCAGCTCGCCCAGCCGGTCGCCCGAAAACCTCACGCCTCCGTAGTCGCCCACGTAAGCCGCCCACCGTTGCCGCTCCTTGATCTCGCTGCGGGCCACCAGGTGGTCGGGGTCGTTGACCCACAGGCGGCCGTTCATCCACGAGCGCAGGCCCGTGATCCTGGTCAGCGACTCCACGTCGGGCTGCGGGTCAGAGGTCTCCGGGAGCACGTCGGGGCCGATCCGCATCGCGTCGCACAAGCCGATGGTGGGCAGCAGGGGCGCCCCGCACGCGAGCACTGTCGCGCCGGGGCCGAGGGCGTCGCGGATCAGGGTCATCCCCTCGCGGTAGGCGGCCAGGCCGGGGATCGCGCCCGCGTAGAGAAAGTCGAGCTTGTGGTACGTGAAGCCCCAGGCGGCGAGGGTGCGGAACACCTCCGCGAGGTGCTGCGCCGCCGGTTGGTGGCCGACGTCGAGAATGCGCATCCGGCGGCCCCAGTGCAGGCCGGCGTCGGCATCCTGCACGAGCCAGTCGGGATGCTCGGCCGCGAGCCTGCTTTCGGGGTCGACCATGAACGGCGCCGTCCAGATGCCGGCCCGCATGCCCGCCTCGCGGATCCGCTCCCCCAGGCGCGACAGCGACCCGAATCCAGGCCTGGCGTCGAGCCAGTCGCCGATCGCCGCCTCGTACCCGTCGTCGAGCTGGGCGATCTCGACGGGCAGCTCGAGCCGCCGGGCCGCCTCCACGTTCTCGATCACGTCCGCGTCGGCGACGTGCTTGAAGTAGCACGACCAGCTCGACCAGCCGGGGGGGATCGAGGCGAGATGAGATGGACCGAGGCGTTCCCCGACCGCCGCCAGGGCGGCGGCCAGGTCAGGGGCGCGCACCTCCTCCACCGGGCCGTCCGCAGTGACCTCGCCTCCACGGAGGCGGAGCGTCGCCACCTCGCGGCCCGGGTCGGGTGAGTACCAGGCCCGCGCCTCGGCGTCATCGGACGCCAGGGCGAGCACGCCCTCGCCCTGGATGACCCTCTCCGGCACGGGCTTGCCCGGGCGCCAGCCAACCGTCTGGGCGCGCTCGTCGGGCGCACGCTCCGACTCCTCGGCGCTGTGATACAGGCGGATGGGACTCCACGATTGCCAGCCCTCGGCATAGACCGTTGCGGGGCGGCGCGGGTCGACCGACACCTCGGCGATGGTCTCGAAACCCAACGCGCTGATTGTCGTTGTAAGCGGGGATGAAATCGGCTGGGGCTACGGCATGATTGCGCGCGTGGACCGGCTCCGCGTCGTGCAGGTTGGGCTCGGCGCGCACGGTCGCAACTGGGCTCGCCGCGTGATCCCAGATGTGCCCGAGGTCGAGCTCGTCGGCTACGTCGACTCCGACCCTTACGCACTCGACATCGCGAGGGAGGAGCTCCAGGCGCCGCCCAAGATGTGCTTCGAGAACCTGAAGGACGCGATCTCGGCGACCAGCCCTGTGGCCGTGCTCAACACCACCGCTCTCGCCGGCCACGTGCCTGTGACGAGGGCGGCGCTCAACGCTGGCCTGCACGTCCTGCTCGAGAAACCCTTCGCGCCGACCCTGGGCGCCGCCCACGAGCTGGTCGACGTCGCGGCGAACGCCGGCCTCATCCTCATGGTCAGCCAGAACTACCGCTATTTCGCGGCCCCGCGCGCGATCGCCGAGATCGTCAAGGACGGGCGCCTGGGCAAGCTGCACGAGGTCTCGATCGACTTCCGCCGCTACTCCAGCGCCGGACCTGCCGGCCGCGGCCGCCACCACCTCGAGGAGCAGCCGCTGCTGGTCGACATGTCGATCCATCACTTCGACCTGCTTCGCCTGATCCTCGACCGCGAGCCGCTGCGCATCTTCTGCGAGGCCTGGAACCCGAGGTGGACGGACTTCAGCGGGCCGTCGGCGACGGTGGCATCGATCGCCTTCGACGGCGTCGTCGTCAGCTACCGCGGCAGCTGGGTCAGCGCCGGTCCGCTGACGCCGTGGGCCGGCGAGTGGCACCTCGAGTTCGAGCACGGCGAGGTCGTGTGGGACAGCCGCGACGACGACATGACCCACGACCGCGTGCTGGTCCGCCCGCGCGGCGCCCGCGCGCGCACGCTCACGTTGCCCGCCATGGAGAGGACCGGACCGTGGGGGACGCTGACCGCGTTCGTCGACGCGGTGCGCTCGGGCCGCGAGCCCGAGACGTCGGGCCGGCACAACCTCGGCACCATCGCGTTCGTGGCGGCGGCGGTCGAGTCCGCGACCGTCCACGAGCCCGTATCGATCTACCGGACCGGCGAAGCCCTGCCCGTTTGAATACCCCACGAATCCGAGGCTTCGCCTTGAATTCGCGGGGACCCCTGTAAAGGTGCCGGGTGACCGGCCGCTGCGCGTCACCGTCTGGAACGAGAACGTCCACGAGCAGCGTGAGGCGTCTGTCCGGAAGCTCTACCCGCAAGGCATGCACGCGCCGATCGTCGATGGCCTCCGTCGCGAGCTCGGTGACGCGGTGTCGGTTCGCGTCGCAACCCTGGAGGAGCCGGAGCATGGCCTGAGCGAGGCAGTGCTCGCGGAGACCGACGTCATCACCTGGTGGGGGCACGCCGCCCACGACCAGGTCGCCGATGAGGTCGTCGAGCGCGTGCACCGGCGGGTGCTCGACGGCATGGGCATCGTCGTCCTGCACTCGGGCCACTACTCCAAGATCTTCCGGCGCCTCATGGGCACGACCTGCTCGCTGCGCTGGCGCTCGGACCCGGGGGGCGAGCGCGAGGTGATCTGGACCGTGAACCCCTCGCACCCCATCGCCGCGGGAGTGCCGCAGCCGGTCGTCATCGAGCATGACGAGATGTACGGCGAGTACTTCGACATCCCGCCGCCCGACGAGCTCGTCTTCATCGCGTCGTTCGAGGGCGGTGAGGTGTTTCGGAGCGGCTGCTGCTGGCACCGCGGCCTGGGCCGCGTCGCCTACTTCAGCCCGGGCGACCAGGAGTACCCGGTGTACCACCAGGCCGAGGTCCAGCGTGTGATCGCGAACTGTGTCGCCTGGGCGGGCGGCCGCTCGACGCCGAACGACTTGCCCTCCACACGGGAAGGGAACAGCGAGCGAAACTGGTATTTATGAAGTCGTTCGGCGACCTGGGCGCCGCGGTCGTCGGCACCGGGTTCATCGGCGCCGTCCACGTCGAGGCCCTCCACCGCCTGGGCGTGCAGGTGCATGGGGTCGTCGGCTCGTCGCCAGAGCGTGCGTCCGCGCGAGCGCGGGACCGGGGTCTGCCGCCGGCATACCCCAGCTTCGAGGCGATGCTCGAGGACGCGCGCGTCGACATCGTCCACATCGCGTCGCCCAACTTCCTGCACCACGTGCACGCGAAGGCGGCGCTCGCGGCAGGCAAGCACGTCGTGTGCGAGAAGCCGCTGGCGATGACTTCGGCCGAGTCGGCCGACCTGCTGCGCATCGCAGTGGCGAGCGGCCGCGTGCACGCGACCAACTTCAACCTGCGCTTCTACCCCGTGGTCCAGCACGTGCACGGGATGGTCCGCGAGAACGCGCTGGGTGACGTCCGGCTCGTCTCAGGCCACTACCTGCAGGACTGGCTGTTGCTCGAGACCGACTGGAACTGGCGCCTCGAGCCGGCGCTCGGCGGCGAGCTGCGCGCGGTGGCGGACATCGGATCGCACTGGATGGACCTGACGACCTTCCTGACCGGCAGGCGGATCGTGGCGGTGATGGCCGACCTCGCGACCTTCGTCAAGACGCGGCGCCAACCCACGGGCCCGGTCGAAACATTTGCCGCCGGTCGTGGAGTGAATACGGTCGAGCGCGAGATCCATACCGAGGACTGCGCGACGATCCTCCTCCGCTACGAAGACGGCACGCGCGGCGCGCTCGCCGTGTCCCAGGTCAGTCCCGGCCGCAAGAATTCGCTCGTCTTCGAGATCGACGGCTCAACATCGTCCGCGGCGTGGAACTCCGAGCGACCGGACGAGCTGTGGATCGGCCACCGCGGCCGCACCAACGAGATCCTCCTGCGCGACCCGGCGCTCCTCAACGACGAGGGCCGGCGTGCCGCCAGCCTGCCGGGCGGCCACGCCGAAGGCTTTGCGGACACGTTTCGCGCGCTCTACTCGGCGGTCTACTCGGCCGTCGCCTCGGGCGGACCCGGCGAGGGCTACCCCACGTTCGCCGACGGGCACGACGAGATGCTCGTCTGCGACGCCGTCGCGCGCAGCTCGCGCGAGCAGCGGTGGGTCGACGTGCGGCGACCCGCGGCGGTGGCCGCGAGATGAAGCTCGGACTTCTGACCGCCGCGTTCCCGGACCTCGGCCTCGAGGAGATCGCGTCCTGGGCAAACGACAACGGGTTCGAGGCCCTCGAGATCGCGTGCTGGCCGTCGAGCGGAAGCGAGCTCCGGCGCTACGCAGGCGTTGCCCACATCGACGTCGACGACTTCAACCCGAAGGCTGTGCGCAAGATGCTCGACCGCTACGGCCTCGAGATCTCGGCGCTGGCCTACTACCCCAACAACCTCGACCCGGACCTGGACGCGCGGCGGGCGGCGAACGACCACCTGCGCAAGGTCGTCGAGGCTGCGCAGAGGCTGGAGGTGGAGACCGTCGGCACCTTCGTCGGCCGCGACCAGAGCCGCTCGCTGACCGACAACCTCGAGGACTTCAGGCAGGTCTGGCCGCCGCTCGTCCGCCACGCGCGTGAACGCGGCGTGAAGATCGCCATCGAGAACTGCCCGATGCTGTTCTCGGCTGACGAATGGCCGGGTGGGCGCAACCTCGCCTACTCGCCGGCCATCTGGCGCCAGATGTTTGAGATCGTCCCCGATGAGAACTTTGGCCTGAACTTCGACCCTTCGCACCTCGTCTGGCAGTTCATCGACTACACGCGCGCGGTGCGCGAGTTCGGCCCGCGGATCTTTCACGTCCACGCCAAGGACATGGAGGTCGACCGCGACGGCCTGTACGACGAAGGCGTGATGTCGCTTGGCGTCGGCTGGCAGGTGCCGCGTCTGCCTGGACTCGGCGAGGTGCGCTGGGACCGCTTTCTCAGCGCTCTGTACGCGATCGGCTACGACTGGGTCGTCTCCATCGAGCACGAGGACCGCAATTTCGAGGGCGACCTCGAGCTCGTGCAGCGCGGGTTCCTTGTCGCCCGCAACACCCTGCGTCCGCTCATCGTCTAACTCGCGCGATAGTCCGGACTATCACAACATCGGAAGGTGGCGCGACACGCGTTAGTCCGGACTATCACCACATCGGCAGGTGGCGCGACGCGCGTTAGACCGGACTATCCCGAATGACGGTGCAGCGTCGCGCGGACCCTACGGACTTCGGCGACAACGGACTTGGGCTCGCGAAGGTCGGCGGCAGTGAAGCGCAGGAGGTGGTAGCCGGCGTTCAGAAGGGCGTTATGCCTCTGAAGGTCGGCGTGTAGACGGTCTTTGTGTCCGGTGCCGTCGTACTCGATAGCCAGCCTTCGATCCGGGTAGTAGAGGTCGACGCGTCCGACGAACCTGCCGTCGCTGTCGCAGAGCTCGGCCTGGACCACGGGACGGGGCAGCCGCCCTCTGATCAGATGGATCCGCAGGCGGGTCTCCATTGGCGATTCGGATCGGGGCTCAGCCAGCCCGACCGCACGGCGCAACCTCTTGATTCCCTTTGCGCCGGCATGCGTCGCGACATGGCTCTCGAGTTGGGACAGCTTGACCAGGCTGGTGTGAGTGGCTGCGTCAACCGCTACGACCGACTCGACAAGGTCAGCGCGGCTGCCAAGGTCGCACACCGTCCGCATCGCGGACGTAGTGCGCAGCCCACGCCGATCGATCACGTCCGATTCGGGAAGTGCGGCCCTCCTGAGCTTCACACCGGCTCGAGCTCGTACAGACACGTCACGTGGAACTGTCACCTCGACCAGTTCGCTCCATGCGCTGTCGAGTCCCAAGAGCCAGGCGGCGGTCAGACCAGAGAATGCGTACTTCCCTGGCATGCGCAGTGAGACGGCCAGCAGCTTCAGCCTGATGTCATGCGGCAACCCAACCCACGCGTACTGGCCATGGCTGGTCCGAGTCCATTGCGTCGTTTGCAGGTCGCGCCAGCGCATGCCGGCCTCACGGGCCTGGGCGACCGTGAAAGGAACGCGCCGTAGCGTGACGTCGGGCAAAGGTCGAGTGCGCATCGTGGAGAGGATCTACGCCAACCCGGCCGAACCACAACGCACCCTGTTAACGAGGCGCACTAACCCGCCATAGTCCGGACTAACGCGCGAACGACACGCCCGGAAACTGTCGATAGTCCGGACTATCGCGGCAAGAACGGCTGGCGTGACGCGAGAAGAAAGGCCGCGGTCATCGCCAGGGCGACGGCGGCAAGCACCGCGGGCGCCCAGCCGACTCCGGCGTTCGCGATGACGAGTCCGATCGCGCCCGGGCCGAACGTGCCGCCGATCGACGCGGCCGGAAAGAGCCACGAGGTCGCGCGTGAGTCGCCTGGCCTGAGCCTCGCGAGCCACACGATCCCGGTGGGAAAGATCGGTGCCATGGCGAACCCGGCCACGATGTAGGCGACGGGCGCGACGGCCGGGACCGAGGCGGCGATCAGCGCCAGCGTCGCGACGCCGGAACCCACCAGCACGACCCCGGACTCCGGCACCCTGGCCGGCAGCAGGGTGATCAGCAGCCGGCCGATGACGATCGCCAGGAAGAAGCCCGAGGTAAGCGCCGCCGCACCGCCGTACGCAACCCCGACCGACTGCAGGTGCGACGTCATCCAGCCTCCCGTGCCGGTCTCGATGGCGACGTAGAGGACAAAGGCGCAGACGAAGATCCCGACCAGCAGGCCCGGTCGCGCCGGTGAGGCGGCGTCCACGGGCAGGCGCCCCGAGATGCCCGCGGTGCCGATCACCGCGATGAACCAGGCGGCGGCCGCGGCCAGGAAGAGCGTCGAGAAGTGGTCGCGCGCGAACGTGGCGACGAGGATGGGGCCGGCGACGGCACCGGCGGAGTAGCAGCTGTTCAGCGCGTTCAGCAGCGCGGCGCGCCGGCGCCCCTCGCTGTAGGCGACCAGCTGGTTGAGGCCGAGCACCAGGGCGCCGAATCCGAATCCGATCACGGCGACCGAAGCCAGGAAGAAGGGCCACACGAAGGCGACCGCGGCGAGCGCGCACCCGACCCCGACGATGAGGAGCGCGACGGCGACGGTGAGGCCTGCGCGAAACCGGGTGAACGTCTGCATGGCGACCAGCACGCCGGGAAGCGAGCCGGCGAAGTGGACGCTGATGACCGTCCCCGCGACCGGCAGGCTGACCCCGAAGCGGCGGGTCAGCTGCTCGAGCAGCGGGCCGTAGCCGCCGACGACGATGCCCATGAGCATGAAGATCGCCGCCATGGCCACGATCGCCCGCGGCGACAGCGCCAGGCGCGCAGGGCGGACTTCAGTCGCCAGCTTGCATGGCCTGTCGATACCTCGGCGAGGAGACCGGGCCCTGGAGCAGCGGGTCCCGCGTGTCCCGCATCCATCCCCAGAGCTGCTCGCGCAGCCCCGGCTCGACGTCGCGGACCTCGTTGCGCCCGGCCAGGTTCTCGCGCTCGAGCGGGTCAGCCTCCAGGTCGTATAGCTCGACCAGGGACTGGCGGTCGGTCGAGTAGCGCGTCGGGTCGGCGCGAAAGATCGCGCCGGCCTGGATGTCCGCCGGCACCTCGACCGCGAACGCGGTCTCGAAGTTGCGTATGTACTTGTGCGTCCGTGTACGCACGCAGCGCATCGGGTCGTAGTAGCTGTGGAACGTCTTCTCAGCGAAGATCGCATCGCGTCCCGCGCCGTTCGCCAGCAGCGAACTTCCCTGCACGCCCGGCGGAATCTCGACGCCCGCGGCCTCGAGCAGCGCCGGCAGGACGTCGATGTTGCTGACCAACCCGTCGCGGACCCCGTGGATGCCGCCAGCCGGCCACCTGACCAGCAGCGCGACCTCGAGGCCGGGGTCGTAGAGGGTGCATTTGGCTCGCGGCATCGCCAGCCCGTGGTCGGTGGTGAAGACGACGATCGCGTCCTCCGCCCGACCTGCCCTGTCGAGCGCGTCGAGCACCGCCCCGACGGCGGCGTCCATCTGCTCGATCGCCACCTGGAGGGCGGCAAGCTCGCCGCGCGCCTCAGGGATGTCGGGCAGGAATGGCGGCACCTCGACGGGCGACCCGGGCGGCGGCTCCGGGTAGGGGCGGTGCGTCTCGGTGAGGTTGACCTCGAGATAGAGTCGCGCGTCGGAGGCGAGCACCCGCTGGATCGCCACGCTCGACGTCTCGGCCTGGATGGTCGTGAAGCCCAGGCTTTGCGGGTGCTGGGTCACGTGCTGCTCACCGAACAGGTGCGATTCGAAGCCGGCGGCCGCGAACAGCGCGGCCGCGTGCGGGACCGCGAGCTCCCAGTCGAAGCCATGGTGGGCGAGCCCCATCACCCCGTTGCTGTGCGGGTAGCGGCCGCTCGCGAGGCTGGCGCGGCTCGGGCTGCACTGGGGCGCCGTGCAGAACGCGTTGGTGTAGCGAGCGCCCTCCGCGGCCAGGGCGTCGAGACGCGGGCTGACGACGCTCGAGGCCCCATAGCAACGCAGATGGCGGCCGATGTCGTGCGTGGTCATCACGACCACGTCACGGGCCGCCATCATTCGCCGCGAGTGCCGGCGGTGGGAGTTTTCCTAGCCCTTGACCGAACCGCTCGTGATGCCGCGCACGAAGTAGCGCTGCAGGAAGATGAACACCGCCAGCGGCAGCGACATCTGCAGGACGGCCGCCGCGGTGAGGAACTGCCAGCCGCCACCGAGCGACGTGACGAGCTGGGTGATGACGACGGTGAACGGGCGGTTGGGGCTGCTGCCCAGGAACGTCAGGGAGACCAGGAGGTCGTTCCAGACGCCCAGGAACACGAAGATCGTCAGCGAGGCGATCGCCGGAATTGTCATGGGCACGGCGATGCGCAGGAACCGCACCGCGTGCCCCGCGCCGTCGACCTCCGCCGACTCGAAGATCTCGCGTGGCAGCCCGCCCAGGTAGTTGCGGAGCAGGAACACCTCGAACGGCAGGCCGTAGCCGGAGTGGGCAAGCCACACCGCGATGAACGTGCCCGCCAGGCCGGTGACCTTGAAGATCTGGAGGACAGGGATCAGCGTCATCTGAATGGGCACGATCATCAGGCCGACGATGACGATGAAGAAGAGGTCCTTGCCGGGGAACTTCATCCAGGCGAAGGCGTAGGCACCCATCGTCGCGATCGCGAGCTGGATCACCGTCGCCGGGAGCGTGATCAGGACGCTGTTGACGATCGACGTGGCGACGTTCTCCGTCTCCAGGACCTGCTGGTAGCTGGCAAGGCTGAACCCGTGGGGTGGGAACAGCACGGTCCACCATCCCGCGTTGCTCATGTCTGACACGGAACGGAACGAGTTGATGATCAACCCGAGCGTCGGGACGATCCAGATCGCCACGAAGATCGCGATCACCAGGTGGAGCGGAAGGCGCTGAAGGCGATAGCCAAACCTCTCGAGGATCGACACCGTGGCCCGTGCGCCGGTCGTTTCCCGGGTGGTCGTGGTGACGCTCATCGCTGCTCCTCCTGTTGCTGGAAGCGTCTGATGTTGACCACGAGCAGCGGCACGATGGCGAGGAACAGAACGACGCCGACCGCCGCCGCGCGAGCGTTGTGGGATGTCGCCAGCTGTCTGAACATCTGGGTCGCGATGACGTCCGTGTCGTAGGCGCCGCTCGTCATCACGTACGGGATGTCGAAGATCTTCAGCGCGTTCACGATCATCGTCGTGCCGACCACCGTGATGGTCGGCCAGAGAAGCGGCGTCACGATGAGCTGGACGATCTGAAACTCGTTGGCGCCATCGATCCGCGCCGCCTCGAGCACCTCTGTGCTGATCGCCTTGAGGCTGGCCGAGATGATCACCATGCAGAACCCGGTGATGCTCCAGATGCCGACAAAGATCAACGCCGGGTTGTTGGTGGCCGAGTTGACGAGCCAGGGCACCGGTTGTTGCCCGAAGGCTCCGACCAGCGCGTTCAGGGTGCCGGTCTGAGGCGACCCCGGCGCCTGGTAGTCGAACATGAACTTCCAGATGATCGAGGCCGCGACCGCGCTGATCGGTACCGGAAGGAAGATCGCGATCTTGGCCAGCGACTCATAGCGGACGCGGTCGAGAAGAATCGCGATGACCAGGCCCAGGAAGACGCTGAAAAACGTATAGAAGACGAGCCACAGCAGGCTGTTGCGCAGTGAGGTCAGGGTGTCTGGAAAGGTGAAGAAGTACACGTAGTTGTCCCAGGCGACCCACCTCGTGTCGGCGTTGTTCCGGAAGCTGAGGATCACCGTCCGGATGAGCGGATAGACCATGAAGATCCCGGCGAAGCCGATTGCCGGCAGGGCCCAGAAGTAAGGTCTGATCCAGCCCTGCAAGCTGTCGGGCAGGCGCTCGATGATCTGCTCGCCGAAGATGATGTAGCCGAGCAGCACAAGCGGAACCCCGACGATAGCGATGACCGCTGTGATGATCTGGTCCACCCCGCCTACCTCCTTCTAGGGGCGACTGCGGCCGGGGCGGGATGGCCCCGCCCCGACCGATTCAAGTCGATGGTTGGTCTTGCCTAACTGGTCTTGTAAGCGGCTGCTTGCACCTGGTCGAGTCGCGCAAGCTCAGAGTCCAGGCTCGCGGGGTTCTTGGTCACGTTCAGCAGCGACTTCCAGAACGCGTGCTGCATGTCGGACGGCATGAAGTCGCCCGCGGTGACCAGGAGGTTCTTGGCGGTGCCGGCGACTTCCGCGGCCCGCTTGAAGATGGGGTCGGTGTAGTTGAGGCTCTTGATCGCGCCCAGCGTGCCGCCGGCGTTCACCCAGATCTGCTGGGCGTCGGAGGTCGCCATGTACTGCATCAGCTTGCGGGCGGCCGGGGTGTCGTTGTACATCGCGAAGTTGTCGTAGAACCCGTTCACGTTGCCGTCGTACTGCGAGTTGAGGCTCGGGTGCGCGAAGAAGTCGAAGTCCGTCCCGGCGACGAGGTTCGGGTAGTCCTCTTTGAAGAAGTTGGTGATGAAGGTCGCCTGCTCGAGGAACAGGCAGCCCGGCGTGCTGGCAAACAGCGGCTTGCCTGCGCGTCCGAAGTTGGTCGAAAGCGCTGTGTTTGGACCGCCGTACACGTTCGCGGAGGAGACTTCCTTCAGGAATGTCTGGTAGCCGAGCTTGATCTCCGGCGAGGTCCACTTCTGCTTGCCATTGATCCAGTCGGTGTAGACCTTCTCACCCGACTGCCGCATGATGATGTTGTCGATCTGGTCGCTCGCCGGCCATCCCGACGCGTCGCCAGACTCGAAGCCGGCGCAGAAGAGCTTGGCTCCCGCCGGTGGCTGGATCGCCAGCAGGTCGTCGAACGTCTTCGGCGGCGCCGCCGTGAAGACCTTCTTGTTGTACCAGATCAAACCTTTGACCTGGGTCTTGACCATCAGCTCGTAGTGCTTGCCCCCCACGACGGCGATGTAGAGGTTGTCGCCGCTCGCGGTCGTCAGCGCCGGGTAGGTGTTGGCGATGTAGTCGTTGAACTTGTCGCCGAGGGCGGTCTCGATCGGCTTCATGACGCCCTTGTCGATCCAGTCCTTGACCTTGTCGACGCTCGGACCGGGGGCGATGTCGGGCAGGCTCGTGCCCGCGTCGACGTTGATCGCCAGCTGGTTCGCGTCGCGGACGGTCGTCAGGTGGACCTTGATGCCCTCTTTCTCCTCGAACGGCTTCAGCACGTTCTGGAAGGCCTTCAGCTCCTGACCGCCCCATGCGCTCCAGACCGTGACGTCAGTGGACGAGCCGCCGCCCCCGCCGCTGGTGCCGCCGCCGCAGGCGACGAGCATCACGGCGCCGAGGCCTGCGGCGATCGCCCGCGAGGCTACCCTAGCGAAGACCTCCGACATTACTGCACTCCTTCAAATTCCCCTGCTGGGCGCCAAGCGCGGCCCAGTTCACGGCACGCCAAGGCGAACGTTCGTCCTGGCTGACGAACCGATAGTAGTTGGCCCCTGAAACCTTGTCAACTTCGGCTTTGGCGCAGTGGCTAGACTCCGCCAGATGACCGACCCCATGCGCTTTCCCGACGGCTTCCTGTTCGGCGCCGCGATCAGCGCGCACCAGAGCGAGGGCAACAACACGAACAGCGACTGGTGGTGGTGGGAGCACCTCGCCTCCACCCCGTGCCGGGAACCGTCAGGCGACGCATGCGACCTGTATCACCGCTACCGCGACGACGTGGCGATGCTCGCGGGCTTCGGCCTCAACTGCTTCCGCTTCGGCATCGAGTGGGCCCGCATCGAGCCCGCGCCAGGCGAGTTCTCGCGCGCGGAGCTCGCGCACTACCGGCGCATGCTCGACGCCTGCCATGAGCACGGCGTCGTGCCCATCGTCACCTTTCACCACTTCACGCTGCCGCGGTGGCTCCACGAGCAGGGCGGCTTCGCCGCCGACTCGTTTCCGCGCCTGTTCGAGCGCTACTGCGGCCGCGCCGCCGAGGCGCTGGGCGACCGCATCGCCTACGCGTGCACGCTCAACGAGCCGCAGGGTCTGGGCTCGAGCGGCTGGCTCCTCGGCATCAACCCGCCGGGCCACACCGACGACCGCGACGGGGCTCAGCGGGCGGTCGACAACCTCCTGGAGGCGCACCGGCTGGGCGCGGCGGCGATCCGGTCTCGCGCCGGCATCCCGGCCGGCGTGACCCTCGCCCTGCCCGACCTCCAGTACGAGGACGGGGCGACGGCGGGCACGAGCTCGCTCGAGCTCGAGTCGCAGGTCAACGACTGGTTCTTCGAGCTCGCGCGACAGGACGACTTCATCGGCGTCCAGACCTACACACGGTTCCGCTACGGACCGGAGGGACCTCGCAGCCCAGGCCACGACTGGAGCGACACGCAGCGCGAGCTGACGGAGACCGACGCCACGACCCAGATGGGCTACGAGTACTACCCGCAGGCGCTGGGAGGGACGATCCGGCGCGCACGTCGCAGCTGCCCGGGCGTGCCCATCCTCGTCAGCGAGAGCGGCATCGCCACGAGCATCGACGAGAAGCGCATCCACTACATGGACGCCGCGCTGCGCGAGGTGCTCGCGTGCATGGGCGAGGGGATCGAGGTCCGCTCATACCTTTACTGGTCGCTGCTCGACAACTTCGAGTGGGCGCTTGGCTACGCGCCGACGTTCGGGCTGGTGGCCGTCGACCGGCAGAGCTTCGCCCGCCACCCGAGGCCGAGCGCTTCGTGGCTTGGCCAGGTCGCGAGGGCGAGGGCCCTCCCCACTCGTGGGGAGGTCGCCCGCAGCGCCGGAGGGGCCAGCGGGGCCGCCCAATCCGTGTGATGATCGCCTCCAAACAATGATCCGCCCGCCGGTCGAAGCCAACTCCGGCCTGGCCGCGGTCCTGCGCGGCGTCATCGCGGACTTCCAACACGTCTCTGGAGCCGAGATCGTGTCCGTCTTCCTTTATGAGGAGTCGACCCACACCTACTACGCGCCCTTCGCCACGGGCCAGCCGCAGGAGAGCCTGCTCGACTCGCTGACCGACATGCGCGAGCAGCTGGCGCGCTACCTGACCGACGAGCGGCAGGGCAAGGTGCCGGACGAGCTGGCCGTGCACCAGTACGGGTCGACGGTGTGGCTCACGGTGACCCGCCAGCGCCTCGTGGCGCGTAACGCGCCCGCGGAGATCGACTCCACGTTCATCCGCCGCTACCAGGTCCAGTCCACGATCGGGCTGCCCCTGCTCTCGGGCGAGCGCCTGCTCGGCCTCATCTACCTCAACTACCGGAACAAGGAGAAGGCGCCCGACGACACCCGCCTGCGCGAGCTCGAGCGCAGGGCGGGCACGGCGGCCGCCCTCATCCAGAGCGCGCTGGAAGCGGCCGAGCGGACGGCCCTCGATGGCCTGTCCCGGCTCACCGCGCTGCTCACGATGCCGGTCGGCGATGCGCGGACCGACGCCAAAGAGCTGCGCCGCCTGCTCTCGATCGCGCTTGCGGATCTCCTCATGGCGAGCAACCTCGACGGTGCGGCCATCTACCAGTTCGGCCACCAGCGGTCGCACCTCGAGCTGGTCACCGCACATCTCCGGGTCGCGGCGCCGATGCGCATCGAGCGGCAGGACGCCACGACGCCGTGGCAAGACGCCCTCAGCAAGACCGTCGGCGACGCCGCGGCGGAATCAGAGCTGCACCCCGTCGCCACCTACGCGCTCGGCCAGCCGGACGAGCCTCACGGCTACCTGATCGTCGTCAGCCGCGACCGCCTGGCCACCGTCCGCCGTGCGCACGCGACGGACGAGATGCTCCAGGCGGGGGCGCAGCTCATCGGCAGCGCGCTGGCGACGCAGCGCCTGATCGCGGACCTGGAGAACTCGAACCGCCTGCTCAGCGCGCTCGGCGACATGACCACCGAGATGCTCAAGCCGGGTGCCACGCGCCACCAGGTGATCGACGCGGTGGTCGGCCACCTCACCGACGCCAAGGTGCCCGAGTTCGACTTCAACTTCGCCACCGTCTACCTGCTCGAGGAGCGCGACGACGGCGCGGTGCTCGTGCGCATGGCCGCGGGCGCCGCCACCGCGGCGACCATCGAGGGCGCTCCGGCGCGGGCGGGCAAGAAGGTCCCGCGCTGGGCGATGGAGGAGGACCGCGTGCTGGCGGAAGGCGACGTGCTCGTCTACGTCGCGCACACTTGGCAGCCCGTGCTGGTCGGGCCGCTGCCGGCGGGAGAGCACTCAGACGTCATGTCGGGCGGCGCGCCCGTGCAGTCGACGTGGCTCGAGGTGCCGGTCGTCTACTCGAACGGCATGGTCCTCGGCAACGTCCTCGCCTGCGTGATCGGCGAGAAGGAGCGGCCGCGTCCCGACGAGCCTGCCCCCTTCACGCTGGCCGGAGAGATCTTCGATCGCGGCGGCCACAAGGACCTCATACGGGTGTTCGTCCCGTTCGGGAGCGACGTGACTCGACGCGCGACAGGCGTGCTCGAAGTCGGCTACCACCGAACCGACCAACGGCGACCCGACTGGGGCCAGATCGAGGCGCTGCGCGCGGCAGCGGGTCAGCTTGCGGTCGCGGTCGAAACGGCCCGTCTATACGAGGAGGCGCGGCGCCACGCCGAGCAGCTGGAGCTCGTCGCCGACGTCAGCAAGGCTATCGCCAGCTCGATCGACCTCGAGCAAACGCTGACCCTGGTCGCCAACAACCTGGCCCGCCTGGTCGACGCGTCGCTGTGCCAGATCGCGCTATACGAGGAGGACCGCGAGGGCTGGTACGGCGCGGCGGCATCCGACCTCGAAGACCTCTGGCGGCGGGAGCACGCGGAGCGCTCGGAGACCACCTTCCTCTTCGACGTGCTCGACCGCGAGCAGCCGGTCGTCGTCGACGACACGTCGATCGGCTCCCAGGTCGACCCGGACTACGTCCGCACTTTCGGTGTCAGATCATTGATGGCGCTGCCCCTCATCGCCGACGACCAGGCGATCGGCGCCGCGATCCTCGCCGAGCGCGACCGCATGCGCCACTTCACGCCCGAGGAGGTGCAGCGGGCGCAGGCGCTCGCGGTGCAGGCCGCGGTCGCGATCAAGAACGCGCGGCTGCACGCCCTGGCCGAGGAGGAGCGCCACCTGCAGAAGGACTTCGTGCTGGTCGGGTTCGGCCAGTGGGGCCAGAAGGCGTACCAGCACCTGCTGACGCTCAAGCAGTTCTTCAACTTCCGCACCCACGTCGTCGAGCAGGACTCGCCCGGCGCGCGCGACCGGCTCGGCGTCAAGGAAGAAGAGGTGCGCACGCACGGCGACTCCTTCTACTGGGACAGCCACTCGTCACCGGCCCGCGACGAGCTGGAGCGCGAGCTCGAGTCGAGCTCCTACGTGATCACGTACATCGCGACGCCGGCGGCGACGCACCTGCCGACGCTCGAGCGCTACTACGAGCTCAGCGACGTGGTCCTGATCGAGAAGCCGCTGGGCGCGCCGCCGGACGAGTACCGCAAGTTCCTGGACACGGCGCCCGGCGGTGTCGAGATCGTGGCCGCGGACCACTACTACTTCAAGCTCGAGGTCCGCCTGCTCGCCATGCTTCTGACCGAGGAACGCACGCTGCGCAACTTCCTGGACAGCGTCGAGGAGATCCGCATCGAGATCCTCGAGGAGCAACCGCTGACGGGGGCGGCGGCGGACATCGGCGTCATCGCCGACCTCATCCCCCACGCCTTCGCGATCATCTCCCTGCTCACGCCGATCGACCGCATCAAGCTCGACCCACGGGCGCCGCTCCTGATCGGCCGCCACGAAGGCCTGATGGGGCAGCGTGAGAGCTACGCGCGCATGAACGCGACGTTCGAGTACCAGGGGCGGCCGGTCCGCCTGGTGGTCGACGTCGGCAAGGGCGCCGACAACGCGAAGTGGATCAAGCTCAGCGGCGAGAAGCGCGCGTCAGGCCGCAGCCCGAGCTACAAGTTCGACTTCGGCAAGGGCGAGGCGATCGACGGGACGCAGGCGACGGTGCGCGCGGCGGTGCGGAGGATCCGGGAGCCCGGGGTTCCCGACAACGCCCACCTGAACATGCTCCGCCACGTGATCGAGAAGAGGCATCCGGCGGTCGGCATCCTGTCGATCCGGGAGGCGATCCGTGCCAACCAGCGCGTCCGCGACCTCGAGGCCATGGCCTCCGACCTCCTGGCGCGCCAGGAGTGGACGGATTACGCGCTCGGGACCCGGCCCAATTTCGAGGCCGCGGCAAGAACGACGGCCGCCACCGGCGCGAACTAGCCGCTCTTAACGCAGAATTTCGGGCCGGAGATGGGGCTCGAGGGCCGGCCGAGAGATTTCGAGATCCAGGTGGCCCGAGACGAAGGCGGGGGTGGCCTGGCTAGGAGCGCACTTAAGTGCGCGACGACGACAGGACGGGCCCCCCAACGCGCGTATCGGGCCGCATGGGCTCGAAAGATCCGGCTGGCATCTCGGGCGCCATCTCCGTAATGTTGTCGGCGGGCCAGCTCATCTCCAAGCGCGTGATGCTGAAGAACGACACGTTCTTCGCCGTCTCGGCCCGCGACGGCTCGATGCGACCCGGGGAGTTTCTCGGCGACGGGCTCTGGTCAGGCGACACGCGGATCCTGTCCGAGCTGCGCGTCCTGGTCAACGGGGCGGAGCCGGCAGCGGTCGGTTTCGAGAACGACGACAGCGCGGCCACGTTCGTGCTCGAGTCGGGCGACCTGCGGATCACCCGCGTGCGGTTCGTCGAGTCAGGCCTGCACGAGCACATCACGGTGACGAACCGTGGGGCCGCCGCGGTCGGCGCGGTGCTCGAGGTCCAGGCGGCGGCCGACTTCGCCGCCATGCTCGCGATCCGCGGCGCCACGCCCCAGCTCCCGCCGGCCGTGCCCGCGCCCGCGACGCCGACGATGGACGGGGTGCGCTTCGTCCGCGCCGGCAACGCCGAGTCCAGGACTCGTCTGATCACGTTCCCCGAAGGCATGCAGCACCAGCTGCGGCTCGGCCCGGGCGAGGAGTTCACGCTGCGCCTCGACGTCGTCCCCGACGACGACCGGCCCGTGGTCGATTTCGTCGCCGGTCTGGAGCAGGCGAAGGCCGCCTACTCGCGCTGGGCGGACGACTGCATGTCGGTCAGGACCGACAACCCCGACGTCAACGCGCTGCTCGAACAGGCGGTCGCCGACGTTCGCATGCTGATGAACCGCTACGACACCGGCATCTATCCAACGGGAGGCCTCCCCTGGTTTGCGGTGCCGTTCGGTCGCGACACGCTCATCACCTCGATCCTGCTCCTGCACGTGAACCCAGCGATCGCGCGTGGCGTGCTTCGCTACCAAGCCAAGCACCAGGGGAAGCGAGTCGACGAGAGCAACGACGAAGAGCCCGGCAAGATCCTGCACGAGGTCCGGACAGGCGAGGTCGTCGACCGCGGATTGTGGCCGCACATCCTCTTTACCACCGTCGACGCCACGGCGCTGTTTCTGTGCGCCCTGACGGAGACCGAGCACTGGACGCACGACCGCGCGTTTGCGACGGAGATGATGCCCGCCGCCGCCGCCGCGCTCCAGTGGTGCGAGCGCTACGGCGACGTCGACGGCGACGGATATGTCGAGGATCGCGGCGTTCGGTACCGGAACGCGGGATGGAAGGACTCATTCGACTCGCTCACGAATGTCGACGGGTCCGAAGTCGCAAGGCCAGTCGCGCTTTGCGAGGTGCAGGCCTACCTGCATCGCGGTCTGGTGGGCATGGCGCGCCACACGCCGGCGCTGAGGGCGCGCGCCGCCGCGCTCAAGCGCCGTTTCAACCGCGACTTCTGGATGCCCAAAGAGAAGTACTTCGCGCAGTCGCTCGACGCGACCAAGAACCAGGTGCGCGCGGTCGCCTCCAATCCTGGTCACTGCCTGTGGATGCGGATCGTCGACCGCCCAAAGGCCGAACACGTGGCTCGCCGGCTGGTCTCACCCGACCTTTTCTCAGGCTGGGGGGTGCGCACGCTCTCCGACCGCGCCGTCAACTACGACCCCTGCAGCTACCACAACGGGTCCGTGTGGCCGTTCGACACCGCGCTCGCCGTCGCGGGCCTGCGCCAGTACGGCTTCGCGGCGGAAGCGGAGCGAATCGCGCGCGCGATCATCGAGGCTTCGATCGAGTTCCCGCTGCACCGGCCGCCCGAGCTCTTCTGCGGTGAGGTCCGCGTGCCTCGACAGCCGCCGAAGGAGTACTGGAACACCTGCGCGCCGCAGCTGTGGTCGGCGGCCGCGATGCTTGCGTGCGTGTCCTCGATCCTCGGCCTGGAGGCGGACCCGAGGCGCAAGCGGCTCCGCATCGAACCGATCCGCACCGCGCTGTGGAACCGGATCGAGGTGAACGGCCTGCACTTCGCGGGCCAGCGCATCGACTTCGCGGTCGACGGCACCGAGGTCAAGGTCGGCGGCCTGCCGAGCGGCATCAAGGTCAACTGACCGAGCGGGCGCGCGCGTTCCACGACCGTCCCGACGATCGCCGCTAGTTGAGGCCGCCTATGGCGAACTTGACAATCGATTCCGGGCTGGGTCACAGTATTTCGGCCGTTAGGCTGGCCGCGGACGCGGCCGCCGGGAGTGGGGTTATGGGAATGAGGGCCCTGGACTTGGTCTTCGTCGCTTCGCCGGTGCTGGCGAAGCCAACACCTCTTGGCGAACGACCGACTGCTGCCGTCCACTGATCACTGATCGAGGGGTAGGGAACATGGCGAGACGTGCCGTGCGCGTGCTGAGCGCGTTGGTCCTGGTGTTGGCGATGTTTGCCGGCTCGGCGTTGCCCGGCGCGTCGCGCGGGATCGTCCCCGGTGCCAGGGGCGACGACCCGATCCTGCGTGCGGGCGTCGAGTCGATCGCGCCTGAGGAGGACGAGGCAGAGCAGCTCCTCGATCGCGACCTCGACTTCATCGGCGACCGCACCGCGGGCGACAACCCGCTCTCGGTCAGCCAGGCCGGAAAGCTCCGCGGCAGCGCGGCCAACGCCAAGAAGGCCCTCGTCCTGGCGCCGTCCGGCTCCAGCTTCTCCGGCACCTGGACGGCGCTAGGCCCCAACCCGACCCGGCAGGTCGCCGGTGGCTCGGGCAGCCTCGCGGCGCGCAGCGGACGCATCGGCGCCCTGGCCATCCGCGCCAACGGCCAGAAGATCCTCGGCGGCGCCCAGGGCGGTATCTGGCTCTACAACGAGAGCACCGGCCTCTGGGTCTCCAAGACCGACCAGCTTCCCTCGCTCGCGATCGGCGCCCTGGAGGTCGCCCCCTCGAACGACCTCATCGTCTACGCGGGCACCGGGGAAGGCGCGCTGTCCGGAGACAGCTACTTCGGCAACGGCATCCTCAAGTCCACGGACGGCGGCAGCACCTGGGCGCAGGTCTCAGGTGACTACTTCGTCGGCGTGTCGACCACGCGCCTGGCCGTCGACCCGACGAACGCCAGCCATCTGTACGCGTCGATCTCTCGCGGCCGCGGCGGGGCGCGCCGGACGTCGCCCACCATCCACTCGACGTACGGGATCTGGGAGTCGACCGACGGCGCGGTGACGTGGACCCTGAAGAAGGCGGCGCCTTCGGGCTCGCTCGGGGCCACCGACATCCGGATGGACCCGCAGAACCCCTCGATCCTCTACGCGTCCTTCTGGAGCGACAAGATCTACAAGAGCACCGACGGCGGCGCCACCTGGGCGCCGATCATGAACGGCTTGCCGGCGAACGCGGACTTTGCCGCCGGCTCGACCCGCTTCGCGCTCGCCCTCTCGCACCCGGCGGGGCAGCCGGCGGTGGTGTACGCGGGCTTTGACTGGACCGATACCGGCGGCGCCCACCACACGGCCAAGGTGTGGCGGTCGAACGACGAGGGCGCCAGCTGGTCGCAGCTGCCGACCACGACGGACGTCGGCTCGGTCTCGAACTACTGCGGCGGCCAGTGCTTCTACGACAACGTCATCGAGGCGGCGCCTGACGACTCGAACGTCGTGTTCGCCGCCGGGCAGGTCAGCTCGGCGGGCAGCGGTGGCGCGATCTTCCGCTCCGACGACGGGGGCCAGCACTGGAAGAACCTCAGCTACGACCAGCACGCCGACTTCCACGCGCTTGCGTTCAACCCGGCCAACACCAACGAGGTGCTGATCGGCAACGACGGCGGCGTCTGGTTCAGCGAGGACCGCGGCGGCCGTCACAACGGCGAGGACATCAGCCAGAACACCTGGGTCAACCTGAACGGCCGCGGCCTGCAGATCACGCAGTTCACCTCGATCGCGACGGTGCCGCAGGTGCCCGCGGGCCTGAACTCAGAGCGCTTCTGGGGCGGGACCCAGGACAACGGCACCCAGCGCAAGTCGGTCAACAGCCAGAGCTGGTTTGACGTCGCCGGCGGCGACGGCGGCCAGGTCCTCGTCGACCAGACCGACCAGAGCACCTGCGCCCCGCTCGGGACCAAAGGCTGCTACGTGTACGGCACCTACTTCAACATCTCGCCATATCGCATCACCGACGCGGGCGGGAACTTCTTCGCCAACCAGTCGATCGTCAACGGCATCAACACGAGCGAGCGCTCCGAGTTCTACGTCCCCTACGTCCTCAACCAGCTCAACACCAACCAGCTCTTCCTCGGCACCTATCGCCTCTACAGGACCGACAACGCCAAGGAGCCTGTGGCGGGCGACGTCACCTGGACGCCGATCAGCGGCGACCTCACGACGGGATGCATCGGGCCCGCGCCGAACGGCGCCCGTAACTGCACGCTCTCATCCATCGGGGTCGGCGGCGGCACCGCCGTCTACACGGGCTCCAACGACGGGCTCGTCTACATGAGCACGGACGGACAGACCAACCTCAACCCGACCTGGGTCCGCCTGGGCAAGAGCACGTTTCCGAACCGGCCCGTCTCCGCGATCGCGGTCGACCGCAGCGACTACCGCGTGGCCTACTTCGGGTTCAATGGCTTCGACGCCGCGACGCCAGGCCGCACCGGCCACATCTGGAAGACCACCAACGGTGGCAAGACCTTCACCAACATCACGCGCAACCTGCCTGACGCGCCGATCAACTCGGTCGTCATCGACCCCGCGTACCCGGACACGATCTACATCGGGACCGACGTCGGCCCCTTCGTCACGTTCTCCGGCGGTAACAAGTGGTTCCCGATGGGCGGCGGGTTCCCGATCGTGGCCATCGACCAGATCGACCTCGACCCCTACCACCGAATCATGGCCGCCGGCACTCATGGGCGCGGTGCGTGGCGCCTGGCCGACAGCGGTTCAGCCACGCCGTCGCTGGTCATCGCCAAGACCGACGCGGGCGTCCCGGTCGGACCCGGCAGCAACATCGACTACACGCTGACCGTGTTCAACATCGGCAACGCGGCAGCGACCAATGTGACCATCACCGATCCGATCCCCGCCAACACGACCTTCGTCTCCGCCGACCAGGGCGGCCAGGCTGACACCACCGTCCGCTGGACGGGCAAGACGATTCCCGCGGGCGGCAGCATCTCCGTCCACTTCACCGCCAACATCAGCCCGTCGCTGGCTTCGGGCGTGACCTCGATCGTCAACGACGGGTTCCGCGTCGCCGACGCCCAGGGCCAGAAGGTTTACGGCTCGCCGACCGTGACGCCGATCGCACCGCCCTTCGCGGTGTCCGTCAAGCCGGCCGCGCAGACCGGTGGCTCGCAGGCGGGCGGCTCCCAGACCTACACCGTCCACGTCAAGAACCTCGGCTTCACCACCGACAGCTACAGCTTGAGCTCGACCAGCGGCGCGTTCGCGGTCAGCTTCTACGACTCGACCTGCACCACGGCCGAGACCACGACGGCATCGCTCATCGCGGGTGCGACCGCGGACGTCTGCGTCAAGGTGTCGGTACCGGGAGGGACCGCCGACGGGACCTCAGAGACGGCCACGGTGACGGCCACCTCGGTCGGCAGCTCCGCCGTCAGCGGATCCGCTGACATCACGACCATCGCGGTCACTGTCGACACGCTCCTCGTGGACGATGACGGCAACGGCCCCGACGTCCAGGGCTTCTATACCGCCGCGCTCCACGACGCGGGCATCTCGTTTGACGTGTGGGACCTGCACACCAACCCGACCCTGCCCATCAAATACATGGAAGCCTTCAAGCACATCGTCTGGTTCACGGGCAACAGCTACCCGGGACCGATCCAGCCGTACGAGCGGAACCTCACCGCGTATCTCGACAGCGGCGGGCAGCTCTTCATTTCCGGCCACGACCTGCTCGACCAGGCCGCGGGGACGACGGCATTCGTCAAGAACTACCTCCACGTCGACTGGGACGGATCGGAGACCCAGAACGACAAGGAAACCGCGGCCGTCCACGGTGTGGCGGGCTCGCTGACCGACGGGGTCGGCGCCGTGCCGCTCGACCACAGCGTCCTCGGCGCGGCGTTCGAGGACCAGATCACGCCGAACGACGGCGCGACCGCCGTCTTCACGGACGACACGGGAGCCGACGACGGGCTCTCGTTCAGCGGCGGCTACAAGGTCGTGTTCATCGCCTTCCCGCTGGAGGCCTACGGCACCGCAACCCAGAAGGCTGACCTCGTGACCCGCGTGTTCACCTTCTTCGCCGCGTAAGCGACAACTCGAGGGGCCGGCCTGCGCGGCCGGCCCCTTTCCTTTACACAGCCTTGACGGGTACCGGCACGGCCACGGCTGTTCTCTCAATGTGCAACCGGCAGAAGAGCCCGCCCGGCAGTCCGAGCAACCGCGCGACGACGGCAATGACGAACCCACCCGCGTCCTGATCGTCGAGGACCACCGCGTCGTGGCCGAAGGCCTGTCCGTGCTCATCAACGCACAGGCGGACATGACGGTGGTCGGCAGCGTCGGCGCCGTCGCCGAGTGCGTCACCGCGGTGGCGGAGCTGGACCCGGACGTCATCCTCCTCGACTTTCGCCTCCCGGACGGCACCGGCCCCGACGCGGCGAAGGCGATCCGCGCCATCCGGCCGGCGGCCAGGATGATCTTCCTGACCCGAGAGGACACGGACGCGGCGAGGTTCGCGGCCGTGCAGTCGGGGGCGAGCGCTTTCCTGCACAAATCGCGCGCCGCGGCCGAGGTGGTGGGGGCGATCCGCGACGTGGCCAGGGGCAAGATGCTGATCACGCCGCGGACGATCGCGACCCTGTTGGGCAAACGCAGAGCGATCGAGGCCCAGCTGGAACGCCTGACCCCGCGCGAGAAGCAGGTGCTGCGCCTGATGGCGGAAGGCCACCCCAGCCGCGACGTCGCGGCCAGGCTCGGGATCAGCTACACCACGGTGCGCACCCACATCCGCAGCCTGGGCAGCAAGCTCGCGGTGCACTCCAAGCTCGAGGCCATCGTCAAGGCCCGCGAGCTCGGGCTGATCAGCTAGCCGGCGTCGACTGGGTCGCCGGCCGACCGCGGCGCGGGCGCTCGCGGTGCGGCAGGTACGAGCGGTCGCCAACCCAGGGCGCGGGCGGCGCCGCGAGCAGCTGGGCCATGCGGTTGAGGAACATCGCGTACTTGCCGCGCAGGGCGGAGAACTTCTGCCAGTGCGTGTCGCCGTCCAGCGCCTTGTAGCCGGCGGCGCGCAGGCGCGCGATCGCCGCCTCGTACTCGCTGCGCTCGATGATCGGCACCCCATCGGTCGGCATCCGGAAAAGGAGCCAGCTGACGTCTTCGACCAGGTGGTTGCCCACCGTCATCATCAGCTTGGCGTTGCCAGACGCTTCGTGGCCCTCGACCGAGCTGAGGATCAGCGTCGCACTGTCCATCACCGCCCCGAAGGAGTTGATCCACGCCTCGTTGTCGTGGCTGGAGCGGAAATAAAGGAGGAGCGGGTACGCCAGGTGGCTCTCGAGCACCATCGCCGACCACCGCCGCCACTCCTCGAAGGTGTCCTTGAGCAGCCCGTCGGTGTTGTGCTTGCCGGCGGTCTCGAGGAGCTGCACCGCGGAAGCGGGCGCACCGGCCAGCGCGTCGAGCGCCACGACCGCCTCCTCGCGGGCGCGGAACGAGCCGTACAGCTCGAAGAGCAGCGTGATCGCCACCGCCGCGTAGGCGACGCCGTTCGCGCTCTCGATCACGATCACAGTGCGGGCAAGGCCCTGGCTCGGCACGATGTCGCCGAACGCGAGGGGAACGAGCGTCGACGCGGAGACGTAGAAGGCCTCGGCGAAGTCCTCGATCTCAGGCTGAAACTGGTCCCGGAGACCGTAGATGATCAGCGCATAGCCGAGGAGCAGAGCGACGGCCCAGATCAGCACCAGCACGATCAGTGCGATGGGTGCAAACGCCGCCATCCGTGCCTCGGACCGGTCTAGTCTCGGGCTGAGCTGGCTGGCCCACTTCCAGATCCGCCACATCGGGCGCACGATCCAGCGCGCGAGCTGGACCTTGTTCACCGCGGGCCGGGGCAGGACCAGGGTCTGGAACAGGTCGTAGAAAGTGGCCGGCAGGAGGATGACCCCCCCGGCGATCGAGAGATACTCGGGAACGCCCATCACGCGTTGAAACGCCGCCGGGGCTTCAGCTCTTCCCCTCCGCCTTCTCCAGGAGCTCGAGAATCCTCTTCTGCGCCTCCAGCATGCCCTTTTGCTGCTCGAGCAGCTGCAGCTGGCGGACGTTGATCTCGTGCAGCGTCGTCAACGTGAGATGGTCCGCCTCCGCCCGCGCGTCCTGGCTGGCGGAGATCACGTTCTGGCCGACGATGATGATCGGCAGCAGCACCAGCTGCAGGAAGGACTGGCTGAGCCACGAGATGCCGACGTAGGTGTCGCCCGTGAGAAACGCGTGCAGCGCCTGGGGCAGCGAGATGAACGAGATGAGGACGAAGACATACGCCGCCCACATGGTGCCGACCACCTTCGTGATGTGGACCGCGAGCCAGCTGTTGAACTGTCCCATCACGCCGGTGCCGTGAACGGTGGTGTGCACGCTGCGCGACGTGATCAGCCGCGGCTTGTGCTCCATCGGGTTTGCCTTCGCGGCCGCGTAGGCCGCACGGTGCTCAGGGCTGCTGATCCGGCGTTCGCGGTGGCGTGGGGGCGGCTGCGGTTCGTCCATCTCGCCGCTAAAGCTAAGACAATTGCTTTCATGTCGAACGAGGTTTTCGAAGTGGCACGGACGGCGATGGCGGTGCGCGAGTACGCGGATAAGCCGATTCCCGACGACGTGCTGCGGCGCATCCTCGAGTCAGCCCATCTCACGGCGAGCGCGGCCAACCGCCAGCCCTGGCACTTCGTGCTGGTGAAGGACCGCGACCGCCTGCGCAAGCTCGGTGAGCTGGTGAGGACGGGCCCCTACACGGCGAACGCGGCCGCGGCGGTCATCGTCGCGTACGAGAAAGCCAGCCACTCGGGAGTCTCCGACGCCAGCCGCGCCATCCAGTCGATGGTGGTCACGGCGTGGGGCAAAGGCGTCGGCTCCAACTGGACCGGCCTGATGGGGATCGACGCCGTCCGCGAGGAGTTCGGGATTCCGGACTCGTACGACGTGCTGGCGGTGGTGCCCCTCGGCTACCCGAAGCGGAAGATCGCCGGCCGCAAGAAGCGCAGGCCGTTCAACGATGTTGTGTCGTCGGAGCGGTTCGGAACGCCCCTCGCCTGAACCAGAAGGGGGCGTCGAGCAGCGCGAAGAGGACGAGCGCGACGGCGCTCGCGGCGGCGATGTAGACCGGCCACGGGCCGAGAAGATCGAGCAGGGTCGGCGACGGGGGCTTGGCGCGCAGGTACATGTAGTTGGCGCCGGTGACGGCGTCGACCGCGCCGACCAGCGCGGCGTAGGCGACAGTCAGCGCACCGACCGTCACCACCGACCACCGCCGGGGACGGCAGCCGAGGCCGAAGACCAGGATCAGAGCGGCGCACACCACCCCGCCGTGCGCGATGTAGTACTGGAAGTACGGATAGGTGGGAAAGTGCTGCGGCAGGTCAGGCGTGAAGAGCGCCTGGACCGTCCCGGCCAGGCCCCAGAAGTAGGTGACTTCGACCAGCAGCTGGTGGCGCGTCCAGAGCGCGGCGGCCGCGATGAGGACGGCGACATCGCACAGCTGCAGGGGCAGCGAGTACGCGAGCGACGCTCCAGGCACCCCACCGGTGGCGACGTAGACCCACCAGCTGACCTCGTCGACGGCCAGCACGACAGCGAGCGCTCGCACCCACGCGCCCGGCCGCCGGCGCGCCAGGACGATGAGCGGCGCAGCCGTCGCGGCGATGACGAGCAGGGCGCCGAGGTGCTCGGCCGTCAAGTGCAGCGAGCGTCCGGCTCGTCACACTCGGGCGTGATCCCGAAGCGATGGAACCGCGACCGGCGCGGAGCGAACCAGCGGTAAAGAGCCTCCTCGACGGTGGCCACCGGCCGCAGCCGGTAGGCGCTCGCGACCCGTCGCCACGCTCCGCCGAGCTCGGCCAGCACCCTGTTGAGCGCCGCCGCGCCCTCCAGACGCGCGCCCTCCTCCACTGTCCACGCCGCGCGCCCGACCTCGTCGCGAGTCAGCCCGTAGCGTTCTAACGCACCCGGGGTCTGGCTGGCGAGGACCAGCACACGGCCGGCCCGGTCGCGCCGGCGCACCCAGCGCGCCATGCGCGTGCAGACGCCTCAAGTCCCGTCGAAGAGAAGGACGAGGTTCGGCTCTAGCCCAGGATCGGGCGGCGACCCCGGAGCCTCAGCACGGCGAGCAGCATCATCATCAACCACGTCGACGCGAGGACCCACCTGACCTCGGTGCTGACGCGGTCGTTGAAGCCCACAGCGATGGTGTACGGAACCCAGGCCAGGAAGAGGACGGCCCACATCGCGAGATTGACGATCGTGAAGACCCGCAGCACCTCGTTGCGTTAACGCGAGCCAAGGCCGCTTTCACCCGGCAGCGCCGCTCGTGGCTATCCGGTCCCGGAGGCTCCGAGTCTCTTCGCCAGGAAGGGTGCCCACCTCACGGCCGAGGACGGCGCTCAAGCGCGCGTACACGCGAAGCGCCTCCGCGGGGTTGCCAGCCCTGTCGTGGAGCTCCATGAGACGCCGGTATCCGCTCTCCCGGTACGGCTCGATGTCTATCGCCTCCTGCGCCGCCCGCAGCGCCAGCGGGTGCTCTCCGTTCCATTCGTGGACCTCGGCGAGGCTGTCGAGGGCGCGGACATGGGCGGCACGCAGTGAGTCACGGCGGGCATCGATCCACGCGCCCTCGAGCCCCGGCAGAAAGGGACGGCGGAGGATCGCCGCGGCGACGACCGCAGGCCCGTAGGCGTCGGAGTGCCGGAGCGCAAGCAGGGCGCCCTCCGCCATGTGCACGCCCTCGACCGCGGCGTCGACGTCCACCCAGCTCCCTTTCGGAAGCGAAAGGTGGTAGCAGCCCGAGGCGGCGGTCAACGCGACCCGACCCAGACCCAGGCGGGCGAAGCCGGCGCGCAGCTTGCTGACGATCGCGCTCAGCGCGACCTCGAAGCTGGGCGGCAGCCTGTCTGGCCACAGAACCTCGGCGAGCTCGTCGCGCGCGACTGGCCGCCTGCCCTCCGTCACCAGGTAGGCGGCGGCGAGCCTGCCCTGACGCCCAGGAAGCTGCTCGGCGCGCAGCGTCTCGCCGCGGGCGACGAAGGAGATCTCGCCCATGAGGTAAATACGCAGCGTGGGTCGCCAAGGTTTTGCCAAAGCCCGCTGCCTAGTGTGCCGCCATCAATCACATGGAGGCATGACATGGCTGTAACGATCACGATTCGCGCGCGGCTGAAGGGTGACGCAAGCTCGATCCGAAAGATTCACGATGAGGTGACAGGGGCGACCAAGGAGATGGCGCGGCAGGCGGGCGACATCTCTCACGTCGTATATCTGAACCCGCAGGACGAGCGCGACTTCCTTGGCATCGACGTCTGGCAGTCGGCCGAGCAGGCCCAGGCCTTCGCCGGCAGCCCTCAGATCCAGGAATTCTTCGGCAACATGTTCGAGGGCGCGCCGGAGGTCAAAATCTGGGTCGAGTCCGGTTGGAACAAGTGGTAGTAGGAGGAGGCTGATGCCCTCGCCGGCCAGAGGTTCGGACATCGAGCTTGTCGTGCGCTGCGACTGCGGGTTCGAGGCCCGTGGCACCGAGGACAAGCTAGTGCCCCTCATCCAGAGGCATGGGCGGGAAGCTCACAAGATGAAGGTGACGCGCGAGGAGGCGCTCGCGATGGCCCGGCCGGCCTAAGAGACTGGTGCGCGCCGGCTCGACTCCCAGCGCGCCTCCGCCTCCCCGATCGGCGTCGACGGCGGCGCGTTGCGGAAGGGCCAGATCTCCTCGGCGATGCGGCGCCAGTTGGCGGTCGCGTGCAGGCTGCCCAGCAGCGCGTAGAGGCCGAGGTTGATGCGCTGCATGATCACGTACGTGCGCGGCACGTCCGAGTAAGGCGCAAGCGGGCCGCGGGCGTCGAAGAAGCGGCGCACGATCGCCGACGCGTACGCGGGCGTGATCGTCATCGGCGCGTCCTGCAGCACCGTGCCGTAGAACTGGCCGAAACGGTCGACGACGACGTCGGTCGGCACCGGGGCGCCGGCGCGCAGGAACCCCGCGCGCTCCAGGGCATCCCGAAACGCCTCGTAATCCTTCTCGAAGACGATGAACCGCACGGCGTCGACCAGCGGAGCCAGGTCTTCGTCTGTGAAGAGCTTGGTCAGGCCGAAGTCGAGGAACGTGACACGGCCCCCACGATGAAACAGGTAGTTGCCGGGATGCGGGTCGCCGTTGAATGCGTGCAGGCGGTAGAGGCTCCGGAAGACAAAGCGGTAAATCGTCTCCGCGGCAAGGTCCTTCTCCTGCCCGCTCCACGTCTGCAGCTCGTCGAAGGTCGACCCGGACACAAGCTCGCTCGTGAGGACGCGCGCCGTGCTGAGCTTGGGCAGGACGTGCGGCACCTGGATGTAAGGGTGGCCGTCGTAGTAGCGCGCGAACATCTCCTGGCTCTCCGCCTCGCGCAGGTAGTCCACCTCCTCTTGCAGGCGGTCGCCGAGCTCGTCGACGAGCGAGCGCGTGTCCAGGCCTGGAAACGCGGCGCCGACGATTCGTCGGAGCAGGCCGACGTTGCGGAGGTCTGAGGTGATGCTGCGCGCTATCCCCGGGTACTGGACCTTGACCGCGACCGCGCGCCCGTCGCGCGTGATGGCGCGGTGCACCTGCCCGATCGACGCCGCGGCGATGGGCACCGGGTCCCACTCCGCGAAGACGCGCTCGGGACGGTCGCCGAGCTCTTCGGCGATGACGGCCGCGGCCAGCTCTGACGTCATGGGCGGCGCTCTGTGCTGCAAGCGGGACATGGCGCCGCGGAAGGTCGCCGGCATGTCCTCGTAGATGTAGCTCGCCATCTGGCCGAGCTTCATCAGCACGCCTTTCATAGAGCCGAGCTCCTCCGCAACCTCGTCCGCGGAACGCATCGCGAGGTCGTGGCGAAGCTCGCCGCGGCGCTCGACGGACGCGAACAGGAGGCGCGGCGAACGGGCCACGTAGCGGCCGCCGATGCGCAGCGCGAGCCGGGCGAGAGCGGCCCCCCGGCCGAAGCGCGACTGCCTGATGGCGCCGGCGGTGGCGCTCACGAGCGCGTGCGCAGCTCGATCCGCTGCCGAGCTTCGAGGACTCCGGGCAGCGACTCGAACGCGAGGTCGAGAGCGCCGAGCAGCTGGCGCACCGGCTCGCGCTCCATCAGGTGCGGCGGTGGCGCCGCGAAGCCGTACATCTCCCGCGCCCAGTCCGGCAGCGTGCCGACGGCCACCTGGCCCAGGTCATGCCACAGCTCGCGCACGTCCGGCTCCAGGTCGGGAGGATCGAGGACGATGCCGATCGCCTCCCGAGCAGCGCGCGTTGCCTGCCGCAGCTCGACCGAGTCGATGTACTCGCGCAGCGAGGCGACGCTCGTGGGCACGTCCTCGGCCGGGACGCCGACGATCTCGGCGAAGCGCACCATCGCGGCCACGTAGCGGTCGGCGTCGGCCGCATCGAGCTGGCGGCCGTACCGCTGCACGACGGTGACTATCGAGTCGACCATGCCGGCGTGCACCCACAGCAGCAGGTCCGGATCCTCGGCGCTATACGGCAGACCGGTCTCGGGGTCGGTGCCGCGGACGTGGACGTGGACCTTGCGCACCCAGGCCGCAGCCGCGAGCGCCGACTCGGTGTCGCCGTAGGTCGTGGTCAGTAGGTAGCTGCTGGTGGCGGCGAGCCGGCCGAACGGATCTTGCTGCCAGGTGCTGTGCTGGGCGACGCCGGCCATCGCCAGCGGGTGCAGGGCCTGGACCATGAGCGAGCGCATGCCCGCCAGCGGGAAGCTGCGGTCGCGGTTGACCCGCCACACGATGCTGCGGGGACCAAAGAGCCCGTCGTCCTTCGGATGCTCGGAGACGGCGTGCTGGTATGCCCGGGCCAGGGGCTCGAGGGGTCTGAGCCTGGCGGTCTCCACGCCGCCAATGTACGGAGTCCTAGGCGAGAACTTCCTGCCGTTTGGAAAGATGGCCGATCGCCTGCTGGCGGACCTCTCCGAATCCGTTGGCGAGCCCGTTGCGCAGGATGCGGGCGCAGGCCGCCGACGAGTAGAGCCTCGGGATGAACACGAAGTCCGCGCCCGCCTCGTAGAACTTCAGGGCTTGCGGGATGTGCTCGGTCGTGAGCACCACCCGCGCATTCGGGGCGAGCGATTTCACGCTTCGCAGCAGGCGCAGGTTGCTCGTGCCGCGCAGCACGTCGTCGGTGATGCTCGAGACGACGAGCTCGGCGTGCTCGACGCCCGCATGACGCAGCGTGTCCGCATGCGCGATGTCGCCGTAAACGACCTTGATGCCCTTGCGGCCCAGCTCGCGCATGACCGTTGGGTTGAAGTCGATGACCTGGATCTTCTGGATGAACGCCTTCGACTCTTCGAGGTCACCCTCGTGCTCGAACTCGTAGAGGATCGAGCTCGTGTCGCGGAAGAAGCCGAGGAAGATGACCGGCTTGTGCTCCTCCCCCTTCTCCTCGGTCGCCTCCGTCTCGAGGTCTTTCAATCCGATGGCCTTGAACAAGCCCGCGAGCACCTTCTGGATGGGATGGCTGAAGTTGATCATGTAGGTCGAGACGACCGACGTCAGCGCGAAGCTGATGATGACGATCGTCAGCACGTCCTGCTTGATCTGGCCCAGCGAAAGGCCGAGCGAGGCGATGACGATCGAGAACTCGCTGACCTGGGCGAGGTTGATCGCCGGCACGATGCTGGTGCGCAACCCGAGCCGGAGCGTATAGAGGATCGGGACGACGACGACCCGGCTGACGATCACAAAAACGGAGGCGGCCACCGTGAGGAGCAGGACGTCGACGCTCGGGATCGTGATCTGCATGCCGAGGGCGACGAAGAAGAGCGTCACGAAGAAGTCCCGGATGCTGACCGCCTTGGCGACGACGTCGACGTTGTAGGGGAAGCTCGCCAGGCTCACGCCCGCGATCAGCGCGCCCATCTCGCGCGAAAGCCCGATCGCGCTTGCGGCGCCGGCCATGAAGAAGCACCAGCCGAGCGCGGTGACCAGCACCAGCTCCGGCGCCTTGGCGATGGACCGGAAAAGGTACGGCAGCAGGTACTTGGCGATGGCGAACCCCGCGCCGACCAGGATCACCCCGCGCAGCAGCGAGCCCAGGAGCGGCGCCAGGTTCGGATTCAGGATGTTCGGCTGCACGGCGAGCATGCCCACCGCCCACAGGTCCTGGATGACGAGCACACCGAGCGTGATCCGGCCAGGGAGCGTGTCCAGCTCGAACTTGTCGTTGAGGATCTTGACCACGACGAGCGTGCTGGACAGGCTCATGCAGGCGGCCAGGTAGAGCAGCGCCGAGTTGCCAGTTTCGTTGCGGACGCCGATGAGGTAGAAGAACCCAAGGCCCAGGGCGATGCAGATCGGGACCTGCAGCGCGCCGGTGAGCAGCACGGCGGCGCCGCCGGAGGCCATCTTGCGCAGGTCGATCTCGAGCCCGATGACGAACAGCAGGAGGATGAGGCCGATCTCGGCGACGATCTCGATGCTCTCGCGGTCGTTGATGAGCTTGAGGCCGATGTTCGGCCCGATGATCACGCCCGTCGCGAGGTAGGCGATGATCAGCGGCTGCTTGAAGCGCCAGGTGACCGCCGCGATCAGCGCGGCCGCGCCGGTGCAGATGCCGATCGCCGAGAGGAGGTCGGTCGGTACGTTCACGAAGTCGCCACGAGGGGCTCCACCGCCGGCACGGACGCCGTCGGGTCGGCGAGGATCAGGAAGCGCGGGTTGTGCACCGCGTCGACCAGGCTGTCGACGAGCCTGTCGGACGGCTCCACACCTTCGTCGAGGTCCTCGGTCGGATGGAGCAGCCGGCCAAGTCCGCGGGAGCGGGTGTTCTGGCCGATCCGCGGGCCTTCCGAGCCCGTGCAGTAGAGAGAGACGTTGACCCCCGTGCCGTTCATAGCGGCGGCCAGGCTCTTGGTGAAGGAGGCAAGCGCCACCTGCCCGGTGTCGTAGGCGATGGTCAGCGGGTCGCTGGGCGCCAGCGCCCCGGCGCTGACGGTGTTGATGACGTGGCCCGTGCCGCGCTCGGTCAGGTGAGGCAGGAACGCCAGCGCCGTGCGCACGGCGCCAAGGAGGTTGGTGTCGAGCATCCACTTCCAGTCGCCCGGCTTCAACCGGTCGATAGGGCCCTTGAGGAGCACGCCGGCCATGTTGATCACGAGGTCGACCTGGCCCATGGCCTTGATCGCGTCCGCGGCGAGGGAACGGACGGAGGCGTCGTTGCGGACGTCGGTGTGCAGGGCGAGGGCCGCGTCGGAGCTCCCAAGACGAAGGATCTCCTCGACGGTGCGCTCGGTCCGCTCGCCGTCGAAGTCGGCGACGACGATGCGGGCGCCCTGCCGGGCCAGGGCCTTCGCGACCGTGCGCCCAAGGCCGCTCGCTCCTCCCACGACGACAGCCACCCGACCCGAGAGCGCACCTCGTGCTTGCGGCTGGTCATCCACCACCGCGGGCAATTCTATTGATCCGAGGCCGGATTCAGATGCGGTGCAGAAACGCGATCCGGGGGGCGATCGCGTAGTTGAGCTGGATCAGGACGATGAGCCCGATGCTGAGCCGGGTGTCGATCACGCACAGCAGCGTGGCGAACAGGTAGAGGGCCTGGGCGATGTAGACGCGGCGCCGGATCGCGTGGATGATCGTCGCCTGGTTGTCCTGGTTGAAGAGGCGCGCGCGAGCGGCGTACTCGGCGGCGGCGAGGATCAGGGCGCCGAGGATGAGGACGTTCAGCCAGTATTCGATGAGGGCGATCCGCGACGTGTAGAAGTTGGCGAGCAGCTCGGTCGAGAACGGAACGAGCGTCACCGCCAGAAGCAGCGCGAGGTTGAGCCAGGTGTAGTCGCGATTCGATCGCTCGAGCAGGCTCAGCTGCGTCTGCTGGCCGACCCAGAAGATGCCCAGCGTCAGGAAGCTCATGAAGTACGTGACGACGCTGGGGAGCAGCTTGACCAGGGCCTGGCCGAGATCGGCGTCGTTCTTCACCTCCTGCGCCGCCGGCACGGCCAGCGTGAGGACGAGGAGGGTCATGGCGACGGCGAAGATGCCGTCGGAAAGGCCGGCGAGGCGATGCAGGCTGCTGCCGGCCAGCTCGTTGTAGTAGCGGGCGTCCTCGTCGGCCGGCCGGCTCACGGTCCTAAAGGATGATTGAGCGATGCCGACCCCGCACAACGTCGTTTTCTTTGCCACCGCGGCCGAGCTGCGGGCCTGGTTCGAGGCCAACCACGAGACGGCGACCGAGCTGTGGCTCGGCTACCACCTGAGGCGCACGGGCCGGCCATCCGTCATCTGGCAGGAGGTCGTCGATCAGGAGCTCTGCTTCGGGTGGATCGACAGCGTCCGCTACTCGCTGACCGGGGACACCTCCGCGCAGCGGATCACACCACGGCGCAAGGGCAGCGTCTGGAGCGCCGTCAACATCAAGCGCTTCCGCGAGCTCGAGTCGCTCGGCCTGGTGCATCCCAACGGTCGCGCCGCATTCGACCGCCGCGATGAGGCGCGCTCGCGCGTCTATTCATATGAGAACCGCTCCCGAGGATTCGACGCGGCGACCGAAGCCGAGCTGCGCAAGCACAAGCGCGCGTGGAAATTCTTTGAGGCCCAGCCGCCGTCTTACCGCAAGACCGTCGCGTTCTGGGTGATGAGCGCCAAGCAAGAGGAGACTCGCAAGCGCCGCTTGGCGCGGATCATCGAGCACTCGCAGGACGGCGAGCGCGTGCCGCAGTTCGTTTCACCGGCGCGGCGTCGCGCTCCTTGACCCGCGCACTGACGAGAGCTTTGATCTTGGCGATCGGCAGCGGCTCATCGAGGGGAAAGCGGAGCGTCGACGCGCCATACCGGTATCTCTCGAGGCCCTTGGCGTCTCCGGCCGGATACAACGCGACGTGGTGCGCGGCTCCGCCGAAGTACACGAGCCTTGTCGGATAGAAATAGCCGACGATCCCGTAGCTGATCCGCTCCTCCGCCAGCGGCGCCACCTCCCTGATGGCCGCGCGCAGCTGACGGAGATGCGGCTGCGATGCTTTCGGAGCCGACCTTATGTAGGCGTCAGGGTTCGCCGTTACCGACTTTCGTGTACGTGAGGTCGAAGTCGACGTTCCAGCTCTTGCCATCTTTTGAGAACTCCCACTGGCCGGCGATCGTCTTACCGTCGGCGCTGATCTTGCCGATGTAGCGCTGATTGAATCCTGGCGCATCCCGCCACGCCCTCCACTCCCCGTCTGCCACTCGCATGTGATACACACGGTGGACCCCGCGCGAGTCGAAGTAGAGAGCGATACAGTCCTCGCTCTCATCATCGCTGCCGACGACCTGGACGCTCCGAGGAAAGCGCTCGTCCTCCATCTGCGATTCCACGCGCACGAATTTGCCATCCTCGGTGGGCCGCGCCGTCGTCCGGCCGCGGCCCTCCGGGTACTTCTTGCTCGCGACAGCCCACTCACCCATCAGGGCGTCGAGCTGCTCGAGGCCTCTCACTTGCCGGACTTCATCCTCCCGAGCAGCTCGGCCAGCCGCTCAATAGATTCGTCCGAGCCCTCCTGCATCCCCGACGCGACCATGCCGTCCCGGTCCATGACGGACTGGAAGACGAGCTGCTCGACGACCCTGGTCTTGTTGCCCAGGGCTTCGAAGGTCGCGGTCTGCAGCGAGACGTGACCGGGGACGCCCTCGTACTCGAAGGTCTGGCAGATGCGCTCCGGCGCCACGAGGTCGTGGATCACGCCGCGGAAGGCGAACTCCTGGCCGTCGGAGCCGATGTGCCGCACGCGATAGGAGCCGCCCGTCGTTGGCTCGAAGCGGTCCATCGCTATCCGGTACTTGCTTGGGCCGAACCATTGGGCGACGAGGTCAGCCTCGGTGTACGCCCGGAAGACGAGCTCGCGCGGCGCGTCGAAGACGGTGGTCGACGTCAGCTCCTGCTTGCCAGGCTCGATGACGTACTCAGTTTTCGGCATGGTGGTCACTCCCTTTGTCGACATTGTCCTTCTCCTTTTTGATCAGGTCTTGCAGTACCGAGTCGAGACGCTGGACGCGCTCGTCCCAGAACTGCTTGTACTCACCCACCCAGTCGGAGGCATCGCGCAGGCGCCCCGGCTCGAGGCGGCACGGCCGCCACTGCGCGTTGCGGCCTTGCGTGATTAGGCCGGCGCGCTGCAGCACTTTCAGGTGTTTGGAGATGCCGGGGAGGCTCAGGTCGAACGGTTTGGCCAGCTCCGTGACCGAGGCCTCGCCCTGTGCGAGACGAGCCAGGATCGCTCGCCGGGTGGGATCGGCGAGGGCTGCGAACGTGACGCTCAGCTGATCGTTTGCCACTGTACTTTTCCTATTGGCTAATTAACCAATCGGTAGAATACCGCGGGCGAACTCAGCCTGTCAAGACCCCTTTTGGCGGGAGCGCCGGCAGTCGGTGTCGGGCTCTAGCGGGCGGCTTTCTGCGCCGCCTTGAGGTCGGACACCGTCATGTACGCGTTCAGCTTGCGCGCGCTGCCGGCGGACCCGGCGTAGATCGACGTGATGTTGACCCCGGCACGGCCCAGCTTGCTCGCCAGGCGGCCCAGGGAGCCGGGCGAATCCGCAAGCGTGACCACCATCACGTCTTCTTCCTTCACCTGCCAGCCGTGCTGCGCGCAGACCTTCTTGGCGGTGGCGGGTTTGTCGACGATCATCCAGATCATCCCTGAACCCTGTCCCGTGGCCGCCGCCAGGCCGACGATGTTCACCTTCTTCGCACCCAGTGCGCCGGCGATCTCGCCCAGCATGCCGGGCTCGTCGGGAACGCTGAGAATCAGCTGCTTCGCCCTAGCCATTCGACGTCCTCCTCACAACCCCAGAAAAAGATCGCGGTTAGTCAATCACAGTCCGGGTCAGCGCGCGAGAGCCTGCGTGCCGACGCGCACCCCGAGGCTGACGAGGACCACCCCGAGCAGTCCATTGATTGCGCGCCGCACCCGGTCCACGCGCAGCCAGCGGCTCATCCGCTCGACGGCGAACGCGTATCCGGTGAGCCACGCAAGAGTCAGCAGGCAGAAGTTGAACCCGAGCACGAGCAGGACGACGAAGCTCGGGTGCGGGCCGGCGAACGGCGGCAGGAGGCTGATGAAGAAGGCGACCATCTTGGCGTTCGAGAGGTTGCTCAAGAAGCCCTGCAGGAGAGGCGAATGCAGAGACGGCCCCGCGGACCCGTCCGGCGCGCGTTGCCGGCGCATCGAAAGCAGTGAGCGGGCGCCCAGGTAGACGAGATAGCCGGCGCCGGCAAGCCTGATCGCCGTGAACAGCGGACCGGACGCCGCGATGACCACGGCCAGCCCGGCGCTGGTGGCGATCGTCCACACCGCCTGCCCCGCCGCCACGCCGGCGGCGGTGGCGATGCCCGCCCTACGCCCGCCGAGGAGGGTGTTGCGGATCGTCAGGGCCGTGTCCTGGCCGGGCGTGCAGATGACGAGCAGCGAGACCCCGAGGAACGCGATGTAGGATGCGAAACCGATCACGGTGGGCCCATTGTGGCGATGTCCGCGGTGCGGGAGGCAGTTCGCCAACCGGAACCAGACGCACTCTTGCGGCCGCTACCGGCTCGCCGACCATTTCGCCGGCTGCGAACCTCAGGTCGTCGCGACTTTTCGCGCCCTGGTCGCGGCGGCCAGGCGCAACGGCCCGGTCAAGGTGCTCGCCGAGAAGACGCGAATTGCGCTCCAGGTCCGGACGAGCTTTGCGGCGTTCACGCTCCGGCGCCGCTGGCTGCACGGCCACGTCGTGCTCGCGCGCCGGCGCGAGAGCCCGCGCTTCACGAAGGTCTGGGTCGCGTCGCCCCGCAACCAGGTGCACGAGTTCAGCCTGCGCACGCCGGACGACGTCGACGACGAGGTGGTCGACTGGTTGCGGGAGGCCTACACGGTCGGGCAGCAGAAGCACCTGCTGTCCGGGTAGGCGCTCAATGGGAGGCAGCCCCTCCGGCCGGCTTCGCCGGCCACCTCCCGAAGATGTGGCGGCCCCTCCGGCGGCTGCGCCGCCACCTCCCCACTAACGTGGGGAGGAGTAGCCGCCACCTCCCCAATCACGTGGCTGCCCCTCCGGCGGCTCCGCCGCCACCTCCCCACTCCGTGGGGAGGAGCTAGCCCTTCTCAGTCCGAGGCGTATGGCCGGAGCTTGGAGGCCTGGCCGGTGCGGCGCAGCTTGTCGAGCGCTGTCCGCTCCAGCTGGCGAATGGTCTCGCGGCTGGCACCCATGCGCCGCGCGACCTCGTCGAGCGCCCGCTGGTGCCCGTCCGTCAGGCCGAACCGCAGCTGGATCACGCGCCGCTCGCGCGGGCGAAGGAGCCGCAGGACGTCGCCGACCTGGTCTTTCAGGTCAGCCTGCAGCGCCGCGGTCGCCGGCGACTCCGCGTTCGCATCCTCGATGAGGTGGCCCAGCTCGGTGTCGCCCTCCTCGCCGATGGGAGTCTCGAGCGACACGGTGTCGCGTGCCGTCTGGCGCAGGGCCTCGACCTCGAGCTTGGTGAGCCCGAGCTCCTCGCCGATCTCGTCGTCGGTCGCCTGCCGGCCGAGCGCGTCGCGCAGCCGGTCGGAGATCCTCGCCAGCTTGTTGGTCTGGTCGCCGATGTGGATCGGGAGCCGGATCGTCCGCGCCTGGTCGCCGATGGCGCGCAGCACCGCCTGGCGGATCCACCAGGTGGCGTAAGTCGAGAACTTGAAGCCGCGGCGGTGGTCGAACTTGTCGACCGCGCGCATGAGGCCCAGGTTGCCCTCCTGGATCAGGTCGAGAAGGGGCATGCCGCGGCCCTGGTACTTCTTGGCGATCGAGACCACCAGGCGCAGGTTCGACTCGGTCATCCGGCGCCGGGCGGCTACGGAGCCCTTCTCGATCTGCTTGGCGAGCTCGACCTCCTGCTCCTTGGTCAGCAGCGCGCCGCGGCCGATCTCGCGCAGGTAGGCGCCGAGGGCGTCCGCGTCGGGGTCGGTGTGCTCGGGCGCCGGCTGGGGCCGCTCCCCGAGGCCTGAAAGCGCGTCCGCGAGATCGCCGGGGGCTTCCCGGGAGTTCAAACGCTCGTCGTCGTCGGCCGCGTCGAGCCATACGGAGACTGATGATTGGAGTTGCATTCCCTTGGGTCTTACCCAGTTCAACAGCGCTGGAAACCATTCTGTTCTGGTCGCGATCTCGCCCCACCTAGATGACGTCGTGCTCGGCTGCGCGGACCTGGTGGGCGCGAATCGGGGCGCCCTGGTGGTGACCGTCACTGCCGGTGTACCACCTCCCCACGCCCTGACCGGGTGGGACCAGGCATGCGGCTTTGGCGAGGGCGACGACGTTGTGGGCGCCAGGCGGCGCGAGGACGAAGCGGCCCTCGCCCGGCTCGGGGCTGTGCCGAGGTGGCTCGACTTCCTCGACCGCCAGTACGCGGGCGGCGCCTCTCCCGACCCGCCGGCGGTGGCAGCCGCGCTGGCGGATGTCATCGAGGGCGAGGGGGCCGACCTGGTCGCCTTGCCGCTCGGCCTCCAGCACCCGGACCACCTGGCGACCGCGGCCGCGTGTCATGAGGTCGCCCGCCGAATGCCGTCGGTCCGGTGGATCGTCTATGAGGACGCGATCTATCGCCGCGACGCGGGGGCGACCGAGCAGGCGCTGCGGGCCCTGGGCGAGGCGGGATTCACCCTCGAGGCGCTCGAGGTCCCGCGTGACGGACGCAAGGGCGAAGCCGTCGCCTGCTACACCTCGCAGCTCAAGGGCCTCGGCGACCTTGTCCAGGACGCAGCTGGGCCCGAGCGATACTGGGTGCTGGGGAGCAAGCGATGAGCTGGGTGTCGTTCGACGTCACGACCCACCGCCGGGCGCAGCTGGTCGACATCACCGATCGCGTCGCCGAGGCGGTGGCGCGCTCGCAGGTGACGGACGGCGCGTGCATCGTTTTCGTGCCGCACACGACCGCCGGCGTCACCATCAACGAAGGGGCCGACCCAGACGTCGCCGCCGACATCGAGTCGCACCTCGCCGAGCTGGTGCCGAAAGAGGCAGCGTTCGAGCACGCCGAGGGCAATTCCGACTCGCACATCAAGACGCTCCTCGTGGGGCCTTCGTGCACGGCGCCCGTCCGGGGCGGCAGGCTGGCGCTGGGCCAATGGCAGGCGATCTTCCTGTGCGAGTGGGACGGGCCGCGCACCCGCCGCGTCGAGGTCGGTGTCTCGGCTTTCTAGACCGTCTGCGCCCGAGCCCCGAACACCGCGCCGGCTTCGCGCGCGAGCCTGTCCGGGTCCCTGATCACCACGCGGCCCCGCTGCACGTCGACCATGCCGTCGCGCTTCAGGGCCTGCAGGACCGAAGCCACCACCTCGCGGACCGTGCCCGCTGCGTTGGCCAGCTCGAACTGGGTGCCGACCACCGCCTGGCCGGTGGCCAGCCCGCCGGACGCGTCCGCCCGATCGACGATCGCGTTCACGACGCGCTGGCGAACGGAAGCGGCCGCCCGAAGATACAGTGCCCGGTGGTTGAGGTTGAGCACCGTGGTCAGCTCATGGATCAGCTCCCATGCGACCGTCGGGTGCACCAGGCACACCTGGCGCATGCGTTCCCCATCTATGAGCAGCAGCTCGCACGGCTCCAGCGCAAGCAGCGCGCGCGACAGCTGCGGGTGGCGGGGTGCGAACACGCCGCTCATGTCGCCCGCGCGGAGGTAGCGTGTCGTGACCTGGCTTCCATCCGGCAGGACGATGAACTGGCGCAGAGTGCCGCTGAGGACGAAGGCCGTCTTTGGCGCCTCGTCCCACCTGAGAGCGACCGCACCGCCCGGATACGTGGCCCGCTGGGCGCCCTGGATGACCGTCGCCACCAGGCTCTCGGGGAGGCGGCTCAGCATACCGTTGGTGCGCGCCGCGCGCAGCCACTCAGGCAAAGGCTTCTCTACGAGTACTCCAGTTCCCTCAGGCATTTATTCTTTGTGAGACAGACAGGTCTGTCTTCTAGAATACGCCCTGAGAAGCCGCCGATGGGAATCGCTGCCACGCGCGGAAAGACGGGGGCGGAGCGCACAGGCTCGTCGCGCGTGCTGGCCGCCGCCTACGGACTGTTCACGCGTAGGGGTGTACGCCAGGTCGGAGTGGACGACATCGTCTCCACAGCGGCCGTGGCGAAGGCGACGCTGTACCGCAACTTCGCCTCGAGGGACGACCTTGTCGTCGCCTTCCTCGAGGAGCGCGGCCACGTGTGGACCGACGGATGGTTGAAGGCCGAGACGCTACGGCGCAAGAAGGACCCGAAGCAGCGGCTGCTGGTCATCTTCGACGTCCTCGACGAATGGATCCAGAGAGACGACTTCGAGGGCTGCCCGTTCATCGGCGCGGTGGCGCACGCACCAGAGCCGAAAGACCGCATCCGGCGTGAGGCGGTCGCGCAGCTCCGTAAGGTCCACGATTTCGTACGCGGTCTCGCGGTGGATGCGGAGCTCGCCCAGCCGTCGACCTTCGCGTCGTCCTGGCAGCTGATGATGGAAGGCGCGATCGTGACCGCGCTTGCCGGCGACCGGCGCGCGGCCGTGCACGCCAGGCGTATCGCGAAATCTTTTCTCGACTCGTATCCGACTCGGCCCCGCCGGCGCTAGAGCCGGGGCTCTAGACCACCCAACCCTCCCGGGTGGCGATGTGCGTCAGGTCGACGCGGTTGGTGGCGCCGGTCTTCTGCAGGATCTGCCGCACGTGAAACTTCACGGTGCTGGGGCTCAGGTGAACACGCTCGCCGATCTCTGAGTTCGTGTTGCCCTCGACGAGCAGGCGCAGGATATCCATCTCGAGCCGGCTCAGGCGCTCCACCGACGCGCTTGGCGTTCTGGGACTGACGGAGCTCTGCGTCCGCTGCAGCAGCTGGTGCGCGGCGGCGCTGTCGATCGCGATCGCGGCCTCGGTGCCGAGCGCGTCCAGGAACGACAGCCACTCCTGGTCGGGCGCGAGCGGAGAGCGGTGAAAGACCTCGAGCACACCGACGAACTTGTCGCGCGCGATCAGGGGCACCGCGCCGTACGCCACGAAGCCCTCGCGCGCGAACAGCGTGCGCCGGCGGAACTGCGAGAAGGTGCTGAGCGCGGTCACGGTCTCGATCCGCCGCCCCTGCGCCGGCGGCCCCGCAAGGCCTTCTGACATCGGCATCCGGGACTCGGGCGCGGTCGCGAGAAAGCCGACCCGCTCGACGACGGTGAGCGTGTTGTCCGAGTCATCCAGCAGCAGCAGGTCGGCCGCGTGGACGCGGAGGCTCGAGACCGCGTGGTCGAGGACGAGCTTCAGGGTCAGGCGAAGGTCAGAGCTGGTCCGCAGGGCGAGGCCCACGCTGGCCAGCGAGCCGAGCCGGTCGAGGCGCGTCACCGCGTCCTCGTAGAGCTGCGCGTTCTCGAGGGCCACGCCGAGGCGGTCGGCGACCTCTTGCAGCCATCCGTCATCCCCCGCGGTCAGGGCATCCGACGCTCGAGTTGCGTAGTGGCCGAGCGTGCCGACCGCGGCCCCGTGGGCCCGCATCGGGACGACGAGCACGTCCACCGCCTCGACGGGGATAGGCACCGGGTTGGTGGCGATGAAAGAGCGCTCTTCCTCGGTGCTGAAAGACAGCAGGGTCTCGAGCGAGGCACGCTCGTAGCGCAGTGGAGTCCCAGTTTGGGCGACCCTTTGCGAGATGCCGAGGGTTGGCGGAAGCCCACCGGCCCCCGAGCGCGTGTAGGCCTCCGCAAACTGCGCCAGCGCCGGCTCGAGGCGGTTGCGCGCCACCACCTTCGCGGTGCTCGGATCTTTGCCCAGCAGGACGGCGACCCAGTTGCCGCGCCGCCTCGCGCTGAGCCTCGACACGGCGGTGGCGAGGATGGCGTCACTGTCGAGCCTTGCCTCGGCGAGAGCATCCGAGAGCTCGGTGACGATCTCCTCACCGGTCCTGCCGACGCCCAGGCTGTTGCTGGTCACCAGGTGGGTCACGTCCACCAACGCCAGCGCGACGCTTTCGACATCGCCGCCGTCTGCCAGTCGAGGTTCCGCGTCACAAACGACCCAGGTGGTCCCCGCGATCACCGCCAGGAAGCCCCGGGACGCCTCCTTGCTCGCCAGGGCTGCGGCCACCGGGTCAACCGACGTCGGACCGGCGGACGACTCCAGCGTGACCAGGCCGGCAAGGGGTGCGCCGCGGCCCACGAGATCGTCGCGCGAAGTACGGAGCAGCGCGCACGCGGCAGCGTTGGCATCCGCGACTTTGCCCCTTCCGTCGAAGATGACCACCGCCCCAGGCGACTGTTCGACGTGCCAGCGTTCGATGACCGCTCGCATTATCAAGACGGGCTTGACGGCTGGCTGTGACCTGGCTCACAGACAGGGGCCCGGCCCGCGCCTACTGTGCGGGCACCGTGGCCGCCAGCGCGACTGTCATCAGCGGACAACGCTTCACGGCCCGAAAAGTCAATGCTGGAACGGCGGTTTGGCGACGCGCTAAGCAAACCAGGTCGCCGGCGCCGGCCGGGCTAGACTGCACCCTTCTGTGAGGACCCACAGGTGAAGCGCACGTACCGCGCGCTGATCGTCCGCGCCGCCAACCCACCGGGTGGCTCGGTGCTGCATCTCGTCCGCGACGGTGCCGAGGCTTCGCTGTGTGGGTTGCCGCTGGCTACGCTCGGGACGGGTGAGTCCGAAGGCGGGCGGGTATGCCCCGAGTGCATCGACTGGCTGCCCAAGCGGATGGCGGTGACCGGGGCCTTCGAGCGCCCGCCGAAGCCCTGACCCGCTCCCGTTAAGTGCTGGCTGCCCTCATGGTTAAGTGACCCCTACCCACCCGGATAGGCCAATCATCCATTCGGACGTATAGCGGGACACTGGCCCGGCCTACGATCGCCCCCGAAGGGGTTCGGGGATGCGACACCGCGAAACGACCGCCAGGCAACCTCGTGCAGGCTTCCTGCACTGGGCGGCGGGGCCCGGGCTCTTCCTCGCCGGTGCGGGCACGTGCATCCTGCTGGCGAGCTCGGGCCTTGGCCCCGGCGCCGTGGCGGTCCGCGCCGCCCTGCTCAGCCCGCTCCCATCGTCTTCCCTGCCGGCCGTGACCTTGCCCCCGGTCCTGCCCACGGTCACGCCGCCCGCTCTGCCTAAGGTCACGCCCCCGCAGCTGCCCAAGCTCACCCCGCTTCCGACCCCCACCTTGTCCCCCCTGCCCAGCCTCCCGCCCTCGCTGCCACCGATCCTCCCCACGCCCCTTCCCTCGCCGACGCTCCCGATCTCGCTCACGCCGTCGCCGAGCGTGCCCCCGCTGCTCGGCACGCCGACCCCGAGCGCCCCCGCGGCCCCTGGATCCGGAGGCTCCGGGGGCTCTGGCACGACAGGGTCCGACGGGGGCGGTGGAACCGGCGGCGGAATTCACATCCCCTTCACACCATTCGTCATCCGGACCCCTCTGGACGCGGCGCTGCTTGGGGCGCTCGCCGTCCTGCCCCTGCTCCTCGGCCTGTGGGTGCTCCTCTTCGGCAGGACGTGGGTCGAAGCGCGGCGGGCGCGCGACGCCCAGGTCCGACTGGCGCTCGCCCACGACCTCGGCATGAGCCCGCGGGAGCTGCTCTCGGTGAGCACCAAGGGGCTGTTCAAGCTGCGTGAGGAGACGGCGTTCGACGACCTGACCGGCGTCATGAGGCGGGCCGCCGGCATCGCCGCGATCGACCGCGAGATCTCGCGCGCGCGGCGGCAGAAGACGCCGCTGGCCGTCGCGTTCATCGACATCGATGGCCTGAAGGAGGCCAACGACAAGCGCGGCCACAATGCCGGCGACGAGCTGATCCGCGGCCTGGCCCAGGCGCTCCAGGGCGGGCTGCGCGGCCAGGACCTGGTCCTCCGTTACGGCGGCGACGAGTTCGTCTGCGTGCTGCCCGACGCGGCCGCCGACGCGGCACGGGCCAAGATGAGCTGGATCCAGGCCGAAACCGAGAAGCTGGGCATCAGCTTCAGCGTCGGGGTCGCCGCGCTCGAGCGCTCCGACGACGTCGTGAGCCTGCTCGGGCGGGCGGACTCGGAAATGTACGCGGTCAAGTCCCGCCGCCACAAGGTGCGCGACCTCCGCCTCGGCGTGGTCGGCCGCGGCCCGAGGAGGGAGACCGCCTAAGAAACGCAGACAAAGGGCTTGACATCGGGCCCGGATTAGGGTTTAGTGGGTCGCAACCCGACAAACCGGAGGAAATGATGTCAAGGCCTGCCAGACTCGCTTCGTCGCTCGGAGCGCTCGCCTTCCTTCTCATCGCCACCTCGGCGAGTGTCGCGGCGGATACCTCGCCCAACCCCCCTCCCGGCGGCCTGACCGTCCAGCCGATGTCAGTCTCCGCTGGAAGCTCCTCCCAGCCTGGGTCGAGCACCACCGTGTCCACCGGCAAGGCCGGCGCCGGGTCGACCAACGGCGGCACCGCGGCGCACTGCGGGGCCAGCGCGAGCGCCGCCGGCAGAGACTCCGCGGCCGAACCGGCGCAGGTCGGCACCTCAGGCACCACCGCCCCGTCAGACTGCGCCTCGACCTCGACCGGCGGGTCCACCGTGGGAGCGGGCAGCAAGGCGGGAGCCAGCGCGAACGCGACCGGCGACTCGAGCGCCCAGACGCGGAACAAGAGCACCGATGACGTTCCGGGGTCGACGCTTGTCGCCGCCGCGGCGCTCGCAGGCAAGGGCAGCGCCGGCTTCAACCTGGCGCTCCTGATCGGCCTCCTGCTGTTGCTGACGCTCTTCCTCCTCCTCATCGGCTTTGCCGCCGGCCGCCGCCGGCAGGCGCATGTCAACGCCTAGCACGACCACTTCCTTTCCTGGCCCCGACCGGCGCACCCCCGCCGGTCCGGGGCACTTTGAAGATCGCGCGGTATCCGCAAGAGACCACATGCGCGCGATGGCTCCGGACATGGAACGAGCTCTGGGCGCGCTCCGCGACTTCACGCGCCGCGACATCCTGCTGCGTTTCTACACGGATCGCAACGCGCGGAGCGTGGAGGACGTAGCCAAGGCCGCGAGCATCCACCGTTCCGTCGCCTTCGACCACCTCGAACGCCTGGTCGCGCTCGGCTACCTGGACGTGGAACGCCGTCGCGGGCTGCCAGGGAAGCCGGCCAAGATCTACCGCCTGAAGGCTGGTCCCCTCCAGATCAGTCACCCGATGCGCCGGTACGACGTCCTCGCCCAGGCGCTGGCGCGGGCCCTGGAGCGCGACCACGAGGACGGCGGGAGGCGCATGGCCAGCGAAGCCGGGCGCGCGCTCGGTGTGAGCCTGGCCCGGCCTGGAGGGAGCGAGCTGCCCGAGGCCCTCGAGCCGATGGTCGAGATGGGCGCCGAGTACGAGCTCGCGCGAAGCGGCGTGATCGTCTGCACGAACTGCCTCTTCGCCGAGGCCTGCAGGCGCGCCCCCGTGATCTGCCACTTCCACGCCGGCGTCCTCGAGGGCGTCAGTGGGCGCACAGGCTTCCGGCGCGAGATCCGCTCGCTCGGCTTCCGCGACCCCGCCGGCTGCGCCTACGAGGTGCGCGAGTGAGCGTGCACGAGGGTCAGAGGCTGGGACCGTACCAGCTGCTCGAGCGCATCGGCCGCGGCGGCATGGCCACCGTGTTTCGCGCGTACCACCCGGCGCTCGACCGGCACGTCGCGATCAAGGTGCTGCCCGAGTTCCTCGCCGAGGAGGCCAGCTACCGCGAGCGCTTCCTGCACGAGGCCCGCTCGATCGCGCGCCTGAGGCATCCGCACATCCTCCAGGTCTTCGACTTCGGCGACGACGCCGGCGTCCCCTACATCGTCATGGAGCTGGTGGAAGGCGGCACCCTGGCAACGCGCGTGGGATCGCCGATGCACCTCGAGGACGTGGTTGCGTTTCTCGCACCGGTTGCGGAGGCGCTCGACTACGCGCACATGAACGGCGTGGTCCATCGCGACGTCAAGCCCTCGAACATCCTGGTTCGCGGCAACGGCAGCCCGGTGCTTGCCGACTTCGGCCTCGCCCGGCTCGCCGGCGCCGCGCGCAAGCTGACCGCGAGCGGGACCGTGATGGGCACCCCGGAGTACATGGCGCCCGAGCAGGTTGCTGACGAGCCCGTCGGCCCGGCTTCAGACCGCTACTCGCTGGCGATCGTCGCCTACGAGATGCTGACCGGCAGGGCGCCCTTCCAGGCGGATACGCCCGCGGCGGTCCTCGTCTCCCAGATGACGCGACCGGTGCCGGCGCCCGTCGAGCTCGAGGGCGAGCTGAACGCCCACCTCGGCGACGTGCTGCGCCGCGGGCTGGCGAAGCGACCCGAGGAACGTTTCCCGACGGCGTCGGCGTTCGTTTCGGCGCTGAAGCCGGCCGCCTGGCTGAGCCGCGCCTCCGGCGAGGTGACTCCCATCACGCCGTACGCGGGAACTGCCACACCGGCGCGCAAGCCGGTCGTGCTCGTCGTCGACGACAGCGCCGCCAACCGGGAGCTCATCAAGGCCTGCCTGCACCAGGTGGAGTGCACGGTGCGCACCGCCGAGGACGGTGCGAGCGCGCTCCGTTCGATCGAAGAGTCCGCGCCCGACCTCGTCCTCCTTGACGTGCAGATGCCCGGCCTGGACGGCTACGACGTGTGTCAGCGGATCAAGGGCGCGGAGCGAGGCAGCCTGCTGCCGGTGGTCATGATCACGGCGCTCGACCAGACGTCGGACCGCGTCCGCGCCCTGGCGGCGGGCGCCGACGACTACATGACCAAGCCCGTCGACCGGGTCGAGCTGGTCGCGCGCGTCCGGTCGGCTTTGCGCTTGAAGCGCGTGTACAACTCGCTCGACGGCGCCGAGCAGGTGATCTTCGCGCTCGCGACCGCGGTCGAGGCGAAAGACCCGTACACCGAGGCGCACACGCACCGCGTCGCCGTCAGGGCCAAGCACATCGGCGAGAGGATGGGCCTGTCCCAGGACGAGGTCGAAACCCTGTATCGGGGCGGCATCGTCCACGACATCGGCAAGATCGGGATTCCGGACTACATCCTGCTGAAGCCCGGCGAGCTCGACGCTGAGGAGCGGGCGCGGATGCACCTGCATCCGATCATCGGCGAGAACATCATCGCCCCCCTGCAGACCGGCGCCGACCTGCTGTCGATCGTCCGCCACCACCACGAGAACTACGACGGCACCGGTTATCCCGACCGTCTCTCGGGCGAGCGCATCCCGCTGCTCGCGCGAATCATGTCCGTGTGCGACGCGTATGACGCGCTGACCAGCGACCGTCCTTACCGGCTCGGCCAGGCGCCAGAGGTCGCGGTCTCGGTCCTGCTGAGAGGATCCGGCCGGCAGTGGGACCCGCAGATCGTCCATCTGGTCGTCGACGAGGCGCGCCGGGCACCGGAGCGAGCGGTCGTATGAGGGGCAGCGCGCTGATCCTGCTCGTCGAGGACAACGAAGCGAACGTCATGCTCGCCCAGGCGGTCCTGGAGCGCGACGGGTTCGACGTCGAGGTGGCGACCAATTCGGCCGAGGCGCGCGAGTGGCTCCTGCGCGTGATCCCGGACCTGATCCTCATGGACGTGCAGCTCGGCGGTGAGGACGGGATCGCGTTCACGCAGGAGATCAAGGCCAACCCGAAGACCAGGGCGATTCCCATCGTCGCCGTGACCGCCCACGCCATGGCCGGCGACCGGGCACGGGCGATCCACGCGGGCTGCGACGGCTATGTGTCGAAGCCGCTCGACACGCGCACCTTCGGCAGCCAGATGCGGGCGATCCTGACCAACCTCCGCACCCGGCACCAGGAAGGAACGGCCCTTGTGACGAGCGCCGAGCCGGGCTAGGAAACCAGCTCCAGCTCCCGAGCGGTCAGCACGGCGTTGACCATCGTGCTGGTTCCGAGCTTGACGCTGATCGACCGCACGTGAGTGCGCACCGTCGAATAGCTGATTCCGAGGCGCTGGCCGATCACCCGCGTCGCCACGCCGTCCGCAAGCAGCTGGAGGACCTCGAGCTCGCGCGGGCTCAGGCTGCCGCGCACGTGCGCCCGATCTCTACCGTTGCTGACCAGCGTCGCGATGGTGCGGGGCGTGATGAGGGTCTGCCCGGCCGCCACCCGGCGGACGGCATCGATGACCTCTGACGCCGGGCCAGACTTGAGCAGGTAGGCGCTCGCGCCCACCTCGATCGCCGCCAGCCTCGCGTCATCGCTGCCATCGCGGCTCAGGAACACGAACCTCACGTTGGGAAAGAGGTCCCGGAGCTGGACCGCGGCGTCCCGGCCCGTGCCGTCGTCGAGGTGAAAATCGAGCACCGCGACATCTGGGGCCAGCAGCTTCGGCATGGCGGCAGCCTCGGCGACAGAGCGCGCCGTGGCGACGACCTCCATGTTCGCCTGCGTGTCAAGGAGAAGGGCCAGGCTGTCGGAGACGAGCTGGTGGTTCTCGACGATGACGACGCGGATATGACCGCCATCGCCATTCGCGCGCACGACCGGTGTGACGGGCGGCCGGCGAGACTTGGGCCGGCTCGTTGCCGGCACTTTCGGGCCCAGGGACGGGAGAGGGGCCTGACCCTCCCTCCGGATCATGGCCCCTCTGCCGGACCTGTCCCCCCGTCGATCTGAACCGACCCTGCTGCCCCCCGCAGCCATGCCGGGCTCAAACTACCGCGCCCTCCGCAAAATTCTGGGTCTAAATCCGCTGGCCACTTTGCGGCCACCGGTGTAGATTCACTGGTATGGAGGCCAGGGTGGAGGCCGCCGCGGCACGCTCGTGGACGGAGCTCCCGGGCGAGGACCTCTCGACGTCCGCGGTCGCCGAGGTGGCCAGCTGGATCGCGATCTACGAAGAGATGGCGGAGGTCCTGCGCTCGGTGCTCTCGCGCGCCAATGGCCAGACCGACACCGAAGCGCTGCGGGGCAACCTGTCCTGGATCGAACAGCGGCTCGCCACCTGGCGCGACCGCCACGCGGAGCTTGCCGGGGTGATCATCGACCAGAAGAACCACACCCTGACCTACGCCGGCAGGTCGCTGCGCCTCACCAGGCGAGAGGCCGATCTCCTCGATTTCCTGCTCCGCCATCCGCGCCGGCCGTTCACGAGCAAGCAGCTGGCCACGCTCGCGTGGCACAACTCGCGCCTGTCCGACGCGCAGGTCCGCACCTACATCATGCGGCTGCGCAACCGCCTGCGCGACGTGGGCCTGGGTGACGTCATCACCGTCGTCCGCAACCGCGGCTACGGCATCGCCGGGACACTTGGCGGCGGGGCAGAGCGGGAGGCGTGATGAACGACGGGATGTCGGAATCGCTCGTGACCGCCCGGCTGCTCGTCCTGCAGTCGAAGCGCCTGATGCTCGCCTCCAGCGATCGGCGCCTGCAGCTGCGACGGACCCAGGTCCTGCGCGAAGCCGTCGAGCGGCTGCGTGCAGAGATCGAGCGCGCCCAGCGCGCCTATCGATTGACGCTCGTCAAGCTGGGGTCGCCTTTGATGCCGGATTACTGGCCGGCTGCATACGGCCACCTCATCGAACGCGCCGACGACCTTTCCGGGAGGCTGAAGGGCGCCGCCGCCGGTGCGCCTCGCACCGGTGGCTACGAGCTGGCGACGGAGGTCGAGGTCCTGGACCAGCTGATCGGCGAGTGGCGCGACTCCCTGCGGACCTCGATCGCCGAGGCCAGCGCCTAAGCCTTCGCTTCGGCCTTCAGCTCCTCCATCACCAGCACCAGCGCTTTCGGCTGCTCGCCGTCGGAGACAACGTGCGCCTTGACCAGGCAGCGGATGCGCCTTCCGCGCCGCGTGACCGCGTCGACAGTCCTCTCCTGATGGGCGCCCCCGCCGGCCAGGACCGAGCGGATCATCTCGCGCAGGTCGTCCGCGGGTAGTCCTATGTCCAGGTCGTAGAACGACCGGCCGACGACCTCGTCGGAGCGCATGCCCCACATCTCGGCAGCGCGCTGGTTCCAGACCCTCACCTTCGAGCTCCCGTCGAGGACGACTGCGCCGACCTCGATGTTGCCCGTGATCGCCACCAGCAACGCGTTCAGCGTGCCGATCTCGTCGGTCCTCACGCGGAGGTCGGTGTTGGTGGTCTGCAGCTCGGCGTTGGTCGACTCGAGCTCCTCGTTCATCGTCTCGAGCTCCTCGTTGCTCGACTGGAGCTCCTCGTTGGTCGTCTCCAGCTCCTCGACGGTGGACTGGAGCTCCTCGTTCGTCGTCTCCAGCTCCTCGTTGCTCGACTGCAGCTCCTCGTAAGCGGTCTCCACGTCCTGGCGTGAGCGTTCGAGCTCGACGCGAAGCTCGGTCGGGGCGGTGACGTCGACGTAGCTGATGTTGGTGCCGACGACCGACCCGTCCTCGTCGATGAGGGGCATCAGGTGGACGTCGAAGTAGCGGCCCGTGCCGTCTGCGTGGACGATGTGCACGGACGACAGGACCACGGGCCGGCGCTCGCGATGGGTGCGCTCGACCGGCGTCCGGAGGTCGATTGGCTTGTATGAGAGGTCGAGGTCCTTCAGCGCGCGACCGACCTCGCCGGGGGAGATGTCGAAGAGGCGACGGGCGGGCTGGTTCGCGCTAACGAGCGTCCCGAGCACGTCGACCACGAGCTGCGGGAACGGCGTCCCCTCGCTCGCGAGCTCTCGGACCTTGATCTGCTTGGCGATGTTGTCGGTCGCCTCGACGTTGCCGGACTCGGCGAGCATCAGCAACCGCTCACGCAGCTGCAGGCGCGCCACCTTGGAGAAGATGCGCTGCTTCAGGTCGACCGGCGTGAAGAGCGCACCGTGGGTGAGCAGCATCTCCGCCTTGCCCAGGAACAGGTAGCCGTCGTCGTTGAGGGCGTAGTGGAAGCGCGCGAGGATGCGGCCCTGCGCCTCGGCTGTGAAGTACATGAGCGTGTTGCGGCAGATCAGGAGGTCCAGGCGTGAGATGGGCGCGTCCTGCATGAGGTCGTGGCGGCCGAAGATGATGCCGCGGCGCAGCCCGGTCTTGAAGGCCAGCCGTCCGTTCTGCGGCTCGAAGTACCGGCTCTTGAGGGCTTCGTCGAGGGGCTCGAGGTCCTGGGCCGAGTATCCCGACCGCGCCCTGTTGAGGGCGTCCTCGTCGATGTCGGTGGCATAGATCTTCGCCCGGCGGACGAACTCCCCCTCTCCGATCGCCTCGCAAAGGAGGATGGCGGCCGTGTAGGCCTCCTCGCCCGAGGCGGTGCCAGTGCTCCAGACCCGGATCGGCCCGCTGCCCTCGACGACGTTCGGGAGCAGGTTCTTGCGGAGGTACTCCCAGGCGGTCGGGTCGCGGAAGAACTCCGTGACGTTGATGAGGATCTTGTCGAAGAGGATCGGGAACTCGTCGGTGTGGACCTCCAGGTAGTCGACGTAGGCGGCGAAGGTGTCGATGCCGAGCTCGCCGCAGCGCTTGGCGATGCGGCGAAACAGGCTCGGCCGCTTGTAGCCGGTGAAGTCGACACCTCGGGTCTCGCGCAGGTATTCGATCAGGGCTTCGAACTGCTCGCCTGGCTCCAGCGTCAATCCCTCGCCTCGCCCGCGACCAGGGTGGCCAGCGCCCCAGGGATCTCTTCGAGCGCGAGCACGAAGTCCACCGCCCCCGTCTTGATGGCGGCCGACGGCATGCTGAAGAACTCGGAGGAGGACTCGTCCTGGGCGATCACCGTCCCTCCTCTCTTCTTGATGGCCGTCACTCCCATCGACCCATCCTTGCCCGCGCCGGTGAGCACGACCGCGATCGCCCGCTCGCCGTAGGCGGCGGCGACGGATTCGAACAGCAGGTCCGCGGAGGGCCGGACGAAGTTGACGAGCTCGGTCTGGGTCAGGCTGATGGTGCCGTCACGGTTGATGAGCAGGTGGCGGTCGGGCGGCGCGAGATAGACGTGACCTGGCTCCAGCTCCTTGCCGTCCTCCGCATGGGCCACTGGCAGGCTGGACCGCCGGCCGATGATCTCCGGCATGAGGCTGCGGTGACGCGGATCCAGGTGCTGGACGCACACGACGATGACGTTGAAGTCGGCGGGCAGGCGCCGCAGCACATCGGTCAGGGCGTGAACCCCGCCGGCTGAGGCCGCGATGGCGACGATGTCGAAGGGAGGGTCGGTCCGGTGTGGTGCCGGCCCCAGCTCAGTCGGGCGCACCGCGCCGCCACTTGCCTGACAGCTTGGTCGCGCGAAGCTTCCCGAAGTTGCGCTTCCGCGCGAAGCGCGACACCTGGGTCTCGAGCATGATCACGTCCGACTCTACGATTGCGCGCGCCACCTCCGGCTCAGCGTGCTCAGGGTAGCGCTCATAGATGTCCAGTAGCCGGCGCTTGAAGTCGCCGAGAGGCTCGGCTATACACTGCCCTCGGCTCGTCAAGCATCTCAAGGAGGCTGGAGATGGACTTTCCGCCCGGAGTCAGCACGCACTTCGCCCAGACCAAGCGGCTGCGCATGCGTTACATCGAGTCCGGCCCAGCCGACGGCATACCGGTGGTGATGATCCACGGCAACCTGGCGACCGGACGATTCTTCGAGCACCTGATGCCGGGCGCGCCGAAGAGTCACCGGATCATCGCCCCCGACATGCGTGCGTTCGGCGACACCGAGCGCAAGCCGATGGACGCGACACGTGGGTTGCGCGACTGGGCAGACGACACGCACTCGCTGCTGGAGGCGCTGGGCGTGACTGCGCCTCCGCACCTGGTTGGATGGTCGACGGGCGGAGCCGCGATCGCCAACTACGCGCAGGACCGGCCGGTCGCTTCATTGACCTTCATCGACCCTGTCTCGCCATACGGGTTCGGCGGGGTGCGCCTCGACGGCACGCCATGCTTCGACGACTACGCGGGCTCTGGCGGCGGCACCGGAAACCCTGAGTTCATCAAGCGCATCGCCGACCACGACACCTCGACCGGGTCGCCGTTCTCGCCGCGCAACGTGATGAACAGCTCCTACTGGTCGGCGTCGCACCGCGAGCCGCAGGAGCGCGAGGACATGCTCCTCGAAGAGGTGCTGAAGTCGGTGACAGGGGACGACGGCAACCCCGGGGACACGACCACGTCGCCGAACTGGCCAGGGATCGCGCCGGGTACACGGGGCGTCCTCAACGCCTTGTCGCCGAAGTACTGCAACTGGGCAGGCATCGTCGACGTGGAGCCAAAGCCGCCGATCCTGTGGACGCATGGCACCGCGGACATCGTGGTCGCGGACGGCTCGGCCTGGGAGATGGGCACGCTGGGCAAGCTGGGGTTCGTGCCGGGCTGGCCGGGAGATGAGGTCTTTCCGCCGCAGCCGATGGTGTCGCAGATCCGGGCGGTGCTGTCGGAGTACCGGCGCCGTGGTGGGCGGGTTGAGATGGAGATGTTCGAGGGGTCGGGACACGGGCCGCTCTTCGACGCCGCCGAGAAGTGGAAGGGCGTGTTCTTCAGGTTCCTGGCGTCGGTCGAGGTGCCGGCCAGGGTCTAGCGTTTGGTTCGAGTGCCGGCATTCGGCTGAAATTCTTCGGTTTCAAACGTCCGAGTGCCGGCACTCGGCTCAAATTCTTCGGTTTCAAACGTCCGAGTGCCGGCACTCGGGGATAGAAGTTCGCGGACCTGGTGGACGACTGAGTCGGGGTTGCCGAGCACGTCGGCCGCGGTGAAGCGGAGGAGACGCACGCCGGCGCGCAGAAGCTTGTTCTGACGGCGGTTGTCGGCGGCCAGGGATTCTCTGTGAACCGCGCCGTCGTACTCGATCCCCAGGCGCTGCCGCTCATAGAAGAGATCCAGTCGACCGACGAAGCGGCCCCACCTGTCATGGATCGACACCTGGGCGCGGGGCCGCGGCAGCCCGCCATTGATCAAAACCATCCTCAGGCGGGACTCCATCGGAGACTCACTGGCGGGCTCGGCAAGGTCCAGCACGCGGCGCAGGGTCCGGAGGCCGCGCTGCCCTCCGTGGGCGACGACCCAGGCATCCAACTGGTCGGCGCGGACAACCTTGCCGTGCAGCGCGGCGTCGGCGATGACCACCGACTCCACCAGAGGAAGCCTCGAACACACCTCGGCCACGGTTCGCGCCGCGGAGGTTGCCGGGAGCCCGCGCACCCTGACAATCTCGCGCTTGCCAAGCCGGCAGCGGCGCAGCGCGATGCCGGACCGCGCCGAGACCCCGGCACCGACTGGAATGGTCGCCTCGATCGGCGTGCACGGCGTGACGTCCAGCCCGTGCAGCCACGCCGCCGTGAGACCCGAGAACGCAGCCTCTGCCGGTAGGCGCCGAAGGGCGGCCGCGAGACGGTGCATCGGATCGTCCGCGAGCTTCGACCAGACGTAAGTCGAATGTCCGAGCCGAATCCAGCTAGCGCCGCGGAGATGCGCGCGGTCGATGCCGGCACGCTTCGCCTCGGCGACCGTGAACGGGCCGCGCAGCAGCTGACGAGGCAGGACGGGCGTGCGACCCATGCTCGCCCAGCATGCGTGGCCAAGCCGGCGGCGACAACGCTGCCTGTTAAGGGATGCGCCGAATGCCGGCACTGGGCTGAAATTCTTCGGTTTCAAACGTCCGAGTGCCGGCATTCGGTGGTTTCCAGGTTGCGCAGCCGGCCTGCCGGTGCGAACATCTGTACGTGACGACGCCCTCGGCCGAGGCGATCGAGCTCGGGCTCAACCTCGCGGACCCGGCGACCCTTGTCGTCGACATCAACTGCGCCTTCGCCTCGATCGAGCAGCAGCACGATCCCGAGCTGCGCGGCCGGGTGCTCGCGATCGGCGCCTATGCCACCGACGCGGGGACCATCGTCTCCTCGTCCCGCGAGGCTCGCGACCTGGGCATCAAGACCGGGATGAAGCTCTTCGAGGCAAAGGCGATCTTCCCCGGCATCATCGTCCGCGAGCCCAACCCTCCTCTCTATCGCAAGGTCTCGGACAAGCTCGTCGAGATCATGGAGCGGCACAGCCCCGACGTCCTTCGCATGTCGATCGACGAGGCGTCGATGAACCTCGCCGGGACGCCGGACCTCAAGAAACTCGGTCCCGAGGGCGTCGCGCTGGCGGTCAAGCGCGCGGTCCGCGAAGAGATCGGCGAGTGCGTCACCGCGTCGGTCGGCGTCTCGACGTCGATCTGGATGGCGAAGCAGGCCTCGAACCTCAACAAGCGCGACGGGCTCGAGCGCATCGACCACACCAACCTCGTCTCGGTGTTCGAGAGGCTGCGGCTGACCGACCTCTCCGGTATCGCCGACGCCACCGCGAAGCGGCTGGCCCGCGGCGGCATCCACACGCCGGTGCAGTTCCTCCGCGCGACCACGCCTCGGCTGCGCCTCGCCGGCATGCACGCCGAGGTCGCGCGCGGCTGGGCGATGCGCCTGCGCGGTTTCGAGGTCAGCACCTTCGAGAGCGCGCGTCGCAAGAGCTACAGCCACTCGCACGTGATGGCGCGGGCGACGGCGTCGCAAAAGGAGCTCGAGGAGCTGCTGATGCGCCTCTCCGACATGGTCGGCCGGCGACTGCGCGCCGCCGCGCGCCGCGGCAGCGTGGTTTCGGTAGGCGTCGTCTACCGGCCCGACGCGGGCAACTTCTCACGCCAGGCCAAGCAGCCCCAGCCGGTCGCCACCGGCGACGAGATCTACCAGGCGGCGCTCAAGCTGCTCGCCGCGCGCGACCCCCGGCTGACGGTCGGCACGCTCGGTGTGGGTGTGTCGGGCCTCACCGACGCGGACGCCGGCCAGATGGACCTCTTTGCCACGACCGGAGCACGGCCGAAGGTCGAACGCCTGGAGGCCGCGGTGGACAGGATCCGCGACCGCTTCGGCGAGGACGCGGTTCAGCGCTCGCGTCTTCTCGGCAGGGCTCGGGTGGTACGCGACCGGATCGCGTTCGGGAATACAGGCCATCCCGATGAGTCCAAAACGCGCGCAAAAGGAACATGATCGACACATGGCCTCGAAGGAAGAGGCCGCGGGGGCGGCCTGGGAAGGCGCCGATGTCAATCGTCCGATCCGCGGCGAGGACCCGGAGTCTGAGTCGCTGGCCGAGGCGCGACGCTGGGTTGCGGTCTACCGCCACCTGGTGAAGCTCGAGCAGGAGCTCTTCGACATGCTCGCCCGAATGATTCCGACCATGCCGAGGGAGGCGCAGCGCGAGGCCGAGGCGACCAACCTGCCGGTGCTCGCGTCCCAGGTCGAACGTTTCCGTCACCGGCTCGACTACTGGATCCAGCGCCAGCGCGAGCTGGAAAGGAAAGAGCGGGACTAGGCCCGGCAGGCCACGGCGTCGATCTCGACTCGGTACTCGGGCGAGGCTAGGCCGGCCACATAGATGAAGGTCGAGGCGGGCCGGTGGTCGCCCAGCCACCTAGTCAGCACCTCGCGCCGGCGCTGAGCGTCGATCTGCCCGACGACGTACCAGGTGAGCTTGACCACGTCCCCCACTCCCATGCCCGCGGCATCGAGGTTGCGCTTGATGTTCTCGAGCGCGACCGCCGCCTGCTCGATCGGGTCCTCAGGCACACGGCCGTCCAGCGTCTTGCCGACCTGACCGGCCATCACGAGCCACCGCGATCCACCGGGCACCTCGACCTGGTGGCTGTAGGCACCGAGCGCCGCGTGAATCGTGTCCGGGTCGCGTGGCTGGTTGCTCATCGAACCATCATCGCCCACGCGGTCTCTGGCCGGCTCATACGTCGTAGCTACGCCGCCGCTTCGCAGCCCACGCAGTCCTCGGACGGCAGAGCGACCTGCGCCCCGGCTTTGCGCGGGAACAGCACCCACGCGGCCGCCGCCAGGCTCACCACGACGATGGCCGCGCCGACGAGCCACGCGAAGTGATAGCCGGCCGCCAGCGCAGTCAGCGTCTCGGTCCCGTTGTTGATGAGGTCGACCGTGCGCGAGCCTGCCAGCGTCGCCATCACGGCGAGGCCGAGCGCCCCGCCGACCTGGCCCGTCGTGTTGAGGAGACCGGACGCGAGCCCAGCGTCGTTGGGGTTGACGTCGGCCATGGCGATCATGGTCAGCGAGGGGAACGCCAGCCCGCCGCCCAGTCCCAGCAGGACCATCGGCGCGAGAAGGTGGACTGTGTAGTCGGCCGAGGTCGGCCCGAGGCCGACGATCAGGAGCGCCAGCCCCGCCAGCGCCAGGCCAACCATGAGCATCGGGCCTGACCCGAACCGCGCGATGAGCGGAGCCGAGAAGCGGATCGAGAACAGCGCCATCACGACCGCGACCGGCAGGAACGCGAGGCCGATCGCCAGCGGGCCGTAGCCCAGCACACGCTCGAGGTCGAGCGAGCCGAGGAAGAAGAAGCTGAAGAACGACGTCGCCATCAGCGCCTGGACGACGTTGGAGCCCGCGACCTTGCGCGAGCGGAAGATGCCAAGCGGCAGGATGGGGTTGCTGCCCCGCGCCTGGCGCACGACAAAGGCGCCGAGCAGCGCGATCGCGATGCCGGCGAGGACGAGCGTGCGGGTCGAGGTGAGCCCGTAATCGGACGTCTGGACGATCGTGTACACGCCCAGCATCAGCGCCGCGGTGACCATGAGAGCTCCCAGCACGTCCGCACCCCGGCCGAGGCCGATGCCTTTGTCGTCGTCGAGCAACCGCGCGGCCGCGAGCGCGGTCGCGATGCCGATCGGCAGGTTGACGAAGAAGATCCAGTGCCAGCTCACGACCTGCGTGATGAGCCCGCCGGCCAGGAGCCCAACCGCCGCCCCCGCCGAGGCGATGAAGCTGAAGACGCCGAAAGCCCTGGCGCGGTCGTTCGGCTCCGGGAAGAGGGTGACGATCATCGCCAGGATCACGGCCGAGCTGACCGCCCCGCCGACGCCCTGGACGAAGCGCGCGCCGATCAGCATCGGCTGCGCGAAGGACAGGCCGCAAAGCACCGACGCCCCGGTGAAGATCGCGAGGCCCGCGATGTAGACACGCTTGCGGCCGAGCAGGTCGCCGACGCGGCCTGCCAGCAGGAGGAGGCCGCCGAACGCGATCAGGTACGCGTTGACGACCCACGCCAGCCCCGACTGCGAGAAGCCAAGGTCGCTCTGGATCGAAGGCAGCGCGACGTTGACGATCGTCATGTCGACGACGATCAGCAGGAAACCTGTGCAGAGAACGATCAGCGAGAGCCAGCGTGAAGTCTTCATGCCCATAGAGACCGAGTCCCGCGTGGAAACTCATCGACTGCCAACCGATGAGTTTTAGGCGCCTATTCCGTCTGAATGTCGATGGCGACCGAGACGGTCATCCTCGACTGTGCCCGGATGCGGGAGCCCGGGCTGGCCGCGGTCGACGGACTCGCCCGCGCCAGGCTGGCGGCCCGGCGCGAAGGCTGCGAGCTCGAGCTGCGCAACCCCGGCCACGACCTGCTGGAGCTGATCGTGTTTGTGGGCCTGGACGGGTGCCTAGGCGTCGAGGTGAAGAGGCAGCCCGAACAGCGGGAATAGCCTGGCGGTGTCGAGGAAGAACGTGAACTCGCCCACCTGGCCCTCGTTCAGGTCCAGCACCTGCAGGGCCCAGGGCGAGTGGCCGCCGGCAGGGTCCGGCTTGTACTGACCGAAGGTCGGCATCCCGTTCGCGCTGATCGCACGGATCACGCGCGAGCCCTGGCAGCCGATGCCGGGCCCGAACCACCAGGTGAGGATGTCGTCGCGTCCTGCGAGCCACATGTCGAACGGAGGCATCGACTGCCTCGCGTCCTCACGGATCAAGGAGGTCAGCGCCGTCAGGTCGTAGGCCTCGAACGCGGCCACGTAGCGGTCGAGCATGGCGCGGTCGGCGGCGCTGAGCGGCTGCGCCCCGGTCTGGGCGCCGGCGTTGGACTTCGCCAGCGTCGCGCGGGCTCTCTGCAGCGCGCTGTTCACCGAGGCGACAGAGGTGTCGAGCAGCTCGGCGACCTCTGTCGCCTGCCAGTCGAGCACCTCGCGCAGGATCAGGACCGCACGCTGGCGCGCCGGCAGGTGCTGCAGCGCGGCCACGAACGCGAGCCGGATCGACTCGTTGGCGATGGCGACCTCGGCCGGATCGCGGTCCGGAGCGACGAGGCTCAGCGGGATGGGCTCGAGCCAGCTGACCTCCTGCGGCACATTCAGGTTCGCCTCGATCGGCTCCCGCGACGGGCCGAGGTCCATCGGCCGCGCCCTCCGCTCCTTGCTCTTGAGCGTGTCGATGCACACGTTCGTCGCGATCCGGTACAGCCAGGAGCGCATGGCCGCGCGGCCCTCGAACCTGTCCCGGCTGCGCCAGGCGCGCACGAAGGTGTCCTGCACGGCGTCCTCGGCGTCGAACGGCGAGCCGAGCATGCGGTAGCAATACGCGGTCAGCTCGCCGCGGTACTGCTCGAGCTCGCCAAAAGAATGGACAGGCGAAAGCGTCGAGGTCTGCATCGAGCCGATTTTAGAAGGGTTTGAAAACCATCAAGGCGAAGAGGATCACGAGCGCCACGACCCCGACCGCGGCGGCGAGCTCAGGCCGTGTGATCGCGAGCTTGGCCGCCATCTCCTCGTCCGAGCCCGCCTTCGCCGCGTCGCGGGCCATGTAGTAAGGGCGGGCGATGAACACCATCGCCGCGTAGGTCACGATCAGCACGCCCAGGGCGAACCACGGCCAGCCGCGGCTCGCCCAGCTGCCCACAAACGTCATCCACACACCAGTGATGATCACCAGGAGGATGGCGGGGTTCGCGACAAAGCCCGACATCTGGGACAGGCGCAGCAGTGGTCCCGTCATCGGCGTCACAGGACGTCGGACCAGGAACGAAGCGCCGCCCGACACGCCATGCGCGAACAGAAAGGCGCCCACGCTCAGGACGTGGACGAAGAGCAACCAGGTGTACAGCATCGAAGCGAAAATCCTAAGTGATGCGGCTGCCCAGCTCCGCCGCCGGCTCCGGGCCGAGGAGGCGGAGCGCTCCGTCTTCGTGGGTGGCGGCCAGGACCAGGACCTCCGAGCTGACGCCGGCGATGCGGCGCGGCGGAAAGTTGAAGACGCAGACGACCTGGCGCTTCAGGAGCTCGTCCGCCGCGTAGTCGGTCTTCAACGCCGCCACGGACCGCCGCCTCCCCAGCGGGCCGAAGTCGATGGTGAGGCTAAACGACGGTTTGCGCGCTTCGGGCAGCTCTTTCACCTCGACGATGACGCCGACGCGCATGTCGAGGCGCTGGAAGTCTTCGATCGTCGCCATCAGGTCAGCAGCGAAAGGACGAGCAACGCTTCGCCGATGTGGTACGGGACCATGTTCACGATCCGGCCGTAAGGCAGCGGCCGGACGAAGCGGTTCCAGGCCAGGATGGCATCGGAGTAGAAGAACAGGAGCGCGCCCGCGAGCGCAACCAACGATCCAGTGCCGCCCGCGGCCGCGACCATTAGCACGAACACCGCGACATACGCGATGACCGGCCAGACGAGTCGCGGGTGGCCGCGGCGAAGCGCGCGCACGATCGGCGGCAGGAACGCGGCCACGGACACAAGCGCGATCGCGACCGCGACGGCGAGCCAGGCGGCTGCAAGGTCGCGAGCGCGAAAGCCCGCGATGTACGCGATGTGCTCGACCAGCGCCGCGGCCAGGCCGGCCAGGAACATGTCGCGCGGCAGCATCAGGAAAACGTCGCTGGCGAGGCCCAGGACGAGCGCGACCACGAAGAAGGCTCGCTCGGTCGAGCTGACGGGTTGGATGGCGACGGCGAGGGCGATGAGGCCGACCATCACCGCGGGCTTAAGGACGTATTCGAGCCTTCGCCGCGAGGTCACGACCGCGACCCAGTCGGCGACGGTGACGGCGGCGGTGGCGACCAGGAGGCCGAGCGCGAGCCCGGTCAAGGGCGGATGGCTTTGGGGTCCGTGAAAAAGCGCTGCAGCGTAGGGCCGATCCACTCCGCGAGCTGGGCCGGTGGCGCCGAGGCAAGCGGCTCGACCTTGACCACGTAGCGCAGCATCGCGATCCCGATCAGCTGGCTCGCCGCCAGGCTGGCCCGGACCCTGGGGTGGTCGAGCTCGAGCGCCTCGGCCACCCGGGCCAGGATCTCGCGGCTCGCGAAGTCGCGCATCAGCGCCGCCGCGCTCTCATTGGCCACCACCGAGCGGACCAGCGCGTGCGCGCGGGCGCCGGACGGCGAGTCCCAGATGTCCAGGAAGAAGCGCGCCAGCCGGATGCCGAGCCCATCGAGGCCCGGCTCGAGGATGGCGGGGATCGCCGCGGCCGGGTCGAACGGGAAGTCCATGGCGGCCTCGAAGACGCCCTCCTTCGAGTCGAAGTAGTGGAGGACGAGCTTCGGGTCCACACGGGCCGACCGGGCGATGCCGCGCAGGGTCGCGCCCTCATACCCGTGCTTGCCGAACTGGGAGCGGGCGGCGGCGAGGATCTTTTCGCGAGTGCCGCCCGCCCCCGGCCGCCTACCGGTCCGCGCCATGCACCGCGAGGTCGCCGCTGACCGCGCCCGCGGGAGCGGCCGCCGAGCGGCGGGAGACGAGCTGGCCGGCGACCATGAGGAGGAGTCCGCCGAGCAGCCACAGGCTGAGGACGCCGAAGGGCTCGGAGATGCCCGCGTTGTCGAAGTACAGCGCGCCGCGGACCGCGCTGAAGAGCTGGCCGGCCGGCATCCCGGGTGCGAGCCAGCGGTAGGCGTCGGGCAGGAGCTGGCTGCCGATCGGGCCGCCCGAGCAGACGAGGTCGAGGAGGACGACGATCAGGGCTGCCAGCGCGATGCCCGGCCGGCCGAGGAGCGTCGCGGCTCCGGCGACCACCGCGCCGACGGTCGCCGAACCCATGGCGATGAAGGCCGTGGCCATCCAGAAGCCAGACCCATAGTCGCCGGCGATCCAGGTCGCCAGGCCCATCGCGATCGGCGCCGCCACGAGTGCGAACAGGGCGACGATGCTGAGCCGCGTCGGCAAGCCGATGCCGCGCCGCGTGCCGACCAGGGCCTGCGCGATCAGGCTCGAGACCAGGATGGCCAGGATGACGAAGAAGAGGATCAGGCCGTGCGGGTCGCCCGCCGCAAACGGATGCACGGTCTCGACCGGCAGCGTCTGGCCCTGGGCCTTGAACACGTTGGTGAAGGCGCCCGTGATGACGCCGACGACGCCGTCGCCCGCGGCTCCGGCGACGATGAGCTTCGGCCCAGTCTGGCCGATGACAAGCGCGCCGTCGATGTCCCGCGAGTCGATGGCCGACCGCGCCTCGTCCTCGCTGTTGTAGGTCGTGAACTGGAACGCCCCCGGCGCGTTCGTGCTGAACGCCTGCGTGATCTGCTGCGTCGCCGGGGCAGGGCCAGCCAGTCCCACCGGGATGTCGTGCGGCGACGGGCTCTTGATCGCGGGGCCGATCAGTCCGATCAATGTCACCAGCGCCACCAGGCCCGCGACCAGCGGAGCGACGTACGCCTCCATCCTCTCACGCATCGCCATACCTCCAGAATTCATCGTGCGGGGAATTCTACACCTGGCGAATTCTCGAAGTCAAGCAGACACATTTCCTGCAACGAACTAGGATCAGTCAGTGGCCCAGAATCCCGCCCCGCCGGCGCCGCCGGGGCCGCCCCGACCCGCATCCCAGCCCCCGAAAGGCCCCGACCTCTCCGCCCCCATGCGGACCTGGCGTTTCTGGCTCACCCTGGGCATCCTCTTCGTCCTCAACTTCGTCGTCGCCAACCTGATCCAGTCGGCGGCCCAGGGCCCGACCGTGACCATCTCCTACAACCAGTTCCTCGACCAGGTGAACCAGGGCAACGTGGTCAACATCTCCAGCACGGGCGACGCGATCACCGGGACCACGAAGGAAGCGATCAAGGACACGGAAGGGACGAGCTCGAAGAAGTTCCAGACCCAGCGCCCCGTCTTCGCCAACGACGACCTGGCGGCGCAGCTGCTCGCCCATGGGGTGGTGATCAACGCCAAGGACCCGAACGCCGCGGTGCCGTTGTGGCAGACGCTCGTGTTCAGCTTCGGGCCGACGATCCTCCTCGTCCTCGGCTTCCTCTACCTGTCCAGGCGCGCCGCGGCGCAGGGGGCCGGCGGCATCCTGGGCAGCTTCGGCCAGAGCAAGGCCCGCCTCTACGACGCCGAGAAGCCGTCGGTCACGTTCGGCGACGTGGCCGGCATCGACGAGGTCAAGGCCGAGCTGCAGGAGGTCGTGGACTTCCTGAAAAACCCGCAGAAGTACCAGCGTCTCGGGGGCACCATCCCCAAGGGCGTGCTGCTCGTCGGCGCGCCTGGCACCGGGAAGACGCTGCTCGCGCGCGCGGTCGCGGGCGAGGCGAAGGTGCCGTTCTTCAGCATCGCGGCCTCGGAGTTCGTGGAGGCGATCGTCGGCGTCGGCGCGTCGCGGGTGCGCGACCTGTTCCAGAAGGCGCGCGCGGCGGCGCCCGCGATCATCTTCATCGACGAGCTCGACGCCATCGGCCGGAGCCGCTCAGCCGGCGTGCGGCTCGGAGGCAACGACGAGCAGGAGCAGACGCTCAACCAGATCCTCACCGAGATGGACGGATTCGATGGAAGCGTGGGCGTGATCGTCCTCGCCGCGACGAACCGACCCGACGTGCTCGACCCGGCGCTGCTGCGCCCGGGACGTTTCGACCGCCGGATCACGGTCCAGCAGCCCGACAAGCGCGGCCGCGCGGCCATCCTCAAGATCCACACTCGCAACGTGCCGCTCGGGCCGGACGTCGACCTCGAGCAGGTCGCGGGGCAGACGCCCGGGCTGGTCGGAGCGGACCTCCGCAACCTGGTCAACGAGGCGGCGCTGGGCGCCGCGCGCAAGGGCGAGTCGCAGGTGACCATGTCTGACTTCGGTGAGGCGATCGAGAAGATCCTCCTGGGCACCGAGCGCAAGATCCTGCTCACCGAGAAGGACCGCGAGCGAATCGCCTACCACGAGTCCGGACACGCGCTGCTTGGCCTCCTCGTCCCCGGCGCGGACCCGGTGAAGAAGGTGACCATCATCCCGCGCGGCATGGCGCTCGGCGTGACGCTGCAGAGCCCGGTCGACGATCGCTTCAACTACCCCGAGGACTACCTGCGCGCGCGCATGATCGGCGCGCTGGGAGGCCGCGCCGCGGAGCAGCTCATCTACGGCGTCGTCACGACCGGAGCCGAGAACGACCTCCAGCAGGTGACCAGGATCGCGCGTGAGATGGTGATCCGGTGGGGCATGAGCCCCAAGGTCGGACCGCTCAACCTGACTGACAGCAACGACGGCAACGCCTTCGCGCAGCGCCCCTACAGCGAAGGCACGGCGCAGCTGATCGACGAAGAGGTGCGGCGCATCGCCGAGGAGTGCCTGGGCTCCGCCGAGAAGCTGCTCGCCGAGCACCGCCCGCAGCTCGACGCGCTCGCCATGGCGCTGCTCCGCAGCGACTCGCTCGACGAGGCGCAGATCATCGAGGTCACCGGGGTCAGGCCCCCTGCGCAAGCGCCTGCAGCAGCGCCGTCAGCTGAGCCGCCTGCCACTGCTGAAAGGGAGCCCCAGCCGGCACCAGCGTCTCGGTGACGCCGACCACCGGGATGCCCTGCGCGCGCGCCCTGGCGACGACTCCCTGGACCTCGGGCGTGGAGTTCTGCGAGTTGAAGATAAGGACCTTGATCTGTTTCGTTTCGACCTGATCCAGGACCGTTGACTTGTCGGCGGCGGTGGGGTCCGCGCCCTGGCTGATCGCGTTCAGGTAGCCGGGCGGCGTGATCAGATCGAGGCCGGTCGAGCTCGCGAGGTAGACGAAGATGCTTTCGGTCGCGCCGACCTTCGTGCCCGCGTACTCCTGCTTGATCGACTCGATGGCGCCGCGGTAGTCCTTGAACCCCGAATCCCATACCTCCTGCGCCGCCGCCGCCTGGCCGAGGTCGGCGCCGATGCGCTCGATCACCTTCTGGACGATCTCGGGGGAGTACCAGAGGTGCGGGTTGTCGCCCTCCTTCTTGCCGGCAAGCTCGCCTACGTCGAGGACCTTGCGCCCCGGCGTGGGGTTGGCGGCGAGGAGCCTGTCCGCCCAGGCGTCGTAGCCCAGGCCGTTCACGATCACGTACCGCGCCTGCGCGATGAGCCTCGCGTCGGCGGGCGTGGGGTCGTATTCGTGTGGGTCCGTGTTGGGGTTGGAGATGATGCTGGTCACGTGCGCGTGGTCGCCTCCGACCTGGGACGCGATGCTCCCCCAGAAATTCTCCGCGGCGACCACCTCGACTTTGCCCGGTCCGCCGGTAGGTCCGGGCTGGGCGCCGCAACCGGCGACCAGGAGCAGAGTCACCAGCGCTGCCGTGACGGGGATCCGCCGCGGCAGCCGTGACGCAAGGTAGGCGGCGAACGCAACCGCCGTGATGAGAAAGCTCACCGGGTAGGGGAGGTAGAACGCGAGCACGAGCCCCGCCCACACGACCGCGACCGCGATCAGCCCCGACATCAAGAGCGCCTCCCATGGCCGGGCCGAGAGGTTCTGCGCGATGGCGGCCGGTGTGACCATCAGCGCGAAGATGAGAAGCGCGCCCACCGCCTGCACGGAGATCGCGACCGTGACGGCGACGAGGACCATGAACAGCCCGGTCAGGGCGCGCGCAGGCACTCCCCGCGCGACCGCCACGTCGGGGTCGATGCTGAGGAACAGCAGGGGGCGAGCAACCAGGAGGATGACGATCGAGGTCGCGATCCCCACGAGCGAACCCGCGATCACCTGCACGGGCTGCAGGCCGAGGATGGAGCCGAAGAGCACGGAGACGCCGAGTCCGCCCGTCGTGCCGCTCCGGCCGGTGGTGTACAGGCTGAGGAAGAGCACGCCCACGCCGAGCACCCACGCGAACACAGTCCCGATGGCCACATCGCGACCGCGACCGCGCCCGCCCAGGAAGCCGATCGCGAGCGCCACCGCGATGCAGCTGCCGATGGCGCTGACGACGACGTTGAGGCCGGCGAGCACGCCGCCGAGGCTTCCCGTGAACGCGGCGTGGCCGAGGGCGTCGGCGGTGAAGACCTGGTTGCGCAGGACGACGAAGTAGCCGACCAGTCCGGCGGCGAGCGCGATGCAGCCGCCCGCGAGAAACGCGTTGCGCATGAACTCCGGCTCGAGCGGGTTCATGCCCTCACCGCGCGCACGGCGACGTAGACGCCGAACGCGAGCGTCGTGATCAGGAACCCGACCGGGACGTTGGTGTAGTACGCGAGGGTGAGACCGAGCCAGGTGCATGCGAGGGCAAGCACGACGCTGACGGCAACACCCAGCACCGGGCGCGCGGTCAGCCGGATCGCCGACGCGGCCGGCGCGACCAGCAGGGCGAAGATCAGCAGCGTGCCGACGATCTGCACGGTGATGGCAACGGAGAGCGCGAGCACGAGCAAGAACGCGAGCGCAAGGCCGCGCACGGGCACGCCGCGGGCCTCCGCCACGTCAGGGTCGACCGACGCGAAGAAAAGCGGACGGCCGATGACGGCAAGCACCGCGACCGCCGCGATCGCGACGAGAAACGTCAGCGCGACGTCGGCGTCGGTGATGCCGAGGATCGTGCCGAAGAGGAACGCGTAGATGCCCTGCGCGCTGCCTGCATAGAGGCGATAGAAGAGCAGGCCGAGGCCGAGCGAGAAGACCAGGATCGAGCCCACCGCGGCCGACTCGGCGCGATTGCCGGGGTCGAGCCTGCGCCCGATGGCGCCGATGCCGGTCGCGGCGGCGCCGCAGAACACCACCAGGCCGAGGACCGGCGAGACGTGGAGCAGGGCCCCGGCCGCCGCGCCGGGAAAACCGACCTGGGACAGCATGTGCGCGACGAAGCTCTGCCCGCGCAGGACGACGAAGTAGCCCGCGGCGCCCGCCAGCAGGGCGACGAGGGTGCCGGCGAGAAACGCGTTCTGCATGAAGTGGAACTGCAGGAGGTCGCCCATCAGTGGTCGTCGGGGTGGTGGGTGACCGGCTCGTACTGACCCACCACGACCAGGCGACCGTCGCTCGTGCGCAGCACCTCGACCGGCGCGCCGTACAGCTCCGTCAGCGTCTCGGTGCGGATCACGTCCTCCGGCTTGCCGGCGACGACATGGCCGCCCGCCACGTACACGACGCGGTCGACGAACCCAAGGATGGGGTTGATGTCGTGGGCGACGAGCAGAACGGTCACCGCGCGCGCGCGGCAGATGCCGCGGATGAGCTCCGAGATCGCCTGCTGGTTGTTGAGGTCGAGGCTCTCGAGCGGCTCGTCGAGCACGAGCATCTTCGCCCCGCCGACCAGGGCCTGCGCGATGAGGATGCGCTGCTGCTCGCCGCCGGAAAGCTCGCCGATGGGCCGGTCCTGGTAAGCGGTCGCGCCGACGAGCTCGATGAGGTCGCGTACGCGCCGGGCCTTCTCGGCCGAAGGCATCGGCAGGCCCCAGCTGGCGCCGTCCAGCCCAAGCCGGACGAGGTCGAGCGCGCGGACCCGCAGGTCGGGGTCGAAGCGCCGCCTCTGCGGGAGATAGCCGATCTCCGGGTTGCCCCGCCGGACGGGCGTGCCGAAAACGCGGACGGCGCCCTCGCTCAGGGGGACCACGCCGAGCAGCGCCTTGAGCAGGGTTGATTTGCCCGCGCCGTTGGGGCCGAGGATGGCCACGAACTCGCCCGCCGCGACCTCGAGGTTGACGTCGCTCCAGACCTCACGGCCACCGAGGCGGACGGCGGCGTGCTCGAAGTCCAGGGCCCGACTTTCGTGCATATAACTTGCGCAAAGTATATGCGCATGACCATTGCGATAAGATTGTGGCGTGCCCAGGCCAAGCCCGGTCGCCGACGAGGTGCGCTGGCTTTTCGAGACCCAGGAACGCCACGCCTGGTCGATGGAGGATCTGCTGCGGGAGGTCCGCTCTTCTTTGGGCTCCGCCGACTACTCCTCAGTCTTCCGGGCGGTCAACCTGTTCGAGCGACAGGGCCTGGTCGACCGCATCGACCTGGGCGACGGCAAGGCCCGCTTCGAGCTCCGCGAGGACCATCACGAGCACATCCGCTGCGAGAGCTGCGGTCGGGTGGAGGAAGTGCCTGTCTGCGTCCTCGACGACGCGGCGGCGCAGGTGCGAAGCCTGACCGGATTCCAGGTCACCAATCACCGCGTCGTCTTCGGCGGACTGTGCGCCACCTGCGCTGCGGCGGCGCAGGAGGAGCAGTAGAGCTCCTCCAGCGCAGAGCGAGGGGCTACATCAAGCCGACGACGTGGCCCTCCGGGTCGGCGAACAGCGCGATCGTGGTCTCGGGCGCGACCTGCGTCAGCGGCATGAGCACGCGGCCGCCGAGCTGCTCGATCTTCGCCAGCGTGGCCTTCGCGTCCGCCGTGTGGATGTAGAACGTGACCCCGCCCGCGGTGCCCTGCGGCGCATCGCCGATGCCGCCGGTGATCTTCTGCCCGTCGCGGACCATGCCGTACCCGCCCGGGTTATCCGTCTCGAGCTTCCATCCGAACGCCTCCGAGTAGAAGCGCTGCAGCGCCTTCCCGTCCTTGCCCGTGACTTCGAAGTGGACGACCTCGCTACCCATGACTTCGACCTCCCATGAAGTTGGTGGCCGGGTTTCCGGCCTCACTCAATGCGACGAACGGGAGGCCGCGAGATCGACAGCCGGATTAGTTCGGGCCGGACGCGGCGACGGAGGTCTTGTAGGCGATGCTGCGCAGCCACTCGATCAGCTCGGGGCCGGCGACCGAGTTCCGCTCGAAGATGGCGGCCACATTGCGATTCAGGTCCTTCTTCTCGTTCTCTGTAAGCGTCTTCGAAGTCAGGACCATGACCGGTATGGGGCGGGTCTTCTCGTCGGCGCGCAGCTGCTCGACGACGTCGAACCCGTTGACGCCCGGCATCATCAGGTCGAGCAGGATCAGGCTCGGCAGCTGCGATCTGGCCAGGTCGATTCCCTCCTCTCCCCCACCGGCCTTGAGGACCGTGAAGCCGGCAGGCTCGAGCAGCGAAGCGACCAGGTCGAGGTTTGCCGGCTCATCGTCGACCACGAGCACGCGCACCTCGGAGCGCTTCGCCTTGGTCGTGAAGGTGTACTGGTCGAGGCGCGAAAGAAGTGCCTTGCCGTCCACCGGCTTGACGAAGTAGTCGATCGCCCCGAGCGCTCGGCCCAGGGCCGGCTTGTCGACGACCGAGAGCACGACCACGGGGATGTTGCGCGTCGCCGGGTTCTCCTTGAGCCGGGTCAGCACCTCCCAGCCGTCGATCTCCGGGAGAAGGATGTCGAGCGTGACCGCCATCGGCTTCAGGTCGGCCGCCAGCCGCAGCGCCTCGGTCCCGCTGCGGGCAACGCGGTGGCGGAAGCCTCCGCTGTCGAGGTGGCGGCCGATGATCTCCGCCGCCTGCAGGTTGTCGTCGACGACCAGGACCAGGGGCCGGTCGGCCTCGACATCCGGAGCTGGCGCCGGTGAAGGAGCCGCGGGGTGCGCGCCGGCGGCCATGGGAAGCCGGATCGTGAACGTGCTGCCCCTGCCGACCTCGCTCTCGACCGTGACCGTTCCGCCATGTAGCTCGGCGAAGCGTTTGGTCAGCGCGAGGCCGAGCCCGGTTCCCTCCTGCCTGCGTCCAGGCCCCTGGTCGAGCTGCTGAAACTCGCCGAAGAGCCGGCCCATGTCGGCCGGCGCGATGCCGATGCCCGTGTCTGTCACCGCGAGCTCAGCCCAGTCGCCAGACCGGCGCGCGGCGACCGTCACCGTGCCTCGCTCGGGCGTGAACTTGATCGCGTTCGAAACCAGGTTCAGCAGCATCTGCTTGACCTTGGCCGGATCGGCGACCACGCCGAGGCCGGTCTCGACGTCGCTCTTGAGCTCGATCGTCTTGACCCTCGCGAGCGGCTCGGCCGTCGAGACCGCCTCCAGGACGGCGGGCTCGAGGTCGACCGGCTGCATGTGGAGGTCCATCTGGCCCGCCTCCACCTTGGAGAGGTCGAGGATGTCGTTGATCAGCTGCAGCAGGTGCTTGCCGCTGGAGTGGATCTGCTCGACGAAACGCTTCCGCGTGCGCTCGTCAAAGGTCCCGGGGTTCGCGTCGGCCAGGAGCTCCGAGAACCCGATGATCGAGTTCAGCGGCGTCCGGAGCTCGTGGCTCATGCTCGCGAGGAACTTGCTCTTGGCGCGGTTGGCGCGGTCGGCCTCCGCCTCTGCGATCCGCAGCTGCTCGTTGGCCTCGGTGAGCTGATGGGTCCGGTGCTCCACCATCGCCTCGAGCTCGTTCGCCAGCAGGCGCTGGCTCTGCAACAGCTGGGCGGTCGAGATGGCACGGGCGGCGCGGGCGGCAAGGCTGTCGAGGAGGTCCTGGTCCGCCGCGGTGAAGGGCGCGCTTCCCTCCATGCGGCTGAGGTTCAGGCCGCCGACGACGCGGTCCTGGGCGACCATCGGGATCATCACCGCCTCGCGCATCCGCCACCTCTCGATGTGGCGGCGCTGGTGGGGCGCGAGGTTTGGCGGCAGGTTGTCGGGATCGATGGGGATGACGACGCGCTGCCTTTCCTGGAGGACCTTCGTCCAGGGTCCCGCCGCGCCGATGTCCAGCTTCACGTGGAGCATCCCCGTGGCGTCGGCCCGCACCTCAGGGTTCGGGTGGTAGGCGGCGACCGGCTCGATGCTCTTGCCGTCCGGCGTCACCAGGACGACGCCGCACAGGTCGCCGGTGGCGATCGCGATGTGCTCGGCGATGATGCCGAGGAGGGCATCGATGTCGGGCACGGCGTCGCTGAACGCGCTTGTTGCCTCGGCGATGGCGGTGAGCCGCTCGTGGGCGCCTTGATTACCGGCCGTTGAGTCTTGCTTAACGCTGGGCACAACGGAACTTTATTGGAGACGACTGGCGATTGACGCGGGTTAGAACGCGGGTTCAGGCCTGGCGGCGTACCCGGTCTGAGACCCACCTTACAGAGAGGAGGAGGCTCATCCAGGCGACCGCGATCAAGAGCCCGCCCAGGACGTCGCTGGGCCAATGGGCGCCCGTGTAGATGCGGCCGATGGCGTTGGCGAAGACGATCAGCGCGACCAGGATCCAGCCCACGGGGAGCGCCCGGCGCGGTAGGAAGCGGTAGCCGAAGCAAAGCATCAAGACGGTGGTCACGGTGACGATGAAGATCGTGTGGCCGCTCGGGTAGCTCGACGCGCCGGGGTGCTCCGTCACCTGCGGCACGAGCGCGGTGGTCGGCCGGCTCCGGTGCACCAGGTTGATGCCGAGCTGGTACCACGCACCCGAGAGCACGCCTCCGACCGCGATCACCCAGGCGCGCCGGTTGAAGATGAGGACGGCGACGAAGATGAGGACCTCCAGCACCGCGCCCTTGAGGTCGCCGATCCAGGAGAAGAAGGGAAAGGTGTAGGCGAGCGGTCCCCAGTCGGTCAGCTGGACGTCGCGCTCGACCGCGATGTCCTCGGAGTTGATCGGATGGCCGAGGACGTACAGGGACAGCACCACTGCGGCCGCCGCGGTGGCGATGGCGACGCCGAGCAGCGCGGGGTTGACGAGCGCGCCTATGCGGCGCGGCGCCTGGTGACTCGAAACCACTTCCATGAGGGCGAAGGCAGCCATCGCTCGGGCAGCCAGACCACGAATGCCGACCAGCCGAGGCCGAGCAGGAATCCGCCGGCGACGTCGCTCGGCCAGTGCGCGCCGGCCCACACGCGCGCGAGGCAGGCAAGGAGGACCACCGCGGCGGCCGCGGTCCAGAGGATCCAGCGCCGCGCCGGCCGGACGTGCGGGGCAAGCGAGAAGGCGAGCATGAAGCTCAGCCACGTGAAGAAGACGGCGTGACCGCTCGGATAGCTGTATCCCGGCGCCGGCGTCAGGATGTGAACCAGGTCGGCGGTTGGACGCTGGCGCGCCATCCAGAGCTTGATCAGATTGTCGAGCAGGCTCGAGACCGACCCTATCGCCATCAGGTAGCCAGCTCGCCGCTCCCAGATGAGAAGAACGAGGACCGCGGCCGCGCCGACCGCCACCTGCCAGTAGCCCGCGGTGATGTTGATCAGGTCGAAGACGTAGGTCAGCGGGCCCCAATTAAACGTCTGGACGAAGCTTGCGATCGGGACGTCGAAGGGCAGCAGCGGCCGCGTCGCGACCAGGTAGGTGTCGGCCGCAAAGAGCAGCGCCACCACGAGCGTGAGCGGGCCGAGCCACCTCCTGGCGGCCTGGCCTGGGTCGCCGGCGAGCACCTCGCCGGCGGCCTTTTCAGCGGGCGCCGGCCCGGCGCTCACTTCGGCAGCAGCACCTTGAGCGCGCTCAGCTCGGCCGTGATCGTCGCCGGCGTCCGGCCCACGAGGTAGTTGTCCGCATACACGCGGACGCGCGGCTTGCTCTTGACCTCGAGCTTCTGGAACCGGAACACCTGGTCGGTGCTGTCGGCCGGAACATCGACGGGGAGGGCGGACTTGATCGCCCTCGCCACTATGTCGGTGCGCGAGCGGCCCGCGTGGACCGAGAACTCGAGATTGGGCTCGATCGGCGAGCGGTCGCTGATCTGCAGCTGACTGCCGATGGACGCCGTGTTGCTGAAGACGAGCGACATCGCGGTGCCGCTGCCTTTGATGTCGCCGTGGAGCTCGTAGTGGAATCGCTTCGCTGAGATCACATCCTTCACCTTGGGCACCAGCTTGCCGAACTGCATGCCCTTGGCCGAGTCACCGAGCGCGATGGTCTGGCCGAACAATCCGATCGCGCACGCCTCGATGAAGATGTGGCCGTTGACGCGTCCGAGCGTGATCGCCCGGGAACGTCCGTTGCGCGCGACCTTGATCGACTCGTCGAGATCGGTCGGCAGTCCCAGCGCGCGGGCCAGGTTGTTGTAGGTGCCCAGACCGAGGATCCCCAGCGGATGGTTCGTGTCGGCGAACTTGCGGACGAAGAACTCGACCGTGCCGTCGCCTCCCGCGACGACGATGCGGCCGCGCGGCGAAACGAGCCTCGAGACGTCTTCCTTGGGGTCGAAGTCGACGATCGTGTGATCGGCGAACGCCTTGCGCAGCCTGGCTTCGACCTCGTCGTTGATGCTGCCGGCGTTGCGGCTGATCACGAGCAGCCTGGTGGTGCTGCTCACGTCCTGCTCCCCATCAGCCGCACCCAGCGCGCGCACGCAAACGAGTGCAGGCCAAGCGCGATGAAACCCAGGGCCACCAGCCCCAGCATGACGCGCCCGAACGGTTCACCGAGCAGGTAGAGGAACGCGCCTCCGTAGCCGTGGACTTTCGCGGGATCGCGGTGCAGCCCGCCCTGGATCACGAACCAGCCCACCAGCGTGAACGTGACGCCCCTCGCGATCATCCCCAGCCGGCCCAGCGTGTCGACCATGTTCTTCTCGGCCTCGCTCATCTCTTCACGCTTGAGGTCGCGACGGAAGATGGCCCGATACGCCTCGACGAACTGTGCGATCCCGCCGCCAATGGCGACAGCGCCGATGCCGATCGCCACGTACTCGCCCGCCGGATATGAAAGGACGCGCGCGATCGTCGACTGCAGGCTGTCATGCGACTGCTGGGTGGCGCTGCCGATCAGGAGCCTGGCGGCAAAGATCGCGATCGACGTGTAGGCGACGCCGCTCCAGGCGAACCCCAGCCGCTGCGCGATCCCTGTGGGACCGCGGCCGCGGCGGAGCGGGTCGAAGATCGCGCGCACGAAACCCCAGATCGCGTACGCGCCGAGGCCGACGACGACGGCAAGGAGCAGGAACCTGCCCGCGGGGCCGCCGGTCAGGATGACGACCGTGCCCGAGGGGTCGGTGGCCGTGCCGCCAAGGCCCAGCGCGAGACCGAGCGCGAATGCGCCCATCGTCGCGTAGAGCACGCCGCGGACCACGTATCCCGCGCGTTCGAGGAACTCGAGCAAGGAGTTGGTGGCGGTCCGCCTGGTGGCGGACCTGGCGCGGCCGGCGAGCTGGTGAGGTGATGCCATCGTCTTGCGCTAGGTCAACGTCCGGGCCCTGGACAGGCCCCGAGCTCAGATCAGGCCTGGCAGCTCGGGCACCAGTACGTGAGCCGGGCCAGCTCTCCCTGCGCGCGAGCTCGAATCCGAGCCCCGCAGCGAGGGCATGGCCGTCCGCCGCGGCCGTGCACCGCTTCCTTTCCGTAGCCGGGAAAGCGACGAGGCCCGCCGCCACCCAGGTTCGAGCGCATGGCCTCGCGGGCAACCTCGAACAGCGCCCCCAGCTGCTCGTCGGTCAAGGCGCCGGACGGCTGCCACGGATTGACGCGCTCGTGCCACAGCGCCTCGCATCGATACACGTTGCCGATGCCCGCGGTGACCCGCTGGTCGAGGAGCAGCTCGCCGACGGGCCGGTCGCCCATCGCGCGCGCGCGTTGGATCACCTCGGGCAGCGACCAGCCGTCGGTCAGGATGTCGGGGCCGAGGTGGCCGACCTTCGTCTGCTCATCCCTGACGAGCTCGATGACCGGCGCCGCAAAGCAGACCGCGGTCACCTCCTCCGTCTCGAGCAGCGCTTTCGCCTGCCAGGCCGGCCGGCGCCACCTCTCCCCCTTCGCGTAGACGTGCCATGCGCCCTGCATGCGCATGTGGGAATGGATGGCGAGCCCGTTGTCGAAGCGGATGAGCAGGTGCTTGCCGACAGGCTTGACCTCGGTGACGGTGCGGCCCGCGAAACGCTTGAGCATGTCGGGCCTGGCGACGAGGACACGCTTGCCCTGGAGCGCTGAGCGCAATTTCTCTGCCGTCCGCCAGATCGTGTCGCCCTCGGGCAGGGGAGCAGCCTAGAACTTCAGCAGAAACACCGGCGCCGCGGCGGCGAGGCCGGCCGCAAGCTGGAGCGCCAGCACAGCAAGGGCCGGCCTGGGGGCTCGCGGCAGCCAGGTGATCGCGAAGAACGCGATGAATGGAATCTGCGCGGCCATCAGCAGCTGCCAGAGGTGCGCCGCAGTGCCTTCGTCCGCCTGCCGCGCGGTGCCGTTGATCGCGACGTAGGTCACCACGGTCGCGAGCGCAAGGACAGACATAGCAATCGGGATCAACGCGCTGGGCCGTCGCAGCGTGGTCACGTCAGGTCGCGAGCGCCAGCTCTTCCTCCGAGATGTCCGCGACCGCCGACTTCACGATCTCGTCGATGCTCTTCCCGCGGTCGCGCTCCAGCACCTTCATCCGCTTGTCGAACTGCGTGCTCGCGAAGTCGAGGTAGGTCTCCATGCGCTGGCCGAACGGTCCGTGCTCGTCGTCGTAGTGCTCCCAGAACTCCGTCACCACTCCCAGCGCGGGCCCGAGCAGCTCGTTCATGCGCTGGTTCATGACCTCCCAGCCGTTCGGCGACTGGTTGACCAGGCGGTCGATGAGAAACACGCCGTAGCGGATGTGGCGGCTCTCGTCGCGAGCGGTGAGGCGGATGCCGTCGAGCAGGCCGGGCAGCTTGCCGCTGGCCTCCAGCGACAGCCGGAAGCCGTGATAGCCGGTCTCCGCGAGGACGCCCTCGATGATCATGTTGTAGGTCACAGAAGCGCGGATCTGCCCGTCGACCGAGTGGTCGGTCTTCAACGCGTTCAGCGCGGTCGGGAGCTCGACCATGAAGAGGTGGCTGTAGCTGGGCGTCATGTAGTGGGCCAGGTCTTGCTTGGCGACCGCGATCTCGTCCAGCCAGCGCCGGAAGAACTCGACGTGCTTGGCCTCCTCCCATAGAAAGGACGTGAGAAAGATCTCCTCCTCGAGCCTGCCTTCATCGGCGATGGCCATGATCAGAGGCAGCAGGTCGCTGGTCACGCCCTCCTCGCCGGCCTGGAAGAGGCTCAGCGTGCGGAGCAGGAAGTCGCGCTCCTGGTCGTCGAAGCTCAGCCAGTCGGCGCGGTCGCGCGAGAAGTCGAGCGCCTGCGGGTCCCACGTGCCGAGCTTCTTGGCCTTCTGAAAGAGGCGCATCGGGACCGAGTCCCAGTCGAGGCCGCGGCCGGAGATGGTGGCGTACCGCTCCCGCACGAGGGCAGTCTAGGCCGCCAGGATGCGCTCGAATGCCTGCAGGTAGCTCGGGTCTCCCGACTGCTTGCGAAGCACCCAGTATTCGGCGCCCCAGAAGAGGTAGGCCTCGGGTTGCGCCTTCATCGCGGCGTTGAAGTTGCGGATCAGCTGCTCGGGTCCACAGCTGAACAATGTCTGTTGCGCGGGGTTCGGTGGCGTGGTGGTCGTCTCCCACGGCTCGGACTGACCCTCGGTGAACATGACGCGCCTGCCCGCCACCTTTGGGATCGAACTGCTTGTGCCATCGACATATAGCGTTCTCGATCCGATCTCAGAAGGGCGTGGCGCGGGTAGTAGTCGACGCCGACGATGTCGCCAAGCCTCGCGGCCACCGCCAGCGAGTCGCCCTGGTCGCGCGTGCGCCAGCGCTGGTTGAGGGCGACGACCGGCGACATGGGCAGGAAGCCGTTCATGACCACCGGCCTGTCCGGATCGACGTGCCTGAGCGCTTCGAGCTCGCTCTTCACGAAGGCCTCGCTCAGCCGCCAGGAATGCTCGACGCCGAGCGGGTCGACCGCCTCGTGCTCGAGCTGCCACGCGACGATCGAGCTTCGGCTCTTGTATCTGGCGACAACCCGCGAGATGAATCGCTTCGCGGCCGCCAGGAGCTCGGGATGCGATTGCGGCGTGACCAGCGAGCCTTCTCTCAGCGGCATCTCGAGCTGGTGCAGCGGCACGTACATCTCGGGGTAGCCGAAGTTCTTGACGGCGCCCACAGCGAGGATCACCTGCTTGCCCGCTCGCTCGGCGACCGCGAGCTGCCAGTCGAGCTCGGTCGTGTCGAAAGCGTCCTCCTGCGCCTCGATGCGGTCCCAGTACGCCGCGAGTCGGATGACCTCGAACCGGTAGGCGACAAGCTCCTGCAGCGTCGAGATGCCGTCAAGGCCGAACGCGTCGACCTGGCGCGGGCGAAAGCTGATCCCCAGCCGGCAATCGCCGCGCGGTTGCACTGGGAGGCGCCGCCAGCCTTCGTCGACGGTTTGTTCAGGCCTTGCCAGCCGGAGATTGAGGATCACTCTGGGTGATCACAGTCGCAGGTTCATCGCGTTTGGCGAGCGGCAGGTCGAGCGCGAATGACGAGCCCAGGCCGGGTTCACTCTTCAGGAGCGTCAGCCGGCCGTTGTTGACCTCCGCGAGCTGGCGGCTCGCGTAGAGCCCGAGGCCCACGCCGGGCACTTTCTTGAACGCGGGGTCCTTCGTCCGCTGGAAAGGCTGGAACACGCGCGCCCGCTCCGCCTCCGACATGCCGACGCCGTTGTCGATGACGTGGACCACCGCGCGGTCGCCCTCGGTCCCGGTGTCCACCTTCACTCGCGGAGACTTGGTCACGTAGGTGAGGCTGTTGTTGATCAGGTTGTCGAGGATGCGGCCGATCTGGCGAGCGTCGCCGTCGACGAGCATCGGTTTGTTCCCGAGCCTGGTCGCGATCTCGGCTCCGGCCAGCTCGGCGCGCGGCGTGGCTCGCTTGATCGCGTCCTTGACGATGACGCGTAGGTCCATCTGGTCGTGGTGCGGCGGCAGGGAGTTGCCTTCGATCCGGGCGGCGTCCACCAGGTCCGCGATGATCCGGTTCACGTGCCAGGCCTTGTCGGCCATCACGTTGAGGATCGATTTCCACCTGGTCGGCGGCGGTCCCAGCGTGCCGTCGGCGAGGATCGCCAGGTAGCTCGTGAGCACCGCGACGGGCGGGCCGAGCTCGTGCGCAGCGACATCGATGGCGTCCGACTTGGCGGCGATCGCCAGCTTCACCGCTTGATAGAGCCTGGTCACCTCCTCGCGCTGCTCGCGCGCGTCGGCGAACGAGGCGAGCACGAACGAGGCGAGGCTCACGCTGACGTTGAAAGCCTGGAGCGTGACCATCTTCTCGAGCAGGCTCTCGTGCGCGAACGGCCCGTCGCCGTGGACCGCCGCCCATGCCGCCACCACCGACGCGATCAAGGCCGCCGGCGCGGCTCCCTGGAGCCGGAAGCGCCATGCGCCGAGCGCGATCAGCGGCAGCACGAGGTACTCGAGCCGGAACTGGTTCTGGAACAGGAAGTAGGTGATGGCGCCGACCGCGGTGAGCAGCACGAAGAGCTCGATCCGGCGGGTCCAGGACAGGGCGCGGACTCCGCGTCGCGGGACGAAGGCGAGCAGCAGGGGCGCGACCAGGAGCACGCCCATCGCGTCGCCGGCCCACCAGACCGCCCAGGTCGACCAGAAGTGGCTCAGCGGCACGGCCCCGGACAGCGTCAGGACCGCGCTGCCGATGGTGGCGCTGAGCATCATCCCGAGGAGCGCGCCGAGGACGACGATGGCCACCGCGTCGCGCATGCGATCCAGCTCGGGGTGAAACCCAGCGCGGCGCAGAAGCTCCGACGCGAGCAGCGGTGCTGCGGTGTTGCCGCCGGCGATCAGCGCCGCGCCGACTGGCGACGGTCCGATGGGCAGGTTGACCGCGAACGCGGCGAGCGCGATCGCGGGCGACGCGCGCCAGCCGAGGATCAGGAAGGTGACGAGCGCGATGCCGCTCGGCGGCCAGATCGGCGTGACCTGGCCGTTGACCAGCGCCAGATTGAGGCTGAGGCGCGCCGCCACCCAGTAGGTCACACCGACCCCAATCAGGACCAGCACGTAACGAGCGCGACTCATCCTGTCCAGGTTCGCCAACTTTGTCACCCCCGCAACCGAGAAGGGAAACCTTTCAAAAGAAAACGGGAAGGGGCCTGCGATCTTGCTTCAGATCGCGATCACGACCTTGCCGCGCGAGTGCCCGGCCTTCACGTACCGGATCGCGTCCGGTGCGTCGCTCAATGGCATCGTCCTGTCGAGCACCGGCTGCACCGTGCCTTGCTCGATCAGGCTTTTCAGCGTGAGCAGATCCTCGGTGCTGTGCTTCATGAGGAACGTCCGCAGCCGCTGACTCACGAAGCGGTCCGTCAGGTTGACCTTGATGACGCGGCCCCCGGGTCCGATCCAGCGTCCGCTCGCGCCGGCGTTGGAGACCAGCGTGCCGCCAGGCTTCAGTGCTCGCCTCAGATCGGCGACCGATCGGTTGGCGACGTTGTCGAAGATCACGTCGTAGCGCTCGCGACTCTGTGTGAAGTCTTGCTTCGTGTAGTCGATGACGTGGTCCGCGCCGATCGAGCTGACCAATACCATGTTCTGGGTGCTGCACACGGCGGTGACCTCAGCGCCAAGCGAGCGCGCGATCTGGATGGCGAACGTGCCGATACCACCGGACGCGCCGTTGATCAGGATGCTCTGCCCCGGCTTCAGCTCGGCGACATCGCGCAGCGCCTGGAGCGCGACCATGGCGGCCATTGGTACAGCGGCGGCCTGCTCGAAGGCGAGGTTGGCGGGCCTGGGCGCCAGGTCAGCCTCGAGGGCGACCGCGTACTCGGCAAACGTGCCGCTGCCGAAGCCGAAGACCTCGTCACCAACCTGGAAGCGAGTCACGCCGTCACCGACGGTCTCCACGACACCCGCCAGGTCGTGCCCGCGAACTTTCACCTTCGGGCCAGGCATACCGAACGTCGGACGTGCAATCAGCGGAAGACCGGTCATCAGATACCAGTCGGCGATGTTCACGGCCGCCGCCCGGACGCGGACCAGAACCTCCCCCGCTCCGGGCGCCGGCCGGTCGATCTGGGCCACCCGCAGCGCGTCGTAAGAGCCGTAGCGATCCTGGACGACGGCCCGCATCGTCGCCACCTGCTCATCCTGCCGTGCCCTTTCCAAAGTGGTTGTTGCGATCATCGATCCAGCCTCCTCAATACTTACGCTGTAAGTCAACGCCCATAGGCTACCACCACTTACACTGTAAGCCTGTCAAGACTTACCATGTATGCCATGGCACTGACCCGGGAGCGGGTGCTGCGGGCGGCGATGAAACTGGCGGACCGCCGCGGCATCGACTCCCTGAGCATGCGTAGGCTCGGGCAGGCGCTCGGCGTGGAAGCGATGTCGCTCTACAACCACGTCGCCAGCAAGGACGACCTTCTGGACAGCCTCGTCGACATCGTGTTCGGCGAGATTGACCTCGCGTGCGACGGGGACTGGAAGACCGCGATGCGGCGGCGGGCGATCTCTGCACGCGAGGTCCTGGCCCGCCACCGGTGGGCGATCGGCCTGATGGAGTCGCGAACCCGGCCGGGACCCTCGAACCTGCGCCACCACGACTCGGTGCTCCGCTGCCTGCGCGAGGCCGGGTTCTCAGTGGCGATGGCCGCTCACGCGTACTCGGCGATGGACAGCTACATCTACGGCTTCGCCCTGCAGCAGGCGAGCCTACCGTTCGACACCGGCGAGCAGGCGGCGAGGGTGGCGAAGTCGATCATGGAGCAGTTCACGGCCGACTATCCGTACATGGCCGAGATCGCGACCAAGCACGTGATGCAGCCGGGGTACAGCTACGCGAACGAGTTCGAGTTCGGCCTGGACCTGCTACTGGATGGCCTGGAGAGCCTCAAAGGCGCCGAATGAATCGAGGCTCGATGCACGTTCCGGATGGGCATGAACGCGAACCCGAGCGATCCCACGCTTGGTGGTACAGCAACAGACGCCGTCCAAAGCCCGACATGAGGCTGTTAAAGACGTTGCTCTGGATCCAAATGGGCCTCAAAGTCGATTGCAGCGATGTCGGCTAAAACGTGGATTTGATGGGATGGTCCCAACGACTCTCGTCCCAGACAATCGTCAGTTACCGCGTACTGGTCGTCCAATACAAGAGAGCGGGCCCGGCCTGGGGTCTGTGACCCCAGATCTAGTAGTTATGCACAGGCATGCCACTGTACATTGTGTCCAGAGGCCAAGAGCGTGGGTTGAATCTGGGCCCCCAAACGTATGTTCGCGCCCTCAGGTATACTTCCGTAGCCCGCTCCAACTTTGCATAGGAGGCCGCCTTCGTGACCACGCTGCCTCTCTTCACTGAGAGCTTCCTGGAAGAGTCGCATTACAGGGGACAGGAAGTCAGGCATGCGGTGAGCAAGGCGGACAGCATCTATGGTGTGCACGCCTATCACACCAAAGTTCCGGCTGAGGCGATCAAGCCGTTCTTGCTTGAAGCAACACGACCCGGCGACCTGGTTCTGGATCCTTTTTGCGGCAGCGGAATGACCGGGCTAGCCGCTTCCCAGATTGGCCGGCGGGCTTGGCTGGGCGACCTATCACCCGCTGCTGTCCATATCGCGAGGAACTACACAACGCCATGTGATCCGCTCTCTTATGCCGCCGCCGCCGACCAACTCACAAGTGAAAGCGCCGAACTGCAGCAGAGCCTCTACGGAATAACTTGTCACGGTTGTGGAGGTGCCGCTCGCGTTGCATATGTGATCTGGTCAGATGTACGAGGCTGCCCGACTTGTGGCATTGAGAATCGAATCTGGGATCACCGCGATAGCGGTCTCCGGAAGCTAACCTGCTTGCACTGTAAGACACCCTTCCAGAAGAGCGACGGACCGTTGCTTCGGGAGGAGCCGGTTCGAATCAACCTGCATTGCCCGTCGTGCGGCCGCCTCGAGCGAGATCCTCAGCCTGCGGATCTCGACCTCGCCGACATCGACCCTGCCCGGATCGATGCTCCGTATCCGCGCATTCCGTTTGATCGAAGTCGCGAGATGTGGAGGCGAGGCCACGCTGACCTTGGAATCACCGAGGTCGCCGACTTCTACACCCCAAGGAACCTGTGGGCATTGGCTCGGCTTTGGTCGCAGATCGAGAATCTCTCCGATGAGCGCCTCCGCGACGGCCTCCGTTTCACGTTCACAGCCATCGCTAATCGCGCCTCCAAGCGATATCAATGGAACGCAAAGCGCCCAACCAACGTCCTGGGTGGCACGCTGTATATTGGTTCGCTTCGATACGAGTTCAACGTCTTCGATCTCTGGTTGCGTAAGGTCCGCGCTGTTACGAAGCTCTTCGAGGCAACTTCCAAACTGGCTTCGGCAGTGGAGGCTCATCTAGCGTCGGCAACACAACTTCCGCTCCCTGACGCCTCTATTGACTACTGCTTCACCGATCCCCCATTCGGAGCCAACATCGTCTACTCCGATTGTTCCCTGCTTTGGGAGGCCTGGCTTGGCCGACTGACTGACCGCGCCTCAGAAGCAGTCGTCACACGGCAGCTAAAGTCGGTTGACGGGGGTAAGGACATTGCTGCATACGGCGACCTCATGGCTGGCGCGTTCAAGGAGTTGCGCCGAGTACTCAAGCCAGGTGGCCGGGCGACCATGGTGTTCCAGAACACCGACCCCAAGGTGTGGACCGCCGTCCAAGAGGCAATCGTTGTTAGTGGACTTGTTGTAGAGAGCGCCGACACCCTTCATAAAGCTCAGCCTTCTTTCAAAGGTGTGAAAGCCCAGCAGGAGGGTGAACGAGTTGCTGCCACGGACGTTGTCCTCCACCTCAGAAGCGGCCGCCGACTGCAAACGAAGCGCGTGCCTGTCTGGGATCTCGTTTGGCCAGCTGTATTGCGAGAGTTGGAGGTAGTCGACGCGGCCGAGGTCCGCCGGCGCTCGACCGGTCACCTCTACGCTGTTGCCGTTGCCGCCGCAGTAGGCGCAGGCTTGCCCACATCCGAGATCACCTTCGAAATGCTCGAATCGCGACTGCGTGAGCGATTCACGTTCGCCGAGGGCTGGCAGTCGCCAGCGAACGTTAACGTCTCGGGCTAGGCTGTACCCGTCGCCAGGACCCCTAATTCCCTGGACTGATCGCCCCCCCAAGCGAGTGGCTCGCGCGCCCGAGGCTGCGATTCGCGGGGGGAAGGGTACGCCGGTCTATCTAGCCCACAGCTATCCAACCAAGGTGCCTCCGGAAGCGATCGAACCCTTGATTGAGCACTTCACCCGACCCGGTGATGTTGTGGTTGATTCGTTTGCCGGGAGCGGCATGACCGGGGTGGCCGCTATGCGCCTCGGTCGACATGCTTATCTGAATGATCTTTCGCCTTTAGCAGGCCATATCTCGCGAAACGTCACCACTCCTTGCGACGCTGACGAGCTTCGGATGGCGGCTGGGGCGATTCTCGCCGCAAGTAGAGACGTCTTGGAGTCTTCCTACCGTGGGCGCTGCACGGCATGCGGTAGCTGGGCCGAACTCGAGTGGCTGCTATGGGGAGAAACTGTCGCCTGTCCTGATTGTGCCGCTCCGGTGCGATTGTGGGATGCCGGCTTTGACCGTGCCCGAGGTATCATGCCCCGCCTGGTTCGATGCAATGCTTGCAAAGCCGAGTTCAGCAAACAAAGCGCCAGTCTGATCGAGTCAGCTCCAGTCTGGGCTCGAGTGTCGTGTCGCTCATGCCAACGATCGTCTGAACGATCTCCTCTGCATTCGGACGTCGCGGTCGCTTTGGAGAGCGATCTAATGCCTATCAAGGATTGGTACCCGCGAGTTCCCGTGCGGAATGATCGCGAGATGTACCTGCGGTCGGCTCTCCACATCCGAGGGATCAATGAGGTCGCCGACTTCTACACGAGGCGAAACCTGAGGGTACTGGCAAGGCTCTGGAATGAGATCCTCACGTGGCCCAACTTGCGCGCTCGACAGGCTCTGGCATTCGCTTTCACAAACACTGCCTGGCATGGAACACGAATGCGGAGGTTCAATGCGAGAGGCGGGCAACGACCTCTGACCGGAACCCTCTACATTCCACAGATGTCTGTTGAAGTCAATGTCGCTCGCGTCTTCGCGCACAAGATCGCACAGCTTGGTCGCTTCTATGAGGATTGGCCCACCGACCCCGGCCGCGTTCATGTTCACACGGGGTCGGCCACCAACCTAGGGCAGGTCCCAGATGGCAGCGCCGACTATGTCTTCACTGATCCGCCGTTCGGCTCGAATATTTTCTATGCCGATTGCAACCTGATTGGTGAGGCTTGGCTTGGGCAGCTGACGCCGACCGCGAAAGAAGCTGTCGTCAACCGATCGCTTTCGGTTGCCGCCGGCGGCAAAACCGTCAACGACTACCACGGCCTCATGGCTGAGGCCTTTGCTGAGATCACGCGGATTCTGAAGCCTCGAGCTTGGGCAACGGTGGTTTTTCAAAACACTGATCCGACTGTGTGGGCCGCCCTCCAGGACGCCGCTCAGTCCGCCGGCCTAACGCTCGAGCAGGCAGCCATGCTTGACAAAACGCAGCACTCGCACAAGGGATACAAAGGGCGCTCTGGGGCAGAGAACGTAGCTGCCTTCGACATGGTCCTGAATCTTCGCCGCGACGGCATTAGCCGTCCGCTGCGCAGCGCACTGGTTCGAGAAGAGCGAATCGCACAAGCTGCCGACTTCTTGCGGCGCCACCTCGCACACCTCCCTCCAATTGGTTCGTCAGTCGAGGCCGACCGGCAGCGCACGTTGCCATTCATGTACTCGCTTCTGCTTGGCGCACACTTCAATGGTGATATCGGCCTCGAAGCTGAGGGATTCTCAGCAGTCAGAACCATCAGCTCGGCAAACTTTGAGTCAGATGGTCGCGGACACTGGTATTTGGACGAGCGTAGGTCGCGCCCGGACCCGGCCAAACACGGAGCCAAGAAACCGATCTCTGTCTGAAGGCACGAGGGTCGACAGCAATCCAGAGTCGATCCCCAAGTGAACAACCGATGAACGATGCGTCCGACGACCAACAGGAACTCCTATTAGCCGCTGCTTACGGCGGCGACCTTCCTGTCCGAGCAGGTGCCAAGAAGGCGGGAGCCGCCCGCTGGCTGCCCTTCTCAAAGCAGTTCTCTCCTAAGCAGGTCCCGTCCCTCGGCGATTTCCTCGGGCTCGTCGAGAGTCAAGCAGGGTCGAAGGATGCGATAGAGCTCGGATTCTTGCGACGATTCCGGCCAGAATCCGACCCTGCTAACCAACAGTTACGCACGATGGCCTACAACGCGGTGCTTTCGGCACAGCACTACGGGCTGGTGAATGCCCGGCTCGAGCTCACCAACTTAGGACGTGAATTACGCGACGCGGCAGATGAGCCCGAGCGGCTGCGGATCTTGGCCCGACACATCCTCCAGCACCTCAACGGCATCGAACTGGTGCATGGCCTGGACGGCATCAGCCGAGCCGGGCTGAAGCTTCGCAAGGAACAGATAGCGGAGGATTTCACCAAGAATGGCCTGTGGTCGAATCCGGACGGCACCGACATCAATCACTTGGTCGCATGGCTCAGAGCTGCAGGTGTCTTCCAGGGCGACAATGGCTTCAACCTCGATCTGACGCGCTTCTCCGAACTTGCCGACATGACCGTTGACGAGGTTTCTCGAGTCGGGCGCGTCGATCCGGTGGGTGCCGCCATCCTCGAAGAGCTCGCGCTCATCCCAGGCCGTTCGGCCACCAGTGGAGAGATGCAACGTCGGCTCAAGGTCCGGCCCGGCCTTGATGTAAACGTGCCGGCGTTCGTCGCATTGCATCTTCGTCCACTGGAAAAGGCTGGACTTGTCACGGTGACAAAGACGACGGGAGGGCGAGGAGGTGAGGCCACGAGGATGGCAGCAACCCCCCTTTTTGGGAGAGATGTTGTCCAGGCCATCCTGAAACGAGTGCAACAGAGTGGGTTGTCGGTTTCTGACCCCGAGCTGCAGATTCCGATGGCTGAGCTTGTTGCGCGAATGAGCGATCGGGACAAGGACACGAAAGGGCGCGGCCTTGAACTTTTCGCCCTGCGGCTCCTCTTGCGTCTAGGCCTCTCTGAGATTCGGTGGCGTCCTCGAACCCGACTCGCAGAAGAGATCGACGGGACGGCCGTGGGCTACATTCCAGTCCACACTCGGTGGCAGGTCCAGTGCAAGAACACAACGACCATTCACGTGGACGACGCCGCCAAAGAAGTCGGCCTGGCGCTTCGTAATCGGTCGACGATCATCATGCTCGTGACTACTGGACGCTTCAGCAACGCCGCGAACGATTTCGTACGAGATGTGATCCGGCACAGCCCGTACACGGTCCTTTGCTTCGACGCCGCCGATGTAGCACACCTGGCTAAGGCAGAGGAGTCGCTAGTTGACCTCCTGGACCGCGAGGCACGGCGGGCTCATGAACTGCGACGCGAGCAAGGTCCAAGTGGTTCGCGCTAGCCTGGGACAGGGTTCGGCGGCTCTGGGGCCTGAACAAGAGGCTGCAAATACTGGCGAATCGGTCGCCCTTCCCTCAAATGACCAGCGATATCCTTGAGGCCTGCCTCCGCGAGCCGCTCCATTAGCGCATAGGGTCGCCCGTCGTGGTCGCCTCGCAACGCTAGGATTGCTGCCCTCAGACCGCCAGTTGAATCCAGCACCGTAGCTCCGTACACCGTGGTTCTGCGGACATCTTCTGTTGTGGGAACCAGATTCTTCTCGAGCGCAACCGCGACGGCCAGGCGGTAAGCGTCTTGAAGATCCTTCAACCCAAGAGATTCGGCGATATATGCCCGATCGGCGAACCCTTCATCGCTCAGCCGTAGCTGCCCACGGTCCTCCACTACCTCACCCACCGGCAGCAACCTCGATTGTCGTTCGGTCCGGGTCCACACGCGCAAGTTCAAAGCGTTCGCGTATATCGCCAGCGATCTTTGCCAGGTCCTCGTCACGCACTTCACCTCCGTGCACGAGCAGAAAGACCTGCTCTGCAAGGTGGCCAAGGAAGCGAAGAATGTTTCCGCGATGTATGGGGTCAAGTCTGCCGAATGGAGTGTCCATTACAACGGGAGCTCGTCTCCGAGCGTTGCGATTTAGTGCCGCGATCAGCGAAAGTGCAACCACTTGCTCTTGACCCGCAGAGCGACCGCCGACTTCATCCCCGTGAGCGTCCAGAATTTCAAGTCCGTAGCTGCCATTGATCCGAAGCTTCTTGAATTCAGGCTCGTTTGTTAGCGACCTGAATACCTCGCTGGCGCTCGCTTCAACTGCGTCGCGAAGCTGATCGCGATATTGACCCTTCGCGACCCCGAAGATGCTGCGCAGGTTCTGCGCGAGGTCAATAGCCCTCGCGAGCTCCATCCGCTGACCAGTATTCGCGTTTGCCTTGCGGATTTCGTCTCGGGTCCGCTGAAGACGCTCGTCTATCTCTGCCCGCTCTTGTGTGGCCTGTTCGATGGCGGTATTAAGCCTTCCGATCTCCTGCTGTGCGCGATCTCGATAACGCTGCGCATCTGAGACTTCACCTTCGGGTAAGTTCTCAAGTGCTTCCCTAAGCCGTGACGACTCCTGCCGTAATGCCAACTCCTGACTGTGCGAGTCGGCGATTGTGGAATCGAGGCCGATGGCAATCCTCGCGTGCCCCGTGTCAACAATAGGCGCGAGCAGCTGTAATAGAACGAAGTCGCCTGTGCCAGGAGTCTCAGACGTACCTGCTGCGTGGCGGGACCACTCTGCTTCCATCTGCAATTCATCATCGGCTTCGAGTGCCTGTTTGCACAGAGCGCACCTATGCTGGGACACGGACTGCTCAAGTAACTCACGCAAGACGCCGATCGACACTCCACGCTGCGCTTTCTCTACCGTTCGCTCGAGCTCCTTGCGCTTTGGGTCGACGGCTGCGGCGAGCACATCCCGCCACGTTTCCTGGAGTTCCTCGGCAAGCAAGCCGCGCAATTGGCTCCGGTTTTGTTTAAGGTATGCGATTCTCTCATCTAGTGTCTCAAGCTTCTTGACCTGTTCAATTTGGTTCTCATACTTCTGCAGAAAACCATCCTTTGCTGCAATTACCGACCGTTGCTCTGTGCGCTCGCGCCCTAGTAATGCAATCTCCGAATCCTTCACTTCGAGATCGGCTTGCGCCTGTTCGGCTCGCACGCCTAAACGTTCGAGTTGCTCAGTGGCACGCGCCTCCCTAGCGAGACGCTTATTCAGTTCGTCAAGAACGCTGCCGAGGTCGGCGAGTGAGTTATCGATTATGGGCAAGCCGAGAATCTGCTCGATGCCCTGCTTGATCAGTGTGCTCCCACCATCCTCGTGCAGTAGCAGTTCGTACCTCTGCAGTTGCTCGCCATCGAATAGGAAGAACTGGGACACCTGCTCACCAAGAATTTGATCGATTGCTCGCTCGCGCTCCCCTGAAGTAAGTGGCGACCCATTACGTTCGGCATAGAGTTGCGACGGAGCCGGACCAGACGGGCTTATGAATTGCTTACGACGCAGCAAGTACTCGTCGCTTCCATCAAGCAAGATCACCTCTACAACAAACTCCGCCCTGCCTTCGCGGCGAGCCTGCCTGTTGAGCGTGACCTCTGGCGGCACAACCCTCCCCTGGCGATCAGAATACCGGCCATACAAACACCATCGGATCGCGTTCAGGAGTGTCGTCTTTCCGCGTCCATTGTGGCCATGCACCACGTACAGACCCGGCTGCAACAATGTGAGGCCCTGATTTCCATAGAAGATGCCAAAATCTGTCAGTCTTAGGCTCGTCATGATCACGGCAGCAGTTTGGCTCTCGTCTCAATAACCCGCATAAGTGCTGCCACGGTTCGCGTTCTCGTCGAATGCTCGGTCGAGGTGTCAGATTCGAGCTCAAGAATCTCCTCGATTAGTCCTTTAGGCAAAGCGATGTGCATCTCTTTCGCCGCGTCGTTGAGCGCATGAATTGGATCGGGACGGTTATCCGTCATGAGCCTTCATCGTCCTCGAACTCATTCACGAAGTCCGGCGCCTGCTGTCGGCCTAGAAGCTCACGATCCCAACGGTCTAAGAGCAATCGCGCTGCCACTGAATCGCGTGCGTGACTCGCAAACTCTCTGGCTCGCGCAATCTCTGAAGCAAGAAAACTGACATCGGCTGGATCCTGGAATCCTTCAGCGTCGACAAGGAGGTCATGTACCTCGGCGATGTACTTGCGATCAGCCCGTCGCAAGATGCGCCCTCGTCGCTGGATGAATTCACGCTTCGTGGTCGACGACGCTAACACGATGGCATGGTCGATTCTTGGGATATCGACACCCTCGTCGAGACAGCGGATTGCTAGCATGATCCCGCCACTCCGTTCGAATTCGGCAATGGCTTCCTCCTCGGCCCCGACTACCTGCCGGTGGTACTCAAGGGGCCGTATGCCTTCTGCGCGCAGCCTATCTCGCACGCGGCGCAGTTGTGCAGTATCGTCACAGTAAACAAGCCAGGCGTCGCCCTGCCGATACGCCCCAGCCAGAATATCCGTAGCGATCGATATCTTAGCCTCGGCCGTCTTTATGAGCCGTGCTCGCTGGATAAGCAGGTGCTGAGCGTTCTCGGTTACCTCGCCTTTGGCGGAACCTATGGCACGCCCAATTCGCGCTGTCAGCCTGTGCCACTCTTGGCGTTCATGCACGTTGAGAGACAGGGTGTGGATGACGTATCTGTACGGCGATAGGCGGCCATCTCTAAGAGCGTCGGCCAAGGTGTATACGGGCTGCAGAACCCTTTCAAAGTAGGACAGGATTGCCGCTGTCCCGTCTGAATCCCCCTCCCGCTCCCATGTTGCGCTTAGGCCAAGGCGCCAGTCTGCGTCTATGCCCTCCAGGATGTGCCGACGTTGAGGGCTGCCCGCTCTGTGCACTTCATCGACGATGACGCATAGCGGGTGCAAGCCGCGCAGTCGCTGCGTGAAGTCTCGTGTCGCTGCGGTGTCCAGCGAGGCGACCACAAAGCGCCGTGAATTTGGTTCAAGAAAGTTGCGGAGCGAGGCACCTTCACGCCATTCCACGTGACCGCCACCGGCGACTAGGACATGTACCGTCTCATGAAAGTACTTCAGTACTTCGCGACGCCATTGGTCGAGAAGCATCGCCGGCCCGACGATCAGAAGTGCTTGTCCTGCATCGACTGCATGCTCCGCCGCTGCGAGCGCAGTGATTGTCTTACCGCTTCCCGTGGCGTGTTCCACAATCCCCCGATGTGCTCGCGCGGTCCAGTCCCTTAGCACTTCACGCTGGTGCTCGAACAAGATCGGGCGTCCGGCTGCAAGCCCAGCCTCTCGGGTTCGTAGCGCAGCCCGGACTCGACTCTGCGCATGATCGATACCTTCGGGATCCACCAGTCTTTCAAGGCGATCAAGCGCCACCTCGGGAAAGGGAATGACTTCCAACCCTGGTTCACGGCCATTCCACAGGCTGTCGAAGTAGTCGACATCATCCATTACTCGATCCGGATCCGCCCACGACGTGAAGGCATGGAAGCCTTCGTAGTTGCCGGTCGTCGACCAGCCCAGCCATGACTCGTTTGTAGATCCATCGAATGTGACCCGAGCGCCATTTCGGTCGGTAAAGATTCCGACTTTGTCGTGATAGATCCCGGGACTGTCGAGACGGAACGCGATCCGAATATCCATCGCGCCAAGCGCAACGATCGTTGCAAGGAGCCGCGTCACAGCCTGACCCAGTGGGTCACTCAGAGCGTCATCGATTTCCCGCGCCAGGCTACTCCCAGTAGAGCGTGCGACATAGCCTTCTCGAAGCGCGGCCACATCAATGTCAGACAATCGAGGACAACAAACCAGGCGCAGTTGTCCGCCACGATTCACGAAACTTGCGACGTCCACTCCTACCAGTACGTAGCAGCTGCTACTGAAGAACCCGACAGCCCGGTCGTATTGATTCGAGACCGATAGGCACGGGCTGAAGAACTCGGCGACGACGTCGCTGCGGCCGCTCGTATATCGGCGACGCAACGTAAGGTCTGATAGAGCGTCTGAAGTCGGCGGATCCGGCAGCTGTTCGATCTTCCCGGTCATTGAATGTTGATCCGGTGCTTGATCGCTTCAACCAAGTGGTCGCCGCGGGCAGCGATGATGGCCTCGACACCGTCATCTATGTGCCGCGTAGTTATCGCTATGCCGGCCACTGTCGCATCCCATAGAACCGGAGCACGCACCTGGACGTTCTTTGAATAGGCAAAGTTTCGGTGAAGGTAACAGTCCCACAAGACGAACAGATCCTCAGTGGGATGAACGCCAACGAGCAACTTGAATGCACCTGATGGCCCGGAAAAGTTGCCACGCCCACGGCGATCTTGCCCGGGGACAATTAGCTGAATCTTCGATTCGGTCGGATGGCGTCCTCCAGGAGGGCTGGTTAACGTGAATGCCCAGACTGCGAGAGGCACCGCGATCTGCCTGAGGTTGAGCACAAGGGGCACCTCTGTTACCCAGCCCCGGGTTACGCCGACAGCCAGAAGCAATCTCTCGTGTAGCTCTAGCTTTGTAAGTCCCGACATGGGCCTTTTGTGGATTCTCCCCTATGGCACAGGATCAGGGCAAACCGGCCTCGCTGCGGGGGAACCTGCGCCGCGTTAGGTTCCCCTGCCCGACGACATCGATTCGACTGGTCGATTGTTGCTGACGGAAGAGGCTGTTTGCCGTATTGCGATTGGCCGGACGCTAACGTGCGGCTACCTGCAATCGGGTGAGCACCGGTCGATCCGGATGACCGGTGTCGGCGCGTCACGCCTGAGGACCTCGTGGCGTTTGCTGAGCGTTTGCGCATAATGTCGGCCTGAACCGTTGGGCCAGCGCGCGCACGGTCAAGGCTCGATCTTTCGACGTGACGACGGGCGGTGCGTCGCGTCGATCACACTCATCGGCGGAGTTCGGCGCCACTACTACGGCCGTACGCGGCGCGAGGTGCGGGAGAAGCTCGCGACAGCTCTTCGCCCTCGGCGCGACGGTGTGCTTTTCCCAAAGGCGACCAGACACTTTCTGCCTATCTGGAGACCTGGCGAGACGATGGCCAGGCCGAGCGTTCGGCCGACCACCTTCCCGAGCTACACGCTCAATGTGCGTAGAGCGCGAGAGTTTGCCGGCCGGATTCCGCTGAACGAACTAACGCGGCGGCCATCCAGGGCGCTTTCGGGACGGTCCTTCGCAAGGGGACTCAAGCCGCGAACCCTGTGGCGGATGCACATGGTCCTTCACCGTGTTCTGCGGCAAGCAGTCGTGTCCGGCGCACTGCTCCGCAACCCTGTGGATAGCGTATCCCGTCCCCCACCCACAGCACCATGAAAATCCGCACGCTGACGACCAACGAGCTCCTGTTCGACGTCACCAAGGACAATCGACTGCATTCGTTGTTGGTCCTGCTTACCCGACCGGGGCTTCACCCGACGGTCCTTCAGGAGATGGTCGCTCACAGCCCCATCACCCCTATCCTCGTTACGTATAGCGATGTTCTGGCGGGCTACGTGCCAAAGCCGCAGCCGAAATGCAACGCCTGTTGTCCACCCTGACAAGGAGCTCGATCGATGATCGAGTCGTGGAGAACTAAGCAGTTTGATCCACTAGTCGAAAGCGCTGCACGTCAGGCGGGATGGAAGTCATGGTGACATTTGGACCTCTGCGTCCCCAATCGAAGAATCGATGTATAACCGTGCGCTGGCCGCGGTCTACAGGTCGCAGCTTACGGGCGAGAAGCTGGCCGAAGCGCTCGTCGTGAGTTGAGATGACGAGTTGTCTTCGCTGCATCGTTCTACGCAGTAAATCAATCAAACCCAAGAGGTTGACATCGTCCAGGCTCTGAAGTGGATCGTCTAGCAAGACGGCATCGATCGGTCTCATCGGCAGACCAAGGTTGAGACTGAGAAACACAGCAACCGCAAGTGCGTTGGTCTGAGAGCTCGACAAGATCACAGCTGGATTCGCCGACCTCACCTCCGTGACGAGGTCGGCGACCTCTGCCGACAGTCGTCCTCGCCCTCCGCGCATCCAACTCAAGAGACGCAGAGACTTGAACACCGGATGGGGATCGATGCGGCCGTAAACCCGTTGGACCAAGGGATCGAGTTCCTCCAGCTGACGCGCAACTAGATCTGATGTCGACTCTCTGAGTGCGTCGATCATCCTCGATGCGGTCTCGCCGGTTTTGCGGCGGCGTTGGAGTTCGCGGTCGACGTCAGTTAGGCGCCGCTGTGTTTGATCAATGTCACTGAGCACCTCCCGCCTTCGTGCCTCCTCGCTAATAGATGCGACGCTCACGGCCAGCGCCTCAGTCGCTGACCTAATTTGCCGCAGCGACTCGATCTGGTCCTGAATTTGGTTGATTAGGAGTGCGATCCCTTGCTCCGCGTTGTCGCTCGGCTGGACGTTCAGCTCGGCCGCCCTCTGGCGGATCCGCTCTCGAACGGACGCATCGTCACGAATTGCTGCTTCTGCGGCGATCAGTTCCGCTGCTCTGGTCACGCGAGCAGTTTCGGCCGTCGTTAGCTGGTTGCCAAGTTCCACGATCGCTTGACTTGTAACTTCGGGTTCTGGCTCGGGCGTGGAACTTACCCCGCTGGCTAACTGAGTCAGACGATGCATCGTAAGATCGTGGTCGTAGCTCTGGCCACACACAGGGCACCTTTCACCGAGATGTCTGAGTGCTAGTTGCGCAAGAGTCTGTAGCTCCTCGCGCTGAGTGGCAGACTCAAGCTTCAACCGTCTCACTTCACGCAATTGCCTTTGCGCATCGGTGACGGCGGCTTGAAGGCGCTTTACGTCCGAATCTGCGGCGTCGGCGGCAGATCGGATGAGATCAATGTCCGGGACGGGCGACAACGAGGTGACTGCTTGAAGGTCGGCTGACAATTGCTTCAGCGAGTCCAGGCGGCGGGTTTCAATCCCAAGCTGGGCATCCGCCTGTCGGCTCAAGCGATCAATGGTCGTGGCTGAGAGTTCGTTGCTGCCAATGAAGGCGCCAAGGCCGCTTCTAGTTGCCCTCGAAAGGAGGGCGTCCCACTCGACCCGCACGGCGGCGATCTTCGGCGCCTCAGTCGGCAGGGTCGCGAGTCTAGCTTGCGCGTTGCTGAGGCGCCCTGCTAGCTCATCGCGATCGCCGGTGGTGACATTTGTGGCTCTGGTCCAGGCGGATCTCCCTCTCTCGAGCTGCATCTGTAACTCTGCAACCCGACCTACGCCGAGTAACTCGCTCATTGCCAGGAATCTGTCCTGGTCCGACACCGCCTCGACAAAGTCTCTAACACGATCCTGCTGAAGATAGACGGCCCTCTCTAGAGCGACTGAGAATGTCCGGGATGGATCCTCTGTCAGCGTTGCGTCTTCCCATAGCGTCCTAAGGATTTGGTCGTTCGCGCTGCCGTCGCGGTAATCTTCTCCGGCCGAGAACCTCACACGTTGAGCGCGGCCATCTGTTGTTCGAGTAATCACCAAAGGTTGTTGTGAGTCACGTCTGAGTGTCAGCGTCACAGTTGCCTCGCCTGTTTCCGACCACCGGGAAATCACGTTTGGGTCGCCGTCAAATCGCGGAACACGCCCACACAGCGCCCAATAGATCGCGTCAAACAGTGACGTCTTCCCAGTGCCATTGTCGCCCACAAGCAGAATAGCTTGGCCATCGAGGTCAAATGAGTGCTTGCCTGCGAAGGCCCTGAAACCGCCCACTTCGAGACTGACTAACTTCATTCGACTGGCATGTTGTGAATTTCTTCGAGCAGTGGGCGCTGCTCTCGAAAGGCTTTCAGCACTGCAGTTGTCGACGCGCGTTCTATTCCCTTTTCAAAGAGGAGCTCTGGCAAGAGATCCAGTACCGAGCTGCCAGGATCTGCTATCCGAAGCTCAGGCCCAATCGGCAACAACGGCAACAGAACCCGTTCCACCTCGGCAGATGCCACCAACTCTGCCCCCGTTGCCAGAAGCTTCCGCACACGAACTGTGTCGGAGCGAATTGCGTCGACCTCCCCCTCGGCATCTCTCTCAGGGATTCCGGGACTTAGGAGTACGAGGTATCCATCCCAGGCTTTCGCATCCGTTTGCTTTAGCGCGGCCGACATGATGTCAACTAGGTAGCCCTGTACCTCCGGCCACGCCTGACGAAGCTCCGAAAAAGTGTCGAATACCGCGACGCCTACGATCGCGTAAGGATCTTCGAAGAGTCGGAAATTAGCGGGAGCGAAAGCGGATCCAGTCAGCGGAACGGCTCGATAGCCGGCCGACTCAAGCACGTTGGAGCTGCCTGCCAAAAGCTCGGTGACGGTAAGTGGCACAGATGCAGACATCTAGCTGACCAACTTTCGCGCCAGTCCGTCGTCTCGCCGTACCGCGTCCGCATCAACGAGTTCGAGGAGGTCCGGACCACTGACCAGGCTTTCAGGGTGGAAGCTCCCGACAATGTCGACCGGGGGAGTCACCGGCATGAGTTGGCCTTGGGCTCCTGCGATGACTGCGAAGCGGGGCCTCTTCTCGTCTGGCGGAGCGAACGGCGACTGGCGGTAGCGATGGCGGACCTCGGCTTCCACGGTAGTCCATCGAAGGACTCCGCTTCCGCTCGCGACAATGACTGAGGCGACGCCCTTACCAACGAAGTACACGATTCCACCCGGCGACAATCTCGCCGTAGTTTCGGTACGCCTTTCGACTGAACCGACTAGGCATAGCAAGTCCGCGACCAATCGAATGTCGACAGCGGCACAGGGAGCGTAGGGCGAAGGCGATAACATCCAGGCAGCTCTAAGGCGGCCCGCGCCTATCAAACCGAGATCTCGCAATTGGGCTTCGAGGCCCGCGAAGTCCTCCGCCTCAAATGCATTGGCTTCTATGAAGGTGCTGCACGCTTGAATCGTGTCTCTAACGTGTTGCAGGGCAACACGCTCGGCCAAGACCCTCATGAACTGGCTCCAGGCGGACTGCACGTAATCGCGCTCTTCGATTCCGAGCGCCCGCGCGAATTCCGAATCTCCGAACGGGCGCGGGTCAACCAAAGTGGGTCTTACGGCTATTGCCGCCATGATCGCCCGCATCGTTTCCGTTAAGACCTCGGCTGGAGATCCGAGTCCAGCAAACACCGTAGCGGGTGCTCCCAGGAAACGCGCCACAACTACCTCTTCCCATCGATTGCGCCAAGCAGTCTCCAGTTGGTCGCGGCGAATGATGAGATCGTCAGCGTCGGCGTGGACGTTGCGATGTAGGAAGATAAAGTTGATTTGGCCCAAGCGATTGTGATCTTCCGGTCCAGCCAAAATTGAAACCTCGCCTCGGGAATCCAATTCCGATAAGGCATGGACTACTGACATGTCATAGTTCAAGCTCAACACGCAGCCAATTACCCTTTCCCGCATCAGCGCGGCTGTCAGCAACGTGCCCTCGTTCGGTCGCGCTGTGGCCATTTCATCCAGTGGAAAGCGGATAACGAGCTCGCGTTGACTTCGTAGCTTCCCAAAAACTGTGGCTGCAACGATCGAGAGATCATCCGGTTTCGCACACTCCCCTTCGTCTAGAATCCTGTCGTCGACCAAAGCTTGCTCCGTGCGCCTGGCCAACGCTCCGCCCAAAGGTAGGTTCGTCGGCGCCTCGACTGAGCAACCAGCCCCGATAACGAGAACTATCGATCCGTTCCCAGCAGCCGCTGCGCGAAGTAGATCTGGCGGTAGCGGCTCGGCAGACATTGGACGATCAGAGTACAGCTGCGGCGAATCGAGTTCAGCGAGCGTTCCGGGCCGGGAAATCGCCTGCGGATCCCAATGCTCAATGTGACCTCCGGACCGTTCGCCAATGCCCCGGTGTCCTTCTGAGACGGTGGGGGCCCTCTCCTCGAGACCGCGGGCACCATTAACTACCTGACCGACTATGAGATCAGATGTGTCCTAATGTGTGGGCTCGTTAGCTCTCCGACCGGCCTAGCTGCACCAAGTGCAGGGATGATTGTCAGGTCGCCCGGCGCGCTAATGCCGATACTAAGCCAACCAATCGCTGAGAGCACCGGATCGAATTCCTCGCGCTTCTCAACAGCGCGCAATGGCAGAGTCGTCTTTGAGAGTAAACCCGGCGTTCCAACGCTGAATGAAATGGACATAGCCTGCTTTCCTGCCAGAGCGCTCTCCAGTAGGTTCAGATCGAGCGCGGCTGATGGTTCGCCTGTAAGGACCACGATCATTGCAGAGCCCAGTTCATTAGCGGCCGACCTGTACCTCGAGATCTTCTCAGAGATCGCGCTAACAACTATGTCCGAAGTGACCTGGCCCCCGCCATAGGGCGGAGCGAGACCGGCGTATAGCCCAGGCATCCGGTCAAAAACGACGAATTCGTAACCTGCAACCTTGTGAACACTGGGGGCCGCGCCCCGAAGTAACCATTCTCGAAGCGAACCGGCGACGATTTTCGCCATCCGGCTGTCAGGAGCCTTGACGAACTCGCGGCTCGGGCCGACGATCATGACTGCAGCCGGGACCGGAATTTCATTTACCAGCTCCGCCAGCACCTCCCATCTGCGATTTGCAGCCTTGACGGCATCTGGTCGACTTCTGGTCCAAAGCTCGACAAGAACCGGTGGATGCGATCGCACGATGAAATCCGGCGTCGTTCCGTACACATCCGGCTCATATTCGATTTCGTTTCCAGTCTCCAGTAGGACGGCAGCTAGGCACAGCTCGTTGTAGGCCATACCGAAGTCTCTATGACTCTCGAGGCGCGCCTTCAACTTCGACTTCCCCGGATCACTGAGGGATCCCAGCGTGCTACGCATCCATCCACGCTGGGCATCGCGGTCTGGCGCCATCGCGGTTCGATAGAGTTCAGGAACAGCCCAAGCCGCCCTCCCTCGTGGCTTCTCTCGGAGTTGAATAACGAAGTCGTCGTTGAAGAGTTCCATCACATCCTTTCAATTCGCCGGTTATGCCATCGAAGTCGTCTGGTGCGCTTGCAGCCTGCCCTTTACAAATGTGGATGTCAGGTTTGCTGTCACGGCCCAGGAGTGGCGGCCACTTGTCAGCCATTGCTTGACGGTTCCGAGTTCTGGTGGGCCGGCAGGGAGTCGATCCCCCAAAAGCCTTCGCGGCGATTTTACAGATTGGTGGGTCGGGAGGGATTTGAACCCCCACAGCTTTCGCGGGTGGTTTACAGCCACTTGAGCTCGCCAATGCCCAGCCGACCCAGGGCGCCCGACCTCACCAGGCCGGAGCGAGCCTAAAGTCTACCCAACCTCATAATTCCCACCGTGGCGAGAGGGTACGCGCGGTACGTCCTCGCACTGATGTTCGGGATCAACCTCCTGAACTACCTCGACCGCTACGTAGCCGCCTCGGTGGCCCCCATGGTCCAGAAGGAGCTCCACCTCACCGACTCGGAGATTGGCCTCTTCGGCACCGCCTTTCTCCTCGTCTACGCGGTGGCCGCCCTCCCATTCGGGTACTGGGCCGACCGCGGCATTCGCAAGAACGTGATTGCGATCGGCGTGGCCATCTGGAGCGTCGCGACCTTCTTCACGGGGTTCGCCCGCACCTACGCTCAGCTCTTCCTGAGCCGCGCGATCGTCGGCATCGGTGAGGCCGGGTACTACCCGGCCGGCACCAGTCTGATGTCCGACTACTTCCCCAAGGAGCAGCGCAGCCGCGTCATGTCGATCTGGGGCGCCGGCAGCACCGTCGGCATCGCGCTCGGATTCGCCGGAGGCGGCTACCTCGCCGACCTGTTCGGCTGGCGGACGGCCTTCTTCATCTGCGGCGGTCCCGGCCTCATCTTCGCCCTCCTCGCTTGGGGGATGCGGGAGCCGCTCCGAGGCGCCACGGAAAAGGGGCCGTCGCTCCGGAGGACGGCCGACGCTGGTGTCAAGCAGTTCTTCGAGCTGCTCAAAATCCCAACGTTGCGGGCGACCATCATCGCCCAGACACTCCTTTTCTTCGTGCTCGCGTCGAACGCGTTCTGGCTCCCGACGGTCTTGCAGCGAAGGTTCGAGCTCAGCGCGACCAGCGCCGGACTTATGGCGGGCGCGGTCATCGTGGTCGGTGGGCTCATCGGCACCCTGGCCGGGGGATGGATCGCCGACAAAAGGGCGACCAGCACGCCGCGCGCACACCTCGAGGTCGGCATCGCCGGCTTCCTGGCCGGCGCGGTCCTCGTCTCGATCGCCATCGTCAGCCCCCTCAACATCGGCCCGATCCCCGTTTTCGTACCCGCGTTCTTGCTGGGCGTCGTCGCCCTCTACCTCTACGCCGGGCCGTTTACCGCCCTCTCCCAGAACGTCGTCTCACCGGGGCTGCGCGCCAGCGCGGTGACCGCGCTGCTCTTCATCGCCCACGTCTTCGGCGATTCACACGCTCCGTTCGACGTCGGCCTGATCTCGGACTGGCTCGGCGGCAACCTTCAGTTGGCCCTGCTCATCACCTCCCCCACGCTGCTCCTGGCTGCGGCCGGCGTGGCGGCGATGGGGCTGCGCACGGTCAAGGCCGACACGGAGAAGATGGAGCGCGAGTGGGCGGCACGCGGCGCGGCGGAACCGGCGGCTAGTTAGCTCAGCCCCTCCGGCCGCTACGCGGCCACCTCCCCACTACGTGGGGAGGAGTCCATCAGGCGGCTGCGCCGCCACTTCCCGAGTGCCGCCCCTCCGGCGGCTTCGCCGCCACCTCCCCACTGCGTGGGGAGGAGTAGCCCTTCCGGCGGCTGCGGCGCCACCTCCCGAGTGCCGCCCCTCCGGCCGCTACGCGGCCACCTCCCCACTGCGTGGGGAGGAGTTCCCTTAGTAGATGAACCCGACCAGGCGCGAGCCTAGCTGGCCTGGCTTGATCGTTCGCTGGTCGATCACGTTGAACGCCACCCAGTTCATCTCGGAGACGACCCACGACCCGTCGGGATTCACCGCCTCCACGTACGCGACGTGCCCGGCCCAGCTCTCCCACGTGACCATGATCGACCCGACCTTTGGCTTCGGCCCGACAGGCACGCCCTGGTACGCGGCGTTCGTGTACCAATAGCCCGCGTCACCGGTCCAGGTGATGTTGCGCTTGGTCGCCACGTAGTAGGTGCACCACCCGACCGGGAACTTGTTGTTCACGTACGGGCCGAGGCAGCAGCCGACGACCTTGACCCCGAAAGCCGAGCTCTGGATCCCCGACAGGATCTGGAAGAGCGCGGGTGGCGGCGGAAACGCCCCACCGATACCGCCGGGGATGACAAGGGTCATGCCCGCGGTCAGGTTGGGCGCCCGCAGACGGTTGAAGTCGATGATCGTCTGGGCGTCGACCTGGTACTTGGTGGCCAGCGAGCTGACCGTGTCGCTCGCCTTGGTCGTGACGACGACGCCGGGGATCGGCGGGATCACGAGCATGTCGCCGGTGGCGACGGAGTCGTTCGAGTACAGGTTGGCGTTCGACCAGCGGATCTCGGCCACGGTGACGTGGAACCTGGCCGCGATCGTCTTCAGGTTGTCGCCCGCGTTCACGGTGTACGTGAACGCCTGGTGGCTGATCGGGGCCGCGGTCGGGATCGAGACCGGCTTGATGATCGTGCTGTACCGGCCGAGCGAGACGTCGCCGTACTCGCCGCCCTCGGCGACCATGACCGCCTCGGCGTTCACAGGCCCCAGGTGCGCTGTCAATGTGGTCGGAAAGTGCCGATCCATTGCGGCGTAGCTAGACATAGCAACTGCTATCCCGAGCACGACAGCATGGGTCAGGTAACGATTAATGCGCAGTTGCCTACCCCTAGAGTTTTGTGAATCACCCGTGGCGGCGGGTCGATCCCCAGAAGACTTAGGCACCCTATCAGACGCCGCTGGGGCCAGTCAACCCTGCGCGGCTACGAATCGGAAGCCCAAACACCAGTTCGCCCTCCCGTCCGTCGCCTGACCTGTCCGAGCAGCCGACCCACGACGAGTCTCAACGGCCGCCGGGATCGCTACTTGCTAGGGCCCGCCCCGCACGTAGATCGTCTGCCCCGACACGAAGCTCGACTCGTCGCTGCACAGGAACGCGATCACCGACGCGATGTCCTCGGGCTGGCCGATGCGCCCGAGCGGGATCTGCGAGGCGGCGGCGATCTTGAACGCCTCGAAGTCGACGCCCATGCGCTCGGCGGTCGCCTGAGTCATTCGCGTCTCCACGAACCCGGGCGCGACCGCGTTGACGTTGATGTTGAACGGCCCGAGCTCGATCGCCAGGGTGCGCGCCATGCCCTGCAGGCCCGCCTTTGCCGTCGAGTAGTTCGCCTGGCCGCGGTTGCCGAGGGCCGACGTCGACGACAGAAACACCATCTTGCCGTACTTCCGCTCGACCATCGGCTTCTGCGCCGCCCGCGCGCACAGGAACGTGCCCTTGAGGTGAGTGTCGATGACCGCGTCCCAGTCGTCGTCGGTCATCTTGAAGAGCAGGTTGTCACGGATGATCCCCGCGCAGCAGACGAGCACGTCCAGCCGGCCGAGCTCGGCGACCGCGCGGGCGACCATCGCGTCCACCTGGTCGCGGCTGGTGACGTCGCACGCGACCGCGAGGCCGCCGATGGGGCCTGCAACCTCCTCCGCCGGCCCGATGTCCATGTCTGAGACGACGACCCGCGCGCCTTCGCTCGCCATAAGAGCAGCGGTGGCGGCGCCGATGCCGCGGCCGGCGCCGGTGACGAGCGCTACGCGGTCCTGGAACCTCACGTCATCAGTGTGTCGTAAGCCGCGCCGCCGTCCTTGCGCGGATCGGATGCGCCCGAGAGATAACCGTCCGGCTCGGCGACGATGACCTGCGGCCGCGCGAAGTACGAGTCGTAGTTGAGCGTCCGCCGGTTGACGCGATAACCGAGCCGCTCGAGGCCATCGCAGACGGAGCGCGGGACGCGCGCCTCGGCCTGCACGATGTCGCCCTGGTAGTCGACCCGCGGCGCGCTCACCGCCTCGACGGGCGTCATGTCGTGGTCGAGCACGTTGACGAGCACCTGCATGATCGAGGTCACGATCTTGGTCCCGCCCGGCGCGCCGATGCACACGCGCAGCTTGTTGCGGTCGAACACCATCGCGGGCGTCATCATCGTCACCCGCGTCTTGCCCGGCCGGATCGAGTTCGGACGTCCCGGCCGCGGGTCGAAGCAGTTCATGTAGTCGTTGTAGCCAAATCCAAGTCCCGGCGTCACCACGCCCGACGACGAGCCGAGCGTGTGCGTCAGCGACACCGCGTTGCCGCCGTCGTCGACCACGCACACCTGCGTGGTGTCCGCGCGGTCCGCGATCACCTCGCGCGCCTTCGCCGCATATTGCTTGTCGGCCAGCGCGCCGGTCGGGATGTCGACGAAGCGCGGGTCGGCGACGTGCAGCTCGCGGTCGGCGACCGCCCACGCCATCGCCTCGACCAGCAGCCGCGCGGCCTCGGTCGACGGCCATCCATGGGAGCCGAGGTCGTAGCCCTCGAGGAAGTTCAGCATCTGGAGCAGCGTCAGCCCGCCGGCGGGCGGGCCCGCGGCGACGACCGACAGTCCGCGGTAGGTGCCGCGGATCGGCTCGGTCACGTTGACGGTGTAGCCCTCGAGGTCCTCCCTCGTGATGAAGCCGCCGTTGGCCTCGAAATCCGCAGCCATCGTCTCCGCGATCTCTCCCCTGTAGAAGACATCCGGGCCGTCGTGCGCCAGCCGTTCCAGGGTCCGCGCCAGGTCGGCCTGGACCATCAGCTCGCCGACCGCATAGAGCGCACCGTCGTGCGTGTAGATCGCCTTCGCCGCCGGCGTGGTCTGGATGCGCTGCGCGTTCGGGACCACGTCAGGGCCGTAATCCATCGTCCAGAAACCGTGCACGTAGCCCGTCACCGGGAACCCGTCGCGGGCGAGCGGGATGGCCGGCTCGATCGCCTCCGCCCACGAGATGCTGCCGAACCTTGTCAGCGCCTCGTGCAGACCAGCCACGGTGCCGGGCACGCAGACCGATTGATAGCCGACGTCGTTGACGAATCCCTCGAGCACGTAGCCGTAGCGATCCGCCGCCGTGCGGATGAATATCGACTCCCACTGGTCCTCCCGCACTCGCGACCCCGCGGTGCCGTAGAACTCGAGCAGCGCGTCACCGGCCTGCGGGCTGTGCACGAGCATCGCGCCGCAGCCGCCGAGGCCGCACATCTGCGGGTCGATGACGCTCTGCACGAACGCGGTCGTCACCGCGGCGTCGACGGCGTTGCCGCCGCGCCGCATGACGTCGAGGCCGATCTCCGCCGCCAGCGGTTGGGGGCAGACGATGATGGCCACGGCGCTAAGTTAATTCAGGGGTGATTCTGAAAGGGGATCCTCCCCTCCCGGCCCGCTGCGCGGGCCGACCTCCCCGACAAGCGGGGAGGTGAAGCTCTCCCTCCCGGCCCGCTTCGCGGGCCGACCTCCCCGACAAGCGGGGAGGTGAAGTCCTCCCCTCCCGGCCCGCTGCGCGGGCGGTGGTTCGGGAGGGGATCCTCCCCTCCCGGCCCGCTTCGCGGGCCGACCTCCCCGGCGAGCGGGGAGGTGAAGGCCTCGGCAGCCGACCAGCGGGGAGGTGAAGGCCTCCCCTCCCTGGTTTAGCCCGGTAGTTCGATCGTGAAGGTGCTGCCTGCGCCGCGTGTGGTCTTGACGCGGAGCGTCCCGCCGTGCCGCTCGACCACGCGCCGGGCGATCGCCAGGCCCAGGCCGCTTCCCGAGTCGCTGCGCTGGAACCGCTCGAACAGGCGCGGCAGGCGGTCCTCCTCGATCCCTGGACCTTCGTCGGCGACCGCGATCACCGGGCCCGAGCTCCCGCGGTCCACGCTCAGCGTCACGTGCGCGCCGGGCGGGCTCACCCGCACAGCGTTGTCGACCAGGTTCGCCACCGCCTCGCGCAGCAGGTCCTTGTCCGCGTTGACCCGGGCGTCCGTGCCGACGTCGGTCACGAGCTCGACCCCCGACGTGGCGGCCGGCGCGGCGTACGCGCGCACGACGTCGGCCGTGAGCTCGGCGAGGTCGATCAGCTCGGTGCGGAGCGGCACGTCCTCATCCGCATGGGCGAGCGACCGCAGGCGGGCCAGCATCCGCTTCATGCGCTCGGCCTCGGCGACGCTGTCGTCCACCGCTTCCGCGGTCGACGGCTGGCCGCGGTTCGCGCGGCGGAGGATCGACAGGTTGGTCATGATCGTCGCCAGCGGCGTCGCGACCTGGTGCGAGACGTCGGTCAGGAATCGCCGCTGGGCGGACAGCACGCCCGCGAGCTGTTCGTTGGCCTTCGACTGCGCCTCGATGGCGCGGTTCATGCGGTAGATCATCGGCAGCACGACCAGCGGCAGCGGAGCGGCCAGCGGCGCCGTCACCCAGAGCACCGAGATGGTGACCGCGCACGCGGCGAGCGTCAGCAGGGCAGGCCACGTCGAGGCGGCCGCCTGCCGGAGGACCGCCGCGTAGGGGCGGCCCGTGCGCAGAGAGGCGGGCAGGACGCCGAGGCCTAGGTTGACCAGGACGTAGAGCAGCGCGGCGAGGGCGGCTCGCGCCTCACCGCCGGCGCCGACCTCGGAGCCCACCGCGCCGACCATCGACGCCACCGCGGCGGCGGCCAGCGTGTTGCCACCGTTGAACAGACCCTCCAGCCAGCTGCGGCGCACGAAGCGGTTCCCGGCGAGCACGCTCAGCGCCGCCGTCGCCGGCCCTATGCCGGGCGGCAGGAGCAGGGCCGCGACCAGGCACGGCAGGGCGCCGAGGTTGATCTTCTGCTCGAGCCCGATCTTGACCGGGTACCGCTCGGCGACGACGACCGCGATGAAGCAGGCCGGGACGAGCAGCAGGCGCCACCGGTCGGCGGCTACGAACCCGCCGAGGACCGCCGCCACCGCCGCCAGCAGGACGCCGAGTGTGGGTACCCCGACGATGGCCGCCTTGAGCGGCCTGGGGAACGCCGAGAAGACCAGGACCACCGGCCTCAGGCGGCGGGCACGTGCAGGTGGAGCGTGACCGTGGTGCCTCCCTGGCCGGCTGCCCGGTCGACCACCTTGTAGCGCTTGACCATGGCCGCGACCCTGGCCGTGCTGATGCCCGCTGGCAGGTGGACGTAGACGGTGATGTCGGTACCGCCCGCTCCGTCGGGGGTCGTCACCGCCTCCGACGTGACGTCGTTCAGGTAGCTGGCTTCAGTTTTCGGCACGCTGACGACGGTGTTCACGGTCAGGTTCGAGCCGGCGGCGGTCTCGACCTGGACCGGCGGGTCCGCCGAGCACCAGGCGATGTTCGCCGAGGCCGTGCCGGCGCCTCCGATCACCAGCGCCGCCGAGGTCAGCACGCCCACCACCACACTCCGAGCTCTCATGGCCACCACTCCCTATTCGGCGCTGAACCTGTAACCGAGTCCACGCACAGTCTGGATCAAGCGCGAGCCCCCATCTGCCTCCAGCTTCTGGCGGATGCGCGATATGTGCACCTCGAGTGAGTTCGACTCCGGGCCCGTCGTGACCGCCCACACCGCCTCCGCGAGCTGCGCGTACGTGACCAGCTGGCCGCTGTTGCGCATGAGCGCGGCGAGGATGCGGAACTCGATGCCCGTGAGCGGCAGCCGGCGCCCGGATCGTGTCGCCAGGCCCTCGCTCAGGTCGACCACGACGTCCGCCGAGGCGAGCCTTGCCCCGCCCTTGCCGCGGTGCCGCCGGATCACCGCCTCGACGCGTGCGATCAGCTCTTCCAGGGCGAACGGTTTGGTGACGTAGTCGTCGGCGCCGAACTTGAGACCGGCGATGCGGTCGCTGACCGACGACTTGGCGCTGATGCCGACCAGCGCGGCGTCCGTCTCCGCGCGGAACGTCTGGAAAAGCTCGGCGCCGTCGTTGTCCGGGAGCATCAGGTCGAGCAGCACGACGTCGGGGTTCCACTGCCGGACCAGGTCCAGCCCGCGGCCGGCGGAGTCGACCGCCCGCACCGTGTAGCCTTCGCCGCCCAGGCCGTTGACGACCGCCCGAGCGAGGCGCCGGTCATCCTCGACGAGGGCGACCTTCCACTTGATGCTCATGGGAGTCGAAATTGTCCCACGGAACCGGGCGCATCCGGCCCCGCTAACGCGTAACCCAGAGCTCCGAGCGGCCGTTCGTACACGCGTGCGCCGGCTGGCGGTGGGCGTCGTCGTCCTGGCGGCCGTCCTGATCCCCACCGCGGTCACGCTTTGGGTGACCGCACCCGATCCGAGCGACATCTCGCAGCGTGTGAGCGCTCTGACCAAGGCCCGCGGCGTGCCCTTGCTGGGCGAGAACGACGTCCCGCCGCAGCTCGCCGAGGCCGTGGTGGCCATCGAGGACGAGCGTTTCTACGAGCACCACGGCATCGACTCGATCGGCCTCGGGCGCGCGATCCTCTATGACGTGACCAACCTGTGCCTGTGCCAGGGTGGGTCGACGATCACCGCGCAGTTGGTCAAGGACGTCTACCTGGGCGGCTCGGACCGTGGCTACAACAAGGTGAGGGACATGGTCGCCGCGCTGAAGGTGGAGCGGATCCTGACCAAAAAGCAGATCCTGGCCTACTACCTGAGCGAGATCACAACCGGTTACGGGCGCTACGGCGTCACCGCGGCCGCGTGCGCGTACTTCCACAGGCCGCTGAGCGGGCTGACGCTGGGCCAGAGCGCGCTGCTCGCCGGTGTGACGCAGGCGCCTTCGGCGTATGACCCGACCGTCAACCCCGACCTCGCCCAGCAGCGCCGCGCGCAGGTGCTGTCGAAGATGGTCGCCAACCACGTGATCACGTCCGCGCAGGCGCAGGCGGCGAACGCCGAGCCTGTCACGTCGGCGGGGCCTGGGTGCTAGGCCCCAGCCCCTCCGGCCGCTACGCGGCCACCTCCCCACTTCGTGGGGAGGAGTGGCCCCTCCAGCCGCGTCCCCTCCGGCGGCGTCCCCTCCGGCCGCTTCGCGGCCACCTCCCCACTACCGCCCCCCCGGCCGCTGCGCGGCCACCTCCCCACTTCGTGGGGAGGAGTGCCCTTCGGCTACGGGGCCCACGCCAGTGGCGATGTTGCGTCGAAGCCGTTGTTCATGGTTATCTGGATCGGCTTGACCGCCGGCGACGGCGACGGCGACGCTTCCGCGCCGGGGCTCGGGGTCGGAATCACGGGCGGCGTGTAGGCCGCCTTCGGCAGGAACCACAGCTGGAACGGCCCGGCCGGCACGGCGGGAGCGAGGTACGCGATGCCTGACCCGTCAGGCGCCCACGTGGGCTGCGCCACCATCTGGTCGGTGATGACCTTCTTGCGCGGCCCGAGCGTGCGCCCGTTCCACGACGCGACGACCAGGTAGGAGATCTGCTTCTCGTACGTGCAGATCATCGCCACCTGCTTGCCGTCCGGCGACATGGCCGGGCTGCGGCAGTCCTCGCCGGGCGTGGTCAGCGCGCGGCCCACGGAGTGCAGCGAGGTCACGTAGTACAGCTGGCCGACGAGCCTGATGTCGGGCCCGTACGAGTACTTCGTGTAGATGGCGCCGCCCTGGCGAAGCGGGATCGGCTGCACGTCGCCGCCGGTGTAGTCGTCGGCGTTGGTCCAGAGCTTGCCCTGGTGGATGTTGCCGCCGATCGGCATCGACCAGACCGAGAAGATCACGTCGTAGCCGAACTTCGGCTCGTCGTACGCGAGCCACAGCGTCTTGCCGTCGGCGCTGAGCTTCGGGTAGAAGGCCCAGTGGTTGGCCCCCATCTCGCGTCGCGGCGGCGCGATGTTGTGCGTCACGGCTTTCTGCACGCGGCCGAACGTGTTCATGATGTAGACGTCGGAGTACGACGCGAAGCGACGCACGGCGACAAGCCGCTGCCCGTCGGGAAAGAGTGAGGGCTGCGTCCACCCGGCTTCCGGCGTGAGCTGGTGGAAGCGACCGACACGCAGGCTGTAGATCGCCCCGGCCTGCGCGAGGTACAGAGTTCCCGGCAGCGACGTGGCCTGCGCGCGCGGCGTGGCCGCGGTCGGCTTTTGCGGGATGGCGGCCACCTTCGAGGTCTTCGTGCCAAGAAAGATGTAGGTCGTCGTCCCGCTGAACACCATCAGCACGACGAGCACGCCGCCCAGCACAACCCTGGAGATCATGGGAAGTACTGGTGCACCAGGGGCAGGATCCGGTTCCAGTCAGCGGTCAGACTGCCTCCTGGACCACCTCCGTGGGTGTACGGGCTGATGAGGAAGATCTGGCGGATCTGGTCCGGGTTGTCGAAGCTCGCCGCCAGCGGCAGCAGCGAGGCCACCCGGGAGAGCCCGATGCTCGTCTTCAGCTCACCGCCGATGGCCTTGGATAGCGCCGGCAGGTCTTCCGGCGACAGCAGCTTGGCCTTCTGACGGATCGCCATCAGCACCTGCTGCTGCCGCTGCGAGCGGCCGAGGTCGCTCTGCAGGTCACCGTGGCGCGAGCGCACGTACTGCATCGCGTGGATGCCGTCCAGGTGCTGCGGCCCTGCGAGCACGGCGACGCGCTCGTAGTCGTACGGCCAGCCGCCATAGATGTCGGCGGGGTAGTAGTCGTCGAGCACGGGGTGGCTCGTCACCACGTCGATGCCACCGATGGCGTCGATCAACTTGACCAGGCCGAGCAGCCCGACCCAGATGTAGTCGTCGACACGGACGCCGAAGTCCTGCTCGACAGTCGCGATCGCGGCGCCGGGGCCGCCGTACGAGTAGGCGCCGTCGATCTTCCCGTAGCCGCCCGTCGAAAGGTGCACGTAGAGGTCGCGGGGGATCGAGAGCATCGTGACCTGCTTTCGCGAAGGCACGACCCGGACCAGGATCATCGACTGCGTGAGCACGTGGTCGGCGTTGAACTTGGAGTCATCGTCGGAGCCGAGCAGCAGCACCGTGAACGCGCCCGGGACGGCGACCGCGGTCGGCGAGGGCGTGCTGGGCGCCGGCGAGAGCAGGATCTGGGTCGGCGAGGGGCTGGGAACGGTGATCACCTGGCCGGTGGACTCGAACGCGAGCTGCGCCGCGGGCAGGAAATAGGCAAGCCCTCCCGCCACCGACGACATGACGACGGAAAGCACGATGAGAAAGCTGGTGCGTAGAGGGCTAAGCCGCCGGCGAGATGCTCGGATGCGGTGCCCCGGTCTTGAGCCGAGCGGCACGGAGGTGGATTCTAGACCGGGGGACCGTATGCCTTTGTAAGCGGGCTGTTAACGGTGCTCAAGGATCACCTATACGTGCATCGCCAGCTGAGTCGATTTCACGACCAGCATGAGCACGGCGACCACGATATAGGCGGCCAGCGCCCACATCGCGAAGCGGCGGGGCAGCGACGACACCGGCCGGTCGAGGAGTGCGAGTGCGGGCATCCTCCAGTTCGCGCGCTCCTCGCGCGACATGGCCGGCGGCACAGGCTGGCCGCGCGACCCAAACCACGTCCACACCCCGCCCACGACGAGGACGACCGCGGCGATCGCACCGAGGACGATGAGAAGCGCTGTCACGTCGATCGCGGGGAGCGCTGTCGAGATGACCAGGATCGCGGAGAGGACCAGCATGCCGGCGACGATGACGCCCGCCACCGCGTTCAGCCACGGCCGGTTGACCCACGGCCCGAGGACGCCGCGGTCGTTGCAAAGGAGCACCGCGAAGACCGTGGTGCTCGGCAGGATGATCCCGGCCAGCGCCTGGACCGCGGTGGTGATGAGCCCCAGGGGCGCGTACGGGATGAGGACGATCGCCGCGGCCACCGCGACCATGCCCGTGTATGAGGCGTAGAAGAGCTTGGCGTCGCGCACGCCGCGATGCAGCGAGTGACGCAGGCCGAAGATGTCGCCGAACGCGTACGACGTCGCGAGCGTGACCGCGGACGCGCCGACGATCGAGGCGTCGAAAAGCAGGAGGGCGAAGATGGCGCCCGCGGCGGGAGAGATGTTCATGTGCAGCCCGCGCGCGATGTGCAGCGCGTCCTGGTAGTGCCCGAACTCTGAAGTGCCCGAGAACGCCGATGCGGTCGCGATCATGATCGCGGTCGCGCCAATCACCACCACGAACGCGCCCAGAACGGTGTCCGCCTTCTCGTAGTCGAGCCAGCGCGGGGTGATCCGCTTGTCGATCACGTTGGACTGCTGGAAGAACATCTGCCACGGCGCGACCGTGGTGCCGACGATGGCGACGATGAGCAGCGCCGAGTTGGAGGTGAGCCCGCCCTCGACGCCGGGGATGAGAAAGCCCTTCAGCACACCGCCGCCGTCCGGGTGGCTCAGCACCGCCAGCGGCACGACGAGGAGGCTCGCGGCGAGGAACACGAACATCGCGCGCTCCCAGCGCCTGAAGTTGCCGCTCAGAGTGATAGCGACCAGGAGCCCGGCTGCCAGCGGCACCGTGTAAGCCGGCTTGAGGCCGAAGTAGTCGCCGGCGAGGCTGATGCCGATGAACTCGGTGCTGATGGTCAGGAAATTCAGAATGAATAGGCCGCCCGCGGAGAACCATCCCCACGAGCGTCCGAACCGCTCGCGGATGAGCCTGGCGTAGCCGACGCCGGTGACCGCACCGAGGCGGACGACCATCTCCTGGTTGACGATGAGGACCGGGATCAGCAGCAGGAGCGTCCACAGCAGGGAGTAGCCGAAGTCCTGGCCTGCCTGGGCGTAGGTCGAGACTCCGCCCGCGTCGTTGTCGCCGACCATGACGATGAGGCCCGGGCCGACGATCGCCAGCAGGGTGAGGATGCGGCGGCGCCAGGTGCGGCGCGGCGTGACGTCGCTGAGGCGGATCGTTCCGAACGCGCCGTGGATGTCGCCGCGATCGAGCTCGTCGAACACAGGCGGCGTTGGCTTCGAGCGCGAGTCCTTTGGATTTGACTCGCGCGCGGACATCAGCGGTCTATACGCCCGTGCTGGCTTCGGCGCGGGCGCGCCAGTCTTCCGGAATCAGGTCCGCGATGACGTCGTCGGCGGAGATGGCGCCGATCAGGTTGCCCGCGGCGTCGACGACGCCAAGCGCGGTGAGGTTGTAGTCGGCCATGGTCAGCGACACGTCGGCGAAATCCGCGTTGCCGTGGACCGAGATCTTGCTGAGCTCGAGCTCTTCGACCTTGCGCGCACCATCGGTCCGCAGCAGCTCGACCACCCCGATGGTGCCGATGTAGCGCCCGTCGTGCTCCGTCACGAAGACAGTCGTCAGCAGCTGGTGCGGCGACTTGTCGTCCGTGCGCACGGCCTCGAGCGCCATCTCGACCGTGGCGCCGCGGATCACCCAGACGTAGTCGGGGCTCATCATGCCGCCGGCGGTCGTGGGGTGGTACTGGAGCAGCTTGCGCAGCTTGTGCTGCTGGCCGGCGGCCATCATCTCGAAGATCGGCTTGCGCCTCTCCTGGTCGAGCTCCCCGAGCAGGTCCGCCGCGTCGTCGGGCGCCATGCGCTCGAGGATGTGCGCGGCCTCCTCGTTGGACTTCGAGCGCAGGAACTCGACCTGGTGCTCGGGATCGAGCTCCTCGAAGATGTCGGCGGTCAGCGCGGGGTCACTCTCGACCGCCTCGATGATCTCCTGGCCTTCTTCATGCGACGCGTCCTCGATGATGTCCGCGATCTGGGCGGGGTGCAGGCGGCGAATCCGCTGCAGCGGCATCAGGAGCTTGGCGGTCGGCACCTGGCCGACGAATGCCTGGATGTCCTTCCAGTCGAGGATCGCGTGGCGGCGGAGGTCCGGCCTGCCACGTCGCGGCAGGAGCCGTCTCAACATCGCCTGGGGGCTGCGGTCGATGCCCCCGAGATACCAGCCATCGACGCCGGGGGCGAGCACCAGGTCGTGCGCCTGCACGATGCGCCCCTTCGCGACGTCGACGAGGTGGCGGCCGAGAACGTCGGCGGCGAGCAGCACCTCGCCCGGGCGCCTCTGGAACGCCTCCGTGCGAATCGTGTGCGTGTTGAGCCGGACGCCGCCGGCCTCGAGCGTGTCGAGGAGCGACTTGCCGATGAAAACGTCCTGCGCGCCGACGCGCACCTTGAGCCCGGTCACCGGCGGGTACCCGCCTTCGCCCAGCTTGACGATGAAGTCCTCGACGCGGCCGACCTCCGTGCCGGCCGGGTTGAGGACCGGGCTCTTCAAGATCTGGGTGAGCATCAACCGGCGTTTCTCGCGGCCGTGCCGTGGCTGATCCATGCTGCCGTCCTGACCCTGCACGCTCATCTCAATTCCGCCCCCTACTCGGGCTCATTATCTCGCCAGGCCCAGAAGGCTTCCCTGGCTTCTGGTACGAGCCAGATGAGCAGCGCGAAGGCGGCGACGTACTGCGCCCACCACCACCCGAACAGGATGGTCGCGGCCAGGCCCGCGAGCGTGACCGCGGCGAGGTAGGCGCAGCTGATGGTCTCGGCGACGTCCGCGCGCAGCGACGGGCTGCCGAGCACGCTATTGACCCGGCCCTTCTCGCGCGCCAGGAGCGGCATCGCGATCACGGCGATCGCGCTGACGGCGATGCCGAGTGGTGCGCCCTCGGGTTCGATGCGAAGGATGAGCCCGGCGATCGATGAGACGACGACGAACGCGCAGAGCACGATGAGCAGCACCGCCGAGATGGCGGTCGTCCGTGCCTCCAGGCGGTCAACAGCCTCGGCCGAGGCGCCGCTGGACTCGACCATCAGGCGGCGGTACAGCACGATGCCGCTGAGCAGCTCGACCACAGAGTCGAAGCCGAAGGCCGTGAGCAGGACGCTGCGCGCGGCGACGCCCGCGCCGAGCGCCACGCAGGCCTCGACGAGCATCCAGCCGACGGTGAGCACCTCCAGGCGGAGGCCGCGGCTCAGGGCCGCGCTTCGGGCGACTTCCACGTTCGAATTGTCGTTTAGCATCGCTGGCGAATGGGCGACAAGGTCGAGGCGTACCGAGCCGAGCTGCGCCAGCTGAAGGACTGGGAGCCCTTCCTCAAGAAGCACTCAGGGCTGCCCGGCCCCCGGGCCAACCTCGAGCTGGTCGCGGCGGTGGCCGAGGAGGCGGACGCCGACCGGCTGTGGCGGATGTCCGCGTCGGAGGACGAGTTCCTTGCCCTGTGCGGCACCGCGGGCCTCGGCCGGATCGCGCCCCTCGAGCCGGACACGGTGCTCAAGTGGCTGCACGACCTTGCGTCAGACCCGCGGTGGCGCGTGCGCGAGGGCGTCGCGATCGCCCTGCAGCGCATCGGCCGCGAGGACATGCCGTGGCTCCTCGCGACCATGGAGGGGTGGGCCGGGGACGAGCCGTTTGTGCAGCGCGCGGTGGTGGCCGGCCTGTGCGAGCCCGCGATCCTGAAGCGGAACGAGGACGTGGTCGCCGTGCTGGCGATCCTCGACGGCATCACCCGGTCGGCGGCAGCGGCGAAGGACCGACGCGACGAGGGATTTCAGGCGCTGCGCAAGGCGCTTGGCTACGGATGGAGCGTGGCCGCCGCGGCGGCGCCCCGCAACGCGAAGCCTTACCTGGAGAAGTGGCTGCGCTCGACTGACAAGGACGTCGCCTGGATCATGAAGTCGAACCTGGGCAAGGCGCGCATGGCCGACCTGCGCGACTCCCTGCGCACGCGGAAGAAAACGGGCTAGACCCGCTCCAGGATCAGGACCGGGATCTCGCGCCCGGCCTTCGCCTGCTGCTGCTCGAGGTACTCGATGGCCCTGGCAGCCTGCGGGCGCTCGTCCGGTCCGGCGACGCGCGTGCGGACCTGGAATCTGTCCGGGCCCAGCTCGACTGTCGCCACCGGATCCGCCTGGAGGTTGTGGAACCACGCCGGCGGCGTGTCGGCGCCGTTATTGGACGCGATCACCGCGAGATCGTCTTTGTAAGGGCGATAGCCGATCACGACCGTGTGTTCGGCGCCCGATCTCGCGCCCTTCGTGGTCAGGAGTAGGAGCTGCCGGCCGGCCATCTGGCCGCTCAACCGGCCTTTGTGGGCGCGGAACTCCTCGATCAGCTTCGCGTTGAACGCCTTCATGTCAGTCGGAACTTGTGGGCGCTGCTGCTGGCTCGACATCTCTTAACCGTAGAACGCACTTGCGGGTAGGTTCACCGGGCCTCCTCGTTTCCCTTCTAGGAGGTCAAGTAATGGATCAGACGATGACCGTTGTCGTGATCGTCGCGATTGTGCTCGTAGTTGCGATCGGACTGATTGTCGCTCTCTCGCGGCGCTCGCGACTTCGCGCGCTGCCGCCCGAATCGCGCGATCGCTACGCGCGGTCGTGGCAGGCGATGGAAGCCCGCTTCATCGATGACCCGCATGGTGCGGTGCAGGAGGCGGACAAGCTCGCGGTGATGTTGCTCGGCGAGCGTGGAGCCACCATCCACGACGAGCGCAAAGTGCCGGCCGACCTGCGCGCGGCGCGTGACGCGGCCACCAGCGACGAGGGCCGCCAGGGAACCGAGGGCATGCGCAAGGCGATGGTGCACTACAAGCGGCTGGTCGTGGACGCGGTCGGCCCGGAGATGCGGAAGCGTCGCGAAGAGGCGGCGGCGCGCAGGGAGGTTGCCTCATGAGCGAGGTTGGCAAGGAGCCGGAGGACATGGACACGCGCGACGAGATGCCCACCAAGGAGGGCACGCGCGACGAGATGCGCACCAAGGAAGACATGGGCACCAGGGACGAGACGTGGACACGTGACGACGTGGTCCGCACGAACCCCGAGGTGATGGGTCGTTCCGAGCCGGTCGACATGCCGGGCCGCCGCGGCGGTCCCACCGAAATGCGGCCGGGTGGCGACGACGGCGACCTGTGGCCGCAGGCGCATCAGTACCGGACCCGGATGATGGAGATCCAGTCGCAGTTCATCGACGACCCTCGCGGCGCGGTGAAGCAGGCGGAGCAGCTCATCGACGAGGCCGTCGACCAGATGGCCAGGGCGATGCACGACCACCTGAAGCGCATGCACAAGGAACTCGAGGGCGACGCCGACACGGAGAAGCTGCGCTTGATGATGCGCGACCTGGGCCAGATGTTCGAACGGCTCGACATGCGCCGGGCCGCGTGACGATCAGCTAGAGCGTTTCGATCGTGACGCCAGGCTGCGCGAGGTAATCGCGCAGCTCGGGATCGGCGAGCAGGACGAGTATCTTCTCGGCTGCTCGCCGGCGTTCGTTCTGGAGGTTGAGCCGCCCGACGGGCTCCCTTTCCGACGGACGATCGGGTGCTGTCAACGACCGGGCCAAGGTCGCGATGCCGGCAAGCTTGAGGAGAACTTCGTCGCTCGGCCTCGGGACCTCGCCTGTCATTTCCTGATCCGCAGGCGCCGGAGCACGTTCTCGATCGCGTCCTGCGCGCGCTTGGCGAGGCGCTCGGCCCAGGGAAACTCGAGCGCGAGGACGGCAATCCCGGCCGCGATCACGAGCAGACCCGGCCCGGGCAGCACCAGGAGCGCGATGCCGACCGCAAGCAGGATGAAGCCCACGACCGCGACGACGACCCGTCGCACGACCGGGTGTGAGCGCTGGTGCAGGGCCCGCGCTTTGTCGAACAGGTTCGGGTTCTCGGCCGCCATCGCGTGCAGGTTACCGAACGCCGAAAGGTGCCCCTCGACTAAGCGTCAAAGCGCTGAAGCGCAAAGCGGCCGTACGCGATGAAGGCCGCCAGCACCAGCAGGACGGCGTTCAGGGCGATGTTCGGATACTCGCGCCGGAGCAGGTGAAACACCATCGCGCCGATCATCAGCAGCACGAGACCGGCAGCGGCGAACGGCACGAGCCAGTCAACCGGCTCGATGAAGCCGGCGAAGATGAGCGCGATTCCGGCTAGGCCCTCCGCGACACCGGCAAAGATTCGGAGGCCGGACGGCATCTCGAGGATCCAGTTCATTCCCTGGCGCAGACGTACCGGGTTCGGCCGGAGCAGGAGCGTCGTGTGATAGACAAAGAAGGCGCCGACCACGACCTGGAGAATCCACAGGACTATGTTCATGACCGGTCTCCTCGAGCCGGCGGGCTGAATCCCGTCCTCGCAATTCTGGACGATAACCGGGGGAAAGGCCAACATCGACCGCGGTTTCCGCAAGCCGTCTCGCATTCACCGCGCCAAGCGCGAGTACCACCCGCCCGAGCCGCTGAAGGGGCGCTATTGAGGATGACCGCGTGAACTCTTCCCTGGGCTTCGCTGTGGCGACGGCGGGATTTCTAATCATGGCGGTCGGTGTTTTCGGCGCGAATGTCGTGTTCTTTCGATCTCTGCCCTTAATGCAGAAGCGACAATTGATGCGTGCGGCGCGGAGAGCTGTTCTGACGTTTGTGTTTTGGTTGGTCGCATGGGCTGCGGTCGCAATGCTCGGGATAGCCGTCATGCTGTCCGGATTCGTACTGGCAGGGAACCTGGTGACGTGGGCACCGATTCTGCCTCTTGCCCTTGTCGTGCTGATGATTCCGCTGGCGTGGTACTTGCGATGGCAGGCCCGCGAACGTCGGAATTGCTAGTGGCGCCGCGCGCCGCGCGGCGATGAGGCGCGGCCGGATCGGCGGGACTAGCTTGAAGCCGTGACTGCTCCATCCAAAGATTGGCGGCTGACCGCCTTGCGTCTGAAAAGTGCCCCGCTGAGGATTCGAACCTCAGACCCTCTGTTTAGGAGTTCGGGGTAGCGCGTCAAACGTCCCAAGCCGACACCCCTGAAGCCTTCGCCGTAGCTAACTGTGGGCCAGTCCGAAAATCCTCCTTGACGAGTCGCCTCCGGCGAACTGTACTTAGTGGCGCGGGAAGCACCTGCCGGCTGACGTTTCAGCCCTAGTCGTTAAGGGGGCAAACGATGGCGGGAACCGAGTTGGGCCGATCGGTATCTGTCGCGGTCTTGCGGTTGATCGTGCCGCCACTGGTGGCGGCGTTTTTGGCAGTCGGGGTATATGGTGCGGGTATCCGTTTGGGCGTGGGGGTATTGGAGGCAAGCGCAGCGTATTGCTGGAACTACAGCTGCGATTACAAGTACTCGTACCACTGCACAGATTGGCAGAACGAGGCCTACGTAGATGTGTATGACCAGACACATCGCTGGGTGGGACTCGCCTATATCCAGTACTCGGTCTCGTGTGGTGCCGCTAGTGCCAAATACTGGTGGGCCGAAAGTGTCTGCGCCATACATAGGGATCACGAGATGGGCCTACAGGCTTATCGAAACGGGCAGCTTCGGGCCGACTCCCTCGTAAGCAACTGCTTAGATGGGTGGGACGAACATCCCCTGATGTTCGGCGATCGCAATACCGACCAATGCGCAAGGGCGTACGCAGCCTTTACAAGTTCGGACCCTTACTACCGCACTACCTGCTTCTGAACGAGGGGGGCGGGGGGTCGGACGCGAATCGCTCGCGTTCGGCCACCCACCACCGAACGACTGTTACGAAACGCATCCCGTCCCACGACACGGTGGAGGGGACTAGCCCGAGACCTTCCGTCGCATGCGACGGCTTCCTGGAGCCTCATAGACGGTTCGGCGGCAGCGCGATACTGAATTCAATCGTGGTGCCCCTGTCGTCGTGGTGCCCCGCGAGGGATTCGAACCCCCGACCCTTTGTTTAGAAGGTATTTGGGCCTTTGCTCTGTTCTCCCATCTAAAGGACGAGGGCAAAACTGGCCCTGTTATCCGCTCTGGGCCTTCCCCTGTTCTATTGTCATCGGGGAAGCGCGGCACCTTCACTTCGGTCAAGGTGTTCTGACTCGTCTATGGAGGCTCTGGACCATGGGCAGGCACCCGCTGCGCTTCGGGATCGCCTCGTACGCATGGCGCTTTGACGCCGCGCCTTTCGGGCAGATCGCGAAATACGACATCGACAGCAGCCGCGACTACCCAGTTCTCATCAGCGAGGAACCGACTGCTGACGACCCTTGGACGTCCGCTCATGAGATAGGCACCGCCAGGGTTGGCGGTACTCCAGGAGACTTCTGGGTCGAGTTCGCGACCGACGAACGGAATCCGCGGTTCTACTCCGTGTGGAGAGTCGACGCAGATGCTGTAGCCAACCTGACGCGCATCCTGATGGCTACCGGGCAGTACAACGCACGCTGACGTACCACGCATGAATCAGCCCCGGCCCTACGACGTCGAGGTTCCAGAACGCCGCTGGGATTACGAGCTGAGAGGAGCCGCCTATCGGGTCGCCGCCTCCGACGCCTCACCTCTCAGAGTGGTCGCAGGTCCTGGAACAGGCAAGACCTTTGCGCTGATGCGGCGGGTCGCACGCGCCCTGCAGGAAGGTGCCGATCCGAGACGAGTCTTAGCTGTCACATTCACTCGCACCGCAGCTCGCGACCTGGAAAAAGAGCTGGGCCAGCTTCGCGCTGTCGGAGCCGATCAAGTCAGGGCTGGGACTCTCCACTCGCGTTGCTTCTCGATCCTCTCCACCGAAGCTGTCCTCGTCCTCACGGGGCGGACGCCGAGGCCGCTTCTTGCCTTTGAAGAGCGGTTCCTTCTCTTCGATCTGAAGGATGCGTTCGAAGGCCTAAGAAATTGCAGGCGCTTCCTCGAAGCATTCAATGCGGCTTGGGCGCGACTTCAATCGGAGGATCCAGGCTGGCCGCATAGACGCGAAGACCGCCGTTTCCATGAAGCCTTACTCGGCTGGTTGCGCTTCCATGGCGCAATGCTCGTTGGGGAGCTCGTCCCGGAAACACTCCGATTTCTACGTGACAACCCCGCGTCTCCGTACCGCCACGCATTCGATCACGTCTTGACAGACGAGTACCAAGATCTGAACCGCGCTGAACAGGAACTAGTCAACCTCCTTGCCGAGGATGCTCGGCTCACGATCGTCGGTGACGAGGACCAGTCGATCTACTCCTTTAAGTTCGCGCACCCTACTGGAATCCGCGAGTTCGACGCGGCAGCGGACGAACCTCTTGCTGAGTGCAGGCGCTGCCCAGTGATCGTCATCGACATGGCCAACTCGCTGATTGCTAACAACCCGGACCGAGCGGACCGCCAACTCGTCCCTGCGCCAGGACAGCCTCAGGGTGATGTGCAGATCGTGCAATGGACCTCCATGGGAGCTGAGGCGACCGGCGTAGCTCAGTTCATTAGGCAGCGCATCGAAGCCGGCCAGGTGGAAGCCGGCAAGGTGTTAGTGCTCTGCCCTCGTCGCCAACTGGGCTATGCGATCCGTGATGCACTTCGCGGGCGCGATGTTCCCGCGCATAGCTTCTTCCAAGAGGAGGCCCTCGATGGCGACCCTGCGGTATTAGCTGAGTGCCAAGCGCAGCGCGCGTTCACGCTTCTGTGCTTGGCGGCAAATCCACGGGATCGAGTTGCTTTGCGGAGTTGGTGTGGATTCGGAAGCCCAAGCCTGAGGACAGGTGCATGGCAACGCCTTCGTGAGCACTGCCAAGCCACCGGCCAAGATCCCTGGGACGCACTAGTGGCACTTGAGGATGGCGCTTTAGATCTGCCACGCATCGGATCGCTCATCGCTCCGTTCCACGAATTGCGGGCCCTCCTTGGTGAGCTACAAGGTGTCGGAGGTCAACCCCTTCTCGATACCGTTTTTCCACCCGACGAGGATTGGGCTGATGACATCAGGCGACTGGCTGAGAAGCTTGGCATCGCCGGTCTCAATGCAATCGGACAGCGGGACGTGCTCCGCAACGCTCTCACGCAGCCAGAGCTGCCGACAGACGTTGAGTACGTCCGCGTGATGAGCCTCCACAAGTCCAAGGGACTGACAGCCGACCTTGTGGTCGTTACTGGTTGTGTCGAGGGCTTGATCCCCACAATCGACGCGGACCTCCCTGATGATGCCCGCGAGTTGCTCATGCGCGAGCAGCGACGTTTGTTCTACGTCGCCCTCACCCGCACACGACGCTCCCTCGTCCTCAGCAGCGTGGCACGACTGCCCGTAGATTCTGCTCATCGGATGGGAGCTCGAGTTCGGCCGGGCGGCCAGACTCTCGCCTCTCGCTTCATGCGTGAACTCGGCCCCGACGCGCCTGCAGCGATCCCTGGGCGCCAGCTCCAGGCTTAGTAGGAGTCGTGTGGTCTCGCGTTAGGGTTCCTCGCGAATGAGCCAACCGCCACCCCCACCGCAAGTCTCCCCGGACGGCAAGTTCTACTGGGACGGACAACGCTGGGTACCGATGCAACATCAGATGTCCGCGCAGCCAAGCGCGACCCAAAGAGCCGTCGCGACGTCTCACCGAGCGCGCAATCTCGGGATCGGCTGCACCGTCACCGTCGTTGGGGTCGTGATCATCGCGTTGGTCGGAGGCGGACACTCGAACAAGTCAACCCTGAAATGGGACGTGAGCGGACGTGCCATCCGGTCCTCAGAGGTTGGTGGCTCCGACGCCGTTCAGATCACAGTCAAGAACAACGGCCCCAAAGCCAGTAACTTCATCATCTACCTGAACTCCGGCGACGACTGGTTCAAGCATCACGTCATTACCGGCAACGACGGCGACTGCACGATCAACAAGGACCTGGAGCGTCTCGAATGCGGACCCCTAGAGTCCGGCGAGACTAAGACGGTCAACATCGACGGATCGCCGAAAGACGCGGGCAACTTCGATTTTGAGGCCGCCGCCGCGGACCAAGAGGGAAGCGACGTCTTCTACCCGGTGGAGGACGGCGTGCTCACATGGAGTGAGACGGTGACGGCATGAGACCGTCGCTGACCCAGCCCCGATGGACTACAAGTGCCCGTCAGGTTGATGACTCCTTCGACCCCATCGAGCTCGCGGCCAAGATCATCGCGCTGACTGCGGCATTGCTACCTCCAAGCGGCATCCTTGCACGCGCAATCGCGTTCCAGATGAGCTTTGGTCCCGAATGGGCGATTCCAATGGCATGGAGTGCCCCACTCCCACAGTTGGCGGTGACTGGTCTACTGAGCATAGGGCTTGTGGTTCCAACGGGATTCTTTCTCTGGCTGAGTTGGAACCGCGAGGTCCGTAGGCACGCTCGTTGGCGACAGCGTCTAAGTCCTCAGCCAGACCGCCGCCGAGGTCGCGCGGACTGGTTGGTCGAGCTGTGGACATCACGGCTTGTAAACCCCTTGACCCTCGCAGCAGCATTAGCGCTCGTGCTGTTCAGCCCTGCATTTCCGACCGCCATCGTGGGCCTGCCCTTGGGCGCTCTTGCCGCTATCGGCCCACTCGTCTCATGGCGCCATAGACCTCAGCGGCGCTTCCGCGATATCTGGTGGGTCGTAGTTGCAGTCGTGCTCGTCGCCGATGTGACGAGCGGAATCCTGGGCTCTTCGCTGGTCGGGTTTATTCAGGCGGATTATGAATTCAGCCCCGCGAGTACGACGATGGTCAACGGCAGTTACCAAGAGCTTGGCGAAGCTGATGGCTTCTTGTATCTGCAGAAATGCGGGACCGACAACATCTACGCGGTAAATGCGGGAGCCGTGGCCTCGATTCACGAGCGACCAGCCCAGCCCCCATTAGGTCCCAGCCTATATGAAACTCTGCTCGGCGCATCGCCGCTTCCGTTGGGGGCATACAAGTGCTGAACGACGATTGTGGATCTGGACCGCTGCCTAGCTGAAGTCATCCTCTTACCGGTCCGCTAGCACGCGGAGTCGGTCGCCGATACGCTGGCGAACCTCGAGGGTAATCCTCCAGCTCTTCGAATATCACGGTCCGCAACCGCGATGTAAGCCTGCGTTTGCTGAATGTTTCATGGTGACCTCTGGCCGCTCGTCCAGCTCGCCGGTGATCTTTGCCAGCAGCTCTGGTTATCTGCTCCATCTGTTCTGAGCTAACCCTTCGTCCCGTCAATGGCCCCGATTTGGTATTCAAGTGCCCCGCGAGGGATTCGAACCCCCGACCCTCTGTTTAGAAGACAGATGCTCTATCCACTGAGCTAGCGGGGCGGTCAGCGCATTCGGGAGAATACCCGTAAGGGTGGCGGGTAACGCAAACGGCACGCTGGCGCAGCTGAAGGAGCTTCTGGCCGAGGTCAGCGACCTCAGCCACGCGGCTCTGCTCCTCGAGTGGGACCAGGAGACGTACATGCCGCCAGGCGGCGTCCAGTCCCGCGCCGAGCAGCTGTCGACGCTCTTGCGGCTCTCGCACGTGCGCTTCACGTCGGACGAAGTCGGAGGATTACTCGAGCAGCTCGAGGGCGAGCTCGCGAAGGAGCCCTTCGACTCATACGAAGCGAGCCTCGTCCGCGTCACCCGCCGCGACTACGACGAAGCGCGCAAGGTGTCGCCGGACCTGGTGGCGGAGATCGCCAGCGCCGGCTCGACCGCGCGGCCGGTCTGGGAGAAGGCGCGCAACGAGCACAACTTCAGCCTGTTTGCCCCCTACCTCGAGAAGAACGTCGAGCTCAACCGCCGGCTTGCCGACGCCCTCGGCTATGACGGCCGGCCCTACGACGCGCTCCTCAACCGCACCGAGCCCGGCATGAAGACTGCGGACCTCGAGGCAATCTTCGCCGAGCTCAAAGAGGCGATCGTGCCCCTGGTCGCGGAGATCTCGCGCCACGAGAACGCGGTCGACGACCGCGTCCTGCACCGCCAGTTCGACCGCGACCTACAGGTCTCCTACGCGCTCGAGGTCGTAAAACGTCTCGGCTATGACCTCGAGCACGGCCGGCAGGACCTCTCGACCCATCCGTTCTCGAGCGGCTTCGGTCCTGACGACGTGCGCATCACCACGCGAGTCTCGCGCGACTTCTTCAACGAGTGCCTATTCGGATCCATCCACGAGTCCGGGCACGCGATGTACGAGCAGGGGATGGGCCGCGACATCGCGCGCACGCCGCTGTTCGGCGGCGCCTCGCCCGGCGTGCACGAGTCGCAGTCGCGGCTGTGGGAGAACCTCGTGGCCCGCGGCCGCCCCTTCTGGCAGCACTTCTACCCGAGCCTGCGCGAGGTCTTTCCGGAACCGCTGCAGGGGGTGGACGAGGAGGACTTCTACCGCGCCGTCAACAGGTCGTACCCGTCCTTCATCCGGGTCGAGGCCGACGAGGTGACCTACAACCTGCACGTCCTCCTCCGCTTCGAGCTCGAGAACGAGATGCTCGAAGGCACTTTGAAAGTCAAAGACCTGCCCGAGGCCTGGAACGCTCGCATCAAGTCGTACCTCGGGCTCGACGTGCCGGACGACAAGACCGGTGTGCTGCAGGACATCCACTGGTCATACGTGAGCTTCGGCATCTTTCCCGGTTACACGATCGGCAACCTGATCGGCGCACAGCTCATGCAGAAGATCCGCGCCGACCTCCCCGACCTCGACGCTCAGATAGCGAGCGGCGAGTTTGCCCCACTCCTCGGATGGCTGCGCCACAACGTGCATCGCCACGGCCGCAAGTTCACCCCCAACGAGCTCATGGAACGCGCCACGGGCCAGCCGCTGACCCCCAAGCCGTGGATCGACTACGTGCGCCACAAGTTCGGCGCCCTGTACGGCCTGGAGGCCGCGCGCCGAAACTAGCCGAACTCGATCGGCGTCAGGACTTCGCGATTGACCTCGAGGTGGAAGAGGTCCGGCCGGCCGTAGTGACCGGCGACGTCGAGCGTTCGCTTCGACGCTGACGCCACGGCGGGGTCGCAGTCCGCGTACAGGATGCCGTGTGCCTCGTGCAGCGGGCCGGCCACGATCTCGCCTCGTGGGTCGACGATGAGCGAGTCGCCGGGGTTGTACCAGGACTCGAGGTCGGGGAACAGCTTCGCGCGTTGCGGGAAGTCCTTGGGGATGTCCTTGCCGCGCATCGCGCAGCCGTTGCCCAGCACCCAGCACCGCCCTTCGGCGGCAATGTGCCGCATGGTCGAGATCCACGTGCCGCCCTCGTCCCATGTCGGGGCGACGTAGATGTCGACGCCCTGCGCGAACAGGCTGAAGCGCACGAGCGGCATGTAGTTCTCCCAGCAGATCAGCCCGCCGACGCGGCCCACCGGCGTGTCGCTGACGCGCAGCCCGCTCGCGTCGCCCATCCCCCACACCATCCGCTCCGGATTCGTCGGCACCAGCTTGCGGTGGCGGTTGAAGATAGAACCGTCCGGACCGATCAGGACGGCCGTGTTGTAAAGCGTGCCGCGGCTGTACTGGCCGTCGCGCTCGTGGATGCCCACCGAGATCGTGACCTTCAGCCGCTTCGCCGCCGCCTGCAGAGGCTTCAGGTCGCCCGCCTTCAAGTCGACCGCGTTCTCGATCAGCGCGCCGTGGATGTCACCGGTCAGCTCGTAATCGCCGCCTGGTCGCAGGCGCCAGAGCCACTCGGGATAGCCGGGCACCCAGGTCTCGGGAAAGGACACCAGGCGCGCGCCCGCCGCCGCTGCCTTCGCGACCAGCTCGACGCCTCGCTCCAGCGTCTTGTCGCGGTGCAGCGTGACCGGCGGATGCTGGACCACGGCGACCTTGTGGCCGCCGCGACCGTTCGCGCGCTTAGGCACTGCGCACAGGGTAGTCGCCGGCCCGCGCGAGCATTCCAGGCAGATCCTTGCCCAGCTGCGCGCCGAGCCAGCGCGACGTCGTGATCAGCGCCTCCAGGTCGATTCCAGTCTCCACGCCGAGGCCCCGCAGCATGTAGACGAGGTCCTCGGTCGCGATGTTGCCTGTAGCGTTGGGTGCAAACGGACACCCCCCGGCGCCACCGACCGACGCGTCGAGGGAGACGACTCCTTCCTCGAGTGCGGCGACGGCGTTGGCGTAGCCGGTGTTCCTGGTGTTGTGGAAGTGCGCGCCAACCGTCGCGCCAAGCTCCTTCGCCCCGCGCACCAGCTCGCGAACCTGCGGCGGCACTCCGACCCCGATCGTGTCGGCGAGGGAAATCTCGTCGGGGGGGACGGACATCAGCCGCTCCACGATCTGCAGCACGTGCTGCGCCGGGACCGGCCCGTCGAAGGGGCTGCCGAAAGCGACGCTAATGGTGACCGTGATGGGCACGCGGTCGGCGCGGGCGCGGGCGACCAGCGCGAGCGCCGTCTTCACGCCCTCGTCGGTGGTGGCGTTCTGGTTGCGGCGGCCGAACTCGTCGGTCGCGGACAGCGCGTAGTGGACCTCGTCGACGCCCGCGGCGACGGCCCGGTCGTAGCCCTTCTCATTGAGGACGAGTCCGGCGTAAGCGACGCCCGGCAGCCGGTGCAGGCCCGCCATCACCTCTTCCGCGCCCCCCATCTGGGGCACGAGCTTGGGGTTGACGAAGCTCGCGGCCTCGATGCGCTTGAGGCCGGCGGCGGCGAGCTGATCGCAGAGCTCGGAGCGAACCGGCGGGGACAGTGTCTTGGCTTCGTTCTGCAGGCCGTCGCGGGGCCCGACGTCGCAAACGATCAGGGACACATAGATAAAGGTAGAGGCGGCGAGAGGCGGGCTATCACCGACTTCACGTTAGTCCGGACTATCAGCCATTTCGGACATCCGGAAAACGGCGTTAGTCCGGACTATCTGGGCTCGGGCCCTCGTCGTCACGGGATGGTGAGGTCGGTCATCGGTTGCGCGTCCGCGGCCTGGCCCAGCCGGCCGACCCCGAGGAGGTCCTCGACCGTGGCCAGGAATGAGTAGTGGTTGTAGGCCCTGGTGCTGACCGCGTGGCTCACCCCCGGCGCGATGGCCAGCATGACGACCCGGTTGTCGCCGCTGCCGTCGTCCTCGTCGTAGGTGATGAACAGGATCCCGTTCGATTTCCAGGCCTCGGATGCGGTGATCGCTCCGACCTGGCCACGCAGCCAGTCGTCGCCGGCCGCGACGTCGCAGTCATGCGTGTCGTGGCAGCGGTCGGGCGTGATCCAGGACAGGCGAGGCGTGTCGCCGGCGAGGTCGGGCGCCAGCGACGTCAGCGGCACGATGTTGGACGGGCACTGTCCGCCGTAGAAGGCGAAAGGGTTGTGCCCGGGGTCATAGGGCAACGGGCTGTCCAGGCATCCGGCGGCCCGGTCGAATCCTTCCATGTACGCCTTCCAGCTCACGCCGGCCGCGGTCAGCTGGGAGCCCAGGTCCTCGCCGCTCGGCAGGACGTGATAGCTGTCGTCGGTGATACCCCATGTCTTGCCCGAGGTCATGGCGAGATAGTTGGGCAGGCTCGGGTGGGCGATCGCGTGGTAGTTCGCCGCCGAGCGGTACTGCGCCGCCAGCCCAGCCAGAAACGGGCCGCTCAAAGCCTGGTCGGGCGCGTGGTTCTCCATCACGATGACGAAGACGTGCCGGTCCTGGGGCGGTCCCGAGGGTGTGCAGGAAACCGCCAGCACCCCTACGAGTGCCAGCAGTCCCCACCCCCTCATCTAGTCGCAGGTTACCGGGGTCAGGCGTGGCCCGGGTTTGTCGCCGTCGCAGTCACGACCGCCGCGTTCACCGGCCTGCCGGCGATCGTGCAGGAAGCGGTCGTCGTCGAGTTGTAGCCGACGTCAGGCTGCACCACCGCCTCGCAGCTTCCGATCGCCTGCCTGGTCGTGGGGTCGGTCATCGTGAACTTGACGGTCGATGGTGCGCGCGCCCCGGTCAGGCCGCCCAGGTTCTTGAGCGTCGCGGTGACGACGCAGGGGGAGCCGCAGGCCGATGTGTCCACTGAAACCACGGTGTAGACCGGCGGCAGCGTCGAGAGGTTGCTGAAGTTGATGACGTCGCTGGGCGCGCTGATCGCGAAGTCGTGGTCGACGTTGCTGTAGGTGACGTCGGCGTCGCTCACGTTGTCGACGGCGACGCCCGCGTTCAGATGCACGCGCAGGAGGTGATAGGGCGCCGCCGAGGCGATGTAGACGTCGGCCCGCGCACCGGACAGCTCGACCGCGTCGACGCCGTCGACCGCCTGGTTGTCGATGCGGCTGCTGGCCGCAGAGCCCAGGAAGTTGGCGCGAAACGCGATCCCATCGGTCAGGTTCGGCAGCGTGGGCACGAGGCTCACGGTGTCCTTCCACCATGCGTTGCCGGCCGCGCGGGCGAGGGCCTGGGACTGGGGATCGCTCCCCACGTGCTTGGCCAGGAACTCCCTGCCCCGGAAGAACCCGTTGGTGCCGATGATCACGGCCTCGAGGTTGTCCGTTCCTGAGCTGACCATCACGTGGCGGGTCTCTGGACGGACGATCTGCATGTCGATCGTCCAGCGTTTGCCGCCGGCCGTGTACTGGCCCTTGATCTCGTAGCTGTTCGCGGAGCGGAGCATCGTCTCCGCCCCGTTTTCGAGCGCCCGCGTGGCCGGCAGGCCGAAGGGGTCGCACGCGGACACGAGCATGACCAGCGCGAGCGTGGCCGAGATGGTGAGCAGTGCGCGCTTGGTCATCGCGATCCATTCCAGTAACGGCTGGAGTTCAATACGCGTTACCCGACCAATGGCGGCCAAGGGACGATCGCTGACCATCAGGGGGCGGGCGTACCCCGTCTATCTGCCCAGCCTCCGCGACCCACGCCTTCATGTCGCCGCCGTCCTCCTGACCCTCCAGGTCCTGGGGCAGACCGTCCTCAATTTCCGGCTGTCGATCTCGCAGATCCTGATCAGCCTCCTGGTCGGTGCCGCCATCGAGTTCGGGTACGGCTTCTTCAAAGACAAGGTGATCCTGTGGCCGGCGAGCGGCCTGCTCACGGGCAACAGCACCGCCTTCATCCTCCGCGTCCCCGGCACCGCCCACGGCGACTGGTGGAGCATGCACGGGATCTGGATCTTCATCGGCGTCGTCGCCTTCGCCATGGCGTCGAAGTATCTGATCCGGTGGCGCGGCCGTCACATCTTCAACCCCTCCAACCTCGCCCTCGTCCTGGCCTTCGTTGTCCTCGGCCCCCTCTACACGGAGCCGCAGGACCTGTGGTGGATACCCATGGGGCCGTGGCTGATCGTGACTTACGCGATCCTCCTCGGGGGCGGTCTTCTCATCGGCTGGGAGCTCAAGCTGCTTGGACTCGAGCTGGGCTACATGGGGGCGTTCGCGCTGTTCACCGCGATCGCGCTGCTCCCCGTCCCCGACCACTGCATGATCGCGAGCTGGTACGCGACGCCGATGTGCGGCCCTCAGCTGTGGCAGATCCTGGTCGCCTCGCCCGAGGTCCTGATCTTCGCCTTCTTCATGGTCCCTGACCCCAGGACCGTGCCCGACGGGCAGGCCGGGCGGTTCGTCTTCGGGGTCATCGTCGCCTTTCTCTCGGTGGCCCTGCTGGGACCGACGACGCTCGAGTTCTGGACTAAGACCGCCATCCTCGCCAGCCTCGTGTTCGCGTGCGCCGGGCGCTTCGCGCTGGCCCGATTGCTGGCGCCATTCGAGGAAGGTGGCGGCGTCCGCGAGACAGTGCGGCGCGCGGGTATGGCCCTCCCCGCTTCGGTGGGGGTGAGCCTGGTCCTCGTCGCGGCGCTGCCGCTCACCGCTGAGCTCTCCCTGCACAGCACCATCCCGGCGCCGGAGCTGCCCGACGGCTCGCGACCGACGCTGGCCCTGACCATCGGCAAGGGCGACGCCGACATCGGCTCGTGGGTGGTCCGCGCGGGCGCCGCCGCGCTTCCGCCCGCACCCAACACCGAGCCTGGCTCCGCCGCCTCGAGGGTCTGGCTGCTGCCGCCGGTGCCCCGCGCCTCGATACCGGACAACGTGAAGGCGTTCGACCCGACGATCGACCAGACAACCGCCGACACGTGGGCGCGGCTCACCGTGCTCGACCTGATGATCGAGTCGGAGGCGCGCCGCGCGCACGACCTTAAGCTCGCCGCGCTCGGCGCCGACGGCGATGGTCTGACCGAGTTCACGGACGTGATCAAGGCGGACATCCGGGCCAGCAAGAGCGTGCTGAAGACCTATAGCTTCGACCGCGTGCAGCTGACGCTGTTCCTGCCCAAGTTCAGCACCCAGGCGAGCCGGCTCGTCGGGGTCACGCTGCACGGGACGACGACGCTGGTCACCAGGGACGCGTCGGGCAAGATCCTGTCCCAGGTGACGCAGCCCTACGCGAAGAGCTGGGGAATCCTGGTCAACAGCCCGGACCCAAGCCCGATCATCAACGACTACACGGACCTCAGGCTGGCTTAGCCGAGTTCCCCTCCTTTCCGCACGTTTTGCGCAAAACGCGCGCATCGTGTCGCCTGATTCGGCGCGTTTTGCGCAAATGGCGGTGTCAGTTGTTGGGGGAGGGTCAGGGAGTGGAGGTGACGGCCCAGGGAATCCCGTTCGGCTCGAACATCGCGGGCGGCTCGATACCGAAGGTGTCGGCGAGCCTGACGAAGAGGTTGAAGTGAGCGGCGTCGTAAGCCGCCTCGGCGATCTGCTCGTCGCTCCACCCCGCATCGCGCAGTCCCTGCACCTGCTCGTCAGTCACCCGATAGGCGTGGCGGGTGATGGTCTCCACAAAGTCGAGCAGCTTGCGATGGGCTTCGTCGAGACCGGCGGCACCGAGGTCGCCGCTGCGCAGAGCATCCGCCACCTTCCCGTACGCCTCGCCCTGCAACTGCAGGAACCAGCCATGCGAGCTCAGTCAATACCGGCACCTGTTCAGCGCCGAGACGTAGGACGCGATCATCTCGTGCTGCGCGCGAGTCAGCGCGCCGTCGGTGAAGTGGAGGCGCGACGCGGCATCGACCGCGGCCTGGAAGTCCGGCCGCAGGCTCATGGTGCGCAGGATGTCGGGCACGACCCCGGCCACGCTGCGGGCTTTGCTGGTCGCGTAGATCTCGGCCAGCCGGCCTTCCGCCTCGGACTCCTCGACCATCTTGATCCGTGCCACTGGCGGGGTAACGGCCGTGGTCGGGGCCGCGTTACGCGGGCTGGAGCAGGCCCTCCCACGACCAGCGCGGCATCGGCTGGTCGGGTTTCACATGGGTGCCCTGGGCAGAGACCGAGCTGACCTCCCGGGTCGCCCAGTGGATGTACTCGCGCATGACGCCGCGGAACTCGTCGTCGTCCGGCAACTGGGCATCGTCCATCGCCTGGATGAAACATGCGGCGAACCGATCGCCCCACTCTTCCGGCGTGCCGTGGCCGGCGTGGATGGTGAGCATTCCGCTGTGGCCGCCGAGCGCGCTCGAGTAGCGCGGCGGGCCGCCGAGGACCTCGGCCCAGTAGAAGGCGAGATTCTCGATGTGGCGGGGGTTCAAGCCCTCCGAGAAGGGATGGTTCAGCTCGGGGTCCTTCAGGCACCGCTCGTGCGTCGCGGCCGCCAGGGCGAGAAAGGCCGCCTCGCCGCCGGCGAATTCATACAGCGAGGGCCGGGCCACGGTCTTACTCGGCGCGAGTCAGGCGCAGGACCGGGATCTCACGGTCGGTCTTCTTCGGGTAGCCCCCGTATGGCTTGGCCTCGCTGGCCACGCGGTCATAGGCCTGTTGGCGCTCCGCGCCGGTCAGCGATTGGCAGCTCACCTTGAACTTCTGGTTCCCGACCTGGACCCAGACTTTGTCCGGATTCTTGGCGATGTTGTACAGCCATCCCGGGTGATCGGGCGAACCACCCTTGGAGGCGATGATCAGCCAGGCGTTGTCGCCGTCGGGGAAGCCTCCAAGCACGGCCAAGCGTTCCTGGCCCGACCTCGCGCCCACGGTGGTCAGGACCAGGACTGGGAAGCCCATGAACATCTTCTGCTCCGGCCCACTCGACTTTTGATAGCGGCCGACCTCGAGGCCTGCTAGCGGTTTCATGAGCTTGAAGAAGAAGTCCGCGACCCGAGCCCCGCGGGTGCCCTTCGGCGGAACGTCGATCTTGCGTGTGGATTTGTCAGTCATTGCCTGTCTCCCATGAGGACAACTGCCTGGAACGGCCTGGAAATCCATTATCCGGTCGAGGGCCGGCGGCGTGGTGCCGGCAGGGCGTCGGGCAAGCCTCGGCTAGGCTTGCCAGGTGAAGCCAGACCCGGGCGCCGATCGCGCCCAACTCATGCGGTTGATCAACGGCTACCAGGTCACGCAGGCGCTGCATGTCCTTACTGTGCTGGCGATCCCGGACCACCTCGCGGCTGGTCCGCGGTCTCCAAGCGAGCTCGCTCGCGTGGTCGGCGCCGACGAAAGCGCTCTCTATCGCGTGATGCGTGCCGTCGCAGCCGTCGGCGTGCTGGAGGAGCATGCGGACAGGGTTTTCGCGCTGACTGAGCTCGGACAGGGACTGCGCTCGGACGTCACGGAATCACTCGCCGGCTGGGTGAGCTTCGTCGGCCGTCCGTATCACCAGGCGTCGTGGGCTCGTCTGATCGATGGCGTCCGCACGGGCGAAAATCCCTTCAGGCTCGAGTTCGGTACCGATATCTGGACCTATCGCCAGAACCATCCCGAAGAGACGGTCATCTTCAACCGCGCCATGGATTCGCTTTCGAGCACATCCAGTGAATCAATCGTGTCCGCTCATGACTTCTCGCGCTATCGAGTCGTGGTTGACGTTGGCGGCGGTAGCGGGGCGTTGCTGATCACGATCTGCGAGCGGCATCGGGCAGTGCAGGGCATCCTCTTCGACCAGCCGCATGTGGTCGCGGACTCCAGAAAGTACATCGACGAATCGGGTGTCGCAGAACGCATCAAGCTGGCGGGCGGCAGTTTCCTCCAGGGAGTGCCTGCCGGAGGTGACGCCTACGTCTTGAAGGCGGTCCTCCACAACTGGAGCGACGAGGACGCAAGGCTGATCCTCGCCAGTTGCCGTAGGGCGATCGGGGAGTCGCATGCCGACCTGCTCGTCATCGAGCGCCTGGTGCCTGGACCCAACGAGGGCGCCGAGGTGAAATTCATGGACCTCAACATGTTCGTGGGGCCGAGCGCGCACGAGCGGAGCCGCGAGGAGTGGCAGATCCTGCTCGACGCGGCAGGATTTCGGATGCGGCGGATCGCACCCGTGGGAACTCTGGTCATTGTCGAGGCGACGCCGGCGTAGGACGCACGGCGACCTGGCCACCAGGACCCGCCGCCGGCGACGAGCCCTGGTGAGTCGGAAATTCTTACGCAGCGCGTCGGCCTGCGGGACCTGTCTCGATCCCGGTGACCTTGAAGTTGGCGTCCATCTTCACGGTGACGTGCGTCCCGTCCGCCTTGACCATGTGCGCCTCGTAGACGGCGCCCTCGGCGTCGTTCTCCGCGCGCTCGATCGTCGCGCCGGGCACCGCGGCAAGGGCGGCGGCCTTCGCCTTGTCGGCGGTCGTGCCGGTCAGCAGCTTCTCGACCACGCCGTTGGCGCCCACGTGGCCGCCCTTGGTCGGGTCGAAGTTGGCGCTACCCGGCTGGTTGGCCGACGGCGACGGGCTCGGCGTCGCCGCGCTGGCGATGGCCGCGCCCGCGATCAGGGCGCCCCCGAGTAGTCCGACGGCTCCCACGATGAAACCCGTTCCGCGCCTGGACCGGCCTTTGCCGGCCGGGGGCGGAACACCCGCGATCTCTGACTCCATTTGCTCTCTCCCTTGGTATGGATTTGGTACGGCCGTTGACGGCAACGATCGCGACCAAGGCTGAGAACAGGCTCGGTCCTGGCTGTGAAAATCACGCCAGGCCGTCGCCGGGGCTTCGTCCTACGTGGTGACGACCAGCTTGCCCCTCACGTGGCCGCCTTCACTTTCGCGGAACGCACTGGAGACGTCCTCGAGCTTGAACGTCCGGATCTCAGGAGTGACCAGGGTGCCGTCGGCCAGCCAGCCGGCCAGCTGCTCCAGCCGATCCCGTGTGACCTGCCCCACGATGAACACGCCCTTGATCCGGGGGTCGTCCATCGGCGCCGTCCCCACCGGAGAGGCGACCGTCCCGCCGTCGCGCAAGAGCGTCGAAAGCCGGCGGACCGTGTCGGCGTCGCTGGCGAGATCGATGATGCCGTCGAGCGGCGCGGGATGGACCGCGCGCACCTTCTCCACCAGGTCTCCGGTCTCATAGTCGACGGTCTCCGACGCGCCCAGCTTGCGCATGTAGTCGTGGTTGACGGAGCGGCCCACCGCTATTACGCGGGCTCCTCGCGCGACGGCGATCTGAATCGCAAAGCTGCCGACGCCTCCCGCCCCACCGACGATGAGGACCGCGTCGCCTTCACCGGCGTCGATCGCGTCGACGGACATCAACGCAGTGACGCCTGCGAGCGGGATTGAGGCCGCGGCGGATGCTGCGAGCCCGGCCGGCAGGGGGGCGAGGGCCACCGTGTTCGCGATCACATACTCGGCGTGCGTTCCGCGTCCCATGAACATCTGGCCATGCCCGCCAAAGACCTCGTCACCCGCCTTCAGATCGTGCACGTGGGCGCCCACCGAGTCGACGACTCCAGCCATGTCCTGGCCCAGGATCAGCGGGAACCGATGCTCGACGTAGTCCTTGAGATAGCCCTTGCCCGTCTTCCAGTCCACCGGGTTGACGCTTGCAGCGATCACCTTGACCCGCACCTCATGCGCGGCGGGATGAGGAAGATCGACCTCGTGGATAGAGCCTGAGTCACCGAAAGATTCGTGCGTGTATGCCCGCATGTGGGTGTGTCTCCCTTCCTCTGAACTGCCGGCTGTGCGTCCGGCTCCCCGGCCGGGACGGCTGGCGGAAGCCTAGCAGGAGGCTGCGTCGCGGCCTTTTGTGCCCATCCGCTCGCATCCCTCTCCGCTAATGCAGCCATTTGGGCCCAATTGCCGACATCCGTTTCTGGGCCCACAAACGCCTTTAGTCGGGCATCTGCTTATCGCCCGAGATGATGGGTGAGGGATTGAAGCCTCTGGCGACCAGCCAGACGCCCAGCGAGAGCTCCCATAGCGCTATCGGAATGGCGGCGAGCGCCGCCGGTGCGGCACTCCTCCCTATGACGCCAAAAAGCACGGCGATGTCGGCACCGACGAGCAGGGGCGCTCCAACGAATCCGATCAGGGGAAGGACTCGGGGCACGAGACGCGACTGGTACAGCAAGGAGCCCAACAACACCGCGTTCACCGCCGGAAGGAAGCTTTGCCCCAGGAGAAAGATCCGGTCATAGAGGGCGACAAGCGCATGGCCGGTCACCAGAGCATCTGCACCAGCTCCCGCCTGGCGCAAAGTCACGACCGCCAGCAAGCAGGCAACTCCGGCGAAGATGGTGCCGGCTTCCAGGACGCGCACGCCGACGAAGCCCAGCGCGATCCCTTCGTGCTGCATCTTCAGCACCGGGAAGAGCACGACGGCCGTGCCGATGCAGGCGAGGGCGACGACTATCTCCAGGATGCCCCCGACCAGCACGCCGGTGTCCGGACCTGGGCCAACGATGTAGTTCGGGTCGTGCACCGGACCATAGAGGGCGAGGGTCGGGATCGAGACGAAGGTGAGCAAGTAGAGGACGCCCGCGGCAAGGGAGGTCGTTCTATATGGACTCATAACCCCTGCATGTTGATCTCACCTGTGATTGGCAGCAGATGGTCTACCTGGGGCGGAGCTATCGCCGTGGATCGGGCCTCGCCGATCGTGCTGTTAAGACTCTTGACGTATGTCCCTTTCACCGCAATCATTCGAACATGCGTTCGACGCTCGGTCCAAGGTCCGGTGCTCATGCGTTCCGGGCGATGCGCTTTGCGCTCGATCCCAATAACAAGCAGCGGGGAGCCCTTGCCAGCCACGCTGGAGCGGCGAGGTACGCATACAACCTGGGCCTAGAGTGGCTGATCGACGCTATAGAGCGCCGGAGACTCGGCGCCGACGAATCTGTCCCCAACGCTGCGGCCATGCACCTTAGGTGGAATCGCTGGAAGCGCGACCCAGCTAACGGCGCTGGTTGGTGGTCCAACAACTCCAAGTGCGTGTACCAGGAGGCGTTCCGCGATTTAGAGCACGCGTTCAACTCCTTTGTCGCTTCGCGGCGAGCGAGACCGCACGGCAAGCGGTTCGGCTTTCCCCGCTTCAAGTGCAAGGGCCGGGGCTGCGATCGGTTCCGACTTAGCGGCGTCTTCCACGTCGGCAAACGCTGGGTTCAATTACCGAACCTCGGGCGGATCCGCGTCCATGAGGACGCATCCAAATTCATGACGCATCTAAAATCCGGCCGCGCACGCATTACGACAGCCACGATTACGCGGCAGGCAGATCGGTGGTACGTCAACTTTCGGGTTGTTCGCACGAAGCGGGTGCCTGAGCGCCGTACCGGCGGAGCCGTCATCGGCGTCGATGTCGGCATCAATGCACTTGCGACCCTTTCGAATGGAGAGCTTGTGGTCGGGCCGAAGGCACTCGCGGCCAGCCTGCATAAGCTGAGGCGCCTATCTAAAGCACACAGCCGAAAGCGTCTTAAGTCACTCAACCGACGACGCTCTGCCCAAAAGCTCGCGCGCTGTTATGCGCGCATCAGCTCGGTTCGACTCGATCATCTGCATAAACTCAGCACGTATCTGGCCAAGAACCACGCCCAGATCGTGATTGAGGACCTCAGCGTTCAGGGGATGATGAGCAACCGGCGCTTGGCACGCTCGATCGCCGATGCCGGATGGGCTGAACTGTTCGAGATGTTGGAGTACAAGTGCCGCTGGTACGGCTCGAGTCTCATCAAGGCGAGCCGATGGTTCGCGAGTACCAGGACGTGCTCGAGTTGCGGGGTGATTAAGGACTCCCTGCCGCTCGCAGTCCGTGTGTTCGACTGCGCCGCATGCGGCTTAACCCTGGATCGCGACCTCAACGCAGCAAAGAATCTGGCCCAGTGGCCAAAAGTCGCCGCCAGTGCGTCGGAGACTCAAAACGCCTGTCGAGGGAACGTAAGACCCGGCCCACGCCGGGCAGATCCCGATGAAGCAGGAACCGAGCAGTCAATCGGTGACATCAGACTCGGAGCCCAACGCACAAGCGTTGGCCTTCAGACGGACTCGATTGGTCCGAATGAAGGACGGGTGGCTAGCGGGATTTGAACCCGCGACACCCAGATCCACAATCTGGTGCTCTGCCTGCTGAGCTATAGCCACCATGGCGCGGCCAAACGAACGGCCTAGGGAAGCCACGATTCTACCGGGCCCGATGTACCAGAATTGAATTGATGTCAAGCCCCGCCGAGCTCGACCAGATGATCAAGTCGGGCGAGCTCATAGAGTCCCCGAAGGAGATGACGCCGGAGTACCTGACCGAGCTCAAGCACACCCTCATCGTGTCCGGCGACACCGAGCTCATCTCGGCGCCGGCCTACTACCTGGCCGCGAAGCGCGCGCCGTCCATCAACGCGTTCATGACCGGCATTGCGATCATCCAGGACGAGCTGGCGCACGCCCACATCGCGTACCACATCCTCGAAGAGCTCGGCGAGGACCAGGAAAAGCTCATCTTCAGCCGCGACCCGAAGAGCTTCCGTTACCCATACGCGTTCGACGTGCCGCTCGAAAGCTGGACGGAGCTCGTGGTCGCCAACGGCTTCTACGACCAGGCTGGGTTCTGCCTGCTCGGCGACATCCACGACAAGTGCTCGTACGGGCCGTGGAAGCGCGGCCTGAACAAGGTGATGCTCGAGGAGAACTTCCACCTCCGCAACGGGCGCACGTGGATGAAGCGCATCAGCGCCTCCGGCGGCGCGGCCAAGGACGAGCTGCAGCGCGCGGTCGACTGGATGTTCCCGCTGAGCGTCGAGTGGTTCGGACTTCCCGACGACAAGAAGATGCATTCCCTGCAGCTCGACTACCGGTTGAAGGGGCTCACCAACGACCAGCTGCGGCAGTGGTGGCTTTCCCAGGTCGTTCCCTACTGCGAGCAGATCGGCGTCAAGGTGCCCTCCCACAAGGAGACGCGTGAAGGCAAGGACGTGTGGGAGCTCGACTATCCGTTTCCTTGCGAGTTCGACGCCGAGCACAAGCGCTGGGATTTCAAGCAGCCGATCACCTGGGACGATGTGCTCGTCCGCTGGCGCGCCCGCGGGCCGCGCAACGCGGAGATGGTCTCGATGTTCCAGGAGGAGTTCCACAACTTCCGCAAGACGCACAAGCGAGAGTCATGACCGAGCGGTTGTGGGCCGCGCTGGCAGAGGTCCAGGACCCCGAGATGCCCGTGAACCTGGTCGACCTGGGCGTGATCTACGGCATCGCCGAGCACGATGGAGTGGTGGACGTCGACCTCACCTTCACCGCCATGGGCTGTCCGGCATCGGATTTCATCCTCGAGGACGTGCGCGAGCGGCTGCTGCGCGAAACAGGCGTGCGCGAGGTGCGGGTCAACGTGGTGTGGGATCCGCCGTGGACCGTCGCCCGGATGACCGAGGCCGGCCGTGACGCGCTGGAAGCCTGGGGACTCGCGGTTTGACCAGCGCCTACAAGAGGGTCAGTGGGGAAGCGGTCGAGTACGAGGTCTTCGCGCGCAAGGCGCGCATCGATCCGCTCCACCTGGTCGGCAGCGTGGTCGCGCCCGATGCCGACCTGGCGATGGCCTACGCGCGCGCGACCTACGACGAGGAGCGCTGGTGCGAGATGGCCATCGTCCGCAAGGACGACGTGATTCGCTTGTGGTCGCCTGGGGAATCGTGAAGCCCCTCCGGCGCTTCGCGCCACCTCCCCATGAATGGGGAGGAGTTTCGTGAGCCTCTCTGACCTCGTTCTCTCGCTTGCCGACAACAAGCAGATGCTCGGGCTGCGCTACGCGGAGTGGGCGACGCGCGCGCCGTCGCTCGAGGCGGACATCGCGGCCGCGGCGATGGGTCTCGACGACCTGGGCCACAGCCGGGTCCTGTACGGATGCCTCGAGCCGCTGGGCGCCGACCCGCGCGGACCGGAGCGCGAGTCGGATCCAGCCAGCATCCGCAACCTCGCCTACTTCGACGAGCCGTGGACCGAGTGGAGCCAGTTCGTCGCGGCCAACGCCATCCTCGACACCGCGTTCACGGCGATGATCGAGTCGTGCGTCGGCGGTTCGGTCGAGGTGCTGCAGCACCGGCTGCGCAAGATGCTGATGGAGGAGCGCTATCACTTCCTGCACGGGCGGAGCTGGCTGCGGTCGGGCATCGAGGGCGCGCCGCTCCTGCGGGCGTGGCAGGAGGCGCTGGAGTTCTTCGGACCGCCAGACGGTGAGACCGAGCGGCTGCACCAAGAGGGCAGGCTGAGCATGGGCCCGGCCGAGCTGCGGGCGCGGATCGAGGAGCAGCTCGACACGAAAGCCCCCGACGTGACCATCCACTGGACCGTGTGGGACCCGCTCCGGCGCCGCACAGCGGAGGGCGCGATCGACGAGGCCACATTTGGCATGCTCCGGGGGTTGGAGGAGAAGAAGTACGCGCCGCCCACCGCGAAACAAGCCGCGTCCTGACCCGACCTGCCCTCACTGCAAGTCGACTGATGTCGAGGTCATCTCGCTGTTCGGGACCCAGGCGATGACGCTCCAGTACCGCTGCCGCAAGTGCGGCACGGTCTTCGAGGCGATCAAGTACGAGGGCTAACGACCCTCGCTCAGGTCGACCGGCGCTCTGACAGCTCAGGCGGCACCGCGCCCGGCCGTGCCTGGAGGACGTGAACTCCCGCGCCCGCGGCGGCGCCCAGCAGCGGACCCACGATGTATATCCACAGGTCTGCCCATCCGCCGCTCGCGAACAGGGCGGCCGCGAGCGTGGCGGCCACACCCACGGCCGGGTTGAACGCCGCACCCGAGACCGGGCCGACCACGAAAGCCCCAGCCGCGACCGTGAAACCGATCGCCAGCCCGTAGTAGGAGTTGCCCGCCGTCTCCGGCGTGGCGGCGACGTTGAGCACCACCAGGGCAAGCGCGAACGTGAACGCGGTTTCCGCCGCCAGCGCCGAGTACCAGTAGACGCCCGCGCCCGGATGGATCCCGGCCAGATGCGCCCCGACCAGGAACGCGAACGCGAAAGCGAGGCTGCCCGCAACTAACTGCGCGCCCCAGTAGGCCAGCATCGTCGTGGGCGAGATGGCGCCGCGGAGGAAGAGAGCCAGCGACACGGCCGGGTTGTAGTGGGCGCCCGAAACGTGGCCGCCCATGTAGACCATGGCGGTCAGGGCAAGGCCGACGGCGATGGGCGCGAGAGGTCCCGCCGCGCCCGCCAGCGCGATGGCGGTGAAAAAGACGAACGTTCCCGCGAACTCGGTCAGGAGCTTGGCGCGCATCCGGGCCTGAGGTTATCGGGAACGGTGCGTCACCGGCGGCGACGTCTCATGACCGCGAGCGGCAGGCCCGCGAGCACGACGACGACGATGAGCACGGCAGCGATGATCGGCAGCAGCTGACTGCCACCCACCCGGACTGCGCCGGGTGGAGGTGACGACGCCGGGTAGCCCGCCGCGAAGTAGCCGACCCTGGTCGTCCGGGTCTCGATCGTGAACGGCTGGCCCGGTTGCGAGCGCGCCATCGCGCTCCACGGACCGTTCGCGTCGCTGGCCGTGTAGATGGTCGAAGGGTCGGGCAGCAGGTTCGAGTAGCGAAGGACCAGGTTCGCCGGCTTCTGCGGATCGATCGCCGCGGTCGCTGTCACGTCGTAGATGTTGGTCACGAACTCGAGTCCCGCGGGCTTCGGGCAGCTGCCGTTAGGGGTGATGTCGACGTTGATGGACGTCTTGCCATCCACCACGAACGCCCCGGGCAGAAAGCCGATGACGAGCTGGCCGTCGTCGGTGAAGGCCGAGTTCGCGTCGCTGACGCCGTCGATGACCTTGATCGTCAGGTGGCCCGCGCTCGGTGAGCTGTTGGCGCCCGCCTGCGCCGGAGGGCAGGTCCAGTTGTACGGCGCCGGAGGCCCGAAGCCGTCGTAGAAACCAGGCGCGACCATCCAGGCGGCGAGCGCGTACGCGATGGCCGCCGCCCCGAGTAGCGCCACCTTTTTCACAGCGCGAGGTCCGCGATCACGTGGCCGAGGATCGGCGCCACGAGGTCCTTGCACGCCCACCGCCACAACGCCAGAAGCAGGCCGGCCGCCGCCACGGCGCCGAGGAACTCCGGCGGGTGCGACATCACGTGCGCGAGCGTCCACAGCAAGGTGCTGCCAACGATGGCGAGCGGCGCTCCGCCCAGGTCCTCGAGCGCGGCGAACAGCGCGCCGCGAAACGCGATCTCTTCACCGATCGAGACCGCTACGGCGCCAACAGCGAACCCCGCGGGCAACAGAGGGACCGTACTCGCCCGCACGGCCGCGGGCAGCAGGAGGACCGCGCCGAGCGCGAGCCCTCCGAGCACGCGAAGGCCGAAGCGAGAGGTACCGAGTCCGAGTCTCTCAGCGGGAAATCCGAGCGCGCTCGCGCACAGCGCCGCACCGCCCACCAGCAGCGCCACCAGGGCCAACCCGGGACGCTGCGCGAGGAGCACCCGCGACCACTCGGCGGCGAGGATGAAAAGAGTCAGCAGGCCCGCGCGAGCCGCGGTCCGCGCCTGGACCGATGCGATCAACCGGTGAGGCGCTCCGGTGAGGAGTAGACGTTGAACCGCTCGCCGCGCAGGAAACCCACGAGGGTCTGATGGAACTCGCGCGCAAGGGCGACGGCCAGGCTCGAGGGGGCGCCGACGGCGGCGAGAATTGGGATGCCCGCGGTGATGGACTTCTGGACGATCTCGTAGCCGGCACGGCCGCTGACGACCAGGACCGTGCCGTTCAACGGGAGTTTGTCTTCCAGCAGCATCCGCCCCACGACCTTGTCGACCGCGTTGTGGCGGCCGATGTCCTCGCGCAGGCAGATCAGCTCCCCGGTCGGGCTGAAGAGGCCGGCGGCGTGCAGGCCTCCCGTCCGCTCGAAGACGCCCTGGCCCGAACGCAGCCGCTCCACCAGCTCGGGCAGCAGCCGCGCATCGACGGATGGGCCATCGGGCAGCACGGCCAGGTCGCGGCGCAGGTCTTCGATCAGGACGGCGCCACACACTCCGCAAGCCGAGCTCGACAACATCGACCGCTCCGGCTTGCGCCGCGGCGCGCGCGCGAGCCGCACGTCGACCTGGTTGGATTCGACGATCGAGGCGTCGACCTGGATCGCGCTTGCGGTCTCGCCCGATTCGGCGCTGACCCGCATCGTGGCGATGTCGTCGAGCGAGCGCGCGATGCCCTCGGCGAACATCAGGCCCAGCGCCAGCTCGATGTCTTCGCCCGGCGTGCGCATGACCACCGAGAGCTCCTTGCCGTCGAGGAGCAGCTGCAGCGGCTCCTCCGTGACGACCGCGTCCGGTGCGTCGGTCCACCTGCCCGACTCCCACTTGCGGACGCGGAGACCAGGGGCTGCTGGTTTAGCCATCAGCCTTCGGCGACGCGCAGCTGGCGGGCCGACCGGGGCACCGAGGTCGTGATCGCGAAGCCACGCCAGGAGGTGACCCGCTCCGGCCTCAGGTCGATCACCGGCGGCACCTCGCCCGCATCGATGCCGTACCGCTCCGCGATCGCGGCTCGGTCGGCGGAAGCCGCGAGGGTGCCGCGCACGCACGCGCCGACCATCAGCGAGGGGCGGAAGCGATGATGCGATTCGACGACCAGGGCGCCCGGCGCGCCGGGGCGCGGCTTGCCGCTTGCCGGCGCGATGGAGACCCGGCCGCGGTCGACCTCCCAGAACGCCGGGCGGATCACCGGCATGCCGCCCTCGAACCAGCACGCGTAGCCGCGCGAGACGCCGGCCAGCCGGCGGCTGACCTCGGCCGCCACGGCAGGCACGCGCGCGGCCTGCGCGGGCGGAAAGGGCGCGCTCTTCACGATGTCTGCGTCGCTCAGGCGAAGCCGGAGCACGACGCGGTTGTACGGCATCCACTCGCGAGGCAGGCGCATCAGATCGAGCGCGTAGCCGGCGAAGAACGGCGCGTTGCGCAGCGCGTAGCCGGCCATGCCGAGGAAGTACGCCGGCCCTTCTAGGACCGCGCGCACGTCGTTGGACAGGTTCAGCGGGTCGAAGACCTCGAGCGCGCCGCGCATCAGCACCGCGTTCACCCCGCCGTCGACCAGGAACGCCGCGCGCGGGTCGCGCCGGGCGATGATCGTCTTCGCGGCGTAGCGGGAGGTCGTCATCCACAGCGAGCCGCCCGCGAAGTTGAAGACCGCGGGATTGACGAGCGGCAAACGGCCCGAGCGCAGGGCGAGCATGCCGATCGTGGTCTTGCCCAGGATCTCGCTCGCTTCACGGGTCAGCTCCATGCCTGCACCAACTTTAGGACTCGAGGGTTTTGCGAATTCGCGCCAGCGCCCGGTCGAGGCGTCGCCGGACCACGCCGTCGACCCGCCGCGCGACCGCGGCTCCGACGATCGACCCAGGCGGCTTGTAGGCGATCCGAAGTCGGATCCGCACGCCGTCCGGAACTTCCGTGAACGTGAAGCCTCCCTCCTGCTTCACGAGCCCGGATTCGGAGATCCAGCCGATCGCCTTCGGCCGCTGCCATCGATTGAGCCGCAGGACGTTCTTGAGTGGGAAGCCGAACGCCAGCATCTCGACGCTGTAGCGCGCGCCGGCGCCGCGGGTCTTTTCGCCAAGCGGCTCCCAGCGGCTGACCCCTTCGAGCACGCCGGCGACATGCCTGTGGTCGGCGAAGTAGTCGAAAGCGCGCTCGGGCGTCGTTTTCACCTCGACCTCGGAGCCGAACTCGAGTGTCGCCATCACCAACTGCCACCATATTGGCGTGGCCAGATGGATTGACGGGCGGGTCTACGTCGAGGACTCGGTTGCGATCGCAAACGCGGTGAGCGGCAAGGAGCTGCTCGACCGCTACCTGGACGACATCGAGGTCCTGACGCTCGGGGTGGCCCGGATGCGCGGCACCTCGATGAGGGTCGGCCCGGTGGAGCTGCTGCGCTTTGGCCCGCCCAAGGTTTCGAAATACCAGGTCCACTGGCCGATCGAGAGCGGGCTTGCCGCGGGCGCACCGGGCGGCGCGTTCAAGGTCAGAGCAACAGGAGGACGGTTGGTCGCCACCCTGGAGGGCTACCGTCCGCGCGTTCCGCCCTTTGTCTACACACTGGTGCAGCTGCCAATCCATCACCTCCTCACGCGCCTGTACCTCCTGCGCGCCCGGGGACGGATGCCGTCGCCCGGCGTGCCGGCTACTCGTCGCGATCGGTATCGAGCGGCCTCAGTCGACGTCGCGCTCAGCCTGACGCTGGCCGGGTTGGCCGGCCGGCGCCGGCTGCGGCCAACCCTGGCGATCGCGGCCGCCTACCACGTCGCGTGCTGGAGCATCTGGGGCCGCACCCTGGGCGGGCTCGTGACGCGCCAGCGCGTGGTCGCCGTCGACGGCTCGAGGCTCACGCCTGCTCAGTCGCTGCTGCGCCTTGCCCTGCTGCCGGCGTCGTGGTTCACGGGGCGTCCGATACACGACGAGATTGCCGCGACCGAAGTCATCGCCGGCTGAAAAAAGAGAGAGGGGCGGCGATGATGCCACCCCTCTTAAGAAAACTCCGATCGGTTGCTTACGCGCGCGCTCCCGAGGACATGCCGCCCTGCATCCAGAGCGCGGGCTTGTTCGGGTAGAGAACGAGGACGAGGACAGCGGCGAGGATCGCGATGATGAACGAAACGATGTCGAACTTGCCGATCGTGATCTGCGTGAAGATCTGGTAGACGATCTCGAGGATCGCGTAAACGACCAGCGCCCGGACCCAGCTGATGTTGGCGATCGGGTCAAAGCCGGCGATCATCATCCCGGCACCGAAGGCAATTCCAGCGACTGGAGCTGTGACGCCGGCGCCGCTACCGAAATCGAAGACCGCGTCGCCCACGAAGCTCGCGGCCGAGCCTACGACGAGCAACACGCCCATCACCCACAAAAGAATCTTCAGCGCCAGGGGGTTCCACTTTGCCACTACTTGCCTTCCTCCATTTCGACCGCTGTTGATTCGTATTTGGGCAGCTGGCGGCCGTTCAGGTGCAACTTATAGCCCGAGTGCACGCAATAAGCAACCTCTTACTACGCGAAAGTTTGCGCGCCTCTCAGCCAGACAACGTTCGGTTTGAGGCCGTACGCCCACGCGAACGCTCCTTCATGCTCGGCTTCCCAGAGCACGAGGTCGGCGAGCATGTGCGGGGCGACCGCGCCTCGATCTGACCGAGAAATAGAGTGGGCACCGCCGGTCGTGGCGGCGAGCAGCGCGCGCTCGACCGACATCTTGAACACCGCCACGGCGAGCGCAACCACCACGCTCATGCTCGTGATGCCGCTCGTGCCCGGATTGTGGTCCGTGCCGAGCGCGATCACCGCGCCCGCATCCAGCAGCTCCTTCACAGGCGGCAGCTTGCCGATCGACAACGCTGTGCCCGGAGCAAGCGTGGCCACGACCCCGGCCCGAGCCAGCGCGACGGCGTCACCTCTGTTCGCTCGCAGGAGGTGGTCGGCCGATGACGCGTGCAGCTCGGCGGCCAGGCGCGCGCCTCCGGTGCGGTCGAGCTCGTCCGCGTGCACGCGTGGGATGAGCTTCGCCTTGACCGCCGACTTGAGGATGCTGCGCGACTGCGCGACGCTGAAGTAGCCGCGGTCACAGAACACGTCGCAGAACCTCGCTCCGGCGATGTAGGCGTCGTCGCACCACTGGCGCACCTCTCTCACGTACTTGCCCATGCGCGCCCAGCGGTCCGGTGGCAGCGCGTGCGCTGCGAGGAACGTGACCTCGATTCGCGGCAGGTCCTTGCGCCGGCCGAGTCGCGCGAGCAGTCGCGTCGCGTCGAGCTCGCCCTCGCGCTCGAGGTGGTACCCGGTCTTGGCCTCGACCGTGGTCGCGCCGCCTTCGAGCCATGTCCACAGCCTTCGAGCGGTCGCCTCCTCCAGCGCGCTGATTGATTCCTCGCGCGTCGCCTTCACGGTGGCGCGAATTCCGCCGCCGGCCTTCGCCACCTCTACGTACGACGCGCCGGCGGAGCGCATCGCCACCTCGGCCATGCGATTGCCCGCGTAGACCGGGTGCGTGTGCGCGTCGATCAGTCCAGCGGTCACCAGGCCCCCGTGACAGTCGTGCTCGTCCGTGACGGATTCCATCAGGGCTCGCGGCTCGTCGCCGCTGCGCCCGCACCACGCGATCGCCTCGCCGTCGATGATCACGGCGGCCCGCTCGATCACGCCCGCGGGCGTGCCGGTGAAAAGCCTGCCGATGTTGCGCAAACGTTTCATCGGCTGACCACCGTGTTGCCGCCGACGACGACATTCGTCACGTCGTGCCCGGAGAAACCGTAGACCAGATACGCGGCGCCCAGCTCGCGCCACAGCGATCGCGGCTGCTCGAGGGTGACGAAATCCGCCAGCATCCCCGGCCTGAGCTCACCCGCCTCCCATCCCAGCGCGCGCATGCCATCGACTGTCGCCGCGCGCAGCAGGTCGTCGGGTTGATGGAGCACGCGGCGGCCGCTCGCGCGCCGCTGATCCAGCTCCATCCCGCGCGCCTCCTCGAGCATGTCGATGACCGCGTTGGAGTCGCTGCCGACGCTGATCGCGCAACCCGCCTCCACCAGCGCGCGCAGCGGGCCCACGCGGTCGCCGAGGTCGCGTTCGGTCGTCGGGCAGGCGCAGATCGTCACCTTGCTCTGGCCGAGGAGCTCGATGTCGTGCTCGCTGACGTGGACAGCGTGGACCGCTGTCAGGTCACCGCCCAGGATCCCCTCCCGGTCGAGCAGCTCCGCGGGCGTGCAGCCCTCGACCTCCAGGCACTGCTCCACTTCCGCCGGCTGCTCGGCGAGGTGGATGTGCAGCGGCATCCCGCGCTCACGCGCGTAGGTGGCGACGATCCGCATCGACTCCGGGTCGACCGCCCGCACGCTGTGGATGGCGGCGCCGATGCGGGCGCCGTCGCTGTCCGCCATGTCGTCCACCCGGCGCGCCCACGCGTCGGCGTCGCCGTCGGAAAACGGCTGCTGCTCGAGGTCGAGAGGCGTCCCGTCGAGGCCTCCACGCAGATAGCAAGCGTCGATCAGCGTGATCCGGATCCCCTCTTCGCGCGCGGCGTCGATGAGCGCCTCCCCGAGCTCGTTGCCATGGCCGTGGAGGTAGTGAAACTCACCGACAGCGGTGATGCCGGCCTCGAGCATCTCCCGAAAGACGAGGCGTGCGTGGTTGAAGTAGTCGGCGGGCTGCCAGTCCGTGAACCGGTACATCCGCTGCCGCCACTCCCAGAAGTCGCCGGCGCCGGACTCGACCTCGCCGCGCAGCAGGCGCTGGAACGCGTGGCTGTGCACGTTCGCGAGCCCGGGGATCGTCCAGCCTGTGAGGACGACGGCGTCATGTGGGGCAAAGACGTCCTCCTCGACCTTGGTGATGCGCCCCTCCTCGACCTCGATCACCACGTGCGCCGCCTGGTGTCCGAGCCAGGCCTGCTCGGCGTACCACTTCCCGGACCCGTTCACCTAGTCCACGTGACCCGGAGTGGTCCGGCGGCAAGCGAGTTGGGGCAGGCGACCGAACGGTCGCCGGTCTGGGCGCCGAGACGAAGGAAGGGGTGGCATTAGGAGGAGCGCATCCGTCGATGCGTGACGACGACATGACGGGCCCCCTGACGCACGTATCGGCGCCCAGAGCCCCAAGGCGCTGCTGACGGCGCCGCTACGGGTCACGCAGCATCGGGATGTGCACGCCGCGTTCGCGGGCAACCTGGATCGCGCGCTCGTAGCCGGCGTCGGCGTGTCGCATCACGCCCGTTCCGGGGTCGTTCGTGAGCACGCGCTCTAGCTTCTGCTCGGCAAGGGCGCTGCCGTCGGCGACGACGACCATGCCCGCGTGGATCGAGCGCCCGATGCCGACGCCGCCGCCGTGGTGCAAGCTCACCCAGGACGCCCCGCTCGAAGTGTTGAGCAGCGCGTTGAGGACCGGCCAGTCGGCGATGGCGTCGGAACCGTCGCGCATCGCCTCGGTCTCGCGGTAGGGCGAGGCGACGGAGCCTGAATCGAGGTGGTCGCGGCCGATGACGATGGGCGCCTTCACCTTGCCCGTGCGCACGAGCTCGTTGAAGCGCCGGCCCGCTCGCGCGCGCTGGCCGTAGCCGAGCCAGCAGATGCGCGCCGGCAGACCCTGGAAGGCGACCCGGTCGCGGGCGGCCTCGATCCAGCGCACCAGGGCGGGGTCCTCCGCGAACTCGTCCGCGATCGCGCGGTCGGTGACCGCGATGTCCTCGGGGTCGCCAGACAGCGCGACCCAGCGGAACGGCCCCTTGCCCTCGCAGAAGAGCGGGCGGATGTAGGCCGGCACGAAGCCCGGATAGTCGAAGGCACGCGCGCTGCCGCCAAGGCGCGCCTCGGCGCGCAGGCTGTTGCCGTAGTCGAAGACCTCAGCCCCGCGGTCGAAGTAGGTGACCATCGCGTCGACGTGCGCGGCCATGCTCTCGCGCGCGCGTCTTATGTAGACACCGGGTTCGTCGAGCCGGAGCTCGGCGGCGTCCTCGGGCGTAAGACCGGCGGGGATGTAGCTCAGCGGGTCGTGCGCCGGCGTCTGGTCGGTGACGATGTCGACGTCGAAGCCGCGCGCAGCCAGCGCGGGCACGACCTCGGCCGCGTTGCCGAGCAGGCCGATGGAGCGGGCGCGCTTTGCCTTCTTCGCCTCGGTCGCAAGCTTCAGCGCGTGCTCCAGATTGTCCGCCTTCACGTCGAGGTAGCGGTGGTCGAGCCGGCGCTGGATGCGCTCGGGATCGACCTCGACGCAGATCGCGACGCCGCCGTTGAGAGCAACCGCGAGCGGCTGCGCGCCACCCATGCCGCCGAGACCGGCGGTCAGAGTGATGGTGCCCGCCAGCGTGTCGTTGTAGCGCTTGCGGGCGATGGCCGCGAAGGTCTCGTAGGTTCCCTGGAGGATGCCCTGGGTCCCGATGTAGATCCAGGACCCCGCCGTCATCTGGCCGTACATCGTCAGCCCCAATGCCTCCAGCCGCCGGAACTCGTCCCACGTCGCCCACTCGGGGACCAGCATCGAGTTGGAGATGAGGACACGCGGCGCCCACTCGTGCGTCTCGAAGACGCCGACGGGCTTGCCCGACTGCACAAGCAGCGTCTGGTCGCCCCTCAGCTGCTTCAGCTCGCGAACGATCGCGTCGTAGGCCTCCCACGAGCGGGCCGCGCGGCCGGTCCCGCCGTAGACCACGAGGTCCTCGGGCCGCTCGGCGACCTCGGGGTCGAGGTTGTTCATGAGCATCCGCATGGCGGCCTCCTGTGGCCAGCCTTGGCAGGAGATCTGCGGCCCGCGCGGAGCGCGCACCCTGCGCGCTGTCATCGCAGCGGGCCCGTCGCCGATTCCGCGGCGCGGATGACGGCGCCGCTGCGGATGAGCGCCTCGGCGGCGGCGATCTCGGGCGCGAGCACGCGGTCCGGACCGACACCTTTGACGTGCTTGCGCAGCTCCCCGCACACGGCGCCGGTCGCCGGCGCGGGCTCGAGCGGGCGGCGCATCTCCTGCGCGCGCGCCGCCGCGCAGAGCTCCACGGCGAGGATGTGGGCGAGGTTGTCCAGGACCGACCGCAACTTCAGGGCGGCGCCCCAGCCCATGGAGACGTGGTCCTCCTGCATGCCCGACGTCGGGACCGAGTCCACGCTCGCCGGCGCCGCCAAGCGGCGGTTCTCGGCGACCAGCGCCGCCGCGGTGTACTGCGCGACCATCAGGCCCGAGTTCACGCCCGGCTCTTCGGCCAGGAACGGCGGCAGGCCCTGCGAGCGGTGCGGGTCGAGCAGCCGGTCGACGCGCCGCTCCGCGATCGAGCCCACCTCGGCGGACGCGATGGCGAGAAAGTCGGCGGCGAAGGCGAGCGGCTCACCGTGGAAGTTGCCGTTCGACTCCACCTCGCCGCTCTCGAGCACGATCGGGTTGTCGATCGTCGACGACAGCTCGACGCTTGCCGTGCGGCGCGCGAAGTCGAGCGTGTCCCGTGCCGCGCCGGCGACCTGCGGGCTGCACCGCACCGAGTACGAGTCCTGGACCGCGTGCTGCGAGTGGCGATGTGAGGTGACGATCTGCGAGCCGCGCATCAGGCGGGCGAGGTTGGCGGCGCTCGCCACCTGGCCGGCGTGCGGGCGCACCTCGTGGAGGTGTGCCTGGAAGGCGCGGTCTGTGCCGAGCAGGGCCTCGGCCGACATCGCGGCGGTGACGTCCGCCGTGCGGTAGAGGCGCTCGGCGTCGGCGCAGGCGAGGAGGAGCATCCCGAGCATGCCGTCGGTGCCGTTGATGAGCGCGAGGCCTTCTTTGGTCTCGAGCTTCACCGGCTTCAGCTTGGCCGACTTCAGAGCCTGGGCCGCGGGCCGGCGCACCCCGAGGACGTCCACCATCTCCCCCTCGCCCACGAGGCCGAGCCCGATGTGGGCCAGCGGCGCGAGGTCGCCGCTGCATCCGACCGAGCCGTATCGCGGCACGACCGGGGTGAGGCTTGCGTTGAGCATCGCGATCAGCGCCTCGGCGATCAGCGGGCGCACGCCCGACATGCCCATTGCGAGCGTGCGCGCGCGCAGCAGCATCGTGGCGCGCACAACCTCGTCCTCCACCGGCGGGCCGACGCCGGCGGCGTGGGAGCGGATGAGGGCGAGCTGCAGCTCGGGTTGGCGGAGAGGCGCGACGCGGGTGCCCGCGAGGGCGCCGAACCCCGTCGAGACGCCGTACACAGGCTCGCGCGAGCTGGCCGCGCGCTCGACCCGGGCGCGGCTGCGCTCCATCTTCTGACGCGCGGTGGCCGCGAGCGCGACCTTCTCACCGTCGCGCGCCACGGCCACAACCTGCTCCTCGGTGAGACCGGGGCCGCGCAGGGTGACGGTCACGATGGCAGCCTATCCCCATCAGACCGGGCGCTGCGCCCGACCGCTCGCTCCGGGTCCGCCGCCGCGGCCATCGCGGCACGGAGTTGGCCGACCAGCCCCATCCCCCGCCTGCGGCGGGTACTTCCCCGCGAGCGGGGAAGAGTCAGGGCGCGGGTATGTATCGAGCCTTCACCGGAATGCCGTCCTGGAGGCGGACGACCCACGTCGACCCCTTCTCGAAGCCGCCGTCACCCGCGCGGATGACGTGTCGAGAGACCAGGTCCTCGACCAGCTCCCACACGAGGTCGCCATGCGTGCTGAGCACGGCCTGGTCGAGCTTCGAGTTGCCGAGGAACTCGTTCAAGCCCGCGAGGCCATGGCCCTCGGCGAGCTCCGCCGAGGTCTTGAGGGACACCTTGGCCGCCCGGCTCAATGGCTCGACAGTCTGCGTGCAGCGCAGAAAGGGGCTCGAGAAGATGGCTTTGATCGGGAACGTCTCGAACAGCGCGACCAGGTCCTCCGCCTGCTTCTGGCCCTTCTTGCTCAGAGGACGGAGCCGGTCGTCACCAGTCCAGTGGCTGCGGCTCCCCGCTTTGGCGTGCCGGACGACATAGAAGGTGCGCAACTACTTCGAGGCGGGCATCCAGTCGCGAAGCTTCTTGCGTTCGAGCGATGCCCACACGCCGGGCCACGCCGTCCTTGCCTCGGCCGCCGCGATGCGCTCCAGCGCGATCAGCTCGCCCGCGACGAAGGCGCGCCGGCCAGTGACCCTGGGCGACCGGAGCCAGTCCTGCGCAGTGACGCTGTCCTGGTGCTCGCCGAGGATGGTCTGCAGCTTGGCCGCCGCTTTGGCAAAGGCCGCAGCCTCCGGGCCCGCGACAGGCGCAACTGCCTCGGCCGCGTAGCGGGCGCGCTTGGCGCGGATGCGGATCCGGTGCAGCTCAGGGTCGGTGTGCGTCACGCCCAGGCGGCGCACAGCCGAGCGCAGCCGGCGCCAGGGCGTGGTCGCGAGCGCGGGGAGCACCGCGGCCGCGGGCTGGTCGGCGTCGAGCAGCGTCACCGGCGAGTGCGCCGCCTCGACCAGGCGCTCGATGAGGTCGACGTAGCGCTGGGAGTCGAGGTCGGTGGCAAGCGTCTTGCGCAGCGAGTCGATCTCGACTTCGAGGACGTGCAGGAGCGCGTTCGCCGACCTCGTGTCGGTCGAGGGCAGCGACTTGGCGCGGTCGCGCAGGCGCTCGAGCAGCACCTCGCGATCGCGCACTGCGCCGAGGCTCGCCGCGATCCAGCCCAGCTCCGAGCGCAGCGGCTCCGTCCACTCGACGTCGAGCAGCGGACCGAAGGTGCGCAGGTTGGAGCGCAGCTTGCGCGTGGCGACGCGCGCCTGGTGCACCGCCTCGGGGTCACGGCCGGTGCGGACCAGGGGGTCGTGATGGAGCAGCGCCGCCACCGACTCGGCCAGGTTGTACCTGACGACGTCCTTCGCGGGCGCGGCGGGAAGCAGCGGCTCGGGTGCGACCTCGGGCGGCTCGATGGCGCGCGGGCCGAGGGCGCGGATGTGCTTGGGCGTGGGGTCAGGAGCGCCGGCGCCCGCGGTGCGGAGCCTGGTGACCAGCGGGGTGATGATCCCGTCGGCACCGTTTTCGCCCGGCACCTCGACCTCGATCTCGCGGAATCGTGCCGCCACGCGCCGGCCGTCGCGCACCGACACCTCGTCGTCGACGACCTCCGCCACGCGGGTCCCGCTGGGGTCGACCAGGCGCACGCGCCGGCGGACCGTCGACAGGCGGGCGACCGGCACCAGCTCCGAGCGCCGCACGTAGGCACGCACAACCTCGAGGGCCGCCTCCGGCGGCTTCGCGCCACCCTGGAACGTGAGCTCGTCGCGCTCCAGCACCGCGCCTGGCTTGCCGGGGGTCGACGGCGGCGCCGACAGCTTCAGCGTCCAGCCCTCGCCCGCCCGCCGGCGCAGCGACACGCCCCAGCGCGCAAGGCGCAGGTCGGGGGTGTCGTAGTAGACGGTCTCCATGCGCACCGTCTCCGGCGGCGCGACGTGAACGCCTTCGATCACTCCGGCGAGGTCCGGGAGGTGGAACGCGGGGCCGGCCCCGAGCTTCACCTCTCTTTCAAGCATGCGCCGAGCCGTTCACCCCATTGCCGTGCGCGCTCTCGAGCGCAAGCTCTTTGAAACGGTTGTGTGAGTTGAGTCCGCGCACCGTCGGCACGCGGTGCCACGTCGCGTCGGGACCGAGCTCCCACGCCAGGACGTCGTCGGCGAGCGACACGTCGAGGATCTGCTGCAGGCGCAGGCGCAGCTTCGGATCGGTGACCGGGACCACGGCCTCGACGCGGCGGTCGAGGTTGCGCGGCATGAGGTCGGACGAGCCGAGGTAGTACTCGGGCCTGCCCCCGTTGCCGAACATGAAGACGCGCGAGTGCTCGAGGAACTGGCCGACGATCGAGCGCACGCGGATCCGCTCCGACAGCCCGGGGACGCCGGGACGCAGCGAGCACATGCTGCGCACCAGCAGGTCGACATGGGCGCCGCGCTGGGACGCCCCATACAGCGCGTCGATGATCTCCTGGTCGATCAGGTTGTTGACCTTGATGATGATCCGGCCGCCGACGACGCCCTCGCGCTCGATGAGCTGCGTGATCGCGGCGCGCAGGTTGGTCGGCGCGACGAGCAGCTTGCGGTAGCGGCTCTGCCGGCTGTAGCCCGTGAGCAGGTTGAAGAGCTCGGTCACGTCGGCGCCGAGGTCTGAGTCGGCAGAGAGGAGGCTGACGTCCTCGTAGGCGCGCGCGGTGCTGGGGTTGTAGTTGCCGGTGCCGACGTGGAGGTAGTGCTGGATGTGCCCGCCCTCGCGCCTCACCACCAGGGTCACCTTGGCGTGGGTCTTGAGTCCGAGCAGCCCATACACGACGTGAACGTTTGCCTCTTCGAGTGCCCTCGCCCACCCGATGTTCGCCTGCTCGTCGCCGCGCGCTTTGATCTCGACCAGGGCGACGACCTGCTTGCCGCGCTCGGCTGCGCGGATGAGCGCGCGCACGATGGGGGACGCTGGGCCTGACGTGCGGTAGAGGGTCTGCTTGATCGCGAGGACGTCGGGGTCGCCGGCCGCGTGGTCGATGAGGGCCTCGACCGAGGTCGCGAACGAGTCGTACGGATGGTGGGCGAGCACGTCGCCCGCGCGCAGCACCGCGAAGAGGTCAGGCACCTCGGCCGCAACGCCGCGCAGACGCGGTTGCGTGGTTGGGGTCCACACCTCCTGCTTGAGGTCAGGCCGCTCGAGATGTGAGAGCAGGTTCAGGCTGCCCATGTCGAGCAGGCCGTCGGGCTGGTAGACGTCGGCGGGCTGCAGCTCGAGCTCTCGCGTCAGGAGCTCGAGGACCTCGTCCGACATACGCGGGTCGACCTCGAGCCGGACGACACGCGCGTGGCGCCGGCGCCGGCGCAGCTCCGTCTGGATTGCGGCGAGGAGGTCTTCGGCGTCGCTGTCGACGTCGTCGAGGTCGCCGTCGCGGGTCACCCGGAACGGGTAGTGGCTCACGATCTCCATGCCCGGGAAGAGCGCGGGAAGGTGGAGGGCGATGACGTCCTCCAGGGGCATGTACCGCTCGCCCTCGACGAGCGGGACGAAGCGCGGCAGCACGGGTGGCACCTTGACGCGGGCGAAGCGCTGCTGCTTGCGCTGAGGGTCGCGGACCATCACGGCGAGGTTGAGCGAGAGGTGCGAGATGTACGGGAACGGATGCCCGGGGTCGACCGCAAGCGGTGTGAGCACGGGGAAGATCTGCTCGCGGAAGACGGAGTGCAGCTGCGTGATCTCCTTGCGGCTGACGTCGTCCGCCCGCACGATCGCGATCCCCGCCTGGGCGAGGCCGGGCACGATCTCCCGCTTGTAGATCCCTACCTGCCGGTCGACCAGTCCCTCGACGCGCGTCCGGATCGCCTTGAGCTGCTCGGTCGGCGACATGCCGTCCGGGGAAGCGACCGCAACGGCGGCGAGGACCTGCTCTTTGAGGCCCGCCACGCGGACCTGGAAGAAGTCGTCCAGGTTCTGGCTAAAGATGGCGAGGAAACGAACCCTTTCGAGGATGGGCAGCTTGGGATCCTCCGCCATCGCCAGCACCCGCTCATCGAAGTCGAGCCGCGAAAGCTCGCGGTTGATGTAGCGGGAAGCGGGGGGCGAGAGAACAAGCGAAGACTCTGGCTCGGGGTGGGCTCCGACTGCCACGGATGAACTCTACAGTCTGGTTCCGACGGCCAGGTTAAGGACTGCGAGATGGGTGATTTCCCGGCCTCGATTCCCAGCCAGGCGACCTGGAGTAGCCAGGCGGTCTCAGCGGGCGAGCCACGCAGCCGAGTTCGGAGGCAAGCTCAAGCCGCCCAAATCTGCCCTGACGAGTGGGTTGCTGGCCAGGAGTAGCCTGCCGGGGACATGTAGGCGGGCCGAGCGGTCCTGGAAGTTGCAGGCGACCGTTAGAGCCCCGCGCGAGTAGGCCAGGACGCCCGCCTGGGTGCGGCACCAAGCCACGTGGTGGTCCAGGCGTCCGGCGATCTGGCGCCGGGCGGACAGGGCCCGCCGGTAGTGACCCAGCATCGACTCGTCGGAGCCCTCCTGGGCGTCGACCGCGAGCCGGTCCCAGCCCGCGGGCATCGGTAGCCACGGCGGCGACGTCGAGAAGCCGGCGTGGGGCTGCCCGCGGTGCCACGGCATGGGCACCCGGCAGCCGTCGCGACCTTTGAGGCGGCCTTCGCTCCGGACGAACATCGGATCCTGGCGCGCAGCATCAGGGACGTCGACCTCCTCCAGGCCGAGCTCCTCGCCCTGGTAGATGAAGACCTGGCCCGGCAGGCCTAGCAGAAGGAGCATCGCCGCGCGGACGCGCCGCCGGCCGAGGTCCCCGCCGCCCAGCCTGGTCACCGGGCGATCGGAGTCGTGGTTGCCGAGCGTCCAGGTGGGATCCGAGCCGGGGCCCTGGAGCGCACGCCGGCTGACGTCGATCGTCTTCCGCCACGTTTCCGCTTCCCAGCGCCGGTGGATCAGCGCGAAGGCCATGTGCAGCTGGTCGGGCAGGATGTACATCGCGTGCCGGCGGGCTTCGAAGATCTCGCCGACCAGGACCCGTGCCGGCGTGTAGCCGTTGGCGATCTGCCGCCAGCGCCGGTAGACGTCCTTGAGCTGCGGCTGGTCGATGATGCCGAAAGCCCAGTCCATGCGCGTCGCGCCAGTGATCGGGTCGACGATCAGGGGACGGTCGGCGAGGTCGCGGCGCTTGAACAAGGCCGACGCCACGTCGATGCGGAACCCGTCGGCGCCGCGGTCCAGCCAGAACTTGAGAATGCGCTCGAACTCCTTCTGGACCGCCGGGCTGTACCAGTTGAGGTCGGGCTGCTCGGGCGCGAACAGGTGCAGGTACCACTGCTTGCCGTGGGGCTCGCGCGTCCACGCCGGACCGCCGAACGACGACGTCCAGTTGTTGGGCGGCGAGCCGTCTGGCTTGGGATCCGCGAAGTGGTACCGCTTGCGCATCTTGCTGCGCGGCGAGGCGATCGCGGCCTGGAACCAGCGATGCCGGTCGGAGGTGTGGTTGGGCACGATGTCGACGAGCAGCTTCAGCCGCAGCTCGTGTGCGCGCGCGAGCAGACGATCGAAGTCCTTGAGGGTCCCGTACTCGGGGTTGACGTCGAAGTAGTCGGCGACGTCGTAGCCGTGGTCCTTCTGCGGCGATGGATAGAAGGGCGTCAGCCAGATCGCGTCGACGCCGAGGTCGCGGATGTACTGCAGGCGGGAGGTGATCCCCGGCAGGTCACCGACACCGTCGCCATTCGAGTCCGCGAAGCTCCGGACGTAGACCTGGTAGAAGACGGCGCTCCGCCACCAGGGCTGGGACATGCGCGTAACTATCGCGCGGGCGGTGGCGGCGCTGCATCCGGGAGAATCTCACGTCGATGGCGACATCAAGGCCCGAATCCGCGATCGAAACGCGCGGTCTTCGCCGCGTGTTCAAGACCCGCAACCGCCAGGTCGAGGCGGTGGCCGGGGTCGACCTCGACGTGCGTCAGTTCGGCCGCGCGGTGTCGTGATCAGGTAAGGGCGCTTCGTGTACGAGAAGAGCGCGCGGATCTACGACCTCCTCTACACGGGGACTGGGATCAAGGACTTCCCGGCCGAGTCGGAGCAGATTCGCGCCCTCGTCACCGACGCCTTCCCTGGTGCGCGGACCCTGCTCGACGTGGCGTGCGGGACGGGAGCGCACCTGGCGGAGCTTCGGCAGTGGTTCGAGGTCGAGGGCGTCGACATCAGCCCGGCGATGCTCGAAGTCGCCCGCAAACGGCTGCCCGGCGTGCGGCTGCGCCTCGGCGACATGCGCACGCTCGACCTCGGCCGCCAGTTCGACGCTGTGATCTGCCTGTTCAGCAGCATCGGGTACATCGTTGATGGGGCCGAGCTCGGTCCGACCATCAGACGCCTCGCCGCCCACGTCGGGCTTGGCGGCGTGCTCATCGTCGACGGGTGGATCCGGCCCAGCGAGTGGGACGACGGACATCGCGCCGCACCCGAGATTGCGTCTGACGACAAGACGACCGTGGTTCGCCTGGCCGTCGGCCGGCGGGAGGACCGTATCACCGACCTCGAGATGCACCACCTGGTGCGGACCGAGTCGCGCGTCGAGTACTTCGTCGAGCGGCACCGGCTGGCCATGACCCCGACCGAGGACTACGTCCGGGCCTTCGAGGAAGCCGGCCTCAGGTCCTACGTCATCCCCGACTACATGCCGCACCGCGACCGAGTGGTCGGCGTCCGCGAGGCCTGATTCGGGTGACGGGCATCAATGGAAAAGGGCGCGCTCCAACACAGAACGCGCCCTGTCGCTTGTGTGCCTCGTCGCTGGTCGGGGAGGCGGGATTTGAACCCGCCGTCCCCAACGCTATCTGAGTTCAAAACTGGCCGGTTTCGGGCTCTGTACCCTCATCTGTACCCTCAATCGCAGAGGGCGCGAACCCTCTGCGACCATAGTGACGGACGAAACCCTGACAGCCGCTAAGGCCGGATTTCCTTAGTTGCAGGTATCGGGCGAAGGTCGCGTAGATCAGGCTTCAGCCTCGAAAGCCTGGTGAACCTCGGGGATTCCAATCCTCAACCGAGTTGGAATTGGGACGCTTGATATCCTCGGGAAACTGTGGCTTCTAGTCCTCTACCAGCGTTGTGGCCACCTTCTACGGAGGAGGGCCTAAGCCAAGCGGCACGTCAGGGCAATCTAGTGGAGACGCACTCCGTTGAGCTAAACGGGAGCTGTCCTCAGGCGAGAGCGCGAACAAGGAGCTCGCCGCTGATTTGGCGTCGCTTGCGATCGACGGAGGCTTTCTTTTCATCGGCGTGGACGAAACAACTGGCCCAGGGTTGTCACCCCAGCCGCTCAAGGGCCTGGCCGAACGTGTTGAGCAGGTCGGACTATCGCGAATCGATGAACCTCTCCACGTCGTGGCGTCGGCAGTACCCAGCGCCAACGATCCGGCAAACGGCTACTTGGTCGTACGGGTACCCGCCAGCCCTCGCGCGCCACACATGGTCGGTCACCGTTATTGGGGTCGGGGCGAGAAGACGAAGTACCAACTGTCAGATGGAGAAGTCGAACGGCTCATGGTCTTGCGCGAGCAGTGGGCCGCCAATGCGAAGGACTCCCTCAGTGATTGGATGGCACATGATCCCGTGACTCTGAAGATCCACGAGAACGGTCATCTCTTTGTGGTGGCGAGCCCTGTACCGCAGCGAGATCGCATGTGGCTTCCGCTCCTCGGCGGCGACGATTGGAGAGATGTCCTGAGAAGGTTGGTCTCAGAAACGTCTCACGGCGCAGGGGGCTTCGTCCCCGACATTCCAAACGACCTGTACAACTTCGGCACCACACCTGACGGCTGGTCTTGGCATAGCTACACCATCTTTGGTGAACGGGCCGAGGGCGAGCAATCCACTGACCGTGAGGATCGCGGGCTATTGCTTGAGGTCTGTGAGAACGGGCCTCTGCGTTTGTGGTGCGGACGCGCAACCATGCAAATTAACGAGCGGCTATACGTGTTCGACTCTGCGGTGCTTGGACTCACAGCGCGCATGATCACGTTGGCTCGTTCGGTCGGCAGGGCCGGTGGGTTCTTCGGAAGCTGGGACTTTGGTGTGGGCGTTACCGGACTTAAGAACGCCCGTCTGTACGTCCCGCAGGGCTTCAACACAGGCCCGCTGTATAGCCAAGCGTTGTACACCGGAACAACACGGGCTGCGACATCTGAGATTGAAGCCGGAGCCGGGCCTATCCTCGGACGTCTGCTAGGTCGGTTGATGCGCGCGATAGGCGGCGACCAGATGCCGTCGATCAAGGCGCAATTGCAACCTGGCCAACCGTAATCAGTGCCCGAGCCTCCCGGCCCCGACGACCGCCTCGACCTCAGCCTCAAAGCGCTGTGGAGCAAGGTCGAGGGCGGCTACCGTGGTGCGCTCGTGGGCAGCGGCACCGGGCGCTGGGAATGGGAGTGCAACCATGCGCCGCACGCCACGAGTGCTGAAGACATGGAGTGCGCTCGTTCTGAGGTCAGGGCGCGGCGGGGGCGGCTATCAACCTAGCCACGGCTTCAGAGCGGACGTCGTCCATCACCGCGCCGCCCACACGTCAATCCCACGAGAGCAGGAGCAGTTCGTCGGAACCGCTTGTCCAACGTGATGCGACGAAAAGGCGCGTCCTCGCATACCTGTGCTTCGAGAAATGGCCGCGGTTCGTGAAGATGGGTTTCTTGGCAAATTCCGGCTCAACCTGATTCCGCCAGAAGGCTTCCCGCTCCGCTGAAGCAAGCCAGTGCAGCGGCCGTCCGAAATCGTCCTGGACAGCGACTTGTACGGATGGATTGCTCAGCAGCTGGGCCGCATGTTCGCGGGATAGTTCCCATTCCACCTCCTGAAACTCTCGGCCGGCGTTGTCCATATACGGCCGGCCGCTATGGCCGACGCTGGGAAGTCGCCGAAGACCGTCAGCAATACCCACGGCGTGCTACACCGGGCGCTCGAGCAGGCCGTCCGTTGGAGCATCCTGAGCCGCAACGTTGCCGACGTCGTGGAACCGCCGCGCGTCAGCCGTCCGCCCATGAGGACCCTGAGTCCTGAGGAGGCCAGGAAAGTCCTCGCGGTCGCGGAGGGTGACGAGCTAGAGGCCCTGTGGCGGCTGGCGCTCACAACCGGTCTGCGGCAAGGAGAACTAGCTGCACTCCGGTGGGGCCAGGTCGATCTGGAGCGTGGCGTGCTGCAGGTTGTCGGCACCCTCCAGCAGGCCTCCGACCATGAGCGAGTAGTGGCGGAGCCCAAGACCGCGCGGGGTCGTCGCTCGGTGCAGATCGCCGGGGCCACCGTCGAGTCGCTGCGGGCTCATCGCGCGCGGTGTATGGCGAAGTCAGTGGCGTCCGGCCACCACGATGCCTACGTCTTCGCGTGGGGCGACGGTCGGCCGTACTCCATGTCGATGATCTGGAAGCGCTGGCACCGCCTGAACGTCAAGGCCGAAGTCCCGCTGGTCAGGTTCCACGACCTGCGCCACACAGCAGCCAGCCTGTTGCTGACGCGCGGTGTCCACCCCAAGGTCGTGCAGGAAATGCTCGGCCACAGCACTATCGCCATGACGCTCGACGTGTACAGCCACGTGGCGCCGTCGCTGCACCGCGAAGCCGCGACGGTAATGGACGCGCTGCTCAGCCAGACCTAAACCGCCGAACCAGCGCAGCGCCAGCGAGCAGGACATTCGCTAGAGCAGGCAGCACGATCAACGCGTCCCGCACCCAGTCCCAAGGATATGGCGGCGCGTCTGGGTCCAGCCGTTTACCTAGATACGGCAGACCGGTGATCACGGTGTAAGCCGTCAGGCCCAGGATCGCCAGGTCGATGAAAACGACAAGCGCGGTCGCAAGCCGTGGCCGCCGGGGCAACAGCCAGGCCGCGAGCGCGAGCACCAGCGCGACCGGCGTGAAGAACACCCCATAGAAGACAAAGTCGATCCCCCTGAAGTCGAGACACCCGTGGCACACCACCGGTTGCGCGAGCTTGTCGATGAAGTTGGGCGCGGACATGAGAATGGCAGCGACGATGGCGAAGACCTGCGCTACCACAGTCACACGCGGTACCTTCACCGCGCGGCTCTTGTTTGCGCTCACGCGCGGCGAGCATACGTCGTGCGTGCGCTAGCCAAGCATCTCAGGCCCGGGCGACCATACCCTCAACCGTACCCTCAAACGGGGATGGTTTCGGAGGGTCTGGGAGGGTCTGGGCGCGTCTGCTCGTATTCAAACGAGCGTAGAAGCTGGTCGGGGAGGCGGGATTTGAACCCGCGACCCCCTGGCCCCCAGCCAGGTGCGCTTCCGGGCTACGCTACTCCCCGACGGAGAGGTAATCGTACATAGGCCCCTCCAGCGGCTTCGACGAGGTCAGCCGCGCGCGCTGCGAACCGGCGCCAGGGTTCCCACCCCGATCAGGTTGCCCTCGGTGTCTTTGAACCACGCTCCCTTCTCGCCGTCGCGCAGCTCCGCGATTCCGTCGCGGGTCTTGAAGTTCGGGAAGTCGTACTCCTCGAGCTTGACGCCCGCGCGCTTCAACTCGCCGACCGCCTCTTCGACGTCGTCGACGTCAAGCACGAGCTGGGTGTGGTCGCCGGACGGTTTGCCCATGCTCGGGAACAGCAGAAAGCCGGTCTCACCGAACATATACATGACGCCGCCGTCCGACCCTTCCTCCGCCGGCTTGAAGCCCAGCTTCTGCTCGTAGAACTGGCGAGCGCGCTGCATGTCCTGGGCGGGCATCGCGGCGCCGACTCTCTTGATCTTCAGCATGGTTGTGCCTCCTATGCCATGACCAGCTGACGGAACACCCTCGATTATGCGCCGCTCTGGTCAGTCGATCCAGCGCGCGACCTTCGACCTCGTATCGAAGTTGCGTGTCATCCGCGCGCGCCGTAGGCGACGAGGGCGCGGTGGGTCGGCGAGAATCCCGCCTCGCGCAGCAATCCCTTGAGCGGCGAATCCATCGCCGAGGCTCCGTCCACCTTCTGCAGCTCGACCCGACCGGCCTGGGTCGCGATCGCGATGAGCGCCTGCAGATGGTGGAGCTGCACCTCGCCATCAGTGAGCAGGGACCGGCCGCCGCGCTCCAGGTAGAGCACCAACCGTCCGTCGTCGGTCACGCAGTACGCCCCCGCCGCTCTCGCCATCCTGCCATCAGATTCCGGCCAGGGCAGGACCGTGCCATACGCGTTCGCCGGGTCAGTTGCCGCCATCGCGACGACCCCGCCGCCCGACTCACGCAGGGAGCGCAGACGGTCGACCGCGCCAGGCAGCGCGAACTGTGAGCCACCGAGCCCCTCGACGAAGTAGCCGCGCCGGATTCGGCCCGACTCCTCCATCGCCCGCAGCACGGGGTACAGGCTCGCGAATCCGCCAGGCCATCCCTCGCCGACCACCGCTTCGCGCGTCAGCACCCCGTGTCGCTGCAGCAGCACGCCCGCTTCGGAGTGCAGGCGCTCGGTAGTGTTCGCGCCGGCGCAGACCAGGTCCGCGACCAGCGACCACCGGCCGCTCGCGCGCGGCTGGGTCACGCGAGGAAGGCGAGGCCTGCGGACCGGGCGCCTGGCCGCGGAGCCGAGCATGCGCAGCGGCGCGAACGTGTCATTCGTGACCTCGCCGGCCCAGACGAGGTCCCACAACGCGTCGAGCATCACCTCTTCGTCGCCGCCGCCGCACGCGTTGTAGACGTCGCGGAAGAAGCTCGCGCCGCGCGCACCGAGGTGGGCGCGAATCCGCCCGTGCAGGTCGGAGGACTCGGGCGCATCCGTGGCCGGCGGCACGAGTCGGGGCGCGTCGCCACGCAAGTAGAGGGCGACGCGGCCGTCGTTGGTGCCCAGCGAGCCGCGGCCGACCCAGACCACCTCGCCCATCGAGACCAGCTCGTCGAGCAGCCGCGCATCGTAGTCGGCGACCCGCGAGGCGATGACGTCGCGCTCGATGACGGTCGCGGGTAGGGCAAGGCCCTGGAGCTGGAACACGACCTCGAGCAGCCGGTCGGTGCCTCTGCCCTTCACCCCGATGCCGTGCCACGCGGGAAGGAAGCGGGCCAGCGCGACCGGCGCGACCGACTCCACTTCGCGCCGCAGCGCGGCCAGCGAGCGCCGGCGCAGGAGGCGCAGCACCTCGGGGTGGCAGTACTCGCGGCCCTCGGTCGCCTTGCGGAACTCGCCCGCCAGCACATCGCCTCGGGACGCGAGCCTGCCCAATGCGGACTCGACCGCCTGGGGCGCAAGGCCCCAGCGTTTCGCGGGGTCGGCGGTCACGAAGGGCACGTGCGTGCGCGCGTAGCGCCGCAGCAGCGACTCGAGCGGCTCGGCGCCGGGGTCGAGGAAGACCTCGGGCAGTCCGATCGGCAGGCTGGCACCCACGGCCTCGCGGAACCGGCCCGCGTCTTCGGCCGCGATCCACCGCGTCTCACCCGCGACGCGTATCGGCACCGCGCGCCGCTCTCGCTCGAGGCTCTGCAGCCATTCGGCGGCGAGACCGCGTGCGGCGCCCTCCTCTGGGTTCAGGTCGCCGAGGCGGACGAGGAGGTCGTGCGCCTCGTCGGCGTCGCGAGGGAAGCGCTCCGGCAGCAGTCCCTGCAGCTCGAGCTCGACGGCGGCGACGGCCTCGGGGTCGAGGAGCTCACGCAGGTCCTCGCTGCCGAGCAGCTCGGCGAGCAGCTCGCGGTCCAGGGTCAGTGCCTGGGCGCGTCGCTCGGCCAGCGGCTGATCGCCCTCGTACATGTACTCGGCGACGTAGGAGAAGAGGATCGACGAGGCGAACGGGGATGCCCGCTCGGTGTCGACGGCGACGACACGGATCTCACGCGACCGGATCGCCCTCAGCAGGGAGCTGAGCGCGGGCATGTCGAAGTGGTCGCTCATCACCTCGCGCCAGGTCTCGGCAAGGATCGGGAAGTCGGGGTACTGCCCCGCCACCTGGAGAAGGCTCGCGCTCCGCATGCGCTGCTGCCACAGTGGCGTGCGCTGGCCCGGCCGCCGCTTGGGCAGCAGCAGCGAGCGGGCGGCGTTGTCGCGGAAACGGGCGGCGAACAGAGCCGACGCCGGGAGCTGTGACGAGACCAGGTCCTGCACCTCGTCCGGGTCGAGGATCAGGTCGGAGAGCGGCGGCGGCGACTCGACCTCGGGCAGGTGCAGCGCGATCCCGTCGTCGGTCCACAGGGCGCGCGCGTCCACGCCCAGCGTCTTGTGGAGGTGAGCCTCCAGGGCCATCGCCAGCGGCGCGTGCACACGGCCTCCGAACGGTGTGTGCAGGCACACGCGCCAGTCCCCTACCTCGTCGCGGAAGCGTTCCACGACCAGGGTTCGGTCGTCGGGGACCGAGCCGGTCGCCGCGGCCTGGTCCTCCAGGTACTTCAGCAGGTTCTTGATGGCGAGGTCGTCGAAGCCCGCGCGCTCTCGAAGTCGCTTGCCGGCTGCTTCCGCGTCGACGCTGCGCAGCTCGCGCACCATCTTGCCCAGCGCGGCGCCGAGCTCGACCGGCCGGCTCGGAGCGTCGGCCTTCCAGAACGCGATCTTGCCGGGCTCGCCGGGCGCCGGCGTGACGATGACCTGCGAGGGCGTGATGTCCACGATCCTCCAGGTCGAGGCGCCGAGGACGAACGTCTCCCCGACGCGGGTCTCGTAGACCATCTCCTCGTCGAGCTCGCCAACCCGCCTCCCGTCCTCGGCGAGGTTGACGGTGAACAGGCCGCGGTCGGGGATCGTGCCTGGGTTGGTCACGGCGAGCCGCTGCGCGCCTGCGCGCCCGCGCACCTTGCCCGCGACGCGGTCCCATACCAGGCGTGGCCGGAGCTCCGCGAACTGGTCGGACGGGAAGCGGCCGCTCAGCATGTCGAGCACCGACTCGAAGGCCCGTGGCCCGAGGTCGCTGTAGGGGTACGCGCGGCGCACCACGCGGCCGAGCTTCTCGACCTCCCACTCGTCGAGCGCGCACATGGCGACGATGTGCTGGGCGAGCACGTCGAGGGGCTTGCGCGGGACGACCGTCGTCTCGATGCGACCTTCCAGCATGCCCTCGACCACGGCCGCGGATTCGAGCAGGTCGCCGCGGAACTTCGGGATCACCACGCCTCGGGAGATCTCGCCGACGGAGTGGCCCGCCCGGCCCACGCGCTGGATGCCGGCGGCGACGCTGGGCGGCGCCTCGATCTGCAGGACCAGGTCGACCGCGCCCATGTCGATGCCGAGCTCGAGCGTCGAGGTGGCAACCAGGCCACGCAGGCGGCCGGCCTTCAGCTCGTTCTCGATCAGCAGGCGCTGCTCGCGCGCGATCGAGCCGTGGTGCGCGCGGACGAGGTCCTCCTCGGCGAGCTCGTTGATGCGGGCGGCGATGCGCTCGGCCAGCCGTCGTGAGTTGACGAAGATGATGGTCGAGCGATGGGCGCGTACCTCCTCGAGCAGGCGCGGATAGATGGCGGGCCAGATGCTGTTGGAGCCGCGCGCGCCGTCTTCGTCCTCGGCAGTGAGTCGCGTCATGTCCTCGACCGGCACCACCACCTTCACGTCCATCGTCTTGAGCCGGCCGGCGTCGACGATGGACACCTCGCGGTCGGCGCCGACGAGGAACTTCCCGACCTCCTCGAGCGGCCGCTGAGTCGCGGACAGGCCGATGCGCTGCGGCTCGACTTTCGTCAGCTCGCACAGGCGCTCCAGGCTGAGCGCCAGGTGGCTGCCGCGCTTGGTCGAGGCCACCGAATGGATCTCGTCGACGATGAGCCAGCGGACCGAGGCGAGGATCTTGCGCGCGTTGCTCGTCAGGAGCAGGAAGAGCGACTCGGGTGTCGTGATCAGGATGTCGGGCGGGTGGCGTTCCATCGACCGACGAGTCTCGGCGGGCGTGTCGCCGGTGCGGATCGCGACGGCGATGTCCGGCGGCTGCAGGCCACGAGCCTCCATCTGGTGCCGGATGCCGACGAGGGGCGACCGCAGGTTGCGGTCGACGTCGTGGGCCAGAGCCTTCAGCGGCGATACATAGAGGACGCGGCACCGCTCGCCGTCGGGCGGGACCGGCTCGGAGGCGAGCCGGTCCAGGCACCAGAGGAAGGCCGCGAGCGTCTTGCCGCTGCCGGTGGGTGCCGCCATGAGGACGTGCTTGCCCGAGGCAACCTCCCGCCAGCCCCGTTCCTGGACCGCCGTCGGCTCCGCGAACGAGGCCCGGAACCAGTCGCGGACCGCCGGCGAGAAGGAGTCGAGAGCGTCGAGAACCTGCGGCTGCCCCACGTCATCCAGTGTGACGAGTTCCGGCGCTCCAAACAAGTGTTCTTAACGGGTCTGACACTACGATCCGCAGCACCTCTGATGGCCTTCAACATCGAGGCCTGGCACGACTTCTACGTCATGAGCGGCGGCGCCGCCGCGGCGCTCACAGGCTTGCTGTTCGTGGCGATGTCGCTCCATGCGCGCCAGATCATGGCCAACGCCTTCTTCAGCAACCGCGCCATCGGCACCCTCATGTCGCTCGCCTCGCAGCTGTTGATCTCCGGCTCGGCGCTGATCCCGGGCCAGTCGTCGACCGTGCTCGGCATCGAGGTCGAGGTGGCGGCCCTGTTCTTCCTCGGTTTCATCCTGCGTCAGATCCAGACCCGGAACCCCAGCGCGCCGCCCGTGGCCTCGACATTGACCCACCGCCTGATCGAGATCGGCGGCGGCACCATCTGGATCGTCTTATTCAACGCCGCCGGGATCAGCCTGCTCCTCGGGGCAGGCTATGGGCTCACCCTGCTGGGGGTCGTGATGTTCTTCATGTTCGGGTGGAACATCTACGTGGCGTGGATGCTGATCACCGAAGCCTCAGAGGCTGGGTGACGGCCAGTCAGGCACCAGCTGCGTAAGGCTTGCTGACAGCAAGGTCAGGTTGTTCGTGAGCAGCAGGATCCCCATCGCCACCAGGACGGCGGCCGAGCCCAGGTCGATCGCGCGCCGGTGGGCGTTGACGAAAGTGATCAGCGGTCGCGCTTTCTCGAGCCCGAAGGCCAGGGCGATGAACGGCAGGCCGAGCCCCAGGCAGTAGGCGAGCATCAGGCTCAGTCCCTGCGGCGTGGTGCCGGCGGTCACCGCCGAGCTGAGCACCGCGCCGAGCGTGACGCCGATGCACGGCGTCCATCCGCTGGCGAAGCCGATCCCGAGCAAGAAACCACCCGCCGCTCCGCCACCTTGCGGTGCGGTCTTCATCAACCGGTACTCGGTGTCGAGGAATGGGATGCGGATGAGGCCCGCCACGTGCAGAGCCATGACGATGACGACGAGGCCGGCCACGACCGGGACGTAGGCGCGGATCGGCTGCACGGCCAGCGAGAACACATAGAAGAAGAGGATGAAGATCAGGGACAGGCCTACTACGAACCCTGCTCCCGGGAGAACAAGAGACATCCTCCCCTCCGGCCCGGGCGCCCTCGGCGCCGGGTCCACCTCCCCAACAAGTGGGGAGGTGAAAACTTTCCTTCGCGAGCCGACCAGGTAGGCCAGGTAGGCAGGGACCAGGGGCAGCACGCACGGCGAGACGAAAGAGGCGAGGCCGGCCAGGAATGCGATCGCGGGGTTGAGCCCGCTCAGCACGCAGGGGTGGCTTGTCGGGCCAGCTCGGCAATGGCGTCCGCGACCTGCCCCCAGACACGCTTCGGGATGTCGTGGCCCATGCCCTCGATCTCGAGCAGCGTGGCGCCGGGGATCGCCGCCGCAACTTTGCGCCCGTTCTCCACCGGGACCAGGATGTCGGCGTCACCGTGGATGACCAGCACCGGCATGTTCAGGGTGCTGAGCCGCGCCAGCCGCGATTTCGCCGCCAGGATCGCCTGCAGCTGCCTCATGAAGCCAAGGGGGTGATAGGCACGGTCAATCGCCCGCTCGATCCGGGCCTTCTCATATGGCTCGTCGTATGGGTCCGCGGGGCCCAGCAGGGTCCGTTTGGCGAGCAGTCCCAGGGCGATCTGCTCCTCGCGCGTCTCGGGCGCGGGTGCCAGCAGGACGGCGTTCGCCTCGGGCGTCGGCCGGACCTGGTCTTCGCCGTTGGGCCCGGACATGATCGAGGTCAGGGTGAGCACGTGCTCGGGGTGGTCCAGCGCGACCAGCTGCGCGATGAAGCCACCCATGGAGGCACCGACGACATGCGCGGCCGGGATGCCCAGTGCGTCGAGGAGCGCGGCTGCGTCGGCGGCCATGTCGTCGAGGGTGTACTCGGCGTCCGGATAGGTGGATAGGCCGCCGTCCCGGTTGTCGAACCTGATCACGTAGAAGCCGCGGCTCGCCAGGAGGTCGCAGAAGTCTTCGTCCCACGTGATCATCTGCGTGCCCAGGCCGCCGATGAGGAGCAGCGGCCGCGCGTGGGAATCGCCGAAGGTCTCGTATTCGAGCTCGATCCCGTTCGCCCTGGCGCGTGGCATCGAACCCATGCTACTAATCCATCGTGGCTGCGAAGGCACTTCCCGCGCGCTCTGACGTCGACCGCCGTTTCACATGGGCAAGCGACAGCGTCTTCCCCGACGCCGCCGGGTGGGAGCAGGCGGTCCAGGGCATCATGGCCAGGCTCCCGGACCTCGGCGAGTTCAAGGGCCACCTGGGCGACTCGCCCGACGCCCTTGCCGACTGGTTCGACGCCAACGAACGCGTCCAGCGGGAGATGGCCAAAGTGATCGTCTACAGCACGATGGAGTACTCGTGCGACGTCGGCGACCAGGTGGCCGCCGCCCGAGCCGACCGTGCGCGCTCCACGGCGGCGCGGCTGGGCGCCGCGGCGTCGTTCGCGATCCCGGAGATGCTCCAGATCGGGATCCCGAAGCTGCGCGAGTGGGTGGCCTCATCACCGCGCCTCGCCCACCTGGGCCACTACTTCGACCGCCTGGAGAAGCTGCAGAAGCGAATTCGCAGCGCCGAGGTGGAGGAGCTGCTGACCCAGGTATCGGACCCGCTGGCGTCAGCCCTCTCAGTGCACAGCGTGCTCGCCAACACCGACCTCAAGTTCGCCCCGGCCGTGGGCTCCGACGGTGAGCTGCACGAGGTGGCGCAGGGCACGATCTCCTCGCTGCTCACGCACCACGACCGCGATGTGCGGCGCACGGCCTTTGAGAGCTACGCCGACCAGCACCTCGCCATGCAGCACGCGATGGCCGCGAACCTCGCCGGCGGCGTAAAGCGCGACGTGTTCTTTGCCCTGGCGCGCGGGTATGCGTCCTCACTGGAGGCGGCGCTCGAGCCGAGCCACATCCCGGTCGAGGTGTTCCAAAACGTCGTCAAGACATTTCGCGACAACGTCGGTACGTGGCATCGCTACTGGCGGATCCGCCGCGAGGTACTCGCCCTGGAGGTGCTCAAGCCCTACGACGCGCGCGCGCCGCTGAGCACGAAGACGCTGGAGGTGCCGTACCAGGAGGCCGTGGAGTGGATCGCCCAGGGCGTCGCGCCGCTGGGCGATGACTATGTGGCGGCACTGCGCAAGGGCGCGACCGAGGACCGCTGGGTAGACGTCTATCCCAACAAGGGCAAGCGCATGGGCGCGTTCTCGACCGGCGCCATGGACACGCGGCCGTTCATCTTCATGAGCTACAACGACGACATCTACTCGATGAGCACCCTGGCTCACGAGCTCGGCCACTCGATGCACTCGTACTACGCGCGCTCGACGCAGCCCTACGTCTACTCCAACTACGGCCTGTTCCAGGCGGAGGTCGCGTCCAACATGCACCAGGCGCTGACGCGGCGACACCTGCTCGCGACACGGACCGATCCTGAGTTTCAGATCGCGGTCATCGAAGAGGCGATGTCGAACTTCTACCGCTACTTCTTCATCATGCCGTCGCTCGCGCGGCTCGAGCTCGAGATCCACGAGCGGGTCGAGCGAGGCGAGGCGCTGACCGCGGACTCGTTGAACAACCTGATGGCCGACCTGATGCTGGAGGTTTACGGCTCGGAGGTCGACGTCAACGAGCGCGACCGCGAGCGGATCGGCTCGACCTGGGCGCAGTTCCACACGCATCTGTACGCCAACTTCTACGTGTACCAGTACGCGACGGGGATCGCCGCCGCGGACCACCTGGTCGGGCGCGTCGCGGCGGGCGACGGGAAGGCCGTCGAGTCCTACCGCGCGTTCTTGAAAAGCGCCGGGTCGATGTACCCGCTCGAGGGGTTGCGGATGGCGGGGGTTGACATGACTTCGCCGGAGCCCGTCGAGGCGGCGTTTGCCACGCTGGCGTCGATGGTCGACAGGCTGGAGAAGCTGACGGCAGCGACCCGCCCCTCCGGCGCCGTCCGCGCCACCTCCCCATGAAGGGGAAGGCCTTTGCCGGCTACTCCAGCACGATCCTGAACACGTCGCTGTCGCGAATGCGAAAGCCGAGGCGCTCGTAGAGGCGGTGCGCCGCTTCGCGGTTGGAGCCGCGGCCTGACTGCAGCTCGGCGATCTGGGCGCCGCGGTCGCGGCCGACGTCGAGCGCGGCCTTGACCAGCGCCTCACCGACCCCCTTGCCCCGGACGCGTTCATCGACCACCACCTCGTCGAGGCGGGCCTTGATCCAGAACGGGGTCGTGTAGACGATGACCGTCGTCGTGCCGACGATGTCGTCGCCGTCCCAGGCCAGCAGCAGCACCACGTCTGGGTCGGCGACGAGGCGCTCGAGCCGCAGGTGGTCCGGCACGGTGAGCTTCGGGTTGAGCTGGGGCAAGAGCCGGGCGAGGGCGTTCTCGATCTCAGGAGTCAGCTCGCTCACGGCCTCTATCCGCATTGCCACACACTAAGTCTCCCTTGGACCTCGAGCTCACAGCCCACCTCGTGCGCGGCGAGCCGATTCCGTACGAGGTGGCCATGCTCAGGGACTTTCGCGAGTTCCATGTCGGCGACGCATGGGGTCCGCCGTGGAGCACGACCTGGTTTCACGTCCAGGGGCGGGTGCCGGACGAATGGGCGGGGCGCAGCGTGGTGGCCGTGTTCGACCTCGGTTACCAGGCATCGACAGGCTTCACCTGCGAGGCGCTCGCGTGGAAGGACGGCAGGCCGTGGCGGGGCGTCGACCCGAACCACCGGTGGGTGCCGATCGATGGCACCGAGATCGACTTCTACCTCGAGGCGGCCGCCAATCCCCTGGCGACCGAGCAGGGAACCGAGCCGGCGCCGTCGATGATCGCGCTGCGCGAATCCGGTGAGCCTGCCTTCGTGCTCCGTCAGGCCGAGCTCGTGCTGCTGGAAAAAGCAGAGGTCGCACTGGCACCTGTGGATGTCGCGCCGCATGTGATCACCGCCGTCGGCCACGCCCACATCGACACCGCCTGGGAGTGGCCGCTGCGCGAAGGCAAGCGCAAGGCCGCGCGCAGCTGGTCGACGCAGCTCGAGTTGATGGACGCCGACTCCGACTACGTCTTCGCCTGCTCGCAGCCTGCCCAGTACGCCTGGATCAAGGAGTCGTATCCGGATCTTTTCGCGCGCATCAAGGAGAAGGTCGGGCCCGGCCAATGGGAGCCCGTCGGCGCGATGTGGGTCGAGGCGGACTGCAACCTCCCGTCCGGGGAGGCGCTGGTGCGGCAGCTGCTGCACGGCAAGCGGTTCTTCATGGACGAGTTCGGAGTCGAGACGCGAATCCTCTGGCTGCCGGACGTCTTCGGCTACCCGGGCAACCTGCCCCAGCTCATCAAGGAATCAGGCTGCGAATACTTCCTGACCCAGAAACTGTCGTGGAACGACACCAACCCGCCCGAGCACCACACCTTCTGGTGGGAGGGCATCGACGGGACCCGCGTCTTCACCCACTTCCCGCCCTCCGACACGTACAACGGCGACTTCACGCGCGAAGAGCTCGAGCGGAGCGTGCGCAACTACAAGGACGCGGGCCGGTCGGACCGCTCCCTGTACCTCTTCGGCTACGGCGACGGCGGTGGTGGCGCGACGGCCGAGATGCTGGATGCCGCGCGCTCGCTGGGTGTGGAGATCGGGTCCGCGACCGCGTTCTTCGACCTTGCGTCCGCCGAGGCCCATGACCTCGTCACGGTTTCGGGTGAGCTGTACTTCGAGCTCCACCGCGGGACCTACACCACCCAGTCGCGCACGAAGCGGCTCAACCGCCTGGCCCAGAGCACGCTGCGGGAAGCCGAGATGTGGTCGGTGGCGGCCGACGACTACCCGGCGGAGGAGCTCCACGCGCTGTGGAAGACGCTGCTGCTGAACCAGTTCCACGACATCCTTCCCGGGTCGAGCATCGACTGGGTGTACGAGGAAGCCGAGCGCGACCTGTCTTATGTCTCGTATGCGGGGGCCCGCGCCGCGGCGCGCGCGATCAAGAAGGTCGCCCGCGATGGGTATCGCGCCGCGGTCTTCAACGTCAACTCCCATCGACGGCGCGAGGTGATCGACTTTGGCCAGCGCCTGAGGCTTGTCGATGCGCCGGCGTGCGGCTGGGCGGTGCAGTCGGAGCAATCCCTCCCCGACGAGCAGCGCGTCCGGGTTTCTGAGCGCGGCCTCGAGAACCGCCTGCTGCGCGTGCGTTGGGACGAACATGGATTGCTCGTCTCGATCTGGGACAAGCAGGCCGAGCGGGAGGTCCTGCACGGTCCGGGCAACCTGCTGCAGCTCCATGACGACAATCCACGACGCTGGGACGCGTGGGACCTCGACCCCGACTACGTCAACTCGAAGACGGACCTGGTAGAGCTGGCCGAGCAGTCGATCGAGGAGCCGGGCGGGTTGCGCGGCGCTGTCCGCTTCACCCGGCAATTCGGCCGGTCCCGGATCACGCAGCGCATGGTGTTGGACGCGTTCTCACGCGTCCTCCGGTTTGAATGCGAGGTCGACTGGCATGAGACGCACAAGCTGCTGAAGGTCGCCTTCCCGGTGACCGTCAGCGCGCCCGAGGCGCGATACGAGATCCAGTTCGGACACGTGGCGCGGCCCACCCACACCGATACGAGCAAGGCGAGAGCCATGTTCGAGGTGTGCGCACAGCGATGGGCTGACCTGGGCGACGGGACTTACGGGGTCGCCCTGCTCAACGACTCGAAGCACGGCTATGACATTCGCGGCTCCGTAATGCGTCTGTCACTCCTGCGTTCACCTACCCACCCAGACCCCACCGCGGACCAGGGGTCCCACCGCTTCACTTACGCGCTGCTGCCGCATACCGGGGATTTTCGAACGGCCGGCGTGATCGAGGCCGCGGAAGACCTGAACGCGCCGCTGCGCGCGGTGTTCACCGATCTGCCCGATGGAGAGTCGGAGTCGCTCGTCTCGGTCGACACCCCGCAGGTGATCGTCGAGGCGATCAAGCGCGCCGAGGATTCAGACGCGACGATCGTCAGGCTCTACGAGGCTTGGGGACGGCCATGCCGCGCCCGCGTTGCCACCACCCTCGTCGCTCGTCGGGTGACGCTGTGCGACCTGCTCGAGCGCGAACGGCGCGAGACAGGGCTGGAGATCGACTTCCATCCCTTCCAGGTGGTGACGCTGAAGCTAGAGGAGTAGGCGGAGAAGGGCGGCGGTCGCGGCAGCCACGGCCACGACGACCAGGAAGGGGGCCCGCAGCAACACGGCGACGATCGCCACCGCCAGGGCCGCCGCGCGCATGTCGAGCACAAGGTGCTGTCCGGTCGCGAAGGTCTGGGTGCCGACCAGGGCGGCGAGCAGCGCGATAGGGATCAAAGGCACCGTCCGCTGCAGGCGCTCGTTCTGCAGCCAGCTCTGCGGAAGGGAGAGGCCCGCGAGCTTGAGCCCGTAGCAGGCGAGCGAGGCGACGAGGACGCCGGCCCAGGTCACCGGCGCAGCCATCCGAAGACGGAGACGAGCAGGGCGACGATCAGGAGCGGGACGCCTGGCGGCACGAAGGGCAGCACGGCGATGGCGACGACCGCCGCGGCGAGCGCGATCGCCAGGGGCTCGCGAGCGCGCAGCCTCGGCGCGAGCAGGGCCAGGAAGGCGGCGGGTGGGGCGGCGTCGAGGCCGAACACCTTCGGATCCGAGATCGCTTGCGTCGCGAGAGCGCCGATGAGTGTCCCGGTGTTCCAGAAGACGAACAGGGCGACGCCGGTGGCCCAGAACGCGTAGCGGGCGCTCCGCGGGTCGTCGCGGGCGATGGCCATGGCGGTGGTCTCATCAATGACGAACTGCGAGGCGAGCGCGCGCCGCGAGCCGCGCACGCCGAGGATCGAGGAGAGTCGCAGGCCGTACAAGGCGTTGCGCGAACCAAGCAGGGCGGCGGCGACGGTTCCGGCCCAGATGCTGCCTCCGCCGCCGACGACTCCCACGAGCGCGAACTGGGAGGCGCCGGTGAACATGACGAGAGAAAGGACAGACGTCTGCGCCACGGAGAGTCCAGACGCCACCGAGATCGCGCCGAACGAGATCGCGTAGGCTCCGCTCGCGATCGCGATGCCAAGCGCATCGCGAAGGATGGCTCGCCGGCTGTCGGGCGACACGCCGCGGATTGTGCCTGTCCTCCGGACGAGCCTGTTAAGAAGGTTGGCCTTCAAACATCTGTTTGAAATGATTCGGGCATGGTCCAGCCCGACTCCGAGGTCGACCGTGAAGAGGTCACTGGCGAAGACGTCGCCCAGGGACTCATCGCGCTGCGCAGGGAGATCGACGATCTCGAGCTGAAGTTCTCCAGGACCGCAATCGCCTTTGATAAGACGAATTGGTGGGCCTATGAAGGCTTCAACACGGCCTTCGACTGGATCCGAATCAACTGCCACATGAATTCGCACCAGGTGTGGAATGCGCTGGCGGTCGGATCTCAGGAGCCTGAGCTGCCCCAGTCGGTGAACGCGATGCAGTCAGGTGAGATCGGGTTTGCGCACGTCGCGACGATGGCGAGGACCGCCAACGAGGTCGGGCCTCCCTTCGACGAGCGCAAGCTCCTTCCACTCGCCCGGGTGCACTCTCCCGGCAAGTTCTTCCACAAGTGCCTCCACTACCGGCACGCCATTGACGCCGACGGCTACAACCGCGACCAGGAGCGGCTCAACGAAGAACGCTACCTGCGCCTCAACACGGCTCAGGACGGTTGCCTTCTCATCAGCGGCCTGCTCGATCCGACGGGCGGCGCGGCCGTGCGGTCGGCGCTGGAGCCGCTCGCCAAGCCGTCAGGTCAGCAGGACGAACGCAGCCGCGAGCAGCGCTTCGCGGACGCGCTTGTCGAGCTCGCCTCGGGCGCCAAACCCGCCGAGATCCAGGTCACCGCCTCCATCGAGACGCTGAAAGGCATGGCTGGCGCGGCGGCCGCGGAGATGGAGTTCTCTCTTCCTCTTTCGTCGGCAACGGTCCAGCGCATGGCCTGCGACTGCAGCGTCACCCGCGTCCTCCTCGACCAGGACTCGGCGGTGGTCGACGTGGGGCGGTCCAAGCGCGTTGTTTCGAACGCGCTGCGCGCGGCCCTCAAGGTTCGCGATGGCCACTGCAAGTGGCCGGGCTGCGAGCGTGAGGCGTCGCGCTGCGACGGTCACCACCTCGTGCACTGGATCAGCGGCGGGGACACCAACCTGGCAAACCTGGTCCTACTGTGCAAGCGCCACCATCGCATGGTCCACGAGGGCGGCTGGCAGCTGGTCAAGACCGAGGATCAGCAGGTCGCCGCCATCGCGCCGACGACGACGTTCGGAGCGACTCGGGGACCGGACTAGAGCTATTCGGGTGTGACGTAGGCCGCGGTCAGGCCGCCATCGACCATGAATGTCGCCCCATTGACGTAGCTGGACTCGTCACTCGCGAGGAACAGTGCCGCGTTCGCGATCTCGCGGGCTTTGGCCAGCCGTCCCATCGGCAGGTGCACCCGCCGGCGCTGGTATGCGCCTGGGTCCTCGTTGAATATGCGCATCAGGAGCGGCGTCTCCACGGGACCAGGGCAGAGCGCATTCACGCGCACGCCCCGGCGCGCGAACTGCACTGCCAGCTCACGGCTCATGGACAGCACCGCGCCTTTCGACGCCGTGTAGGCGATCTGCGAGGTGGCCGCGCCCATCAACGCGACGAAAGAGGCGACGTTGATCACAGACCCGCCGCCCGCCTCGAGCAGGTGCGGGATGCCGTACTTGCAACACAGATAGACGCCCTTGGCGTTCACCGCCTGCACCCGGTCCCACGCGTCAGGCTCCGTGATGAGGATCGAGTCGTCGTCCGGGGGCATGATGCCCGCGTTGTTGTAAAGCACGTTCACGTGGCCGTAGCGCCTTCGGGTTTCCGCGTACATCGCGTCGACGCTTGCTGGGTCGCTGACGTCGGCCTCGAAGAAGAAAGCGTCGCGGCACTCCGACGCCGTCTTCTCCCCCGCCTCGCGGCCCACGTCGGCAACGCAGACGCGGGCGCCTTCTGACGAGAACAGGAGCGCAGCCTCGCGGCCGATGCCTCCGGCCGCCCCGGTGATGACCGCTACCTTGCCGTCGAGTCGACCCACAGCCCTAGCCGCGCTCGAAGAGGCGCTCGCGCTCGTAGTTAGTCACCACTTTGTCGAACAGGGCCTGCTCCGTGCGGGCGTAGTTCAGGTAGTGATCGATGACATCGTCGCCGAAGGCCGCCCGGGCCATGGTGCCCCGCTCCAGGTTGGCGATCGCCTCGCGCAGAGAGCTCGGAAAACGCTGGGCGTCGGACTCGTACGCGTTGCCCTTGAGCTCGGGTGGGAGCGTGAGCTTTTCCTCGATGCCGCGAAGGCCGGCGGCGATCAGGGCGGCGAAGCAGAGGTAAGGATTGACGTCCGCGCCTGGAATGCGCGACTCGGTGCGCAGATGCTGGCCGTGACCGACGATACGAAAGCCGCAGGTTCGGTTGTCGTGGCCCCAGGCCAACGTGGTCGGCGCCCAGCTGCTCGCCGCGTAGCGCTTGTAGGAGTTGATGTTCGGGGCGAGAAAGATCGCGAGCTCACCGGCGTACGCGATGTGGCCCGCCAGGTACTGCTTGAAGACGTCCGACTCGCCGTCGAACGCGTTGCGCGAGTCCTTCCACAGGCTCGAGTGGACGTGGCACGAGCTGCCGATCCACGTGTGGTCGGGCTTGGCCATGAAGGTGACCGAGCAGCCGGCCTGGTGCGCCATCTCCTTGATCCCGTTCTTGTAGATCACGTGGTTGTCGGCCATGGTCACGGCGTCGCTGAATCGGAAGTTGATCTCCTGCTGGCCTGGCCACGCCTCGCCCTTGGAGCTTTCCACCGGGATGCCCGCACCCTTCATGCCCTTGCGCACCGCGCGCAGGAAGGGCTCGTCATAGGTGGTGGCCAGGATGTGGTAGTCGAGGATGTACGGGACCGACGGCGTGAGGTCCGTGTAGTGCTTGGCGTGGGCCTCGGCGAAGGTCTCCTTCATCAGGAAGAACTCGAGCTCGGAGCCGACCATGGGCTCAAAGCCCACGGCACGCGCCCGCTCCACCTGTGCGCGCAGCACCTGGCGGGGCGACGGTCGTACGGGCTTGCCGTCGTGCCACGCAACGTCGCAGAGGACGAGCACCGTCCCATCCAGCCAGGGGACCCGGCGGAGCGTCGCGAAGTCGGGAACCATGTCGAAGTCCCCATAGCCCCGCTCCCAGTTCGCCATCTCGTAGCCCGGCACCGGGTCCATCTCCATGTCGAGAGCCAGCAGGTAGTTGCAGCCCTCGACCGATTCGCCGTGGCCGGCGGTGTCCATGAAGAACTCCGCGTCCACACGCTTGCCCATGAGCCGGCCCTGCATGTCGGTGAACGCCACGACGACGGTGTCGACCTGGCCCTTCTCGACGTCGGCCGCGAGCTCGTCCTTGCTGAGCGGCGCGCGCTGCTCGCCGGCGGCGGCTTTGTCCTTGGTCAGCATGTCGACACCTCCAGGCTCTACGTCAAAACAGATGCTGGTGAGCGCTCACGTGCGCCCACCAGCATGAACCGATCCTCCGGAACTAGGCGCCGCCGGACGGCGCTCCCGCGGGCTTGGCCGCTGCCTCGCCGGGGATGTCGGTGACATGGGTCTGACCGTAGCCCTCTTTCGCCGGGTCGCCGTGCTGGCCGTGGGTCAGCGCGAACTCCTCCTCGGGCGACAGGACCAGGCGGTGGCGGCCGACGATCGCGAAGTAGGCGACGCCGACCAGGAAGTAGATGAGCGTGCCGACCACTCCTGGCCGGTAGGTCTCGTTGGCATAAAGCGAAATCAGCGAGATCACCGCGATGATGCCCGCGATGGCTGCGCCCCACTCACCGACGGGGCTGCGGTAAGGGCGCTCGATGTTGGGCAGTCGCCGGCGCAGCATGATGAACGAGGCGCACTGCATGGCGTAGGAGACGACCGCTCCAAACACGGCCATGTAGAGCAAGGCGCCAACGACCTGACCGGCGACCAGGTTCTGGGTGGTGCCCAGATAGGTGATCAAGCACGCAAGCGCGAGCCCGACCACCCCACCGGCGATGAGGGCGATGTGCGGGGTCTTGAGAGTCGGATGGGTTATCGATAGGAAGTGCGGGAAGTAGCCCGCACGAGACAGCGAGTACGTGTTGCGGCCGTACGCGTAGATGATGGTGAAGAAGCTCGCGATCAGGCCGCCAAGACCGATCAAGGCGAGGAACGCGGCGCCGGCGTTGTCGCCGTAGATCGCCTTGAAGCCGTCGAACAGCGGCGTGGCGGAGATGCCGATCGCCTTGGCGCCGCCGTCGATCGCCGTGTTCAAAACGAAGATCCCAACGCCGGTCACGACCAGGGTCGTCAGGCCCCATACCGCGGCTCTCGGGATGTCGCGCTTGGGGTCATGTGACTCCTCAGCGGCCAGCGGAAGCTCCTCGATCGCGAGGTAGAACCAGATGGCGAACGGGATCGCCGGGAAGATTCCAGCTAGTCCGAAGGGAAGGAACGAGGTCTGGCCGGCCTGTGGCGCGATGTTGGTCAGCAGGCTGAGGTCCAGCTTCCCGGAGAAGATCACCGACACGAAGAAGAAGGCCAGGATGCCGAGGGCGATGATGTTGATGCCGACCGTGAAGCGCATCGTGGCCACGATGCCGCGAATGTTGATGGCGACGAAAACGATGTAGGAGATGATGAACCAGACGTAAACGCTGTTCCACCATGGGTCGCCCGTCACGTTGAAGAGCGAGACGACGATGGCCTGCATCAGGAAGCCCATGGCGCCGACCACGACCGCCGGAGTGATGACGTACTCCATGTTCTCGGCCAGGCCGGTGATGAATCCGCCCCAGGGACCAAAGGCCGAGCGAGCAAACGAATAGGCGCCGCCGGTGTGCGGCAGCGCGGGCGACATCTCGGCAATGCTGAAGACGAGGCCGTAGTACATGACCGTGATCACGATCGTCGCGATCAGGAATCCGCCGAGACCGCCGACGCCGAAACCCAGGTTCCAGCCGTAGAAGTCGCCGGAGATGACCGCGGCGACGCCCAGCGACCAGAGTGACCAGAACGCCGCGTGCCGCTTGAGAGCCCGTTTGGCGAAATAGGCCGGGCTCGCGTCCCGATAAGCAACCGATCCTACCTTGCGCCGCTCCTCAGACAATCGAATACCCCCTCCACAGGTTGCCGCCTGGCGGCGGTCCTGTGATCAAGTTGTCTGACGCCAGGACGATGTTGGGGAATCCTATTGGAGGCCCGAAATCAAGTCAAGAAGGCGGTTCCGGCAAGCAGACAACTGAACGCTTGACCCCGCAAGTTGTCAGACAACATACTAGGCACGCCACATGCCGACCCGACACGTCGACGAGCGCGCCCTCCCGCGCGCGGTCAAGGTGCGCGACGAGCTCACACAGCGGATCGACCGCGGGCTGCTGCCGGCGGGCTCGCGGCTGCCGTCGGAGCCGGCGCTGGCCACGGAGCTCGGGGTCTCCCGGGCCACCCTGCGCGAGGCTCTGCGGGCCCTCGAGGGCGAGGGGCTTGTCCGCCGCCTCTGGGGCGCGGGCACGTTCGTCGCCGAAAGCCGGCGGGTGGCCAACAGCCTCGACCTCAACTTCGGCGTCACCGACGCCATCCGCGCCGCGGGCATGCAGGCGGGGATCGAGCAGGCGCGGCATTGGACCGAGCCGGCCACCGTGAGCGAGGCGGCGCGCCTGGAGGTGGAGCCGGGCTCGGACGTCGTTGTCGTGGAACGCGTGCGCACGGCCGACCGCAAACCTGTGGTCCTCTCGCGTGACATCCTCCCCGGACGGCTTGTCGCGCGTCGTCCGGAGCTGGCCGAGGCGATGCTGAGCCGCTCCATCTACGAGGTGCTGGAGCGCGACCTCGGCCTCGCCATCCACCACGGGGTCGCCAGCTTCAGACCGGTCAAGGCCGACGTGACTGTGGCGCGGACGCTGGGCATCCAGCGCGGCGAGCTGCTGCTGGCGCTCTGGCAGGTCGACTATTCCGAAGACGGCGCCCCCATCCTTTCGTCGTACGAGTACCACCTCGCCGACGCGTTCGAGTTCACCGTGCTGCGGCGCGGACCAGGAAGGAGGTTGTCGTGATCACAGGTGTCGGCAAGTCGATGCGCATGAAGCGCGTGATCGATGCAGACGGGGTATCCGTGATCTGCGCGCTGGACCACGGCATGACCTCGCCGCAGTTCCTCGAGCCGCTGGCCGACATCACGACACGGACCAAGGAGGCGGTGGCCGGTGGCGCCAACGTGATCATGATGTCGAAGGGCATGATCCGCATCGCGGAGCCTGCCTTCAGCCCGACCACGTCGCTCGCCCTGCTGCTTTCGGCCTCCGCCAACCCGGAGCGCGGAGAGCCCGAGGTGGTCCAGATCGCGGAGGTCGAAGAGGCATCGCGACTCGGCGCGGACGCGGTCGTCCTCTTCACCGCGCTTGGCGGGCCGAGCGAGCCGCGCATGATTCGCACGCTGGCCGCGGTCGGCCGCGCGTGCGAGACCTACGGCATCCCGCTCATCGCGGAGGCCGAGTTTCCGACGACCTACGCCTCCGTCGACGAGCTGAAGAACCGCTACGGATTCGAGTACCTGCGCCGCAACGTCCGCCTGTGCGGCGAGCTGGGCGCCGACGTGATCAAGACGAACTGGCCCGGCGACGAGCTGTCATTCCGCAAGCTGGTCGAGTCGGCCAACGGCATCCCGACCGTGCTGGCCGGCGGCTCGCGCCTCGAGGACCAGGAGCTGCTGGGACGCATGGAGGCGGCAATGTCGGCGGGAGCGATCGGCTGCTCCGTCGGTCGCAACATCTTCATGCACCGCTCGCCCGAGGCGATCACGCGCGCCCTGTCGCGGGTGATCCGCGAGCGCTGGACCGCGAGCAAGGCCATGGATGCCCTGCAGCAGGAGGTCGGAACGGCGGCCGCCGGGCGCGCGCAGGGCGCATCGCGGCAATGAAGGCCGCCTTCATGACCGGCGTCGACTCGGTCGAGGTCCGGCCCGTGGATCGGCCGCTGCTCGACCCTGAGGGCGCGATCCTGCGCGTCGAGGCCTGCGGCATCTGCGGCACCGACGCGCGCACCTTCTTCAACGGCGACCCGAAGGCGCCCGCGCCCTGGATCCTGGGCCACGAGCCGGTCGGCATCCTGGAGGAAGTGGGGCCGCAGGCTGCGCTTCCGCCTGGGATCAAGAGGGGCGACCGCGTCTTCCTGGGCTCCATCCTCACGTGCGGGCGGTGCCGCTTCTGCATGGACGGCTTCCAGAACCTGTGCGACGAGCACCTGCTGTACGGCTACGACCCGTACCCGGGCGCGTACGCCGAGTACGCCGCGGTGCCCCCGATCGCGATCAAGAACCTGATCCCGCTGCCGCCTGACCTCCCTTCCGACCTGGCCACCGTCGCCGACCCGTTCGCGTGCGCCCTGAACGGGATCGAGATGCTCGACGTGCGGCTGGGCGACACGGTTGTGATCATCGGCTCGGGACCGATCGGCTGCTGGCAGGCCGTGATGGCGCGCGACCGCGGCGCGAGCAAGGTGTTCTTGACGGACGTCAACCGGCAGCGCCTCGACGTCGCGCTCAAGGCTGTGGGCAGCTTCGTCGACGACTCGTGGGTCGCGGCCGAGGACAACGGCGTGGCGCAGGCGCTGGAGCACACCGAGGGGCGCGGGCCTGAGCGTGTCATCGTCGCCGCGCCTTCGAAGCAGGCGCAGCAGGCGGCGCTGGTGATGGCGGCCAAGCGGGCTCGCATCGTCTACTTCGCCGGGCTGCCCAAGCACGACCCGGTGGCCGCGCTCGACATGAACCAGCTGCATTACAAGGAGCTCGCGATCCTCGGCGCGTACGGTGCGACACACCGCCAGTACCGGATCACGATGGACTACCTGGAGCGGCGCCGGGACGAGCTGGCGTCGGTGGTCACGCACCGCTTTCCCCTGGAGAAGATCGACGAGGCCTTCAACACGATTCGCTCGGGGTCGGGACTGAAAGTCGTCATCGTTCAGTGATCTGGCAGTGAGCGGGGCCTACGTCATCGGCTGCGACATCGGCAGCCAGGGCACCAACACGGCGCTCTACGCCACCGACGGCACACTGGTCGCCTCCGCCTACGAGGGCTACGACGTGCTGTTCCCGCACCCGGGGTGGGCCGAGCAGGATCCGCGGCTGTGGATCGACGCTCTGCACCGGACGATCCGCCAGGTGCTCTCGCACGTGAAACCGGCCGAGGTCAAAGCCATCTCGTTTGGTTCTCAGCTCGACGGCATGGTCATGTGCGACGCCAGGGGGACGCCGCTGCGCCACGCCATGATCTGGATGGACCGGCGCGCGGAGCCGCAGGCGGCGGCGATCGCAGAGCGAGTCGGGCGAGAGGACTTCTACCGCGAGGTGGGCACGAACCTCGACTCCTCGCACGCCGTGTTCAAGGCGCTATGGGTGCGCGACGAGGAGCCCGAAATCTATGCGACTACGGCCCGGTTCTTGCCCCCAGGAGCGTTCGCGGTCCAGGAGGCGGCGGGCGTGGCCATGGTCGACTACTCGAACGCGTCATCGCTTGCGCTGCTCGACCCGCGGACCCGGCGCTGGTCGCGGGCCATCCTCGACGCGACCGGCATCGACGAGCGCAAGCTTCCTGAGCTCGCGCCTGGGACGCACGGCGTCGGCCGCGTCACGAGGGCTTTCGCCGAAGCTTCCGGGCTCGCGCCTGACACCTGCGTGGTGGCCGGCTGCGGCGACGAGATGGCCGCGACGCTGGGTGCCGGAGTGTACGCGCCGGGCGAGGTGTGCGACGTGGTCGGCACCGCCGAGCCGGTGTGCGCGGTGTCCTCTGCCCCTCGCGAGGACCGGACGATGCTCGTCGAGTGCCACCCGCACGGCGACCCCGACAGCTGGCTGCTCGAGAACCCGGGCTTTGTCTCGGGCGGCAACCTGCGCTGGTGGCGCGACCACTTCTGGGGCGTCGACACCCCCTACGACGACATCTGCGCCCCCGCGGCCGAAGTCGCCCCTGGCGCGGAAGGGCTCGTCTTCCTCGCCTGCATGCAGGGGGCGATGGCGCCGGAGTGGAATGGCGCCGCGCGTGGTGTGTTCTACGGACTCAGCCTCGCCCACACGAAGGCGCACATGACGCGCGCGCTGCTCGAAGGCAGCGCGTTTGCGCTGCGCGACATCCTGGAGGCGATGCGCGGCGCGGGCCTGGACGTGCGGCGGCTGACGATCGTGGGCGGAGGCGCCAAGGGTGCGCTGTGGCGGCAGATCAAGTCGGACGTCACGGGGCTGCCGGTCCGAGTCCCCGAAAACGTCGAGACGACCGCAACCGGCGCCGCCATCCTGGCCGCGGTCGGGTCGGGCGTCCAGCCCGACGTTGCGTCGGCCGTGCAGGCTTTCGTGCGCTATCTGCCCCAGGAGCAGGAGCCAGATCCGGAGCGGCAGGCCGTCTACGACGCCGCCTACCGCCGCTACCGAGATGTCTACTTCGCCCTCAAACCGGTGTTTGATAGCTGACGCAGTGGTCGCCAGCGACGCCACTCGGGTGTTCCCACTCGAGCTCGCCCGCCGGTACCCCGTCGTCGTCGAAGGCGACGGGGCGTGGGTGCGCGACTCTTCGGGCAAGCGCTACCTCGACGCGATGAGCGGCGGCTCGATGGCGGCGACGCTCGGCCACAGCCGCCGCGACATCATCGCCGCGGCGCGGGACCAGGCCACGCGTCTTTCCTACGTGCACAACGAACGCCTGACCAACCCGCAGCGCGAGCAACTGGCGGCGGAGCTCGTCGAGGTGGCGCCCCCAGGCATGACCAGGGTTCGCTTCGTCACCGGCGGCGCCGAGGCGAACGAGATGGCGGTCCAGATCGCGCGCAGCTACCACGTCGAGCGCGGAGAGACGAAGCGATGGCAGGTGATCTCGCCGGCGCAGGCGTATCACGGTCCGACCATGGCCACGCTGGGCCTCACCGGACGGCCCGGCCTGCAGGCGCCATTCGGACCGTACCTGCCGGCGCACCGCCACATCCCTCCGAGCACTTGGCGCTTCGACCCCAGCGGCGAGGACGCGCTCGCGGTGCTGGACAGGGTGCTCGAAGAGATCGGCCCGGAGAACGTGTCCGCCTACTTCTGCGAGCCGATCACCGCCGCCGCCCTACCCGCGTACTCGCCGCCTGAGCGGTTCTGGCGCGGGCTGGCCGAGAGGCGAGAGAAGCACGGGTTCCTGATCTGCTTCGACGAGGTGGTGACCGGCGTCGGCCGCGCGGGCGAGTGGTTCGCGGCAGAGAAGCTGCCGCTCGTGCCCGACGTCATCGCCACCGCCAAGGGCCTCGGCGCCGGCTACGCAGCGATCGGCTCGGTTATCTGCACCGACCGCGTGTACCAGGCGTTCGCGCACGGTTCGCGACGCTTCACGCTGGGCCACACCTGGGACGGGGCGCCGCTCTCCTGCGCGGTCGGGCTGAAGGTGCTGGAGGTGCTGCGCCAGGAGAGGCTGATCGAGCGAGTGCGAGAGCGCGGGCCACGATTGCGAGACGAGCTCGCCGCCGCGCTGGCTGGGATCCCCATGGTGCGCGAGGTGCGCGGGCACGGCTACCTGCTCGGCGTCGAGTACGTCGACCCGCGCGACGGCAAGTCGTTCCTGCCGCCCGAGCTCGGCGTGGCCAGGCGCGTCGACATGACGGCGATGGACAACGGCCTCATCGTTTACTCCACGATGCCAACGCGCGACGGATTCGCCGGCGACCAGACGCTGTTCGCGCCTCCCTTCACGACACCCGATGACGACCTGAGCGAGATGGTGGCCCGATTTGCGAAAACAATTCGCGAGGTAGCGAACGCCGTCGAGGCCGTGCTGCGATGAACGCGCAGTGGCGCCCGCGGGCGCTGATCGTCCAGCACGAGAATGCGACGCCGCCCGGGCTGATGACGGCGTGGCTGGCCGAGCAGTCGGCGCAGGTGGACACCCTGCGCATCGACGAGGACGAGCGCCTCGTGAACCCGCGCGACTACGACGTGATCGTGTCGCTGGGTTCGGAGTTCGCGGCGTTCGACGACAAGATTCCGTGGGTGCCGCGCGAGGCGATGCTCCTGGAGGACGCGCTCGCGTACGAGGTACCCATCCTCGGGCTGTGCTTCGGCGGCCAGATGCTGGCGCGTGCGATCGGCGGCCAGGGCTTCCGCTCCACGCACTCGGAGATCGGCTGGCTGCCGGTGCGCACGCACGACCCCGAGCTGGTCAGCGAGGGGCCGTGGTTCCAGTGGCACTTCGACTCGTTCACGCTGCCACGCGAAGCCAAGGTGGTCGCGGAAACCGACGTCGGGCCGCAGGCGTTTGTCTCCGGACGCAGCCTGGGCCTCCAGTTCCATCCCGAGGTTACGCCCGAGATCATGGAGGAGTGGGTGCGCGTCTACCCGCACGAGCTGAGGGCAGAGGGCGTCGACCCGCAAGGCTTGCTCGAGGAGACCAAACGCCGCGCCGCGGATGCGCGCAAAACGACCTGGCGGCTGCTCGACCGCTTCCGGGACGCGATCGTCAGGCGCATGTCGTGATCGCCGCCGACCAGACGAGCACGTTTCCGCGGTTCCTCGACCTCGACTACCCGAACGTCGAGCGGGGCGAGGGCGTGTGGCTGTACACGACCGACGGTCGCAAGCTGCTCGACGCCTGCTCGGGCGGCGCCATGACGTCGAACCTTGGTCACGGCGCTCGTGAGGTGATCGACGCAGCTGCGCGCCAGGCCGAGAAGATCGCCTACTTCTACATGGACCACTTCACGAATGAGCCGATGGAGCGGCTGGCCGATCGATTGATCGCCGTCGCCGCCCCGGAGATGGCGCGCGTGCGTTTCGCGTCGAGTGGCTCGGAGGCGAACGAGACCGCGCTGCGGCTGGCGCGCGCGTATCACGTCGACCGCGGCGAGCCCGACCGCTGGAGGGTGATCTCCTTCGCGCAGGCGTACCACGGCTCGACGATGGCGACCCTGGCTCTGACGGGAAGGACGCGCACGCTCCAGGCGCCCTACGAGCCTTACCTCTCGCCACACCTGCATATAGGGAGTGGCGAGACGGCGCTCGAGGAGCTCGACGCAGCGTTGGCGGAGGCGGGGCCCGGGAGCGTGGCGGCGTTCTTCTGCGAGCCGGTCGGCGGTGCGGCGCGACCCGCCTACTCGCCGCCCGAGTCGTTCTGGCGCGGCCTGGACGAGCGCCGCCGCAAGCATGGCTTCCTGGTTTGCTTCGACGAGGTCGTGACAGGCATGGGCCGCACCGGCTCGTGGTTTGCGTACCAGCAGCTGCCCATCGAGCCCGACATCATCACCCTCGGCAAGGGCCTTGGCGCGGGCTACGCGCCCATCAGCGCGGTGCTGTGCAAGCAGCATGTGTACGACGCGATCGACCGCGGCTCACGCTACTTCGACCTCGGCCACACGTGGGACGGGGCGCCGATCTCCTGCGCGACCGGGCTCGCCGTCCTCGACGCGCTCGTTGCGGGCGGGCTCGTCGAGCGCGCGCGGGAGCGCGGCCCACAACTGCTGGAACAGCTGCGCGCCGCAGTGCGAGGGAATCGGCTCGTCGCGGAGGTCCGCGGCCGCGGATTCCTCCTCGGCATCAGCCTTGTCGACCTGCCCGACGAATCGCATTTCGACGAGCGGGTCGAGGATGCGGCCCTCGAGCGCGGCCTCTTGGTCACGACCACGCACTCCACCGCCGACGGTTACGCGAAGGACGAGATCGTCTTCGCACCGGCCCTGACGAGCAGCGACGACGAGCTCGGCGAGATGGTGGCAAGGTTGGCGGCGACGTTGAGGGACCTGGCGTGATCCGGACCGAGGTCGAGCCCGCGCCCAACACCGTGGGCTTCCGGCCGAGCGAGCACGTGGAGTTCGTGCTGCTGGTGATCCCCGACGTCAACGGTTCCCTGCGTGGCAAGGCGCTGCGCCCGGACGCGTTCGAGGCCGCCGTCCGGCACGGCACTGTGATGACGGACCTGCTGCTCGGGCTCGACCCGGTCGACACGCCAATCTCGGATTTCGAAAGGTTCGGCATCCGGTCCGGCGCGCCGGACCTCGTCGTTCACCCAGACACGGCGACGCTGCATGACCTCAGCTGGCGCCCCGGCTGGAGGATCTGCCTGGGCACGCCGACCTGGCTCGACGGCCGGCGCTGCGAGCTCGCGTCGCGCGAGGTCCTGCGCGGCGCCCTCGCTCACCTGCGAGAGGTGGGTTACGACGCGGTGGCGGCCGTCGAATACGAGCTGCGGCTTCGCGACGCCGAGGACCGCCTCGTCACAACGGGCATCAGCTACAGCGCCACCGAGATCGCGGCCATCGACCCGTTCCTGACCGCCCTGCGCCCTGCGCTCGACGACCTTGGCGTCGAGCTGACCGCGGTCCACACCGAAGCCGCGCCTGGCCTGGTAGAGCTGAACCTGGCGGCGCAGCCGGGGCTCGAGGCGGCGGATGCGGCGGCCTACACGAAGTTCGCGGTCAAGGAGCTGGCGCGGTCGCTGGGCATGCGCGCGAGCTTCCTCGCCAAGACGGCGCCGGGCGAGGAAGGGTCGAGCGGGCACGTCCACCTGTCGGCATGGCGCGACGGCTCGAACGCGTTTACTGACGACGCGGCCCTGCGCTCGGCGGTGGCCGGAATCCTCGACCACCTCCCGGCGGCGTCGCTGCTCCTGAATCCGACCATCAACTCCTACAAGCGCCTGGTCCCAGGCTACTTCGCTCCGACGAATGTGAGCTGGGGTGTCGAGAACCGCTCCTGCGCGGTGCGGGCGATCCCGTCACCGCGACCCGAGCTGAGCCGCCTCGAGTGCCGCCGGCCGGGCGCTGACGCGAACCCCTACCTGGCGCTGGCCGCCCTCGCCTGGTCGGCCGCGGATGGTCTGCGCCGGGGCGCGGCGCCACCAGAGGCGGTGACCGGCGACGCCTACGCGCGGTCCGACCTGGCCCCGCTGCCCAGCTCGCTCGAGGAGTCGCTGCGGGCATTTGAAGCCGACGAGGCGCTGTGCGGAGGGCTCGGCGCGGAGTTCAGCGACTACTTCGCAACCTCACGGCGCTGGGAGCTGAAGGCATGGCTGCAGACCGTGACCGATTGGGAGCGGTCGCGCTACGAGCGGAGCGTCTAAGGCCTCGAGGGCTTGGCGCTCCGGGCCCGGTCGACGAACCGCTCGAAGAGACGGCGCGCCCACGGCAGGTCTCCGGCGAGCTCTTCGGGGTGGCACTGCACGGCGACGATGAGGCCGTCGCTGGTCTCGATCGCCTCGACGGTGCCGTCCTCGCCGGACGCGGTCTGGACCAGTCCTGGGGCAAGCTTGCCGATGGCCTGGTGGTGGAGGCTGTTGACGCGGAGCTTCTCCTCGCCGGCGGCGCGGCCGAGCTCGGAGAGAGGGTCGACCTCGATCTCGTGCGCGAGGTGGTTGCGCCCGAACTGCCTCACCTCGTGGCCGTCGAGGTGCTGCTGCAGTGACCCGCCCATGGCGACGTTGATGACCTGTTGACCGCGGCAGATGCCCATGACGGGCAGGCCCTGCTCTCGCGCGAGACCGAACAGGCGAAGCTCGGTGTCGTCCAGCTCGCGGTCGATCGGGCCGACCTCGGGGCCTGGCTTCTCGCCGTAGAGGGCGGGGTCCACGTCCCAGCCGCCAGGGAGAAGCAGCCCGTCCAGGTCCGGCAGCTTCGTGGTGCCGGGGGCCAGGTCCACCGGCTGCGCGCCGACCGCCTCCACCGCCCGCTTGTAGGGGATGTAGTAATCCGCACCTCGCCGGGGGCTGGTCGTGATGCCGATCCGAGGTCGCTCTTCACGCTGCATGGCTTAGCTGACAAGATTACGTGCCAAAGCCGTGGCTTGGCCAGAAACGTTCCCAAACCCGATTTCTGGGAGCGGAATGTAATGTCCGTTTCCAACCACCGCGTCGGCGAGCTCGTCCGCCAGCGCCTGGACTCCCTCAGCCCGGCGGAGCGGCGGCTCGCCCGGGCGCTTCTGGCCTCTTATCCCATCGCGGGCCTGGAGACCGTCGCCCGCTTCGCCGAGCGGGCAGGGGTCAGCCCGCCTACCGTCACACGATTCATTGCCAAGCTGGGATTTCGCGGTTACCCAGATTTCCAGGAGCAGCTCCGGGACGAGGTCCAGGCCCGGCTCAGCTCGCCCCTGGCCCGCTATCGGGACGAGCCGAGGCACGAGTCGGCGATCAAGACCGCGCTCGACGTCTCGGCGCAGAACCTGAAGGCGACGGCGGAGATCCTGTCCGAGCGGGACCTCACCGAGGCCGTCGAGCTCCTGGCCGACGTCCGGCGGCGTGTGATGGTGCTGGGCGGCCGGGTCAGCGCGCCGCTCGCCCGCTACCTCTCGGCGCAGCTGCACCTGCTGCGACCGGGGATCGGCCTCGTCGACTCCGAGCGCAGCGCGCCCGCGCAGCAGCTCATCGACATGCGCAAGACAGACGTCCTGGTCGTCTTCGACTACCGCCGCTACCAGCCGGACAGCATCGAGTGCGCGCGCGTCGCGGCCGGCCGTGGCTGCGACGTGATCCTCTTCACGGACCAGTGGCTCTCCCCCGCGTCGGCGGTCGCGCGCCAGGTCCTGGTCACCAGCGTGGAGACCACGGGGCCATTCGACTCGCTCGTCGGCGCCACCGCGCTCGTCGAGGCGATCGTCACCGCCGTGCTCGACAAGCTTGGCTCGCGTGCCGAGGCGCGGATGCAGAACCTGGAGCGCCTGCGTGCCGGGGATGTGCTAAGCGGAGGCTAGGGTCTTCTCGTAGGAGGCCATGCAGCCGGCCGAGCAGAACCAGTACGTGGCGTCGTTGGCGATCAGCTTGTATGGGCTTGTCAACGGATCGACCGTCATGCCGCACACAGGGTCGGTGACGAACGTGACCGGCGCGACCTCGACCGCGATCGGTTTGGGCCCACGCTTGCGGCGGGCCGCGACGACTTCGGCGAGTGCGAGCAGAGCGATCTCCTCCTGGGTGCTGCCCCTTGTCTTGCCGGCCGGGGTCCGTACGCGCGCGATCGTGTGCTCGTCGAGGCCACGACGCAGCAGCTCGGCGCGAACCGCGCCGGCGCGTCGCGTGCTGGCGATCAGGCTGACGTCGAGGTCTGGGTAGGCGAGCGCCGCCTCGAGGGCGTCCTCGTCGTAGTGACCCATCGTCGCCACCACCGCGTGGGCCTCGCCCGGCGCCACCTCGAGCGCCGGCAGCTCGACCTGGCTGACGGCGCGAGCGCGAAACCCGGTCAGCTCCGCGAGCTTGACGAGGGTTGCCGCGGCAGGTCCCTCTCCGAACACCAATAGGAATGGCTTGGGCAGCCGTGGCTCGATGAAGATGTCCAGCGAGCCGCCGCTGGGACAGGTGGTCGCGATCATCAGCTCACCGCCCTTGCGCGTCTGCTTGACCTCGTCGCCTCCGACGATGTGAATGAGCTGCGGCGTGCCTTCGGCGAGCGCGCGCAGCGCCTCGCGCCGGACAACCGGCTCGGAGCAGCTGCCGCCGATCCACCCCCGCAGCCGGCCGTCGGCGGTGATCACAGCCTTGTCGCCGGGCCGCGCCGAGGTCGGCGCCTCGACGCGAACCACCGTGGCCAGGGCGCACGGGGTGCCCGCGGCCTCGTACTCCTTGATCAAGTCGAGTACGTCTTCGCCTATTCGTTCACCCCCGCGGCGCGCAGCGCCGTCCATACCTTGTCAGACGTGACCGGCATGTCGATGTTGGTGACGCCGTAGGGCGAGAGCGCGTCGATGACCGCGTTCACGTACGCGGCCGGCGAGCCCACCGTCGGTGACTCGCCCACGCCCTTGGCGCCCAGCGGATGGTGCGGCGACGGCGTGACGGTCTCACCGAGCTCGAAGCGCGGGGTCTCCCATGCCGTGGGCAGGAGGTAGTCCATGAAGTTCGAACCGATGCAGTTGCCGTCGGCGTCGAACGTGATCAGCTGCATGAACGCGATGCCGTATCCCTCGGCGAGCCCGCCGTGGATCTGGCCCTCGACGATCATCGGGTTGATGCGCACACCGCAGTCGTCGACCGCGACCACCCGGCGGACCTTGACCTGCCCCGTTCCCTTGTCGACGTCGACGACGACCGCGTACGTGCCGAAGGGGTAGGTCATGTTGGGTGGGTCGTAGTAATGCACGCCCTCGAGGCCGGCTTCCATGCCTTCGGGCACATTGGTGTATGCGGCGAACGCGATCTCCTGGATGGTCTTGGCCTTGTCGGGCGAGCCCTTGACAAAGAACCTGCCGTTCTCCCATTCGAGGTCCTCTTCAGCCGCCTCGAGCAGGTGGGCCGCGATCTTGCGGCCTTTGTCGCGCAGCTTGCGCGCCACCATCGCCGTGGCGGCGCCGGCGACCGGGGTGCTCCGCGACGCGTAGGTACCGAGGCCGTACGGCGCAGTGTCGGTGTCGCCTTCCTCGACCGCCACGTCAGCGGCGGGGATGCCGAGCTCCTCGGTCACGATCTGCGCGAAAGTCGTCTCGTGCCCCTGGCCCTGTGACTTGGTCCCCATGCGGAGGATGGCCTTGCCGGTCGGGTGCACGCGCAGCTCGGCGCTGTCGAACATGCGCAGGCCGAGGATGTCGAAGTCGGCCCCGTGGCCGGCCCCCACCACCTCGGTGAAGCTGGCCACGCCGATCCCGGTGACCTCGCCACGCTTGCGCCGCTCCTCGACGTCTTTGCGCAGCTCGTCGTAGCCGAGCTGGTCGAGAGCGACGTTCATCGCCTTGGGATAGTCGCCGCTGTCGTACTCCCACCCCGTCGCCGAGTGGTATGGAAACTGCTCGGGCTTGATGAAGTTCTTCATCCGCAGCTCGGCCTGGTCGATGCCGAGCTCGATCGCCGCGTTTGTCACCAGGCGCTCGATCAGGTAGCTCGCCTCTGTGACGCGGAAGGAGCACCGGTACGCGACGCCGCCTGGCGCCTTGTTGGTGTAGTAGCCGTCCGCGGTGACGTGCGCTGTAGGGATGTCATACGAGCCGGTCACGATGTGGAAGAGACCCGCCTTGAACTTGGACGGCTGGGCGTCGGCGAAGAACGCGCCGTTGTCGCTGTCCAGGTGGACCCGCAGGGCGAGCATCTTGCCGTCCTTGTCGAGCGCGAGGTCTCCAGTCATGTGGAAGTCGCGCGCGAAGCCCGTCGAGATGAGGTTCTCGTTGCGGTCTTCGACCCACTTCACCGGCCGTCCGATCAGGAGGCTCGCCGCGGTCGCGACCACGTAGCCGGGATAGACCGGCACCTTGTTGCCAAAGCCGCCGCCGATGTCCGGCGAGATGACGCGAATGTTCTGCTCGGGGAGCCCGGTGACCAGCGCGAAGACGGTGCGGATCGCGTGGGGCGCCTGGCTCGTCATGTAGATCGTGGCCTTGCCGGTCGCGCCGTTGACGTCGGCGATGCAGCCGCATGTCTCCAGCGGAGCGGGGTGGCAGCGCGGATAGAACGTGTGCAGCCTGACCACCTTGTCCGCCCTGGCGAAGGCGGCCTGCGTCGTCTCCTGGTTGCCGGCCTCCCAGTGGTAGATGTGGTTGTCTTTCTGATTCTCCTTGTCGTCGCGGATCAGCGCGGCGCCGGATTCCTTCGCCTGCTGAGGGCTCGTCACCGCCGGGAGGACCTCGTACTCGACGACGATCGCGTCGCGCGCGTCCTCGGCCTGGTACTTCGTCTCGGCGATGACCGCCGCGACCTCCTGGCCCTGGAAACGGACCTTGTCCGTCGCGAGAACGGCCTGCGTGTCGTAGCTGAGGGTTGGCATCCACGCCAGCTTGTGCTGCGCCATCAGCTCGCCGGTGACCACGGCGACCACGCCTGGCATGGCGCCCGCCGCCGCGGTGTCGACGGACTTGATGAGGGCGTGAGCGTGTGGGCTGCGCAGGATCGCCATGTGGAGCATGTTCGGCAGCTCGATGTCGTCGAGGTAGTTGCCCTTGCCGCGGATGAACCGAGCGTCTTCCTTGCGCTTGATCGGCTCTCCGATCCGGCCGTGCATGTGCACCTGGGTGGCCATCTACTCGCCTCCCCCGGCAGCGCCGGCAGTCACAGGCACTCCGGGCTTTTCCGCCGCGGCGGCCGCGCGCGCGCTCGCCGCGTGCTGGATCGCCTTGACGATGTTCATGTAACCGGTGCAGCGGCAGATGTTGCCGCTGATCGCCCAGCGGATCTCGTCTTCGGACGGGTTGGGGTTGCGCTCGAGCAGCGAGGCGCCGACGAGCATCATGCCCGGCGTGCAGAAGCCGCACTGCAGGCCGTGCTCCTCGTGGAAGCCGACCTGGATGGGCGAGAGATTGGCGCCCTGGGCCAGGCCTTCGACCGTTGTGATGTTTCTACCGACGGCCTGGACGGCCAGGATCGTGCACGACTTCACCGGCTCGCCGTCGACCAGCACCGTGCAGGCGCCACAGCTCGAGGTGTCACATCCGATGTGCGTCCCCGTGAGGCGAAGGTTGGTCCGTAGATAGTCGACAAGGAGGACGCGCGGCTCGACATCGCCCGCGCGCTCGGAGCCGTTGACGTTCATGGTCACCTTCACGCTCGTGCCTCCTTCGCGCGTGCGAGCGCGGTCTTCAAGCCGCGCTGGACGAACACCCGCACCACGTCCTTCTTGTATGCGGCGCTGCCGCGGACGTCGTCCTTCGGCTCCGCGACATCGGCCGCGAGCCGAGCTGCCTGGGCGATGACCTCATCCGTCGGTTCCTTGCCGTTCAGATGACGCTCCGCCTCAGTTGCTTTCAGATTCTGCGGGCCCACGGCCGTCAGCCCGATTCCGGCGTTCGCGACCTTGTTGCCGTCGAGCGTCAAGTGGACGGCCACCGCGACAGTCGCGAAGTCGCCGACTCGGCGCTCGAGCTTCAGGTAGGCGCCACCCGTGTGGCCGCGGGCGGTCGGGATCCTCACCTCGGTCGCCACCTCGTCGGGGTTGAGCGCGGTGGTGAAAGGGCCCTTGAAGAAGTCGGCGGCCTTCAGCACGCGCTGGCCCCCCTGGGACATCGCGACGATCTCGCCGCCTAAGGCGAGGACCACCGAGCCCCAGTCCCCGGCCGGGTCGGCGTGGCAGACCGAGCCGACGAGCGTGCCGCGGTTGCGGACGAGGGGGTCCGCGATCCAGCGCGCGGCCTCCAGCATCATCGGCGCCGACGTGGCGAGCTCCTTGCTGCGTTCGATGTCCACATGGCGCGCGAGGGCGCCGATGGACACCTGGCCGTTGTCGCGCTTGATGGTGTTCATGCCCGGGATGCGGGCGATGTCGACGACCAGCTCGGGCCGCGAAAAGCGGAGCTTGAGGAGCGGGATCAAACTCTGCCCGCCGGCCATCACCTTGGCCTCGTCGCCGTGCTGCTTGAGGAGCGTCAGAGCCTCGTCGAGGCTGACGGGAGCGCGATAGTCAAATGCGGCGGGGAACATCGGCCTTTCCTCCCCAGAAAAGACGCGGGCCGGACCTCGCTCGTTCTAGCACCGGCTGCCTGCCTTGTCAAACAAGCTTCCGAGTACGATGCGGGCATGGTCCTGGAGGCTGTGAAATCGCTCTCCGCGGAAGAGATCACCGAGCTGTGCCTCAAGCACACGCTCTACGACTGGGGCATGCAGTCGGGCCTCAAGCCCCTGCCGGTCACGAGCGCGAAGGGCGTGTACTTCCACACCGCGGACGGGCGTCGCTTCATCGACTTCAACAGCCAGCTCATGTGCGTCAACGCGGGCCACGGCGACCACCGGATCGTCGAAGCGATCCAGCGGCAGGCTGAGCAGCTGGCATACATCAGCCCCTTCATGGCGCACGAGCCCAGAGCGCGACTGGGCGCGAAGCTGGCGGAGCTGCTGCCCGGCGACATCGACAAGGTGTTCTTCACCCTCGGCGGCGCGGAGTCGAACGAGAACGCGATCAAGATCGCCCGCGCCGTCACCGGGCGGCCGAAGATTCTCGCCCGCTACCGCTCCTACCACGGCTCGACGGGGACCGCGATCCAGGCCACCGGCGACCCGCGGCGCTGGCCGAACGAAGGCGTGGGCGGGGGCGTCGTGCACGTGCTGGACCCTTATCACGGCATCCAGCGCGGCTGGGACACGGTCGAGCAGGCGCTGGCGAATCTCGAGGAGACGATCCAGCTCGAGGGTCCATCCACGATCGCGGCCTTCATCCTCGAACCCATCACCGGCACGAACGGCATCCTGATCCCGCCGGACGGCTACCTGCAGGGCGTGCGCGCCATGTGCGACCGCCACGGGATCCTGATGATCTGCGACGAGGTCATGACCGGCTTCGGCCGCACCGGCAGGTGGTTCGCCGTCGACCACTGGGGCGTGGTGCCCGACCTGATCACGATGGCGAAGGGACTCACGTCGGCTTACGTGCCCCTCGGCGCGGTCGGCATGCGGCCGCACGTCGCCGCCTACTTCGACGACCACGTCTTCTACGGCGGGCTCACGTACAACTCGCACCCGCTCGCGTGCGCGGCGGCGCTGGCCACGATCGGGGCCTATGAGGAAGATGACATGGTCGGCAACGCCCGTCGCCTGGGCGACGTGCTTGCGCGACACCATCGCGTTCTGCGCGAGCGGCACCCGTGCGTCGGCGCCGCGCGTTCGATCGGCCTGTTCGGCTGCCTCGAGCTGGTGCGTGACCCGCAGACGCTGGAACCACTCGCCCCGTTCAACGGCACGTCGCCGGAGATGAAGGCCGTCGCCCAGGCGCTGATCGACGCAGGCATGCACACGTTCGTGCGCTGGAACACGATCATGACCAACCCGCCGCTCTGCATCACCGAGGCTCAGCTCGATGAAGGCTTCGAGATCCTCGACTCCGCGCTCGAGATCGGCGACCGCGCGGTCCGCGACTAGCCCTGCCAGCCGAGAGGCGATCCGCGACCTGCAGCTGAAGAAGCTGCGGGCGGGCCTGACCGCGGTCCTGGCCACCAACCAGTTCTGGCGAGAGCGCCTCCACAGCGTGAGTGGGTGGGACGACTTCGAAAGGCTGCCCCTGACCACAAAGTCAGAGGTGCTTGCCGACCAGGCCGCCCACCCGCCCTTCGGGACCAACCTCACCCACCCCGTAGACCGCTACGTGCGCCTGCACCAGACCTCTGGCTCGGGCGGCGACGAGCCGCTGCGCTGGCTCGACACCGCCGAGTCGTGGGACTGGTGGCTGAGGATCTGGTCTGAGCACGTCTACCGCGCGGCCGGCGTCAGCGGCGCGGACCGGGTGTTCTTCGCCTTCTCCTTCGGTCCGTTCATCGGGTTCTGGTCCGCGTTCGGCGGCGCGCAGGCGCTAGGCGCGATGTGCATCTCGGGCGGCGCGATGACCAGCGAGCAGCGCGTGCGCAGCATCTTCGATCTCGGGGCGACGGTGCTGTGCTGCACGCCGACGTACGCGCTGCGCCTGGCCGATGTGGCCAGGGAGGTCGGGCTTGACGCCGCCACCGCGGGCGTGCGGACGACGATCCACGCCGGCGAGCCGGGCGCGAGCATCCCGTCGACGCGCGCCGCGATCGAGACAGCATGGTCCGCCACCTCGTTCGACCACACCGGGATGACCGAGCTCGGTCCGACCGGCCACAGCTGCTCGGCGCGCGACGGCGTGCACCTCGTGGAGTCGGAGTTCATCTTCGAGGTCGCGCCCGACGGGGAATTGATCGCCACCAACCTCGGCCGCTGGGGCATGCCGCTCATCCGCTACCGGACAGGCGACCGCGTCGAGGTCGCCCCCGAACCGTGCGCGTGCGGCAGCCCGTTCCTCAAGATCGCCGGCGGGATCCGCGGCCGCGTCGACGACATGTTCACCGTGCGCGGGGTGAACCTGTATCCAGCGCAGGTCGAGGACATCGTGCGCCGGCACCCGCAGGTGGAGGAGTTCGTGATCGAGCACCGGCGCGACCGGCGGATGGACGAGGTGACGCTTCTCCTCGAGACCTCCGCGGGCTCCTTCCCAACGGATCGCCTCGAGGCGGACCTCCGGCAGGCTCTCGGCGTGCGCCTCGAGTGCCGCGTGGTGCCTGCCGGCACGCTGCCCAGGTCGGATCTCAAGGCAAGGCGGCTGCGGAGACTGTAGAAATCTAAAGCTCGCCCTGCGGTTTCCTTAGATTTACTAATCTATGAGCATGCCCAGCTGGTTGAGCCTCGACCAGGCCGCGAAGCGGCTCAACGTGCACCCGGCGACGCTGCGCGACTGGGCGGACAAGGGCCGGCTCCGGACCTATCGGACCCCGGGCGGCCACCGCCGGTTCAGCGAGGCCGATGTGGCGGCCATCGGCATGGAGTCGAAGCCCGACCTCTCGCTGCTGATGCACGCGACCGTCGGCCACGCGCGGGTCGCGACGAGCGACGGGCGCCTCGCGTCGGAGTCGTGGTACGCGCGCTTCGACGAGGCCGCCAAGTCGCGGCAGCGCGACCTGGGGATCCAGCTCGTGCAGATGCTGGTCTCGTTTCTCGGCGATACGAGCCGCGACTGGAGCCAGGACATCCGGCAGCTGGCAGAGCGGTACGGCGAGCTCGCGCGCGACGCGGGGCTCTCCCTTGGCGACGCGATGCGCGCGTTCCACCTGTTCGAGGGAATCGTGCGGGCGAGCGTCAGCGAGCTTGGAGCGGCGAAGGTCGCGCGGTCGGACCTGGACGAGAACGTCGGTTGGTTTTTGAACGAGGTGAGGGTGGCGATGGTGGAGTCGTTTGCATGAGCGTGCTGAACGTGGTGCTGCCGCTCGGTTCTTCGGTGCTGAGCCTGGTTTTCGCGGGGATGGTTCTCGATCAGTGGTGGCAGCGCCGGCACGCCTTCCAGCTCGTATGGGGGATCGGCCTCCTCTTCTACGGCATCAGCGCGGGCACGGAGTTCGTGGGCAGCGCCTTCGGGTGGAGCCAGCCGCTGTACCGGGCCTGGTACCTGATCGGCGCGTTCTTCGTCGCCGGGTACCTGGGTGCGGGCACGATCTACCTGCTCTCGAAGACGCGCTTCGGCTACTTCGCCGGCGCGACCGTGTTCATCGGCGGCCTGCTGTCGCTGCTGTTCAGCCACTCGTCGCGCTACCCAGGCGCGGAGACCGCCGGCACCGTCACGTTCGCGATCGCGCTGGTCGGCGCCGTGGGGATCATCGTCGCCACGGCGACAAGGCGGCAGCTGGCGGCGCACATCGCGATGGCCGTCCTCGTGGTGGGCTCACTCGCGGTGGCTTATCTCGTCTTGTCGGCGCCGCTGGCCGCTCCGGGGTGGGCGGTCGACCCGAATACGCACGTGCCCGTCGGGACCGCGTTCCCCGGCTACGTGCGCGTGCTGACCGGACCCTTCAACATCGCGGGCGCGCTGTGCCTGGTGTTCGGCGCCATCTACTCCGCCTACATCTACATCCCGAAGAGGCGCGTGCTGGCGGCGCGGCTGGGCGTGATCGCGGTGAGCGTCAACTTCATCGCCTCGCTACCGGCGGCGGTCCCTGCTCTTTTCGCCGGCAAGCTCAACTCGCGCGTACCGGCGACCATCCTGATCGCGATCGGAGCCTTCATCCCCGGCCTGACGAGCGGCCTCAACCGCTTCGGCGTGACGTGGTCGTTCTTCCTCGGCGAGTTCATCGGCGTGCTTCTGATCTTCGCGGGCTTCCTGGTCAGCGAGGACGTGTTTCGCAACGTCCGCCTGGGGACGACGCTCTGGTCGCGCTCCGAGGCGCGGCCTACTCGAGAAACCGCGGGCGCACCGTAAAGGCCGACCCGGTCTGCCGGGTCAGAGCCGCCCCGCCCAGAGGGGTGGGCGGCTGTCCCATTGTCCAGCGCGCGAGCGGTGCGTATGTTGGGTCGGCGCCAAGGGGGCAATGGGACTGTGGCCATCTCAGAGGATCTGACCAACGTCGGTGTGGAAGCCGGAGCGGCTGCTGCCGGCGCGCGCCGCACCGACGGCCTGACCATCTGGCTGACCGGCCTCTCGGGCGCCGGCAAGTCGACCATCGCCGGCCAGCTCGTCCCCCGGCTGCGGGCCGAGGGCCGGCGCGTCGAGATCCTGGACGGCGACGCCATCCGGGAGAACCTGTCGAAGGGACTGGGCTTTTCCAAGGAGGACCGGGACACCAACATCCGGCGCATCGGCTACGTCGCCGAGCTGCTGACGAGGAACGGCGTGACCGTGATCGTGGCCGCGATCTCGCCCTACCGGGCCGTCCGGGACGAGGTGCGGGCGCGCATCGGGGACTTCCTCGAGGTCCACGTCGACTGCCACCTGGACGAGCTGGTGCGGCGCGACGTGAAGGGCCTCTATCTGCGGGCGCTGGCCGGCGAGATCACGCACTTCACGGGCGTCAGCGACCCGTACGAGGCGCCGCTCGCCCCCGAGGTTCGAGTCGACACCCGCAAGCAGACGGCGGACGAGTCGGTCGCGATCATCCTGGAGGCGGTGCGGCGGGGCCGCAGCCTCCCTGGCGCCCGTCCTCACGGCGGCGTGCTGAAGGAGCGGCTGGTCGGTCCGGAGAGAGCCGCAGAGCTGCGCGCGCTGGCTGCGGACCTGCAGTCGATCGAGCTCGACGCCTGGGCGACCAGCGACCTCGAGCTCCTCGCCGGCGGCGGCCTTAGCCCGCTCGAGGGCTTCATGGGCAGCGCCGACCTGTTGATGGTCCGCGACCACATGCACCTCGCCTCCGGCGCGGTGTGGTCGCTGCCGATCCTGCTGCCCGTGAGCGCGGAGCAGGCCGCGGCCATCAAGCCAGGCGAGAAGGTGGCGCTTCATGCGCAAGGCCGGACCCTGGCCGTGAGCGACGTGACCGAGGTGTTCGACTACGACCGCCACCGGCTGGCCCTCGAGGTCTACGGGACCGACGATGGGGCGCACCCGGGGGTCGCCCGTACGCTCGCTCAGAGCGAGTGGGCGGTCGCCGGCCCGGTCGACGTGATCGAACTGCCCGACGCGCCGTTCCAGAGACACCGCCTGACGCCGCGCGCCACGCGAGAGCTGATGGCCGAGCGCGGCTGGCGGACGATGGTCGGCTTCCAGACCAGGAACCCGGTCCACCGCGCGCACGAGTACCTGCAGAAGGTCGCGCTCGAGCACGTCGACGGGCTGCTGCTGCACCCGCTCGTCGGCGAGACCAAGGACGACGACATCTCAGCCGCGGCCCGCATGCGCTGCTACGAGGCGCTGCTCGACAAGTACTACCCGGCCGACCGGGTGGCGCTCTCGGTGTTCCCGGCCTCGATGCGCTACGCCGGGCCGCGGGAGGCCGTGTTCCACGCGATCGTCCGCCAGAACTACGGCTGCACCCACTTCATCGTCGGCCGCGACCACGCGGGGGTCGGCTCCTACTACTCGTCCTACGCGGCGCAGGAGATCTTCGACCGGTTCGCGCCGGGCGAGATCGGCATCTCGATCATGCGTTTCGAGCACGCCTTTTTCTGTCGCGACTGCGGCCAGATGGTCACCAGCCGCACCTGTCCGCACGACAGGAGCAGCCACCTGATCCTGTCGGGGACGAAGGTGCGCGAGCTGCTGCGCGAGGGCAAGCCGCTGCCGGTCGAGTTCACCCGCCCCGAGGTGGCGGACGTCCTCCGGGAGACCTCGAAGGCCTAACCGGGCAGGAACCGCTCCTCGATCACGTAGCAGAGGGCTTCGATCGCCTGGTCCGACTGCTGATGGCGGCGGCGCAGCATGTCGTGCGCCCGGCCCACGGCCCTCTCTAGCATCGCCACGACCAGGTTGCTGCGCAGCGGGTTGCCGAACTGGCTCCGCGCGTGCTCCATCGCGATGCCGGCGAGCTCCCGCGCCCAGTCCGGCCGGGAGACTCCGTGGTTCACGATGAGATGCGCGACGTCGATCATGCGCAGGCGGTCCCGCGTGGTCGACTCCCAGTCGATCACCCAGGTGACCTCGCCTCCGGTGTAGATGTGATACAGCCCCAGGTCGTTGTGGGCCGTCACCTGCGGCAGCTCCTTCAGGTGCGGCCGGTGCGACTCGAGGAGCTCGAGCGCTCGCCTGCCTGTCTCCTCGCGGATGACCTCCGCGGCGACCAGGTGTCGGATGGGGTCCTCGATGTGGTGGACGTAGGCGGAGATGCCCCACGGAAAGCCCAGCTGAAAGCCGTCGAGTCGCGTTCGCTGCACAGAGAGGACGACGTCGAAGAGCTCGACGGCGCCTGAGCTCGTGAGCAGGCTCGGCGACCCGGCTGCCGCGTCGATGACGCACCACGCCACGGGCTGCGTGCCCGAGAAATGGACGCGCGGCACGGCCAGGTCGTCGGGCGGACGCAGGCGCCGGCTGACGTCGAGCATTCGCTTCCACATCCGCGAGGTGCCCTCGTCGTCGGTGGCCCTCACCTTCACGACCAGTCCAGGCTCGCCGCTCAGACGCCACACGACGGAGCGGTCGCCGGGGATCGCTTCCCACGGGCCGCGGGTCAGCGGGGAGAGCAGCCGCCGTCCCGCGACACCGGCGGCGGTCTTCGCCGCGGACTCCATCTGGTCGGGTGAGTACAGGCGGTAGTGGGCGAACCAGCCGTTCGCTGCCTCCGGCCGGAACGGGCCAAGCGACTCGTCGAGCATGGACTAGCCCGCCAGCGCCGGTTGTCGGGCGCCCGCCGTGCGGGCGAGCACCGACTCCAGCGCCGCCGTGCGGACCTCACGGGTCCAGCGTTCTTCGACGATCTTCCGTCCGGCGTCGCCCATCCGGCCGCGAAGGCCCGCGTCGAGCAGGAGCTCGTCGAGGCGGCCGGCCATGGCCGCGGGCTCCGCCCGCACCAGGTAGCCGCTGACGCCGTCGACGACAGTCTCTCGAACGCCGCCTTCGCCGACCGCGACCACGGGCAGCGAGCGGGCCATCGCCTCCAGCGGAGCCAGGCCGAGGGGCTCGTGCCGGGCCCCGTAGACGTAGGCGACGGCGCCGCGGTACTCCGCCTCGATCTCGGCGTCGGAGATCGCCTCGCGGATCACGAGCCGCACGCCCAGATCCGCGGCTCGAGCCTCGACGCGGGCACGGTAGGTGCGGCCTCCGGGGTGACCGGCGATGTGGAGCGGGGGTCGGCGGCGCGCGGGGATCGCCCCGACCGCCTCGACGACGAGGTCGTAGCCCTTGTGCGGGACGAGGTCGCCGACGCTCAGAACATGGCCGCCTTCGATGCGCGCCTGCGGCGGCGGGACCGCGATGCCTGGTGGGCAGACCTCGGCGTCGAGCGCGTACATCTCGCGAAGCCGTCCGCGGGTGTACTCGGAGTTGGCGACCAACGCGCTCGCGCGGCGCATGAGCTCGGCGTCGAGGTCGCGGACCTGGCGCTCCAGCCGGTTGCGGAGTGGCGCGTGCGCGGCGTGCCGCACGTTCTCATACACGGAGCGGGCCGCTCGCTCTGACAGCCCGTCCGTGCGCCACGGGCCGTGGTGGCAGTAGTAGACGGAGGGCGTGCGCAGGTGGCGCAGGACCTGCGGCGCGAATGTGAAGCGGCAGGCGTCGACCAGGGCCACGTCATACTCGCCCCCGTCGATGAGACCCGCCGCCTCTCGGTTGGCAGCATCGAGGCGCTGCAGGTCCTGCGCCTGCCGGATGTCGTTGAGGAAGAATCCGCCCCGCACAGGCCGCGACGGCGCGAACGGCAGGACCTTCACGTCGCCCGCGTAGTCCGCGTCGCGCAGCATCGACTGGTCGGATGTCGACAGCGTGAACACGTCGACTCGATGCGTCAGCGCGAGCACCGAGCAGAAACCGTGCAGCGCTCTCCGCGCACCCCCGGGAGGTTGGTTGTGATAGACGGCGATCCTCATCGCGAGTCGTCGAAGTCCGGCGACGTCTCTAGAGTCCGCGCGCGCACGGCGATCCCGGCGAAGATCCAGAAGATGATCGACAGCGGCGTGTTCTCCCAGGCGTGTAGGAAGTTGCCGAGGATGAGCATCGTGCACGCGGTGGTGGCGACGGTGAGCGTGAGCACGCGGAGCCAGAAGTCATGGACTTTGAAGAACTGCCAGAGGGCGATGAGCATCACGGCTAATACCAGGCCGAGGTACACGACCATGCCGAAAATCCCCATCTCGGTCCCGATCTGGAGGTACCAGCTCTCGTTGGTGATGCCGGCACCGCCCTGCTCCTGCTGGCCGATGTTGCCGGCGGTGCCCAGGCCGCGCCCGAAGGGATAGTCGATGATGATCTTGATGCTCTCGTCGAACGCCGCCACGTGCTTGAGCGACGAGGCGTCGCTGACATTGAGCATCGCCTCGACCGTCGAGATCTTTATGTAGCCGCTCAAAAGGATCACCGCGGCGACCATCAGCCCGACCAGTCCGAGTGCGGCGAGGCGACCGGTTGCGCGAGCGGCTAGGGCCGCCAGTGCGATCGCGCCGCCCGTGCTGGCGATGGCGCTGCGGGACAGAGTCATGGCAAGCGTGACGACCATGAGCGCAAGAAATGCCCCGTTGACGACCACGTTGCGCAGCCGGCGTGAGGTGTAGAACATCGCGGCCGCCAGCGAGACCGTGAACGCCTGAAAGAAGGCAAGCGCCAGATCGCCCAGGATCAGCGACGAAGCTCTCGGGAGTGACTCAGCGCCTGGCAGGTCGCGGTTCCGGGTGGCGATCGCGTCGCCGAGGTCGCCCTGATAGTGAACGAAATCGGAATAGCCAAGGCTTTCGAACAGCCTGTTGGAGAGGCCCGGCTCCACGAACTGAAACACCGCGACGACCGCTACGGCCAAGCTTCCGGGCACGATCGCGAGCACGATCCAACGAATCCGGTCGCGGTTGAGGTGGAGGCCTCGTCCCGCGAAATAGGCCAGGACGAAAACAGTGTCTGCTCTCAGGCCCTGCAAGCGCGAAGTCAGCTGACTGTCGAGAGTGCCCGGATAAATGAGGTAGACCAGGCTGATCAGGACGAAGAGAAGCGCCACGAGGTCGATCAGCATCAGCGTGTGCTTGCGGCGTGGCGTCATCAAGAGGTCGTAGATGACCCGGACCAGGATCGCGCCGAGGATCGCCTCTTTCCACAGTTGGAGGCCCTTGGTCAGCAGCAGGGAATGGGTGTAGTGGTAGACGATCATGATCACGAAGCGGTTGAACGGCATGAAGGCGATGAACACGACCGCGCTCGCGGTCGGCCAGCGGATCGCAAGCAGGCCGAGGGCGCCGAGCACGACCGCCGCGGCTGCGTAGGTGCCCAGGCCCGCGCCGAACGCCATGATCAGGAACAGGGACGACAGCGTCAGGGCCCCGGCCACGCCGATCTCTACGTAAGGGATCCGCCTCCGCCGGATCGGGGCGACGTAGATCACTGACCCACCGCCACGGACGAAGCCGCGCCACTATCGCCGTTGGGGACTGGCATCGGGTAGGCTCCCCAGCGGTTGCGGAAGAAATCGAGCGCGGCGCGCGTGCCCGCGTGGTACAACGCATCCCGGTAGGGCGCCTGGGCCTTCACATCGGACGTCGGATCGGCAGCCGAGCCGTTATCGACCAGGATCAACTGGCTGCCCGGACCTACCTCATTAATGGAGGCGAGGCAGCGAAGCGACCTCTGCAGGTCGTTCCAATTGACGACCGCCGCGGCGACTTTGCGGAGCCGGCCGTCAGCCCTCGTTGACGACAACACCCAGCACCCGCGCACGAAGCAGGTCGAGCTGGGCGCGGACCTCTCCATGCATGCTGCCGTCCTTGGTCGCGTTCGGCCGGGTCACGTACAACACGCCGTTGGCGGTGGTCGCGAGGTAGAAGCCTGCGCTCGAAGTTGCGCACGCGGGAGCGTCGATGACGACCTTCGCGCCTGCATCAACCGCGTCCTGGATGGCGTCCTGGACTCGGTCGAGGTACGTTTCCGGGGTACCAGTCGGAAACCAGGGGTTCACGAACTGGAGCCGCGGTTTCCCGCCCCACGCCTCCTCGCCTTCGTGCCAGTCCGGGACGATGTCGGACAGCCCGGACCCGTCCGGGTCCGCATCGATCAACACGACCGGCGGCGCAAGGCGTGACAGTGCACGGGCCAGCGTCGCGGCCGTCGTCGACCGGCCTTCCTTGGGCCTCGCGCTGAGAACGACGACGGACCATGCCGTGCCCTCACCCAGCAGGCGGCGGACGTTGAGGGCGAGCAGCCTGAAGCTTTCCGTGAACGGGGCTGATTCGTGGATGGCCGGCTTCTTGCCGTTCAGCGTGGGCCGTACGTGCGGTGGGACGAAGGCCAGATCTTCCTTTGGCTTGGTGACGAGCTCGCTCAACTGGCGACCCTGGGAATCCGGATCAGGATCGGCGCGGCCATCGCTTCGGCGACCTCTTCGCCCGACGCGGGCCTCCGGTAGATCAAGCCCATGACGTACACGGCTGCCAGGCCGAGAACCAGACCGCTGGCGGCGCCCAGCCCGAACACGAGCAGCAGGTAGAGGGTCTGGTCCTCGACGGCGGCGGCGTCCAGAACTTTCACCTGCACCTGGGAGGGAAGCAGAGTGTTGACGAGGAGGTTCTGCTCCTGCGCGTCGAAGACCTGCTCGCGCTGTTGTGCGGCGTCGACCTGGAACTTGAGCTCGTCGTACGGCGACAGCAGGCCGGTGAGCCTGTTCAGCTCCGCCCTCTCGGTCGCGAGGCTCGACGACAGCGAGCTGTAACGGCCGTATGTCAAGCCGTTGTTGACGGCCCGGTTGTCGGCGCGTGCCTGCTGCGTCGCGAGGATCAGCTGGGTGACGACGTCGCGCTGCTGCTGGATTCGGTTGTGCAGGTCGACGCCGTTGTTCTGTTTCCCAAAATCGTCGAACGTCTTCTGTGCCGCGTCCAGCTCGGCGGACACTAGCACGCGCTGGGCGGCGATTGCTGCTTTGAGGTCGCTCCCGTCGGTGGCGTTGATCTTGAAGTACAGCTGCGTGGCCTCGTCAATCGCGGTGTTGACCAGCAGCTTGGCGCGGTCGAGCCCGTTGTCTTTGCCATGGACGATGTAGAGCGGACTCGTGATGGCGGTCGACTGCGAGCCAGGTCCGCTGTCGATAGACACGGTCAGGTTATTGGAGACGGTGTCGGCCGATTCATGCAACCTCGCGGCCACCCGGGCTGCCAGGGCGTCAGAGCGGATGATGCTGTCGAAGCTGACCTGGGCCTCGGTCGATCCGCTCGCCTTGCCCGAGATCAGCGGGCTCAGCACGGCCACCGATGCCTTGGCCTCGTCGAGAAACGTGCTCTGCGTGTAGATCTGCGCCGCCAGGATGCCGACCAGGAAACAGGCCAGCAGCACCCACCAGAAGCGCCGCATCGACCGCAGGTAGTCACGCAACTCCATCGAGATTCACCCTCCAGTGACGGACCCCATAGTCCTTGGTCCGGGAGTGAAGCTAGGGGCGTGGGGTATAGATTCGGAAACGCGCGACACCGGGTCGGCCACAGTCTTGTTATCGGCGGGTTTGGCCCCCGGGCGCAACCCCGCCCAGGGTGTAACCGGGTTGTAAGGCGGCCGGTGGAGAATCCCAGACGTGGTTCCAGGGAGTTTCAACGGGGCGCGCGTCATGCGATCTGGCCCGGGCGGGCTGAAACCGGTTGGTCTCCACCGCCAACTGGCCGGCCAGGGCGGCCCGCTATCCCGGGTTACGGCGCCACCTCTTTTCGGGGTCTGGGTGTCGCCGCTGCACATGTGGTTCGACCTGGCGGTGCTGGGTGTCCTGATCGCACCCTGGCAGCCGTTGACGCTCCTGCTCACGGCCCCGTACGCGGTCCGATTTGCAAGGACCCGCAGCCTGCGCGGGAGGTTCCCGCCGGCCAAGCTTTTGGCGCATGTCGCGTGGGACACGACGTCCCTGGCATCCCTGATGGCCGGCAGCATCCGCCACCGCGCCCTCGTTCTCTAGGCCTTCGTCTTACCAGTCGCGGTCCGACTCGTAACCCAGCATGACCAGCAAGTCGCCATATCGAGCTTTGAAGTAGTCCTTGTGTCCAGCGCTGAAATGATTCGCCCAGTCCCCGGATATGCCCTTTCGGTAGTGGCTGCTCACGTTCTCGACCCCTGGCGTGCGACCATCCGCTTTCACAGCAAACGCGTTTCGCTTCAAGGTCCTGGTCACGACCGAGGCTGGAAGGGGCACGACGCGGAATGGCATCAGCCACGGACGCCGCACCTTCACGGAGGAGACCGCAGCGGCGAGCTGAACAGGCAGGCCCGTCCTGTCTACATCGACCAGGCCGAGAAACTCGAACGCACTGAGCAGCGTTACTTCTGGTGCGCGTACCACATCCTCCATCTTCAACTCCAGCACGCGAGGATTCGAGTACTCCCAGCCGGCAAGGTCTTCAAACACGCCCTCCAGGAAATCGATGACGAGGTACATCGCGCGCTCCTTGTCGACCGCGATAAGCTGCCGCCTATGGTCGACAAGCTCGGGCCAGTCGGTGGTCGGATGCGAGTAGAGGTGCGAAAAGTAACTGGAAACCACTATGTCTCGAGGGTCGCGAATGACATGGAAGCCGCGGTAATCGTCGAGCGCGGATACAACTGATCCACTGGCGTTGACGTAGGCGAGGAAGCCGACACGGTTATCGGCCAGATACGACCTCAAATCCCCGCCAAACATCCTCGGGTTATGAACATGGGCGTACGTGAGGCCCGCTGCTGCAGCGATCTCACGGGTGATGTCGCTCAGCCACGAGCTCGCGCATTTGTGATGTCCGAAGTAGGCAAGTACAGGCGTCGATGACCTGCGATCGCCGTTGAGAAGCGCCAGCAGTTCGCCTAGGGGAGCCATCTCAGAGAACCAGCCGTCGATAGCGCGCGCTTGCGTAGAGAAGCACGACAAGGTTCAGCGCGGCGCGGGTCAACAACAGAACCAGGATCGCGGCCGCTTTGTCGAAGCGCCCCTTCTTGACCATGCCGGCGTAGGTGGCGCGAGTGAACCAGACAAACGCAAGCGAAAGCAGCGCCGGCGGCCACCAGCTCAACGCCAGCGCTGCGGCCACTCCGCTCAGGCTAACCAGGAAAATGAAATCGGCCTGCCACAGGAAGTACCGGTGCCACAGCGCGGTGTCGCGCAGCTCAGGGATCGTCCGCAGAAGCCGTGGAAATGTCTGCGCCAACAACGGGCGAGCCAGCCAACCGCGCAGCGAGATAGGAGTCGCTAGGTGAACCACGGACACATCCTGCCGGTAGACGGCTTCGAATCCTCGGTGCCTGATCCTCCATCCGAGATCAGTGTCCTCTCCACCGAGAAGGATGCCTCCGAGTCCTAGCGAGAACGTCTCGTCGAAGCCGCCGACGGTATCAAACACTCGGCGCGGAACGAAGAGGCTCGCCGTCTGATAGAGACCGGTGTCCTGCAGTACCGGGCGCAGTTGGGTGTTGAAGAAGAAATGGGTGTCGGCGATCCGCCGCGGAACTATTTGGCCGGTGACGAGTCCGACGTCACCCGACATTGCGCGGACCCCATTCAGTAGCCATCTCGGATCCGGCATGCAATCGCTGTCAGTGAACGCGAGCACCTCTCCCGTCGAGTGAGCGGCTCCGAAATTGCGGGATGAGGCCGGGCCATTGTTGGGCCTACGGTGAAAGCGAGTCGAGAATGGAAGCACGTCCGCCCATCGGCCCACCACCACCTCCGTGTCATCGCTTGACGAGTTGTCAACCACAACCACCTCGACCAGCGCTGTGGGATAGACCTGTTCAGCAAGCGCGTGGAAGAGATACGGCAGCCAACGGGCGCGGTTGCGGGTCGGGACGATGACCGAGACCGAGGGAAGCCCGGTGACATCCACCGCCGAGGCGGCGTCGCCGGGCACGAGGAGGGTCTTGATGTCGGCGGGGTCCGGCCGGCGCTCCGGCAACGGCAGGTTGGGGTCCGCCCGACGCGCCCGCTCCAGCGTCGCGGTGCTGCCCGGAGGATCGTTCACTCGTTCTCGACGTGCGCTAGCGCCTGGCGCTCGGCAAGCCACTCTGGCTGCGCGTGCGCCGCGTGCTGGAGCATCCCTTCGAGTGCGGCCGCGTATGGGCTCCACAGGGCGTCGAGCTCCTGCTGGTCCTTGTACGTGTCCATCGAACGCCAGAACCCGGCATGCCGGTAGACGCTGAGCAGGCCGCGCCGGGCAAGGCTCGGCAGCACGTCCCGCTCGAGGTTCTCTCCCCGAGTGCCGGCGATCGCCTCGCGGTCGAAGACGAAGAAGCCCGCGTTGATCCAGTACTCCGGCAGGACCGGCTTCTCGACGAAGTCCGTCACCTTGTCGCCGCCGTCGAACCGGAGGATTCCGTACTGCGAGCGCAGGGGTGTGGCCGTCAGCGTGCCGGCGCTGCCGCTCGCAACGTGAAAGTCGCTCAGCGCGGTGATGTCGAGGTCGCCCAGCCCATCGACGTAGGTGCAGTGAAAGCGGTCACCGACGTGGTCGAGGCACGCGCGGACGCGGCCGCCCGTGTCGGTGGTCGGACCTGTGTCCACGCACTCGATCGAGTAAGCGGTGTCGCGGGTCTGCGCGTAGCGCTCGATGTCCTCCTTCATGTGGCCGAGCGCGAGCACGAACTCGGAGAGGCCGTGCGAGGCGTAGATGCGCATGACCTGCTCGAGGACCGGGTAGCCGGAGACCGGCATGAGTGCCTTGGGAATGCGTCGCGTGTACGGGTAGGCGCGAGTGCCCTGGCCGCCGCACAGGATGACGACCTTCACCGGGCGCTGCCCGTGAGGGCGAGGACGCGGCCTGAAGAGAGGTACTCGCGATACCACGCGACCGCCATCGCGATGCCTTCGCCCAGGGGCACACGCGGCTCCCAGCCCAGCGTGCGGCGCGCCTTGTCAGCATCGAGGCTCTGACGGTTGATCTCGCCGCCGGCCTCACGGAGGACCCGCGGCTGAAGGCCGGTGTCCCCCACCTCGGTCAGGATCCGCTGCACGATGTCGAGCGCGGACACGCTCGTCGCCGTACCGAGATTGATCGCCTCTCCCGACAGCTCCGGCAGGTGCTCGGCGACCGCAAGGTAGCCCTCGATCGCATCGCTCAGGTAGAGATAGTCGCGCTCGGGCGTGCCGTCGCTGCGGATGATCGGGTCTTCGCCGGCAAGCGCGGAGCGCACCGTGCCCGGGATGAGCCGGGACCAGTTGGTGTCGCCGGGGCCGTAGATGTTGGCGCAGCGCACCACCGCGACCGGAAGCGGGAACGAGGCGGCGTAGCAGCGGGCGATGATGTCCGTGCACGCCTTCGACGCGTCGTACGGAAAGCGTCCGTGCAGCGGCGTCGTCTCGACGTAGGGCAGGACCGGCTGGTCGCCGTAAGCCTTGTCGCTCGAGGCGACGATGACGCGCTCGACCAGCGGCGCAAGCCGTGCGGCCTCGAGGATCGTCCAGGTGCCCGCGATGTTGCTCTCGAAGGTCGAGATCGGCGAGCGGTTGGCGACCTGCACGATGGCCTGCGCGGCGAGGTGGAAGACGGTGTCGACCTCGTACTCGCTGATCACACGATTCATCAGGCTTGCGTCGGTCACGCTTCCGTGCGCGACGTCGAGCTGGCGGCGGATGCCCACAGCCTCGAGCTGGCGGGTGCCCGCGGAGTCGCGCAGGATGCCGACGACCTTGGCGCCGCGGTCTATCAACTCCTTCGCCAGGCCGCTGCCGACGAACCCACCGACGCCTGTGACCAGGACGACGCGGCCTCGCCATCCATGTCCCCGAAGCGAGGGATGCTTCATCGGGCCCCCCTGCCCTTGACGACGACGCTCGGCGTCCGCAACAGGATGCTGAGGTCCATCCAGAACGACCAGTCGCGGACGTAGCGGAGGTCGAGGTCAACCATCTCCTCGTAGGTGAGGTCGCTGCGGCCGCTGATCTGCCAGAGGCCGGTCATTCCCGGCGCGTGCCGCAGCCGCATCGACTGCCGCCACTGGTCCTGGACGACCTCGTGCATGAACGGCGGGCGCGGCCCGACGATGCTCATGTCACCACGGACGACGTTGAACAGCTGCGGCAGCTCGTCGATGCTCAGCTTGCGCAGGCGCCGGCCCAGCTTTGTGATGCGGGGGTCGTTGCGGATCTTGAAGAGTGGGGGCGTCGCCTCGTTGAGCGCCTGCAGCGAAGGGATCAGCTCATCCGCGTTCGTCACCATGGAGCGGAACTTGTACATCCGGAACTTGCGCAGGCCGCGGCTCACGCGCTCCTGGACGATGAAGATCGGGCCTGGTGAATCGAGCCTGATGGCGATCGCCACCGCGATCATCAAAGGCCCGAGGACGACCAGCGCAGGCAGCGCCACCGCCAGGTCGAATGCGCGCTTGAGGAACGACTCGAGGTCGCTCGTCGGAGCGATCGGACCGACGAACGTCAGGCCGCGCAGTGGACGGACCGGCCGGAAGGCGGGCCGGGCTGCGCGCTCGGCGACCACTGTCTCGATCGGCGTTTCGATCGCGGGCCGTGTCGCCTGCTCGAGCACCTCTTACTCCCCCCTACCGTCTAGCCGGAGCTCTGTCGCCATCGGTGCGCAAACCATGCGGGGCGCGGGTTGCGTTCCGGTAACGCGGCCCAACGACGTGATTGCAGGTTTGTTTGTGCCGCTACGCCGACTGCGCCGCGGCCACCAGCGAGCCGCCCAACGAGCGCGAGGCGACCGCCGAGCGCTCGGGCCGCTGCAGCTTGTAACCAAACCCTCGGACGGCTTCGATGTAGTCGGCGCCGACCAGGTGCGGCTGGATCTTCTTGCGCAGCCGCTGGATGCAGACGTCGACCGTCTTGTTCCCCCCCTCGAAGTCGTCGCCCCAGGCGAGGCGGACGAGCTGCGAGCGGGCGAGGACGCGGTTCGGGTTCATCATCAGGGCCGAGAGCAGCGAGATCTCGCGCGGAGTGAGGACGACTCGCGCGGAGCCCACGGTCACCTGCATCTGGTGCAGGTTGAGGCTGAGGTCGCCGATGACCACGGTGCCGTCGGCGTTGCGAGTGACATGGGTCGCGCCGGTGCGCCGCAGCAGTGCGTGGATGCGGGCCAGCAGCTGGCGGGGTGAGTATGGCTTGGCGATGTACTCGTCCGCGAAGGCGAGCAGGCAGCGGACGATGTAGTCCTCGTCGTGGGAATCGGCAACCACGATCAGGGGGACCTGCGGCTTCATCTGGCGGATCTGCTGACCCAGGCGGTAGCCGTCATGGCGTGGCAGGGCCGGGTCGATCAGCACGAGGTCGACCTTCTCGGATTCGAGCGTCTGTAGAGCCGTCTCCGGCTCCGCCGTTGTAATCGGCTTGTGGCTGTCGCGCTTCAGCAGAACAGCCGTCAGCTCGAGCTGAAGCGGGTCTTTGTCGAGCACGAGAACAGTAGCGATGGCCAGGCCCTCCTCCCTTGGTGGAGCAATGGTCGAGGACCCCGAATTCGATGTCATTGGGTAGGGGCGGACGGCTACAAGGGACAAGTGCCCACCCGGGGCCGCCAGTCCCGCCGGGATCGAGTTACGGGCCCGGTACCGACCGCGCGAGCGGCCCAAGTTCGCCTCTCCTCAGTCCTGAAACGGACGCCGCGAGGCGCGTTACCGAACGGCAACCGCTCGGCGGCACATTTGCAGGGTGTCCACCACCCGCTTGAGAACCCTGCGACGAAGCGACCTTTCGCCGGAAGGTCCTCGATGAGGATCGCCATTCCCTACCCGGGGTACTGGCCGTATGTACGCCGAGGAATCGAGCGTTGCATCCACGACACGGCCGGGTTTCTGGCCCGGCGGGGCCACGACGTGCACGTGATCACCTCCACCCCCGGCCGGCCGAGGGTCGCCTATGACGGTTCGGTCAAGGTGACATACGTTCGTCAGTTCAGCCATCCGCTGGTCTACGGCTATCGCCCTCGGCTGCGCCATCTTGCCTTTGCGGTCGAGGCGTCCCGCATCCTTGCCGCTGAGCGTGCCGAGGTCGCTCACCTCTGGAACTACTCCATGCCATGGGCACCCCTTCTCCGCCGATGGCTCGACCTTCCGTACCTGTTTCAGGTGGGCTTGAGGGGATCCCGGCTCCGCGGTGGCCCATCACGCAATCCGCTGGCGCGCCTGGCGACCATGGATATCAGGGGGGCGGACGCGCTTGTCGCGCTGACGCCAGGTGGAGCCGCCGAGGTCGAAGCCAAATTTGGAGTTCGTTGTGACGTGCTTCCCCCGCCAGTCGACATGACAACCTTCCGACCTGTTCGGCCACGTTCCGACCGGCCGGAGGTTCTCTTCACGTCCGACCTATCCGACCCACTGAAGGGGGGACGGCTGGTGCTGAGGGCATGGAACTCCGTCCATCGTCGTTGTCCACAGGCAGTGCTCGTGTTGGCCGGCCCGTACGGGCTCGCCGGCTACAGCCAGGAGTCGTTTGGAAACGTCGGGCGTTCCGTTCAAGACATCGTCGAGCCCGCCGCCCGAGAAGGGATCGAAGTACGGGGGCCGGGTTCACTTGAAGAGCTACCCGGATGGTATTCGAGGGCCTCCGTGACCGTGCTGCCCTCGGTCGGGGAAGCATTCGGAATGGTTCTTACGGAATCCCTGGCGTGCGGGACGCCGGTCGTGGCCAGTTCCGGAGAGGGACCGGGAGAGATAGTGACCAATCCCGAGATTGGATTAACGGTCGACATCTCGACGCCAGCTGACTTCGAAAGCGATGAACGTGCCGGTCAACTGTCAGACGCGATCCTGGCTGCCATCGAGCTGGCTCGACTCCCGGGCCAGGTCCAACGGTGTCGTGATTGGGCTTCGCAATGGAGCCTCGAACGAATCGGGCTTGCGGAGGAGCGGATGCTCGAACAGGTCATCGCGAGGCGATAGCGAGAGATGGCCGCGCGAAGCCGAGTTGAGGATCTTGCCCAAGGGGTACTCGATGTGCTCCCGGTCACCGACACGATCTACCACCACCTGGCTTTCACGCGCCCGCTGGTCGACAGCATCTTGCGTGCTGTCCGAGTGGCCACACCCGCCGGCCGGGTGCTGGTCATTGCTCCAAACGAGCTCCTCCCGGCGGTGCTCGTCGAGCTTGGTTACCAGGTGGATTTATGGGTGGTGGATGGACTTCCCCTGAGTAAGGAGAACCTTCAGCTCGCATCCCGGCGAGGACAGCTGGATGAGGTCCTCCTGGAGCCCCCGACCCAACTCGTGGATGTGGTCATCCTCGCCTACGGCGCCGAAGCGGCCATTCTCGAGCCGGCTGAGCTGCTGCATAGGCTGCGGCGTCATGTGAGGGAGGGCGGATACGTCGTCCTGGCGTGCCGCCACCCGGGTGACATACGACGCCGGCTTCGGGCTGTTCTGCGCAAATTGAGGGCGAACGTCAGGCAGGACTACGCCTACCCCCCCTCGCCAACCTGGCCCGCGTTGCAGTCCCGACGTCTGCTCACTGGTCGGGATTTGGTCCGGGCGGTCGGCGGCCACTTCAGGGTAACGGGCTCCCGATACGTGATCGACCGTCGCGCGCATCTGACCACAGAGGCTTTAGGGCTTGGGCCGTGGCTGCTGAAACAATGTTTGCACCTTGCCAAGCTGGCGGTACCTCCCCTCCGGGATTGCGTTCTCGTCACTATGGTCGCGGACGCCCGGGCGCGGCCCCCTTCAAGCCGCAGTCTTGCGGGCCAGTCCGAAACGCTCGATGTATCCGCCGAACCGCTGCTTGATGAGGTCGTCTGAAAGGCCAAACTCTTCGCGATTGTAGGAATGGACGCCGTGCTTTCCTATTGGGTTGTCCCTGACCCACGCTCGCATTACAGACTCAGACCTCTTGTCGAGCGTCAATCCGAACTTCTCATAGATACCGCGCGCGGTGCCGAGCGGGTCCGCAACAAATGTGTCGAAGTCCACGTCGTGGAAGTTATTCGGATGGCGATCGTGGATGTCCATTGCCCGTGCGACGGCATGACTCCATAGGCTCACCTCTCGGGGGGCGATGTCGTTGGTCGACACCGTCTCGCCGAGCAGCGTCGTTCTCACTCCGGCGAGCAGCGACGACAGCGAAGCGAGCGTTCTGCCCGGCTCCCGGTGGGTCCAGACAATCCTGGCGTCAGGAAAGACGTCGAGGAGGGCATCTAGGGAGAGAATGTTGCCCGGATTCTGGAGCAGCCAAGACTTGTCGCGATCGTTCGACCCTATGAGCCGCAGGTTGTCGGCGAGGCGCCGGTAAGTCGGGCGCTGGTCCTGAGCCCGAAACCACTCGTCGTAGACAGGTAGGTGGAACAGTGCCGGGAATGTGTTGGTGACAAAGGACTGGCTCATGAGCTCCAGCGGCTCGTCGACCCGGTCAGCAGTCCTCAGGTGAGCCGCTTTGACGCTGCCCTCGGCGCGCATCGCGGCCTTCTGAACGGTTGCCACCGCGCGGTATTCGGAAAACGTCATCCATTTGTCCCTGGGAGGACGCGGCATCGGACAGAGAACCAACCAGCCATTCAGGCCCTGCGCGCGTTCATCCATGGACAGAAGCTGGTGTAGCGCCGTCGTCCCCGTACGCGGCAGCCCGCACACCATGAGAGGCGCATCGATCGGATCGTTTAGGCAATGCGGGCGCTCCTGCCAGCCGCGCTCGGAGTAAAGGCGGCTGCGTAGCGCCGGCACGATCAGCGTTCGCCGAATTCGTTCGCGTTGGGCAGCCGTATAGTCGCTCAGCTCGATCGCGGTCAGCAGACGGCCGAGCCCTTCGCGATATGTGGGATCGCCGAAGTCGTGCCATCGCGCCGCGACTACCGCCGCCTCGTGCAGCTTTGCCTCAACGGCGCCCATGTCAGACTCACTCGTCGCGACCCGGGCTCTCCACAGGTCGTAGCTGGCTCGGCCGAGCTCGTCACCGCCGCCCGATTGCGAGCCGAAAAGCAGCCCGACCGTCGATCGGAGCCTATCCAGATGTGTACGCATAGCTCAACTCGGAAGGATTGGCGTCAAAGCCGTCGCGAGCCGCGGCGCGAAGTAGTCCGCCCCCAATTTGTTCAAATGCATCGTGTCGACCCAAAGAGTTGGGTCGTCCGGGACTGCATCGGACAGGTCCACAACATCAACGTTGAAGGTCGATGCCAGCTCATTCAGCTGTTGAGTCGACTTCTGAGACTCAGCCGGGAACAGGCTTCGGATCACGGGATGAATGGGTATCTGTAGGAATGCGATCTTTGTCTTCGCGGCGCGCGCGCGCTGCACCATATCGCCAAAACTGGCGACAGTTTCGGAGGAGACGTGAAAGTCCCTCGTAAAGCCCCTGTAGTTCTGGATCGATGCTTCGTAGTCGGACTGAGTCATCGTCGTTTGGCTGGTCCACTTATAGGGGATGGTCAGCTCGCAGTTTGTCGGGTTCTGCAGTTGCACGGGAACCCTTCCAATCGTCGCTGCCGCCCCCGCCCGCGCATAGTCGTAGGCCAAGCACTGCACGGCGACGAGGGATGGGTAGTAATCAATCGCGGGCAATGCCCATCCAGTAGCGAGCCAGGCAGGGTTGGGGCTCAGCTCCAAAGCTCTCCGCACAAATCCGGGGTCCGACAGGTCGGAAATATCCCAGACGCCTCGATAAAAAGAGCTGACGCACACGGTGCATTCGGCATTGAGCTCTGGGCCGACCACCACCACAATAATCACAGCCGGATGCTGGGGCCGTTCCATGATCCGATACATGAGTGCGTCGAGGAACAGCGGGGTTTGACCCGCGAAGCCCATTTTCTCGACGGTGATATTTCGTCCAGCGGCGTTTGAGAGCTCCGATGCGAGGGCGGGCTCATCGATATCGGCTCGCGCGGACGAAGCCCCGATGAGGAGAACGTCGGGCACCGGATTCGACGCGTAGCGCTCCCAAACCGAGTGGGGATCCGTTCCCGTCCGTGCCACCGAGTTGAGCCAATGGCCGATCGGAATGCTCGCCGGCTGGACGATGAGGATAACCATGGCCAAGATCCAGAGCGAGCGGCGCGCATTGCGGAGCGCGATCGGAGTCGTCGGTTCCAACCGCGGGGGGAGAATCTCGCCATGAAGGCGCAGCCTGGTCGCAGGATCGTTTGTGGCGACCTCGACGGTTTCTTCTTTCCAGGTTGTTTCGACCGCCATCAGGGGCGTATGACTCTGGAGGATTTCTGTTGCCGTTCGGTAACACCCGCAACTGTCACGATTTCACCCTCATCCCGATCAAGCACATTCGCGGCCGGCCGCAGATTCAGGGCACCCTGCGAGAATTGGCGCCAACTCCATCGCAAGCCTCGGCGCCAGGTAAGCGGCGCCTGCGTGGTCGAGGTGTTGAGTATCGACCCAGAACATGGGATCGTCGGGGACTGAGTCCGAAAGATCAACAAGGTGGACGTTCCTGTCGTTTGCAAGGAGCCGCATTTGATGTCCATACGCTGTCTCGTGCTCCGGAAAGAGGCTGCGAGACTGGAAATGCAGCGGCGCTTGCAAAAGAACCACGGTCGCGCCTCCAGCCTGCCCCCTCGAAATTGCATCCCGGAGGCTAGCCACAGCCCGGGGCGCGATCTGGTAGCCGGCCATCAGCGATCGGTAGCTCTGCGTTGAACGCTGCATGTCGTAAGGCGTCATCGCCGGCTGGTTGGCCCACCCCGCGAGCAGCAGGTAACCGGGCTGTGTCTCGCAGACGTTCGGCTGCTTGAGTAGAGATGGCACGCTCCCCAAGACCGACTTCGTTGTAGCTCGCCCGTAGTTGACGGCAAGGCATTGGAGGGCGACGATCGATGGGTAATTGGCCAGCGAGGGCAATGCCCAGCCTGCGACCAGCAGGCCAGGATCCGGATCGACGTGGATCGCCAACTGGACAAAGCCGGGATCGGTCAGATCGCTGATGTCCCAAAGGTCGGACGTAAGCAAGGCGCGACATTGGGCGCACCCATCCGGGCTCAAGTCGACGGCCATGGTGCTCACCACAACCAGCTTCGGATGCTCGGGCAGCTTCATGATCCGATACATCAGCGCGTCGTAAAACAGAGGGCCCTGCCCGTTGAAGCCCATCTTCTTGACGGTGACCGGCCGGCCCGCACTCTTTGCGAGCTCGGAAGATAGTCGGACCTCATCGATGTCGGCCTGAGCGAGTGAATTACCGATGACGAGGACGTCGGGAACGGGGCCTGACACGTAGCCCTGCCAGATCGAGTAAGCATCGGTGCCGGAACGTGCCACCGCGTTGAGCCGGTGTCCAACCAGCGCGCTGACCAGCTGCAACGAGACGACTCCCACCGCCAGGAGAATCAGACCGCGGCGGGCATTTCGGATGACATGGGCGCTCGACGTCTCCAGCCTCGGCGGGAGGACCTCATCGTGAAGGCGCACCGCAACAGTTGGGCGGCCCCGTTCGTCTGTGTGCCTCTCAGGTCGCCGTTCTGGCGCGGCGATCATCAGAACTGGAAGTAGATGAACCTGGCCGGGTTAGCGCTCAAGGCAATGTCGCTGACGGCGAAGTAAAGAGCGAACAGGGCCACGGTGAACGCATAAGCGGGCCTTAGCACTGCCGAGACTTCCATGTGCTCGATCAGTTCCCGGACCGGCCAGCGTCTGAGGGCGATCTGGATGCCGGCTGTGCCGGCGAAGATCGCCAGGATCTCGAGAAGCTTGACCGGGGTAAGGATGTTGAGGCCCAAACCACCGACAAGCATGTGTTTGTAGACCTGACCGACGACCGGAATGGCGTTGGGAAAGAACACCATCGAGAGGACGATCAGGACTTGCGTTTGAGTCCAGCCGCCACCGATGCGGAGCCACCGAGGCATCTCGCGCCTCCAGAGCTGAACGGTCATGATCCGATCTATCACCAGGCTGAACCCGAGCGCCAACCCAAGGCCGACGAAGTTCCAACCTGCTCCGTGCCAGATTCCACAGACAAGCATGGTCAGGACGACAGCCGCCATCGTGCGAAGCCGAGGCCGCAGACCGCTCAGGATGCGGGAGCGGCCGAGAGGGTAGTACAGGTAGTCGCGCAGCCAGAACGAGAGCGACATGTGCCAGCGCTGCCAGAAATCCTGGAAGCTGGTCGCGAGAAATGGCGCCCTGAAGTTGAGCGGAATCCGATAGCCGAACAGTTGCGCGGAACCGCGGGCGATGTCCGTGTAGCCTGAGAAGTCGAAGTAGACCTGGATGTAGAAGGCAAGTGCGGCCGCCCATGCATCGACCATGCTGGCGTGCGAAGCATCGCTGTAGACCATCAACGCAAGTCGACCGACGTTGTCGGCTATCACGACCTTCTTGAACATTCCGATAACGATCAGCTCGATTCCCTCGAGGAACACTCGTGGGTCGAATCGGGGGCGCTGCCGAACCTGCTCGTCGAAGTCCTCGTAGCGCTTGATAGGCCCTGCGATCTGTGTCGGAAAGAAGGCCGGGAACAGGGCGAAGCGGATAGGGTCGCGGATAGGCTCGGTACCCCTGTACAGGTCGATCTGGTAATGCAGGAACTCGAAAACGAAGAAGGACAGACCAATGGGCAGGAGCAATTGCACTAGCGGGACGGGCCAATGGAGCCCGAGCAATCCCGCAAATGAGCTCGCGCTCTGGTCGAGCCAGCCGAGGTACTTGAAGATTGCGAGGGCGAGCACGTTGACCAGGACCGACAGGACAAGTAGGCTGCGGCGCCGAGGGTCGCTGTTTCCTTGGACGCGACCGATCGCGTAATTGGCAAGGGTCAAACCAAAGATCAACAGCAGATAGGGCGGGTTCCACGTCGCATAGAAGTAGTAGCTGGCGGCAACCAACAAGAGAGGCCGATACTTTGGCCGGAGAAGCCAGTAGACGGCGACCACCGCCGGCAGGAACAGCACGTATGCCTGAGAGTTGAACAGCACTCTAGTCAGCCGACCCCGGCACGTTCATCGGGGAGACTCTTGCCGACCAGTGTTGCCGTTCGGTAACACCGCCTGGTGTGGTGATTTCAGAGCTGTGGCGAGACTCCGCCCGCGAGTCCCGGCCGTGAGCTCGTCAGTCGGACTGGCGACCCAGGAAACTGATTCTTGGCACCCTCGTCCGCCACCGCTCGACGCGCCGCGCGAGCCTTTTGGCCCGCACACGGTAGCTCTCCTGGGCTCGCACTAACCGCCGCCGTCGAGCCAACACGACGTCCGCTTCTATTCGCGCCTGGGTTCCCCACCGACTCTTGTAGCTGTTTGCTCCGCGCAGGAACTCCACCCGCTCCACTCCTCGCGCCATGGCGTGCCTGAGTATCTGGGCGGTGTTGAGCATTCCCACGGAATACCTTGCCCAAGACGGGTTGAACCCCGAGTAGTAGAGAAACAGAGCGCGGTCGCGTTCGAGCCAGAGTTGCGCGGCGACCACCTCGCCGTGGATCCTGAGCAGTCCGATCCCCGCCTCCCCGAGGGCGGCAAGACGTGGGGCGACTTCGAGCAGGAACGCACGTCGGCGTGGCGGCTTGAGGTAATCGCGATGGCGGATCGCGGTGCGCACGGCCGCTCTAGCAGTGTGCAGGTCGAAGAGCACTGGCAGGGCAGCCGCAAGGCGCTGTGGTGATGTCACAGATTCAAACGAGCTGTCGTGTCCCTCCCGGGCCACCAGGCTTGGGTAGTACCTGAGGTTTCCACGCATACTCCTGCTCAAGCCGCCCTCAAGCGATTCCCAGGTCGGCGGCAAGGCCAGATACTCGAACACGATCTCGTCTGAGCTCACCATGTGTGAGGCGGCTGCGGCGGGAAGCGCGTCAGAAACGTTTAGCTGCGGCAGCCCTACCCAAGTCCATGGCTGGGCTGACAGCCAATTCCAGAGCTCGTCCAGCAGCGCGGCTCGGTCGGCCCGCGGAAAGAGCAGCACTCCTTGCTCGGTGATCCGATCGCGCCACCCCAGGGTTGTGAGCTGCCTGACACCGAAACGTTTGCGATCTTGCATGGGCGCAATCCCGACGAGGACGCCGGCGCGGCGGAATAGGAGCAGTCGCAAGTTATCGAGTTTGGTGTCGGCGAAATGCCGCCACCATCCACGCTGCCACTCCCAGGACTGGAATGGAGATGGAAGCTCGAGCCTGGAGACGAGTGCATTCCATTCGTCGCGCAGGCTGTCAAAGCCATCCTCGCTGTCGACGACCTCGACTTTCAAGGGCCTGGCGGGAACGCCAGACGTAGACCGTGCCGCCGATAGAACGGCACGTTGATCACTACAGATCAGGGGGTGAATTGAGCCGCGGCCGTCCCCCAGTCGTGGTTGGATCCGAGCGCCGAGTACTCCGCGGCAGCCCAGATGCTCCCAGTCACTGGATCCACGCTGATCGCCGAGTAGTCACCCCACCGCGTGCCTCCGTACGTCTGAGCGCCAGACTGGAAGACGCTGGCTCCGGAGATCGTGCCTGGGGGTGCGCCGGCGATGATTTCGAGTGCCGCCGCCGAAACAAACACAGAGGAGCTCGATGCTGAAAAGGACACGAAAAGGTCCCCGCCGGGATCCATCGTGACCGCGGGGAAGTACGCATCGACGCCGGTACGCCCGATGTCGAAAGCCTGCAAGAGCGTTGGGGAAGCGCCGCCCGTAGCCACCTGGACGAGCCGCATACAAGCCCGCACGATGGGGCTGCCCGTTGGGATGCAGCCCGTATTGCCCGACACCCAAAGCACGCCGTTCTGCCAGATCGAGCTCAGGAAGCGATCGTCATTCGTCGCGACGGTGCCGCCTGGCTGTGCCCCCATCGGGGGGGCCGTCGTAGCCGGCATCGGAAGGTCGGTTTCGGTGATGACGACGTTGTTGAGGGCAGGTGTGCCGGTAATTGCCAGGACGCCCGCGAAAGTGCCGTGGTTGAACGTCACATAGGCGGTCGTCGTCGAGCTGAGCGATTGCGCCGGCACCGGGCTCGACTGGGCCGGGATCGGCCCCACGAAGAAGACTGGAGTGACAGCCCCCGTAAGCAGCGTGGCCTTCTCGAATACGAACGTCTCTGCCCCACGAAATGTCCCCAGGAAACCGCAGCAGTATTCGTCCCACGAGATCACGACCTTGTCGTCGCTGATCCCGATTTTGGGCTGGTCGTGCAGCTGCCCATTTGCGTTTTGCGCGACTTTGTAGATGAAAAAGCCGCCAGCGGGGTCGGTTGTCTTGGCGACGCCGAGAAAGACGACGCTGCTGTGGTTGAGACTGAAACCCAGGCCGGTGAAGAAAAAGCGACCGCTGGCGGTATCGAAGAGCACTCGCGGATCACTGAAGGTCCAGCCCGCCGGCATCGGCAGGCCTTTGTTGAGATCGACAAGGGCGGTTCGGGTCCCAGTCTTGGTCCAGAAGGAGGCGTTGCTGTTGACAGTCTCGAGAAGTCCGGTCGTACCAGCTGCCATCATCGTGTCGGGAGGCTCTGCGGCTTGAAGAATGCCCAGGGCCGCGACTTGCACGTCGTAGCTCATCATGGGGAAGGTCGATACCTGCGTGAGCAGTGGACTCGTCCCAGGCACCGCCGGAAGGCTCGCCACGGAGGCGCGACCCGTGGCACCGGTCCTTGTGCGAGGCGGCTTCAGAAACGGCTTCGCCGCATGGACTGTCGCGACGCCGGCCACCCGGTTCACAGGGGAAAACAAATTCACTGACACGGGAGGCGAGGTCAACGCGTGGTGGCCGGCGACCCGAATTCCGCTCGGCGCCGCGTGGGCGACAACGGGAACCAGCGACAAGGCGACGGCGCCGAGCAACACCGTTACCAAGTTCCCCTTCATGTTCTCCTCCCTTACCCTCGCAACCGACTCAGGACGACGAGACGCCGATCATGCGCTCTTGGGGTAGCCATCGTCGTGTGGCTTGCTGATGACAAGCGTGGCGCAATGACCACCAAACCCGAAAGAGTTTGAAAGCGCGACGCGTATGTCGGCTGCTCTAGGGTGCATCGCTACATAGTCGAGATCGCACTCCGGATCCTGTTCTTCAAGGTTGATCGTAGGAGGCACTTTCCCGTTCTCGATGGCGAGGACGCACACCGCGGCTTCCATCGCTCCGGCCGCCCCGATCATGTGCGCGTGGACGGACTTGGTCGAGCTGACCGCGAGCTCATGCGCGTGCCGACCGAAGACTTTCTTTATTGCCCGCGTCTCTACAAGGTCGCCGGTCTTGGTTCCGGTTCCATGCGCATTGATGTAGTCCACCCCATCGGCTTCGATTCCCGCCTTCCGGATCGCCATGCTCATGGACCTTGTGGCGCCGACCCCTTGGGGATGCGGATTCACAAAGTGATGCATGTCGATACTGGCGCCGTACCCCGCCACCTCGGCGCGTATGTGCGCGCCGCGTTTGCGTGCATGGTCCCAGTCCTCGAGAGCAAGAATCACCGCTCCCTCGCCCCAGACGAACCCGTCTCGTTCCATATCCCAGGGCCGGCAAGCACGCTCCGGTTCGTCGTTGCGGACGCTTGTCGCGTGGATCCGGTTGTACATCGCGATCATGAGCGGCGTAATGCACGCCTCTGAACCACCCGTGAGCATCACCTTGGCATCGCCTCGTCGAATCACCTCAGCGGCTTCCCCGATGGCGTGTCCCGCGGAGGCGCATGCGCTGACGATCGCGTAGTTGGGCCCCCCGGCGCGAACGTGCATGGCGATGAAAGCCGGCGCCATGTTGCCGCCCTGCATCGACGCCGCGAAGGGGCTGATTCTGTCGGTCCCACTCCCTTCCCGCAGCATCACGTGCGCCGTCTCGATGTCGAGAATGCCGGCGTAAGCCGAACTCACGATCACTCCGACGTCACCCGGGTCCATTTGCGCTGGGTCCAGATTCGCCTCCTGAAGGGCTCCGCGGGCTGCCGCAAGGGCAAACTGGCAGTAGCGGGAGGCATTGCGAGCGCTCTTCCCGTCCATGAAGTCTTCGGGGACAAAATTCTTTACCTCGGCGGCAATGCGAGTCGCGTGGCCGCGAGCGTCGAAGAGCGTGATCGGGCCGACACCCGATACACCGCCAACAAGGTTGGCCCAGACCGTTGCGCCCTCGTTTCCGATAGGCGTCACGAAACCGATCCCGGTTACGGCTACGCGCCGCCCACCCGCGGTTGTCATCGCACCAAAACCTACGTCAACGGCCAGGCGACGTCTCTGAGCAAACCACCGACGCGTTTGGGACATGCGCCCAGGGATGCCGGGACCCGAACGGGGCATGGGGCTAGGTGACACAGCCAAGGGTGCTACCGGCTCCGGCAAACTGCCGAGACATGACCGTCTCGAGTTTCTCCGGTCGAACGATCTTCATCACCGGAGCGACGGGTGGAGTAGGCGTTGAGGCGGCACGAGGCTTGCATGCTCTCGGAGCCGCGGTTGTTCTCGGCAGCCGAGACCCGTCCCGCTACGAAGTCGTCGCGAGAGAGCTCGGCGGTGAGCGGGTGCACCCTTTCATCGCTGATATCACCGACGAGCTGCGGGTCAAAGAGGCGCTCGATCAGATGTTCAGCAGCGGTCTCGCGCCGACCGACATCGTGCACGCGGCCGCCGGCGGGATGGAGCCGCTCCTGCACGATGTGGCCCGTCTCGTTGCCGGACTCCGGAACGTCCGCGGACCGGAGATGGATCATGCACTTGCGGCTGCCCGGGAGGAGCTCGCTCCGATCGTTGCGAACACACGAGAGCTGGCTATGGCGGTGAACTTCACCGCCCCGTCAACCCTTCTCGATGAGTTGGTGGCTCGAATGCGCGACGGCGGTAGCATCGTGTTCTTCAGCAGTCTGTGGGCGAGCCTGTATCCACATCCGCAGATTCCGGTCTATTACGAGGCCGTTGCGGAGGCCAAGCAAGCCCTGGAGCGCTGGCTCGAGAGCAAGGCCGGATCGTGGGCGTCGCGTCACATCACCACCGCTGTCATCAGCGCCAACCTGGTGTTGAACACGCGCATGGGCTACCTGCTCGATCGCTGGTGTGCCGATCCCATGCCACCTGACCACCGCGCCCGCTGGCGATCCAGCTACGTAAGCTCCTCACAGTTGGTCGAGGCCACCTTGCGCGTGCTCAATCGTTCCGCTCTGCCCGGCGCCGGAGGTTTCATTCGGGAATTCCTACCAGGCCCAGGCAAAGTTGTCGACGATCTGTCGGCTGAGGATCCGCCGATGCAGTATCCCGTGGCGCTCGCCCCGAATGCTCCCCGGTGGAGCGAGGAGACCCTGGGCACTGCTAGCTGAGATTCAGCTCGACCAGTTCACCGCGTGCGCCGGTCGGCCGTCTCCGGCAGATCCGCGCGATCCGGTTGCGGGTATCGCCAGCTGTATGGGAGCGCGACCGGAGCGCCGTAGATGGATCGCCAAACCGCGACCACTCCCGATCCGTGCTGCGCGACCTCATCGGTGACCTGGATCCGCGCCCAGCGCTGATAATCAATCAGCCGCCCAAAGCCTTCGCGCACCTCGCCGAGAATGTCGTACGTTCGCGGTTTGAACGGCAGAGCGGTAAAGGCGCACTCTAGGCAGCCCTCGCCCTCCACTCTGCCCAGGTCCTCGCCATCGACCAGCATGCTGGCTTGCACGAGCTGGCCCATCGTAGGGTCGGCGATTGCGATCGAGAACTGCGGCGAAACAAGCGCCCTCTTCGCGCGGTAGCGCACCCTGATCGTGAGTGGGTCTCCGGGCCTGATTGCCGCCACCTCGTCGCCGGATGAGTCGTGAGTCGAGACATGCAAGATCTCGATGCCGTCGCCCCCAACAGCGCGGTCAGGCGACTCGGCGACCAGCCTTACGTGCAGCCGTCGCAGGTACTCGTGAATGACCTCCTTGGGTTCGCCGTCCATGTCGATCTCCCCTGCCGTCAAGAGGATGGCTCGACCGCAGAGGGCCTCGGCGGAACCGAGGTGATGCGTGACGAACAGGAGCGTCCGGCCCTCGCGCACCAGCTTTGACATGCGCTCCACGCAGCGGTGCTGGAACGCCGCGTCGCCGACCGACATCGCCTCGTCGACGATCAGGATGTCCGGCTCCAGGTGTGCGGCGATCGAGAAGCCTAGCCGCAGCTGCATGCCCGAGCTGTACTGCTTGACCGGGCGGTCGATCGAGCTCGCGAGGCCGGCGAAGTCGACGATATCGTCGAACCTCTTCCGCACGTATGGTCCGCCGAGGCCGAGGATGCGGCCGTACAGCTGAACGTTCTCGCGGCCGGTAAGCTCCGGGTGGAGGCCGCTCCCGACCTCGATCAGCGCTCCCACGCGACCGCTCACTGTGACCCGCCCGCTCGTCGGGTACGTGATGCGGCTGACCAGCTTGAGCGCCGTGCTCTTGCCCGCTCCGTTCTCGCCGATCAGGGCGACAGCCTCGCCGGGCTCGACCGCAAAGCTGACGTGGCGAAGCGCGTTCACCTCGCGCCTCGTCTTGGTCCGCCGCTGGAACGTGAAGATCCGGGTAAGCTCGTCACGCAGCGCGCGGTAGTCCTCGCCCGTCCGGTGGTAGGTCTTGGACACTTCCTCGAAACGGATCGCTGTGGTCACAGGTGATCCGCGAAGTCCCGCTGCAAGGACTGAAAGACGTAATAGCCGACCAGGAGCAGGACGACGGTCGTGAGTAAGGCCGATGCGTTGGCCACCGGGTCGGGCCAGGTGTCGTGCAAGACGAGGCGGCGAATGTCATCGACGGCGGTCGCGACTGGATTCAACGCCTGGTAGAGGCCGCGCCACTCGAGCGGGACGACGCCCAGCGAGTAGACGATCGGGCTCCCGAACATCATGACCTGTAGGAAGAACGGCAGCACGTGCCTGATGTCGCGGTAATAGACGTTCAGGGCCGACAGGATGAGGCCCAGTGATGACGCGAACAGCAGGAGCATGAAGACTGGCAATGGGATAAGAAGCCAGGTGATCGAGGGCCGGCCGCCAGTCGCCATCTCCATCCCGAGGAGGACCAGCAGCGCCGCTGGCAGGTCGGCGAGGGCCGCGGCGACCGCCGACAGCGGGAGGATCTCGCGCGGAAAGTAGACCTTGCGGACCATGCTCGCGTCGCGTAGCAGGCTGTCGGCCGCCGAGTTGAGCGCGGTGGCGAAGAAGGTCCAGAGCACCAGGCCCGCGAGAGCAAACAGAAAGTAGGGCACTCCCTCGCCGGGGAGGTGCACAAGGTGACCGAGGAAGACCGCAAAGAGCGCGGCGGCAAGCAGTGGCTGCAGCAGGCTCCAGCCGACCCCGATGGCGGCTTGCTTGTAGCGGACCTTGAAGTGGCGGACGGTGAAGGCGAAGAAAACCTCGCGGTAGGCCCACAGCTCTGCCAGGTTGTCGAGCGAAAGTCGCCGCCGCCGTGCGTCTACGACATGCATGGTCGGCTCGTGGGAAGCTGGGGTTACGGCGACGCTCATGGATTCAGACCCGCCGGCCGCTCAGGCCTCGACGAGACCCTTGCGTACCGCGTACAGGGCAGCCTGCGCTCGATCGGCGATGTTCAGCTTCTCGTACATATTGCTGACGTGGTTGCGAACCGTCTTCTCGCTGATCTTCAGTCGGAACGCGATCTGCTTGTTGGCGATTCCGGCGGCCAGGAGCTTCAGGATCTCGAGCTCGCGCGCGGTGAGGCCGTCGTAGAACTCCTTGCCATTCGATGCGCCGGCCAGCAGGTCGAGAACCATGTTGGCGATGCTGCTCGACATGACGCGCTCGCCGGCGACGACGGCGATGATGCTGGAGACGATCGACTCGACCCGCGAGTCCTTCAGGACGTATCCGCTCGCCCCCGCCTTGAGGGCCTGGAGGACGTAGCTGTCCGTATCGAAGGTCGTGAGGATGAGGACCTTGGCGGCCGGGTTTTCGGCCATGATGCGCTGCGTCGCCTGGACGCCGTCGCTGTTCGGCATCTTGATGTCCATCAGGATCACGTCCGGGCGCAGCAGCGTGGCCTGCCTGGCCGCGTCCTCGCCGTCGACCGCCTCGCCCACCACCTCCACGCGCGGGTCGTCGTTCAGGAGGCGCGCAAGGCCGCTTCTGAAGAGCGTCTGGTCGTCCGCGATCAGGACTCGGACCGGTCGCGTCTCGGCCGTCAAGCGATTCCTTCGGCCGGCACCACGAGCCGGACCATAGTGCCCCTGCCGGACTCGCCGTCGACGGTCAGGCGCCCACCGAGAAGGACAGCGCGCTCGCGCATGCCGAGCAGCCCGCTGCGGCCGTTGCCGTGCGGAGTCGCCCCGAGGCCGCGTCCGTCATCCTCGATGGAGACCACGCACTCGTAATCGGCGTTGACGTCGAGCCGGATCTCTACGGCCGTGGCGCCTGCGTGCGAGGCGACATTGTTCAGCGCCTCCTGGATTGTCCGATGGAGGTTGAGCGCGGCGCGCGGCGATAGTGTCCGCGGCCACGACGGCGACACGGTGAGCGTGACCTCGATGCCAGTGCGCTTTTCGAAGACGGCGATCAGCGTGTCGCGGACCGACTCCACGAACTGTCCTTCGGCAGCCGACTGGCCGCGAAGGTCCTGGAGCAGGGCGCGGATCTGGTTCAGTGCGCCGCGCACAGAGTCCTGGAGCAGGGCGACCTCCGTCTGCACGCTCATCCGTCCTGTCTGCTGGACCTTGAACCGCTCCATGTCGAGGAGCGTCGTGGTCAGCGTCTGGACGACCTGGTCGTGCAGCTCGCGCGCGACAAATCGCCTCACGTCGGCCTCGATGGCCAGGGTCAGGGTCTCGCGCTCCTGCTCGCCGGCTAGCGCGCCTGGCGCGTCGGACAACGACAAAGGACTCGCCATCAGGTGCGCGAAATCCAACCGGTAGCTATCAAACCCTCCCTCTCACTGGACAAGACCCTTGGAAAAACCCTGGCGGACGTCCCCTCGATCGCTGAGCTTCGGGCTCAGCCACGTTTCGGACTGAAGGATAACCCAGCCCGATGAACAGTAGACGTTGCGTCAATAAAAAATTGGTATCTCAGCGGTGAACTGTGATGTCAAAGACGTAATCAAACTGGGAAGTAGCCCGTAACAAGTTGCCTGTGTCCGCTCGGGCTAGTGCCGGATATGGGCCCTGGCCATCGCCGCCAGCACGTCAGGGCGGACGACGGCGAGGTTCGGGTTGAGGCCCGTCATGATCCGGTGCAGGTCGGTCATCGAGATCGACCAGAAGTCGACGTAGACCACGGAATAACCGCTCGCGGCGGTCGCATCGGTGGGCAGAGAGTTGAGGTAGGTCACGGCCCTGTTGACGATGAAGTCATCGGACTGGGTCGACGTGCGCTGCAGCGTGACCGTCGGCAGCACCGGCTTGCCGCTCGACCAGAGCACCGACCCGAATGGCGGCTGGCCGCGGCCGTTGAACGCGGTGAAGAAGACCCCGTTGACGTTGGCCTGCGCGGTAAGCGGGTCGAGGGCGGCGTGACTGAAGCCGCTGCCATCCATGTCCAGGATGAGGATGGTGCTCAGGCCAAGGCTTGACATCGTGGTCTGGGTCTGGGCCGCGAAGAGCTGCTTGCCCGGGATCAGCGAGGGGAACGCATACCCGTAGCCGGACGGCCCAGCCACAAAAACGTCCGCGGGTGACGCCGTCGCGTAGATCTGGCTGACGATGGGACCGGCGAACAGGGGAATGGAGGGGGGCAGCGTCCACCCGACCGGCACCTTGCCCCGGAAGGGGCTCGCGTAGCGGTCGTTGCCGGGGTCGGTGAGCTCGTTGAAGACGACCGCGGGGTTGTCGCCGTCGCTGTAGACGAACGCGACGTAGTGCTTATGGGTGTCCGTCGGCAGCGCCGGGGGCGGCGAGATCGGAAGCGAGCGGTCGACCGGATAGTGCGCGTAGACGGAGATGTTCGGCGGCAGAGGCGTGACGACCTGGTTGTGCCGGCTCGCCACCGCCACGAACACGTCCTCTCGGTACTGCTCGTCGGTGTAGCCCCAGCCGAAGACGGTCCCGCCCGGTCGCTGGTCGGCAAGCATCGATTCCATCGTCTGCATGTTGGGATCGGTCCGGACGTCGTCCCAGAACGTGGCCATGCGCAGCGCCACCGCATAGTCCCCTCCGAGGTAGAGGTTGTCGGGCCGGTTCATGTGGATGGCCTCGCGGTTGAACATCTTCCAGTAGCGCGACGCCTTGAGCCACGAGTAGCCGCGGTCGCTGACGTCCTCCAGCTGCTGGAGGCCCGCCGCCTTGGCGGCGTCTAACAGCGTGCTGTCGCCGCGCTCGATCGGGATCGCGTTCAGCACGCCGGCCAGGCTCAGGGCGACACTCGATGACGGCCCGCCTCGAGCGGAGCTCGGGAAGTCGAAGAGTACATAGCCGGCAAAGCTCGCCCGGAAGTTCTGGATGTACCAGGTGAGGTCGTGGATCCTCTTGATCGAGTCTGGCTTGTCGACGATCGAGGCCTTGTAGCTCTTTTTCAGCAGGTTCAGCCAGTCCTGGTCGTGGACGCCCTGGCGGTCGACGAGGATGAAGATGGAAGGTTGGTCCCGGTTGACGATCCCCTGGATGGCGCGGGCGGTCATGAGCTCGCCCGGGTCGCGATGGGCCCAGTTGATGAGGGACGGGGCGTCGATCACATAAAGAGTTCGCGGGCCCGCGGTCGGAACAGGGCTCACGGCGGGAGTGATCAGGACCGGTCCCGGTGACATGGCTATGCCGCCTGGTTGGGGTCGGTGCCGGATGTTGTAGACGACTCGGATGACGACCAGCACGAGCACCAGCGCCAGCGCGATGGCGACGTAGCGCTTCCAGTGCCGCACGCCCGGAAGAATACGCGAGACCCGCGATACGCCCGGTAAACACATCGTTACCGGAACGCAACCCGCCCGATCCACTGTGCGACGCATGAGGGTGGCTCTGATGGGGCGCTCCCTGCGGGGGCGGTTCTCCGGCGTCGTCCGCTACACCGACCAGCTCGTGCGCGCGCTGGGACCGCGGCTGGGCTATGACCTGACTGTCTTCCTCACGCGCGCCGCGGACGGTCTCGACGGGGTGCCGGTCCGCCGCGTCCGGGCGCCTTTCCCCACCCCGAACGAGTACGCGCGCGCGTTCTGGGAGCAGGCCATCGTGCCGGTCGAGGTGGCGCGCCTGCGCCCCGACGTCTACCACTCGCCCAACTACATCCTGCCGCTCGCGGTGGGCTGCCCGACCGTGGTCACCGTGCACGACCTCTTCTATCTGGACTCGAGCCTGCACCGCCTGCGCTCGCACCTCTACCTGACCACGCTGGCCAACGCCGCGATCCGGCGAGCGACCCGCGTGATCGCCGTTTCCAGATACACGCGCGAGCGGATCGCGCAGCGCTTCCCCGAGGCGGCTGGCAAGGTACGCGTCGTCGGTGAGGGGGTCGACGCGCGGTTCCAACCGCCCAAGGCGGCGGCGGTGGAGGAGCTGCGCAACCGGCTCGGGCTGTGCTTCCCCTTTGTCCTGTTCGTGGGCACCATCGAGCCGCGCAAGAACCTGGCCCGGCTCATCGGCGCTTTCGCGCAGGCCGTCAGGGGCGCGCACCTGCCGCATCACCTCGTCATCGCGGGCGCGGCGGGCTGGAAGGACGGGCCAGTGTGGAACGCCTTCGAGACTTCCCCGGTGCGCGAGCGGATCCACATGCTGGGCTACCTCAGCGACGCCGACCTGCCAACGGCGTACGGCGCCGCGGACGTCTTCGCCTACCCCTCGCACGCCGAAGGCTTCGGGCTGCCGGCGCTCGAGGCGATGGCGTGCGGCACCGCCGTCCTCACGTCCAGCACGACGTCGCTGCCCGAGGTCGTCGGCGACGCGGCCCTGATGGTCGACCCGCTGGACCAGGACGCGATCGCCCGCGGCCTGGAGCGGCTGCTGAGCGATGCGTCCGAGCGGCGGGCCCTTGCCGAGGCGGGAATCGCGCGCGCGGCCACGTTCAGCTGGGACCGCGTCGCCGAGCAGACGATGGCGGTGTACGCGGAGGCCGCGGCGTGAGGCCCGCGCTCTACTACCCGTGGGTCTACCTGAAGGGCGGCGCCGAGCGCGTGATCGTCGAGCTGATGAAGCAGAGCCGCCACGACTGGACGCTGTACACCAACCACTTCGAGCCCGACGCCACGTTTCCCGAGCTCTCGGAGATGCGCGTGGTGCGGCTGCCCGAGATCTCGGTGCGGCGCAGCATCCAGACAGTCGCGCGTGCCGGCGTCACCTTGATGACCCAGCGCATCGACTTCAGCAAGCACGATTCGCTGTTCGTGATCAGCGAGGGTCTCGGCAACATCGTCGCCGCGCGGTCGCCGATCCCGACGTCCTGCATCTGCCTGACGCCCCTGAAGGTCGTGTACGACGCGCACACGCGTAACCGCTTCTTCGCGGGCAGGGCGCGCCCGCACTACCGTGTCGCCTTCGGCGTCTACCGTCTAGCCGACAAGCGCCTCTGGAACAGCTACATCCGCGTCTTCGCGAACAGCGAAGAGGTGCGGCGGCGCGTGGTCTCGGCGAACCTGGTCGACAGCTCGCGCGTCGAGGTCACGCACCATGGGGTGGACACGGACCGGTGGCGGCCGGACGGACGGCGCCAGCGGTTCTTTCTGGTTCCCGGCCGCATGATGTGGCAGAAGAACATCGAGCTGGCGATCGAGGCGTGGAAGCGCTTCAAGCCGCAGCCCTCCGACAACGACTTCAGCATGGTCGTCGCTGGCATGGTCGACACCAAGAGCCGCCCGTACCTCGAGATTCTCAAGGCGAAGGCCGGCGGTCGGACCGACATCAGCTTCGTCGAGGGCCCGGATGACGATGAGATGGTCGACCTGTACCAGCGTTCATGGGCGGTCGTCTTCCCGCCCACGAACGAGGACTGGGGCCTGGTGCCGCTGGAGGGGATGGCGTGCGGCAAGCCCGTCATCGCGACGCGGCGCGGAGGACCCCGGGAGAGCGTGGTCGACGGCGTGACAGGCTTCCTGCGCAAGGACCGGCCGCGCTCGTTCGCGAAAGCGATGGAGACGCTGGCCGCGATGAGCCCGGAGGAGCTCGACCTGATGGCGACGCGCGCGCGAGCCCGCGCCCTCGAGTTCCCGTGGAGCCGCTTCGTGCACCGCATCGACGACCACGTCGACGAGCTCGCGCCGCTGCGCGGCCTCGACTGGCGCCGCCTCCCGCCGCCTCCCCGGCTCGAGCGCGCGGCGCAGCCTGTCGCGGCGGAGGCGTAGGCGTGCGACTCGGGTTCGACGCGTGGGGTCTCAGCGGCGACAGCCTCTACACGGGTATGGGCCGCTACGCGGCGACGCTGCTCGAGAACCTGCCCGTCTTCGCCCCGGAGATCCAGGTCCACGCCTACGGAGGACCGGACGAGGCGCGGCCGCTCTGGCTTCACGACTCGGTCGCCTGGCGGCCGGCGGCACGCTCGGTGCACCGCAAGCTTTCGGCCCTGGACAGCCGGCTGCGCGAGCTGCCGCGACTGGCCGAGCAGGACCAGCTCGACGTGTTCCACGCGCCGGCGGTCCACCTGCGCCCATCTCTGCCTCCGGTGCCGCGGCTCCGCTGCCCGGTCGTGGCGACGGTGCACGACGTGCTGCCCCTGACCTTCTACGGGACCGACCTGCCGCTCCGGCTGCGCGCGTTCTACCGGTGGAACCTGCGGCGTGCGGTGAGGGCAAGCGCCGTGGTGACCGTCTCCGAGCAGTCGCGCGACGACATCGCGCGCCTTACCGGAACGGACCGGGAGCGCATCGCCGTCATCCCCAACGGCGTGGACTTCACACCAAACGTCGACTCCGCGGTGCTGCGCCGCCTGAGGATCAACCCTCCGTACCTCCTGTTCGCCGGCTCTTACGAGCCGCGCAAGAACCTCGCCGCGACGCTGGACGCCTATCGCGAGGTCGTGCGCGCGGGCAAGCCGCACCAGCTCGTCGCGATCGTCGAGCGCCAGTCCGGCCACGCGGCCGCCATTCACGAGCGCATCCGGGACCTCGGCCTCGAGGACCGCGTCCGCCTGCTCCACAGCGTGGCGGAGGGCGACCTCCGCGCCGTCTACACGCAGGCCGAGATGGTGCTGTTCACCTCGCTCGCCGAGGGCTTCGGACTGCCGCCGGTGCAGGCGGCCGCATGCGGCGTGCCGGTGGTGGCGTCCGACCTGCCGGTGCTGCGCGAGATCCTGGGCACGAACGGGGAGTTCGTCGACCCGCGTGATCCGGAGGGAATCGCCGCGGCGGTCCTGCGGCTCAGCGACGACGAGCCGCGTCGACGCGAGCTGGGCGCGGCGGGCCCGGCCATCGCCCGCCGCTTCAGCGTCGAGGAGTGCGTGCGTGGGCACATCGCGCTGTACGCGCGCGCAGCGGAGGCGCTCGCGCGGCACGCGGTGGCCACGGCGTGAGCACGACCACACAGGTCAGCTGGCCTCGCCTGCGGTGGCGGCACTTCCTCGACCGGGTCGTCGACCCGATGATCGACCGCGCCCTGGGCCTGGAGACCGCTGAGTTCGTGTCCGTCGAGAACCTGGGCCTCGACCGCCAGGTCGCGTTCGATTACGGGGTCGCGGGCTGGCGCTCGCTGCAGGTGATCCTGAAGCGTGGCGAGGTGACCGACACCGACGTCTTCGCCGACTTCGGGTCTGGCAAGGGCCGCGTCCTCTACCTGGCAAGCCATTACCCCTTCCGGCGCATCATCGGCATCGACCTCTCGCCGCGGATGGCCGACGACGCGCGGCGCAACCTGCGCGACCAGCCTCGGGTCCAGGTCGTCGAGGCCAACGCCGCCGAATGGCCCGTCCCCGACGACCTCACCTTCGCCTTCTTCCACAACCCGTTTCCGAACGCCGTCTTCGAGGCCGTGACCAGCCACCTGGTGGCGTCGCTCCATCGGGGGCCGCGGCGCTTCCGGCTCATCTACCGGCGGCCGCACCGCATGCATGGGCACCTGCTGGACCGGGGTTTCACGCTCATCCGGCAGACGAAGAGCGGGCCGACAAACCTGTACGCGGGACCGTTCGGCTAGCCCAGCCGAGTTAAATCGGCGCGCGCCGCGCCGGTTTGTCGGATAGTCCGGGTTCAGAAGTTGAATCCCACAGAGGCTTCGCTCGAGCCGGGTTGCGGCGGACCTGTCAACCCGCCCGCAAAACCGCGTCCGGACCGCCTCCGCCAGCGCACCGCCAGCGCCATCGGTCTGACCTTCCTGGCCAGCACCGGCGGCCGCCTGCTGACGATCGTGACGACGCTCGCGCTGGCCCGGCTGCTGACGCCCCACGACTTCGGCCTCTCCAACCTGGCGGCGGTCATCCTCGCCCTCGTCCTTCCCATCACCGACATCGGGATCGCCCAGGGTCTCATCCGCGGCCGGGACGAGGACCTGACCACGGTGGCACGGACCGCGTTCTGGCTGGTCGTGGCCATGGGCGTCGGGCTGTACATCGTCTTCGTCATCGCGGCGGGTCCACTCGCGAGCTTCTACTCCGAGCCGGACCTCGCGCTGGTGCTCCAGGTGAGCGGCATCTCGGTACTGGTCTACGCGGTGAGCCGCATCCCCTCCGCCCTCCTCGAACGCGAGCTCCTCTACAAGAAGAAGGTCATGCCCGAAGTCGTCGCTTCGGTGATCTACGCAGTGATCGCGATCGTCCTCGCCTTCGGCGGCTACGGCTACTGGAGCATCGTCATCGCGACGGTGGCGCGGTCCGCCGCGATCAGCATCGGCGTGTTTGCAGTCACGGGGTGGCGGCCGGGAATCACGTTCGATGTCAAGGTCGCGCAGGAGCTGCTGTCATACGCGCGAGTCCTGCTCGCCAGCTCGATGCTGCGCCTCGCCTACACCAACATCGACAACATGATCGTCGGCAAGGTGCTGGGCGTGACTGCGCTCGGCTTCTACGCGATGGCCTACAACCTGGGCAACCTGCTCGCGACGCAGATAGCCGGTGCCGTGGGCACTGGGCTGTTTCCCGCCTACTCGCGCATGCTGCCCGACATGCGCCGCGTGAGCAAGGCGATGCTGAGCATCCTTCGTTACACGAGCCTGGTCATCACCCCGCTCACGGTCGGTGGCGTCGTTGCGGTGCCCTACCTGATCCCGCTCGTCCTGGGCCCGCGGTGGATCCCGATGACCACCGCGCTGCAGATCATCCTCGTCTACGGGTGGCTGCGCTCCGTGGCGCCGGTCTACTGGATGCTTATGCTCGCGGCCGACCTGCGAAGGGAGACGCTGAACATCAACCTGCTCAGCCTCCTCGTCGCGCTGGCCGCGGCCCTGCCGATCGTCTACCGCTGGGGATTCGTCGGCATCGCCGCCGAGTTCACCGCGCTCGAGCTGTTCCGCAACGTGTGGATGGCCGTGGTTGTGCGGGACAGGTTCGGCGCCTCGCTGGTGGCGCAGGCCCAGCAGGTGTGGCCCGGGCTCGCCGTCAGCATCGTGGTCGGCGTAGTGCTCGCGGTCGCGCTCCGCGGGCCCAAGCCGAACGCGTTTGTCGTCCTGGCCGAGCTCGCGGCCGCGGCCGGCCTCTACCTCGCGCTGCTCATCCTGTTCCGCCAGCTGGGCAGGGAGCAGCTGATCCTGGCGGGGTCCCTCCTCCAGAAGCGCGCGGGCTAGCTGGAGCTGGCCGCCGTCTCCACCCGGCGTCCGCCGGTGGCGTTCGCCTCGAGGTATACCCACAGCGCGCCGACGTTCGGCATGCCGCTGAGAAGCTGGTCCGTCAGCTTGACTTTGTAACGGTCTTCGATCGAAGCGATCAGCTCGAGCAGGTCGAGCGAGTCGGCGCCGAGGTCGCGGGCGAAGCTGATGTTCTTCTGGATGCGTTCGGGTTTGACCCGCAGGATCTCCGCCGCCAGCGCCTGTATCTCGGTGAAGTCGAGCTCTGCCGCCATTGTGTGGTGCCTCTCCTCGAAGGGGATGAAATCTTGCTTTACGTCGAAGCTCAAGGTTAGGCGCGCGTCGAGCAGGCCGCCAGTGACGTTACGGCGGGACAGACCGGGACTGGATGGAAGCCCGATGACGTTTTGGCCCACTGATGGCGCGGCCTTGCGGACGGCCTATCCCGGGCGATCAGGGCGAATTGACCGTCGCCAAGAAGCGCCCGACCGCCTATGTTGCGCAAAGCGTTTACGCAGTTCGCCGCGGGTCTTAACGCGGCGCGCGCCGGGAAGCGGGAGGCATCTGAGCTGAAGGACCCCAATCTGTTCGTGGCAACGTGAGCATCGATTCCCGCGCGCTCGCCAGGGCCCGAATGGCAAGCCTGCTAGAAGCCGCCCGTGCGGCGGTGGAGCGCGTCCAGTCCGAAGAGCCTCGCCTCGCTTCTCGAGCGCTCTTCCAGGCCACATGGAGCGTGTCCCTGGCCGCGGGTTTCCTGGATGCGTTCGCCATCCTGGACCCGAGCACGGCGGGCGAGATGTTCGCCGAGTTCGCGGCGGTCGCCGGCCTGACGCAGCGGCTGCGCGCTCCCGATGACGAGGCGCCGGAGGCCGCGACGGAGCTGGAGGTCGTGGGCGGCAGGCGGCGGAGGCGCCGCCGAACCGACTACCTGCCGCGGGTGACGGTGCGCCGCGTTTTGCCCGACCGGCGGCTCCAGGCCCGGCGGCGGCTCAACGACCGGAGAAGGGCCGCGAGCGCCTGATCGTCAGTCTCGGGCGAGACCCCAGCGGCGCCGGATGCCGCGGTCGGCGGCCCCGAACACCGAGTCGATGACCACGCCGACGACGAAGATGACGACCATCAGCGCCAGCATCTGCTCCGCGTCGGAGAGGTCGCGTGCGAACTGAAGGCGCTGGCCAAGCGAGGGCTGGTGGCCGACGATGACGAGCAGCTCCCCGGCCATCAGGCTCCTCCAGGCGAACGCCCAGCCCTGCTTGAGACCGCCGACGAAACCGGGCAGCGCGGCGGGCAGGATGACGTGGCGGTAGAGGTTCAGGCCCCGCGCGCCCATCACCCTTCCCACGCGGACGAGAAGTGGCGGCACGTGGTCGACGCCGCTGAGCAGCCCGCCGGCGATGGCCGGCGCCGCGCCAAGGATGACGACGAAGAGGATGGCGCCCTCGCTCAGCTGAAAGAGGAGGATGGCCAGCGGGAACCAGGCGATCGAGGGCATCGACTGGAGCCCGAGGATCGCCGAGCCGATGGCTTTGCGCAGGACCCCCACTCGCGCAACGAGAAGCCCGAGGAGGCTGCCGAGGATGACGGCGATGCCGTAGCCGATGAGCGCGCGCCGCATCGTGATCGCCACCCCGGCGTAGAAGTCGGGCTGCGCCAGGTCCTGGGCCAGGCGCTGGAACACGGGAAGCGGTCCGGGTAGGACATAGTCGGGTCGCCAGCCAGTCCACACCACTGCCTGCCACGCCGCGAGCGCGATCGCGATGGCGGCCACCTTGGGCCAGAGCCATGACCACGAGGCGCGGAGACGTCGCGGGCGGTGGGTCGACCTTGGCAGCGCCCCAAAAACCGGCTCGAGCTCGAGCGCCGACGAGACGTCAGTGACCGTTGCCGTTTCCGTTCGCCTCCATCTTCAGGCGGTCCGTGATGTGGCCCGCGATGAGCGCGATGTCGGGCGAGTCGAGTCGTCGGGGTCGCGGAAGGTCGACGTGGATCTCGTGCGCGACGCGGCCGGGTCGGCTGGAGAACACGAGCACGCGGTCGCCAAGGCGGACGGCCTCGCGCGCGTTGTGGGTGACGAACAGGATGGTCAGGTGCGACTGGCTCCAGATGCGCTCGACCTCGTCGTGGAGGAGGTCGCGCGTGATCGCGTCGAGGGCGCCAAACGGCTCGTCCATCAAGAGCACGTCAGCGTCCTGGGCGAGGGCGCGGGCGAGGGCGACGCGCTGCCGCATGCCTCCGGAGAGCTCGTGGGGGCGGCGGTTCTCGAAACCTTTCAGGTGAACGCGCTGGAGGAGCTCACGGGCCATGCCGGGCCGGTCTCGGCGGGAAACCCCCCGCAGCTCGAGGGCGAGCGCGATGTTGCCGGCGGCGGTCAGCCAGGGCAGGAGTGCGGCCTCCTGGAACATGAGGGCGACCTTGCCGCGCACGCTGGTCTCGCCTGCGGTGGGCCGGTCGAGGCCGGCGAGGATGTTGAGAAGCGTGCTCTTGCCGGAGCCTGAGGCCCCGACCACGCAAACGAGCTCCCCGCGCCGGATGTTGAGGTCCACGCCGTGCAGCGCGACCAGCTGGTGGTGGTCGAACGGGTAGGCCATCGTCAGTCCGGAGATCGAGACCGAGTGTGTTTCGGGGAGCTCGAGGACCTTGTTCATGCCGCCGCGATCGCAGGCTCGTGGTGCTTGGTGAGGATGGCGGTGAGGAAGGTGAGGTCGTAGAGGCCATCGAGGTTCACGCCTGCCAGGAGGCCGACGGCGTGGGCGTGGGCCGCCGACTCGCGCAGCGTTTCCGCCAGCGGGTCGAGGGTGAAGTCCATGTGCGGCCACGCCGCGGCGACGACCGCGTCGGGCAGCTTCTTGCCGGTGACGTCGGCCACGGCCTGGTTGGCGACTCTCTGCGCGTCCTCCGGGCTGGCCTTCAGGTAGGCGTTCGCCTCGTAAAGGCCTTCGAGCAGCGCCCTCACCTGGGCCGGGTGCGCGCGCAGGAAGGACGTGCTGATGATGAGGTTGGTGGTCACAAACCGTCCCTGCGGCCAGAGGTCGCGCTCGTCGACCAGGACGTGGCCGCCGCCTTCGATGACGAGTCGGCTCGCCCATGGCTCGGGCACCCACGCGCCATCGATCTGACCTTGCTTGAAGGCGACCAGGGTCTGCGAGTTGTCCTGGGGGACGACGCTCACGTCGCCGCCGCCCGCGTTGTCGAAGCTGAAGCCTTTGCTGCGCAGGTACCAGCGGAGGGCGACGTCCTGGGTGCCGCCCAGCTGCGGGTCGGCGATCTTCATGCCCTGGAGCTGGTCAGGGCTGGTGATGCCTGGCTTGACGACCAGGAGGGCGCCGCCCGAGGTCGCTCCGGAGATGACCCTAATCGCCCTGCCCTTCGACTGGACGAAGGCGTTGGTGGTCGGGTTCGGGCCGACGAACGCGGCGTCGATCGAGCCGGAGAGGATCGCGATCACGGCGTCGCCGCCGGCATTGAAGGAGTGGGGTTCGAGGTTCGCGTCCTGGCCGAGGGCCTTGGAGAAAAAGCCCTGCTTCAAGCCGATCAGCGCGGTGGCGTGCGTGAGATTGGGAAAGTAGCCGAGGCGCAGGGTCACCGGGCCAGAGGAGATCGTTGCGCCTTCGACGCCGGTGCAGGCGGCTATGGCGAGCAGGGTGATCGTGGCGATGGCGGCTCGAAGCGGCAAGGCTTGGGGTTCCTTTGTTCTTGATCATCTCCACCGAGTCGGTGGAGATTGCAGATCAAGCTAAGGGGCGTCCCGAATGTCGGTCAATGGGACAGCGCGCCGCTGCTTTCGGGACTTTTGCTCAGGCTCGGGCGGACCACGCCTCGGGACTGGCGGCCAGCGACCGGACCGCCTTGGGCAGCTTGCCGCTGGCGAGGTCCGCGATCGTCACCTCTTCCAGCACCGAGCGGAGGCTGGCGCGCACCGCGATCCACACCTGCTGCAGGGCCTGCGCCGGCGGCGGGTACTCGACCCGCTCCGGTGGGATCTCGTGCACGCTCGCGAGCGGACCCTCGATGGCGCGAATGACGTCGGCCACGGTGATCTTCTCCGGTGGCCGCGCGAGGTGGTAGCCGCCGTGGGGACCGCGGTGGCTGGCGACGATGCGGGCGCGCTTGAGGTCGTTGAGGATGTTCAGGAGGAACTTCAGCGGGATGTCCTGCGAGCGCGCGATGGCGTCCGCGGTGGTCGCCTCGTGCTCGCTTTCGACCGCAAGGACCACCGCAGCCCTGACCGCGTAGTCCGACTTCGCGGAGATGCGCACGGCGAGTTATCTTGACGCTCCGAGGCGGCGTTGTCAGGTGGAGGAAGAGTGATGCGCAGGGTTGCTCGATGGCTGGTCGGATCGGTCGTCGCCGGCGTCTTCGTCGCCCTCTTTGCGGTTCCGGCCCCGGCCGCTTCGATCCAGTTGCCCAACACGATGGCCGCCGCCGGCGACTCGATCACGCGGGCCTTCGACGCCAACGGCTCATGCGTGCTCCGGGACTGCCCGCAACTCTCGTGGTCGGCAGGCACCGACGCCTCGGTCAACTCGCATTACAGCCGGCTGGTCGCGCTGAACCCCGGCCTTTCGGGCCACGGTTACAGCGTCGCCAAGACCGGCGTCAAGATGGTCGACCTCGCCGGTCAGCTGCGCACGGCCGGGTACTACAAGATCGACTACGTCACCGTGCTGATGGGCGCCAACGACCTGTGCACGTCAAGCGCCGCCACGATGACTCGGACGTACGACCTAGCGGTGCAGTTCTACAAGGCGCTCGCGTATTACTTCTATTACAACCCCGACGGCCACGTGTTCGTGTCGAGCATTCCCGACGTCTATCAACTGTGGAGCGTGCTGCATACCAACGCGCGCGCGAAGGCCGTCTGGAGCACGTTCAGGATCTGCCAGAGCCTGCTGGCCGCGAGCAACACCGACGCCGACCGGCAGATGGTAGTCGACCAGGAGGCCGCCGACAACAGCGCGCTGGCGTACGTGTGCACGACGTATTTCGCTCGCTGCCGCTGGGACAACATGGCGACATTCAATTTCAAGTTTCCTGTCTCGGATGTGAGCACGGTCGACTACTTCCACCCCAGCCCTGCGGGGCAGGCCGACCTGGCGGCGACCACGTGGGCCGCGAGCTACTGGGGAAGCTAGTGCTTCTCGGAGGCTAAGCCGGCCACCAGCACGTCCTGCACCATCGCCCTCACTGGGCGGTGCCGTCCTTCCTGACGAAGTACCGGAAGCCGACCCAGGGCGGGGCCAGGAAGTCGCGTTCGCGTTTGACAACGAGGCCCCCTGACCTGCGGACGTGTGCTTCTACGCGCCGCCATGGCACTGCGTACATCGAGTAAGGGCTTGGATTCGTGGTCCTTCTCCACACTGTCCGATAGAGGCGGAGAAGGCCTGGAGCGCGCGTCTCCATCGAGTGGCGCAGCCTCGCCCGCGGCGCTTCGATATGGCTTGGGAGCTGGAACACGACGACGCCGTCGGGCTTGACGACGCGCACGAACTCGGCGATGTAGGGCAGTGAAATCCTGGGTGGCACGTGCTGAAGGGTGATGTTCGAGAACACCAGGTCGAACGCGTTGTCCGCGAAAAGGTGCAGGTCCGGCGCCGGGTTGTGGTGGTACAGAACCCTGTCGCCATGCCGATTCACACGACGCGCAAATCGAATCATCGAGTCCGAGATGTCGACGCCAGCCACCCGTTCAAATTGCTCAGCCAGGGGCTGGCTCAGCCTCCCGACGCCGCAACCGAAATCGAGAGCCCGGGCGCGGCTGACCGTCAAACCGAGCTCGTCCAGGAGTCTGAGCAGGGCCTCGATCGTCGGCCCGCCGGTCGCCATGAACTCGTCCAGGTTCCACTGGTTGTACTGCTTTTCCGGCGCGGAGAGGATTGCCCACAACGGATCGGCGGCGCCCAGATGCTCCCAGGTCGCCTGTACGTCCGCCAACGATTCGGAACGCGGATCAGCCCGTCCCACGTCGCCCTCTCGGATGATGGCATCCGGCAATGGGGCTTGCAAGGGCCCTCTGGCTCTTTCGACCAAGCCCGCGCTTCCATCGAGCGTTGGGCCACATCAATTGGTGGACCCGAGGGTGTAGGGGCAATCGCCTGATTCCTACCGGCCGCGGTCGCTTGCGTTGACCTCGAGGAATCTCTGAGGCGCCGTCGGCTTGATTTGGTTGTCCTGGACCGAGTAGGCGTTGGTCCTACCACGCCGGCACTCATCCCTATCGCTGTGCCGAAGCTCAGCCAACTAGATTTGCGAGGGATGAGTATGTCCAGTTCGGCTTTGGGACAGGTTGACGACCGGCTCTCCCGCGTGGCAGCTGTCATCGTCAACTGGAACGACGCCGACACCTCCATACGCTGCCTGATGTCGATACGGGCGGCTAGCCCGGAGGTGATGCTCATCCTCGTCGACAACGGGTCCGATCAGGATCCTTGGCCGGCGATCGATCAGCACGTTCCAGGCACGGTCTTGGTTAGGCTCGTTCGCAACCGCGGCTACGCGGCCGCCGTCAACGCCGGTGCAAGAGAGGCGTTAGCAAGAGGGGCCCAGAACCTCCTCCTCTTGAACAACGACACAATCGTCGAGAAAGGCGCGCTCGCGGCCCTTCTCGACGCTGCCGAGCGCCATCCCGGCTGCATTCTGGGCCCCAAGATCGTCTACGCGGAGCGGCCGGACCTGATCTGGTCGGCGGGGGGTTCGCTCTTGGGATCCATGTGCACGACCCGTCATCTTGGCGAGGGTGAGCCGGCGAGCAGCTACATGGTCGAACGACGGGTCGAATGGGCGACCAACTGTGCGTTACTCGTCTCCTCGCAGGTATTCGCGAGGGTGGGGCCTTTGGATGAGAAGTACTTCATTTACCTGGACGACGTCGACTGGTGCCTGCGGGCTGCCGCCAAAGGCGTCCAGACCTGGTTCGTGCCCGATGCCATCATTCTGCACGACGTTTCTCTCGTGATGAGGTCGCGCAAGCTTCCGGTTCGCTACTACTCGTATCGAAACCACTATCGGCTCGCCCTCCGCCATTCCGCTTACTGGGTCCGCCCGCTGGTGATCGCCGATGCCTTGTGGACGCTGGGGAAGGCGGGGATGCGATCAGCGACAATGTCCGCTTACCGCAAGGATCCCTACTATCACGCGCGGACCCGTGGAGTGCTGGACTTCCTGCGCGGCCGATCGGGGCCGATGTCAGCGCCCGACGTCGCCGCCGCAATGCCCCGGGCGGCGACCGCGGATTGACCCGCTGGCCGATGGGGAGTCTATATGCCACGCGGCGCATAGCCCGTAGGAAGCATTGGAACTCGGGCGGCCGTTGCCAGGAGCCATCGCTTACGGGCGGTGACTGCAGTTGAGTCGCCTTGTAGCGATTGTGCCGGCAGCAGGGGAAGGCACGAGGCTTCGAATGCGATATCCCAAGGAGCTCATGCCTATTGCATTTCTCAATCGACCAGACGAGGTGGCGCGACCCGTCACCGTCGCCGAACTTGCATTGAACATGGTGCGCGCGGCGCGGATCTCGCACTGCTTCATGGTCGTGTCGCCATCCAAGCCGGAAATCCTCAAGTATTTCGGCAATGGCCAAGACTTATCCCTGCATATTGCCTACGTCAGTCAGGAATCAGCGCGAGGTCTGGCGAATGCGGTCGACTGCGCCTACGAGTGGGTTCGTGAAGACAATGTCGCCCTCGTCATGCCAGACACCGTCATATCGCCCGAGGGCGCCCTCGGCACCGTGACCGAAATCCTTGAATCGCAGCACGCGGATGTGGTGCTAGGCGTATTTCCGACCGAGATCCCGGAGCAGCTGGGGCCTGTGCGAATGTCAGCGGGTGGCGTAGTCGATGAGGTCCTGGACAAACCGGCCCACACCGACATTCGAAATTGCTGGGGCCTCGCAGCGTGGGGTCCTCGATTCACTGAACTGCTCCACCGATTCGTCGCCGACACCCCCGATGGACAGACGCCGTCGGTCGGACTCGCCTTCAATGCGGCCGTGCAACGCGGGCTGAAGGTTAGAGCCGTGCTCTTCGATGGAGGTCAGTACATCGATGTCGGTTCGCCGGCGGGTGTGAGGGCCGCTCTGGCGGCGACAAGCCTGGAGATCCATTAGCACCAGCCGTTTCGCTGCATAGTCCATGCCGGAGATGATGTTGGTCACGGCAGGCGGGTCATTGCCGGCAGCTGACCTTGCGCTGACGCGAGCTCGAGTTGAGCCCGACCACCCGATCGTCTCGGTCATCGTATCGACGCGAAACCACGCCGGGTCCGTTGGACGCACAGTCGATGCGGTGATGCGGCAGGACGTGGACGTCGAGCTGGAGATGATCGTGGTCGACAACGCATCAACCGACGACACGGCGGCCGTCATGGCCGAAGCAGTCGAGCGAGCCCCTCGACCGTTGACCTATGTGCGCCTCGCCAGCGATCGTGGGCCGGCTGGAGGGCGAAACGTCGGCCTCGACCTTGCCAAGGGCGAGTTCATCGCATTCACGGACAGCGATTGCATACCTAACGCAGGCTGGTTGAGAGCCGCCCTCGTCGCGTTTTCTTCGCCCGAGATCGGAGTCGTCCAGGGGCAAACGAAAGGTGAAGGCGTGTCGCAACCTTTCTTCTCCCACTACATCGAGACGCTGCGAATGGACGGGTCGTTCTCCACCTCCAACGTCATATACCGGCGGAAAGCGATTGGAAGCATTAGATTCGATCCCGCCTGTGTCTACTGGGAAGATGTGGATCTGGGCTGGAGGGTCCTGGCCCAGGGGTGGTCGGCCCGCTTCGCAAGCGACGCGTTGATCGAGCATGTGGCGATCCCTCTGACGCCAGTCCAATGGATGCTATGGCAGCGCCGGCTCGCCAATTATCCTGCCAAGGCCGGCCGCTACCCAGGCTTTCGCCGCTTCCTATTCCTTCGCGTATGGGTGGATCCTCTGCACTTCTGGTTCGACGTGGCTTTGGTCGGCATAGTGATCGCTCCCTGGAAGCCGATCTCGCTATTGCTGGCGATTCCCTACGCAGTCATCTTTGCGATGAAGCGTGGCCTGCGTGGAAAATTCCCACCCGCCAAGCTGGTGGCGCACATCACGTGGGACTTCGTGGGGTTCGGCTCACTAGTGGCCGGGAGTGTCAGGTACCGGAGCCTGGTGCTTTAGAAGGTCTGCCGGCGCCGGCGCCGATGTGCGCGTCATCGCCGAAGACGGAGGCTTGCCGCGCGAATTGACACTCGATTCGACCCGCAACTACCAGCGCTCAGCCGCACCTAGACTGGACCGGAATCAGGTGAGACAGCGGTCCGCTTCTACCTGAGACATGACACTGGTGGACCCGAGGGGATTCGAACCCCTGACCTTCTGAATGCCATTCAGACGCGCTCCCAACTGCGCCACGGGCCCACGCGCACGAGTTGACTCCGGACTAAAAGGATACCGCCGCCCTCGACCCCTCCCAGCGGCCGCTAGGATCATCCGCGGCCAACCCACAACCATGCAGACACGCGAAATCTCGACTGACGAGATCCACGGCGGCGGATACCTGGCGCTGCCGGACGGCCGCGCCCCGCATCCAGGTGTGGTCGTCATCCACGAGGCGTACGGTCTCAACGGCCACATCCGCGACATCTCGAATCGCCTCGCGCGCGCGGGCTACGCCGCCCTCGCCGTCGACCTCTTCGCCGGTCGTAACCGCGCGATCTGCATGGCCCGCTACATGACCGGGATGCTCCTCGGCTCGGTCAACCGGTACGGCGTCGACGACCTCAAGGGCGCGCTCACGTACCTCGCGAAGCTGGCCGACATCGATGCCCAACGCCTCGGCGCGATCGGTTTCTGCATGGGCGGCTCGTTCGCCATCGCCTGGGCGTGCACAGACTCGCGCCTGAAGGCGATCGCCCCCTTCTACGCGGTCAACCCGCGACCCCTCGATGTGGTCCACAGGCTCTGCCCCGTCGTCGGTTCCTATCCGGAGCAGGATTTCACCGCCCGCGCCGGCCGCAGTCTCGACCAGGCGCTGACCCGCCACAGCATCGACCACGACATCAAGGTCTACCCAGGCACGCGGCACTCGTTCTTCAACGACGCGCGGCCCGCGTTTGACAAACGAGCCGCTGAAGATTCCTGGCAGCGCGTCCTGAAATTCTTCAGCGAGCGGCTAGGCTGAACAAAACATGAGCAACCTAGTCGACCGTTTCGGCCGCACCGGCTTCGCCGCACTCAGCAGCCTGATCTGGGCGATCCCGATGGCCGCTTGGGCCGGCTCCTCCGATCTCTCGCCCATCGACAAGACCGCCTACCCCTGGATTGCGCTGACCATCGGCCTCGTGATGCTCGCCGTGTGGATCGCCTTGCTCACCCAGCTGCGCAGGTTCCCGGTCACCGAAAAGCAGAGGCGCTTCGACCTTGCGCAGATGTCGAGCCAGGAGAAACGCTGGACCCTCGCCACAGCAGCATTCGCGACCGGGCTCATCGCCTGGCTCAACGGCGCGGCGACCGTGGACTGGGGCCCGCTCCTGGCTGCGATCGGCGCCGGCAAGATCGGCCCGACCATCCTCGCCGTGGCCCTTGCGGCCTTCCTCGTCGCGATGGTCGTCGGTGCGCTCCTCAGCTGGCGCAAAGCGTCAGCCGCCTACGAGGCTCGCGTCCTTCTATATATGCGGAGGGACGAGGCCTAGGCCGATTCGGCCTTGCGCGCGAGGTTGGCGAGCAGCTTGCCGAAGTCCTTCGCCACCTGAGGTCCGAGCATTCCACCCAGGATCGGACCCAGCGGCCCGCCCACCTCGACGGTTTGGCTCACGCGTGTCGCCGAACCGGTGGGTTCGATTCGACAGTTGAATCGGAACCGCGTGCCTGGCACGACGCTGGTGACCAACGCGAAGCTCCGACCCGGAACCACGTCGACCAGCTGCATCTTGTGGTGCTGACCCGACGGCGTGTTCATCACGCCCCCGGTCCCCGAAACAAATCCGCCCCGCCAGTCCATCGTCGTCACGTTCGGGTTCCACTGCCCCCAGGTCGACATGTCAGACCAGATGCGCCAGACCTTCTCGGGCGTCGCGCGGGTGTCAACCGACGTGCCGTACTCGCGCGCCATCAGGCGATCAGGCAGATCCCGGGACGTCGGCGCGGCGCTGTCGTGGCACTTCGACGATGTCGCGCCGCTTCAGGAAGTTGAGCGCGACCACCGCCACCAGCAGCAACGCGGCGCCCAGCACCTCGACCGTCCGCAGCGGCGCGCCCTGGCCGACCGGTGGCGGCAGCGAGAAGATCAGGAACAGCGCCAGCGGGTAACCCAGCTCCGCGATCGTCGCCAGCGAGGCCGGCGTCCGCGACAGGGCCAGGTAGTAGAGGAGCATCGCCAGCAACCCCGGCACCAGGACGATGCCGAGGAAGCTCGGCAGCTGGCTGACCGAGTATCCGCTGAAGGCGGCTCCACCCTTGTCGATGAGGACGATGACCAACAGCACCGGAAGGGCGAGCATGAAACGCAGGCTCGTGGTGACCGGGAAGCTCACATCCTCGAGCGCGTACCGGCCAAGCACCGTACCGCCCGCCCACATGATCACCGCTCCCAGCACGAGCGCGCCCGCGACCAGCTCCGGATTGCGTATCTGCCACGGCGCCGCGGGATCCTCCGAGAACACGATCAGGTACACGCCGACCAGTGCGATCGCCGCCAGCGGCCAGAACGTCAGCTTGCGCCGCTCGCCGAGAAAGATTCGCGCGAACGCCACGCCGAATACGGGCTGCAGCAGGTACAGCAAGTACACCTCGTGCAGGACGTCGAAGTTCGGCACCGCGGTGACGAAGGAGTACCCGATCGCCTTGGTAAACAGGACGGTGGCGATGGCCTGCGGACCGATCGCGATCGCCGCCAGGGCCAGCCAGCGCCGACCGCTCAGCCTGGAGAGCGCGGACCAGTTCGCAATGAGCACCGGGACGAGACAGAGGCTGATCAGCAGGTCTTCGACGAGCACGATCTGGCCCGAGCTCAGCTGCCTGGTCAGCCCGGGTCGGAAGTAGGCGTCGAAGGCCCACATGGCGGCGGCGATGCCGACCAGGACGACAGAACCCGTCTCGACAATCCGCGACCGCGTCACAGCCATGGCGCTCATCGCTATGAGGGTATCGGGTTCGGGTAGCCCGCTATTCCCTTACGCCAGGACCTCGTCTTCGGCCACATCGATCACGAGGGTTACCTCAGGATGTTGCACCACGTAGATCTCCTCCGGCCGGTCGTGCCCCTCGAGGCGACGCTTGCCCACCGAGCCGAGCGCGATGTCGGGTCGCAGGATGTCGGCGACGATCGAGTACGTCGTCTCGGAGATGAGGATCTGGTTGCCGACCGCGCGCCGGCGCAGCTTCGCGCATCGATTGACGGCGGGGGACCTGTAGTCGCGGTCCCTGGCGTCGGCCTCGCCGGTCAGAACCGCCATCCGGACCGACACAGACAGCTTCTCTGGCCAGGCCTCCGACTGGATCGCCCGCTGCGCGTCCAGCGCCGCCACGACGGCATCGGTCGCCCGCGGAAACACCGCGAAGAATGAATCGCCCTCGCCGCGCTCTTTCAGCACGATGCCGGCATTCGCCTCGATCGCGGCCGACAGAAGCTGGTCGTGCCGCCGCATCGCCTGGTACATCGAGGCGCGCCTCTGCAGCCACATCGGCGTCGACTCGACGACGTCGGTCATCAGGAACGTGACGATTCCGTCTGGCAGCGACGTCTCCTCCTCGAGCTTGAACGCAGCCACGCCGGGCGACGTGGTCGTCGTGCCATCGGCCGCCGCCCGCGGCACGAGCGAGCCCTGGACGACGAGGAACTCGTCGATCGCACGCACGCGCCGGAAGAAATGCACGTTGTACGACGGCAGGAAGCTCCACTTCGAGTAGTCAGCCGAGAACTCGCCCTCGCGGCAGACGTCGGGGGCAAACGCCACGAGCCGGCCCAGCTTGATCACCGACGGCTCGTCGAGCGACAGGGATGATGCGATCGCCGCGCTGTCGACCGCCGCGTCCTCCTGGTCGGCGGCCACGGCCACACGCACGAGCTGGACAAAGCGCTCCAGGTCGGGCTGAGGCTCGGCGAGTCGCTGCAGCTGCTCGATCGTGAGCCGGAACTCGGTGCCGTTCCCGCTTGACCCGTTGGACCCGTTCGCGCCGTGGCCCTCATCGACCTCACCGTGGTGATCGATCGAAGCCATCACGCTCTCGAACGAGTCGCCGACCGCGAACTCGCGCGTGGCCAGCCGGTACACCTCGGCCACCGAGGGCCAGCTCGCCTCGTTGACGAAGTGGTTGGCGGCGATGTGCTCGTACAGCCATGCCGAGCCGGCCAGCGCGAGGTCGATGCCCAGCGCCACCTGCAGGAAATCGACCACTGTCCGGTACAGCTCGGTGACGAGCCACAGCGGCTCGGCGTCGGCGACCCTGATCTCGCGGTCGAGGCCGGCGGCGTGGTTGGCGCGTGAGTCACCGTCCGCGTACGAGAAAAGCTCGACGCCGACCAGCTCGCCGTGGTTGCGCAGCCGGATCCGCGATTGCGAGACCCTCGGCCCTGGCCCACCGATCTCGGGAGAGTCGACAACGTGGACGTGGCCGCCCGGCCCCCAGGCCTGCTGGATCGGCTGCCGCAGGTCCGAGATCAGCCCATAGAAGCGCTGGATGAACACGAGCGCCTCGCGGCCCCGGCCCACGTCAAGGGCGTCCTGACGCACCGCGCGCAGATCCTCTTCCCAGCGCGCCACAAGCGCCCCGCGCAAGCCGACGATCCCTGGCTGCACCCCGCTCCTTTCCTCGGACGGCCCCACGATTTCCCCCGGGTGGGACGCCTTGGACAAAGCGTAGATCCTTCAGGCGCAGACAGAGCACCCCTTAAGCGAGCCGAGCCATACTGACCGCAGGATCGAGTTCAAACTGGCTCGCGATCATCGATTGGAGGACGCGTGAATGAGTGACGTGACGCCCGGCGGCCATGCCATCGAGACCCTCCAGGTCGAGGAGCGCCGCTACCCGCCCGACCCCGCCTTCAGCCAGCAGGCCAACGCCAGGTCCGAGATCTACGGCAAGGGCGTGGACGAGTTCTGGACCGAGGAGTCGAAGCGCGTCACCTTCTTTGAGCCCTGGACCAGGCTCCTCGAGTGGAAGCCGCCCTACGCCAAGTGGTTCCTCGGCGGCAAGCTCAACGTCTGCTTCAACTGCGTCGACCGCCACGTCGACGGGGGGCTGAAGGACAAGGTCGCCTTCTACTGGGAGGGCGAGCCGGAGGACGACCGCCGCGAGATCACCTTCGGCGGCCTCCAGCGCGATGTCGTCCGTTTCGCCAACGCCCTCAAGAAGCTGGGCGTCAAGAAGGGCACGCACGTCGGGATCTACATGGGCATGATCCCCGAGCTTCCGGTGGCCATGCTCGCCTGCACGCGCATCGGCGCGCCGTTCACGGTCGTGTTCGGCGGCTTCAGCGGCGAGTCTCTCTCCGGGCGCATGAACGACATGCAGTGCGAGCTGTTGATCACCCAGGACGAAGGCTGGCGTCGCGGCAATCGCGTGCCGCTGAAGGCAAACGCGGACGCGGCCCTCAACGCCTCGCCCTCGGTCAAACGCTGCGTGGTCGTCAAGCGCACGGGCGGCGACGTCCCGATGCTGCAGGGGCGCGACGTCTGGGCCCACGAGGTCCTCAAGGACGTCAGCGACGACCCGAAGACGTGCCCGTGCGAGCCGATGGACTCAGAGGACCTGCTGTACCTGCTCTACACGAGCGGCACCACCGCCAAGCCCAAGGGCATCATTCACACGACCGCCGGCTACCTGGTCGGCGTCTCCGCGACCCACCACTACATCTTTGACGTCAAGCCGAACTCGATCTACTGGTGCGCAGCGGACATCGGCTGGGTCACCGGCCACAGCTACATCGTCTTCGGCCCGCTCGCCAACGCGACCACCGGCATCATCTACGAGGGCACGCCGGACTTTCCCGACAAGGATCGCTGGTGGAAGATCGTCGAGCGCTACAAGCCCGACATCCTGTACACGGCGCCCACCACGATCCGCACCCACATGAAGTGGGGGCCCGAGTACGCGCAGAAGCACGACCTCAGCTCGCTCCGCGTGCTCGGCACGGTGGGTGAGCCGATCAACCCCGAGGCCTGGGTCTGGTACCGGGAGCACGTTGGCGGCAACCGAACGCCGGTCGTCGACACGTGGTGGCAGACCGAGACGGGCATGATCCTCATCACCCCGCTCCCCGGCATCACGACCCTCAAGCCAGGCTCGGCGACCAAGCCTTTCCCGACCATCGACGCGGCGGTCTTCAGCAACGAAGGCCGGGAGGTCCCACCCGGCGGCGGCGGGTACCTGGTCATCCGCAAGCCCTGGCCCGCGATGCTGCGCGGCATCTACGGCGACCCGGAGCGGTACCAGCAGACCTACTGGGACCGCTGGAAGGACACGTACTTCGTCGGCGACGGCGCGCGCATCGACGAGGACGGCGACTTCTGGCTCCTCGGCCGCGTGGACGACGTCATGAACGTGTCGGGCCACCGCATCTCGACGATCGAGGTCGAGAGCGCGCTGGTCAGCCACCCGGCGGTGGCCGAGGCCGCCGTGGCCGGACGGAACGACGCCCAGACCGGTCAGGCCATCGTCGCCTTCGTCACGCTGAAGGGCGGCAGGGAAGGCTCGCCGCAGACGCTCAAAGAGCTGCGCGACCACGTGGGCAAGGTGATCGGCAAGTTCGCGGCCCCCGCCAACATCGTGTTCACGCCGGAGCTGCCGAAAACGCGTTCGGGCAAGATCATGCGCCGGCTCCTCCGCGATGTCTCCGAGAATCGCCCTCTGGGCGACACCACGACCCTGGCCGACCCGGCCGTCGTGGCCGAGCTCGCCCGCCGGGGCAAAGAGGAAGGCTCTAAGGAAGAGACGTAGCTTCACAATTCCGTCCGTGACCGCCGCGCCAGCCGTCGCCGAAAGCCGGGCGGCCCAGACCACCGCGGCGCCAAAACGGCGGCGTCGGGCGCGCCTACCCATCCTGAACCTCGCCGGCGCGGTCGTCGTCTCGGCGGCCGTGCTCTACGTCGCCTTCTTTCCGGCCCCCGGCCTCCCGGCCCTCGGCCCCGCCTTCAACCCGACGACCGGCGCCTGGAGCATGGCCGCTGACGCCCAGGTCACCGACCGCATGCTCCACCTCCAGGGCCTCCAGCGGCCAGTGCGCGTCGTCCTCGAAAAGGACGGCACGGCCCACATCACCGCCCAGACCGACCACGACCTGTTCCTCGCCACCGGCTACGTCCACGCCCGCTTCCGCCTCTTCCAGATGGACCTCCTGCGCCGCCAGGGCGCCGGCCGCCTGTCCGAGGTCGTGGGCAAGGTCGCCCTCGACGTCGACAGGTTCGAGCTCCAGCTGGGCCTCCTCCGCACGGCCCAGCTCGAGTGGAGCCAGCTGCCTGAGAGCGACCCCTCGCGAGGGGCGCTCCTCGCCTACGCCCAGGGTGTGAACGACCGCATCAAGGAGGCGAAGGACGCGCACCAGCTGGATGGGATGTTCAAGCTGCTCGGCTACGAGCCGCAGCCGTGGACGCCGATCGACTCGCTCCTGGTCAAGGGCGACATGACGCAGACGCTCAACTTCACCGATACCCCCCTGGCCATGTCGCTGCTCTACAAATCGCTCGGCGCCGACCTGGCGCAGGAGTGGTTCCCGATCCTGCCGCCGAACCAGCAGTCGCCGTACGACCCCGGGCCGTACCCCAAACCAACGGCGCCACAACCGATCGCGTCGATGGAGGCGCCAACTAGCGCTGCGGCGCTCCCCGACGTAAAACCCCTTTACGACAAGCTCGCCGCGCTCCCGCTCGGCCTCGTCTCGAGGAGCGGCGGCGCCAGCAACAACTGGGCCGTCGCCGGCGCCAAGAGCACGAGCGGCGGCGCACTCCTCGCGGGCGACCCACACCTCCACCTGACCTTGCCCGCAATCTGGTTCCAGCTCACGATGGACTCGCCGACGGTCCACGTCGCGGGCGTAAGCATCCCTGGCACGCCGGTGGTGCTGATCGGTCACAACGAGCACATCGCCTGGAGCCTCACGGACGCGCAGAACCAGCAGACCTTCTATTACGTCGAGAAAGAGGACCCGTCTCATCCCGACGCGTACTTCTGGAACGGAAGCTGGAAGCCGTACACGACGGTCAGTTATGACATCCCGGTGCTGGGCGGGCCAACCCAGCATGTAAAGGTCAGGTGGAGCGTCCACGGACCGGTGATCACCGACAAGGGGCAGACGACCGCGGTGTGGTGGGCCGGCAACATCCCCTCCCAGGACCTCGGCGTGCTGCTGGCGGTGGACCGTGCGAGCAACTGGACCGAGTTCCGCGACGCCCTGCGGGGCTGGTACTCGCCGACGCACAACTTCGTCTACGCCGACGACCAGGGACATATCGGCCTCATCTCAGCCGGCTACTACCCCCAGGTCGCCAAGGGCCAGCCGTGGCTGCCGATGCCCGGCACCGGCGAGTCCGACGTGGTCGGCACCATCCCCTTCGACGAGATCCCGCAGGTCTTCGACCCGCCGGACAACGTCATCTGGTCCGCGAACCAGCGCCAGGTGACCAGGGACTACCCCTACTACATCGGCACGACGTCGAACTTCTTCGACGCCGGCTACCGCGCCAATGAGATCCACCTCGTCCTGAGCCAGAAGAACAAGCTCAGCGCCACCAACATGCAGGCGCTCCAGACCGACACCCGCGATTACCTCGCGGCGCAAGTCGTGCCGGTCCTCCTCCGATCGCTGGCCAGGGGCAAGACCGATGCCAAGGAGGCGCCGGCCATCGCGCTGCTCAAGGCCTGGGACTACCGGATGGAGACGGACTCCGCGGCGGCCACGATCTGGAGCTACTTCTGGAGCTACTACATGGCGGAGACCTTCGACCCATGGTGGAAGTCCCGCGGCGTAACCGTGCCGAGGGCGGACGAGATCGAGGACGCGCTGGTCCAGGACCTCGAAGCCTGGACCCTGCGCGACCCCGACAACCGCACCTTCAGCGCCCCCGGCGTCGGGTCCAGGACAGCGCCCGAGGCCCAGCTGACCGCTTTCCACAAGGCCATGACGGCGCTCTTCAAGCTCGGTCCCGGCGCCGGCAGCTGGAAGTGGGGTCGCGTCCACACGCGGACGATCGAGAACCTCGCCGACGTCAGCGGTCTCAACTACGGACCCCGCGCCGACCGCGGCGACAGCAACACGCCGCTTGCCGCGGGCGGCTTCCCCTCGACCCACGGGCCGAGCTGGCGCATGGTCGTCGACTGGGGAACCCACACCTTCCAGGGCGTCTATCCCGGCGGCCAGAGCGAGAACCCCGCCTCCGCCTGGTATACGAACCGCGTCGACACGTGGTGGACCGGCGACCTGAGCCCGATGCTGTCGGCTCAACAGGCAGCGACCGGAAGCGGCATCCGCACCTGGGACCTCCAGCCGTGAGGCTCTACGTCTCGCTCCTGCTCGCCGCCCTCCTCGCCCTGGCCGGCGTGCTGCTCGGCTTCTGGTGGGCGCCGTTCCCGGTGGGCCTTGCCGTCGGCGTGGTCGACCGGCGGGCACGCATCACCGTCCCGGCCGGCGCCGCGATCGGACTTCTGAGCTGGGCCGTCCCGCTGGCCGTCACCCACGCCCGCTACGGTCTCGGCCTGACCGCCCAGAGCCTCGCCGCCATCATGGGCTTCGGCCACCAGGGCGCGCTTCCCATCGCCCTGACCCTGGTCGTGGGCACCCTACTAGGCCTCACCGGAGCCTGGCTCGCGGGCGCCGCCCGGCGCGTGGTTGCGCCGAGCGCGCGCGTTGACGCAGCCCGCAACGGGTGATAGGTTCGCGCCTAACCAAACGGCTCTCTGTTAGTTAGGGGAGGGGAAGCCTTGGAATCGGCACATGACGCTGACGTCCGCGACCTGGAGAAGTTCGGCTATAAGCAGGAGCTCCGGCGTGCGCTGGGCGTCTACTCGAGCTTCGCGGTCGCCTTCTCGTACATCTCACCGAGCACCGGCATCTTCACTCTGTTCATCCTCGGCATCTTCCTCGCCGGCCCCTTCTTCTACTGGAGCTGGCCCATCGTCGTCGTCGGCCAGCTGATCATCGCCTTCAACTTCGCCGAGGTCAGCTCGCACTTCCCGGTCGCGGGCTCGGTCTACCAGTGGACGAAATACCTCGCGGGCCGGACCTACTCGTGGTTCACGGGCTGGATCTACCTCTTCGCCGGGATCCTCACCGTGGCCGCCGTCGTCGCCACCGTGCCGCTGGTTCTCATCCCGCTGCTCAACAACATGGGCATGAACATCGGCACCGACGCCGACACCCTGCGCAACGTCGCGGCCCTGGTCCTCTTGAGCACCACGCTTCTGAGCATCTTTGGCGTCCGCCTGGTGGCAATCGTCAACAACACCGGCGTCGTTTTCGAGATCCTGGGCATGGTCGTCTTCGCCCTGGTCCTCATCCTCTTCTTCCACCACCAGTCGGCGGCGGTGTTCGTCGACAGCAGCTACCTGGGCACCAGCAACCAGGCGGGCACGTTCCTCGCCGCGATGTTCATGTCCCTGTTCGTGATCTACGGCTTCGACACCGCCAGCACGCTCGCCGAGGAGACCAAGAACCCGAGGCGTGAGGCGCCTCGGGCCGTGATCTGGGCGGTGATCGGCGCCGCCATCATCGGCGCCATCTTCCTGTTCGCGGTGATCATCGCCATCCCCGGCGACATGAAGCAGTTCGTCGCGGACACGGCGGCCGGCAAGTACCCGTTCCCGCTGGTCACCATCATCGAGGCCAACTTCCCCGGCTGGGCCGCCAACCTCTACCTCTTCGTCGTGTTCGCGGCGATCTACGTGTGCTGCCTCGCCATCCAGACGTCGACCATCCGCCTCGCGTTCGGCATGGCCCGCGACGGCAAGCTACCCCTCTCCAAGACTTTGAGCACCGTCCAGCCCGCGCTGCACACGCCGATCGGCGCCTGCATCGCGGTCGGCGTGCTTGCCGGCCTGCCCCTCGTCTACTACGCGGGAGCCGGACTGATCGCGATCGGCGCGACAGGGATGATCTACCTCTCGTACATCCTCGCCAACATCGCCATCCTGGGCGCCCGCCTGCGCGGCTGGCCGAAGGAAGCCGCCCCATTCAAGCTCGGGCAGTGGGGCCTGTGGGTCAACATCCTCGGCCTGATCTACGGCGTTGCCATGGAGATCAACTTCCTGTGGCCGCGCGACGCCTCCGTGGGCAACCAGAACCCGGCGGTCAAGGTCCTGCCCAACATCCCGAACCTTGGACCGATCGGAGAGATCCCCCTGTTCGAGGCGGTGCTCGGGTTGATCGTGATCGTGGGCCTCGTGTACTGGCTGTTCGCTCAGAGAAGGGCGCCCGCGGCTTCGACCGCGGTGGCGGAGGCTCGCGCCTAGGGATCGTTTGAGGAGTAGCGCACGCGCCGTCGTCATCGGTGGAGGTGTCGGCGGCGCGTCCATCCTTTACTGGCTTGCGCGCCTCGGCTGGACTGACACCGTCCTCGTCGAGCGCGCGCGCCTGACGAGCGGCTCGACCTTCCACTCCGCGGGCCTGGTGGGACAGCTCCGCGGCTCGCTCAGCCTGACCCGCATGATGATGAACTCGGTCGAGCTCTACCGATCCCTCAAGGAGGAGGTCGGCCTCGAGACCGGCTGGCACGAGGTCGGCTCGCTGCGCCTCGCCTCGAGCCAGGAGCGCATGGAGGAGCTGACGCGCCAGGCGGCGTGGGCGAAGACTTTTGGCCTTCCGCTCGAGCTCATCTCGGCCGAGGACGCGCAAAAGATGTTCCCGCCGATGACGACCGATGGCGTGCTGGGCGCCGCATTCCTGCCGACCGACGGCTACATCGACCCCAGCCAGCTCACCTTCGCACTGATCGAAGGCGCGCGCCGCCGCGGCGCGGAGATCTGCGAGGACACGCGCGTCACCGGCATAGCGACCGCGAACGGACGCGTGCGGAAGATCACCACCGACAAGGGAGACATCGCAACCGAGCTGGTCGTGGACGCCGCAGGCATGTTCGCACCCGAGATCGCCGGGATGGTCGGCGTCACGGTGCCTCTTGTCCCGTTCGCGCACGAGTACCTGATCACCCGCCCGTCCGGCCTTCCCCTGGAAATGCCGACGATGCGCGACCCATCGCTGCTCGTCTACTACCGCCCGGAGTCCGGCGGCCTGGTGATGGGCGGCTACGAGCGCAAGCCGCAGCCGTGGGCCCTGGATGGGATCCCGCCGGACTTCAACGGCAGGCTCCTGGAGCCTGACTGGGACCGCTTCGAGCCGTTGATGACGAACGCGATCGTCCGCACCCCCAGCCTGAAGGACGCCGAGGTCGTCCGCCTGGTCAACGGCCCCGAGGCGTTCACCCCCGACAACGAGTTCATCCTCGGCCCGACTGAGGTCCGCGGGTTCTGGGTCGCCGCCGGCTTCTGCGCGCACGGCCTGGCGGGCGCCGGCGGCATGGGTCGCCTGGTCGCGGAGTGGATCGTCGACGGCCGGCCCGGCCTGGACGCCTGGGAGATGGACTCGCGGCGCTTCGGCCGCGCCTATTCGAGCCGCGACTACACGGTGGCGCGAACCTACGAGGTCTACTCGACCTACTACGACGTCAAATACCCCGGCCACGAGCGCACGGCGGGGCGGCCGCTGCGCGTTTCTCCGCTCTACTACCGGCTGAAGGACCTGGGCGCGGCTTTCGGCGAGAAGTCGGGCTGGGAGCGCGTCAACTGGTTCGAGCCCAACGGCACCGAGGGCGACGTGTCCCTGCGCCCGCGTGGCTGGGCGGGCCGGCTGTGGTCGCCGGCGATCGGCGTCGAGCACAAGGCGTGCCGCGAAGGCGCGGCGATCTTCGACTTCACGTCCTTCGCCAAGATCGAGGTGAGCGGCCTTGGTGCCGCGGACTTCCTCGAGCACCTGACCGACAACCGGGTCGCCCGGGCCGTGGGTTCGCTGACCTACACGCAGATGCTCAACGAGGGCGGGGGCATCGAGTGCGACTTCACGATCACGCGTCTTGGCGAGAACCGCTTTCGGGTCATCACGGGCACCGCGTTCGGCATGCACGACCTCTCGTACATCCGCGACCACGCACCCGGCGACGGCTCTGTCTCTGTCGAGGACGTGACCTCCGCCTACGCCTGCATCGGGCTGTGGGGTCCGGACGCGCGCCAGATCCTCCAACCCCTGACCCCGGCCGACCTCAGCAACGCCGCCTTTCCGTTCATGACCGCACGTGAGATCGCCGTCGGCCCGGTGCCCTGCCTTGCGCTTCGGGTCACTTACGTCGGCGAGCTCGGCTGGGAGCTCTACTGCCCGTCCGAGTTCGGGCTCCGGCTGTGGGACACGGTCCGCGAGGCCGGCGCCGCGCACGACCTCGTGCCCGGCGGCTACAAGGCGGTCGACTCCCTGCGCCTCGAGAAGGGCTATCGCGTCTGGGGCGCCGACATCGGCCCCGAGATCGACCCCTACGCCGCCGGCCTTGGGTTTTGCGTGAAGCTCGACAAGGGCGACTTCATCGGCCGGTCCGCGCTCCTCGAGAAGCGCGAACGGCCCGCCGAAACCAGGCTCGCCTGCCTCGTCCTCGATGAGCCGCGGTGGGTCGCCCTCGGCTCAGAGCCCCTGCGCATCGATGGAAAAGTCGTCGGCCGGGTGACCAGCGGCGGCTACGGCTACGCGGTCGCCAGGTCGATCGCCTACGCGCACATCCCGGCCGAGGTTGCGGTCGACACCGCGGTCGAGGTCGACATCTTCGGCACGTGGATCTCAGGCCGCGTGGCCCGCGAGCCGCTGTACGACCCAATGGGCTCGCGCGTAAGGTCCTAGAGCCGCGATGCGGACGATTCCGCCCATTCGTGACGGTCCGGGATCCCCATGTGGCGTGATTGGTACCAATCGCCACGAATGCCTGACCCCCTCCCTGCTGGAGAGGGTCAGGACATGTCTTGATTACGACTTCTGGACGTCAATGACCAGGCGGGTCGGGTTGCTGAGTACGAACGCCCGGTAGCAGTTGCTGCCGTTGACCCCGAGACCGAGAGACACGAAGCCCTCGAAGTCCTCGATCACGCGGGTCTCGCGCAGGCCGGCGTAGTCGGTCTTGAAGACGCGCGGACCGCTGTAGGCGGTGTGCATGTCAGCGACGTTGAGCACGACCTTCAAGCCCAGCGCGCCCGCGACCCTGGTCGGCTGGCCGCTTGGCGCGCCCAGGAATGTGGCCGTCGACTGCGGCTTGATCTCGATGCTGCCGGGCTGCCGGCCCGAGAACTGCACGACCAACCGGTCGTAGCCCGCATGCGAGCCGGTGCGGACGGCGTTGATGTTGGCCATCGCCGGCGCGGTCGCGACGCTCAGCTTCGAGGCGCCACAGGTGAACGGCGTGACGTTGGCGACCGGAGCCGCCGCGAGCTCCTCCGCGGAGGCCGGCGCTGCCGAGGCTGGCGCCGACGGCGTGGCCGCGGCGACCCTGGACTGGGCTCGGTCCGAGGACGTAGCGACCATGACACCTGCCGCCAGCGCCCCGAGCAAGAGCGCAGCCACGGCTGCGATACGGAGAGGTCCAAACCGAAACGTTGCCGAGTCATGTGTTGCGTTCATGCCGGTTAGATGCGCCGGCTAGCGCCTTGGTTGCAGGAGACCTCTCAGCAGCCCACCCAGCCGCACAGCTGCTGGATGCGGATCCGGTCCATGCCGCGCACGATGGCGTGGTTGCCCACCCTGAGCACGGGAACCCGCTCGCCATCCAGCTGCTCCCACTCCCGCATCGCCACCGCATCAGTGCTGACGGACCTGAATCGGAACGGCACGCCCATCTCGCGCAGCAGCTCGGCCACAGCGCGCGACTCCTCGCTCTCGTCCGAGCCGTACAGCACCGCTTCTCCGTCACCCATCGTCAACTTGATAACGAAAAGCTAGGCCCTTTTCGGCGATAGGAGGGATCAATTGTTTTGATCTGATCGATAGAACGAGCCGATGAGCTTCAGGACTACATTTCGTCCGTAAGGACATGGGCATCGTCACGTGCCACCAGGCAGTCTCGCTCGACGGTTTCAGCGCCGGGCCGAACCAGAGCCTCGAGAACCCGGTCGGCGAGGGAGGTGAGCGCCTCCACGACTGGATGTTCGTGACCGCCGCCTGGGCGAGGATGGAGGGCCTGCCGCCCGTTCCCGAGACGCCCGACTCCGCCATCGTCGATGAGATAGCCAGCGACCCGAACGTCGGCGCCTACGTCATGGGCCGCAACATGTTCGGCGGCGGTCACGGCAGGTGGGACGCGAGCTGGAAGGGTTGGTGGGGCGACAACCCGCCGTATCACCGGCCGGTGTTCGTGCTGACCCACGAGCCACGGGAGCCGCTGCCGATGGAGGGAGGAACGACCTTCCATTTCGTGACCGACGGCGCCACGTCAGCTCTGCGCCAGGCACGTGAGGCCGCCGGCGACAAAGACGTGCACGTCGCGGGCGGCGCGAGCACCATTCAGCAGGTCATCCGCGCGGGCGAGCTCGATGAGCTCTACCTCCACATCGTGCCGATCGTGCTGGGGGCGGGCGAGCGGCTGCTCGAGAACGTCGGCGACCCGAAGATGACGCCCGTGTCGGTGATCGCTTCGCCCGGCGTGACGCACATCAAGTACAGGATCGAGCGGGCTTAGACTCCCGGGCATGTTCACCGGTGCGAAGTACGCCAGGAGCGGCGACGTCAACATCGCCTACCAGGTGGTCGGCGACGGGCCGGTCGACCTCGTCCTGACCTTCGGCTGGGTATCGCACCTGGCGTACATCTGGGAGCAGCCGGCCATCGCGCGGTTCTTGAACCGGCTGGCCTCCTTCACCCGCCTGATCCTCTACGACAAGCGCGGCACCGGCATGTCCGACCGCGTCTACCCGCTGCCGTCGCTCGAGCAGCGGATGGACGATGTGCGGGCGGTCATGGACGCCGCCGGTTCGAAGCGGGCGGCCGTGATGGGGATCTCGGAAGGAGGTGTCATGTCCACCCTCTTCGCCGCCACCTACCCGGAGCGGACGGTAGGCCTGATCATCAACGGCAGCTATCCCTCCTGGCTCCGGCGGTCCTATTACCCATGGGGCGTTCTTCCTGAGGACGTCGCGAAGTGGGTCTCCGGCGTGGAGGCAAACTGGGGCAAGGGCGGGAGGATGGATGCCTACGCTCCGAGCCAGGTCGAGAACCCCGAAGTCTCGGCATGGTGGGCCAGGTTCACCCAGATGAGCGCCAGTCCCAGGGACGCCCACGACCTCATCTACATGAACAACCTGATCGACATCGGGGGCATCCTGCCGTCGATCCGCGTGCCGGCCCTGGTCATCCACGCCACCGGAGACAAGGTCGCTCCGTTCGAGGCCGGCCGCTACTTTGCCGAGCACATCCCGGGCGCCCGGATGCTGGTGCTCGACTCCTCGGACCACTGGTTCTACTTCCTCGACGCCGACCGCGTGCTGGGCGAGATCCAGGAGTTCCTGACCGGCGCTCGAAGCGCGCCGGCGCCGGACACGATGCTGGCTACTGTGCTCTGTACCGAGGTCGCCCAGGCAGGCGCGCACGCCGTATGGCTCGGCGACAAACGGTGGCACCAGCTCGTCGACAGCCACCACCTCGTCGTCCGCAAGGCGCTCAAGCAGTACTCAGGACGAGAGATCGAGGCAGGGGAGCGTGGCATCACCGCTGTCTTCGACGGCACCGCGCGGGCGATCCGCTGCGGGCTCGACGTGCGCGACGAGCTTCTGCACCTCGGCCTTCGCATCCGGGCCGGGGTTCATGCCGGCGAATGTGAGATGGCCGGCGGGCGCCCGCGCGGGATCGCCCTCCATGTCGCGTCGAGCGTGATGGAGGTCGCGCAACCGGGTGAGGTCCTCGTTTCCGGGACGGTGAAAGACCTCGTCGTCGGCTCGGGCCTGGAGTTCACCGACCGAGGTGTCCGTGTGTTCAGCGGGATTCCGGGCTCATGGAGTCTCTACTCAGCAGGACCGCAGCAAGCCGCAGAGGCGGCGGAGCCGGTGCGCGCTGGGGGAGGCATCGAGCTCAGCCGGCGCGAACGCGAGGTGGCCCAGCTCGTCGCCCGCGGCATGAGCAACAAGGAGATCGCCGAGCGGCTCTACCTGTCGGAGCGAACCATCGACAACCACGTCCACCACATCCTCGACAAGCTCGGTTTCGACTCCCGGGTGCAGGTCGCGACCTGGCTCGTGAAAAATGAGCATTTGAACTGAGCACCGCCTGAGCCTTCTCCCGGATGTGAGCGCGATCGAAGCCGAATAGCTTCATCGCATCACACGTCAGGAGGTTCGTATGGCCCGATTCATGGTCGAGCGTTCTTTTCCGGATGGTCTCGAGATCCCGCCGACTGCGTCAGGAGCGCAAGCGTGCCTGTCGGTCGTCGGCACCAACGCCGAGCTCGGGGTCACATGGGTGCACTCGTACGTCACCGAGGATCACAGGAAGACTTTCTGCATCTACGACGCGCCGAGCCCGGACGCTATCCGCAAGGCGGCCAAGCTCAACCAGCTGCCCGCGGACCGGATCACCCCGGTCAGCGTCCTCGATCCCTACTTCTACCGGGGAGGTGTATAGCGATGCGAAAGTGGTTGACCCGCCTAGCAATCGTCGGCGTCGGCATGATGCTCCTCACCATCCCTGAGGCCCAGGCCTCCAACGGCAACGACGAGCGCGCCGTCGCCGGTGTCCGTCAGGCCACCGACAGGTTCCACGACCTCGGCCTGGTCGGGGCGGCCCAATACTCACCGCTGCTGGACTGCTTTGACCTTCCGGGCGTCGGCGGCATGGGCCAGCACTACGCCGACACCTCTCGGTTCGACGCCACGATCGAGGCCAACCGGCCGGAAGCGCTGGTCTACGAGGTGGACCAGAACCGCCTGCAGCTGGTGGCGGTCGAGTACATCGTCCCCTGGTCTTCGTGGGTCTCGAGCGACCCGCCCAGGCTCTTCGACCACGACTTCACCAGCGTCACCTCGCTGCAGATCTGGGCCCTGCACGCCTGGATCTGGCGGCCCAACCCGCTGGGCATGTTCGCCAATTACAACCCGCGGGTCAGCCTCTGCCCCGGACACTAACCCCGCTTACCCGGAAGGGCTGCTGAGGAAGCTCGAGAATCGAGGCTCCGAAGCAGTCCCTTCCATGCGGGCGAAGTGCTTGAGCGCGTAGCCGGTGAAGTCGAAGTCCAGGTCGGAGATGCCCGACTGGAGGACGCCCCACATCGCCTCCCGAAAGTCGGACATGTAGCGCATCAGGCGCAGGCTGACGAGGTCTCGCTCGCGCTCCTCGCCGAAGTAGGCGTGCAAGAAACGCCGGTCCTCTTCCATGTCGAACTCGTGGTTGACGGAGAAGTTCGCCAGGTCGAAGAACCGGTCGCCCATGCCGGCGTACTCCCAGTCCACGATCCGGATGCCTCCCCGTGCATGGGGAACTGCCGCCGCAGGCGGCGGGGCTACTCCTCCCCATTCATGGGGAGCTGGGGGCGAAGCCGCCGGAGGGACTCCTCCCCATTCATGGGGAGGTGCCGCCGCAGGCGGCGGAGGGGCTGGGTCGTCCAGAAAGTTCGCGTTCAGGAGGTCGTTGTGGCAGGGCACCAGCGGCTGCGGGCCGAGCGCAGCGCGGATCCGCTCCGCCAGCTCGCGCGCGTCAGCGAACTCGTCCGGGATCTTGACCCCGTGCGCCTCGGCGGTCGCCCGGTAGCCGTCCACCACCGCCCAGGCGTCGAAGCGGCCGGGGATCGGCGGGACCGAGTCGTGGAACGCTCGCAGCGCCGCCGCGACCCGCGCCAGCGTGGCCGGCCGCCGCATCTCGTGCGGCGGGATCGGCCCGCCCTCGATGAACCGCGCCACCAGCCAGCCCTCCTCCGGCTCGAACCGGACGACCTCCGGCCCCACCCCGACCTCGAACGCACGCTTGCCTGCCGCGTGCTCAACCGCTCGATCGATGCCCAGCAGCGAGGTCTTCGCGCCTCCCATCCGGAGCACGAAAACCTCGTCGCCGACGCTCACCTTGTAGTTGCGGTTGGTGATCCCGCCGCCCAGCTCGACCACGGTCGCTTCGCCGCCCGGCCACAGCCGCCCGATAGCCGCAAAAGCCGCCTCCACCGAGGCGGGATGGTATCTGCTTGAATGCCGACATGACCGCGACTGACGCGCTGACTGAAGCCGACCTCGCCGAGCTGCGGACGAAGTACGTCCCGCGCGGCATCACGAGCGCGCACCCGGTCACCGTCGACCGCGCCAAAGGCTCGGAGCTCTGGGACGTCTCGGGCAAGCGATACATCGACTTCGCGGGCGGCATCGGCGTCATGAACGTCGGCCACGCCCACCCGCGTGTCATGAAGGCGGTGCAGGAGCAGCTCGAGCGGGCGACCCACACCTCGTTCCAGGTCGTCCACTACGAGTCCTACCTGAGGCTCGCCCAGCGCCTGTGCGAGGTGGCCCCCATCCAGGGTGACAAGAAGGCGATCTTCTTCTCCACGGGCGCCGAGGCGATCGAGAACGCTGTGAAGATCGCCCGGGCGGCGACCGGAAGGCCGGCCGTCATCAGCTTCCGCGGCGGCTTCCACGGAAGGACCCTCCTCGCCTTGAGCCTCACCGGCACCGTGCAGCCCTACAAGCAAGACTTCGGGCCGTACGCGGCCGAGATCTACCAGACGCCGTTCCCCTACGAGTACCGCGGATGGAACACCGACGCCGCGCTCGCCGACCTCGGCAACCTCCTGGAGGCCGAGGTTTCGCCGAAGCGAGTGGCCGCGATCGTCATCGAGCCGGTGCTCGGCGAGGGCGGGTTCGTGCCCGCGCCGCTCGACTTCATGCGCAGGCTGCGCGAGCTGACGAAGCAGCACGGCATCCTGCTCATCGCCGACGAGATCCAGACCGGATTCGGCCGCACGGGCAAGTTCTTCGCGGTGGAGCACTCGCAGGTCGAGCCTGACCTGATCACCGTGGCCAAGAGCCTCGCCGCCGGCTTCCCGCTCAGCGGCGTCGTCGGCAGGGCCGAGGTCATGGACGCGCCCGACCCCGGCGGCCTCGGCGGCACCTACGGCGGCAACCCGGTCGCCTGCGCGGCCGGCCTTGCGGTGATGGACATCATGCGCGACGAGAAGCTGCCCGACCGCGCGGCGCGCATCGGGTCAGTCGTCGAGGAGCGCATGCGGACCTGGGCGGCAGACAACAAGAGCATCGGCGAGGTTCGCGGTCTCGGCGCCATGGTCGGCATGGAGCTGGTCCGCGATCGCAAGTCGAAGGAGCCGGCGGACAAGGAGACCGCGAAGCTGCTGGCCGTCGCGCGAGAGAAAGGTCTGATCGTGCTGCGCTGCGGCGTCCACCACAACGTGGTCCGCACGCTGATGCCGCTCACGATCCCCGACGACCAGCTCGAGGAAGGGCTGGACATCCTGGGCGCCTCGCTGGGCGCGTAGGCGAGCTAAAGGAGGCTGGTATGAGCACGACGCTGCCCAAGCAAGACATGTTCATCGGCGGCGAGTGGACGCCCGGCGCGGGCGGCGATGCGCAGGAGATCGTGAACCCTGCCACCGGGAAGGTCATCGCCCACGTGCCGAAGGGCACCGAGGAAGATGTCGACCGCGCCGTCGCGGCCGCGCGCAAAGCGTTCGACGGCGGTTGGTCGGACAGCACCCCGCGCATGCGCAGCGAGGCACTGCTCAAGCTCGCCGGCGCGCTCGAGGCAAACGGCGACGAGCTCGCGCGCATCGAGTCGGAGAACGTGGGCAAGCCGCTGGCGGTCATGAAGTCGGAAGAGATCCCGCCGACCGTCGACTGCTTCCGCTTCTTCGCCGGCGCCGCGCGCACCCTGGAAGGCCGCGCCACCGGCGAGTACATGCAGGGCTTCACGAGCATGCTGCGCCGCGAGCCGGTCGGAGTCGTGGGCTCGATCGCGCCCTGGAACTACCCGCTGATGATGGCCGCCTGGAAGATCGGCCCGGCCCTCGCCGCGGGCAACACTGTCGTCCTCAAGCCGTCGGAGTGGACGCCGCTGACGGCGTTGAAGCTGGCCGAGATCGCAGCCGAGATCTTCCCGCCCGGTGTGCTCAACGTGATCACGGGCGATGGCGAGCCGGTCGGCGCGGGCATCGTCCGCCACCCTGGCGTCGGCATGGTGTCCATCACCGGCGACGTGGCGACGGGCAAGGAGGTCGCGAAGGCGGCCTCGTCGACGCTCAAGCGCGTTCACCTCGAGCTCGGCGGCAAGGCGCCCGTAATCGTCTTCGACGACGCCGATCTGGAGAAGGTGGTCGAGTGGATCCGCATCGGCGGCTACTTCAACGCCGGCCAGGACTGCACTGCGGCCACGCGTGTCATCGCCGGTCCGCAAATCCACGACAAGCTGCTCGGCGACCTCGTGCCGGCGGTGGAGAGCCTGAAGGTCGGCGACCCGCTGGCGGAGGAAACCGAGATGGGGCCGCTGGTCTCCGAAGAGCAGCTGACCCGTGTCTCCGGCTTCGTCGACCGCGCCGAGAAGGCCGGCGCCAAAGTGCTCACGGGCGGCCATCGCATCCAGAAGGCGGGCTCGTGGTTCGAGCCGACGGTCGTGCTTCCGAGCGGGCACGATGCCGAGATCGTCAAGAAAGAGGTGTTCGGCCCGGTCGTCACGGTGCAGCAGTTCAGCGACGAGGACCAGGCCCTGGCGTGGGCGAACGGCGTCGACTACGGCCTCGCCGCGTCGGTGTGGACGCGAGACGTCGGCCGGGCGCTGCGCATGGCGCGCAAGCTGGAGTTCGGGACCGTGTGGATCAACACCCACATCCCGCTCGTCAACGAGATGCCTCACGGCGGGTACAAGCAGAGCGGCTACGGCAAGGACATGTCCGTCTACTCGCTCGAGGAGTACACGCAGATCAAACACGTGATGGCGTCGCTTGACTGAGGCCGCCGACCCAGGAAAGAAGAAGAACAGCAAACCCGCGCTCCGGATCGAGGGCGTCCGCAAGAACTACGGCCAGGTGGTCGCGGTGGCGGGCGTCGACCTGGTGGTCGAGGAGGGCGAGTTCTTCACCCTCCTCGGCCCCTCCGGCTCTGGCAAGACGACCCTTCTCCGGCTGATCGCGGGGTTCGAGCGGCCCGACTCCGGCAGGATCCAGCTCGGCGGTCGCGACGTCACCTCGCTGCCGCCCTACCTCAGAGACACAAACACCGTCTTCCAGGACTACGCGCTGTTCCCACACATGTCGGTCGCGGAGAACATCGGTTACGGGCTGCGTGTCAAAGGCGTGCCAGGGCCCGAGCGCGAGAAACGAGTGCAGCGGGCGCTGGACATGGTCCGCCTCAGCGCGCTCGGCCGGCGCCGGCCCAACCAGCTGTCCGGCGGCCAGCGCCAGCGCGTGGCGCTGGCACGAGCGGTCATCAACGAGCCCGAGGTCCTGCTCCTCGACGAGCCGCTGGGCGCGCTCGACCTCAAGCTCCGCCAGGAGATGCAGATCGAGCTCAAGCAGATCCAGAAGGAGGTCGGCATCACGTTCGTCTACGTCACCCACGACCAGGAGGAGGCGCTGACCATGAGCGACCGCGTGGCCGTCATGGCCAACGGCCAGATCGAGCAGATCGGGACGCCGGTCGAGGTCTACGAGCAGCCCGCCAGCGAGTTCGTCGCCGGCTTCATCGGCATCTCCAACGTGCTCCTGCGCGACGGGGTGCGGTTTGTGGTCCGGCCGGAGAAGATCCGCATGCTGGCCGAGGGTGAGCAGGCGCCGAGCGGGATGACCGTCGAGTCCGGCCAGGTCGAAGAGGTCATCTACCTCGGCGTCAGCACCCGCTACCTGGTCCGCCTGGACCGCGGGGAGCAGCTCGTGGCGGTACGTCAGAATATGGACGCCTTGGGCGACGCCAGGAAGTTCGAGGGCCGGCCCGTGAGGCTGGCCTGGACGCCCGATCACACTTACGTTCTCCACCAACGGGAGGTAGGAAGCTGATGAAGTTTCGTGCACTGGCAGCGCTTGCGCTGCTGGCGGTCGCGGCTTGTGGCGGGACCGGAGGCAACACCGGCAGCACGCAGCAGCAGCCCCCGACCGCGAACATCAAGCCACCTGACGCGATCGGAGCCGGCGAGGGCCAGCTCAACCTGATCGCGTGGGAGGGCTACGTCGACAAGTCGTGGGCGGACGCCTTCACCAAGCAGTCCGGGTGCAAGGTCAGCGCCAAGTACGCCGGCTCGTCGGACGAGATGGTGACCCTGATGAAGGACGGCGGCGGCAGCCAGTACGACATGGTCTCAGCCTCGGGCGATGCCGACCTCCGCCTCATCTACGGCGGCGACGTCAAGCCGATGAACACGAAGCTCATCCCCGACTGGAACAACTTCCAGGACTATTTCAAGGCGCCGCCGTACAACACCATCAATGGGATCCACTACGGCATCTCGCTGCAGTGGGGCCCGAACACGCTTCTGTACAACACGAAGAAGTTCCCCAACGCACCGACCAGCTGGAGCGTGATCTACGACTCCGCAAACAAGGGCCTGATCACCGTCCCCGACAACCCGATCCAGATCGCCGACGCGGCGCTCTACCTCAGCAAGACCAAGCCCGACCTCAAGATCACCGACCCTTACGAGCTGAAGCAGAAGCAGTTCGACGCGGCCGTCCAGCTGCTGAAGGACCAGCGCCCGCTGATCAAGAAGTACTGGGCGCTGGCGTCCGACGAGATCACGCTGTTCCAGAACGGAGACGTGATGGTCGGGGCGGCCTGGCCGTACCAGACGATCCAGCTCAAGGCCGCTAAAGCCCCGGTCGACGACACGATCCCCACCGAAGGCGCCACCGGATGGGGCGACACCTGGATGCTCGCCACCAAGGCGCCGCATCCGAACTGCGCGTACCTGTGGACGGCCTACGTCAGCACCGCCAAGGTGCAGGCGCTGCAGGCGCTGTTCTTCGGCGAGACGCCGGTGAACACTCAGGCCTGCGCCCAGATGGAGGCTCTGCAGGCCGGCTCGTGCAGGCAGTACCACGCCGACGCGCCGGGCTCGTACTTCGACACCATCAAGTTCTGGAAGACCCCGCGCGCCGAGTGCGGTGACGGGTCGACCAACTGCATCCCCTACGACCAGTGGGTCGCCGCCTGGACGACCATCAAGGGGTAGCGTGTCTGTAGAGACCGTCAGATGGCCTCGCCCTAAAGGGGGCGGGGCCGTCCCGTTTTCGGCGTTCTTCTGGCGCTACCCGTGGCTGCGCCCGCTGCTCCTGCTGACGCCGCCGCTGGTCTGGTTCGTCGTCATCTACCTGGCGTCGCTGGCGACCCTGCTGATCACCGCGTTCTGGACGATCGACCCGTTCACGACCCAGATCGTGCAGGCCTGGAACACCCTGAACTTCGAGCGCATCCTCGAGGGCGAGGCGTACCGGGCGATCATCACGCGCACGTTCCTGATGGCGGCCCTGGTCACCGTCACCGACGCGCTGCTGGCCTTTCCCTTCGCCTACTACATGGCGCGCGTCGCTTCACGCAGGTCGCAGACGCTGCTGTTCGCGGCCGTGCTGCTCCCGCTGTGGGCGAGCTACCTGGCACGCGTGTACGCCTGGATCCTGATCCTCAACCACAACGGCCTCCTCAACTGGAGCCTCACATCGGTTGGTCTCCCGGCGGCAGACATCGGCTACACGAACACCGCGATGTGGGTCGTCTTCTCCTACATCTGGCTCCCGTTCATGATCATCCCGGTCTACGCGGCGCTGGAGCGGGTGCCGGAGTCGCTGCTCGAGGCCGCGTCCGACCTCGGCGCGAGGCGGTGGCGCGCGGTCCGCGACGTGGTTCTGCCGCTCGCGCTGCCAGGAGTCGTCGCCGGCTCCATCTTCACGTTCTCGTTGACGCTCGGCGACTACATCACGCCGATCCTGGTTGGCGGGGCCGGGTCGAGCTTCATCGGCAACGTCATCTACAGCAACGTGGGAATCGCCAACAACATCCCGTTCGCGGCGGCGCTGGCGATCGTGCCGGTGGCGATCATGGCCGTGTACCTGCTCATCGCCCAGCGCCTGGGCGCGTTCGAGGCGCTGTAGCGATGGAGGGATTCTGGACGAAGGTCGCCCTGCGGGTGTGGGTGGCGCTCATCCTCTTCTTCCTCTTCACGCCGATCGTCCTGATCTTTCTCTACGCGTTCAACACGTCGAACATCCAGAGCTGGCCCATCCCCGGCCTGACGACGAAGTGGTTCTCAGCGACCTGGGAGGACCCCGACGTCCGGGCCGGGCTGACCCTGTCGCTGCAGGCCGGGCTCAGCGCGACGGTGATCGCTTTGATCCTCGGCTCGTGCGCCGCCTTCGCCGTCTACCGGATGACCTGGTTCGGCAAGGAGGTGGTGAGCCTGCTCTTCATCCTGCCGCTGGCGCTGCCAGGCATCGTCACCGGCATCGCCCTGCAGTCTTTCTTCAGCTTCAGCGGCGTCCAGTTCTCGATCTACACGATCATCGTCGGGCACACGACGTTCTGCATCGTGGTCGTCTACAACAACGTGCTCGCGCGCCTGCGCCGCACGCAAGGTTCGCTCATCGAGGCGGCGATGGACCTCGGCGCCGGCGGTTTTCGCGCCTTCCGCGACATCACCCTGCCGCTCATCTCCACCTCGGTTATCGCGGGCGCCATGCTCGCGTTCGCGCTGTCGTTTGACGAGGTCATCGTCACGACCTTCACGGCCGGCGCCCAGAACACGCTGCCGCTGTGGATCTTCGGCGCCATCCGGCTCGGTCAGCGCCTGCCTGAGGTGAACGTGGTCGTCTCGTTCGTGATCCTGATCACGATCATCCCGGTGCTGGTCGCCGCGAGACTGACCGGCGGGGGCGGCACCACGCGCGTCCCCGCCGTCCGCGAATGAGTCTTTAGCCGACCACGTAGGTCAGCGTCCACAACGCAAGACCGATGGCGATCAGGTTGACCTTGCGGTAGCGCCAGCCGACGACCGCCGCGACGAAGGCCAGAAAAGCCAGGAGCAGGATGACGGTGCCCAGGCTCAGGTGCGACAGCCGCGGGATGAGGATGGAGAGGCTCCACAACGCCAGGCCGACCGCGATCAGGTCCGTCTTCCGCCACGTCCATCCGATCGCGGCGAGGATGAACGCGATGAGGGCGAGGATTACCAACAGCAAGCCGATACTCAAACTCATGGGCCCATTGTCGGTCAGTCGACGTCAATTGTTGTCGCCGGCCTATCGCCGAGCGTGCCCTCGGGCATCAGCCAGGTGAATATGTCCGCCGACATACGGCGGGCCTGGATCGACGGATCCTCGGCGACGAGCCTGCGCGTCTCCTCGATCGAGGTCCGGAAGACGCTGATCCCGCGCCAGGAAACGTCCGCCTGGTCCATGAAAGGTCCCGCGATCAGCGCATGCCCCGCGGCCCGCATCCGGGCGTTGAAGGCCAGGTGGCCTCGCTGCAGCTCGTCGAGCTGCTCCTCGGTGAACTGAGGCGAGTCCGGCGGACGCCTCAGGAACACGATCGTGTAAGCGTCTAATCTCATGCGCGCGAGGTTACCCCGATAGCGACGACCACCAACCAGCTCGGCCTGAGCGGCTTCGCGCTCACGCCCGGACGCCAGCGCAGCTGGTGGCTGCGAGACGCCCTCGCCCTCGAGCACGACCCCCCGCCGGCGCCGCCGCTCAAGGCCGATGTCAAGGCGGACGTGGTCATCGTCGGCGGCGGCTTCACTGGTCTCTGGACCGCCTACTTCCTGACGAAACGCAACCCAAACCTCGGCATCGCGGTCCTCGAGCAGGACATCTGCGGCGGCGGACCCAGCGGCCGCAACGGCGGTTTCGCGAGCGGCTGGTGGGACGAGCTTCACGGCCTCGTCCACCTCTACGGCGTCGACGCGGCGGTCAGGTCTTGCCGCGCCATCAAGTCGAGCATCGAGGCGATCGGCGAATTCTGCGAGGAGAACGCCATCGACGCCTGGTACCGCCACGCCGGTTACATGTACGCGATCACCGTCGACGCCAACGAACGGTCGCGCGACGAGATGGTCCAGCTGGCAAAAGAGGTCGGTGCCGCCGGCGAGCTGCACGCGCTGAGCCCCGCGGAGGTGCAGGCCCGCTGCGCCTCGCCGGTTTTCAAGGGCGGGGCGTTCATGGGCGACGGGGCGCAGGTGCAGCCGGCCCGGCTCGCCCGCGGCCTGCGCCGGGTCGTCCTCGAGCGTGGCGTGAGGATCTACGAAGGCACGCCGGTCACTCGCCTCGACGGAACCAGCGCCGTCACGCCCGACAGCCGGGTCACGGCCGACCACGCGGTGCTCGCGGTCAACGCCTGGGGCATCGGCTGGCCGCAGCTCAGCAGCAAGCTCGTCGCATGGAGCAGCTACATCGTGATGACGGCGCCCGCGCCCGAGAAGCTGCGCGAGATCAACTGGACGGGCGGCGAGCTCATCACCGACTTCCGGACCTCGCTGCGCTACTTCCGGACGACGCCTGACGGCCGGATCGCCTTCGGCGGCGGCGGCGGTCGCGCGCGCCGGAGCGTCGACGACATGTTCACGAGCGACTCGCGCGCGGTGGCGGAGACGGCCGCCGGATTCCGCCTGATGTTCCCGAGCTGGGCCGACGTCCCCATCGAGGACGCCTGGGGTGGCCCCATCGACGTCGCGCCGACGCACCTGCCGACCTTCGGCCGCATCGGAAGCGCGAACGTCTACTACGCCAACGGATACACCGGCAACGGCGTCGCGCCGACCCACCTCGCGGGCCAGGTGCTCGCCGACCTGATCACCAGGTCCGACACCGAGAACACCCGCCTGCCGATGGTCAACGTCAAGGCGCCGACATTCCCGCCCGAGCCGTTCCGCTCGTGGGGCGCCGCCGTGGTGCGGAGGGCGATGATCGAGAGGGAGACGGCCGAGGAGAACGGCCGCAAGCCGAGCTTCCTGGTCTCACAGCTGGCGCGGACGCCGCGCCGCATGGGCTACCTGCTAGGGCCGGATTAGATCCCCGAGCAGGTGCACGCCCCAGCCCTTGGGCATCACTCGCTCTGACAGCACGGACGCGTTGAACATCACTCCGTTCATGGCCAGGTAAGTCGGATCGGGCACCGCTCGCAGCTCGTTCACGACCAGGCCCGACCCGCCGGCGTGGTTGAGGATGTCGCGCTCGCTGTTGGCGCGATAACGCACGGGAAAGGTGTCCGCCTCGTTCCTTCCATATACCCGTGGCACCAGCCTGCGCTGCAGCGCAGGCAGCGCCCTGCCGATCCGGTTGATCGCCATCAACGGGTTGCGCATGTTCGGGGTGAGGAAGATGAAATGCCCGCCCGGTTTCAGGACGCGGCGCACCTCGATGAACGTCGCCAGCGGATCGACCAGGTGCTCCAGCACCCAGACCGAGACCACCATGTCGAATGAGTCAGCAGCGAAGGGAAGGTGCTCGCCCATGGCGCGGACCACGGGCATGCCGGCGGCGCGATGCGAGGTGAGCGAGGCGGCATCGGGGTCGAGTCCCGCGGCCAGACGCACGTCTTGCCAGAAAACCTCCGCGACGCCTCCTCGCCCGCAGCCCAGGTCGAGGACGTTGCTGTTCCTCGTGACGTATCCACGAACCAGGGCCTCAAGCTGGTCGCCGCTCGGCTGCCAGCCCGGGCGGATGTGGCGATAGCGATCGCGGTACCGGTTTTGCGAGTCGAGGGGTAGCAGCGGCACGGTCGCCGCATTGTGACCTCAAGCGCTGCGTGCGGCAACCCTCAGGTCGGCTATGAACGAGGCCATCGCGGCGTCTCGCGACTCGTCGTCGACGGCGCGCAGGATCGACGACGGGTGCACGGTCGCCAGAGCAGCCACCCCGAACGGAGACTCGAGCACCTCGCCGCGCTGCCGGCTCACTCGAAACGCGGGCCCCATCACCGCCTGCGCTGCCGTCGCTCCAAGGAGAACCAGCAGGCGCGGCTTGACCACCTCGATCTCGGCCTCCAGCCACGGCCGGCAAGCCCGTACCTGCGACGCGTTGGGCTTCTCGTGCAGCCGTCGTTTGCCGCGCCGGGTGAAGCGAAAGTGCTTGACCGCGTTGGTGACGTAAACGCGCCGCCGATCGATGCCGGCCTCGTCCAGACCCCGCTCGAGCACCCTCCCCGCCGGTCCGACGAAGGGATGGCCCTGGATGTCCTCCTGGTCGCCAGGCTGCTCGCCGACGAGCATGAGCCGAGAGTGCTCGGCGCCTTCGCCGAAGACCGTCTGGGTGGCCTCCTTGTAGAGGTCGCAGGCCTGACACCGGGCGGCCTCGCTGCGCAGCTGGTCGATCGTTGGCGCCATCTACCTGGAAACGCATGAGCCCGTCTCGAATTGGGAATAAAAGATCCGTATGGCAAAGGGAGATTTCGTCGAGGTGCTCGTTGACGCCGGGGGCGGCTCCGCGCGCGAGTACGTGGTCGAGGCCACCAGGGCCGGACGTACGGTCGAGGTCCGCAGCTCGCGGACGACGGTCGAGGTCCGTGAGCTCACCCGCACCGGCGGGGTGGTCCGCACCGCCCGCTTCGTAGCGCCGCGAGTACTCGCGGTGGTCGAGCACCCCAAAGCCGCTTAACTAAGGGGGTCGTGGAAGACCTCCTGGCCGCCTGGGACGGGGAGTCGGTTTCCATCCACCGCGACCGCGAAAGCGGCGCCTGGATGTTCATCTGCGTCCACTCGACCAGGCTCGGTCCGGCCGGCGGCGGCACGCGGATGAAGCACTACCCGCGCCTCGAAGACGCGCTGGCCGACGGGATGCGCCTGTCCGAGGCGATGAGCCTGAAGTTCGCCAGCGTCCAGTTCCCGCACGGCGGCGGCAAGGCCGTCATCGCGCTGCCGACCCCTGAGATCCCCCAGGGCGAGGCCCGACGCCGATTGCTGCGCGAGTACGGGGCTTTCGTCAACTCTCTCGGCGGCCTCTACAGCACCGCTCCCGACATGAACACGTCGGCGCTGGACATGGACGTAATCGCCGAGGTCACCCCCTACGTCTTCTGCAAGACCGAGGCCGCGGGCGGCTCCGGCGACACCGCGCCCGACACCGCCGTCGGCGTCCTGCACGGGGTTCGCGCCGCCTGCCGCTACGCCTTCGGCAGCGACGACCTCAGCTTGCGCAGCGTCCTGGTCCAGGGCGCTGGAGGCGTGGGCGGGCGGCTCATCGAGCTCCTGATGGAAGCGGACGCGAAGGTCATCGCCACCGACGTCGACGCCGTGCGGCGCGACGCCCTCAGCGCGAAGGGCATCCAGGTGGTCGGGCCGGAAGCGGCTCTCACAACCGAATGCGACGTGTTCTCACCCTGCGCGGTCGGCGGCATCATCAACGCGCGCTCCGTCCCCGGCCTCCGCTGCCGCGTCATCGCCGGCGGCGCCAACAACCAGCTCGAGACTCCCGAGGATGCCGACCGCCTGCGCGAGCGCGGCATCGTCTACGCGCCCGACTTCGTCATCAACGCCGGCGGCGTCTTGCATGGCGGTGGGCTCGAAGAGCTGCACTGGAGCCGCGAAACTCTCGCGGAACAGCTGGCCGGGATCGGCGACGCGGTCTACGCCATCCTGGTGCGGGCCGATCGCGACGGTGTCAGCACCGACGCGGCGGCTCGACGCATCGCGCTCGCCCGGATCGGCTAAGGCTTCCGCGCGCGGATGTAGGCGCTGCCGATCTTGCCCACGTCGGGCAACGTCTGGGTCGCGTGCACCTCGAACTCGATATTTTCGAATCCGGCGCTCGTGAGCTCCGCGCGGTACTCCTCGACCGGAATCGTGCCGGAGATGCAGCCCGCCCACGAGTCGAGCCTCGTCTTCGTTGACGGGGTCAGCGCCTCCAGCTCGACCATGTCCGCCACGGCCAGGCGCCCGCCCGACCGCAAAAGGCGAAACGCCTCTTTGAGCACCGCGCCCTTGTCCTCGGCGAGGTTGATAACGCAGTTCGAGATGACCACGTCGACCAATCCGTCCGGCAACGGGATGCTATCGATGGAACCCTTGAGGAACGTCGCGTTCTTCGCCCGGACGCGGTCGCGGTTTCGGTTCGCCAGCTCCAGCATCTCGTCGGTCATGTCGACGCCGTACGCGTGGCCGCCTGGCGATACACGCCTCGCCGACAGGAGCACGTCGAGTCCGGCGCCAGAGCCAAGATCGACCACAATGTCGCCCGGCTTCAGCTCCGCCAGCATCGTCGGGTTTCCGCAACCCTGGCTGACGGCGTCGCTGAGGCCGATGTCCTTCAGCTCCTGGTCACTGTAGCCGCAGTCACATCCGCAGTCCCCATCTCCGGTGCAGCAGCCTTCGGTCGTACCGGCCGGCAGAACCGCAAGCTGCTTGGCGATGTCGGCGTAATGCGACCTGACCGCTTCCTTGACCTCGCTCATGGCTTCGCTCTCCTCATATCCATCGATGAACGTCGATGGATACTGTATCATGTAACCGATGGCGGTCAAGGAGCTTCCGGTGATCCGAGAACGCGGCGTGTGCTGCGCCTTGCCCGTGGTCAAGGAGAGCTGGGCGGAGAGCCGCGCGGAGCTCATGAAGGCGCTCGCCGACCCGACCCGCCTCACCATCCTCGCCTCGCTCTGGAAAGCCGAGGCGCCCATCTGCATCTGCGACTTCACAGCCGGTCTCGAGGTCTCGCAGCCCACCATCTCGCATCACATGTCGAAGCTGGCGGAGGCGGGACTGGTGGAGTCCGAGAAGCGCGGCATCTGGGTCCACTACCGGCTCCGCGACAGGATGCCGGCAGAAACGAGAAAGTTGCTAACCGACCTGATCGCCTAGGTTTCGACGGCTACTGTTACGCCGTGCGCGGGACAGCGCTGGCCGTCGTGCTCGTACTCAGCGCCTGCGGTGGCTCCACGCCGCCCGCCCACTCACCCAGCGCATCGTCGTCGGCGTCCGCATCAGAATCACCGCCCGCCAGCCCAACAGCTGGTCCGGCATCTCTCGTCCACTGCACCTCGGCTGTGCCGGCTGGCGACAACCTGGTCATCGGCACCGTGGTCGGCGATCCGACGGTGGTCATCCGCGACATCCAGGATCCCGCGCATGCGAAGAACCTGTGCGCGTTCGACGGCGCCGCCCAGGCTCCCCAGTTCGTGAGCGGCACGACAGTCGCCTACGAGACGCCTGACAACCAGATCATCAAGGCCGACCTGGCGACCGGCACGACCACGATCCTCGCGTCGTACACCAGCGGCTTCGACTCCGGGCAGTACGCATTCAGCCCTGACGGCAAGCTGCTCACGTATCTCGACACCAACCAGTGGCGATCTGCCGGACCTTCGGGCAACCAGGTGCTGGCGACGCTGCCGGCCGCGCCCGGCCGCGGCATCAGCCCCGACCAGGACGACAGCTTCCTGGGCTACTCGCCCGACGGCCAGTACGTCGCGTACTTCCAGACCTTCCACGTTGGTGGCACCGGAGCCACAGCGCCCGATCAGATCCGCCGGGCAAGTGACGGCTCGCTCGTGTACTCCACCTCCGGAATGACGATGGCGGTCTGGGCGTCCTCACCCGGCCGTCTCTTCTTCCGGGCCTCGACCGGGGGGCCCATCCGCCGTTGGGACCCATCGGCGGGCGTCACCTCCATGGCGTCGCTGAGCTGGATCCGGCCGCGGCAGTCGCCCGACGGTCGCTGGATCGCCTACACGTATCGCTCGACGACCGGTGCCGTAGGCGCGATCGGGCTCTACAGCGTGCAGGCGAACAGCGTCTCGAAGACGCTGCCGGCCGGGCGGTCGGGCGTGAGATTCCTGACGAACGACCTCATCTGGTACATCGGCGAGCGAGCCTGCTCGACGTGCTTCGGCGGCCAGCCGACGCCGACCGGGGTGGCGTACATCTACAGCATCGCGGGCGGGTCAGAGGTCACCTCGCGACTGTCAGCCGTGTACGACGCGTGGCCGCACGTGACGGCGCCCGCCCTGTAAGCGCTCTACGCCATCTCCCGTCGCTTCTGCTCGTCGCGCGCCTTTTCTGCCGGGCCGACCATGCGCTCCATCACCGAGCGATAGTGCAGCAGCGCCTGCCGCATCGACTCGGTCCGGTTGCGCGACGAGGAGGCGAGCTTGTGTGCCCGGCGCATCTCGTGAGGAAGGTCGCGGTCAGTCAACGGATGCCCGCGCTCGCGCAGCATCGACATGACCAGCGCGTCCGCCTCGCGGACCGCCTGCTCGGGATCGTGGACGAACCTGGCCTCGATATCATCCCACGCGCCGATGTAGCGCTCTCGCGCCTCGGCCGGAAGTGGACTGAGTCGAGGCCTGCGGCGCGCCGAGCCGGCCGCTCGGATCAGCAGGAGAAGGACGATCACGACCAGGACGACGACGCCGATGGTCACCAGGGTTCCTTGGTCCATTAATTTGCCACCTCCGATTTAGGAACGCGAAACCCGGAGGATCGACTCGGTTCCCGCCGGCGGCGGGCGTCTACTTTCGGCCTGGAGTTCCGGCGGGCCTGGTGTGGAGCGGCCCGCGGTCCTGGCGACCGCCCGGACTATCAGTAGAGCCCGGGTCGCAGCCGCCGGGCTTCGTGCCCGGTTGCCGGCTGGGCCGGGTTGTGCCGGTCCCAGGCCTGTACGCAGCTTTCGCACGTACAGCCGGGACCGGTAAGCGGCGACGCAGAGCGTCGGGCCGTCCAGATCAGTTTCAACAACGTTGCGACCATTTTTCTGCGACGTAGTGCTGCCATGTTGCCTCCGTGGTACTGGGTCCTTGACCAGTCTAATGACGAAACGCCATTTTTCTTGCGCCTGACCGTGGAGTTTGGTTAGCCGCCCATCGATCCGCGTTGTTGCTTGTCACGAGAGGACGGGTGGCTTCACTTCACAGGAGGGATTCATGACCAAGATCCGAGTTCTCGTTCCGGCAGCGATCGCCGCTCTGGTGCTCGGCACCGCGAGCGCGTTCGCGATGACCGAGTCCGCCTCAGGTGGTGACGCGAACTCGCACGGCAAGCTCGTCTCGTCTGCTGCCCGAACCTGTCCTCACAACAGCGACAGCGCGAGCGGCGAGCGCGGCGTGCACGGTGCGTGCGTGAGCGCGATCGCATCGGCGAACGGGCAGGCCCACCGCAACGGTGCGGGCGCGGCAAACGTGAAGGACTGCAAGGGCCAGGGCCTCACCGGCCGCGATTTCGGAGCTTGCGTCTCCGGCAACCCGAAAGCCGCAGCGCCGCACAGCTGACGACGCAATGATCTGGTAGGCGCTTTCCAGGGTTGGGGTTCGTCGAAGGGGCGGAGCTCGTGCTCCGCTCCTTTCCTTTTAGCTCGGGGCCGGCGGAGCTGAAGGAGTCGGGCCCGCGCCGGCGAGCTGGCGCTCGTACCACACGACGATGCCCGCGGTGATCGCGATGCTGTACGGGATCGTGAACAGCAAGCCGACGCAGCACAGGAAGAAGCCGATTCCGCCGACGATCCGCGCCACGTAGATCAGCAGGCCGGCGAGGACCGTGGTCGCAACGTTTCCAGTTGCGGTCGCCCAGATGCCGGCGACGTCGAAGCCGCCCGCGAATCCGGCCCGATAGGTCTGCAGGATGATCGCGGGGGCGAGGAACGCGAGCAGGAGACTCAGCAGGACCCCGATGAGGTTCCCGACAGCCGCGATGCTGGCGTTGTTGTCGTTGCTACCCGCGAGTATGCCGAGGATGGCGCTCGGGATCGCGAGGACGAGGCCGTACACGAACAAGACCAGGAAGATCGGTATGCCGCGCTCGAGGTGGAAGCCGGCCGGAGGCAGCTCCTTGCGTCCGGCGCGGTAGTTGTCGATGGTCATCATGAGCCAGCCCGCGATGGCGATCCAGCCCACGATCGGGATGATCGCGATCAGGCCCTGGACGATCAGCTTCCCCGCCCAGCCTGGATCCTGGAACGGCCACGAGAAACTATCGCCGACAGAGGTCACGGCCGGGATTGTAAATTGCCTTGGCCAACCCGGCAAGATCCCCCGAGCGGTGCAGGATATCTTCATCCCATGACCGAGCACCTCGAGCTCCCCGACGGCCGGCGCCTCGAGTACGACGTCACCGGACCGAAGGACGGCGCCGTCCTGGTGTTCCACCACGGCACTCCCGGCTCCAGGCTCCAACCGCGCGGGCTGCAGGGCGCCGCGCATCGCCACGGCATGCGCGTCATCTCCACGTCGCGACCTGGCTACGGGGCCTCGACGCGAAATCCAGGACGCAGCGTGTGTGACGTCGTCGCGGACACCCGCCGCCTGCTGGACCATCTCGGCATCGAGCGATGCGTGGTCGCGGGCTGGTCTGGCGGCGGCCCGCACGCACTCGCGTGTGGCGCCGGGCTCGGCAATCGGGTGGTCGGGGCGCTGGTCATCTGCGGCGTGGCACCCGCGGATGCCACGGGTCTGGACTTCTTGGGCGGGATGGGCGAGCAGAACATCGAGGAGTTCGGGCTCGCGATCGAAGGCGAGGATGCGCTGCGCCCCTACCTCGAGCGCGAGCGCGAAGGCCTCAAGGACGCAACTCCCGAGGGCGTCGTCGAGGCGCTGCATTCATTGCTGCCCGAGGTCGACCGTGCGGCGCTGACCGACGAATTCGGCGAGGACCTGGCCGCAAACTTTCATGAAGGTCTGCGCATCGGGATCGATGGTTGGGCCGACGATGACCTGGCGTTCGTCCTCCCCTGGGGCTTCGACCTGGGCGACGTGGCCTGCCACGTGCTCCTGTGCCAGGGCGGCGCGGACCTCATGGTTCCGTACGCACATGGCGAGTGGATCGCGAAACGACTGCCCTCGGTCACCACCAGGCTCGATGCCGGCGAAGGTCACCTCTCCTGGCAGGCCCGGCTCGACGAGCTGATCGGCGAGCTCTTGCGTATCACACGCAGCGCCCGCGTCAACGCATGAAGCCCGAGTTCGTCAAGCAGATGGAGGGCGGCTACCGCCTCCCCGAGCCTTCGCTCATCATCGGCTCAGCCCTGCTCGACAACGAGCCGCTCAACGACCCCCGCGTCCAGGTCGCGCTGTCTGTGCTCAACCGCCACGGCCTGGTCGCGGGTGCGACCGGCACCGGCAAGACCAAGACCCTCCAGGTGCTCGCGGGCCAGCTGTCCGACGCGGGCACGCCGGTCTTCGTCGCCGACGTCAAGGGCGACCTCACCGGCCTGACCTCACCTGGCGACGCAAGCAACCCGAAGGTGCAGGAGCGCTGCTCGCAGATGGCGTGGGACTTCAAGCCCGCCGCCCATGCGGTCGAGTTCCTGTCGCTGTCCGGAAAGCTGGGCGCGCAGGTGCGGGCGACGGTGCACAGCTTCGGGCCGGTGCTGCTGGGCAAGGTGATGGACCTGAACGAGACGCAGACCTCGATCCTCTCCTTGATCTTCAAGTACTGCGACGACAACCGGATGCCGCTCCTCGACCTCGCCGACCTGCGCACGACGCTGCAGTTCCTCAGCTCGGATGCGGGCAAGCCGATCCTCGCCGACTACGGCGGCATGTCGCCTGCGTCGGTTGGTGTGCTGCTGCGCTCGCTGGTGAACCTCGAGCAAGCGGGCGCGGATGCGTTCTTCGGCGAGCCCGAGTTCGACGTCAACGACCTGATCCGCAAGACGCCCGACGGCAAGGGGGTGATCAGCGTCCTGGAGCTGTCGGACGTGATCGACAAGCCAAAGCTTTTCAGCACCTTCATGCTCTGGCTGCTGGCGCAGCTATGGCATGGCCTGCCCGAGATCGGCGACCCGCCGCAGCCCAAGCTCTGCTTCTTCTTCGACGAGGCTCATCTCTTGTTCGAGGACGCCTCGAAGGCGCTGCTCGACGCGATCGAGCAGACGGTGCGTTTGATCCGGTCCAAAGGGGTCGGCGTCTACTTCGTGACGCAGCTGCCCGCCGATGTGCCGTCGTCGGTGCTCGCGCAGCTCGGGAACCGCGTCCAGCACGCGCTGCGCGCTTTCACGCCTGAGGATGCGGACGCGCTGCACAAGGCGGCGCGCACGTTTCCGAGGACCGAGTTCTATGACGTCGAGCAGATGCTCACCTCGCTCGGGATCGGCGAGGCGGCGGTGACCGTGCTGTCGCCGAAAGGCACGCCGACGCCGCTGGCCGCGACCCGCCTCATCCCGCCCGACTCGCTGATGGCATCGGTCGACCCCGCGACGCTGCAGCGGCTGGTCATCGCCGGCACGCTGTATCCGAAGTACGCGACCCCCATCGACCGGGCGAGCGCGCACGAGATCATCACGGCCCGCATCGCAGCCGCCACCGCCGTCCAGCCCGCGCCGCCAATCGCCGCCTCGCCGCCGCCTCTGGCTCGAGATCCCGCCCAACCGACCGCGAGACAGCAGGCTCAGGCGGCGCGGGAGGCGCGGGCCGCGGAGCGCGAGGCGGCGCGCGCCCAACGACAGGTGGAGAGGGAGCGCGCGGCCGCCGAGCGGGCGCGCCAGAGGACGATCCGGTCGGGCATCAGCACGGCGGGGAGAGTCCTGACGTCGAGGACGACGCAAACCGTCGTGCGCGGAATCCTCGGCACCCTGTTCGGTGGCGGGAGACGCTGAAGATGGTGCGACCCGCGCGGGCTGCGGTCCGCGCGGGTCGACTTTGGCTGAACGAGCCTGAAACGGTGCCCTCAGACGCGGCTTGTCAGCACGCCCGGCCGCGAACGGGCGGACTGCACCGCGAACAAGCCGACGAGCGCGGAAAGAATGATCAGGACCTGGATGATGCGGACCTTGTTCCCCACCTCAAACCTCCTTCGAGCCCCGGGATCTTTGGTCAGTCGGTGCTCAGTGAGGTAAACGAGGCGGCTGTGGCCGCGTTACGCACAGACCTCGGTCACGACATCACCTGGCCCCGATGAAGCGCGTGCTCATCACCGGGATGTCCGGCACCGGCAAGTCGAGCGTCATCGCGGAGCTCGCCTCGCTCGGCTTCAAAGCCGTGGACACCGACTCGAACCCGGAGTGGGAGGAGGTCACGTCCGAGTCGGAATGGCTGTGGCGCGAGGACCGGATTCGCGGTCTTCTGGAAACTGAGGACTCCGACGTGCTCTTCGTGAGCGCCTGCGTCTCCAACCAGGGCAGGTTCTATGACCGGTTCGACGCGGTGGTCCTGCTCAGCGCTCCCGAACCCGTGATGGTCAGGCGCCTGGCCGAGCGCACGAACAACCCCTACGGGAAACGGCCCGGGGAGGTCGCCGACGTGCTGGGCTTCAAGCAAACTGTCGAGCCGCTTCTCCGCCGCGGCGCCACCCTCGAGATCGACACGAGCATCCCCCTCGCCGAAGTCGTGGCGCAGGTCCTGTCCGCCGCGGAACCAAACGGGCGAAAGCAGTAATCAGGCTTCATGGCGTCCGTTCGTCTCTGACTTCAGTCGATCCCAACTCACCTGCGGTTCCGCGAATACGTGTGGCGGATGAGTCGATCGCAGCACACTAGGAGTGGATGCCCAACAAAACGCTCACGATCGACCAGGTCCTCACGCTCCTGGCCGAGACACCGCTGCGCCTGGCAGGTCTCACGGCTGACTTATCAGCGGCTCAGCTGCGCCAGGAACCCAACGTTGACGAGTGGTCGGCGAACGACGTGCTCGCGCATGTTCGCGCGTGCGCCGACATGTGGGGAGGCGCGATGAGCGCGATCGTGTCTGCGGACAGGCCGGCGATCCGCGCGGTCAATCCCCTCAGCTGGATCAACAAGACTGACTACCTTGACCTGCAGTTCCAGCCGTCGCTGCGTGCTTTTGTCAGGCAGCGCACCGAGCTGATGGTCCTCCTCGACGCGCTACCGCGTACGGGCTGGTCCAGGACGGCGACCGTGACCGGCGCCGGCGCTCCACTTGTCCGCGACGTGCTGTTTTACGGCCGCTGGATGGCGGGCCACGAACGCGTGCACGTCAAGCAGATCGCACACATCGCCGAGGCGATCAGGGGTTCGTGACGGGGCGGAAAAATTCGGGCATGTGCGACCAGTTATTCATGTCGGCGTTCAGGTCCCGTTCCGGTACCACCTCAGCACGCGCATGGCCCGCAGGGTGTTCCACCGGCTGGGTTTGCCCTCGCCCTCGTCCATTGCGAAGTGCATCCGTCCAGGGTGGGGATTCTCGAGGGGCCAGCGGCCATCGGCATCGCGCTTCGACTCGACCAGGTCAATCGCCTCCGCCGCTCGCTCGTCGGGCACCGCCCCAGCGGCGCGTAGGTAGTCGAGACCGCGCAGCACGTCGTAGTGCCAGTAGGTCGGGTAGGAGAACTGTGTAAAGGCTGAGTCGATAACCTCGCCGTTCGACAGCCTGCGCATCATCCGGCGCTCGAGCAGGTACTCCTGACCGCGGAGACGGATGGCCCTCAGTTCCGGTGATCCACCGGTGGCACGCTCGAACTCGAGCAACCCGTCCAGCACTTCGATCGTCGAGTGGAACGACCCCCGAGTCGATCCACGCTCCTGCTCGCAGTTCCATCCGCCGTCGCTCATCTGCTCACCGAGGAGCCGGTCCACTATGCCCTTGACGTCCTCGCCAAAGTAGGCGCCGATCGCAACGGTCTTGCCGTTGATGCAAGGTTCCACCTCGCCGGCGAAGAAGGGCTCGCCCTCGTGCTCCCACCGGACGTGCTCGCGCACCATGCGGACCGCGCGGCGCGCCTCGCCGCCGGCCGGGTCGAGACCGAACGCACGGAGGAGCGCCAGGCTCCACGCTGTCGAGGTCCACTCGGGGAAGAGGGTGCCCTTCCTGTCGGCCGGCAGCGATTCCCACCAGCCTTCGGCTTCCGCGGAGTCGAAAGTTGGCGCGCCTCCCTCCCACTGGCCGTCGTCTCGCTGGAGAGAAAGCAGCCGTGCACCCCAACCCTCACCTGCAACGCGAGCACGCTCAGCCGCGACCACGTCGGCGGGCGCGTCGGTCAGATCGCGCAAGACCTGCCAGCGGATCGCCGGGTCAGAGTCAAGGAGCCAGTCGACGACGTCCATTCAGATCTCCCCCTCTTAAACGATAGGCTCCGACGGTTGACCGCAGCCTCTAGCGTCGACGCCTCCAGAGCACGACCGCCGCCGCAATCAAACCTCCGATAACGACCAGGATCAGCGCGAACCTCGGCAATTCCCGAAGCGCAGCAGCGGGAGCGATTGGTGGAGGCGATGGCGTGCTCGTCGGCGGTCGCGTAGGGCTCGTCGATGGCGACGCACTGGCCGAAGGCTGTCGCACCTTGCCTTTGAAGCGGTCTGCCCAGAGGGCGGTCCGGGTGATGTAGGCGTTGGAGGCGGCACTGCCACGCAGTCCATACGCGCCGACGTAATCGAGATAGCGGAAGGCGCCGTAGCTGAGGGGGCGGGCAGGTTCGATCTGACTCGTCTCGTGCCATTCGTTGAAGCTCACGACCGAGATCCATTCCGGTCGTCTCGCGATCAAGGCCGACCAGCCGCCGTCGTAGGTGCTCCCGTTGCTTCGCGCGATCTTGACCGGGCTGGTGATCCCTGCCGCGCGGCTGTTGTCGAATCCGGGGCCCACCGAAAACATCAAGATGTAGTCGTTTGACTGCGGCAGCTGACGCTGGTAATCAGCCTTGCCGTAGACGCCGTAGTTGAACATCCCGTCGAAATGCAGGGCGCTCAGGTACGGGCGCAAGTTGGCGTCGGAGTAGAGCAGCCTGTCGTCGGTGCGGACCAGGACGATGGCGTCGTTGGCCGTCCCCCGGATCTTGTCCATCAGCTTGCTGTAGTCGGAGTAGTAAAGACGCGGCGCCGGCGGGTTGTAGAGCATGAACAGGCCACGCGCCTTCGTGGACGGGCCGTACTTGGTTGGACGCGAGGCACGGTAGAAGGCCCGGTGGCTTCCGTACTTGCGGTAGATATACGCAATGTCGGAACCGATCGAAGCCACGCTTTCGCCGCTGTAGGGGTTGATCACGAAATTGACTTTCAGCCCCTGGGCCGCAGCGCCGTCCATCACAGGCCTGGCAAGCCTGTCCTCCAGGCTGCCTTGCCCAAACCAATCGAGGCTGACCACGTCGACATGAGCAGCCTTTATCCAGGCCATGTGCTGTCGCACCACAGAAGCCGACGAGCTGTCGTAAGCCCCAAGTACCGGGAACGATGCGGAGGTGATGTTCTGGCTGGGATCCGGGCGCCGAATGCTGCCGCCGTCCCAGTGCCCATAGGTTGGACTGAGCGGGGGCGCGCCGTACCAGTCGTAATAGTGAATGAAGACGGTGGGTGCCCCGAACCGGGTCGGCACCGCGTTCGATGCGGCCTGGCCGGATGTTGCGGGGATCAGGCAACAAGCGGCGAATAGCGTCGCCAGGGTCAGGCGGGCCACGAGCCGCGAGCGCAAGGGCCCACCATTCTATGGCTGCTCCGATCAACTCTTTGAGAGTTAGCGTCCGCGGCATTCGGCCGACTGTTTGCGTCCCTCGTCGCACCACCCTGTTCTGATCCTTTAACCTCCGCTGCGCATGAGGTGGACAGGCGCCTTCGGTTATCTCGCCGCCCTGGTCGTGGCGACGGTGCTGTTGAGCCGTTGGTTGGGCTGGACCGGCTGGCTCCTGGCCGTCTGCCTGGTTCTGGCCTTGCCTCTGCTCGGCGTTCTCATCGGCAGCTGGTGGCATCCGCTTCGGTGGTCGAGCGCCGTGGCCGTCGCCTCAGGCCTCGCGCTTGCCGGCTCGCTCGTGAGCCAGCTCACCGGATGGATCGAGGGGCGCGACGGGCTCCTGCTCCTGTGGACGGTGTTGCTGCTGGGGGTTGCCGTCACCCTCTTCACACATCCCATGCGGGGACCGGCGTGGGGTCTGTTCGTTGGTTTCTGGGGCACGGTGGCGGTGATCTGGCTGATCGTGCTGCAGACCCTGGCTGTCGCCGGGGTTCTCGAGGGCGCGGCTTACAGAGGATGGGTGGCCTGGCCGCTCGCCATCATCGGCATCTGGATCCTGGTCGCGACAGCCACCGGCTTCGGCGAACCGCCTTTTGGCCGGGTGGTCGATGCCCTTGGGCTGCTGACCGGCGCCGGCCTCGTCTCGATCAGCATCGCGACGTGGTCGAGCGCCGATGACCTGACGAGGACGATCGCCGCAGGAGCCGCCGTCGCGTACTGCCTGTGGTCTGTGGGCCTTGGTTGGGCGCTGTGGAGATATCAGTCCCCGAGGCAGCCCTTCATCGGTATGCCGAGTCGCGCGGAAGTGCCTGCATAGGGCTTTTGGGCGCGCCTCGTTAAGAGGGCTGACCGCCGCCTCGGCATTCCGTCAGACTCCCCGAGGGTGATCGACCGGGCCGAACGCACGCTGCGAGACGTCTTCCGGCTGGATGCATTCCGGCCGGGACAAGCAGCAGTGGTGGAGGCGATGCTTGGCGGCCGCGACGTGCTGTCCGTCGCACCGACCGGCTCCGGCAAGAGCATCAGCTACTGGGTGCCGGCCGTGGTCGAGGGCGGGCTGACGATGGTCGTTTCGCCCCTCATCGCGCTCATGAAGGACCAGGTGGACCGCCTCACTGATTGCGGCGTCGCGGCCACGTTCATCAACTCGTCGGTGGAGCCATCCGAGCAGCGCGACCGCCTCCGGCGAGCCATCGCTGGCGACTACCGGCTCCTCTTTCTGGCGCCGGAGAGGTTGGGCCGTCCAGGCTTCATGGACCGGCTCGCCGACCTGCGTGTCCGCCGGATCGTAGTCGACGAGGCGCATTGCATCTCCACCTGGGGCCATGACTTCCGCCCTGATTACCGACTTCTGTCCGCGGCGATACATGCATGCGGCCGGCCGCCCGTGGCCGGCTTCACCGCGACAGCGACTCCGCAGGTTCGAACGGATATCGCGAGCAGCCTGGGGCTGCGCGATCCCTTCATCTCGGTCAGCGGATTCAATCGGCCGGCGTTGACACTTTCCGTCATCCGCTGCCGCGGCGAACGAGCGAAGCGCGATCAGCTCCGCCGTCTGCTCGGAACGACCGGACAGCAGGCTCTGGTCTACGTCGGCACAGTCTCCGCTGCTGAAGAGCTGGCCGCCGAGCTCGGCGTCCCTTGCTACCACGGACGCCAGGCGGCGGAGGTGCGGCGGCGGATCCAGGACGACTTCACGGCCGGACACACACAGGTCGTGGTCGCGACGTCCGCGTTCGGGATGGGCGTCGACATCGCGGGCATCCGGCGAGTCATCCACTATCACCTGCCCGGAAGCCTGGAGGCCTATTACCAGGAGGCCGGGCGCGCAGGGCGCGACGGCAGGCCCGCCGAATGCACGCTCCTCTACAGCCCGGCGGATCGCGACCTCCAGTCGTTCTTCATCGAGCAGTCGGGTTTGGAGGACGGATCGCCACTCAAAGACCATGCGTACGCGCGGCTGGCGCAGATGATGGCTTACGCCGAGATGCGCGAATGTCGGCACGCCCGGATCGCGGACTACTTCGGCGAGGGGGGCGTCGCGCGGCGGTGCACAACCGCATGCGACAACTGCCTCACTGCCTCGCCCCCTGAGGAGGCTGTGCCGGCAGAGGCGGTACAGGCCGGGCTGGCGGCGATCGCCAGGTTCAGCGGGCGCGTCGGGCTTGCCAACGTGGCGGCCGTGCTCGGCGGCAGGCGCACGAAATGGGCGACCGCGCAACCCTGGGTCAAGGAGCTGCCGTTCCACGGAGCACTGAATCGATGGAAGGAGGATCGCATCAGGCAGCTCCTCGCCGAGCTGATGAGCGCTGGCCTCGCCCGTCAGAGCTCGGGCGAATACCCAGTCGTTGAGATCACGCCCGCCGGCCGGGAGGCGGTGACGCGCCGCTCTGCGCCGACGCTCACTCTGCCCGCCGAGGCCGGTCCCGTCCAGCACACCGATGTGCCGCCAGAGGTGCTCGATCGGTTGCGACGCTGGCGGCTCGAGACGGCCCGCGCCGATGGTGTGCCCGCGTATGTGGTCTTCCACGACTCGACCCTCGCGGCGATCGCATCAGCGCGACCGGCGAATCTGACCGAGCTGCTGCGCGTGTCGGGAGTGGGTGAGTCGAAGCTGCGGAAGTACGGGAACGACGTGCTCGAGGTGTTAGGCGTCGCACCCGAGTGATGGATAAGTCTCAGATCGGCCGGGCCGGTGAGCTGGCGATCGAGCTGTACGCGCTGGTCACATCGGGCGGCGAGGTAGACATCTATACACCCGTCGTGGACGACGACCATGTCGATCTCGTGGCCGGAATTCGCGGTGGTCCTCCGACGCTCGGCATCCAGGTCAAGACCACGCCGGGGCTCGACCATTCAGGGCTGGTTGAAGCCAGGGCGTCGTATCCAGCGGGACACGTTCGCGAGGACCCCAATTTTCTGTATGCCGTCGTGCTTCTCGACGTGGTTCGCATTCAGGCCATGTGGCTGATCCGCAGCCCCGACTTCAACCGACTGACTTATCGAATCGTGAAGAGTGGCAGAGAGGTCCTCGAGTTCCGCGGCAGGCCCAGCGGCGGCGACGCTTTCGAGACGTTTCGAATCGATCCCTCGCAGGTCGGGCCGGCGATCATCGCTACCATCCGCGAATCACCGCATCCCCCCCAATGGCTCGCTGCATTGATCGGGAAATGATCCATCGTCAGCCGCAGCCGAGATGGCTGCGGGTGGCGAGGCTAACCCACTACGCGCGGACGACTTTACGCCATGGAGGCTGACTCGCGCCCGGGTCAGGCCTGAACTGGGACCTCATAGACCTGGTCGGTCGGGTGACCGGCTCGTTCATGGATCCGCTTGACGGCTTCGGCATTCGGCGCCTCGGACAAGCAGAAGACCTTGCCGGTTTTCGGGTCGGCCCAAGCATGTTTGAAGTTCACTCCTTCTGAGTCTTGGATGTCGAGATCCGCCTGATGGGCTTCCGCCAACTGCTCGGGTGTGATCCCGTTCATTCCGTCGTGAACGTCCATGAATTCCGGCACTGTTCTTCCTCCTTGGGTAACGCTGACAGCGGTCCGCCAGAGTCTATCGCGGCCTGAGACTCCTCCCCACTCGTGGGGAGGTGCCGGCGAAGCCGGCGGAGGGCCTCCTCCCCACTCGTGGGGAGGTGCCGGCGAAGCCGGCGGAGGGCCTCCTCCCCACTCGTGGGGAGGTGCCGGCGAAGCCCGCGGAGGGACTCCTCCCCACTCGTGGGGAGGTGCCGGCGAAGCCGGCGGAGGGGCCGGGACTATCGTGCTTCGCCAAGGGTCAGGACTACATTCCCGACCTTTTGACCCGTCTCCACGTACCTGGTCGCATCGATCACCTGCTCCAGCGGATAGGACCTGTCGATTACTGCCCGGTACGCGCCACGCTCGACGAGTTCCGCAAGCATGAGGACGCCCTCTTTCGTGTACCGCGCAATCCCGATGATTGCTCGTTTGTCACCGATCCACCGCGTCCACAGGATAAGAATCGGAAGGTGCCACATGAATCCGACGTCAGTACTCATATAGGTTCCGCCTGACTTCAGTGAGTGCCGGCAACGCCTGAACGAGTGCTTACCAACAGCGTCAAAGATCACGTCGTATGTCTTGCCGTTCTCGGTGAAGTCTGACTTCTGGTAGTCGATGACCTCGTCAGCGCCGAGTGCTTTGACGAGCTGGACGCTCTTGGCGCCACATACCGCTGTGACGTCGGCACCGAGGTGCTTGGCCAGCTGGACTGCCGCCGTGCCAATCGATCCGGATGCTCCGTAAACCAGAATTCGCTGCCCGTTCTCAAGACCAACTTGCGTCAGGCAGGACAGTGCCGTGCAACCTCCATCGCTGACGGCCGCCGCGTGGCCGAAAGCCACGCTGGTCGGTTTGATGGCAAGCGGAGCAGCCTCGCGCACGCACACGAACTCGGCGTGAGCTCCAAATCCACTAATGCCGAATACCTGGTCACCGACGTGGAACTCGGTGACGTTTGCGCCGACAGCCACAACCTCTCCTGCCACCTCCGTGCCCAGGATTCGCCGGCGCGGTCGCAGAAGGCCAATGAAGATTCGGACGAAGAAATAGGGTTTTGCGCTGCGCCAGCCACAGTCAGTGCGTGTGACCGTGGTGGCATGGACCTTGACCAGAACCTCGTCCGCCTTTGGGATCGGGCGCTCCACATCTTCGAGGCGTAGAACTTCTGGCGGACCGTACTCGTCATACACGACCGCACGCATTGGCGCGCACAAGGTAACGGAGAGGCGTTGGTCCAAGGACAGTTGGCTGCGCGCGGGGGTGCGGTGGGCCCCGGTGCACTCGAATCACGCTAAACGCTCCCCGACACCCGCCCGCAGGTCCCCGCCGAAGAGCAGGATTGGGGGATCAGACGCGATATACGAGTTTGGCGGCATGAATCTGTACCACCCGACCCGGCATGCGGCCGAGATTTTGCGTGATGGCTTTGGCGAACGGAGCGGTGCCTATCTCACCGCCACTGACCACAGTGGCGTCTGGCTGTTCGATCAGCCGCTTGAAGAGCACGTGATCGACGACAAGCTGGATGTAATCCTTGAACTTGAGATACCCGAGTCAGTGGCGGCTCCATACGAGTGGCAGATTGGCCTTCCCTACCGCCAGTTTTTGATGCCGGCAGCACTGGTCAACCTGTACGGTCCTCCGCGTGTGAGCGAATAAGCCAAGCGCACACCGACATGGAGCCCGTCGTCAAACTCCCTGATTCGGCCCGGATGTGATGGGTTCCGCGAACACAGCCGTCTGAGGATTCGTTCCTCTCACCATTTGTCACGCTTGGACACGTGACCGCCTTCTGGTCTGAAGCCTTCTCCTGGCTTTTTCATGAAAATACCCCGGGGGTAAATTCCCCAGGGTAGTGGACGCGCAAGAACCGCCTGGAGAGACCGCACCGCCCGCCAACCGGGGGTCTGAATCCAATCTGTTCGATCCCAACGAGCACTACTGGGACGGTAAGACATGGTGGTCGAAGGACCGCCGCTCGTGGTGGGACGGAAAGGCCTGGCGGACAAAGGATTCGCCAGCAACTATCACGGCCGGCACATTCGCCATTGGATGCGTGTCAGTCGCAATAGCACTCTGCGCGTTGGGCGGCTCTGGCGCATGCCTGTCTTCTTCAGAGACTCCCACATTCGCGCTGGTGGTCGGTCCCCTCGCCGTGCTGGGCGCCCTCGCCACGATCGTTTGGATATTCGTTCGGAAAGGGCATCCAGCTCTCTATCTGATTTCCCTAGTTGCTGTTCTCGTGAGTGTGCTTCCAATTGCATATGCCATACGCGGTGGCTGCCAGTGAGAACCTGGCATGTCGAACCCCGCTCTGCGTGACGCTAGGGTCGCCTGGGCCCGGTCGGACCTTATGATCGCTGGTCGTGAGCACCGCAGGGTTGCGGTCTGCCCTAGCTGCTCTGGATGCTTACTGGGCCGTACGAGACCCAGGATGGGCGGCCAGGTTGCGACCTGGTCTTGGTGACGCAGCCATTGGCAGCATCGAGAACCTTCTCAAGCCCCTTCGTCTGACAAACGAGCAAAGGGTGCTTTATGGATGGCACGACGGTGACGGGGAGGGCCATGTTTTCGGCGACAGCTGGCCGGATTTCATATCGCTCGCCGAGGCGTTCAAGTGGTGGAGTTTCGGCAAGACAGAGCTCGGATGGACACCGTGCTGGTTCCCTCTGTTGAACTCAGGTAGGGACTACCGGATCGCCCTGATCGACAGCGTGCGCGAGGAATCGGCCGGCGTCCTCGACTTCTTCCTTGAGGATGAACCAAAACCTCTGGTGCCCAGCATTGAGGCTCTTGTGCTCTGGCACCTGGAGTGTCTGAAGCACGGGCTCCAGGATGGCGAGACCTGGACCCGCGAACGAATGGCCGCGGCCGAGATGCTTCGCGAACCCTTCAAAGGCCCGATCCTCGTTCGCGGCCAACCTATCAATGATCGGTTCTCGGCAACTTTCACTCGAGACTGGCCGTCGGCCTGGAAGGAGGCCGCCGGAATCGATGAGGCGGCTGAGGTTCCCGTCGGCGCCACTGTAACGATCGCGAAACTTCTGAGTCGCGAGTCGGTTGATGGTGTCATCCAGGGTCGCGTCACGTGGCTTGGAGGGAGCCGCGAATCCTCAATAGTCCAGATCGATGACGGAACCGGTCGGATGCTTGTCGCATGCCCGAAAGGCACGCCCGGCGTCCGCGAGCTTGGAATGGAATTGGTCTTGGAAATCGCGGTCAGGCTCCGACAGGGACCGATTGGCGACGATCTCATCTTCATTGAAGGGCTAATGGGTCACGCACCTTTCGTGGCCAAGTCCGTTCGTTTTGTTCGGAGCTTGCGAGCGGAGGACCTCAACCCGACGGTTGAGTAAGCGTGGGCCGTAGTTTCCGTAACGCGAACCAAGTCGGCACTGTGGTTGGCACGACGATGAGCCTCGCGCGGCGGACACGGTGAAGATCCCTGAGTAGGTCCGCCTGAGGGTTACAGTCGGGATCTCTAGTGCTCGCCCGTTACCTTTCCCGGTCAATCCAGGTCTAACAGACAAATGGAGCTCACCGAGTGATCGCTCGGGTCCAGCGCCATCAGGTTGGCGGGGCAGCTGACATTGACATCGTCGACGAATCTCGTGAGTTCGAGGCCGCCTTCCGGCAAGTGAGCCGTTCGGCCTTCCTGCTCGCGCGACACATGGGGCGCAGCACCGACGAGGCGATGGACACCGTGCAGGAGGCCGCATTGCGCGCGTGGAGGTACCGCGGGCGCAGGAGCGGCGAGTTCCGGCCGTGGTTCCTGGCGATCGTGTACCGCTTGAGCCGCCGTCCCGTTCCCGATTGGGTTCCGCTGCCACGAGCGTGGGATCCGCCAGCTCCGGACGCGGTCGTGCCTGCCATGGACCCCGAACTGGTGGCGGCAATGCGAGGCCTTCCGGCCCGACAGCGGGCAGCGCTGTGCCTTCGATATTGCGATGATCTGTCGGTCGCTGACGTCGCCCGGATCATTGGCTGCAGCGAGCCCGCCGCCAAGCAGTTGCTGATGCGCGGCCGCGATGGACTACGCCTTCGTTTGACGACACGCATACAGGAGACATAGCGATGACACCGATGCCTTCGGTCGAAGAAGTTGAGGAAAGGCTGCGCGCGCTCAACACGACCGCTGCGTTGACTGCGGAAGATGCCCGCGCAGTTGCGCGCCTACAGGTCCTTCGCTTTCCCATTGTCTCGCCCGTCGTTTCACGGACAGCATCGGCCCGATTTAGGTCCGGCCGGACGGTGGCTGCGATCGCTGCCATTCTCGCGCTGGTCATGCTGGCAAATCTGGGTGCCGCCTATTACGCACCGAGTTACGGACGGGCATTGGCCGACGCCCCAGGCGTGGGTCCGGTTTCCGGTCGCATACTCCAGTTCGTCGGCCTGAACGATCGCGACGTGACCGTTTTCAACGCTACGGCGACTTCCTCGGGCCACACCGTCCGGTTGATCGCCGGATATGCCGACGGCTTGCGGACCGTTCTCTTCCTGGACGTCGATGGCAGAGGGCTTACCGGGAACCCGAAGTCGTTCGGTATGAGTCCCGGGGACTATGCGATCGGGCTTGAGGGACTCACAATGACCGACCAGTTCGGCCACGGCTATGCGCTGGCCCGGGGTGACCAGACTGTGGTCGCCCTCACGTTCGAGCCGCTGGCCTGGCCAGCCTCGCAGGTGGGCGCACGCTTGACCCTGCACGTGAGCGCGATCCAAGCGGAGTGGCTGCTCGCTCCCGGAAGCGATGCCGACCTGAAGGGTGACTGGACCCTTCATGCAACGCTGATCTCGGCGCCGGCGCACAGGCTGGCCGTTCCCGCCCCCGTGCAGACCGCTGAGGCCGACTACACGTTCACGTCCCTCCAGGCATCAGAAACCACGCTGATAGTTCAGTGGTCGGTCAGCGGAGCCGCTCTCGACAAGGTGAACAGCCTCTGGATGCAGAGACCCAGTCCACCGACTGCACGCGATCCTGAGTTCGACAAGTTGATGCAAGGCTACTTTTCGACAAGGCTGTTCGATGCCGCAGGAAAGCCGATGACCATGTGGGACTGGGGCTACGAGTTCCCGACGAACAAGCCAGGCGCAGGGCATATGACGGCCTTCGTGCCCGGGCCAAGCCGCTACCGCCTCCAGTTCGGCGACGCGCTGACGGGCCTAGACGAGCAGCGCTGGATTGTCGTGCCGTAGGGCCGACATGTGGCTATGCCGAGCGGGGGCTGGTGGCAGGACCGCCTCCGTCTCGGCCTCAGACTTGCAGCTGCGTTCGCTGAGGACACCAGATCCTTTTGAGTGTGGGCCGTAGTTTCCGTAACGCGAACCGGCCCGCCGTTGTATTTGAATCGTTTAGGCCCTTGAGAGCTGTGCGGCAGACTTTGGTAGCCGGACTGGTGGTACTGGCCTTCGGGATGGGCGGCGGATGCAGCACGGGCGGTTCCGTTGCGACATCGTCGCCGATGCCATCATCCGCTTCGCCGGCGCAATCTCCCGTGTCAACTCCGCCGACCTCGAACTCGCTGCAGCTTCAAGGCCCGCTGGCCACTGGCACAAGCCAAGAGATCGCGGGTAGTGGCCGGGGATGCGGTTTCGGACCGCCGCTAATTTTCTCAACCAACGCAATGAGGCTCTCGGATGGGCGCATCGTGCGAGTGGCCTTTTCGATTTCCGCGAGGGGATCGTCCGCGAGCGCCTACAGCGCCACGTCGCCCCTGCAGCAGTACGGGTTTACCCCGTTAACCCTCGGCGTCGCGAGCAACGCCACGACCGGAGCAGGGAATCGGATCAACGCCGCGTCTGGCGAGGTTACGGTCACAGGCGCCGATGCCGCCAATGGCCTTTTCTACGGAACCGTTGACGCGCAGTTCGCAGATGGCACCCGTCTGACCGGCGGGTGGCTGTGCCGTGTCGGCGAGTAATCCTTCCACGGGGATAGGTCGCTCCCGCTGACCCCAGCTCGAGCGGATCGAGAACACGTCGAACCCGAGGGGTCGCGGACATCCCGACGACTTCGGTTCGCGTTATGGAAAGGCGGTCAAGTTTGAGTGGGCCGTAGTTTCCTTAACGCGAACCAAACGCTGGTAATTGGTCGGCCGGTCAACCATTGATGTGAGCCTGGAACACAATCGCAAACGAGAAGTCGCTTCCGTCGACCTGCCACGCATAACAGCCAGACGACCTCACAAACGTGCCTCCGGGGGCCTGCCGATACCCGTCTGACCCTTCATTCAACGTCGGGCCCGGCGGAATGATCAGATGACCTACCACAGGTGCCTCGCCAAATCCGACGGATCCCGCGCCGTCGATGCGCTGGCCGCGAATGAGAACAGCCCCGGCGTAGCTCGGCATGACGAACCAAAGAGTCTTGAATCCATACCAACCGTCCGGCCAGGCATTGAGTCTGCTTGTGTCTCCGACGACGATGGGCTCTACCAGGCCATCACCAATGGCATTTCCCGCGAAGGCGGCTGTCTTGATGGTGTGTGAAGGTGATGTAGGACAGTTCTCACCCGGCGCGATGTTTGGTAGCCGGAGCGATCGCATGAGGCTTTTCGGAAGCGACTGCGAGCAATAGGCGGCTTGATCTGTCCCCGCGCATGAGCAAACGGAGGCCTCGAGGTTGCAAACGTCCATGTAGTCGACAGGGGTCGGAAGCCCTGCTGCAACTGGAGTTGCCGCCGGCGAAGGCGATGCGGCCTGATTTTGGGAGGCCGTTTCGCAGCTGGAACAGAACACAAGCAGCGCCGTGGCTGCCAAGCAGACTGCCTTGCCGGCCAACTGAACTCGCAAGAGGGGCCCCAGCCTCTCCCCAGTTTGAGGTTTCACGGTTCCGAGTGTCCATGCAGGTGCAGCTTTGCCGATCCTGCAACAGCTCGTGGTCGGAATGAGCTACAAGCTTTTCGCAACGCGATATGGGGGGCCGTAGTTTCCGCAACGCGAACCCAGTGACGATCGTTGGCGGACCGTTCGGCCTCGGTGTACCACGTGCGTTAGACGGCAGCAAACCGATCTCGCGCTGATAGCCTTCGGCCATGTCAGCCGCAGCGCCCCTGACTCCATCCAGAGCTGTGCTGCTGGGCCACGCCACAGTGACGCTTCCTGTCCTGATTGTTGTGTTGATCCTGGCTGGCATGGGAGCTCTTCTGTTTGGCGCACCCGGCGCGTTGGGAGGCACGCTGCTGGGCAGCTGCGTCCTCGGGTGGCCGGTGTGGGCCTGGGCGATCCGAAGATGGAGACGGAATACGGCCGCCCGCGTAACCGACACGAGCCAACTCGAGCGTCTAGCAGTGGCTACTGGCCTGATCGGCCCTACGGGATCGGTGTTCGCGCAAGCAGAAACAACGTGGAAGGTCCCGCTTGTGTGGGGGATGCTGGTTGGCGGACTCGCTTTCCTCGTTGCGTTCGTCGTTTTGACCTCGGGCAGCAGCACAACTTTGGCGATCGGCGCATTTGTCGTCGGCTGTCTGACCCTGGCAGCGGCGATTTCGTTTGATCTTCGCCGTTCGAACACAGTCCTGGCGCGGCTCGGCCTACTCGGTGCACTCTTCGCCGCCGTCGGATTATTGGCGCTTCGTCAGATTCCGGCGCCCGCTTGGGTGGCGGCAGCTGTAGAGACTTTCGTCACCGTCTTTGCATTCTGTTTGCTCGGGCTCTTGATCTGGATGCCTGCATCTGGCCGAGCTAGACAGAGGTGGACGGCCGCGGGCCTACTGGCAGTAATTGCGATCTCGCTTGTCGCTGCATACGCCTCAAGCACTGCCACGAGACTCGGTGCCGTACAGACGTCGGAACGCTCGCCAGCGATTCCATTGGCCACCCCTAAATTGATCGCCAGCTGGGCCTCGTTTGGGACCGGATCAAACCTCACACCGACGACTCTCACCGACGGTCTTCAGATCACGGACGTCAACGTCGGGACTGGAGCCGTTGCCCGGGCGGGTGATTCGCTGACAGTCCGCTACATCATGTGGCTGAGCAATGGCAAGCAGGCCGACTCGAGTGACGCCGAAGGCGGACCGTTTACGTTCGCCCTTGGAACCGGAATGGTCATTCAGGGTTGGGAAGAGGGTGTACCTGGGATGACGGTGGGCGGAATGCGCCGCCTCGTGATTCCCCCGGCGCTGGCGTACGGAGCTTCAGGAACGGCCTACCCCTCCGGTGCGTACGTGGTGCCGCCCAACACCGCTCTGGTTTTCATGATCGAATTGCTGTCAGACACGCCTCGGATATAGGCAGCGAAAATCTGGAAGATCAGCGGGTTGGCGCCTCAGGACTCGCTATGCCGGTCCCGTACGCATCAGTTTTGGAGCCGGCGATGTTCGGCTTCAAGCTCGTTGTCTCGTCTCTGCCAAGGTGGGTCGCCCCACTTCGGCTGCCACACAAACATCACGATTCCGACAACACACCCAACTACCGCGACCGCGACCGCAAACAAGGTCAGCTGCCGCGGAAGGATAATGAGCGCCCCGATTCCGGCTAGCGCGACGCCGAAACCAGCCATTGGAATCGGCATCGTCCAGGGCGCTCCCCCATAGAGCATGACGCGTGCAAGCCGAGGATTGTCGTCGTAATAGCTCCCAGCCCACATTCGTAAGCCGACTCCGACCATTAGGACCCCAGCTGCAACAAGAGCCCACCCCAAAACTGCTGGCATGGAGCCAGCAGCTTACTCTCGATACCGGCCGAATCGGTCGCCGACCTGCGCTGCTTGACCGCCTGTACGCTGGGTGGTTTTGGAGCCAGGCAAGCCAATGGGCCCTTGGCAGTGCCTCGTAGACTTCGTGAACGGCATGAGCCGCATCATCTGTCGTCGCTGTGGCGACCGCCTTTCCTTGGTCGACGACCGTTGGATTCACATTGGCCTCCCGATTGCTGAAGCCTGGACCCATCCGGTGCAGCCGGTTGAGGCAGGCTCTTCAGATGACCCGGGTGGTGCAGGTGCCGCAGTGCCCGCGCGACCGTACCCGCCGAACTTGTCGAGTGGCGCGGCGGCGGCCCTGACGTTTGAACAGGACGAACCGCCGACAGATGCGGTTGGCCAGGCAGACGTTGGGCGGTAGTGAGTCTTGGCATGCCCTGTCTCTTGTTGGGACCGTTCAGCCCCGAAGGCCGCGCGGAACCTGGAACCCTGAGCGGCGTCTTGGCGCCGCACATCGAATCGACTGCGGTCAGGTGGCGTCAGTCCAAAGCTTGATCGACTGACTCGCAGCCTCCAGGAGCGGCGCAGTATCGATCTCGGACCTCGTTAGCGCGATTCCTACATAAGGGTATTCACAGACGAGTGTGACTACGCCTGGCGGCGGCAAAGGCCAAAGCCAGAACTGCCAATCAAAGGCAGCTCCACCGCCGCCTCCGGTCATCCCGAGGTGGATCGAAGGCGGTGGCTTCGTCTGCCAGTCCGGACCGAACCAATTCCGATCCAAGCTCGTCGCTCTGCGGCCATCGGAGAACTCAACACCGAATCGGAAGACATTGTCTGGGAGCGAGTCGTCTGTGGGATCAATCCTTCGACGCATCAGCTCTCGAACGCCAGTGGGGTCCTCGAGGACGAAATCGCTGAGCGTTCGGAGCATCAGAAGGATCTCTAAGCCGTTCGAGTAGACGTGGAAGCCGGCCAAAGCAACTAATGCCTGCTTAGAGCTGGCGATAACGGCGGCCTGGGGCACGAGTACACCTACCTCGTCGGAAGGCTTGTGGATCCAGTCCGGTAGCTGCGGGACGTTCAGAGGGCGCTCACGCCTCGGGGGAGGCCGGAAGAAGTCCATCACCCCAAGTCTGACAAGGGTTCAGCGCCTCCGGTTCCGTCATGGAAACGCTGGGCCGATTGGCGTGGGCCTTCGTTTCTGTAACGCAAATCCGAGCATACGGTCATGGGCCGACGCATCGCATCACCCGCCGCTAGTCGTTCACGGGAGCGTAAAGAACGTCCCGGCCGCCACGCCGGAGAACCCAGATCCGAGCACCCGGCTGCAGCCTTGTCGCCCACCATTGCTGCATGTAGTACCGACTGCTCTCACCCGTGTCGGAGAGCCGGTAAGCACCCATCGCCGCGATTGGACGCATGCGGGTGCCCATCGGCTCACCCCAAGGAGTCCCATAGATCCGAGCCGAAGCCACCCGCGCCTCGGTTACGTCGGCTACATGGGCATCGCCTTCGCGCAGTGCACGAGCCACCTGCCAGACCCTAAAGGACGGGAGCAATCCACAGAGCAGACCGAGTCCGACGATCGCCGGACCACCGGGCACATCGCTAGACCTTGAACTGCTCGGCAGCGCATGTGCCGCAACGGCCAACCCGACGCCGATCAATACCAACGACCCGATCGAATAGATCGCGCAGTCCACTCCACCGAGAAGGGCCTGGACCAGTAGCCGGACTGAGATCTGTCGCGGAGCGCTGGGCTGGCTCGCAAGGGTTCGCGAAACGAAAACAGGAAGGGGGTATGCCATCCCGTGCGGACTATAAGGGGCATAGCCGGCGCCGACGCCTTCGTGGCTGGGCACTATTCACGCCGCGATGGACTTGAACTGCCACGGCGAGACATAGAATCTCGGCGCCATGGTTCGGATCTGGGCGTGGGCTCGAATCGTATTCGGAGTCCTCGCGATCGGCGTCGGTCTTGCCTTTCTCTTCGGCCTGACGATTATCTGGTTCCAAGCGCGGAGCGACATATCGCAGTACCAGGCCGCGACTGAGTGCGAGCAACAGAGCCCCTCTTGCTATCAGACTCTGCCCGGCACCGTTACGGACGCTAACTATGAGTCGACCAGCAGCGGCACAAGCGGCTCGATCACCGTCCGGACGCCGCGCGCTACCGAAGCCATCGCAGTCAGCAACATTGACCTGGCCCGAGACGGCGTTCACGCAGGCGATCAGGTGTCGGTGCGCTATTGGCAGGGCAAAGCGCGGCTGCTCATCATTCACGGCGACGACTTCCCGACCGTCGATGACCCTGCCTCCGAGCTATCGAGCACCCCGTCCGGCCTCTTTCTGTTCGGCCTGATAACGGCGTTCGGGGCAGCGGGGCTGAGCACCGGCATCTGGAGCCTTCGCCGTCTGAAGAAGCTGGCACTGATCGGGCCCCGAAGCGCGGCAAGTCGTCCAATACCGCAATTTGTTGGACCAGCCGCCTCGGAGAGCGATCCCCAAAGCCTCGTACTGCTGCCGAGCCGCCGGAGGGTGCGAACCCCCTGGGTGCTTCTGGGGGTGTTCGTGGTTGGACTTCTCGTCAAAGCCGCCATTGACGCGAGCACAGCGATACGCGGACACGGATGGGCGGCCGTTGGAGCCGACGCGATCCTGATCGTGGTATCCGGGATTGGCGTACCCGTCCTGCTATTCGCTTTCTACAAGACAAGCCGGATCCTTTTAGGCCCGCATGTGGTGACGTTGACTGGCCTCGGCGGCAAAAGCTGCGATCGCGCTGCTGTCGCTCGCATAGTCCAGGTCAGCAGCAAGACATCCGCTTCGGTCCCAATCCCTATGGCGCTGCTGCTGGATCGCGACGACCGGGTCTTGCTCCGGGTCAGTCGCGCTTTTGACATCGCCGCACTTGGGCACGAATTGAAGGTGCCGGTGCAGGGCAACTGGGAGCCAGTGCCGGCTGACGAACTAGCTCGGCGCTACCCCGGCTCTGTAAGCCAACTCACGGTTAATGCGGGAGTGCTAGGAGTCGGCATCGCGATCGTGATCACAGTCGTCGTCGTGATTGCAGTGTTCACGTTTCACGCAGGCGTCCAAATCAGCCACTAATCACCGCGGCACACCCTCAGAGCAGGGGCCGTAGTTTCCGTAACGCGAACCAACCCGTCATCACGGGGCGCTCGATTCGACTCACGTCGAACGGCTGATCTTCTAAGGCAATGGCTGCGACTAGTCTTCTAGATCGCCGGCAAGCTCCGGGTGCCTGGCGAAAAAGTCTGTTTGCGCAGTTCCCGCTTCCTCGGTAGTGATGAGGCCTAAATGGTGGGCAAAATTGGCCGCGGCATTTGCCATTGACAGGAACTCACGAACGATTTCGTCTCGGTTGCGATAGCGAATACTCTCTGGTCGGGGACGGTTGACCGCCTCGAGATCGACTTTCGCTACTGCAGCAACGATTTCGTACCGCTCGAGTACGTATTCGAGCGCCCGGCGGCGCAGCTCTTCGATCGACTCACCCACGGCGCAACTCTCGCCCTACAGCAGCCTCACCGCGACCGATTCCGCCTGAATCGCGAGGACTCGACCGTTGTGGGGCTCACCGGGCCTGAAGACGAACCAGGAGCGGCCGGATGGCCCACGGATTTCAACGGCTTGTGCCACGAGTTCATTGCCCGGCGCTGGGTGCTGGATCCGGTGGCAGCCGGCGAAGGTCAGCTCGTAGCACTGACCTCGCACATCCCTTACCTCGACCCTCGCCGAGAGCATGTCGGTGAGATCGAGCTTATCGACGCGTGCGAATTCGGCAGGTAGCAGGTCCCGAACCACCTCACCGTGACCGATGTCGTGCTCGTCATCCTCTGGGGCGAGGCGCGGGCCGGGCTTCAGACGACCGTGAAACGCCAAGATCGTCTTGAGATCCTCGCTTAGGTAAATGACCCAGCTACGCGTCTCATCCGAGGCGATCAGCATCTGCAACCTCTGCTCGCCCAACTCGGTCAACGTCCTGCGAAAGTCAACCTCTCCCCACCGACCTTCACGATCTGTCCCGAAATCAGGCTCGCGGCTTGCGTAGAGGTGGAGGAAGAATGAAGCGGGCGCCAGCGTCGTGAAGTTCGAGCCAAGGACCGGTATGGCCCGGATCCCCATAAATGCCTTCATGCAGTCGCTCCAGGCCTGTCCGCCGAAATGAGCTGTGGCGAAGAGCGTTCTCAAGTACTCCCGCAGGATGTAGTGCTGTCCGTCCGGATACTTCGGACTGAGAACCTCCACGTTCGGAGCCTAGACCAACCGCGATTGGTAAGAGCCGATTAAGTGGTGGCGACGCCAATGCCCACCAGGGGCCGTAGTTTCCGTAACGCGAACCATGTGAGCGTCATCGGTCGACAAATCTCCTTGCTGGCATAGCATCAGCGCTGGCGCCGCCGACTATAGGCGATGGCGTGACGCCGAACCGCCCAGATCGCAAACCCCGTTCGTTGCTCTGTTCGCTCTCCGTGTCCGTCTAAACGAACGCTATGCTTCGACTGGGTGGCCGATCGCGACTTCTTTTACGTGTTCATTCGGAATGCGCCTGACTTCGCGGTCGCCCGAACCAAGCCCGACCCGGAACTTGATAGGCGGTTACGCGCAGGCGGCGAATGCGCCGAATGGCGCACTTTGCCGTTTGAGCTTGAGCAAGGAGTGGTGATTGACTATCTCCCCAACAGCCGCGCCCTTCGACTGTGCTCGCAGCGCCTCCGCGACGTGCTTGAACGCGAGCGCGGAGACGCTGACGTGATCCAATGGTTGTCGGCCACGGTGACAAATGGCGCCGGTGGGACTCTCCCCTACTGGATTCTCCACTTCCCAACGGTTCCAGAAGTGATCAACAAGGCGCGGTCAATATTCTCAGGTCCAGTCTTGGTGAAGGCCGTCCTGGACTTGACCCTTGTTGCCGAACATCGCGTCTTTAGCCGCCCCCACGACACAGTAAGCCTCATCGTCGCAGATAAAGTAAGACGTGCGATCGCGAATGCCGGATGCGCCGGTATGGAGTTTTCCAGAGTTCCGATCGCATAGAACTGTCAAGCTGACATTCTGTCTAACCCAGAGTCCGCCGATCCTTGGCAGCTCCCACGTTCGAACTACACCCAGCCCGACCTGGAGCGGTCGACTCCCTGAGCGGTAACTTCGCCCAGAAACAGAGCGTCGCCGGAGTCGTGGCCTACGGCGACTCCCTTCACCGCAGATCCGCCAAGAAACAGACCACGGTCAGTCTTCGAAATGAGATCGTTGACCGTCGCTGCAGCATGAGCGAATGTGAGGACGTAGTCGGCAATGGAGCCAACCTCCGCTCCGTCGGCAACAGCTCGCCGATAGATCTCGGCTTGGCCGATGAGGTGGCGTACCTACCCTGGGGGCGCCAGTCCTGCTCGAAGAACCACTCCTCGTCCGGATACTTCGCGCTACCCATAATGTAGAAGTCGCTCAACGGCTCATCGTTTCGAACGGGGTTAAAGATCCCAAACCAGTAGCCCGTGATTGATCGAGGCGGGGGCGTTGCAGCCAGCAGTCCGGCAAACCACGTCAGGGACTGCACCTGGTCTGCTGTCCAATCGATTGACCGCACCCGCTGCCAAGACTCGCTCGCTTCGATCTCCTCTCGCATAAGTCGATTGCCTTCGGCATGGCCTCAGCCACTCCGGTCCCGCCCCCGATCATGCCCGCGACAGTCTGGATCGCTTCGGCTCGGTCCATGCGGTGATTGTGGGCGAAACTCCGGGCCGCACGTGCGCCGCCCTCACCAGGCTGGACGTTGCAGCTGGCGGCTTCGGTTCGCGTTATGGAAAGGTGCCGATTGGCGTCATATTCGCAATCGGGGTCGCAATCGGGGTCGCAGTCATTTCTCCAAAATCGACCAAAACGAGTTCAAAAACGGCGTTTACATTTCCGGACCGTCTCTCTTAAACACATGTGTGCGTTTACGGCCGACTGGTAGCGCTAAATTGCATCTGCCTACAACGTTCCCAGCTCACCGAAAGAGTCGCCCTGAGCAATGGCTTCAACGCCAGGTAACCAGTTTCGACAATCGACCTATTGGCTGATCGGTAGCAGCTTCGAGTCACCTTGTGTCTCCTTGCCCATCATCAGTCGAAAGCCTCGTTCGCGTCATACGGGGCGGCGGGGTGGCCGGCGGCGGCGCCGACTGTTGTTCTGACGTCGTTCTCGTCGGGCCGCCTCGGCTTCAGCTCGTTCCAGCGCCTCGTCTCTGCGAACGAGCTCCCGGCGAAGTGCGAGGAATAGGCTCGCGGTGCCGAGGCGCCGAGCGTGCCGTGATGTGATGCCCAACTCATCGGCGATCTGACCAAACGTGAGGCCCAGGCGGCGCAGTCGCTGCACCGAGGCGAGACGGTAAAGGCGGCGGTTGCGCTCAGGGTGTGCGTGGAGCTCATCAACCAGAGCGAGGTCGCGATCGCGCCAGGCCCGCACTTTGGGTAACACGCCTTCGACTAGGGTCCAGGACTGCTCGAGCTCTTGGTCCGAGAACTCCTCTGGGAGCGGCCAGCCTCGCCGCGGTTTCGGATACGACTCCAGATCGTCGGCGTCGACGTAGTAGGCGCCGTGGGGTCCGCGGACGGCGCGCAGCCTTCCGGTCCGGACGTGAAGGCGAAGCGTCTCGACGTGACACCCGAGGCGGCGAGCAGCCCTGTCCAGCTTCACCAGCGTCGCGATAGCAACAATCTTGGCAGCTTCAAGGTGAGGTGGACATTTCTAAATGTGGATTATGTAGATGTGAAACGTCACGCGCCTCACTGGCGAGCCTTAACCGCACCGCGCAAGCGACCGGGGGTCAGACTCGGACCCCTCTACCCGAGGCATACGCTGGTTCTCGAGATCGCTGCGCCCCGAATCGCTCCGATGACCGAGCAGCAGTTCGCTCGCGCGGTGGAGATACTCGCCGAGATGCTGGCGTCGCATGAAGGGGATTCCCCTTCAAACAGAGTCGTGATAAGACGTGCACGTGTCTGACAAGCGATCGCCGTTCGTGACTGGCTCGATGCGTGTGGCGACATACACGCGAATCTCGACAGACGAGGAGCATCAACCCTTCTCGCTTGAAGCGCAGGCACAGCGCCTTGGTTCTTACATCCAAAGCCAGGACAGCTGGCAGCTCGTGCATCGCTTCACGGATCAGATGAGCGGCTCGAGCCTGGAGCGTCCAGGCCTGGAGGCGGCTCTGTCCCTTGCCCGAGCGAAGCGTTACGACATGCTCCTGGTCTATCGCGTCGATCGCCTGTCTCGCTCGGTTCGAGGCTTGGCCCAAGTCCTCGAGGAGCTCGACCACGCCGGCGTCAGCTTCCGCTCCGCGACCGAGCCATTCGACACCGGCACAGCGGCAGGGCGAATGATGGTGCAGATGCTCGGCGTCTTCGCCGAGTTCGAACGGGCGACGTTGATCGATCGAGTGATCGCGGGCATGGAGCGCAAGGCGGCGCGCGGCGAATGGCTAGGCGGGCAAGCTCCGTACGGCTATCGACTCAATCGAGACACGGCGCTCCTGGAGCCAAACGAGGCAGAGGCTCCGGTTGCACGCCTGATCTTCGATCTCTACACGAAGAAGCGGCTCGGCGCGCGTGGGGTGGCGAACTACCTGTCCAATCACGGCTACCGATCGCGTCCAGGTCAGCTCTGGAGCCACGTCAGCGTGCTCAACGTCCTACGCAACCCGGCCTACGTGGGCAAGATCGCCTTCCGCGATGTCCAGTACGACGCACCTCATGCGGCACTGGTCGAAGCTGACGTCTTCGTCAAGGCACAACGACTTCTGCGACAGCGAGGCGAGGACGCGTCGACCAGGCGGAGCAACACGACCGACTTCCTTCTGAGCGGCCTCATCGTGTGCGCGTCATGTGGCAGGCGATACGTCGGCACGGCGGCTCACGGCCGCAGCACCCGCTACCGCTACTACACGTGCTTCTCGCGGAATCGCCACGGCCGGCAAGGGTGCCGCTCCGACGTTCTGCGAGCGGATCTGCTCGACCAGGCGGTTCTCGAGTCTCTGCTCGCGACGTACGCGGACACAGAGGTCGTCCGCGCCGCCATCGAGCGCTGGCGATCACGAGTCGCCGAGGAAGCGCCCGACTCCGCATCCCAGCTCCAACGTCTGGAGGCTGAGATCTCGGGAACCAAGTCCGCCGTTGAGCGCTACTACAGCGCCTTCGAGAACGGCCGGCTGTCCGAGTCGCGGTTCGGCAGTCGAGTCGACGCGCTTGAGCGTCGATTGACTCAGCTTCGCGCCAAGCGCGATGAGTTGCGCGACTCCAGAGCCGCCGTCGAGGCGCCAAGCAAGGAAGCCGTCCGCAGCGCGGAGGAAGCGGTTCGAGATGCGATGCTCCATGGCACGCCCGGTCAGCGCAAGGCGTTGCTCAAGGAGCTGATCGTCGAGGTAAGGGTCGAGAGCCGCGACAGCATCATCCCGACCTTCCGTCTTCCTGCGACCCCGGTTCGCGTTACGGAAACCATGGTGGGCCGCCGTGGACTCGAACCACCCTCCTCCGCGGTAGCTCCTATATGTTGAAAGGCAAAGCTAATGGACCAGGGTGATATCAACCTCAGAAATCTGACCTATGGCCATCTGCGCAAACTTGGGCGAGCACCGACTGCAGACGAGGTCGCCCACGCCTCTGGGTCGAGTGTTGATGATGTCCGCGCCGGATGGCGACGCCTGCACGACGCTCACGCGCTCGTGCTCAACCGGGAGACCATCGAGCTCCGAATGCTGAACCCGTTCTCGGCCGCGCCCAGCGCTTATCGCGTAGAGGCAGGTGGGCGATGGTGGTATGCCAACTGCGCATGGGACGCGTTCGGCATATTCGGCGCATTGAACACTGATGGACGCTTGGAGACGTCGTGCCCCGATTGTGGCGAGGCTGTCGGGATTGAGGTGCGCGGCGGACGACCCAATGACACAAGCCTCTTGTTCCATTGTCTTGTTCCCGCGAGGGAATGGTGGAATGACATCGTTTTCACGTGAACAGCAATGAATCTCTTCCGGTCGGAGGAGCACATCGCGAGGTGGCTAGGAGACCGGGAGCCGGGAGCGACGATTCCAATAGCCAAGGTGGTCGAGCTTGGCCTGGCGTGGTATGCGGACCGGCTCCATTCCGACTGGCGACCGCACACGCGCGACCAGAACCAAGGACTCCTCAACGGCTTGGGTCTCGTGGGTGAGTTCTGGCAACTGCCCTAGACATCGCGAGGAAAATGGCTTGGTGGGCCGCGGCGGACTCGATCCACCTACCCCGTGGTACATCTGACCCCACGTTGTGCAAGAAGGCAAGATGAGTAGGCCTGACCCGAGCGCGGGGCTGGATGATCGTCGGGAGCGTTGGGCGGGCCGTTACTGGCCAAGGAGAGAGGAATGTCTGCGCTGTTGATTGCCCGATTTGATGGTGACGTCGAAGAGTTGAAGCGCTCGTACGACCGCGGACACGCGCTGATCATGAGCCGAGGAGGGGCGACATCCTTTGGCGAGCTTCGCCATCACTGCGCGGTCGGAAATGACGCTCTTTACATCGTGGGCGTCTGGGATTCTGAGGAGCACGCGCGAAGCCGTTGGTCAAGTGATGAGTTGGAGAAAGTATTGACCTCGGTCGGGTTTCCGCCTCCCAAGAGTGCCGATTTGACGATTCTCGAGCTGCACGCGGTCGAACCGCCACTCTGACCCCGGTATGTGGTGGGCCGTAGTTTCCGTAACGCGAACCACGTCGAGGTTCGCGGCCGGGCTATCAATCTGCGATCAGGCAGGGTTAACTAACTGGCGCATCGTCGTACCTAACGCTCTAGAACTGCGTTAGCGCCTACATGAAGGCAGGCGTTCTGGCCGCCGTTCTGATCCTCACAGCCTGCGGCAGCGCCTCCGCGCCACTCCAGACGAGCGCAACACCGTCCAGCGTGGCGGTCGCTTCACCGACCCCACCGCCGTCCCCGACCGTTGGAGCACCACCCACGTCGCCGACCCCGGCGGTTGCGACACCTCACCCGTCTCCGGTTGCGACGGCATCTCCTAACGCGACTGCGGCGAACTGGATGGTGACCACAGTTCGCGGCTCCGACTGCGGCGCGGCAGTGTCGGGATGGTCCCCCTGTTTCACCGGTGCGTCCTGTCCCACAAGCAACCTTTGCGTCATCGTGGGCGCAGCCGGAACCGTCATTACCTCCAGCAATCCGACCGGAGGAAAGTCAGCCTGGACCGGCACCCGCATCGACGGAACCAACCTCATAACAGGGGTCTCCTGCCCCACCGGCGCCTTCTGCGTCGCTGTGGATCAGGTCGGCAATGTGATCACCTCAAGCAACCCAACCGCAGGGTCGGCAGCGTGGAGTGTCACCCACGTGGATGGCTCCAACTGCGCGATTTCCTCGTCAAAGCCCGCCGCATGTTTCCTCACCGGAGTGTCGTGTCCAACTGTTGACCTCTGTGTCGCGGTGGACGGCAATGGCAATGTGGTGACATCAAACAAACCCATAGGGTCGGCGGCGGACTGGATCGTGAGCCACGTCGACGGCAACTTTCTCTCGGCCGTCTCCTGTCCGAGCACCAGTCTCTGCGTCGCAGTGGACATCGTGGGCAATGTTGTTACATCGAGCAACCCGACCGGTGGGTCGGGCGCATGGAGCGTGGCCCACGTTGATGGCTCCAACTGCATCGTCTCCGAGACCGGTGCGCCCTGCTATCTGTCAAGCGTGTCCTGCCCCAGCGTCGACCTCTGCGTGGCAGTAGATGAGAGTGGCAACGTGGTCACCTCAACCAAACCCACCGGTGGCGCGGCGGCCTGGAAGGTGACCAATTTGAATAACGGCGGCCTGTATGACCCGTATTCGCTTCACTCGGGCGTGTCCTGCCCCACAAGCAGATTGTGCTTCGGAGTTGGCAACGACAGCGAGGCTCGCGGCTTTGAGATCAGTAGTACTGATCCGACCGGCGGTCCGACTGCGTGGACTCGCAATATCCACATCGGCGGCAGCATCTTGAACAGCATGTCCTGTCCCAGCACCAACCTCTGCGTTGCGGTCACCTATTGGGGCGATGTTGTCACTTCGACAACGCCAGGGATGCGACCCGCAGCATGACTGTCGACCATCCGTCGTTGAAGCCACCGGGACGAAGTGGTGGGCCGCGGTGGACTCGAACCACCTACCTCCGCGTTATCAGCACGGCGCTCTGCCAGTTGAGCTAGCGGCCCTTCAAGAACCCCCAGAATCCCGGGCCAGACCAACGGAGTCTAGCCGGGTCGCTCGATTTTACTGAGCGAGCAGAGGACCTGGCCGCCGGTCGACACCGAACGACCTGACGGCCAGGCCTGAGAGAGGAAGAGAGGCCGAGGGTGCGGCGGGTTCTTCACCGTTGCCCCTCAGCCCAAAACCAGCCTAGTCACCCAGCGCAACATTCGATGCCAAAGTTGCGAGCACTGAATGGGGTGCGATCGCAGGGGCGGAAGGTTTCGAACCCCTGGCCTTCGGTTTTGGAGTTCCCGGCTGGAGTGATGACCGGTGCTAGGGGATGGACTCCGGTGTTCCCGGCCAGCCGAGCCAACCCGGTAGCGGGCAGCTACATCGGCTTGGCTATGGGTTTGGCAATCGTCGCGAAGCCAATGTCACGTACCGGCCACCCACGCGAGCGCTTCATCCGGTGACGCGAAAGTCCGCGTCTCGAACATCTTGTCCTCGAAGCGGCTGATCATGCCCTCGCTTGCGACTTTGGTCTGGCCTTCTGGAGCCAGGACAACGCCGATGCGCTTGAGGCCGGAACCCACAGCCATCCGGACCCAGCTCTCGTTGATCCAGATCTGATCCTGATTGGCGACCATCTCCAGTCGCCGGTTGTCGCTGACCATGGACGAGGTATGGCGGTCTCGCACTGCCTTCAGGATCGCGACCGTCCCAGCTCGAAATTCGACGCTATTAGGAGCTCCCGCCCACTCGGCGTGGATGCACTGGTGCTCGCCATCCCACCGAACCGAGAGCCAGGGTTCATCCAGATGAACATCGGGCGATCCCTTTTTCATCGGGCAGCCAGCTTATCAAGTCAGTGAAACGACCTCGAGCTTGGCCAAACCGAGATCAAAAAAGATGGCAGGGGCGGAAGGATTCGAACCCTCGGCCCTCGGTTTTGGAGTTTAAGGCCTGGGGTCGCCAGCGGCCGATCGTGATCGGTGGCGAACTCCCAGCATCGGCCAACGTCGGTGCCGGCCGGCGGCGTTGGCTGTACGGTTTGGCTGTACATCAGTCCTTCTCCGCCGCAAGCGCTGGGCGCAGCGGCAGCCCCTGAAGACGAGCAATGTACGGGAGCGACAGCCCCGGGACGCGACGTCATCATGGCCGCGACAGACATTCAAACTGCGACACAGACTCATAACGCGACGCAAGCCCAGCAAGGCGAAGCGGACGACTCCTCGTCCACGCCAGGCGGAAGCTAGTCGTCAGCGCAGGGGCGAAACCCAATCATGCCGTCACACAGTAAGGCTGTAGCTGCCTACACGATCAAACACGGCTTTGATGTCTGGGTAATGGATTGGATCGCGCGTGTCCACCCATGTGCCTATCCGCTCGATCAGTTCCTTTAAGTCGCGGAACAACTCGTTGTTATTAACAATCAATCGTGGAGACCCATCGACCTGAAAGACCTCGAGACCCAGTCTGCCGGCGACGGGCGCGGCATTGGGCGTGCTGTTGATGGTGACTGGACCCTTAGGCGCGTACTCGTGCGCAAGGCCGCATCGAACGACAGCGTATACGCCTCTGTGTTGGTTCCCAGCACCGTCCGTGATCACCAGCTTCCGATCTATAGCTCGATATCCTGGTGGCAGTTGACGGAGAGCGGCTTTGAAGTTCTTGGCGGCGGGACCACGGATCAAAGCCCCTTGGCCAGTAATAAGACCGCCCAGCATCTCGAGGTAGCTGAAGATTCCAAGCGCGACAAGCACGTTAGCGGTCGCAAGGTCGATTCCCTTTCGAATGTCCTCGACCATAAAGGTTCGGCACAGTTCGTCATATGCCGCCTTCACTTCGGCGTCTGTCATTTCATGAAATCCTGAGCAACAGAAGCGCGATATCGCTAAAGCTAGGCAATTGAGGTGGGTGCCGGTGGCCGGCTAATCCATCTCGTCATGCGTCGCCTGACAGCGATACCCAGTCGCCCGCCGATTGTCCTAACTGCTCGGGTAGAGTCCGTTCCCGCAACTGCAGACCCACTCGGGTCCGCCCTGGTAGAGCGGCTGCGGCCGCGCCATCCGTGAATTGCATCGTCCACACTTCGGCGGTGTGAAGAAAGCATGGGCGGCGCTCGCGGCGCCGAAGGCGGTCGCCACCTTGCCTAGCTCACCCGCCATCTTCGGCCTGGCCAGAAGAGCCACCACCGACGCTGCAGTGCCCACGTAGCTGATGAGCTGCCACAAGTCGTATCCGTCCCAGCCGTTCGAACGCGGGGGATTTCCGTACATGATGGGAGATCATATCACGGTTTGTATATCTCTGCGCTATACTCCGCTCATGAAGAGGCTCCGGACCCGCCGTGCAGCTCCCCGGCGCCCCCAGTGACCTGGCGCCATAGGTGGCGTCGCGTCGAGGGGGTGGACACGAGCGTGTGCTGCCGGAGTTCGAGTGGGATGAGCATAACGAAGGCAAGCTGCTGCTCAACCACAACGTCTCGGCGCTCGAGGCCGAGCAGTGCTTCGGCAATCCCAACACTCGACGCCGGGTCGGTGACGACATGCTGATGCTCGGCATTACGGACGGAGGCCGGATGCTCCTACTAGTCTATGAACAGAAAGCCAACGGCGTCGTCCGTGTCTATAGCGCTCGCGAGCTGACCGAGAACGAGCGGCGGACCTATCGCCGGAACGCCCGATGACCCGCGACCGCCGCGATGCCCTCCTTGACCAGGACTGGTCAGTCGCGTGGGAGACGCTGCCGGAGGCGCCCCCGTTAGTGCCACGTCCCAAAACGGCCCAGATCACGCTGCGCATCCCGACGCGGCTCCTCGCCCGAATCAAAGCGGTCGCCGCGGCGAAGTCGCTGCCGTACCACGCGCTTGCTCGTGCGTGGATTATTGACGCGCTTCGCATCTCGGCACCGCGGGTCAATGGTGCGATGGGGGACGAACCGCAGGACGAGCAGATGAACATCAAGCTCGATAACGAAAGCCTCGACAATCTCAAGTTGCGGGCGGATGAGCTGCGCCGCCCCTACCACCGCCTAGCACGCGAGTGGATCGAAGCCGCACTCACACGCGAGGAGGAGAGCCTTGGCATCGACCCATCGCCCGCCGGACGCCCTGCAATCAAAGACCTGATGGTCCTGCTCCTTCACTCTCCGGGTCGCCGAGGCGACGACGCGATTCGCGGCATGACGCGCCTTCAGAAGCTCCTGTTTGTCGTCGAGCAGAAGCTCGCCTCAGAGCATTCGCGGTTCTACGCCTACAACTTCGGGCCTTTCAGCGAGGAGGTCAACGACGCAGCGCACGCCCTCGAATTGGCCGGCTTCTTGCGAGGCTCGGAGGCGGTCAAAGCAGAGCCACCCTCCTTTGCAGAAATCATTGCGACAGCAGAGGGACGCTCCGGGCAAGACGAGGAGGTGGAGGCCCAAGAGTTCGCGCTCAATGAGCGTGGCCATGAGGCCGCCGAGCGGCTGCGTCAATCGAGCCGAGCTTACGACCAGCTGTTTGCGTACATCCGCCAACTCCGGCAAGAGTGGGATACACCCAGCCTTGACCAGCTGGTTGACCGCGTCTACGAAAAGTGGCCCAGCTTCACGGACAAGTCCCTCATAAAGGAAAAGGTGGACAGGCGTTCCGCCAGGAGGAGGCGGCGGTCCTGACCGTGCCTCGCCCACCTCTCCATCACATCGTTCGCGTACGCCGATCGGAAGACCTGACGTTCATCCGTCCTGGGGTTATGGACGAGATCGTCGTCAATGCCAACCAGCTGGAGAACAGTCCCGAGAGCACGGCCACAGCCGTACAGCAGACGACGCTCCCCTACAGCATCGACCCGGTGCTCACCCGCTTCCAGGTGCCGGAATGGTGGAAGAACGACAAAGGCGACACGAAGCGGAACTACTCACGCCTCGGCGCCGCCTATGTCAAGGGCACCAGCATCGAGATCGCCGCAGGCCCGCTGCTGCAGACCGTCCCCAGCGACAAGGAGTGGGCCGTCCTGGCGGCGAACGTGATCGAGTATCAGCGGAACCGCCTGGTCCAGCTACGACCACAGATGGACCTCTTCAGGCCCGAACTCAAGCCCACCCGTGTCATTGCGCCGGCACTTGTCGCCTTCAGCGACGCCGAGGATCGGATCAACCAGCTTCTCGCTACCGCGGGCGCCGAGGCTGCTGGGGAAGCGATCGCTCTGCCCATCGTTGTCCCCGCTGAGCGACTTCGTGACGTTGGCGAGCTGGACCGTATCCTCGCCTGCGCACCAACCGACGGCATCAGTTCCTACTTCCTATGGACGCCTCGCGTCACCGAGGAGCTGCTGCTAAACGACAGAGCCCTCCTCGGTGGCGTTCTTCACCTCGTTTCGAGGCTGGCAGAGAGGGGCATTCCCGTCGGCCACATGCACGCGACATACGTGATTGCGGCCCTCCACGACCTCGGCATTTCCGCAGTCATCCACCACATGGGGTGGGTCGATAAGGGGGAAGCTGCGGACGAAAACCGTGGTGGCCTCCGGTCCTGTCAAACCTATGCCACAGGAGTGCGCCGCTGCGTCCGCTTCGACACAGCCCGCGCCCTCGGCCGCTCGCTCGACGCCGCCGCTTACATGCAACGCTTCTGCAACTGCACGTTCTGCACGGGCTCCTTCGACGCAGGCCAGCATCCGCTCGACCTGCTCTTGGAGGATCGAATCGTCCACATCCGGAACCGTCCCGACAGACTCACGCCCACAAGCCGCGCGGTGGCACTCAACACGTGGCATTACCTGTTGTCCCGCCGGCAAGAGGTTGAGGCTTTCTCCGCTCAGCCAGCCGTTGACGTGCTCGCCGCGGATATTGACCGGGCGGCAGCGCTGGCTGGTGGGAGGGAGAGCGATCGCCTCCGTCGGTTGGCGGCCGAGTTGCACACCGCTTAAGAACAGGGTCCCTCACGTACCATCCACCACGTGGGTGCGATCGACTTCACTAACACGACCATCGCCTGGCCAGTCAAGGGCATGAAACTCATCGCGCCTGGCAAGTCTTGGGAGCAGGTGGCTTGCCTGGAGTGGACTCGCGGCGAACCCTATGCGCGAATCAGCGGCTTTCGGCTGACAGCCGAACTTCTGGCCGCACACATCGCAGCCACCACGGCCGACACGGATGTGCTCATCTTTCCCTATCTCTTCTGCTGGCGCCAGCACATCGAACTTCTCCTGAAAGACCTTATCGTCGGCCTCGATCGCCTCGCAGGAGACGTCGGCAAGTGGCCCGAGGGCCACCGCCTCGTGCCGCTATGGGAACGGTTCGTTCGCGCCCACGAATCAGCGGGAGTCGCTCGCGATGAGGCAATCCAGTACATCGCGCCTGTGATTGGCACGTTGAATGCGCTCGACCCATCCGGCGATGCCTTTCGCTATCACATTCACAGGGACGACTCCCCCACACTCCCACAGCTGGGCAACATCGCCGTCGACACGATCGGTGACGTAATGGAGCGCGTCTCGAACTACCTCGAGGCAGCTATGGATGAGATTTCTATCCTGCTCGAACACAAGGCCGATATGGATGCAGAGCTTGCCAACGCTTCCATGTAGGGTCGCTCCGCAGAGGCTATGGCCAGGGTCGAGTTGACTGTTGGCACCGACGGGCCTGCACGGCCTTCCGTTTGACAAAGCCAGACTGCGGAAGATCACTGGCAAACGCCATATTGAACCGCCGGCTGTAGTGGGATGCGTGGGCCGTCCACCTCGTGTGGCGACACCGGCCGCAATGGTCAGTGACGAATAAGTGCTGCACGAGAGCGCAGAGCCGTGCGTTGGGCCAACGAAGGCTTCTGCCCACTGTGCGAAATGGCTCTGACGGTCCATCACCGCCGGGCATGCTGTCCATGCTGCGGCGACAGCTACCTCGTGGGTACCGGCCGGATGGACATCAAGCGCTGCCCGGTTCATGGCAAGCACTGCACAAACTGGCAGGCGGTCTGGAACAGCCGAAGCGGATCGTAGACTCGCGCCAGCGAGGAAGATAAATGAAGAGATTGACCCTTAGCGAGCTGGCGACCGCAGATCCGCGAACCCAGCGGTTCACCCCCTACGGCCTATCCACTGGTACGCGGATTCTGACCCCAGAGTCTTGCGCCGACTTGCAGCAGGCCTCGGTGGGCTCCGCCGACCTCAGCGATGTTGTCCCCGAGTCAACGCGCACTGGCTTCGACCGACTGCGGCTGTTTCATGCATACGGAGTCCTTTGCTATGAGCTGTTCACGATCACGGACGACCTGACGTGGATTGTTCTTGAGCAGGCGCTCAGAGTTCGCTTCGTTGCGTACTACCAAGGCGCGATTCCCATTAAGGACAGACGGGGAAACATCTCAACTTTCGAGGCACCCAACTTCGAGGCAATCAGCGCTGCCTTTCGCCCCAGCGGCACCCACTACGGCTACAAGCTCGTGATCAGCGCGAATTCGAGTACCCGCATGCCGCTCACATTGGATCCGCTGCTGAGATGGGCACATGGCGTCGCGCTGCTTGATGGACAGCGGAACCGCCGGGTGCAGCTCAGTGTGTACGCCGAGACGCGCAATCACTTCGCGCATGGCGGAAACCTCGAGCGGCTGGGCATGCCGCCGGATTCGGCCCGGGCGATTCACGATCTCGCTGAAGTGATCAACCGGCTCTGGGGCGTCCGGACTCCCGGCGGAAGAATCTATCCCGCTCCACTCGCCCGCGAAAAATGGATCCTCGCTTGGGATGAAGGATGGCCTTCACAGGCTGGCTCAAATTTCGGACGATTTAGCCCCGAGCGCCTGAGGGAAGAACCGAAGGACAAGTGGCGATGCCTCATCGTGCTTGGGCCGGATGCCGATCAGAACTGGCATGACTTCGACGCACGTTATGAGGTCACGCCATATCCGGTGGATTACTTATGGGGACCTAGTAACGCGGAAGATGCCCTCAAGTGGCTCGCAGAGAACGAAGTCACACAAGATGAGGTCCGCACCAACGATCGAATCTTCGCGATACGTCTGGATGCGGGCCGTGTGTACCTACCTGTGAGACTTGAGATCTTGAGCAACGTCCCCGATCGCATGCGCCAAGGCATATGGCGGCTGATACGGGCTGACTTTCCTAACGATGCGCACTTCCACGCCCGCCATCAAGCCAGAGATCAGCCGTGTCCTGACGACAAGTACGGCGGTTGTCCGGTTAGCGAACTGGCTCAGGGATCATGGCCGGACATGGTTCGCGAAGCTCACAAGCTGTCTCCCGACTTGGGTTCGGTGCCCTATGTCGACACACGAGCGCCGCGAAGAGACGAATATCCAGACGACGTGGGCTGCTGAAGCAGCACCCGCCAAATCAGTCGCGCTTTACTTTGGCGATCGACCAATCAACTGGTGGCAAACCACCTTGCTTGCGCACCTGATCGGTCACCACTAGGTATCCCTTAAGTATCCTGTTTGACTTCCGTGTGGACGGCACCGTCCTCGAGAGAATGGTCTCCTCTAGCTCAGCAGCTCCGCCATGGACCCAGCACTACGCCCTCGTTGTGTGGATTGATTCCGCGCGAAATGCGATCACAACGTCCGCCAAGTGGCGAATTATCACCGGCATGTTGCGTGGAGAGATAACGTCCTGGTTCCGGACTCCCATCCACTCATCTCGGGCCGGTCTAGAACGAAGATCCGCTGCACCAACGGAACGCCAGGCGGTTGCTTAGGCAGCGCGTCGATGATCTGTTGCCCAATGATGTGGCCCCGCGTCATCTTCTTTCCCACTGCTCCGCAGAAAATGCAATCCTTCATCGGCCCTCTTCGACTTGTTCAGACCCTTTGGCCGCGATCCTTCAGAGGCGCGTCCCAAGCGGCAACGCGGTCCTTCAACAGAATAGTGAGGCGAGACCAGTTGGCCAGCTAATTTAGCGTTGTGTCCTATGCCTTCACGTACGTATTCCCCCACCGCGAGGCGAGAGCAGGTGTATCCGACGCGAAAGCGGGACGTTGATCGAATTCGGCGCGCTGACGGTGCATCAGAACGGGATGTCGTCCTCGTCGATAGTTGCCTCGTCATCAACCGGCGGCTCATCCGTAGTCGGCTTATCGAGCGCGGCTGCGGCGATGTCAACCGTCGGACCCGCTTGATCCCTCGCACCTTCCCACGCTCGCGCAGTCCGGTCAAGGATCTCGTCATCCTGGCTCGAGAGCCGCCACTTCGCAATGAAGTCGGGATCCATACCCCTCGGCACGTCAATGATCTCTCTCACGCGTACATAAGCGGGCACCTGAATTGCTTCTCCCAACACGATCGCGTGCTGAGTCGCTAAGCCGGGCAATTGATTGAGCAAGTCTCGACTAGCGAATGGGGTGGCGTGTCGGATGAGATCTTGATCATCAGGATTGACCACGCGATGTGCGATCAGCGTCCCGCATTGGGCTAAGACCGTCCTGGAAAGCTCACTTGGTCGCTGTGACGAGACCATTAGCGAGACGCCGAACTTGCGGCCCTCCTTGGCAATACGCTCGAACGCAATCGACGATCGAGACGCCTCCTCGGTGCGAACTGCTGGCACGTAGCGGTGGGCCTCCTCAAGCACCAGCAACATTGGGAACTCGCCTCTAGGCGACACACGCTGGGCAAAACTTAAGAGTAGCCTCGCGAGCATGGCTGTCGCCGTCTCTAAAACGTCGCTCGCTATCAGGCTGAGATCAATGATCGTTACCGAATGATTCGAGGACTGAGGGTTCGCCGCCCTATAGGCAACTGCCCACGGCGGCTCTCGGCCCGCAGTCCAGTTCGAATCGACATTACGACCCATTAAATAGCGCAGGTACTGCGCTAAGGCGTCGTCGAAGTTGCCAACCCGGGTGAGAAAGTCATATCTGCTATCTGCCAGAAGGCGACTGAGACGCATGAGCAACGTTGCCGCATAGGACTTTATGCGAGGCTCGGTGGCTGCTTCTCGCTCGATGCGAGCTGGCAAGAATGTGTCATTGAGTGCCTCCAGTGAGTAGTATCTGGGGGCATCGAAGTCAGCCGCCGCGCTTGCGCTTCCGAGGCCCATGCGGTCAAGCTCGGAACGGATGGCAGCTTCGATGCTCGCCACTAGCGTTTCGAGCTTGTCGCGTTGCTCCAATTGGAGAGGCTGGTCCCAAGCCTCCTGACCAGTCTTAAGGCTCAGACCAGTCCATCCCCCCGCAGTTGTTGCGAGCCCGTTCCAAAAGGCTGAAGCCGTAGGGCTGCCCGCGGCGTCGGCTTGTTCTCTATATGCCTTGAGTCCGGATGCGAGTGAAGCCAATAAGGCACGTAAAGCCTCTTGTGGTTTTCGGGCGGCCGTGCTAATCGACAACTCGCGAACGTCGTTGATTGTCCGCGTGACGAGCCTCAGTTGGGTGAGCAAGTCACGATCGACTCCGCCGGCCAAACGAGCGTCAGCCACTGCGCGCTGGAGCAACGGAGCCTGCGCGCCCTCAGACGCTCGAAGCCACGCAAGGTGATCTTCCGTGTCCATGAACCAGTGTGGCAAGAACAGTCCGTCCTGTGATCCGGGTTCAGGTCCGATAACAAAGGCACGCGACACCGTCCCCCGAGCGGTGTCGGGAGCGAAAGCGGCGCCGTATTCTCCATTTGCGTCAAAGATGATGATGTTCGAATTGGGCACGTTGAGTTCCATGAGCCCGTCGATGATTGCGACGACAGAGCATGTCTTGCCGGCTCCAGTCGAACCTAGGACGGCGCTGTGCCTGGCAAGGAGCACATTGGCGTCTACCAAGACATCCTGGTCGGGCGCAACGACCGCTTCCCCGAGTACTAGGGCTGGTCCACCTGCTGGAGCGAAGATTCGAGCGATTTCCGACGGGGTAGCCGAGGAAACCGGGGCAAAGAGCGATGGGTACGTTGCGATACCTCGAACGAATCCGGTTGGCTCAAGTCTGCCGACCATCACCGCCTCGATGACGCGCCGAGCGGCCAGTTCGTCGCCGGATTCATTGCGCGGCACCCGAGCGGGCGCCATCTCTAGAGCAGTAACGACTGCAACGATCCGGTGAGCGCCTGCCGGAATCGTTAGATACGAATTAATTGTGCCGATGGGAACAACTCCGGCCAATCCGCCCTTAACAAGTCCCGTCGTGGCTGTATCCAGGTCCACTTTGACTCGTTCGCTCTCGACGGACGCAACGACACCAATCCTGTGCGACTCGGATTGGACTGGCCAACCCCTACTGGACGTGTGATCCGCTCCCTGACGTGTCGACGAGCCGTCTAAGCTCCTCCATTCGACGCCCCAAGCTTTGTTCGACATCACCCGCGTCGTCGGGGTCTGGCATGACCTCAGTTGCGAAAGTCACGAATCGCGCCCAAGCGCCGGCGAGAACACTGATACGAGCATCTGACCACCCGGCCAAGCGCCCTGCCATTGCACTCGACACCTCGTAATCCTGGCCATCGGAGCCTTCAGATACATCCGTTTTCGGGTGCACGGCGAGAGGATCGATGACAAGCAACTGAAAGGTCGGTACGGCGGCGAGCGCCTGGAATATGAGGCGATTGAGGTGATCGTCGGAGAATCCGTAGCCGACGACCAATAGGCCTGTTTCGCTCGCATTCACTATTGATGCGAAAGTCTTGAACAGCTCCGCGTAGGGATAACCGAGCACGTCTGAATCCTTCTGCGGAGTCGGATAGATCATCAGAAGATCCTCATCGGCCGTCCAGTCTGGTTTTTGAACGACCACCGCTGAGCCAAGGGTGGCCGGCGATGGTTTTGACTTCCAGTTGATGCTGCCGTGCAACTTGTACAAGTAGAGCATGTCGGGCAGACGAGTGCTCCGCGGGCTTTCCTCGAGCTGCACGTAAATGTCTTGGTCGTACACCTCCGGACGGAATACGCGCGAGACGGTTCCTGTGAATCCGTCGAGATACGCGACACCAGATTCGTCGAGTGCCTTTTCGATGAGCAAGTCATAGTTGGTCGTAAAGACCCGAACGCGTGGTAGGTCACCGCGTCGTGATCTAAGGAGTCTGCGAAAGAATTCCCGATGCGCTCGCAACGGGTCCGCCGCTTCGTTCTCGTCTACACCACGCGATCCTGGGAGATCACAAGCCATGCCTAATGCTCGATTGAGTCGCTTACGGAGCCTGCCCATCACGTCGAGTTGAAAGGTCGAATCACCCACTGGCAGGGCTGCAGCTCCAACGCCTCGCCCGAAGGCCAGGCCCGTTGTCAGGATTGACAGAAGCTGCTCCAAGTCAACGGCGCTTGAAGCCAGCCGTTCCAGAAGACCCTTCTCTTCGGGAGGCAGGGCAGTTCCACCCGCTACCAGGGCAATTACTTCTTCTGCCCGTAAGTTCCTAATCTTCGGTGAACCGAGATGGAGGGAGGCCCCAGCGCCGACGAGTACCGCCAGATTCTTGATTTGCAGGAACCTGCCCAGCGCCTCGTGACATCGGCGCAGAGCGTCCGCCTGGAGTGGTGAATTCGCTCGCGGTTTTCCACCCACGAAAAGCAGACCGTTTCGCTTTGGATCAGCTGGCGACTCCTTCGCAACGGTCATCTCTTCAGTCACTTCAGAGAGGATCCACAAAGCCCGCCATTGTGAGAGAGGTAATGCGTCTCGACATGGGACTCCAATAACTGTTAAGTCGTTAAGTGGACGCAGTATAGAAGGCGACAGCTCGGGCGCTCTGCGCATACGCGACGTGGGAGGCCACTAGCCCGCCGACAGCTTCATCAAGAAGGCGGCCTTTCGTGTTCTGCTCGGGCTTCGCCCGCTGCCCCGGCGTCAATTTCTGTGCGCTCCTCAGGGCCGGTATTCGGTCGGTGGCATCAACACCGCAGCGAGACCCGTCACGCCGGAGTCCAAAACTCAGGCGATCTTGAACCACGAAACCTCTGGAAACGGGTCATTCAGTACTCCGTCTCCAGAGCCCCGGGATTGCGCCTAGTGCCTCACGCTCCCGAACCGTGGCGGGGACTTGTCCTCTGGAGTTGTCGGCCAGGCTAACCCTGCGTCGCTGTCCTAACCCGTGAGTTCAAGGTGCCAATCGATATCCTCCGCCTCTAGCACCGGGGAGGCTTCGACGGAGTCCATGGCGTCCAGTGCCGCAGTCAGCGCGCCTCTTTGATTGAGACGCCTCAGTAAGCATCTCCTTCAACCCGACTCGAGCGAGCCCTCTCGCCAATTGGTCGCCATCAGGAGAACCGAGCCTGTCTTGCCGATCCAACACGAGGATCTCTTCAAAGACGCGAGTACCAAACCGACTGGTAAACACTCGTTCGTGTCTCGACGTAGAGAGAATCCCGACCGCAGCCTCATCGACGCCTGGGTTCTCGCCACCTTTCGCCCACGCGACATATGCCTCGAACCGCTCGACCTGCGCTTCTGACAGCGCAGCGTCGAGGATCGCGCTTGGGCGGTTGAGGTCGAGTCAACGGATCGATTCACGTGCACATCTCGCATCGCATTACTCCTCGCCCCGTCGCGGGCTGTACATTTTGGCGGTACATCGACCGCTCGCCACGGAGCAACCGTGCGGATTCGTATTCGAAAACATGGCAGGGGCGGAAGGATTCGAACCCTCGGCCCTCGGTTTTGGAGACCGATGCTCTGACCAGACTGAGCTACGCCCCTATGCGCCTACGGAATTCTACCCAAGCCCTTCCGAGCCGCCGCTAGCATCGATTCCCGTGGCTGGCGAGCTGCCTGTCCTGATCGTGGGCGACGTCCACGGCGACTTCGAGCGCCTGTTCGCCGCGCTCAAGCCCTACCCGGCGGAACAGTGGCGGACCATCTTCCTCGGCGACCTGGTCGACTTCGGCGCGTTCGGTGTCGGATGCCTGCGTTTCGCGCGGGATCGCAAGAATTCCGACGTTCTTCTTGGCAATCACGAGGTCGCGATGCTCTCGGCCATCCGCGATGCCTCACGCGTCGGGTTCTACATCAGCGTCGGCGGCCAGCAACACGACCTGGACGAGCTGCGCAAAGACGAGCCTCTGCAGGCCTGGATGAAAGCGCGGCCACTGATGCTCAAGCTCGAAGACGGCACCCTGGTCCAGCATTGCGGCAACGACGATTACCGGATGCTTCTGGGCGAGGAAAAGTTGGACCCCGTGGGCACCATCAATACCAACGGCCGCCTCGTCCTCGAGTCGGGCGACGCCCACCTGCTATGGGATGTCATGACCGGCAAGGGCGCCTTTGCCACACAGCCCGACCGACTCGACCGCTGGCTCGAGCTCACCGGCTCGAGGCGCGTGGTCTTCGGGCACACACCACACCACGAACCCAAGCCGGCGCGCTACCACGGCGGCAAGGCGATCAACTACGACGGCGGGCTGTCGCGAGCCCACTACCGTCGCGCCGCGCCGCTCGCGGCGAGCGTTGGCCCGCTTCCTCCTCTTCCCTCCTAGGCCACCGAGGCCGGCCGGCAGTCCTTGCACGGCCGGTAGCCGGCGCCTCGCGCCTCGGCCTCGTCGTGGAAGAACACGAAGTTCTCCTCTCGCGCGTGCCGGCCGTGGTAGCAGGTCGGGAAGCAGAAGATCTTCGTCGACTTCACGCCCTCGTAGCGATACCCCGACTGCGCGAGCCTCTGCAGGCGCGCGAGCTGCACGCCCTCGAGGGAGAGGATGTTCTTCTTCGCCTCCGGCCCGCCACCGCCGTAGTTGCCGATCACCCCATCCGACCGCACGACGCGGTGGCACGGGATGAAGTAGGGGATCGGGTTGTTGGCCAACGCGGTGCCGACGGCACGCACCGCCGCCGGGTGGCCGATCTCGCGCGCGACCCATCCGTACGGCCGCACCTGGCCACGCGGGATCTCGAGCGTCTTGCGAAGGACCGCCTGCGAGAAGGGGGTCAGCCCGCGCAGGTCGAACCGCATCCGCCGCTTGCCGTCGAGCTGGTCCTGGATCTTCGCCGCGAGGTCAGCGGGCGGGTCGACCCGCACCAGCTGGCGGCCGACATCCCTGCGGAACCACGTCTCGAACTCCGCCACCGAATTCGCGCGCATTGCCGCCGACACACCCAGCCGGTTCCAGGCCACGTACACCGGCCCAAGCACGGTCGCGAACACCGCGTACGAGTCCGCCACACCGGCCGCCGCCAGCACCCGCTCCGCAAACCCGGCCGGCGCCTTCACGTCGGCCAGCCTCTTCACCTCATTCATAACCGTCGCCATGGTCTTCTCCTCTCAGGATTTTCAAGCCGCGATGGACGTTCGCCTTGACCGTCCCGACCGGTTGCCCGAGCGCTTCCGCCGCCTCGGCGTAGGACAGCTCGTGGATGTGGCGAAGGACCACCGCCTCGCGATAGCGCTGCGGAAGGCACGCCACGCGCGCCGCGAGCGCATCGAACTCCATCTTGCGCATCACGTCTTCTTCCGGCCCGGAGGCATGCGAAGGCTCGCTTCCATTGAGCTCGACCAGCCGCGGCCGCACTCCGCGCACGTTGTTGCGAAACACGTTGACCGCGATCCGGTTCAGCCACGCCCGCGGCTTGAGCTCGCGAATCCGTTCCGGCGGGTAGGTCAAGAGGGCTTTGTAGGCGCGCATGAACGTGTCCTGCGCGACCTCCTCCGCATCGTGGCGGTTGCCGGTCAGCGCCAGGCTCACGGCGTAGACGCGGTCCTGGTGATCGCGAACCAGGCGCTCGAAGACGCGCTCGGTGCCCTCCATCTGCCTCCTGAACACACCCGAGGACAAGTTGGTTGCAGCGGAACCATGATGCGGCCCCGGGTGTACAAGATGCGTTCCGATGGAGGGCCGGCCAGCGGACGATTCCGACCTGATCGCGCGCGCACTGCGCGGCGACGCGGCCGCCTATGAGGAGATCGTGCAGCGCTACCAGCAGATCGCGTTCCGCACCGCCTACGTCGTCACCGGCTCGGCGGCCGACGCCGAGGACGCGGCGCAGGAGGGCTTCGTCAAGGCGTTTCGGGCCCTTGACCGCTTCCGGCCGGGCTCGGAGCTCAGGCCGTGGCTGTTGCGGATCGTGGCCAACGAGGCGCGCAACCGCGTCCGCTCCTCTGGCCGCCGCCACCAGCTCGAGCTCCGACTGACCGAAGGCTTCCGCCCGGGGGATGCGGCCCCATCTCCCGAGGCGGTGGCCGTGGCGTCGGACGAGCGGCGCCGCCTGCTCGAGATGGTCAACTCGCTCAGCGAGGACGACCGCCTGGTGATCGCCAGCCGCTACTTCCTCGAGCTCAGCGGCGAGGAGACTGCCGCGGCGCTCGGCATTCCTGAGGGCACCGTCAAGTCGCGGCTGTCGCGGGCACTGGGCCGGCTGCGCACGCGCGTCGAGGAGGCGACAGGTGCCTGACCTCGAGCAGCAGCTGAACGAGCTGGCTTCCGCGATCGACTGGCCGGCAAGCCCGGACCTGAGAATTTCCCTCCCCATTCAGGCGCGCGGAGCGCGGCGGAGGGGATGGTGGACCTGGAACCAGCGCTGGGCGCTGCCCGCGGCCGCGGCCCTTCTTATCGTCGCCATCGCGCTCGCCGCCTACCCGCCGACCCGAACGGCCATCGCCGACTGGGTCAACCTCCACGTCCGCTTCCAGCGCGTCGAGCAGCTCCCGACTCCTTCCCCGCTGCCGTCGGGCACCCTCGGCGACCAGCTCGGCCTCGGCCTGCCCTACACGCTCGAGGATGCGCAGCGGCAGGTCACCTGGAAAATCACCCTCCCATCGGACCTCGGCCGCCCCGACGCCGTCTACGTCAGGAATCTCCCGGCCCTCGGCGAGGTGACGCTCGTCTACGCGAAACGAGGCGACATCCGGTTTCCCTGGAGACCGGGCGTCGCCGTGCTCGTCACCGAGGTCCGCGGCCGGACCAACCGCGCGTACTTCGACAAGATGGTCGGGCCGGACACGACGGTCGAAGACGTCGCGGTTCGCGGCCATCCCGGCTACTGGGTGTCCGGCCATCCGCACCTCTTCGTTTTCACCGACGCCGACGGCCAGGCGTTTCTCGACCCCCTGCGCCTCGCCACCAACACGCTCATCTTCGAACGGGGCGACGGCACCATCGTCCGCATCGAGGCCGACATCTCCAGGGAGCGCGCGCTCCAGATCGCCGAGTCTCTCTAGCAGAGATTGGAACCACGCCGGGTGCTGCGGTGTAAGGCAGACGAGGTGACAAAGAGATGACCATGACCAAACCCCTGATCGCCGTTTGCGTCGGATTCCTCATCGCCGCATGCGGCGGGACGGGCAGTCCCACCCCCGGCGACAAGCTCTACGCGGCGGTCGCCATGAATCATGGCCGCTATCTGTCGGTGATCGACTCCCACTCGCACAAGATGGAGCGGCGCATGCCGCTGGGAGTGCCCACGAGTGACTGGAAGCACCTCTACTCGCTGGTTGACACCTCGATCGTCGACACGGACCCGCAGACCGGCGCCACGCTCCGCACCCTGCAGCTCGGCCATGCCTACCGCATGCCTGATGCGACCGCGAGCGGCCTCCCTGGCGGCGCCTCGCCCAACGGCCGGTGGCTCGTCGTCGAGCGCTACGACCAGGCCGGCAACGAAATGCCGTCCGCGACACACCTGCTGCTGATCACCACCTCGCCTCTGCGGGTCGCCGGACGCGTCGACCTGCAGGGGTTCTTCAACTTCGACGCGATCAGCAACGACGGCATGCGCCTTTATCTCGTCGAGTACCTGAACGGCAAGGAGTACTTCGTCCGTCTGTACAACGTCGCCGCAGGGAGCCTGGAGCCGGCGCCCGTGGTCGACAAGACAGACGGCGGCGAGGCGATGTCGGGCATCCGTCTCGGCGGCATCGCCTCGAAGGACGGCAGCTGGCTCCTCAGCATGTACGTGCGCGAGCACGCGAGCCCGTTCATCCACGCCCTGAACCTCGACGCGCCGTTCGCGCTGTGCCTCGACATTCGAGGCAACGGCTACGCGGATGACGACAAGGCCGTGCAGTGGTCGCTCGCGATGAGTTCCGATGGAGAGTCTCTCTACGCGGTGAACCCGGGCACCGGCGACGTCGCGGTGGCCGTGGTGCGCGACGGCGGCTGGCAGCTCGTGCGAAACACCCGCCTCGCGGTGACGGCGTCCGCAAGCGCTCTGGTCAAGAGCGTCGACGCGAAAGAGTTCGGGGCCAACGCCGCGGTCGTCGCCGACCAGGGTAAAACGCTCGTCGTCGCGGGCCCGTCCGGCGTCATGTGGATCGACACCGCAACGTTTGCGGTCCGTCACCGCGCGCTCGAGAGCTGGCGCATCTGGAGCCTGGGCCTGAGCCCGGACGCCGAGAGCGTCTACGCGATCAGCGACTCGGGCGCCGTGGCCGAGCTGTCGATGGCCACCGGCGACGTGGGCGAACGCTTCGACATCGGTGGCGGTGTGCCGATGGGGCTGCTGAGGGTGGCCGCCGCCTAGCCCCGCGCGGCCCCGCGAGCTCCGCCTCGTGGCGGCTATGGGACAGCGCTTACTTACGATTCATGGGTTGGCGACCGGCGGCGGGGTGGCCTTGGGCTCGTAGCCGCGGCACTGGAGCACAGGCAGTCGCGGGTACTGGGGAAACGACGGGTCGGTGCGCGAGCGAAGGCACATCCAGAAAGTGGTGTGCGCGCCCTTGACCGTGCGCGAGTGTCGGCACGTCGCGCACAGCCCGACGTCCATCAGTTTCTGGCGGCCGGCGCTCGCATCGAGGTCAGGGCTTTGGTGAGCCGTTCGAGGTTGCTCTGGATCCCGTATTTCCTGCCCATGAGCTCGACCACCTCCGGCTCCTCCGGGTAGCGGTCGCGCCGCCCGCGTGGGACCTTGATCTTCAGGTCGCGGACCGGCGGCACCACCTTGAGCGCCTTGCGCAGATAGTCGGCATGCTCGGGATTCCGAAACAGCCCCGCCTCGAGCATCTTCTCCACGGTGCCGTAGCGCGTCACCATCTGGGCCGCCGTCTTGTCGCCGATGCCGGGAATGCCGGGCAGGCCATCGGACGGGTCTCCCCGGAGGATCGCGAAGTCGGAGTAGGCGGTGCCCGGGATGTGATATCTCTTCGCCACTTCGGCCTCGTCGACCTCTGCCGGTCCGCCTTTCTGCGGGTAGAGGACGATGATGTCCCGCCCGCGGACCTGGCTGAACAGGTCGCGGTCGCCGCTGGCGATCTCGATCGGCGGTTTCACCTTCGCCGCCAGCGACGCGACTATGTCTTCCGCCTCGTAGTCATCGAGGCCGACGACGTCAACGCCGACGGCGGTGAGCGCCGCCAGGATGATCGGCACCTGGGGAATCAGCGCGGGTGGGATCGGCTCCGCCGTCCGCTGGACCTTGTATTCGGGAATCAGCTCGACGCGCCAGTCCGGCCGCCAGTCCTCGTCGGTCGTGAACGCGACGTGCCGCGGCTTGCGGTCGGTGATGTAGCGCGAAAGTGTGTCCAGCGTGCCGCGCACCGCGTTGACCAAAGCGCCGTTGGGCGCGCGCATCGTCTGCGGGATCGCGTAGAAGGCTCGGAAGAACATGCTCGAGCCATCCACCAGGAGCCACTCCGCCAAGTCCCGACCATGCTAGTTCGCCCACAATGTGGCGGTTTGAAGCGCGCGTGGGTCCTCGCCGCGGTCGCCGTCCTGCTCGCCGGCTGCGACCCCACCGCCGGCCCGACGCCAACGGTCAACCCCTCGTCGAGCCCGGTCGCCAACCCGGCCGCGACCCTCGCCGGCGACCTCCGCACCCACCTGAACCTGCTCCTGGGCGAGCAGGTGATGATCGTGGCCAAGGAGTCGGTGGCGGCGATCAACCACACCGACGACTACACCGCTTACACGACCCTTCTCGCCACCAACGCGTCCGACCTCGAGGACCTCTTTCGCCGCGCCTTCGGCATCACCACGGCAACGAGCCTGGCCACCAGCTGGAGCAGTCAGAACGCGTACCTCGTCGACTACGCGATCGGTGTCGCCACGCACAACGACGCGAAGTCGAAGGCCGCCATGGCCAACCTGACGCAGAAGTTCGTGCCGCAGTTCGCGCAGCTCGTCGGCGACGCGAGCCACCTGCCACTCGACCCGATCACCCAGCTGTTGAGCCAGCAGGCGCTCGAGGACAAGGCCTTCATCGACGACTACTTCGCGAAAAGGTTCCCGACCTTCTACTCCGACCTGCGGCGCGCCTACGCGCAGGCTTCCCGGCTCGGCGACGCCCTCTCGGTCGAGATCGCGCACCGCTTCCCAGACAAGTTTCCTGGCGACCCGGAGCTGCGCGCCGTTTCCGTGAGGACATCGGCGAACCAGGCGCTGCAGGAGCACTCGTACCTGGCGACGATGGCGACGGCCGCGGCCATCGCGGGACGTTCGGCCGAGGGCGGGGCCGCGTCTTCGGCGGTCGCCGAGAGCGCGTCCGCCGTGGCGACCGTCTTCGGGTCGACGCTTGGCGTGCCCGCCAGCTCGGTCAACGATCCCCTGGTGACGGAGCTGAACGCCTTGCTCGCCTACGCCGCCGGCGAGTCCACCGCCAAGGCGGTGCTGACGCAGAGATTCGTCGACGACTTCGCATCGATCGCCCGCGTGGGCAAGGCCGAGCTCACCAACCACGTCAACGCGACGATCAAGGTGCTCGACGACCAGCGCTCGAAGAGCTGGACCGTGGTCGCCAACGATGACCGCGCCGCGGCCACGTCGACGCTGCCGATCGGCGACGCGATCCGCGGTTAGTCAGTTCAGTACGGAGTCGATGATCTCCAGCCCGGTCGCCGCCTCGTCACGGTTGAGCACGAGGGGCGGGCTGATGCGCACCGCGCGCGTGCCCGCGGTCAGAAGGAGGAGACCCTTCTCGAACGCCGACTGAACGAGCCTCGCCGCCAGCTCCGGCGTTTTCAACTCGAGGGCGAGCATCAGGCCGAGGCCGCGCACGTCGGTCACGTTCTTGTGGTTCGAGGCGATCTCGCGCAGGCCGTCCTGCAGTTCCGCCCCCACCTGGGCGGCGTTCTCCATGAGGCCGCCGTACAGCAGGTCCAGTGTTGCGAGCCCGGCCGCGCACGCGACCGGGTTGCCGCCGAACGTGCTTCCGTGCGAGCCCGGCGGCCAGCTCATCTGCTCCGCCCGCGCGATGAACGCGCCCAGCGGCAGGCCGGACGCGATGCCCTTGGCCAGGCAGACGATGTCGGGCTCGACGCCCCAGTGCTCGACGGCCAGCAAGGTGCCGGTGCGGCCCATGCCCGACTGCACCTCGTCCGCGACCAGCAAGATCCCGTGCTTCAAGGTGAGCTCGCGGAGTCGCGGCAGGAAGTCGTCCGGCGGCACGAGATAACCGCCCTCGCCCTGGATCGGCTCGACGAAGACCGCGGCCACCCCCTCGGGCGGCGCCACGGTGTTGAAAAGCTCCTCGATCCGCGCGATCGACTCGTCGGTGGTGATCCCGCGCGAAGCCGTCGGAAACGGCGCGTGGAAGACCTGCGAGAGCAGCGGCGCGAAGCGGCGCCGCTGGCTCGCCTTGGACGCGGTCAGCGAGAGCGCGCCGAACGTGCGGCCGTGGAAGGCGCCGATGAACGCGATGTAGCTCGACCGTCCGGTGGTGTATCGCGCGAGCTTCATCGCACCCTCGACGGCTTCGGCGCCGGAGTTGGTGAAGAACACGCGCGCCGGGATGCCCGGCAGGATCTTGTTCTCCAGTCTCTCCGCGAGCTCGATCTCGGTGCGGTAGTAGAAATCGGTGCCCGACATGTGCAGGAAGTGCTCGGCCTGCTCCTTGATCGCGGCGACGACCTTCGGGTGGGAATGACCCGTGGTGACCACCGCGATGCCCGCCGTGAAGTCGAGGAAGCGGTTGCCGTCCACGTCGGTGACCCAGCAGCCCTGGCCGCGGTCCATGACGAAGGGATAGGAGCGGGTGAAGCTCGGCGACATGGCCTTGGCATCGCGGGCAATGAGCTCGGCCGCCTTAGGCCCTGGCAGCGGAGTCTTGATTTCGGGCTTCACGGGCGGCAAGCATAATGGTCGCAATGGCACGGACCAAGACGAAGCCCGCCAGGTCGGTGCGCGCGGCGACCCAGGACGACCTGCGGCCGATCATGGGCATCTATAACTGGGCGGTCAACCAGACCTTCGCCACCATCGACTCCGAGCCGCTCGATGCCGAGGAGGCCCAGGAGTGGTGGGAGATGCACGGCAGGCGCTCCAAGCTGTTGGTCGCCACCGACGAGACGGGGGTCATCGGGTGGGGACGGCTCCTCCCCTGGAAGCAGAGGGGCTTCGACGTCGCCGAGTGCCTGGTCTATGTCGACCCGGTCCACCACGGCCAGGGCATCGGCGCGGCGCTCCTTGTCGAGCTGACCAAGGAGGCGCAGGGCCTCGGCTACCGGACGATCGTCGCCAGCGTCGCCCGGGACAACCGAGCCGGGCTTGCCCTGTTCACGAGGCAGGGGTTCGAAGAGGTCGGGACCATCCGCAACGCGGCGCACAAGTTCGATCGGTGGATGGACATCACCCTGGTCCAGAAAGCACTGGAGTAGCGAGCGCTCAACGGAGGGTGAATGTGCGAGTGCCGGCACTCGCACATTTCAGGCTCCCGAATTACGTCCGAGCGCCGGCACTCGGCACCTGCTCAGTCCGCGTAGGCCGGTGGGTACAGCACTTTCATCACTCCGATTGCCTGCCACTGGCCTACCACGGCCGCCGCCCTTGTGTTCTGACCCTCGTCCAGGGCGCCCGCGCCTGCGAACTTCACGCCACCGCCATTGATGCTGTCGCCGACCGGCACGTCGACGTTCAACGCGGCCAGCCGGATCGACTCCGCCCCCGGCGAGCCGCCGGCGGCGGGCAGAACGTCGTGGAAAAGCGTCCATCCACCGACGAATCCGGCCACGGCCGGGATGTCCATCGGCCCGCCGTACGCGGCCTTGGCCCTGGCGAGAAGGTCGCGCCCTGAGGCGGACAGCGCCGCGGCGCTCACCTCGCCGTCGGGCTTGTCCGCGGCGTAGACGCCAATTGAGCCCGCGCCCAGCAGCTCGCTGAACGCCGGCATGCAGAAAGCAGAGCTCGTCCCGATCGCGCCCCGGAACGTGACGTGGTGCCGTAGCACCGCCTTCCAGATCGCCACGCCGTCGTCAAGGTAGCTCACGTCCCACAGGAAGTCGGCGCGGTCGCCGGCAAGGCGCGCCGCAATTGCGTCAGCGTCGTAAGCATTTGGGCTGTACTCGATGACGTCGACGACGTCGATGCCCATGCTCTTGGCAAGGTCTTCCTCGCCGCCCCCGACCGAGCGGCCGTAGAGGTCGTTGACGCGCACCACCACAGCACGCGGCCTGGCCACTCTTGCGTCAGCGAGCAAAACGTTGTGGGTGAAGGTGACGGCCATGCGTCCCAGCGCGCTGCCGGTGGCCACCGTGCGGAACACATAGTGACGCTGCGCGGTGATCGGGTCCGCGACCGCGCCCGTCTCCCAGTACACGGTCTTCAGCTCTTCGGCGCGCGCCGAGGCCGCCGCCGAAAGGGTGCTTCCATAGGTGCCCAGGATCGCCGGCACGTGATACGTGTCGACCAGCGTGTCGACCGCCGCCGCCGCGGCCTGGGGCGTCGTCGCGTCGATCACCTGCAGCCTCACGTTCGCGCCGGACACGCGAAGCGCCGCCTGCACCCCCGCGAGCTCTGCCTTGCCGCCGATGGCCTGCGGTCCGCTGAGCGGATAGATCGCGCCGAGAACGAGCCGGCCGTCGCCCCCCGCCGTCTGCGCGCAAGCGGCCAGTACGGAAAGAAAAAAGACGAGCGCCACGACGCGCCGGAGCACCGGCTCAGGTTACGCGGTGGCGGTTGTCAGTTGAGTCGAGCGCGCCTCGGCGAGCTGCCGGGCCAGCTTCGGCGCCGGCGCGTACCCGTAGTTGACGTGCAAGGCGTGGCCGTCGGCCGCCATGACGACGGTCGTCGGCAGCGTGTAGACGTGGAAGCGATCCGCCAGGGCGCGCTCGGCGACGGCGTCGACCCTGTCGATGCGGATCCCGTCGAGCCGCGCCAGCGCCGGCTCCTGGTGCGTGCGGCACACAGTGCAGCTGTCGCCGGTGAAATAGAGGATGTAGGGGTCCGCGGCCGCGGACCCCGTCGCCCCCGCAGACAAGCGTTTCGCGCGTCGTGCGCGATAGATCTCCAGGCAGGCGGCGGCGAGCACCACAGCGCCCGCCACCGCCAGCGCCCAGAGTTGCGCACTCACGCTCGGAGCAGTCCCCTCCGCTCGAGCTGGAAGAAGATCTGGCAGCCGAGGCAGTAGCCGAAAGCCAGGTTGACGAAAGCCAGCACCGCCACCAGCAGCCCCAGCGCCAGCCCCGCGATCGGGACCGACACCAGCAGCAGTGAGGCGATACCGAGGAAAACGCCGCCCAACCCCTGCGCGAAGTTGTGCGGTTCCGGGCGGTCCTGCACCGGCTGCGGCTTGACGATGCCGCGCGGCTTCAGGACCAGGAAGTACACCTGCTTGAACAACGCAAGCCGCGGCACGAACGTGCCGAGGAGCAGGACGATCGCGAGCAGCGGGATCAGAGCGAGGAAGAACGTCGAGAAGAGGCTGCCCACGAACGCGACAAGAATCGTCGCGACGATCCCTGTCTGGTTCGCCTTCAGCGCCGAGTGGTCGACGACCTGCGTGCTCACTTCTCGATGGGCACCCGGATGGAGCTGCCCCACTCGGTCCACGAGCCGTCGTAGTTCCGCACGTCGGGGTACTCGAGGAGCTCGTGCAGGACGAACCACGTGTGCGCGGAGCGCTCGCCGATGCGGCAGTACGCGATCACCTCTTTGTTGGGGACGATGCCCTTGCCGCCGTAGATCTCTTTCAGCTCGTCGAGGCTCTTGAAGGTGCCGTCCTCGGCGTTGACCGCGGTCGCCCAGGGGATGCTCGCAGCGGTCGGAATGTGTCCGCCGCGCTGGGCGCCTTCCTGCGGGAGGTTCTCCGGCGCGAGCAGCTCGCCCGAGAATTCCTTCGGCGAGCGCACGTCCACCAGAGCCGCTTTGCCCAGCTTGTCGAGGACCTGGTCGCGGTACGCGCGGATGTCCTCGTTGGCCGAGCCCTTGAAGTGGTAGCTGGTCGCCGGATACGACGGCGCGTCAGTCGTGTACGGCCGGCCTTCCTTCTCCCACTTGACGCGACCGCCGTCGACGAGGTGGACGCTCTCGTGGCCGTAGTACTTCAGCGCCCAGTACGCGTAAGCGGCGAACCAGTTGTTGTTGTCGCCGTAGAGCACGATGTTGGTGTCGGCGGAGATGCCGCTGTGGCCGAGCAGCTGTGCGAGCGCCTCTTTCGGCGCGATGTCGCGGGCGAGCTGGTCCTGCAGGTCGCGCTTCCAGTTCCAGCCGACGGCGCCTTCGATGTGTCCCTTCTCGTAGTTGCTGGGGTCGACGTCCACCTCGACGAGGCGCAGGCCTGCGTCGTTGGCATGCTCAGCGATCCACTCGGTGGATACGAGAGCCTTGGTCTGTGTCTGAGAGCTCAATTCCAGTCCTCCAGAAAATGCGGAATACCTAAACGAACGGTTCGGGTAGACGCGGCGATCGAATGGGCGCGCCGTGACGGCGCGAGCAGACGACCGGGCTAGCTACAGAAGCAGGCCGGGATGTGGGTAAGTCGCTGGGCCGGCCAGGCGAGGTCCCGCATGTGAGATTCCAATTGTAGGCAACCCCAAGAGACGTGGCGAATTCCTGACAATTTGCGACAGTGTCGCAACAGGACCTGATCAAGTACCAGGCGCTCGGCAACGACTACCTGGTCATGGACCTTCCGGGCCCGCTCGACGATCTGGTCGAGCTGCTGCCCCGGCTGTGCGACCGCCACCTGGGGTTGGGCTCGGACGGGCTGCTGGCTTTCGACCCCGAGGCCATGAGCGTGCGGATCTTCAACCCCGACCGCTCGGAGGCCCAGAAGAGCGGCAACGGGCTTCGCATCACCGCCGCCCACGCGGTGCTGGAGCACGGCGCGCCGGACGCTTTCGAGCTGCGCACCGTCGACCGGTCGAACGCCGTCCGGGTGCTGGCGCGGAAGGGTGCGGAGGTCATCAGCGAGCTCGACATCGGCAAACCGTCGTTCCGCGCCGCCGACCTGCCGGCGGACTTCGAGGGCGAGCCGGACCACGTCGCCCTCGACACCCCCGTCGGAAGCGTGAATGCGGTCCTGGTCTCCGTCGGCAACCCCCACTGCGTGGTCTTCGGCCAGGAGGTCACGCGGCAACGCTGCATAGAGCTCGGCCCGCACCTCGAGCGCCACCCGGCATTTCCGGAGCGGACCAACGTCCAGCTGTGCGAGGTCGTCGACCGGGGCCGCGTCCGCGCCGAGATCTGGGAGCGGGGCGCCGGCTACACGCTGGCGTCAGGCACCAGCGCGAGCGCGGTCGCGGCCGCCTGCATGCGACGCGGCGTGGTCAACGACCGGATCACCGTGTCGATGCCGGGCGGCGAGCTGGCCATCCGGCGCGAGTCGAGCGGCAACCTGTTCCAGACGGGCCCGGCCCGCCGGGTCTACCGGGCGACGGTCGAGCTGGGCGACTTCTCCTAGCTGCTGTACAGGTACTGGTGCACCATCCAGCCGTAGCCGGATAGGTGCCACCACAGGTCGGCCTGGGACGGTCCGTCGGGCGGTTTCGACGCCTTGGTCGGAAGGTAGTAAGGGCCGCCGTCGATGAGGGCGGTCGTGCCGGGCTTCAGACAGTTCACCACGCGGGCGGTGATCCCCGGGGTCGTGTGCACGCGCACGCAGCCAGTCTCACCCATGCCCAGCTGCACATGACCGCGCTCATGCAGCGCCGGCGACACGCCCTTCGCGGCCTCGGTGCAACGCACGTCAAGCTGGCGCCAGATGTCGCCCTCATGGACGACATAGAGCCCGCACCGGATGAGGTCCGCGTTGGAACCGGAGTAAGCCACAACGTAGGAAGCGTTGTGGCCGTTGACGATCGACACAAACCAGGAGCACGCCTGATTGGCTTGGCAGTCCGCCTGGTTGGCCACGTATCGACTGATGAGTCTCGTCTCAGCGAGCGACCGCGACGCCGACTCTGACGAGTCGAAGGTCGCGGGCTGCGGCGACGCAACCGAGGTTGGGCCGTCCGGAATCAGCGGGTACTGACCTGGGTCGGCGTACCAGTCGATGGGATCGATGCCGGTCGTCGTCTGGCTCCGCTCCACGTGCACGGTGAGCGGCGCGTGGTCTGTACAGCTGACCGAGAGACCACACGCAATTGCCTTGGTGTACCCCGCTCCGAAACGCTGCTGGGCAGTGCCCCAGCGCGCGACCGCGTACACGAAGTAGTCGCCGGCCGGCACACCCACCATGGTGTACCGCCCCTGGTACGAGACCGACTCGACCTTGTAGTACGACTTGAGGTCGACCGAGAGGGCGTATATGGCCTGCCCGGGCAGGAACTCGGAGGGGTAGCCGAGCTGACCCGAGATCGCGCCGGCCTGCTCCGCAGGCGCCGGGCTCCCAGGTTGGGCGCGAACACCGCTGGCCGCGCCGAGATCCGGTCCCCCGCCGCACCCGGCGAGCGTGACCACCACCACCCCGGCGAGGACGAAACTTCGCATCTCGATAGCGCAAACGGAGCGAGCGCGCGGGTCGTTACTGCAGGCTCGCGACCGCCCCTGGCAGCTCGCCGAGGCCGCTGATCACCGCATCCGCGAGCGTCGGGTCGTCCTTCTGGCCCTGGCGGTTGACCCAGATCCGCGTGATCCCCAGCTCGTGTGCCGGCCGGATGTCGTGAAAGTAGCTCTGGGCGACATGGATCCACGCGTCGGCGGACGATCCGAATGTCGACTGGAAAAGTTTGAAATGCGCGTGATTCGGCTTGTACGCGGAGACGTCCTCGGCCGTAACGACGGCGTCGAACGACGCTGGGAGCCGGCGCTGCGTCAGGGCGATCAGGTCGCGGTCGCAGTTCGTCAGCAGCGCCAGCTTCCAGCCCTCCCGGCGCAGCTCGGCGAGCGCCGGGCCGACGTCTCCGAACGGCGGCCAGTGCGGGATCGTCGACACGAGCGCGCTCGCGTCGTCGGCCTTCAGGTCGAGCGCCAGCTGCTTGGCCGCGCGCCGCGTCGTCTCCGCGAGGACCGCCCGGTAGCGCTTGAACGCGCCCTCACCCTCGACCCCGGCCTCCAGCGGTATGTACGCGTCGAGGAAGTCCGCACCATGACCTGGAAACAGCAGTTCGCCGGTCGTCCTTATGCCATGCCTCCAGTCGATGAGCGTGCCGAAGCAGTCGAACGTCAGCCAGCGATCAGTCACGTGTGCGCTGCGGGGCTTGGCGGCATTACTGCCCGGCGGGCCGGAACGAGAGCGTCTTCTTGGTCGCCTGGTCGACCTCTTCTGGGGTCAGAAGCACTGTCGTCTTGACGCCGACCGTGCCCGTCGACGCGATACCCATGGAGAGCGCCAACGCGGATACGTTGTCCGGGAGATCAGAGATGACGACTACGTCGTGATCGCCGAACGCGAAGTAGTAGGCCTCCATGTGCCCACCCATCGCCTTGATCGCAGCCTCGACCGCCTTGCGCCGGCCGGTGCCTCCCTCTTTGAGGACACCCTTCACGCCATCAACGGTGTAGGACCCTGTCGAAAGGTACTTCGCCATCTGCAACCTCCTCTGAAATCAGCCCGACCGGGGCATGTACTGGGCAAGCGCGTGCGCCAGGTGGTGCATGCTCATCGACTGCAGCCACACCCGGCCAGGCCCGGTGAGCGCGGCCAGGAACAGCCCCGAGCCGCCGAAGAACATGTTCTGGATCCCGGGCACGGTGACCACGTTGAACTGCACTGACTCCTGGAACATCCCGACCTGCCCCGGGTGCACGCGCAGCGTGTTGCCCGGCTGCAGGTCGTAGACCACGACCTCGCCGTGCAGCTCGACCCAGGCCATGCCCTGCCCGGTCAGCCGCTGCATGCGAAAGCCCGTGCCGCCGAAGACGCCGGCGCCCAGGCGCTGCTGAAACGCGATCGAGAACTGCACCCCCAGGGTGGCGCACATGAAGCCGTGCCGGTGGACCATGTAGCCGTGGCCCGGCGCGATCTCGAGGGGGACGATCTGCCCGGGCAGCTTGGCTGCGAAAGCAAGCAGGCCCGGGCCGCCGGCCGCGGTGTACTCGGTCATGAACAGCGTGCCGCCGGCCATCGCGCGGCCGAGCGCGCCGATGAACCCGCCTTGCTGGCCCCCGACCGACGTGCCGGTCTGCATCTGGATCGCCATCGACATCCACGACAGCTCGCCTGACTCGGCGAAGACCTTGTCGTTCGGCTGCATGTTCAGCTCGAGCACCGGCATCGTGGTGCCGACGATCTTGGATTCCATCAAACGCTCCTCAGTGCCGGTGGTGGGGGTCGATCACGCGCCGGCGTGACGGATGGGGAGCCGGATTGCGCGAGCAATCGTCGCAGACGCCGACCACCAGCACCTCGGTGCGCATCGGCTTGAAGCCGTGCCCTTCCTCGAGATGCTCCTCCAGCTCATGGACGAATTCCTCCTGGATGTGCATGACGCCGCCGCACACCTGGCACACCGCGTGATGGTGGTCGCCGCTCGCGAGCTCGTAGTGCGTCGGACCTTCGCCGAGGTGCGTGGCATACACCGAGCCCGATGCGGTCAGCGCCTCCAGCGCGCGATAAACCGTACTGCGCGGAAAGCCGGGCTTCGTCTGGTGCAGGTCGAGAGTGATCTCCTCGGCGGTGCAGTGGCCGCCGAGGCGCACGATCGCGTCATAGACCATGGATCGCTGCGCGGTGCGCCGCATGCCGGGCGCCAGCATCTACTTACTGGTGGGGATGACGCGCAGCGAGCGGTCGGCCTGCGTCAGCACGCGGCACCCACCTTCCTCCACGACCACGTCATCTTCGATCCGCACCCCGCCCATCCCCGGGATGTAAACCCCAGGCTCGATCGTGAACACCATCCCCGCCTCGAGGACGGTCTGCGATCCGGGGTCGAGGCTCGGGTCTTCGTGCTCTTCGAGGCCGAGACCATGCCCGACGCGATGGATGAACTCACTGCCGTGCCCGCCGGCCACGATCACACGGCGCGCCACCGCATCGATGTCGCCGGTCGTCACACCGGCCCGCACCGTACCGATCGCCGCGTCGTGTGCGGCGAGCACGATGTCGTGGATCTGGCTGTGATGCGCACTCGGTTCGCCGACGACGGCCATGCGCGTGCTGTCGGCCTTGTATCCGGCGAACGCGGCGCCGAAGTCGAGGAGGACGAGGTCGCCGGCCGCTAGCTTGCGATGCGAGGACTCCAGGTGCGGCAACGCCGAGTTGGGTCCCGACTGGACGAGCGGCGGAAAGGAGAGAGTGCCGCTGAGGTCCCCGATCGCCGTCGCGATCATCAATGCGACCTCGACCTCGGTCTGCCCGGGGCGCAGTCTCGCGATCACCTTCTCTCCGGCCGCGTCGGTGATCGCCGCCGCGCGCTGCAGCTTCTCGATCTCGTCTTCGCTCTTGATCAGGCGGTGCCGCTTGATCTCCGGTCCGACATCGACGAGCTCACTTACCCCGGCCCTGGTGGTGATGACCTCGGCCGCGTGCAGGGTCAGGTGGTCCTTCTCGACGCCGAGCTGGGACGGCCGGCCCACGGCGCGGGACACGAGCTCGAAAGGATCCTCCCCGTCGCGCCACTCGACGACGTCCGCCCCAGACGACTGCTCGTGCGCCTTCTGCGCCTCGAGGGCAGGCACGATCAGGGTCGCCGCGTCGTGGCCGATGACGAGCGCCATCAACCGCTCGTGGGGATTCGCGGAAAATCCGGTCAGGTACGCGATCGAAACCGGCCGCGTCACGTAGAGCGCGCCGAGCTGGCGGCCGGCCATCCACCGGCGTAGGCCGGCCAGGGGTGTCTCCAGGGCGACGGTCCTACTCAATGGCGGTGATGCGAACGCTGTAGCGGCCGCCAGGCGTCTCGACCCTGACCTCGTCGCCGACTCGGTGGCCGATGAGCGCCTTGCCCACCGCCGACTCGAAGCTGACGCGGCCCGCCTTGGGGTCGGCCTCGGCGGGACCGACGATCCGGTACGTCTCCTCGTCCTCGCCCGCCTCGGCGAAGCGAACGGTGCTGCCCATGCCGACGACGCCCTTGTCGGTCCGGGCCTCGATCAGGACGTGGTTCTTGACGATGGCCTCGAGCTCCTTGATCCGGGCCTCCATCATGCCCTGCTCGTTCTTGGCCGCGTGGTACTCGAAGTTCTCGGAGAGGTCACCGAGCTCCCGGGCGGCCTTGATCTTGGCGACGATGCCGGGCCGCTTCGTCCCGGTCAGCTCGGCGAGCTCTCGCTTGACCGCCTCCAGGCCTTCCGGGGTGATCGGAACTTCATTCGGAATCGTCATCGAATCGAGTCTAAACCGTGACTGAGCCGGGGCCACCCGTATACATTCCGCGGCGTGCGGCCCGTGATCCTTCGCGTCGGGATGCTCCTGATGGGCATCGGTCTGCTCGGCGGGGCGGCCGGAACCGTGCTCATCGCCTCCTTCAAGTCGATCGACGAGCAGGTCGGCACGAACGGCTCGGCGGCCGCGGCGGTGCTCGGAGTGGGGCTGATCATCGCCGCCTTCAACCCGTCGGGATCGGTGGCGTGGGTTCGCGCCGGCATCCTCTACGGTCTCATCGTCCTGATCTTCGAGATCATCTCGGCGATCAACCACAAGGGCTTCCACCTCGGCCCGGTGATCTTTGGCCTGGCCTTCTCGCTGCTCCTCATCGCCGCCTACCCGGAACGCAAGAAGCTGCTGGGCGACACCGGCCTCGGTGGGAGATCCAAACCCTCGACTCCGGAGGCTGCGCCCGCGGCCCCGGCTCTGGAGGAGCCCGAGCAAGCCTCCTAGCCGGCTAGAGCCGGGGCCCTAGGTGCGGGGAACCAGGGACTGGACCTCTTCCATCATCCGGCGCTGGATCAGGAAAGACACGCCGTACACGGCGGCCGCAAGCCCCGCACCCACGAGCACGGCGAGTCCGGCGTGAAACGGTTCCGGCGAGATTGGCGCCAGCGCGACGGCGTCGTCGCCGATGACCGCGGCCAGCGCGAGGGCGAGCGGAGTCAGCAGCGGCAGCAGCTGCAGACGCCGCATCACCGCCGGCACCGGCGGCTCGACGCGGCCCACCATGCGCTGACCCATCACGCCGACCGACTTCACGTGCTTCAGGTGCGGGGTGACGGTGAGCACGATGTTGACCTGGTTGCCCGGCACCTGCTTCAGGCGTGAGGGCGGCACCAGGTACTGCTCGACGCCGCCGCGGGTCTGGACCATCATCATGCCCAGGCCCATCGATGTGCTGACGGAGCTGGCGCCGACCAGCTGGCCCTGGACCAGCCGCGGCTCCGCCTTCCGGTCTTTCAGCGCGAGCCGGAAACCCGGCCCGACAAAGCTCGCCAGCAGCGCGATCGGAAAGATCCACGCGATGGCCGCGGCGACGGCGACGAGCCATCCATAGATGGGCGGGATGAAGAACAGCAGGGCGGCGATGATCAGCAGGCACGCGACCGCCACCGCGATCGAGATGTAGCCGATCCGGATCACGTAATCGGGCGCGTAGCCCTGCAGCATCCCGCCCGACTGCACGTAGCGCTCGCGCTGCTTTCGCGTGGCGCCCTGCGCGTTCGAGGCAGCGGCTTGCCTGGGCTGGACCTTCCGCATCTGGGTGCGCATCTGCCGCACCTGTTTCTTGCCCATGTCCTCTCAAATCGGGAGTGTATCGGGCGGGGGGCATTGCCGAAGTGCCCGGATAGTCCGGACTATCCGGGACCGGGGCCGACTCGAAACCCCGGATAGTCCGGACTAACCGAGAAAAGAGGCGATCCCTACGACGAGCGCTGCGAAGGATCCACCGCCGCCACCAGCACTCGCTTGATCCTGGTCGCGCCGCCGACCTGGAAGGTGCCGGAGAAGAGGAACGCCGGCTCATAGAAGCTGTGGTCGCCAGCGGGAACCAGGACGTAAACGAGCTCCGCCTGGGTGAGCTGAACAGTAGGCACCGTGACACCGGTCACCGGGCCCATCTGGGGAGCGACGGCCTGCTGGATAGCCTGGTCGGCGCTGATGATGCTGTAGTCGGCGCGATCCAGGCTCACCGGCAGCAGCCCGGTTGCCAGCACCGGCCGCCGTCCGCTGATGTCGACCTCGAGGCCGTAGCGGACGCCGTTCACATCGACCAGGTTCGCCGGGCCGTAGCCGGGGACGTCGAACTGCCGCTGGTAGACGACCTTGACCGGGTCGCCGCTGCTGTCGACGGCGACTGTGTAGGTCCACTGCGGAGCCAGGCTGTGTCCGGCGAGAAAGATGTCGGCCAGGCCCTGGCTGGTCGCGCCGGCCGCGTCGATCTCGGGCATGCCGAGGTTGGCGAAGATGAAGTAGGCAGGGCTCGAGGGTGGTGTCTGCACCGTGCCTCGCACCTTGAGCGTGTAGGTCGTTGCCCGGTAGGACCCGAGATAACCCGACGGGCGGTCGACCAGCGCCGCGCCAAGGCTGGTGGCGAACTGGTCGGACGCGTTGACGGTCGGCTCCTGGTAGCGGAAGACCGGCGCGGTCGAGATCGACAGGTTGAGCTTGCCGGACCAGACCAGGTGCGCCGGGCCCGCGTAGACCGCGGACGGAACGCTGTTGTCCTGCGGTGGAGCCGGCACCTGGCCGAAGGTCGGCAGATACTCCCCGCCGTTGCGCTTGCTCCCGTCACCCGCCGACAGCGACGCGGTGCTGCCGCCGCCGCCGCCATGCAGGCCGCTAGAGAGAAGCAATCCGGCCCCGATGGCGACGACCAGAATCGACGCGACCGCGGCCGCTGGCACCCTTGGCGCCTCGCGGATGCCCTGGAAGAGGCCGGCGATCGCATCCGCGAATCGCGTCGACACCGGCCGCCTGGCCTGCATGTGCAGCCACAGCTCGTCCTCGAATCCCCGCCGCGGACGCGTCGTGGCGAACGCGTCGTCCAGCTCACGCTGCAGCGCCTGGAGCTCGAGGTCGTCGTCCTGGTCGCTCACACCTCTTCCTTCCGCACCGCTTCTTTCAGGGCCTTGACCGCGCGGTGGTAGAGCATCTTCGCCGCGTCCTCGCTGCAACCGAGCAGCCCGCCGACCTCCTCGAAGCTCAGACCGGAATGGCGCAGCGAGATCGCGTCGCGCTGCCGCTCGGGCAGCTGGGCGACGTGGGCCAGGAGGGCGCGGTACTGGATGCGCTCCTCGGCCTGCCCCGCCGGGTCCTCCTCGGCGAGCGGCTGGTGCTCGATGGTCCGACGCAACCTCTCGCGCCGGCCGCCGGCGCGGAAATGGTCGAGCGTGGCGTTGCGGGCGATCCGAAAGAGCCAGGCCGCGGGCGTCGTGTTGCGGGCCTCGAAGCGAGCGTAGGCCTGGTAGGCGTTCATGAACACCTGGGCCGTGATGTCCTCGGCATCCGCGGCAGCACCGACCTGCGCCCGAACGTAGGAGTAGATCCGGCCGAGGTACTCCCGGTAGAGGTCTTCGAAGGGCGGCCGGGCGGGGACCAAGGCCGGTTCATCGTATGGAAGCGCACGATCTTTGAGGCAACGCCCGCCGGAGGCCGGCTGTAACGGCTAGTTGCGAAGGGCGGCGCCCACCTCGCGCGGCCGGTTGCTGAAGATCGAGTCGGGCTTGCAGTACTTGCACCAGGCGACGGCCATGTCGTCGTCTACCGGCCACACGCCCACCGCGCCCCCCGCCGCGTGCACCTCCTGCACGACCTGGGGGTCGGTCGCCCCCCAGTGCGGCGAGTAGACGTCGGCGCCAGTCTCGCGGAGGAGCGTCGCCGGGTGGAGCGGGCGCGCGCCCTCGAGGATGCCCAACTGCAGCCCAGGCTCCATCTTCCGGAGGTCGTGGATGGCCGCGTGGTTGAAGGACACGACCGCGCATTCGGCGACCGCGCCGAGCTGGCGCAGCATGTTCAGGAGCTTCTCCTCCAGGCCTTCGTAGAGCACTGGCAGCTGCTTGATCTCGATCACCAGGCCGACCTTGCCCAGCGCCAGCTCGATCACTTCCTGGAGGAGGGGGATCTTCTCGCCGTCGCCCGCGTCGAGCTTGCGCAGCGCGGCCGCGGTGTGGTCCTTGACCAGGCCGGTCCCGTTGGTCGTTCGCTCGAGCTTGTGGTCGTGGATGACCACGAGCCGCCCGTCAGACGACAGGTGGACGTCGCATTCGATCAGGTCACACCCGGTGGCGATGGCGGACCGGAACGACCGCATCGTGTTCTCCGGGTGCTCGGCCGGATTCCCCCTGTGCCCCCCGATTAGCGGTCGTCCGTCGTCGTGCGCTGCCTCATAGCGGTCGCGAATCGATTCAGTCAAGGCGCTCCGTCAGTCTAACTACGTCCGGTCGCCAAACCCGCGATGACCCTTGTCTATAGTGCAGGGGTGACCGCCCGACCCCAGACCATCGCGGAGCTTCGCGCCTCCGGCTTCAAGCGCGAGACGGTCAAGGAAGAGATGCGCCGCAACCTGCTGACGCGGCTGCGCGCCGGCGAGCCGCTGCTTGCGGGCATCGTCGGCTACGACGACACCGTCCTGCCTCAGCTTGCGAACGCGGTCATCTCCGGCCACGACGTCATCCTTCTCGGCGAGCGCGGCCAGGCGAAGAGCCGGATCATGCGCTCGCTCGTCTCCCTGCTCGACGAGTTCGTGCCGGTGATCGCGGGATGTGAGATCAACGACCATCCCTACGACCCGATCTGCCGGCGCTGCCTCGACCTGGTCGAGAAAGAGGGCGACAAGGTGGCGATCGCCTGGATCGGGCGCGAGCACCGCTACGGCGAGAAGCTCGCGACGCCCGACATCTCGATCGCCGACCTCATCGGCGAGGTCGACCCGATCAAGGTCGCCGAGGGCCGCTACCTCGCCGACGAGCTGACCATTCACTACGGCTTGCTGCCGCGCACCAACCGCGGGATCTTCGGCCTCAACGAGCTGCCCGACCTCGCGGAGCGCATCCAGGTCGGACTGCTAAACATCATGGAAGAGAAGGACGTGCAGATCCGCGGCTACCGTGTGCGGCTGCCGCTCGACATCTTCGTCATCGCCAGCGCGAACCCAGAGGACTACACGTCACGCGGCCGCATCATCACGCCGCTGAAGGACCGCTTTGGATCGCAGGTGCGCACGCACTATCCGCTCAGCATCACCGAAGAGATGCAGATCATGGAGGCCGAGCGCCACCAGGTCCCCGAAGACTTCGAGCTGGTCTTCCCTTCCTTCATGAAGGAGATCGTCGCCGAGCTCACGCACCTCGCCAGGCGCAGCCCGCACATCTCGCAGTCCTCGGGCGTGTCGGTGCGCATGTCGATCGCCAACGTCGAGAACCTCGCCTCGAATGCCGTGCGCCGCGCCGCGCGCATCGGCGAGACGCTGGCCGTGCCACGGATCAGCGACCTCGCGTTTCTAGCCTCCTCGACGGCGGGTCGGGTGGAGATCGAAGCGCTCGACGAAGGCAAGGAGGAGCAGGTGCTCGGCCGCCTGGAGCGGGGAGCGATCAGCTCCGTCTTCAGCCGCCACTTCTCGGCGTCGCAGTTCGAGGGCGTCGTCTCGCGCTTCGAGGACGGCGGGATGCTGGAGGTGGGCGAGAACATCCCCGCACGGACGTACACGCGCATGCTCGGGGACGCGCCCGAGGTGGCCACCGCGCTGAAGCGGCTCGGTCTGCCCGACCGGCCCGAGGTCAGGGCCTCGGTGATCGAGTTCCTGCTCGAGGGCCTGCACCTGAACAAGCGGCTCAACAAAGACGAAGTGGAAGGGCGCGCGATCTACCGACGCTGAAGGCACCGATCCCGGATAGTCCGGACTAACCGACCCCCGCGATCAGCGAAAACCCCGGATAGTCCGGACTATCCGGGAGTCAGCTACTTCTGGAACCCGTACGCCCAGACGAACCCGGCGACCATCACGACGACCGCCAGAAAGAACACCAGCTCGACGCGGATCGCCAGCCTGACCAGCCGCTTCGCCCTGCGCGTGCGCGCGCCGCAGCGCTCGCAGTAGGCGGCGCCGGCCACCAGCTCCTTGCCGCAGTTGTCGCACGCCGCCTGGACCGCTGCCATCGTCAACCAAGCTTAAGCTTGAATTTGAATGGAGCTCGACGAGGAGCTGACGACCTCGGACGTGGTCCTGCTGCTCAGCTCGGTGCCGGAGCGGACCAGCGACCTCGTCTACTGGCTGGACGAAACGCGCCTCCGCTACCGCCACGGCCCCGCCTTCCCCACCCTCGGAGGCCTTATCTCCCACCTCGTCGAATCCGCGGCCAAGGTCGATGGCCTCCTGCGCCACGCGCACCTGGACGGCCACACCACGGCTGACGTCCGCGCGGCGATCGACCCAGGCCACGATGGCGAGCTGAACCGGCCGCTCCAGGAAGCTCTCGAGGACCTCGCACGCGTCCGCCGGCGCACGGTCGACCTGCTCCACGGCTGGGGCAAGGCCGAGTGGGACCGCACCGTATCCGACCCGCGCGGCGGAGAGCTGAGCCTGCTCGAGGTCTGCCGCCTCGTGGCCCGCCACGAGATGGGCCACATCGCCCAGATCCGCAACCTCAGCGCCCTGCTTCCCGAGCCGCAAGAGCTCGGCCCGGCCAGCACGGCGGGAGCGAACGGCAAGTAACCTTCGGTCGTGGCCGACACACCGGAAACCCCCAACGACGAACCTGAACGCCCGGCCAAATCCGGCCGTGGCCGGCGCAAGCGCAAGTCCGGCGGCGGGCGCACCGCCCAGTACTGGATGGTCGTCAGCTCGCCCGACAACTTCCGCAAGACACGCGAGCACGGCTTCTCCATCCAGGGCCTGAAGAGCCGCCACCGTCGTCGGGTCGAGACGATGCGGGTCGGCGACCGTCTCCTCTATTACGTGACAGGGCGCATGGGCTTCGCCGCCACGGTCACAGTCGCGTCTCCGATGTACGAGGACCACACGCTGATCTGGCGCTCGTCGCGGCGCGACGAGGATTACCCCTGGCGCGTCCACATCCGCGCCGACCTGGTCCTCGAGGAGTCGGACTGGGTCCCGGCGAAGGAGATCGCGTACCGGCTGGATTACGTCCGCAAGTGGCCGCCCGAGCACTGGACCCTCGCCTTCCAGGGCCACATCCACGCCCTCCCGCGCGCCGACTTCGGCATCATCGAGGACGAGATCGCGCGCAGCTCACGCCGCCGGAAAGCTCTCGCGGGCTGATGGGCGCGGTCCAGCGCCTGTATCACTTTCACTTCCAGGACGAGCGCCGGGAGAGGCTGTTCCTGTCTTCGCTTGGCTTCCTCGTCACGTTCGCCCTGGTCCGTGGCATCACCCACATGATCCGTGCCGGCATCGGTCCGATCCACAACCTGACCAGCGGCGGTCTGCACATCCACCACCTCGTGTGGGGCATCCTGCTGCTGCTGGCGGTCGGCTACGTGTGGCTGCTACAGATCGGAGTTGGCTCCAGCTGGATGGCGAGCCTGACCGCGATCGCGTTCGGCGTCGGCGCCGCGCTGACCCTGGACGAGTTCGCCTTGTGGCTGAACCTCAGCGACGTCTACTGGGAGCGCCAGGGCCGGCTGAGCATCGACGCGGTGGTCATCTTCGGCGCCCTGCTGTCGGTCGGCATCTGGGGCTGGCCCTTCTTTCGCGCCCTGACCGACTTGTGGCGACGTCACAATCCGGCGTCCGGTGGTGCTTGATGGTTGGTGGGAATGCAAGTCGGTGCGCGCCAGATGACGGTCGCGCGCCCTGAGAACGAGGCCTTCGAGGCCCTCTTCACAGCCGAGTACGCCCGGGTGGTGGGTATCGCCAACCGCGTCCTCGCCGACGCGCACGAGGCCGAGGACGTGGCTCAGGAGGTCTTCATCGACTTTCATCGCCTGCACTCGGCGAGCGCCGACTACGCGCCGGCGTGGCTCCATCGGGCAGCCGCCCACGCTTCCCTGAACCGCCTGCGCGGCGCGCGACGCCGGCAGAAGCGCGAGCTCGCGCAGGCGACCGAGGAAGGCGAGAGGTCGCTCGATCCCCAGAAGCAGGCCGAGCTCAATGAGGACCGCCGCCGGTTGCGCGAGGCGCTCGGACGTATGGCACCCAAGCCCGCCGCGGTGCTCGTGCTCCGCGCGAGCGGGCTCAGCTACGCCGAGGTCGCTCAGGCCCTCGGTGTCGGAGTCGGACAGATTGGAACTTTGTTGAGGCGCGCAGAGGACACGCTGCGCAAGGAGGTCACCCGTGGCACATCTAACTGACGGAGCTCTGCGCCGGATGGTCGACGACCCGGACGCCAAGGTAGGCGCGGACGCCGCGCACCTCGACGGCTGCGCCGACTGCAAGGCGCGATTCGAGTCGATCGCTGGTGACGCGCGGTCCATCGCCGCGCTGCTCGCCGTCCCCGACGTCCGCGTGGACGTCCAGCATGCCTATGACCGCGTGATGGCCGCACCCAAGGCGCAGCCGGCGCTTGGCTTCCGGCTGCCCATGCTGTGGCCGGCCTTCCGTCCGGTGAGGCTTGCGCTCGTGGCGGCGGTCGCCCTGTTCGCTTTGGTCGGGTTCGCGTTCGCGGCCAGTGGGCTGTTCGTCCAGCCGACAAGGGTCCAGGCGGTGCCGATCACGCTGAACGACGTCGAGTCGCTGTCCCAGCTCGCGGAGTACGGGACCCTGACCTGGACCACGCAGCCCGATCTGCGCATCACGACAGACGCCGCGGAGGCGAAGCAGGTGTCCGGCGGCATCACGCCGCCGAAGGTCGCCAAGCTTCCCGCCGGCGTTTCGAGCACCCTCACGTATGCGGCGATGTCGCGGGCGGTCGCGACCTTCAAGTTCTCCGCGGCCAAAGCCGCCGAGTCCGCGAAGGCGCACGGCAAGACGCTGCCCAAGATGCCGGCCGGCATGGACGGCGCCACGCTCACCGTCACCATCGGTCCCGCGGTGGGCGAGGTCTACGGCAATATGAATCAGCCGCAGGCGTCGACCAAGGCAAGCCAGATCGACCTGCCGCAGCTGATCGTCGCCAAGTCCGCGTCGCCGACCGTCACCTCGACGCAGGTGACAGTGGCCGACCTCGAGAGCTACATCCTGGCCCAGCCCGGCATCTCACCCGAGCTGAAGAAGACGATCCAGGCCATCGGCGACCCGACCACGACCCTCTTCATCCCCGTGCCGGTCGAGTTCGGCACCGCGACCTCGGTCAAGGTGCAGGGTGTCGACGGCGTCGCCCTCGGCGACAACACCGGGGTCGGCTCCGGCGTCGTGTGGATCAAAGGCGGCCACGTGTGGGCCGTCGCGGGAAGCATCAAGCAGTCGGACGCAATCCAGATCGCGAATAACCTGAGCTGAGGCGCAGGCGTTTAGCCTGTGCGCGTGGCTGAGGTAGCTGAAAAAACAGAGGCGGCCGTCTCCCCCGAGGGGGCGGCCGCCGGCTCACCCGCCATCCAGACCGTCGACCTGACAAAGCGCTTCAGCAAGACGATCGCGCTGGCGGGCCTGACCATGACGGTACCGCGCGGTGAGGTGTTCGGATTCCTCGGACCGAACGGGGCCGGCAAGACGACCGCGGTGAAGCTGCTGCTCGGATTGCTGTCTCCAACTTCGGGACAGGGCTCGCTGCTCGGCAGGCCTCTCGGCGACCTCGAGGCGAGGCGCCGCATCGGCTACCTGCCGGAGCTGTTCCGCTATCAGGGCTGGCTTTCGGCAGCTGAGGTGGTCGCGCTCCACTGCGAGCTAGCGCCGATTCCGCGGTCGAGCTGGAAAGACGAGATCCGCAGCGTGCTCGAGACCGTGGGCCTCGCCGATCGCGCCGGCGACCGCGTCACCACTTTCTCCAAGGGCATGCAGCAGCGACTCGGCCTTGGTGCGGCGCTGGTCGGCGAGCCGGAGCTCGTCTTCCTCGACGAGCCGACGTCGGCGCTCGACCCCGTCGGCCGGCATGACGTGCGCGAGATCATCCGGGGCCTCGCCTCGCGCGGGACCGCGGTCTTTCTCAACTCGCACCTGCTGAGCGAGGTGGAGCAGGTCTGCGACCGAGTCGCCGTGGTCGACCATGGACGCGTGATCGCGTCCGGGACGATGGACGAGCTGCTGAGCGGAAAGTCGGTGCGCATCCGGGCGACCGGGCTGAACCAGGCGGACAAGAACAAGCTGGCGAGCTACGGCCATATCGACGACGAAGGCGACCAACTCACATTCGCAAGCCTCGACGTCGAACGAGTCCCCGAGATCGTCGCCACTATCGTCTCCATGGGCGGGCGCGTGTACGAGGTCGCGCCGCGCCACCAGACCCTGGAGGACCGGTTCCTCCAGCTGCTCGAAGACGAGGAGAAATGACGATGCCCCCGGTGTTCGTGATCGCGCGCCTGACCATCCAGGAGGCGTCGCGCCGCCGGCTGCTCCTCGCGCTGCTCATCCTCACGCTGCTGGTAGTCGGCTTCTCCGCGTGGGGCTTCAACAAGATCACGACCATGACCCGCGACGACGGGACACCGATCCCGCCCGACCAGGTCGCCTTCATCACGTCGCAGCTGCTGATCGTCGTCACGTTCATGTTCAGCGGCGTGCTGGCGCTGAGCGCCGCGGTGGTGGCGGGGCCGCTCATCTCCGGCGAGGTGGAAAGCGGTCTCTTGCTCTCGATCCTCGCCCGGCCTGTGCGCCGCAGCGAGATCGTCATCGGGAAGTGGCTGGGCCTCGGCGCGCTGGTCGCGCTGTACGCCGCCGGCGCGGGCGGAGCGGAGCTCGCCGCGGTCGACTGGGCGACGGGCTACCTGCCGCCGCACCCGGACCAGCTGCTGGTCTACGTCGGCCTGGAGGGCTTGATCCTGCTGTCGCTCGGGCTGCTGCTGTCGACTCGCCTGTCCGGCATCACCGCGGGGGTGATCGCCCTGGTCTCGTGGCTCGTCGGATGGATCGCGGGCGTCGTCGGCGACATCGGGACCGGGCTGCAGAACGAGGCCCTGCGGAACGTCGGCCTCATCAGCCACCTGGTCTTGCCCTCTGATGGGCTGTGGCGCGGCGCCGTCTACGCGATGGAGCCGGACACCTTCATCGCGGCCATGCGCGCCCTCGGCCCGGCCGCGAGCGCCAACCCCTTCGCAGCCACGGACCCCCCGCCCCTTACCTTTCTGCTCTGGGTGGTGGTCTGGTTCGTGCTGGTGCTCTCGCTGAGCGTCGCCAGCTTCCGCCGCCGCGAGATCTGAATAACGCGCGACTGCCGGCACTCGGACGTTTGGACGCTCGGAATTACAGCCCACTGCCGGCACTCGCGTGGAATCCCGTCTAGGGGTAGAGGCCGCGTTCCCTCGTCGCCCCGGCGACGCGTGACACCGCCTGCACGTACGCGGCCATCCGCATGTCGATCTTCTTCTCCTCATGGGTCTTGAGCACCTCGGAGAAGGCGCGGGTGAGGATCGCCTTCAGCTTCTGATTGACCTCGTGCTCGGACCAGAAGAACGACTGGAGGTCCTGCACCCACTCGAAGTAGGACACCGTCACGCCACCGGCGTTGGCGAGGATGTCGGGCACGAGGAAGATGCCCCGCTCGCGGAAGATCGCGTCCGCCTCCGGCGTCGTCGGCCCGTTCGCGCCCTCGACGATCAGCTTCGCCTTCACGTCGCGCGCGTTGCGCGAGGTCAGCTGGTTGCCGATCGCAGCGGGCACCAGGAGGTCGCAGTCGACCGTCAGCAGCTCCTGGTTTCCGATTTCCGTGGCACCCGGAAATCCCTTCAGCGTCTTCTCGCGCGCCCGGTACTCGAGCACCTTCTTGATCGAGAGGCCTAGCGGGTTGTAGATCCCGCCGTAGTCCTCGGACACGGCGACCACCGTGCACCCCGCCTCCTCGAGCAGCTTCGCGCTGACGCTCCCGACGTTCCCGAAACCCTGGACCGCGACCTTCGTCTGGTGCAGCGGGCGGCCGAGGTACTCGAGCGCGGCGACGGAGCAGATGTCACCCCGCGGCCCGTCGCCTCGATGCGACCCGCCGAACCGCCGACCTCCAGCGGCTTCCCGGTCACCGACGCCGGAACCGAGTAGCCGAGGTGCATCGAGAGCGTGTCCATGATCCACGCCATCACCTGCCCGTCGGTGTTGACGTCGGGCGCAGGGATGTCGCGGTCACTGCCGATCAGGATCGAGATCTCGGTCGCGAAGCGCCGCGTCATGTGCTCCAGCTCATTGAGCGAAAGCTCGCGCGGGTTGACGATGATCCCGCCCTTCGCGCCGCCAAACGGGATGCTGACCACCGCGCACTTCCACGTCATCCACATCGCCAGCGCCTTCACCTCGTTCAGGGAGACGTCGGGGTGGTAGCGGATGCCGCCCTTCGCCGGACCGCGGTTGATGTTGTGCTGCACCCGGTAGCCGGTGAAGATCCGCGTGTGCCCGTTGTCGAGCTTCACAGGAAAGTGGCACGTGAACTCGCGCTGGACCTCGCGCAGGACCTCGCGCAGCCAGGGCTCGAGCTTGATGAGCTCCGCCGCCTCGTCGAACTGCGCTTGCGCGGTGCGCCACTCATCGGCCTCGACGATCGGTTTCAGCAGGGCGGCGCTCATCGGGGTCGCCGAAGAATCGCAGATTCTTTGGGGTGGTTCACATCAACACAGATGATCGCGGATATTCCGCGTCTGGATCGCAGATCACATTGATGCACGCGGGCACCCCGGCCTTGAACGCCCGCTCCAGCGCCGGCCGGATCTGCTCCGGCCGCTCCACCATCTCCCCGTAGCCGCCGAGCGCCTCGACCACCTTGTCGTACCGGGTTCGCTCGCCGAGGTCGGCCGCGATGCTCGCGCCCAGCATCGACTGCATGGGGTGCTTCTCCAGCGCCCAGATCCCGTTGTTGCCGACCACGCAGACGACCGGAATGCCGTGGCGGACCATGGTGTCGAACTCCATCGCCGAGAAACCGAAGGCACCGTCGCCCGCCAGCAAGATCACCTGCCGGTCGGGCCGCGCCAGACTGGCCGCCATGGCGTAGCCCGGGCCGGAGCCGAGGCAGCCGAACGGCCCCGGGTCGAGCCAGAGACCCGGCTCGGCGCGCTCGATCAGCCGCCCGGCGAAGGAGACGAAGTCGCCGCCATCGCCCACGATGACCGCGTCGCCGTCCGCGAACCGGTTCACCTCCGCGATGAGTCGGGCGGGATGAACGGGCGAGGAGCTGCTCTGGGTCATCGCCTCATCCCGCTTGCGCGCTGCGGTCTCCGTTTCGCGCAGGCTCGCCGTCCAACCTTCGTGCTGGCCCAGGTCTTCCGACGCCAGCCAGGCGATCGCCGACTTCAGGTCGCCCCCGTCGACGTCGACGCGGATGACCCTGGTCTCGTCGCCGAACACAGGCGGCTGTCCGAAGTTGAGGCGGAAGTCGAGCCGGGCGCCGAGGACGATGGCGACATCGGCCTCGCGCAGGGCCCGTGACCTGGCGCGCGAGAAGAAGAGAGGATGCGCGGGCGGGAGCATGCCGCGCGCCATTCCGTTCACAGTCAGCGGAAGGCGGCCGCGTTCGACGAGCTCGCGCAGCTCAGTCTCGCCATGCGCCCACCACACCCCGCCGCCGGCGATGACCACGGGGCGCTCGGCGACGCGCAATGCGCGAGCGATCTCACGCAGCTCATCGTGGTCGGGAGGCGGACCGGGGTCACGTGTCAGGTGCTCGGTCGCCTCCGGATAGTCGGCGGCACCGAAGAAGACGTCGATCGGGACGTCCATGAAGACGGGACCGGTGCGGCGGCTCAGCGCGGCGCGCATGCACTCGGCCGCGGTCGCGTACGCCTCCTCGGCGGACGCGAGCGTGACCGCCTTCTTGGTGAGGCTGCGCACGACCTCGACGTGGTCCATCTCCTGCAGCGAGCCCATACCCCACCGCGCGACCGGCGCGCGGCCGCCGATGACGAACATCGGGCTGTCGTTGCCCAGCGCCTGGGCAAGCGCGGACGTGGAGTTGGTGACGCCGGGTCCGGCGGTCACAGCGGCCACGCCGCACTCGCGCGTCACCTTCGACCAGCCCTCGGCGGCAAACGCCGCCGACTGCTCGTGACGCACGTCGATGATGCGGATGCCGTGCTCGTTCGCGCCCATCAGCACAGGCCAGATGTGGCCGCCGTTGAGGGTGAACAGGTGGCTGACCCCGGCGTGCTTCAGCGCGAGCGCGACGAGCTCGCCGGCGTTGCCGGAATCGCTCACTCCGCTACGGCGTGCGGCATCGCCTGCGTGTTGAAGGCGGCCCGCGGTGAGCCTTCGCGCGCGATGACGATCACGCCTCCGCCTGCTTGCAGCGTCTTGCCGAGGTACTCGATCGCTTCCGTCGCGACCGAAGCCGCGTCCATGCCGTGCTGCAGCTCGACGACCATCAGCCGCGCGAGGCCGAGGCGGATGAAGGCCTCACCCAGTCCGGTCCCGCACACCGCGCCAAACCTGTCGTCGGCGTAGAAGCCCGCACCGGGAATCGGCGAATCGCCGATGCGGCCGGGCAGCTTCCCGGTGCGGCCGCCGGTCGACACCGCCACCGCCAGCCGTCCCTCCGCGTCGCGCGCCACGGCACCGACCGTGTCCGCGCCCTCGATCAGCTGCTGACGCTTGCGGTCGGTCACGAAGAGCGAAGGGTCGGCCATCTCCACGCCGTGCTCGCGCGCGAATCGCGATGCGCCGTCCGCGGCGAGAAGCACGTGACGGCCGTCCTCCATCAGCTTCACCGCGAGGTCGATCGGATGCCGCACGTCGCGGAGGCACGCGACGCCGCCGGCCCGCAGGTCCGCCCCAAGCATGACGCCGGCGTCCAGCTCCACCTCGCCGTCGCTGTTCAGGCAGGCGCCGATGCCCGCGTTGAGAAGAGGCTCGTCCTCCATGTGCCGCACCGCCGCGACAGCCGCGGCGAGCGCGCCGTCGCCGATCCTCGCCCAGCCCGCGTCGCGCGCGCTGTCGACAGCCGCCCGGCGAAGCTCGATCTCGGAAGGCGGGACTCTACCGGCGCCGCCGTGGACGATGAGGGCCGGTCGGGCCAACCCGAAGAGTCGGCGCTAGTAGGCCAGCGGTTCGGGCCAGCGCGCGCGGCGCTCGAGAAAGCGCCGCTCGGCGACCCGCCGGTCAAAGGGGTTCAGGATCCGGCGGCCGGCCGTCGCCCGCTCCGGGTCGCGACGCTCGCCGAAACGGCGATCCAGGCCCGAGCGTCTCTCAGGCCCCGTTCGACGATCTGGTCCGCGCGGCTGTGTGTCCACCTCTCCTCCGGCCGCTTGATGCTAGCGCACCCTGCGATCTTCAGGGGCCGCCGCGAAGTCGGGGCGAAGCCTCCGACTTGGTGGGGTGTTCCAGCGCCGAGAGTTTCTCGTCGATCCGGCGCTCCGACTTCCGCCTCTCGAGCTCGTCCCCGCGACCCATGTCGACGAAGCTCGCGTAGCGAGCAAGCAGCGGGTGCACCTCCGTCACCCGGCGGAACATCTCCTGTGCCACCCAGCGGTAGTCGGGGTGGCCCTGCGGCGTCGTTCGCAGCTCGCACAGGTGGTAGATCTCGCGCAGGTTCGCCCGGAAGTACCAGCGGACGTGGAAGGCGAGCGGGACGATGTACTGGGCGAGGGCCGAGCCCAGGTCGCGCTCCAGCCGGGCGTGGACCTCCGCCGCGGCCTCGATCGCTTCCACGAACTTCGGCTGCATGCCGAGCTCGTCCAGGCCGGGTGGCGTGTCGTAGCCGAGCGCCGTCCCGAGCAGCTGGCGGTCCTGGGTCAGCATGCGGTGACGGTGGAGGTCGCGGTAGGCGGCGAAGTTGGCCACGATCTCGAACTCGTACTGGGCATGCTCGAGGGCGCGGGGCACCCGCTGTCGCCGGTTGGCGCGGCCGGCCAGCATCGCTTCGAGGACGGCGGCAGGATCGCCGGACTGCTCGTCGAGGGGGCGGTTGGAGTGCGGGAACAGCGCGGCGGAGACTACCTTGCGCTCGGCGTCGCGGTCGTACTCGACGAGGCGGACCTGCGGCGGAGTCGCGGCGACCGGCCCGCGCCCCGCCAGTAGAGCCGCCTTTTCGCGCACATCCCGCATGCGTTCAGCGGCGGGCATCCCGTACCTGTCGTCGAGCGCACGCCTCACGAATGCGGGAATGACGAGCGAGAGCTCGCGGTGAAGGTCGGTCGCCAGCCGCCGGCACTCGGGCAGCTCGTGCGCGGCCATCTTCGTGATCAGGTATTCGAAGGCGCGGCCGTTGCCGAAAAGGCCCAGGTTGGTCAGTGTCCCCGCCGGCAGCAGCCCGCGCAGCAGGTCCAGCGCCTTCGCCCGGGTCGCCGACTTCCAGGCGCGGTCGGTCTCGCCTTCCTCCTGGGGGAAGCGCTCGCGGATCGCGAGCGTCGCGGGCTCGACCAGCTTGCTGTAGGCATCGAAAAGGGCGTCCGCGGCGCGCTCGTACTCGGGGTGCGCCAGCTCGGGCCCGCGGTGGTAGAGGTAGCGACCGTCGAGGCCGAGCCGGTCGAAGCGCACGTAGCGAGTGGACTTCTCGAGTGGAGAGAGCCCGATCCGGCTGTCCTCCAGCGCCTTCGCGGCCAGGGTGGACGTCTGCTCGACGGCGACGTGAGCGCCCGCCAGCTCGGCGACCGAGTCGTCGCCGTAGCCGACCAGCACCCGCTCGTAGAACTCCTCGGCGCGGCGCACCGCCACCATGTCGTCGTCGACCGGCGGGGTGCCGGCCAGGCGCTCGAAGCCGGAGTCGGGCTCGTTGATGAACTCGTCGAGCAGGACGCGGCGGAGGCTTTTCTCGGTCCGGGAGTAGCGCGAGAACAGGGCGCCCTTGACGACCTCGGGCAGGTTGCGGAGCGCGAAAACAGGCCTGTCGAGGTTGGTGAAGTAGCGCGAGAGGAGGGCCGATTCCGACGCGTTGAACTCCGGCGGCACCACGCTCCTAAGTATCCGCCGTCCGAAGGCTTTCTAGATGTTGTGTCGAGCGGGGCGCCGTCTACCGCCAGTAGTCGCTGAAGTCGTCGTTGTCCCCCTTTTGTCCCCAGGCCTGTTAAGAACCGGCGCCGAAACGGCGACCGACGCTCGGCTGCGGTGCCCACGCCTGAGGAGGGGTCCAGAGAACCAGTAGTCTCGTCCTCTGTGGACGAAATCGACTGGGCAGCGAGGTGGAAGCAGATCGTGGCCGACCGCGCCTCACTTGCCTCGGGCCATGCCGACACGGGCTACTGGGACCGCCGCGCGCGCAGCTTCGCCCGCTCGACGCACGCGCGCGCTGACGAGTTTCTCCAGGTCCTCGAGCCGCACCTGGCGCCGGCCAGGACGCTGATCGACGTCGGCGCCGGCACCGGCCGCCACGCCACGCCGCTCGCCGAGCGCCTCGAGTGGGTCACCGCAGTGGAACCGTCCGAAGGCATGCGCTCGCACATCCCGCAGCGCGACAACATCACGATCGTCGCGAGCTCGTGGGAAGACGCTGAGGTGGCGCCCGCCGACCTCGTGATCTGCAGCCACGTGATGTACGGGGTCGCGGACCCGATCCCCTTCGTCGAGAAGATGCAGCGCTCCGCGCGCGCGCGCGTCTTCGTCATGCTGCGCGAGACCGACCTGCCCCATCCCGCCGCGGAGCTGCGCCGCAGGCTGGCCGGCAGCACGGGCCCACGTCTGCCGAGATTCAGCGAGCTCTTCATGCTGCTCGTGCAGATGGGCATCGCGCCCGACGTCGCCTACCTGCGCTATCCCATCGTCACGCGCTACGCGGACATGGACGAGGCGCTCACCGACTGTCGCGCCCTGTTCGGCGACGGATGGGATGAAGAAGCCGCACGCAAGACGCTCGAGGAGATGCTCGTCGCCGACGAGGGTGAGCTCGTGTACGACGGCGGCATGGCTCTCTCCGGAGTTGCGCATTGGCGACCACGGAAGACGAGCTGACCCTCAGGCCGGTACGGGCGGCCGACCACGCCCGCATCCTCGAGATCACGAATGATGTGTGGGGCGGGCGCGACTACATCCCCCGCGTCTTCGACCGCTGGCTCGGCGATTCCGCGGCCTCCTTCCAGGCGGCTGAGCTCGACGGGGTCGTCGTCGGCGTACAGCGCATCCGCCCCTACGCGAGAGGACTGGCCTGGTACGAGGGCCTGAGGGTGGCATCAAGTCACCGCCGGCAGGGGATCGCGCGGCGCATGCTCGAGGCAGCTATCGAGGAGGCCCGCGAGAAGGGCTTTCGCCAGGTGCGCCTGGCGACGCGCGACGAGCCGGCGGTACGCCTTTTCGAGTCGGCGGGGTTCCGAAGGCTGGTGGAGATGAGCTGGTGGCGCGGACTCCGCGTCGAGGGCGGGGAGCCGGCGCGCATGCCGGAGGCGGTCGAGGCGCGCCGCCTGTGGCCGGCGATCACGTCCAGCCCGGGGATCGAGCTGTACGCGGGCGTCCTGCCCGACATGAATGGCGCGCGAGACCTCGAGCCTGACGAGATGGAAAGGCTTGCCAACGCGGGTCTCATCCGGGTCGGACCCGGCAGTCGCGCGGTGGCGCTCCTCCGCGAGCCATGGGCGCAGAACATCGCGGTGTCGCTGGTCGCGGGGCGCGGCGGCGCGCTGCGTGAGCTGCTGATGGCGCTGCGGTACGAGGCCGACGCGGACGGCTTGAGTCACGTCACCGTCAACCTGCCGCCCGGCCATCCCGCGGAAGAGGATTTGAAAGCTTCCGGATACGATTTCGCGGATGCCGAGCACTCCGCATACATCTACGCGCTCGACCTTTAGTTGACCCGCCGCTACGTAATTCTCGGCAACGGCATAGCCGGGCAGACGGCCGCCGAGGACCTGCGCAAGGCCGACGCCAACGCCGAGATCACCATCGTCGCCGCCGAGCGCCATCCGCTGTACAACCGCGTCGCGCTGCCGCGCTACCTGCGCGGCCAGGTTCGCCGCGAGAAGGTCTTCATGCGCACCGCCGAGCAGTCGGCGCAGCAGAACATCGACATCCATTTCGAGACCTGGGCCACCGAAGTCGACCTGGGCGAGAAGGTCGTGCGCACAAATCGTGGCCACGAGCTGAAGTACGACGCGATCCTGATCGCCACCGGTGGCCGGCCGAAACCGCCACCGTGGCCTGGCTCGGCCGAGGTGTCGGCGTGCATCGGCTTCCAGACCCTCGATGACACCGACGCCATCATCGAGAAGGCGGATGCGTCGGAGCGCGTGCTCATCATGGGAGGAAGCTTCATCGGCTACGAGCTGGCCGAGGGCGTGAGCTTCCGCAAGAAAGCCAACGTGACGTGGATCATGCGCGGGCCGTGGTTCCTGCGCTATGTCCTCGATGAGGAGGGCGGGCAGCTGTGCCGTCAGCTCGGCGAGGCGCAGGGCGTCCAGTTCATCACCTCGGACGAGGTGCAGAAGTTCAGCCGCAGCAACGGTCGTTTCATCGCCGAGACCGTGAACGGGCACAAGGTGGAGTTCGACCTGCTGACCTATGGCGTCGGCCTCGACTACTACACGGAGCCGGTGCGCAACGGCGTCGACCTCAAGAGTGGGATCGTCACCGACGCCAAGCTCCGCACCTCAGCGCCCGACGCCTACGCGGCGGGTGACATCGCCGTGTTCTACGACCTGATGGTTGAGCGCCACAACCAGATGGGTACGTGGGACAACGCGGAGGCGCATGGCAAGGTCGCGGCCCGCAACATGGCGGGCGCCGATGAGGACTTCTTCGACGTACCGACCTACACGACGACGATGTTCGGCTCCACGCTTGCGGTGATGGGCGTCACTCCTGACGTGCAGCCAGGCCTCGAGTCGGTGCGCACCTTCAGCTTCGAGGAGAAGTTCTATCGCAAGCTCTTCTTCAAGGATGACCGCCTCGTGGGGGCGATCATGATCGGCCCTCCCAAGGGCCGGAAGAAGCTCATCGAGATCATGCGCTCGCGCCAGAGGATCGAGCGGCCCAAGCAGGAGCTGCTCGACCCCGCCAACCTGAAGGACTGACGCATGCCGGCCGAGTACGCGTTTTTCACCCATTGGCGGCTGCAAGCCACCGCGCAGGAGGTGTACGAGGTGCTCGCCGATCCTCTCGAGCTCAAGCGCTGGTGGCCGTCCGTCTACCTCGACGTCAAGGAGCTGAAGCCGGCGGTCGGACCCCACGGCGTCGGTCGCACCATCGACCTGTACACGAAGGGCTGGCTGCCCTACACGCTGCGGTGGAACTTCACGGTCGTCGACTCCTCGCCGCCCACCGGGTTCAAGATCGTCGCGCACGGAGACTTCGAGGGCACCGGCGTCTGGGAGCTGAAGCAGGACGGCGAGCACGTCGACGTCACGTACGACTGGCGCATCTCGGCCGAGAAGCCACTCCTGCGCTACGGCACTTTCGTTTTGCGGCCGCTCTTCTCGGCCAACCACCGCTGGGCCATGGCGCGCGGGCTCGAGAGCCTCGAGCTCGAGCTCCGGCGGCGGCGCGGCGAGACCGTGCCGGCCCCTCCGGGAGCGACTTTCAAGCGGCGCCAGGCGTAGCATTTGCCATCAACAAATGGCATTCGCTTACAGCGAAACGGCTCAGGCGGTGCGCGCCACCCTGGGTTCAGTCCTGCGGACGCGCCGGCTGGCGGCCGGTCGAACGCTGAGCGAGGTCGCCGCCGAAGCCGGGCTCTCCCCCGCCCACCTGTCCGAGGTCGAGCGGGGGCGCAAAGAGGTCTCCACGGAGCGCCTCCTGGCCGTGGCCCACGCGCTCGACCTACCGCCGGCCCAGGTCTACGCCGACCTGGCCAGGCTGCTGGGCGCCGGGCCCGAGCAACGCGGCTGGCCGGAGGACCCCCCGGCCAAGCTCCGCCTCGCCACGGCCTCGCTGCCGCTCGAAGCGCTGCGCAGCGTGGCCGACTTCAGCGCTTACCTGGCGATGGCGAATCCACCGCCCAGACCGAAGGATCGAATCGGCTTCTTGCCCAGGAGGTAGAGACAAAGTGCACCTGATCCCGACCGTGATCACCAACGACGGCACCGGCGAGCGCGCGTTCGACATCTACTCGCGAATGCTCAAGGACGGAGTGATCTTCATTCGCGGAGTCATCGACGACGACATGGCGAGCACGGTGACGGCGCAGCTGCTGTTCCTCGAGAACGAGACGCCGGACCGCGACATCCAGATCTACGTCAACAGCCCCGGCGGCTCGCTGACCGCGGCGCTGTCCATCTACGACGCGATGCAGTACGTGGGCCCCAAGGTCGCGACGCTGTGCACGGGGCTCGCCGCCAGCGGCGCGTCCATCCTGCTGGCGGGCGGCGCCGCGGGCATGCGCATGTCGCTGCCTCACGCGCAGATCCTCATCCACCAGCCATTCACGCAGGGCATCCAGGGACAGGCCTCCGACATCCAGATCCACGCCCAGGAGATCCTCCGCCAACGCGAGCAGGTCGCCCGCATCTACGCCAAGCACTGCCACCGCCCGCTCGAGGAAGTCGAGCGCGCGATGGAGCGGGACTTCTTCATGACGCCGGAGCAGGCCAAAGACTGGGGCCTGGTCGACATCATCGTGGAGAAGAACCCGCACGCCCTGCGCGGCGCCGAGGCGAACGGCAAAGCCAAGGGCAAGGCCTGAGAGTCATCGTCCTCGGCGGCACGCGGTTCATCGGCCGTGCCGCCGTCGAGGAGCTGGCCGCCGCGGGCGATGAGCTGCTGCTCGTCCACCGCGGTGTGCTCGAGCCGCCGGACATGCCCGAGGTCCGCCACCTGCACTGCGAGCGCGCCCAGCTGGCGGAGCACCGCGAGGAGCTGCACGCGTTCGCGGCCGACGCGGTGCTCGACTGCCGGGCGCTGACGCGCGCCGACGCGGAGCTCGCGCTCGATGCGCTGCCCGGCATCGGGCGCTGGATCGTCATCTCGAGCATCGATGTCTATCGCGCGTTCGGCGCCCTGAACGCGGACCGCGAGACGGACCCGGTGCCGCTCGACGAGGACTCGCCCGTGCGCCGGGAGCGCTATCCGTACCGCGGTCAGATGCCGGGCATGGACGAGTACGACAAGCTGGACGTCGAGGATGTTTACCTCCCGCGTGGAGCGACGGTGCTGCGCCTGCCGATGGTTTACGGCGAGCACGACTACCAGCGGCGCGAGGAGTTCCTGCTCCGCCGCGTCCGCGCGGGGCGGACGCGAATCCCGTTCGGCTCGGGGCAGTGGCTGGCGTGCCGGGTGTACGTCCGTGACGTCGCTCGCGCGGTCCACCTCACCTTGCGGAAGGACGTGGCCGGTGAGGTGATGAACATCTGCGAGGACCGCACGTACTCGATGCGGATGTGGAGCCGGTTCATCCTCGATGCGGCGGGCTCCGATGCCGAGCTGGTGCGCGTGGCCGACGACCTGCTGCCCGAGGACCTCAAGCCGACGGGCACGATGACGCAGCACATCGCCGCGAGCGCCAAGAAGGCGCGTTCACTGCTGGGCTGGACGACATCTGACCCGCTCGAGACGCTGCGCACGACGGTGCGCTGGCACCTTGCCCACCCACCGGAGGAGGATGACCGGGACTTTGGGCCTGACGATCGCGTTCTAGAGGCGCGACCGAATGCCCTCGACGAGAGATCCGGCGATCCAGGTGGCCCAGATCCGGGCGAAGCGACGAGCAGCGCAGCGAGCGCACACCTGGTGGGGTCCCCGCGCCGTGGTTGCGCGGGGGGTGACGAGCAGCGCAGGAGCTGAGCCCGGAGATGGGCCGGATGGGCGCCGCAGCTCCGTCGAGTGGTCTTTCGGTCGCGCCTCCAAGCTCCGTCTAAGCTTCCCTCCAGATGTCGAGGCGATACCGCCCGCCGTTCGACCCGTTCGAGCGCGGACCCTTCGAGCCGGGTCGCGAGATCCGCATCCCGCAGATCCCTCGGCGTTTCTGGGGCGGCGTCGCCCTCTTCACGCTGGCGATTCTCGTGTTCATCGCCGCGAGCCCACTCGTCGCCTTCATCACCGAGTTCCAGTGGTTCGACTCCCTCGGCTACCGCGACGTCTACACGACCCGCGTCGAGCTGCAGCTGGCGATCACCGTGGGCAGCTTCCTCATCGCTTTCGCCTGGCTCGCGGTGAACGTCTGGATCGCGCTCCGGTCCCGCGCGGGGACCGCGCTGCGCGCGGTCGGGATCCGTCGCTCCGTCCTCCGCAGCACCGCCGGCTGGGTCAGCCTCGGCGGCGCAGCGGTGATCGCGCTCATCCTGTCCGGCGGCGCCTACACGCAGTGGCAGGTGCTCGCCCTGTTCCTCCACTCGACGCCGACCGGCACCACCGACCCCGTGCTGGGCCAGGACATCGCCTTCTACCTGCTGACGCTGCCCTTCCTGCACGCGGCCACCAACTGGTCGGTCGGTCTCGACTTCCTGACCATCCTGCTGATCGGCGCGCTGTATTCCTGGCGTGGCGACAGCTTCGACTTCCGGCCCACGAGCGGCGCGATCGCCCATCTCTCCGTGCTGCTCGCGGCGTTCGCGGTTTCCCTGTCGGTCGGTGCGTGGCTCGGCCGCTACGACCTGCTATTCGCCCACAACACCAACGTGGTCTGGGGCGCCGCGTACACCGACATCAACGCTCGTCTTCCGCTCTACACGCTGCAGGCCGCGATCGGCATCGTGCTCGCCGGCGCCCTGCTCGTGAACGCCTGGCTGCGCCGGCTCTGGGTGGCACCCGCCGCCGCGGGCGCATGGATCGTGCTGTCGGTGATCGGGGCCATCTACCCAGGCCTCGTCCAGGGCATCTCCGTGAACCCGAACGCGCAGTCCTACGAGCTGCCCTACATCCAGCGCGAGATCACCGGCACACGCGCCGCCTATGGGTTGTCCGACGTCTCCGTGAGCAACTTCACCGGCGACCAGCCGCTGACCGCCAAGGACGTGCAGAACGACCAGGTCACGGTCAACAACCTGCGCCTGTGGGACTACCCGCAGCTGAAGGACACCTACGAGCAGCAGCAGACGATCCGCACGTACTACACGTTCCACGACATCGACATCGACCGCTACACCATCGACCAGGAATACACGCAGCTGGAGCTCAGCGCCCGGGAGGTCGACCCGACTCTGCTGTCGGCCGCGGCCAAGAACTGGCAGAACCAGCACCTCCAGTACACACACGGCTACGGCCTGGCCGCGAGCCCTGTCAACGCCGTCGTCGGCGAGGGCCTGCCCGACTACGTCGTCGGCGACGTGCCGCCGACGGGCAAGATCAAGATCGAGCAGCCCGCGATCTACTTCGGCGAGGTCCCGGGGGAGAACGACTACGACGTCGCCCCGTCGAGCGTCAAGGAGTTCGACTTCCCGCAGGGCAGCCAGGACCAGTACACCAACTACGCAGGCACCCACGGCGTGCCGATGAACGGGACGAACCGCGCGCTGTGGTCGCTGAAGCTGGGCGACTTCAACCTGCTCGTCTCGCAGCAGGTGACCGACAAGAGCCTGATGCTGTACCGCCGCAACATCAAGGACCGGGCCCAGGAGCTCGCGCCGTTCCTGGTCTTCGACCACGACCCGTACCTCGTCGTCGTCGACGGCAAGCTGTACTGGGTCCTCGACGCATACACCACGGGCTCGACCTATCCCTACTCCCAGACCGAGGTGGTCGGCGACAACTTCGAGATCAACTACATCCGCAACTCCGTGAAGGTCGTGATCGACGCCTTCGAGGGCACGACCGATTTCTATGTCATGGACCCACGGGACCCGATCATCAAGGCCTACAGGGCCACCTTCCCGTCGCTCTTCAAGCCGGTCGAATCGATGCCGGACGCGCTGCGCGCGCACCTCCGTGTCCCCGAGGACCTGTTCAACGTGCAGGTCCAGATCTACGCGACGTACCACGTCAACGCCGACGCAGTCGGCGCGCGTGTGCTTTTCGCGCGTGAAGACGTGTGGCAGGTTCCCAAGACGCAGATCTCGCCCGGCAGCCCCGAGAGCTCGCTCGAGCCTTACTACGTGCTCTTCCGGCTGCCCGGGCAGCAGAACCCCGAGTTCCTGCTGATCATGCCTTTCACGCCGCTGGGCAAGAACAATCTCGTCTCCTGGCTGGCCGCCCGCAACGACGGAGCCAACTACGGCCAGTACGTCGCGTACGTCCTGCCGAAGGACAAGGTGATCTTCGGGCCGCAGCAGGTCGCCAACCGCATCAACGCCAACACCACCATCTCGGCCGACTTCACCCTGTTCAACCAGGCCGGTTCGAGTGTCCAGCAGGGCAACCTGCTGGTGGTCCCCATCGGCAACTCCTTCCTCTACTTCGAGCCGATCTACCTCCGCGCCAAGTCGGCGACGAGCCTGCCCGAGCTGAAGCGCGTGATCCTCGCCGACCAGACCGACGTCGCCTACGCGACGACGCTCGACGGGGCGATCCAGCAGCTGGTCGGCACGGCGACCGGTCCGCCGTCGAACCAGCCGCCACCGATCCTGACGCCGGCGGTGGCCGCCCAGATCACGGACCTGGTCAACCAGGCCAACGTCCACTACAAGGCCGCCTACGACGCGCTGCGCCGCGGCGACCTGACCACGTTCTCGACGGAGATGGCGAAGGTGGGCACGATCCTCCAGCAGCTGGAGGCGCTGACGGGCAGGCCGGCGACGGCGCCGGGCCCGTCGCCGAGTCCTTCGCCCTAGCCGGGTCTCAGGGGCACGAACAGGACCGGAAACAGCGAGCGGTACGTCACCTGCTCGCCGTGCCGCACGTACACGCGCAGGTCCTGCGCCTCTTGTGGTGAGACCTCGACCGGGATCACGAGCCGGCCCCCGTCCGCGAGCTGGTCGATGAGCGCCTGCGGCACGCCCATCGCGGCGGCGGCCACCAGGATCACCTGGTAGGTCGCTTCCGCCGGCCAGCCCTGGCTGCCGTCGCCGACCGCCACCTCGACGTTGTCAAAACCGAGGCGCCGCAGCGTCTCCGACGCGTGCTCGGCCAGCGCCGGCTCGCGCTCGATGGTGACGACCTTGCGGCACAGGCGGCTGAGCACCGCGGCCGCATAGCCCGAGCCCGTGCCGACCTCGAGCGCGACATCGTCGGGTTGAGGCGACGCGGCCTGCGCCATCAAGGCGACGACGAGCGGCTGCGAGATGGTCTGTCCGCAGTCGATGGCGAGCGCGCGGTCCTCGTACGCGTGCCGGCGCATGCGCGGCGCGAGAAACTCTTCGCGCGGCACCGACGCCATCGCCTGGAGCACGCGCTCGTCGGTCACGCCGTGCGGACGCAGCTGCTCGGCGACCATCCGCTGCGCCGGAGTGCTCACTCCCAGAAGGCTCCAATGCCGAGAGTACAATCAGCACCGTCTCCTTGGCGTCGCCGTCCCTCACTACGTCAGTCCCGCCAAAGTGGCGCCGACCTGTCAGGCAGCGCTCTCGCCTGGTCAGGCGCACCGGCCCCGCGCACTCGCGCGTCGAGTTTGCGCACCCCTCGGAGCACGAGTTCGCCCGCTTCCTCGACTACTACCGCATCCGGTGGCAGTACGAGCCAGTCTCCTTCCCGATCTCCTGGGAGGGCACGCGGATCCAGGAGATGTTCACGCCGGACTTCTACCTTCCGGAGCACGACCTCTACATCGAGCTGACGACGATGAAGCAGTCGCTCGTCACGCCCAAGAACCGCAAGCTGCGCCTGCTTCGCGAGCTGTATCCGGACGTGAACGTCCGCCTGCTCTACCGCAAGGACTACCAGCAGCTGCTCGCCAAGGCGGGCTACGGCTCGCTCGAAGTCCAGCACCTGCGCAAGGAGGACATCGGCGAGATCCTCATCTCGCCTGTCGAGCTGGAGACGCGAATCCGCGCGTTGGGGCGCAAGATCTCGCGCGACTACCGCGGCCAGTCGATCGTCCTGGTCGGCGTCCTCAAGGGCATCACGTTCTTCATGGCCGACCTCGCCCGCCAGATCAAGATGCCGTTCGTCATCGACTACCTGGACCTGCGCCGCTTCGCGGGCGCCCTGCCCCAGCAGCGCGTGCGGATCGCGCGCGACATCGACTACCCGATCGAGGGCCGGCACGTCCTGCTGGTCGAGGACATCATCAACACGGGCTTCACGATCGACTACGTGCTTTCGGAGCTGCGGCGCCGGCAGCCCGCGTCGCTCGAGGTCGTGACCCTGCTCGACAGGCCGCTCCGGCGCCTGGTCAGGGTGCCTGTCAGCTACGTCGGGTTCCAGATCCCCAACGACTACGTGGTGGGGTACGGGCTCGACTACCGCGAGCTCTATCGGAACCTTCCGTTCATCTGCACGCTCCGGGCCAGCGTCCTGGAGCTGCCCAACCCGGTCGCCTGAGCCCAAGCGCCGGCGCGCGGCTGGCGGCACTGCTCCACTGGATGGCGGGCCAGGACTTCGCGGCCCTGGTCGCCGGGGGCACGTTAAAGGAAGTGGAACGGGCTGTCGTCCAGGCCTACCTGGAGCTGCATCCGGGTGAGGGGCGGCCCGCCGCCTACCGCTGGCTTCATTACGAAGACCTGGCGCCGGTGGACAGGCTCGCGGACGGGGTCAGGAGGCTGCGGAAGCAGGGTGCGCGATTCGACCCTGAGGCTGTGGACAAAGCCTGCAACAGGGCGTCAAAACTGGGCTATTTGAACTAGCCCGCCCGTGTGCAGGTTCTGGGGAAAAGTAATGCCCCAAGAGACCTTCCTGTTTACCCTGAAGTCCCCTATGCGTTTTTCGGTTTCCATCCCGGGTTGCCCCGGACCTTCCACCTACTCGACGTTCGGTATCCTCAGGTTTACCGTACTCAGCCGCTTGGGGCGACGCGAAAGTTAACAGGAGCCTATGGGCACGTCAACGATCAAAAAAATGACATCGCCAGGCAAATGTTGGTGGCTTGACACAGAGTGATGAGAGCCGTTAGAGGAGGGTCGTGATCAACATGCGCGAAGCAGTAATTGTCGAGGCCATACGCACGCCGATCGGGCGGCGCAACGGGAAGCTGAAGGACGTGCACCCGGTCGTCCTCGCGTCGCTGGTCCTGAAAGAGATCGTCAAGCGCGCCGGCATCCAGCCCGAGCAGGTCGACGACGTCGTCTTCGGCTGCGTGAGCCAGGTCGGCGAGCAGAGCCTGAACGTCGGCCGCAACGCGTGGCTGACCGCGGGTTTTCCGGTGACCACGCCCGCGACGACTGTGGACCGCCAGTGCGGCTCGAGCCAGCAGGCGCTGCATTTCGCCGCCAACCTCATCCAGTCCGGCGTGTGCGACGTGACCATCGCGGGCGGGGTCGAGTCGATGACCCGGGTGCCGATGGGCTCGAACGCAGTCTCGCCCGGCACGCCGTTCCCGCCTGAGCTGATGGAGATCTACGACCTGGTGCCCCAGGGCATCTCCGCCGAGCTGATGGCGCGCAAGTACGGCATCTCACGCAAAGCGATGGACGAGTTCAGCGTGGAGAGCCACCACCGCGCGCACAACGCGACCGAGAAAGGCTACTTCACCTCGCAGCTGATGCCGGTCGACATCTCCAACGGCCAGCACGAGATGTTCACGCGGGACGAGGGCATCCGCGCCAACGCCAGCTACGAGGCGACCGCGGCCCTGCAGCCGGCCTTCAACCCGGAGCACACCATCACCGCGGGCAACGCGAGCCAGATCTCGGATGGCGCCGCGGCGGTGATGCTGATGTCGCTCGAGAAGGCGAAAAAGCTGGGCATCAAGCCGCGGGCGCGGATACGGGCGCAGGCGGTCGTCGGCACCGACCCGGTGCTGATGCTCGAAGGCCCCATCCCCGGCACGGCGGCCGTTTTGAAGCGCGCCGGCCTTCGCCTCGAGGACATCGACCTGTTCGAGGTCAACGAGGCGTTCGCGTCGGTCGTGCTCGCCTGGCAGAAGGAGACGGGCGGCGACCTCAGCAAGACGAACGTCAACGGTGGAGCCATCGCAGTCGGCCACCCGCTGGGCGCGTCGGGCGCGATCCTCATGAACCGCCTGCTCTACGAGCTCGAGCGCCGTGATGGGCGCTACGGGCTGGAGACGATGTGCTGCGGCGGCGGTCTCGGCACCGCCACCATCATCGACCGCGAAATTGAGTAAGGCGCAGACGTTCCAGGCGCTGGCCGACCTGCGGCCCTACACGCTGCGTGAGGGCGTCGCGGCCCGCGTCATCGCCGGCTCGCGCCTGAGCCTGGCCGTCGTCGACCTCGAGCCGGGCTCCAGCGTGCCCGAGCATCACCACGAGAACGAGCAGATCGGGTTCATCCTCCGAGGCACCATGGTGTTCACGATCGCCGGCGAGAGGCGGGACCTCGAGGCGGGCGACACCTACGTCATCCCGAGCAACGTGCCGCACGACGCGGTGGCCGGGCCGGACGGCTGCACTGCCGTCGATGCGTTCTGCCCGCCACGTGCGGACTGGGAAAAGCTAGAGCGGACGGACCCGTTTCCTCCTGACTGGCCGCGATAGCCCGGGAGAGTCGACCGCGTAGCGGAGGAGGCGTTTCTCCCAGGCGCCCGTGCCCTGGACGCCGACGCGCGGCGTGACGTACACGCGGCGCTTCGGCGCGCCGTCGTCGACGACGTAGAGGGCTCGAGGCCGCAGCGGGACGCCGTTCAGCGCGCCGTCGATGCCGAGCGCCCGCGTCAGCAGCCCCGGGCCGCCGCACCTGCCGACGCCGGGACCCGGCTCCAGCGCGCGCACCAGGACCGCCTGCGGGACCCCGGCCTCGCGCGTCACGAAGTTGAGGCACCAGTGCATCCCGTACGTGAAGTAGACGTACGCGTGTCCGGGCGCCCCGAACATCACCTCGGTCCGGGCGGTGCGTCTACCGCCCCTGGAGTGCGCGGCCAGGTCGGCCGGCCCCAGGTAGGCCTCGACCTCGACGAGCCGTCCCCAGAGCACCTGGCCGTCCACCTCGCGGACCAGGACCTTGTCGAGCACGTCGCGGGCGACCTCGCGCGTATCCCTCACGAAGAAGGATGCTTCGAGGACCTTGCCCGCGGGGGCTAGAAGCTCAGACCCGAGCTTCGCCAAGCCTCTTCTTGGCCGCGTGCCGCCGGCGCTTGTCCACGTACAGCGCCTTGTCCGCCGACTGGTACATCGCCTGCCAGTCCAGGCCCTGCCGCCAGGCCGTGATCCCGATGCTGAACTCGACCGGCACCGGCAGCTTTGCCGTGCGGTTGAGGTGATCCAGGGCCTCGCGGACGCGGATGCCGACCTCACGCGCGTCGCGCTCGTCGGCGTCCGGCATGGCGACCCCGAACTCGTCACCGCCGAGACGCCCGCAGGTGTCAGTCGCGCGGACCGCGCGCTGTAGCTCCGCGGCGAGGACCCGGATCGCCTCGTCGCCGACGTGGTGGCCGTACGTGTCGTTGATGTCCTTGAGGTTGTCGAGGTCGATCATCATCAGGGCGAGGCGGCGCTTGTGGCGCTCAGCCGACGCGACGGCGCGGTCGATCGCGCGTTCGAACTCGGGTCGGTTGGCTAGCCCGGTCAGGTAGTCGGTGCGCGCCTCCCTGGTGTGCTGGCGCGCCCGGTCGAGGGCGACCGCGATCTGGTCGGCGACCGCGGCCACGAACTCGAGGTCGCTCGACTCGAACGTGCGCGGCAGGCGGGTGGCTACCGTCATGGCGCCCAGCAGGACGCCCTTCGTGCGCAGCTCCGCGCGGATTGCGCTCCACTCGCCGGCGATGCGGTCGACGCGAGACTCAGCCGGGCCCGACGAGACCTCGACGACGCGCGACTGTCCGGAACGCCCCGCATCGGAGAACTCCTCCTCCTCGCCCTGCTGCATGCCGATGGTCTTGGCCAGCTTCAGGCGCGCGCCCTCGCGCACCCAGACCGCCCCCGCCTGCAGGCCCAGCACCTTCAGCGTCTCGCGGAGGCCGACCTCGGCGATCTCGTTCACGTCCAGCGACCGGCCCAGCGCGCTGGCGATGTGGTAGAGCCCGTGCAGCTCGCTCTGGCGGGCTCGGTGCTTGCTCTCGGTGAAGTCGAGGTAGCCGCGGATGAAGCTCGAGTTCATGTGCTCGACGATGTCGCCGAGGCGGCTCTGCGCCAGAAGCAGGACCTCGTCGGCGTAGGGGCTGCCGGTCACCTCCTCATTGACCCGGGCGGCGATGGTGCGCCGGAAGACGGCCAGGCCCTCGATCAGCGACTCGAGCGGGACCCCCTTCTCGGCGTAGCGCCGGGCGTACTCCCGGGCCTGGGTGTAGTAGTCGGGCCAGGGCAGGTTGGAGTCCGGCCGCAAGGAGCGGAAGAGGGCCCGCAGGAAGTTGGTCGCCATGGTGACCAGCTCGGCCTGGGAGCCGTCCTTGTACCCTCGGAGGAGCTCGGGCTCGATCGCGGTCACGGCCTCGGCGGCCACGATCCCACTCTGGGTCGCGTCGGCCGAGAGGCGCTCCGCTACCTCATAGAGAAGATCGCTCGCCCGCTGCGTCATATCGGCGCACTATAGAGTGACGGATGGCCATTCGCGAACCTGCGGGCCAGGCGAATCAAATGTGTAAGAGGCGATGATGGCAACAGTCACCAAAGGCTCCCTGGACAAGCTCGAAGAGGTGCTGGGAGCGGACGCCCGGGACCTTCTCGACCACCGCTGCCAGACGGTGCCCAAGGAGCAGCTGCACCTCCCCGGGCACGACTTCGTCGATCGGACCTGGAAGGACAGCGACCGCCCGACCAGGGTCCTCCGCAGCCTCGAGTCGATGCTCGACCACGGCCGCCTGGCCGGGACCGGCTACCTCTCGATCCTGCCCGTCGACCAGGGAATCGAGCACGCGGCCGGGGCGTCGTTCGCCCCGAACCCCATCTACTTCGACCCGGCCAAGATCGTCGAGCTGGCGATCGAGGGCGACTGCAACGCCGTGGCGTCCACCTTCGGCGTCCTCGGCGCCGTCGCCCGCCGCTACGCCCACAAGATCCCCTTCATCTGCAAGCTCAACCACAACGAGCTCCTGACCTACCCCAACCACTTCGACCAGGTCCTCTTCGGGACGGTCCGGGAGGCTTACGACATGGGCGCTGTCGCGGTAGGCGCGACGATCTACTTCGGTTCAGCGGAGTCGGACCGCCAGCTCCAGGAGATCGCGGTCGCCTTCGCCGAGGCCCACCAGATGGGGCTCGCGACCGTGCTGTGGTGCTACGTGCGCAACAACGCCTTCAAGAAGGACGGCCGCAACTACGAGACGGCCGCCGACCTGACCGGCCAGGCCAACCACATCGGCGTCACGATCCAGGCCGACATCATCAAGCAGAAGCTGCCCGACACCAACCGCGGCTTCGAGGTCATCGGCTTCGGCAAGACCTCGCCCGCCGTGTACGACCAACTGTCAAGTGACCATCCGATCGACCTCTGTCGTTACCAGGTGATCAACAACTACATGGGCAGGGCCGGCCTGATCAACTCCGGAGGTGAGAGCAAAGGCGCCTCAGACCTGAAGGAGGCTGTGCGCACCGCCGTCATCAACAAGCGCGCCGGAGGCATGGGTCTGATCAGCGGCCGGAAGTCGTTCCAGCGCCCGATGAAGGAGGGTGTCGAATTACTGCACGCAATCCAGGACGTGTACCTGAACCCCGCGGTAACCATCGCGTAAAGCTCGCTTTTCTCGGTAGCGGTGCGGCGTTCTCACTCGACCGCTACAACGGCGCGGTGGTCGTGAATGGTCGCGTCCTGCTCGACGGTGGAGCCCCGCTTCTGCCGCACATGCATCGCCTGGGCGTCGACCCGGGCGGCATCGAGGTCGTTTTCATTACGCATTTCCACGGCGACCACACGCTCGGCCTGCCGCCTTTCGTCCTCCACCGCGTCTTCGTCGACCGCCGGCCGCTCACCTTCGTCGGGCCGAACGGCATCGAGGAGCACCTCGAGAAGCTGTTTGAGGTGTCGTGGGGACCGGATTGGGTCCGCGTCATGCGGCCACAGTTCAAAGTGAAGTACGTGAACGCCCGAGCCTCGGGGACCGCTGCCGGAACCAGGTACGAGACCGTCAAGCTCGACCACGGGACGATGGGCAGCACGGGCTACCGGATCCACGTCAACGGCAAGGTCGTGGCCTACTCGGGAGACACCGAGTCGACCGCGCCGCTGGACAAACTCGTCAGGGGAGCTGACGTCGCGATCGTGGAAGCGACCGGACCTGGCGATGTGTTCAGCCACATGAGCTGGGAAGCAGCCACCCGGCTGCGCAAGCGGCACCCCGGCACGCGTTTCTTTTTCAACCACGTGTACTCCGGTACCGTGACCGGCGCCGTCAAAGACCTCCAGGTGGTCCAGGTCTGAACCGCCGCCTCACGGGGGCCACTGTCGTGGGAGCGGTCGCCGGCGCCATCTGCGGCGCTGTGGTCTTCGCGGCGATGGTCGGCCTGGGCAGCGAGCTCTCGAACCGCGTCGGCAACCCGATCCCTCTGATCGCCCTTGCCCTCGCGGGCGCGTACGCGGCGTGGCTCCTCGGCGTGATCGTGTTTGGAGCGGTGCGTGGCGGAAACGATCAGACCACTCCTTGACAAGCTGGGTGTCAAGCCCGGAGCCAGGGTCGCGCTGGTCGGCATCGACGATGCGTCTTTCGTGAGGCTGCTGCGCGAGCGGACGGCTGACATCGTCCAGGGCAAACCGAAGTCGCCTTGCGACCTTGTCTTCATGACCGCGAACACCAGGCGAGACCTCGACAGGCTCAAGCAGGTGAAAGCCTGGATCGAGCCGAACGGGGCCATCTGGGTCATTCGGCTCAAGGGCGGTCGCGGCGAGCTCAAGGACACCGACCTCATCGACGCCGGCCTGGCCGCGGGGCTGGTCGACAACAAGATCGCGAGCTTCTCGGAGACGCAAGGCGCGATGCGGTTCGTGTTCCGGCTGAAGGATCGCCCTCAGTGAGTCTCGAGATCAGGTTCGCGGAGCCCGCTGACGTGCCCCTCGTCACAGAGTTGATCAAGGCCCTCGCGGTCTACGAGAAGCTCGAGCACGAGGTCAGGGCGACCGAGGACAGGATCAAAGAGGCGCTGTTCGGCAAGCGGCCATACGCGGAGACGCTCATCGCGGAGTGGGATGGCGAGGCCGCCGGCTTCGCGCTGTTCTTTCACAACTTCTCGACGTTCCTCGCCCAGCCGGGGCTCTACCTCGAGGACCTGTTCGTCAAGCCGGACCACCGAAGCCACGGCGTCGGTCGCGCGCTGCTGCAGCGTCTCGCGCAGATCGCGGTCGAGCGGGGATGCGGCCGGATGGAGTGGGCCGTCCTGGACTGGAACAAAGACGCGATCCGCTTCTACGAGCGACTCGGCGCCAAGCCCAACTCGGAGTGGACGGTGTACCGGCTGACCGGCGAGCCGCTCCAGGCTCTTGCCGGACAATAGGCACTGAAATGGGCGTCGACGTCCACAGCCCCAAACCCCTGGACACGCATCCGGGCGACGAGATCGTCGCCTGGTCGCGCGAGCAACTGGCGATCGCGCGCTCGATCGTCGACAACCCAGGCGGCGGGCTGCTCTTCGCCACCCAGACGTTGGGCCAGGTCCGGTCCGCCCTCCACGAGCGGGACGCTGAGCGCTGGCAGGGTGTCGTGCACAGGCTCGAGCGAGCCGAGGACGCGGCGGTGCACCGCGAGTTCGCGACCTCGCGCCACCTGATCGACGAGGCGCTGGCTCAGCTCTAGCCGGCCGCGACCGCCTCCAGCGTGGCCTCGAAACCCTTCGCGCCGGTGTGCCCGCCGAAAGGGCCGACGGCTGGGAGCGTGACCCCGGCGGCGCGGTAACGCTCGACCACGCTGCGGACCTGCGCCTCATCGCCGATGCCGGCGAGCTCGTCGAGAACGCGTTCGCCGATGGGCTCTGCCTCGAGCTCCGGGCCAAGGCCGCCTGCGTCCATCATCCTTCGATAGAACGGCAGCCCCGCATAGCGCGAGACCGTCTTCCGGAAAACGTCATGCGCCGCGGCGCGGTCCGTCGTGAGGCACACGGGGAGCGCGGCGACGATCTCGAAACCTTCCAGCGACCGGCCGGCTTTCTTCAGGCCGGCACGTACAGCGGGCACGACCTGGTCGCGCACGTAGTCGGCGGTGCACATGTAAAGGACGATGCCGTCCGCCAGCTCGCCCGCCAGCTCGAGCATCCGCGGGTTGAGCGCCGAGATCATGACCGGCATCTCGGGCCGGCGCGGCGCGGAGTAGGCCCACCGCGCGCTGAAGTGCCGGCCCTCGAAGCTACAGCCTCCTTCGCGGAGGCTCGTCCTGACGATCGTCAGGTACTCGCGCATCGCGTCCACCGGCTCCTCGAGCCGCAGCCCCCACATGCCCTCCACCGTGACCTTGTGGCTGATGCCGATGCCGAGGATGAAGCGCCCGCCCGACAGCTCGTCGAGGCTGGCCGCCATCTGCGCCATCGCGGTCGGGTGTCGCGTGTAGATCGGGAGCACGCCGGTGCCGAGCTTCACGCGCTCGGTGCTCTTCGCGTACGCGGCGAGCACCAGGGCGGCGTCGCGCGCGTCCGGCATCTGCGTCGTCCACACCGACTCGAAACCGAGCCTTTCCGCCGCCTTCGCCCGAGCCACCGACTCTTCTATCGTCCTCACAGCCGGGTTGAAGACGGCCGTCCTCTGCATCCCCGAAAATCTACAGGGTGACCCTGGCCCAGGCGCTGTTCATGGGCCTGCTGCAGGGTGCGAGCGAGCTTTTCCCGGTCTCTTCGCTCGGCCACGCCGTGATCGTGCCGAGCCTGCTGCACTGGTCCTTCAAGCAGTCCGACCCGTCGTTCGTCCCCTTTCTCGTCCTGCTGCACCTGGGCACCGCGACCGCGCTCCTGGTCCTCTACCGCGACCAGTGGGTCGTCATCATTCGCGGTTTCTTCACCGCCGCCATCCGCGGCCAGATCAGGAACGACGCAGAGCGGCTCGCCATGCTCCTTCTGGTCGGCACCATACCCGCGGCCATCCTCGGCGTGTTCCTCGAGCATCGGATCAAGTCGCTGTTCGCCAGCCCGTACGTGGCGGCCGGATTCCTGGTCGTCAACGGTTTTCTGATGCTCGGCTTCGAGTTCACCCGTCGCCGCGCCGAACGCGGCGTGTCGCGCGAGGAGCAGGAGTCGCACTTCGCACAGGCGGAGCGCATCAGCTTCGTCGCCGCCGCGATCGTCGGCGCCTGCCAGGCGCTCGCGTTCCTTCCCGGCATCTCGCGCTCCGGCGTCACCATCGGCGGCGGCCTGCTCGCGGGCCTGCGCCACCAGGAGGCCGCACGCTTCTCATTCCTGCTGGCGACCCCGGTCATCCTGGGCGCCGGGATCGTCGAGGTGCCCGGGCTGTTCAAGAGCGGCGTCCCGATCGGCGAGTACATCGCGGCGGCGGTCCTCTCCGGCATCGCCGCGTATGCGAGCGCGCGCTTCCTGCTGCGCTACTTTCGCTCGGGGCGGCTCGACCCTTACGGCATCTACTGCATCGCCGCCGGGCTGGTCAGCCTGGCTTTGTTAGAGTTCGGTTGGTGACGAAATCCAACGGATTGGCCGTGGGCCTGGGTGTGTTGGGGGTCGTGTTCCTGGTCATCGCCGCGCTCTACGCGGTGGGCTTGCTGCAGATCCTGACGTCCGAGAATTCGGGACCGCACTACAAGCACGCGGTCCTGTTCGCGGTGCTCGCGGTGGCGAGCTTCGTCGCCGCAAACTTCGCTCGCCCGAAAACCGCCGTCTAAGCTTTCGCCGCGACCCGTGTCGGGACCTGACGGCCGGTGAGGTCTGTGTCGCCGACCCTGATGTCTTCGTGGTAAACGGCATCCGCGTTGACCTTCCACGGGTCGAGCAGCGAACCGGCGGCGATGCTTCGAGCGACGAGCAGCGCCGTCATCATCGAGTGGTCCTGGTTGTTGTACTTGTGCATGCCATTGCGGCCGGCCAAATGCAGGTTGGGTAGCTCGCGCGCCAGATAGTCGCGCACGACGTCGACCTTCGCCTGGTAGTCGTCGTCGTAAACGGGGTACGCCTTCTGCTGGCGCACGACGACGCCGTCGAACACCTCGGCCGGCGAGCAGATGCCGAGCTGGCCGAGCTCCTTCTTCGCGAGCTCGATGAGCTGGGCGTCGGGCATGGTCCACAGCCCATCCCCCTCGAAGCAGAAGTATTCGAGCCCGAGACAGGTCTTCGACTGGTCGGGGACCATCTCAGGGCTCCAGTTCTTGAAGTTCTGGATACGGCCGACCTTGACTGCGGGGTCGTGGATGTAGATCCAGTTGTCGGGGAACACCTGGGCGCGGTCGATCATCAAAGCGATGCTGATGAAGTCGCGATAGCCCAGGCTGTCGGCGGCTTTGCGCACGAGATCCGGCGCCGGTGGGTCGAGCCTGTTGACGAGCTCGCGGATCGGGATGCTGGAGATGAAGTCGGTGCCCTCGTGGCTTTCCACTCGTCCGTCGCCATCGGCCGTCAGGACCGCCGTCACCCCACCATCCGCGTGGCGAACGCTGGTGACGGATCGGCCGAGCAGGACCGGATGGCCCCTGCCCGCGCTGATCTCGGCCACCCGCTCCCACATCTGGCCGGGGCCAAGGCGCGGGTAGCGGAACCTGTCGATGAGCGTGGTCACGATCTCGCCGCGCTTGCGCGCCTTGCGCCGCGGCAGCAGGGCGCTGCGGATGACGACCCACAGGTCGAGGCTCTTGATGCGCTGTGCCGCCCAGTCGGCCGACAGCTCCTTGGTGCTGATGCCCCACACCTTTTCTGTGTAGGTCTTGAAGAAGATGCTGTACAGCCGCCATCCGAACTGGTTGCGCACCCACTCCTCGAGGGTGCGCGGGCTCTTGATCGGGGTGAGCCGCGCCCGCGCGTAGCTGGCCAGGCACAGGACCGCCTCCACCGGGCCCAGGTTCCACAACGCGTTGAAAGCCTGGATCGGGTAGGCGAAGAACCGGCCGCGGTAGTAGATGCGAGACAGGCGGCCGCGGTCCAGCATCTCGTCGCCGAGGATCTCAGTCCAGAGGTCCTCGACCTCCTCGTTCTTGGAGAAGAACCGATGGCCGCCGATGTCGAATCGGTAGCCCTCGTGCTCGACCGTTCGGGCCAGGCCGCCCACCTGCCGCGGGTCCTTCTCGAGCACTGTGACCGGCACCTCGCTCTTGAGCAGCTCGTAAGCGGCCGTCAGCCCGGCCGGCCCCGCGCCCATGATCACCACACGTTTGCGCGCGCCTTCGGCGATCACGGTGGCCACAGTATCGACGGGTATGACTAGTTCAGAGGCCCTTTACTGCGGATCTCGTCGACCTTGACCAGGGCGTCCCGCAAGCCCTTGATCCAGTCGGCCTGGTGCATGCCGACGAGGCGGACGCACCAGGCGAGCGCCTCGGAGCGACTCCGGGCGACCCCGCCGGCGACCAGCGTGTCCAGGATCGAGCGCTCGTTCATGCGCAGCCGGGTCATGACCGGCACGCTCAGGGTCGTGAATATCTTCGACTGGTCGCCGCACCTGGCCCCCCAGGCGACCTTGCGCCGGAACACGCGCTCCGCCTCGCGGGCGATCCGAATCCGATCGTCCCGAGTCTCCTCTCGGAACCGCTCGATCCGGGCGTCGCGGGCTGCCGCCCGGCCGGCGCTCGAGGTCCCGCTCGCCAGTTCGACGTCCGCGAGGGTGCCGACGACCAGGATCTCCTCGCCGTCGGCGGTGACCTCGGGAGGGCCGACGAACCAGCCGGCAGGTACTCGGCGGGCGAACCAGGCGCGCACGTCCTCGGGCATCGATTACAAGATTACGGTTCGGACCCCGGGCCTGTCTGGCTCCGCCGCTTCAGTTCAGGCGGCCGCCTGCTGGGACTTGTTGCCCACGAACTGGATTTCGTCGATGACGATCTCGGTCCTGTACTTCTTCTGGCCCGGCGCCTCCTCCCAGGAGCTGGTGTGGAGCCTGCCCTCGGCGTAGACCTGCCGCCCTTTCTTCAGGTACTGGCCGGCGAACTCGGCCAGCTTCCCGAACGCGACCAGGCTGTGGAACTCCGCCTGCTGGCGGCGGTTGCCGCTCTCGTCCTTGCCCGCGTACGTGTTGGTGGCGAGCCGGATCTTGGCGACGTAGGTGCCCTTGGGCGTCGCCTTGACGTCCGGGTCCGCCGTCAGGTTGCCGACCAGAATGACTTTGTTGACCATCGCATCACCTCCGTGAAATTGGACTCAGCGTAGGCAGGGCCGGCCGCCATTCCAACCCTGCCTGTTAAGAAGAGAGGTAGAGGGCCGGGTCGACGGGGACGTGGTCGATGTCGACCTGGAGGTGGACGTGCGGGCCTGTGGCGAGGCCGGTCATGCCGACGAGGCCGACGAGCTGCCCGGGGCTGACCACCGCGCCATCCCCGACGCGAAAGGCGGAGAGGTGCCCGTAGAAGACCACGGCGTGCGCGTCGACCACGACCCTGACGAAATTGCCGGCGCCCGCGGGGTCATGGCCGATCACCGCCGTCCCGGCCGTGGCGGAGAAAACCTCGGTGCCGACTACCGCGGCCAGGTCGATCCCGGTGTGGATGTGGTGGGTCGGACAATTCGCGTCGAAGGGCTCGAGCTCCAGCGTCGTGCACCCGAAGGGTTGGGTGACGATCGCACCGAGGACGACGCTCGACACCGGAAGCCGGATGTGGCTCGGCACCTGTGTCCCGGCGACGAGCATGAGCGCCGTGCCGCCGGCGACCATGGCAAGGAGTCGCATCAGGCTTTGACGAGCGCGTGGCCGACGTGGCCGAGCGCCTTGAAGACGGTCGACTCAAGTCGATGCGCTGACTTCTCTGCGCCGCCGATCGCGCCCGGGATCTTGAAGACGATGAGCAACGAAGCCAGCGCGAACAGGTGGTGGACGGGACTGCTCCCGTCGTGCTCGAGGGCGAGGCCCACCGACAGCACGAACAGCTGCGCCGGCTGCATGAAGAGGTTGGTCGTGAAATGCGAGCTCCACAGCCGGGCCAGGTGCTGGGTCTCCGGCAGCATGAAGAAAAGCGCGGCGAGCGGCGCCGTGATCGCGAGCACGATGAGGATCGCGTAGCGGACGAGGTACGCGACCGCGAGGATGCCGTACCCGCCGGCGAGGGCGCCCGTCGTGATGATCTCCCACGTGCCGGCGTTCGGGTTGTGGGTGTAGTTGGCCACGAAGGTCGCCAGGTCGTCGTGCGTGGCGAAACTCTGCAGCGTTGTGCAGATGGCGTTGTTGGCCGCGACCGCCATCTGGAACAGCGGCATGGAGAAGTTGATGAGAACGGTGCCGACGAAGAGTCGCGGGAGCACGACACGAGCGCTGTGGTTAGTGGTTACGCCCTGGCCGAGCATGATCCGGTAAGACGCCCACACCGCGATCAGCACCATCGCCGCGTTGGCGACCAGCTGCACCTTGGGCTCGAAGCGCTGGATCGTCGAGCTGTAGATGAAGTCGCCGCCCGTCTCGAAGTCGGTGGTGCTGAGGATGAACTTGAACCACACCTTGAGCAGCAAGCCGACGCTGTCCTCGAGCAGCTGCTTGAGGATCAGGTTCGGATGGACGAGCGTGTAGAGGTAGCCCTCGATCCGGGCCAGCTCTTCGTACAGGGCCTTCAGCCACGAGAGGTCCATGCCGCCTCTAGTGGGTCGGGACGGAGCTCGTGAGGATGGAGACGAGCGAGCTCGCGACCTCGACGCCGATGGTGCCGACGACGATGCGCGAGATCCACTGCTTGGCCGCCAGCGCCGACTTCGACTCGACGGCGGTGATCTTCCAGATGAAGGCGAAGATGAACGCGAGGGCGCCTATGGAGCCCACCAGCGCCTGGCCCATGTGGATCCAGGTGTTGATCAGGTCGGTGATCGGCGTGATGTTGGGTTGAGCGGCGAGGAAAAGCATGTGCGCCTCCTGGTCTTTTCGCGGCACGCTACCCGCTGGCGGAGCGCGCGAAAACCCAGCCTGTTAAGAAGCGAACCCCGACGCCGGAGCGCCAATCGCGCCCAAATGCCGTCATTGGTACCAATCGCCGGCGTTGAGGAGCCGGGTTAGTTCTGATTGGTACCAATCCTCAGCGTTGAGGACCCGGGTCAGGTTGGATTGGTACCAATCGTCGCAGGCGGCCTGGGTTTACCTGACGAAGACCTCCGCCTCGATCGCCGGCGCGCTGACGACCTTGGTGGGCCACAGGAACAGCGGGAGGGATAACGCCATCACCGCCGGCAGCACCCACACCGCCGCGGCGTAGCCATAACTCGCCGCGGCGATTCCAACCAGCGATCCTCCGAGCGAGCCGCCCATGTCGATAGCGCTGTTCCACAACGCGCTGATCGCGCCCGCGTCGGAACGGGTGCCGCTCTCGCTCATCGACACGAAGGCGGCGGTGTGGACGGCGCCGAATCCGGCGCCATACGCGGCGGCGGCGAAGAGAACCGTGAAAGGGCCGCTGTTCATCGCCAGCGCCACCAGCCCGGCCAGCGAGACCAGCACGCCGCCGGCGAGCACCTTGCGAGCGGACCAGCGGTCGCCGAGGATCCCCGCCAGCCAGCGGCTTGCCGCCCGCGTGGCGCCCGAGACAAGCAGGAACGTCGCGGCCGAGCCGAGCCCTTCCAGCGGCAGCGCCACGGGCGCATAGGTGATCACGCCGCCGAAGCTGCAGCTGGCAAGGACGAACGCGACCACAGCAATCAAGATCCCCGGCCGCCTGATGGCGCCCAGCAGGTTGGTCGACTGCTGAGCGATGTGCGCCGGACGTTCCGAGATCCTAAGCGCGATCACGGCGCCCACCAGCGCGCTGGCAAACGCGATTAGAGCATCCACGTCCGCCCGCCCGTTCGCCAGCAGGAACACCGCCACCGCGGGGACGAAGATGCCGGGCGCGCTGAGGGCCAGGCCGAAGAACCCGATCGAGGCGCCGCGCCGGTGAGAGGCGGTGACGTCGGAGAGCAGCGCGACCGAGACGACGATCGCGACGCCCATTCCGATGCCTCGCGTTGACGCGGCGACCATCATCGCCCAGAGCGGCGGGTGCGGCAGGACGTAGACCAGGCTGGGCACCGCCGTGACCAGCTGACCGGCGACCAGCAAATGCTTCGATCGGAGCCGAGACATCAACCATGGGGTCAACAGCTCGCCGGCCACGGCGCCCACGAAGAGCGCGAATGTGGCGGCGCCTGCCACTCCGTGCGGACCTTCGCGCTCGGCCATCACCGGGACCACTGGAAGCAGGACCTGGAACGCGATGGAGATACATACGGCGAACGCCGCGATCAGCAAGAGTGGGTTCGAGCTCGCGGCTCGAAGATTCAGAAGGATGGCGCGAGGGATCAGGGAATCATAGGTGGCACCCCTGACCCGACCTCTATTGCCTGGTTCTCGCCTCCACGCCGTCGAGAAGAATGTCCAGCGCCGACACGACCTTGCCGACCGGTTTGGATTCAGCAGGCAACGCCTCTGCCCTGGCGACCTTCGCCTCGTACATGTCCAGCGAAAACTTCACCGCCCCGCTGCTGACGTCCAGCTCGTAGCGATCACGCGACGCACTCGCTCCCTCGGTCTGCCAGTGCACGTCGAAGACGGCGACCCTGGTCGAGAACTCGTCCAGCTTCAGCTTCACCGCGCCGGTGTGGATGACGGCGACCACCGCCACCCCCTTCGGGCGATGGAGGGCGACGTCGACGACGCCGCCCGACACGTGGATGGGCACGACGCCACGCGGCGGCGGAAGGAAGCATTCGACCTTGCTCGCGCCGCTGTCTATGTGAACCTCGCGCACGTCAAGGTCGCCGACCTCGAGGACGGTCCTCCATGTGGGCGCCTGGACCTTGAAGCGCCACGGACGCCGCGGGTTGAGCTCGATCTGGCCCAGGCCGACACCGCGCGTCCTGCGCACGACCACTGTCTCCCCTCTGACCACAGCGGGGGCGGCAGCCTCCTGGTCGGGAGGCACCCGGAACAGGCCCTGCATGTCGGAATTCCCCGCCCGCACGACGACCCCGTGTGACCCGCTGTCGATCGCCAGCGTGGCCGGCTCGCCGCCGGCTTCCACGGCCGGCTCGGACTCTGAACTAGTGCGCCCCGCGATGACGTAGGTCATCACCATCAGCGCCACGTCGCCGGCCTCGGACGCCTGGAGGCCGGCACCCACCAGGTGCGCCTTCAGGTCAGCGAAGGTGTGGCTGCGCTCGAACGCTCCGGGCGCCTCGAGCAGAATGCGGCCGGCATCCTTGTGGGCGGCAACGGTTCCGCGAAGGGCCTCCCCAGTCGCCAGGACGCCCCGCCGCCAGTCGCCTCCCCGACGCGCCCGCGGGACGCCGTCCAGCAGACCCTCGGCCAGCAGGTCGAGCAGCTCGCGCCGGTCGCGCACGTGCCAGTAGAGGGAGGCTGCCTTGACCTCCAACCGGTCGGCCAGCGCTCTCATCGAGAGTCCCTCCAGGCCCTCATCGTTGATCAAGGCCAGGGCGGCGTCGACGAGGCGCTCCCGGGTCAGGCCTCGTTGCTTCTCCTCTTCAGGGCTCAACGGCATCGTGATTCTCCTCTAATTGCTTTAGTGGTGCTTGCAATCCTAACAGTGTTAGGTGTATCGTGCCTCAAACAATCCCTAACAGCGTTAGCTAAGGAGAAAATGCCATGCAAGCGCCGGAGACAAGACGTTGGCGGTTCAAGGGCCCCGAGATGGAGGGGCCGATCGCAAGGTGGTACGCGCGAATTCGAGGCTCCGAGAGCCAGCTCGCCACGTGCCGAGCCCAGGCCGCGCAGCTAACGGCCGGCCTGCCGGAGGGGGCGCAAGTGCTCGAGGTCGCACCTGGCCCGGGATACCTGGCGATCGCCATGGCGCGCCGCGGCGGGCTTCAGGTGACCGGTCTCGACATCAGCCGGACGTTTGTCGAGATCGCCAGGGAAAACGCCCGCGCGGCAGGCGTGGCCGTCGATTTCCAACAGGGCGACGTCGCCCAGATGCCGTTCGCAACCGGGTCCTTCGACCTGGTCGTGTGCCAGGCCGCGTTCAAGAACTTCACGCTGCCGCGCAGTGCGCTCGCCGAGATGCACCGCATTCTTCGCCCAGGCGGGATGGCCATCATCCAGGACATGAGCGGGGATGCGACGCACGCCGACATCGCCCGTGAGGTCGAAGGCATGAACCTGGGGCGGCTCAACACATTCACGACGAAGGCGACGCTCGAGATGCTCAGGCGCCGCGCGTACGCGCCCGCCCTGTTCGAGCGCCTCGCCAGAACGAGCCCGTTCCAGAGCTGCGAGATCACCCCCGATGGGATCGGTCTCGAGGTGCGACTCAAGAAGGAGGGGGGCAGGTGATCCGCATTCGCAACCACCCGATGACCGCGCTGAGCGTGCTCGTGCTCGGCCTGTTCATGACCCTGCTCGACCTGACGATCGTCAACATCGCCATCCCCCAGATCCTCGATGGGCTCCACGCGAGCCTGGACCAGGTGCTGTGGGTGCTCAACGCCTACAGCCTGCTCTACGCCGTGCTTCTCATCACGTCGGCAAGGCTCGGTGACATCTACGGCCCGCGCAACGTGTTCGCGGCCGGCGTGGTGATCTTTACCATCGCCTCCGCCTTCAGCGCACTGGCGCAGGACCCGACGCAGCTCATCGCCTCCCGGGCGCTCCAGGGCCTCGGCGCGGCGGTCCACGAGGAAGAAGCGGCCGTGGCCTAACCTTTATCCGTGGCGAAAAAGCTCGCCGAGTACGAAGCCAAACGCGACTTCAAGAAGACACCGGAACCTGGCGCTCGAGTCGAACGCAAACCGACCCGGGCGCCTCGCTTTGTCGTCCAGGAGCACCACGCGCGGCGCCTCCACTGGGACCTGCGCCTGGAGAAGGACGGCGTCGGCGTCTCATGGGCGGTGCCCAAGGGCATCCCGCCCGACCCGAAGAAGAATCACCTTGCCGTGCACGTCGAGGACCACCCTCTCGAATACTTCAAGTTCGCCGGCGAGATCCCGAAGGGCGAGTACGGCGGCGGCCAGGTGATGATCTGGGACGAGGGCACCTACGAGCCCGTCAAGTGGAGCGACCGCGAGGTGATGGTCGAGTTCCACGGCAAGCGGCTGCAGGGCCGCTACGTGCTGTTCCAGACCCGCGGCCAGGACTGGATGATCCACCGCATGGATCCGCCGCAGGATCCAGACCGCAAGCCCATGCCGTTGGGGCTCGTGCCGATGATGGCGAAGCTGGAGACGAAGGTGCCGCGTCCCGATGACACGTGGGGCTTCGAGTTCAAGTGGGACGGCATCCGCGCCCTGGCTTACGTCGACGGCGGCCGTGTGCGGCTGCAGAGCAGGACCAATGAGGACATCACGCCGCGCTACCCGGAGATCCATGCGATGGGTCGGGCGCTCGGCTCGGCCGAGGTCATCCTGGACGGCGAGATCGTCGCCCTCGACGAGAAGGGCCGGCCGAGCTTCGAGGAGATCCAGCAGCGCATGGGCCTGACGGCGGAGAACGAGATCCGCCGCAAGATGAAGGACGTCCCGATCACCTACATGGTGTTCGACGTGCTGTGGCTGGACGGCCACTCCCTGATGCAGCAGCCGTACGCCGATCGCCGCAACGCGCTCGCCCAGCTCAAGCTCGCGGGCGCGTCGTGGCAGACGCCGCCCTTCGAGAAAGGCGGCGGCCAGGCGATGCTGGAGGCCAGCGCGAAGGCTGGTCTCGAGGGGATCGTCGGCAAGCGGCTCGACTCGAAGTACGAGCCGGGCAGGCGCAGCAGAGCGTGGGTCAAGGTCAAAAACCACAACCGCCAAGAGCTCGTGATCGGCGGCTGGCTCGAGGGCGAGGGCAAGCGCAAGGGTTATCCCGGCGCGCTCCTGGTCGGGTACCACAAGGATGGGGACCTCGTGTACGCCGGGAAGGTGGGCACCGGCTTCACCGACAGGACGCTGGACGAGCTCAACAAGAAGCTGACTCCGCTGGCGGTCGACAAGAGCCCGTTCACGGCCGGCGCCGCTCCGCCGCGTGCCGCGCATTTCGTGAAGCCGAAGATCGTCGCCGACTTCGAGTTCGTGGAGTGGACGCGCGGCGGCCAGCTGCGGGCGCCTTCCTTCAAGGGCTTCCGCGTGGACAAACCGGCGAAAGAGGTGGTGCGCGAGGGTGGCTAAAGAGACGTCGGTCGAGGTCAAGATCGAGGGTCGGACCCTCAAGCTCACCAACCTCGAGAAGGTGCTCTACCCCGAGGTCGGTTTCACCAAGGCGCAGGTCATCGACTACTACACCCGCATGGCGCCGGTGCTACTAACGCACACACGCGATCACCCGCTGACCCTGAAGCGATATCCGAACGGGGTCGGCGGCGAGTTCTTCTACGAGAAGAACTGCCCCAAGCACCGTCCGGAGTGGGTGCAGACCGCCACCGTGTGGAGCGGGGGCAACAACCGCGACATGTACTACTGCCTGGCCCAGGACCTGCCCACGCTGGTGTGGCTCGCCAACCTGGCCACGCTCGAGATGCACACGTCGCTCTCGTACTGCAACAACCTGCCGGAGCCACGCACCCTCGTGTTCGACCTCGACCCCGGTCCGCCCGCAACCATCGTCGAGTGCTGCCGCATCGGTCTCATGCTGCGCGACCTCTTCGCCGATCACGGCCTCGAGTCCTACGCCAAGACATCAGGCTCGAAGGGACTGCAGCTTTACCTGCCTCTCAACACGAAGGTCGACTACAACCAGACCAAGGTCGTCTCCAAGGGACTCGCGCAGTACTTCGAGGAGAAGCACCCAGACCTGGCCGTGCACAAGCAGCTGAAGGAGCTGCGCGGCGGCAAGGTGCTGATCGACTGGAGCCAGAACGACCAGTACAAGACGACCGTGAACGTCTACTCGCTCCGCGCGCGCGCGCGGCCGACGGTCTCGACCCCGGTCTCCTGGGACGAGGTCGAGAAATGCCTCAAGGCCAAAGACCCAAGCCTCCTGGTCTTCGACAGCGACCAGGTGCTGAAGCGGATCGACAAGCTTGGTGATCTGTTCGAGCCGGTGGTCAAGAAGAAGCAGAAGCTGCCGAAGTCTTTGCTAGATGCCACCGGTGGGAAGACGGCGCTCGAGAAGATGGCGACCCGCCGCCACAGCGGTGGCAGGCGCTACCCGCCGCAGAAGGGGCAGCGCAATCCACCAGGGTGAGAAACGACCGCGGGTCGTCATCGCCGGCGCGGGTTTCGGCGGGCTGACCTGCGCGCGAGCGCTGCGCCGCACTCATGTCGATGTCACGCTCGTCGACCGCAACAACTACCACCTGTTCACGCCGCTGCTCTACCAGGTCGCGGGCGCGCTGCTGGATCCCGGTGAGATCGCGCGTCCCGTCCGCCAGCTCATCCGGCCGCTGCACAACGCGGACTTCCTGCAGGCCGTGGTCACGGGCGTCGACTTCGATGCGAGGCGCCTGCTCACGGACCACGGGCCGCTCGAGTACGACTACCTCGTCCTGGCAACCGGCGCGCAGAGCGACTACTTCGGCAACCTGGCTCTCGCCGAGCAGACCATGGGTCTCAAGGACCTGGATGAGGGGCTTGCGGTCCGCAACCAGATCCTCTCCCAGTTCGAGGCTTCGCGCTGGACCGAGGATCCCGAGCTGCGCCGTCGTCAGCTGACCTTTGCGGTCGTCGGAGGCGGGCCGACCGGCGTCGAGATGGCCGGCGCCATATCCGAGCTCGTCCGCCTGGTGCTGCGCAAGGACTATCGCGACCTCGACACAAACGAGGTCCGGGTGGTGCTTATAGAGGCAGCGCCATATGTTCTTGGACCTTTCGTGCCTTCGCTGCGCCGGGCCGCCCTCCGCTCGCTGGAGCGGAAAGGGATCGAGGTGATGCTGCAGACGCGCGTCGACTCGGTTGGCGACGGGTGCGTCAAGCTCTCGACCGGCCAGGAGGTCGCCGCCGAAACGGTGATCTGGACCGCGGGGGTGAAGGGGTCCGAGATCGGCAAGGTCACCGGCCTGCCCTTGACGCGACAGGCGAGGATCAAAGTCGACGACAAGCTGCAGGTACCGGGGCACCCCGTCGTGTTCGTGGTGGGCGACCTCGCCGGCGCGCAGGATGGGCAGGTCCTGTTCCCGATGCTGATCCCGGTCGCCATGCAAGAGGGCCGCCATGTCGCCGCATCGATCTCCGACATGGTCGCCGGCGGCGGCTCACGGACGTTTCGCTACAGAGACCCCGGCATCATGGCCACCATCGGGCGCAACTCGGCCGTGGCCCAGCTCGGATGGATCCACCTGTCCGGATTCCTCGGCTGGCTGCTGTGGCTCGGTGTCCACCTCGTCAACGTCATCAGCTTTCGCAGCCGGCTGGTCGTGCTGATCAACTGGGCCTGGGAGTACCTCTTCTATGACAGGCCCGTGCGCCTGATCGTCCGCGCGCGCCGATGACAAAGCTCTTCGCCTGCGCTCTGGCGGCCCTGCTCGCGGTCGCGTGCGGCGGCGAAAACGTGGACGCAGCGAAGGTGCTGCGCGACGGCGGGGCCGCGATGGGTCAGCTGAAGACCGTGACCGCGACGCTGAAGCTCACGAAGGGCGAGATCACGATCGAAGGCTTCCGCCTCGTCAGCGCGAAGACGGCGGTCCGGCTGCCCAAAGACAGCGACACCACCTACACGGTCAAGGAGCAGGACGTGTCCTTCAGCATCCAGGTCGTCATCGCCGCGGGCCACACCTACCTCCACGTGCCCTTCTCGCGGTTCCAGGAATTGACCGGCGCCGAGGCCAAGGCCTTGCCCGACATGGCCAGTCTCTTTGACAGCACGACCGGTCTGCCCGCGGTCATCCCGCAGGGCGGGAGCCCGCAGTACGTCTCCACCGACAAGGTCGGCGACCGGGACTGCTACCAGGTGGCCACGAGCTATACGGCGGACCAGGTGAAGGGTCTCCTGAGCGAGTTCAACTCCACCGGCACGGTCAGCGCACACGTGTGGGTGGACAAATCGGACCACCTCGTTCGCAAGGCCACGCTGAGCGGGCCTTTCGGCGACATGGGCGGCGCGGCGACCGTCGAGGTCGACATCTCGAGCTTCAACGGGCCGGTGGTCATCGCCTCGCCGACTCCGTAGGTGAACCGCCGGCCGGCAATCTTGCTGGGGCTGGGCGGGGCCGGCCTATTCGTCGCAGCCCTCGATGCCTACGTGGTCGTCACCCTGCTGCCGGCGATGACGGGGGACATCGGCCTGACCATCGAGCGCTTCGAGCAGGCCACGCCGATAGTCACCGGATTCCTCGCCGGCTACGTCGTCGCCATGCCACTGCTCGGCGCCTATTCCGACGCGCGCGGCCGCCTTCCCGTCTACTGCGCCTGCCTCGGCGCGTTTGCGCTGGGCTCGGTGGTCACGGCGACGGCCGGCCAGCTGAGCTTTGCCGGCCTCCCGTGGCTCGTCAGCGGCCGCTTCGTCCAGGGCCTGGGCGGTGGCGGCCTGGTGCCGCTCTCGCTGGCGCTGGCGGCGGACCTTTACCGGGGGCGCGCGCGGACGCTCGCGCTGGGGTCGGTGGCCGGACTGCAGGAGGCGGGGAGCGTGCTCGGACCTCTGTACGGCGCGACGCTGGCTGCCGCCGCGGCAGGAGCCGGAGGGTGGCGATTCGTGTTCTGGCTCAACGTGCCGCTCGCCGTGCTCTGCGGCGCCGGAGTGGTGCTGGCGAGCCGCGGCGTGTCACGCCCCGAAGAGCGGGGCGCGTCCAAGGTCGACTCGCTCGGCGCGGTCCTGCTCGGCTCTGGCCTCGGCCTCCTCGTCCTTGCCCTCTACCCGGACGACCCCGAGCAACGCGCGGTCAACGGACTGTTCGTCCCTGCGGGCCTGCTCGCGGTGGTCGTCCTCACCGGTTATGCGTGGCGGCAGCTCAAAACTCTCGAGCCGCTGATTCCCCAAGACCTCCTGCGCAGCCGCGCGCTCCTGGGCGCCATGACCGCGAACCTGTTGATCGGCGCGGCCCTCATCGTTGCCCTCGTCGACGTGCCGATCCTCGGCCGCCTGGTGTTCAACCTCGAGGCGCTCGATTCGGGACTCCTGCTCACGCAGTTCCTCATCGGCGTGCCGGTGGGTGCGGTGGCCGGCGGAGTCCTGGCGGGACGGATCGGCAACCGGGCGACGGCCGCGCTCGGCGTCGTCGTCTCCGCGGCGGCGTTCCTCCAGATGTCGACGTGGAGCGCGAACGAGCTATCGCTGCACGCGGGACCGCTGCGTCAGGCAGACATCTCCCTCGCGATCTGCGGGCTGGGCTTCGGCCTGGTGATCGCCCCGCTGACGGCGGCGGTGCTCGCTCTCACCCGAGGTGAGAGCCACGGCCTCGCGACGAGCCTGGTCGTCGTCGCGCGGACGATGGGTATGCTGGCCGGGCTCTCCGCGCTGACCGCGTTCGGCCTGTACCGCTTCCATCAGATCCTTGGCTCGCCGGTCCTCACCGATCCCGACCTGCGCGAGCGCGTCAAGCACCTCGAGCGGCTGGTGGGCGCCGCGTTCCTGCAGGAATATCGAGAGATCTTCGTCATCGCGGCAGCCCTGTGCCTGGGCGCCGCGCTGACTATCGCTTTCTCGCTACGGCCAGTACGTACGAGTGGTGGTACCTGAAGGCGTCGTCCGGGTCGCCCAGGCTTGCCATCGCGGCCTCCACCTCTGCCTCGAGCTCGTCGCGGTAACGCGGGCCGAGGGCGCGGATCAGCGTGTACGGCAGCGGTCCGGCGCCTGACATGAGCTCGGTCCACTCGCGGGCGTCATTGGTCCGGCCGCCTGTCACCGTCTCGGTCATGCGCACCATCTCGAATCCGGCCTCGCCGAGCAGCTGCGGCAGAACGCTCGGCTCGCCAAACCTCGAGCGTTCGGAGCTGTACCGAGGCAGGCTGAGGTAGTGCCGCCGGGCCAGCGGGCCGAGACCCTGGAAGAACAGGTCCTGGGCGCGCGTGTTCAGGCTCCGGCGCTGGCATGACACGGCGAGCCGCCCGCCCGGCTTCAAGACCCTGTTCGCCTCTTCGAGCGCGGTGGTCGGGTCGGCCAGGTAGGCCAGAGTCTCCCCCATCGTGACGAGGTCGAACGTCTCAGGCCGGAAGACGAGGTGCTCGGCGGCCATGCCGACGAACTGCATATTCTTCGCTCTCTTTTTTTCGCCGCCCTGCGCGCGGGCGATGGCGAGCATGTTCTCGGAGAGGTCGATGCCGAGGACCGTGCCCGGGCTGACGAGTGGCGCGACCAGGTGGGCGACCAGACCGGTCCCGGTGCCGACGTCCAGCACGTGCTCGTTCTTGGCCGGCATCGCCAGCTCGACCAGCCGGCCGGCGATCCTGGCGTGGGTGCCGCCCGCCCACGTGTCGTAGACGGGTGCGATGCGGTCGAAAAAGTCGACCACGTGGTCGACCATCTCGTCGGTGGAATCGGGGTTCATCAAGGCCACGTTGAGCTGCCTAACCTTTGTCGACGGCTGGGGGCACGGCTGTTACGATGCTAGCTCCCTCAAATCCTGATTCCGAATCCATAAGCCCCAACTCGCGAGCTGGGATGCAAATATCGCAAACCGACTGGAGGATTCCATGACTCAAGCAGAAAAAACAGCCGCTCAGGGCGCTACCACCCAGAACGGGGGCACGAACGTGGTGGGCCTGGGCCCGCGCGACGTCCTCCAGGGCCGCCTCGACATCCAGGGCGACCTCAAGATCGCGGGCCAGGTCGAGGGCGAGCTCAAGGCCAGCGGCGACGTGACCGTCGACTCTGGCGCCACCATTCAGGCCTCGATCGAGGGTCAGAACGTTAGCGTCCGCGGCAACGTGAGCGGCAACGTGACCGCCAGGCGGCGCCTGATCATCGGCGGTTCGGGCCGCCTGATCGGCGACGTTCGTGTCGGCCGCCTGACAGTCGAAGATGGCGCCACCCTGAACGGCAACGTCACCATGGCTTCGGAGAAGGGCTAGCCGCTCACCGGCGAACCCCCGTTTTCTCAGCGCTCCGCAGCGCCGGGACCACGACCGAATCGACGTAGCGACGCAGCGCGTCCATGCCCGCGTGCACCAGCCGCCACTCGAGGCGGACCAGCAACGCCTGGTCGCGGTTGAGCTCGGCCATGCGGGCGCGCCAGAAGCCGGCGTCTCGATTGAGCCCTGGCGGTGCGCCAGGACCTGACCGGCTCGACGTGATCGGGAAGTCCGGCAGCGAAAGGTCGTCGCCGGCGGTGGCGGCTGGGATGTCGATCGAGGGCGAAAGGACGACCGGCCTGGAGGCGGAGGCGACGAGGCTCCAGGCGACCATGACCAGCGTGGTCACGACCACGATCTCGGCGGCGACGATGTACGTGAGCGGAGAGCGGAAGAGCTTGCGCATGACGCCACCGTAGGCGCCGCTCGGGCGCTTGAGAACCCTGGCTGTTAAGGACGGCGGAGCTTGCGCAGAGCGGCCAGCCCGCGGTCGATCGTCTCGATCTTCTTCGGGAAGCTGAACCTGATGTGCCCGCGACCCAACGCGGGGTCGTGGTAGAAGCTGGAGGCCGGCACGGTCGCCACCGCGGCCTCCTCGATCAGCCGGCGTGAGAAGGCCACGTCGTCGTCAGCCCCGAACGCGCGGATCCCGGCCATCACGTAGTAGGCGCCGTCCGGCGCCGAGGCCTCGAAGCCGCACTCCTGCAGCCCGCTGACGATCGCGTCGCGCCGCTCCTGGTAGTCGCCAACCAACTCCGCATAGAAGGACGGGGGCCACTGCAGCGCCTCGGCGACCGCGACCTGCAGCGGGTGCGGGGCGCCGACGGTGAGGAAGTCGTGGACCTTGCGAATGGCCGAGGTCAGCGCGGGTGGGGCGATGAGCCAGCCGACACGCCAGCCGGTGACCGAGTACGTCTTGCTCGCGCCGCTGATCGTGATCGTGCGCTCCGCCATGCCCGGAAGGGTGGCGATGCTGATGTGCTTGCCGCGGTAGACGAGGTGCTCGTAGATCTCGTCGGTGATGGCAATCGCACCGTGCTCACGACACAGCTCCGCGATGAGCTCGAGCTCGTCGCCTGAGTACACCTTGCCCGTGGGGTTGTGCGGCGTGTTGACGACGATCGCGCGCGTCCGAGTGTTGAATGCGCGGCGCAGCTCATCCGGGTCGAACGACCAATCCGGTGGGCGTAGAGCCACGTACCGCGGCACGGCACCGCTGATCACGCAGTCCGGTCCGTAGTTCTCGTAGAACGGCTCGAAGATGACGACCTCGTCGCCCGGGTCGACGGCGGCGAGCATGGCCGCGATCATCGCCTCGGTCGCGCCGCAGGAGACCGTGATCTCGGTCTCGGGGTCGACCGCACGTCCCCACGCGGCCGACTGCTTGGCGGCAACCGCGTTGCGCAGCTGGAGTGCCCCCCACGTCGTCGCGTACTGGTTGTAGCCGTCGCGCAGCGCGCGCGCCGCGGCGTCGAGGATGCGCGGGTCGGGGTCGAAGTCGGGAAAGCCCTGGGCGAAGTTCACGGCCTTTGAGGGCCCGTGGAGGGCGAGGTTGAGGCGCGTCATCTCGCGGATGACCGACTCGGTGAAGCTCTGGGCCTTCAGGGAGACCTGCGCCTTAATGTCCGGGATCGGCACGCTCCAGTCTCAGGTCGGTGCTCGAGCATGAGAAGCACTTCACCGGCTTCTCGAGGCTGCGCTCCCACCAGCCGCACACGTTGCACGTCCAGCGCGTCTTGGCGAAGAAGTCCAGGACGTCGGAGCGGCTGAGCAGGCCGACCATCTTGCCCCCGCGGATCACCGGGACGCGGCGGATGCGCTCGCCGATGAGCAGGCGCGCTGCCTCGTCGATGCCGGTCTCCTCGGTGACCGAGATGACGCGCGGGCTCATGATCTCGCGCGCGGTCTTGCCCTTCTTGGAGAAGACGTCGGTCTCGGAAACGATACCGACGACGTGGCCTTCGCTGGCGACGACGGGCGCGCCGGTGATGTGCTTGGACGTCAGGATGCGTGCGATCTCGTCGACCGGCGTGTCTTCGCGAAACGTGATCACGTTCCGCGTCATGACCTCCTTCACAGGAATCACTTTCTGAGAATGCTAGCCACCGTCTGCAGGTTGGCGTTGCCGCCGCTCAGCACCAGGCCGGTGCGCCCTGGCGGCAGCTTTCCCGCGACGTAGGCGGCGAGTGGCAGGGACCCAGTGGGCTCGAGCGCCAGGTGAAGGCGCGACCAGGCGACCTGCACGGCCGCCGCGATCTCATCCTCGGTCACGGTGACGATCTCGTCGACCAGCCCATGGCCGAACATGACCTCGAAGTTGCGCGCCCCGACCGCGGTCGTCCGGACCCCGTCCGCGAGCGTGGTCGGCGACGCGGGCAGAGTCTGGACGGAGCCCGCCTTCCATGTCCTGTACGCGTCGTCGGCGGCGACCGGCTCGACACCCACGACCTTGATGGTCGCCCGGTGGGCCTTGGCCGAGATGGCCGACCCCGACAGGAGGCCGCCGCCACCGACCGGCGCCGCCACCACCTCGAGGGACGGCTCGTCATCGAGGAGCTCGCGGGCGGCCGTGCCCTGGCCGTGGATGACGTCCCAGTCGTCGAACGGGTGAACGAGCACGAAGCCGCGCTCGGCCATGACCTCGCGCAGCCGCTGCTCGCGGTTGGCGAACGTGATGCCTTCCTGGATGACCTCTGCGCCGAGCGCCCGCGTCGCTGCCACCTTCGCCGGGTTGGCGTCCTCCGGGATCAGTATCAGCGCCGGCACACCGACCGTCCTCGCCGCCAGCGCCAGCGCCTGGGCGTGGTTGCCGGAGCTGACCGCGATCACACCCGCCGGTTTCTGGCCGCGGGCGACGAGCGAGAGGACCGCGTTGAACGCGCCGCGCGGCTTGAACGAGCCGGTGACCTGGAAGCACTCGGGCTTGAGGCGCAGGCCGGGATCGAGGTCGGTGGGCAGGGTCGGAGTGCGCCTGACCTTGCCGTGGATCCGCTCGGCCGCGAGCCGAACCTGCTCCGCGTGCTCGGCCAGGTAGTCGCTCAAGCCGCCGCCGAGTCCTGCTCGACGGCCGGTTGGCGGCGCGGCATCGGGCGCAGGTTTACCAGCAGGATGCCGGCGAGGATGACGATCATTCCCGCGATCACCGACACGCTGACGGTTTCGTGCAGCAGCAGCGCACCCCAGAAGACCGCGGTGATCGGCACCACGTAGGTCACGCCCGCCGCCCTCACCGCGCCCAGCGTGTTCATCACGTAGTAGTAGAGCGTGTACGCGACGCCGGTGCCGAGGGCCCCCAGCGCGATGACGGCGGCCAACGACAGCGGCCGGATGTGGATGTAGGGCAGAGACGGGGCTGCGATCGGGATGGCGAACAGCACGCTCGCGCCCAGCTGACCGAGGCTCACCTCGAAGATGCTGACGTTCCTCATCTTGCGCCGCTGATACAGCGCGTTGACCGCGTAGGACAGCGACGCGACCACGACGGCGAGCACACCCAGGACGTCGCCCGAGATGCCGTGCGCCGCGAGCGCCGGATATACGAGCACCACGACGCCCGCCAACCCGACGACCACACCCACGTAATTGACGAGGCTTGGCCGCTCGTTCGGCACGACCCAGTAGATGAGGACCGCAGTCCACAGCGTCGTCGTCGAGTTGAGGATGCTGGCCAGGCCGCTCGAGATCCGCTCCTCACCCCATCCGATCGCGACCCACGGGATCACAGCGTTGGTCACCGCCATGATCGCGAAGCCGGCGAGCCGCCCTCGCCATCCGGGCCCGAGCAGCGGCTTGCGGAGCGCGAGGACGATCAGCGCGAGCGTCACGAAGCCCGCGATGGAGCGGAACAGGAGGAGAGCCGTAGGGCTCATGTCCTGCACGACGATCTTGATGGCGAGGAATGACCCTCCCCAGATCAGGGCGAGCCCGGTGAACGCCGCGTACGGGAGGAGCCTGCTCCTAGACACGCGTCGTCCAGTCATCCGTGGACAGGACGAGCGTGACCGGCCCGTCATTGTCGACGCCGACCCGCATGACGGCGCCGAAGCTGCCGGTCTTGGTCTCGATTCCGCGCGCGCGGAACTGCTGCACGAACTCCTCGTAGAGCTGCTCGGCGCGCACCGGGTCGCCCGCCTTCAGCAGGCTGGGCCGCCGGCCGCGGCTCATGTCCGCAAAGAGCGTGAACTGGGACACGATGAGCGCCGCCCCGCCGACGTCGACCAGGCTCAAGTTCATCTTGCCCTCGACGTCGGCGAAGACGCGGAGGTCGATGATCTTGTCCGCCAGCCGGCGCACCGTCGCTGAGTCGTCGTCACCTGCCGCACCCACCAACAACACAAAACCGCGGCCGATGGTTGCAGTGGTTCCCTCCCAGCTGACAGAGCCGGAGGTGACCCGCTGAGCGACAACCCTCACCGCGGGTCCTCTCTTTGACTCAACCCAACGCTTCTTTGGCGGACGGGCTTCGCCCGGCCGCAACTATGGCTTTCGTGCCGCCGGGCGCCGTAGGTGGAACGCCTTCAATCAATCCGAACCTTATACCGGAGGGTGAGCAGCGCCTGCGGCGAAGCCGCACGCGCGAACCTACTAGGGCTCCCGCGCGTCAGCGCGGGAACACCTCCGGGTTCCCGCTCATTCGTTAATCGATCTTGGGGCCGAAGTGCGGCTCTGCCTGGATGAGCGAATCGATGTACCGAAATCGGTCGTAGCGGTGCTGCAGGCGATCAGCCGTGCTCTCTTCAAACAGGGGCTTCATGTGCCGCAGGAGCGCCTCGTCGAGGGCTCTTGCCGCGCCGTCGTAGTCGGCGCTCGCGCTGCCGGGCGGCTCGGGCACGACCTCTTCCACCACGCCCATGGCGACGATCTCGCGCGAGGTGAGCTGGAGCTGCTCCGCGGCCTCGACCTTGCGTGAGTTGTCTCGCCACACGATCGACGCGGCCGCTTCCGGGGAGGCGACGGAGTAGATCGAGTTCTCGAGCATGATCACGCGGTCGGCGACGCCCATGCCCAGCGCGCCACCGCTGCCACCCTCGCCGATGACCGCGGCGACGATCGGCACGGGGATGCGGAACCAGTCCATGATCGCGTGAGCGATCGCGGCCGCGATGCCGCGCTCCTCCGCGCCGGCGCCGGGATAGGCGCCCGGCGTGTCGATCAGAGAGACGATAGGGAACCCGAACTTGGCCGCCTGATGCGCCAACCGCAGCGCCTTGCGGTAGCCCTCCGGGTGCATCATTCCCCAGTTCCGAGCGACGCGCTCCTTCACGCTGCGTCCTTTCTGGTGGCCCATGAAGACGGTGGTGCGGCCATGCCAGGTCCCGATGCCGGCGACGAGTGCCGGGTCGTCGGCGGAGAGGCGATCGCCATGGAGCTCGATGAAGTCCGGCGCCAGGCGGCGGATGTAGTCGAGCGAGTACGGCCGCTGCGGGTGGCGCGCGAGCTCGACGATCTCCCAGACGGTCATCGGGGCCACGGGAGAATCGCCATTTGCTGGAGCCTTCACGAGTACATCTCCAGCAGGTGGGCCAGCAGCGGCCTTAGCTCCGTGCGCGGCCGGACCATGTCGACCTGGCCATGCGCGAGCTGAAACTCGGCGCTCTGGAAGCCTGGCGGCAGGTCGGCGTAGGTGGCCTGCTTGATCACCCGCGGCCCGGTGAACCCGATCGCGGCCCCCGGCTCGGCGATGTTGATGTCGCCCAGCAGCGCGAGCGACGCGGCGGTGCCGCCGAACGTCGGGTCGGTCAGGACTGAGAAAAACGGCACGCCGGCGGTATGGAGCCTGCCGACCGCCGCATTCACCTTCGCCAGCTGCATCAACGCCAGCACGCCTTCCTGCATGCGCGCGCCACCCGATGCCGAGACCAGCACGTACGGGGTGCCTGTCAAGGCGGCCTGCTCCATGCCGCGCGCCAGCCGCTCGCCCGCGACGATCGACAAAGTGCCGCCCACAAACCCGAAATCGAAGGTGGCGAGCCAGATCGGTTTGCCGTCCAACGTGCAGGTGCCGGTCCTCACCGCCTCGTTGAGGCCGTCCTCCATCAGCTGCTCGACCACCGCCTGGTACGGCTTCGGCACCGTCCAGTTGAGGAGGTCGTGCGAGCGGACGTCGCTCCACCTTTCCAGCCACGAGCCCTCGTCCGCCAGCAGCGGTATCCACACATCGGCGCTGAGGCGGAAGTGGTGTCCGCAGTGCGTGCAGACGTAGTTGTGGGCGCGCAGCTCTTCCTGCTCGAGCCCGATGCCGCAGCCGGGGCAGTTGGTCGGAAGGAGGATCTCCGGCAGCTGTCCACCCTGGATCGCGACCTCTTCGGAGTGCCGCTCGAGGATCGCCACTAGAGAGACAGGCCTCCGTCCACTGCGATGACCTGACCGGTGATGAAGGCGGCGCCCTCCGAGCAGAGGAACGCGACCGTCGCCCCGATCTCCTCAGCCCTGGCCTCGCGCGCGATGGGAGTCGCCTTGACGAGCTGCGCGACCATGTCGTCCGTCAGCGAGCTGTTTGTCAGCTCGGTGCGCACGTAGCCCGGCGCCACCGCGTTGCAGGTGATGTTGCGCGACGCGTACTCGCGCGCGACCGACTTGGTGAAGCCGATGAGCCCGGCCTTTGCCGCGGCGTAGTTCGCCTGGCCGGCGTTGCCGGTGATGCCGACGATCGATGAGATGTTCACGATGCGACCCCAGCGCGCGCGCATCATCCCGGACCGGATCGCCGCCTTCGTCGTCGCAAATGCGGAAAGCAGATCGATGCGGATGATGTCCTCCCAGTCGGGCGGCGACATCTGGATGAGGAGCTTGTCGCGCAGCGCGCCGGCGTTGTTGACCAGGACGTCGACCCGCCCGATGGCGTTGACCATCGCCTCGACCTGCGCGGGGTCGCCGACGTCGGCCTGGTGAGCGGTCGCGTCGGGCAGCGAGGCGGCCGTCTCCTCTGCCGCCGCCCTGTCCGAGCGGTAGTTGACCACCACGCGCGCGCCCATGGCCGCGAGCGACTGGCTGATGGCCCTGCCGATGCCCTTGCCTCCGCCCGTGACCAGCGCGGTCTTGCCGTCGAGGTCGCCCACTGAAGGAGCCTCCTAAGCCGTCGTCGGTTCCGCGAACTCGATGAAAAGCTCTTCCGCGTTCCAGGTGTCGACGCCGGGGATGTGCTTGGCCGCCAGGCTCGCGAGCACCCGGCCGGGTCCGAGCTCGACGACGGTCCGCACGTTCATCGCCTGCATCGAGACCATGGTCCGCGCCCAGTCGACCTGGCGCAGCATCTGCTGCCGCAGCTCGTCGCGGAGCGCCGCGACCGTGCGCAGCGATTCGCCCGACGCGTTGGCGAGAACCGGGATCGAGGGCGCGCTGAGCTGAACGCGGTCCACCGCCTTCCGGAAAGCAGTCGCGGCGGCCTCCATCAACGGCGTGTGCGCGGCCAGCGGGATCGTGAGGATGAGGGCGCGACGCGCGTCGGCCGCGATGGCCAGGCGCTCCGCCTCCTGGACCGCCGCCATCTCGCCCGAGAGGACGAACTGGACGTCGGCGTTCCGGTTGGCCATCCAGAGCCTGCCGAGCTGTGAAGCCTGGACGCGAATGCGCTCGACCTCGGCTTCCTCGAGCCCGACTATCGCGATCATGCCGACGTGCTCACCGGCGGCCTCGGCCATCACCCGGCCGCGCTCCTTGACGAGCAGCAGCGCCGTCTCCCAGGGAATCGCCCCCGCCGCCGCCAGCGACGCGATCTCACCCAGGCTGTGCCCGGCGGTGACGCTGACGTTCTCCAGTCCGTAGCTCTCCCGCCACACCTCGTACGAGGCCCAGCACACTGTCATCACGCAGGGCTGGATCACCTCGGTCCGGTTCAGCTCCTCGAGCGGACCCTCGAAACAGAGCTTGCGGACCGGCATCTCGAGGACGTCCTCGGCCCGCTCGAAGACGCGGCGGGCGGCCGGGTAGCGCTCATAGAGGGCCTGTCCCATGCCCGGCTTCTGCACGCCCTGGCCGGGGAAAAGGAGGGCGATCGGACCGTTGAGGGTTATTGCCATGTCATCGCTTCACGCCCACTTAAGCAGGGTAGCGCCCCACGTCAGGCCCGAACCAAAGCCCGCGAGCAGGACGTGGTCGCCTTTCTTGACGCGGCCTTTGCGGACCGCTTCCTCGAGGGCGAGGGGGATCGAGGCGCTCGACGTGTTGCCGTACTCGTCGATGTTCACGGCCACGCGGTCGATCGGGAGTCCGATCCTGCGCGCGGCGGCGTCGATGATCCGGAAGTTGGCCTGGTGCGGGACCCACAGGTCGATCTCGTCGAGCGAGACGCCGGCGGCCTCGCATACCTCATTCGCCTGGCGGATGAAGATGTCGACCGCGAACTTGAAGACGTCGGGCCCGACCATGTCGATGTAAGGGGTCGCGTCCTTGTTGGCGTAGGCGCCCTTCTCGATGTCGCCGCAGGTGACCTGCGCGTAGCCGCGCCCGTCCGAGCCGAGGCACCAGCTCAAGAACCCCGCGCCGGTCGGCGCCGCCTTCACCACCGCCGCGCCGGCGCCGTCGCCGAAGATCACGGCGGTGCCGCGGTCGGAGTAGTTGAGCATCCGGGAGAGCACCTCGGCCCCGATGACCAGGATGGTGTCGGCGCGCTCCGTGGCGATAAACGAGTCGGCGATGGACAGTGCGTAGACGAAGCTGGTGCACGCCGCAAGGGTGTCCCACGCGGCCGCTCCAGGTGCGTCCAGCTCGTTCTGGACCCGGCACGCGACCGACGGAAACGGACCGTCGGGCGACGACGTGCCGACCAGGATCATGTCGAGGTCCTTGGCGCTGACTTCCGCGGCCTCCAGGGCCGCGCGCGCCGCCCGCGTCGCAACCTCGAAGGTCGTCGTGCCCGGCTCGGCGATGTGACGGCGGCGGATGCCCGTGCGCTCCGTGATCCACTTGTCCGACGTGTCCATCATCTTCTCGAGGTCGAAGTTCGTCAGCACCTTCTCCGGCGCGTAGACGCCGACGCCGGCGATCGCGCTGGGCCGGCCTTTGGCCTTGAACGAGCGGAGAGGTACCGCGTCCGACCGCGTGCGGTAGCTGGTGGTGATGGCCATGTGTTTAAGCCTCCAGTCGCTCGGCGCCCTTCTGCTGCAGGTACTGCCAGAGGTCGGAGATCGTCTTCATCTTCTCGAGCTCGTCGTCGGGAAGCTCGACGTCGTACTTGTCCTCGATCGCCGCGATGAGCTCGACGAGGTCGAGCGAGTCCGCCGCCAGGTCGCGCTGGAAGCTCTTGTCCATCTGGACCTGGTCGGCGTCGATGCCGAGGATCTCCGCTGAGAGGTCCTGCAGTTCCTTGAAGTCGAGCTGGCTTGCCATGGGCATCACGTCCTCCTAGTTGCTGCCCTTGGGGGCTTTCTTGATGACGAGCGTCGCGTTGTGGCCGCCGAAGCCGAACGAGTTCGAGAGGGCCACGTCGATTTCGGCCTTGCGCGCCTTGTTGGGCACGTAGTCGAGGTCGCACTCGGGGTCGGGGTCGTCGAGGTTGATGGTGGGCGGCAGGAGCCCGCGCTCCAGCGCCAGCACGCAGGCGGCGGCCTCGATGGCGCCGGCGGCTCCAAGCAGGTGCCCATGCACCGACTTCGTCGAGCTGACGGCCAGCTCGCGGGCGTGGTCCCCGAACACGGCCTTGATGGCCTTCGTCTCGGCGACGTCGCCGAGCTTGGTCGACGTGCCATGCGCGTTGACGTAGCCCACCTCATTGGGGTCGACGCCGCTGGTCTCGAGCGCCTGGCGCATCGCCCGGATGGCGCCCTTGCCTTCCGGCTGCGGCGCGGTGAAGTGGTACATGTCGGCGCTCGCGCCGTAGCCCATGATCTCGGCGAGGATCCGCGCCCCGCGCGACCTGGCGTGGTCCATGTCTTCGAGCACGAACATCACCGAGCCCTCGCCCATGACGAAGCCGTCGCGGCCGATGTCGAACGGCCGGCAGGCCTTCTCAGGCTCATCGTTGCGCTCGCTCGTCGCCTTGATCTGGCAGAACGCGCCCATCGTGAGGGGGGTGATGGTCGCTTCCGACCCACCGGCCAGCATGGCGACAGCGCTGCCGCGCTTGATGATCTCGGAGGCCTCGCCGATGCCGTGCGCGCTCGACGCGCAGGCGCTGACGATCGCGTAGTTGGGGCCGCCGGCATGGGTGTGGATGGCGACGATGCCCGCCGCCATGTCCGCGATCATCATCGGCACCGTGAACGGGCTGATGCGCTTGGGGCCGCGTTCCATCAGCGCGGTGTGGCTCTTCTCGATCTCTTCCATCCCGCCGATGCCCGAGCTGACGATGACACCGACGTCGTCGGGGTCCATCTGCGCGGGGTCGAGGCCGGCGTGGGCCAGCGCTTGCTTGCTGGCGGCCAGGGCGAACTGGCAGTACCGCCCGATGTGGCGGGCCGTCTTGCGGTCCATGTATTCCTCGGGGTTGAAGCTCTTCACCTCAGCCGCGATCTTGGTGTCGAAGCCTTCCGTGTCGAACCGCGTGATGCGGCCGACGCCGGAGACCCCCTCCACCATGTTCGACCACACGGTCTCCATGTCGTTGCCGATCGGGGTGATGAAACCCATCCCGGTCACAGCCACGCGTCGACCGTTGGATTTTGGCTCTTGCGTCATAAAGAAAGCATACGGACGCGAGGTAGAATCGGCACCCTCGCGAGGTGGCAAAAGTCCTCTCAGGATTTGGACGCCATGTCCAAACCTGATCTCTAGAGCAGCTTCTGCAGGTCGAGGGCCAGCTGGAGGCGCAGCCGGGTTGCGGGCACGTCGAGGTCGCCGCCGAGGAGCTCTTTCAGCTTGTCGAGCCGGTAGAGAACCGTGTGCCGGTGCAGGCCGAGGGCGCTGGCGGCGTCCTTCACCGAGCCCCTGGCCAGGTACGCCTCGAGCGTCTCGAGCAGCTGCTCGCGGTTGCGGAGCTTGGGGTCGAGCAGCCGGCCCAGGCTGTGGGCGACGAATCGCTCCGCGAGGCGGGGGTTCTGGGCGAGGACGAGGTGCGGGATGACCTCGTCGTGGCCGTGGACCATCGCCTCTGGCCGCAGCTTGCGCCCGGTTTCGATCGCCTGCTGGGCCTCGAGGTAGGAGCGCGAGATGCCGTGCAGGCCCGGGTGGTAGCCGCCGATGCCGGCGCGTACGCGAGCACGCAGCTGGCCCGATCTCTGCGCCGCCTCCTCCTGGAGCTGAGCGACGAGCTGGCGCGCACTGTCCGCGTCGGCCGGCGACTCGGCGGGCCACAGGATGGCGAGCGTGCTGGGCTCGGGTGCGTGCACCAGCGCGCCGCGCGGGACGTCGAGCGTGGCCGCGACCTCGGCCAGCGCCTGCCCGCCACGCTCGCCGTCGCGGCTGCCGAGCACGAGCTTGCACACGAGCGCGACGTAACCGGAAGCCGAGAGCGGCGTGTTCAGGGCCAGCGCCTGGCGGCGCAACTCCAGCTCGGAGTCGAAGTTGTCGCTGATCAGGGCGTGGAAGAGCCGCGCGTGCGCGCGGGTGCCGCGCTGCATGTGCTGCTCCCGCGCGTGCAGATACGTTTTCGTGACCTCCGCGGCCACCTGGTCGAGCGCCGCGAAGACGTAGTTGGCGACCAGCATGATGGCTTCTGTGGTCGCGTCAGGGTGACCGCGCCATGCACGCAGGATCTCCTCCCACGCGACACGCGCCGCGATGCGATACGCGGCGAGAATCGGCTCCACCGACTGGCTGCTGCGCGCCTGCAGGATCCCGAGCTGGGCGACGCGGCGCAGCTCCTCGGGTGTCGCCGGCCGCGCCTCGCGCGCCGTGGCCAGGAACAGGTCGAGGCCGGCCTCGCACGCGCGGACGATCGCGTCTCGCTGAGGCGGAACGCCGGTCGAGGTGTCCCAGCGGACCAGGGTCACGACCGCCCGCGCCATGTGGCGGGCCATGCCGGCATGGCGCCTCTCCAGCTGGTCGATCAAGCCTTGCGGAAGCCGGGGCGCCGCCCGGTTCGCTTTGGACCTGGTGGCCACTCTTGCCATCAGGTCCGACTATAGGCGCCTAGCCGTGATTCTTCACGAAGTCCAGAATTCGCTGCCAGGCGTCGTCGCATGCCTCTCGCCACTGGACGTACCCGCGGTCGAAGAAGCTGTGCGGCGCACCCTCGTAGACGTGCGCCTCGACTGGCACACCGGCCTTCTCGAGGGTGCCCTGGAACTCCTGGTTCTGCTCCGGCGTGGTCGCCCCGTCGGCGCCCGCGATCAGCAGCAGGAGCGGAGCCTTCATCTTCGTGATGAACGACTCTGAGCGTGCCGGCCTGCCATAGAAGCCGATGCACCCGCCGAGGTCGGGATTCAGAGCTGACTGATTCCACGAGGCGGAGCCGCCAAAGCAGAACCCCACCGTGAACACCGACCTGACCTCCCCGCCATCGGCTGACTGGAGGTAGTCCATCGCGGCCCGGACGTCGGCCGCGATGCTCTCCGGCGTCGTCTTCTCGACGTGAGGCATGTACTCGAACGCCTCGCTGCGGTCGCCGAGACCCGCGGTGCGCCCGAAGTAGTCGATCGCGACGGCGTCGATGCCCGCTTCCGCAAATCGCTGCGCCAGCTCTTTGTAGAAGTGGTGCAGGCCGCGCACGTCCGGCATGACGACCATGCCAGCGCCGTTTGGTTCGGCCGCGCGTGCGAAGTAGGCGCCGAACCTCGTCCCGTCAGCCGAGGTGAGGACGAAGTCGCCCTGGTCGGCGGCGGCGCCGCGAATCGGTGGCAGCGGTGGTCGGGAGTTGTCTCCGTGGCACATGCCTCGATTCTCGCTTAGTCTCTAGGCACGATGAAGATCGAGAGCCCCGCCTTCACGCCCGACGACGTCAATGGCTTCATGGACACCTACCTCGACCGCGAGCGGACCATCCTCGCCGACCGCCTCCAGCACGCATCAGACCGGCTCTCCGCGCTGGCCCCGCGCATCAAGGCCGAACCCGGCGACGAGAGCGGGTGGAACGCGCACGAGCTCCTCGCCCACCTGGCCGTGCTCTCGAAGTTCTATGGCGTGCTGGTCCACCGGATCGCGACCGGGCAGCCGCCCAACCTGAACCTCCTGGAGGCGGTGCACCTGCGCGACGAGGCCGGCCGCCAGATGTCGCGGCTCGAGCCCGCCGACCTGCTGCGGATGACGGTCGCCGACCACGAGCGGACGATCAAGGCGCTCCGCACCTCCGAGCCACACGCGCTGCGTCAGTCGGCGGACCTTGGCGACGGGATCACGATGACGGCCGAGGAAGTGGCGCGGCTGCCCCTGATCAGCCACCTCGAGATGCACATCGACGAGCTGGAGAAGCTCCTCAACCGCTGACCTCCGCCCGGCCGAGCTTGCGCAGCTCGCGCCGGATCGTCTCGGCGGCCTCGTCCATCTCGCTGGGGTCCGGGTTGGGGTCCTGGTTGGCGAAGTCGAGGTCCCGCATGCCGCGGATGGGAACGACGTGCAGGTGGCAGTGCGGCACCTCCAGGCCGGCGAGCACCATGCCGATCCGCTCCGGCTTGAAGCCTGCCATCTGAGCCTTGCCGATCGCCTGGGCCGTCTCCGCGAGGTGCGCGAAGAGCGTCGTGTCGAGGTCGATCCAGTGGTCGATCTCTTGACGGGGCACGACCAGCGCGTGGCCTGGTCGCAGTGGCCGGTTCGAGAGAAAGACCACGCAGCGGTCGTCCTTCCAGACGAACCGCGCGGGCAGCTTGCCGTCGATGATCTGGGTGAAGATGGTCGCCATCGCGGACACTCTAGCCTGTAGTCCGTGAGCGACCCGGCGGTCGAGCTCGTCCACGTGACCAAGCGCTACGGCGACGTCGTGGCGGTCGACGACGTGAGCCTCGCCATCCAGTCGGGGGAGCTCGTCGCCATGCTCGGGCCCAACGGCGCGGGCAAGACCTCCTCGATCAACGTCATGCTCGGCCTTCGCAAACCGACCTCGGGCAGCGCACGCCTGTTTGGACTCGATCCGAAGGACCTCAAGGCCCGCAGCCGGATCGGCGTGATGCTCCAGGAGTCGGGCGTGCCAGGGATGCTGCGCGTCGAGGAGATCGTGGCCCTGTTCTGCTCGTATTACCCGCGGCCGCTGCCTGCCGCGCAGGCGATCGCGATGGCCGGCCTGGAAGAAAAGGCGAAGACGCTCGTGAAGGACCTATCCGGCGGCCAGCATCAACGTCTCTACCTGGCGCTGGCGCTGTGCGGCGACCCGGAGGTGCTGTTTCTCGACGAGCCCACCGTGGGCATGGACGTCGAGGGGCGGCGCCGGTTCCTGCAGGAGATCGCCGACCTTGGCGCCCGCGGCCGGACCGTCGTGCTGACGACGCACTACCTGGAGGAGGCCGACCAGCTGGCGCGGCGCGTGATCGTGATCGACCGCGGCCATGTGATCGCGGACTCGACGCCCGCGGAGATCAAGTCGCGTGTCGCCGGAAAGCGGATCACGTTCACGACCCCCCAGGCCGCCCAGGATGGCCAGTTCGCCGGGCTTCCCCTCAACTCGATCCAGGTCGAGGATCACCGCGTCCGACTCCTGACCAACGATCCCGAAGAGGTCCTGCGCGAGCTGTTCCGGCGTGGCGTCGAGGTGCGCGACCTCGAGGTTGCCGGGGCGGACCTGGAGGAGGCGTTCCTGGCCATGACCCGCCACGAGGTGAGCGCGTGAGCGTGGTCGCCGCGGCCCGCCTCCAGACCGCCCCGCTGGGGCCAATGCTCGCGCGCCAGGCGTACGCCGAGTTCATGAAGCTGCTCCGCGTCCCCGCGTTCAGCGTCACGAGCATCGTGCTGCCGTCGATGTTCTATGCGTTCATCGGCCTCGGCAACGCGAGGGAGCCGCTCTTCAAAGGCTCTGACGTGGCGTTCGGTCAGTACTTCCTGGCCTCGATGGCGCTGTACGGCGTGGCCAACGTGATGGTGCTGGGCTTCGGCATCTCGCTCGCCAACGAGCGGGGCCAGAAGCAGGACCTGCTGATGAAATCGACGCCGCTGCCCGCGCCGGTCTACTTCATCGCCAAGGCGCTGTCGGCCCTGGTCATCGCATTCATCTCGATCGTCGTCTTGAGCCTTTTCGCTTCCATCGCCGGGGGCGTGACGCTCACCACCGCGCAGTGGCTGACGCTTGGCGTGCGCGCCATGCTGTGCTCGATACCTTTCATCGGACTCGGCTTCGGCCTGGGCTACCTGGCGGGACCAAACTCGGCGCCGGCGGTCACCAACCTCATCTACCTGCCGACTGCCTTCGCCTCAGGTCTCTTCTTCCCTCTGCAGCTGCTGCCGCAGTTCATCCGGGACATCGCGCCGTACTTGCCGCTCTATCGAGCCGCCCACCTCGTGTGGAACGCCGTCGGGCTGCCCGAGGACGACATCTCCGCGGACTGGCTGTACATGGCGGGCTACACGGTCGCGTTCTTCCTGCTCGCGCTCTGGGCCTACAGGCGCGACCAGGGGAAAAAGTTCAACTAGAGGCACGGCCCGGAATCCTCGGCGAGAGATTCGGCGATCCAGGCGACCTAGATTCGGGTGAAGCGACGAGCAGCGGAGCGAGCGCATCCGTCGATGCGTGAGCGAGCAGCACAGGAGCTGAACCCGAAGATGGGTTGCATGGGCGCCGAAGATCCGCCGAGGGCTTCCGGGACGGGCCTCTAGCCCCAGAAAGTCGTCACCAGCTCGACGCCGAAGCACTCGACATGCCTGCGGCTGAAGTCTTCGCGCGTGTAGCGGTGCTCGATGGTGCCGACGTGCTCCACCGCATGCGTCGCGGCCAGCGAGCCCACGCATCCGGCCGCGTACGGGTCGAGGCCACGCAGCAGTCCGGCGACGAGGCCCGCGCGGTACGCGTCGCCCGCGCCGGTCGGGTCAAGTTCGCGCACGGCGGCGGCCGCCGGTATGTCGACGGAACCATCACGCGTCGTTATGCGCGAGCCGTGGCGGCCGAGCGTGGTCACCACCATCTCCGCCAGCTCGAGGAGACCCCGCATGTCCCGCTTGGTCCGTTCCTGGATCAGCTCGAGCTCGTAGTCGTTGCCGATCACGATCCACGCGCCGTCGATGCCGTTGGCGACGTCGGCGCCGTCCATCATGGGCAACTGGTGCGCCGGGTCGAAGACGAAGGGGACGTCCCGCTCGCGGCACTCGCGCACCAGCCGTTTCATCGCGCCGGGGTCGTTGGGACCGACGATCACGGCGTCGACGCCCGGCGGACCGTCATCGAGGCCGAGCATCGCTGCCCGCCACATCGCGCCGCCGTAGTACCCGGTGAGCTGGTTGTCATCCATGTCAGTGGTCGTGAAGCCGGTCGCGCTCATCTCGCCATCGAGAAGCCTCAGACCGGTGCAATCGACGCCGTGCGCCGCGAGCCAGTCCCTGTACTCGGCGGCGTCGGTGCCGGCGGTGGCCAGCACCGCTGCCGGGTAACCGAGCAGCGCGAGGTTGTACGCGTAGTTGCCGGCCACCCCTCCCCGCCGCTTCTGCAGGTCGTCGACCAGGAAGCTGAGGTTCAGGATGTGCGTCTTGTCGAGAAGGATGTGGTCCTTGAACCGACCCTTGAAGGTGAGGATGTAGTCGTATGCGATCGAGCCGGTGCAGAGAACCATGAAGTACCCCGAGGGCGAAGGCTAACCGAAAACAGAAAAGGCGCCCCGCGGGGCGCCTTTGAAACCTGGTCTCGCTCGAGTCAGGCGGCTCGGCGTCGGCTCGAGCGGCGCGACCGCGCGGCCGGCCGGCTCGTGGTCCTCGCCTGCGGTGTGAGGTCGGTCGCCTGCTCCAGGCGGGTCGCGGTCCTCGCGATCGTCTTGAACGAACCGTTGAAGATCCGCAGCGTCCTCTTGGCGACGTCGCCCACCATGTCCTGCCGGCGCGCCTGGACCTTGACGAGGTGCAGGCCCTTGATCGCCAGCTTCTGCGGCAGCTTGTTGTTCACGTCGACTCCGAGGAACGTCACCTTCTCGGGAAGGAGCGCATTGAGCCGGCGGTTGATCCGGCGCACGGCCGGCGTGCCCTTGCGCTCGAAGCTGCGGGCCTGCTTGCGGACGGCGCCGATCGGGTCGGTTGCGACCTCGGCGGCCGCCTGGGCGGCGCCCACGGCGACTTCCTCGACCGCGGTAGCGGTGCTTGAAAACTCAGTGTTCATGTCAATACCTCCGTTGATTTCGTGACGCAGTATAACGCACTGCGTCAATCCGAGTCAAGGGAGGCCTTGTGGCTGGCGATAAGGGCCTCCGCGGCCGGCCCGAAAACGTCGTAATGGGCCACCTTGCGGTGCTTCTCGGGCTGGATCCACTCCGGCCGCAGGCCGTGCTGCCGGCCCCATTCCTCGAGCACCGGCCGCAGGCCGATCACGTGCAGGAAGGGTTTCTCCCGGCGCAGGCCGCGGATCGTCGAGCCGTGGTACGTGTCGAAGTTCCGGTGGACCGCAATGCCACCCGCCTCGGCGAAGGCGATCGCCTCTCGGACCTGCCGCCTGTCAAAGTACTTCTCTTGCATCCGGACAGATAGGACGGTAGGCGCACAGGTCGCATCGCCGCTGCGCGTGCTCTGGTCCCAACCGGAAGTCGCCCGCCGCGATGCGCGCCGACGCGTCGCCGACCCGCCGCATCACCAGGTCATCGTCGGGCTCGACGTCGTGCGACACGCCGCGCCGCATGTCGAACAGGATTAGCTTCGCATCCCGGCCGCCGGCCAGCAGTCCCCGGCGTGCCGCCAATGCGTAGATGCGCAGCTGCAGCCGGTAGGCGTCGAGCAGCGTCTCGTCGAGCTGGGCGTTCGTCTTGAAGTCGACGAGCACGGTCCGGCCGTCCAGCTCGCAGATGCGGTCGACCAGGCCGCGCACTCGCGTGTCCCCGATCGCCATGTTGAAACCTGACTCGACGGCAAGCGTGCGCGCCCAGGCCAGCGGCTGCTGCAGGTACCGGGCCAGCATCGACCGTCCCCCTTCGGGTCCGCGGTAGAGCTCCAGCAGGTCGCCGCCGTCCAGGTGCCATGCCGCCAGCGCCTCGTGCACCGCGGCGCCCAGCTCCGTCGAGCCGATGGCCTGGACTTTCCGCGGCTGAAGCTCGTCCGGCGGCGCGGGCACGTGCAGGACGTGCGCGAACCGATAGCGGACGGGGCACAGCTCGAAGTCGTGCAGCTGCGAGAAGCTCAGCTCCACGCGGGCGCCGGCCGCGAGCTCATGGTCCGGCGCGGCGGGGCGAATCCTCTCCAGGTGTTCGAGCACCTGGGCCACCACCGCCGGCTCGTCCACAGCCACGCCGTTCTCGCTGCGCAGCACGGGCAGCTCTAGCTGCTCGGCCTCGACGACCGCCGCCGACTCCGGGTGCGCGAGCGCCCAGCTGAGGATCTCGGCAAAGTGGTCGTGCTCTTCCAGCCCGTTGGCTCCGACCTCGCCAGGCGACTGCTCCTCACGCGTCGCCGTCACGTAGAGCGCGTCCTTCGCGCGCGTGAGGCCGACGTAGACGATGCGGCGGCGCTCACCGATCGCGAGCTTCACGGCAGGCTGTCCTGGTGAGGTGTCGACGTAGCGCGGGTGCTTCTCGCCGCGCCAGTTCTTCATCACGAAGCCGAAGTGCTCGGGATCGAAGAAGAGCCGCTCGGTGTCACGCGGCCTCGGCGGCCGCAGGTTGACCAGGAACACCACGGGAAACTCGAGGCCCTTGGCGGCGTGGACCGTCAGCAGCGACACGGCCTCGGTCCCCGCCAGCTCCTCCGCCGCCTCGCCCACCGCGAGGTCCGCGTCGATGACCTGGTCGAGGTGGCGCACGAAATCGCCGATGCCCGCCAGCGTCAGGTCGCGCTCGAAGCGCCCGGCCAGCTGAAAGACCTTGCGGAGGTTCAGCAGCGCGCGCGGGCTGCCGTCGCGATGGGCTCGCAGCTCAGCCCAGCGCAGGTAACCGCTCTCCTCGAGCAGCCGGTTCAGCATGTCGGCCACCGTCAACGCGTCGCGCAGCAAGCCGACGCGATCGGTCAGCTCGATCAGACGCTCCCCCTGGGCCGCGACCGCACGCTCCATCTCGGGAAAGCCTTCCCGCCTCGCCTCGTCGAAACAGTCGCGCAGCCGCATACCTTTTCTGCCTTCGCGCCTGGCTGCAAGCCGGTACATGCCGCGGTCGGGCAGGCGCACGATCGGGCCCTGGAGAAGGCGCACGAGCGCGCCGTCGTCCATCGGGTTCTCGGCCAGGCGCAGCAGCGCGAGCACGTCCTTGATCTCCTGGCGGTCGAAAAAGCCCGAGCCGCCGCTCGTCACGTACGGGATCCCCTGCCGGCGGAGCTCGTCCTCGAACTCGCGGGGGAGCATGCGCACCGAGTGCGACAGCACCGCGATCTCGCGGAACGCGCGCCCCGCCACGTGCAGGCGGCGGATCGTCTCCGCCACCGAGCGGGCCTCCACCCGGGAGTCGGGCGCCATCACCACGCTGACCGGCGCGCCCGGGCCTGGTCCACGCGTCGCCACCAGCTCCGGCTCCGCCGCGAAGTCGGCGTCGCGGCGGATGAAGTCGGTGGCGCAGTCGAGGATGCCCTGGTACGAGCGCCGGTTGTGCGTCAGCGGCAGTCGATGGCCCCCAAACCGATGCCGGATGTTGTCGATCTCGGCGTCGCGCCATCCGTAGATCGACTGCTTGGCGTCGCCCACGACGGTCACGTTGCCGAAGCCGTCCGCCGCAGCCTGGCGGATGAAGTCGAGCTGGATGCGGTTGGTGTCCTGGAACTCGTCGACGACGAGGTAGCGGAACCGCTCGCGGCAGCGGCGGCGAAACTCAGGCACCCTCTCGAGCGCGCGGATCACCTCGAGAAGCAGGTCGTCAAAGTCGCGCAGGCCCTGCTCGTGAAGACGGTCCTCGTACGCGCGGTAGATCGTGTAGAGGACGTCGATCGCTTCGAGCTCGGCGCGTGCGGGGTCGGGACCGCCCGAGCCGTTCGTTTGCCCACGAGACGGGGAGGTTGGTCGCGCCGCCCACAGCTGTGCGTGGAGCTCAATGGCGCGGCGGCGGAACTCCTCGGGATCGATGCCCCTTCCTTTCAGCTTGAGCAGGAAGCGAAGGCCCGACCGCAGCAGGTCGTCGAGGTCGTCGACCGCGAGCGCTGCGAACGAGTCGGGGTCGAAAGGCGCGCTCGAGCCGCTGCGCAGCCGCGCCAGCAGCTCCTGCTCGAACAGCTTCTGGCCCGTCTCGTCGAGGACGCGCATCTCGCGCGGTGCACCTACCAGGTAGGCGAACTCGTCGAGCAGGCGGGCGCAGACGCTGTGAAAAGTGCCGATCCACGCCGAGTCCAGCGCCTGGGCGCCGAGGTCGGGGCGGCGCGCGCCGAGCTCGCTCGAGATGCGCAGGCGCAGCTCCTCCGCTGCACGCTCGCTGAAGGTGACGGTGAGGATCTGGTCGGGGGCGACGCCCTGCTCGACCAGCCAGCAGAACCTCTCGGTCGCGGTGAACGTCTTGCCGGTGCCGGGTCCGGCCGCGATGAGGAACGAGCCCTGCGGGCCGGCGTGCGCCGCCGCCGCCTGCTCGGGGCTCAAGGCCGGCGGCGCGATTCGCAGCTTGCTCATTCCGGTGGAGCTCCGCCGTATGAGCAGATCGCCGCGTGCGGGCAGCTGCCGAACCTCGTGACACAGGTGCCCGCGATCTCGCGCGGCGCGGGTTCGAAGTGGCCGCCCTTGATCCGCTCGATCGCGTTCACGACGACGGCGCGGCTGCGCTCGAGGTCCTCGGCGGTTAGCGGCTTCTCGCGGTACTCCTTCATACCGGCCGGCCGGCCGACGCTGAAGATGTCCTGACGCATGCCGCCCCACACCCAGTCCTTCGGATACCAGAGGGAGAGGAAGCGCGGCTGGAACCCGAGTGGGTTGCCTTCATCGTCGAGTCCGTCCTTGCAGGCGAGGTAGTACAGCGCGAGCTGCACGTCGTGGAGCTCAGGCCCGAAGTACATGTCGTAGGCGAAGCGCATCGCCTTGCCGGAACCGGTCTTGTAATCGACGACCTCGACCTCGCCATCGCCGACGTCGTTGACGCGGTCGATCTTGCCCACGATTTCCGCGCCGTCCAGCCGCAGGTGGAAGCGCTTCTCCGTGGCCAGCGTTCCGAGGCGGCGGATGAACTGGAGCCCGGTGATCGCCTTGATGTAGTTGCCGAGCACCGTGCGCACCTGCTTCTCCTCGCGCTTCCGGTCGAGCACGCCCTCCATGCGCGAGAGGTAGAGGTGCAGGTGACGCTGCAGCGCCTCCTCGAGCCAATGCCGCTGCTGCTCAGCCGCGAGCTCCCGCCATTCCTCCTCGTGGTTGTGAAAGTCCTCGAGCACCTCGTGGAGGAAGCCGCCGCGCTCCATCGCCACTGAGCGCGGCTCCTCGACGAGACCGGGATGGTTGTTGTACCAGTAAAGACGCGGGCACTTCAGGTAGTCGTTGAGCGTGGTCGGGCTGAAGTGGTCGATCTGCACCGAGTCCGGGTTGCGCGTTTCGCCGTACGGCTCGAACGGCTCGCCCGCGGTTGGATCGGTGAGAAATGACACGTCGAGGCCAAGACCCTTCGCTCGTGCCAGCGTCGACTCCGTCAGCGATGCGGGATGCGCCGCCAGCAGCACCTCGGCCTCGCGCGCGAGCAGCACGTCGGCGGGGGCAAGGCGGGAAGACGCGCGCGTCAGCTCGCGCACCTCGGCTTCAGGGTCGGCCATGTCGAGAAACACAGAGCGTCCGGCCTGGCGCAGATAGGTTTCCGCGTAGGTGACGTACAGGCGCCGCCGCGCCCTCGTCATGGCGACGAACGCGAGCCGCGCCTCCTCGGCGAGGTGCCCGTCAGGGTCGGACGGCCACGACGGCATGAACCCGACCTTGAAGCGCTCGAGCCATGCGCGGTCCTCGGCGTCCAGCAATGGGTGCGGTCGGGCGTCGATCGGAAAGAGACCATGGGCGAATCCCGCGCAGAAGACGACCTCGAACTCGAGGCCCTTCGCCTGGTGCACCGTCATCACCTGGATCGCGTCGCGATGTCCCGCCGCGGCCTCGGTGTCGTCCGCGGCCGAGGCCAGCATCGCCTCGAGCGAGCCTGTGATGTCGGCGAGCAGCGGCTTCGCTCCGTGCAGCCGCTCGTGGACCGCCTCGATCGACTCCAGGCCCTCGATCGCCGAACGCAGGTCGGCGATCGCCTCGGTGCGCTGCTCGGGCGGAAGGTCGAGGTCGAGCAGGCGCCGCATCGCACCGTTCTCGATCAGCGCCTCGTAGGCGAGGCTTGCGATCGGCAGCTTCCGAGCCCGTCCCAGCATGCGTTGGCGGGCGACCATCGCCAGGTACAGCTCGTCGAGCTCCCCTTCGGTGAGAAAGGCCATGAAGTCGGGCTCGGGCCGCGGCTCGGCCGGCGCCTCGTCACCCCACGGCAGGCGGTATGTCGCGGGGTCGCGGGCGGCGAGCGAGAACAGGACGCGGTCGACGGCTTTCTTCAGCGGCTGGTTTCGCTTGCGCGCGTAGGCCCTGAGGCGGCTGATCGTCCGCGGCCCCACGCCGCCCAGGCTCGAGGCCAGCATGCTCTCGAGCGCATCGGAGTCGTCGGGCGCGCGCAGCGACTCGAGGTATCCGATGAGGAAGCGGACCACCTCGTTGCGCGCGGTCGCGCCCCAGCCGCGGACCTCGTACGCGAGGCCGAGCGCGCGCAGCGCTTCCTCGAACGGACCTCCGAGCGCGGTGGTGCTCCGGAGGACGATCGCGAACTCCGCCAGGCTTACGTCGGGCCATTCCGTGCGCAGCCGCTTGATCTCACGCGCGCAGAAGATCGCCTCGTCGACCGGGTCGGCCTCGCGCGAGACGATGACGGCGGGCTTGCCGCGTGACGACTGCGCGCGCAGAGCCCGTCCAGGCCGGCCGGGCTGCGTGGCGGCGAGAAGGCGTTCTCCGGCGTCGAGTGCCTCCTGGGAGCAGCGCCGGCATTCCTCCAGGCGGCGGGTCGCGGTGCCGTAGACGACGGGGAAGTCGTGGCTCAGCAGCCGCGGCACCGTGCCGCGAAACCCGTAGATCGACTGGTCGGGGTCGCCCACCACGACGAGCCGCGGGTTGGTCTCGGGCGGCGCGACCAGGCGAAGAAGCTCGAACTGCGCGGGGTCGACGTCCTGGAACTCGTCGACGAGCACAAGCCGGAACTGAGCCCGTAGCGACTCGCGGAGGGCCGGCCTCGACTGCAGCAGCTCGATCGCCCCCGAGATCAGGTCGCGAAAGTCGACGAGCCTGGCGTCGCGCATCCGCTGCTGGTACGCCTGGTAGATGGAGGCGAGCACCCGCAGCCGCTCGCTGGCGCTCGCCTCGGCGGCGAGCTGCAGGGCCGAGGGGTGGACGAGGTTCTGCTTCATCAACGCGACGAACGCGAGCACGTCGCGGGCGAATGCGTCCGAGCGCCGCACGCCGTCGAGCGGTCCGAGCAGACCCGGGTCGAGGTCGGCCAGCACGCCGCGCATCACGATCCATTCCTGGAAGCCGTTCAGCAGAAGACGGTCGCGGTCCGGCGCGTGCTCGCGAAGGATGCGCGCGCAGAAGCTGTGGAAGGTGGAGATCCACGCCTCGCCGTAGTCGTCCCTCAGCCGCTCGTCGATGCGGCGCGCGATCTCGCCGGCGGCGCCGGTCGAGAACGTGAGGACGAGGATCTGCTCGCGCGCGGCGAGACCTCCGCGCACGGCCTGCTCGTAGAGGTCGACCAGCGCGTGCGTCTTTCCCGTGCCCGGGCCGGCCAGCACACGAATTGGTCCATTGATCTCAAGGATGTCGAGCGACACGGGGTCTCCCAGTGGCGGCGGGCGACCTGATTATGCGGGGGCTCGTCTCCTCGAGTCAGCCCAGGCTGTTAAGGGTCCGATCGCTTCCAGCAACAGACCGCCGAAGAGGGCAAACTCGAGCCACGGCCATTGCTGGAGGTGCGGGCTCACGCCGTTCAGATAGAGGAACGGACTCGCGATCAGCCAGCCGGCGGCCAGCAGCACGCCCCAGGCAGCCGTCCTCCGCTCTTCCCAGATCATCCATCCGGCCGCCGCGAGCACGCACAGGTCGGACCCGTGAAGGTACGGGGACACGAGCAGCGACGCGACGATCGCAAGCGGCACGACAAGCCCTGGTCGCGTACGAAGGCGGTACGCCGCGGCCATGACGGCGGCCACGATCAAGACGCGCAGAAGCACCGCCAAGACGCCGGTCGCGTCCACGGCGCCGTGCAGCGTCACGTTGTCAGCGCCGGCGGGCCACGGCCCTCGCATCTGGTCCAGGTAAGACACGACTCCGCCTGGGCCCAGGACGACGAGGCTCAACGCCGCCACGACACCGGCCGTGGCCAGCCAAGAAATCAGTGCCCTGTGGCGGGTCGCGAAGAGGAGGGCGAGCGGCACGAGCATCGCCGTGTTGGGCTTCAAGAGCAGCGACGCCATCGCGATTCCCGCGAGGACGTCCCGCCGGTCGCGCAGCAGGCGCCAGCCCACGACCATGCCGGCGGCGACGAGCGGCACGACCTGGCCGACATTGACGGCGTGCATGACCCACCATGGGCCGAGCGCGGCGGCGACAGCGACCCAGCGCCCCAATCCGTGACTGATGCCCGAGACCGCGAGCGCCGCCGCGAAGGCACCAAGGGTCACGACCGCCCAGATCACATACGCCGTGCCGAGCGGCAACACCGCCAGAGGGGCGACGGCGAACGCCACCGTTGGCGGGCTGATGAACGGCTGCATGCGCTCCGATGGATCCAGCTGGTGCTGGTACATGGCGACGAGCCCCTGGTCGTAAATGTGCGACCAGCCCTGCTGTAGCCCGACGCGAGCCGCCGCGAGATAGGTGTGGAAGTCGACGCTGATAGGGTCGTTGCGAATGGCCACGTCCAGGTACAGGGCGACCACAACGGCGACCAACGCCGAGATGACCAGCCCGCGCCTCAGCGCGACACGGCGTGATTCCTTTACATGATTGAACACGGTTTCCCCCGGTGAACGCAGCCCAACCGGAATGAGCTCCTCCTATCTTCCCAAACGCGTGGCTCCGGGCGTTTGGCCGCTCCTGGTCGCGATCGCCGTCGTCATCGCACACGCTCCCTCGTTCCTCCACCGCCTGCTCGACGGCGACGAGGCGATCTACGGCTCGATCGCGGTCCTCATGAACATGGGCGGCGCCCTGTACGGGGATGGCGGCGTCGACAACAAGCCGCCGGGCATCTTCTGGACCTACGCGCTGACCTTTCGTGTCTTCGGCGCCTACAACACGAACGCAGTCCATGCCGTCGCGCTGCTGGTGACGCTTGCGACCTGCTCGCTCGTCTACCTCATCGCGCGCGACGTGGCGAGCCGGAGGGCAGGCCTGCTGGCCGCGCTTTTCTACGGCGTGCTCACGGCGGCCGGCAACCCGCGGCTTCTCGCGGCCAACACCGAGTTGTTCATGATGCTGCCGCTCACCGGATCGGTCCTCTGCATGATCCGCCGGCAGTGGTTCTGGACAGGCGCGCTGCTCATCGCCGCGTTCGCCTTCCGGCAGTCGGCCGCCATCAACGCGCTTCTCGTCGGGCTGGCCGTGCTGTGGCTCGAGCCCCGGTCGCGTCGCGTCGGCGCTGTGGCCATGGTGTCGGGCGGAGCTCTCGCGGCGCTCGTGGTTGCGGCCGGCCTCCTCGCGGTGACCGGCTCGCTGCCCGGCTTCTGGCGCTGGACGATCCGCACGCTGGTCGGTTATGCGTCGACGAACTGGACACCGGCGCTCGTGTGGGCGCGGGCGAAGGACAGTCTCGCGCCATTTCTCGTCGACATGGCGGTCTTCTGGATCGCCGCCATCGCCGTCGCCACTCGCTGGCGGACGCTCGCCGCGCCTGCACGCCTGATGGTGGTCTGGCTCGCGGTGGCGATGGCCGGGTCAGTGGCGGGTGGCCACCTCTCGTGGCACTACTTCATCCAGGCGATGGGACCGCTCGCGGTGGTCGCCGCACTTGCCTTCGACAGGTTCAAGCTGCGGCGCGCGGTCGCGGTCGCTGCGGTCGCGGGCATCGCCATCCCGGCCGCAGCGTGGTGGATCTTCGACGCGAGTGCTGACCCGCTCACCTACGACTTCAACCGTCCCGTACCGCAGCACGAAGCGGTGGCCGCCTACATCGCGGCGCACACCGCACCGTCGGACCGCGTGTTCGTCTGGGGCAACTGGCCCGCGCTCTACGTGGAGTCGGACCGCGCGATGGCGAGCCGCTTTCCCGGGTTCCTGCGCGGCTTCGCGCGTGACTCCGACCTGCCGCCGAACAACTGGGACACCGCACCCGACGTATGGCCGCTGCTCGAGGAGGACCTCGCGGCGCATCCGCCGGCGCTCATCGTCGACACCGCGGCCGCGGGCTGGAGCGACTTCGCGCGCTATCCGATGAGCAACTACCCGACGCTCGCGCGCATCGTGGCGACCCAGTACCACGCGGTGGACACCGTGGACGGCGTGGTCATCTATGCGCGCAACGGCGCCTAGAGCAGGTTCTTGAGCCTGGGCGGAAGCGTTGGCAGAGGCGGCACCTGCACCGGCGGCACGGCCGGCGGGTGGACGGCCGGCACCTGCAGGGACGGTGGTTGGACAACGACTGGCACCGACGGCGACGGCACCGGCGGCACCTCGGTCCGCTGGGGCATCGGAGCAGTCACGTGGGCCGGCGCCGGCTGTTGGCTCGCTGGTGCGGTGGAGGACGGCTGGGCCAGGATGATCACGCTCGCGGCAGCGACCGCCGTCACTGGCAGGGCGTGACCGGCGGCATCCGCCAACCAGCGGCCGGACAGCCACGCGGCCACCACGTAGAACGCGCGGCGGCCCATCTCGCGGCCGTGCTGGATGTGATCGCTGATCGCGGCCAGTGCGCGACGGAGGCGCCGCTGCACAGTGCCTTCGGTGAGGCCGACGACCGCCGCGATCTCGCGGTTGGAGTAACCGCCGAAGTACGCGAGCTTGACGACGTGGTGATCCTCCTCCGGCAGCGCGTGCATCGCGTCGTCGACCGCGTGCCGGACCATTGCGCCTGAGAAGTCGGTCCAGCCTCGGCGTCCCGCCGCGGCGTCGGTGAGGCCCTCGAGCAAGATCTTCTTCAAGCCCCTGTTCTCGCCGCGCATGCGACGCCTGTCGACATGGTTGCGGCGGTTACCCGTCATCAGCCAGGTGCGCCAGCTCTCGTTCGTGCCGGCCGGAAGGTCGTGGTTGTCGACTTCGGGCACCTCGAAACTTCCCCAAATGAGGGAACTCCGGGTGCGGCGAAAGCACCCGGTCCGCGCCACCGGTCATCGTTGGCAACCACAGGTGAGCCAGAACCCGGCCCGGCTCAGGTTGACCCGAGTCGCCGACAGCTGGGCGTGGATGCGCCCGGACCTTCTCGTGCGGATCGCGCCGTTCATCCTCGCGTTCGCGGTCGCGTACTGGCTCACGAAAGGTGCGCCGTGGCTTGGCCTGTCGGCGGGGAATCTCCCGATCCAGCTCGGATTTGCGGCGATCGCCTCTCCGTTGATGTTCGTGGCCGCGCTCGTGGTCCAGGCGCGGCTGACCCATCGCCGAGGCGGCCTCAACGTGCCCTCCGGTCCCGGAGATGCCCTGTTCCAGGCCGCGTTCTACGTGGTGAACGGCCCCGTCGAGGAGGCGTTCTTCAGGGGGCTCGTCCAGGGCGGCGTGGCCGCGGCCTGGAACGCGCCGGCCGGATTTATCGTCGCCACCGCGGCGTACGTCCTCTACCACCGGCTGGGACGCTGGACATGGGAGGACACCCTGGCGACCGCGCTCGTCGGCGTGCCGCTTGGGCTCGCCTACTGGTTGCTGCCGGGGCCGCCTTCGCTGGTTGGCATCTCGATCGCCCACATCGCCGCGACCTGCGGCTTCCTCGGTCCCGGTCCCTACCTCCTGCGGAGGCTGCGCCTCGTCTAGACCTGCCGGCGCCGCACCGCCCAGTACAGGAAGGTCGCGAAGAAGACGACCGTGAAAGCCCACCACGCGATGTCACCCCAGCCCGACGCCGCGGGTATGGAGGCGAGCGTCTGGCTGTCGACAGGACCATTCGCCAGCGCAAGCTGACGCTCCGCCAGCTCCCGCACGGCGCCGCTGACGAGCTGGTGGGGGACCAGCCAGTACAGGACGTCGAAGGTGCTTTTGACGATCGCGTTGCCAAGCACCCCGCTGTCCGCCAGAAGGTGGATCGTCGTGATCAAGCCGCTGACCACGTTGTAGTAGATGAAGGCGACGACCGCCGCGAGGATGTTGTTCATCCACGCGCTCAGCGCAAGCACGATGAGCATGATCACCACGACGTTCGCGACCACGGCAGCCACCTGGCCGGTCAGCGCGTTCTCGAGCCCGCCTCCGAACAGAAGCATCACGATGCGCGCCTCGACCGCCAGGATGCCGACGATCGCAACCAGCGCGACGACCGCGGCCACGACCTTGCCCGCCGAGAATGCAAGCCGCGACACCGGCTTGGAGAAGATGCTGACCGCGGTGCCCGACTCGAGGTCGTGGTAGATCGCCGTCATGCCGATCCCGTACGCAATCAGCAGCCCGAAGATGCTCACCGCCTGAAAGAGGTACGAAACGAAGAGCAGCTCGAGGAAGCTGTCGAGTGCGGCAGGGTCGACGTTCGCCCCGGCGCTGCCCGGGTTCGACGCAAGCACCTGGTACAGGACCTTTAGCCCGATGCCGAGCAGCGCGATGCCAACAGCTCCGATGACCAGGAACACCAGGAGCACCCGCCGGCGCGAGAGCTCGATCAGCGTGTAACGCGCGACCGCGACTGCGCCGCTCACTCGTGGGCCTGCGTATCGCTGATGAACGACGGCAGGTGGTCTCGCTGGGGCTGGTTGGCTTCGATCAGCTGGACGAAGACCTCCTCGAGGTTGCTGCCCTCGGGGACCACCTCGGCCATCGTGCCCTCCTTCAGGACCTTGCCCCGCGCGAGGATCGCCACCGTGTCGCAAACGCGTTCGACCTCGCTCAGCAGGTGGCTGTTGAGCAGGACCGCGACGCCGCTCTCCTTGAGGCGCTCGATGAGCGCGCGCACGTCGCGGCGGCCGATCGGATCCAGGTCCGCGGTCGGCTCGTCCAGGACCAGGAGCTTGGGCCGGCCCAGGATCGCCTGCGCGATGCCCAGGCGCTGCTTCATGCCCTTGGAGAACTGGCGGACCTGACGCTTCTCGGCGTCGAGGCCCGCGAAGGCCAGCGTTTCCGGGACGCGGCGGCTGCGTTCGGCGTCGCTCAGGCCAAGCAGGCTGGCGAAGTAGTCGAGCACCTCGTCTGCGCGCAGGAATTTCGGGAAGTCCGGGTCCTCCGGGGCAAAGCCAAGCTCGGTCCGCGCCTTGGGATCGCCCGGGTTGGAGCCGAAAAGCGAGATCGACCCGCCGTCCGGGCGCATCAGGCCGGCGATCATCTTGACCACGCTCGTCTTGCCGGCGCCGTTCGGCCCCAACAGGCCGAACGCCTGGCCGGCCTCGACCTCGAAGGTCACGCCGTCGACCGCCCATGGGTCGCGACGCCGGTAGCGCTTGCGCAGGCCGGTGACGCTGACGACTGGGCTCATGGGCTAGCGGCGACTATATACGTCGCGTGATCCAGCTCGACCGGCGGCAGAAGGTCGTCCTCACGTGGGCGGGCATCGCGGTCGTGATCACCGCCTTCCAGGGATCCGTGCTCATCATCGCCCTCCCCGCCATCGCCACCGACTTCCAGGCGAAGGTGCCCGCGCTGTCCGACCTTTACTCGGTGATCGGCATCGGGACGCTGGGAGCGCTTCCTCTGTCTCAGTTCGCGGATCGATTCGGCCGGAGGCGGCTGGTCGCCATCGGCATCGCGGGCTCCTCTCTGGCCAACCTCGCGAGCGGTTTTGCGCCGTCGATCGCGATCCTCGCCTTCCTCAAGCTCTTCGCGGTGTGCTTCGAGGTCCTGGTGGCGAGCGTGGTGACTGCGCTCATCGTCGAGGAGGCGCCCGCCGAGCACCGGGGCGCGGCGGTGAGCTTGATCGCGCTGCTGTCGGGCGTGGGCATCTTCATCGTCGTCGTCGCGTACACGGCGATCACGCCGAACTGGCGGTGGCTCTACTACGCCAGCGGCATCGGTGTGCTGATCGCGCCGCTGCTGTGGTGGCTGCTGCCGGAGAGCAAGGCTTGGGAGCGCGTGCGCATCACGATGCCGGCGATGCGGCTGCTAATGCAGCGGCCGTGGCGGCGGCGCATCATCGTCCTGGCCACGATGACCGGGCTGCTGGCGGTCCTGCTCGGACCGGCGGGCCGCCTCTTCACCGTCTACGCGAGCTTCGTGCTCCACTGGTCGACGCTCCTGATCAGCATCCTGATCGTGGTCTGCGGAATCGCGGGAGCGGTCTCGTACCTGGCGGGCGGGTACCTGACCGACAGGTTCGGCCGCCGGGGCCCAGCGATCGCGTTGACCGTGGCCACGGCCGCCTCGACGAGCCTGAGCTTCGCCACGGGCTCGGTCGGATTTTTCGCCGGCAACGTGCTGTGGAGCGGTTTCGCGAGCGCGAGCACACCGGTTTTCGGGGCGTGGTCGGGCGAGCTGTTTCCCACGCGAGCGAGGGCGACGGCGGAGGGTGCGATCGCGGTCGTGGCGGCGATCGGCAGCATCGTCGGGCTGCAGGGGGTGGCCCTGCTGGCCTCGACCACGGGCCTGGGCGGCGCGATCGAGCTCGGCGGCGTGGCCGCGCTAGCCGGGTCGCTCCTCCTGTTCCTGCTCCCGGAGACAAAGCAGCAGCCGCTTCCCGAGTAAATTTCGCGCCGATGGAGCATGCCCGCGCGGTCGTCATCGGGGGTGGGATCACCGGGACGAGCGTCCTCTACCACCTGGCCAGGGCGGGCTGGCGCGACACGGTGCTCATCGAGAAGGACGAGCTCACCAGCGGTTCGACCTGCCACGCCGCCGGCCTGGTTACTCAGTTCAACCCGTCGCCGACGATGATGCGGTTCCGCAAGTACAGCATCGAGCTTTACCAGGAGCTTGGCGTGTTCGAGACGGTCGGCAGCCTGCGCTTCGCCTCGAGCCAGGACCAGTTCCAGGAGCTGCAGCGGGGTGTGAGCAGGGCACGCGGCATCGGCCTGGACGTCGAGCTCGTGTCGGCGGAAGAAGCCGCCCGGCTCATGCCCGTCATCACCCGGGACTCCCTTTACGGCGCGGTTTGGGTACCGGGCGACGGTCACCTCGACCCCCACACCGCCACCTACGCGCTGGCGGCCGCGGCGAAAGAGCTCGGGGCGAAGGCTCACACGTTTCGCCGGGCGACGGGGATCGACGTCTCGGCCGGTGGCGCGGTGCGCGCGGTCGACACAGACAAAGGAAGGATCGAGACCGAGGTCGTCGTGGTCGCGGGCGGCATCTGGGGCCCGCAGGTGGCGGCCATGGCCGGCGCCTTCGTGGTCTCGACGCCGGTCGACCACCAGCACGCGGCCTTGCTCGCGGTGGCGGGCCACGAGATGCCGCACGACATGCCGTGCTTCCGCGACCCGGAGAACCTCGTCTACGGCAAGGCCGAGGCGGGCGGCATGGTCCTCGGCGGCTACGAGCTGAACCCGGTCGCGCGCTGGATCGACGGCGTGCCCTGGGACCACGCGGGTACCTCGCTGCCGCCGGACCAGGCCCGCTTCGAATCCCTGCTGGCGGGCGCAGCCCGGCGGTTCCCGTTCCTCCACGACGCGGGCATCGTCAAGCTCGTGTGTCATCCCGACGCCATGACGCCGGATGCCGCGCCGCTCGTCGGCCCGGTGCCCGGAGTCCATGGGCTTTACATGGCCGCGGGGCTTTCGCTGAACGGGTTCGGCGGCGCCGGCGGGATCGGGCGCTCGATCGCCGAGATGGTGACCGGCGCGGAGACCGAGCTGGACCTGTACGCGTACCGACCCTGGCGCTTCGGCCCGGTGCACCGCGACCCCGTCTACGCCGCCGAGCTTGGGCGGGAGACCTACAAGTACTACTACCACCAGCGCTATCCGTACGACTCCGACGAGTGGGGCCGGCCGCGCCGCCTGAGCTCGCTGCACAGCCGGATGCAGGACCTTGGCGCGGTGTTCGGCACCAAGCACGGATGGGAGCGGCCGGACTACTTCCAGCCGGGGCAGCCGTGGCGCCGCGCGGGCGCGGACCAGCGAGCGTTCGGTTTTACGCGCCCGCCTTACTTCCAGCGGCTCCGCGAGGAGCACCGGGCGTTCCGCGAGCGCGCCGGCATCATCGACATGAGCTCGTTCGGCAAGGTCGAGATCACAGGCCCGGGGGCGCTGCCGCTGCTCGAGCGTGTCGCCGGCAACCGGATCGATCGCTCGGTGGGATCGGTGATCTACACGCAGCTGCTCGAGAGGACCGGCGGCATCGCCGCCGACGTGACCATCACGCGTCTTGGCGACACCCACTTCCGCCTCGTCACGGGCGCCGGCTACGTCAACAGCGACCTGGGATGGCTCCGGGCGCAGGCCGGCGGCGCGGACGTGCAGCTGCGCGAGTCGTCGGACGAGCTGGCTGTCATCGGTCTTTGGGGGCCCTTCGCGCCCAAGGTCCTGCCGGACGTGGCCCTGCCCTTCATGCAGGCGGGCGAGATCCGCGTCGACGACATGGTCGTGCTGGCCCAGCGCGTCACCTACGTCGGTGAGCCGGGCTGGGAGCTCTACGTGGAGCCTGCGGTCGCCGGCCAGGTGTGGGACAGGCTGATGGCGGCGGGCCGCGATTTCGGGATCACCCCCGGCGGCTACCGCGTCCTCGACTCACTCCGTATGGAGAAGGGCTACCGCTACTACGGCACCGACATGGGCCTGCTCGACACGCCGTTCGAGGCTGGGCTTGGCTTCTGCGTCGACAAAGACAAGTGGCCGCAGCTCGAGCGCGAAGTCACACGCCGCCTGCGCACGCTGGCGGTCGGCGGCGAGGACTACATACCTATATATGGGGGCGAGGCGGTGCTCAGCGACGGCCGCGTCGCCGGCCGGCTGCGGAGCTGCGCCTACGGCTTCACTGTGAGCAGGAACCTCGCCTACTCGTACCTGCCTGTGGAGCTGAAGCCAGGGGCCCAGGTCGAGGTGGAGGTCTTCGGGAAGCTGCTGCCGGCAACCGTCATGCAGGACGCCGTGCTCTCGAAACGCGACGTGAGGCAGCGTGCGAGCTGAGGAGGCCGCGGCCAGGGTCTCGCTATGGCGCGGCCAGAGCGTCAGCGTCACGCCGCTGTCCGGGGGCCTGACCAACGAGAACTACCTGGTCGAGGCGGGTGGCGCGAAGTACGTGATGCGCCTGCCAGGCCAGTCCACCGACCTGCTCGCGATCGACCGCGACAACGAGGTCTACAACACCAAGGCGGCCGCGTCGACCGGGATCGCCCCCAAGGTGCTCGAGCACCTGGCGGGCATCGACGTGATGGTGCTCGAGTTCATCGCCGGGCCGACGATGTCCGCGAAGACGCTGCAGTCGACCGAGATGACGGCCCGCATGGCGCAGTCCTTCCACCGCCTGCACGCCGCGCCGCGCTTCCTCCACGACTTCAACATGTTCCGGCTCATCGAGTACTACCTCGGCATCGTCGAAGAACACTCGGTGATCATCCCCGCGGATTACCGAGACTGGCTCGGCACCGTCGCCGACGTCGAGCGGGCGGTCGGAGTGGCCGCCCTTCGCCCGGCTCCGTGCCACAACGACCTCCTCTGCGAGAACTTCATCGACGACGGCACGGCCCTGCGCATCGTCGACTACGAGCTCAGCGGCAACAACGACCCGTGCTTCGACCTCGGCAACACCGCGCAGGAGGCCGAGTTCGACCAGCCGCTGCGCGCCGCGCTCTGCGAGGCCTACTTCGGCAAGCTCGACCGGCGCCAGCTCGCGCGCATGAACCTCTTCGCCCTGATGTCGGACGTCGGATGGACCCTGTGGGGCGCCATCCAGAACAGGATCTCCGCTGTCGACTTCGACTTCCAGGGCTACTACACGGGCCGCTGGGAGCGGGCGCTGGAGGTCCTGCGGTCGGACCGGCTGAGGCGTTGGATGACCGAAGCCGCCGCGCCGGACGTGCCCGGGGCGTAACCACGGCCGGCACTGGCCGATAGTCCGGACTATCCGGGTACCTGCCCTGACCAAACTCCACGTTAGTCCGGACTATCCGGGTATCTGCCCTGACCAAACTCCACGTTAGTCCGGACTATCGCGGGTAACTCGGTCGTTGACGGCGTCCACAGACGGTGCTACGTTCCGCGCCGGTATATCGGTCGCATATCGCCACAAAGGGGATGGGGATGGCGGTAGCTGAGCCGGTCGAGGTTCGGTCCCAGAGCGAGGAGGCGTATCACCGCATCCTGGAGCGGATCGTGAGGCTGGAGATGCCGCCCGGCTCGGTGGTGAACGAGGCGCGGCTCCGCGAGGAGCTCAAGATCGGCCGCACCCCCATCCGCGAAGCCTTGCAGCGCCTGGCCCGGGAGAACCTGGTCCGCTCGGTGCCCCACCGCGGGACCTTCGTCACCGACGTCAACGTCACCGACCTCGCGCGCATCACCGAGGTCCGGGTCGTCCTCGAGGCGCACGCCGCGCGGCTGGCCGCGGAGAAGCTGACCTCGGCCGACCGCCGGGCCGCGGCCGAGGTGCTCGAGCTGCTGCGCCGGGGCCGCGTCACCGACCAGCGCGACCTGATGCAGCTGGACCAGCAGATCCACCGCCTCATCTACCGGGCGGCGCACAACCCGTTTCTCGAGGCCACCCTCGAGCGCTACTTCAACCTGAGCCTGCGTCTGTGGTACCTCGTGCTCGACCGCGAGGTGCGACTGCGCGAGGCCGTCGACGAGCACGTCGAGGTGCTGCAGGCGATCCTCGCCGGCGACGGCGAGCGCGCCGAAACCATCATGCGTCGCCACGTCGCGGGCTTCGAGCGCGAGATCCGCAAAGTTCTGGTCGAGAGGTAGAGGAATGCCGAAGATCTTTTTTGCCACCGACCTCCACGGCTCCGAGGTTTGCTGGAAGAAGTTCCTCAACTCGGCCAGGTTCTACGGCGCGGACGTCCTGATCTGCGGCGGCGACATGACGGGGAAGGCGATCGTGCCGGTCGTGTCGGAGAACGGCCACTTCAGCGTGGCCCTCGGCGGCCAGCAGCAGACGGTGCCGGCCGAGCAGGTCGCGGATGTCGAGGCGAACATCAGGCGCAAGGGCTACTACCCGCTGCGCATGACCGTCGAGCGGCTGCACGAGCTCGACCAGGATCCCCAGAAGCGGGCTCAATGCTTCCAGGAGGTGATGCTCGAGGGAGTCGAGCGCTGGATGAACATGGCGTCGGAGAAGCTCCGCGACTCCGGCGTGCGCTGCTTCGTCTGCCCGGGCAACGACGACGAGATGGAGGTCGACGAGGTCGTCCGGCGCTCGGACTTTGTCGAGCTCGGCGAGGGCCGCATGGTCGACATCGACGGCTTCTCGATGATCTCGACGGGCTGGTCCAACCCGACCCCCTGGAACACGCACCGCGAGGACTCGGAGGAGAAGCTCGGCGAGAGGATCGAGGCGATGGCCGCGCAGGTCCCCGACGCGTCTCGCGCCATCTTCAACCTGCACTGTCCGCCCTACAAGTCAGGCCTCGACGAGGCGCCCGCGATCGACGCCGACCTCAAGCTGCTTCACGGCGGCCGTGCGCTCCGGCCGGTGGGCTCGACGGCGGTCCGCGCGGCGATCGACAAGCACCAGCCACTGCTCTCGCTGCACGGCCACATCCATGAGAGCAAGGGCGCCATCAAGATCGGCAAGACGCTTTCCATCAACCCCGGCAGCGCCTATGAGGAGGGGATGCTCATGGGCGCCATCATCCAGCTCGATGCCAAAAAGGGCATCAAGAGCTACCAGCTGGTCAACGGATAAGGAGGTAGTAGGAAGCAACATGGCTGACGCGACGATGGGGACGGCGCCGAGACCGGCGCTGTTCCTCAGAAATGCGACGGGTCTGGTCAAGGCGTGGTCCACGTTCGATGCCTTCGTCTATTCGTTCTGGTCGGTCAACCTGATCACGCTCGGTCTCTACGGCATGTCGTTCGCATACACGGTGCCGGACGGGCAGATCCTGGTCGCCATCCTGCTCTTCGGCGTGCTCACGACGTTCCTCGTCATCACGTACGCGATGTTGGTCAGCGTGATGCCGCGCACGGGCGGCGACTATGCGTGGCAGAGCCGCGTCCTCGGTGGTGGACTGGGCTTCGTCCTCTCCATCACCGGTTGGTGGTTCACCCTTTTCCTGTGGGCGCCCATCTACGCCAACATCCTCAATGTCCAGTTCTTCATCCCTCTTGCCTACACGTTGGGCTGGATTGGCGTGGCGACCTTCTTCACGAGCCAGACAGGCATCTTCGTGTCGTGCCTGATCGTGCTCGCGTTCGTGAGCGTGGTCGTCACGCTCGGCATGGAGACCTACGCCCGGATCCAGAAGGTCTGCTTCTGGATCGGCCTGGTCGGGCTGGCCGTGATCTGCGGCCTGCTCCTGTTCGCAAGCAACCAGGACTTCCAGAACGCGTTCAACCGCGAAGCGGCATCGCTCTTCGGCGCCAGCGGCAACGCGTACCAGGGGACCATCGACGCCGCGAGCAAGGGCGGCTACGCCGGCTCGAACTTCGGCGGCATCGCCTTCGGCTCCATCGGACTGCTACTTCCGTGGCTCGCCTTCTATCTCCTGTGGCCCAACTGGGGCGCGACCCTGTACGGCGAGGTCCGCGGCGCCAAGGACATCCGCAAGCCTTTCTGGAGCATGTTCTGGGGCCTGTGGGTGACTGTGGGTCTCGTCGGCCTCGTGATGATCCTGATCGTCAAGACGATGGGCTGGAACTTCTACCAGGCCTCCAACGCCGCCTACTGGAACACCCTGTATGCGGTGCAAGGCGCGACGTACGGTCCAGTCCCGATCTGGCCCTACCCGGTGATGTTCGCCGGGTGGTTGGTGGACAGCCACCTCTTCCAGGCCGTGCTGATCATCGTCATGGGCCTGTGGTTCTTCGGCTGGGCAGGAACGCTCTTCCTTTCATCGACGCGAGTCATCTTCGCCGCGGCGTTTGACCGCGTGCTGCCCGCGTGGGCGGCCAGCATCTCGTCTGGACGGCGCGTCCCCTACGGCGCGCTGGTCCTCATGATCGTGCCCTCGCTCGTGGTCAGCGCCATCTACGCGTACCAGCCCACGTTCACGAGCGTGTTCCTCGACGCGACCGCGGTCCTTGCCCTCACCTTCTTCGCCACCGTGGTGGCGGCGATGATCCTGCCGTGGAGGCGCAAGGACCTTTACGACGCATCCCCGATCGCCCGCTACAACGTCGCGGGAATCCCGGCCATCACGGTCGTCGCCGCGATCACGGGACTCTTCCTCCTGTTCATGCTCTACCAGTGGTCGTTCAACCCCGACAACCTGTACGGGACGTCGTTCGAGAAGACGCCCAACTCGGTCATCTACTTCGTGGCCACGTACGTGGTCGCGGTGGTGATCTACGGCGTCGCCCGCTACGTCAGGAGCCGCCAGGGCATCGACCTGAGCCGGATCCACCACGAAATCCCTGTTGAGTAGAGTTCACGTGGCCGCCGGGTGCAAACCCGGCGGCCAGCTTTTCTGAACCCGATGCTGGAATACACGCTCCGCACCTACCAGAGCCCGACCCGCCTGGTGCAGCGGCTGGGCGCCATCCAGGAGCTGGGCACCGAGGCAAGCCAGCTTGGCATGCGCAGGCCGCTGCTCGTGACCGACGCGGGCGTCAAGGCCGCGGGCCTGCTGGACGTCGCGCTCGAGGCGCTTCGCCGCTCAGACGTGGAGCCCGTCGTCTTCGACAAGGTGCGCGCCAACCCGGGCGTGGCCCTGGTCGACGAAGGCGCGAAGGAGTACAGGACCCAGGGCTGCGACGGCCTGGTCGCGATCGGCGGCGGCAGCTCGATGGACACCGCGAAGGGCATCGGGGTGGTCGCCGCGCACGAGGGCTCGATCGTCGAGTACGAGTGGGGGCACAGCCCGATCCACAGCCGCATCCCGCCGATGATCGCGGTGCCCACGACGGCGGGCACCGGCAGCGAGGTCACGCTGTGGGCGGTCATCACCGACCCCAACCGCAAGATCAAGTTCAACGTCGGCGGCACGCCCCACATCGCGTCCTGGGTCGCGGTGATCGACCCCGAGCTGACGGTGAAGCTGCCGCCCGCGGTCACGGCGGGCACCGGCATGGACGCGCTGGCCCACGCCGTGGAGTGCTTCACGATGTCCTACCACCAGCCCTTCACCGACGCGGTGGCGCTGCTGGCGATGGAGTACGTCGCCCGGTACCTGCGCGTCGCGTTCTCGCAGGCCAACAACCTGGAGGCGCGCTACCACATGAGCGCGGCGGCGACGCTCGCGGGCCTGGCCTACGGCACCGACTCCGCGGGCGCCGCGCACGCGATGAGCCAGACCGCCGGCGGCGTCCACGACGCCCCGCATGGCGCGCTCACCGCGCGCCTGCTCGGGCCGGTGATGGAGTACAACCATTCGGGCGAGCCGGAGCGCTTTGCCCGCATGGCGCAGGCCTTCGGCCTCGATGTCCGCGGTATGTCGACGTGGCGCGCGGCGGAGATGGCGGTGGAGTACGTGCACCAGCTGACGGCCGACGTCGACATCCCGGGCATGCAGGAGCTCGGCTTCAGCGAGGACGAGATCCCGATGCTTGCCGACAAGGCGTTCGCCGACCCGCAGACCATCGGCAACCCGCGCGACGTCGACGCCGCCGCCTATCGAAGGATCTACAAGCAGGCTTTCGACATGGGAGCCAATCGGAGCAAGAACGGAGCCGCGGGATGACCATCGACGTCGCCAGGAGCCTCAAGCACATGTACATCGACGGGAAGTGGGTCGAATCCGAAAGCGGTGAGCACTTCGACGCCGACAGCCCCGCCACGGGCGAGGTCATCGCCCAGGTCCCCCAGGGCACCCGCGCCGACGCCGGTCGCGCCGTCGAGGCCGCCCACAAGGCCAGAGGCGCGATGGCCGCGATCAAAGGCCCCGAGCGCTCGAAGCGGCTGTACAGGATCGCGGAGGCGATCGCGCGGCGCCGGGACGACCTGGCGCACACGCTCACCCTCGACCAGGGCAAGCCGCTCAAGGCCGAAGCACTGGGCGAGGTCGACGAGTGCGTCGAGTACTTCAAGATCGCGGCCGAGGACCTGAAGCGCCTCGAGGGCCGGGTGCTGCCGTCGGTCAGCCCCAGCAAGCTCGTGCTGGCCCGGCACTACCCGCGGGGCGTCTACGCCTTCATCACCCCTTGGAACTGGCCGCTGACGATGGCCGCCGAGCTCATCGCGCCCGCACTGGCCGCCGGCAACACGTTCGTGTGGACGCCGGCGCCTTCGACGAGCGTGATCTCGGTCGCGCTCATGGAGTGCATCGCCGAGGCCGACCTGCCGGCAGGCGCGGCCAACCTGGTCACCGGGCCCGGACCCGAGGTCGGTGACGAGATCGCGGGCCACCCGCTGGTGGACGGCGTGGGCTTCGTCGGCTCGACCTTGACGGGTGGGTCGGTCGCCCGTCGCGCCGCGGGCAAGCACGTCATGCTCGAGCTCGGCGGCAACGGTCCGCAGATCGTCTTCGCCGACGCGGACCTCGGCAAGGCCGTGGAGGGCGCCATCGTCGGTTGCTACCTGTGCGCGGGGCAGAGTTGCACAGCCGGTGAGCGCATCCTCGTCCAGGAGCCCGTCCGCGACGAGTTCGTCGCGCGGCTCGCGGACGCCGCGCGTGCCCTGCGCCTCGGCGACCCGTTCGACGACGAGACGACGCTCGGCCCTCTGAACAATGAGAAGGTCGCGACCAAGATGGACGAGCACGTCGCCGACGCGCTCAAGCGCGGCGCCAAGCTCGTGCTCGGGGGGGAGCGCGCCAAGGGCTTTCCGACACGGCTCTACTACCACGCGACGATCCTCGACGGCGTCGAGCCCGACATGCGGGTCAGCCGCGAGGAGACGTTCGGGCCGGTGGCGCCGATCATCAAGTTCACGGACGAGCGTCAGGCGCTGGCGCTCGCCAATGACTCGCCGTACGGATTGCTCGGCGCGGTCTACACCAGGGACCTGTCGCGCGCTCTGCGTTTCGCCGACCAGCTCGAGATGGGCTGGGTGAACGTCAACGAGTCCACGAACTACTGGGAGTCGCACCTGCCGTTCGGCGGCCGCGCGGGCAAGAAGAGCGGCATCGGCCGCGTCGGGGGCCGCTTCGCCCTGGAGCAGATGACCGACCTGAAGACGATCGTGATCGAGATCTCGCCTGAGTGACGAAGCCGCACGAGGACCCCATCGATGAGTCGAAACGCATCGCGGAGGCCGCCAAGAAGAAGAAGGTCGGTCTCAAGCTGCTCGGTGGCGCGGGCATCCATGCCCACTCACCCAGCGCCCAGAAGGCGCCGCTCAAGCGCAAGTACGGCGACCTCGACTACGTGATCGCGAAGCGCGACCGCAAGGCCGTGATGGAGCTGTTCCAGGAGCTCGGCTACGAGCCCAACGAGCGCTTCAACCTGATGAACGGCGACCGGCGCCTGTACTTCTACGACGGGCACAACGGCCGCCAGGTCGACGTTTTCGTCGACATGTTCAAGATGTCGCACGCGATCGACCTCCGCAGCCGGCTCGAGCACGAGCACCCGGCGGTGAGCCCGTCCGACCTCCTGCTGAGCAAGCTGCAGATCTACGAGGTCAACCGCAAGGACCTCGTCGACATCGTGGCCCTCGTCCTCGACCACGCGATCGAAGCGAACAAGCACGAGGACGCGATCGAGGCCGCGTACGTCGCGCGCGTGACCGCGGAGGACTGGGGCTTCTACCGCACCCTGCAGGTCAACATCGAGAAGTTGCGGGCGACCCTCGAGGAGCTGGACGTGGACCGCGACCTGGTCAATGCGCGACTCGACGAGCTTTGGAAGGCGATCGAAGAGCACCCGAAGCCGCTGAAGTGGCGCGTCCGGGCACAGGTGGGCGACCGGGTCCGGTGGTACGAGCTGCCGGAAGAGACTCGATCCCCATACCAACCCGAATAGGGCCGTGAGCGGGCTTCCCTCGCACGCGCGCTGCATCGTCATCGGCTGCGGGATCGTCGGCAACAGCCTCGCCTATCACCTGACCCGCCTGGGCTGGCGAGACGTCGTGCTGCTCGACAAAGGCCCTCTGCCCAACCCGGGCGGCTCGACCGGTCACGCGTCCAACTTCATCTACCTGGTCGACCATTCGAAGGAGATGACGGCGCTGACCATGGACAGCGTCCGCCAGTACAGGGACCTCGGTGTCTTCATCAGGTCGGGTGGCATCGAGGTGGCGCGGACCAGGGAGCGCATGCAGGAGCTGACCCGGCGCGTCGCGTCCGGTACGTCGTGGGGGATCGAAGGGATGTCCTTGATCTCGCCGGCCGAGGTCAAAGGGCTCGTGCCGTACCTCGAGGCGAAGGTAATCCTCGGCGGCTTCTACACGGAGGGCGTCGGCGTGGTCGACTCGCTGCGAGCGGGGACTCTGATGCGTGAGAAGGGGCAGGCGGAGGGCGCGCTGCACGTGGCCCCGAAGACCGAGGTGACCGGCATCGACGTCGAGCACGGCCGCGTCTGCCGCGTGCGCACGACCGAGGGCGACATCGAGGCCGAGACTGTCGTGATCACCGGCGGCGTGTGGAGCCCGCGCCTGGCACGCATGGCGGGCACGCGCATCCCCCTCACACCGGCCGTGCACCAGATGATCGACATCGGCCCGGTGCCGCGCTTCCGCGGCGCGAAGTCCGACATCGAGCACCCGATCGTCCGCGACATGGACACGAACATGTACGAGAGGCAGGCCGGCGGCGACCTGGAGATCGGCTCCTATGCGCACAGGCCGATCCTCTACGACCCCGAAGACCTGCCCCCGGTCGAGCAGGCCGCGCTGTCTCCCACCGAGTTTCCGTTCACGCAAGCGGACTTCGAGGAGCAGATGCAGCACGCGCTGGAGCTGATGCCCGAGATCGTCGGCGACGAGTCCGTCGGAGTGAAGTACGCCATCAACGGCATCCTCTCGCTGACTCCTGACGGCATGCCCGTGCTCGGCGAGTCGCCGGACGTGAAGGGTCTGTGGGCGGCCGCGGCCGTATGGGTGAAGGAAGGGCCCGGCACCGGCAAGGCGTTGGCCGAGTGGATGGTCGGCGGTGAGTCGGAGATCGACCTCCACTCCTCCGACATCGCCCGTTTCCACGAGCATCAGAGGACCCGCCACCACGTGCGCGCGAGGGCGGCGGAAGGCTTCAACAAGACCTATGGCATCGTCCACCCCAACGAGCAGTGGGCCTCCAACCGCAACGTGCGGCTGGCGCCCTTTCACATCCGCGAGCGCGAGCTGGGCGCCTTCTTCTTCGAGGCGGCCGGCTGGGAGAGGCCTTTCTGGTACGAGTCCAACGCACCGCTGCTCGAGGAGTTCGGCGATCGCGTCACGCGGCGGACCGCGGAGTGGGACTCGCGTTGGTGGTCGCCGATCATCAACGGCGAGCACCTGGCGATGCGCGCCCGCGCCGGGCTGTTCGACCTGTCGGCCTTCACGATCTTCGACATCCTGGGCCCCGGCGCCCTGGCCTCGGTCCAGTGCGCCGCACTGCGCCAGATGGACGTGCCCATCGGCCGCGTCGTGTACACGCCGGTGCTGAGCCCCGAGGGCGGGTTCAAGTCCGACCTCACGGTCATGCGTCTCGGCGACGAGCAGTTTCGCGTCGTCACCGGTGGCGCGTCCGGAATGGCGGACAAGAAGTGGTTCCGCGACCAGCTCGTCGGCGGGGCCGAGCTGGCCGACATGACCTCCTCGATGACGACTATCGGCATCTGGGGGCCGCGCGCGCGCGACATCGTGGCGAGCACGACTTCAGATGACGTCTCCAATGAAGGCTTCAAGTTCGGCACCTGCCGGGTGATCGAGATCGGCACGCAGCGCGTCCTCGCGTCGCGCATCTCCTACGTGGGCGACCTCGGCTGGGAGATGTACGTGCCGATCGAGCAGGGACTGAAGCTGTGGGACACGCTGTGGGAGGCAGGCAGGCCGTTCGGCCTTGCCGCGTGCGGCATCGGCGTTTACGGGACGACCGGCCGCCTCGAGAAGTCTTACCGCGCGCACGGCAACGAGCTCGAGACCGAGTACAACGTGGTCGAGGCCGGCATGGCCGCGCCCCGCGTCAAGGACGAGGACTTCACCGGCAAGGCGGCGCACCTGCGCCACCGCCAGGAAGACCCCGCCGCGATGATGTGCACGCTTACGGTCGACGACCACACATCGAAGAGCGGCGACAAGCGGTACATGCTCGGCCGGGAGCCGATCCTCACGCGCGACGGCAAGCGGATCGTCGACCGCAAAGGTCGCGGGTCTTACGTGACGAGCGCCGGCGCCGGACCGTCGGTCGGCAAGCACATCCTGATGGCGTACCTGACGCCGGAGGAGGCGGTCGTCGGCAACCAGCTGCTGGTCGAGTACATGGGCGAGCGCTACCCGGTCTCGGTCGCCGTCGCCGGGGCGACGCCGCTGTTCGACCCCGAGAACTCGCGAATTCGGGGTTAGCAATGCGGATAGCCGCTTGCATCAAGCGAGTGCCGATCACCGGTGGCCGGATCCTGCTCACCGACGACGGGCGCGCCATCAACACGCAGCACCTCGGGTTCACGATGAGCCCCCACGAGGAGTGCGGCGTCGAGGAGGCCGTGCGCCTGATCGAGGCGAACAAGGGAGACTCGGTCGTGCTCACGCTCGGGCCGCCGGAGGCGGTCGAGCAGCTGCGGGACGCGATGGCTCTGGGCATTGATCGTGCTATCCACCTCCAGACCGATGGCCAGGAGTGGGATGCGGAGGCAACGGCGGCCGCGTTGCTGGACGCCATCCGCGCCGACGAGGCCGCCCGCGGACCTTTCGACATCATCTTCTTCGGCAACGAGTCGGCCGACTCGGGCGGCTTCCAGGTCGGCATCCGCGTCGCGTACGCGCTGGGTCGCCCGTGCGTCACCGGTTTGAAGAAGGTCACCCCGGAGGGGCCGTCGGTTCGTTGCGAGCAGGAGGTCGAGGGCGGCCGCGACGTCTACGTCGTGCCGACGCCCGCGGTGCTCACGGTGAAGGAAGGGCTGAACCTGCCCCGGTATCCGTCGGTGCCGGGCCGGATGCGTGCGCGGAGCAAGCCCGTGGCGGTGGTGACTCCGCGGCGTCCGGACCCGCGGCTGGAGCTGGTCAGCCTCGCGGTGCCGGCGGGCCAGGGCCGCCGGGCGGAATCGCTGGGCGCCGGCGCCGCGGCCGCGCCGGCGGTCGTCGATCTGCTTGCCAGGGCTGGGCTGCTTTGACCGTCCTGCTCATCGACGACCGCACGGAGGCTTCGCGCCAGGCGCTGACCATCGCCCGCCAGTTCGGCGAGGTCAGCGCCATCGCGATGGACGCTATCCAGCCTTTTGCACCCGACGCGCTGGCGGCGGCGATCGCCGGCCTGAACCCGACCGCGGTGGTCGGAGCCGGTACGGAGCGCGGCAACGACCTGCTGGCCCGCGTCGCGGCGCGCATGAACCTGCCGTTCGCCGCCAACTGCATCGCCGTGGAGCCGGGCGATCCGGTCGTGGTGACGCGCCAGCGCTGGGGCGGCAGCCTGCTCGAGACCGCGCGCCTTCACAGCCCGCGCCCGCTGCTCACGGTCGCGCCCCACACCGTTCCGGCTGACGACGGGCGGGCTCCCCCCGAGGTCGAGGTCCGTCCCACCGGCGCTGACACGACCGTGAGCGTCTCCGAACACATCCAGCCGAGCAACGGGGGCGTCTCGCTCGCCGACGCGAAGGTCATCGTCAGCGGCGGCCGCGGTGTCGGCTCGAAGGAAGGCTTCGCGATCATCGAGGAGCTGGCGGGACTGCTCGGGGCGGCTGTCGGCTGCTCGCGCGCCGTGACGAGCGCCGGCTGGCGACCTCACAGCGACCAGGTCGGGCAGACCGGGACCAAGGTAGCGCCCGAGGTCTACATCGCCTGCGGCATCTCGGGCGCGACGCAGCACATGGCGGGCCTGAAAGGCGCGAAGCGGATCGTCGCCATCAACAGCGACCCGCAGGCGCCGCTGATGCTGAACGCGGACTACACGGTGACCGGCGACCTGAAGGAGATCGTGCCCGCGATCTCGGCGGAGATACGCAAACGGCGCTGATCGCCCTCCTGGCGGTGCTGGCCGTGGCGCTTGCACTCTTCACGCGTCGCGCGCTGTTCCTCTACCGGCTTGTCCGTTCCGGCAAGCCGGCCGCGCGATTCGACAATCTTCACGCCCGCACACGCGCCGAGGCGGCAGACGTGCTCGGCCAGCGCAAGCTGCTGCAGCGCCTCGTGCCTGGACTGATGCACGCGGCGATCTTCTGGGGCTTCCTCGTGCTGTTCCCCACGATCCTCATCGCCATGGTCGGCGCGGTCGACGCGCATTCGACCCTTCCGTGGCTCGGCGCCCAGGGCTGGTACTCGTTTCTCGTCGACGGGTTTGCGCTGCTGGTGCTGATCGGCGTGGTGACGGCGTTCGTCATCCGCAAGGTCCAGCGGCCGGCCCGATTCGAAGGCAGCCACCTGCGCGAGGCGGACCTGATCCTCGTCCTGATAGCCGGCATCGTCGTCACGCTCTTCGCCTGGCACGCATCGCAGATCGCGGTCGGAATTAACGACTACCCGGCCGCGTCGGCGCCGATCTCCAATGCGCTGTCAGGCGTCGTGGCGCCGGCGGCGCCCTGGCTCGAGCGCGTGGCCGTCTGGGCGCACGTGCTGATCATCCTGTCCTTCCTCGTGTACCTCTCGTACTCGAAGCACCTCCATATCGCGGTGGCGGCGATCAACGTCTTCTTCGGCAAGATGCGGCCCCGAGGCACGCTCGACAAGATCGACTTCGAGCGGCCTGAGACTGAGGTCCGGTTCGGCGCCGCACGCGCGACCGACCTGACCTGGAAGCAGATGCTCGACACGATGTCCTGCACGGAATGCGGCCGCTGCCAGGAGGTCTGCCCCGCCTGGACCACAGGCAAGCCGCTGTCGCCGAAGCTGCTGATCATGGCCGAGCGCGACCACCTGCTGAGCCGGTCGGAAGCGCCGATCGTGCCCACCGCGGTGATCGACGACATCGTGTGGGACTGCGTCACGTGCGGCGCGTGCATGCGCGAGTGCCCGGTGAACATCGAGCACGTCGACCACATCATCGACCTGAGGCGAAACCTGGTCATGGTCGAATCACGCTTCCCAGACGAAGCGGGTGCGATGCTCCGCGACGTCGACCGCACCTCCAACCCGTGGGGCAAGCCGCAGTCCGATCGCACGCAGTGGGCGGAGGGTCTCGGCGTGCGTGTGCTGCAACCTGGCGAGCCTGCGCCGGATGTGCTGTTCTGGGTCGGCTGCGCACCCGCCTTCGACGAGCGCGCACGCAAGGCCGCGATCTCGACGGCGAAGCTGCTCCAGACTGCGGGCGTGGACTTCGCGATCCTCGGGCCGCGCGAGTCGTGCACCGGCGATCCGGCGCGGCGCATGGGCGACGAGTACACGTTCCAGCGCCTGGCCGGCGAGAACGTGCAGACGCTGAACGAGGCGAAGGTGAGGAAGATCATCACCACCTGCCCGCACTGCTTCAACACGCTGGGCAACGAGTACTCGGATTTCGGCGGCAAGTTCGAGGTCGTGCATCACACCGAGTTCCTCGCCGAGCTGGTGCGCGAGGGCAAGCTGTCACCGGCGGCGAGCGATCGCACCATCACCTACCACGACTCCTGCTACCTCGCTCGGCACAACGATGTGCGCTCGCAGCCGCGGGAGCTGGTCGACGCGGTGGGCAAGGCCGTCGAGATGCCGCGCAACCGCGAGCGGACCTTCTGCTGTGGGGCGGGTGGGGCGCGCATGTGGATGGAGGAGAAGCGCGGCCGGCCGATCAACCAGGAGCGTGTGCGAGAGGCCGCGGCCACCGGGGCCGAGACGCTGGCCGTGGCGTGCCCCTTCTGCACCGTGATGCTGGACGACGGCGTCCGCGAGACGGGCGCGAAGCTGCAGGTGTTCGACCTGGCGACGCTGCTCCACGAAGCCGTGGAGCGGAAGAAGGGGGATAGTCCGGACTAACGCGCTATCTGGGCTGGGGAAAGTGCGGGATAGTCCGGACTATCCGCGGTTCGCGGTTCTGAAGGTCACGGAGTTCGAGGAGGGATCTGCGGCCGCATAGCCGGCTAGTTTCAGTTCGGGCATAACGAAGCGAGAAGTTCAGAGTTAGGGCCTGCATGAGAGGCGCGCTGGCGGTGGCGGCAGTTTTTCTGGCTGCCGCGTGCGCTGGCCCGGCCCCGCCCCAAGCGCAGGCTTCCATCCACCCCAGCTCGATGCCTACAGCTAGCGCAGGCACACCGACACCAACCCAGTCGCCAACGCCGGGCGCCACCGCTCAGTTGACATGGTCGACACCAGTGAGGATCGACCACGACCCGCCGTTCACATACAACGAGATGAAGGATCTGACGTGTCCCACCCCCAACTTCTGCATCGCAGTCGATGGCAACGGCAACGTCGTCAGCTCCAGCAACCCGGCCGGAGGCGAGGCCGACTGGTCGGTGGCGGCTTTGGGGATCCGGGATATAGGCGCCGTCTCATGCGCCGGCCTCGCCCTCTGCGTGGCGGTAGACGGGAGCGGCAACGTGATCACCTCGACGAACCCTGGAGGCGGATGGGCGGCGTGGAAGATCACCCACATCAGCTCACATGCCTTTTCATACGGGGTGTCCTGCCCGAGCACGCACCTGTGCGTGGCCGTGGGCGACGGCAACGTTGCAACCTCTACCAACCCGGCTGGTCCGGCCTCCTCCTGGAGGGTGGCCCATGTCGACGCGTATCCGCTTTTCGCCGTGTCCTGTCCAAGCGACAACCTTTGCGTCGCCGTCGACTACAAAGGCAACGTGGTGACCTCCGGCCACCCCACAGGGGGCTCGGCGGCGTGGAACCTGGCGCACGTGGACAGCACGCCCGGCGACTACAGAGCGCTGTACGACATCTCGTGTCCGACGATCAATCTCTGCGTCGCACTCGACGGGGCCGGCAATGTCGTGGGCTCAACCAACCCACGCGGTGGGGCGGCCGCCTGGAAGGTGACTCGTGGATCCGGTGGCAGCGCCATTTCATGTGCGACAGTCAGCTTCTGTGTGAGCGTGGCTGGCGGCGAGGCCGCGTTTTCCAACAGACCGATGGGTGGTACCGATGCCTGGACCCGGGCCACTGTTGACACCGACACCGCATGTTGCGAGCCCGTCAATGACAGTCCGGCGAGCCTCCTTGCAGTTTCGTGTCCAAGCGTGAATCTCTGCGTCGCTCTGGACGACATCGGCAACGCCGTAACCTCGACGAACCCCGGCGGAGGCGCAGCGGCATGGAAGGTGACCAACGTCGACACCTCGACGTCGATGACCAGCATCTCCTGTGCCAGCAGGGAGCTCTGCGTCGCGATCGATGCCGACGGCAAGCTGGTCACGTCGGTCAACCCGACCGGCGGGGCATCGGCCTGGACTGTGACCGCGATCGAAGGTGCTGCCGGCCGCGTGTTGAGTGTGTCCTGCCCGAGCGTGAACCTGTGCGTCGCAGCCGACGAAGGCGGCGACATCCTGACGTCGCGTCGACCCGCCGCAGGCTCGTCGGCCTGGAAAGTCACCGAATATGGCACACCCGACGCCAACGTTTACGGAATCTCCTGCCCAACGGACAGATTCTGCGTGGCCGTGGGTGGCGACGGCATCTCCGCGTCCCGTAACCCTGCTGGGGGAGCGGATGCCTGGGCGCTGGTGAACGATTCGGGCGGGGGCTTTTTGTCCTGCCCCACGATCCACTTCTGCGCCCTCTTCGACGACGGCGCCATCGTGACCACGAAGAACTCCTTGGGCGGACCCGCGGCCTGGAGGACGACCCATATCAAGAGCACCACTCGCAGTTTCATTCATGGTTTCTCGTGCGCCGGCGTCGACCTGTGTGTCGCGGTCAACGGAGAGGCGGGCGCTTCGGACGCTCCCTTCGACCTCAACTCACATCCGAGTGGGAACGCATTCGTTTCGACCAACCCCGCAAGCAGTGGAGCGACGTGGGTCGTGACCAACGTGGACGGCGACCACTTTCTGAACGGCATCTCGTGTCCGGCGCTCGATCTCTGCGTCGCCGTGGACGACAGTGGGAACGTGATCATCTCGAGCCGTCCGGCGGCAGGCAAAGCAGCGTGGAAGGCGACCAACGTCGACGCGAGAAACGTCCTGACGGCGGTGTCCTGCCCGACCGTTGACTTCTGCGCAGCCGTGGACGACGTTGGCAACGTGATCACCGCGACTCGCGGGACTTAGAAACCCGCCTCTAGAGGAGTTTCGCCACCCGGAACAGGACTCGGTTCTGTGACGCGTCGACGGCGGCGTAGCCGCCTGCCTCCTCGACCACGCGCACGTCACCGTGCTCCAGCCGGCCGATCACGTCGTCGAGGTCGCGTCTGGTCGGCAGCTCGACGGTGAAGCGGCGCAGACCGGCCGATCCAGAGGGCGCCGGCTTCGCGCCGCGACCCGCCCAGGTGTTCAGGCCGAGGTGGTGGTGGTAGCGGCCGGCCGACACGAAGCCCATGCCCGGCACGTGGCCCATCACGTCAAACCCGACCAGGTCGTGATAGAAGCGCAGCGCGTCGTCGACGTCGGCGACGTGGAGGTGGACGTGACCCATCCTGGTGCCCGCCGGCATCGCCTCGTCAATGCGGTCGTCCTCACGCAGGTGGCTGAACAGCTGGTCGAGGTCGATCGGGTCGCGGCCTGAGCGCTCGCGGCCGTCCTTGTCATAGGCGACGAACCTGCCGTGCTGGAAGCCCATGGTGCCGTCCTCAGGCGACTCGGTGTAGATCTCGATCCCATTGCCGTCCGGGTCCCACAGGTAGTTCGCCTTGGTCATGACGTGGTCGGTCGGGTACTGCTCCCAGCGCAACTGGGCCAGGCGGGCGATGACCCGCGCGAGCTCGCGGCGGTCAGGGACCACGATCGCCAGGTGGTACAGCCCCGAGGTGCGGGGAACGACGGGTCGCTCGGCGCCCGGGTGCAGGACAACGACCTCACGTCCGGCGGCTCCGAACCTGAGCTCCGGGCCGCCCGAGGGAAGCGGAGTCAACCCGACGTACTGCTCGTAGAACTTCCGAGCGCGGTCGGCGTCGGTGACCGCGATCTCGACCGGGCCCATCCCGGTGGTAGCGGCTATCGACTGGGTCTTCACAGAGGATTCCTACCCCAGTCAAGCGGATCGTATTCAGGCGATTGGTACCAAACCATCGAGATGGCTCGAACCTAGGCAGACGATTGGTACCAATCGTCCCGCTGACCGTTCACGACAACCCGACTATCTCTCCGTTCTCATCGATGTCGATCACGGTTGCGTTCGGGGTGGTCGGGAGGCCGGGCATCGTCCTCATCTCGCCGCAGATGGGGTAGATGAAGCCCGCCCCGACCGACGCCCGCACCTCGCGCACCGGCAGCACCCAGCCCGTGGGCGCGCCCTTCAGCTTGGGGTCGGACGAGATCGACAGGTGGGTCTTGGCCACGCAGACGGGCAGGCGTCCAAACCCGTTCGCCTCGAACGCGTCGATCTGCTTCGCTGCCACCGGGTCGTACTCCACGCCTCGCGCCCCATAGACCCGGAGCGCGATCGTCTCGATCTTCTCGCGCAGAGTGGCCGCGTCTGGATAGAGCAGCTGGAACGTGCTCGGCTCCTCGGCTGCGGCCGCGACCGTCTCCGCCAGCTCGACCGCCCCGCGGCCGCCCTCGGCGAAGTTGTTGGTGACCGCCGACCGCACGCCAATGTGCTCGGCCAGCTCGCGGATCGCCCGGTGCTCTGACGGGTGGTCGCCCGGAAACGAGTTGATCGCGACCACCGGCGTCACTCCGTGGATCTGGATGTTCTCAACCTGCTTGCGCAGGTTCGCCGCACCGGCCATCACGTCGTCCGGGTTCTCCTTCAGCAGCTCGGGCGGCAGCGGCCGGCCGGCGACCACGCGGTACTTGCCCGAATGCACCTTCAGGGCGCGGACGGTCGTCACGACGACGGCCGCATCCGGGGCCAGGCCCGAAGTGCGGCACTTGATGTTGAAGAAGCGCTCCGCGCCCATGTCGGCGCCGAATCCCGCCTCGGTGACCAGGTAGTCGCCGCCGTGGATGCCGATCAGGTCCGCGAGCACCGACGAGGCGCCGTTGGCGATGTTGCCGAAAGGACCGGCGTGGACGAGGACGGGGGTGTTCTCGAGCGTCTGCAGCAGGTTGGGCTTGATGGCGTCGCGCATGATCACGGTCATCGCTCCGCCCGCGTGCAGGAAGTCCGCCGTGATGGGCCTGCCGTCCCGGGCCAGGCCGATGATCATCCGGCCCAGGCGCTGGCGCAGGTCCTGCAGCGAGGTCGACAGCGCGAGCACCGCCATCACCTCGGACGCCGCCGTGATGTCGAAACCCGTCTGCCGCGTCACGCCATCCTCTGGGGCGCCGAGCCCGACCACCACGCTGCGCAGCACGCGGTCGCTGACGTCCAGCACGCGGCGCCACGTGATGCTGTGGAGGTCGATCGGGAAGTCGCGAAGGCTGTGGTGGATGTAGTTGTCGATCATGGCCGCGAGCAGGTTGTGCGCCGCGGTCACGGCGTGGAAGTCCCCGGTCAGGTGCAGGTTGAGGCGCTCCATCGGCACCACCTGGCTGTAGCCGCCGCCGGCCGCGCCGCCCTTGATGCCGAAGGTCGGGCCCATGGACGGCTGGCGGATGGCCACCGTCGCCCGCTTACCGATGCGGCCAAGCGCGTCGCCGAGACCGACGGTGGTCGTCGTCTTGCCCTCGCCGAGAGGCGTCGGCGTGATCGCCGACACCACGACGTACCTGGCACGAGGGCGGCCCTCCAGCTCCCCGATCGCCTCGAGCTTGATCTTCGCGACGTCGTGGCCGTAAGGCTCGAGCAGGTGCGGTTTGATGCCCATCTTCTCCCCGATCTCGGGCATCGGCAGGAGCTTGGCCTTGCGCGCGATCTCGAGGTCGGTCGGAAACTCCACCTTCATGCCACTCTCCTCATCAGCTAAGGCGGTTCAGCATCAGCCGCCGCCACCTCTCTGTCGGCTCGATCTCGTTGAAGGTAAACACGTGCAAGCCCGCGATGCGCCGCTCCGGCCGGCCCAGGTCAGGCATGAGGGCGCTGACGAATCGGCCCGGCTCGTAGCCGCCTGGCCGGAACATGCGCGCCAGCCAGCTGGGGTGGCCGCGCAGGAAGCGCGCCGACTCGCCGACGCCGATCTTGGTCGACAGGCGGAGAAGGCGGGCGGGGTCGGCCACGCCGGCCATGCCGATGCGGATCGGAAGCTGGACGCCGCGCCGCCGCACGCGCTCGACCCACTCCTTCACGGTCTCGGGGTCGAAGCTCATGTTGCTGACGATGTAGGTGGCAAGCCGGCGCTTGTCCCACATCGCCTGGATCGTGAGGTCGTCGTGGATGAAAGGGTGGCTCTCCGGGTAGCCGGTGACGCCGACGTCGGTCAGGCCGTGATCCGGCGGCAGCGCCTGGAGCAGGGAGACCGAGTCGGGATACTCTCCCGCGGGCTCCCTGGCGTCGCCCGCGACTACGAACACATTGCGGATGCCGGCCGAGCGTAGGGCGTCCAGGATCTGGCCCAGCTCGACCTTGTCTCTGATGAGGCGCGCCGACAGGTGCGGGACGGCCCGGTAGCCCTGCCTGGCCAGCGCGACAGCGAGCTGGATGGTCGCCGGCATGCCCCGTCGAGGTGACGCGGTCACCGTGAGGGTGATGTCCTTCGGCACGAAGGCGACCACCGCGTCGAGGACGTCGGTGGTCGGAAGGACCTCGTAGTGAGGCGTGCGGAGGAACTCCACAAGTGCGGCGGCCGGGCTGGCTGGGGAGGGCACTCGCTAGAAGGGTCTCGGGAGAAGCAGGACCACGTTTCGGTCCTCGGGATCGCCCGCGGCGATCGAGTCGAAGCCCCGAAACGACACGTTGGCGGCAAGCTCCCGATGGAGCCCGGCAAGATCCGCCCCGTCGTGGTCCAGCATCGTGCAGCCGATGGCGAGGGCGCCGCCCGCGGTGACATAGAGCTCGACGACGCGAGACTGGGACGGCCAGTCGACGATCGAAGCGGTGGTGACCTCCCAGAAGGTCTCATGCGCGGTAATGCGGTTCATGTGGATGTGGCCGTTCAGCCACAGGACCACGTTGCCGAACCGGTGCAGCAGGTCCAGCAGCTCGTCTGCGCGTTGCTCGCCACGCGGGTTGGACAGCGTCGCGGAGCCGTGGTGCGAGAGCACGACCACGTAGCGGTCCTGGTTGCGCGTCCTCACCATCCCGCCGTCGCGCGAGCGAAACGAGGAGTGCACCTCTTCCAACCTTCGCTCGAGCCAGTGGAGCTGCCGGGCGACGATGGTCCCATCGGCGCCGCCCGCATCGCAGACCGTGTCGAGCGTGATGCAGCGGACCTGGCCCTCGTCGTACACGTAGTAGGACGAGTCGGTGAATCCATGACCGCCCGCTCTGACGTGGGCCTCGACGAACTCCTCCCGCGCGATCGACCTTCGCTCCGGGTCGGGCGGGACCTCCGTGACCTCCCCGGTCATGTATGCCTCGGGGTGGTCGGTGAACAGCTCGATGGCTCTGTCCGGGTCGAGGTCGGGCGGCGGCCCGACCGGCTTCCAGGATCCGGTCATCGCCTTGGCCAGCTGCGGGGTGACGACGCCCACTCCCTGGCACACAAGTTCGTGGTTGCCGTAGCAGCCGAGCCACGGCAGGCGAAGTCCTTCCGACTGCAACGGCTGCATCGCCTCGTCGAGAAGGCCTGGATGGGACGGGAATCCCAGCGCGCTCTGAAAGATGTCACCAGCGGGAAGCCCGTCCGGCTTCCAGTAGATCTCGCCCGGCCACTCGACCCGCTGCACGCCGTCGTAGCCCGAGGCGCCGGAGTCGGGGCGAACCGCGCCGCCGTCGAGCAGGGCCAGGAAGTTGGTCAGCTCGTTGCGCTGCGCGTTGTCGATCGCGTCTCCCGTCATGAGGACGAGTTGCGGCCCGGCGCCTGTGAGCGGCGCTGTTTCGATCGCGTTGATCGAGCGCACCAGCGCGGTGATGGCGTGCGCGTTCAACGTTTCCTGCGGGCGCTGCATGGTCAGCAGCTCGCGGAACCGCGGGTCCTGCCAGTAGGCGTTGACGAACTCGAAGCGAGCCGGCGACTCGGCGTCGGTGACGTGCAGGTCGGTGATGTGCACGAGACAGGCGATCGCCTCGCCCGCGCGAGTCGCGTCCGCGTCGAAAAGCTCCTTCCTGACGAGATGTGGTTCGCCGGGCAGCTCGACGACGCCGCGGTAGGCGGCCTGCGTGCCCGTGCGAATGGCCGGGCCGGCGCCCAGACGCCGCTCGCTCGTCAGCACCTCACGCAGGTGCCTGTGCCGGCTCCTCCCTCTGGATGAGGACGGGGTCCTGGCGCAGCGCCAGGCGAACCCTGGATCCCGCGGGATGCTCCGAGGCCGCCGACGTCGGCAGCTGGGCGAGGACGGTCGTGTCGCCGAGGTCGACCGTCACCCGGCTCACGGCGCCGAGGAAGGCGACCGCGATGACGGTTCCCACCAGCGGTCCCTGGGCCGCCGCGCCATCGCCCGCGATGCTCACCGCCTCGGGCCGCACCAGCGCGGTGGCGGGGCCGTCGGCGACGTCGGGATGCACGAGCGGGATGCTCGTGCCGCGGACCTCGACGGCGCCGCCGCGCACCGTGCCCTCCATGCGGTTGGTCAGGCCGACGAAGTCGGCGACGAAAGGCGTGGCGGGGCGCGAGTAGACCAGCGTCGGGGGACCCAGCTGCTCCAGCTTGCCCGCCTGCATGACGCCGACGCGGTCGGCGATGGCGAGCGCCTCCTCCTGGTCGTGGGTCACGAAGAGCGTCGTGATCCCGACTTCCAGCTGCACACGTCTGATCTCGTCGCGCAGGCGTGAGCGGACCTTCGCGTCGAGCGCGGACAGGGGCTCGTCGAGCAGCAGCACCTGGGGCTGGATGGCGAGTGCGCGGGCAAGCGCGACCCGCTGCTGCTGGCCGCCCGACATCTGGTTGGCGTAGCGGTTGGCGAAGCGTCCGAGGCCGACGAGCTCCAGCATGTCCAGGGCTCGCTTCTTGCGCTCGGCGGTGCCGACCTGGCGCATCTGCAAGCCGAAGGCGACGTTCTCCCACGCCACCATATGTGGGAAGAGCGAGTAGGCCTGGAAGACCATGCCGATGTTGCGCTTGTTTGCCGGCAGGCCCGTCACGTCGTCGCCGCCGATGACGACGCGACCCCCGTCCGCCTCCTCGAGCCCGGCCAGCAGGCGGAGCGCCGTTGTCTTGCCACAGCCCGAGGGGCCAAGCAGGGCGACCAGCTCTCCCGGCGCGAGCGTCAGCGACAGGCCGTCGAGCGCGGTCACGGCGCCGTAGCGGCGGACCAGGTCCTCGAGCCGCACCTCGACGCCTCTGCGCTCGGTCATGTCCCCTGGATCGGCCCCTTACCCAGGCCGGTGACGTCCAGGCGCTCGGTGCGCCCGCGCCTTGGGCGGCTGCCCACAAAGGCGATGCCCACGAGCAGCACGAAAGCAAAGAGCAGGGCTGCCAACGCGACCGCGATCGACACGCCTGCATTATCGCGAGCGAGGTGCACCAGCTCGACCTGCAGGTTGTTGTAGAGCAGGTTGTTGGCGATCGTGTACTCGCCAAGCACGAGCGCGACCGAGAGCAGCGTGGCGTTGAGGATCGCGTTCGAGACGTTCGGCACGATGACGCGCCACATCACGTCAAACCACCCGGCGCCCAGGCTGCGCGCGGCCTCCGAAAGCGTCTTGACGTCGATCGCGCCGAGGCCGGCATCGAGGGCACGGTAGCAGTAGGGCAGGACCAGCACCACGTACGCGAGCGCGAGCGTGAGGATGGAATCGCTGAAGTTGCTGCCGAGCCAGAAATAGATCGGATAGAGACCGACCACCAGCACGATGGCGGGGATGGTCAGCGGAAGGAGGCAGATGAACTCGACGATGCGGTTGAGCCGCTTGAGCTTCAGCCGGACCCAGACCATCGTCGGCACGAGCAGCCCAAGCATCACGAGCGACGTGATCAGCGCCAGCTGCAGCGAGGCGATGATCGCGTCGGTCAGGTCGGGGTAGGCCGGGATCGAGCGCCAGTACTCGAGCGTGCGTTCGCCGACGTTACCGCGCGTGGAGAACTCGAACATCGCCGCGAGCGGCACCAGGAAGAAGACGGCCGCGACCGCGAAGGTGACGTAGCGAAACATTTGCAGCCTGAGCCGGCGTGTGCGGTGGATGCTGCGGGTCGCTAGAGCCACGGCCGAAAGCCCTCGCCGAGAGATTCGGCGATCGAGGTGGCCCAGATCCGGGTGAAGCGACGAGCAGCGCAGCGAGCGCATCCGTCGATGCGTGAGCGAGCAGCGCAGGAGCTGAACCCGGAGATGGGCCGCATTCGGCGCCGAAGATCCGGCGCGTGGCTTCTCGGCCGGGGCTCTAGAGCCATCGGGCCGTCCTGCGTTGAAGCAAGGTGTAGAGGACCGTGACGACCGTCACGATGACGATCATCTCGATCGAGATCGCCTTGGCGAAGCCGGGCTCGAACGCCCCGACCTCGCTGCTGAGCGCACCGGCGATCTGCTGCGCAAGCATCGGTTGACCCTGGCCGATCAGCGCATTCGCGGTCGCGTAGGCGGAGAAAGAGTTGGCGAACAGAAGCAGGACGCCGCCGAGAAACGCCGGAAAGAGGAGCGGGCCGGCGACGTGGCGCCAGTAGTGCCACGTGTTGCCGCCCAGGCTCTCGGTCGCCTCCCGCCACTGCGGCTTGATCCCGTCGAGCGCGGGCAGGAACACGAGCACCATGAGCGGGATCTGGAAGTAGAGATAGACGAGGTCGAGGCCGGGGATCTCGAACAGCCAGAGGTCGTTCTTGTAGAAGTCGAAGCCGTGGCTCTGCGCGAACAGGTAGACGAAGCCGGCAGGCCCGATGCAGGCGATGAACGCAAACGCGAGCGTCACGCCACCGAACTGCGCGAGCACCCCTGACGCGGAGACCAGCAGCCGCCGGAGAAGACCGTCGGGATTGCCGGTGGCGATCGCGTAGGCGAGCAGGGCGCCGAAGCAAGCTCCGAGCACGGCCGTGATCGCGGAGACGGCGACGGTGTCGATCGTCGCCTTGACGATGTACGACCGCGACAGGTGGGCGAAGTTGTCGAGCGTGAAGGCGTTCCTGGCGTCGAAGAACGCGCCGAGGCCGACGATCGCGGTCGGAAGGATCAAGAAGATCGCCACGTACGCCAGGAACGGCACGGCGCCGACCCAGTCGAGCGAGAACCGTCGGCCGCCCAAGAAGGGGCGACCGACGGTGGTGGTTACAGCCGGACTACCGGCGATCGTCAAGCGATCGCCGCGTCCCAGTGGGCGACGACGTAGTTCTTGGCCGCCGTCGCCTGGTCGGCGCTCATGAACTGGGGAGTGCCGTTGACCGGGGGCAGCTTGGCGGCCGCCGCCGCGTCGATCGTGCCCGCCTTCTCCATCGCCGCCTGGCGGACGGGTCGCGCGAGACCCTTCAGCCAGAGGTTCTGGCCCTCGTTGGAGTACAGGTACTCCTCCCACAGCCGCGCGGCGGCGGGGTGAGGCGCGCTCTTGCTGATCGCCTGGGCGTAGTACCCGCCGAGGATCGCGTTGCTGGGCACGAACACCTTCCAGGTCGGCACGTCCTTGCCGTGCGCGGCCGACAGGTAGTCCCAGTCGAAGACGACGGGCGTGGTGCCGTTCTTCACGGTGGCCGTTGTGGCCTGAGTCTTCGAGAAGTTGCCCAGCGTCTTCAGCTTGTGGAACCAGTCGACGCCTTTGCTGACGTCGTCGATCGTGCCGCCGACCGCGAGATTGGCCATCATCACGCCGTTCAGCGCGGCGTTGGCCTGCTTCGGGTTGCCGTTCAGCGCCACCTTGCCCTTGAACGCGGCGCCTTCGAGGTCGCTGAAGTTCTTGATCTCGGGCACCTTGGCCGAGTCATAGCCGATGGACATGAATCCGCCGTAGTCCTGGAACCACAGGCCGGTCGGCTCTTTCTGGCTCGTCAGGATGTCGTCCCAGGTCTGGACTTTGTACGGAGCGAAGAGGTCGGTGTTGGCGAGGGCGACCGCCATGCCCACGTCGAGCACATCCGGGGCGCGGCTCGTGCTGCCCAGCTGCTTGACGGCGTTGACCTCGTCCTGGCTGCTGCCATCCGGGTTGGCGCTATCGATCTTGATGTTGTACTTCGCCGCGAACGCGTCAAGCAGGGCGCCATAGTTGGCCCAGTCGCGCGGGAGGGCGATGACGTTGAGCTTGCCCTCGGACTTTGCGGCCGCGATCAACGCATCCATGCCGCCGCAGTCCGACGCCGAGGTGGCCGTCTTGGCCTTGGTTTCGCTGCACGACGCCGAACCTCCGCCGCCCGAGCTGCCGCAGGCCGCGACGAACACAAGCGCGGCCACAGCCAGGCTGAGGCTGCGTGTCAGAGTAGCGAGCTTCATCCTTCGTTCCCCTCCAGAAAGCCGACCCGAGCGGGCGTGGCGACCCGTTTGAACGAAGCCAATGATGGCGGCCGCCCCCCGGCGTTGCAAGGACAGTATTCAGGCGTGCCGTTGATTTCAGTTAGGCCGCGGTTAATCCTGTCTGTGATCTAGCTTTCAGGGCGCTTGCCGCGGTAGCCCAGGCGCCGGGAGAGATCGGCGGCCCCCTCGATGGTGAGGCGGTCGAGCTCGGGCCGGTTGCGCAGGCGGTGGGAGGGGCCCGAGACGTCGAGCGCGGCGACCACGTCGCCGTCCGGCCCGAAGACAGGCGCGGCCAGGGCGTCCAGGCCGACCTCGAGCTCTTCGTGCGTGTGGGCGATCCCGGCCTGCCGGGCCTGGTCGAGCTGCGCCTCGAGCTCGGCCCGGTCGGTGATGGTGTGCGGCGCCACCCGGTCCAGGGGCAGCTCGAGCAGCCTCGCCCGCAAAGCCTCGGGGGCGAACGCCGTGATCGCCTTGCCGCTGGCCGTGCAGTGCACCGGGGTCCGCCTGCCGAGCCAGTTGACGCTCACGACCGACGTCGACGCGGTGGCTTGCTCGATGGGGACGATGACGTCGCCGACCAGCACGTCAAGGGTCGCCGTCTCGCCGGCGGCCATCGCGAGCTGCTCGCAGATGGGCCGCGCCACGTAGCGGAGGTCGAACTCACCTGTGACCACGCTGGCGAGCTGGGCCAGGCGGCGGCCCAGCCGGTAGCGCGCGGTGCGCTGGTCGCGCTCGACCAGGGCGTGGCGCTCCAGCGTACCCAGCAGGCGCAGCGCCGTGGAGCGGTGGACGCCCAGCTCGCGCGCGATGTCGGCCCCGGTGCGCCAGCCGCCCTGGGCGAGCCCGTCGAGGATGGCAATCGCCCGCTCGACGGAGCGGACGCCCGTGTCCCGGCGGGAATCGTTGCTCATCGCGCAACCATTATCGTTGCGCGCAACGAAAGCGAGACGTAGGATGCACTCCTGTGAGCCGGGAAGAGGAGATCCGGGCCGAGCTTTTCGAGCACACGCTGAACGGCCACGCCCCTGAGGTGAAGGCCCTCACCGAGGAAGCGCTGCGCCTGGGCATGGATCCCATGGACATCCTCTTCAAGGCCCTCATCCCCTCCCTGGAGGAGGTGGGCCGTCGCTTCGAGAAAGGCGACTTCTTCGTCCCCGAGATGCTGATCGCCGCGCGCGCGATGCAGGGAGCCCTGGTCATCCTGAGGCCGCTGATCGCCGAGACGGGTGCCAAGCCGGTCGGCCGCTACGTCATCGGCACCGTGAAGGGCGACATCCACGACATCGGCAAGAACCTGTGCGTGATCATGCTCGAGGGCGCCGGGTTCGAGGTGTACGACCTGGGCGTCAACACCCCGCCTGAGAAGTTCGTCGCAGCCGTCGAAGAGCACAAGCCCGACGTGGTCGGCTTTTCCGCGTTCCTGACCACGACGATGCCGATGTTCAAGGCCAACATCGAGGCCCTCACCAAGGCGGGGTTGCGCGACAAGGTCCACATCGCGGTCGGCGGCGCGCCCGTCACCCAGGAGTACGCGAAGCACGTCGGCGCCGACAGCTACGCGCCCGACGCCTCGATGGCGACGCGGATGGCCAAGGAGCTGGTCGGAGATCGAAGTCAGAGCTCGCCTGGCGCGCAGGCATTGGAGCAGGCCGTGATGAAGATCGACGAGACGCTCCGCAAGGGCTAGGTCTTGGAAACCCGTGTCTCCTCGCGAGGGCGCGAGGTCGTCATTTCCGGGGATCGTCCCTTCGTGATCATCGGCGAGCGCATCAACCCCACCGGCCGCAAGGTCCTTGCCGCCGAGATGAAGGACGGTGTGATGGACCGCGTCCGCGCCGACGCGCAGGCGCAGGCCGCCGCGGGAGCGCAGATGCTCGACGTCAACGCCGGCATTCCCGCGATCGACGAGCCGGCCCTGCTCGTCGCGGCGATCCAGGCGGTGATGCAGGTGACCGACGTTCCGATCTGCATCGACTCTTCCATCATCGAAGCCCTGGAGGCAGGCCTTTCGGCTTACGAAGGCAAGGCGCTCGTCAACTCGGTCACGGCCGAGGAAGACCGGATGGAGCGGATCTTGCCCCTGGTCAAGAAGCACGGGGCGGCGGTGATCGGCATGGCCAACGACGAGACGGGGATCTCGATGGTCCCCGAGGAGCGCCTCGCGCTTGCGCGCCGCATCGTCGAGCGCGCCGCCGACCACGGCATCCCGCAGGAGGACGTGATCATCGATCCGATCGCGATGACCGTCGCGGCCGACCCGACATGCGGCGTCATCACCCTGCAGACGATGCGGCTGATCCGCGACGAGCTCGGCAACAACATGACCTGCGGCGCCTCGAACGTCTCGTTCGGCCTTCCCGACCGGGCGACCGTGAATGCGGCGTTCCTGCCGCTGGCGATGCACGCGGGCCTGACCTGCGCGATCACGAACCCGCTCGAGCCGCAGGTCCGGCGCGCCATCCTCGCCGGAGACCTGCTGCTCGGCCACGACGAGTACGCGATGCGCTGGATCTCCACCTATCGAGCGGAGCTGGCCAAGGCTCGGGCGTGATTCAGCGCAAGCTCGAGGTCACCTATCTGCCGTTCGACCGCACCACCCGCGTGCCGCCCGGAACCACGCTGTTCAGCGCGGCGCACTGGATCGGGTTGCCCATCGACTCGACCTGCGGCGGACGCGGTACGTGCGGCAAGTGCAAGGTGCGCGTGATCAAGGGCTTGACCGAGGCCGAAACAGATGACCACCGGCAGCTCCGGCCACAAGAGATCGACGACGGCTGGCGCCTTTCCTGCCAGGCCCGCATCCACCAGGACATGACGTGCGAGGTGCCGCAGCTGCTGAGGGTGCCGAAGGCCGCCACCATGGGGCTCGGCCGGCTGGTCATCCTCGACCCCAACGTCCGCAAGGTCTACTTCGAGCTCAGCGAGCCGTCAATGGAGGATCAGCGCAGCGACATCGCCCGCCTGAGGGATGCGCTGACGGTGGAAGGGCACGACGTGGCCGTCGAGGTTTCCGTTCTGCGGACCCTGCCCAGCGTATTGCGCGACGCGAACTTTCACGTCACCGCCGTGCTCTCCGGCGAGCAGCTCATCGCCGTCGAGCCGGGTGACACGACCGGCGAGTGCTACGGCGTGGCGTTCGACGTCGGGACGACAACGCTCGTGGGCACCCTGATGAACCTCCGCACGGGGATGGCCGCCGCGGTCATCTCGACTCTGAACGGCCAGGCGCCATTCGGCGCAGACGTCATCTCGCGCATCAGCCACGGGATGAACGGCCCCGAAGCCATCCACGAGCTTCAGCTCGCCGTCCTCTCGACGATGAACACCGTGCTGGCGGGGCTGTATCGCGACGCGGGCATCTCGCCGATGCAAACCTACGAGGCGGTCGTCGTCGGCAACGTGACGATGCTCCACCTGCTGCTGGGTGTCGACCCGACGCCTCTGTCCATGTCGCCGTTCACTCCGGCTTTCATGGAGCAGCTCACCGTCGACGCGGGCGAGCTCGGACTGCACATCCACCCCCACGGCTACGTGCAGACGCTTCCTGCACTTGGGGCCTACGTCGGGGCCGACATCGTCGCGGGCCTGCTGGCGACCAGCGTGGTCCGCGAAGACAGGCTGCGGGTCTTCGTCGACGTGGGCACGAACGGCGAGATCGTGCTCGGCAGCGCGCAGCGAGCGCTGGCCACGGCCGCGCCGGCAGGTCCGGCGTTCGAAGGCAGCCAGATCAAGTGCGGCATGCGCGCCACCGTAGGCGCCATCGAGGGAGTGCAGCTCGGGGATCGAGTCAGCCTCCAGGTCATCGGGGGCGATGTGCCGGCCGAGGGGATCTGCGGTTCCGGCCTGGTGGACGCCGTCGCGCAGCTGCTGCTGGTCGGGCTGCTCGACCACTCGGGCCGGATGAAGGCGCCCGAGGACGTGCCCGGGCATCCGCTTCGCGACCGCCTGTTCGACCTCGATGGCATGCGTGCGTTCCGACTCGCCGACGGCGTCTATCTCACCCAGCGCGACATCCGTGAGCTGCAGTTCGCGAAGGGCTCGATCGCCGCCGGCATCAAGGTCTTGATGGACATCCTGGGCGTGTCCGCGGAAGACCTGGACGAGGTGCTCCTGGGGGGTTCTTTCGGCTCGTATCTCAACCCGGAGAGCGCCAAGATCATCGGGCTCGTCCCGGCCGTCGACGTCGACAAGATCATCGCCGTCGGCAACTCGGCGGGCGAGGGCGCCAAGATCGCGCTCCTCTCCTACCGCGAGCGCCAGGTGGCGTTCGAGCTGCCGTCTCGAATCGAGTACGTCGAGCTCTCCGGTCGGGCGGACTTCAACGACTCCTTCATCGGCGTCCTCGGCTTCCCGCACCTCGATGCTGCGGACAGTCCGGACGAAGCGCGCCTTCCGATCGCCAAAACTCCCGAGAGTCCGGACTATCCGCGCACGGGGAGCTCGTGAGCACCACAGCTCTGGTCATTTGCGGGGCCCTCGGCCGCGAGGTCAAGGAGATCGTCGACCGGCGCGGCTGGGACGTCGACATCTACGGCGTGTCCGCGCTCCTGCATCTCTACCCGTCGCGCATCCTCGACGAGCTCCGCGTGAAGCTGCACCGGCTGCGCCCCGACTACGACAGGCTCGTGGTCGTCTATGGAGAGTGCGGCATGAACGGGAAGCTGGATTCGCTGCTCGAAGAGGTCGGGGCGACGCGGGTGGCGGGACCACACTGCTACGAGATCTATGCCGGCGCCGATCGGTTCGCGGCAGTCGCGACCGAGCGGCCCGGAACGTTCTTCCTGACGGACTGGTTGGTCCGCAACTTCGACCGCGCCGTGGTCAAGGGGCTCGGTCTCGACCGCTACCCGCAATTGATGCCGATGCTCTTCGGAAACTACGAGGCGGTGCTATTCCTGCGACAAGCGCCCAATCCGAAACTCGCAGAGAAGGCACAGGCGATTGCGGCTTACCTTCAGCTACCGCTCGAGATCGAAGACGTCGGACTGGGCGAGCTCGAAGACCGCCTCGCAACGCTGGTGGAAGGTCCAGCCCGCGAAATGGGAGTCGTTGCCAGCAGCACGGAGAAAGGAGGACATACAACGTCGAAGGCTCATATAGCGATCTCGTCCTAGAGCTGCTGCGGGAAGCTCGAATCGACGCGCACGTCTCGCAAGAGCCAGGCGTGATCGTGCTCGAGAGAATTGCCCGTGGCGGCGGTGCCACCAATTGGTATGTCATCCGTGACGCGAAACAGGTCCGCGCGGTTGCTGCGCGGCTGAGGCCGGGTAGTTCAGTGAGCTTCTATTTCGACGGCCGCCTTGCTCATCGTCCGCACGATCAGCACCTCATCCAAGAAGTTGTTGCGATCGCTAAGCAAGACAGTTCCGCCGTCGTTGGCACGCTCGCGTCTGACGGCATGACGCTGGACGTCGACTTCGTAAGCAGCGAAGCGGAGCTCGAGGAATTCGTTGGAGAATTAGCGGCTGGCACGGAAATCTACTTCGGCAGATTTCCTGAGCGAAACAGCGATGGAGTGAGAGCGGTAACGATGTACTTGCCGGATTCCGACGGGATAACCCGCCTCCATCCTCACTAAAGTGGCCAAATATCAGGTCATGTACTGGAAGCACATTCCGTCCCAGGTCAAAGCTTGGGATGGTGACGTCGAGGTCAAGCGCATGATGCCCGACTATTTCCAGGCGGCCATCGACGCCTACGCGATGAAGGAGGGCTCGACTGACATGGACGCCTACCTCGACGGATGGCGATGGGCAGATGTCGAAGAGCGCAACGGCGAGCCCGCGGAGGTGCTGGAAACATTGATCGACGAGCTGACCACGGCCAATCCCCGCTCCCGGCTGCTCAACCCGACATGAACGAAAAGATCCTCGACGACCTGATGAGCAGCCAGCAGCTGGTGATCGCGATGCTGCGGGTCTCCGTGGAGGATCCGTCGGCTCGCGTCGGCGCGTGGGACCTGCGCGATCTCGCCGCGCATCTTGCGGCGAGCGAGCGCGACTGCTACGTGCCGAGGATCCGCGCCATCGCGGCGGGCGAGAACCCGACCTTCGGTGTCTTCAACAACGACGACACCGACTTCAGCGGGATCCACCTCGACGACGCGCTGGACGAGTGGACGGCGACGCGGGTGATGCTGATCGGCTACGTGAGGACGCTCGACGAGCACCAGCGGACGGCGCTGGCTGGGCAGCACGAGCAGTTCGGCCGCGTGACGGTGGACCGCTATCTCGAGATCGCGTTGAAGCACGATCAGGACCACCTGAGCGGTCTCGAGCGGCTTGCCGGAGAGCTGACGCGTTGATCCGGACCAGCATGTCCGCGGTCTTCCCGGCCACCAGCGCCAGGGTCCCGGCGGCGACAGCGTCCGGGCGAAGGTTCGGGTTGCCGTGCGTCTCGAGCTCGGCAGCGAGCGTCACGACCTCGGCCGCGCAGCCGGCGATCTCCTGGGGCATCTCGATCGTCCTCTGACGCGCGGCCTCGACCCCATCGCCAGACCTTCTCGCCTCCAGGTAATCAAGGAACGCCTGCGAGTCGAGGTCGATCAGCTCCTCGGCGCGGAGGCGCAGCGCTTCGGCGCGGGAGTGGGCTCTGGTCGAGCCGCGCCACTGAGGCGACCGGAGGGCGACCTTCTGCAACAGCGCCGCTGACAGGGCGACCACGGCTGCGGCGGCGGAGCCGCTCGCCGGAGCAGGCTGCTCAGACGACAGCGCGTCGAGAAGACGCGCAAAGCGGACCTCAGGCTTCGACAAGCTCTTGCTTGCGCCGGGTCATGAACTCCTGCAGCTGTTCGTCCACGCCGGGATCGATCCCCGGGTCCGGGTAATCGGCCAGCAGCTGCTTCCACTTCTCCGCCGCGACCACGTCGGTCGTGCGCGAGCCGAATCGCTGCCAGCGATCGAAGTTCTCTGTCGACGAGATGAGCGGACGGTAGAAGCCGGTGCGGTAGTGCCGCATCGTGTGCTCGGCGCCGAGGAAGTGGCCGCCCGGGCCGACCTCGCGCAGTGCGTCCATCGCGAGACCCTCGCCGTCGACCGGCAGCCCATGGCCGAGGATCCACTCGAACATGCGGAGCTGCTCGACGTCGATCATGAACTTCTCGTAGGAGGCGAGGAGCGCGCTCTCGAGCCAGCCCGCGGCGTGGAGCACGAAGTTGACGCGGCCCAGGATGGTCGGCCACATGCACATCATCGACTCGTAGGCGGCCTGCGCGTCCGGCGCCTTCGACGAGGTCAGCGCGCCGCCGCCGCGGAAGGGAAGGTTGTAGTGGCGGGCCATCTGCGCGCTGGCGAGGATCCCCATCGCAGACTCCGGGGTGCCGAAGGCGGGGCTGCCGGACTGCATGTCAGTGTTGGTGAGGAACGAACCGTAGACACTCGGAGTGCCGGGGCGGATGAGCTGGACGAGCGCGATCCCCGCCAGCGCCTCCGCGGTCTGCTGGGCGACGCTGCCGGCCATGCCCATGGGCGACATCGCACCCGCCATCAGAAAGGGGGTGACGATCACGGGCTGCGCGGCGTCCGAGTATTCGAGCAGCGCGCCCAGCATGCGGTCGTCGTAGCGCAGCGGGCTGTTGACGTTGATCAGGCTGATCACCGCCGGCGTCTTCTCGATGCTCTCGCGGCCGCCGAACGCGATCGACGCCATCTCGATCGTGTCGCGCGCGTTCTCGCTCGAGATCACGCTGCCCATGAACGGCTTGTCGGTCCAGCGGATGTGGGAGTAGACCATGTCGAGGTGCCGGCTTTCGAGGGGCAGGTCCTCCGGTTCGACCGTCGTCCCACCCGCGCAGTGGATCTGCTCCACCGCCTGCGCCATCTTGTCGAAGTTCGTGAAGTCTTCGATGGTCGCCCCGCGCCGCCCGCGCTCCAGGTCGGTCACGAAAGGCGGCCCGTACACGGGCGCCGTCACGACGTTGTCGCCCCCCAGGACGACCGAGCGCTTGGGGTTGCGGGCCTGGAGCTCGAACGTGGCAGGCGTTTTCGTGACCTGCTCGAGGACGAAACCGCGGTCGAAGCGGACCCGGTTCTCCTCGACCTTCATCCCAGCCTTCGCAAAGATGTCCTTCGCCCGCTCGTGGAGGAAGTCGACCCCGATCTCCTCGAGGATGGTCATCGCCTGCTCGTGGATGGTGTCGACGGCCTCCTCAGAGAGCAGGTCGTACGCCTTGAGCGGGTTCTTCCACATTGGCCCGGTGAAGTTTGATCCAGGAGGCGTTGTGGTAACGTAACCCTTGCCCGTTGGGGCGCTAGGTCCTCGCAGAGGACCCCACCTAACCTGACTTGACCCCCATCCTACTTTTGACCCGTATCAGTCTCAAGGCGCGCCTGGTATGAGCACGCCCATACCCGGAGACGTCCTCCCTCTCTGGAACCCGGAGATCCCGGGCGAGGAGATCCAGGCCGGACGGCTCGGCATCCGCGTCCGTCCCGGCACGCCCGCGGCCGCCAAGGTGACCGCCCTGGAGGCCGCCGGCGGCGCGGAGCTCCTCCGCCAGGTCCTCGAGCAGCAGAAGGTCATCGACGGCACCTACAACGTCGTCAAGCCCGAGAAGCCGCTCGAGTTCACCGGCCAGGTCAGCACCACGATGCTCACGGGCAAGCTCGGCCGGACGCCGATGGGCCTCGCCCTCGAGATCACCGACTGGCAGGAGCTCGAGGGCACGTACGAGATGGAGAAGAACCGGCTGCGGCTTCGCTTCCAGGAGCTGCACGTGGTCAAGGAGTGGGATGGGGAGCTCGAGGGCTTCACCGCCATCGCCCTGCGCGAGCAAGCGAAGACCCACCCCCTCCTCGATTCGACGCTGCGCTTCATCGAGCACCTCCGCGACTACCGGGAAAAGCTCGCCGAGGCGGCCGTCCGCCGCTACGAGGCGACCGAGCAGTGGATCGAGTGCCCCAAGTGCGAGACGGAGGTGCCGACCTCCAACGGCATCCACTGCCCGAACTGCGGCGAGGACATGCGCGGCGGCGAGTACGTGCGCGCGATCCTCCACCTGGTCGACGACGCCGATGGGCGCATCTACCGTGGCATCGACTCCCTGACCGTCCGCTCGGCCGGCTTCCCCGAATACCGCGGCATGTCGCTCGACCGCATCCAGGGCTCCAACCTGTGGGTCAGCTTCCGCCGCTACGACCCGCTGCCCGACGAGGGCATCGTGCTGCCGACCGCGAGCGTCGAGATGTTCGAAGCCCAGCGCTCCTGCATCCGCCAGCTGCAGATCGGCAGCCCGCGGACCGGCTCCCTCGCCGCCGAGCTGGCCGACCCGGGATGGCTCGGCACCCCGCCGCGAGTCGCCCTCGACGGCAAGAAGGCGCACCACCTGCCCGACCCGAACGAAGAGCAGGCCGAGGCGGTGGCTCGCGTGATGGGGATGCGGCCGGGCCAGCTGTACCTGATCCAGGGGCCGCCGGGAACCGGCAAGACGACCGCCATCGTGGAGTCGATCCGCCGCATCCTCGGCCGCAACCCCAACGCGTCGATCCTCCTCTCCTCACACTCGAACGACGCGGTCGACACCGGCCAGGAGCGGCTGCTCGGCTTCTCCCACGTCAGGCAGGCCCGGATCGCCGAGCCGGGCAAGGTGCCGCGTCGACTGCGGCCGACCCTCGTCGAGGGAGACGACCTCGAGCCGTACAACCTTGTCGCCGGCACGGTCAACCGCCTGACCATCGATTCTCGGCTGCGGTTCAAGGTCTTCGACTGGCTGATCCTGGACGAGGCGAACAAGGTGCGCGCCAACGAGGCGCTCGCGGTGATGCCGCTGGCCAAGCGCTGGGTGATGATCGGCGACCTGAACCAGCTGCCGCCGGTGATGGAGGAGGCCGCCTCGACCTTCAAGATCGAGCAGCCGCTCGATGAGGTGGTGCGCGACGACAGCTTCTACGGCTGGGTGTGGGACAAGGCGACGGCGGGATCGCGGATCATGCTGCCGCGCCAGTACCGCATGCGCGAGCCCATCGGCCGCGTGGTCTCCGACCTCTTCTATGGGGGCAAGCTCATCCACGAGGCGCCGCACACGCGGATGCCCCTGCCGTGGCCGTTCGACCGTGAGCTCGTGTGGGTCGACACCGGCGCCCAGGACGAGTACCGCGACGCCCAGCGCTCGGTGGCCAACGAGTTCGAGGTCGCGCTGTGCAAGGACATCACATCGATCATCCGCAGGCGGGTGCGCAAGGCGAAGCTCGCGGTGATCGCGATGTACAACTCGCAGGTCAACCGGCTGCAGGGAGCTCTCAAGGGCATCGTGCCGCCGGATGACATCGAGTCGGTCGACGCCTTCGAAGGTCGCGAGTCGGACGGCGTGATCCTCTCCCTCGTCCGCTCCAACGACCGCGCGGCGATCGGCTTCCTCAACGACCCGAACCGGGTCAACGTCGCCATCTCACGCGCGAAGAAGCTCCTGGTGATCGTCGGCGACTCGAAGACGGTGATCGGCGGCGCGCCCGAGCTGTTCGGCCCGCTGTTCGAGCACTGCAAGGAGGAAGGCCTCGTCGCCGGCGTCGGAGCGGTGGTGACCGCGTGCCAGAGGGTCGGCATCCGCTCGCAGGTCCAGCGCCTCTCCCGGCCGGGCCGTGGCGACCGTCGTTCGCGGCGCCGCCGTCGCGGACCTCGCGGCACCGCCGAAGCCATCGCGAACGGGGAGGCCGCGATCTCGCCCAACGGAGCCGAGCCCCTCAGCGCCGAGGGCCAGGTCGAGGGCAACGGGGCTCCCGAGCGCACCCCCGAGCCGGCGCCGGCCCAGACCCCTAAAGAGGCTGAATAGTCAGGACCGTTAAGTATCCTCATGGGCGGCATGGCCGACCCCTGCGTGTTCTGCGACATCGTCCGCGGGACGTCACCCGTCAGCTGGGTGTACCAGGACGACACCGTCGTCGCCTTCATGGACCATCAGCCCATCACCCAGGGCCACATGCTCGTCATGCCGCGTGAGCACGCGGTGCTGATCACCGACATCAACGAGACGGCCGCGATGCGGACGTTCCGCGTCGCGCGGAAGCTGGCCGCGGTGGCGCGGCACATCCTCGGCGCCAGCGGAGTGAACATCCTGGTCATGGACGGGGAGGCCGCCTACCAGGACGTGCCTCACTTCCACGTGCACGTGATCCCTCGCTACCCGAAAGACGGCTTCGGCCTGACCTTCCCTGACTCCTACGAGCACGCGCCGGCCCGGGCGCAGCTGGACGCGATCGCCACCGCGCTGCGTAGCGCCGCGGCTCCGGCTACTGCGTAACCGTCACCTTCAAGGAGTAGAGCGCCAGGTAGGCGGGGCACGGCTGGTTCGCCTCGCACTTCGGTGAAGCGGTCGCGCTGATCTCCGCCTGACCCGGCCTGGTGGCGACGAACGCGGCCAGCGTCACGCCGCGCGCCGCGGCCGCCGCGGGATCCACGGTGGGCGCGAGGACCGACGGGTCGCTCGACGCGGGATGCGTCCAGTCGTTGAGCCCGCTGCCGGCGTGGAGGACCACCCCGAGCGTCTGGCCTGAGCGCATCGTGACCGAGTGGTCCGCCTCCGTGACGGTGACGTCGAAGCGGCCGCCGGAGGGTGGGGTCGGAGTCGGGTTGGTGCCCGTCCCACCGCTGGCCCCGCACGCGGTGACCGCCATCCACAGAGCCGCAACGAGTACAGATCGAAGCATCCGTGTAGCTGAAACGCGGCTTGGAGCGTTGGGTAACAACGTGCCGGTACGATCCCTGCCTCGCATGCGGAAGGTCCTCCCCGCCCTCGTCGCGCTCCTGGTCGTCGCGTGCAGCAGCAGCCCGGGCGCGACGCCGAGCAGCACGCCGTCAGCGCTCCCGAGCGGGCTTGCGCAGGGCTTGATCGCGTACGTCACCGACCGCAGCGTGGGCGTCCTCGACCCGGCGACCGGCAAGGCAACCGCGGTAGCCCCGCTGCCGCCAGGCGCCTTCCGGGTCTCCGGTCCGGTGTGGGCGCCAACCCCTGGCGTCAACCACCCTGTCATCTACTTCACGGTCCACGACGACCGCACCCCGGAGCGGCGAAACAGCGCCGGGGTCGTGCCGTACGACTGGATCTTCCGCCTCGATCCGTTCGCCGGCACGCTCGAGCCGGTCGCGGCCTCGCTCGACCAGCAGAGCAATGGACCGATCGGCCTGGTCGGCAACGCGCGCTACCTGGCGCTCACGGTCGGCTGCTGCGCGACCTACGAGGTGGACGCCCTCGACCTGAGCCGCCCTGGGCCGCTCAAGGTCCTGTCGAAGCCGCCGGCCCAGTCCGCCTTCTTCACCGAAGGCGCCGCCCCCGGCAACTCCGGGCTCATAGCGGTGCGCGCTTTCGGCACCGGCAGCTGGTACTGGCTCAACGCCGACGCACGCGTCCTCAACCCGTTCCCTTTGAAGCTCGGTCCTGACGACGGACCGATCGCGATCACCGCGGACGGCGCCATGGCGGCGATCGCGAACATCGACCACGGCGCGGTGATCCAACCGATCAACAGCGCGCTCCCGCTCGCCAGCCCGAGCTCGAGCGCGGTCAGCGTCTCGAACCCGACACCGACGCCGTCGCCGGTGAGCGCGACGCCCAGGCGCGTCAACTCCAAGCTGCATCATCCGGACGGATTGGCCTGGAGCCCGGACGGACGGCAGCTGGCGCTGGCGGTCAATGGCGAGGTCCAGCTCTACAACGCGTCAGCGCCCGACGGCCCGCCCGCCAAGCGCTACCTTGCCGGCGGCAACGTGATCGGCATCGCCTGGTCCGGCCCGATCACGGACCTGTCGGACGCGTCGGTGAAGGCAGCGCCCGGCCCCCAAGTGAGGGTCGACGCGCTCCTCGCCGCGACCAGGCTGCCCGCGAAGGCGGACACGGCGGCCAACCGGCCGCTGACGCGCGTCTACATCTGGCAGTTCGACTCCTCGCAGAAATCGCCGATCGCATCGATCGTCGACGCGACGCCGGCGATCCTCGCGGAGTACCCGCCGCTGAATGCGAGCGTCGTCTACCACCACTGGGCGGCCACCGACACGTGGGCCCTGCTCGGCGGCTGCTACCGCTACCGGGTCGTGGTCACCGGCAGCGTCGCCCCCACCGCGTCCACGTTCGGCCTCGCGAGCAACGTGCTCTGCTCGGCGCAGCCCTCACCGAGCCCTTCACCTACCTAGCATCAGCAGCGTGGATCTCGACTTTCTCGCGACCCACGCCGCCGCCCAGCCCGACAAACCCGCGGTCATCTGCGGGGACCGCGTCCACGACTTCGCCGCACTGAGCCGCAAGGCGAGCCGGGTGGCGAACGCATTCACCGAGCTCGGCTGCCGCGAGGGCGACCGCGTCGGGTGGATGTCCTTCAACTCCATCGAGGGCGCCGAGATCGCCAACGGCCTGCGCCGGGCGGGGCTCGTCATCGTGCCGGTGAACTACCGGCTGCGGGGTTCGGAGATCGCGTACGTGATCAACGACTCAGGGGCGAAGGTGGCGGCCGCGGGCCCGGACCACGTGGAGGCGATGGAGGCGGCGAGGACCGAGGTCGCCGGCGACGTCCGCTTCGTGGCCGCCCGCAGCGCGGTCCCGGCGGGGTGGCTGACCTACGCGGAGCTGATCTCAGGCGCCTCTGGGGACTTCACGTCGCTGAGCAGTGGCCTTGGCGCGTCGATGATCTACACGTCGGGCACGACCGGCAATCCCAAGGGCGCGTGGCGCCCTCATGGCGTCGACATCGCCAACGTGCTGCAGGTGATCTCCGTCTTCGAGCTCACCCAGTCCGACGTGCACCTGATGTGCGGTCCCGGCTACCACAGCGGCGTCGCGTTCTTCTCGGCGCTGCACCAGGTCCTCGGCTCGACTGTGGTCATGCAGCCGAAGTTCGACGCCGAGGACGCGCTCGACCTCATCGCGAGGCATCGCGTGACGACGACGTTCATGGCGCCGACGTTGCTGCAGCGTCTGCTCGACGCGCAGGAGAAGAACCCGCGCGAGACCTCGTCGCTGCGCGCCGTGATCCTGGGCGCCGCGCCGTGCCCGCACGCGCTGAAAGTGCGCGCAACCGCGGTGCTGGGCGACGTGCTGTGGGAGTTCTACGGCGCGACCGAGACGGGCATCAACACCGTGCTGCGGCCGGAGGACCAGCTGCGCAAGCCTGGCTCGTGCGGGACCGCGCTGGACGGGCAGGAGATCCGGCTCGTGCGCGAGGACGGCACCGAGGCCCCGGCCGGCGAGCCAGGCGAGCTGATGGTGCGCAGCAGCTGGATCGCCGAGTACTACAACCGCCCGGACGCGACGAGCAACAGTCTGCACGACGGGTTCTTCTCGGTCGGGGACATCGCCTATCGCGACGACGAGGGCTACTACTTCATCTGCGACCGTCGCGTCGACATGGTCATCTCGGGCGGCGTCAACGTCTACCCGGCCGAGGTCGAGGCCGTGCTGCATGAACACCCGGCGGTCGCCGATGCCGCGGTCATCGGCGTGCCCGACGAGGAGTGGGGCGAATCGGTGAAGGCGGTTGTGCAGCTGCGTCCGGGAGTCACCGTGACGGCCGCGCAGTTGATCGCTTTCTGTGGCGAACGCCTTGCCGGCTACAAGAAGCCGCGCTCGGTCGATTTCGTGGACGAGCTCCCGCGCGACGCCGCGGGCAAGCTGCTCAAGCGCCGGCTGCGCGAGGGGTACTGGGTGGGCACGGGGCGCTCGATCTAGCGCTATGCGAGCAGCGGGAGAACGAACTCCAGGGAGCGGCTGATCCGGCCCAGGGGCCGGTCTTCGGGCGTCGCCAGACGCGTTTCCTGCTCGAGGGTGTACCAGCCACGATAGCCGGCGTGGCGCAGGGCTTCGGTGACGCGTCGCACGTTCGCCATCCCCTCGCCGACAGGCTTGTAGAGGCCTCGCGCCACGGCGTCGCGGTAACCGAGCGAGCCATCCCGCACGCGCAGCACCAGGTCTCCGTCGACGTCGTTGAGGTGCACGTGCTGGATCCGCCCCGCCGCCAGCTCCACGACCTCGACCGGGTCGGCGCCGCTCAGCACCAGGTGCGCGATGTCCAGGCACACGCCCGCCTCAGTGCCGACCAGGAGCCGCTCGATCTCCACCGGCCCCTGGATGGTGCTGCCGAACCGCGGCTGCACCGCGAGCCGGATGTGGTGCCGGGCGCAGACATGCTCGACCGACCCGACCAGGTGGAGCAGGTGCGCCCACTCCGCGTTGGAGAGGGACTCGGCGCGCGCCGGAGCGCCCGCGCCGCGCTCAGGAATCGCTGACAGGACAAGGGTGCCGGCGCCGATCGCCGCCAGCCAGTGGGCGTGGCCGTCGATGTGCGCGAGCTCGGGACCACGCGCCTCGTTCTGATGCAGGATCGCCTGCACCTGGCCGGCCACGACCTGGACCTTGAGCCGGCGCAGCATGGGGCGCGCCTGGTCGCTGCGGTCGGGCAGGAATCCAGGAGGTCCCGCGGTGATCGCCCCTTCGCCGACGGCCGCCGCCTCCGAGAGGACGCGCTCAGCGTCGATCTGGTGACCCCACCCTCCGTCCTCGCTGATGCCCCAGCACGTCGGCGACAGGGCAAGGCGATGCGCCGGCCGTGCGTGCCGCGCTCCGAACGGGCCCAGAACGCGCGCCTGCCTGGCGATCATCCAGCAGAGATTAACCTTCTGTTCAAGACATGCCTGAAGCGAGTCTCGACACACGCCTGCGCGAATGCACGTTGGAGGACGCGGACCTCGTGTCCGACCTCGAGACGACGTTCGACGCAGACGACCCTGGTGACCCTGGTCGCCGCCGTCAATGGTGGCGGATGTCGGACAAGCTCGAGAAGAACATGCGCCGCGTCGCCGTTGAAGACGGTTCGGCGATCGCCTACACGAGCGCGACCCACGAGCTGTGGGAGCCAGACGACAGGCGGTTCGGCACGGTCCGCACCATGCTCCGACACGACGTATGGAGCGACGCCACCTACGCACAGCTCGTCGGGATCGCCGAGAGCTGGCTGCGGGGCGAGGGCGCGCTGACGTCGGTCGCGCGCGTGCGCGGAGACTTCCACTTGGAGCTGCACGCGCTCGACGACCTCGGCTATCGCGAGAACCGGCGCATGCGGACGTCGGAGCTCGACCTCGTCGCCAATCGCGACCGCATCCTCGAGGCACGCGAGGAGAGTCGGAGGCGAATGCGCGACGAGCACGTCGAACTTCACGTCATCAGCGACGACGGCGACGCCGACAGGTACCAGAAGCTCTACGAGATGGTCATCGAGTCGGAAAAGGACATCCCGACGACCGTCCCTTGGCGGGTGCTGAGCTTCGACGAGTGGCGCACCTACTGGTTCGACAATCCCGTCATCCGCGAGGACTGGTTCTGGATCGCGCGCGAAGGCGACACCATAGTCGGCACCTCGGTGCTTGACCTCCCCGTAATCAGGGGGGTGCCGTGGACCGCCTACACCGGCACCTCACGCGCGGTGCGCGGCCGTGGCATCGCACGCGCGCTGAAGTACGAGTCCATCGGCCAGGCTGTGGAAGCGGGGTTCCCGCGCGTGCGGACGAGCAACGACGCGGACAACCCGCCAATCCTGCGCATCAACGAGGAGATGGGCTACCGGCAGATAGCGCCGGTGCTCGAGCTGCACCGGCCGCTGAGCGCATGACCGAGCCCTATGGACTCAGGGTCCTGCCGGAGCTCTACAAGGAGTGGTCGGCCAGCGGGATGGTGGCCAACATCGGGACCAGGCTCGTCGAGGTGGGCTACGGCAAGATCGTCCTCGAGGGCACGATGACCCCCGAGGCGCACGGATTTCCCACCGCGCGTGGGCTCATCGTGCACGGCGGCGCGGTCGCCACGCTCGCCGACGAAGCTCTGGCCTCGGTCGCGTTCACCGCCGCCGAGGAAGGGGAGACGACCGTCACCGCCGACCTCAAGGTCGACTTCCTTCGGCCCGCGACGCCGGGGCGGCTGACCGCCCGCGCCAGCATCCGCCACCGCACGCGTCGCCTGGCCTTCTGCGAGGTCACGGTCGAGAACGAGAACGAGGTCGTGGTCGCCGAGGCGCGCGCCGTGATCGCCTACGTCAAAGTGTGACCGCGAGCGGAGGCAGCGTCACCACGCGCCAGTGCCGGCCTGCGTCGTCGGTGCTCTGGAGCAGCGGCCGGGTGCCGGCCGACGCGGCAAACCACGCATGGTCGCCATCAAGCACCTGCAGCATGCCCGGCAGGGGCTCCATCGCCCTGATGCCTCGGGGATCGGTCCACGTCGCGCCTCCGTCGCTGCTTGCCGACCACTTGCCCGCGCCGATCCACCACCAGTCCCTGGCGTTGAAGTAGCCGATCGCCCCGCTCGTCGCGGGCGGCCGGATCGCGGTCCAGGTCGCGCCGTTGTCGGTCGTGCTCAGCACGGTCTCGTTCGGAGGCTGCGCGCCGGTGCGGCCACCGACCACAAGCCGGTCGAGCACGGTCGTGTACGTGTAGGTGTAAGGCCGCCCGCCGTCGAACGATCGGACTGTCAGCGGCGGGAAGGCACGGATCGAGGCGCCGACGCCCGTCCGTCCTTTGATCGGAGGGAAGTAGACGACCGACGCCAGGACGCCCGCTCCCTGCGTCGGCTGCACGCCCACGAAGAACTGCCCCGAGATCGGCCAGCCGCCGTTGGGAGCGGGCAGCGCGACGCGCGTCCAGGTGGCGCCCCGGTCGTCCGACCTGTAAGCGAGGGCCTCGCGCCCGGAGGCGGCTAGCCACCCCGTCGACGCATCGGAGAAGTGGACCTGGTAGGCCTGCTCGGGCGGGCTGAGGGGCGGCCCCATGTCCTTCCAGGTGATGCCCCCGTCCATGGTGCGCCACAGGCGAACGGGGGCCGCGGCGGCCGCGCCCGCATCGCGAGCGAGCATCCAGCCGTGCTCAGCATCGACAAACGACCACGAGACGACCGACGTGCCAGGAGCCAGCGCCGGACGCAACGCCCAGGTCGTCCCGCCGTCGGACGTGCGGTAAAGGATGGGCCGCGTCCCGAGGAGAGCAAAGACGCCCACCTTGTCGCTGTAAAACCTCATGTACTGCGGGTGGACGTCGCCCTGGATCGACAGCTGTCGCTTCCAGCTCCGGCCGCCGTCCGCCGTCCGCAACAGCGTGACCTCACCCGTGGCCAGGAGCGCGACCACCCAACCGACACGCGGGCTGACGAAGTCCACGGCGCCAATGCGATAGGCGGACGCGAGGACGGGCGCCGCCTTGCCGTCAGCGGCGCCCAGGGCGAGCACCGCCGGATAGAGATAGAGGATGCCGCTGCACGCGATGACGACCAGCGAGGCGGCGATCAGCGTCATCGCGCGGTGGACGCGCCCTTCCGACGCGGTCGAGTCGAAATCCGCCTCCATCTCCGCCCTTGCCGTGAGCTTACTCAGGCTGGGGCGGGTTGACGAATTTCCAGTGCACGCCCCCGTCGGACGTCATCGCGAGGGCGCTCTCTGTGGAGTGCTCCGCCGAGACGATCGGCCACCATGCGTGGTCGGCATCGATGACACCCGCCGCCTGCCCGTTCCATAGTTGCGGCAGGCCGGCGCCAGTCCTCTGTGTCCATACCCGGCCTCCGTCCGCGGTCGTGTAGACGAGCCCGGCGTACGTGATGAAAGCCCACCAGTGGCGGGCGTCCGCGGTCAGCAGCTCGTCCGGGTTCTTGACCGCCAGTGGGAGCGTGAACTCCTGCCACGAACCGCCGCGGTCGGTGGAGACCAGGGCGGTCTCGACGCCCAGCTGTCCGATGACGAGCACCAGCACGCCTTCACCCGGAAGCAGCCTCACCGCGGTCGTGTACTTGCCGCTCAGCGAGGTGACGGTCACCGGCCGCCAGCTGACGCCCCCGTCGGCGGTCCGCCAGACGGTCGGTGAGGAGTACGGACCGGCGCCGAGCCAACCCTCGCCGGACTCTCGGAATGTCGCTGCCAGCGGCTCCATGATTGCGCCGGCAGGGAAATCGGCCGGCAGGAGCGACCACCTGGCGCCTCCGTCTTCCGTCGCGTACATGCGGGCGCGGCCGCCATCGAAGGCGAGCGCCCACCCGCGCGCCGGACTGGCGAAAGTCACAAGAGGGCCCGCGTAGCTCTCGGCGTAGGGCGGAAAGATCCGCTCCCAGGTTGTGCCGCCGTCATCCGTCCGGAAGAGCTTGTTGCCGGCGAACACAAAGCCGTGGCTGGCGTCAAAGAAGCGCGCACCCGCGTAGCCGCCTTCGGACGCGTTCTGGAGCTGCTGGCGCCAGTGAGCGGCGCCGTCGGTCGTCTTGAAGATCCAGAAGTTGCTCTCGAAAGTCCGGTACTCGACGACCACCGCCCAACCTGTCGACGGGCTGACGAAGTCGTAGGTGGCCGAGTAGGGTCCTGACATCGTCGGGATGTTCGGTGACGCGACCTGGCCGCTCGGCGCCGGCGTGGCCGACCGCAGGTAGACGAGCGCCACCACGAGGGCCGCCACCACGGCGGCGGCGATCACCGTCATCGCCCGCCTCGACCGCCTGTTCCGCGCCGCGGCGTCGTCCGTGTCCAAAGCGATCGCGATAGATTGTGAATCGATGGTCAGCCTCGTTCGACCGGCCGAGATCGGCGACGCGGCCGCGATCGCCCATGTCCACGTCGCCACGTGGCGCACCGCTTATCCGGGCCTCCTGCCCGACGACTTCCTCGAGTCGTTGAGCGAGGCGCAGTACGAGGAACGCTGGGCGCGCAGCCTGCGCGATGACAGCGCCCGCGTGTACGTGGCCGAGGACGCCGGAGAGGTGGTCGCGTTCGCGTCAGCCGGCCGCGAGCGAGCGGGCGAGCGTGGGTACGCCGGCGAGCTGTACGCGATCTACGTGCTCCAGGAAGCGCAGCACCGCGGCCACGGTCGCCGCCTGGTGCGCGCGGCTGTCGGCGGGCTGCGCGAGCTGCGTCTGCCAGACATGATCGTGTGGGTGCTGCGCGAAAATGCGCCCGCGCGAAGGTTCTACGAGCGACTCGGCGGCGTCTACGTTCGTTCGCAGCCGATCACGATCGGCACATCGCTGCTCCAGGAGGTCGCTTACGGCTGGCGCTCCCTGGACGACATAAGAGCCTGATCAGGAAGTTTCGCGCGCGGGCCCCGCGACTGGCTTGCCTGGCGACAGCCCGGTCAGCGCTCCGAGCACGCGTACCACGGTGATCGAAGCAGAGCCGTGACGGCCGACGCGCTCCATGAAGCGCGATGGGACGTGATCCCTTATGCGCCTTTTCCCGCGCACATGCACATGGCCCTGGACGAGGTCCTCCTCAACGAGGTCATCGCCGGCCGCCGGAGGCCGACGATGCGCTTGTGGCGCTGGATCGACAGCGCGCTCGTGATCGGATCGCATCAATCGGTCGCCAACGAGATCGACACCGATGGCGCGCGCAAATACGGGTTTGCGATCACGCGGCGCATGAGCGGTGGGGGGACGATGCTGTGCGAGCCTGGCCGCACCATCACCTACTCGCTCTACCTGCCGGAGTCGATGGTCTCCGGCGTCAGCTTTCGCAAGTCATACGCCCTGCTCGACGCGTGGGCCGTGGACGCGTTCAACGAGATCGGCGTGCCCGCCTCATATCGCGAGATCAACGACATCATCTCGCCACGGGGCAAGATCGCCGGCGCGGCCCAGGCACGGAGGCGCGGCCACGTCCTCCATCACACGACCATCGCCCACGCCATGGACGTCGAGCTCTTGCCGCGCCTGATCAGGATCGGCCGCGCGAGCGTCGCCGGGCGCGGGGTGCGCAGCGCGGAGAAGGATGTCTCACCGCTCAACTGGTTCACGCCGCTCTCGTGCGACGAGGTGGCGGCGCGCCTTCACTCCCACTTCTCCCGTACGTTCGACGCCCGGGACGGCGCGCTGACGCCGGCCGAGGTCAGCGCCGCCCGGCAGCTGGTCCAGTCGAAGTACGCGACTCCGGCCTGGATCGAGCGCCTCCCTTAGCTGAAGTAGTTGTGCGCCTCCAGGTAGGTCTTGGCGACCGCGTCGGGATCCTGGTGCTCCAGCGACTCCTTCGCGTTCATGCTTACCAGGTCGGCGGTCGTGAGCGCGGCATCGATCTTGTTCAGCAGGTTCTTCACGTCGTCGGTCGCCACCTGCTTGCGGAGGATCGGAACCACGTTGTCCGCCGCCTCCAGGTGCTTGTCGTCGGTGAGGACGACCAGTCCAAGCGAGTTCAGGTCACCGTCGCTGCTGAAAACGAGCCCAACCTGGATGGTGTTGTTCTTGAAGGCGGCCCGGGTCGCCGACCCGTCGGTGTCGAGAGCCTTGAAGTCCTTGAAGTGGATGCCGTAGGTGCTCTGGAGGCCCGGTAGGCAGTAAGGCCGCGTCGGGCACTCCGGTCCCGCGCCCAGCACGAGCTGGCTGCCGATGGGAGCCAGGTCGGAGAGCCTGGTCACGTTGTACTTCTGCTGGTTCGCCTTGGTCATGGCAAAGGCGTTCTGGTCGACGGCGGGCGAGGGCGTCAACGCGATCAGGGACTGGGACTGCAGGTGGGTGTTCAGCTTCGCGGTCGTCGCCGCGGCGTCGCCGTTGGCCTCGCCGGCCTTGTTGTTCCAGTATTCGAGGTCGGTGGCGGCGTAGCCGGGATAGAGGTCGATGTCGCCGTTCTTCAGCGCCGGGGCCACGACCTCGCGGGTGCCGAGGTTGAGCTTGTAGGTGACCGTGTAGCCCGCGCGAGCAAGGGCCTGGCCGTAGATCTGGGCCAGGATGCTGCTCTCGGGGAACTTGAAGCCGCCGACCTTGATGGTGCCTTTGCTCGTGCCGCCGGTGCTGCCGCCGCAGGCCACGGCCACCAGGGCCACGGCCGTGAGCACACCCACCAGCCACAGAGACGCCCGCTTGCTCCGCATGAAAAGTCCTCCCCGGGCCAGGTAAGCCCTCTCGATCAAACCACGCGTCTCAGTTCGTTCTTCCATCAGGCCGTCTTGAAGGTCGTCGTCCGGGGGGCCGTTGGCGCGTTCAGGAGCCGGATTCCGCGAGGTACCAGGACGCGCTGGACGCCCGCCAGTCCGACCTCGGTGGCGAAGGCGAGCCCCGCCACCAGCACCGCCCCGGCCGCCGTCTGCACGTAGTCCTGGGTGGCGAGGCCGTCGACGATATAGCGGCCGAGCCCGCCCCCGGCGATTAGCGCAGCGAGCGTGGCCGTCGCCACCACCTGCACAGCTGCCGTCCGGACGCCCGCCATGATCAGGGGTACCGCCAGGGGCAACTCGACGCGCAGGACCTGCGCCAGCTCGCGATAGCCCATGCCGCGCGCGGCTTCCCGCACGTCGGGGTCGACCTCGCGCAGGGCCACGTACGAGTTGGTCACCATCGGCGGCACGGCGAGCGCGGTCAGCGCGAGCACGATCGGCAGGTCGCCAAGGCCGAAGATCTGGAAAGCGATGACGAGGATGGCGAAGGACGGGATGGCCCGGCCCGCGTTGGACAGGTTGATCGCCAGGCCGCCGAAGCGTCCGTAGTGCCCCAACGCGATTCCGACCGGGAGCGCGATCAACGCGCTGACGGCAACCGACTCCGCCGAGAGGTGAAGGTGCTCGCCCAGTCGGGTCGGAATGCCGTCCGACCCCTGCCAGTGCGTGGGGTCGACGAGCCAGCTCCACACCAGCCCGAAGAAGCTCACCCGCTCAACTCGGCCGCGACCACGGCAGGGCGATCCGTTGCGCTCCGGCGATAAGCAGGTCGGCGACGACGGCGAGCGTGATCGACAGCACGGTGGCGACGACGACCGGCGTGCGGAAGTTCTCGATCAGCCCCTTGTCGATGAGTGAGCCCAGCCCGCCGAGACCGATTACAGCCGTGATCGTGACGATGCCGATCGTGGAGACCGTGGCCACTCGCAGCCCCGCAAAGATCGAGGGCAGCGCCAGCGGCAGCTCGACCCGAAGCAGTCGCGCTCGCGCCCGGTAGCCCATCCCGTCCGCCGCGTCGAGCACGTCGCGCGGCACCGCGTCGAGGCCGACCAGGACGTTGCGGACGAGGATCAGCACGTTGTAACCGACAAGAGGGATCTCGGCTGTCGTCCCGCTCAGGTGCGTGAATGGGATCAGCAGCGCAAACAGCGCCAGCGAAGGGATCGTGTAGAACGCGCCGAAAAAGCCAAGCACCGCAAGACGGAGGCCTCGGTTGCGATGGGCGACCACCCCGAGCGGCACCGCGATCACAAGTCCCAGCGCAATCGCGATCACGCTCAGCTCGATGTGCTCGCCTAGGGCTTCCAGCACAAGCTGGACGTGCGTCGACAGCCAGCTCCAGTTGATCCAGGGGTCGACGTAGTCGAGGAATACCCTCGCAGACATTCAATTACGGTAATTGAGCGTTGATCCGGCTGGAGCACGTGAGCAAGCACTTCGCGTCCGGCTCGAATGCCGTGCGCGACCTGACGCTCGATTTCCCCGACGGCCAGACGTGCGTGCTCATCGGTCCGTCAGGGTGCGGCAAGACGACGACGCTGCGCATGATCAACCGCCTCCTCGACCCGGACGGCGGCCGCGTGCTCGTCGACGGTGTCGACACGCGCGAGGTCGACCCTGCGGCGCTGCGGCTGAAGATGGGCTACGTCATCCAGCAGACAGGTCTCTTCCCGCACATGACGGTCGGCGACAACGTGGCCACGGTGCCCCGTCTGTGGGGTTGGGACCGCAAGCGCATCGCGCAGCGTGTCGATGACCTTCTCGAGCTGGTCGGGCTTCCCCCACGCGAGTATCGCGACCGCTATCCGCACCAGCTGTCGGGCGGCCAGCGCCAGCGCGTCGGATTCGCGCGCGCGCTCGCCGCCGACCCGCCCATCCTCCTGATGGACGAGCCCTTCGGAGCGGTGGACCGCATCACGCGCGAGCGCCTGCAGCAGGAGTTCATCAGCATCCAGCGCTCCGTGCGCAAGACGGTCGTGTTCGTCACCCACGACATCGACGAGGCGGTCGTGGTGGGCGACCGCATCTGCCTGATGAAGATGCAGGCGGAGATCGCCCAGTACGACACGCCGGACCGCATTCTCACCCATCCCGCGAGCGACTACGTTGCCGAGTTCCTCGGTCGGGAGCGTTTGGTGAGACGCATGGCGGTCGTTCACATCAACCCCGCAACCCTCGAGGGCGACGCCGGCCCGCGCCCGGGCGAGCCGCGGGTGCCGCTGTCGAGCCCCCTCGCGGATGCGTTTGCGGCGGCGCTCGCGAGCCCGACCGAGCGCGCCGCGGTCTTCGACGGCGATCGCTACTGCGGCGCGTTCACGGCGACGTCGCTTCTCGAATCGTTGCGGCGCGACAGCGCCGCAGGAGAGGACCAGGTTGCCGCGGGAGTTTGACGTCGTCTGCCTCGGCGGCGGGGTCGCCGGCGAGGCGCTCACGGGCGGCCTGGAAGGAAGCGGCCTTACTCTGGCGGTCGTCGAGCGCGAGTTGGTAGGCGGCGAGTGCCCGTACTGGGGCTGCGTGCCCTCGAAGACATTCCTGCGCTCCGCCGAGACCATCGCCGAGGCGGGCCGGGCGCGGACGCTCGCCGCGTCACGCGTCGAGTGGGAGGTGGACTTCCCGAAGGTCTCCAAGCGCGTCCTGTGGATGGCGCGCGACCTCGACGACACGAGACCCGCCGCCGCCCTCGAGAAAACCGGGGCGAAGCTGTTTCGCGGAGCCGGCACGATGATCGACCTGCGTACGGTCGAGGTGGGCGGCGAGCAGTTGGTCGCCCGAAAGGCGGTCGTCATCGCCAACGGCGGCACGGCGACCATCCCACCCATCGAGGGCCTCGACAAGGTCGACTACTGGACCAACCGCCAGGCTGCCCTTCCGCGTGCGCTGCCGCGGCGGCTGACGGTGCTGGGCGGCGGGGCGGTCGGAGTCGAGCTGGCCCAGGGGTTCGCCCGCCTCGGCTCGAAGGTGACCATCGTCGAGGCCGATGCGCGCTTCCTTGGCCTGGAAGAACCGGAAGCCGGTGCCGCGCTCCTCCCACACCTAAAGGAAGACGGGATCGATGTCTTCGTCGGCGACCCGTGCGTCGCGGTCGAAACGCACGCCGCCGACGTCGTCATCCATCTCCGGTCCGGGGCGGTCATCGGTGGCGACCGGCTGCTGGTGGCGACCGGGCGGCGCCCCAACTTCGAGGCCTGGAAGCCGGCCGGCCTGGCGCAGACCGAGAAGGGGTGGCTCAAGGTCGACCCTTCGACCCTCGAGGCGCGCACCGGCATCTACGGGGCAGGCGACATCACCGGCATCGGCGGTTTCACCCACCTCGCGTACTACCACGGCCAGGTCGTGGCCAGGCGCCTGCGCGGCGAGGACGCGCGGGCCGACCACACCGCGATCCCGCGCGTCACGTACACCGACCCTGAGGTGGCGTCGGTCGGTCTCTCGGAAGCGGCGGCGCGCGAGCGCGGACTCGACGTCGTCGTCGCGAGCACCGACCCTGGCGAAGCCGCCCGGGGCTACATCGCCGACTTCCACGGCGGCGTGCTGAAGCTGGTCGGCGACCGGGGCGCCGGCAAGCTGGTGGGGGCGACACTGGTCACCCCGCGAGCCGGCGAGATCCTCGGGGAGCTGATCCTTGCGGTCAAGACCGGTACGCCCCTGCGGACGCTGGCCGACGTCGTGCATCCCTACCCGGCCTTCAACCGGGTCCTGGGGGCGGCTTTGAACGAGCTCGCAGATCAGGTGGCCCGACCAGCCTGAGCGTTGTATGGGTGGCCGGTCTAGTTTTGTAAAGGAGGCCTTGTATTCATGGTCATCTCGGTCAACGGTTCGCCTGTAGTCCTGGACCTGGACGACATCTTCCTGTGGGTCCTCGTCGGGCTGGTGGCCGGATTCCTTGCCAGCCACGTCGCGCTGGGCCACGGCCTTGGCCTTTTCTGGGACATCGTCGTCGGCATCATCGGCGCTTTGATCGGAGGCATCGTGCTGGCGGGCATGCTCCACTTCTCAATCGTGATCGCCGGCCACGCGATCATCAGCGCGATGATCATGGCGTTCATCGGCGCGGTCATTCTCCTGATCATCGTCCGGCTCTTTGCCGGCCGGGGTTACCGCCGCCGAGCGTTCTGACCTAGAAGACGCCTGGGAGCAGTCCGCTCCCAGGCGTTTCGTATCAGCTCTTCCCCCAGCTTCTGGTTGACGCGCGCGAGCCTCACCCTCACCCAGCCGAAGCGGCCGGTGTACGCGGAGGCGCTGAAGGTCCGCGGGTCCATCTCGATGAGACCGGCCTGGTCGTCGAGAGACGCCTTGATCGACACCGCCGAGCCCTCCGACGAGCCCATGGCGAAGATGCGGCCGCGCACCCGAAACGTGGCCTCGCCCCACGTCTCGACCTCCTCCGCCTCCGGCATCGAGAGGCACAGGCGCTTGAACTCCGCGTAGCGCACGGCGTTAGCATCGATCCTCCTTGATCGCTGACGCAATCCCGCCACTCGATGAGGACGTCAGGCGTCAGGCGGCGGAGCGCCAGGCCCGGCTGACCAAGCCGGCGGGGAGCCTGGGCCGGCTCGAGGACCTGTCCATTCGAGTGGCCGCGATGACCGGGCGGCTCGACCCGCCGCTGGTGCACGCCGTGGTCTTCGTGATGGCTGCCGACCACGGCGTGGTCGCGGAAGGCGTCAGCGCCTACCCGGCCGCGGTGACGGCGCAGATGGTCCTGAACTTTGCCCGTGCCGGTGCGGCGATCAACGTGCTCGCGCACGTGCTGGGGGCGCGGGTGCTCGTCGCCGACGTCGGCGTCGACGCAGATCTCCCGGCGCAGCCCGGCGTGCGCGCGCTGAAGGTCAGACGAGGCACCGCCAACATCACGCGGGGCCCGGCGATGAGTGTCGAGGAAGCGCGCCAGGCGATCGATACCGGCCGCCGCCTTGTGCGGGAGGAGGCGCCCGCGATCGCCATCACGGGCGACATGGGCATCGGCAACACCACCGCGTCGGCGGCGCTCATCTGCGCGCTCACCGGCCTCGACCCGGTGGCGGTCGTCGGCCGCGGCACCGGAGTCGACGACGCGGGCCTCGAGCGCAAACGCGACGCCGTGCGCCGCGCCCTCGACGTGAATCGCGAGGCGATCGCGCGCGGCCCGCAGGACGCGCTGGCCGCCGTCGGGGGCCTCGAGATCGCGGCGCTGGCGGGTGTGATCCTGGAGACCGCGCGCTCGCGCAAGCCGGTGATCATCGACGGTTTCATCTCCGGGGCCGCGGCACTCGTCGCCAACGCGATGGAGCCCCGCGCCGCCGGCTACATGATCGCCTCGCATCGCTCGCAGGAGCTGGGACATGCCGAGGTGCTGGGGCGGCTCGGCCTGCAGCCGCTGCTGGACCTCGACCTCCGGCTCGGCGAGGGCACGGGCGGCGTGCTCGCGCTGCCGCTGGTGCGGGCCGCGATGAGGCTGCTCAACGACATGGCCACATTCGAGGACGCGGGCGTTTCAGGCCGCGTCGAGGGCGCGCCATAATGAATTCCCACAACTGAATAGCTCACCGGGACGCGGGAAGCCGGTTCCTCTAAAGGGGAATCAAATCCGGCGCTGTCGCGCAACTGTGAGTGGGGAGCTTCCGGCCATCGGCCACTGAGGCACCGACCTTGGGAAGGCGGCCGGCAAGCGAGGATCCACAAGCCAGGAGACCCATCCCTCTGAGCAGGTCTCCCACCAGCGCGGATCGGTGGGGAAGCCTCCAGCGGCGAGGTCTCCCCTGCGTGGTGGGGCAGTCGCCGCAAGGAGGACCGCTCGATGCGAATGCATCAGCCTCGGGCCAGCGCGAAACTGGCCAAGCCGACTCGGATCGCCGCCGTGGTCGCCCTTTTCGTCCTGGCCGCATGCGGTAGCGCACCCTCGGCGGCGAGCACGCCGCCGGCGGCTCGCTTCCCCGTCACCATCACCACACCTGGTGGCGCGACCGTGACCATCGAGCATCAGCCCCGCCGCGTCGTCTCTCTCTCGCCCACTGCGACCGAGATGCTCTTTGCCATCAGCGCCGGTCCGCAGGTGGTCGCGGTCGACGACCAGTCGAACTACCCCGCCGGCGTGCCGACGACCAAACTCTCCGGGTTTCAGCCGAACATCGAAGCCATCGCCGGGTACGCGCCCGACCTCGTCATCGCGTCGGAGGACACGGGCAGCCTCGTCCACGGCATGCAGGCCTTGAACGTGCCGATCCTCATCGAGCCCGCGGCGAAGACGCTCGACGACGCATACACGCAGATCAAGCAGCTCGGGCTCGCGACCGGCCACGTCGCCGAAGCCGATGCGCTGGTCGCGAAGATGCGGACGCAGGTCGCCGCGTTCGTGTCCCTGGTCGCGAAGCCGGCCCGCACGCTGCGCGTGTACCACGAGCTCGACAGCACCTACTACTCCGCCACGTCGGCGACATTCATCGGCCAGGTCTACAAGGTGCTCGGCTTGCAGAACATCGCCGACGGCGCGACCGGCGCCGCGACCGATTATCCGCAGCTGTCGGCGGAGTACATCGTGAACTCCAACCCCGACCTGATCGTGCTCGCGGACACGAAATGCTGCAAGCAAGACCTCACGACGGTGGCCTCGCGCCCCGGCTGGGGAGTCATCGCCGCCGTCAAGAACGGCCAGGTCGTCGGCGTCGACGACGACATTGCCTCACGGTGGGGTCCGCGCGTGATCGACTTCATGCAGGCGATCGCGCCCCGGGTGCAGCAGCTGGAGAAGCAGGCCGCGTGATGGCCGAAGTCACCGCGCCGGCGCGTCGCCTCGCCATCATCACCGGGCTGCCGAGCCTGCCGTGGCTGTGGGCGGCGGCCGGTGTCGTGACACTGGTCGCCAGCTGCGCCATCGCGGTCCTGACAGGCCCGGTGCACATCGCGCCCGCCACAGTTTTCGGTGCTCTCTTCGGCGCCACGGTGGACCCGGGCCAGGCCAACATCTTGTGGTCGCTCCGCTTTCCTCGCGTCGTCCTGGGACTCCTGGTTGGCGGAATGCTCGCGATCGCGGGCGCCGCCTACCAGGGCGTATTTCGCAACCCGCTGGCCGACCCGTACCTGTTGGGCGCCGCGGCCGGGGCCAACCTCGGCGCCACCCTGGCCATAGCGTTCGCGCCCGGCACCTCGGTCATCGGGGTCAACGTCGTGCCGCTGGCGGCGTTCGCCGGGGCCGGGGCCGCGGTGGCGGGCGCCTACATGCTGGGCCAGACCGTGACCGGGGCACGCTCGACGATCGGTCTCATCCTGGCCGGCGTCGCCATCGCCGCCTTTTTCAACGCGATCCAGATCTACATCCAGCAGGCGCAGACCGGCTCGATCCGGCAGGTCTACTCGTGGATCCTCGGCCGGCTGACGACCGCGGGATGGGACGGCGTGCTCCTGGTCCTGCCTTACGTGCTGCTCAGCGTTGGCGTCATCTTTCTGCACCGGCGCCTGCTGGATGCGCTGACGCTGGGCGACGACGAGGTCTCGAACCTGGGCATCTCGGTGCGCCGCGTGCGATTGATCGTGGTCGTCGCCGCCACGCTGGGCACCGCGGCGGTCGTCGCGGTCGGCGGGACGATCGCCTTCGTCGGCCTGATCATCCCCCACACCATCCGCTTGCTCGCGGGCCGCAGCTACCGCGTCGTCATCCCGCTGTCGCTGCTCTTCGGCGCAGGCTTTCTGGTCCTGGCGGATACCGCGGCCCGCACGATGCTCGCGCCCGCCGAGGTGCCGATCGGCGTCATCACTGCCTTCGTGGGCGCACCGTTTTTCATCGCCGTGATGCGCTCGACCCGGGTGAGTGCGCTGTGAGCGACGTCAGCCTTCGCGGGCTGGCCATCGCGTACGAGGGGCGGACCGTGGTCGAGGGCCTGGACGTCGAGGTCGCCGAGGGCGAGTGGCTCTCCCTGATCGGCCCGAACGGTGCCGGCAAGACGAGCGTGCTGCGGGCGATCGCCAACCTCGTCCCATTCCAAGGCGACGTGCGAGTCGGGGGCCGGGCCGTGACCGGCCTGGGTGCCCGGGCACTGGCGCGGCAGGTGGCGCTGCTGGTCCAGGAACCCGAAATGCCCGCCCGCATGACCGTGGCCCATTACGTCCTGCTCGGCCGCAGCGCGCACCTCGGCTACCTCGGCCGCGAGGGTCCAGGTGACCGACGCATCGTCGGCGAGACGCTCGAGCTGCTCGCCCTCGACGGACTCGCCGGCAGGACGCTCGACCGGCTGAGCGGCGGAGAGCGCCAGCGGGTGGCCATCGCGCGCGCCCTCGCCCAGCAGGCGTCGGTGCTCCTGATCGACGAGCCGACCAGCTCGCTCGACGTCGGCCGGCAGCAGGCGGTGCTGGAGCTGATCGACCAGCTGCGCGGCGACCAGCGGCTTACCGTCGTCTCCGCGATGCACGACCTGACGCTCGCGGGCCAGTACGCGGACCGGCTGGCGCTGATGGTCGGGGGCCGCCTGGTGGCGGTGGGCACGCCGGCCGAGATCCTCACCGAGTCGGCGATCGCGGAGATCTACCGCGCGCGGGTCAGAGTCGTCGAGATGAACGGCTCCGGCCACGCCGTGGTCCCGGTGCGAAAGTGAAGCGCAAGCGCGTGCCCCTCGAGGCGCCGCCGCGCGCGCCGCGCAAGGCCACGTCGATCGTGATCGTGAACACGGGCGACGGCAAGGGCAAGTCGACGGCGGCATTCGGCACCACGCTGCGAGCCGTAGCCCGGGGCTGGAAGGTCGCCGTGGTGCAGTTCGTGAAGTCGGACCGCTGGAAGGTCGGCGAGCGGGACGTGGCGACGAAGCTCGGTGTCGAGTGGCGGACCATGGGCGACGGCTTCACGTGGGACTCGCGCGACCTCGAGCGCAGCGCGGCGGTGGCCCGCGAGGCGTGGCGCGCGGCCGCCCACCTGATCTCGGCCGGCGAGCACCGCCTGGTGGTGCTCGACGAGATCACGTACCCGATCAACTGGGGCTGGATCCCCGCGAGCGAGGTCGTCTCGGTCATCAAGTCGCGACCGGCCGTCGTCAACGTGATCATCACGGGGCGCGACGCACCGGATGAGGTCGTCGACATCGCGGACACGGTGACCGAGATGCGCAACCGCAAGCACGCGTTCGACAGCGGTATCAAGGCGATCCGCGGCATCGACTTCTGATGGGGTTCACGTTGGTGCTGGGCGGTGCCAGGAGCGGCAAGTCCGATCTCGCGCTCCGGCTCGCGCGCGAGTCCGGCTCGCCGGTGACCTTCATCGCCACCGCCACCGCCGAAGACACCGAGATGGCGGAGCGTATCGCGCGTCATCGCGCGGCTCGACCCTCGGACTGGACGACGGTCGAGGAGCCGGTGGACCTGATGCGCGCTGTGCTCGATGCGGACGGCGGCAGCTTCCTGGTCGTCGACTGCCTGACGCTGTGGGTCTCCAACCTTCTCGGTGAAGGTCGTGGCGGCAACCAGGTCGTCGCGCTGGCCGCCGAGGTCGCCGGCTTGCTCGCCGAGCGGCGCGCGGTGGTCGTCTCCAACGAGGTCGGCCTGGGCATCGTCCCGGTCAACGACCTGGCGCGAGAGTTTCGCGACGTGCTCGGCCGCGTCAACGTCGCCTTCGCCGGGCGAGCCGCCCGTTCGACCTTCATGGTCGCGGGTCGAGCCCTCGAGCTGGGCGCGCCGTGAGCATCGCCTCTTTGCGGGCGGCCCTGTCATTTCTCACGGTGCTGCCTGTCGCCAACGCCGACGGAGGTCCGGGGGCTCGCCTTGGGCGCGCCTACTTCCCGGCCATCGGCGCCCTCGTCGGGCTCGGCGCCGGAGCGGTGTTGGTGGTGGTCACGGCTTTGACGGCGCCCCTGCTCGGAGCTGCCGCGGCGGTGGCGACGCTCTGCCTGTTGACCGGTGCGATCCACCTCGACGGCCTCGGCGATTCCGCCGACGGTCTGCTCGGTCGCGGCGACGTGGCGCGCCGGCTGGAGGTGATGCGCGACCCGCGTCTGGGCGCGTACGGGATCACGGCCATCGTCGCGGTCCTCCTGCTCGAGGTCGCCGCGCTCGCCGGCATGTCGCCGGGCCGCGCGCTCGTCGCGCTGGTGGTCGCGGGCGCGATGTCCCGCTACGCCACGCTGGCGGTCATCGCCTTCGTGCCTTACGTGCGCGCAGACGGTCTTGGCGTTGCAGCGTGGGAGCCCAGGCGCCGGAGCCTGGACCTGTTCGTCGGTACCGCCACCGTGGTCCTGGTCGCGCTGCTCGACTGGAGGCACTCGTTGTTCGCCGCGGGCCTCGTTGCGTTGACCGCCTGGATCGTCGTCTCCATCGCGCGCCGCCGCCTGCGAGGCGCGACGGGCGACGTTTGCGGCGCCACCGCGGAGCTGTGCCAGCTGGCGGCGCTGCTTGCTTTCGCGGGTCCCTAGACGCTCAACGCCGTGACGCGGAGATAACCCGCCTCCCGGCTCACCGGCATCGCGAAGTCGAAGCGGTCGGCGGCCAGCGACAGATCGATGTCGCCTGGAGGAAAGCCCGGCCACGCGCCGCTCACGGCGCGGCGGTAGCGCTCGCTCTCACGCAGCGGTTGCAGCAGGCGGTCGAGGTCTGGCCCCTCATCGCGCATGAGGCTTTCGATGTAAGCACCGCAGGCGTGGTCCTCGGGGTGGTCGGCTGATGCCACGAGCGTCACCGTCTCCGGATGTCTAAACAGGCAGGCTTTCGCGGTCGCCCTGGCGACGACCAGACTCCCGGCGAAGATGTCATCGACCTCGACCTCCGCCGTGACCTGCGTCCCCGCGGTCGACCGCTGGACCAGCACGTTGCCCGCGAGGTCGAGGGCACGAATCTGCGTCGGAGAGTTGCTTATCGCTATGCCCTCGACGGGCAGGGCGTCCTCCTCCGCGCACAGGACTGCGCCGGGAGTCCGCTCCGCGAGGGCGCGCGCCTCGGCGACGGTGCGGACGAGGCGACACTCGCGCGCGCCGCCCGCGAGCGCGTACGCGCTAACCGTGAACGAGCGAAGGACGTCGATCACGACGACGGTGCCTCGCGCCTGGCGCGCGCCCTCGATGCCCGTCGCGTGGATGATGTTCACGTCGAGATGACTGTGGGTGACCAACCGCGAGCGTTCGGGTTCGAGCAGATCGCCGACTGCGGCTCGATGCGCGTCGTCGGCCTGCGCCTCGAGCCCGGCCAGTCCGTGCCCGAGCACCGCAATGCCATCCCGGTCGCCCTCATCGTGACCAGCGGCAGCCTGAACTTCGATGACGGCGTCCAGTCGGGCGAGGTCGGACCTGGCGAGATGCTGCTGATCAACCCTGGCGAGCGGCACACCTATCGCGCCGCTGTCGCGACTTCCGCGTACCTGGTGTTCGCCGGCCTGCCTGGCGTGCGCAGCCGCACGTGGACCCTGCGCCGCAAGACGTTGTAGCCGACGTCACTGGGCGTTCCAGAGCGCGATCACGCGGCCTCGGTCCGCTTCGCGGAGGATGTTGAGCGTCGCGACGTCGATCTGAAGCCTGGCCGCGACCGCGATCTCGGCGGCGATCCAGGCCACCGCGACCGCGCGGAGGATGTGGCCGTGGCCGAAGGCCATCACGCGCTCGGGCGCCCCGGCGGTGGCGAGCTCGATGAAGGCTTGCGCCCTCGAGTAGATCTGGGCCGGCGTCTCGCCGTCGGGGCAGCCGTCCTTGTAGAGCTCCCACGCGGGGTCGGACTGGTGGATTTGCTGCGACGTCAATCCCTCGTAGCGGCCGTAGTCGACCTCGCATAGAAGCGGGGTCACCTCCGGGCGCTCGAACCCGGCCAGCTGGGCGCTGCGGAGAGCGCGCCGCATCGGGCTGGAGTAGACGCGGTCGAACCTGGTCTGCTGCAGGCGAGCTCCGAGCGCGCGCGCCTCCGCCTCGCCGTTCGCTGTCAGGGGTAGGTCGGTGGTGCCCGTGTGCCGTCCGGAGAGGCTCCACTCGGTCTCGCCGTGGCGGGCGAGATAGAGGTCCAGGCTCAGGCGGGCTTGCCCATCATCTCCGGCCGACCGGAGCGAAGCGACCGACCGGCGCTCTCCAGCACGGCGCCGGCGCGCACGCGCTGGCCGGGACGGATGCAGACGAGACCGACCGCTGCCTGGCCGCCCTGCGATTTGAGAGCGTCGTTGACCGCCGCGAGGACGCGATTCGCCGCGTGGGCTGTGCCGGCGACGTCGGTGTCGGGCAGGATGGCGAGCAGCTGCGGCGGCGTGCGGCCGAGCACACCCGGGGTGTCGACATCACGGACCGTGCTCGCGAGCGCCGCGGCCATCGCCTTCAGCGACTCCTCGGCTGGCAGGGCGCCGTTGGCCTCGACCAGGAGCACGCCGAGGTTGCGCTGATAGCGGTGAGCGCGCGCGAGCTCGTCCTCGAGCACGGGGCGCACAAAGCGATCGTTGAAGAGGCCCGTCGTGCGGTCGACGATGTGCAGCGGCTCGGCCTGGGGGTCGTCGGTCCTCACTCCGCAGGAGGGACAGAAGACCGCGCCGTGAGGTAGAGGCGATCCGCAGGCCTGGCAGGTTTGCGCCTCGGGCCGCCGGCGGAGAAAATCGCCAATCGGCATTCGGTAAAGCCTATCAGTCGCGTTTGCCATGCTCTTTTGATCCCTTAACAGCCACGGTTGTATCTGGTTTTTGCGAATCCTAAGCTCGATCGAGGTGTGCCGGCGGGGGAGGGCCGGCCCGGTGGAGGAGGGGAGGGCCCAGCGTGAGGTGTGAGGAGTTGGTGGCGCGGACCTCAGCCGACGGCGGCAGCGGACGTCGAGAGCCAGGCATCCGCCCACTCGGCGACGGCGCTCAAAACGGGCTCGAGCGCGCGCCCTCGCGGCGTGAGCCGGTAGCTCACGCGCACAGGCGGCCCTGGGTCGACGAGCCTCTCGACGACGCCCTCGGTCTCGAGCTCCCGCAGCCTTTCGGTGAGCACCCGGTCGCTGATGCCGGGGATGCCCGCGAGCAGCTGATTGAAACGCGCAGGCGCGGGCAGAAGGGCTTTGACGACTGCCCCCGTCCAGCGCTTCCCTATCAGCTCGATTGCGCGCTGAAAAGGCGCGCTGTAGTCGAGGCCCCCTCCGACCATGGGGAGTGATTCTATGCGCTATCGCGCATCTGGGAAAGGGACGCATTGCCCTTTTCCACAGGAAAATTTGGAGCCCAAGATGCAGGTACTCTTGCGGGCTTGGAAAACTTCAGGCGGCTAGATTCATGAGGCATCCATGGAGCTGAGGGAAAAGGTCATCGTCGTGACCGGTGCCGCGCGCGGTATCGGCCTCGCGCTCGCCACCAGGTTGATCGCCGAGCGTCCGCGGGCCGTCGTCATGGCCGACATCGATGGACCTCGCCTGGAGCATGAGGCGGCACGCATCGGAGCCAGTGGCGTGCGCTGCGATGTGTCCATGGAATCGGACGTCGCACACATGATCGGCGAGGTCGAGTCGACTCACGGTCGCATCGACGTCTTCTGCTCCAACGCCGGCATCGCGGTGGGAGGCGGCCCAGAAGCATCCGACGAAGACTGGCACCGCATCTGGAACGTGAACGTGATGTCGCACGTCTACGTCGCCAGACACGTCCTGCCCGGGATGCTCGCGCGCAAGGAGGGCTACCTCCTCGGCACCGTCTCCGCGGCTGGACTGCTCAACCACGTCTTCGCCGCGCCGTACGGCGTGACCAAGGCGGCAGCGCTGTCGCTCTACGAGTGGCTGTCCATCGCCCATGGCGACGCGGGGATCCGCGTCTCGTGCCTGTGTCCGCAGGGCGTCAAGACCGACATGCTCGAGGCCGAGCGCACACGCCTCAAGATCGACTTCCTGACCACGGGCGCTCTCGAGCCCGGGCAGGTGGCCGACGCCGTCGTCCAGGGCATCGCCGACGAGCGCTTCCTGATCCTGCCCCACCCTGAGGTCGCCGAGTACTTTCAGCGCAAAGCCGGCGACTACGACCGCTGGCTGCGCGGCATGCGGCGTCTGCGCGCGAGCCTCGGCTCCACGGTCGGTTAGGTGCGCTGGCTCGCGCTAGTCTCCGGCATCGCGCTGGTCGCGCTCGCGGTGGCCGCGGTGACGCGGGTGGCCGACACGCGCGAGGGCCTGATCGCCGAGGTCATCACGCTGCTCGGGGCGCTCGCGGGCGTCAGCCTGCTCATCTACGGTCTCGCCGCCAGGCCGCGCCCGGCCCCGGCGTCCGTGCCCACCACCACTGTCACGAAAGCGCTGCCGAGGCGGCGCTCGATCTCCGATCTGAGACTTGGCGGTGCCGGTCTCGCGCTGGCGCTCGCCCTGCTCGTGGGGCTCGGCGTCAGCGGGGGATTGATGTGGGCGGCGCTCGGTCTCGTCCTCATGCTCCCGATGATCGCGGGCTCCGTGTACCTCTGCCTGCGCTACCTGCGGGCCGGTCCGTGAGCGCGAGGACCTCCCCGACCAGGTACAGCGACCCGCAAACGAGTACGTTGCCGTCGGGCCCGGCGAGCTCTCGTGCCCGCGCCACCGCTGCCATCGCCGGCCGTGCCACCTCGGCGCCACCGCCGTAGATCGAGGCCAGCTGCTCCGCGGCGATGACGTGGCCGTGCGCGCTCGCCGCCTCGGTGAAGACGACTGCCTCCGGCGTCAGCGAGCGCAGCACCTCCAGCAGCTTCACCGGATCGCGCTCGCTGAGCATCGCGAAGACGGCGACCAGTCGCGCCGAGCCGATGAGGCGCCGGAGCGAGGCGCCTGACTTGGCCATCGCCGCGGGGTTGTGCCCGCCGTCGAGGATGACGCGCGGAGTCTCGGCGATCACCTGCAGGCGGCCGGGCCAGCGAGCATGGCCAAGGCCCTCCCGGATCGCGCTCTCGTCACCGACTCCGAGCAGATGGGCCAGCGCGACTGCAACTGCCGCGTTCGCCGGCTGGTAGTCGCCAACGAGGGGAAGCCGAAGGTCGCGGTGCTCGAAACCTGGGCCGCGGACATCGAGGAGGTGGCCGTCCCAACCGAGCGACCGCGACTCGACGACAACCTCGCGGCCCAGGCGCCACAGCTGCGCCGACATCTCTTCCGCCCGGGCTTCCACAATGGCCAGCGCCTCGCCCTCGCAACCGGTGACGACGCGATTCCCCTGTTTGATGATCGCCGCCTTCTCGCGCGCGATCTCACCGATCGTGTTGCCCAGGTACTTCTGGTGGTCGAGATCGACGTTGGTGATGGCGGCGATGCCGAGGTCGAGCGCGTTGGTGGCGTCGAGGCGGCCGCCCAGCCCGACTTCGCAGACAAGGACGTCGATGCGAGGGGCGAGGTAAGCGAGGGCGAGGACGGTCAGCATCTCGAACTCCGTCGGGGGGCCGAGGTCGCGACCGACGGCGTCGAACATCGGGCGCAGCTTGTCGAGACTCTCGGCGAAGTCCGCCTCGCTGATCGCACCGCCGTCGAGCTCGATGCGCTCCGTGTAAGAGATGAGGTGCGGCTTGGGCATGAAGCCGACGTGGCGGCCGGCCGCTAGCAGGATCGCGGTCAGGCAGACCCCGGTCGACCCCTTGCCGTTGGTGCCCGCGATGAGCGCGCCGGGCAGCCCGCGATCAGGTGCCCCCAGCTCATCGAGGAGCGCTCGCGTCCGCTCGGTGCCGAGCTTCATCGCGAAGCGGCCCTGCTTCGAGATGAACTCGAGGGCCTCCTCGTATGTCAAGGCCGGCGCCGGACTTCGGCCTCGTAGGTGTTCTTGATCAGCATCGCCCGGGTCATGGGGCCGACGCCACCTGGATTCGGCGTGAGCCAGCCGGCCACCGAGTCCACACCGAGCCCCAGGTCACCGACCTGGCGGCCGCCCACCCAGTTGGTGCTCACGTCGACCACCGCCGACCCAGGCTTGACCATCTCCTTCTGAATCAGGTTCGCCCGGCCGGCCGCGGCGACCAGGATGTCCGCCGCAGCCGTGTGCGCCGCCAGGTTGAGCGTGCGCGTGTGGCACACCGTGACGGTCGCGTTGCGCTTCAGCAGGAGCAGCGCCGCCGGCTTGCCGACGAGGTTGCTGCGCCCCACGACCACCGCGTTCGCTCCCTCGATCGTGACCCCCGACCGAAGCAGGAGCTCGATGATCCCGGCGGGCGTGCACGGCTCGACCCCGCCGGGCAGTCCCTGGGCGACCAGGCCCGCGTTCACCGGGTGGAAGCCGTCGACGTCCTTGACCGGGTCCAGGGCAAGCACGACCCGAGGCATGTCGATGTGCTTCGGCGTCGGCTGCTGGATCAGGATGGCGCTCACCGCCTCGTCGCGGCTGAGCCGCTCGACCAGCGCGAGCAGCTCCTCGGTGGTGGTGGTCGCCGGCAAGCGATGGTCCTCCGACTCGATGCCGACGCTGTGCGCGTTGCGCTGCTTCAGCGCGACGTAGGTGGCCGACGCGGGGTCGTCGCCCACGAGCACCGCGGCCAGGCGCGGGCGCGAGCCACCACGGGCGAGACGCTCGTCGACTGCCTTCGCGACCTCCCCATAGATCTGCTTCGCGACAGCCCTGCCGTCGAGGATGCGCGCCATCACACGAGCCCAAGCTGGCTGCGCGCCGCTTCCGAGACCAGTCGGGTCACCTCGCGCAAGTCCAGTCCGCTCTCGCGTGCCAGCCGCCTGCAGTCTTCGAACTCCGGCGCCACATCGACCGGCTTCCCGCCCAGCTCTTTGACCTTGACACGCGCCATGCCGATCCTGGTCTTGACCTCGATCACGCGCCGCGCGGCGACGACCCGGTCGACCGGGGTCAGGCGGACGCCGAGTGTTGTGCTGTGGCGCAGCACATGGTCGGTGAGGGACGGCACTAGCTCCGCTGGCGCCATCACGGTCAGCAGGTGGCCGGGCCGGCCCTTTTTCATGAGCGCGGGCACGACGGTCACGTCGAGGGCGCCGGCGCCCATCAGGTCCTCGACCAGGGCGGCGACCAGGGTCGGCGCCATGTCGTCGAGGTTGGTCTCGATGAGCGTCACGCGGGCCTGCGCCTCGGCTTCCTCGCCGAGCCACAACGCGAGCGCATTGCCCGGCGCCGGGTTTGCGCCGATACCGTAGCCCACGCGGTGGAGCGTCATCGACGGCCGTTCGAACTTCGCCGATGCGGCCAGGATCGCCGCGCCAGTCGGTGTGACGAGCTCCCGCGATTCCTCCACGGGTTGCAGCACCGCCCCCGTGTCCTGCAGGACGCGCAGGCTCGCCGGCGCCGGTAGGGGCAGGCCGCCCTTCATGCCGCGGGGAGCGGGCAGCGCCGACGCGTACACCGTCTCGACGTCGAGGTCGTGCAGCAGCCAGAAGGCGCCGACGATGTCGACGAGAGTATCCGCGCCGCCCAACTCGTGGAGGTGGACCTGGTCTTCAGGCACCCCGTGGATCTGTGACTCGGCGCGAGCAAGCCGGTTGATCGCGTCCAGAGACCGCTGCTTCACCGCGTCGGGGGCGTCGATGTCCTCGACCGCCTGCCGGAGCTTCGGCACCGTGCGGGAGGAGCGCCCGCTCACGTCGACGATGACCCGCGTGCCTCCGAGGTGGCCGCGCGTCTCGCGGCGCACGACGACGCTGACCTCGTCGCCGAGGCGGAGCGCTTCGACCACCGCGTCCAGCCGCGCCGGCTCGGCGCCGCAGTCGAGCAGAGCCCCGAGCGCCATGTCGCCGGAGATGCCGGAAAAGCAGTCGAAGTAGGCAACCCTCATGCGCGCGTCCTATTTATGCGCACCGAGGCAGACTCGATCGGCTGCATGGTCGCGGGCCGCTTGGCGACGCGCACCGCGACTGCCTCGACGTGGGGCAGTCCCACGATCCGCTCGGCGATGGCGCCGGCCAGCGATTCGAGCAGCTGCTTCGAGGGTCCCTCGATCACCTCGCGGGCGGCCGAGCGCAACTGCCTGTAGTCGACCGTGTCTTCCAGCCTGTCGGTGCGGCCCGCCTCGCCCAGATCCGCGTCCACCTCGACGTCGACCTTGAACTCCTGGGGCTGGGCGCGCTCCTCCGGGCGCACGCCGTGCCGGCCCTGGAAGGACATGCCGCGAAGCTCGATCCGGTCCATACGCGCCAATTGTCGGAAATAGACTGATCGGCGTGATTCACGCCGGTCTCCACGTCCGCCCGGCGAGCGAGGGCGACCTCGCCGCCATCAACGACATCTACAACCACTACGTCCTCGAGTCGCACGTCACGTTCGACCTCGAAGCGATCGACATGGACGAACGCCGCGAGTGGTTCGGGCACTACGCGGAAAGCGGTCCCCACAGGCTCTTCGTGGCGGACGAGGCCGGGCAGGTGATCGGCTACGCCTCGAGCAGCCCGTTCAAATCCCGGCCCGGTTACAAAAGCTCGGTCGAGACCAGCGTCTACCTGGCACCGGACGCAATCGGCAAGGGTTCGGGCGCCAGGCTGTATGAGGAGCTGTTCAAGGCGATCGAGGGTGAAGGCCTGCACCGCGCGTACGCGGGCATCGCCCTCCCCAACCCCGCGTCGGTCGGCCTCCATGAGAAGTTCGGCTTCAAGCGGGTCGCGCTGTTCACCGAGCCCGGGAGCAAGTTCGGCAGGTACTGGGACGTGGCCTGGTTCGAGAAGCCCCTGGGCGACTAGCCCCCGACGCCCGACGGCGCGGCGCCCGGGTTGCCGAGGACGGCGCCGCCGCCGATCTGGATGGTGGTCGCCTTGATGCTGCCGTCGGCTTGCCGGGTGCCGATCACCGTCACCGTGATGTCGTCTTTCAGGTCTCCGGTCGAACCCGCGACCGTCTTTGCAACCTGAACCGTGTTGCTGTAGCTCACCTTCACGTCGCAGGCCGTCGACGTGATCGTCAGCGAGCTCGACGTGAGGTCGGTCACAGCCCCTCGTGCGACGGCGTTGGCTCCGGGAGATGGCGAGGGTGCGCCGGGGCTGGGACATGCCGCCGCGAATCCCCCGCCGCCCCGGCCGCCACCGAAACTACCTCCCTGGACTCGCGATGTCTGCGAGCCGGCGGTGCTGGCACTCACGCTGCTGTGGCCGATCCTGTAACCGCCATAGAACCCACCGAGGACGCCGACCACGAGCAGCAGGACGACAATGTACGGCTTCACTCTCTCACTCCTTCACTCGTACCTGAGGGCTTCGATGGGGTGCAGGCGCGCAGCGCGGTTGGCCGGGTAGATGCCGAAGAAGAGCCCGATCGCGACCGAGACGCAGAACGCGAGCACGACGCTTGGCGCGGAGACGACGGGCGTCGGAAAGCTCGAACTCGCGATCGCAGGGATATGTGGCGCCTCGGTCGCGAGAAGCGCGCCGATGGCGATGCCGAGCGCACCACCGAGGCCGCTGAGCACCATGGCCTCGATCAGGAACTGGACGAGGATGTCGCGGCGCCGCGCACCGATGGCCTTGCGGATACCGATCTCGCGGGTCCGCTCGGTCACCGTGACCAGCATGATGTTCATGATTCCGATCCCCCCGACCACCAGCGAGATGCCGGCGATCGCACCCAGGACCAGGGTCAGCGCGGTCGCGATGGAGGTCGCCTGGTTCAGGATGTCCTGCTGGCTCTGGAGCTGAAAGTTCGCCTGCGTCACGTCCGAGATCTGGTGGCGCTCCAGGAGGATGGTCGTGATCTCGGTCTCCGCCTGCGCGACCGAAGCGGCGGAGGTGGCCGAGGCCACGATCTGGCTGATCACCTGGCCGCGGGCGCCCGTGAGGTAGGCCCACACAGTCGTGATCGGCGCGATCACGACGTTGTCCTGAGAGCCGAGCCCGCTTCCACCTTTGGGCGCGAAGACGCCGATGACGCGAAAGCTCTGGCGGTTGATCTTGATGGTCTGCCCGATCGGATCGACCGTCCCGAAGAGGTTGTCGACCACGGTCTGGCCGAGGACGACGACGCGATGCTTTGCGTTGACGTCGTCGTCGGTGAAGAACGAGCCCTCCGCGACCTGGTAGTCGCGCACCTGCGGGAACGCCGGCGTCGTGCCGATGGTCGGCGCGAAATAGTTCTGGCTGCCGTAGGTGATCTGCCCCCCGCTCTGGGCGATCGGGATGGCGGCGACGACGTCGGGCGCCTGCTGCGCCGAGTTGATCGCGTTGACGTCCGCCTGGGTCAGGCTCTGGCCGGTGCCGAAGCCCTGGGAGACGCCGCCCGTGCCGCGGGCGTTCGAGGGAAAGACGTAGATCACGTTGGCGCCCAGGGATTGGATCTGGGCGTTGATCTGCACGCTGGCGCCATTGCCCACCGCGACGAGCAGGATCACCGCGGCGACACCGATCAGGATGCCGAGCATCGTCAGGGAGCTGCGAAGCCGGTTGGCTAGCAGCCCGTTGGCGGCCATGCGGATGGCCTCGAAGAGGTTCACGCCACCTTCTCGTCGCGGACGATGCGACCATCTCGCAGCTCGACGACTCGCCTCGCGAAGCGCGCGATGTCCTGCTCGTGTGTGATGAGGACGATCGTCCGGCCCTGCCCGACGTTGAGGGCGCTGAGCAGGCGCATGATCTCGACGCTCGACGCCGAGTCGAGGTTTCCGGTCGGCTCGTCGGCCAGGAGGATCGCGGGATCGGTGACCAGCGCACGAGCGATGGCCGCCCGCTGCTGCTGACCGCCCGACAGCTCCGTCGGTTGATGGTGGATCCGGTCCGCAAGACCGACTGCGCCGAGAGCCTGCGTCGCCCGCGACGCCCGGGTTGTCCCTGCCGCCGCCGGCTTCCGTCCCATGTAGATGAGCGGCATCTCCACGTTGTGCAGCGCCGACGTCCGCGGGATCAGGTTGAAGCTCTGAAAGACGAACCCGATCTTGCGGTTGCGAATGCCCGCGAGCTGATCGTCATCGACGCGTGAAACGTCGGCGCCATCGAGCAGGTAGCGGCCGGAGGTCGGCACGTCGAGGCACCCGATGATGTTCATGAGCGTCGACTTGCCGGACCCGCTGGCGCCCATGATGGCGACGAACTCGCCCTCGCCAATGCGGAGGTCGATACCCTGGAGCGCGTGCACCTCGACCTTGCCCATGCGGTAGGTCTTGGTGATGCCCTCGAGCGCGATCATCCGCCGGCGCCGATGCGGACTCCGCCACCACCCCCGCCAAATCCACCGCGCGTGGTCCCCGACCCAGACGCGGCCTTGATCGTCGGGATCACGATCTGCTCGCCGTCGTTGAGGCCCCCCGTGACCTCCGTGAACTGGTCGCCCACAACGCCGACCTCGATGGGGGTCTGCGTCTGCTGGCCGTCGGCGTAGGCGACGACATACGCCTGGCCCGCGCTCCGGGTGATGGCCAGGTTGGGAACCGTGAGCACGTTGCTCGCCTTGCTCACGGTGACCGTGGCGTTGGCGGTCATCCCTTGCTTCAACGCCTTGTTGGTCTGGTTGAGGCTGATGGTCGCGTAGTAGTTGACGACACCGCTGGAAACGGTGGACGAGGTCGCGACCGCGATCACGCGGCCGCTGATGGTCAGGTTCGAGATCGCGTCGAAGGTTATCTGCACTTCCTGGTCGGAGGCGATGCGGGAGGCGTCCGCCTCGGCGAACTGAATCACCACCTCCATCCCGCTTACGTTGCCTATCTGCACGAACGCGCTCGAAGGAGTGCTCGTCGGCAGTGGCGCCTGGCCCCCTGGAGCTTCTGCCGTGGTTCCCCCGCCCGACCCCACCGTCTCGCCGACGACGCCGTTGATGCTGTTGACCTCGCCGTCCATCGGCGCGTACAGGACGGTGCCGTTCAGGTTCTGCTGCGCCGTGAGCACCGCGGCCTGGGCGCTCGCGAGCTGCGCCTGCGCGGACGCGACCTGGTTGGGCTTGGTCTCGGTCTGCGTCTTCAGCTGGTCCCTCGCGCTCGTGAGCGAGGCTGACGCCTGGTTGACGCTGCGCTGTCCGGCCACCTTGTCCGTCTGCTGCTTGGCCGAGTCCTGGCTGAGCTTTGCCTGGTCGGCGGTGACCTGGGCCTTGTCGACGGTCAGCTTGCTCTGGTCGGCGGCGACTGCAGCCTGGTCGTTCAAGACGGCCGTGAAGTCGGTCATGCAGGGGTTCGTCGAAAACGGGGCGTTGGCGAGCACGCAGCCGTCGGCGTCGAACTTCGACCTGTCGGTGGCGAGAAGCGCCTGGTCGGCTGCGAGCTTGGCCTTGTCCTGCTGGTAGGCAAAGCTCGCGTCGAGCGACGCCTGGTCCATGGAAAGCTGGGCCTGGTCGGCGGCCACCAGGGCGGCATCCTGCGAGTTGGTCAGGTTCACCTGGGCGACCGTGTCGCTGTAGGTCTGCTGGGCGATCGTCACGTTGTCGCGCAGCTGCGCCACCTGGTCGACGGAGAGCGGGGTCTGCACCGCTTGCAGATTGGCCGCGGCGGTGGACAGGTTCGCCTGAGCCTGAGACAGGGCTGCCCGCTGCGCCGACGCGTCGATCGCCGCAAGCTTCTGCCCCGCGCTGACATGGTCGCCGACCTTCACATCGACCTCTGTCAGCGTCCCGGGGACCTTGAAGTTGATGTTGGCCTGGGTGTCGGGGACCAGGTTGCCAGAGCCGGTGATGCTGGCCGTCACTGTTTGCCGCGTGACCGTGTAGAGGTTGACCGCGCCGGCCGCATTCTGCGTCGGCACGAAGACGTCGCGGTAGATGAGCGTGCCGAGAACCAACGCCACGATCGCCAGGCCCGCGACGACGAGTCGAGTCCGGGTGAGGAAGCCGACCACCGCGCTGAAAATCGCGTCTCGGGCTTGGAATTCGCGTGGGGTTGACTGGTAATTAGCTGAGAGCCGGATCGTCGGGTATTGACTGGCCGGATATCAGGAGTGGTATATTCCAAATGGAATATGACAGAGAACGAGCCTGAGTTCTCGCCGCTGGCGCTCTCCATCCTGCAGCTGCTGGACGAGCGGCCGATGCATCCCTACGAGCTCGCCTCGACGATGCGCAACCGCCACCAGGACGAGTTCATTCGCCTGAACTTCGGCTCGCTCTACCACACGGTCGAGGTGCTCGAGCGAAACGGCTGGATCGTGTCCACCGAGCGCGAGCGCGAAGGCGGCCGTCCCGAGCGGACCGTTTACCGCCTGACCAAGGCCGGCCGGGGGGTGCTGGTGCGCGTGGTCGGCGACATCCTCGCCCACCCGCGGCGCGAATACCCGCACTTCGCCGCGGGGCTGATGTTCATGCACCACCTGGAGGGCGGCGAGGCGGCCTCACACCTGGCCGATCGCGCGAAGGCCTTGAAGGCGACCACCGAGAAGCTCACCCGGATCATGACCGAGCTTCGCGAGGCCGGCCTTGGCCGCCTGGCGCTGATCGAGCTCGAGCACAAGATCGCGATGCTCGAGGCCGAGCGCAGATGGGTGAACAACCTCGAGAAGGAAATCAAAGACGGAAGGCTGGAATGGAAGGTTGGAAGCGATCCCGACCTGGTCGCGTTGAGGAGGAGACATGGCTCAGGCGCGCACTAACCCGTGGCTCGTGCTGCTGGTTCTGACGTCCGGTTTTTTCATGATCATGCTCGACACCACGATCGTCAACGTGGCGATCCCGGCGATGAGCACCGGGCTCAACACCACGCTGGACCAGATCTTGTGGGTGCTCAACGCGTACGTGCTCGTCTACGCCGTTCTGCTGATCACCGCCGGGCGCTTGGGCGACCTATACGGACAGCGGACGCTGTTCGCGATCGGCCTTCTCATCTTTACGGTGGCCTCGGCGCTGTGTGGTCTATCGCAGACGTCCGGGCAGCTGATCGCGGCCCGCGTGCTCCAGGGAGTCGGCGGCGCGCTGCTGACCCCGCAGACGCTCGCGATCCTGACCTCGATCTTCCCGCCCGAGCGCCGCGGCGCGGCCTTCGGCATCTGGGGCGGCGTGGCCGGGCTGGCAACCGTGGCCGGACCTACCGTGGGCGGCGCCGTCATCACCTACATCGACTGGCGCTGGATCTTCTACATCAACGTGCCCATCGGCATCGCGGCCCTGATCGCCACGTTCGCGGTCATTCCTGACATCCGCGCAGGCAGGCGCCACGGATGGGACGTGCTCGGCATCATCCTGGCCACCGGCGGGCTGTTCGCGATCGTTTTCGGGCTGATCGAAGGCGAGCGCTACAGCTGGGGCCAGATCGAGTCTTACCCGATCACCATCCCCGAGGTGCTCGCCGCGGGCGTCGTGCTGATCGTCCTCTTCCTGATCTGGGAGCGGTTCCAGACGGAGCCTCTGCTTCCGCTGTCGCTCTTCCAGGACCGCAACTTCGCCGTCGCCAACTGGATCGCCGCGGCGATCAGCTTCGGCATGTTGAGCATGTTCCTGCCGTTCACGATTTACCTGCAGTCGGCGCGCGGGTTCTCAGCCCTGGTCGCCGGCCTCACCCTCGCCCCGATGTCGTTGACCTCGATGGTTACCGCGCCATTCGCGGGTCGCTTCGCCGACAAGGTTGGAGGCAAGTACATCCTGATGGCGGGCATCGCGCTGTTCACGATCGGCATGGGCAGCATCGCCTTCGTGGCGGGCCCTGACTCGACCTGGATCAACTTCCTCGCGCCGGCGATCGTCGCCGGGCTGGGGATAGGCATGACGTTCGCGCCGATGACCACTGTCGCGATGCGCAACATCGAGCCGCGTGTTGCGGGCGCCGCGTCTGGCGTGCTCAACACCATCCGCCAGCTCGGAGCCGCCATCGGCAGCGCCGTGGTCGGCGCGCTTCTTCAGTACAACCTGTCCAACACGCTCCACGACCAGGCGGTCAAGCGCGCGAGCGAACTGCCCGCGGCATTCCGCGACCAGTTCGTGAACGCATTCAGCAACGTCTCGTCGAGGGGATTCGAGATCGGTACAGGCCAGAGCGGCACGACCCTGCCGAGCGGGATCCCGCCGGCGGTCGCTCAGCAGCTGCAGGCGATCGCACATGACGTCTTCGTCACCGCTTTCATTGACGCCATGAAGACCACCTTCGTGGTGCCGATCCTGTTCCTCGCCTTCACCGCCCTCACGACGGTGTTGATCCGGCGCCGCAAGCGCGCGCAGGCTCCGGTGGAGGAGGAGCGGGAGGTCGAGACGGCCGCCGGCTAGAGGCGCCCTCCCGACACCAGCTTCAAGACGGCGAGCAGCGCGGCCGCGCCGATGAAGGCGACGATGATGCTGCCGAAGAAGCCGACGTTCCCGGTCATGCCGAAGAGCGAGCTGAGCAGGAAACCGCCGATGATCGCGCCGGCGACCCCGACCACGATGTCCGCGAGGCAGCCAAAACCGCGGCCCGCCACGACACGGGCCGCGATCGCCCCCGCGATCAGGCCGACGACGATCCAGGCCAGCCACGAGCCTGGGTCGAGGTTCAGCCTCGTCTCGAGCAGCGCGGTCGCGATCGTCACTTCTCCACCCATTGTGCAATTGTCAAGAAAACCTCGTCGCTGTCGAGGTCGTTGAAAGGCTCGTGGTAGCGACCCGCGAGCATGCGCAGCTCGCTCCTGCCTGGCGACTTCGCGTGCAGCTCCTCGCTGCCGGCCGGGTCGATGAGCCGGTCGTCGGTGCCGGAGAGGATGAGAAACGGGATCGTGATCTCAGCGGCGTGGGCCAGGTTTTCAGCGGCCGCCCGGCGCCACTCGGCGTAGAGGCGGGCCGAGATCTTGCTGTGAACCAGCGGGTCGGTGCGGTAGGCCTCGACGACCGCGGGAATGCGGGACACCGTGCCCGGATCGACCTCGTTATCCATGGCCAGGGCCGGTATGAGGTTGGAGAGGATGCCCGCGGCAGTCGTCTTCCAGGCCGGGACCGAGGCCTTGAGCCTCAGGGCGGGACTCGAGAGCACGAAACGACGGGCACGCTTCAGCTTGCCCGCGCGGACGGCGCTGAGCATGACCACCCCACCAAACGAGTGGCCGAGCGGAATGACCTCACCCTGGGCCTGGCCGTCGACGTGGCCTACGAACGCGGCGGTGTCATCCACCCATCGCGACCACGAGTCGACGTGGCCGCGCCGCCCCGCGCTGTGGCCGTGTCCACGCAGGTCGACGGCGTAGGTCGCCATGCCGAGCCGCGCCATGCCCTGCGCGAACCGCTCATAGCGACCGCTGTGCTCGCCAAGGCCGTGGACGACCGCGAACGTGATCGCGGCGTCAGGACGCGACCATGCCCGGAAAGCGAGCCTGGTGCCGTCCGCGGAGTTGAGTGTGCCCTCGGTGCTCAGCGCGCGATCAAGCGCCAAGGTGGCCGAAGCCTCGAAGTATCTTGAGCGCCTCCTGCTCCGCCTCGAGCAGCGTTGGCGCGTAGGCGCGCATCCCGCACAGCGCGTAGGCCCACTCGGGACTCGGCGGGCTCATCGAGTGCAGCCGGAAGGTCGGCGGGTAGAAGAAGATGCGCTCCCCCTCCACCTTCTTGATCACAGGTCGCTTGGCCAGCATGTCTTCCAGCGACTGGCCGCTCGGCAGCATGCCCCGGTCGAAGTCGAGATGCCGCAGCTTCGCCAGCGGATGGTCCTCGTCGCGGATCGCGGTGCGGATCCGGTGCGCGGCGCTGAGGTCGCGCATGAAGATCGTGATGATCAGCGCGTCCGTCTCGTCGCCGGCCATCTTCACGAAGCCCGCGGCGCCGAGGGCTGCGCCCTCGTCGTTCTTCAGGTGCCGGAAGAACTCCATGTCGAAGAGCCCACGCGACCGCGAGCTGGCGATCCACGGCTGTCCGCAACGCCATGTGCGCGCCCCGCCGAGCAGCTCGAACTCTTCGTGGACGCGTTCGAGCCGGTGCTCCGTGAGCCCGTACAGGCGGTAGTGAAGGACGCGCGCCACCGGAAGGTAAGACTACGCGTCGCGGCGGCGGGCGGGCCGCTGATCGCGCCTTGCGCATGAGCTCCTCCTGCCAGGGAGGCGCCTGGACGTGAAGCGCCAGCCGGTCGGCCCCGGCCGCAAGCAAGAAGTCGCCGCGGTGCGCGACCTCGAGCGAGCCACGCTGGCGCGCGCTGAGGCGAAAGACGTCCTGCAGCTTGGCCGCCTCACCAGGTCGCTGGCCGCCAAAGAAGGCCAGTGCAGGGTTGGTGGCCACGACCGCCCCCTGATCCGTGGAGAGCAGGTCACCGGGATTCTGCGTCGCGAAGACCAGCGAGCCGTCGTACTTGCGGATGCGTCGCGCCAGGCTGACCACGAACCTGCGGATCGTCGCGTCTTCGAAGAGGAGACCAAGCTCGTCGACGATCAGCATTCGGCGCCGGTCCTTGCGCTTGATGCGCGCCCAGAGTGCCTCGGCGAGGAGGAAGTGGACGGGCGCGATCATCTCGTCGCGCAGCTCGCGCATGCCGAAGGCGACGATGGGCGCCTCGAGGTCGACGTTCGTGGGCGCGCTGAACATGTCGCCGAGGCTGCCGTGGACCCAACGGTGCAGGATGACGGCGACCCGCGACCGGTGCGGCAGGCGGCCGGCGACGTCGCGAAGCACGGGTCCAGCAACCTCGGCGTACGCCTGGCGCACCGCACCCTCCACCACCGCCCGCTCGGCTTCGTCGAGTCCGCCGCAAAGGCAGGCGCACAGGTCGACGGCGTCGGCGGCGGCCGGCCCGAGCCAGGTCTCGTCGCGCCGATCCGACTGCCGCAGGTCGAGGACGTTGAGCGCGTGGCCCGATCCGAGCGCGAGCTGGATGTCAACACCGCCCACCTCGCGCGCGAGCGTGCCGTACTCGTGCTCGGGATCGATGACAAACACCTGAACCCCTCGACCGAGAGCGCCCATCGCGAGCGTCGAGAGGAGGTAGGTCTTCCCCGCCCCGGAGTGGCCGAAGACCGCGATGTTCGCGTTCACATAACGACGCTGGTCGAATGGTTCGACCAGGACTGGGGCGCCGGTGGCGCGGTTGGTGCCGACGAAGAGGCCCCCTGGCTGGCGGAGGTCGGGATGCAGCCAGGGGAGAAGCGTGACCAGCGCAGTCGAGTCGAGCACGCGCTTGCGCTGCAGGCGGTCCGGGCCGCCGGCCTGGCTGGCGAGGAAACCGTCGAGCTGACGAAAAGTGCACGGCTGCAGCTCGCAGAGCATCGCGCGAGCGGCCGCCTCGACCCGCCGCGATCCGATTTCGAGCTCGGAAGCCGTGGCCGAGGTCAGGGTCAGGTAGATGGCCACGTGAAAAGCCTTGTCCTGGCTCGACGCAAGGCGGCGCTGGAGGTCCTCGGCGTTGGGAAGCGCGCCAGCGAGGGCGGGGTCTGACGTGCCGGCATTCGAGTCGAGCAGTCTTGTTGCCCGCATGCTGATGAGCTGACGCTGCAGGTAGTGAACGATCCACGCCGCGGGAAGCGGCGTCGCGTGCCAGGACAGGCTCAGCCTCAAGCCCGGCGGCAGCAGGTTGAAGAGCCAACCGGGCTCGATCTCCGTGCCGGGCAGGCGGTGCACGTACCAGCTGCGGCTGAAACCCCGGACCTGCAGGAGGCGCGAGGCGAGCTCGCGCCCGAATGCGAAGGTGTCCGCCGTTTGCGTCACGACGCTCGCGATCCCCATCTCGGTCAGGGTTGTGGTCATTCGCATCGCGTGCCTGGCCGCGAGCACAAGGCTCGTGGTGATCGAGTGGGCGGAGCGGGATCGCTCGATCGCCGAGACGAACTCCATGTCGGCGCCGCGCATGTCTTCGAACGTGTCGGGTAGCCAGCCCGATGACTCGATGCTCTCATCGGACCCCGGAACGACATCGATGACGACCTGCAGCGGCGAATCGAGACCGTCCAGCAGATGGCGGAATGCAGTCAGCCATCGCCTGCGGTCATCCTCGGCGGCGCCTGCGAAGCCGATCGAGGTCGTCTCGATGACCGTGACGCCCGGCTCACGGTTGGCGATCGGCGCCGCTTCGCGGTGTACGACGCGGATCACGACCGCATCCAGAACCGGCGCCAGGTCCACTGAAGCCGCCTGGTCGCCATGACATAGACGACGAAGTCGATGAGCCAGCCGTCCACGGCTCGACCGCGCCACCGACCCCAGGCCGCAGCCGCTCCCACGGCGGCGATGACGACTGCGCACCCCGCGCGGATGGACGATGGCGCCCACTGTGTGGACCAGACCGAGAACGCGGCGAGCAGTCCGATGACGAGGTAGGCCAGGCGCGTTGGCGTCAGGCCGTAGAGGAGCTTGTCCTCGAGGTCGACATCGAGCGGGACGCGTGCGGACATGCTGCCCACCGTATGCGCGCATGGGTCGATTTGGAATCCAGCTTGTTAATTTCGTGAGACCCTTAGAATCGTCAGGCGACCCCTCCCGACGCGCTCGCGTAGCTCAACTGGCAGAGCAGGGGACTCTTAATCCCAAGGTTCAGGGTTCGACTCCCTGCGCGAGCACCATCAAGTTTGTGCAAGTTCGGCTGACGCGTCCCAAAAGGCCTTCGGCTGATGCGTTACACACCTTCGGCTGATTTGTCACAACTACTTCGGCTGATTTGTCACTCTCCCACGCATGAGGGAGATGAGCGTGACTGAGCACAGGAACTACGCCGGCAGCGCCTGTGATGTGCTGTCCGTCAGCACGAGGATGCTGGCTCGACTATGAACTTGCCCACCACTGGCCGGCCGGGCGACTTCGTTATGTCGTCTCCTGTGAACCAAACGGCGCCGTCAGGCTCCGCAGTTATCGATCTGAGGTCGGTGAACGTACCGTCACGCGTTGGGACGAGGTACTGGCTGAAGACCCCCGCAGTCGTCACGCTGTCAAGGTTCCAAACGGCCGAAAACCAGAGGCGGCCATCCCGTCCTGCCGTGATCTCGCGGGGTCCGGAGTCTCTCAACAGGGAGAGACCAGGTGCGACCTTGGTGCTTGGCACGCGGTACGTGGTGAAGACCCCCGCTGTAGTCAACTTCGCCACAACGCCCGGTCCGCCACCCGGCCAATTTCCTTGTTCGGTGATCCACAGGTTTCCGTCGGGTCCTGCCGCAAGTCCTGTTGGCCAATAGGCCCACTGGTTCCCGGTGGCTGGAAGCGGAAACTCGGTAATGCGGCCGGAGGTAGTAATCCGTGCCACCTTCGCCGTCCCCGACTCGGTAAACCAGAGGGCGCCGTCTGGGCCAGCGGTGATTGTTTCAGGCCGACTGTTTAACAATGGCATTGCGAACTTCGTGATGCTGCCCGACGTGCTCACCTTCAGGACTTCGTTCGCTCCCGAATCGGCCACCCAGAGGTTATCGTCCGGTCCAGTGGTAATTCCGCGGAGGTCGGTCACAGTCGAGGGCACGATGTATTCGGTAAAGGTGCCCGAGGTGGTGAGTTTCGCCACCTTGCCTGACACTGGGCGCCCGGGGAAAGGTTGCGTGGTCTCGGTAAACCAGATGTTGCCGTCAGGTCCGGTTGTGATCCCGCCTAGATATGTGTTGGCGCTCGGAACTCGAAATTCGGTAAAGACGCCCGAGGTCGTCAGCTTGACGATCACGCTGCGCGGCGGGTTGGCAGCATAACCAGTCAGCCACAGGTTTCCATCTGGTCCTCTGGTAATGTCCCCGAGCGCCCCGAGGTCAGCCGGGACCGCGTATTCGGTGATGGTGCTGTGCCCCTCCCCGCTCGGGCTCGCCGTCTGCGCTGGCAAGCACTTGTTGATTGGGCCGCCCTGGTTTAGTGAGTTGCGGCTGCCGAGCTCCGCTCGGACGACCAACAGCGTCGCGATCAAGGCGATTGTCAACACCAATGCGACAGCGGTCGCCCAGGGATAGTTGCGCACGCGCCGCGACGAGTCGAGTTGGACTGCGACACGGGCCAGGAGCGCCTCACTTGAGAAGGCCTGCCCGTCGAAAGCTGCGTGGAGCTCGTCTCGTATGCCCATCAGATCGACTCTTCGTCAGCGCGAAGGGCCGGCCGCAATCGCTTTAGGGCTCGGTTGATGCGCGACTTCACGCCTGCCACTGAGATTTGGAGCGCTCTTGCGACTTCTTCAAGAGGAAGGTCGAGGTAGAAGTGCAGCAGGACCGCTGCCCTCTGATCGGACGGAATAGCAGCAAGAGCAACGCGCAAATCGGATTCGCGGACAACTCCCTCTTCAAGGCCGGTGTCGGGCGTAGCGGGCGCCCTTGCCATACGAACAACTGACCACCAAGAGCCTCGACGAACTGTTCGGCACCGGTTGGCGACAATGCCTAAGAACCAGGGCTTGAAGTCTTCACGGTCGCGAAGGTTTTCAAGCCTCCTCCATGCGCTGAGCGCAGCTTCCTGAACGACATCCTCGGCCTCAGCTCGGTCCTGAAGCATGGCGTAGGCGAGCTTGGTCGCAGATGCGATATGTGGCCGCAGCAGGTTCTCGAAGGCGACCTTGTCCCCAATCCGCGCACCGGAGACGAGATCTGGCGATGGCTCCATCCATTCCTAACCTTTACTAGGTGCCCGCAGCCCCCGAGGGTTGCAGGACAAATCCGCATCATTCTGGAGGGAGCCCGAAGATGGCCCCATTCGAAAGAGTGGTCGACTTGTGGCTCCGGCGGTGGCGCGGTGAGTACGGCTGCGTAACGCGAGCGTCAACGGAACCGATGCGTTTGGAGCAGGACAGATCCTTAGCTGGGCACGGGTCGCTCAGTGGCAAAGAAGCCGATCTTTGGTGAGCCTAACAACACAGTCGATCCACGATCCCATATGTCCGAGGTGAGCGGTCGCTGGGTAATCGCGAATTACGGTGGAGGTTCGCACGGGGGGCGCAGAGCCTTAACCGTTTGTGCTGGGACAGTCCACCGCGCTGGAGGTTGACACCCTAAATGACACCTTCACCCAGACACTCCCTGACACTCTGTGACACTCTGTGACCCTGCTGCGTCATGAATCCGGGCTCGTGTGGCACTCCCTGACACTCGCTGACATTCCCTGACACTGCATGCCCGCAGCCTCTTAATCCCAAGGTTCAGGGTTCGACTCCCTGCGCGAGCACCATCATGTGGTCGCTCATTCCCCAGACGAGCGCTCAAATGGCTCGGTTTGTGGTTCCGGTTGGGGAGAAAACGTGAAATTGCGCCGAGTTTGACACCCTATCTGAGACCTTGAAACCAAGGGGATTCTGATGACGCGATGCGTCAGCCAGGTGATTCGCACAACCAGGGTTCCAGAACGCTTCCGGCGAGTAACCATATGTGGGCTTGACAGGCGAAACCCGGAGGCACACTGATGAATGGCCGGCCAGCCGCGATTGGCTCTTTTTTCGGATGGCCGCAACTGTGGTCATAACCGGTCTGGGGTGAGGCAAATCACCCTGCGTCGTGCGCTGCTGGCGCAAGGAATCTGCCTCCTGGCGCCCGTAGGTGCGACCGCCTTCAACTACTACGACGCGGTCGCCCACCCAGCGGTGTGTTACGGCTGGTGCCTCCCCAAGCTGGGGCCGGTGCTCTGGTTGATGGGCACGCTGCCGCTCGTGCCCGCTGCGGTCCTTGTCTTCGTCCTCGCGTGGCGATGGCGAGGGCCTAGCGTCTGGCCAGCATTCCTGCTCGCGGCGGTCAACCTCGCAGTGCTCCTGGTGGCTGCCGGACTCCTCAGCACGTACGTCACGGAGACCGGAGACCCCAACCCCGCGTCAGGCTTGCTGGGACTGCTGCTGGTTTTGCCTCCAGTTGCCACCACGGTCCTCGCGGTCAACCGGTTGCGACCGATTCCGTGGAGGCCAGGTCTAGTCGCGGGTGCGGTCGGCAGTGGAGTGCTCGCCATTCTGCTGACCGTCAACGTCATCGGCCCTCCACACCAGGAAATCCCTGGCGAGCTCTCGCTTCCCTTCAGCAAGACCGTTGTCTATGAGGGACACGACCTAGGTTGCAGGACCTGGGTGTCGGGTTGGGTCAAACAGCACGAGTGCACGAATGCGTCCCTCGTCGTCTACTGGGGCAGCGGTGATCCTTCGGCCGACCAACTGATCATCGGTCGGGCCGTGCAAGACCCGACACGATTCCCTCCGAACAACGGCAAGGTCGAGCCCTTGCCGGTTGACGCTCCATTCGGCCAGAGCTACACAGGCAAGATCGACTATCGAGAGAGGGGAGGTTGCGTCTTGATCATCGACCGCAACAGTCCGCCTCCGGCGGTGCTGACCTACGGGCATTGCGGCTCGGTGCAGGACTATGCAGACATCCGCGCACACTGGCCGGGCGATGCCGCGTACGCCATTGGCGTCGTCTACTGGTACATCCGGCCGGGCTAGGGCAAAGCCGCCAATAGAGCGAATAGTGCCGTAGTCAGGGAACATCACCCTGCCGACTAAGTGATTTGAAGCGTTGAGTCCGACAACCGTCGCGAGCGATCTTGGTCGAATGGCGGCGTTCACGGTTCCGAACCGTCAGGTGCGATCTGACGCCTTATCTGACACCTTGACGGTGGCACTCGCTGGCACCCTCTGGCACTCCCTGGCGCTGGTGCGTCAAAGGGCCAGCCTCGTTTGGCGCTCCCTGGCACTCCTTGGCACTCTCTGACACTCTGGTCCAGCAGTCTCTTAGTCCCAAGGTTCAGGGTTCGACTCCCTGCGCGAGCACCACCGGGCGTCGACAACCATCACGGAGAACTCCTCAGCTAACAGATCGAGCCACGCCCACGTAGTTGGTTGGCGCGGGGCGATTTGACTCAGAGTTACAAGGGCAAGCCGTGGGACTGGTCCAACTCAAGATTCCGACCGGCCGTCTAGGGTTGGCCTGGCGCGCCGGACCCGAGCTTCCGATCGTGAGCAGCCATCGCCACGCGGAACTCGAACTGAACCTCGTTCTCCGTGGGGCTGCTACTTATCTCTTCGCCGGCCGTCGAGATCGCCTCGTCCGGCGTTCGCTCATCTGGCTTTGGCCGACGCAGGACCATATCCTCACCGATCGCTCGCCCGACTTCGACACCTGGGTTGCGGTCTTTCGTCCTCTGCTATCGCGCAAGCACCGGCAACTAACGGCAGGAACGTCTTTGTACAGCCGCCGCCTCTCGGAACGCGATGCGGGTTGGCTGCATCGGCTGTTGGGAGCAGTGGCCCGCGCGCAAACGCCCACTGAGCACAATGCCGGCCTTGAGTTCGCCTTGCTGCAGGCCTGGCATCTCTACCTCGATGCTGAGACGTCGCTTCTTCAAGAAGTGCATCCCGCCGTAGAGCGCGCGGCCATGCAACTGCGTGACGATCTGACCCTGGATTCCTTCGAGCAGCTGGCCGCCGCCTGCGGCCTTAGTCCATCTCGATTGGGAAGGGTCTTCAAGGCCCAGATGGGGGTTTCGCTCCAGGAGTATCGCGGCCAGTTGCGATTGGAGCGATTCCTTCAAATCCATGGAAACGGCGCTCGCCGCAGCGTGACGCAGTCGCTGCAAGATGCGGGGTTTGGCAGCCACGCCCAGTTCTACCGCGCCTTCCGCGCCGCGTTCGGAACCAGCCCCAACCGGTACCTGCGAGGTGAAGCAACGCCGGGCGAGAGAATTCCGCCGCCTCATGAGAGGCGGGACCCAAGCTCCGAACGCTAGGGTCGGGCTATCCGTCCCAAATTAGGAGGAAGCGTTGGCACTCACGATCACCGCCCAGCAGCAACAGCAGTTTCAAAAAGAGGGATATTTCATCCTCGAGCGGGTAATCGGGGAGGCCGATTTGGCGGTGCTTCGCGAAGAGCTTGATCGATTCATCGCCAGGACGGAGGCGGCCATGGATGCCGCCCGCACCGACGAATTCGGCCTGAACCGCCGCGGCAAGCGCTACTTCATCGGCAATCGCCACGCCGAGGCCGAGGGCCGCCTCGACCCGTTTCTGTTCGGTGACACTGTGGCCGATATCTGCAGGGCCACGCTTGGCGACGACGCTTACCTCTTTGTTGAACAGTTTGTTGTGAAGATGGCCGAGGTCGGACTGAAATTCGCCTGGCATCAGGACTCGGGCTACGTCAAATACAACATGCCAAGTTACACGCGGACCTACGTGACCCTCTGGTGCGCGTTAGACGACATGTCGGAGGAGAACGGAACCATCTCGGTGCTGCCTTTCTCTCGCGCCTCCACGCGCGAGGTGATCGATCATGTCAAGGATCCGGAGCTGAACGATCTCGTGGGATATTTCGGCGACGACCCGGGCGATCTGGTGATCGTGCCCGCAGGCAGCATTGCTGTGTTTTCGTCGGCGCTGCTGCACCGGAGCGGCCCCAACCGCACTTCGCGTCCGCGGCGCAGCTACGTCGTCCAGTACTCGCCCGAGCCGATCCTCAAGCCGGACGGAACTGTTTTCGAATTAGCCGAGCCGCTGCTGCTCGGCGGGCAGAGGGTTAGGCGGACAGCCGCGGCCAGGCCGGCCTGAGGTTCATCGTCTCGTCGATGGTTCTTGGATCGGGCTCGCATTAGCTTGTGCTGACTCGGTTGATGCTTGACGAAAGCGCCCGGTTGACGCTGGTCGGCGTCCCGGTTGATGCCTTCAGAGCAAAAGCCTTCGGCATCAGTGCCGGCAGGGGCATCTCGCCGGGGACAGAGGTGTGAACACAACAATCCGCGGCCGATCTGAAGATGAAACTGGCTCCAACCACGTATCCCAACGGAGCCTCGTACGTAAGCTCTGATTACGAGTTGCCTGGGCAATATGATCGGCGCATGAGCCAGTCGGCAGGTGAATCCCGGGAGGAGCTATACCGGAACTGGTTGGACTGGGTAACGGCCAACCTGGGTCGAGACAGCGAGCTCGCCGTTATCGCCGCGACAGCCGCCACAGACGCTGCCGAGCGCGGCCGTGGCTTCAACGGTGCAATCGAATCTGCCAAGACGGCTTGGAACGAAGCCGCACGGCTGGAAGTCGAGAGACAGCAGTCGACGGAGTGGGCGACCATCGATCACGATCGAACAGAGCCTCGCGCCGTTATTGCTTTGGCATCTGCACTTGCAGTTTGGCCATGGCCGATTCTTACCGTGGTGCTCTTAGTCGCCGGTCGCCTGGGCCTATCCGTCGACACCATCGTCTTTGGGTCTTGGATGGCCATCGTGGACGTCGGAACTATTCCAGCCTTTTCTCTTGTGGCAGTCGTCTTCGGCCACTGGGCCCGACGCCGCATCAAGAGATTTGGACTGCGCGGAGGCTCCTACTCAACGGCCGGTCTCACCCTGGGCTACGTCACGCTACTGGGCTCACCCGTACTCATAGGATTGGTGTGGTTCGTGTGGTTCGTGATCGTCCACTCTTTCTACGTCTAGAAGTCGGTCGCACTCGCTCGGGTGAGCGAGCCTACCTTCTGTGCGACGGAAGGGCCTTGATCCTGCAGCAGCTTGTCACGTCGTCTGTTTCGATATGACATCTAGCGGAGGCACGCCACCGAGATTTCCTCGTGGGATGGAGGCGAATTGAGGTCAGAATCGACCATACAAAGGACATGTTCGAGTCAATTCAAGCCACTATTGGCGGCAACGGCACCAGGGTAGAGCGCATCGGGGGTGATCCAGCCGTGCGCGCGGGCGTCGCGACCCTAGTACTCGCTTCGATGCTATTGGTCGCATGCAGCTGTTCCGGCAGTAGTCCCCAGGTCGTCAGGCATACGAATAACGTGCTCTTCGGGGTTGCTTGTGCCAGCATCTCTCACTGCATCGCGGTCGGCCATTCTGGTAACCCATCAGGTAGCGACGGTTCTCGGACTCTGATCCTGGAGAGCATCGGTGACGGCTGGTCGATCGTTCCCAGTCCGCACCCCGACGTCGCCGAGTCCAGCCTTCTTCGAGACGTCGCTTGCGCTTCGACCACTCGATGCGTCGCCGTTGGGAATTACAAGGTTGGGTACGTCAGCAAGACCCTGATCGAGGAGAACACGGGCAGCGGATGGACGATTGTGTCCAGCCCGAATCCAACCAACGACGACAACAGCTCTCTCTCTGGAGTCACCTGTCCCACTGCCTTGCACTGCATCGCCGTCGGAGGATACAGAGCTGGCGATGGGGCCGAAAGGACTCTGGTTGAGGAGGACACCGGAACCGGCTGGATAATCGTCCCGACCCCGAACAGCAACCACTACCTGGACCAAATTGCCTGCTCCAGTGCTGGCCGGTGCATAGCCATCGGTTCGGACACCAATCCCGTGGTTGCGGAGACCACCGGCAAAGGCTGGAACCTGGTTCATGTCGACAGTTCGGCAGTTCTCACCGACGTCAGCTGCAGGAGCGCGACAGTTTGCGTGATAGTTGGGTTCTCCGGATCAGCTTTCGACAACACCGAAAAACCGGTGATTCTCGAGAGCGCCGGGAGCGGCTGGCCGGTCACGCCTGGGGCGAGGCCCGACGGGGCGCTCATCGGCGTGACATGCGCGACTGCTACCCGATGCATCGCGGTTGGCAGCGTCGGCGGGGGGCAATCTGTTATCGAGGAACGGACCGGTAGCGGTTGGATACTGCGTCCCCGATTGACCCTCGACACGGACGAGCCGTCCTATCTCGCCACCGTGGATCTTGAAAGCGTCGCTTGTGCCGGCGACCACCACTGCGTCCTTGTCGGCGCCCAGTACATCGGCGCATACGCAAACGGCGCCAGCAACGGAAAGACATTGATCGCCGAGGACACGGGCAGCGGCTGGGCGGTGGTCACCACGCCGAATGTCGGCCCTCTCTAGCAGCGGTGGACGGTAAGGAAGAATCGCCGGAGCCCCGCTCGGTTCTCGGCTTGCCCGTACGTCTCGTTCTTGCCGTCGCGAGCATGGCGCTGCCGCTCCTGTCGGTCGCTTGGTTCGACGCGACTCACGATTGGCCCCCAGCCGAATCGTGCTACTTCGCCGTCCTGTGGTGTCCTTCAGAGTCCCCGCTAGGAGTGCAAAGGGTGGATTGGCTGGACATGGTGGGACCTGTGCTTGGCCTTGGTTCGGCATTTGGAGCCTTGCTTCTGCGCAAAGAACCCGGCGAGGCCGGGATTCCTGTCCTCCGTTACGTGCTCCCCATCAGCGGACTCGTCGTCGTGGTCGGGTGTGCAATCCAGCTCCGGTCTTGGCTTGCCGGGTGACTGCTCCCGCAACAGCGATGCCTCAGCGCGTCGCGTGTCATCCTGGGCAACTCTGAATTGGAATTGCGAGTCAGCGGTTAGCCCGAAATAGCGCGACCGCACATCGGCGTCATGGACGTTGACAGCGCGTAGCCTGGGCAGTCTGTGGCAGGCCAGGACGCTCTGCGGCACAAACGCCTTGGACCCTCGAATACGTTTGGCACGCCCTGACACGTCCTGACGCTTCCTGGCAAGGAAGGTCAATCTCCTCTTAAATCCCAAGCTTCAGGGTTCGACTCCCTGCGCGAGCACACCGTGTACGCGTGGCAGTCCGCAAGGCTACCGACGTTTCACGCCCACCAGGTAAGGGTTAGTCTTGCCTTCATGGCCTCACCACACAATCGCGACCTAATCAACAAGTTCTACGCGGCACTGAACGAGCGGAAGTTCGACGAGATCAGTGAGCTCGTAGATCCCCACGTCGTTCAGGAGTGGCCGCAATCTGGAGAGCGGATCAAGGGGTTGAAGAATTTCCGCGCGGTATTGGAGAACTATCCCGAGCTTCCGAGCGTTGCACCCAGACGGGTTGCTGGGGCCGAAGACAAATGGGTGCTTACGCCGTCATGGACGCCGCTCCGGATAACTGGCTCGGGCGATGTGTACACCGTGGAGTCGCGCATCAATTACCCGAACGGCGAGGTGTGGAGTGGCGTCACTGTCGTGGAGTTTCGGAACGGCAAGGCATCAAAGCTCACCGAGTACTTTGCAGCGCCTTTCCCTGCAGCGGAGTGGCGATCGACCTGGGTTGAGCACATCGACTCCAAGACGTAGGGTTGCAACGCCTGTTCATATTTGAATCGGAGCGTCAAGTCTCGCGATCGCCAGCGTGGCGATTTGACGGCTTACTGACAGCGTAGCCCAGTCAATCTAAGTCAGCTCAAGACACGCTGTGACACATGCGCGACAGACCGGGCACGCGCTGGCATTCCCTGGCACCTCCAGTCAAGGAAGGTCAATCCCCTCTTAATCCCAAGGTTCAGGGTTCGACTTCCTGAGCGAGCACGATCACATTTGTGCGGTTCAATTGAACCGACCGACATCCGTCCAAGTGACTCCCCCGTCGATCGTCTTCAGAAGTACGCTGATACCGCCGGCCTCGGTCGCTCGGTAAGCGAAACCGGTCCTCTGGTCCACGAAGTAGAGGGCGCCAATCCAGCCGTCGCGCGTCTGGCCCACGAGATTGGTGTCGATTCGCGTCCACGTCGCTCCGCCATCACGCGTCCGATAGAGCGGAACGGTCGCGGCCGTGAAAGTCCACGCCCAGCCATCGCTGGCATTAAGCCAGGCGATCGACGAGGCGTCGAGGGAACTCCCGGGCGTGGAGCGTAGGCTCCACGTCGTTCCCCCGTCTGAGGTCGCGAGCAACGTTGACCCAGCCAGCATTAGGAAACCGTGGAGTGGATCAACGAAGTCAGGCGCACCGACGACACACACGTATCCGCAGCTCGTGTTCAGCCCTATGACCTGGAGGGCCTGGAACTGCCACGTGCGACCCCCGTCATGGGTGACGTGCAGCGATAGCTGGTTCGGAGTGGAGCAATCTTGGGTTCTGCCCGGCTCGTAAGTTCGATCGGGGTTGTTCATGTAGCCGGTGGTGAGCGAGGTGAACACCAGCGGGCCTCCCCACGGGCAGCCGGATGTCAACGGGGCGCCTATGAAACTCCAGGAATTCGTCGATACGAGGGTCCAGTGAAGTCCGCCATCGCTGGTTCTGTACAGAACGTTGAAGTGCTCGGAGGCTGGGGACTTTGCCTGGAGGATCCAATCGAACAGGAGCCAGCCGTGTTCCGGGTCGAGAAAGTTGAGACTTGGGCCTCCCAAGGCGTTCTCATCGAGGGCGGCGGGAGAGACGACATCGACGGTGACCTGCGCGCCCTGCTGCCAGCTGCGCCCGCCGTTGGTGGTCCGATGAGCGAGGAACCGAATGCGTGGCGTCCAGCTTGTATCCACGACCCAGGCGTGTGAAGCGTCTAGGAAATGGGAACTTCTCGCCCCGCCCACGAACGCCGACGGCGGCGAGACGTCTGTCCAGTGAGCCCCTCCATCGGTTGTGCGCCTGGGGTGCCCGTTCCAATTGGGGTCGGCCCAGCCGTCGGTCGCTGTCATCATGGACACCTGAGCAAATGGTCCCGCGGGCGTTGAAACCCTGGGCGACGTCCCGGACCCGGGCAACCCGAGCGAGCCGCGGGCGTACAGAAGGCCGCCGACCAGAGCGACAGCCAGAAATATCGCAATCAATTCCGGTGCCCAACGGAACGACGGCAGGCGAAACCGTGGCCGTGAAGCCTCATAGGCGGGAAGCGACCTGAAGACGCGGGAGCGCAGGTCACCGTCCGGCTGCTCGACGTCGAGCGCCTCGTGCATCTTGCTTCGAATCAGGTCTTCCATCAGGTCAGAGCCTCCACGGGAGTGAAATGGGGCCGCATTGCGGCCAGGCCTCGATTGATGCGGGACTTGACGGTGCCCACCGGCACTCCGGTGATCGCGGCCACCTCCTCGAGCGGTAGGTCGAGGTAGTAGCGAAGAACAAGCGCCTCTCGGTGTTCGATCGCAAGCTTGCGTAAAGCGGCACGAACGTCGGCGCCACGCACGATCCTGTCTTCGAATGCCGAGCCGACGGACTCCAATGGGCTGTCCAGCCGGAGCACCGACCACCAGCGACCTCGCACCATCGTCCGACACTGGTTGGCGACGATCGCGAGGAACCACGGCCGCATCTCGGTGCCCGCCCTCAAATTGCCGAGTTTTCGCCAAGACCGCAGCGCCGCCTCTTGCACTGCATCCTCTGCACCCTCGCGGTCGTGGAGCATCCCGAAGGCGAGGCGAAATGCTTGGTTGACAAACGGTCCGACCAGCTCATCGAAGGCGGAGCGATCGCCGGCCTTCGCGGCACTGACAAGGTCGCTCACAAGCTTGCCAGTCATGACGGCGCCTTATCTACGCGCTTAGGCGATCGAATTGTTCCCTCGTAGTCAAGATGCATGCCGCTTGGCCAAACTCAATTGCCGAGTGTGGAACCTTTTGACGGGGTCGGCACGTATACGCGGAATGGCACATCCTGGCCTGATCGCACTTCACGGCCGGCGCGCGGTAGCGTCGGGGCTTGTCGTCCTCGGACTGTTGACGAGTGCCTGCGCAAATTCGTCGCCGTCAGTCCACGCGACCTACACGCTTGGGCATTTTCCCGCGGTGCCAATCGGTTCCTTCTCCGACTCCACCGCGGGCGCATTGCAGAAGGTTCTAGACGCTGCAGTCGAGCGTGGGCTGCCGGGTATCACTGCGACAGTGTTGGCGGCTGATGGCCAAGCATGGTCCGGGGCGGCAGGTACCGCCGACGGAATGCATCCGGTCGAAGTGCGTTCACAGTTCGGCATCGCAAGCATCACCAAGACGGTGATCGCAGCCGAAATCATGAGGCTGTCAGAAAAGGGGTTGCTACGTTTGAACGATCCGGTTTCGAAGCATCTCCCTTCTACCTTTCACTTCGATACCAATGGGGCCACCGTCGAGAACCTGCTCCATATGGAAAGCGGCATTCCTGATCCGGCGCCCAATAGCGCTGCGCTGGCGGCGTTCTACGGGCAGACACCGGATCCACTGCGCGCTTGGACACCCCAGGAAGTCTTGGCCTCTGTCCCTGCAAACCGTTCGAAACCAGGCGACCACTTCGTCTACGAGGACGCCAACTACATGCTTCTTGGTCTGGTCATCGAGGAAACGACCGGAAAGAGCGTCGCCTCTGCCCTGCGCTCCGATGTGTTGGCGGACCCACGCGTGTCTTCGATGGTGTATCAACCCGAGGAGCGACCCCAGGGTCCGCTTGCGCTCCCATTCGGAGCGCCACTCGCATCGAACAGTGGCGGCTACCTGCCTAGCAGAGCGGACGCGAGTGGGGGGAATGGGTCTGGGTGCATGGCAAGCGACTCAGGGGCGCTTGCCCTGTGGGGATATCGGCTCTTTGGCGGGCAGCTAGTCTCCGAGCAGTCCCTGCTGGCCATGACTGACTTCGGGGAGGGTTTCTACGGGCTTGGCGTCTTCGACCAGACCAAAAGCGGGGCATGGCTCGGAGCGGGCCAAGCGATTGGAAACGGCGGATGGGATGACGGCGGTTACTCGTCAGCTCTTGCGGTCCTACCAAGTCAAGGGATCGTTATCGCCATCCTGACCAACGAGGCAGGTGATCCCAAGACCTTGGCCTTCCCAGTTGCAGTTGCAATTGCGTCGGCCCTCAAAAATGCACGATAACGAAGGCTAATCACCTGTGCTGTGTGCAATAGGGGATGGCGCTCACATCTAACGCGATCGGTCCAGCCCCTAAGGGATTTGACAGCTTATCTAACAGCTTGAGAATTCGGAATTCGACTCGTCGGGTTGGCGCGTCAGTCGCGGCGCTTAGTCGCAGCCGCATGTCTCTGGATAGATCAGGAAGGTGTCGGCCATCCAGCCTTTGCCTGCGAGGTGCCACCAGATGCCGTCCGTTGTCTCCATCGGTGCATATTTCGGGCCGGCGTCGATGCTGACCCCTGTGTGATGCTGCAGGCAGGCGACCACTTTCCCCGTGGGGCCCGGCGTGGAGCGAACGTTGGCACCGCAAGTCCCGGGAGTAACACCGCCGAGCCAGACCATGCCACTCTGCCCGACGGCCGGAAATACAGCAGGGCACTGCGAGCGCACGCCGCGCCAACCGGCAGTGTCGCGGACGACATAGGTCAAACAGCGGAGAACTTCGCCATTCGATCCGCCCTGACCGTCGAAATACGCAGCCTCCGTTCCATCGTGCTGCGTGCCAATGGTCACACACGCTCGATTGATAGGGCAGGTGGCCATGCTGTCCACGATGAGTGCAGCGGCGTGCGCGCTGGCGATCGCGATCGCGGAGTCGCGAGCGGAGGCGAATGTCTGACCCGGCGCTTGGGTCGGCGGATCGGACACGAGCTCGATCGGCGGCGCAGCGACCGTCTTGTCGGTTGTGTACCAATCGCCTGGATTGATTCGATCCGTCGTTGCGCCCGCCTTGACGATCACAGGCAACGGCGCGTGAGATGCCGAGGGATTTCCTGAGGTCGCAAACTCCGAATACGCGGCGCCGAGCACAGTTCCCTGACCCTTGCAGACGAGAGGACGCACCGCCGAGAACACGTGGTACTCGCCCGGAGCAACCCCTTTAATCGTGTAGGAAAACTGGCCGGCGACTATCTCGGCGGAGTAGGCGCCATGTGCGGCGCCGGCGGTGCTGACGGCGTAAATGAGCTGAGGAGCGACTCCGTTGGGCATCGGAAAGCCCGCGGTTCCGGCGATTACTCCTGAGGTGCTCGTCGTGGATGGAGAAGTCTGGAGCGGCGGCCCTGAGACCGGACTTGACCCGCCTCCGCCGCAGCCAGCCCAGGCCGTATTCGTCGAGGTAGGGCTGGCGGCCCCGGACGGCGAAGCTGATGTGCTGGCTGCAGCACCATCCCGTTTCTCTGGTGGCGTTGCACAGCCGACCAGAATCAGGCCCACCAGAATGATGCCGAAGACCGACGCGATCAGTCGAATTCTCATCGCGCCAGTCGTGTTCGTCATTTCCTTGCTGCCTACCAGCATCCGCCGGCCGCGTCGTAGTAGCCAAAGCCGCCTGGGACATAGCCGGCACTTGAGGCCATGATCGTGACCCCTTCGGCCTTCGTGTAGAGCGCGATTCCGTCCGTCAGCGAGAGCCACACGCCCGGGCGCGCCAGGCGCGAATTGCCAAGCTTTAGATCGGGCGGCACCTTGAGGGGGACGTAGACATTAGGCGCCGTCAACACAGCGATGTGGAGGGAACCGACTTCGCCGTAGACGATCAACAGGCCGCCGTCTGGGGTCGGCGAGAGCGGTCGAATGGCTGTCTTGGTTTCGTACCAGGTAGCCACTTGACCAGTGCGAAGGTCAAGTCGATAGACCTTGTAATCCGCGGCCCCGGGCGCGAAGGGTTCGACGGACCACGCAGCACCCACTGCAACCTTGGCCCAAACGTGACTGCGGTCGATCAGGCGGATGTCGCCGGTTTTCGGATCCAACAACCACAGGCCGGGAACAGGGGGGGCCATCCCGTTACCTGGTGCGGCCAGATAGACGCCCTCGTTCGCATAGTCGAGGACGAGCTGCCACTTAGTATCTGGAGCCTGGGCGGATGGAATCAGACGTCGAGCTCCGGACCTGGCATCAACAAGGTAGAAGGCGTTGGGGACTTCCGTAGTCTCGTCGCGATAGAGCACATAGCTCGCTCCGTCTGGCGAGACGTACTCATACTCCACCGGCACCCATGCTCCGATCGCCCTGTCGTAGCTCGGCAGGTGGCCCGACGAGCGCAAGCGACCGCTCGCAGGGTCGCGTTCGAACTGACCGCCGGGAAAGGTGAGCCAGCCAGCCGGCGACTCACCGGGAGTCGTAATCGTGGTGACTGGGAGGCGGCAGTTGAGTGTTGCAGTCACCACAGCCGATGCGTTCGCCGTCGGTGTGCCGGCCGCACTCGGGGAAATGGCAAGCAACGGGGTCTTTTCTGGCGCTGCGGTAGTTGCGTCCGACCCGCACGCGCTCGCCAACAGGGCCACCACACACAAGATCTGCGGTTTCTTCATCGAGTCGCCATGTCGTCTCAACGACGCGAAGTGAGTTCGGTTATGGGCTGCGTCATAAACGATCCTGATTCCTGCCGTGACGCGTCATTGGCACGCCGAGAAGTGTTCCGTAACTGCCGGTCGCTGGGCGCGTTACCGGGTCATGAGAATACGAACGGGCGCCGTCATTCGGTGCCTGATGGTGCTCCTGGTTGCTACAGCCTGCGGCGGCGGGCCGTCGACGGTCGCAACGACCGCTCCTCCCCCGGCCCCCATCCTCGACGACCACTACGGCTTCATCGTCGGCAATTCGGTGCGCCTGGAGAGCGACGCTAAGGCTCTGTTCGTTCTGAATATTCCAAGCGATACCGCGGGCGTGGTTTCGCCGGACGGCCGGCATCTGGCCTATCTGGCGAACAATGAGCTGCGCGTCATCGACATAGTCTCGGGTGCGCAGCCGCGGACCCTCTTCGCCATATCGGCCAAGGAGGGCGCCATCTACCTCGCGTGGTCAAGCGACAGCACCGGGCTCGTCGTCGGTGTGAACGGTCCGCTGGCACCCGTCAACGAAGGACTGCCCGCGTACACCAAGCTGCGCGTCGTCGACGCGGCGGGCGGCACGCCGCGCGATGTCATCACCATCCCCGGCGCCGCCGTGGTGCCCCTCGCCTGGGATCGTCAGACGCATCTCATCTCGGCCTACGAGTCAACCCAGGGCGGTGCCGGCTCCTACGACGTTGTGTCGGAAAGCGGCACGCTCAAGCGAACGAATTCGAGGGATGGGCTGTTCGTTTTGCAGTCCAACCAGGATGGCAAGCACGTGCTCGGTCACGGAGACCCCAACAACGCTGTGCGCGTCTGGCCCCTTGACTCGTACGAGCGCGGAGTCGAGCTCCGCGCGGCCAGCGATGAGCACGTCGCCACAGTCGCCTGGCGCCCTGGAACGGCGGAGGTTGGTGTCCTCTTCCACGGTGACCGGCTGGAGCTCTGGGACGCGAACGGCGCACGCCGCACTATTGCGCTCCCGGCCGCTCCGCCCTCCTCGGACAGGTATGCCACGCTTGCTTTTCGCGCGGACGGGAAGGCCGTCGTGATCAGCCGCCAGTCGGGGGTCGAGGGCGACACCGAGACCTATGCCGTCGTGGTTGATCTAGCGAGCGGTCGAAGCGCTGTCTTCCCTGTGGTCGGCAATGGACCGCTCGCTGGTACCTCCGTCCACGTCGGGCCGTAGAAGAAACGTGCAGCCTTCGTTCTTGAGGGTCATGCGCCGACTGATTTTCGGTCTGCTGCTTATGGCGATGGGGTGCGGTCAATCCCAAACCCAATCCGCGACCTCGCCATTGGCTGTGGTCACGACTACGAGCCCAACCGCGACCATAGCTGCCCCTCCATCGCCTAGCCCGAGGGCCGGCGATAGTCCTGGTGCGAAACCCAGCCCACTTCCCAAGCCAAGCACCTCCACTACCTTGGTATTCGCCGCTCTCGAAGCCAAGGGCACGCCCAACCCCGAGCAATGGAACACGGTCGTGATCGCTGGACTCGACGGCTACGCAAGAGCCAAGACGACCTTCACGCCGATGCGGGTCCCAATCGTTGGATGCACGGGTACCGCGGTGCCGCCACTTCCAGCGCATTTGGCCGCCGGAAAGGTCTACTTCGCCGATGCGGCCGGGGTGGTGAAGAGTCTGTCGATCAATGGGCAGATCGCCCGGGTGGCCACGTTTCCACTGACCTCCGGCCAGCAGATGCTTTCTTTCGCGGTGAGCCCAGACGGCAGTCGGTTGCTCGGCGCTGTATTGACTGCGCCCCCCAACCCGCAATTCGGTTGCAACGGCAGCCGAGGCGTGGGCGATTTCACGCTCGATGTTTACTCAGCGCCTGTCGGCGGAGCCAACACGCTCCTGCGGCACGAGGTCCTCGCGCATAACGATCCCAAGCTGACCATTTTGCCCGTGAACATCTTGGCGTTCGCCGGCTGGGACCGGGTCGGACCGTTGGCAACATACCCGACGGACTGGATTCGCGGCTGTTGCAGCCTCCCGCATAACTACGATGGCACGCCGGTTCGCGTCGACGCCAGTTCCGGAGCCGTCATCAAGGAGGTCTCTCCGCCGACCTGCAACGTCCAGGACGTCGCCTCAAGCGGTAACTACCTGTGCAGTGTGGGACTGGACGGCCGCTCGCTCAGCGTTCGCCGTCCCGACGGAAGCGAGGTCTGGAAGGCATCTGGAGAGTGGACGCTGCTCGTGTCTTTCCTGTCACCTGATGAGGGCCACCTCGCGGCGCCACTGGCTAACGCCGGCGCGGATACGGTGGAGGTGGTGGGCAGGGATGGTAGCCGCAAAGTGCTCGCGGGCGGCTTTTGGCCGGTGGGCTGGCTCGACCCGACGACTGTCATCGGCACTCATGGCGGAGTGAATCTCAGCTATGTGGCGCTCAGTGCTCCCTCGACCCTTGTCGACATGGGATTCAAGGGCAGGTTCGTCGGTATCGTGAGGAACTGACCGAAATCCCGCTTGACAAGCACGGTTCCCTGTCGCTTCTTCGTCGCCCGCGGAGGGCTAGCGTCGTTGCAGCGTCCGACCTTGGGTGACAGCTTGTTTGACAGCTTACCCAGGCCACTCCGTGGCACGTCAAGGCACTCTGGGACGTAAACCTGTCAGAACATCAAGTACGAGAGTCACGTACTGACATGACCTGGCATATCCTGAAAAGGAAGGTCAATCTCCTCTTAATCCCGACGCCCTACTTGACACGTTGACGAGGACGATACCCGCGACGCCACCGCCTTGGGTTGCTTCATAGGCTCCATAGCCTGTAGTTGATGGGCGATCGCGCTTGCGACTTTCGTGACGAGCGCCAGCCTCACTTCGTCCTCCCGCGCGGGAGCGGACTTTGGGGTGTCCATCGGTCGCGGCTTCATGGTCATTGACTGGAGAGTGCGAGGTGATGTCTGCAAAGAGCTGGGGCTGCGACTATCCCCGTACGCGTCTCATGCCCTTACTCTGTTGATCGTTAGGACAACTGCGCCGAAGTTGTTGCAATAGAACCTCGGGTCATCGTTTGCAAAACAGAGGAGCCGACCGGTCATTGATTCAAGCCGAGTTCGCGCTCCGATCAGAAAGGGATCGTTCTCGCGGCCTCTAATCGCTCCACACAAGGCGAACCATCTCGCTGTTGGGAGTCTTCGTGAACTCTCAAGCCGTCGTTGGCCGAACCATTTCGAGTCATAGCCATTTGGACCACACGGTACACACAGATCCACCCACCAGCCTGCCGCTTCGCATGCGTACGTCGCGTTCTGCTCCAGATCGTACTCAGTGTCAGTCCAATAGTCTCGCGCGCGGACCCTGACGGCCATGCACTTGGGACCATACACCGCTGTCGATGGGGAGATTGAGCCGTATTGACATCAACCAAGCCCATCGATAGGCTGCGTCCCAGTCGCACCGCGTTTGCGACCACCAGTGGGGTGCATTCACTGTTCTGTTCGCGAGTGGAAGATATGGCAGACACAGCCGTCGCATCTCAGAACCGACCCAAGCGACGTCGCCCACCCGCACATGTGTGGAAGGTCGTTCTAGCAATTCTGTTCATCGTAATTGCCCCGATACTCGCTGTTCTTGCGGCGGTCCAAGCGCTAGAGCCTTTCGCTGCGATATCGGGATTTTTCACCTCAATCGTTGCGATTCTCTTTGTAATTTCGCTGTGGGACCTGATGGTCTCTCTATTTGGAGGGCGCTATCTCGTTTATGGAAGAGCGCGCGCTCCTGGAGCATGGTGGATTCTTGTTCTGCCATGGTGCTTACTAGTCGGCTTTCTCTTCGGGCACTATGCCTGGCACTAGGGGTCCATCAGCCAAGCGGTATGGACGTTTGGTAGTTAGCCAAATTGCCGCCCTGACTCTGGTCTTTACCTCGGGATGGTACCTCTCGCGAATCCACGATGTTCTCTCGAGGGACACATCTCCAGCCGCTTGCGTTTCAGCAGGTCAACTCCTAACAACACTCGGACACGATGCACGGCTTGCCGTAGCTTCGGTTTGCTTTTTCTTCATTGGGGGTCTGCTTGCTCACTTTGATGTTCCGAGTGCCGTTGAAACCGCCCCCCAGAAGACAGCAGAAAACTTGCTCGTGAAGCACAGCGCCCCCGCAAGCAACGACATGGTCCGGTCAACCATCGTTGTCCAGGCTGCACTCGTGCTGTTCCTATTAGTCGGAGTCGGTCTGTTGGGATATGAGACTTGGGCTGTCAACAGTTCGCACGGCGAGCCGCCCGCCTATTGGCCGATTACTTGGTACGTTCGCTGTGCGGCGGCCCTGGACCGGAACGTGTCACTTGTGATCGCCTCCCTTGTGTCCTTCCTTGTGGGCCACTGGCTTTGGTATCGGCCGGCACGGCGGCAATGAGCATTCCGGTCGCCGTAACACTCGGAGCCGCCCTGATGACGATGTTGCTCGGCCTCGCTTTGTCCGACTTCTGGTTTGCATCTCAGAGATCATTGTCTGTAGGAGAGCGTCTAACGTCCTGGTCAAGGAAAAACCCCGTGTTCACGGGCCTTCTGTTGCTCGTGTTTGGGGCTCTGCTTGGCCATTTCTACGGGCAGTGAGCATTCGGCTCATGTAGAAGGCGAAGGGCGCCGCCCACATGTCGAGCTCGCCCCGCCACGGACGTTGGCAAATGTTGCCGAGAAAACGCGGTCTTCACATCGGGCTGATTACGAAGCTGCCGATGCGCGACCGCACCAGGTCGATCGGTTGCCATACTCGATGTCGGCCCGACACCCTAATTGACACCTTCACCCTGACCTGACATGCCATCACCTCCGTGACACTGCCGCGTCATCGACTGGGACTCTTTCGGCGCTCGCAGACACTCTGTGACGCTCGCCGACAATGCACGCGTGCAGCCTCTCAATCCCAAGGTTCAGGGTTCAACTCCTGCGCGAGCACCAGCAGTTTGTGCTGATTCGGTTGATGCTTGACAAATGCGTCCCGGGTGACGCTTGTCAGCGTCTCGGCTGATGGCTTACAGGTGTCCCGGCTGATACCTGACACTCCAGCGCACGTGGGAGACGAGCGTGACCAAGCAAAGGAGCACAGCGGTTCTGACTGTCATCGCGGACAGCCGTCTGCTGAGGGCCTCGTCGAAGGCCTTTCAGCACAGACGCCTTGACAAACGCGCCATGCCGTCGTCAACTCGGTTATGGCTGGGGAGAGGGCCCGCCCGTATGTAAAGGGAGGAAGAATTCCCGATGAGCACACCTACAGTCGCAACCGCGACTGCGGTCCGTCCCTTCACAGTCAGTTTTCCGGAAGAGGCGCTGGCCGACCTGCGCCGGCGCATCGCCGCGACACGCTGGCCCACCACGGAGCTCGTCGCAGATCGGTCCCAAGGCGTACAGCTGGCGACGCTCCAGGCGCTGACCCGCTACTGGACGGGCGACTACGACTGGCGGAAGTGCGAGACGAAGCTCAACGCGCTGCCGCAGTTCATCACCGAGATCGACGGGGTCGACATCCACTTCATCCACGTGAAGTCGCGACACAAGAACGCTTTGCCGCTGATCATGACCCACGGCTGGCCCGGCTCAGTCATCGAGCTGCTCGAGGCCGTCGGTCCGCTCACCGATCCGACCACGCACGGCGGAAAAGCCGAGGACGCGTTCGACCTCGTGCTGCCGTCCCTGCCCGGCTACGGCTTGTCCGCCGAGCCAAAAGAGCTCGGTTGGGGCCCCGGCCGCATCGCAAAGGCATGGGCCGAGCTGATGCATCGCCTCGGCTACACCCGCTACGTCGCTCAGGGCGGCGACGTGGGCGCGGCCGTCACCGACGCGATGGGCCGCCAGTCACCCGAGGGCCTGGTCGGCATCCACATGAACTTGCTCGTGACCGTGCTGGCCGGCGGCCCTCCAACGGCGGAGACCGATGAGGAACGCGCGGCGCTGGCCCAGATCCTCACCTTCCGCACTAGCGGCATTGCGTACTTGCTCGAGCAGAACACGCGGCCGCAGACGATCGGATATGCCGTGTTGGATTCACCTGTCGCGCTGGCCGCCTGGATGCTTGACCACGACACGGACGCCTACTACAAGATCTCCCGCGCCTTCGTTGACAAGCAGCCCTCGGGCAACCTCACCCGGGATCACATCCTCGACAACATCACGCTGTACTGGCTGACTGGCACGGGATGCTCTGCGGCTCGGGAGTACTGGGAGGGCGCACAAGCCACCGCCCGATCGGCTGGGCAAACGCCGCCCCAGGTCAAGATCCCGGTCGGCTTCACCAGTTTCCCCGGCGAGATCTGGCGATCTCCGCGAAGCTGGGTCGAGAAGGGCTACCCCAACGTCGCCTACTACAACGAGGCCGACAAGGGCGGCCACTTCGCTGCCTGGGAAGAGCCAGAGCTGTTCAGCCAGGAAGTACGGGCGGCGTTCGAGAAGCTGCGCTAGCCGCAAGACAAATGGAGTGCGGGCTTGAAACCCCGCACTCCTCCGATCCAGCTTGGGAAACAGGGGTGTCGGCGGTTAGCCGAGAGCCGAGCGGGCGCTGGGAAAGTCGTGCGAGACTGCGCTGGCCCGGTTCTGCGCGTCACACGAAGGAGGTGCGGCCTCGCCTGACGACCGCCGTCCCTTAGCCGACTACTACTTTGTCCTTGGCGTCCCGCCTGATGCAACGGAGACGGAGCTGCACGCCGCCTGGCGGCGCCAGCTCAAGTACTGGCATCCTGACCGCGGCAACCATCCGGACGCGCTCGAGCACGCGAAGTTGATCAACCTGGCGCACGACGTTCTGACCAACAGCGCCAAACGCGCGGCATACGACCGACAGCGGGCAGCCGCCGGCTGGCGCCCCTCCGCGTCGGCCCCGACATACGGCCGCCCGGTCCAATGGAGGACCGTGAGCCACGAAGGCCCGCCCCGCGCACCGCAAGGATTCGACCGGCACGGTTTCGTCGCCCGCCTGGAGGAGATGATGAACCGGGGCCGGCTGATGATCGAGAAACGCAAGGACCTCGCGTCGGCGTCGAAATGGGAGGCACAGACTCAGGCCCTGCTGCGAGATGAGCTGGGTAGAGACCATGCGTACACCAAGCGCTTCGAAGATTCCCTGAGCCAGCCCCGCCCTGAAAGCCTGGTGGCGGCATATGGCGTGCTCTGGGCGGCGTATGAAGACGCGCTGAAGGGCGATCTGAAGCCGGTGCCGAAGGAGAGCCGCCCGTCCTGACCGGCAGCAGGAGCGGCTGCGATCGCGGCTCTACCCGTGCGTTTCAGCGGGCAGTTTCAACCGCTTCAAGAGCAGCGCATTGATCGCCACCAGGAGGCTCGAGCCTGACATGGAGAGCGCCGCGATCTCCGGTCGAAGCACCAGTCCGAATCCAGGCTCAAAGATGCCGGCGGCGATCGGGATCGCGATCGCGTTGTAGCCCACCGCCCAGCCGAGGTTCTGCCGCATCTTGCGCAGGGTGGCACGTCCGATCGCGATCGCGGTGGCGACGTCGAGTGGATCGGAACGTATCAGGACGATGTCTGCCGTCTCGATCGCGACGTCGGTGCCGGCGCCGATCGCGATCCCCACGTCGGCCTGGGCCAGCGCCGGCGCGTCGTTGACACCGTCGCCGACCATCGCCACCTTCTTGCCCGCTCGCTGCAGGTCGCCGATCTTGCTTGCCTTGTCGGCGGGAAGCACCTCGGCCATCACCTCTCGGATGCCAAGCTCGCGCGCGATGCGTTCGGCGGTCGCTCGGTTGTCACCGGTGAGCATTACGACCTTGACGCCCTGTTGGTGAAGGGCCTCGACCGCCGCCCTCGCGGTCGGCCGCGGAGCGTCGCTGATGCCGATCAATGCCGTCGCGCGGCCGTCGACTCCGACGACCACCACGGTGCGGCCCTCCGCCGCCATCTCGTCGCGCTTGGCAGCCAAGCCATTGAGGCTGATCGTTTCGCGCGCCATCAGCCTCGTGTTGCCCACCGCCACACGACGGCCGCCAACCGTGGCCAGGGCGCCATGCCCTGGCACGTTCACGAAATCACTCGCCGAGAGCTGCGCCGCACCGACGCGCTCGGCGTGGCGGACGATGGCCTCGGCCAAGGGGTGCTCGGAGTCGCGTTCGACGGCCGCCGCAAGCGCCAGGACTTCCTTCTCTGACAAACCGTCGGTCGAAAGCTCGGTGACCTCTGGTTCGCCCCTGGTCAGCGTTCCCGTCTTGTCCATGACGACGACCTGCACTCTGGCGGCCGCCTCGATCGCCGCCGCGTTCTTGAACAGGATTCCGCGCCCGGCGCCCAGCCCAGTGCCCACCATGACCGCTGTCGGTGTGGCCAGCCCCAGCGCATCGGGACACGTGATGACGACCACGGTGATCGCAAACAGAATTGCCTGACTGAAGCTCTGGCCCGCGAGCAGCCAGACGATCAATGTCAGCGTGCCGCCGATCAGCGCCACCAGTACCAGCCAGAAGGCGGCCCGATCCGCAAGCTGCTGCCCGGGCGCTTTCGAGCTCTGGGCTTCCTGGACGAGCTTGACGATCTGAGCCAGGGCCGTGTCCGAGCCCACCTTGGTGGCGCGGGCGCGGAGCGTCCCGTTCTTGTTGATGGAGCCGCCGATCACATCGACGCCCGGTGCCTTCGAGACCGGGAGGCTCTCGCCAGTGACGACAGATTCGTCCACTTCGCTGGTGCCTTCCTCGACCACCGCGTCCACCGGGACCCTGGAGCCGGGCTTGATGAGCAAGACGTCGCCGACCTGCAGTTGCGAGGTCGGCACCTCGACCTGCTCGCCCTCTTTGATGACGATCGCCATCGGTGGGGCAAGATCCAGAAGGGCGCGGACCGCATCGTTGGCGCCGCCCCGAGCTCGCATCTCGAGCCAGTGGCCCAGGAGCACAAAGGCGGCGAGGACCGTCGATGCCTCGTAAAAGACGTCCCCGCCCCCGCGTAGTGTGACGACGACCGAGTAGGTCCAGCCGGCGGCTATCGCGACCGCGACCAGCACCATCATGTCGAGCGTCCGAGCTCGCAAAGCGCGCACGGCTCCGTCGAAGAAGATCCAGCCCGAGTAGACGATCACGGGCAGGCTCAGGATCAGCTGGAAGACGTCGTCGCGCAGGCCAAACGGGGCCGGGACATCGAAATGCAACACCTGGCGGCCGATCGACGACCAGAGCAGGATCGGGACCGACAGGACCGCGGCGACCACGAAGCGGTTGCGCATGTCCTGGGCCATGGCGTCCATCGACATCGCCTCATGCCCGCCGTGGCCCATCACGTCGTGCGGAGAGCTCGCGGCCGTGTCGTGGCGGTGCTCCACGACATCAACTATACCCGTGGGGGGTATGATGGGTGGATGCCAGGCTACACGAAGGACAAGCTGAAGATCGAGACGAGACTGCGGCGCATCGAGGGCCAGGTGCGCGGGATCCAGAAGATGGTCGAGGAGGATCGATACTGCATCGACGTCCTGACTCAGGTCAACGCGACTCGGGCGGCGCTCGAAAGCGTCGCGCTGCAGCTGCTCTCCGACCACACGGAGCACTGCGTGATGGAAGCGATTCGGTCGGGCGGAGGGGCCAAGAAGGTCCGCGAGCTGAACGAGGCGGTCGAGCGCCTGGTCAGGAGCTAGGCCGAATTGTTCGTCGTCAACGCGGTCCTGCACGCGCTGCAGCTCTCGCTCTACATGGTGTGGGAGGTGTTCTGGCCGCTCGCCTTTGGCTTCCTGCTCTCGGCGATGGTCCAGACCGTCGTCTCGAAGCGTGCCGTGGCCGGTGCCCTGGGTAGACCCGACCTGAAGGGCTTCGTGCTCGCATGCGGACTCGGCGCCGCGAGCTCGTCCTGCTCTTATGCGGCGGTGGCGGTCGCGAGGGCGCTCTTTCGCCGAGGCGCCAGCTTCGCCAACGCCATGATCTTCGAGTTCGCGTCGACCAACCTGGTCTTCGAGCTGGGCCTCGTGCTGCTGATCCTCCTGGGCTGGCAGTTCGTGGCCGCCGAGTTTGCCGGCGGCCTCCTGATGGCTGTGCTCCTCTGGATTCTCTTCAAGGTCACCCTCCGGCAGCGGATGGTCGACGAAGCCAGGCGCCAGGCAGATCGCGGAGTTTTCGGTTCCACCCATGAGGCACACGGCGAGATGGACATGTCCATCACCGAGGGGCCGTTTCTGTCCCGGCTCTTCTCGCGCCGGGCGTTCACCGCCATCTCACATTCGTTTTTCATGGACCTGAACGCCCTATATGTCGACCTCGGCCTGGGCTTCCTCATCGCGGGCGCGCTCGCCGCGTGGGTGCCGACCAGCTGGTGGCAGGCATTCTTCCTGACCGACCACCCGACGCTCAACGAGCTCTGGAGCCCGCTGATCGGCCCGGTGATCTCGATGCTCAGCTTTGTCTGCTCGGTGGGCAATGTCCCCCTGGCTGCCGTGCTCTGGAACGGCGGCATCAGCTTCGGCGGCGTGATCAGCTTCATCTTTGCCGACCTGATCATCCTGCCGATCCTGAACATCTATCGGAAGTACTACGGAGGCCGGATGTCGCTCTACCTGCTAGCGGTCTCCTACGGCGCGATGGCGCTGGCCGGCTTCCTGGTCGGAGGCGCCTTCCAGCTGCTTGGCCTGGCCCCGACCAATCACCACGTCACCGTCTTTGAAACCCAGCCGACCTGGAACTACACGACCTTTCTCGATCTCGCGTTTCTCCTACTTGTGGCGGTGCTGGCCTGGCGCTTTGTCACGACCGGTGGAATCGAGATGCTGAGGGCACACGCCCGCCGACCCCAGGCCTTCAGTGGCCAAGGAGACGAAATGGAAAGCACAGCAACGGCGACCGATCCGGTCTGCGGCATGACGGTGAACACGCGAACGGCCGAGTACCGCTCGTTTCGTGGTGATGAGACCTACTACTTCTGCTCGGCCGGGTGCAAGGAGAGATTCGACAAGGATCCGGAGAAGTACCTCGCGCAAGGCGAACGTGGCCATCGAGCGCACTGATTCTGTGGCCGTCCGTTACCTGGCCGGCACACCCTACGTCCTCTCTCAGTGATGGCTCGCGTGACCCTTGCGATCGGGTTGCTGCTGCTGGCGGCGTGTCAGCTTCCAGGCTCAGCTCAAGGCTGCAGCACGGTCCAGATCGACTGGATCGACTTCATCCAGATCGGTTCGACCCAATACGTTGCGGGACCTGGAGCGACGACCCTTCAAGACAGCGACCTGGGCCCAGTCGTCGGGCATGTGAAGTTCAAGGTCGACGGCAGCGTCTGCGACCCCAACTACCGTCCGAAGGACGGGGACGCGGCATTTCTCGAGGCAGGAACGCCGATCTACCAGGTCAACGGCCAGCCGGCCAGTCAGGTCGTGGCAGCCAAACGGGATGGCCGAATCCTCACCTACGCGGCCAAGGCTCCCTGACGCACCGATGGTTTGCGGCGGGCAGGCGCTGTAAACATATGCCGTGCCAGATCAGCCTTCCGATGGACGTCCAGCCGCCTCGGCGCCGGCGAGCGGTCGGGCCCTGCAGCTCTTCAAGACGTGGTTCTGGAGCCCGCCCCGCCCCCACGGCGACACGATCGTCGACCGTCGCGTCAGCCCGCTCGAGCTCCTCTATGACCTCGTCTATGTAGCCGCCGTCGGGCAGGCGGGACACCATCTCGCCGGGCACGTCTCAGCACAAGGACTCTTCGAGTTCACGCTGGTCTTCTCGCTCGTCTGGATCGCCTGGACCAATGGCACTCTCTACCTCGAGCTGCATGGCCGCGACACCGGACGCACGCGCAGCTATGTCTTCCTTCAGATCGGGATCCTCGCGATCCTCGCCGTCTTCGCCGCGGACCCACGCGGAGCGAGTGGAACGGCCTTCGCGATCGCCTACGCGGCGTTCCTGGTCAACATGACCTGGCTCTGGTACGAGGTGCGGCGGCAGGATGTTCGTGAAGGTCGCGCGGAGTTCCTCGTCGACACCGGCCGTTTCGTGGCCGCGATGGTCATTTCGGTCATCGTCATCCTGGTCAGCGCGTTCTTGCCAGACGACCTGCGCAAGGGCGTGTGGACGGCGTTCACGGTGGGATGGGCCGTCCTGCTGTTGCTGTTCGGGCGCGCGCGAGTCGGGCTTGGCCGCGGCATGACTCCGACGGATTCGTTGGTCGATCGCTTCGGGACGTTCACGCTCATCGTCCTGGGCGAGGTGGTGTTCGGTGTCGTCGGCGGGCTGTCACAGTCGGAGCACGACTTGAAGACGATCGCGACCGGCATGATCGCGTTGGTCGTTGGCTTCGGCTTCTGGTGGATCTACTTCGACGTCGTCGGCGGCCGGCTGCCGAAGCGAGAAGGGGGCGCCATCGCCAACTGGATCCTCGGCCACTACCCGATCACGCTATCGATCGCCGCCGCCGGCGCGGGGATGGTCAGCCTTGTCGAACGCGCCCATGACGCAAGGACCCCCGAGCCGACGTCCTGGCTGCTCTCCGGAGCGGTGGCTGTGGGGCTGCTGTTCGTGACCTTCACCTCGCGTGCGCTCGCGGACGCCGATGTGCTCGCGGCTGCATTCCGGCCCCTTTGGGCCGCGATGGCGGGCGGAGCGGTGCTCAGCCTCGGCATCGGGTGGGTAGCCCCGGCGCCCTGGCTTCTCGCGCTGCAGCTGGTGGCTGTCCTCGGCCTGGTGTGGGCGGTTGCCGTGCGCGGTTTCGTGCTCGCGGGCGCGTGGGTGGGCCAAGAACAGGGCCGCTGACGGCTAACCGATGTCGATGATCACGTTCCCTTTCTTGTGTCCCTGGTCGACGTACCTGTGCGCCTCGACGATCTCGTCCAGCGTGTAGCGGCGATCGATCACCGGACGCAGCTCGCCGCTCTCGGCCAGCTGCTTGACCAGGAGCAGGTCCGCCTTGGTCGCCCTTGGGAAGGTGTCATCGACCGACATGCTGATGCCGCCAGGGGCAAGCACAGCGGCGCTCCCGGCCATCGCTCGCGCGCTCTTGCGCTTGCCCACCGCATCGAAGATGACGTCGTAGCGCTCGCCGGTCCGGGTGAAGTCGTCCGTCGTGTAGTCGATGACCTCGGACGCACCCAGCGACCGCACCAGTTCGAGGTTGGCGGTGCTGCACACACCGGTCACGTCGGCTCCAAGATGTCGTGCCAGCTGCACGGCGGACGTGCCGATCGCTCCTGACGCGCCGTAGATCAGGACACGCCGGCCCTTGCCGACTTTCAGCCGCCTCATGAAGTACGACGCGAGCAGCCCCCCGTAGGGCAGGGCCGCGGCCTCCTCGTAGTTGAGGTTGGAAGGTCGAATGGCGAGGTCTGCGGTCGCGGGCCAGCACACCTTTTCGGCGTAGGTGCCGGCTCGAAACCCGTCCATACCGAAGACCTCATCGCCTGGCTTGAAATCGGTGACGTTGCTGCCGACGGACTCGACCTCGCCCGCGGCGATCATGCCGATGATCCGCCGCCTCGGTGCCCTGATGCCGAACACCACCCGAAACACCAGCCTGTATCGGCCCCGCAGCTTGAGGCCCCTCACGATGCAATCGCTGGCCGTCACCGCGGTCGCCGACAACCGGATGCAGACCTGGTTCTTTTCAGGGCGCGGCTCGGGAACGTCCCTGATCTCGAGCACCTCGGGCGGCCCGTAGGCCGTGCACACGGCGGCTTTCACTGCATCTCCACGCCTCGCGGGTCGAGCCTGAGCGTCGTGGCTCGTGCCTCCGGAGTGAGGCAGCTGTTCAGGATTCGGCCCGCGTACCTCCGGTACTTGGACCGGTAAGCGGCGTCGACCTCTTCGTCGATGCCGTGGTCCACGTCGACGAAGGCGATGTCCTTATCGATTCCGCCTGCCCAGACCCGGCCTTGGTGCGTCGCTTCCGCGGCGCGGTACCACGCCGCTTGACGGCCCTTGACCGCCGAGCGTACGTAGAGGGCGTCGCCGTGCCTGACGAGCCAGACCGTCACGCGGTTGCCGGCGGTCCCGCCACGCCGCAGCGGAGCGATCTCCACCTCTTCGGCATCGCCGATTCTCGCGAGCTCGTCCCTCGTCCAGGCAGCAGTGGTCATTCTCTGTTTCTCGCGATCTGCATCACAACAGCATGCGACCCCGGACCTCGGGCCTGCGCCCGCGCCACAACTGATCGCTTTCGATCCTTTGGCGGGTCTTTAACGCCGTTCTTAAGGCGGCCTTCAACCTGGCGGCGGCGCCGTATAAGATGGCCCGCGTCCTTTGAAGGTATCCCTCGTCGGCGTGTCCCTTGTCGCCCTGGCCCTCGCCGTCACGAGCACGGCGCCCGCGCCCAGGGCCGCCGTCGGGGCCGACCTGAGCGCGGCGCTGGCGACTCAGCAGACAATGCGGGCGACTCCCGCCGGCCACGGGAATAGGCTCTTCCGGCCGGCGACGATGGCCGAGTTCCGCTCCCGCGTCAGAGTCGCGAAGACCCATTCGCCAATTTTCCGTGGAGGCCCCCGCTCGAAGCCGCGGGCGACGACCTCGCCGACCCGAACTTCTATCGGCGGTGCCTCGGCGCCGCACGTGGTGCTGTACGCCGGGCTGAACAAGGACGGCATCAAGGCCGCCGACAACGGCAGCCAGCTGACCCCGCCTGACTCCACCGGCTCGATCGGGCCGAGCCACTACGTCGAGATGGCCAACTCGGTCATCCACGTGTGGAACCGCAGCCTGGCCAGCGTCTCGGCGGCGACGCTGGCCACCTTCCTCGGCGCCCCCGCGGGCACGCCGCTATGTGACCCGCAGATCCAGTGGGACCCGACCAGCGCCCGGTGGCTTTATACGGTCCTGTACTGCAACGTGGCCACGTCAGACCAGTTCCTTCTCTTCGGCTGGTCGAAGACTTCCAACCCCGCGAACCTCACCACCGGTTGGTGCCATTTCCTGCTGGACAGCACGCCCGACCTCATCGACTTCCCCAAGCTAGGCCACAACAACGGGTGGCTGATCATCGGCGGCAACGCGTACGACGAGACGACTCCCAGCAGCAACCCGCCGTTCCTCAGCGCCGCAATGCTCTGGTTCCAGCTCCCGGGGAGCACGGTGTCGACGTGTCCGTCGGTCTTTCCGACGTTCGACACGAACAGCTTTCCGCAGCACAACGAGGCCGGCGTCAACACGTTCACGCCGGTGCCGGTGAACAACGCGAGCGGGTCTTCCGACGGCTACGTGCTGTCGGCTTACGACCCGTCGGGCGCCGCGGGCAACCCGGTCGCCCCCCAGAGCAAGATCGCCGTCTGGCACGTGACCGCGGCGGGCGCCCTCATCCAGGATGCTTCCGTCAGCGTCAGCAGCTACGACACCCCGCCCGCCGCCCGCGAGCCGGGTGGCACGCTGGACACTCTCGTCGGCCAGCTCACGCAGGCAGTCGGCGCCCCGATCCAGGGCATCTGGACGCAGCACACGGTCAGCGGGGGCGCGGGCACGAAGGTCACCTGGTACCACCTCAAGATCGGCAGCGGCACTGACCTCACCAAGGTGGAGGAAGGCGATATCACCCACGCGACCCAGGACGTCTACAACGCCGCCATCTCTCCCAACTACGTCAACACGGGAGCGGCCATCTTCTACAACCGCTCCGACACTTCGAACAACCCGTTGATCGCCGCCCAGACCCGCACCAACGCCACCGCGCTCGGGACGATGGCGCCTGGCGAGCTGGTGCTCGTCACCAGCCCGGCCGCGGACGCCGACTTCAGCTGCAGCTCGCCGTTCGGTCCGCCGTGCCGCTGGGGCGACTACGCGGGGGCATCGCCAGACCCCGTGAGCCTGTACGCGGTGTGGGGCACCGGCGTGTACAACACCGCCAACACGAGCACGCCTGCGTGGCGCAACCGGAACTTTGCCGTGCCGACCGCGCCGGCCGGCGCGCCCACCAGCGTGGCGCCCTGGTACGGCGGGACCGACTTCGAGTGCCTCACCTGGACGGCCCCGGCCTCGAACGGCGGCACCGCCGTCCTCAACTACACGATCAATGCCTACGCCGGCGTCACCCTCGCTAAATCCGTGAACACGAGCACCCCGACGGCTCGTGGATGCATGTCGGGGCTCACCGCCGGGGTCAGCTACACGTTCACCGTCGCGGCCAACAACGGTGCGGGGCCAGGGCCTGAGTCAACGCCGACGAGCCCCGTGCTCATCTCGCGCAACTCATCACAATCGACATCGGCGGCAAGCTCATCGAGGTCCGGCGCCCAGCAGGCGTCGCCGGCGCCATCGCCACCGTCGCGCTAGAGGAGTCCTTTCATGTCGACATCGCATCGCGAACCGGCTCGTCAATCCAAGCCCCGGCCTGAGGGCAAACGGATTCAGGCGACCGCGCTGGCGCGCAAGCGACCGCACACCCATCTCGAAAGAACCTCGGCTCCGCAGAGCAAGAAGAAATAGAGGGAGAGCCAATGGACCGCCAGGAACGACTCGAAGAGCAGATCCGCGTTATGCAAGTCACCATCGACAGGCTGCAGCAGCGGCTTGCCTCGCTCGAGAGCGGAGGGACGGCTTCCAGCACGACGGAGGCAGCACCGAGCACGCGGCGCGGGTTCCTGAGGCTCGGCGCGGCGGCGGCGGTCGGCGCGGTCGGGCTCGCCACCGGCCGGGCGATCCCCGCGTCGGCTGCGACCGGGGGCAACATGATCCTCGGCCAGGCCAACGCGGCGGACCAGCCGACCACGGTCAAGGGCGAAGGCCTGACGCCGCCGACCCAGGTGTTGGCGGCTGAGGACGCTGCCTTCGTGCCCGCGGACCTCACCACCGCGGGCGGCTTTTCGGGCACGCTGCAGGGACTCGGCGGAACGGGCGCGGTGGAAGGAGTCGATGGCTGGGCCCAGGGCGCCAGCTCGTTCGGCGTCTACGGCCTGACCGACACCGGCTTCGGCGTGGTCGGCGAGTCCGACACCGGGGTCAGCCTGTACGCCCGCCGCTCGGGCCGGATCCAGCAGGACCCGCTCGCCGACACGCCCCAGAATTCGATCCCGACACCTGGCAGCTTCGAGACTGTCCGCGACTCGAACGGCGCGATGTGGATCTCCGGTCCGGGGAACACCTGGATGCGGCCGTCGCTCAACTCCTTCCCGAACCCGCGTCGGGTCGTTGGCCAGGCGATGGTGAAAGGAGTCATCTACGGCCCCTTCGACGCCACTGTGAAAATCGGTGGCGGCTCCTCAGGAGTGCCGGCGGGGGCCCAAGCTGCGTACTGCGCGGTCCAGAGCTATTCGCCAGGCGTGTTGACGCTCTATCCAGACCTCGCAGCGGACACCGGAACCGCCAACTACTCGGGCACAGGGACCGCAGGCACCAAGCTCAACATGCTCTACGTGCTGGTGCCTCTGTCGAGCGCGGGCAAGTTCAAGATCCACTCCTACATCACTGGCAACGTCTACGTTGACGTGTGGGGTTTCCTGATCTGACGACCGGCGCCGACACCTTCTCGAGCTCGATGGAGGTCGCGGCCAACTACAACCGTTGGATCGTCGACCGCTTCTCGGCTTACTCGGGCAAGGCGATCCTGGAGATAGGCATCGGCCATGGCGGCTTCCGCCGCTTCTTTCCGAACGCCGAGCGCTACACCGGCATCGACATCGACGCGGAGATGGTCCAGCGCGCGCAGGCCGCCTACCCGCGCGACACGTTCGTCACGGCAGACGCCGGCGCACCCGGCCTCCCCGAGCGGGTGGGCACCACCTTCGACACCGCCCTGTGCGTGAACGTGCTCGAGCACATCCCCGACGACCGCACGGCCGCCGCCAACATGGCCGCGTGCCTCCGCCCCGGCGGCCACCTGCTGCTGTTCGTGCCGGCGTTTCCCCGCCTGTACAACGACCTCGACCGGCTCGCCGGCCATGTGCGGCGGTACACGAAGAAGTCGGTGGCGGCCGCGCTGCCCGACACGGTGGACGTGCTCACGATGTCGTATTTCAACCCCATCGGGGCGCTCGGCTGGTGGGCCAACAACCTGATGCGGCACAGCTCGCTGGAGAGCGGCAACGTCAAGTCGCAGGTCGGGTTCTTCGACCGGTGGGTCGTACCGGTGTCGCGACGGATCGATCCGCTCACGCGCTCTGTCTTCGGTCAGTCGGTCGTCTGCGTGGCGCGTAAGAAGAAGTAAGGCCCTCTCAGCCGAGCGCCGGCGTCGCCCTCGGTTCGGCCGCCCGCCACATCAGGAGCAGGGGCACCGTCACCAGCGCGAACAGCCCGGCCGCGAGACCGATCGCCAGCGCCGGCGTGAGGAGGTCGGCCGAGCCCATCAGCAGCGGCACCAGAGCCGCCGTACCCAGCTCCGAGATCAGCGCGCTCAGAGAAAGAACCGTCGCGCGCTGCGCGCTTGGGATCAGGTCGTTGATGCGGGCCGAGAAGAGCGGCTCCAGGAGGGCCGGCACCAGAGCCACCACGAGCATCAAAGCCACTGTCGGCAGCGCCGGTACAAGCCCGAGCACGACGCAGGCTCCGACCACCAGGCCGCCGCAGACCGTGACGATCGCCCTCAGGTCGAAACGCCGGCCCACGCGGTGCGCCAGCCACGACGCGGCCACCGACGTCATCTGGATCAGGACGAAGACGAGGCCCAGCGACGCCAGCGGCAGGCCCACGGAAAGCGCATACGGCTGGATGAGGAAGTAGTAGACGATCAGCGGAACCACGGAGAACACCGCGCTGAGGAGCAGGAGCACACGCACGGCCGGCCGGCGCGCGGCGATGCCGATCGCGACGCGGAGGTTGCTCAGGTACGTGAGCGGCTTTGCACCGGCCTCGTCGAGGCGTGGGGGTTCGCGCAGGGTCAGGGCGAGGACCGTCGCGACCAGGGCTAGGACGCCGCAGATAGTGAAGCACAGAGTGATGTCGATGGTTGCGATCAAGGAGCCGAGAAAGGCAGCGATACCCTGCGACGCCTGCTGGATGGCGCCGAATCGCCCGGCGTATTTCGCCGCTTCGCCCGCGTGGCCGTCGGCCTTGAGGCTGTCGTAGAGGAGCGCCGAGTCGGCCCCGCTCACAAACGCCAACGAGCCGTTCCAGAACGCGTAGCCCAACAGGAAGGTGGGCGACAGCGCGTCGGTGAGGATGAGGAACATCGCGAGCGAGTACAGGAACGTCCCTGTCGCAATCGAAGCTTTGCGACCCCACCGGTCGGCGATCATGCCGGTCGGCACCTCGAGAGCCGCGGCCAGTATCCAGGCGAGGGCCTCGAGGACGCCGATCTCGGTCAGGCTCAGACCCTTGCGCTGCAGGAAGACGACCCAGATCGGGACCCAGAGGATGAAGTTGACGAGCGCCTGCAGGATGAGGAGTCGCCAGACGCTGCCGCGGTAGGAGCTCGGGCTCTTCAAGACACCGTGATGACGACGTTGCCGGTCTTCTGCTCGGTCTCCACGTAGCGCGCCGCCTCGATCATCTGCTCGAGCCGGTAGGTGCGGTCGATGACGGGCCGGTACTTGCCGGACTCGATGAGTCCCTTGATGAACAGGACATCCTTCTTCGTAAACCGCGGAGGTATCGGGAACCGCACCCGCTTGCCGTCGAAGGGAATCGGAGAGAGCGCGCGCAGAAGGTTCTCGAGGTCGTCGGTGGCGACGAAGGCTCCGCCTGGCTTCAACGAGCCTTTCGAGCGCTGGAAGGAGTGCTTGCCGACGGCGTCGAAGATGACGTCGTACGTCTGCCCGTTCTTCGTGAAGTCGTCCTTCGTGTAGTCGATGACCTCGTCGGGCCCCAGGGCCCGGACCACGTCCACGTTCTTCGTGTTGCACACGGCCGTGACGTGGGCGCCGAAAAGTTTGGCCAGCTGCACGCCGGCGGTGCCGATCGACCCTGACGCGCCATACACGAGGATCGACTGGCCCGCACGGAGGTCCGCCGGCTTGAGCCAGGTCAGCGCGTCGCGTGCCGGCCTGAGCGCCGAAAGGGCCAGCAGCGCGCCGTCGCATACCGCGGCGGAGCGCTCGAGGTTCAGGTTCGCCGGCTTGGGAGCCACCGGCCCCCGCGCACGGACCGCGATGTACTCGGCGTGGGCGCCGAACCGCCACGGGTTGATGCCGAAGACCGCGTCGCCCACCTTGAACTCGCCCACGGACGCACCCAGGGCGGCGACCTCACCGGCAAACTCGCTGCCGAGGATCCGGTAGCGCGGCCGGCGCAAGCCGCTGAAGAACCTGGAGATGAAGGGTTCGCCTTTGCGCGTCTGCGTGTCGCTCCGGTTGACCGTCGTGGCGTGGATTCTCACGAGGACCTCGCCTGGACCTGGCGCCGGACGCTCGACCTCCTCGATGCGCAGGACGTCGGGTGGGCCGTAGGTGTCGTAGACGGCAGCCTTCATGTCAGGCGGGGCGAAACGCCATCACGGTCATGAACTCGGTGACCTCGATCCGCGCCCCTTGAGTCCTGGCCCTCCACAGCTCCTCGAGGCGCCTGCGTCCACCAGGCGCGAAGCGAGGCGGCCTCACACCGCCGTAGAGATACGCGTCCAGCTGGCGGAGGCTCGTCAGCTCGACCGCGAATGACTTCTCCGTCTTGCCCGCCGGGACGACCACCTTGCGGTCGACGATCGAATCGATGGCCGCCTCAGCCGCGGTGATGATCGGCTCGAAGACCGGGTTGACCAGGAACCCCACCTCCTGCCGTCGCCGGCCTGTCTTGACGGCGATGAAGGGGCGCTTCGAGCGCAACGGCTGGATCAGCACCAGGGTGCCACCCCGCGCCAGGTGCCACCTCGCGAGCTCGAGGGCATGGACCATGCCCTTCAACGCGATTCATCAAAGTGACCAGCTGAAGAGGGCGATGTCAAACGCGCCACCCCCAAACCGCATCCGCTCGGCGCTGCCGGCGTGAAAGGTCACGTTGGTGAGCCCATCCTCGCGCGCGAAGCGCCTGGCGTCGGCGACCAGCGATCGTTCGGCTTCGATCGCCACCACCTTCTTCGCCATGTGCGCGTACTGCAGGGTCAAACGACCATCGCCGCACCCGATCTCGAGGACTCGCTTCCCGCCGAGCCTCACGAATCGCTCGACGAGGCCAACCTCCATGCCCAGAGGCGGATAGTCCGAAGGGATCTCGACCTGGCTGCCCATCGGGGCCATGCTATCGGCATTCGATGGCCCGCTTGATCTACGGCCCACTCGCGTCGCTCGACGGATTCGTGGCCGACGAGAACGGGAACTTCGACTGGGCCGCGCCGGACGACGAGGTGCACGCTTCCGTCAACGACCTCCAACGGAGCATCGGAACCTTTCTGCTCGGAAGGCGCATGTACGAGGTCCTCGTCGCCTGGGAGACGATGCCGACCGCCGGTGAGCCCGACGTCATTCGCGACTTTGCCGAGCTGTGGCACGCGACCGACAAGGTGGTCTTCTCGAAGACGCTGAACTCGCTGTCGAGCGAGAGGACGCGCATCGAGACCGATTTCGACCCGGAGTCGGTGCGACAGATGAAAGCCTCCGCGGCCAAGGACATCGGCGTCGCCGGCCCGCACCTGGCCGCCGAGGCCTTCCGCGCGGGCCTGGTCGACGAGGTCTACATGTACCTCGCGCCGGTCATCGTCGGCGCAGGCAATCGAGCCCTACCGGAGGACCTGCGCCTCAACCTCGAGCTCCTGCACGAGCGGCGGTTCCGAAGCGGGTTCGTCCTCCTCCACTACAGAGTCTTGACGTAGAGCACATTCTCTGACTAAGGTCAGAGAATGGAACCGGGGGCTGTGCGGGACGTCCGCTCGTTCAACCGAACTGTCGCGGAGCGCATCGGCGCCTTGACTGACGAGTTCCTCGGCCGCGGACGGCCGATGGGCGAGTCGAGGACGCTATGGGAAATCGGAGCGACGGGGGCCGAGGTGCGGGAGCTGCGCTCGCGACTCGGGCTCGACTCGGGCTACCTGAGCCGCGTGCTCGAGTCGCTCAAGCGACAGCGGCTCATCGCCCTCGAGCCGAGCCGAAAGGACGGCCGGGTCCGGTTAGCAAAGCTCACCGCCGCCGGCCGCGCGGAGGTTCGGGAGCTGGACCGGCGCGCGGACCGCGTCGCCAGGAGCTTCCTCGAGCCTCTCAGCGAGAAGCAGCGCTCGCGGCTGGTCAGCGCAATGAGCGAGGTCGAGCGGCTGCTGACCGCGTCGTTGGTGAGCATCACCGTGGAAGACCCGACCATGCCTGACGCCGGGTGGTGCATCAACCAGTACTTCGCCGAGCTCGACGAACGCTTCGACGGAGGGTTCGACCCGTCGCTCAGCATCTCCGCCGACGCATACGAGCTCGTCCCCCCGGCCGGCGCCCTGCTGATCGCGCGCCTGCGCCGGCGGCCGGTGGGCTGCGGAGCGCTCAAGTTCCACGGCCGCGCGCCCGCCGAGCTGAAGCGGATGTGGCTCTCGCGCGACGTGCGCGGGCTGGGGCTGGGGCGGCGCCTCCTGCACGAGCTCGAGGACTACGCGCGGAAGGCCGGCGTCCGCGTCGTCCACCTCGAGACGAACCGCACGCTCCAGGAGGCGATCCAGCTGTACCGAACAAGCGGCTACCGCGAGGTCGCCGCCTTCAACGACGAGCCCTACGCGCACCACTGGTTCGAGAAGAGGCTCCACGCCTAGCCGCCGCCGGGCGGGCTATCCTGCCTCGCGGAAAGGAACGTGCGCACCTGGATCGGCCTGGCCGTCGCGGTGGTGCTCGCCCTGTGGCCTGCCGGCGCCGCGGCGCACTACGAGCGGCCGACCCACTTCCCAGATGGAACCGGCTCGGTGCCCGTGGTGCGCACCGGCGGCCCGCACCTGGTCGTTTGCAACGGGGACCAGGCCGCGTTCGAGCAGCGGATCGCGGGCTTCGCCTCCGATATGCGCTACCTCAACCTGCGCCTCTTCGCGGAGTGCCAGGAGCGGGGCTACCCCTACCTCCAGGCCGCGGTCGACAACGTGCAATCCGCGGGGACGACGATCTACGTCCTGCCCGGTCTTTACCAGGAGACGCCTAGCCTCGCGCCGGATTCCGACGCGTGCAACCACCTCAAGGCGCAGCGCGTGAAGCTCGGCTACCAGATCCTCAGCTACGAGCAGCAGCGGCAGTGCCCGCACCAGCAGAACCTCGTCGCCATCTTTGGCGTCAGGGACCTGCAGATCGAGGGCACAGGCGCGAGCCCGAACGACGTCGTCTTCGACGGCCAGTTCCAGAAGCTGAACGTGATCCGCGGCGACCGGACGAATGGTCTCTACATCCGGAACATCACGGCCGAGCGCGCGACATTCAACGCCTTCTACGTCCTCGAGACCGACGGCTTCGTGCTCGACCAGGTGGTCGGCCGCTGGAACGACGAGTACGGCGCCCTCACCTTCGCCTCCGACCACGGTGTGATCTCGAACTGCGACATGTACGGGAACGGCGATTCCGGGGTCTACCCGGGCGGCACCTCAGACATCAACCGCGACCGCGGCTACGCCGTCAAGCGCTACGCGATCGAGGTCACGCGCTGCCACTCGCATGACAACCTGCTTGGCTATTCGGGCACCGGTGGGGATTCGGTCTGGGTGCATGACAACGAGTTCGACCACAACACCGCGGGCGCCTCGATGGACAGCCTGTTCCCCAATCATCCCGGGTTGCCGCAGAACCACGCCCTGTTCGAGAACAACCGGATCCACGGCAACAACTCGAACTACTACGGGTACGTGAGAGACGGCACGTGCGCGCGCCCGTTCCTGGAGCGCGGCATCGAGAAGGGCGTGGTCTGCCCCGCGGTCGGTGTGCCGGTCGGTGTCGGCGTGCTGGTGATCGGCGGCAACTACAACGTGTTCCGGCACAACGATGTGTATGACAACTGGAGGATCGGCTTCGTCCAGACGTGGGTGCCGGGCGTCGCCCGAGACGACTATCGCTGGAGCGCGCAGGAGGAGTCGTCCCACTTCAACACCTACGCCGACAACCGCCTCGGCATCGCCCCTGACGGCACCCGGATGCCGAACGGGATCGACTTCTTCTGGGACGGCCAGGGCTCGGGCAACTGCTGGCACGAGGCGAATTTCACGAGCCAGCCCATCGCTCTGCCGGCGTGTCCGGGCGGCAGCTTCGACCGCGTGCTGTCCGACCCGAACCTGCTCGCGCTCTTCGTCGACTGCGGGGCCTATGACCGCTCCACGCAGACGTTGCCCGCGGGTTGCGACTGGTTCACAACGCCGCCGCGACCGGTTTCGCTTGTCGGCCTGGTGAACATTCAGGCCATCGCGCCCGCCCTGCAGCTCCTGTTCGTCGTGCCGTTCATGGCGATGCTGGCCCGCCGGCGCGGCCGCCGCGACCTGCTCGCATTCGGCGCGGTCGGTGGCGCCGGGCTGGGCGCCGCGGCCCTCCTCCTCTCATCCGTGCAGTCGCTCTGGCCGCTCACGATCGCCGGCGCGGCGCTGCTCGGAGCTGGATGGCTGTGCTCCGCGGGCCTGGTCCCAGGGCGGCGACGGCTCGCGATCTTCTGTGTCGTGCTCGGGTTGATCGCCATCCTCGAGGCGGTCGACGAGGGACTGGTTCAGCTGCCGCTGCCAGTCGCCCCGGTCTGGCTCCGGGTCCTCCTGGAGGTGGTCTGGGTGGTGTGGGCGGCGGGGGCGCTCAGGCGCGGCGCCCGCCAGCCTCGAACCGCGCTCGCCCCCGCTCCGTCAGCCGTTTGAGCTTGCGGCGGATTCGCGGATTCGACCTGGCTTGATTTGAGGCCCGACCTGTGGCACGTTGTCGTGGTGGGGAGGGTGCGGCGGCTCATCGGCGCCCTTGTGGGAGCGGTGGCCGTCGCCCTGACGCCGACCGCCGGCCTTGCGGCGGCAAGCTACTCGGTCGGGCCCATCACCAACCTCACCGCCTCGTGCTCCCAGCAGAACGCCGAGGTCGTGAACGCTGTCGACGCCCGCCGCGGGTACGTCTACGAGTCGTGGATGGGGTGCTCGAAGATCGCCTTTGCGCGCTCGACGGACGGTGGCCGCACCTTCGGCGACCCGATCCCGGTCGCTGGTTCGATCGGCTCGAACCTGAACGCGTGGGATCCAGCCCTGGCCGTCGCGCCCGATGGCACCGTGTACGCGGCGTTCATGGTCGCCAAGGGCTCCCAGTGGTACCCGGTCGTCGCGGCCTCCTTCGACAACGGAGCCACCTTCTCCCAGGTCTCCTCTCTCGTCCCGCCCGACCCGAAGAACTGGGGTGACCGCCCGTTCATCGCGGCCGGCCCCGACGGCACGCTCTATCTGACATACGACTACGGGCCGGAGCGGACATCGGTCACCTTCATCTGCGCCGCGAGCGGCAGCTGCGCGTTCGCCACCGGCGACCTGAACGTCGTCATCCAGCGTTCGACGGACCGCGGTCAGACCTGGAGCGCGATGTCGTACGTGAGCCCCGGCTTCCCCGCGAGCGGCGGCGACCTGGCGCCGATCCTGGTCGAGCCGAGCGGTCGTGTCGACGTCGTCTACCAGGGCTATCACATCACCGACACGACCACTTACGCGATGGACCCCGCGTATGAGTACTCCACCGCCTCGACCGACCAGGGCCGCACGTGGTCGTCGCCGGTGAAGATCGCGCCCGAGGCGGGCACGATGTCGCTTTCCGAGTGGTGGATCGACAGCGCTCTCGGGCGCGACGACGCCGGCAACCTGTACGCGTCATGGGACACGCAGGGCACCAACGCCGACGGCTCCGCCAACGACATCGGCTGGCTGTCGTTCTCGACCGACGGCGGGCAGCACTGGTCGCCCGCGATCCAGGCGCCGGCCGACCGGCTCGACGTGCCGCACATCATGGAGGTCGCCGGCGGACCGCCCGGAATCGCGTACGTGACGTGGCTTTCGAACAGCGATCCGCGCGGCTACGCGCTGTTCGTGCGCACCTTCTCGATCACCAGGGGATGGCTCTCCTCACCCTTCATGGTGTCGACCCAGTTCGGCGATCCGTCGGTCTGGCCGGGTGACACGACGGGCCTCGCGACGCTCGGTCCGGATCAGGTGACCGTGAGCTGGGGCAGCGCCGTCGACGCCAAGAACAAGAAGGGCGACATCTACACGGCCAACGTGACGGTGCGCGTCCGCTAGAACGGCGGAGGCAGCGCCGCGACCAGCGCCGCGGCGCCGACGGCGAGAAACGCAAGGCCGAGCTCGGGCCGGTGCCGCCGGAGCGCGGCCGCCGCCACCGCCGCGACGAGGATCGATGCCTTGAGCACGAGGGCGCGCCCGTAGTCGGTCGTGATCAGCGCCAGGCCGAAGTGCGTGTGGGCCAGCGCAAGCGCGAGCCCGGTGAGGACGGCGGCACCCAGCGTCCACACAGCGTGGCGGGCAAACCGGCGATCCGGGGACGCGAGAAAGGCGACGATCCCTCCGACCCACAGGCCCATCGCCGCGGCATGAAGGGCGACCAGCAGCTGGCCGACGCCGGGGAGGCCTGGGATCGCATGCGCGCCCGCGCCGTCCAGCAGCGCGATGACGGCGCCCACGCCAAGCACCGGCCACGCCCGTCCCGTGGCCAGCACCGCCCACGTGAGCAAGGCGGCGCCGAGCCGCAGCCCGAGGATCCGCCCGAAGCCCGAGCCGAGCACCGCGAGCGCCGTGTCGCCGTCGAAGCTCAGGCTCGCGAGCTGGGCGACCAGCGCAAGCGGCTCGGCGGCGATGAGCAGCACCACTCCCGCCGTCACGAGGCGCCCGGGGCGTGCGGCGCCCCGGATGGCGATCCCATAGGCGATGACGCCGAAGACGAGCGCGAAGCCCGCGAAGTGCACCCAGCGCGCCAGCGCCTGCAGGGCCAGCCCGAGGGGCGTGGCGGTGCCCGCGGTGCCAGCGTTCAGCAGCCCCGAGTACGGGTTGTCGCTGGCGTGCCCCACGGCGAAGGCGAACACGCCGCGCGACGGGTGGGTGTCCGCCGCGAACACCTGCCAGGTCACCACGTACGTCCCCGCCTCGCTCGCCGTGAGCCGGCTGCTGAGCCGAGGACCGGCAGCCTCGGCCGGCCCGGCGACCTGGTGGCCGGACGGGCTGAACACCTTGATGCCCGCGCCGGCGGGGGTGACCGGCTCGCTGAAGACGAGCGTCACGTCCCGCGGGGCCGCATCGAGGATGGCGCCCGGCGGGGGGCTCGACTGCAGCAGCTCCGCGTGCGCCGACGCCATCAGCGCGAAAACACCAAGGGCGAGGCCGGCCACGACGGCGGCAAGCCCCAGCCGCCGCGCGACCGTCAGGAGTAGGCCGGGGCCTCCACCCGGCGTTCGGGCTCCAGCACCTCGACCCTGCCCGGACGCTCCCGCGCGATGCGCAAGACGAGCCCGCACGCAACCAGGCAAAGCAGCCCGGAGAACGTGAACGCGAGCTGGTAGTCGCCGAAGTACGTGCGCACGGCGCCCGCGGCGAAGGCGATGGCCGCCGCGCCCATCTGGTGAGCCGCAAAAATCCACCCGTACACGATGGCGAAGTCCTGCGCGCCGAACACGCGCCGGGCGAGCTGCACGGTGGGCGGAACCGTGGCGACCCAGTCCAGGCCGTAGAACACGATGAAGAGGATGAGCGCGAACTGCGGGCTGCCGAAGACGAACGGCAGCAGGAGGAGGGACAGCCCGCGCAGCCCGTAATAGAAGAAGAGGAGCCATCGGCTGTCGAAGCGGTCAGTGAGATAGCCGGAGACGAGCGTGCCCACGATGTCGAAGACCCCGATGACCGCGAGCAGGCTCGCCGCCGCGACCTCGGCCATGCCGTGGTCCATCGAGGCCGGGATCAGGTGCGTCCCAATGAGCCCGTTGGTCGACGCGCCGCAGATGAAGAAGCTGCCGCCGAGCAGCCAGAAATCGCGTGAGCGAACGCCGAGGCGGAGACCGCGAAAGGCGTTCGCGATCGGGCTGCCGGTGTTGGTCGGGGTGACGTCCGCGTCGGTCGCGCCGTACGCTCGGAGGCCGACGTCGCTCGGCCGGTTGCGCAGGAAGATGGCCACGACCGGGACCACCGCCAGGGCCGCGAGGCCGACGGCGACGGCGCTGTAGCGCCAGCCCGCGCTCTGCGCCAGCCAGCCCAGGCCAGGCAGAAAGATGAGCTGTCCGGTCGCGCCCGCGGCCGTCAGGGCACCGAGCACGAGGCCCCGGCGCCTCACGAACCACCGATTGGCGACGGTCGCCGCGAGCACCGAGGCCATGCAGCCCGTGCCGAGCCCGACGACGACGCCCCACAGGACGTACAGCTGCCATGGCTGTGTCATGACGGTGGTCAGCAGGGCGCCCGACGCGACAGTGACCAGCGCGCCGACGGCCAGGGCCCGGATTCCGAAGCGATCCATGAGCGCGGCCGCGAACGGGCCGGTGAGGCCGAAGAGGATGAGGTTGATGGAGACGGCGACCGAGATCACCGCCCGGTTCCAGCCGAACTCGTTCTCAAGTGGGACGATCAGGACGCCGGGGGCGGCGCGGAAGCCCGCCGCGCCCATGAGCGCGACAAAGGTCACCGCGGCGACGATCCAGGCGTAGTGAATCCGCTTCACGAGCTCATCCCGTGACAACCTGCGAAGCGCCGGGCGTCATTCCGGCGGACTCTAGCGGTCTTCGGCGAGCCTCGTGAGGACGACGGTCCAGGTGGTGTCGTCGAGGTAGGGCACGAACAGGTTGGCGAGCTGCTTGCGCTGCCTCCGTACCTTCGGCGGAGGCTCGTCCTCGAGCGGTGCGAAGATCGAGTACATGCTCCGGCGCTCGAGGCTCCTGTAGTCGCGCTCCTCTTTGCGCATACCGATCACTACCTTATGCGGTAACTCTTGATCCCGCCCAGAGCATTTCTGCCCTCGGTTTCGTACTCGTCCGGGTAAACGTCCCCGAGAATTAGCGCGTGGCAGTCGAGGAGATCGCCGATACGATCGCGGGCTTTGCCCTTTTCGCTGACCTCTCGACGCCCCAGCGCCAGCACGTGGCCGACGTGTTCAGCGAGCAGTGGTACGGCGCGGGCGAGACGGTCCTCCACCAGGGCTTGACCGGCTCGGGTCTCTACGTCGTGCTTGACGGTTCGGCCGCGATCCGGATCGACGGCGTCGACCGGGCCACGCTTCGGGCGGGCGACTACTTCGGCGAGATCTCTTGCCTCCTCGGGGAGCCGCCGACCGCGGACATCGTCGCCCAGGTGGCTCTGCGCTGCCTGGTCCTGTCGAGCTCGCAGGTCGAGAGCTTCCTCAAGGCCAACCCCGCGGTGATGTTCCGGCTCCTCCAGGGCGAGGCCCGCAAGGTCCGCACGACGACCAAGTGGCTGAGCTAGCCGGCCGCCCGTTTCCTCCCGGTCGCTATCCGCTGGTCGTGGTCGGTAGCGGCCCGGGCGGCATGCAGCTCACCTACAGCCTGACGCGCCTCGGCGTCGAGCACGCCGCGATCTCGGCCGACGACGCGCCGGGCGGCATGTTCCGCAAGTGGCCCGTCTTCCAGCGGATGCTGAGCTGGACCAAGCCGTTCACTGGCTTCGAGCCGGGGACGCGCGAGTTCGAGCGCCACGACTGGAACAGCCTGGCCGGCGAGGAGGCCGCGCACCGGGGCCTGATGGCCGGGGTCATGGATGGCACCTCCTACTTCCCCTCGCGGCCGGAGATGCAGCGCGGCCTCGAGCTCTTCGCGCAGCGGACGCGCCTGCGGGTGCGTTATGGCTGTCGCTGGGAGGCGACGCGCAAGGACGGCGACGAGTTCGTGCTGACGACGTCTGACGGCGAGTACCGAGCGCCGAGGGTTGTGTTTGCGGTGGGCGTGGCGCAGCCGTGGCGGCCATCCACCCCGGGGCTCGAGCACGCAAGCCAGTACGGCGACCTGCGACCGGTGGAGGAGTACCGCGACCGCCGCATCTTCATCATCGGCAAGCAGAACTCGGGGTTCGAGATCGCCTCCGGCCTCCTCCCGTGGGCGCGCCAGGTCATCCTGGCGTCACCGAGCTCGACGAAGCTGTCGGTCAACACGCACTCGCTGGCCGGCGTACGCGCCCGCTACGTGCAGCCCTTCGAGGACAACGTGCTCGCGGGCGGCGTCGTCATCCTCGACGCCTCGATCGAGGGCGTCATGCGGACGCAAGGCGGGTTCGACGTGCACGTGCGGACGACGGACGATAAGCCGCTCCAGTTCCCAGTCGACGACGTCATCGCCGCCACGGGATTCACCTCGCCGCTGCTCGACCTGCCCGAGCTCGGGGTCAAGACGTTCGGCCAGAGCGGGCTGCCGGCGCAGTCGTACTTCTGGGAGAGCATCACGATGCCGGGGATCTACTTCGCCGGCACCATCAACCAGGGCGCCAAGGGCCTCATGAAGCACGGTATCCCGAGCAGCTCGGGCGCCGTCCAGGGCTACCGGTACAACGCCCGCGTGCTCGCGCGGCACCTGGCGGAGAAGCAGCACGGCGAGCTCGAGAAGCCGACGCTGTCGCCCGCTGAGGTGATCCCGACGCTCCTTCGCGAGGCGCGCTTCGGGCCGGAGCTGTGGCACCAGCGCTCCTACCTGGCGCGCGTGATCGCCTTCGACCCCGGCCGCGGCGTCGTCGACCACGGCATCCTGCCCCTCGCCCACTTCCTCGACAGCCCCGACTTCGACAGCGCCGCCGCCATCACCCTCGAGTCGAACGGGCAGGAAGACCTCTACCCGGTCGTCTACGTCCGCCACGAGCGCAACCTGCACGAGACGCGCCTGGCCGACGACCCGTTCCTGAACTTCGAGACCGCGCAGCACCGGACCGACCTTGCGCAGGCGCTCGAGCCGCTGCTGAGTCCTACGCTGTCGCAGCCAAGGTAAATGACGCTTCCGACCGGCACCGTCACGTTTCTCTTCACGGACATCGAGGGCTCCACCCGCCTCATGCAGGAGTTGGGCGACCGGTACGTGCCGCTGCAGGTCGTCCATCACGAACTCCTCCGCGCCGCCTTCCGCAGCAACGACGGCCGCGAGCTGCGCACCGAGGGAGATTCCTTCTTCTGCGTCTTTGCGAGCGCGCTCGACGCATGCCAGGCCGCGGCGACGGCGCAGCGCTCGTTTGCCGAGCACGAATGGCCCGAGGGAGGGGCGATCCGGGTGCGCATCGGCCTGCACACGGGCGAAGCGCCGCTCATGGGTGACGAGTACGTCGGCCTCGACGTCCACCACGCGGCTCGGATCGCCGGGGCGGCGTATGGCGGCCAGATTCTGGTCTCGGAGGCGACCAGGGCGCTTGTCGGCGACAGCCTGCCCGACGGCGTGACCCTGCGCGACCTCGGCAACCACCGCCTCCGCGACCTCGCGCGCACCGAGAAGCTCTTCCAGCTAGTTGTGCGGGGGGTTCCGGCGTCCTTCCCCGCTCTCCGGACGCTCGACGGCACGCCCAACAACCTGCCCACGCAGCTGACGAGCTTTGTCGGCCGCGCCGACGTGGTCGCGAGGGCGAAGCAGCTGCTGCAGCGCTCGCGCCTGCTCACGCTGACCGGCCCGGGCGGAATCGGCAAGACCCGCCTCAGCCTCCAGGTTGCGGCCGAGTCGTCCGACCAGTTTCCGGACGGCGTCTACTTCGTCGCGCTGTCCGCCGTCCGCGATCCGGAGGTGATCCCCTCGGCGATAGTGCAGGCGCTCGGCCTCCCGCTCACCGGCAACCGAATACCCATGGACGCAGTGCTGGAACACCTGCGCAACAAGCTGACGCTGCTGGTCCTGGACAATTTCGAGCAGCTCCTTCCCGACGCGGCCGGGTTTCCCTCGTCGTTGCTCCAGGCAAGCCCGAACCTGAAGGTGGTCGTCAGCAGCCGCGCGGCGCTGCGGGCCTACGGGGAGCAGGAGTTTCCAGTCGAGCCGCTGCACCTCCCCGACGCCGGGTCGCGCCCGTCGCTGGAGGCGCTGTCTCAGTTCGAAGCCGTCAAGCTCTTCATCGAACGCGCCCTCGCGGCCAAGCCCGACTTCCAGGCGACCAACGAGAACGCGCCCGCCATCGCCGGCATCTGCGAGCGCGTGGACGGGCTTCCCCTGGCCATCGAGCTGGCGGCCGCGCGCGTCAAGCTCTTCTCTCCGCAGGCGCTGCACGCCAGGCTCGAGAAGAGCCTGAGCGCCCTCGGCGGAGGGGCTCGCGACCTGCCGGGGCGCCAGCAGACGCTGACCGGGGCGATCGCCTGGAGCTACGAGCTGCTGGACGCGCCGCACCGCCGCCTGATGGCGAGGTTCTCCGTGTTCGCCAGGGGCGCGGCGCTAGAGCTTGCGGAAGCGGTTTGCGGTCCCGGGGACGAGGTAGGGACCGACGTGCTCACGGGCCTCGACGAGCTTGCCGACCAGAGCCTGCTGCGCCGAATGCCCGACTTCGAGGAGCCGCGACTCCTCATGCTGCAGACGATCCGCGAGTTCGCGGCCGAGCGCCTCCAGGAGAGCGGGGAGGCGGAGCTCATCCGCGATCGGCACGCCGCCGCCTTTACCGCGATGGCGGAAGGGTCTCAGGGCCGGCTCTTCGGGGACGAGCGCAAGGCGCAGCTGGACAGCCTCGAGCTCGAACACGACAACTTCCGGGCCGCGCTCGATTGGTGCATCGCGACCCAGCGCACGGAGCAGGCTCTACGCCTGGCGGCCGCGCTGTGGCGGTTCTGGCAGATGCGCGGCCACCTGCGCGAAGGCCGCGCACGCCTGGAAGCGGTGCTCGCCCTGCCAGGCCGAGAGAAATATCCGGAGGCGCGAAGAGACGCGCTCGAGGCGGCGGGCGGGATCGCGTACTGGCAGGCGGACATGCCGGCCGCGCAGGTCTGGTACGACGAGTGCCTTGTCCTGACCAGGGCGACCGGCGACAAGCGCGCGCTCGCCAACGCGATCTACAACGACTCGTTTCCACGCACGCTGGCGCGGACCGAAATGGAGACGGCGCTCGCCCTTCTCGACGAGGCACTCGCGCTGTACCGCGAACTCGACGACAAACCCGGCGTCGCCAAGTGCCTGTGGGGCATTGGCAACGTGCACCACTTCCTGCTGGACTACAAGGCGGCGGTGGCGCCGCTCGACGAGGCGATCGCGCTCTTTCGCGAGCTCGACGACGCCTTCGGCCTAGGCTGGGCCATGCACACGCGGGCGCTGACCGCGATCAATGTCGACGACGCGACCACGGCCGAGCCTCTGGTCAAAAAGGCTCTCGAGATGTTCAACAAGGCAGGCGACATCTCGGCCATCACGATCCTGCTCGACGACGCGGCCCAGCTCGCAAGGCTCGGCGGAGACAGGATGCGTTCGCTGCGCCTTGCGGCCGCCGCCGCCTCGCTCCAGGCCAAGACTGGGGCCGAGGTCGCGATGATGGCCAACTCACTGACCGGCAGGCCGGTGGCGGGCGCAAGCGACTCCGCCGAGAATGAGGCGTGGGACGAGGGCTTTGCGATGACGACCGAGGCCGCGGTGAGGTACGCGCTTCACCCAAACTCTGACCGATGACCAACGAATCACTCCCGGTCAGCGGTGTGTGCGAGATCGCCCTCGAGATGAACGACCTGGAAGCCGGCGAGCGCTTCTACGCGGACCTGCTGGGCTTCCCTGTGGTGGAGCGCTGGGCGTCACGCGGCGGCGCGATCTGGGTCATGGCCGGGGAGCAGACGCGGATCGGGCTGTGGCGCCCGCAGCTAGGACTTGGAGGCGGACGCGGCGGTGTGCACGTCCACTATGCGATGCACCTGCCGGCCGAGCACTACGACGCGGCGGTTGCCCGGCTGCGCGAGGCGGGGCATGACGTCCTGGACCACGACCACTCGAAGTACGGGCACGATCGTGGACGTGCGGCTTACGTGACGGATCCGGGAGGCCACGTCGTCGAGCTGTGGACCTGGGACGTAGCCCAGCACCTGCGCGAGCACGAGCGGGGAGAGAGCCCAGGCAGCAGCTAGGGCGGCCCACTCGACGTCCGGCAGCCGGCAACACGCAAGGAGGCTTGAGGAAGTGATGCGCTTCGTGACCCGGAAGAACGCAGCCGTCGACCGCATCGCGTGCCCCTGGCTCATCCGCCGCTTCATCGACAAGGACGCCGAGTTTCTCTTTGTCGACTCTCAGGACGTCACCGATGTCGCGCGCGACAAGGGAGCCATTCCGTTCGACGTCGAGGGCGTCGAGCTCGCCCATGTCGACGGCCGCTGCTCGTTCGAGTCGATCCTGCTCCGCTATGAGCTCGACGACCCCGCGCTGCACAGGCTGGCCGCCATCGTCCACGGGGCGGACGTCGATGCCGACGTGCACCGGACGCCGCAGGCCGCAGGCTTGAAGGCGATCGCGATGGGGTTCCGCCGGCTGTACGGCGACCGCGACCACGAGAAGCTGGAAGCCCAGATGCCGGTCTACGACGCGCTGTACGAGTGGTGCCGGCAGGAGGCCGGTTAGACGGCGCGGAGCTCGAACACCGGACGGTCGACCGCGGCGGCCTCGGGGTCCTTCAGGATGTCGCCGGCGCCGAGGGTGGCCAGGAGCAGCCGCCCGGCGGGAAGGCTCAGCGCGTATGGCCCGACCACATCGCGGAAGAAAGCCGCCCGTGCGTCGAGGTCGAGCTCCGCCGCTCGCACCTCCTCACGCCGCCGGCCAACTGAGAGCGTCGCCTCTCTCGCCGCGCGCAGGTTCCGGACCCAGTTGACCTCGCCGAAGGTGCCGATGATCCAGCGCTTGCCGTTCCGCTCCACGAGAGCCACCGGCGTCGTCCGCGGTACGCCGCTCTTACGGCCTCTCACCGTGATCAGCGCGTTCGGGCCCATGAGCGGGCCGATACGGAGGAGCCTGCGCGCCACGGGGTTGAGGAAGCTGACGAAACCGGGGGCTCGGGCGGCTTGTGGGTGGGCCATGCCACGAGCATAGCAGGCCAATCAATCAGTTGCTTGAGTCTTGCCGGCGACTGAAATGCCCAGCCATTTCTCGAGCTGCCGCAGCGCCTGGTCTCCGCGCCTGGCGTCGCGCATGACGGGCAGGGTCATGGCGGTGATGGTCGCGACGATCAGCGCCGCGACGGCGTCGCTGTCCAGCTCCCGCCTCAGCTTCCCCTCGCGCACTGCGCGTCGCAGGAGCCCGCGCATCGTCGCGTGCCACACGTCGTACATCTCGTTCATGAAGCGGCCGATCGACTCGTCGCGCACCGAGCGCAGGGCCAGCTCGGCCATGACGGCGCCGAGCTCCGGTTCCTCGAGCAGGAGCGTGCGCACCGAGCGCAGGTAGCTTCGCAGCTCGTTGCCGGGCCCGCTCTTGAACGTCAACGTCGAGCGGAACCGGCCCATCGCGTGGTCCAGCACCGCGTGGATGAGCGTCTCCTTGGTCGGGAAGTAGTAGTGAAGGGTCGCGATGTTGACGCCGACCTCGGCCGCGACCTCGCGCGTCCGCAGGCCTTCGAAGCCGCTGGCCGCGATCTCGCGGTAGGCCGCGAGCACGAGCTCCTCACGCCGTTTTTCGCTGACCGCGCCCGGCTGCCGCGCCACCGCTCGTGCCATCACGGGCCAATTAAACGCTTGATTGAGGAGACAGATTGATGATCATCGACCATGAGCGATAGTCCGGACTATCAACCTCTGGTCGCCGATCAGAACGTGCGATAGTCCGGACTAACGCCACTCGGGGAGGAGGAAGCTCGTGCAGCAGGACCGACTCAACCTGCCTTTCACCGGTATCGCCACCTTCGCCAAGGTGCCCTACCACGCCGACCTGGCCACCATCGACGCCGACGTCGCCATCGTCGGTGCCCCGTACGACCTCGGGACCCAGGTCCGCCCGGGCGCGCGGTATGGCCCGCGCGGCATCCGCAACGCTTCGGTGATCTACGGGCTGCGCACGCCCAAGTACTACGACGCCGAGTTCGACGAGATCTACCTGGACGGCGTTCGCATCGTGGACGTCGGGGACGCCGATATGATCCACGGCCGTCCGGACGCCTGCCTGGCCAACATCCAGGCGACCACGGAGGCGATCCTCGCGCGCGGGGCTTTGCCGGTGACCCTTGGCGGCGACCACTCAGTGCCGATCCCCATCCTCCGCGCGTTTCGCGACAAGGGTCCGGTCTTCGTGGTCCAGATCGACGCGCACCTCGACTTCGTGAGCGAGCGGTTCGGCGTCCGCGAGGGCCACGGCAACGTCATGCGCAGGATCGCCGAGATGGACCACGTCCCGGGCATCGCGCAGATCGGCATTCGAGGGCCGGGCTCGAGCGACCCGTCGGACTTCGCCGACGCCAGGCGGATGGGCAGCACGATCATCGGTCCGCGCGAGTTTCGGCGGATCGGCGTCGAGGCAGTGCTCGACCGCATCCCCTCAGCGCCGAACTACTACGTGACCATGGACCGCGACGGTTTCGACCCGGCGCTGATGCCCGGCACGGGCTCACCGTCTCCCGGCGGCTTCTCGTACCACGAGGTGGTCGACCTGCTGCGCGGACTTGCGTTCAAGGGCAACGTCGTGGGCTTCGACTTCGTCGAGGTGGCGCCGATCTACGACCCCACCGAGGTCACCGCCCAGACCGCGGCCAGGGTGATCCTGGACTTCCTCGGTGCCATCTTCAAGAGCAGGCAGAAGTAGCGTACGAGCGTTTGCTTGACAGCTTTCCGGTAGCCGAGTAAGTTGGCCGCCGTCGGCGGTCCGCGGGGATCGCCCATGGGGTAGGGGAGGCAGGCATGCGAGAGCTCGCAGCTACCGAGGCGCAGGGGACCCCGCGCGGGATCGAGTTCCACTCGATCGACTACATACCGCAGGCCGAGCGGCACGGCCGCGTCCGAGACCAGTTCACGCTCTGGTTTCTCGGCAACGCCGAGCTGGCGACGCTCGCCGTCGGGCTGATCGGGATCAGCCTCGGCCTGAGTCTTTTCTGGGTCCTGGTGGCGATCGTCCTGGGAGAGATCTTCGGCACGTTCTTCATGGCCTTCCATTCCGTCCAGGGACCGCGGATGGGCATCCCGCAGCTGCTCCAGTCGAGGCCCCAGTTCGGCTACTACGGGGCGCTGATCCCGCAGGCCATCGGCCTCTTCCTGTACATCGGGTTCAACGTCTTCAACACGATCATCGCGGGCCAGGCCTTCGCGACGGTGACCCACCTGCCCACCCAGCTCAGCATCCTGATCATGGCCGCGGCCGCCTTCCTGCTTTCACTCGGCGGCTACGACTGGTTGCACTTCGTGCAGAAGTGGGGCACGTACATCTTTCTCGTCGTCTTCGGGATCTTCACGGTCGGAGTGATCTTCACCGTCAAGCTGCCGCCGGCACAGCAGGGCATCGGCCAGTTCCAGCTCACCCCGTTCCTCGTCATGCTGCTCGTGGTCGCCGCCTACCAGCTTTCGCAAGCCCCGTATGTGTCCGACTACTCGCGCTACCTCAAGAAGTCGACCACCACCCGCGAGACCTTCCTGTGGACCTATTCCGGCTCGGCGCTCGGCTCGTTCTGGATGATCGCGCTGGGGGCGTTGCTGCTCGCCGGCAACCCGTCTGCCCAGACCGTCGACGCGGTGGCCGCGGGCGGCAATGCGATCTTTCCAGGCTTCGGCACCATCGCACTGGCCATCGCGCTCATCGGGCTGGTGTCCGTGACCGCGCTGAACAACTACTGCGGCTCGCTGACCTCGCTCGCGATCGCCGACGCGATCCGCCCTGTCAAGCCGAGCATCGCGGCACGAATCATCACCTTGAGCATCATCGCCATCCTCGGCACAGCCGGCAGCCTTCTCCTGCCCCAGAACTTCCTCGCCAGCTACAGCAACTTCCTGACCCTGCTCGTCTACTTCCTGATCCCGTGGACGGCAATCAACCTGGTCGATTTCTTCTTCGTGCGACGCGGCAACTACGCGATCACCGAGATCTTCAACCCGAACGGGATCTACCACCGCTGGGGCTGGCGCGGCCTCGTCTCCTACTTCGCCGGCTTCCTGTCCATGGTCCCGTTCTTCAGCATCGCCCTCTACACGGGTCCGATCGCCAAGGCCGCCGGAGGGGCTGACTTCTCGATGTTCATCGGGCTCCCCGTGTCGGCGCTTCTCTACTGGTTCCTGTCCCGCGACATCGACCACCGCGTCGAGGAGCAGGCGGCGGCCAAGAGCGAGCAGATCCTCGAGGGGGGGCAGGCCGCGACAGCGACCACGGGCTGACGCCACCCGGCTGCCGGTGAGACGGCTCGCGACGTTCTCCATCGCGGGTCGGTGCGAGCGCACCGGCCAGCTCGGCGTGGCCGTGTCGACCGCCGACGTGGCCGCCGGCCGGATAGTGACCTGGGCACGGGCCGGCGTCGGGGCGGCAGCCACCCAGTCCTGGCCGAACCTCTACCTGGCCATCGACGCCCTCGCGCTCATGGAGCGGGGCGCTTCAGCCGGCGATGCGCTCAAGCAGGTGATCGACGCCGACCCTGGTCGGGACGTCCGCCAGCTTGGCGTGGTCGACTCGAGGGGTGGCAGCGCGTCGTACTCGGGCGCGGCCTGCACGGAATGGTTCGGTGAGGTGACCGGCCCCGGCTTCGCCACCCAGGGCAACATGCTCATCCGCGGCGAGACGATCTCCGCCATGGCGGACGCCTTCCGCGCCGGCACCGGCCTGGAGCTGGCCGAACGGCTGCTGCGCGCCCTCGAAGCCGGACAGGCGGCCGGCGGGGACAGGCGCGGCCGCCAGTGCAGCGCCCTCCTGGTCGTCGACCGGGAGGAGTTCCCCCTCTGGGACCTACGGGTCGACGAGCACCCTCAGCCGGTGGCCGAGCTGAGGCGGATCTACGAGGTGGCGAGGCTCGACCTGCTGCCCTTCGTCGAAGGCCTGCCGACCCGGAGCAACCCCATGGGCAGCCTGAGCGATGAGTTCGTCGAGACGAACCTGCTGCCGCCACCGCAGCGGCCAGGCCGTGGAGGATCGGGGCCACCATCGCCGTGACCGAAGGCATGATCCCCGTCCCGGGCGGCAACGTCTGGTACCGGGTTGCGGGCGAGGGCGGCGGCGTGCCGCTGCTGTGCGTCCACGGCGGTCCCGGCTTCCCGCACGACTACCTGGAATCCATGGAAGACCTCGCCGGGCGCCGCCGCGTCATCTTCTATGACCAGCTCGGTTGCGGCCGGTCAGACCGACCCGACGACCCGTCCTTGTGGACCTTCGAACGCTCCCTCGACGAGCTGGAGGCAGTGCGCTCGGCGCTCGGGCTGACCGAGATGCACCTGTTCGGCAACTCATGGGGCGGCTGGCTGGCGCTGCAGTACACGCTCGACCGCCGCCCCAATCCGCGAAGCCTCATCCTCTCCAGCTCGCCGCCCAGCGTGCCGCGCTGGATCCGCGAGGCCAACGAGCTTCGTGCTCGCCTGCCGCGCCGGGTGCAGGAGGTGCTCGACGACCATGAGCGGCGGGGCGTGTTCGACTGCCCCGAATACACCGCCGCGATCATGGTCTTCTACAAGCGACACCTCTGTCGCCTCAAGCGGTGGCCTGACGGCGTGGAGAGGGCCCTTGGGCCAGGATTCGGCGCGCAGCCTTACCTGACGATGTGGGGCCCGAGCGAGTTCGGGCCGGTCCTCGGGAACCTCAACGGATGGGACGTGACCGACCGCCTCTCAGAGGTCACGGTGCCCACGTTGATCACGGGCGGCCGCCACGACGAGGCCAGGCCCGAGCATCTCCAGGTGTTGAGCGAGGGCATCGCCGGCTCCGAGCTCGTGATCTTCGAGCGGAGCTCGCACATGGCGTTCGTCGAGGAGCGGCGTGCCTACATGAGGGTCGTGAACAGTTTCCTCGACCGCGTGGAGAGGAGAGCCGCCGTCAGCTCTTGACGCGGGCGGGCTGCCCGGCAAGCGTCTCGGCAGCGAGCATGTCGACGACCTTGTGCATGTCGCCGGTCTCGTTGAGGACCCGGATCTGGCGGTCGGCGCTGGTGCCTTCGGCAAGGATCGTGTGGACGTACTCGACCGCCTTCCGGGAGCCGAGGTCGTCGACGACGTCGTCGACGAAGGCGACGAGCTCGATCGCCAGGTCGCGCATCGGCACCTCGCTCTGCTTGCCGAAGTCGATGAGCTGGCCGTCGATGCCGTAGCGGATCGCCCGCCACTTGTTCTCGGCGATGAGCGCCGGCATGTACTTGCGAAAGCCGAGGTTGCGCGCGCGGAGGATCAGCAGCTTGGCGCAGATCGCCTGCATGAGCGCGGCCAGGCACACCGTCTCGTCGAGCCGCGTCGGCATGTCGCACACGCGGAACTCGAGCGTGGGGAAGCTGGGGTGCGCGCGCAGGTCCCACCAGATCTTCTTGCCGTTGTCGATGGAGCCGGTGCGGACTAGCAGGTCGACGTAGTTCTGGTACTCGCCGAACGACGTCAGATCGGGCGGGATGCCGGTCCTCGGGAAGTTCGACCAGACCACGCTGCGGTACGACTTGAGGCCGGTGTTGCGGCCCATCCAGAACGGGCTCGAGGTGCTGAGCGCCAGCAAGTGTGGCAGGAAGTAGCGCGCCTCGTTGAGCACGCCGATGCGCAGCTCTGGGTCGGGGATGGCGACGTGGACGTGGAGGCCGAAGATGACCAGCGCCCGGACGACGTCCTGGAGCTCCTCCTCGAGCATCTTGTAGCGCTCGTGCTGCGTGATCTGCTGCTCCTCCCAGCGGGAGAACGGGTGCGTGCCCGCGCACGCGATCCGCAGACCCTCGGGCTTGAGCAAATCGGACAGCGTGCCCCGCATCTCGGCGAGCTGCTGGCGTGCCTCGTCGACGTCCTGGCAGATGGTCGTGCCGACTTCGACGACCGACTGCATCATCTCCCGCTTGACCTTGTCGCCTAGCTTCGGCGTCGCGGCGGCAAGCAGGGTGTCGATGTGCGAGTGGAGCTGTCCGGACGCGTCGATGATCTGGTACTCCTCTTCGACGCCGATCGTCAACAGCCCGTCCCGGCTCATGCTGGCCCCTCGACCACGAATGTTGGCACGACGCTGCCCGCCCCGGCGGTCACGTTCAGCAGGGCCGCCGCCGAGACGCGGGTCATGAAGCCGCCGACGCGGCCGTCGAACAGGTAGGGGTCGAGGTCGACGGCCAGGTCGATGTACCTCAGGCCGTCGAGGACGACCGGGAACGGGATGCGCGGGATCTCGACCGCCTCCTGGACGACGTAGCTCTGCGTGGTCGCGACCTCGATCGCCTTCTCCCACTCCGCCTGGTCGACCGTCCAGCCCAGGACCACTCCCTTGCCGCCGTACTCGTCGTTGGGCTTGAGGACCAGGGTCTCGCGGCGGCGGGCGATGTCTTCCGTCAGCGCCGGCCGGACCCGGCGCGTCCACGGGATGTGGCGGCGCACAGCCGCCCTCTGGGCGGTCGTGTACAGCCGGGCGTAGCGCGGGTCGGAGAGCAGGGCGAGGCTCATCTTCTTGTGCAGCAGCTTGGCCCGGAAACTGTTGACCACGCACGCGGCACCGGCCACGTAGGCGTCGCGCAGAGCCCTGGTGTCGTCGCCTCGGGCGAGCAGCTCGCTCGTGAGCACGCGCCGGTAGACGAGGTTCACCGCCGTGCCCCGCGCGTACAGCCTGCCCCGGCGCAGCTCGAGAGCCCGTGGGTCGCAGATCACGGTCTTGACGCCCGAGTCCTCGAAGAAGTCCCGAAACATCTCGAACTCCGGAGCGGTCGGCAACCCCTCCCAGTCGACGATCGCGATGACCGGCCTGGCGCCTTTCGTCCACTGCCCGAAGGCCCGGAGCATCGACTTGAGCTGGCGTCCGCGCGTGGGCAGGAACCGGCCCCGAAACAGCTTGCGAAAGGCCTTCATCACCGGCAGCCGGGCGAAGACGGCGGCCAGGTTGTCGCTGTATGCCATGCCCGCCGGAGACTCGGCGTTGTACTCGACGAAGCGGACCTGGTCGGCGAAGAAGCTGTCGAGCCGGACCGAGGGCGACGACGACCGGAAGCCTGGATCCACCATCGCCAGGCGCTCCTCCTCGGCCTCCAGTCCGAGCTCGCGCCGCAGCTCGGGGTCCTTCAGCACCGCCTTCTCGAGGGCGGCCAGGGCGCTGTAGACGCCCTGCGCCGCCGACACCGCCCGCTCGTAGCGGCGGCGGGTCAGGATCTGGGGCCGCATGGCCACGCACAGCGGCCGCTCGCCGAACATGAGACGCCGCTCGCGCTGCCCGCTGGCGAGCGCTTCGGCGCTGGCGGCGGTCAGACCTTCGTCGGCGAGCAGTCCGTGATAGGCGGCGACCGGGTCCTTCACGCCTGCGCGGGGGCGGCCGCCGTGGTCCTGCCGATGTGCTTCCACCAGCGGAACTCGCCGCGCCATGGCGGCGACTCCTCACCCTTCGCGTAGGCGATGGCCAGGTCGCTCATGTTGTCCAGCACCCAGTGGAAGTTGTCGTCCTTGATCGAAAAGTTGTCGAAGTCGGGCGCCGGGTTCAGGAAGTCGATCGCGTAGAGCACGTCGCCATTGACCGCGAACTCGACCGTGTTCATGTCGTAGCCCAGCGCCTCGCAGAGCGTGCGCGCGTCGGCGATCGCCTGGTCGCGCAGCCTGCCCTGCGGCGGGTTCGCGATCTGGTAGCGCTCTTCGAACGGCGCCCTCGGGTTGTAGCGAATCGGCATGATGTGCTGGCGGCCGATGCAGATGCAGCGGACGTAGTCGTCCCAGTCGATGAACTCCTGCAGGATCATCGTCTTCAGGCCGGTCTGGTCGTAGGCCGTGATCAGCTCTTCGATCGAGTGAACGATGAAAACGTCTTTCCAGCCACCGCCCGTGTTGGGCTTGAGCACGGCCGGCAGGCCCGTATACGCGACTATGGCCTCCCAGTCGAGCGGAAACTGAAGGTTGCGGAGCGAGCGCTGCTGGTCGATGTCGGGGATGTACTGCTTGTTGGGCAGGACGACCGTCTTCGGCACCGCGACACCGAGCTTGCGGGCCAGCGTGCACTCGAAGAACTTCTCGTCCGCCTCCCACCAGAACGGGTCGTTGATGACCACGGCGCCCATGAGGACCGCGCTCTTGAGGTGGGCGCGGTAGTACGGGACTTCGTGCGAGATGCGGTCGATGAGGACGGCGTGGTAAGGCTCGGCCACCTCGGAGGTCCCACCGAGCACGGCCAGCTCGGCGCTGATGCCGTCGGGGCCGCCCTTCTCGTTGACCACGTCGAGAAAGGGCCCGGGGAAGGTGTTCTCGCGTCCGATCAGCAGTCCGATGACCTTCTTGCCTGCCATGTCCCCTCCCCTGATTGCCTGGCTAGCCGACGTACCGACGCAACATGTCCTTCCAGTACGGCCAATCGTGCGCCCATCCAGGCCAGATTTCGAGCCCCACCTGGATTCCCTTCGATTGCAGCAGCCCACCGACCCGCCTGGAGTCCTCGACGTTCGGGTCGTCGGCGCCGGTCACGATGGCCTTCGGGTGGTGGGCCCGCATGGGACCGAGGTAAGCCTCGTCGCTGAGGCCGGGCAGGAACTCGACCAGGTTCGTGTAGTAGACGTTGTCGTCGTGGTAGCCGTCGAGCCAGCGCGTGGTGTCGAAGGCGCCGCTCATCGCGATGTAGCCGCGGACCAGGTTTGGGTGCCTGGCGGCAAGTAGCACGGAGTGGAAGGCGCCGAACGAGGCGCCGCACGTGATCGGCGCCCCGGGCAGGCGGGGCAGGATCTCGTCGACGATGTAGGACTCGTACTGCAGGTGACGCCAGACTCGCTCGGCCGGCGGCCGGTCCCTGGCGTACCAGGACTCGCCGTCGACGCTGTCGAGGCAGATCAGCTGGACCGACCCTGACTCGATGTGGTCGCCGATCCCGGCGACCATCCCGAAGTCCTCCCACTGGTAGAACCGCCCCATCGAGGTCGGGAACACCAGCAGCGGCACCCCGGCGTGCCCGAAGTGCAGCAGCTCCATGTCGCGGCCGAGCGAGCGGCTGTAGTCCTTGATGTAGTCGCGCTGCACTTCAGCGGTGGCGACCGACATGGCCGTCATGGTGAGGCATCCAGACGGCCGCCGTGGGCGGGGCAATTGAGATAACACCGAGCGCGGAGAGCATCGGAGGATTTATACATTCCACCCGGAATGTGGTGGAGGGTCCTGGTGGTGTCGGTCCTTCTCTTCTTCGCGGGCTTCGGCGCCCACGAGGTGATGCACCTGCTGGTGATCTACGGCGTCGGCAGCCAGGGCGAGATCATCGCCAGGCCGTGGCATCTCTACTTCCTCGACTTCTCGATCTGGTCGGTGCACGCGCAGCCGTGCGAGCAGCTCGACGTCACGCGCCAGGCGATCGTCAACTTCTTCGGCCCGTTCCTCGCCGCGATCCCGTTCGTGGTGCTGCTGATCTACGTTCGGGAGCCGATCGCGCTGGCGGCGCTGATCGCCAACGTCGTCATCCTCTTCTTCTATGCCGGGATCGAGCTCGCGTACGTGCTCCTCGAGAGCGTCTGGCACACCGATGCCCCGCTGCTCGTGACGCCCGAGTTCAACTACGGCGTGCCGCTCGCGATCATTCTCATCGCGGTTGCCGGCGCGTCGTTGACGTCAGCCCTCGGAGGTCGCCGGATCCCCGAGTGACGTGCATGTGGCGACCGGGTGCAGGCCCGGCGCGCCGCCTCCGCCGCACGCCCAGGCGCGGCCGTTGAACAGGGCGAGCTCGAAGCCGTGGCGGGGGACGAGCATCTTCGGGCCTGCGGACCACCGCCCGGACATATAGAAGCCGAGCTGCGTGACCATGCGGTTCTCGCCGGCGTCCTCCCCGCCGGCCACCACGACGGCGGCCCCGATCACGGCCGCACCCGCCCCGCTGGTCGGAGCCGGAAGGCCGGCAAGCCGCGTCCAGGCCCGGCGCGAGAGGTCGAAGCAGTCGACGCGGGCGGTGTTCGGCGAGCGGCCGCCGGCGACGCAGACCGAGCTTCCCAGCACGAAGCCGGCGACGTGGTTGCGGGGCTGCGGCAGCGGCGCGAGAACCGTCCAGGCGTTACTGGCCGGGCTGTATTCCTCCACGGGCGCGACGTTGGCGGCGGCGGTGTTGCCGCCGATGGCGTAGAGCCGGCCGGCTGCCGCGATCAAGGCGTGGCCGCCCCGTGCGTAGTGCATCCGCGCGAGCTCCGTCCAGCGGTTGCCATCGAGACGGTAGAGCCGTGCGCTGTCCGCTCCGTTGCTGTGCCCGCCGGCGATGTAGACGTGGTCGTCGAGCGTCGCCGCCGAGGCGTGATCCACAGGGATGGGGAGCGGCGGACCTGACGACCACCGGGTCCCGTCGAAGACGAAGACGGTGTTGAGGCTGGCCCCGGCCGCGTTGAAGCCGCCCATCACATACAGCTTGCCGCCGGCGGAAGCGGCGGCGGTCTCCTCGACCGGGGCGGGCAGCGAGGCCTCGAACCTCTGGAGGGGCTGCGGGGAAGATGTTGGCGAGGGCTCCGCGTACGGCGACCCCGGCGGCGGGCTGGGCGTCGGCGACGGCGGCGCGGCCGTCCCCGAGCCGCAGGCTGCAAGCAGGAGCGCCGCGGCCAGGGGTCCCGTCAGCCCGCGTCGCATAATCCCCACATGGCGACCGCGCTCTCGCTCACGCACCTAGGTTCGCTGATGCGCGGGGTGCGCAGCGTCGACCAGGTCGGCGCCGACGAGCGGGCGGCATCCCTCGCCAAGCGCTCGATCAAGAAGTCCTCCAAGCTGTGGGCACTGGACCTGGCCATCCGCTGCATGGACCTCACCACCCTCGAGGGCCAGGACACCCCTGGCAAGGTCGCGGCCATGTGCGCCAAGGCCGTTCGCCCCAAACCGGGCGACGCCACGATCCCATCCGTCGCCGCCGTCTGCGTCTACCCGCTGCGCATCGCCGACTGCGTCGAGGCGCTCCACGGCAGCTCCGTGCGCATCGCGTCAGTGGCGACCGCCTTCCCCTCCGGCCAGAGCTTCACTTCGATCAAGGTCGCGGAGACCGAGCAGGCGGTGCAGGCGGGCGCGCACGAGATTGACATGGTGATCGACCGCGGCGCGTTCTTGTCGGGCGACTACCAGCGCGTCTACGACGAGATCGTCGCCGTCAAGGAAGCGTGCGGCGCGGCGCACCTGAAGGTGATTCTCGAGACGGGCGAGCTCGGCAACTACGACGCGGTCCGTCGCGCGTCGATCCTGGCCATGGCTGCAGGCGCGGACTTCATCAAGACGTCGACCGGCAAGGTGCAGCCCGCGGCGACGCTGCCGGTGGCGCTCGTGATGATGGAGGCGATCCGCGACTTCGTGCGCGAGACGGGCCGCCCCGTCGGGTTCAAAGCCGCGGGCGGAATCCGCACCTCGAAGCAGGCGATCGCCTACCTGGTCATCACGTACGAGACCCTCGGCTCCGACTGGATGAACCCGGGCCTGCTGCGTCTCGGCGCCTCCACGCTGCTCAACGACGTGCTGATGCAGATCGACAAGGAGCGCACTGGCGCCTACCAGTCCGCTGACTACTTCACGGTCGACTGACGCGATGGCGATCACCAAGAAGCAATCCGCAGAGCTCGCGAGGCAGGTGTTCGAGTACGCGCCCGCGCCGGAGGCGATCGACCACGTCAAGATCCTGCCGCGGTACGGGCTCTTCATCGGCGGCAAGATGGTCACGGCCCACAGCAAGAAGCGCTTCCCGACCATCAACCCCGCGACCGAGAAGACGCTCTCCGAGGTGGTCGAGGCCGACGCGGTCGACGTCGATCGCGCCGTGAAGGCCGCCACCAGGGCATTCGAGAGCTGGTCGAGGTTGTCGCCGTCGCTGCGCGCCCGCTACCTCTTCCGCATCTCGCGCATCCTCCAGGAGCGCTCTCGCGAGCTCGCTGTGGTTGAGACCATGGACGGCGGCAAGCCGATCAAGGAATCGCGCGACGTCGACATCCCGCTCAGCGCCGCGCACTTCTTCTACTACGCCGGCTGGGCGGACAAGCTCGAGTGGGCTTTCCCGAACCGGAAGCCGCGGCCGCTGGGCGTCGCGGGCCAGGTCATCCCGTGGAACTTCCCGCTGCTGATGCTGGCGTGGAAGATCGCGCCGGCGCTCGCCGCCGGGAACACGGTGGTGCTGAAGCCGGCGGAGACGACGCCGCTCTCGGCGCTGCTGTTCGCCGAGATCTGCATGCAGGCGGAGCTTCCGCCCGGCGTCGTGAACATCGTGACCGGCGCGGGCAAGACCGGATCGCTTCTCGTTTCGCACCCCGGAGTCAAGAAGGTCGCCTTCACCGGCTCGACAGAGGTCGGCAAGCTCATCCAGCGCTCGATCGCGGGCACCGGCAAGGAGCTGACCCTCGAGCTAGGTGGCAAGGCGGCCAACATCGTGTTCGAGGACGCGCCGCTCGACCAGGCGGTCGAGGGCATCGTCAACGGCATCTACTTCAACCAGGGCCACGTCTGCTGCGCGGGCAGCCGCCTGCTCGTCCAGGAATCGATCGCCGAGCCACTGCTGGAGAAGCTGAAGCGCCGCCTGTCGACGCTGCGCCTGGGCGACCCGCTCGACAAGAACACCGACATCGGCGCCATCAACTCGCGCGCGCAGCTGGAGAAGATCCAGGGCCTGGTCGAGTCGGGCGTCGAAGAGGGCGCCGAGCTCTACCAGCCCGATTGCGTCCTGCCGGAGCGCGGCTTCTGGTTCCCGCCCACGCTCTTCACCAACGTCTCGCAGTCCTACCGGATTGCGCGCGAGGAGATCTTCGGCCCCGTGCTTTCGGTGCTGACGTTCCGCACGCCGAACGAGGCGGTCGAGAAGGCGAACAACACGCCTTACGGTCTGTCGGCCGGCGTGTGGACGGACAAGGGCTCGCGCATCCTGTGGATGGCGGAGCGCATGCGGGCCGGAGTGGTGTGGGCCAACACGTTCAACCGGTTCGATCCCACCTCGCCCTTCGGCGGCTACAAGGAATCGGGGTACGGGCGCGAAGGCGGCCTTCACGGCCTGCTCCCTTACGTGGAGCTCAACTGATGGAGGTCCGCAAGACTTACAAGCTCTTCGTGAACGGGGAGTTCGTCCGCTCCGAATCGGGGCGTGCCTACCGGCCCGACGGCCATGTCAACGTGCCGCGCGGCTCGCGCAAGGACCTCCGCGATGCGGTGCGCGCCGCCCGGACCGCCTTCCCCGCCTGGGCAGGACGCACAGCCATGAACCGCGGCCAGATCCTGTACCGGGCCGCCGAGATGCTCGACGGCCGTGCCGCTGAGTTCGTCGAGCTGCTGGGCGGCGGGGCGCGCGCTCGGCGCGAGCATGAACGCGCCGTGGAGACACTGGTCTGGTACGCGGGCTGGACGGACAAGCTGTCCCAGGTCACCGGAACCGTCAACCCGGTTGCCGGACCTTACTTCAACTTCACGATCCCCGAGCCGACCGGGGTCGTGGCCATCGTCGCGCCTCAGGAAGCCCCGCTCACCGGCCTTGTGCGCAGGCTGGCACCCGCGCTGTGCGGAGGCAACGTGGTGGTGGCGCTCGCAGACGAGTCGCAGCCGCTTGCCGCTCTGACGCTCGCCGAGGTGTTCGCCACCAGCGACGTGCCTTCAGGCGTCGTCAACATCGTCAGCGGCCAGCGCAGGGAGCTGCTGCCGTGGCTCGCGTCGCACATGGACATCAACGCGATCGACGTCGCCGGCTGCACCGGCGACGAAATCAAAGCAATCGAGGAATCCGCGGCAGGCAACGTGAAGCGTGTAATCAAAGTCACACAAGAAGAGCAAAGCCCTTACCTCATCGCCGCTTACCTGGAGTTGAAGACGGTGTGGCATCCCATCGGCGTCTGAGGCCAAGTAAGATTCGAGTCGCATGACTGAGGTCCTGACCCAGGAAGCCCCGAACGAAAGCGAGGGACTAAGCCTGGACCGGGCCAGCCACCCCAAGCCGATGATCTCGGCCGGCCAGATCGCGCGCCGCGTGCACCGCCTGGGCCGCCAGGTCTCGGACGTTTACGCCGACATCGATACGCCGCTCGTCATGGTCGTCATTCTCAAAGGCGCGACTGTTTTCGCGGCGGACCTTCTGCGTAGCCTTTCCATTCCCGCGGAGCTCGAGTTCGTGCGCGCATCGAGCTACCCGAGCGGCACCTCGAGCAACGGGCGCTTGAAGCTGGCGCATATGGTCGAGGGCACTCTGGTCGGCCGGCACGTGCTGCTCGTCGAGGACATCATCGACTCCGGCGTCACCGTGAGCGCAGTCGCGAAGCGCATCCGGCGTCTCGGCGCCGCCTCGGTGCGCCTGGCCGCGCTGCTTGACCGGCCCGCGCGGCGGCACGTAGAGGTGAAGATCGACTTCACCGGGTTCGTCATCCCCGACCGGTTCGTGATCGGCTACGGCCTCGACTACGCCGGGTTGTATCGCGAACTCCCACACATCTACGCCCTGACATAACCGCCTCTCACTCCTCCCCATTCATGGGGAGGTGGCGCCGCAGGCGCCGGTGGGGCGGCGCAGAACGGCCACCTCGAGTCGTCGTGTTTTAGTGGAAGAGTCACGGTTCTTCGGCTGGAAAAAGGCCGAGCTGCACTCGCACCTCGACGGTGCGGTACGCGTGTCGACCGCCGAAGAGCTTTCCGGTAGGCGCGGGCTTCGCATGGTGGCGCCCGACGACTGCCCGAGCCAGGCCGAGTACATCGGGTACTTCGACGACGCGATCGCCGTGATGCAGACCGAGGCGGCGCTCGAGCGGATTTCGCTCGAGCTGTGCATCGATTCGGCGGCCGAGAACATCGACTACCTCGAGGTCAGGTGGGCGCCGCGGCTCCACATGCGTGAGGGACTTTCGATCGAGCGGGTCATTCGTGCCGTGCTGTCCGGCCTTGATTCGGGGCCGATCCAGGCGGTCGCCATCGCGTGCGCGATGCGCCAGCACGCGCCGGAGGAGAACATCGAGCTGGCGCGCATCGCTGGAGGTTTTGCCGGGCGCGGGGTCGTGGGCTTCGACCTCGCGGGCGACGAGGTGCGGTTTTCGGCGGCGCGGCAGGCGCCCGCTTTCACAGCCGCTCGAGCGGCGGGACTTCACGTGACGTGCCACGCAGGCGAGGCCGGGGACCCGTCGAACGTCGAGGAAGCGCTGGCGCTGGGGGTCGAGCGCATCGCGCACGGCGTGATCGGCGCGCGCGAGCCGATGATCGCGGAGCGAATCCGCGCGGAGGGTGTCGTGCTCGACATGTGCCCAACGGCGAACTGGAAGTGCAAGGCGGTGCATTCGATAGCGGCGCATCCGTTGCCTGGATTGGTGCGCGGCGGCCTGCGATGCACGATCAGCACCGACTCGCGAACCGTGGCCGACACGACGCTGAGCCGCGAGTACGAGCTGATGTCCGCGGCGGGTATGACCGACGACGAGCTACAGCGATGCAACGAGACCGCCTACGCGGCCAAGTTCGCCTAACTCTTCCCCGCTTGCGGGGAAGTGGCCGGCGCAGCCGGCCGATGGGGCTGGCCCTCCGGCGCCGGCGAAGCCCGGCCGATGGGGCTGGGGCTGGGCTGCCCCTCCGGCGCCTTCGGCGCCACCTACCCATAAATGGGGAGGAGTCCCTCCGGCCCTGTCCTAGTTGCCGGTCCCGAACAGGCGGTCGCCGAAGTCGCCCAGGCCCGGCACGATGTACGCCTTGTCATTGAGCCTCTCGTCCAGCGCCGCCGTGTAGACGTCGACCTCCGGGTGGCGCTCCTCCAGCACCTTCACCCCCTCGGGCGCCGCCACGATGCAGATCATCCGCGCGTCGCGCCCGCCGGCCTCCTTGATGAGGTCAAGCGCCTGCGCCGCCGACCCGCCGGTCGCCAGCATAGGGTCGAGCAGGAGCGGGATCTTGCCCTGCAGGCGCGGCAGCTTGTTGTAGTAGATCCGGGCCACGGCGGTCTCCTCGTCGCGCTCGAGGCCGATGTAACCGACGCTCACCCTCGGCAGCAGCTCGAGCACCGGTGCGAGGAGGCCCAGGCCCGCGCGCAGGACCGGGATCGCCACCACCTCGCTCTCGAGCTCGATCGCGTCCGCCTCGGCGAGCGGCGTCTGCACCTTGCCGCGGCGGACCGGGAGGTCGGCCGTGGCTTCGTACAGCAGCATGGTGATCACGTTCCGCGCGTGAACTCGGAACTCCTCCGGCGGCGTCCTGCTGTCGCGCAGGCCGCGCAGCCCGTCCGCGACTATGGGGTGCTTACTGACGCTTAGAGGCACTGTCGCGCTTGATGAGCAACCGGATGGTGTCGACAGCCACGTCGAGCATGCGGTCCATGTAGGACGGGTCGAGGTGATGGATCTCGCCGGCGCCGACCTCGTCGACGCACAGGTTGACGCAGCCCGCGCGCATCTTCCTGAGCCGTGAGACGACAAAGAGCGTCGACGCTTCCATGTCATTGGCCATGATGCCGGCCTTCGCCCACATCTCAAGCTCGTCGCGCAGGTGGGGCCGCGGCATCGTGTCCGGCAGCAGGTCGGAGTACAGCGCGTCCACCGAGCGCGTCACGCCCACGTGGTACGTCACGCCCTTCGCCTCAGCCGCTTCGATCAGCGCCTCGACCACGTGCAGCGACGCGACCGCGGGGTATTCGAGCGGGATGTAGGCGTTGGGCGTCCCTTCGGACCGGACCGCGGCGTAGCTGATGACGAGATCGCCGACTTTTATCTCGGGCTGAGTCGCGCCGCACGTGCCGACTCGCAAGAGCGTGTGGACGCCGAGCTCGTGCAGCTCCTCGATGCCGATCGCCACCGAGGGCCCACCCATCCCGGTCGACATCGTGGACACCGCCACGCCGTCGACCTTGCCCGTGAACGTTCGGTACTCGCGGCTGAACGCGACCTCACGCGCGTCATCGAGGTGCTTGGCAATGAGCGGCGTGCGGAACGGATCGCCAGGTACGAGCACGTAGTCGCCGACGTCCTCCCGCCCCAGACCGATGTGGTACTTCTTCTCCGACTTTTCTGGAAGTGCGCCCTGCGCGCGCCCGGCGGCCACGGCCGAATGTTAATCCGCCCCCATGACGCCGTTCTTGTCGACGCGGGCGAGCACGTGCGGCGGCCGCCTCACCTCGTGGTCGACGATCCGCCAGGCGTTGCGCACTCGATCGGCGACCCCATCGACCAGCTGCTGGGAGCGCGCGTGAATCACGACGAGTGCGTCGCCCTTGCGGACTCGAGCGCCGACCTGCGCCACGAGCACGAAGCCGGCCGCCGGGTCGACCCTGTCCTCCTTGCGGATGCGGCCGACGCCGATCTCGGCGCCTGACAGGCCGATCTCCAGCGCGTCGATACCTTCCACGAAACCGTCGCGTTCAGCGCTGATGGTCGCCTTCACCGGGGCGACGGGCAGGCCCTGTTCAAGGTGGCCTCCTTGCGCGGCCAGCATCCGCTCGAACGTCTGCCGGCCGGCGCCCGACCTCAGGACCTTGTCAGGGTCGGCCTCCACGCCGGCGAGGACGCACATCTCGCGCGTGACCCGGAGCGAAACCTCCAGCAGCTCCTCGTCGCCCTCGCCCACCAGCGCGTCGAGCGCCTCCTGCACCTCGAGGGCGTTCCCGACCGTGCGGCCAAGGGGATTGTCCATGGCGGTGACCAGGGCCACCGTGCGCCGGCTCGCGCCCTCGCCGAGCGTAACCATCTCCCGGGCCAGCTCCTCGGCCGAGGCGACGTCCGGCATGAAGGCACCCCGCCCGAACTTCACGTCGAGCACGATGGCGTCGGCGCCCGCGGCGATTTTCTTCGACATCACGCTCGAGGCGATGAGGGGAATCGACGGCACGGTGGCCGTAACGTCGCGCAGCGCGTACAGGACCTTGTCGGCGGGCACGATCCGCGGCGATTGCGACGCCACCGCGATGCCGACGTCCTGCACCTGCTTGAGGAAACGCTCGGGCTCCAGGTCGACCGTCAGCCCCGGCACCGACTCGAGCTTGTCCAGCGTGCCGCCCGTGTGCGCCAGTGCCCGCCCGCTCAGCTTCGGGACCTTGACGCCACAGGCCGCCGCCAGCGGCGCGGCGATGAGCGTCACCTTGTCCCCGACGCCGCCGGTGGAGTGCTTGTCAACCTTGATGCCGGGGATCGCGCTCAGGTCGAGCACCTCGCCGCTCCGCACCATCGCCTGCGTCAGGGCGAGCGTTTCGGCGGCGGTCATGCCGCGGATGCAGACGGCCATCAGCCAGGCGGCCATCTGGTAGTCCGGTATGTCGCCCTGGAGATAGCCGGTGAGCAGGAACTCGATCTCCTCGGGCGAGTGCTCCCGTCCGTCGCGCTTGCGACCGATGACCTCGAGAGAGTTCGTCAGGCGCCCTTCTTGTAGGGCTTGCCGTCGGCGGCCGGCGCCACAGCGCGGCCTACCGCACCGGCCACGACCACGATCGTCAGCACGTAAGGGAGCATGCCCAGGATCTGGTACGGCAGGTTCACTCCCGCGATCTGGAGCCGTCCGCTCAATGCGTCGGCGGAGGCAAAGAGAAGCGAGGCGAGGAAGGCGCCGACCGGGGTCCAGCGGCCGAAGATCATGGCCGCCAGGGCGATGAAGCCGCGGCCGCCGGTCATGTTGGGGAGGAAGTTGCCGATCTGCTGCAGCGTGAAGTACGCGCCGCCGAGCCCCGCCAAACCGCCGCTCAGGATCACATTCGAGTACCGGACCAGGTAGACGTTGATGCCGGCCGTCTCCGCCGCGAGCGGGTGCTCACCGCAGGCGCGCGTGCGCAGCCCGAACACCGTGTTGAACAGCACGAAGTGGACGATCGGTATGAGCACCAGCGCCGCGAGCGTGATCACCCCGATGATCGGAGCGTTGGGCAGGAAGTTGAGCTGCAGCGCGGGCAGCACACCGGTGCCGGCGAGCTCCGAGTTCTGGATGTAGGTGCGGTAGAACGAGCCGGTGATGCCGATGGCGAGGATGTTGATCACCGTGCCGCTGACGATCTGGTCGACGAGGAACTGGATTGACAGCAGAGCGTGCAGGCCCGCGATCAGCATGCCGGCGATCACGGCCACGACGACTCCCAGCCAGAGGTTGTGCGTGGCCACCGCCGCGGCGTAGCCCGCGAAGGCGCTGGTCAGCATGATGCCTTCGAGGGCTATGTTCACAACCCCCGACCGCTCGCTCATGACGCCGCCCATCGCGGCCAGGACAAGCGGCGTGGCGGCGATCAGGGTGGCGATGACAAATCCCGCGATGTCGAGGCGCGAGAGGAACTCCATCAGGTCTCCGACTGGACGCCCGCCGTCTCGCGTTGCGTGATCTGCAGGCCGCCGGGTACATCGCGCAGGCGGAAGATCCAGCGCACCATCGCCGGCGCGGCGACGAACATGATCACGATCGCCTGCACGATCGAGATCAGGTCCGACGAGACCTGCGTCTCGAGCTGCATGAACGCGGCGCCGTTGCGCATGGCGCCGAAGAGGAACGCCGACGGCAGGATGGCCCACGGGTTGCTGCGGGCGAGCAGCGCGACCGCGATCGAGTCGAAGCCGTAGCCCACTGAGAAGGACGCCGGCATGTAGTGCGAAACGCCCAGGATCTCGTCGGCTCCGGCCAGCCCCGCCAGCGCACCTGAGATGCCCATCGTGATCACCAGCGTCCACGCCACCGAGATACCCGCCGCGCGGGCGGCGCCCTGGCTGAAGCCCACCGTGCGGATCCGGAAGCCGACCGTCGTGCGCTCGATGAGGAACCAGATGACCGGCACCGCGATGATGGCCAGGATCAAGCCCATGTGCAGCCGGCTGCCGGGAAGCAGGATGGAGAGCTGCGCGCCAGGGTCGATGAAGGTGGTGCGCGGGGCCGTCGAGTGCGGATCTGACATCGGCCCCTTGTTGATCAGGAAGTCAGTCAGCTGGAAGGCGACGTAGTTGAGCATGATCGTGGTGATCACCTCGTGTGCCCCGAAGCGCGCCTTGAGGAGACCGGGCACGGCGGCCCAGATGAACCCGCCAAGCATGCCGAATGCGAGCGCCACCGGGATCTCGACGATGCCGGGTAGCCCGTGCATGGTGGTGCCTGCCAGGACGCCGAAGATCGCTCCCAGGTAAAACTGGCCTTCCGCGCCGATGTTGAACAGGCCGGCGCGGAACCCGAGGGCGACCGCCAGGCCAAGGAATATGTAGGGAACCGTCGCCACCAGCGTCTCCGGGAAGGCGCGCTCGTTCGTGAACGCACCCTGGAACAGCGCCGTGAAGGCAGCGACCGGGTCCGACCCGGTGAGCAGGACGGCGATGCTCGCGACCGCAAATCCACACAGCACCGACACCAGTGGAAGCACGACCGCCGAGAAGAGGCGGGCGCGCAGCGCGCGGTCGAATTTCACGCGGCGCCGGCCATCAGCAGTCCGACCCGGTCCCGGTCGGCTTCCTTCTGGGCGAAGGTGGCGACGACGCGCCCGCGGTAGACCACCGCGACGCGGTCGGCCAGGGAGAGCACCTCGTCCAGCTCAGAGGACACCAGCAGCACAGCCATTCCCTTGTCGCGTTCCTCGACGATGCGGCGGTGGATGAACTCTATCGAGCCCACGTCGACGCCGCGGGTCGGCTGGCTTGCGAGCAGCACCTTGGGCTGGGTGCCGATCTCCCGGGCGACGACGACCTTCTGCTGGTTGCCGCCCGACAGCGACCCGGCCAGTTGGTCGGGGCCCTGGGTGCGGATGTCGAAGACCTTGATCAGGGATGTCGCGTAGGCGCGCACGGCGTCGAACACGCGCACGATCCAGCGCGCGTAGGGCGACCGGTCGAAACGCGACAGCACAAGGTTGTCTGAGACCGGGAGCTCGAGGACGATGCCCATGCGGTGCCGGTCGGCGGGGATGAAACCGAGGCCCGCCTCCAGCGTGCTGTGCGTGCTCGCGTGCGTGATGTCGCGGCCGGCCAGGCGGATCGAGCCGCCGCGGGGCATGCGCAGGCCGACGATCGCCTCGACCAGCTCGTTCTGGCCGTTGCCCTCGACGCCGGCGATGCCGAGGATCTCGCCCGCGTGCACGTCCAGGCTCACGCCGTCGACGGCGACCTGGTGGCGGTCGTCCTGCACTGTCAGGTCCTTGATCGCAAGCAGGACCTCCCCCGGCTTCGCCTCGCCTTTCTCGACCCGTAGCAGCACGCTGCGGCCGACCATGAGGCGCGCGAGCTCTGCCTGGTTGGACTCTTTGGGCGTGGTCGTGGCGACGACCTTGCCGCGGCGCATGACGGTGATCTTGTCGGCGACCTCGATCACCTCCGCCAGCTTGTGCGTGATGAAAATGATCGCCGCGCCGTCCTTTACCAGCGCGTGCACGACGTCGAAGAGGCCGCGTACCTCCTGCGGCGTCAGCACCGCGGTGGGCTCGTCGAGGATGAGCAGCCGCGCGCCGCGATAGAGGGCCTTCAGGATCTCGACGCGCTGCTGGATGCCGACCGAGAGGTCCTCGACGCGCGCGGCGGGGTCGACCTCGAGGCCGTACTTCTTCGACAGCTCGGCCACCCGCGCACGCGCTCGCACCTGGTCGACCACCCCGCCAGTGGTCGCGATCTCGTGGCCGAGGATCACGTTCTCCGCGACCGAGAGCGGTGGGATGAGCATGAAGTGTTGGTGGACCATGCCGATGCCGAGCTTGATCGCGTCCTGCGGCGAGCCGATGTGGACCGGGTTGCCGTCGTAGACGATCTCGCCCGAATCGGCTCGAACGAGGCCGTAGACGACGTTCATCAACGTCGACTTGCCGGCCCCGTTCTCCCCGAGCAACGCGTGGACCTGACCCCAATCGACGGTCAGGTCCACCGCGTCATTCGCGCGAAGGCTGCCGAAGGTCTTGACGATCCCTCGGAGCTCGAGCGCCGGGGTGGCTATCCCGTGTACCCCGTCTGCAGGGTCCCGTCAGCGAGCTTCTTCAGGGCATCCTGCACCATCGTCTTCACTTCCGCCGGCACCTGGGAGTCGTAGTTGTGGAAGGCCGAGACACCGATGCCGCCGTTCTTGGCATCGAAGACCAGCAGTCCGCTGGACGGCCAGGTGCTCTTGACCATGTCTGTGATCGAGGTCTTGACCGCAAACGCGATGTGCTTCTCGGCGCTCGTGACCAGGCACTTCTGGGCGTCCGGGTAGGACACGAACTGGTCGACGTCGACGCCGACGCAAAGCTTGTTGGCCTGGACGGCCGCGAGCAGCGCGCCGTTGCCGGTGTTACCGCCGGCGCCGAACACTATGTCAGCGCCCTGGCCGAACATCGCGGTCGCCTGCTGCTTGCCCCAGTCGGGGTCGTTGAAGCTCTTGGCGCCGCTCGGCGGCTGGTAGACGCCCAGGGTCTTGATCGCCGAGTTGGCGTACTTGGCGCCGTTCTCGTAGCCGACCCGGTACTTGTGCACGGGCGGAATGTCGAGCCCATAGACGCCGCCGATCGTGTTGGTCTTCGTCATCTTGCCGGCGACGATGCCGGCGAGAAAGCCGGCCTGGTCTTCACGGAAGACGAGACCCGTGAGGTTCGCGGGCGGCTTGTCGTACGCGTAGTCGACGATCGCGAACTTGACGGTCGGGTTGGCCTTGGCAACGGCCAACGTGTCGTCACCGAGCAAGAAGCCGACGGTCACGATCATGTCGTACTTCTGGTCGATGAACAGCTGCATGTTCTTCTGGTAGTCCGTCGGCTGGTTGGACTCGATGACCCTTGCCTGCACGCAAAGGCTCTTGTCGTTGACAGCGTCCTGCACGCCCTGCCACGCGTTGGCGTTGAAGGACTTGTCGGAGAGCTTGCCGACGTCGGTGACCAGACCTACGTGGTAGGTCTTGCTGCAGTTGTTGCCGCCGGTCGAGGTGCTGCCGCACCCCGCGACGAGCGCTGCCGCAGCCAGCACCGCTACCGCGGTCATCACCCCGGTGAGACCCCTAACTCGAACCATATGGTTCCCCCTTGTAGTTGTCAGGAGGCCGTGCGCGACACACACCCTCCATCACTTGCCGCCCTCTTCCCAATGCTCATCGGGGCGAGAGTGCGCCGGCGGCGAGTGCGGCCCATTGGCTGGCCGATTCCCTACTCCGTTGGAAACTATCGACTCGGGAAGCTGCCAAGTCAAGTCGAAGGCCCCAACGCTTGGCTAGGCTTCGTCCAGGAGGCCGGGGAGCTCGGCGATCGTGACGATCCGGCGCCAGCCGTGCTTCGGGAGCTCGTCTTCGGGCACCTGCTCGTGCTCCCAGGTGACCTGGTAGGGGATGTGCACTGCCTGCCCGCCCAGGGTGACCACCGGCACGACGTCCGAACGGAGCGAGTTGCCCACCATCAGGAACTCCTCGGGCTTGATGGCCCGGCGCGTAAAGATCCGGCGGTAGGAGTCGACGTTCTTCTCGGTCAGGATCTCGACGGCCATAAAGAGGTCGGCGAGGCCCGAGCGGGCGAGCTTGCTCTCCTGGTCGAAGAGGTCGCCCTTGGTGATCAGGACGATGTCGTGGCTCTCGCTCACATGGCGCACCGTCGCCTCGACCCCTGGGAGCAGCTCGGTCGGCTGCATGAGCATGGACTTGCCCCAGCCGAGGATCACGTCGAGGTCCGCCGCGCTGATGCGGGCTTTCGTCAGCTCGATCGCCGTCTCGAGCATCGAAAGAGTGAACGACTTGACACCGTAGCCGTAGATGCTGAGGTTCTGCATCTCCATGCCGGCCAGCCGCGCGTCGATGTCGGCGTCGGGCGTGTAGCGCTTCAGGAGGTCGCGGAACTCGCCCTGCGTGACGTGAAAGCGCGTCTCGCTGTGCCACAGCGTGTCGTCGCCGTCAAACCCCACCACCCGGACCGGCATCGCAGCGGGGATTATCCGGGTTGCCAGGTGCCCGGCGTGCTGATCTCGCTCCAATGCCGGCCGCCGTCGAGCGTGCGCTTGATGCCTCCCCGCACGGTCGCGTAGCCGACTGACGGTCCGGCGAAGACAACCACCGGCGGGATGGGCGCGGCCTGCGAGTAATCCGAGGCGTAGGCGTGCCATGACATGCCGGCGTCGGAGGACTCCCTCGACTGCCCGGGGGCGATGACCTGGATCCACCGGGTCGCGGTGACGAACGCGACCGACTTCCCGAGGCCTGGGATGGTCACGAAATACGTCCAGGTCGCACCGGCGTCAGTGGAGCGATAGGCGTACAGCGCTCCTGCGTCGGAGGTGGCGAGCGCCAGCTCGACTGAGCCGAAGCCCTTGAGGGTCACCATCCGGAACGAGTGACCAGAGCCCACCTTGAATCCGGGTGGACCGGGAAACCTCGTCGCCGACCAGCTGTCCCCGCCATCGACGGTGCGGAAGATCGTCGGCCCGCTGCCCTGATATCGCGCCCCCAGGAAACCATGCGATCGATCCACGAACAAGAGGCCGGTCAGGCATTGATCGGGAGGAAACGGCGAGGCAATCCCCTGCCAGGAGTGCGCACCGTCCGCCGTGCGCCAAAGCAAGGTGGTGGTGCTGGAGCAGGTCGCAAGCCATCCGTGGAGCGAGTCGACGAAAGAGACCTCCGAGGCCGCGCCCGCCGCGGGAGTCCGAGGCAGGGCACGCTCCTGCCAGGTCTGTCCTCGGTCCGTCGAGACGAACAGTCGCGATCCGGCGACCAGCGCCCAGACCACCTCAGGCGTCGGCGCGGACAGGTTCACGCTCGTGGGAAGGACGACAGGACTGGGCGACGGATTCGGTGACGGGATGACGACCGCGCCGCCAGGCGTCCTGATCCTCGCCCAGTGGGCGCCGCCGTCGACCGTGCGTTTGACCGCATCGCCGGCGGCGACGTAACCGACATCGGTGCCGGTGAACACGGCATTCATGGCGCCGGCCGTCGTGTCGGCGGTGAAGTCCGACTCGAAGGGATGGAACTGCTGCCCCCCGTTGACCGTCTCCTCAACGTCGGGCGCGAGCTGGAGCCATCGCGATTCGGTGACGATCACCGTGTCCTGGGAAGCGACCTTCTGCTTCCACATCCAGGTGGTCCCGCCGTCGACCGACATGAACATGTAATGACGGTGCGGCCAGGTGGCGTCGTCTTGCGTTCCCTCCGCCTCGAGGAACACGGTGCCCCCGGTGCTCTTGATCCAGGCGACGCGCAGCATGAATCCGCCGGTCTTCGTCACGAAGTTGGGTGGATCGGGAAGCTTGCTTGGATGCCACGTCAGGCCTCCGTCGGCCGACTGGTACACGGTCGGCTGGTGGTTTGCGTCCCACGCCGAGATGAACCCGTGGCGGGCGTCCGCGAAGTAGATCAGCTCCTTGCACTGGGCGGTGCCGAGGCCGCTGGCCGGCAGCTGCTCCCACGTCGCCCCTGCGTCCGTCGTGTGCATCACCAAAGCCGGCGCTGCCTGGCACTGGGTGGCCGGCGAGCCGGGCGCCAGCAGCCATCCCTCCGACTCGCTGACGAACGAGATCGCCGGCCTGACCCCGAAGTCTGCCGGCATCGCGCGCCCCTCCCAGTGGTCCCCGCGATCGACGGAGCGGTACAGGCCCGCATAGTCGACCAAGGCCCAGACGGTGCTCGCCGAGGGCGCGCTCAGCTGAACGCCTGAAGCCTGGGACCGCGGGCTCGGTGTCAGCGCGGGTGTCGGGGTCGTGCGCGCACCGCTTGCCACGAGACCCGGAGCTCGAGTGTGTCGCGACATCACGAGCGCCGCGACCGCGGTCGCTGTCAGCAGCGGCACGACGACCACCGCTAGCGCAGCCAACCAGGCGCTCCGGGGTTGGGACTCGGCGAGGGCGCCGCGCGGCCGGTCTCGATACCCGGCGGGCTCCTCCGCGGCCATGCCTGTACTACGTATGCCGGGCCCCGTCCGTTACGAGGAGCTGGAATGAAAAAGGCCGGGAAGTGGGTAGGAGTTGTCGAGCATGAAGGACCTCAACGGCATCCACCACATCAGCGCCATCACGGCCGACGCGGCCAAAAGCCTCCGCTTCTACGCCGGCGTCATGGGCCTCCGCCTGGTCAAGAAGACCGTCAACCAGGACAACCCGACCGTCTACCACCTCTTCTACGCGGACGAGGCGGGAAGCCCCGGCGCCGACCTCACGTTCTTCGAGTACCCAGGCCTGGTGCCCGGCCGAGCGGGGGCTGGAATGATCCACCGGATCGCGCTTCGTGTCGGTTCGACCGCAGCCCTCGACTTCTGGGCGAAGCGATTGGCGGCCGCCGGCCTGGACTCGATCCGCGAGGATGAGCGGCTGCGCTTCGAGGACCCTGAAGGCCTCGGCCTGGAGCTGGTGGCGTCTTCGGCGACGGACGAGCCGCTGCTTGCATGGCATCCCGAGATCCCGGAGCAATTTGCCCTGCAGGGCTTCGCCGGGGTGCGCGCCTTCACGCGGCGGCCGGAGGGGAGCAGCGGGTTCTTGACAGGCACGATGGGATTCACGACCCACGACGGCAAGGCGTTCGAGGCGCGCGGCGAGACCCGCGGGTCGTTCTACGCGTACGACGAATCACCCGAGCCGCGAGGCCTCGGCGGCTCAGGCACCGTGCACCACATCGCCTGGTCTTCGACCATGGAGGACCACGCCGCGTGGCGCGAGCGTGTTCTCCAGGGCGGCGGCGACCCCACCCGGATCATCGACCGCTTCTACTTCCGCTCGATCTACTTCCGGGAGCCGAGCGGCGTGCTGTTCGAGATTGCGACCATCGGCCCGGGCTTCTCCGCCGACGAGCCCAGGGAGCACCTCGGCGAGCGGCTGTCGCTGCCGCCGGCGTTCGAGCACCTGCGCGCCGAGGTCGAGGCGAACCTCACGCCGCTGCACAACCCGCGCGAGAAGGCCGGGCTCACGAACTAGGCGGCCGGACACAAGTCCGCCGCCGCCATGATGTAGGGCGTGCAGAAGATCAAGCTGGAGTCGGTCCGCCGCAACTCGGGCGGGCGGATCCACCTGACTCCCCGCGTGCCGCGCTCCGGTCCGGTCACCACGTTGTGTGGTCAGACCCTCGATGCGGGTTCCTACAAGGCGGTGGACTCCGAGCCGGACTGCGCGAACTGCATCCGCCGCTCGAGGGACCAGGCCCGCATCTCGGGCGCGTTCTTCGCCCAGGAGGAGGGCTCCGAACTGCTGCGCCTGTCCCTCGAGCAAGCCCGCGAGCGAAGGCCAGAGGCGCGTAAGCCGAACCTCCGGGTCCTCCCGAACCCCTCCGAGCACGAGAAGCAGGTCGTCTGGCCGGCGGCCAAAGCGCCTCATGAGTCAATCCCCGACGAGCTTGGCGAGCTGGCGACGCGAGGCTTCAAGCCAGCGGGCGAGGGCGTCTGGCGAAGCCCGCGCGGGGTGATCGTCCGCCTCCGCAAGCACGGCAAGGAGTGGCGGTTTGCCGAGCTCGTCTACGAGGGCGAAGTGGTCGCGACCCGCGTCGAGGGTGGCGTCAGGGTGCGGGCCGGCGACGTCGAGGTCAACCCGTCGGACGGCGGATTCGAGGTACGCATCAGGCCGGGCGCCAAGCACTAGCCCCATGAGGCGCGTCGCCGAATCGTTCGCGTGGCCATTTCGCGGAGAGTGGCGTCGGGCTTGGTGGATCGGCCTCGTCACAGTGATCCTGGTACCCCTTCTCTTCGTCCCGCTGCTGGGTTACGCCGTCGCAGCGACACGCGCGGCGGAGGAAGACGCAGCGGCTGGACCTCCCGGTTGGCGCCTCACGCGCCGTCTGATCGTCGACGGCCTTTGGGTCTCGCTCGCGCTCGCCCTTTCGGTGCTGCCGTTCGCCATCGTCTGGGACCCGCTCGCCCGGCTTTTCGGGCCCGGTGTCGATCCGGCGGCCGCGCGCGTGGTGGCTGCGCTGGTGCTTGCTCTCCCGTGGGGTCTGCTCGCTCTCCTGCATATGCCCCACGCCACGGCCACCCTCGCCGCCACCGGGAGAGGGCGCGACATGCTCGACCTTGCCGCTTCCATCCGCGGCGTGCGGCACGACTTCGCGACATGGAACGTAGCCGCGGCGGGGATCGTGACCGGATGGGCGATCGGACTTGCGTGCGCGGGCGCGCTCTGCGTCGGAATCGTGCCAGGGATCTTCTACGCCATTCTTGTCAGCGCACATGCCGCCGCGACGCTCGCCCGCCCGGGTCCGCATCCATCCCCTCGGTGACACTGCGCTCCTGGCCGAGCTGGGGACGCGACTAGACACCGCGCTCAACACGCGCGCGATCGCCCTTGCCTCGGCCCTGAAGAAGCGCCGCGACGTGAGACAGGCGGTCGCGGCGCACGGCACGGTGACGGTGCAGTTCGACCCTGACCAGATCACCCTGGAGGCACTGGCCACGGCCATCCGCAGAGCCGCCACCAGGCGGCCGCCGCTCGACGAGCCAGGACGCCTGCACCGGATTCCGGTCGTCTACGACGGCCTCGACCTCGCGGCGGTGGCGGAGCAGCTGGGCCTTTCGCCCCGCCAGGTGATCGAGCTCCACGGCCGCCCCATCTACCGCGTGTTTCTCGTGGGCTTCGTGCCCGGCTGGGCTTACCTCGGGCCGCTCCCCGACGAGCTCGTGCTGCCCCGACGCGCGGTGCCGCGGACCCGCGTGCCCGCCGGTTCGGTCGCGATCGCGGGCCAGGAGACGGGCATCTACCCGCTCGACAGCCCGGGCGGCTGGCACCTCATCGGCCGCACCTCGGTCAGGCTGTTCCTGCCCGACTCGGACCCGCCGAGCCTGTTTCGCGCAGGCGACCGCGTCAAGTTCTTTGCGACCGCCGGGTGATTCGCGGGTTTCACGTCGACGACCCAGGGCTCCTGACGACCGTGCAGGACCTCGGACGGCCGCACGCGGCGGCGTCCGGCGTTCCCGCCGGCGGGGCGATGGACAGATTCGCGCACATCGCGGCCAACGTGCTCGTGGAAAACGACCGCTCGGCCGCGACGCTGGAGTGCACGTGGAGCGGGCCGAGCCTGGTCGCCGAACAGCGCTGCGTGGTCGCCATCACCGGCGCCGACCTCGACCCGCGCGTCAACGGAACCGAGGCGCCGATGTGGACCTCGGTCGAGCTCGACGAGGGCGACCGTCTCAGCTTCGGGCACAGGCGCGGCGGCGTGCGGACATATGTCGCCGTGCGCGGCGGGTTCGGAGGCGATCGCTGGCTCGGATCGCTGTCCACCAACCTGATGACGGGTCGGGGCGGCGTCCACGGACGTGGCCTGGCGACGGGCGACGTGCTCACCGTCGGCGAGAGCGAGTGGGCGGCGACGCCAGGGCGCACCCTGGCCGGCGATTGGCGACCGCGCTACGAGGACCACACCCTCTACGCGATAGCGGGACCCCACGAGGCCGCCGGACTCTTCGATTCCGCCTTCGCTGTGAGCCACGACTCGAACCGCATGGGCTACCGGCTCGAAGGCCCAACCCTACGATCACCCACCGTCGAGATCCTTTCGTTCGCGCTCGTCGCGGGCGCGGTCCAGCTGCCTTCCGGCGGGCAGCCGATCCTGCTCATGGCCGACCACCAGACCGCTGGCGGCTACCCGGTGGTGGCCGTGGTGGTCAGCGCCTCCATGCCCGTCGCCGCGCAGCTGGCCCCCGGGGACGAGCTGCGGATCGTGGAGACCTCGATCGAGGAAGCGCTGCGGCAACGGTCCGCTCAGCGCTCCTGGCTCGACTCCTTGACGAGCTGATTGATCCACTCGAGGTGCTCGCCGTAGTGCTCCCACGTGTTGCCCGCCACCCATTCCATGGTGGGCCGGTTGTCGTCCGGCTCGCGTGGATCGTTGGGCTGGTAGTCGTTGTACGGGCGCTGCAGGTCAGCGTCGCTCATCCGCCGCAGCCGCTGCAAGAGCGCGTCATGCGTGTTGCGAAAGTAGGCGACCGCCTGCGCCGGCGACTCGTCGCGATGCAGCTTCCAGATCGCATCGTTGACGGCGTCAGTGTCCTCGTCACCTGACGCGCTGATGCCCATCGCCGAAGCGCGGTTGCCGCCGTCGAGCAGAGCGATCAGCGACTGTTCCCAGGCCGCGACGTGATCGAGGTGGTCCTTCACGGTCCATCCGTCGGATCCCTTGAGCGCGAGGCCATTCGGGCCCAGCTTCTCGACCAGCGCGTCCAGCTCGTGCCAGGACTTCTCGATCGGCTCGATGACGGTGTTCACTTCGCTCATGCCTCGGCCGCGATGCGCTTGGCTTCGGCCACCACCGCGTCGTAGTCGGGCTGCGGCGTCTCCCGCGACGCCACCCATTTCCAGCGGATCACGTGATTCCGGTCGACGATGAAGATCGTGCGCCGGGCCATGCCCGAGTAACCCGCGACGTCGTCGCGGCGGACGCCATAGTCCGTCACCATCTTGCGCTCGAAATCGCCGATGAGGTCATACGGCAGCCCGCCGAGCTCCTTCGCGAATGCGGTGTGCGAAAACACCGAGTCGACGCTGATCCCGTAGATGCCCACGCCGTTGGCGACGGCATCATCGTTCCTGGACCGAAACTCGGTCAACTCCGTCCTTCACCCCCCTGTGAAATCGAGGACGTAGAAGAGGAAGATCACCGCGTGGTGCTTCTGGAGCGCATCGTCCAGGGTCAGCTCCTGGCCGGCCGTCGTCGGGAGCTTGAAGTCGGGTGCCCGGTCCCCTACCTGCAGCAATAGAGACCCAATGTTAGGTAATGCCTGACTCGAGGACGTACCAACCGGAGCGCGTGGCTCCGGTGATGGCGAAGCCCTGCGCGGTGGCTCGATCCACCGCGTTCCGCAGGGCGACGCGCCACTCGCGCGCGAGCGCTGGATCGTCCCTCCTCAGCGCGACGATGTCCACCGGGACCTGACATATAAGGACGCGCGACCCCACCTCGCCCGCGACGGGCTCGCCCCTTGCACCCACGGAGAGCAGCGTGTGGCTCCCGGCCCGGCGGAGCTCTTCGATGTCCGGCTCGCGGAGCTCGCCCTCCGCGGCGGCCTCGGCGCGGTCCGAGTCGAGACGCCAGCGGATGAGCAGGCGGTCCGACTCCTCGCCCGCGTTGATGCCGTCCCTCATCTGCCCGTAAAGGTTCACCAGGTAGCCCGGCGCCTCGGCGCCGAGCTTGGCGATGTTGAAGTAGACGTTGCGCCGCACGAGCGGGTCGGTGGTCCACTCCATGACCTTCACCTCGCGCGCAAGGCACCACCGGCGCTGGTGCTGCTTGAGCTCGAAACCAACCCCGTGCTTCTCGTGGCCGGGAACCACGCCGAGGATGTGCGAGTGCACGTGCAGCTCGCCGGGCGGTGAGCCTCCGAACCAGCCGACGAGCCCTCCGACGAGACGGTCTCCGTCGAAGGCGCCGGCCACGTAGTTGCCGGAGATGGCCAGCGCCTTGAGCACGTCCGAGTCCAGCGGTGGAACGGTCGGGCGACCCCAGATTTCGGCGAACAATCGAGACAGACGCTCGAGGTCGTCGAGCTCGCTCAGCTCCATGATCCGGATGCTCATGCCAGGCCCAATCGGCGGCCGGTGGCGAGCGACATCGCCTGCACGACCAGCGCGGCGGCGGTGGCGGCGACGAAGGCGACCGCGACGTCGCGCTCCAGCTGTGTCGCGAGGACCAAGAAGAAGGTCGCAAACGCAAACAGCCCGAGCAGCAGGCCGCGCATCACGCCGGCAGCCGCGCCTGGGCCCTGCATGCGCTGAGCGAACGCGGCCAGGACCGCGCCGAAAAGTGGGAAGGGAGCAAGCAGCCCCGCGAGCCGCGCGCCAAGCAGCGGAGCCGCGGCCGTGAGCGCCAGTACGAAAACCGTCGCCACGACCATTCGCGCGGGGAGGTCCCACCGCGGAAAGTCCTGGGCGGCGGCCTTCGCCCGCACGGCCGCGGGCATCAGGAAAAGCGCGACCACGAGCGTGATCAAGACCACGATCAGAAACGACACCGGCGGCAACACGACCACCACTAGCACCGCCGTGGAGACGCCGAACCCGAGCGACGCGGCGACGAGCGCCTGCGGCCAGTCCCAGCGCCGCGCCGCCCACGCGTACGCGAGACAGAAGACGGCCTGGGAGATGCCTCCGGCCATGATGCCTGCGGCCGCCCGGGCGGCGAACGCTGGTCCGGCTTCGAGGGTGAGGAACAGCGCGATCGGCGCCGAGGTGAACGGGATCCCGATCAGCCAGCCGCCGATGGCCGCGCCCCAGCGGCGGCCGGCGAGGCTCGCCGCGCCGATGAGGACGGGTGTGAGGACGAGCTTCAGCGCGAGCGCGCCGGTGGCGTTCAAGGCGCGAGCGGCGCGGTCTCGATGCCGGCTTCGTGGAGGGCGCCGCGCACCGCCGACGCGACCTGGCCGGCGCCGGGCGTGTCGGCGTGGATGCAGATCGTGTCGTAGCGGCCGGACCGGGCGAGGCTGACCGCCTGCTGGGCGGCGAGCATCGGGTTGAGCAGCGCGCCGGCCTGGTTGCGCGGAGCCAGGCTTCCGTCGGGCAGCATCAGGCGGTCGGCGAAACCCTCACGGTACGCGGGGACGACGGCGCGGCGCGCCGCGGCCACGATCTCGAAGTCCGGCTGGCCCAGGACACCGACCTCGTATCGCGCGGCGACGCGGACCAGCGCGTCCGCCACCGCCGCGTCGCGCTGGCACCGGTGATAGAGCGCGCCATGCGGCTTCACATAGGCGATGGGAGCCACCGCCGCGAGGGCCGCGACCTGGAAGGCGATGAGCGCCTCGATCTCTTCCGCGGACATCGAGAGCTCGAGACGACCGAAGCCGGCGCGGTCGTCGTAGCCGGGATGGGCGCCGACCTGGATGCCGAGGACGCGGCAGCGCCGCGCGGTCGCGATGGTCAGCGACGGCGACCCTGCGTGCACCCCGCAGCCGACGTTCGCGCTGTCGACGAATCCGAGGACGGCCTCGTCCTCGGTCGCGCCCTCACCGATGTCCGCGTTGAGGTTCACTCGTGTCTGGTGTGGCCGTGCAGGAGCTGCATCGCGTGACCGAGCACCGGCAGCACGGCCACGAGCGATTCGGTCGCGCCTTTCTGGCTCCCCGGTACGTTGAGGATGAGGGTGTGCCCGCGCACGCCCGCGATTCCGCGCGACAGCGATGCCATCGGCGTCTTCGCGACCCCGGCGGCGCGCATGAGCTCGCCCAGCCCGGGGACCTCGTAGTCGATGAGCATCGCGGTCGCCTGCGGCGTCACGTCGCGCGGCCCGAGGCCCGTGCCGCCGGTGGTGACCACGAGGTCGGCGCCGCCGACCACCGCGGCGACGATCGCGTCACAGATTCGCTCCTGCTTGTCGGGCACCACCTCGGGTCCCGACACTTCGAAGTCCGCATGCTGGAGCAAGTCCTGCAGTGCGGGACCGCTCGCGTCTTCACGCGTCCCCGCGGAGACGCCGTCGCTGACGGTGATCACGTGCGCGCGGTTCGTCAAGCCCGCTTCCAGGTGCCCGAGCGACCTCCCGACTTTTCGAGCAGGCGCACCGACTCGAGGTAGACGCCGCGCTCGACGCCCTTGGTCATGTCGATGAGGGTCAGGCCGGCGACCGCGGCGGCGGTGAGCGCTTCCATCTCGACGCCGGTGGGGCCGACCGTGCGCGCGCGCGTCAGCACGCGAACGCCGCCCGTCACGTACTCGAAATCGACGCTCACGCTGGTCAGGGCCAGCGGGTGGCACAGCGGAATGAGCTCAGAAGTCTTCTTGGCCGCCATGATCCCGGCCACGCGCGCCACCTGCACGGCGTCGCCCTTGGCCGTGCCCTCGCGAACGGCAGCGATGGTCTCCGGCGACATGCGAACGATGCACTCCGCGGTCGCCTCGCGCACCGTGGATGGCTTCTCCCCGACGTCGACCATCCGAGCGGCGCCCTTCTCATCGACGTGAGTCAGCCGCTTCGCCACGGGGATCAGGATATGACCATGGGTGACGTGGACGGCGTGCTGTTCGACTACGGACGCACGCTGGTCACGTTCGCGTACCCGACTGGCGACCTGCTCCGGGTCCTGCGCGAGTTTGGCCCGCGCATCGAGGACGCGCTGGACGTGCCGGCGCCAGAGGCGGAGAAGATCCTCGAAGACGTCTTGCTCCCGCTCGAGGAGTACATCGGCAGCGTGAGCGAAGACGAGGTCGACTACATGGACGTGTATCGCGACGCCTGGCGGCGCGCCGGACTGCGCCTGCCCGATCCCCTGCTGCACGAGATCCTCGACGCCGAGCAGCAGTGCTGGGACCGCGCGGTCGAGCTCGACGGCGAAGCGGTGCGCGTGCTGTCGTGGCTTGGCGAGCGGGGCATCAAGCGCGGCGTCTGCTCGAACGCGCCCTTTCCGCCCGAGATGATGCGACGCCAGGTCAGGAGCAACGGCATCACCGAGCTCGTCGACGCCATCGTCTTCTCGAGCGAGGTCGGCCGCCGCAAGCCGGCACCCGAGGTTTACGAGGCCGCGATCGATGCCATGGGGACCGAGCCGGGACGCACGCTCTTCGTCGGCGATCGCGTCCGCGAGGACTATGAGGGGCCGCGCGCGGTCGGCATGCGGGCGGTGATCGTCACCGCGCACGCCGACGACGAGCCCCGCGACGGGGTGCCGACGATCGCGTCCCTCGCCGAGCTTCCGTCGGTCCTGTGAGCGAGCCTAAAAAGCGGCCCGGGTCGCTGTGGATGCTCTTCTACGGGCGGCGGCGGCGCGGCTTTCCGTGGCTGCTGGCGGGGATCCTGGCCGCGGCGGTCTTCCTCGGCCTGCTGTTCGCGATCCCCGGTGGGGCTGACTTCTCGCGGGGCGCGACGGCTGCCTTCTTCGGGGTGCTGCTGGCGGGCGCGATCGTGCTCGCGGTCGTCGCGGTGCTTCTTCCGCGCCGGCGTCCCTGAGCCGCGCGCGCCGCCACCAGCACGGCGGCCGCACCGGCGCCGACCCCGTTGTCGATGTTCACCACCGTCAGCCCGGTCGAGCACGACTGGAGCATGGTGTTGAGCGCCGCCTCGCCGGCGCCCCCGCGTCCGTAGCCGGTCGAGACAGGGAGCCCGATCACGGGGACGTCGACCAGGCCCGCGACCAGGCCCGGCAGCACACCGTCCATGCCGGCCGCGACCACGAGAACGTCCGCGCCCCACTCGAGCGTCTTGGCCAGTGGCCCGACGAATCGGTGGAGCCCCGCAACGCCGAGATCCGCTTCCAGGCGTGCCTCCAACCCGCAGGCCTCGACGACCATCCGCGCTTCGTCCGCGACCGGGATGTCCGACGTGCCGGCAGTGAGAATGCCCACCTTGGCGTCAACCCGCTCGGGCGCGAAACCTTCACGCAGGAGACGAGCCGAGGCGTGGTAGTCGACGATGCGCATCGCGGCTTTTTCCGCGGCCGCGCGCAGCTCGGTCGCGTGCGCCTCGCTCATCCGGCTGACGAGGCCCTGGCCCTGCTTCTCGGCCATCGCCACCGCCAGGCGCGCGGCTGCGGGCGCGGTCTTGCCGGCCGCGAGGATGACCTCGGGGATGCCGCGCCGCAGGTAGCGGCCGAGGTCGAGCCTGGCTCGCCCGCCCAGCTCGTCGAGCTGGATGCTCCGGATCTCGCCCAGCGCCTCGTCTTCGGTGATGTCACCCGAGATGAGCCGGCGCAGGACGTCCCTCACAGGCCGAGCAGGACCTCGCGCATGCGCTGCCAGTGCGTGCCGGCCCAGTAGATCCGGCCGCAGTCGGGGCACTCGGAATAGCGCGACTGCGTGCGCCGTACGTACGGCGGCACTCGCTCCGCGACCAGGGCGGGGACTCGCGTCTCGAGCTCCGAGTTGCACTCGATGCAGCGCGTCAGCGCCTCCTTGAGCTCGAGGCCGAGCTCCGTGAAGACCTGGCGCAGCTGCTTGGTCACGTCGTCGTCGCGGATGAGGATCGCGCGCACGACCCCGGTCTGGATGACGCGGCGCTTCGTCAGGTCCCGGTCGCGCGTCAGGAGGACGCGGTCCTCCGCGGCCGCCTCGCGCACCAGCTCCGAGTCGTCGATCCGCGCGTGGTACGACGCGTCGTAGCCAAGCGCGCGGAGCCAGCGCGCGAGCCGCCCAACGTTGCAGTCGGCGAGAAACCGCGGCCTGCTCCGGGAGGTCACCGAAGCAATCTTAGAATCGGCTCGTGACGAGCTTCGACGATCTCATGGCCAGATTGAAGACAGAGGCGAGCGGCTGCTACTCGTGGTCGAATGGACCCCACGACCGATACGCGGCTCACACGCACAACTACGAGAAGGTCCTCTACTGCGTCGAAGGAGACATCACGTTTGTGCTCGAGGCAGAGGGCAAACAGCTCGCGCTGAAGCCGGGCGACCGCATGGTGCTGCCCGCCGGCACCGTGCACTCAGCTGTGGTCGGACCGTCCGGATGCACCTGCATCGAGGGCCACCGGTAGCCTCATCTCGATATCAGATTCGAGGCGTAATATGGCTCGGCGATGAGCATCATCGAGTTCATCCGCGACCGCGCCCGCTTTTACAACTGCCCCGTCTGCGGGCGCAGCTTGAAGGGCTGCGACGTGCAGGTCCTCAGCCATGAGGACGAGCGCTTCCACCTGCAGGTGACGTGCGCGCAGTGCCAGGTCACCTTCATCGTCGTGCTCGCGATCGCGGGCGGCGCGGTCGAGGAGATCGAGTCCGCGACCTCGCAGGCGATCGAGCCGGTCGAGGAGCCTGTGGCCGCGGCGGAGCCGATCAGCGTCGACGAGATCCTCGACATGCACCTGTACCTGAAGAACTTCCAGGGCACGCTCAGAGAGCTCATCCACCAGCCCGATCACAGCCGCTAGCACGGACCGGATCTACCTGGACGACGCCGGCTCGGCGCCCGTCCTCCCCGAGGTCTCCGAAGCCCTACGCACGGTGGCCGCCGGCAATCCTTCCAGCCCGCACACCGAAGGCCGCGTCGCCCTGGCCGCACTCGACCGCGCGCGTGACATGGCCGCGGCGGCGCTGGGAGCGCAGCGGACGGAGATTACGTTCACGTCCTCGGGCACCGAGGCCGTAAACCTCGCGCTTTTCGGCATCGCCGGGCCGGTGCTGACGTGGGCCGCCGAGCACCAGTCCGTGCTTGGGGCCGTGCGGCGGATGCAGGTGCTCGGCCGCAAGGGCACGATCGCGCCGGTCGACACCCAGGCGCGCGTCGACCCCGACGTCATCCAGCGCGGCACGGCCCTGGTATCGATCGGGCTCGCGAACAACGAGGTGGGCACGATGCAGCCGGTCGCCGACGTCATCGAGCGCGCTCATGACGTTGGCGCCCTCGTTCACATCGACGCGTGCGCCGGCCCGCGCTGGACCGCGATTCCCGAAGGCGGCGACCTCGTTTCCTTCAGCGGCCACAAGCTCGGCGCGGGTCGCGGCGGCGCTCTGTTCGTGCGCGACGGCGTGCGCATCGAGCCATTGCTCTTCGGCGGGCCGCAGGAATGGGGGCGGCGCGCGGGCCACCAGGATGTCGCTGCAGCCGTCGCGGTCGCGACCGCCCTGTCCGTCAGCGCCCGCGAGCGCGACCGGCGTGCGCAGGCGGCACACGCACAGAGCCAGGTGCTGCGCGAAACCCTCGAGGACCTGGGCGCCGCCCTGACCGGGGCGGACGAGCGTCTCCCCAACTTCGCCACGTGCACGTTCGCCGGCAGGCGTGGCGAGGACCTGCTGCTCGCCCTCGATCTCGCCGGGTTGGCCGCCTCCAGCGGGTCGGCGTGCGCGTCGGGCTCGCTCGACCCATCGCACGTCCTCCTGGCCATGGGCTTGAGCCTCGAGCATGCGCTGGGCAGCCTGCGCCTCACGACCGGCTACGCAACGACGGCCGAGGAGATCACGCGCGTGGACGCCTTGCTGCGGTCGGTCCTGACACGGGCCAGGACCCATGCCTAGCGTCGAGGCCGAGCTCGCGGAGCGACTCGCGCGCGGCGAAGAGGTCGTGCTGGCGACGGTGGTCAAGGTCGACGGAGAGCCGCCATCCCAGGCGGGCGCGAAGCTCCTGATGTCGCGCGACTCATCGATCGCGGGCACGCTCGGGTGCAGCGAGTTCGACACCGCCGCCCTCGCCGACGCCGCGGAGATCGCGACCCGCGGCACCCCCGACGTGCGCACCTACAGGCATGACCTGGGCTCGATCGACATCTACCTCGAGCCCTACACGGCCCCGCCGACGCTGCTCGTCATAGCGGACACTCCGGTGGGGCGGGCCCTCGCGGCCTGGGCGCCCGAGGTTGGATTCCGCGCGGTCCTGGTCGCGACCGCGGCCGAGATCCCTCCCACCACCTCCGAGCTGTACGTGGTGCACACCGACCACGACGCGGCGGACCTCGTCGAGGCGCTGGAGGCAGTGCTGCCGCGCGGCCCGCGATTCATCGGCCTGGTGGGCAGCCGCCGCCATACGGGCCACCACCTGGAAGCCCTGCGCGGCAGGGGCGTTTCCGAAGAAGTTATCGCGCGCATCCAGAGCCCGGTCGGGCTCGACATCGGCGCCCGGACCGCGCCCGAGATCGCGCTGTCCATCCTTGCCGGAGCGGTGGCCGCGAGGCACGGCGCGGCCGGCGGCTGGAAGCAGAACCTCAAGTCCTGAATATCCGCGCCGTCTTCACTTAACGGAACTTTCGTCCTTAACAATCAGCGCTTCGTTAAGGCCACCGAGGCGGCCGCGAGCGTCGGCATAATCGGTGCCCTTGGCGATCGCGACAGGCACCCGGCTGGGGCAATACGAGGTCCAGGACTTCATCGGGCAGGGAGCCATGGGCCTCGTTTTTCGTGCTTACCACGCGCAGCTCGAGCGGACCGGCGCCGTGAAGGTCCTGCAGGCCATCACCCCCGACGCCGATACCGTCGCCCGATTCCGGCACGAGGCGCAGGCGATCGCGAGGTTGCGCCACCCCAACATCGTCGACGTCTACGACTTCGGCGAGTTCCAGGGGACGCCCTACATGATCGTCGAGTACATCCCGGGGGGAAGCCTCGCCGGCAAGATGGTGCGCGGGCCGCTCGACCACACGACGGCGCTGAAGTACCTGCGCGGGATCGCGACGGGCCTCGACTACGCGCACAGCCACGGCGTGGTCCATCGCGACATCAAACCGGCGAATGTCCTGTTGACCGCGGACGACTCGCCGGTGCTCGCGGACTTCGGCCTCGCCAAGCTGCTGCAGGGCTCGTCGCTCAAGTCGATGACGGGGGTGACCACGGGCACGCCGGCGTACATGGCGCCCGAGCAGGTGACCGGCCACGACGTCGGGCCGGCCTCCGACCGCTACTCCCTCGCGAGCATCGCGTACGAGATGCTCACCGGCGTCATCCCGTTCGACGGCGAAGCCCTGATGGAGCTCCTGTACTCGCAGGTCCATCGGCAGCCGGCCGCGCCCAGCGCTCGGCATTCCGCGCTCAGCCCCCAGGTCGACGCGGTCATCCTGCGCGGCCTGGCCAAGAACCCTGCCGAGCGGTGGGAGTCGGCGACCGCCTTCGTCGACGCCCTGGAGGCCGCGCTGGCCGGAGACACGGTGCCCTGGCCGGCGGTGGCGCCGACGATCGTCATGGACAAGCCCGGCCCGACCAAGAGCAGCCCGTCGGGGACGGCGCTTCTCGAGCGGCCCAAGGCCAGGCAGCGCACCCAGCCGGCGACGGTGGCGATGGCCTTTCCCTCGCCCGGTGCGCCCGTCGCGACCGCGCCGCTTGCACCGGCGCAGGACAGGCGGCCGCGGAACCACACTCGGCGCCGCGTCGGGATCGGGCTGGCGGCGTTGCTGCTGCTGCTCCTCATGCTCGGTGTCTGCGCCGTCGCGGCGCAGGCGACGACGCTGTCCGTGCAGCCCTTCCGGGTCAGCCCCGGCGGGACCGTGCACGTGAGCGCGGCGCACGTGCCGGCGAACCAGGTAGGCGAGATCCAGCTCCACAGTGTCGTCCATACGTACGCGTTCCAGGCTGATGCGAGCGGTCAGGTCTCGCTCGACATCCTGGTCCCGAGCGATACCGAGCTCGGCGACCACGTCGTCAAGATCTGCTGGGACAACGCCTGCCACAAGGACGCCGCGCTCAAGGTCGTCGCCGGCGACGGCGGGCCCTCGGCGGCACCCTCCACGTCGCCGTCACCAAGCCCCTCACCCAGCACGTCGCCGGGCACCAAGCCGAAGCCGGGCACCACCCCTTCGCCAAACCCCGGCTCGACCCCACGTCCGACATCGACCCCCGGCTCCACGCCCCGGCCGAGCCCGAGCCCGAGCCCTGCACCGCCGCCCAGCCCGACCCCCAACCCGTGCCCGGGCACCGCAAGCGCCCCCACCCTCTCGCCGGCGACCCAGACCGTGGTTGGCGGAACCAAAGCGACCTTCACCGGCGCGAACTACACGCCCAACAGCACCGTGACGATCAAGTACTACGCGCCGCAGACGTCGACGAGCCCGATCATCACGACGACCAAAGCCTCGTGCACAGGCACGATCTCGTTCCAGGTGACGACGAAGGTGGCCGTCCTGGTCACCAGGACCGACAAGGTGGTCGCGTGCGACGCGATCAAGGGCTGCGCTCCCGCGGCCAAGATCAACATCCTTCTGTAAGGGATCCCCGCCGGCGGTTAAGCCAATCTGAGTTCGCGCGACCCGACCGCATAATCAGCAGCCGTGTCGATTGCGCAGGGAACCCGGCTGGGCCCATACGAGGTCCAGGACTTCATCGGCCAGGGCGCGATGGGCCGCGTCTACCGCGCCTACCACGCGCAGCTGGAGCGCACCGGCGCGATCAAGGTGATGCAGGCGATCACGCCGGACCAGGACACCGTCGCCCGCTTCCGGCGTGAGGCCCAATCGATCGCCAAGCTGCGTCACCCGAACATCGTCGACGTCTACGACTTCGGCGAGTCGGACGGGACGCCGTACATGATCGTCGAGTACGTCCCCGGCGGCAGCCTGGCCGCCAGGATGGAGCACGGCCCCCTCGACCCCCAGACGGCGCTGAGGCACCTGCGCGGCATCGCCGCCGGCCTCGACTACGCCCACCAGCACGGGATCGTCCACCGCGACGTCAAGCCGGCGAACGTGCTGATGACCAACGACGACACTCCGGTGCTTGCCGACTTCGGACTGGCCAAGCTGCTGCAGGGCTCGTCGCTGAAGTCGATGACGGGAGTGACGACCGGCACCCCCGCCTACATGGCGCCTGAGCAGGTGGCGGGCCACCAGGTCGGCCCGGCCGCGGACCGCTACTCGCTGGCCACGATCGCCTACGAGATGCTTACCGGAGCCATCCCCTTCGACGGCGAGGGCTTGATGGAGCTGCTTTACGCGCAGGTCCACCGCCAGCCGCCGAAGCCAAGCATGCGCAACCCTGAGCTCGGCCCGGGGGTGGACGCCGTGCTCCTCAAGGGCCTGGCCAAGGACCCGAAGGAAAGGTGGGAGTCGGCGAGCGCGCTGGTCGACGCGCTGGCGGCAGCTCTTGCCGCTCCGGCCCCGAAGGCGACAGCCCGGACCCTGGTTGCGGCTCCGCCGGTCACCGCACCTTTCGCGCCGACCGTCATCGCGCCCGCGAACGACGACGGGCTCGCTGACCTGGAGACGGCTCTCGCCTATCCGTCACCACCACCCCGGGTTGCCAGTCCGAAACACTCCCGCCGCCGGCTGGTCATGGGATTGGCCGGCTTCCTTGTTGTGCTCCTTGTGCTGGGCGTGTGCGCGATCGTCACCCAGGCGACGACGCTGTCCGTCAACCCGAACCGAGTCGTGCCCGGCGGCAGGGTGCTCGTGACCGCGACCCATGTTCCCGCCTACCAGGTCGGCAGCATCCAGCTCCTCAGCACGCCGCACAGCTACACGTTCTTCGCCGACTCGAACGGCAATGTCTCACAGGAGATCCCGATTCCCGCCGACATCGAGCTCGGCAACCACACCATCAAGATCTGCTGGAGCAACTCCTGCCGCAAGCAGACTCAGATTCGGGTCGTCTCCGCTTTTGCGTACGCGACGCCGTCACCTTCGCCATCGCCCAGCCCGTCACCGAGCCCGACCCCCAGGGCAAGCCCGAGCGCCAGGGCGACGCCCACCGCTTCGAGCACGCCCCCGACGTCGCAGGCAACCCTGACCGCGAAGCCCGCCCTCGTGCACGGCGGCTCGGCGGTCGGCCTCTACGGGACCAGGTTCACCCCGTACAGGACAGTGACCCTGAACTATTTCGCGCCCTCCAATTCGACCACGCCGTACGCGACCTGGTACGGCACCGTCGGCGGCAGCGGAACGTTCGCCACGAGCATCCGGACCAAGCCGGCGGCCGAGCCGAGGACCGACCAGGTCGTGGCGTGCGACAACGGCACGCCGATGCGCTGCGCGTTCGTCTACATCAGCATCGTGCGCTAGAAGACCTCGGCGGCGTAAAGGTCGTCGAGGGTCTCCCGGCGGCGCATCACATGCGCCGATCCGTCGCGCAGCATCAGCACCTCGGGCCGCGGCATCCCGTTGTAATTGCTCGCCATGGCGAGGCAGTACGCGCCCGCCGCGGGCACCGCAATAACGTCTCCAGGCTTCAGCTCGGGCATCTCGATGTCGGTGATGAGGATGTCGGTCGACTCGCAGTACTTGCCCGCGATCGTGACCTTGCCGTCCGGGCGCGCCTCCGGCGCCGAGACGAGAAACGCCTCGTAGCGCGCGCCGTAGAGCTTCGGCCGGATGTTGTCGCCCATGCCTCCGTCGACCGCGACGTAGCGGCGCACACCCGGGATGTCCTTGATCGACCCGACGGTGTAGATCGCCATGCCCGCGGGCCCGGCGATCGAACGGCCCGGCTCGACGACGAGCTGTGGGACCTCGAGGCCGCGAGTCGCGCAGCCTGTCTCGAGCGCGTGACGCACCGTCTCGACGAAATGCCGTGGCGTGGGCGGGTCGTCGTCGCGCGTGTACGCGATGCCAAGGCCGCCCCCGGCGCCGAGCTTGCGCGGCTCGAACCCGAGCTCCGACCGAAGCGTCGCGAGCAGTCCGAGCATGATGTCCATCGCGTCCTCGTAGGCGCGGAGCGCGAAGATCTGCGACCCGATGTGGGAGTGAAGGCCAACGAGGTCGAGTCGCGGATGCGCCATTGCGGTCTCTACCGCGCGTCGCGCCGCGCCAGATTCAACCGAAAAGCCGAACTTGGAATCCAGCTGACCCGTCGAGATGTGGTCGTGGGTGTCGGGCTTGACGCCCGGCGAGAGCCGGAGCATCACAGGTGCGCGCTTGCCGTCGGGGATCAGGTCGCGCAGCAGGTCGAACTCGTGGTCGCCGTCGATGACGATCGTGGCGCCGGCAGCGAACGCAGCCCGCAGGTCCTCGACGCTCTTGTTGTTGCCCAGGAAGTGCAGCCGCTCGCGCGGGAAGCCGGACTTCAGGGCCAGGTGCAGCTCACCCGCCGACACGACGTCGAGGCCCAGGCCTTCCTCGGCCACGACCCTGAGGAACCGCGGCGACGCGAAGGCCTTGGCCGAGTACAGGACCTGACCCGCTCCACCCATCGCGGCGACGTACTCGGATGCCCGCTGACGTACGGTCGCCTCGTCATAGACGTACAGCGGAGTGCCGTGCTCTCGGGCCAGCTCGAGGAGGTCGCAGCCGCCCACCTCCATGTGGCCGGCAGCGTTGACCCGGTACGTGACCGGGAAGAGCAAAGTTAGGGTGCTGTTAGTTCGGCCCGGAGCCGCAGGAGCCGCACGCGCCGCCGCAGCAGCCGCCACCGCCGCCGGTGGACTCGCTCATGAAGTCCGAGGCCGACGATTCGCCGCCGCCCGCGACCGCGAAGCTCGAGACGAGCACTCGCGTCCTGGTCGACTCGCACACCGGGCAGATCTGCGCGGTGTCGCGCTCGGCGAAGCGTGTGAGGACTTCGAACTTCCCGGCGCAGCTCTCGCACCGATACTCGTAGATGGGCATCTCAGTGATGGATTCTAAGCTGCGGCAGCTGGCTGAGCTCATCGCGGCATGGCCGGGCCTGGTCGCAGGACCGCCGGAGGCGCTGATCGAGGACTCGCTCGTCCTTCTCGAGCACCTCGGCGACGCGCGACGGGTCGTCGACGTCGGGTCGGGAGGTGGGCTGCCCGGTCTGCCTCTGAAGCTCGCACGGCCGCACCTCGCCGTCACCCTCATCGAGGCCGACCAGGCCAAAGCCGCCTTCCTCGTCCAGGCTTGTGCGCGTCTCGGCCTGACCGACGTGGATGTGGTCGACCGCCGTGCCGAGGCGGTCGGTCGCGACCCGCGCTATCGCGAGGTCTTCGACGCCGCCGTCGCGCGAGCCCTCGGCCCCATGCCGGTGCTGGCCGAGCTGTGCCTTCCCCTGGTCAGGGTGGGCGGGCGGCTGCTGGCGCAGAAGACGGGGGCGGCGGACATCGCCGCGGCACAGCATGCGTTCGAGGTCCTCGGCGGAAGGCTGGAGGCGGTTGCTCCGGCCACGTCGGCAGCGCGCGACACGGGCACGGTCGTGGTGGTCGCCAAGGTGCGCCCGACGCCCGAGATGTACCCCCGGCGCGCCGGCGTCCCCCGGCGCCGGCCTCTCTGAGAAGAAAACGGCGAGGGGCTCGAACCCTCGCCGTCTGTCGAATGTCCCGAGGCTGCGCATCGGGTCACGGGGGAAGCGTCAGCTGAGGACCGTTGACCCTCCGGCCTTGATCGTCTTGAGGTTGGTCAGGGCCAGCTGCTCCACCGCCGTCGGAAGCGGGGCGTACTGCAGGTCCTTGCCGTTGGACTGACCGTCGGTCACCAGCCACTTGAAGAGGTTGACCACGGCCTTGCCCTTGTCGCTGTCGCTGTACGAGGTGTAGAGCATCGCCCAGCTGAACGCCGCTATCGGGTAGCAGGCGTCGCAGGCGGCGTTGGTGATCGAGAAGTTCGTCGGGGTCAGGCTGGTGTTCGTCGCGGCCGCGGCGGTCGCGCCGTCCACGCTCGCCTGCACGAACTTGCCGTTCGCGTTCTTGAGCGCCGCCTGCTTCATGCCCGTCTGGACCACGTAGGCGAGCTCGACGTAGCCGATGGCGCCGTCAGTCGAGGAGACGGCCTGCGCGACAGCCTGGTTGCCGCTGGCGCCGACGCCGGTCGGCCAGCTCACCGACTTCGCCTTGCCGACCTTGGTCTTCCAGTCGGCCGAGATCTTGCTCATGTAGTCGGTGAAGTGGTATGTGGTGCCGCTCCCGTCAGAGCGGTGGACGACCGTGATGGCTTTGTTCGGCAGGTTGGTGCCCGAGTTCAGCGCCAGCAGCTTCGGGTCGTTCCACTTCTTGATCTGGCCTAGGTAGATCGCGGCCAGCGAGTCCCCGTCGAGGTTCAAGGAGCTGACTCCCGAGATGTTGAAGGCGATCGAGACGACGCCCAGGGTCGTCGGGATCTGCGTCAGCGCCGAGTCGCCTCCGGCCGATGCGATGTCAGCCGCTCCCATGGGCACGTCGCTCGCGCCGAAGTCGACCGTCTTCTTGATGAATTGCTGGATGCCGGCGCCCGAACCGACCGACTGATAGTTGACGGTCACCTGCGGGTACCGCGTGGAGTAGTCGAGGAAGGCTTTCTGATAGAACGGGCCCGGAAACGTGGCGCCCGCGCCGGTCAACGCGCCTTTGCCGATGTCTGCGCCCGTGTTGGTTCCAGTCGAACCCCCACACGCGGTCGCGACCATGGCGGCCACACCGGCCACGAGCGCAATCCGCCCGATGGAAGAAAGTCGAAGCATCTAACCCCTCCTGATTCGCTCCGATGGATACGGCCCTCACGGTAGGAGGCGTGGTTTAAGCCGGGGTTAATGAGGTTTTAAGCTTCGGTGCGCTTGGGGTCGCGGCATACTCGGGCCCGTGATCTGGGACCGCCGGCGCTCAGGAGATGCTCCGAATGCGCAGCGCGCGTCACATGACGCGTTTGGGGAAGCGCTCGAGCTTGCTCCCGTCGTCGCGCTCGTCCTCGACCCCGACGGCCGCGTGACGCGCGCCAACGCCGCGGCGCGGCGATTCTTCGCGATCGACTCGGACCGGCTGCCCGCCAGCCTGGTCGAGGTCACCCTCGAGTCGCGGCTTTTCGAGATCGTCAGCGGTGGGGAGGTCGAAGCGGTGGCGCAGCTGGTGCACCACCGGCGAACCGTGCATGCAACGCTGGTGCCCGGCCCTGAGCGCGGGCAGCGGATCCTCTTTCTCGTCGACGTCACCGAGGTGCGCCGGCTGGGGACGGTCCGCCAGGAATTCGTGGCCAACCTCGTCCACGAGCTGAAGACGCCCATCACCTCGCTGCGTCTGACGGCGGAGAGCCTGCTCGGCGACCCCCTCCCCAAGGACCGACGGCGCTTCGCCGAGCGCATCGTTCGCGAAGCCGACCTGATCAGCAAGATCATCGACAACCTCCGCCAGCTCGGCGACATCGAGATGGGCTCGATGGCGGTCGAGCGGTCGACGTTCGTGCTCGACGAGCTCGTGCACGACAGCATCGCCCGCCTCGGCATCGAGCGGCCCGTGAATGCATCCATCCCGCCCGGCCTGACCCTGGAGACCGATCGCGCGAAGCTCGTCCAGGCGCTCGACAACCTGCTCGACAACGCCGTGAAGTTCTCGCCGCCCGGGACCGCGATCGACGTCGAGGCTCGGGTCGCCGGCGACGAGATGGTGCTTTCCGTTCGCGACCGCGGACCTGGCATCTCGCCCGAGCACTGGAGCCGCGTGTTCGAGCGGTTCTACAAGGTCGACCGCGCCCGTCCACGCGAGGCCGGCGGCTTCGGGCTCGGCCTGGCGATCACCAAGCACCTCGTCCAGGTGCTCGGCGGGCGGATCTGGACGGAAACGGCCCGCGAGGGGGGCCAGGTCTTCTACATCGCCCTGCCGAAGCAAGTCTTAACGGGCGCATAAATTCGCCTTAACCTGCCCCTGCCTATCCTGAAGTCGGGGCATGGCAGACGTGCGCGCGTACATCCAGCCGCCGGCTGATACAGGGAGGCCTAGCCTGCAAGCCTTGCAAGGAGCCGGGGTCGCCAAGGTGAAGGTCGACCACCTGTCCTTCTACTACGGCAAGTTCCAGGCCCTGCACGAGGTGAGCTTTGACATCCCCGAGCGGCGAATCACCGCCATCATCGGGCCCTCCGGCTGCGGCAAGAGCACTCTGCTGCGGGTCTTCAACCGCATGTACGACCTGGTCCCGAACGCCCGGGCCGAGGGCGCGGTGGTGCTGGATGACGAGAACGTCGTCACGACGCGCAACCTGCTCGCGCTGCGACAGAAGGTCGGCATGGTCTTCCAGAGGCCGAGCCCCTTCCCGATGTCGATCCGCGACAACATCGCGTTCGCGCCCAGGCTGCTGGGCTGGAGCCAGGGCCGGATCAAGACCGCAGTCGAGGAGAGCCTCGACCGGGCCGCCCTGCTCGACGAGGTCAAGGACCGGCTCGACCATCCCGCCACCTCGCTTTCCGGCGGCCAGCAGCAGCGCCTTGCCATCGCGCGATGCATCGCGGTCAACCCACAGGTGATCCTGATGGACGAGCCTTGCTCCGCACTTGACCCGGTCGCGACCCTGAAGATCGAAGACCTCATGGCGACGCTCACCCGCGACTTCACGATCGTGATCGTCACCCACAACATGCAGCAGGCGGCGCGCGTGTCCGACTTCACGGCCTTCATGCTCATGCACCCGGATGGGCGGTACGGTGAGCTCATAGAGTTCGCGGCGACCGCAGACCTCTTCAACCAGCCCGCGGACGAGCGAACCGAGGCTTACATCACCGGCCGGTTCGGTTAGAAGATGCCACGCCTCACATTTGAAAGAGAGCTCGCGAGCCTTCGCGAGTCACTTGTTCGGATGGGCACGCTCGTCGAGTCGCAGATAGAGGCCGCGCTCGACGCGCTGCGACGGCGCGACGGCAGCGCGGCGGAGAAGGTCAGGAACCAGGACCAGTACCTCAACGAGCTCTTCCGGCAGATGCGAGAGCAGGTCTTCATGGTCATCTCGACCCAGCAGCCGGTGGCGCGCGACCTCCGCTACCTCATGGGACTGCAGTGGATCGCCACCGAGCTCGAGCGGATGGGCGACTACGCCGTGCGCATCGCGCGGATGACCAGCACTCTGGTCGCGCTCCCCGAGCAGCCCCTCCGGGCCGAGTTCGGCTTGATGGGCGAGCTCGCGATCGGGCAGGTCCACGACATCCTCGAGGCGCTGATCGACCAGAACGAGCCACGCGCCCGCGAGGTCGCCGCGCGGGACAACGAGATCGACCGCCTCTATCACCGGGTGTTCGAAGACCTCGTCAAGGAGATGGGCAACGGCCACGTCGACACGGACGGCGCGCTGCGGTCGGTCACGCTACTGCTCGTCGCCCACAACCTCGAGCGCATCTCCGACCGCGTCACCAACGTCGCCGAGGACATCGTCTTTCTCGAGTCCGGCCAGGTGGTCGAGCTCGGATGACGCGGCCCGGATCCAACGGCAACGCAGGCCGGGTCCTGGTCGTCGAGGACGACGAGGGGATACGGGAGATGCTGAAGTACAACCTGGTCACCGCCGGGTTTTCGGTCCACGAAGCCAGCGACGGAGCGGCCGGTCTGCGCACGGCGCGCACCGCGCGCCCCGACCTGATCCTGCTGGACCTGATGCTCCCTGGCATGAGCGGCTTCGACTTCTGCCGCGCGCTGCGGAGGAGCAGCCGGGTGCCGATCATCATGATCACGGCCAAGGACGCCGAGGTGGACAAGATCGTCGGCCTCGAGCTCGGCGCCGACGATTACATCACCAAGCCTTTTTCGGTCCGGGAGGTCCTCGCCCGCGTCAACGCGGTGCTGCGCCGCGCATCGCCCGAGGCGAACGAGCCCAACGCCGTCCCGGAGCGCGACGCGGTCGGCGACTTCACCATCGATCGCGCGGCGCGCCGCGTCGTGCTGCGCGACAGAGACGTGAAGCTGACGGCGCGCGAGTTCGACCTCCTCTCCTACCTGCTCGCGCACCCCGGGCGCGTGCACACGCGCGACGTGCTGCTCGAGAACGTGTGGGGGCATGAGTTCTCGGGCGATCGCAAGACGGTCGACGTGCACATCCGCTGGCTGCGTGAGAAGTTCGCCGGGGTGGCTCCCTTCGAGATCGTGACCGTGCGCGGCATCGGCTACCGGCTCGACCGCAAGCCCGCCGCCGAATCCGCCATCTAGAGTTGGCGGTCACGGCTGAGGCGAGGATCGCCGCGCCGGCGGCGAAGGGTCCGCGGGACGGCTTCCGGACGCTGGTCGGGATCGTCGCGACCGCGGTTCCGGCCCTGCTCGTCCTGATCGTGCTGACCCTCCTCGGACAGGCGATGCCCTCGATCCAGCGGTTCGGACTCGGGTTTTTCACCGGCACCACTTGGAACCCCGTCACCGACGTCTTCGGGGCGGCGCCGGCCATCTTCGGCACCCTGTTCACCGCGTTTCTGGCGCTTGCGATCGCACTACCTGTCGGGATCGCCGTTGCCGTCGTGCTTGCCGAACCCGGCCACACGAGGCTTCGGGGCCTGATCGGCACCGGGATCGAGCTGCTCGCGGCCATACCGAGCGTGGTTTTCGGGATCTGGGCCCTCTATGTCCTCGGACCCTGGTCGTACGAGCACATTGAGGTCCCGGTCTCGACGCACCTTGCCTTTGTCCCGTGGCTGGGATCGCCTGCCGTGCGAGGTCTTTTCAACGCCTCCCTCGTGCTGGCGGTGATGATCCTTCCGACCCTCAGCGCCATCTCGCGTGACGTCATCAAGGCCGTGCCACGCGGCCTCAAGGAAAACGCGGTCGCGCTCGGCGCGACGTGGTGGGAGACGACATGGCGAGTGATCCTGCCTTCGGCTCGCGCCGGCATCTTCGGCGCGACCATCCTGGCCCTGGGACGCGCGCTTGGCGAGACGATCGCCGTGACCATGATCATCGGCAACCAGTACGTGATCCCGCACACCATCTTCCAGCCCGCGTACACGCTGGCGAGCGTGATCGCCAACGAGTTCACGGAGGCGACCGGTCCGCTGTACCCGGCGGCTCTCGTCGAGCTCGGCCTGGTCCTGATCCTGGTCACGCTCGTCGTCAACGTCCTGGCGCTGCTGCTCGTGCACTCCGCGTCGCGCGAGGCGAGGCTCACAGCATGAGCCGCAACGGCCGCCGGCTCTACGCGAACGGAGCGTGGCTCGGCTTGATGTATGTGCTGACGCTTCTCGCCCTGATCCCGCTCGCGCTGGTGCTGTGGTTCACGGTCACCAAAGGGCTGCCGTCGGTGATCCACCCACAGTTCTTCTTCAACGCCGAGCTCCCGCCGTGTGAGCCCCGATGCCCGGAGGTGTCCAACGCCGGAGTCGGGCACGCGATCGCCGGCACCGGGATCATGGTCGGCATCGCGTCGCTGATCGCCATCCCGGTCGGCGTGCTGGGCGGCATCTACCTCGCCGAGTACACCGTCGCGCGCTGGTCGAACTGGGTGCGCCTCGGAAGCGACGTCATGGTGGGGACGCCCTCGATCGCCATCGGATTGTTCATCTACGCGTTTCTGGTCGTCCCGTTCCACCATTTCTCGGCACTGTCCGGTGCGGTGGCGCTTTCGGTCCTGATGCTGCCCATCGTCATCCGGACCACCGAAGGAGCCGTCGCGCTGATCCCGAACGGCCTTCGCGAATCCGGCCTCGCGCTCGGTTTGCCCCGGTGGCGGGTTTCGCTGCAGCTGATCCTGCCGGCCGCGGCACCAGGCGTGATCACGGGGGCGCTGCTGGCGGTGGCGCGCGCCGCCGGTGAGACCGCGCCCCTTTTGTTCACCGCCTTCGGCGCGCACCTGCTCCAGCTCGACCCGAACGGTCCGATGCAGGCTCTCCCGATGACGGTCTACCAGTACGCTCTCCTGCCGTACAAGTCCCTCCAGGACCAGGCCTGGGGCGCCGCGCTCGTCCTCATCGTCCTGGTCCTCGGCATCAACCTGGTCAGCAGGTGGGTGCTGCGCCGGCAGATCGCGCTCGCGGGGCAGCTGTAGGGAATCCTTGGCGCACGTCCTCTTTGTCTGCCTCCACAACGCCGGGCGCTCGCAGATGAGCCAGGCGCTGTTCGAGAAGCTCGCCGGGGACCGTCACGAGGCCCGGTCCGCGGGCACCGAGCCGGCGGCACGCATCCATCCTAGTGTGGTGACCGCTCTGCGCGAAGAGGACATCGACGTGAGCCGGCGCACGCCACGGCTGCTCACCGACGACATGGCGCGATGGGCCGACGTGGTGGTCACGATGGGTTGCGGCGACGCGTGTCCGGTCATCCCGGGCCGGCGCTACGTGGACTGGGACCTTCGCGATCCCAAGGATCTTCCGCTCGAAGAAGTGCGGGCGATTCGCGACGACATCAAGGCGCGCGTGGACGAGCTCGTCAAGGATCTCGACCGCGCCGCGATTCGCCGCTAAACTTTCTGCCGACGTCAGTTACCGCCGCGCAGGGACCCCGCCTACCCAAACGTTTCAGCTGACTAAGGAGCAACGGTGGCAACAAAGATCCTTGATGTAGCGGATGTGAACGTGATCAGAGCGGCGGGTGGGGTGGTCGTTCGCAGGTCGCGTTCCGGCGACACTGAGATCGCGGTCGTCCACCGCCCTGCTTACGACGACTGGACTCTGCCCAAGGGCAAGGTCGAGCCCGACGAGAGTCCCGAGGACTGCGCGCTGCGCGAGGTCCGCGAAGAGACCGGCCTGCGCTGCGAGCTCGGCCGGCCCATCGGGTGCACCGCGTACGTCGACCGGCGCGGGCGGGACAAGGTCGCGTGCTACTGGGTGATGGAGGTCCGCGGCGGCCGCTTCAAGCCCGGGATCGAGGTGGACAGGCTGCTGTGGCTGCCGGTCGAGGACGCCGTGAAGCGTCTGACCTACGGCCGCGACAAGACGCTGCTCCTGCAGCAGGAGCTATAGCCCCCCGTAAGCTTTGACGCGTGCAGACCCTGACGCACGCGGATCCTCTCGTCATCGCCGGCGTGCAGCTTCGCTCACGTTTGTTCCTGGGCACCGGCAAGTACACGAGCGACGAGGCGATGCTCGCTTCACTCGAGGCGTCGGGCTGCGAGCTCGTCACAGTCGCGTTGCGGCGGCTCGACCTCGACAACCCGAGCAAGAAGACGATCCTCGACGTGATCGACTGGAAGCGCTACCGCATCCTGCCCAACACCGCGGGCTGCCGCACCGCCGAGGAGGCGGTCCGGATCGCGCGGCTGGCGCGGTCGATGGGCCTTTCCGACTGGGTGAAGCTCGAAGTGATCCCCGACCCGCGCTACCTGTTTCCGGACCCTGAGGAGACCCTCAAGGCGGCGCGCGTCCTGGTCGGGGAGGACTTCAAGGTCCTGCCATACATCAACGCCGACCCGGTGCTCGCCCGCAAGCTCGAGGAGCTGGGCACTGTGACCGTGATGCCTCTCGGTTCACCGATCGGCTCCGGCCAGGGCCTGCAGACCCTGGAGCAGATCCGGATCATCATCGAGGAGGCACGCGTGCCGGTGGTCGTCGACGCGGGCATCGGCGTGCCCTCGGACGCGGCGCTCGCGATGGAGATGGGCGCCGACGCGGTCCTGGTCAACACCGCCATTGCGCTGGCGAAGGACCCCGCCCTCATGGCCGAGGCGATCAGGGGAGGCGTCGAGGCGGGACGCAAGGCCCACCTCGCGGGTCGCATGCCGAGGCGAGGCGAGGCGAGCCCGAGCTCGCCGACCGAGGGGATATCGCGGCCGAGCTAGCGCAGCCGATCGCCATGGCGATCGTCACCGACGCCGACGCCGGCCTGCGCGCCGCGTCGCGGGCGACCATCCTGCAGCTCCGTGCACCGGCGGCCAGCGCACGCGAGCTCGAGCGCGAGGCACTCCGGCTCGTGCCGATGGTCAAGGTGCCGGTGCTGATCAGCTCGCGCTGCGACATAGCGCTCGCGTCTGGTGCGGCGGGCGTCAATCTTCCCGAGCGTGACATCGGAACGGAGTTCGCGCGCGGGCTCATTCGCCGCGGGCTGGTGTCGCGCTCGGTCCACTCGCTGAGGGCGGCCCAGCAAGCCCAGGACGAGGGCGTCGACCTGATGATCTTCGGACCCGTCTGGAAGAGCGCGAGCCACCCGGGCGTCGAGCCGGTTGGCGTCGAGGCTCTCGCGCTCGTGGCCGCGGCCGTGCGGGTCCCGGTGCTGGCGATCGGCGGCGTCACCGAGGACCGCGTGGTCGATTGCCTTGCGGCCGGCGCCGGAGGCTACGCGGCGATCGGGATGTTTGCGTGATCTCACTCCAGGTCAACGGCAAGGCCGTCGAGCTGGAGCGCCCGACCGCCCTCCTCGACTACCTCGAGAAGCTGGGCGTCAACCCGCGCACGGTCGCCGTCGAGCACAACGGCGAGATCGTCCCGCGGACCTCGTTCACGCGCGTCACCCTGCGTGAGGGCGACAAGGTCGAGATCGTGCGCATGGTCGGTGGCGGCTAGACCCGCTCCCGGATCGCCGCCTCCGCCTCCGCCCGCTCATCCCACGGCTCCGCGCCACGGGCGGTCCGCATCGAGCGCTCGTGTCCCTTGCCGGCGAGCAGGATGGTGTCGCCAGGCTGCGCGAGCTCGATGGCGCGGCGGATCGCGGCCCGGCGGTCGATGACGACCTCGTAGTCGCGGCCGGGCGCCTTGCCCACCGCCCCCGCCTGCACGTCACGCGCGATCTCCACCGGGTCCTCGGACAGCGGGTCGTCGGTCGTGATGATGAAGAAGTCCGAGAACTCCGAGGCGGCGCGTCCCATGCCGGGGCGGTCGTGGTCGGAGCGTGCGGTGGAGCCAAAGACGACGATCAGCCGGCCGCGGGTGAACGGCCGCAGCTCGGCGAGCGCGCTCGCCAGGGAGCCCGCGGCGTGCGCGAAGTCGATGTAGACGCGAAAGTCCTGACCCAGGTCGACGGGCTCGAGCCGGCCGCGGACTCCCTCGAAGCCCGCCAGACCGCGGCCGATGTCCTCCACGGGCACGCCGAGCGCGAGGCACACCCCCGCGGCGCACAGCGCGTTGTAGATGTTGAACTTCGCCGGCACGTTCAGGCTCACGTCGGTGTCTCCCATCGGCGTGCGCATCCGGAAGCGCGAGCCGCTGCCGGTGATGGCGAGCTCCAGGGGGTGCAGGTCGGCGGCGGTGGTCATGCCGTAGGTCCAGCGCCGCGAGATCGAGCGGCGCGCAAGCTTCTCGTAGCTCACGTCGTCTCGATTCAGGACCGCGGTCTTCTCCATCCCCTTGTCCACGGACGAGGCCGTGATGTCGATGAGCCGCGCCTTCGCCGCGAGGTATTCCTCCCAGGAGGCGTGGTAGTCGAGGTGGTCGTGGCCGACGTTGGTGTAGGCCGCCACGTCGAAGTCGCACGCGCGCACCCGCTCCTGGACCAGCGCATGCGAGGTCGTCTCGATGACGGCGCACTGTGCGCCGGCCTCCACCATGCGCGCGAGCCAGGCCTGCACCTCGGGCGCCTCGGTGGTCGTTTGACCGCTGACGTTGTCAACCTCGCGGCCGCTGACCTTGAAGGCCACTGTGCTCATCGCACCCGCGACCACCCCGCTCGTCTGCAGGATGTGCTCCGCCATATGGGTGACGGTCGTCTTGCCGTCAGTGCCCGTGACGCCCGCAAGCTTCAGCCGGCGCGATGGCCGGCCGTAGAACTCGGCGGCAAGCTCGGCGAGCCCGATCCGCGTGGACGGCATGAGCAGGACAGGCACGCCAGTGGGCACTCTTACATCGCGCTCGATCGCGATCGCGGCAGCGCCCTTGGCGGCGGCGTCGGCGACGTAGTGATGGCCGTCGACGTGTAGGCCCTGCACCGCCACGAAGAGGTCACCGCTGTTGACGCGCCGCGAGTCGTACGCGATGCCCGTGATCTCGACGTCGCCGCTGCCGTCGAGCACGGCGCCGGCTCCACGGGCCAGGTCGGCGAGCTTCACGGAACGAGAATAGTCGTCGTGATTGCCGAAATCGGCGGGCGCCGCTACGAGTGGGGAACCCGCACGTATGTGATGGGAATCGTCAACGTGACGCCCGACTCGTTCAGCGGCGATGGGCTGGGCAGCGACCTCGAGACCGCGGTCGCCCAGGGAAAGCGCATGGTTGACGGCGGCGCCGACTTCCTCGATGTAGGCGGCGAGTCGACGCGCCCGGGCCACGTCCCGGTCAGCGCCGAGGAGGAGATCGCCCGCACCGAATCCGTGGTCCGCACGCTCGCCGCCGATCCCGGCGTGCCGGTTTCCATCGACACCTACAAGCTGCCTGTGGCAGAGGTTGCCGTCGCCGCGGGCGCGACCATGCTCAACGACGTGTGGGGCCTGACGCGCTCGCCGGAGCTGGCCGAGCTCGCGGCGCGCACCGGGTGTGCGCTCGTCGTGATGCACAACCAGGACGGCACGGACTACGCGGGCGACCTGATGGCCGAGATCAAGCGATTCCTGGCCGCGGCGGTCGAGCGCGCGCTCGCGGCCGGAGTGCCACGAGAGAAGGTCATCGTCGACCCGGGTATCGGATTCGGCAAGACGGCCGACCACAACTGGGTGGTGATGCAGAGGCTGACGGAGCTGCGCGAGCTCGGCCAGCCCATCCTGATCGGGACCTCCCGCAAGTCATTCATCGGCAAGCTGCTCGACCTGCCGGTGACCGACCGCCTCGAAGGCACTATCGCCACCGTGGTGGCGGCCGTTCTGCGCGGCGCGGACATCGTGCGCGTCCACGACGTCTCCCACATGACGCGCGCCGTCCGGGTCGCCGACCGGATGCGGTGACGAAGGTCTACTTAGGGCTCGGCTCCAACCTCGGGGCACGCTCCCGCAACCTCAGCGCCGCCCGCCGCCGGCTGCGCCAGAACGGCGTCGCCATCCTGCGTCAGAGTCGGGTCGTCGAAACCGAGCCATGGGGCGTCGCCGACCAGCCGCGATTCCTCAACCAGGTCGTCGAGGCCGAGTGGAGCGGCACGCCGAGGCAGCTGCTTCGCGTCGCCAAGCACGTGGAGCGTGAGGGCGGCCGCGTGGCGACGCGGCGCTGGGGGCCGCGCGTCATCGATGTCGACATCCTGCTCTTCGGCGACGTGCGAGTTGACTCGCCAGGCCTGGTCGTCCCGCACCCGCGCATGCGGGAGCGGGAGTTTGTGATGCGGTCGCTGCGCGAGCTGGGGGTCAGGCCGGGCGGGCGTTCGTGAAGCGGTAGCCGATCCCGGGTACGGCCAGGATGTAATAAGGACGCGAGGGCTGCGTCTCGATCTTGCGTCGCAGGTTGCGAATGTGGACGTCGATCACCCGGGTCTCGATGGGGTACTCGTAGCCCCAGATCGAGTTCAGGATCTTCTCCCGGCTCAGCACCTTGCCCGCGTTGCTGGCGAGGAACGTCAGAAGGTCGAACTCCGTGTGCGTCAACTCGACTTCCGTGCCGCCCTTGTAGGTCCGTCGCTCGTTGACGTCGATAGTCAGGTCGCGAAACTCGAGCCGGCTGCGCATCGCCTCAGCGTTCTCGAGCCGGGCGCGGCGAAGATGGGCGGCCATGCGGGCCACCAGCTCGCGGAGGCGGAGCGGCTTGGTGACGTAGTCGTCGGCGCCGATCTCGAGAGCGACGACCGCGTCGATCTCGTCGGACCGCGAGCTCATCATGATCACCGGCACCCCTGGGTCCAGCTTGCGGAGCTCGCGGCAGACGTCGAAGCCGGCCGCGTCCGGGAGCGTGACCTCGAGCAGGACGACGCTAGGTCGCGAGCTCTCTATGTGGCGCAGGGCGTCGGAGCCGGCTTCGGCCTCGACCACCTGGTAGCCGTCCTGCTCGCAGGCGAGGCGGATGTCGCGGCGGGTCGACGTGTCCGGCTCCACGACAAGGACCTTGCGGGAGGACTCCGCCACAGCCATGCTTCCATACTAAATCAAATTGAAGGATTGTTAGGGAATGTTGCGTTTCAAGCCCCTAATCACGGCCCGCGCCTTGCGCTCCGCGCTCAGCCAGCGGGTCGCCGAGGCTGACAGGACCAGCTCAAACGCTCCGACGTAGGAGATCTCCTCACCGCCGAACTCGGCCTTGAAGAAGCCCAGGCCGTGCCATGGGTGCTCGGGCCCACTCTTGGGCGGGGGGGTGCCCCAGAGGTCGAAGTCCGAGCAGCCGGCCTCGGCCGCCGCGGAGATGGCGGACCACCACGCGATGTCGTTCCCCATGAGCTCGCTGTGGGCGCCGCTGCGGCCGGCGAACAGGCTGTACGCGCGGCCGGCGTGGCGCGCGACGAGCACCGTGGCCAGCGGCTCGCCTTTCTCGGGCGCGCGGGCCGTGTAGGTGCGGCACCAGGGCAGGAGCTCGAGCAGGAGGTCGTAGTAGCCACGCTCCGGCAGATTGATCGACTCGCGGCGCTCGACCGCGGCCGACTGCCGCGCGAGCTCGGCGGCATCCTTGCCCTCCTCGACGGTCACGCCCCGCTTGAGCCCGGTGCGGATGTTGTAGCGCCGCCCGTGACGGAAGGTCTTGAGGAGCTCGTCTGGTGGCATGAGCTTGAGGATTCGGGTGTGCTGCGGCTGGATCGGCGTGGTGCGCGTGTAGCCGCTCTCCTTCAGGGCGTCGCGCAGAGTGTCACGCCCAACCTCTGCCTCCACGACGATGCGTGCGGCGCCGATGGAACGCGCCCACTCGGTCAGGTCGCGCAGCGATTCAGGCGTCGCGGGCACCGGACCGCGGGGTACGTACAGCTCCTGCGCCGGCCCCACCTTGCGAAGCTGGACGCTCGCCATCGCAGCGCTCGATGCGAGCCGCACGCGCTCGACGGTCCAACCGGACCGTGACTGGATCTCACCCCATGCCCACGACTGCAGCAGCGGAGCGGGTGACGCTCGCTCCGCCAGCTCGCTGTCCCACGCTTCTGCTTCGGCTGTCATCCAGGACCAACCTCGGAGATCAACGCGGGCTCGAGGTGACCGATGTCGTTGACGCCGGCAATGACCACGCGGCCGTCGCGCTTCTCGATCAAGGTGATCGAAGCGTTCTGGATCTTGAAGGGAAACAATCCCTGCGACGGGCGCCCCACGATCCTGTGCAGCGCAACCTGGATGACGCCGCCATGCGTCACCACGAGCACATCGCCGTGCGCATGGTTGCCGATGATCTCGTCGACGGCGGCGTTGACCCGCGCGTCAAAAGGCACCGCGCCCTCGCCCCCCGGGACCACGTCCCAGTCCGGCTCCACTACCCACCGCGACCATGCCTCCGGGAAACGCTCAGCGATCTCGTCAGTGCGCAGGCCCTCCCACTCGCCAAGGTAGATCTCGCGCAGCGGTGTCGTGGGCACGGGCCTGGGACCGCCGATGGCGTCGGCGATGAGCTCCGCGGTCTCGAAGGCGCGCTTGAGGTCGCTCGCGTACGTGCCCACGAACTTCCTACCGCGAAGCCGAAGCCCGAGAAGGCGGGCCTGGCGGCGCCCTTCATCCGCAAGGGGTGGATCGAGCTGGCCCTGGATGCGATGCTCGCTGTTCCAGGTCGACTGCCCATGCCGGATGAGATAGAGGCGAGTTGGGGCAGGTCGCGCGGGGAGAGGGAGTTCAGGGGGCTCCGGTCGCGCAGGTCTGATCTCGATGCCTATACTAACTTTCTCTTAGACCCCGATCGGGCGGGGCCCGATCCCAGGAGAAGGCTGTTGGTATCTCACGGCTCGCTGGCCGAAACCCCCCTTCGCTCGCTGTTGGAATCCGCTCAGGGTGAGCGGTCGACGGGCACCCTCATCATCCGCGATGGGAACGGCCAGTCGACCTCTCTGTACTTCCTTTTCGGGCATCTGTTTCATGCCCAGGGCGACGGCAGGTCGGGCGACGACGCCGTGCTCAGCGCCCTCCACTGGACCAGAGGAAATTTCGAGTTCGACGCGAAGGCCAAGCTTCCCGCCGACGAGACGGTGAAGGCGGGCATTCCTGAGCTTGTGCACGCGGCCGAGTCGGCGCCGAAGCCGGCTGCCGCGGAGGCCGCGCCAGAGCCCGCAGCCGAGCGGCCCGAGCCCAAAGCCGAGAGGAAAGAGCATGCTGAACCGGAACGCAGAGTGGAAGCACCGCAGCCGAGACGCGGAGTGAAGCATCGCCCGCAACCGAAGCATGGCCGCGAGCCGATCCCCGTCCCCGCCGGTCAGATCCTGTACGACTCGCTCAAAACCTCGTTTGTCGACTTTCCGCGGCTGCTCACGACTTTGGAGCGCGAGGGCTACACCGGGTACGTGCGTCTCCTCACCGACGACGCCGCCGGCCTGATCCTGTTCCGCGAGGGTTTGGCGCTCGAGTGCCTGTACGACGGCGCGACCGAGGCGGGCAGCCTTGTCCTCGGCAAGCAGGCGCTGCAGCGGTTCAACGAAGACGTCACGGCGGGACACGGGGTCCTCGACGTGGTGGGACTTTCGCCGGAGCTGATCGACGGCCTCTACGAGCTGACCGTGTCGCGGCCGATGTACACGGAGCTGTACGCGGCTTGGGTCGACATGAAGGCGCTCCTCAACTTTTTGAGCGACCGCAAGCTGAGCGGCAGCGTGATGATCCGGGCGAGCGGCGGCACCGGCGTCATCATCCTGGCCCAGGGCGAGCTGGCCGGTGCGTACACGAGCGAGTCGCGCGACATCGCCGACAAGCCGGACCGCGCGCTGGCGCTGTGCGACGACCCGAACGCGATGATCGAGGTCAAGTCAGCCGATACCACCAAGCACCCGCCCCTCGATGTCGACGAGGTGGTCGGCGCGCAGCGGGGACGTGGGGCGGCCGCGCAGCCGGCGCCCGCTCCCGCTCCAGCTCCTGAGCCTGCTTTGGCCGCCACCGCGACGCTCCCGGTCATGCCGACCGTACCGATGGAGCCGCCGACGGCGCAGATTCCGACCGGGCAGTACTCCAACTACACGCAGCCGACGCCGCCGACGCAGCCCACGTTCCAGACCCAGCAGCCGACTCAGCCGGCGATCGCCGTGGCGCCGACGCCGCCGCCCCGCGCCGCGGGGCCACAGCTCGACTGGCCGAGCGTTGTGGCCGAGCTCCAGGCGATGGCTGAGGACTCGCTGGGCAACCGCGCGCGTAAGGTCAAGGACATCCTGGGTGCCGCGGAGCAATCACTCGGCGGCATCGAAGGCGCGATCGACCAGATCCCGAGCATCTCGCTGCTGTTCGTCGACTCGTCGCGGCTCGAGCAGCTGGCCCAAGAGATGAGGGCGCGCCTCAAGTCTCACCTCTAGCCGCCGGCTCCGTATAACCCTTAACAGGGTGGGTTGGCGTGCGATCGTCTGGCGATTAGCCTCGATCCAGGTTGGTTCGGCTCGGGGGAGGGAGCCACGGGAGGAGGGAGGGCCCGCGAAGCGGTGTGCCTCTTTGGCGGTCGGCGCAATGGTCTTGGCGCCGTGCGCGCGCCGGGCGCACCACAGCCAGGGAGGGCCCACGAGGCGGTATGCCTTTTTGGCGGCCGGCGCACTGGTCCTGGCGACGGCGGCGCTCTCGGGGTGCGGGGGCGATCCGCCTCAGATCGTCGACTACTCCCCACAGCGCAACACGACCGAAGTCTCAACCGCGATCCCGATCCGCATCGCCTTCGACCACGACGTCGACCAGGCCTCGGTCGAGTCGCGCCTCCACCTCAACCCCTCGACCATCGGCTCGGTCCGCTGGGTCGACGGCCGCCACCTCGTCTACGAGCACGTCACGCTGCGGCCGAGCACGAACTACGAGGTCATCCTCGAGGCCGGCTATCGCGACGTCGCAGGCAACGTCTACACACTCCGGCATCACTGGTCGTTCGTCACCGAGCGCCCGCCGCTCCTCGCCAGCTCGACTCCGTCCGACCGTGACGGCGGCGTCGATCCAGCGTCCTACCTCGCCCTCGAATTCACCCGCGCCATGGACCCGGCACGCCTGAAAAGCGCGATCGCCCTCAGTCCGAGCATTCCGTTCGATCTGCGGCTCGACCCCGCGGACAGCAAGCGCGCGATCATCGCGCCCTCGGAGCTTCTCGCGCCGAACACCGACTACCAGCTCAGCGTCGGCCTCAGCGCGACCGACGTCGACGGCAACCAGCTCGGCCGCGCGCCGACCGTGCGCTTCACCACCGGCGCGGCCCAACCTCTGAAGCACTGGATTGCATTCGCCACCAGCCAGTCCGACGGATCGCCGGGCGGGCTGTGGATCGTCAACGAGTCAGGGTTCCCGCGGCAGCTTTTCACCAGCACGGGGGTCCAGTCCTTCACGTGGTCACCGGCGGGCGACTCGGTCCTGATCCAGGGACAGGACGGCACCTGGCGACAGCTCACGCCGGGCGGCGGGCAGACGGCCCTCCCTTTCAAGGCGGTATGGGCGGCCGCGCTCGCTGCGGGCGCCGGCTACGTCTACATCGACGATTCTGCTGTTCTCCACCACCAGCGACGTGACGGAACGGACGATGTCGTCGCCACCGACGTCGCCGAGGCGGCGGTCGCCCCCAACGGACTGCGCCTTGCCTTCGTCCATCGCAACTCGAATGAGATCTGGGGCTACGACGTCGGCCTGCGCAGCAGCTACCAGCTGGTCACGGACTCGGCTCAGGTGAGCGGCGTCGCCTGGGACCCGGCAGGAAAGCGCATCGCGTATCTCCGCCACGACCTGGGGACGACGGTTCTGCGCGTGCGAAGCTTCACCGGCGCCGCGGCGACGACCACCCTGATCAGCGGCGACATGGGCCGGCCGGCCTGGCTGCCTGATTCCACGCATCTCGTGTTCGCGGCGTCAGTCGCCAGCTCGACGGGCACGACGCAGAAGGCGTTCGTCATCAACGTCGTCTCGCCGCCGGCGTCGCTCAGCGCGGCGGCAGGCCTACCCTCGGATCCCGCGATCCAGGTGGCCGCACCGGCGTCGTCCCCCGACGGTCATCAGATCGCGTTTCTCAGCGACAACCAGGTCTGGCTGATGAACGCCGACGGCACGCGTCCGACGGCGCTGACGAAAGAGGACCCGGAGGTGTTCCCCTACTCTTGCCGCGCGCTCGCGTGGACGCGGACCTGAGTCCGCTCGATGACATCCGCGAACAGCTCTTCCAGCCGGTCCGCGGTGCGCTGCCACGAGAAACGCTGCGCGAGCAGCATGCCGCGGCGGCCCATCTGCTGCGCAAGCTCGGGGTTGTCCAGGAGCCGGCCGAGCCGCGCCGCGTAAATCGCCGGGTCGTGGCCGGCGATGAGATACCCGCTGACCTCGTCGCGGATGACTGACCGCAAGCCGGTGACGTCCGAGCCGACGACCGGCTTCCCGCTCGCCTGGGCCTCCAGGCCCACGAGCCCGAACGACTCGCTGTAGGAAGGCATCACGCAGACGTCCGCGGCGGAATAGAAGAACGGAAGCTCGTGGTGCACAACCGAGCCGAGGAAGTCGACCCGGTCGCGGACGCCCAGCTCGGTGGCGACCGCCTTGAGACGCTCCTTCTCGCTCTCCTCGCCCTGGCGGCTGTCCTCACCGAGGACAAGCAGGCGCACGTCGTCATGGTTCCGGTCGCGAAGCAGCGCCAGGGCGCGGATCGCCACCTCGACTCCTTTCAGGCGCTCCAGGCGGCCGACGAAAAGAATGAGCCGTTCCCGCCCGTAGCCGATCTTGCGGCGCGCGTCGTCGCGGTCGATCGGACGAAACGTCGACAGGTCGACCCCGGGCGGGACCACGAACACGCGGTCCGGGTCAGCGCCATACGCGTCGATGAGCTGCCGGCTTTCCTCCGCCGTCGAGGCGATGAGGAGGTCGGCCTGCTGCGCGATGTCGCCTTCGACGCGGATGCGGAGGGCGGGCTCAGGGCGCTCGCCCACCGCGAGAGTCTGGTTTTTGACGAGGCCGAGTGTGTGTGCAATATGCGCCCAACCCGCGGCGAGCTGCGGTCGCAGGATGCACGCGACCTCGCCCGACAGCCAATAGTGCGAGAAGAGGAGGTCGTACGCGATGCCCTCGCGCGCGGCGAAGTCGGCGATGCCTTGCGCAAATCGGGGTACCTGGTCGTAGAGCTCGTACTTGTCGAGACCTCGGCCGGCCGGCAGATAGACGACGCGCGAAAGGGGCGCGAGCGACTCGATGTCGGGATCGTCCGGCGACTGCCGCCGTGTGAAGATGTCGGTTGCGATGCCCCGCTCGCTGAAGGCGTTGGCGACCTCGCGTACGTAGACGTTGAGGCCCCCGTTTCCGCCCTGGCCCAGCGATGCGGTGGGCGACGTGTGCATGGTGATGACCGCGATCCGGCGCCCGGCGCGGTCAGGGATCATCGGGGTCGGCTCAGCCACGGTAGGCCGATCTCGCATCAAGCCAGCGCCGCGAGACGCAGCAGAAGCCGGAAAGGGAGACCGGCGAGCAAGAGCCCATAACCGGTCAACCCGCCGTAGGAGCCGCGTATTCCGCTTCGCGCCCGCCTCAACTAGGCTAGATATGATTTGGCCTCGATGCGGATCTCGAGGGGACTGGTGGTGGCGCTGGCGGTTCCGGCCGTCATCGTCCTCACCGCAATGTCGACCCTGGCCGACAGCTCACCTTCACCTAGCGGCGGCTCCGCGGCGACCGGCGCCCCGGCGCTGCCGGGCGACCCGGGCAAAGGCGAGCAGCTCTATGCCCAGAACTGCACGGCCTGCCACGGTGCGAGCCTCGAAGGTGGCGTCGGACCATCGCTCAACCCGATCGAGAAGCTGTCCGGCATCTCGAACCCGCTCGACCCGAGCTACCTGATCCAGATCATCACCAACGGCCGGACCGATGGCGGCAAGGTCATGCCGCCCAAGGGAGGCAACGCCAGCCTCACCGACCAGGACGTCAAAGACCTCGCCGCGTTCATCATCCAGAGGAACCGCACCCCTGGAGATGTCGCTTATCCGCCTGGCGAGCTCGCCAAGCGCACCATCCTCTGGGTGAGCATCGGCATCATCGCCATGCTCTTCATCACGTACCTGCTTTCGTCCTACAACATGCGGTGGATCGCGCGCCGCGCCGCGGCGCGACGCAAGTAACCGAAGCTCCCTCTCTCTATCCGACTCCAGTCGGCGGCTCGCCGCGCATCCTCATCCTCTTCAGCGACACCGGCGGCGGCCATCGCGCGGCCGCGCGGGCGCTCACCGACGCCCTGAAGCTGCTCGACCCCACCGCCGTCGTCTCGGTCGCCGACCCGATCATCGGCCAGGGCCCGGTCGTCGTTCGCCGGCTGGCGTCGCTCTACTCGCCGGTGATCCAGCGCTCGCGTACGGCGTGGGGCGCCGTGTACCACTCGAGCAACACGCGGCCGACTTTCGCCGCGATCCGCGCCGTCTTCGGCCCCGCCGTGCGCAGGGTGACGGCGCAGCTCCTGCGGCAGCACGACCCCGACGTCGTCCTCTCAGTGCATCCGCTGCTCAACCACGTCGCCCACCAGGCGATCAAAAGGAGCGGCCGGCCTCGCGCGCTCATGACGGTGATCACCGACCTGGTCGACTTCCATCGCGGCTGGACGTTCAGCCAGGCCGACCTCGTCGTGGCGCCGACCGAGGGCGCCCGCAAGGTCGCGCTCCGGCGCCGCGTGCCGGCGGACCGCGTCAAGCTTCTCGGCCTGCCGGTCGACCTTCGCTTCCGGCCACCCGCGCCAGGTGAGAAGCAGGCCCTGCGCCGCCGCTTCGGCATCGATGAGAACCGGTTCACGGTCCTCGTGATCGGTGGCGCGGCGGGCGTCGGCCACCTGGCGGCACAGGTCCGCGCGCTGACGGAGGATTCTCACTCCTGGCAGCTGATCGTCGTCGCCGGCCGCAACGAAAAGCTCCAACGCCGGCTTCTCGAGCTGGAGACGTCGACGCCGCTGCTCGTCCTGGGGTTCGTCGACTACATGCCGGAGCTGATGCGCGCCTGCGACGTGGTTGTCACCAAGGCCGGCCCGGGCGCCATCGCGGAGGCATTGGCGACGGGGCTGCCGCTGGTGATCACCGGTTTCCTACCTGGGCAGGAGACCTCGAACGTCGACTTCGTCGTCGAGTCGGGGATCGGCGCCTTCGCGCCAAAGGAGGAGGACCTGCGCGACGAGATCCGCGTGCTGGCCGAAGGCGGACCGACGTGGCGCGAGATGTCGAGGCGCGCCCAGGAGCTGGCACACCCCTACGCGTCTTCGGACATCGCGAGGGAGTGTCTCTTGCTCGCCGCCCATTACAGGGCCTCGGTGCAGGCGAGCCTGTAAGGGCACAGCCGGCACCTCCTCCGCTCCGGCCTGGCGTCGAACGCCCCGGCCTTGATGCCGCCCGCGACCTCGGTTCCATCGGCCGCGGCCTCGCGCATCAGACCCTCAACCTTGTCGACGCGGACAGAGTCGCCACTCGCGAGGTAGACAACCTCGAGCTCCATGTGTTGGAGGTTGAGCGCCGAGGTCGCCGCCAGGGCATACAGCGCGACCTGGAGGTCGCGGCGTCGGCGCGCGACTGGCCGTCCGCTCTTGTAGTCGATGATCCGCCAGCCATCGTCCACCGGATCGATGCGGTCGATCACCCCGCGAAGCTTCCACCCGTCGACAGCGACGTCAAACGGCTGCTCGACAAACGCAGGCACGGCATCGAACCCGCCGCGTGACCGGTACCCCTCGAGCTCGGCGGCGCCGTTGCGCTTGAAGACCGGAGCGCGGCGCGGATCCGGAAACTGAGTCGCGGCCCAGACCTCGTCGTGGATCGACTTGAGCCGCGCCTTCGTGACGGGCTTGCCCTGCCTGCGCAGCTCGCCCGCACGGCGGAGCACCTCGTGCAGGATCACCCCGTGCACCGCCTCGGCGCTCTGCACGACGGGCAGCCGCTGCACGTAGCGGTACCAGTACTGGCGCGGGCATTCCCGGTAGGCGGTGATGGCGCTGTACGAAAGGTGGACCGTCTCGGAAGTCGCGGTCGATGCAGCTCGTGGCGCGGCCGGCACGGCCGAGCCCTCGATCGCCTTTTCGGCCACCACCCGACGACCAGCCTGGCGGACCTCGTCGAGGAAGCGCGACTCTCGCCAGCGGCGGCCGCCCTCGTAGTGGGTGGCGTATGTCAGAAACAGCCTCGTCCGCGCGCGGGTCATGGCCACGTAAAGAAGCCGTCGCTCCTCCGCAATGACGTCCTCGCGGCCACGGACGAGCGGCTCGAGAACTGACGGCGGAAGCTCGAATCGCGGCGACCGCGCCGACTGTGGTAGCCGCCCTTCCACCAGGGAAGGCACGAACACGACGTCGAACTCGAGTCCCTTCGACTGGTGGATCGTCATGACCTGGATCGCGTCGCCGGTCTCCACCGCGGCGGGCTCCTCGTCTTCGCCCGACAGCAGCACCAGCTCGAGGCGGCGCATGAACGCCTCGAGCGACCGGTCGGCCGACGTCTCGCAGAACTCCGCGATCAACTCGGCGAAGCGGCCCACGTTCGGCGCCGCGTCCGCGGACCGCAACAGGTATCGCGATTGCTCCATCAGCTCAAAGAACAGGTCGCGCACATCCAGCCGTCCGGCCACTGCGGCGAGGCGCTCGAGCAGGGGCTGAAGGTGGGACGCCGCCGGACGCGCGAGCGCGACCAGGTCCGCCGGATCGTGGATGACGCGGAGCATCGCGATCACGTCCTTGACCTCAGGCCGGTCGTAGAAGCCATGTCCTCCGAGGACGACGTGAGGCAGGCGCTCCTCGGCGAGCGCCGCCGCGACCGGCCGCGCGATGGCGTTGGTACGGCACAGCACGGCGATTGAGGAAAGGCCCGTGCCGCCCTCGACGAGCCGTCGCACCTCGTGGGCGATGGCCGCCGCCTCTGACGGGCTGTCTGGGCAGCGCCACACCTCGACGGCGGGGCCCGGCTGCTCGGAACGCAGCTGCTTGGGCAGGCGCTCGAGGTTGCCACTGACCAGGGCCGACGCCGCCGCCACGATCCGCCGCGAGCTGCGCCGATTCACGCCGAGCGTGACGGTGCGCGCCGAATTGAAGGCCTGCAGGAAGCGGTCGAGGCTTGCCCGCGAAGCTCCCCGAAAGCGGTAGATCGACTGGTCGTCGTCGCCGACCACGAACGGGTCTCTTCCGGCTCCGACCAGCTCGACCAACCTCTCCTGGGCAAGGTTCAGGTCCTGGTACTCATCGACCAGCACGTACGGATAGCGGGTGGCGTACCGAGCCAGGACGGAGGGGTTCTTCTCGAACATCCTCACCGTCAGCAAGAGCAGGTCGTCGAAGTCCAACAGCCGCTGCTTTCGACACTCTCGCTCGTAGGCGTGGAACAGACGCACGCATGCGCGCATCAGCTCGGCGCGCTCCGCCTCTTCAGCGGTGGCCGCCCAGCGCTCGAGCCGCTCGAGAGGCACGAGCTCCTGCTTCAGCCTCTCGAGCATCTGCAGGACGGGCCCGACCAGGTCGTCCGGCCGTTCATCGCCGGTCAGCGCGGCGTCGCCGAGCTTCCACATCAGCTCGCGCGCGAGGATCCACCGGTCCGCGCCGGCCAGGATCCGAAAGCCATGCCCAACGCCGACGCTGCGGCCGTCTTCCCGCAGCCAGCCCAGGGCGATCGAGTGGAAGGTGCCCACCGCGGGCGCCGGCAATTTGACCAGCTGCTCGATCCGCTGGCGCATCTCGTTGGCGGCGCGCTCGGTGAAGGTCATGACCAGGATCTGCGCCGGAGACGCACCGCCCGCGACCAGGCGCCGGAACCTTTCGGCGATGACGGCGGTCTTGCCTGTGCCGGCCCCCGCCAGGACCCGCACCGGTCCGCCGCCCAGCGCGGCCGCGGCCAGCTGCTCCCGGCCCAGCCTCATGTGGGAGTTGACCGTCCGATGCGGACCCGCAGCGTGCGTACCTTGCGCCCGGCCTCGGGTTGGTTGAGCCGGGCGACGATCGTCTCCGCGTCGAGCCTGAGCTGGTGGGCGAGCGCTGGGCTCGAGGTGGTCACCAGGAGAGTGCCCGAGCGCAGCTCAACCTCCTCGCATAGCGGCGCCACGTCCGGCCCCAGAAGGGTCCGGAAGGCGACCGCGACCTGCGCGCCCATCATCCGTGCCCCGCCCGGCTGGCGGCGCAGGATCTTCGGCAGGATATTGCCCAGCTTATCCACAGGGCTCGATGCGGCCCTCCGTGACCCTCCACACCATCGCCCGGGCGATCATCTCGGGTGGGAACGGGCCCGCCTCGACCGACGTGACGATGACCTGACCGCCTCCGCCAACCTCGCCCAGCAGGGCCGCCCGCCGGTCCCCATCCAGCTCCGACAGGACGTCGTCCAGCAGCAGCACCGGCCGTTCACCGGTGCGCCGCTCGATCAGCGCCGCCTCGGCCAGCTTGAGGCTCACCACTGCCGTGCGCTGCTGGCCCTGGGACGCGAAGGACCGGGCGTCCTGTCCGTCCAGGTTGACGTGAACATCATCGCGATGCGGGCCCACGCTTGTAGTGCCTCGCCTGAGGTCCTCGGCCAGCGAGTTATTCACAGCTTCGGCCAGGTTTTCCGGAGGCCCCACGTAGTCGATATGCAGGCGTTCGCCGGCGGCGATCTGCGCGTGGCAGCGCGCGGCCTCTGGCGCCAGCTCGGCAACTGCCCGCGCGCGGGCCTGGGCGATCTCCGTCCCGATCTTGACCAGCTCGAGGTTCCAGGTTTCGAGCGTGTCCTCCCCGCCCTCCCCGACCGCGATCCGCTTCAGCAGGCTGTTGCGCTGCTCCAGCACGCGGCGCAGCCCGGCGAGGGCGCGCGCGTAACCGGGTTCGACCTGGACGAGCATCTGGTTGAGGAAGCGGCGGCGCAGCTCCGGTCCTCCCTTGACCAGCCCCAGGTCGTCGGGCCAGAACAGCGAGACGCGGAAGGTGCCGGGCAGGTCGAACGCCCGGCGCCGCGCCCCATCCACCTCGATGGTGCGCCGGGCGCGCTCACCCTCGACGTTGAGGGTGATCGAGAGCTCGCGCGTGGTGCCCTCCTTTTCCACCTCGGCCTCGATTCGGGACGTTGGGGCCACGGGTCCGACCAGCTCGATGTCTCGGCGTGCCCGCGGCGAGGAGGACAGCGCGAGCATGGCGACGGCCTCGAGCAGGTTGGTCTTGCCGTGTCCGTTCGGTCCGATGAACACGTTGACGCCGGCGCCCGGCGACAGGTCGAGCTGCGCGTAGTTGCGGTGGTTTTTGAGTCGGAGCCGGCGAAGCCGCACTCAGCGCGGCTTCAGGACATCGCCACCCGCACGGGCATGATCACGTATAGGTAGTGGTCCTTGCCCGGCGGTCGCATCAGCCCCGGGCTGAGAGGTCCGTCGAAGAGAAGCTCGACTTCATCCTCCCCGATCACTCCAAGGGCGTCCAGGACGTAGCGGGCATTGAACGCGATCTGGATGTCAGACCCGTCGACCTCGGCGGTCATCTCAGCCTTGCTGTCCCCCACCTCGTTGGTGGTGGCGGAAAGGGTCAGCACGCCGGACTGGGCTTTGACGCGGATCACGTTGGCGCTGTCGCGGGCGAACAGCGAGACCGCACGCACCGTCTGCGTCAGCCCGCTGGTGGCCACCTTGACGGTGGTCGAACTCTTGCTGGGGATAACCTGTGCGTAGTTGGGATACTTGCCGTCGATCAGCCTCGAGGTAAGCTCGGAGCTGCCGGCGCGGAAGAAGACCTGGTTGCGGGCCTTCGAGATGATCACCTCGACCTTTCCTGGCTCACCCTTCAAGACCCTCGAAAGCTCGGCCAGCGCGCGCGCCGGCACGATCAGGCTCGCCTCCAGGTCGGTCGGGCCCGCGGCCGCGAGCTTGCGCACCGCCAGCCGGTGGCCGTCGGTCGCGGCCAGCGTCAGGTTCCCTCCCTGCACCTGGACGAGGACGCCGGTGAGGACCGGTCGTGCCTCGTCGGTGGAGGCGGCCATCTGCGTCTGCTCGACCGCCTCGACCAGGTCGTCGAGAGCCACCTCGAGCCGATCGCCTTCATCCGGGCGCGGTCCGGGCGGAAACTCGTCCGCCTCGATGCACTTGATGTGGGTGTCGAACCGCGCGCAGCGCAGGCTGAGCGACTGGCTGGCGCCGTCGAGGGTCATCTCCAGCTCGTCGTCCGGAAGCGTGCCCACGAAGTCAGTGAGCAGTCGCGCCGGCGCCGTGGTCGAGCCCTCGGCCGAGACCTCGGCGGGGACGACCTTGCGAATGCCGATCTCGAGGTTGGTCGCGGTGAGGGCCAGGCCGTCGGCGGTGGTCTCGATCAGGATGTTGTTGAGGATGGGCAGCGTCGTCCGGCTGGAGATGGCCCGCGAGACGACCTGCAGCGCCTGACCAAGTACCGCCGGTCTGCACGTCACCTTCATCTGCGCTGTGAGAACTTTGGCATTCACGAAAGTTGTCCCCCGTTGAAAGAGTTTCTCTTTATTGAAGTCATCCGTAACCGATAACAGTAAGCGCTGTGGAGAGTGTGGATGTCGAGATCATTTACAGATCGAAACAAGCCGTGGAAAAGCTCTGGGGAATCGAAGTAAGGCACGCCGGCGCCTGTTGACGAGCTGGGGAGGAAATGGCCGCCTGCGGTCCATCCCACCCGCGTCCCAAGCCGATTCTTAAAACCTGTGGACACGCTCACTGAACGTAGAGCTTCTCGCGGATCGACTGCACCTCGTAACGCAGGCGCTCGTCTTCTTTGAGCTCGTTGGCGATCTTCTCGATGGAATGCAGCGCGGTGGTGTGGTCACGGCCCCCGAAGGCCTTGCCGATCGCCGGCAGCGAAGAAGGTGTCTCCTCACGGACCAGGTACATCGCGACCTGGCGCGGAAAGACGATGTGCTTGTCTCGCCGCTTGCCCTTCATGTCGTCGAGCGTGACGTTGTAGTAGTCGGCGACCAGCACCTGGATCCTCTCCACGTTGATGGGCTTGCGGGTACCGGCGGGGATGATGTCCGAGAGGAGCCGTGCTGCCTCCTCTTCGTCGATCTGCCTCTGATGGACCGCCGCGAACGCCTGCACCCTTGTGAGCGCGCCCTCGAGCTCGCGAATGTTGCGCTGCACCTTGTGGGCGATGAAGCTCAGGACCTCCTCCGGGATCAGGCTGCTGTTGTCGCCGAGCTTGGAGTGGAGGATGGCCAGCCGCGTCTCGAAGTCGGGCGGCTGGATGTCCGCGATCAAACCCCACTCGAACCGAGAGCGGAGCCTGTCCTCGAGGGTCGGGATCTCCTTCGGCGGACGGTCTGAGGAGATGACGATCTGCTTGTTGATCTCATGGAGCGCGTTGAAGGTGTGAAAGAACTCTTCCTTCGTGCGGTCCTTGCCGGCGAGGAACTGCACGTCGTCGATGAGCAGCACGTCGACGGTGCGGTACTTGTGCCGGAACTCCCCCATGCGAGCGGTGGCGATGGAGCTGATCACCTCATTTGTGAACTGCTCCGACGTGAGGTAGACGACTCGCTTGCGCGGGAAGCGGTCGTGGACCTCGTGACCGATGGCGTGCATGAGGTGCGTCTTGCCCAGGCCCACGCCTCCGTACAGGAAGAGCGGGTTGTAGCTGTCGCCCGGCGCTTCGGCCACAGCCTTCGCCGCCGCGTGCGCGAACTGCGAGTTGTGGCCGACCACGAATGAGGAGAACCGGAATCGGGCGTTGAGCTCTGAGGGCGCGATCATGCGCGCTTCGCTCGGTGTTGCCTCGACGCCGTTGTCATGCCCGTTTTCGGAGCCGTTGTCGCCCTCAAACATCGCGTGCGCAGGTCGGTGCCCGGAAGGAGCGATCACAAAATCGATGTCGACCTCGGCGCCTGTCACCGCCTGCAGCGTTTCCTGGATCAGGCCCGCGAAGCGATCCTCGAGCCAGTCCTTGGCGAGCTTGCTCGGCACCCCGATCCGAAACGTGCCGCCGTCGGCCGAGACGACGGACGTGTTCTTGAGCCACATGTCGTAGGTCCGCTTGGCCAGCTGAAAGCGAAGCTCCTCCTGGACCTGCGACCAGATCTGGTCCTGGTTCAACCCACCTCCTCCTTTTCTTCGCCACACCACACCCTGTGGATTGCGTAGAGCGCTCCTGTGGAGCGCAACCGGTCCCGCTCTGCAAAACCTGTGGACAGATCGGGGCCAACCGTTCCGCCTCCGGCGCCCGCGTCAACCCCCACGCGGCTCGCCTCAGATCGAGCCGCCCGGGCACGCGGATCCAACCGAAGCTCTTCGAGCATGAGCTCCGCCTCCTTCGTCCCTGTGGAAAAGAGCGGACCGGATTTCCACAGGCTGGCGGCGCCGACCTGTCCGAAATCCGCTATCCGGTCGTTCCCGAAATATGGAAGCGGTGCTGTGTGACTAAGTGTTGCTTACTTGTAAGAATTAGTTAGACGTTGTGGTGCAGTTCGTACTGGGTTCAACTTTTGTGCGCCGAGTCGCCTGCTTCCGGCCGCGGACTATATCACCGACCTGTGGATACCGCAAGGCACATCACCGCTTGATGAAGTGATAGGCACGATGTCACAAGTCGCTCGAGGTGCCTCCGGTAGACTGGCGCGATCAAACGCACCTACCAACCCAAGAAACGATACCGCCGGCGGGTCCACGGTTTCCTCCGCCGGATGAGCACACGAGGCGGGCAGCGCGTGCTGCGCAGCCGGCGCCGCAAGGGCCGCGCGCGGCTGGCCTAGATCCAGCGCGACTCGCGCCTTCGCAGGCGCTCTGACTTCCATCGGGCTGTCAACGGCAGGCGGTTTCACTCGGGGCGTGCCCTGGTCGGATTTGCAGTGCCGAGTACCGGAGCCGAGAACCGGATCGGCGTGACCGTCAGCCGGGCCATCAAGAGCTCCGTGGAGCGCAACCGCGCCCGCCGCAGGCTGCGTGAGGTGGCGCGCTCGCGGATGCTGGGGGCTGATTCGCCCCTCAGTCAGGTGGGAATACGATATGACGTGGTCCTGATCGCCCGCCCGGCGGCGCTCGAGGTTTCGTTCGCCGACCTGACGGCGGAAGCTTGGCTGGCTGCGCTCAGGCTTGCCCAGTTCACTCCATGACGAAGGTTTTCCTGCTCTTGATCCGTGGTTATCAGGTCACGCTCGCCAGGATCCTGCCCCCGTCGTGCCGCTACTACCCGTCGTGCTCGCACTACACGTACGAGGCGATCGAAAGGTACGGCTGGTTGAAGGGCGGCTGGATGGGGGCCGCGCGCATCGCGCGCTGCCATCCGTTCGCGGCGGGCGGCTACGACCCGGTGCCCTGACAGGAGACGACCACCATCTACCTGGACTCCATTCTCGACATCTTCAAGCCGATCCACACCCTGTGGTGGAACGTCTTTGGCGTAACTCTGCAGTCGGCGCTTTCCTACGTCTACCAGCACGTCGTCAACATCCCCATCCTCGACGTCATCGGGCCTTACGGGGTCGCGATCATCGTCCTGACGATCCTCATCCGGCTGATCCTCGCGCCCCTGCAGCAGTTCCAGCTGGTCAACCAGCGCAAGACCATGCAGGAGCAGCGCAAGCTCGCGCCGCAGATGGCCGAGCTGTCCAAGAAGTACAAGAAGGACCCGCAGCGCCTGAACGCGGAGCGCATGAAGCTCATGCAGGAGCACGGCGTCAACCCGTACGGGATGTTGCTGGGCTGTCTGCCGCTGGTGGTCCAGCTCCCGATCCTCACCGCTCTCTACTACGTCTTCACGACCTTCGCGAAAAAGAACGACGTGATCGCGCACTTCCTGTTCGTGCCGAACCTGAACGACAACCCGAGCCATCACGAGCTTTTCGCGGGCTTGCCGATCCCGACTCTCGTCTACCTCGTCTTCCCGCTCCTCGCCGGGATCACCACCCTCGTCCAGTCGCGGATGCTGCAGATGCCGCCCACGCCCAACCCGACGGAGCAGGAGCAGCAGACCCAGCAGATGCAGCGGACGATGCTCTGGATCTCGCCCCTGATGATCGGTTACTTCGCGCTGCAGGTCCCCGCCGGCCTGGGCCTCTACTGGTTCGTCGGGAACCTCGTCAGTATCATTCAGCAGAGTTTCGTAGTCGGGTGGGGCAGCGTCCTGCCCGCCCGTTTCAAGCCCGTTGCGGGTGGGGCGCCTACGTCCAACGGCAAAGGCCTCGCCAACGGCCCGCCGAACAAGCCCAAGAAAGCGCCGCCGACCAACGGCCCGCCGAACAAGCCTAAGAAAGGGCCGCCGACCAACGGCCCATACCGACCGAAGAAGCCCAAGAGACCAGGCAAGGAGTGAACGCACTTGAAATCCGCTGAAGGCCGCGGCCGCACTCTCGACGAGGCGGTAGACGCCGCCTTGATCGAGCTCCAGGAGAGCCGGCGCCACGTGGACGTCAAGATCGTGAGCGAGACGCCGGAGGAGACCATCGTCGAGGTGACCGTGATCGACGAGACCGCCGCCGCCTCGCCGGCTGCAGCACCGGCCCCCGCGAACGGCAAGGCAGAGGCGGCTCGAAGCCTGGTCGAGGGGCTGCTCAAGCACATGGGCGTCCGGGCCCAGGTCAGCGTGCGGTCCGGCGCTGAGCCGATCACGCTCGACATCAGCGGCCGCGACCTCGGCGCCCTGATCGGCTGGCGGGGCGAGACGCTCCGCGCGCTGCAGTCCGTCACCAACGTGATGGTCGGCAAGCACCTGGCAGAAGGCGAGCGGGTGATCGTCGACGTCGAGCGCTACCGCCAGAGGCGCGAGCACACGGTGCGCGAGATCGCGATGCGTGCGGCTCGCCAGGTCAAGATGACCGGCGACGCCATCACGCTCGACGCGATGCAGCCGTTCGAACGCCGTGCGATCCACCTCGCCCTCGAGGGCGACCCCGACGTGACCAGCTCGAGCATCGGCGAGGAGCCCGAGCGCCGGGTCGTCGTCGGACCGCGCAAGCCGGCCGACGGATAACGGAGGTTCGGTGGCCGGCCGGGACGCCCGCCGCGGCGCGGCGGAGCGGATCCGGAAGGCGATCGCGCTCGTCAATGCCGTCGCCGACGACGCCGGCGACGAGGAGATCACCCCGACCGAGATCGCGGAGGCGATCCGCGACTGCCTGGAGCTGGGCGACCTCGAGTCCGTGCCCAATGTCCGGAAGTACCTGGGCGAGGCGCTCGACGCGGTGTCGGACGGAATGCCGGCCGATTTCGTGGCGATGACGCTTTACGCAGCGCTTGGCGCGTTACGCGAAGGCACCTCCAACTAGCCCACCTATACTTTGCGATCCCATGCACTCCCCGCATAGGGTCCACGCGCTGCCCGGGGGTGCGCGGCTCGTGACCGAATCGATGCCCGAGCGACAGTCCACCAGCGTCGTCCTGATGTTCGCGGGCGGCTCGCGCCTCGAGGACGACCGGCTGGCCGGCGCCTCTCATTTCATCGAGCACCTCTTCTTCAAGGGCACCAAGAAGCGTCCGTCTTCGAAGGAGATCGCGGACGCCATCGAAGGCGTGGGTGGATTCGTAAACGCGTCCACCGATAAGGAGCTGACTGCGTACTGGGCCCGGGTCCCTTCCGAGCACACCGCGCTGGGGCTCGACGTCCTCTTCGACATCGTGGCCAACTCCAGGCTCGACGAGGCTGACGTTGAGCGCGAGCGCATGGTGATCCTCGAAGAGCTCCGCATGTACCAGGACCAGCCGCAGGACCTCGTGCAGAACCTCTTCGAAGAGCTGATCTGGCCAGGTCACCCGCTTGGCCGTGACATCGCGGGAACCGAGAAGTCGGTATCCGCGCTCGGCCGCGACGAGATCCTGGAGTACGCGGACGCGCACTATAGGCTGCCCAACCTGGTGGTCGGCGCCGCCGGAGCACTTGACGCGGAAGAGATCGTGGGCTGGGTGACAAATGTGCTGTCACTCAAAGGCGACCTCGACGGCGCGGACAATCCGTCCCCCCCGCCGGCGCTCGAGTCACCGCACGTGTTGGTCAGACGCCGCGACACGGAGCAGGCGCACATCTGCCTCGGCGCGCGCGCGCTGAGCTACCTGGATCCAGACCGCTACGCGCTCGACATCCTCAACACCGTGCTCGGCGAGGGGATGAGCTCGCGCCTCTTCCTGAACATCCGCGAGCGGCTCGGCCTCGCGTACGACGTGCACAGCTTCACGCAGAAGCACCGCGACACCGGGTACCTCGGCGTCTATATCGGTGTCGAGCCGGGCAAGGCCGTCGAAGCCGTCAACGCGGCGATGGCTGAGCTGCGAGGCCTCAGCGAGAACGAGGTGTCGCCCGACGAGGTGGTCCGTGCCAAGGAGTTCACGAAGGGTCGCCTTCGCCTGGAGCTCGAGACCACGAACGGCGTCGCCTTCTGGCTTACCTACCAGGAGCTGCTGCTGGGACGGATCAAGTCGATCGACGAGGAAATCGCGCTGGTCGACGCGGTGACGGCGGCCGACCTCAAACGCGTGGCGCAGCAGGTCTTGTCGGGCCCGATGCAGATGGCGGTAATCGGTCCCTTCACGCGGGACAGCGCGTTCCGGCTCGCGATCGGCGCCTAGTCGGAGGCGGTCGCTAGGCGGCCGGCGCTGCGGCGGCAATACCGAAAAAGAGCGATCCGGTTTCCAGGCTCGGCATCTTCCTGTAGATGTCGCCGAAGTTGTTGAGTGGCCAGATCCGGAACCAGGCCTTGCCGTCGATGCGGTCGCGGCCGATGGGCCCGAAGAAGCGCGAGTCCTGCGAGCGGTTTCGGTTGTCGCCCATCACGAAGTACTCGTTGGGAGGGATGACGGCCCCCTGGCCCTCGCTGTACTTGCCGGCGTTGGTCTGTTGCGTCCACTCATCAGGCAGGTACGGTTCGTCGAGCTTGTGACCGTTGATGTAGATGGCCCCGTCGCGGATCAAAAGACGCTCGCCGGGGAGGGCGATGATGCGCTTGATGAAGTCGGTCGTGTTGTTGGTGGGCGGGCGCAGGATGACGATGTCGCCTCGCTGCGGCGCGTGCAGGCGGTAATCGATCTTGTTGGCGATGAGGTAGTCGTTGTTGTCCAGCGTCGCCCACATCGAGAGTCCCTCGACGTGCACCGCCTGGACCGCAAAGCTGATGCCGAAGTAGAGGATCGCGGCCAGGACGACGACTTCGGCGATCTCACGCAGGAGCGACGAGGCAGCGGATCGCTCGGTGGTGGCGGCGCCAGCCGCTCGCTCGTGTTGGGCCGCCATGAAGTTAGGAAACGAGCTTAGCGCAGACCCGTTCGAGCTCTTCGCGACTCGAGTAACGGATTTCGAGCTTGCCGCGGTTGAGGTTTCCGGTGAGGCTCACGGGCACGCCGAGGCTCGATTCGATGTCGGCGGCGATGGCACGGAGCTCGGCCGAAGAGTCGGTGTGTCTGCGCGGTCGCGGCCGGTACGTCCGCACCCAGTTCTCAGTCTGCCGGACGGAAAGGTGCTTGGCGATGACGACCTTCAGCCCGTGCTCCTGCGCCGCCTGGGTATCCAGCGCGATCAGTGCACGCGCGTGGCCGGCGCTGATCACACGGGAGGCGACCGCCGACTGCACCGCGGCGCAGCCGGACAGGAGTCTGAGCGACTGGGTCACGGAGACGCGGTGCTTGCCGAGCCGGTGCGCGACCTCTTCCTGCGTGAGGCGGAACTCCTCGATCAGGCGCGCCAGGCCGCGCGCCTCCTCGATGGGATCCAGGTCGGTGCGCTGAAGGTTTTCGATGAGGCCGAGGACCAGCTGCTGGTCGCTGCCGCCGTCGCCGCGCACCACCGCCGGCACCGACTGCAAGCCTGCGATTCGCGCCGCCCGCCACCGGCGCTCGCCCGCGATCAGCTCGTAGCCGTCGGGCAGCCGGCGTACGAGCAGCGGCTGGAGGACGCCATGCAGACGGATCGACTCCGCGAGCTCGCTCAGCGGCTCGGCGTCGAAGCGGGAGCGGACCTGCTGCCGCGACGGCCGGATCTGGTCGACCGCGATCATCTGCGGAACCAGCGCCTCGCCTTCGCCGGACATGGGGATCAATGCGTCGAGCCCGCGACCAAGTCCGCGGGGGCGTGGTTGGCTCATCTTTCCAGCAGCTCCTTCGCGAGAGCGCGGTAAGCGGCCGCGCCTCGACATGTGGGGTCGTATTCGATGACCGACTTGCCGTGACTGGGGGCTTCGCTGATGCGGACGTTGCGGGGGATGACGGTTTCGAGCAGGTGGTGCGGATGCGATCGTCTGACGGCTTCGAGCACGTCCCACGCGAGCGTCGTGCGCGCGTCAAATTGCGTCAACAGGATGCCCGCGATCGCGAGTCGCGGATTGAGTCGCGATCGCACGAGCTGGTGCGTGTACATCAGGTGACGCAGGCCCTCGAGGGCGAAGTACTCGCTCTGCGTCGGGATGAGCATGCTCGTCGACGCAACAAGCGCATTCAAGGTGAGCAGGCCAAGGGAGGGCGGACAGTCGATGAGCACGATCTCGATTCCGGGGGGTGTGGAGGTGAGCGCCTTGCGCAGCAGGCTCTCTCGGTCGGGCATCGATGCGAGCTCGATCTCCGCACCCGCGAGGTCGATGTGCGACGGCAACAAGGACAGGCCGGTGACCGTGGTCGGCTGGATGACCTGGTCGACGCCGGCCTCCCCAGACATGAGGTGGTAGGCGTTGAGCCTGGCCCGGGACGGGTCGAGCCCGAGGCCCGACGTCGAGTTGGCCTGTGGATCGAGGTCCACCAGCAGCACGTGATGGCCGACCTCGGCCAGGGCGGCCGCCAGGTTGATGGCCGTTGTCGTCTTGCCGACCCCGCCCTTCTGATTGACCACCGCCACGACAGGGGGAGCGGTGGTGGCCAACATGTTGGGTCTGGCCTCGCTAGCCGATCCTACATCTGGGGCCATACCGCGAATCTTAGCCATCGATCCCGGCTGTGAACACCCACCTGGTTAAGGCCGCCGCTGCCTCCAGATGCCGTATGTGGAGGCGGCGACCAGCGCCGCCTCCACCGCCAGCCCGACCCCGAGCGCCGACCCGGTGAGGCCGATTCCCGCCAACAGGTTGTACGCGACGTGGCAGCTGGCCGAGCCGGTCGTGCTCGTGTACTTGCGGACCAGGCCCAGGCCGAGGGCGATCGTGAAGACCGCGAGGGTGTCGAGGGATAGCCCGTACTCGGTGTGGACGGAAGTGAAGAGGAGCGCCGTCACCAGCAGGCCGACGCGCGGCTGGAGCGCGCCCCGGAACAGGACCTCCTCGCAGATGCCAGGGACCAGCGCGACGGCGGCGATCCCGAACGGTCCGATCAGCTGACCGAATACATGCTGCGTCGTGCTGTCGACACGGCCCGCGATCTCCGGCGTCAGGGCGTGGCTCAAGGCGTCCATACCCTGGCTGAACGCAAAAAACGCGCCTGCGGCGGCCACGGCGAGCGCGACGTGCCACCACCGGGGCACCACGACGCCGAGCCGGGTCAGGGAGGCCGGCAGTCCACGGCGCGTGAACAGGCCCACTCCGACCAGGGCAAGGACGAGGAACGGCAGCTGGCCAGCGAACAGGTCCGCGATGGTGAGCGCCGGCTGATTGGAAACGCTGCCGAGCACGTCCGTGAACGCGATGACCGCCGCATCGAGCCCGAACAGGATCACGGTCAGGGTCAGCGCGAGGGCGTGCACCGGGCTGTCTGGGTCGATCGGCTGGACCCGCGCGAGGCGCGCGCGCACGGGCCTCGCAGCCACCACGGCCGCGAGCAGCCCCGTCGCCATGACCGAAACGTCGAGGGCGAGCTTGAGGTTGGCGTTGGGCGCCTGGGCGAGGACGGGCGCCCCGGCCAGGTCGGCGACGCCCACCAGGAAGACGAGCCCGCCGGCGACTCCGCCGAGGATCTCGGCGGCGAGGTTGGCCCAGCGCTTGCCGACTGCTGCGTTGGCGGTGAGCAGCAGGGGGAGCGGTGTCAGCTCGATCACCGCCGTGCCGACGGCGTCGAGCGGGAAATGACCGGTCAGCCGGCCTTGGTGCCTTTGTCGGGCACCGGTCCCGGGGTGGGGGAGCCGTCCTTTGATGGGGTGACATCGATCAGGGGCCGGATCAGCTCAATCGGCAGAGGCAGGATCACAGTCGTGTTCTTCTCCGACCCGATCTCGACCATCGTCTGCAGGAACCGCAGCTGCAGCGCGCCCGGCTGGCTGGAGATCACCTGGGCCGCGTTGGCCAGGGTCTGGGAAGCCTGGAACTCGCCGTCGGCGTTGATGATCTTGGCCCGCTTCTCACGCTCGGCCTCGGCCTGCTTGGCCATTGCGCGCTGCATCGTGCTGGGTAGCTCGACGTCCTTGATCTCGACCACGGCGACCTTGATGCCCCAGGGCTCCGTCTGCTCGTCGATGATGCGCTGCAGGTTCTGGTTGATCTTCTCGCGGTTCGCTAGCAGCTCATCCAGAGTGCTCTGGCCGAGCGCCGCGCGCAGCGTCGTCTGCGAGATCTGTGATGTCGCGTTGATGTAGTTCAGGACCTGCGTCACCGCGCGTCGCGCGTCGACGACCTGGAAGTAGATGACGGCGTTGACCTTCGCGGTCACGTTGTCGTTGGTGATGATCTCCTGCGGCGGCACCTCGAGGGTGATCGTCCGGAGGTCGATCTTGACCAGGCGGTCGACGCCAAACGGGATGATGAAGAAGAGGCCTGGGCCCTTGAGCGCGATCAGCCGGCCCAGCCGGAAAACGACCCCCCGCTCGTACTCGTTGGCGATCCGCAGGCTGGAGAAGAGCGCGACCAGCGCGATGACCAGGACGAGGATGATGATCGATACCGACCCGAAGTCCACCTACGCTTCCTCCTTCGTCTCGGGGCCGCCGTTCTGCGGCGCCACCTGAAGCTTCAGGCCTTTGCGGCCCACCACCCGCACCGTCGATCCGGCGGGAATCGGTGATTCGGCGCTCGCTTGCCAGAGAGCGCCCTGCACAAAGACTAGACCCTCCGGCGCGAGCTCCTGGCGAACGTGGCCCACGGCTCCGACCATGCTGTCCCCGCTCACGAAGGCCGGCTGCCGGCGCGCCGCCCAGACTTTACGAATGAACAGCGCGAAGAACGCGAGCGTCAACAAAGCGGTCACCACCGAGACCCAGGGGTTGACGCCAAGGCCGACCGGTCCTGTCGTGACGAGGAACGCCAGGCCCAGGACCAGCGCAAACACGCCGCCCACGGAAAGGAAGCCGTGCGTCGGTGCCTTGAGGTCGGCGATGAAGAGGATGAGCGCGAGCAGGATCATCAACACGCCGGCGATGTTCACGGGCAGGTTGGCCAGGGACACGATGGCCAGGACCGCGGCGATGCCGCCGATGACCCCGGGCAGGATCAGTCCCGGGTTCGACATCTCGGTGATGATCCCGTAGCCCGCCACGATGATCAGCAAGGCGGCGATCGTGGGGTCGAGCAACGCGTTCAGGAACACCTGCCAGAACGGCATCGGGTAGTCGCTGATCACCGCGCCGGCAGAGTGGATGACGAGGCTGCCGCCGCTGCGCGGGACCTCGCGGCCGTCGACCTGGCTGAGCAGCGAGCCGATGTCGCTGGCTTCGAGGTCGGCGACGTGCAGGCGCACAGCCTCCGCGGCGTCGATGTTCACGCTGTGGCGGACGGCGTCCTCCGCCCAGTCCGCGTTGCGGCCGTGCATCGAGGCGAGGCTTCGCACACGGGTGACCGCGTCGTTGAGGACCTTGGCGCCCAGGTCGCCGGTGAGGTCCTCGCCCGTGGCCTGGATCGGATGCGCCGAGCCGATGTTGGTGCCGGGCGCCATGGCCAGCACGTCCGCGGCCTGGGCGACGAAGAGGCCGGCCGAGGCGGCGCGCGCGCCGGACGGATACACGTAGACGATCACAGGCACCTTGCTGTTGACAAGGCTCGTGACTATGTCGTCCATCGAGTTCGAGATCCCGCCCGGGGTGTTGAGGATCACGAGCAGCGCGTCCGCGTGGTCGGCTTCCGCCCGGTGCACCGCCGTGTCGATGTAGGAGGCGGTGATCGTGTTGATCTCGCCGTTGAGGTCGGCCTGCTCGATGTGGGGCGTGGCCGCGGCAGCGTGAAGCGGGACGAGCGCGGCGGCGACGCCCAGGAAGACCCAGCGCAGCCACCGCAGGCGGAGCGCAACTCGTGCGCGCATGCATCGAGTATGGCGAGTGGCGGCCCGCCCGACGGATGTAAAACGTGGAACATCGGGGGCCGTCGGGGGCACCATCAGGCCGGGCGTAGAATCGGTCGGCGATGGGGGCGCAGCCGATGTATCCCGCCGACGACGACTCCATGCGCGAGCTCCGGCAACAGGTTCGGACCACGCCCGGGCTTCGCGCGGGAGAGCAGGAGCAGCTGCTCGAGCGAGCGGAGTTGGGAGATCGCGCCAGCCAGGACAGGCTGGTCGCCGCGCACATGGCGATGGTGATCCGCCTCGCGGAGGCCCGCCAGGACCGCGGCCTGTCCGTGGGCGATCTGGTCCAGGAGGGATCGCTCGGCCTGGTCGAGGCGGTGCGCACGTTCGGTCGCGAGGCAGGTGACTTCGAATCGTTCGCCGAGCGAATGGTCGGCGAGCAGATGGACGCCGCCATCGCCACCGAAGCGGCGGCGGTGCGCGATGCCGAGCAGCTCGTGACGGCCGCGACCGATTACGAACGCGCGGAGCTGTTGCTGCGACGGACGCTGCGCCGGATCGCGACCGAGGCCGAGATCGCGGAGAAGCTCGAGTGGACGGTCGAGCGAACGCGCTACGTCGCCCAGGTCGTCGCCGACGCTCGCCGCCGGCACGATGAAGAGCTGCTGGCGTTCATCGACCCCGACGCGATCGACGAAGACGGCTCGCCCGACTCGGTAGAGCGCGAGTAACCCACGACGAACCGCACGCCGCTCTACGAGCGCCACGTCGCCCTGGGAGGGCGGATGGTGGACTTCGGCGGCTGGGAGATGCCACAGCAGTACACCTCCATCCGGGACGAGCACCTCGCCGTACGTAAGGCGGCCGGCCTTTTCGACGTCTCGCACATGGGCCGTTTCCGGCTGGCAGGCGCTTCCACATTCGAATTCCTGCAGGGCCTGGTCACCAACGATCTCGCGCTCCTCGTGGACGGTCAGGCTCAGTACAACCTCATGTGCAACGAGCAGGGAGGGGTCGTCGACGACCTGGTCGTCTATCGAGGCAGCGAAGGTTTCTTCGTCGTCGTGAACGCGTCCAACCGCGAGAAGGACCTGGCCTGGTTTCGCGACCACGCCCCGAACGACGTGGAGATCGAGGACCGCACCTTCGAGCTCGGCCTGATCGCGTTCCAGGGTCCCCGCGCGCAGGAGCTTCTGCCCTGCGACGCGGATCTCGAAGCCATCCCGTACTTCGGTTTCGGAGATGGCAACGTGGCGGGCATCCACGCCCTCATCTCGCGCACCGGTTACACCGGCGAGGACGGATTCGAGCTGTTCATCAGCGCCGATCGCGTCGGCGAGGCATGGGACGGGATCCTCGAGCGCGGCAAGACCGCGGGCGTCCTTCCCGCCGGCCTCGGAGCGCGGGACGCCACCCGGCTCGAAGCGGCGCTCCGCCTGTGGGGCAACGACATGGATGAGACGGTCAACCCCTACGAGGCCGGACTGGGCTGGACGGTCAAGCTCGGCAAGGGCGACTTCATCGGCCGCGCCGCGCTGGAAAAGGTGAAGGCCGAAGGTCCTCGCCGCCGGCTGGTGGGATTGAAGATGCAGCCGGGCGACATCGCCCGCCACGGCGGCGCCGTCAGCGCCCAGGACAGGAAGGTCGGCGTCATCACCAGCGGCACGCATTCCTTCTTCCTGGGCTACCCGATCGCGCTGGCGATGGTGGAAGCGCGATCATTGCAGGTCGGAGACAGGGCTGTGGTCGAGGTCAGGGGCAGGGAGGCCCCGGCCGAGGTCGTGAAGCTGCCGTTCTATCGAGGCTCGGCCCGCTCACTCAGCGATAAGAAGGAGAGTCGCCATGGCTGACCGCCGCTACACCAAGACGCATGAATGGGTCGCGGTCGACGGCAAGCACGCCACGGTCGGCATCACGGACTTTGCGCAGTCGCAGCTCGGTGACGTCGTGTTTCTCGAGCTGCCGAGCGTCGGGCGCAAGCTCGGCGCGCGCGAGACGTTTGGCGTCGTCGAGTCGGTCAAGGCCGCGAGCGACCTCTTCTCACCTGTCGCCGGCCGCATCGCTGAGGTCAACGAGAAGCTGGCCTCGAAGCCGGAGCTCATCAACTCCGACCCCTACGGGGAGGGCTGGATCCTGAAGATCGAGCTCGCCGGCGAGCTGCCCAACGACCTCGTGGACGAGGCCGAGTACAGGCAGATCACTGAGGCGTCCTCTCACTAATTTGCCGTATCTGGTCCATTCCCCGGAAGACCGCACCGCGATGCTGGAGGCAATTGGCGCGCGCTCGATGGACGACCTCCTGGTCGACATCCCGCACGCCCTGCGGCTCGAGTCGCTGCAGCTGCCGGACGGATTGTCGGAGCTCGAGACCATGGCCCAGGTCGGCGACCTCGCCGCCCGGAACCGCGTCTATGCCGACCGCCTGACCTTCCGCGGCGGCGGCGTCTACCGCCGGTTCATCCCGTCGGCCGTGGCCGCAGTGACGTCGAAACCCGAGTTCTACACCGCGTACACGCCGTACCAGGCGGAGGCGAGCCAGGGCACGCTGCAGGCGATCTTCGAGTTCCAGACGCTGATCGCCGAGCTCACGGCGCTCGACGTCGCCAACGCCTCGCTCTACGACGGGGCGACCGCTGTCGCCGAGGCGGCGATGATGGCCTACGTCCACACCGGCCGCAACGAAGTTCTCGTCTCGGGCTACATGCATCCCGAGTACGTGCAGGTGCTGCGCGCGTTTGGCGAAGGCCGCGGCATCAAGGTCCGCAAAGGCGGCGAGCCGACCAAGAAGACGGCGGCCGTGATCTTCCAGCAGCCCGACTTCCTGGGCCTGCTCGTCGACGCGCGCGCGCTGACCCAGGCGGCGCACGACGCGGGTGCGCTTGCCATCGCCTGCGTGGACCCGATCAGCGTGGCCATCCTGGCGCCACCCGGGGAGTACGGCGCTGACATCGCGGTCGGCGAGGGCCAGCAGCTCGGCCTGCCGCCGAGCTACGGCGGGCCTCACGTTGGCTTCATCGCCTGCCACAAAGAGCTCGTCCGCAAGCTGCCGGGCCGCCTTGTCGGCACCGCGCACGACGCGAAGGGGAGGCGCGGCTTCGTGCTGGCCCTCGCCGCTCGTGAGCAGCACATCCGGCGCGAGAAGGCCACCTCCAACATCTGCACGAACCACTCTCTGTGCGCGCTGGCCGCTGCTGTCTACCTCACCTACATGGGGCCGTACGGGCTGAAGCAGGTCGCCGACGTCAGCTTCCGCCGCGCCCACGCCCTGGCCGATCGGCTCGTGAAGTTGCCGGGCTGGGAGCTCGCGTTCCCCGAGAGGCAGTTCGTGAACGAGTTTCCGGTGCGGGTGCCGAAGCCGGCGGTCGTGCTCCGCAAGCTGTCGCGGAAGGGGATCCTGGGCGGCCTCGACGTGAACCGCTGGTTCCGTGAGCTGCGCGGCGTGCTCACGTTCACGTGCACGGAGGTCAACGATCCGCGCGCCCTCGACGAGCTCATGACGGTGTTGGCGTCGTGACGGAGCCGCTCAGCTTCGAGCTCAGCCGGCCCTCGGTCGACCCGCCACGGCTGCCGCACGCCGACGTCGCCGGCCCGGGACCCGCCGATGTGCTGCCGCGCGAGCTGCTGCGCTCCCGGCCGCCCGGCCTCCCTCGCCTGAGCGAGCCGGAGATCATGCGCCATTACAGCCGGATGGCGTCGCTGAACTACTCGATCAGCGAGAACTTCTACCCGCTGGGCAGCTGCACGATGAAGTACAACCCGGTCGCGAACGAGGTGGCGGCCGCGCTTCCCGGCTTCGCGGGCCTGCATCCGTACCAGGACGAGGAGTCTGTCCAGGGTGCGCTCGAGTTGATGTGGCGGCTCGAGCAGGCGCTGTGCGCGATCGTCGGGGTGGAGCGAGTCACGCTGCAGCCCGCGGCCGGAGCGCACGGGGAGTGGACGGCCCTGCGCATGATCGCCGCCTTCCACCACTCGCGCGACGAGAACCGGACCGAGGTCCTGGTCCCCGACTCGGCGCACGGCACCAACCCGGCCAGCGCGGCGCTGAGCGGGTTCCACGTGCTCGAGGTCAAGTCCGGCCCGGACGGCCGGATCAGCCTGGCCGACCTGGAATCGAAGCTCTCGCCCAGGACGGCCGCCCTCATGCTCACGAACCCCAATACCTTGGGCCTATTCGAGAGGGAGATACTGGATATTGCGGAGATGGTGCACGCCACGGGCGCGCTCCTCTACTACGACGGAGCCAACCTGAACGCCTTCATGGGCATATGCCGGCCCGGCGACATGGGCTTCGACGCGGTCCACATGAACCTCCACAAGACGTTCACCACGCCGCACGGCGGCGGAGGCCCGGGCGCCGGCCCTGTCGGCGTCAAGGCCGACCTGGTGCCGTTCCTGCCCACGCCGACGGTGGAGCGGTCGAACGGTCAGTTCACCTTCGACCACAAGCGGCCGCAGTCGATCGGCCGGGTCCGCAGCTTCTACGGCAACTTCGGGATGCTCGTCCGGGCCTACACGTACATCCTGGCCATGGGCGGCGACGGCCTCAGCCAGGCGTCGCAGGACGCCGTGCTCTCCGCCAACTACCTCCGGAAACGGGTTGAGGGAGACCTGGACATGCCGCACGAGGGCCCGTGCATGCACGAGTTCGTCGCCAGCGCCCACCACCTGACCGTGCGGAACGGGGTGAGGGCGCTGGACATCGCCAAGGCCCTCCTCGACCGCGAGTTCTACGCGCCGACCGTCTACTTCCCGCTGGTGGTTTCGGAGGCGATCATGGTCGAGCCGACGGAGACCGAGAGCAAGGCCACGCTGGACGCCTTTGCGGACGCCGTCAAGGAGATCGTGGCCCAGGCGAAGAGCAACCCGCAGAGCCTCCACGACGAGCCGACAAGGCTGCCCGTAGGTAGGCTCGACGAGGTGGCCGCGGCGCGCCGAATCAACGCCTACCTGCAGGGCCAGAGCGAGGACCCCGTCCTGCGCTGGAAAGCCCCGCCAAACAGCCCCTCCTGAAGCCCTGTTAAGAGGCCCTCCGCGGGCCATTTTCGTATTCAGAATCCGGTACAATTGGGTTCCTGAAGTTCTGCCCAGTTGATCCCGCAAGTTTCTTCGCGCTGGGAGGGCCAAAACCCCTTCCGGGCGCGCCCGAGGCGCTCTGAAGGTGGCGGTTAGAAAGCCCCTCCCGGAGGGGTCCCGCCGGCCCCACGCCCTAGGCGCAGACGTGGCGTACACCGCCGAGCAGATCCAGGTCCTCGAGGGCCGGGAGCACGTGCGGCGGCGTCCCAGCATGTACATCGGTACGACCAGCTCGTCGGGCCTCCACCACCTGGTGAACGAGGTGGTCGACAACGCGGTCGACGAGGCCCTTGCCGGCCACGCGACCCGGATCGTCGTCACCCTGTTCGCCGACGGCAGCGTGCAGGTCGACGACGACGGCCGCGGCATCCCGGTCGACGTGCACAAGAAGGAAAGACTGTCGGCCCTCGAGCTCGTCATGACTCGCCTCAACGCGGGCGGCAAGTTCGGCGGCGGCGGCTACAAGGTCTCCTCCGGCCTCCACGGCGTCGGCGTCTCCGCGGTGAACTTTCTGAGTGAGCGGATGCAGGTATGGGTGCACCGGGCCGGCAAGGTGTACTTCCAGGAGTACGCGCGCGGAGTACCGACGGCGGCGGTCAAGCCGGTCGGCAAGACCGATCGCACGGGTACGGTCGTCCGGTTCTCGCCCGACCCCCAGATCTTTCCAGACACGAAGTTCGACCGCCAGGTCATCCGGCATCGCCTGCGCGAGATGGCCTACCTCAACAAGCGGCTCGAGATCGTGCTTTCCGACGAGGCGCTGGGCATCACGGAGACCTTCTACTTCGAGGGAGGCATCGTGGCCTTCGTGCGTGCCCTGAACCGCGACAAGACCGTCGTCAATGTGCCGCCCTTCTACGTCGAGCGCGAGATCGAGGGCACGCAGGCCGAGATTGCGCTCCAGTACAACGAGACGTTCGTCGAGAACGTGGTCGCGTTCGCGAACACGATTCACACGACCGAAGGCGGGAGCCACGTCACCGGCTTCCGCACCGCCCTGACCAACGTGCTCAACCGCTACGCACGCAAGGCGGGCATCCTCAAGGAGTCGGATCCCAACCTGACTGGCGAGGACGTCCGCGAAGGGCTGACCGCGGTGATCAGCGTCAAGGTCTTGGAGCCCCAGTTCGAAGGCCAGACCAAGGCGAAGCTCGGCAACGCCGAGGTCCAGGGACACGTCTCGCTGGCCATCACCGAGGGATTGACGCAGTACCTCGAGGAAAACCCCTCCGAGGGCCGGCGGATCATCGAGAAGTCGCTGACTGCAGCCCGGGCGCGAGAAGCCGCGCGCAAGGCGCGCGACCTGGTCCAGCGCAAGAGCCTGCTCGAGTCGAGCACCCTACCGGGCAAGCTCGCCGACTGCTCGGAGCGCGACCCCGCGTTGTCCGAGCTCTACATCGTCGAGGGTGACTCGGCCGGCGGCACCGCCAAGGGCGGGCGCGACCGGCGCACGCAGGCGATCCTTCCGCTGCGCGGCAAGATCCTCAACGTCGAGAAGGCACGCCTGGACAAGGTGCTGACCTCAGACGAGATCCGCAACCTCATCACCGCGATGGGTGCGGGCGTCGGCGACAACTTCAACATCGACAAGATTCGCTACCACAAGATCGTCACGATGACCGACGCCGACGTCGACGGCAGCCACATCCGCACTCTGCTGCTGACCTTTTTCTTCCGCTACTTCCCGCAGGTCATCGACAAGGGCTACCTGTACATGGCGCAGCCGCCGCTGTTCAAGGTCTCCAAGGGCACCGGCAAGAACATGAAGGTCATCTGGTGCCAGTCAGAGGCCGATCGCGACAAGGCGCTGCGCACACTGGGCAAGGGCGCCGAGGCGGCGCGGATGAAGGGCCTTGGCGAGATGAATGCGGAAGAGCTGTGGGAGACGACCATGAATCCCGACACGCGAGTCCTGCTCCAGGTGGAGGTCGAGGACGTGGCGGCGGTCAACGACACGTTCGAGAGGTTGATGGGTCCTGACGTCGAGCCTAGGAAGAAGTTCATCCAGGCACACGCCAAGAGCGTCCGCAACCTCGACATCTAGGTCGGTTCGCCATGCGAATCGCGGTCGACGCCATGGGCGGGGACCTCGCGCCGGCCGAGATCGTCAAGGGTGCCGCTCAGGCCGCCGACGAATACGGGATCGACATCTCGCTGGTCGGCATCCCGTCCGCCGTGCAGCCGCTGCTGGACAGCCACCCGCGCCTGCAGCTGGTGCCGTGCATGCAGGTGATCGCGATGGACGAGCATCCGGCGCAGGCGGTGCGCAACAAGCCTGACTCGTCGATCGCGGTATGTGCGCGAGTCACGAAGGCGGGTCGTGCGGACGGCTGGGTGTCGGCCGGCAACTCAGGCGCGGTGATGGCCGCGGCCCTCCTCATACAGGGGAGAATCAGGGGCGTCGAGCGACCCGCGCTGGGGTCGATCGTGCCGACGCAGAACGGCTTCGCCTACTTCCTGGACGTCGGCGCCAACGTGGATTCGAAGCCCGAGTACCTGGTCCAGTTCGCGGCCATGGGCTCGGTATATGCGCGCGAGATGCTCGGCCGCTCCTCGCCCCGCATCGGCCTCCTCAGCAACGGCGAGGAGGAGGGCAAGGGCGATGAGCTCGTGCGGGAGACGGCCAGGAGGTTGAAGGACACGCTGGCGGGCTTTGTTGGCAACGTAGAGCCCAAGGACATCTTCGCGTCGCGCGCGGACGTGATCGTCGCCGACGGTTTCCTCGGCAATGTCGCCATCAAGATGGCGGAGGCGACCGCCGAGTTTCTGTTCCGCAGCTTGCGCGACGAGATCCCGAAGACGCTGACGGGCAAGCTCGGAGGCGCCCTCATCCGGCCTCGCGTGCGCGAGATTCGAAATCGGATCGACTGGCGGGAGTTCGGGGGCGCGCCGCTGCTGGGGATCGATGGTGTGGCTGTCGTCGCCCACGGCCGGTCTGACGCACGCGCGATGAAGAACGCCATCCGGGTGACCCGCGACGCGGTCAAGAACGGGCTCGTCGGTAAGATTCGGGCGGAGGTCGGGAAGGCATGAAGAATGGCCGGACCCGGGTTGTCGTCACCGGCATGGGGACGGTCAATCCGATCGGCAAAAGCCTGGACGAGTACTGGCACAGCCTGATCGAAGGCCGCAGTGGCGCAAGTCGATTCGAGCGCTTCCCCTCCGACCGGCTGACCACGAAGTTCGGCTGCCAGGTCAACACGTTCGATCCTGCTGACTACATGGAGCGCAAGGCCGCGCAGCGGATGGCGCGCTTCTCGCAGATGGCGGTCGCGGCCTCGGGCATGGCGATCGCCGACGCGAACATCGACCTGTCCAAGGAGGATGACTTCCGCGTCGGTGTCGCGATGGGCACCGGCATCGGGGCCTTCGACGACATGACCACAGGCGCCGCCTCCTTCTTTATGAAGGGCCGCCTGAACCCGCTTTACGCGCCGATGATCATCCCAAACATGGCGGGCGCGTCGGTGGCCATGCAGTTCCACGTGCGAGGACCCAACACGACGGTGACCACAGCCTGCGCAGCGTCGACGCAGTCGCTTGGGGATGCAACCCGAATGATCCAGCGCGGCGACGCCGACGTGATGCTGGCCGGCGGATCAGAGGCGTCGCTGTGCGAGGTCGGCATCGCGTCCTTCAATGCGATCCGCGCCCTGTCGACGCGAAATGACGCGCCGGAGAAGGCGAGCCGTCCGTTCGACCGAGACCGCGACGGGTTCGTCGCGGGTGAGGGCGCGGGCACGCTCATCCTCGAGTCTCGCGAGCACGCGATCAACCGCGGCGCCCGGATCTACGGCGAGGTGCTGGGTTACGCGACGACGAACGACGCGTTCCACCAGGTCGCGCCCGACGAGACCGGAGAGGCACCGGCGAAGGCGATCTCGCTCGCCCTGAAGGACGCGGGCATCGAGCCGTCCGACATCGACTACGTCAACGCGCACGGCACGTCGACGCAGCTCAACGACGCGGGCGAGACCAAGGCTTTGAAGATTGCGCTCGGCGACTCCGCCTACAAGGTCCCGATCAGCAGCACGAAGTCGATGATCGGCCACCTCCTCGGCGCGGCCGGCGCGGTGGAGGCGATCGCGACTCTACTCACGATCAACCGGGGCATGATCCACCCCACAATCAACTACGAGAATCCCGACCCTGGCTGCGACCTCGACTATGTCCCCAACGAGGCGCGGCGCAAAGACGTGCGCATCGCCATCTCCAACGGATTTGGATTTGGAGGGCACAACGCCGTCGTAGTCCTCGGCAAATTCCAGGAGTAAGCGCTTTGGCAGACGAATCAAGAGGCACGGTACTCACGCGGAACCTCCAGGAGGAGATGCAGACCTCCTACATGGAGTACGCGATGTCCGTCATCATCAGCCGGGCCCTGCCCGACGTACGTGACGGGCTGAAGCCTGTGCAGCGCCGGATCCTCTACGCGATGAACCGCGCCGGGGCGACGAGCGGCACCAAGACCAAGAAGTGCGCCGCGTTCGTCGGCGACGTGATGAAGCTCTACCACCCCCACGGGGACAGCGCGATCTATGACGCATTGGTGCGCATGGCTCAGCCGTTCTCTTTGCGCTATCCGCTGATCGACGGCCAGGGCAACTTCGGCAGCGTCGACGGCGACCCCCCTGCGGCGATGCGGTACACGGAGGCGAGGCTGTCGGCGATCACCGGCGAGCTGATGGCGGACATAGAGAAGCAGACGGTCGACATGGTGGCCAGCTACGACGGCTCGGAAGAGGAGCCGTCGGTGCTGCCCGCTCGAATCCCGAACCTTCTGGTCAACGGCGCCTCGGGAATCGCGGTAGGCATGACGACCAACATCCCGCCACACAACCTGCGCGAGGTTTCAGGGGGCGTGAAGCACCTGGTCGACAACCCCGAGGCCACGGCGGAAGACCTACTGAGCTTCATCAAGGGCCCCGACTTTCCGACCGGCGGGCTCATCATGGGCCGCACCGGGATCACGGCCGCGTACTCGACCGGCCACGGACGCATCGTGGTCCGCGGGCGCCACTCACTCGAGCAAGCGGCCAACGGACGCGAGCGGATCATCGTCTACGAGCTGCCCTACGCGGTGAACAAGGCCGCCCTGGTGGCCAAGATCGCGGAGCTGGTCTCGGAGCGCAGGCTCGAGGGCATCGCCGACCTGCGGGACGAATCCGACCGCAACGGGATGCGAATCGTGATCGAGCTGAAGCGCGAGGCGCAGGTTTTCAGCGTGCTCAACAACCTCTACAAGCACACGACCTTGCAGACCACGTTCGGCGTGATCATGCTGGCCATCGTCGACGGCCGCCCCGTCGTGCTGAGCCTGAAGCAGGCGCTACAGCTGTTCATCGACCACCGCCGCACGGTGATCCTGCGGCGCACGCGCTTCGACCTCGAGAAAGCCCAGGAGCGGGCGCACATCCTCGAGGGACTCAAGATCTGCCTCGATCACCTGGACGAGGTGATCAAGACGATCCGCGCGGCCTCCGACCAGGACGTCGCCGCCACCCAGCTGCAGACCAAGTTCGGTCTCAGCGAGCGCCAGGCCAAGGCCGTGCTTGCCCTCACGCTCGGCCGCCTGACGCGCCTCGAGCGCGGCAAGATCGACGAGGAGTACGAGCAGGTCATCAAGACCATCGCCTACCTCGAAAGCATCCTGGCCAGCGAGCGCAAGGTGCGCGAGCTGATCAAGGAGGAGATGGACGAGGTCGTCAAGAAGTACGGGGACGACCGCCGGACCGAGATCCTCGACCAGGAAGCGACCGAGCTCTCCGCGGAGGACCTCGTCCCGAAGGAGGACGTGGTGGTCACGCTGACCCACCGGGGCTACGTGAAGCGCCAGCCACTTCGCGTGTTCCGCGCTCAGAAACGAGGGGGCGTCGGCTTGAAGGGAGCGAAGCCGACGGCTGGCAGCGACGCGCCGAGCGGGACCCGCGAGGAGGACTACGCGCTGCACCTGCTCACCACGCACACGCACGCGTCGATGCTGTTCTTCACCCAGAGCGGCCGCGTGTTCCAGCTGCGCGTGCATGAGGTGCCGGAGCGCGAGCGCCAGGCGAAGGGCATGTCGATCAACAACCTGATCGACATCGGCTCGAACGAACGGATCACCGCGGTATTCGTGCGCCCGGAGACCGAGAGCGAGGCGCACTACATGTTGATGGTGACCAAGAACGGATACATCAAGAAGACGGCGATGGCCGAGTACGCGAACGTGCGGCGCAACGGCCTCATCGCCATCAACCTGCAGGACGGGGACGAGCTCGACTGGGTCACGCCTACGACCGGCTCGGACGAGGTGATCATCGCCACCGAGCTAGGCAAAGCGATTCGGTTTGCGGAGACCGAGGTCCGCGCCATGGGCCGCGACACCCAGGGCGTCATCGGAATCAAGCTTGGCAAGGGCGATGCGGTGGCAGGCATGGCCACGGTCGTCGAGGACGGCGACCTGCTCGTCATCACGCAGCGCGGCTACGGCAAGCGAACCCCGCTTTCCGAGTACCCGGTCAAGCACCGCGCCGGACAGGGCGTCTTCACTTTGAAAGTCACCGACCGCGTGGGCAAGCTGACAGCGATGCGCGTCGTCACCGATCCAGAGGAGGAGGTCCTCGTGATCACCGCCAGCGGAATGGTGCTGCGGACGCAGGTCGGCGCCATCTCTCGCATAGGCCGCCAGACGCAGGGCGTGATCGTGATGCGCCTCGCTCCGGACGACCAGGTCGTGGCGATTGCGCCAGTGGCCGGGATCGAGGAGGCCGACGGCAAAGAGTGACGCTGGACAACCTCGATTACGGATGGCTCGGGATCTGGTTGTTGATCGTCAGCGTCGCGGCGATGGTGCTGGAGTCGATCCTTGCCGCGTTGTGGTCGGTGCGCATCGTTCAGCGTTCGCGGGAGCTGAGTGAGCGGCTGGCATCGGAACGCACGTCGCTACAGGCCGACGTCGAGCGCCTGCTCGCGTCGATCGAGGAGATCAACGAGTTGTGGCAGCCGTACCGCAGGCTGCTGCGATGGCTGCAGCATCCGCTCGCGATCGCGCTCGTGCAGTCGCTGCTCCGCCGGCGGGCGACCGCCCGATGAAGGCCAAGGCTGAGACCCAGAGCGACTCATTTGCCCAGCAGGCGGTCGAAGACGCGGTCGGACGCGAGCGCGCTCGCATCGCCCGCGAGCTGCACGATGGCGTCGCGACCGAGCTTGCCGGCGCGATCTCCCTTTTCAAGGTCTACCAGGAGGGCCACAAGCGCGAGCCGGACGAGACCCTGGGCAGCATCTTCGAGATCCTCGAGCGGTCGCTCAAGCACGTCCGCGAGTCGCTGGCGGATCTGCGCCCGGCCGCGATCGGGCCTGGCGGCCTGGTGGGCGATCTGAGGAGGCAGGCGGGCGACTTCTCGCGCCTGTACGGCATCCGCGTCGAGCTCTCGAGCATCGGCACCGAGGACATGCTCTCGACGCAGCAGCGCGAGGTCGTGGCGCAGGTCGTGCGAGAAGCGCTAACCAACGTCCGCCGACATTCGGGTTCGAAGATCTGCCGGGTCAGGATGGGCTTCGGCGCCAAGCCGTTTTTGATCGAGGTGTCGGACGAGGGCCGAGGTTTTGCGGGCCCTGGAGCGGGCTACGGCCTGGTCGGCATGCGGGAGAGGGCGGCCGGCATCGGCGGCCGGCTCGAGATCGTCAGCACCGAGGGTCGGGGCACTACCGTCTTCCTGTTCGGCCCCAACTAGGAGCGCGGACTACCAGGTCATTCGCTTCAGCTGGATCGCGGGAAACATAAGGTCGCGCGAGCTGACCGACTGGAGCTTGCGAGTGACATTCTCGACCCAGGTTCTGGCCTGACCCTCGTCCGTGCTCATGGCCCGGCTGATCTCCGAGATCGAGAAACCGTGGCTGAGGAGGTGCGCGACCGCCGTCTCACTGTCGTTGAACCGACTGAGCGGTCCGCGCAGCGCAGCGACCATCGGGGCAAGGCTCAGGCCGAGAGTGAAGGCGTGGGCGACCTCCTCCTCGCTGTACCAGTGATCGCGCCTGCAGCCGACGATAAGGAGGCCGATTGGCCGCTGGCCTAGGTCACCGACCGGCGCATAGAGAATCGCCGGCCAGTCCATCTCCCAGTCGTACTCGTTTGTGATGTCGTCCCGTTCGACGACAGAGTTGATGACCATCGGCTTGCGCTCGTAGAGCGCGCGGCGCGAGAGCGGCATCAACGTGTGGCTCTCGAGGAAGCGCCGGGAGATCTCTGAGGCCGCGATCGGCTGCATGCGCCCGCCCCGCAAGAAGCCGAGGACCCAGCGGTCGTGGCGGAGGACACTGAGGGCCAGTCCCAGCCGGCGCCTGGCTTGCTGGAGGTCTGGGAGCTGGCCCATGCCGCGAGGTTAAGCGGGCCCTGGGATCCTGACCTCAGCGCAGGTTCAGCGTTTCCTCAAGAATCCTTGAACCTGTTACTTTGCGGTCGGGGATCGGGAGGCGTGACCGCCAGGTTGCTCGTGGTCGATGACGAGCCGCGCACAGCGGAGCTCACCGCGGAGTTGCTGCGCCGGGCGGGCTACACGGTGGACGTCGCCGCAACCGGCACCGAAGCGCTCGAGCTGGTTCGCGCGGGAACGCCGGACCTGATGCTGCTGGACTACGACATGCCTGACATGGAGGCGCCCGAGGTGCTGGACTCGCTTCGCTCCGGCGCGGAGCGAGTGCCGTTCCCGGTGATCATTCTCACGGGAGCGCGTCGCGGTGCTGGTGATCAGGTCCTCGGCATCGAGCGGGGAGCGACGGATTTCATCATCAAGGGCACCGACCGCCAGGTGGTGCTGGCTCGTGTCCGCGGTGCCCTGCGCGAGCGCGGTGCGGCGCCCGCAGCGGTGGTGCGGGGCCGCCTGCATGTCGACGCAGCCCGTGGCGTGGCGCGTGTTGGTGACCGCCACATGAAGCTGGAAAGACGACCATTGATGATGCTGCAGCTGCTGGCGAGCCGAGCCGGCGAGGTGGTTCCGCGGTCGGAGCTGCTTGAGCGCGTCTGGGGCAGCAAGTACACGGGTTTCGAGCACAGCCTGGAGCAGGCCGTGCACCAGATCCGGCGAGAGCTGCGGGAGCCAGGATGGATCGAGACGGTGCGCGGGATTGGCTACCGGCTCGTCGTCAAGGCCTGAGCTGGCGGCGGCGCTGCACCGCCTGCGGTCGACGCTGGCGAGGGCCCGGGCCGAGGTCGAGCTAGCTCACGAGGACGGCCAGGGCGTTCCCGCCGAGCGCTTGCTCGGCGATCTCGGCGAAGCGCTGTCGCTGCTTAGCGAGGTCGAAGCGGCAGCGTTCGCGATCGTCTCCGTGCTCGTCCTCGACGATGACGAGCGGTTGGGGGAGCTGACCGCAAGGAGCCTGCGACGCCTTGGTTTCGAGGCCGAGTCAACGAGCCGGCCGCGACCCCTCAAACCTAGACAGATCGTGGTCTTCGACCTGGGCCTGGCGGCGACGCTCTCCGAGTCCGAACGCGCGGCCATCCGGGCCGCCCGCCCCATCGTGGTCACGGGCGCCGCGGACCCGGTGTCGAGGGCACTGGCCGAAGACCTCGGGGCGAGCGACTACCTGTTGAAGCCTGTCGAGGCTTCGGACCTGGCGGCTGCGATCAACCGGCGTAAGGAGGAAGCACAGCCGTAAACACGGCTCCGCGCCGGTTGCCTTCGTAGAGGAGCTCGCCCTGATGCTCGCGGACGATCCCGTAGGACATGAAGAGCCCGAGGCCGGTGCCGGTCTCCTTGGTCGTGAAATGAGGCTCGAAGAGGTGGTGGCGGTTCTCGTCAGCAACTCCCGGACCGTTGTCTGACACGCTGATGTAGGGCCAGCCGTTGCCGCGTCTGCCCGTGGCGATGTCGACGCGGCCATGCGCCGGCGCGGCATCGATGGCGTTGTTGACGAGGTTGGTGACGACCTCACGAAGCAGCAAAGGGTCGGCGCGCACGGTGACTGCGTCAGGCGACTCGCGCAGGCCGAGCTCAATCTCTTTGCCGCGAGCGCGGGGCCTGGCCATTCCAAGCGCGCGCGAGGCGAGCTCGTTGAGGTCGATGGGCTCGGTGGCGTAGCTCACGCGCGGGGTTGCACCCTGGGCGAGGCTGCGGAGGACCGTGACGGCGTCGTTGGCGGCAGCCGTCGCCGTTTCGACCGCCTCGCGGTCGACTGGATCCAGCCGGCGGGGATCGATCTCTTTGAGGTAGCCGACAACCGTGGCCATGTGATTGCGCAGGTTGTGGACGACGCCTTCCACGGCCCGGCTGTGGAAGAGGTGCCGATCAGCATCCGATAGCTCGGACTCGAGCACCCGCCGTAGGCGCCGACCAGCAATGGTGTCCGTAAGTGCAAGGGCGAGAACAAACACAATGGACGCCAGCACATATCCCACTGGAGAACCGTCGACCAAATAAGAAATCAGGAGCGATGCCAATGTGAAGTACCCGTACGCGAGTAGGAATGGCCGAGTGAAGTTGTGCATCGCAATGCTCAGGAGAGACTCGCCAGACCGGAGAGATAAGCCGAGTGACACAATCACGAGACTGGCTCCCGAGACAGCGAGCACTGTGGCCAATCTCGCTGCCAGGGATCCCGTCGAGCTCTGAAGGAATGCGCCAATGGCAGCACCAATGACCGTGATGCTGGCAGTCATTGCAGCGTTTGCTATGAGAGTCCATCGTGGACGGCGAGCCATGGCGAAGCCAGTTGCCAGGCCTACCAGCGTCGCATTGAGTGGGTTAAGCAGCACCGCAGCGGGCCCGTTGGCGAGGGCAGAGAGAGAAAGGCGACCGCGCTCCAGCCTGACTTCGATGAACGCCAAGCAAGTTGCAGCGCCCACAAAGTAGATGACCTCGATTACCGAGTTCTGATGTGCTTCCGTATAGCCGCGCAGCGCGAAATTCAAAAGAGCTATAAGGACGCCCAGCACTACTAGGTAGCTGTACGAGAGCGCGGCTCGCGAGGGTTCCACTTGTTAAGCTGCCCCCATCACAAAATCGACGCCGACTCGGAGTGTAGTACGAGTCCTAGTTGTTGACGACAGCGTCGTGCCACGAGCTGCGGCTCGGGCAATGCTCGGATCGGCAGCGGAATTGCGCCTGGTGGGGGAGGCGTCGTCTGGTGTCGAAGCGATCGGGGCTGTGGACCGACTAAACCCAGACTTAATCCTCATGGACGTGCATATGCCAAACATGGATGGGCCGGCTACCGCAAAGAGAGTCTTGGCGACGCATCCAGCCGTGAAGATCGTTGCCTGGACGGTGTCTGAGTCAAGCGACGACCTCTTGCGCATGATGCAGGCGGGCTGCGCTGGCTACGTCCTCAAAGATGCTGGCCCAAGTGAGCTTCAGCGGGCACTGTTTGCTGCGTTACGGAGCGAGAGTCCAGTTCCTCGCCGAATGATTCCAGAGGTGCTCAGGCGTGTGGGCGACTCAACGCCGCTGTCGAAAGGTTCCAATGTCGCACTCACATCTCGTGAGATGCAGGTTCTGAGAGGTGTAGCGAAGGGGCATACGACAAAGCGCCTTGCCAAGGATCTTGGGCTCAAGGATCCATCTGTCGAAACCCACCTGCACAACATCTTTAAGAAGTTGGGCGCGACCAATCGGGGTGAAGCGGTGAGCGCGGCCTTGCGGGCAGGGATTATCACTCTCGCCGATCTCTGACTCCGGCTGAGGTAATGGTTTTCCATGAGGTCGTGCTCATGGGAATTGACGATTTTCAACCCTCCACCTCCCAGTGAGACTGTGGGCACCGAAAGTGACTTGGAAACGTCTCCGCTACGACAGGAATCTCTAGGGAAGGAGGGAGCAGGACAATGGTCCGCATGTTCAGGCGACTGCTACGGGGCGGTGGCCGACAGCATGTCACTGGCGTCTGGATTCTCTAGTCGAGGGGGATCTCGAACTAGGGCCGGGGGGATAGCGACCAGACCGTAGACTCGGCTTGGGCTAACGATACGTCGCGGTCAAAATCCCGATCTAGAATTCCTGCGTCTTGACGCCTTTCAGTAGCCTGTCGCGACCTGGCAAAACATACGTGATCGGCGTCATCGCCATTGGCGTCGGGATGTTCGCCCTCGGGTGGCTGGTTGACCCAGTCCATCCAGACAAGGCTCTCACGCTTCTCTATCTGGGTGTTGGCACTCAGATAGCGGCGTTACGACCGATCCCCTGGCGGAGTGGCCACCAGTCAGTCATCGACCCCTTGCTGATCGCAACTGGACTGTTGGTGCCCGGAGGCGGCGTCGCGACGATCGCCTGGCTGGCAGTGTTTGACGGCCGCGTGCCTGGGCGCGCAATCACGTGGTGGGCATTCCTATTCAATCGAGCGATGCTTGCGACTGCATATGTCTTCCCGTCGCTAGCAGTAGAGGGTATTGACCTCGGTGGGCCCTGGACTCTGCCAGTTAAGACGCTCGTGTTTGTCGTTAGTGCAGTGAGCCTCAACTACATCCTCACGGCGCTCGTGATGGCTTACGTAACTAGGTCGTCGGTCCTGTCAACCCTCTTCGACAACGTGGGTTTTACGACGCTCATCGGGACCGCGGCACTGAGCTTCTCAGGCGGCATCATCTACCTTCTACTGCAAAGCAACGTCGGTTACATAATGGCACCCGGTTTGTTCGGATTCGTGTTGGCGGTCCGAGGAAATGTCGCCGACGCACAGAGACAAACGCTGCTAAAGGACCAAACGTTGGAGCTGGCCGCGCAGGCACTCGACGCCCGGGATCGTTACACGGAGTCGCACTCCATTCGCGTGGCAGACCTCGCGGGACGACTGGGCGAGCAGCTGGAGCTCGGAGATCGCGAGGTCGAACTGATCCGGACTGCTGGCTCATTGCATGATCTCGGCAAGATCGGGGTCCGGGACGACATTCTTAACAAGCCCGGCCCCCTGAGCGAAGAGGAGTGGGAAATCATGCGTCGGCACCCGGACATTGGCGCCGACATGATCGCCCAGCATTCAGCTCTGGCTGAAGTCGCGCCACTCGTTCGACATCACCACGAGAGATGGGATGGAACGGGATATCCAGCTGGGCTCAGAGGCGACGTCATCCCGTTCGGTGCTCGAATCTTGTCGGTAGCGGACTCCTTCGACACGATTACCGGAGCCCGTCTTTATCGGAAGTCCGCAATGACGCCGATTGAGGGGGTCGAGGACATTAGCCGGCGCGCGAGCCATTGGTACGACCCGAACGTCGTTGATGCGTTACGCGAAGTCCATGGTCTGAAACCACTCGACGTAGCAAACCGTCCCGATGTGCCGCGCCGCATCACAACACTTCGCGTCTTGAGGTCGAATCCGGGGTTTAGCAGCCTAGTAGCGGCAATCGGAATCTCTTCGCTGGGCGATCCCCTGACCCAGGTGGCAACTCTGGTTTCGATCTACGTCGCAACCAACGACGCCCGCTTCGTCGCCTTAGCGTTCATCGTCCAAGCGATTGGCACGATTGTCATGACCGGGGTCCTTGGTGGACTGACGGATCGGCTTCCGCGGAAGACCCTCGTTGCTGGACTTGAAATCCTACGCGCGGCGACGCTGTTTGCTACTCCCACCCTGATCGGTGGATCTCGCTGGTGGCTGATAATCCCGATTCTTCTCTTGCTCTCATGCGTGAACGCAGTTGTTCAACCCGCACGTCAAGCAGCGGTTCCGAGCCTTGTGCCAATCGGTCAGGTGGGCAAAGCCAATGCCGTGGTGGCGGCTGTGACAATGCTTGGTGGCGCAGTTGGCTTCGGCATCGCGGGGGCGATTCTCGGTCTGTTTCCGAAGTCGATTAACGTGCTCTTCATCGCGGACGGCGTGACCTTTGCGCTAGCGGCCGCCATCGTTTTCGGAATCCCAACTCTCGGCGGGGGGTCCCTGTCTGCCCCCGTATCCGGTGCGTTGAGGCGATCATGGTCCAACCTTGCCGCCCGACCCCATCTTGTTGTGGGCACGTTGGCTGCCTTCCTGATTCCAATCAGTTACCCCGCATTGCTGTCGTTGGCGTATCAGATATCGCAGCAGCTTGGCGTCCCACAGCAGGGCGGACAGTACTACTCAGTTCTGGAACTGGTGTCGTCAGTCGGAATCCTGGTTGGATCCATTGTGGTCAGTCGATTCGTCTCGATCGGATCCATGAGAGTGGTTGGGGGCGGCCTGCTCCTGACCGGGGTGTTCTCACTGGCCGTATACCTCAGCCCTGGCTTCGGCCTAATCGCCATAGCCCTCTTTGTTGCCTCCGCCGGGAATCCCATCTATGCAATCGCCAACCAGACTGCCCTTATAGAGGTTGCGGAACCAACCAACCGCGGCACGATAATGTCTACGCGGTTTGGCTTGGTACAGACCGCTAGCGTTGTAGGCGCGGGTCTGGGTGGGATCATCACTAATCAGTACGGTCCGCTTGCGGCCTATGGCCTGCTGGGCGTTGGGCTTGTGATCCTGGCGCTGTACGCGATAGCGGCTGGCAGAAGCACGGTAAACCCCCTTCACGGCGCGGCTTACGAGGAAGCAGCTCTTCATCAGGCAAAGACCTAAGCCGGCTCGGCTCAAAGGCCCGCTCGTCATACTGGCGCTTGATTGCATAACGCGCGTCAAACCCCGCACCCGGGAGCGCCCCACGAGAGAGAACTCGAGAGTCCGACCCCGATCAGCGGGGTGACCGCCTCGTCATGGACACTCGACCCGAAACGGCGCCGTCGCTACCTGCAAATCGGGTTCGGCATCGCGGCACTTCTGGTGGCCATCGTCGTCCTCTTCCTCCTACGCGACTTCCTTGGAGCCTTCGTACTCGGTGCGGCCATCGCATTCCTGATCCAGCCGGCCGTCATCCGGCTCCACTCGGCCGGCGTCCCTCGCATCCTGGCCATCGTTGTCGTCTTCATCGCGATCATCGTCGGCTTCGCCGGACTCGTCCTGCTGATCGTCCCGCTGGGCATCAGCGAGGTGGGTCAGCTCCAGGTCCAGCTGCCCTCGCTTGCCGCGGCTGCGCAGGATCGTTTCAACAACCTTCAGCCCGTCCGCGTCTTTGGCATCGACGTTGATCTGAAGGGCGTGACTGCGTCGATCAACTCGCACCTCCGCGAGTACCTGCTCGGTCAGTTCGGCAACGCCGTGACCATCGGGCTGACTGCTTTGACCACGGCGCTGCAGGTCCTTCTCATGTTCATCGTTGCGTTCCTACTTTCCCTGGAGGCAACGGCGGTACGGCGTGATCTTCGTCGCCTCGTACCAAATGACTACCGAAGCGACTTCGATCAGATCTGGCGACGCGTCCGCAAAATGCTGTACGCCTACGTGCGCGGCCAGCTGATCGTCGCCGCTCTGATCGGCGTCTGCTCAGGCATCGCGTGCGCGGCGATCGGTCTGCCCGACGCAGTCGCGTTGGGCCTTATTGCAGGCGTGACGGCGCTCATCCCTTACCTAGGTCCATTCATCGGGGCAGTGCCTGCGATCCTGGTCGGTCTCTCCCAGGATCCCGGCAAAGCCCTGCTGATCGCGCTGCTGTACCTCCTCATCTCGAACGTCATCCTCAATGTCGTCTATCCCAAGATCGTGGGTGACGCCGTCCGGCTGCCGCCCCTCCTGATCATCGTGGCGTTGATTGCCGGCTTCAGCTGGGGAGGCATCCTTGGCATGTTCGTGGCCGTCCCGGTCGCGGCGACCCTAAGAATCCTCTTCGACCACATCTATCCGCGCCTCTATGAGCGACCGGCTTGAAGATCGCGATCCTCTCCGACATTCATGCCAACTGGCAAGCGTTGGAGGCTGTCCTTCGCGATTGCCCGACGGTCGACGACACTCTGTGCCTTGGCGACGTGGTCGGCTACGGCGGCGATCCGAAGCGTTGTCTAGACGAGGTAACCCGGCACAAGTGGGTGACCCTCGTCGGCAATCACGACCGGGCCTGCACTGATCCAGAGATTCTCGAGTGGTTCAATGAGGACGCCGCGTCGGTCGTGCGTTGGAGCATCGAGGTCATCGGACCAGAGCGTCTGGAGTGGTTGCGCGGGCTCCCGGACAGCCATTTCACCCACGACGTCCTGCTCGTCCACGCAAGTCCACGTGACCACATCTACGAATACGTGCTCGATACGGCAGTCGCGCACGCCAACCTCGAGCTGCTCGATGGAGGCGTGTGCTTTCACGGCCACACCCATGTGCCCGGCATCTTTGCCCTTTCCAGCGAAACAGTGACGCACGAGTATCGGGTCGATACGTTCCCGCTCCAGGGCCCCGCATTGGTGAACCCAGGCAGCGTGGGCCAGCCGCGCGACGGCCTACCCACAGCCAGCTATGGAATCTGGGACGTCGAGGAAGAGACTTTCGAATTTCGCCGCGTCCGGTACGACATCAAAGGCGCTCAGCGCGCAATCAGAAAAGCCAAGCTTCCGGAGCGCTTCGCTCTTCGCCTAGAAAGCGGTCGATGAATCCGCGTCGGGCAATGCGGTTGGTGCGCCTTGGCTATGCCGCCGCTGCCGGCGCGGGCGTCGGCTCCTTCATCTTCTGGACGATCTACTGGTTCTCGTTCATCCGCGGCAACCTGCGCGGACCTGATTTCTTCAACTTCTACGCCGCGGCCAGGCTGTACGTCACCCAGGGTGGGGCCGCCGTCTACGACATCGCGCTGCAGAGACAGGTCGAGCTCCAGATCACGGGCCAGGATCCCAGCCGATTCATCGTCCTCCCGTACTTCCACCCGCCTTACTACACGCTGCTGATCGCGCCGCTCGCGTTCCTCGACTATCGGCAGGCGTACTACGCGATGGCGGCCGCGAACGTCGTGCTCGTGGCCGCGTTGATCGTCCTTCTCGTCCGCAGCAGCCTCACCGTTCGCGGCCGGGCCTGGTTCGTGGCCGCGGCGATGATCGCCGGGTTCTTCCCGATCTTCGTCACGGTCCTGCAGGGACAGTCCGATCTCGTGGTTCTGGTGCCGCTTGCAGCCGCGTACGCGGCATGGGCCCGCGGCCGTTACGGAACCGCGGGCGCGCTCAGTGCGCTGGCCCTGGCCAAGCCGCAACTGATGCTGCTGATTCCAGTGCTTTTCGTGGCGCGCCGGGCGTGGCGAGCGCTCGCCGCCTTTGTCGCGGTGCTTGGCGGTCTCGGTGTCATCTCCGTGCTGGGGTTCGGTCTCGATCCGGTGCTCGGGTACCTGCGCTCGGTCGGGACGTGGGCCATCACAGGCCGCCTACCGAACACGGATCAGCTCGTGTACACCGACCCGGCGGTCTATTCGCTTCGCAACATCCTCGAGGCGGTGCCTGGAGGCGGCAAAGTGGTTGCCTTCGTCATCCTCATCGTGCTGCTGGCTTTCGTGGCGCTTTCGTTGAGCTGGCGACCCGACAAGCCTCGTCTCGATTTCGCCCTCGCCATCGTGGCGTCGCTCGTCTTGAGCCCGCACCAGAATGTCCACGACCTGGCGCTGCTGGTGATCCCGGGCTTCGCGATCGCTGACCTCGCGCGCGCAGGAATGCTGCGCTGGCCACATGTCGCGGTCGCTGTGTTGTTCTTCGCCTACGCGGCGATCGACCTGACCCTGGCCATCAACTTCTGGTCAGCGGCGGTCGGCGCCCTGGTCCTTGCCGGCTACCTGGTGGTCGAGAGGATGGCTGTGCGACCGGATCCGATCCCACTCGGTGAGCTGCAGTGGAGCGGGCCACGACCTCGCCGCGTCATCGTGCTTCCTGCCTACCGAGCCGCCAAGACACTGGTCGAAGTTGTCGGCGACATCCCGCAAGGTCACGCGGACCGCATCCTGTTGGTGGACGATGCAAGTGCCGACGCGACGGTCAGCGTCGCCACGGCGCTTCGCCTCGATGTGATCCGCCACGCACGCAACCTGGGCTATGGCGGAAACCAGAAGACCTGTTACCGGCAGGCGCTCGCAATGGGCGCGGACGTCGTCGTGATGCTGCACCCCGATGGGCAGTACGACCCCGCGATCATCCCCAACCTCTGCGGCGTCATCGAAAGCGGCGAGGCCGACATCGTGCTGGGATCGCGTTGGCTCGGTCTCGATCCAGCTAAGGCCGGCATGCCGTGGTGGAAGCGCCTCGGCAACCGATTCCTCACGGCTTCGGAAAACCGCGTCCTCGGCCTGACCCTGTCGGAATACCACACGGGTTATCGCGCCTACTCGCGTCGGTTCCTGGAGGCGATCCCGTTTCTCGAGAACAGCAACGACTTTGTCTTCGACACCCAGGTCTTGATCCAGGCCGCTACCTTCGGATTCAAGATCGGCGAGGTGCCTGCGATCGGCCGCTACCACGCGGACGCCAGCTCTGTGAGCTTCAGGACGTCGACGGTTTACGGCCTGAAGACGTTGGGCGCGCTCATTCGCTACGTGCTGCACCGAGCAGGGTTTCGCAGTCGGTGGTTGACGCCGACTTCAGACGCCGACAAACAGTCGCTTGCGGTAGGCCAGGTAGCCCACAACAGCCAGGTTTAGAAGCAGGGCCCCGACCTTGAAGAGGGTCGGTCGCGCGATGACTTCGTAAGCCTCGTAGGGAATGAGAATCCCCGTGGCGATGACCGTGAGGTACTCGGCCCACCGACGACGCATCGCCAGACCGACGCCTTCGGTTCCCTCGAGAGCCGCGTAGGCGATGGCACTGACCGCCAGCAAGGTGGTGTGGTTGAACTTGCCGATGTAGACGAGGGCGCGCAGAAGCAGCTGCAGAATGATGTTGCGGCCGACGTTGAGGTTCAGCTGATCCTCGGCGAACATGGCCCACTGGTCGAGCCACCCTTTCCGGCCGGCGATCAACAGGCCAACCCCGAGCACGACCAGCACCAGGGCCTTCGCGATCCGCTCGACGATGATGACCTTGATGAAGGCGTCGTGCTCGCCACCGAGACGGCCGAGCTCGTGCCACAGCCGAACCAGGTAGTGACGCCGTCGGATCTCGCTGACTGTCAAGCCTCGTTGACGTTAACAACCGGCATTGTCAAAGGGGTTGGCGGGGGCTAGCGTCGTGTGCCAGGCTCGGCAGGCTGGGGGAGGGCGCCGCTGGGAGAGGGAGGGCCCCCCAGAGGGGCGGCGGTCCGATGGCTAGGCGCCGGGTTAGGTCGACCCCTCGTGTTCGCGATGCTCGCGGAACAGCATTACGCGGCAGTTTGCGTTCTTCAACACGTATGGCACCGTCTTCCCGAGGTTGAACTCGCCGAACCTGCGCTTGTACGGCAGCCCCATCACTATGAGCTCGGCGCCCCACTCGACGGCCTCGTCGACTAGCGCGGGGCCTGTGTCACGTGCCTGCACCAGCTCCGTCTCCACCTGCAGCTGCGCCGCCGCCGCGAGCTTCTCGACCTCGTCGAGGATCTTTTCGCCGCGATCAACCACGTCGTCGAGCACCGCGCCCAGGGGCAGCGAGCGGTTGACCTCGATGATGTGCACGCCGTAGAGCCGGCCGCCGTGCGGCTCCGTCATCCGGCACGCGAGCCGCACCGCCTCCGAGTCGATGTCCTGCCCACCGACGGCCACCATCACCTTGTGCGCGGTGATCGGATGGGTGTGCCCGCGCTCCGCCATCAGTGCTCCGGTCCGCGCCTGACGCGGCGGATCAGCACGTAACCGCCGAACGCAAAGCACACGACTGCCGTCCCCAGGGCGAGCTCCTGGGCGACCAGGTCGAGTGTTCGGTGCGATGCCAGGTAGACCACGACCCAGACCCCGATTGCGAGCGCCAAGAGGCCCATGAACGTGAATGGAAACCGCACGCGTCGAAATGCTAGCAACCTCGAGGTTGCCCGCCCGAGGGCGTTCCCGGGCCTACCTATAATCAACCGAACTTGAGGGTCCTGATCGTGGGGTGTGGGCGTGTTGGATCGCAGATCGCGTCCAACATGGACAGGGCCGGTCATGACGTCGTGATCGTCGACCGGGACCCGAACGCCTTTTCGCGCGCCTCGACGCGCGGCGTCTTGACCAATTCGTTCAAGGGTGACCAGGTCGTCGGCAACGGTACGGACGTCGACGTCTTGCGCCGCGCCGGCATCGAGCGCGCCGACGGCTTCGTCGCCGTCACCGAGGGCGACAACCGCAACATCATGGCCTCGCAGATCGCGAAGGACGTCTACAAGGTCCCGCACGTCGTGGCGCGGATCTACGACCCCGAGCGCGCCGAGGCCTACGAGAAGCTCGGCCTCCACACCATCTGTCCGACCATCGAAGGCGCGCGGCACATCGAGAAGGTCCTGCTCGAGCGGGAGCGCAGCTGACGCCGTGTACGTGATCGTCGTCGGTGGAGGCACCGTCGGCTACTACCTGTCACGCGACCTGGTCGAGCGTGGTCACGAGGTCACGCTGATCGAGAAGGATGCGCGACGCGCGGACTGGCTCGAGACGCAGCTCGGCAGCATCGTGATGCGCGGCGACGGATGCGAGGTCAGGTTTCTGGCCCAGACCGGCATCGAGCGCGCCGATGCGATCATCGCAGTCACCGCGGATGACGAGGACAACCTGATTGCGTTGCAGATGGCCAAGGCCCACTTCAAAGTGAAGAAGACCATCGCGCGCGTGAACAACCCGACGAACGTGGAGATCTTCAAGAGACTGGGTGTCGACGATGCGGTGTCGGCCACCGATGTTCTGCTTGGTGCTCTAGAGCCACCGCTCACGACCTGATCAGAAACAGAAAGGACCGCTCTCGTCGAGCGGCCCTTTGGTCACGGTCCTTCTTACACTATGGCCTTGCCGATCTTGTAGATCTTGGTGCCGCAGATCGGGCACGTACCCACCGTTGCGGGCTTACCGTTCTTCATCGTGATCGGCTGAGGGTCTTTCATCTCAACCTTTCTTTTGTCCTTCAAACAGTAGCCTTCCACTAAGTCACCATCCTTATCGAGATTCTGTTCGTGGGGGCGGACTCGCCCATTCTAGGGGTGGGTTTCCAGCTAAGACAACCCCAATTCAGTTCGAATTCAGCGAATCGGACCGAAATGTTGCGAAAACACGGGCCGAAATGCGGCCTCGAACGGCCTTTTCGAGTCCTCACCGAAAAGAACGAAGCGGACCTCTGCCGGCTGCCAACCTTCACTCAACGCTTGGCTCAGCGATTCCGCCATCACGCGCGCGCATTCATCGATTGGAAAACCAGCGATGCTCGCACCCACTGCAGGGACTGCGATGGTGTCGACCTCGTACTGACGCGCTAGACGGAACGTGTGGTCCATCGACGACCTGAGCGAAGGTCTCGTCGTACGTCCGCCCAGGGACATGCTCGCTGCGTGGATCACGTAACGCGCGCGCAACCGTCCCGCTCCAGTGATCGCGGCCTCGCCGACGCTGACTGGTCCATGCGCGTCGCATTCATCCTGCACCGACGGACCCGCGGCCCTGTGGATCGCCCCTGCGACACCGCCGCCCAGCAACAGGTCGTTGTTCGCTGCGTTGACGATCGCATCCACGACCTGCTCGACGATGTCGCCGCTCAGGATCACGACTCGGGTTTCACGTTTTTCCATGTCTCGTTAATCCTCTCCTCGAGCAGCTTCGGCGTCGCGCGGGCAATTCCGCGCACGCCGATCGACTCGATGGTCAGCGACGCGCACGCAACTCCGCAGACCATGGCGTCCTGCAACCCGCTCCGCTGCCCACCTGTGCTGAGCCAGCGCGCCAGCATCCCGCCCGCGAGGGCATCGCCCGCGCCGGTCGTGTCGAAAGCGGTGTATTTCGTCAGCGCGGGCACGTGAACCGCGCCGTCGGCGGTGTAGGTGGTCACACCGTCCGCGCCCGACTTCAGGACCAGGCCCTCGAGCCACCATTGGCGCCTGAACTCCTCCGGTTCCGTGCCGCCGAAGGCAGCGAACTCCTCGCGATTGCAAAAGAACAGGGTCGACCGGCGAAGGACGTCCTTGGCCTCTGCCGGCTGACGCTTGACATAGGAGAGCATCGCGTCCGCAGCGAGGAGCCGGGCCGAGTGGTGGAGCGACCTCATCGCGGCGGCCTGACGATCAGGGCGCATGGAGCCGACGAACGCCCATCCCGTGTAACCCGCCGGCGTGTCTGGCGTCCACCGGTCGTAGATCTCATCCGAGCTCCCGAGGTCTACGTTATGACCGTGCTCCTGGCGCGCGGTCCAGCGGTAGGTCGGAGCGTCGATGACCTCGACGTGAGTAACGTCGATGGGGCGTCCCTCAAAGGCGTTCCACACCAGGTCGACCGCGTCGCTGCCGACGGGCGCTGACACTTTGACCGGCAAGATCAGGCCGGCGGCCAGCGCGAAGTAGACCGCGGATCCACCGAGCTCCTCAGCGATCTTGCCGAACGGCCCATCCCGCTTGTCGAGGGCGATCGAGCCGACGACCAGCAGCTCCGGGTCGTCAGGCACGCCGCCCGGTGCCGCTGCTGGCTGTCACGACGTGCCTGGCGAAGCGCAACCTCTCCAGGAATTCCTGTGGGCTCCTGTATTCGTCGATCTCCATCCAGCTCCGTCCGAGCTCATCGGCGGAGTGCGAGTCGGAACCCGTCGCCATCACCTTGCCGAGCTCGTCCGCCATTCGTGCCGCCGCCTGGTTCGCGGCCGCGTCGCACCACGGGTTGTACGTCTCGATGATGTCGACGCGGTCCGCCAGCTCGACGATTCGCTCTGGCCGAAAGTTCGAGCGCCTACGGTCGAGCGGGTGCGGCAGATAGGTCAACCCGCCGACCCCATGTATGAGGTCCATGGCTTCCTCAGGACGCAGAAACGGTGGCACCCGCGAGGTGATGAAGAGTCCGATCACCTCGCCTTCGAGTGTCTTCACCTCTTCGCCGGCGATCCCGAGCTCGGGCTCGATCTGAACGAGCTGCAACGCCCCTTCGACGGTGTTGTGATCGGTCAGCGCGATGCGGTCGAGCGCGCATTCGCGGGCGCGCGCGATCAGCTCGTCGAGTGAGCTCTTGCCGTCGTGAGAGAAGTGAGAGTGAAGGTGGAGGTCGACGCGCAGCATCGAGCCGCTACAACGCGGCTTCTTTCAGCGTCCGCTCGCGCGATCTCGCGAACAGTGGGATCACCTGCGCAGGTCCGCGGCTCCGACAAGCCTGGTCCATCAACGCCGCCTGCGCGTCATAGATGATGCCCATCACCTGCTCAGGCCGCCGCTCGCGCCCGAGTCGCGCGGGGAGCTGTGGATGCGCGTGGCGAAGCACCGTCATCAGTCGCGGCACCAACCAGCCTGGGATGATCCGGATCTGCTGGACGAGACACTCTTCGACCCAGAAGAGAAGCTCATCCGATTCCTGCAGGAGCCTTCGCGGTGTCATCGCGCGGGAAGACCGGCGATGCCATCGTCGATATCGCTCCTGCTCCTCGATCGTTTGCTGAAGCATGGGCCGCAACCCACTATATCAGCGACTTGCCGCGGTTCTAGGCCTTGTTGGGTAGCAGAGAGTGCGCCATGCGCCACCGTCCGGAACGAGGTGCACTTGACGGTCGAATGTCCACTCCTTCCACTGTTGACGGACGCGATAGCGCATGACCAGGCGGGCCACGTTGCTGTACGTGCGCTGATGCAATGGGTCGGTCCAGCTCTCGAGCAGCGTGACATTGGCGACCTGCATCTCGAGAATCTCGAGCCACGCGTCGAGGCGCGGCATGTCGCGGACGAAGTTCTGGATTCCGCCCCACGCGCGCTGCGCGTCCTCCGCGATCATCTCCCACATCTCTTCGAAGCGGCCCTCGGTGTGCAGCTTCATGAACTGCATCTCGCAGCTCGCCGGTGCCCCAAGCGATGAGGCACGAGGGGTCAACGCGCCGAGCGGCGGTGAGGCGAACACTCCTCCGAGACCCGCTCCAGCCGCCGTGTTGACAAGGTCGTAAGCCGGCCAGGCCATGAACTGTCTGGCCCGCGTGCGGAACGTCTCCACGCCTGACCAGTGCCGCAGCCGCCGAAATAATCTCTTGACCATTGGGGCTAGATGTAGTGTGCTATCCCCAGACTGTATACAGAATGTGGATAACCCGCAAGCCCCGACGTGCGTGCGGTGCCTGGCGCCGGCTCCTCATGCGGCGGCGCCGGCGGTGTCGCGGTGGCGTCAAGAGGAGGCAGGAGGCATGATCCGGATCGGGCCAGCGGCCTGGCGCGTGGCGCCGCGACCTCAGCGCGTCGTCGTCAGCCGGCGCACCACGGCGGCCACCTCGTCGAGCGGCAGCCCGACGGGGCAGACCGCCGAGGCGGCGACGAGGTCGGGCGAATCCCCCTCGACGTCGGAGGACGCCTCGCCCAAACCCGCATAAAGCCGCATGTAGGAAGACGCGAGGTCGGGCAGTCGTGTCCCGCCAAGCCGGCTGGCAGCGAGCGCGCACAGGCCACAGTTGATGCAGTTGACCAGGCGTGGATGGCGCTCGCGCTCAGTTGCTAGAAGCGGCCGCACGCCATCTTGCGCGTAGGTCTCGAGCAACCCTGACAGCTGGCGGCGCGGTCGCCGAAGCCTGCCCCAGGTGAGGTGGACGCCGTAGGCGAACGCCAGCTTGGCGAGCGAGTCAGCGCGCGCCATCGCTCACCATGAGACTGCTCATCGCTCCCTGCGCCAACTCCTCCTGCGCCCAGCCCGCATGGCCGAGCACTGGAGCGCGACCCAACCACGCGCCCCGCACGAATTCACGCGCTGCCTCGAACCTCTGCGAGGCGCTCCAGCCAAGCTCCCGACCCACGACTTCAGCGGCGCGGAGAATGCAGGCGGCGCCCGCGCACGGTCCCGCCGCCACGCCCACGCGACGAAACGCATCGGCCAGCGTGCGCACCTGCTCATGCCTTGTCGCGTAGATGAGCTCGGCTTCGGTGACCGGCTCGCAGCGACATAGGACGCGCGATGTCCCGCCCTCGTCCAGGACCTTTTCCGCGTTGGTGCCGTGTCGCGTCTGCAGCTTCATCGCAGCCAGTGCAGGAATGCCACACCGCGACGCAAGGACAGCCGCGGGCTCGGGCTCCGCCTCGTTGCCCGGCAGCGGCCGCGACGCGGTGGCGCATGCCGCCTGGTGCCCAAGCCTGCGGCACACGGCGTCGGAGGTCTCCTCGGCCATCAGTCGGTACATGGAGAGCTTGCCGCCGGCGATGCTGATGAAACCATCGGCGCCCTCTTTCGCGTGGTCGATGACCTCGTAGCGACGCGACAGCTCGTCCTCGTACCGCCGCCACTTGAAAAGGGTCGGCCTCACACCGGTCGTGGTGCGGACAGGCCGGTAATCGCGGATGGACGGAAACACGCGCTCGAACGCCTGGATCAGGTAGTCGACCTCGTCCTCGAGCACGTCTACGGATTCGAGGTCGCCGTAGAAATCGTCGTCTGTGGTGCCAAGCAGCGTGAACCCGGCGTGGGCGACCAGGAGCAGGTCGCGTCCGTCAACCGACTCGGCGCTGATCGAGAAGTTGGAGATCCGGTGCGGATAGACGATGTGGATGCCCTTGGCCGGGCGCAGCTCGACGTCGACGCCGGCCATTGCCGCGACCTGGGGTGACCACGGCCCGGTCGCGTTGACGACCACGCGGCCCCGCGCTTCCTCCAGCGCGCCGTCGGGGGTCCGGTAGCGCACGCCGATGACCTTGCCGCCGTCGCGGATGAGCTCGGTGACGCGCGCGTGGTTCAGCGCGCGAGCGCCGTGGGCGATCGCGTCCTCGATGTTGGCGAAGACGAGGCGATGCGGGTCGACGCCCCACTCCTCCATCGTCACCGCGCCGACGATGTCCGGCGATAGGCCGGGCTCCGCCTTGCGCGCCTCCTCCGCGGTAAGGCGCCGGTGCGAGTGCGCGTGTTTCAGGGGCTGAAAACGGTCGTAGACCTCCATCGCCGTCTCCATCCGCTCGATGTTGTTCTTGTCGTGCGGCAGTACCGGGATGATGAAGAGGACGCGGGAGACGAAGTTGCGCGCGATGGTGACGATGTAGCCGGCGTCCTGCGTCGAGAGCCGCGTCGTGTCCCAGTCGAACTCGAGGTAGCGCGGGCCGCCGTGGATCATCCAGCTCGAAGCGCCGCTGGTGCCGGCTCCCCAGTCTCCCTTCTCGAGGATCAGGACCGAGAGGCCGCGCAGCGAGAGGTCGCGCGCGATGCCGGCGCCAGTGACACCGCCGCCGATGACGACGACGTCGTACGCGCCCGAAGCGGCCACGCCGCCGATACTAGTGGGCCGAGGCGGCCGTCTCGTGCTGCTTCTGGAACTCGTCGATGATGCCCTTGGCGAGGTGCGCCGGCATCTCTTCGTAGTGGGAGAACTTCTTGGCGAAGCTCCCGCGGCCCTGCGTGATCGAACGCAGGTCGAGCGCGAAGCGCAGCATCTCAGACTCGGGCACCATGGCCTTCACGTCCTGGTATCCGTCCTGCGGCTCCGTGCCGAGAATCTTGCCGCGCCGGCCGTTGATGTCGGACATGATGTCGCCGAGGTTCTTTTCGGGTACGTGGATCGTGGCCTCCACGATCGGCTCCAGCAGCACAGGCCCCGCGTCAAGCGCGCCCTTGCGGATCGCCAGCGAGCCCGCGATCTGGAATGCCATGTCGTTCGAGTCGACCGTGTGGTACTTGCCGTCGAGCAAGGCCACCTTGACGTCGACCATCGGGTAGCCTGCGACCACGCCCTTCGCCATTGTGTCGACGATGCCCTTCTGCACCGAGGGCCTGAAGTTGTGCGGGATGGAGCCGCCGAAGATCTTGTCCTCCCAGACGAAGCCCTCGCCGCGCGCCGTCGGTGAGACCTCGATAACGCAGATCCCGTACTGGCCGTGGCCGCCCGACTGCTTGACGTGACGCCCCTCGGCGCGTGCCTGGCCGTGGACGGTCTCCCGGTACGGCACCCTCGGCGTCGCGGTCGTCGCGTCGACACCGTACTTGCGCTTCAGCTTCTCCAGGGTCACGTCGAGGTGGACGTCGCCCAGCCCCGCGATTACGAGCTGCTTGGTCTCCTCGCTGCGCTCGACGTGCAGCGTCGGATCCTCCTCGCTCAGCCGGGCCAGGCCGCTCGAGATCTTCTCCTCGTCGCCCCGCGCCTTCGGCGTGATGGCCAGGCTGTAGGCCGGGCCGGGGAGCTGGATCGGCTCGAGAGGGCCGCCGTCCTTGAGGCCCAGCGTGTCGCTCGTGAGCGTGTGGGCGAGCTTGGTCGCGGCGGCGATGTCGCCCGCGTAGACGGTGGTTGCCGGGACATGCTCCTTGCCGCGCGGGAAGAAGACCTGGGCCAGCCGCTCTTCGCCACCGCGGGTCAGGTTGGGCAGGTGGGCGTCGGCCTTCACCGTCCCGGCGACCACCTTGAAGTAGCTGACCCGGCCGAACTGGTCGCCGCCGGTGCTGAAGACGAACGCCTTCACAGGCTTGTCGGGCTCGACCTGCGGCGGAGGCATGAGCTCCACGATGGTCGACATCAACGTCCTGACGCCCAGCAGCTTGGTCGCCGAGGTGCAGACGACCGGTGCCACCTTGCCGTCCAGGATGCCCTGGCGCAGCCCGCGCTGGATCTCGTCTTCGCTCAACGTGCCTGCGTCGAGGTACTTCTCCAGGAGAGAGTCGTCGCTCTCCGCGGCCGCCTCGATGAGCTGGCCGCGGTACTCCTCGACCCGCTCCTTCATGTCGTCGGGTATGGGAACCTCACCACCCTTGCCGTCGTCCGACGTCACCAACGCCTTGAGGTGAAGCAGGTCGACAATGCCCCGGAAGTCCTGCTCGGCGCCGATGGGCAGATGCAGCGGGAAAGGCCTCGGGACGAGGGTCGCCCGCATCGCGGCGACCGCGCCGTAGAAGTCGGAGTTCTCCTTGTCGAGCTTGTTGACGACGACGATCCGCGGCTTGTTCGAGCGGTTGCACTGCTCCCAGGCCACCTCGGTGCCGACGGCGAGCTGTGGCGTCGGACCGACCACCACGACCGCGCCCTCGGCGGCGCGCAGCCCGCTTGCGACCTGGCCGGCGAAGTCGAAGAACCCCGGGGCGTCGAGGATGTTGATCTTGAAACCATTGTGCTCGGCGAACGCGACCCCGAGCGTGATCGAGATCTTCCGTCGCTGTTCCTCGGGCTCGAAGTCGGTCGTCGCCGTGGCCTGCTCCGGGGACCCCATGCGGGGGACGGCCCCGGAGGCGAACAGCATCGCCTCGGCAAGCATGGTCTTGCCGTCGTGGGAGTGGCCCAGCAGGACCACGTTGCGGATCTTGTCGGCAGCGTACTCAGTCGCCATCCAAACCCCCAACCAGAGCGGCCGGCTGTGAAACGAGCTTCAAGTCTAAGACTGGGTTAAATGCGGCCGGTAGAATGGGCGGTCGCATGGTCAAGAAGACGGCGTCGATCGAAGAGGTCCTGGCCGCCATCGAGGCGGCGCGCGACAAAGTGATGGCCGACGAGGTGAAGTCGCTCACCAAGCTCGGCATCCCGAAGGCGATGGCCTACCAGATGATCGCGAGCCGCTTCCACCAGAAGGTCGGCAACCAGGAGGAGGCTGAACCCGACCCGTTCGAGGGCAACGCCACAACATCCTGGGAAGAAATCTCCTAAAGCGCGGGTGAGGACGGCGCCTGCCCCACGCTGACGCGTGGGGACCCCGTAAGGTTTCCCCCACCTCCCACATGCGACGATTGGCGGCGTCTGGAATGCGACGCTTGGGGGACGGCCGGAGTGAATCCGGCCTAAAGCTCCACCTCGTCCACCAACTGGTTTGAACCGGGCTGAGCGTCTCGCCCGGCTCCTCCGGGTGCTCGCCGCGATCATCGCCGAACCAGGGCTCAACCCCATCGAGCTCGCTGCCAAGGCCGGCGTCTCCGAGCGCACGCTCAGCCGCGACCTCGCCCAGCTCCGAGACCTCGGCTACGAGGTTGCCTACACCAGCGGCTACGAGGTCCAGGAGAAGCTGAACCTCGAGGGCCGCGTCCGGCAGCGCACCCGGATGCGCGGCGACGACGCCCTGCTGCAGGCGGTGGCGCATGCGGTGGAGACGGCGGGCCTGTGGCGCGACACCGAGCAGCAAGGCGAAGCTGCGGCCAGGCGGCCGAAGAAGCGCCGCCACGGAAAGGCGCCCATCGTCCTGCTGCCGAGCGGAGGCGAGGACGCCGACTTCATCTACGCCACCGGGATGTCAGTCGAGCAGGCGGTTTACATCAGGTATGGCGACGGGGACGACGTGCTCGTCGTGAGTCCGCTCGAGAGCGACCGCGCCCGCCTCGAGGCGAAGGCGTCGAAGATCATCGAGGACCGCGACACCTACGTGAGGCAATCGTGGGCCTCGCTTGCGGCGCAGCTGCTGCGCGAAAGGGGCATCGGCGACGCGCGCGTCTCGCCGCGCATGCCTGCCGTCCACCTGGAGGACCTGCGCGCAGGCGCGATCGACGCCCAGGTCGACCGCAAGCTGTTCCTGGCCGAGCGCCGGCGCAAGACAGAACGGGAGGCGGCCGCGATCCAGGCCGCGCAGGCGGCGGCCGAGCTGGCAGTCGTCGAGGTGGTGCGAGGGCTTGCCGAGGCGGAGATCCGCGACGGCACCCTGTGGTCGAACGGCGATCCCGTGACGTCGGAAAAGCTCTACGCGCGGGCGCAGCTCCTGCTCGGCGAGCACGGCTTCACCTGTCCCGACATGATCATCGCGGGGTCGCCCGACAGCGCCCTGCCCCACTACCGCGGCACCGGCCCGATCAGGGCGAACGCACCGGTCATCATCGACATCTTCCCGACCGGCCGCGCCAGCCACTACCACGGCGACATAACCCGCACGGTCGTCGTGGGCGAGATCAGTGAGGACGTACGCCGGATGCACGCGGCGGTCCTGCAAGCCCTCGACGCGGGCATCGAGTCGATCACCGCCGGCGTGCCAGGCCAGGAGCCGCACCACACCGTGTGCCAGGTCCTGGTCGACCGCGGCTACGCGACCACGACTCCTGGCTACGAAGGCAAGGAGGGCGCCGCCCGGCTGAACCACAGCACCGGGCACGGGGTCGGGTTGGAGGTCCACGAGGAACCGTCGCTGCGCCACGGCGTGTCCGAGCCGCTCGAAGAGGGCGACGTCGTCACCGTGGAGCCGGCGCTGTATCTCCTTGGGCTCGGTGGTGTCCGTATCGAGGACGCCGGCATGGTCACCGCGCACGGGTTCCGCAGCTTCACCAGCTTGACCCGGAGCCTTGACCCCCAGGACTACCTGTAAACCCCCTCTTTACGGTACGGTCAGGAGCACATGGAAGAAAGGGAGTCGCTCGGGCAGCGCATCAAGCGCATCCGCACCGACCGCGGGATGAGCCTGAAGGATGTCGTCCGCGACGACGTGAGCCGCGCCTTCCTGAACCAGGTCGAGATGGGCAAGGCCCGGCCGTCGATCCGAGTGCTGCGGATCATCGCGGAGCGCCTGGGCACCGAGGTCGAGTACCTGCTCGAGGGTCGCGAAGCCGGCATCGAGCGCGAGCTGGCCCTCGAAAAGGGTCGCCTCCTGCTCCTGCAGGGCGAACCGAAGCGGGCGCTCCTGGCGCTGCGCCCGGCGATCAACTCCTACGACTGGCCGCTGGGATCGGACGCCCGTGTGGCCCAGGCCCAGGCGCTGCTGGCGTTGGGCCGCGGGGACGAGGCCGCGCCTATCATCGCGCGCGAGCGCAGCACCATCGAGCTCCATAACGACCACCACCGGCGGGAGCGCCTGCGCACCGTCGAGCGGGGCGAGCAGTTCCGGTTTTCAGGAGACGCGGTCGACGCGCACCTGCGCCTGGCCGACCGCGCCGAGCGCGGAGGCAACAACCACGACGAGCTGGAGCACTACCGCGCCGCGCGGGTCCTGCTGGAGACGAGCAGCGCCCCTAAAGCCCCGACGGGAACGTGAAGGTCGGCGGCGGGTTCACGTCGGGCGGTGTGACCTCGATCGTGATCACCTCGTGCGAGCGCAGCGGGATCTGGCGCGGGTCACCGGTGTACACCGTGGCGCCCTTGCCATCGCCCAGGTCGATGTAGACCACCATCTTCTGGTTGCCGGTCAGCGCGAATGTCGAGACATGCGTCTCGTCAAGGAGCTGGGGGTCTTTCCCGTTGGCAGTGCTCCACTTGTTCCAGACGTCGAAGAACTGGCCGAGCGTGAACGCCTTGCTGCTGGGCGCCTCGATGTGGATCACGTTCGGGTCCTGGGCGTGGACGTGGAGCCAGTAGAAGCACTTGGCGGCCGTCCCGGTCGAGTCCTTCTGGATGCCGAGGTCGCCGGGGAGGTCGTGGACCTGGCCCTGGTACACGATCTGCAGGGCGGCGTGGTAGTGGACGGTCGCGTGCTCGAGCTGGTCGCACGAGATGCCAGACACCGAGGCAGATGGCGTCGGCCGCTGGAGGTACACGATCAGGCCGACCATGGCAATCGCGAGCACACCGAGGATGCCGCCGACCACGATCGGCAGCAGCGGCACGCCGGCGCCGCTCTTGGCGCGGACGGGCGGCCGCCGGCCGGCCTTGCCTTTGCCGGCGCCCGCGGCAGCCTTGGCTCGGGATTTGGTCGCCATAACGGATTGGTAGAATACCGACAAACCTTTCTGGCCTCGGCCGGTGTAGCGATCACCGTTTGACGGGGCCTAAAACCCAGAGGAAGGAGGTCCCCAGTTGCGGGAATACGAGGTTCTGTACATCGTCCGGGCCGATTTCGACGATGAGAAGGTCCAGGACGCCGTGAAGCGGGTCAACACGCTGATCGAGCGATCTGGTGGCACGCCCGAACGCACCAATCTCTGGGGCAAGCGCAAGCTCGCGTACGAGGTCAAGCACCAGAAAGAGGGCTCCTACGTGCTCCAGGACTTTCAGCTCGAGCCGGACCGGGTCCCGGAGCTGGAGGCGGCCCTGAAGATCACCGAAGAGGTCATGCGCCACCTGATCGTGCGCAAGCCGGAAAAGGCTGCCGCGACCACCGTTACGCCGCCGCCGGCGGAGGTCGCGCTGGAGCCGGTCACCACAGTAGGCAACGAGGCGGCGGGTCGATCGCGCCGGCCAGCTCGGGAGGATCGGGAGGAAACGTAATGTCGAACTTGAACAAAGCCCTGCTCATCGGACGGCTGACCAAGGACCCTGAGATGCGCTACACGCCCAGTGGGACCGCGGTCACGAACTTCAGCATCGCCACCAATCGCTGGTCGTCGGGACCCGAGGGCGAGCGCAAGGAGTTCACCGACTACCACAACATCGTCGCCTACAACGCCGGCAAGCGAAACCTGGCCGAGATCGTCGCCCAGTACACGCGCAAGGGCGCGCTCGTCTACATCGAGGGCCGCATCCAGACGCGGTCGTGGGAAGGCCAGGACGGGCAGAAGCGACGGACCACGGAGATCATCGCCAACGACGTGCAGTTCCTGGACAGCCGCAGCAGCGGCCCCAGCGACGGCACGCCGCGGCAGCGACCTCAGGCGACCGACGACAACATTCCAGCTCCGGACGACGCGCCACGCGACGTCGACCCGGATGAGATTCCGTTCTAGGAGATACCAATGGCAGTTGAACGACCACCGACAAGGGAGGCGCCGTCGGGCGGGCCTTCCCGGGGACCGAAGCGGCAGCACCGCAAGGTCTGCGCGTTCTGCGTCGAGAAGATCGCGTACATCGACTACAAGGAGATCTCGCGCCTGCGGCGCTTCATCAGCGACCGCGGCAAGATCCTTCCTCGACGCGTGACCGGGACCTGCGCGAAGCACCAGCGGCCCCTGACCACCGCGCTCGAGCGAGCGCGGGCGATCGCGCTTTTGCCGTACACGACGGAGCAGCACTAGGTCAGAATTTCAAGGCCGCCAAAGCCAGGTACTGGAGCGCGCCCATGACATTCCACACGCAGCTGCGAATCCCCGGACCGACTCCGCTCCCGGAGCGGGTCGTCCGGGCCATGAACCGGCCGATGATCGACCACCGCGGACCCGAGTTCGCCGCGATCCTCGCTGAGGTCACGGCCGGCGCCAAGCGCGTGTTCAAGACCAGGAACGACCTTCTGCTCCTCACCAGCTCGGGCACGGGCGGCCTGGAGTCGGCGGTCGCCAACCTCGTCTCACCCGGTGACGAGGTGGTGGTCGCGCTCTGTGGCAACTTCGGCGAGCGATTTGCCGCCCTTGCCACCGCCTATGGCGCCGACGTGGTGCGCCTCGAGTTCGAGTGGGGCCAGCCGGTCGACCCGGACGACCTGAAGCTGGTCCTCGGCCAGCACCCGAAAGCGCAGGTGGTCTTGCTCACGCACAACGAGACCTCGACCGGTGTGACCAACCCGCTGCGAGAGCTCGCCCGCGCCGGCCGGGAGGCGGACCGCATCGTCGTCGTGGACGGTGTCAGCTCGATCAGCTCGATCGACATCGAGACCGACGCGTGGGGCATCGACGTCGCCGTCAGCGGTTCGCAGAAAGGTTGGATGGCGCCCCCAGGCTTCGCGCTGGTGAGCGTGAGCGAGCGCGCGTGGTCGCAGCAGGCGAAGTCGCGCTCACCACGTTTCTACTTCGACTGGAAGGAAGCCAGGACCTGGGCGGAGAAGGGCATGACCCCGTTCACGCCCGCGGTTCCGGTCGCGTTCGCGCTTCAGGAGGGCCTGCACATGCTGGAAGAGGAAGGCCTCGCCAACGTCTACGAGCGCCACGCGCGACTTGCCCGGGCGACGCAGGCAGGGCTCGAAGCCCTGGGCTTCCACCTGTACGCGCAGGAGGGCTACCGCTCCCCCACCGTGACCTCCGCTGTGCCGCCACCCGGTCTCGACGTGGCCGCGCTGCGCAAGCTGATCGACACCAAGTACGGAGTGGTGATCGCCGGCGGCCAGGGCAAGATGACGGGCAAGATGATTCGGGTCGGCCACCTCGGTGCGGTATCGGAAGGCGATGTCGTCCAGGTCGTCTGGGCCCTCGAGCAGGCGCTCGAGGAGCTCGACATCGCGTCGGCCAACGGACGCGGCGTGGCCGCGGTGACTGCCTCGGTGCAGGGCGTCCCCGCCGCCGCCCGCTAGCTCTCGTTCAGCCCGTGGCCAAGATCCTCGTCGCCGACCCGCTGGCCGAGGACGGCCTCGAGCGGCTCCGGCGAGCGGGCGACGTGACCGTGGTCGCCAAGCTCGACGAATCCGAGCTCGTGCGCCGGATTCCCGATTTCGACGCCCTGGTCGTGCGCAGCGAGACGCAAGTGACGGCCCCGGTCATCGAAGCCGGGCGGCGCCTGCGTGTGATCGGCCGCGCCGGCGTGGGCGTCGACAACATCGACGTCTCCGCCGCCACTCGCAAGGGCATCGTCGTCGTCAACGCGCCCCGCGGGAACATCGTCGCCGCGGCGGAGCACACGATGGCGCTTCTGTTCGCGCTGGCGCGCTGGGTGCCGCAGGCGGATGCGTCTGTGAAGCGTGGTGAGTGGACGCGGTCGAAGTTCATCGGCACGGAGATTCGCGGCAAGACGCTCGGCGTCATCGGGTTGGGCAACGTCGGCTCCGAGGTGGCCAAGCGCGCCCACGGCCTCGAGATGGAGGTCGTCGCCTATGACCCGGTCGTCTCGGTCGAGCGTGCGGAGCTCTTCAACGTCGCCCTCGTCAGCCTCAACGATCTTCTCGAGCGGGCGGACTTCGTGACGGTGCACATTCCGCTCGTCGATTCCAATCGCAACCTGATCGGGCGGCCCCAGCTGGCGCTCATGAAGTCGACGGCGCGGCTCGTCAACACCGCGCGCGGGGGCATCGTCGACGAAGCAGCCCTGTGCGAGGCGCTGCAGTCGGGTCGTCTTGCCGCCGCGGCGGCCGATGTGTTCGAGACCGAGCCGCCCGCGAACAGCGAGCTCCTGCGGCTGCCGAACTTCATCGCCACGCCGCACATCGCGGCTTCGACGGTGGAGGCCCAGGCCTCGGTCGCGTTCGACGTAGCCGAGGAAGTGGCCGCCGTGCTGGCCGGCGACCTACCCCGTTTTGCGGTCAACGCGCCGGCGCTGCCACCGGAGGAGCTCGCCTACCTGAGGCCGTTCGCCGAGCTCACCGAGCGACTCGCCGCGCTGCACGGGCAGCTCTTCGGTGGGCGCGTCGGCGCCATCGAGCTCGACTTCGAAGGCGAGCTGGCGGAGCACGACGTCAACCTGCTCGTCGCCTCCGCGATCAAAGGCGTGGTGCAGCCTTTCACGGAGGAACGCGTCAACGCGGTCAACGCGCGTCTCATCGCGGCCAACCGCGGCATCCGCCTCGTCGAGCGCCGCAGCCGTGCGCACTCGAGCTACGCGAGCCTGGTCACCGTGCGGATGCTCGACCATGAGATCGCCGGCACGGTACTCATGGGCGAGGCGCGGGCGGTGCGCATCGACTCCTTCCGTGTCGACCTGGTCCCCGACGGCCGATTCCTGGTCAGCCGTCACGAGGACCGGCCAGGCGTGGTCGGCCGCGTCGGGAGCATCCTGGGCGAGCACGACGTGAACATCGCGAGCATGCAGGTGGGACGCGACGCGCCCCGTGGCAACGCGATGATGATCCTGGCCGTCGACGATCGCGTCGCGCCCGAGGTGCTCGACCGGCTCCGCGATGTCGTAGGGATGTCAGACCTGCGTTACGTCGAGCTCCTGGGAAACTCCGACGGCTGACGTCCGTGCCTTTGCGGGCGTCCGCTACTACATGGCGCGCGCGGGCGACCTCAGCAACCTGGTCGCGCCCCCATACGACGTCATCCCGGACGCCGACCTGTCGCACTACCGCTCGCTCTCGCCGTACAACGTCGTCCGGTTGACGCGCCCGGGCACCGACTACGAGGAGGCCGCGCGCACGTTCGAGCGGTGGCTCGACGAGCGGATCCTGGAGCCCGATCCGCCGTCGATGTACGTCCACGAGGTGGCTTACGACGGCCAGATCCGGCGCGATCTGATCGCCTCGCTACGCGTCCAGCCGTATTCCGACCGCGTGGTCCTGCCGCACGAGCGTACCCACCGTGGGCCAAAGGAGGACCGGCTCGCGCTGCTGCGCGCGACCAAGGTGAGCCTGGAGCCGCTGTGGTTCGTCTACGAGGGCAAAGGCACCGGCATCCCGGAGCTCTTGCAAACTGTCGCGGCGAGGGCTGCCGCGGTGAGCTTCGACGGACCGGAGGGCACGCACCACCGGGTGTGGGTGATCTCCGACCCGACCATCCATGCGTCGGTGCATGAGGCCATGACGAAACTGCCCGTCCTGATCGCCGACGGCCACCATCGCTACGAGACGGCCCTCGCCTACGCCGAGGAGGTGGGTGGCGGCCCGGAAGCCCCGGCGCGCTTCACCCTGGCTCTGCTGACCGAGATCGACGACCCGGGCCTGGCCGTCCTGCCGACCCATCGGGTCTTGAAGGCGGGGGTGGCGGTCACCGGAGGCGAGCCGAAGGGGTCGCTCGGCGAGACCCTGGACGCGCTTGTGAGCCGCGTCGCCGCCGGCGCCTACCGTGACCACCAGTTCCAGGTCCTGCCGCTGGAAGGGGAGGTGCCGGTGGTCGAGTTACATGACCAGGTGATCGACAACCTTCTCGGCAAGCGCAACCCGGAGGACTTCCTCCTGTACACGCGGGACGCCAGCCAGGCCGTCCAGTGGGTCGACGAGGGCACTGGCACCGCGGCCTTCTTCCTCGCGGCACCGGACGTCCGCGAGGTTTTGAAGCTGGCCCAGGATGGAAAGACTCTTCCACAGAAGGCGACCTACTTCCACCCGAAGCCGCCCTCCGGGATGGTTTTCGACCGGTTGGAACAAGAGCGCCGTTTATAGTTCAGGAACCCACAAAAGTTGCCTACCTACGGATACCGATGCACCAACTGCGGACACCAGTTCGAGGTCTTTCAGCGAATGGCCGACGAGCCCTTGAAGGTATGCCCGGTGTGTCAGGGCGTCCTCAAGAGTGTTCTCTACCCGACCGGGGTGGTGTTCAAAGGTAGCGGCTTCTACACGACCGACTACAAGGCTTCAGGAAGCAAGTCTTCCGACAATGGCTCGAGCTCCAGCGCCGACGGGGCGGCATCGAGCTCGAAGCCGGAGAAGAAGGCCGAAACCAAGTCGGAAGCCAAGTCGGAATCCAAGTCGGAATCAAAGTCGAGCTCGGGCGATTAAGTCGAGAGAGGGAGTGGACGTGTCAAACATTCAGGAAGTAACCGACAGCGAGTTCGAGACAGCCGTCCTGAAGGCCGACAAGCCCGTACTCGTCGACTTCTGGGCGACCTGGTGCGGGCCCTGCCGCATGATCGCCCCGATCGTGGAGCAGATCCACGGCGAGCTCGGCGACAAGATCAAGGTGATGAAGATGGACATCGACGAGAACCCCTCGGTGCCGATGCAGCTGGGGATCATGTCGATCCCGACTGTGATCATCTTCAAGGACGGCAAGCCGGCCGAGAGGACCGTCGGCTATCGCCCGAACATGAAGGGCGATCTCAAGGCCAAGCTCGAAGCCCTGATCTAGGGCCGCCGGCCATCGCCACGCGGGCCGGGATCAGCGTCGGTCCGGACGGCGTCGCCCGGTGCTGGTGGTCCGAGTCGGACGATCTCTATCGCGGCTACCACGACCAGGAGTGGGGGCGCCCGGTCGCCGACGACCGCAAGCTCTTCGAGAAGCTGATCCTCGAGGGGTTCATGTCCGGGTTGAGCTGGCTGACCATCCTGCGCAAGCGCGAGAACTTTCGCGCCGCGTTCCGCAACTTCGAGCCCGCCGCGGTGGCCCGATTCGGCGCCCGCGACGCCGCTCGCCTGATGGCTGACGAGGGCATCGTCCGCAACCGGGCGAAGATCGACGCCACGATCAACAACGCGCGCCGCTATTCCGAGCTGGTGAAGGAGTTCGGTAGCTTCGCCGCCTACTTCTGGAGCTACGAACCCAAGCCGCGGCGACGGCTGCTGGACCAGGCCGAGCTGATGCAGGTCAAGTTCAGCCCCGAGGCGCTGGCGATGAGCAAAGACCTTCGCAAGCGCGGGTGGGGATTTGTCGGTCCGACGACTGTGTACTCGTTCATGCAGGCGATGGGCCTCGTGAATGACCACCTTCGTGGATGCGCCGCGGGGATCGAGGTGGAGCGGCTGCGCCGGGAGTTCGTCAAGCCGCGGTGACGCCGTCGCAGCTGGTGGTCCTGCTGTGGGCGGGGTCGGAGGTGGTGATCGGGCTCACCCATCCCGCGCCCTTCCGCGTCAGGGGACAGGATCGGCTTTCCGGCGTGGCCCTGATCGGCTTCCTCGTCTTCTCCATCTATGCGGGTGTCCTGGTCACGCGCTACGTGCCCGGTGCCGCCATCGTGCAGGGGCGGGCGTTTGTGTACGCCCTGGGCGTCGTCCTTGCCGTGGCGGGCATTGCGTTGCGCTGGTACGCGGTGCTCACCCTCGGCAGGTTCTTCACCACGCGAGTGATGACGACGCCGGACCAGACTGTCGTGCAGCGAGGCCCATATCGCTTCGTGCGGCATCCCAGCTACACCGGCGCCCTTCTGACGGTGCTCGGTGTCCTGGTGATGTCGACGAACTGGCTCGCGATCCTGTGCCTTCCGATCGCGCTGCCCGGCTTCGCGTATCGGATCCGGGTGGAAGAGCAGGCGCTGCTGGCGAGTCTCGGCGAGCCGTACCGCGACTACATGCGGCGAACCAGGCGCCTGATCCCCTTCGTCGTCTGAGTCGCGGTCAGGCGCCCAGCCAGAAAGAGAGCCCCCACTCGACGCCGACCGCGGCAGCCCAGCCGATCGCGGTCGCAGCCCCTGCTGCCACCGCGGCGAATGGCGCGCCGCGCAGCCGCCACCCGACGGTGGCGCTCGCGACACCCAGTGCCATCGCGGCGAGCGCGCCGAGGTTGACGACGGCCACCATCCGGTACTGGCCACCGGAGAAGGCGAAGAGAAATGTCGTCGCCAGGTACATGAAGGCGGCGGGGATGAGGACGATGGCCGCGATGATGAGAATCCAGCCCAGCGGCGAGCCGCGATTGACCATGATTTCGAAGCGGTAATGTAGCCCCGCCCGGGGATGTACGGGGGCTGGTGCCCCCCGCGGTCTTCAAAACCGTTTGCGGGGCGCTGCTGAGGCGTCCTGGGTGGGTTCGATTCCCATCCATCCCCGCCACGCCAGCCACTGTCGGCGCGAGAACCTCGAGATCTGGCTCGTATATACGCTGACCCAGGTGATATATACTAGCGGGTAATGAGCAAGCATCTGGTCGACATTGACGATGAGGCGCTCGGGGCTGCCCGAGCCCGGCTTGGTACCGACACGATCAAGGACACCGTCAATGAAGCACTTCGTCAGGTCAGCCAGGGTCGAAAGAAAGAGGTCGCGCGTTCGATCGACGTCCTTGTCCGCGCCAACCTTCAGGATCGTGAGCGGGCGTGGCGCTGACCCACCTCGTTGACACAAGCGTCCTTACACGTCTCGGAGCCCCGAGCGTGCGATCCGTCGTCGAGCCGTTGGCGGCCGCTGGTCGGCTGGGCCGGGCCGGAATCTCGGACCTCGAGATCGGCTACTCGGCGCGAAACCTACGCGAGTGGGACAGTTTCCAAAGAGCATTGGAAGCGTTCAGCCTGGTTGAAACTGAAGGCCGCCATGTGAAGCGCGCAAGCCAGGTGCAGCGCCTGCTTGCGGGCCGCAGTCAGTCGGGTCGGAAGATCCCTGACCTCCTGGTAGCAGCAGCCGCAGAGGACGCCGGCTTGGTCGTGTTGCATTACGACGCCGACTTCGAACGCATCTCCGCGGTCACGGGCCAGAAATGTGAATGGGTGGTGCCGGCCGGCACCATCGACTGACCCACCTCACCGAGCGGGTCCACATCCTGTCGATTCCCGCCGTCCTCGATCGTCGCCTGTATACGGGGTCACGACGGAAGGTGACATCGACCCCATTTCAGGAGGGCGAGCGATGGATTTGCGGATCAACCGACCGGCCGGACCTGTAGGACGACTGAAGCGGCTGAGCAGCCGCCTGCTGGTTGTCTTGATTGCGATGACGATCGGTCCGGGCATCGGGACGGCTCTCGCGAGCGGCACGACTGATCGCCTGGCCATGGGCAACACGACCGTCTTCGCCACCGCACCCGCACCCGGGCACCTGTTCGGTGTCGCCGTGGACAAGGACCGCATCTACGTGTCGACGAGCGCGGGCGACTTCTTTGCCGATCCACCCAATGGCGGGCACCTCAACTCGGATGGGGAGCGTGTGTTCGCCTATGACGAGGATGGCAATCTCGTCAACACAACCTCCATCGCAACCGGCCAGAACTCGAACATGGGCCTGTTTGGGCTAGCGCTTGACGGCAACCACGGAGCGAATCACCAGCTCTACGTGGCGGACATGAACGGTCGGATTCTCCGCCTGGCCGTGGGCCAGAAAAATGCCACTCCCCAACTGTTCTCGCAGCCTCCGCCGGAATTTGCGGGCGGCTGGATGGTGACGATGTGGAATGACCTCGTCTTCGACAAAGCAGGGAACCTGTTCATGACCGACGACAAGCCGCGGCTGTGGAGAGTCACTCCGGACGGACACGCGTCAGTCTGGTTCACCGACCCACGGCTGACCGGATTCTTCGAGTTTGCCGGCGGCCCGCTTGGGGGACGGATCGACCCGACCGGAAAGTATCTCTACTTCTCGATCACGATCTCCGCCGAATTTCCCGGCGAGGCGGTCGTGTACCGGCTGCCGCTCATCGACCACCCGGCTGCATCGGACCTGCAGCTGGTGCACCGGTTTCCGGTCGTTCCCGGCCAGCAGCTGCCACAGGCAGCGGGCATCGCGTTCGCGAAGTCGGGCAACCTGTACGTGGGATTGATCGGCACCAACGAGATCGCCGTCCTGGATCCCTCTGGCAACGAGATCCGTCGCATCTCGAGCCCGCTCTTCGATTCTCCCTGGGGTCTCGCCTTCATGGGCCAGTCGCTGCTGGTCACCAATGCGGACATTCAACCCGTCGAGAGTCCCGCTCGGTGGACAGTCCTCAAGGTCTTCGTGGGCGAAGAGGGCTTACCCCTGAATCGGCCGACGTCCTGAAACGACTGAGAGTTTTGCGGACCTGCGAGGGTGAGGCCACGTGGCCTCACCCCGCTTGTCCTTTGCTGCCTAGAGCCAGCCCGCGCGCTTGAAGAGAATGAAAAGAGTCGCGCTGGTCAGGAGCATGAGGCCGAGGGCGAAGGGATAGCCAAACGCCCAGTGGAGCTCCGGCATGCGGTCGAAGTTCATGCCATAAACAGTGCCGATCAGGGTTGGCGCGAACAGGATGGCGGCCCAGGCCGAAACTTTCTTGATCTCCTCGTTCTGCTCGTAGCTGGCTTCGGTCAGCCGCTTGATCTCCTCGTTCTGGGCCTGGTTCACCAGCGTCGCGTTCACGGTGAGGATGTCGCTCAGGTTCTGCCGGAAGCTGGCCACCCTTTCGACAACCGTCGTCGCGTGGTCGGCCACGTCGCGGAGATGGCGCTGGATCTCCTCGTCGGTCCCGTACTTCTGGAAACCCGCCACCAGGCGATCGAGCACGCCGTTCAGAGGGCGGGCCGACCGCTGAAACTCGACGACCTCACTTGACAGGTCGTAGATGCGGCGGGAAACGTTCGGGTCGCCTCTGAAAACCTGGACCTCGATCTCGTCGATGTCTTTCTGGAGTCCGGCGATGACCGGCGCGAAGCCGTCGACGACGCTGTCGAGGATCGCGTAGAGGATCGCCTCGGTGCCCATCGCGAGAAGCTCTGGATCCTCCTCCATCCGGCGGCGCGCCGCGCCAAGGTTCGGCGTCCGGCTGTGGCGCACGGTGAGCACGAACCTGCGACCGACGAAAACGTGGATCTCGCCGAACTCGACCTCCTCCTGCTCATCGAGGTAGGTCGCCGCCCGGAGCACGACGAACAATGTGTCGCCGTAGCGCTCGAGCTTGGGCCGCTGGTGGGCAACGATCGCGTCCTCGACCGCCAGCTCGTGCAGGCCGAACTCAGCCGCCACGGGGAGCAGCTGTGCCTCCGTCGGCCGCAGGAGCCCGATCCAGGCGATGGTGTCGTCGTGCTCTCGCAGCAGTCGGGCCGCGTCGGCGACGGTCGCCGGCGACTCCACCCGGTGGCCGTCGCGGTAGATCGCAGCGTCGACCATGCTTTGCTCCACCGGCGCCACGACGTCTTCCGGCCGCGCCTCCATGTGAACCTCGGGGGCGGCAGCCGGCCGCTGCGGGCGGAGTCGCAGCGATCGTCGGTTCGGGAGCTGGAAGCGCGGCAGATCTGGCATTGATCCATTGCTGACGATGACGCGCCCGTCGCCCGTCGTCGTCTTCAATGACGATCGTAGCGCCCGGGGATCAGGCGCTCACCTGGACCAGAGCATCACACCTTGATGCCGGCGATCAGCAGCCACAGGCCGGTCGCGACTTCCGCGACCAGGATCGGCAGCGACGCGATCACGGTGACGGCTCCCGGAAGATCGGGGGCGACGAGGTGAGCGAACCACATCGCAAGGTAGAGCAGAGATGCGAAGACTCCCCCGGCAGACAGGATTCGCGGGATGTACCGGGTCTGCAGGAACACATAGAAGAAGATGGTCGAGCCGGTGCAGAAGAAGATCGCCGCCACGCTGGTCGTAGCGCCTAACGGATCCAGCTGGATCAGCTCGTGCAGCTGGTCGACGTTGAAAGCCGTGGCCTGGCCCGCCTGCCGGTAGATCTCGAGGATCGCGAACGCGCCGGCGATTCCAACCGCACCGATCCCCGCCTCGGCCGCCCTGAACAGCAGCGCCGTCATCGCCAGGTTGCCGTCCACCGGCTTCAACGTCACGTAGAGCCCGAGGGCCAGTCCGATCGTCGCCATGCTGCCGAGCAGCGATAGGCAGAGGCCGGCCCGGTACAGCGACTGCGACCCGGCGACGTTCGCGGCCACGTGAGTGAACCCGCCGCTCCCCTCGATGAACGAAGTGATCACCAGGCCGGCAATGTCCAGCGCCAGGACGAGGAGATAGAAGAGGCCCGCCGCGCGGGCGTAGGCGCGCTGCGTGGCCTCGGCGGTCATTGGCTGCCCGGTCGTGACCGCGACCATGACCTCAGCTCAGCCGGAACGGCGGGTACTGGTCGGTGACCAGGCTGAACGCGTAGCCGTTCACGCGGTTGGCCCACCTGAGCACGCCGACGATGTAGTCGAACAGGCTGCGCGGATACGTGCCCGTGAACAGGATCGCGAACCACGCGGCAACGACCGCAAGGACGGCGCCGATGCCCAGGAACAGCAGCACGAAGTAGTGCGGGATGGCGAGGAACCACTTGACCAGCGGCAGCCATCGGTTCAGCTGGCGGGCGTCCGGATATGTCAGGTCGAGATGCACCGACTGCTCCTCGTCGGTCGAGGGATAGCGGTCGTCGAGCAGGGCGAGGTACGCCGTGACGCGGTTCGAGAACCGAAGCAGGTTGAGGTTCCAGTCGAACCACCAGCGCGGGTACTTCTGGCGGAACACCAGCATCAGGACCAGCGGCACGAACACCGCCGCGCCGCCGATGACGATGCTGTTCCTGGCGTGGTCGTCGTCACCCCCGAACGTCGATCCCGACAGCATTGTGAGGACGACCACGATCGGGATCGCGACGATGAACCGGAAAGCCGTGCTCAGCCGCCCCAGCGGCCGGGTCGGAAAGTCGACGTCGAACTGCACCGGGTAACTACTGACCATCTGTTTTCACACTCCTGAATGAACTGATCTGAGGCTGAGCACCTCGTGGCCTCGCAGCGCCTCGAGGAACGGCTGAAAGCTCCCGTACACGGTGCAGCGCAGCACTCGACCGTCGACCTCCACCTCGCTCACGCCCACGGCCCGCTCGACTCGATGCGCCGGCGGGGCGCCTACGAACGTGACCTCGACTCGCTGCACCTGGAGCTCCTCGGCCATGGTTCCGAGCGTAGGCAGGCAAGAACGAGCCGGCATCCGTGGAATCACCGACTCGGTGCGTAGCCCGCTGCCGTAGTAATTTCGGCTGCACCATGGCCAGGCCTGCGCGGCGTACGGGGAACATCCCGGCTGAAGCCACAAGCTTCGTCGGCCGGAGGCGGGAGCTGGCCGAGCTCAAAAAGAAGCTGTCCGCCGGCGCGCGCGTCGTCAGCCTGGTTGGCCCCGGCGGTGTCGGGAAGACCCGTCTTGCGATCCGCGCAGCCACGGACCTTGGCAGAGGTTTTCGGGCCGGCGCGTGGCTGGTCGAGCTCGCGGACGTCCGCGATCCTGGCCTTGTCGCCAACGCAGTCCTCGCCGCCCTCGACCTTCGCGACCAGGCGGCCACCGAGCCGCACGCGCTGCTCCTCGGCTACCTCGCGGACAAGCACCTGTTGCTGGTGCTGGACAACTGCGAGCACCTTCTCGACGCGGCGTCGCAGCTCGTGGCCGAGGTCACCCGAGCGGCGCCTCAGGTGCGGATCGTCGCCACGAGCCGGGAGCCTCTTTCTGCGTCGGGCGAGCACGTCCTGCCAGTGCCGCCTCTCGAGCTTCCCTCGGCGCAGGCGGCCGAGCCCCTGTCTCAGCTCCGTGAGAGCGAGGCGGTCAGGCTGTTCGTCGAGCGCGCGGACGCCGCGACAGGCGGGTTCCAGCTCACGTCCGCCAACCGGAAGGCGGTCGCGGACATCTGCCGGCGCCTCGACGGCCTGCCGCTGGCCATCGAGCTCGCGGCGGTGAGGACACGGGTCCTGAATGTGGAGCAGATCCTCGAGCGGCTGACCGACCGGTTTGCGTGGCTCACTGCGGGGGGTCGCGCCGCGCTGCCCCGCCACCAGACGCTCGAGACCGCCATCGATTGGAGTCATGACCTGCTGACAGGTGATGAGCGGGCACTGCTCCGGCGGCTGTGCGTCTTCACCGGCCGTTTCACGCTGGAGGACGTGGAGGCGGTGTGCGCCCCTACAGACTCACTGGAGCACCTGTCCTCGCTCGTCGACAAATCGCTAGTCGTCAAAGAGGACGCGCGCGGCGCCGCGTGCTACCGGCTGCACGAGACGATGCGCGAGTACGCGGGCCGCAAGCTGCGCGACGCCGGCGAGGTCGAGGCTGTCGAAGAGCGGTGCACCGACTACTACGTCACGAAGTGTCAGCGGCTGGCGCTCGAGGCGCGCTTCACGCTTCCATCGTGGCTCGCGTGGATGGATCTGGAGATCGACAACGTCCGCTCCGTCTTGCGGCGATGCCTGGTCCGCGCCGACTCGGTCCGCGGAATCCAGCTGGCGACCTCGGTGAGCTGGTTCTGGATCACTCGCGGGACCACCGAGGGCGTGCGGTGGCTGGACGAGCTTCTCGCGTCCGGACCGGGCAATCCCGAAACCATCGGCTGGTCTTACTTCATTCGCGGATTCCTCGCCGTGCTGCAGGGTGACTGGGCCGCGGCCCGGCCCATCCTGGACAAGGCCGTCGCCGCGGCCCGTGTAGCGGGGCAACCGGTGCAGCTCGCGCACTCGCTCGCCATGGCTTCGATCGCCGCCAACATGGCCGGCGACCGCGGCTCGGCGCTTCGCCTGCTCGCCGACGCCGACGGGCTGGCAGCCGAGCTGGAAGACGTGGCTTCCAGGGTCGGCGTCCTGCAGGCACGGTCCCTGAACGCCCTGTTCGAAGCCGATTTCGAGACGCTCAAGGTCGTCGCCGCGGAAGGCGCCCGCATGAGCCGCGAGGCCGGCGACCTCTACGCGCTGCACATGATGAACCTCAACCTGGGCGGCGCCGCGCTGTTCTCAGGTGAGCGAGAGGAGTCGAAGGCACGCTACTCCGAAGCTTTACGCATCGCCTACAAGATCGACGACCGCATCGGCCAGTTCTACCTGCTCGCCGCGCTCGCCTATCACGCCATCGGGGAGGGCCGGGCGAAGACCGCCGCTCAGCTGCTCGGCGCGTCCGAAACCATCCGCGTCGGCGCCGGCGCGATCGTGATGCCGGTCTGGAGCCCTGTCATCACTCAGGCCGAGGCACAGGCGGCAGCGGCACTCGGCAAGGCGAGATTCGACACCGAGCTGAACGCGGGCAGACGTATGAGTCGCGAGGACGCCGTCAGGATGGCCCTCGGCGAAACCGCCACGGCCGCACCGCCACGCGACGGGGCAACGAGCGGACCACTCGCGAGACGGGAGGTCGACGTTGCGCGTCTGGTCGCGGATGGTCTGAGCAACAAGCAGATCGGCGCCCGCCTGTTCATCTCGGAACGCACCGTCGACAGCCACGTCCGCAGCATCCTCAACAAGCTGGGTTTCAACTCGCGCGCGCAGATCGCGGCCTGGATCTCGACTTCCGACCAAGCGTCTTCCGCATGACGAGCTTGGACGAACCCAGCGCAGCGATGCGTTCGAATCCCGCCTCCGCGAACATCGACTCGGTCCCACTCCACAGAAAGGAGCTCGAGTAGGGTTTGCCGCGCACCGCGACCGGGTAGCCGTCCACCGTCCCGCCTCCTTGCTCGGCGATCATGAAAAGCGCCCCCGCCAGCGCGGCCTGCGCGACACCCTGCTTCCGGCGGTCGCGGTCGACGAAGAAGCACGTGATCCTCCAGTCCGGCGCGGGCACACCGAGCTTGTTGAACCCACCCATCCGGGCCGGAAGCTCGGACGGGGGTCCGAACTGGCACCAACCGACGATGGCCGCGCCCTCGTAGACGAGCGCTGCGTGGGAGCGGTTCGCGCGCACGAGCCTCTCCTTCATCGCCCTGGCTTCGGTTGGGCTCTGCTCGGTGCGGCGTTCCAGGTGGAAGGCGACACACCAGCAGCCGTTCCACACGCCATTGTGCTTCTCGGCCACGCGCTGAAAGTCGGGCCACGTCGGCGGGCCGAGCTCCCGGATTCGGAAGCGCGGCGGCACGCTGGGGGTCAGGAGGGCGCCGGCGGCGGGTTCGCGATCAAGGTCACGATCTTCAGTATGGCCAGGCCCACGCAGATGACCCTGATCATCGATCCCCACCAGCCCCAGCGTCCCACGAGGACGAAGGTCATGAAGAGGACACCGAAGAACGCGATCGCTCCGAGGTAATAGCCGATGTTGCTTCCGAAGTCCGCGGTGACCATGGTGTACACCGCGTAGGCGACGACCGCGACGAAAACGGCCGCGAACCCGATGTGGGCGAGGGTCAGGCCCTGGGCGGATCCGCCCGTCGGCGTCCAGCCCTCGGCACCCCACACGTAGCGCCTGTCCTGCGAGAACCACTCACCGCCGTCGAAGACCGCCGGCTGACCGTCAGGGCCGACCTGTGTATCCATGACAGGCGCGCATGTTGACGCATTGGCCCTGGTTTCAGACCCCGAAAAGCCGCGCCGAGATCGAAATCAGCTGGTCCTGGCCGTCTCCGGATTGCTCACCACGTGCACGACCAGCCGTTCGGGCGGCAGCCGGCGCTGGATCCGGCTCACGACGTCGAGCTTCAGCCACCGGGAGACACCCGGTGGCAGCGTCGAGATGACGATCCCCGCATAGCGACGGCGGCGCAGCTCGTCCTCGACGGCGAGCACAGGGTCTTCGTCACCGACGCGACCTTCGACCACGTTGATCCCGGCTGCTTTGAGCAGCGCGAGGCCTTCCTCCATCCGCGACCTGGCGGCCGCCCTGGTCTCGTCCTCGTCCCAGATCAGACCGTGCACCACCCTCGTCGCGGGCACGATCAACGTCATCTCCGCCGCCGGGTCTCGCCCCTGGAGGTCAAGAGCTGCGTCTCGAAGTTCCACGCTCTGAATCGTCTGGTTGGCCACGAGCATGTAGTTCGGCATGATGCTTTCGATACACCGCGGCGTTACGGCGGGTTCCCGTCCACGATCTGCAAACCTGGTGTCGCGGTGGTGACTGTCGACGAGGTTCGGGCGCTGGCGGAGACCCTGCCCCGCAGCTACGAGGCGCTCGTCGGCGGGCGCATCAAGTTCCGCGTCGGCCGCATAGTCTATCTCTCCTTCTCGGGGGACCAGACCGTCATGGGGTTTGCCTTTCCAAGGGAGCAGCGCCACTGGCTGATCGGCGGCGCACCCGAGAAGTTCATGTATCCCTCCGCATCCGACATGCGCTACCACTGGGTGCTCGTGCGCCTGGCGGAGCTCGAGCCGGCCGAGATGCGCGAGCTCGTCGTCGACGCGTGGCGCATGGTCGTGCCGAGGTCGGTCGCCGAAGCCTACCGGGAGCCACCGGAATCGGGTTAACCCGGCACCGCCGGGTTCGATTTTTGACAACCTATCGACCTGCGATGAGCGCTTCTTCCACGCCGACCGACGGGAACCTCCGCGGGCTGCACTGGTCGTACGCCCTGCTGGGCGTGGCTGACGGCACCCTGCTGCCATTCATCCCGCTGCTTCTGGTGGGGCGCGGGCTGAGCCCGGCCGGCGTGGGGGTCGTGCTGGCCGCCACCGCCGCGGCTTGGTTCAGCGTCGGCCTGGCCACCGCCTACCTGGCCGACCGCCGCCTGAGCCCGGAGAGGATGGTCGTCCTGGCCAGCATCGGGGCGGCAGGCGTAGCTCTCCTGCTCATCCTTCCGGGGGGTCTGACCGGGGCCCTGATCGTGGTCGCGCTGACGCTCGTGCGCTCGCCGTTGATGCTGCTCGACCCGATCACGCTGCGCAGGCTGCGCCAGGCCCCGCGCACCGACTACGCCCGCATCCGCCTCCGCACAAGCGCGGGCTGGGCTGTCTCGTCCATCGCCTCGGGCGCCGTGTTCCAGGGCTTCGGGCTGCGGATCCTTCCCTTCGTCTACGCGCCCCTCGCCCTCATGTTCGGGGGTTGGGCATGGCGCTCCCTCAAGCCGATGGCGGCGGAGCCCGCCGTGCCCGCCGCCACGCCCGCGAAGGTGAAGAGGATTCCCGCCGCGTTCGGCTGGTTTCTCGTCTGCTGCTTCCTGCTCGGGGCCTCACTGGCGGCGACCCAGAACTTCCTCACGCTGCAGATCAACGGCCTGGGAGGAGGCGCCCTCCTCATCGGGGCGGCGGCGGGGTTCCAGGCTCTGACCGAGATCCCGACCATGGCCTACATCCACGTGCTGACCCGCTACCTGAGCCACCGCTGGCTGTTCGTCATCGGTTGCGCGATCTACCTCGTGATCTACGTGGCGTGGGCTCTCGTGACCGACGCCACGGTCGCCGCGCTGCTGAAGCTGGTCGGTGGCGTGGCATTTGCGCTCACATTTGTCGCCGCGGTCGTCATCGCCAACGAGCTGGTGCCGTCGCGCCTGCGCGCGACCGGACAGGCGCTGATGAAGTCGGTGCTGTTCGGAGTCGCCCCGATCCTGGGCGCCCTCGGAGGCGGGTTCGTGTACGACCTTTTCGGCGCGCGCGTCATGTTCCTCGGCAGCACGTTCTTCGTGATCGGCGCGGGCTTCCTGGCCCTGCTCGTGGTGCCGACCCCAGCGAAGGCGCCTGCCGTCGAGGCCGCCGCACCTCCCGCACCAGAACCGGCCGCCGCGGCGCCGTAGCGCCCTGGCCGGGAACCGGGCCGGCGGGACATGCGTATTGGCATCGTGAGCTTCAGGCTGGTCTGGAAGATCCTCGCCGGGGGCGCGCTGCTCGCGATCCTTGGCACCGCAGCCGCGATCACGTACATCAACCACACGCGTCCCTCCGAGCTCGGCCTTGCTTCAGCGATCCCGCGGTCGCCTGCGCCGTCGCCGTCGCCCGAGGATCCGTTCACGACGGCCTGCCCGAAGGCACCCGTGACCGCCGGCGGCTCCGCCACGGGGGTCGCGGGGCTGTGGCTCGTGCAGCCTGGATCGCAGGCGGGCTATCGCGCCAACGAGCAGTTCGCCGAGCTCACGTCGCCCCACCAAGCAGTGGCGCGCACCGACCGCCTGACCGGGTGGCTCCTGGTGGCCGATGACGGAGGGACCATCAACCTCGAGGGCGGGTGCGTCGCTGTGGACGTCCGCCGGCTGCACAGCCTCGACGAGCTGCCCGGATTCAACACCAGCGACCGCGACGAGAACGCGTGCGACTTCCTGAACACGTCCTCCCACCCCTTCGTGATCTTTCAGCCCGACCGTGCCCACCTGCGCCTCAACGCCGCCAGCACGGCGGTCCAGCACGCCACCCTAGCGGGAACCCTCGAGATCAGCGGGGTCACGAAAAAGGCTTCGTTCAAGCTGGACGTCAAGCTGCAGGACGGGCAGGTCAGCGCCGCCGGTCGGACGACCGTCGATGTCGGTCAGTTCGGCGTCCAGGTCCCCCAGGAAGCCGGCGGGTTCGTTCGCGTCAACCCCAACATCGTGCTCGAGGTCTCGCTGATCCTCCTCAAGCCCTGAGGGTCAGCGCGGTCCGCGCGACGCCGCGTCCTCCGAGCGTTGCCGGAAGTCCTTCGCCGCCGCCGCGTCGCCGCGGAGCTCCGCGACGAGGGCCAGGTTGCGCCACGTCCAGGGCGGGATCTGCCTGTCGCCCAGCTCCTCCGCCGTGCGGATCGCGAAGCGAAGCTCTGCCTCGGCCTCGTCGAGGCGGCCCAGGTTTCGATAGGCGATGCCCCGCGCGGCCCGCGCGTCCGCCATCTCCCAGCGTGCGCCGAGCTCGGCGAAGATCGCGACGCCGCGGTCGAAGCACGGCAGCGCTTCCGCGCCCCGACCGAACTCGTCCAGCACGCGCGCCTTCTGGACGAGCGTGTTGGCCACGCTGAAGCGGTCGCCTGTCTCTTCGGCCAGCGCGCTCGCCTCCTCGATCCGCGCCAGCGCCGCGTCGGGGTCGTTCATGTCGGATCGATTGATCGACAGCGCTGTGAGCGCGCGCACGCGCGCCCAGTGATCCTTGGGGTCGGCCATACCAAGCGCGCGCAGCCAGGTCGCCTCGGCCGCCTCGTGCTGGCCCCTTGTCCACGGCACCCAACCAGCGAACAGAAGTGAGCGCACGACAGCCCACGAATCCCCGAGCCGCTCGGCCGCCGCCAGGGAGCGGTTCAGCAGACGCTCCGCCCGGTCGACGTCCGCCTCGAAGTTGATGGCGATGTCGCCCAGGAACCGGAGCGCGAGCGCCAGCGCAAACGCGTCCTGGTTCTGCTCGCCGAGAGCGACGGCGCGGTTGAGCGCCTGCGTCGCCGCCGCATATTCGCCCAGCCAGTAGCGGCTCTCGCCGATGCCCGCCAGCACGCGCGCCTCGCGAACGCCCCACCGGTCCTCAGGGCCGACAAGCGCGAGCGCGCGCTCGTAGCGGTCGATGGCGGTCCGGCTCTCCATGCGGCGGCGGGCGCGGTCGCCCGCGATGAGCAGGGCTTCGGCCGCGCGGTCGGGCAGCTCGCGGTTGGCCGGGTCCAGGTCCAGCGCCGCCACGGCGGCCAGCTCGAGGTGGTCGGCGGCGAGGGACGGGTGCCCGGTGTCGATCAGGTTCTTGGCCAGCAGCCCGTGCAGCCGCTCGCGCTCGCGCTTGGGCACGCTCGCGTAGACGACGTCCTTGAGGGTGGCGTGGCGGATCCGCCATCGCGGGTAATCCCCTGGCTCTGGATCCCTGACCACGATCTCCTCGTCCTCGAGCTGGCGCACCTCTTCAGGCGTCGTCGCCGGGTCGACGACGCGAAGCTCGTCGATACCGAACGAGTACTTGAAAACAGCCGCCCGACGGGCGAGCTCACGCAAGCGGGCCGGCAGCGCGTCCAGGCGCGCGCTGACCACGGCCTGCACAGTGGGCGGCACAGGGCGTCGCGCCTGGCCGTCGCCACCCGCCGAGGGCATGAGCATGCCCGTCGTCTCGATGATGAAGTAGGGGTTGCCACCGGCGCGCTCGGCGATCTCGACCGCCGCGGCTTCGCCGATGCGCCCGCCGCCCGCGTGGCGCGCCAGCTGCACCGAGTCGTCCCGCGACAGCGTCTCCAGTCGCAGCAAAACGGCGTTGCCGCCGCTCGACCCCCACGCGGGCCGCTGCTCGAGCAGCTCGTTGCGAGCGAGGGTGAGGATCAAGGCGCGCCGCGGTCCCTGGCCGCGTGTGCCAAGGCGCTCGATCAGGTCGAGCATGGGCGCCTTCAATGTGTGGGCGTCTTCGAAGACGACCAGCACGGGGTGGTCGCGCGACAGCCCGTCGACGACCGCGGTGAATCCCGCGTGCACCTCCGGCACGAACGCCGTCTCGTCCGTCCCGTTGGCCTGGCCGAAGAGCAGCGCGAGGCGCTGCGCCGTCCGCTCAGCGTCCTGGGGCTCCGACACGCGCTCCGACAGCTCGCGCAGCCGCACGCGGACGACCTCCGGCGAGTCCGCGGGCCGGATGCCCGCCAGGTCGCTGACGATGGCGGCCGCGGGCGAGAAGGTGGCCGTGTCCGTCAGCGCGCGCGTCTGGCCGCGGAGGATCAAGACCGCCGCGCTCACGCCGGCCGCCAGCTCGTCAGCGAGGCGCGACTTGCCGACCCCCGGCTCCCCGACCACCGTCGCCAGGACGGGCCGCCCGCTGGTGCTCGCCGTGCCGAGGTTCTGGCCCAGGATCGCCTGCTCGCTCGCGCGGCCGACGAACGGGATGGTGCGCCGGACCGACCGCGGCGACAGGTCCTCGACGGTATAAGCGTCGAGCGACGAGTCGAAGCCCTTGGCGCGCACGCGGCGCTTGCGTGCATAAGCGACGTTGGCACTCGTCAGCAGGAAGGTGGTCTGCCCGACGAGGATCTGGCCCGGGGACGCGGCCGCTTCCAGCCTCGCCGCGGCGTTGACCACCGGACCGGTCACCAGCAGCTGCCCGCTCGGCGACCTGCCGACGGCGGCTTCCCCTGACTCGACGCCGATGCGGACCTCCAGCGCCTGGGCCAGGCCCAGCTCACCGCCGAGGCGGCGCACGCGCTCGCGGATGGCGAGCCCGGCGCGCACGGCGCGAAGCGCGTCGTCCTCGTGCACATGAGGCAGCCCGAAGACCGCCATCACGGCGTCGCCGATGAACTTCTCCGGGCGGCCGCGCAGCGTGGTCAGCTCTTCGGAGGCGGCGTCGAAGAACTTCCCCAGCACCTCGCGGGCGCGCTCGGCATCGAGCGTCTGGGCCAGGCCCGTCGAGTCGACGAGGTCCGCAAAAACGACCGTGACCATCTTTCGCTCTTCTGTCTCGAGGAGCGGAACCGCGGCCGCACCGCAGTTCGGACAGAACCGCGCCAGCTCCGGCAGCGGCAGCCCGCAAACTGTGCATGCACGGACCATCAGGGCGTCCAGTATGCTGCGGCCGTGGGCGACGCCAAGCTCGAGGCCCTCAGCCGAGTTCCCCTGTTCTCACGCTGCACACGCAAGGAGCTCGAGTTCATCGCCCGCGAGGGCGACGAGGTCAACGTCAAGCCCGGCAAGACCCTGATCCGCCAGGGCAAGCCCGGCGACACCTTTTACATCCAGCTCGAGGGGGAGTCCGAGGTCGTCATCGACGGCAAGCGCAGGCGGGTCATGAAGCCGGGCGACTTCTTCGGCGAGATCAGCATGATCGACCGCGGCCTGGGCAGCGCGACAGTAACGACGCTGACCGACGGCCGGCTCTTCGTCATGAGCCACGCCCAGTTTCGCGACGCCATCAAGGCAAGCGACGCGCTGATGGTCAAGGTGCTGCTGGCGATGGGAGCGCGGCTGCGCGAGGACATCACCGCCCGCGCCTGACCTATTGGTTCAGCGGGATCCAGAACTCCACGTGCGTGCCTGAACCCGGCTGACTGTCGATCCTGTACCAGCCGCCGGCCATCAGGGCGCGTTCGCGGAGCGCAAGAAGGCCGAGGTGGCCGGGGAGGTTGGACCGCTCCACAACCGAAAAGCCCCGGCCGTTGTCTTCGACGACGCCGCGCACGCCCCCGCCCTCGGCCCGCAGGACGAGCTTCAGCTCCGTCGCCTGGGAGTGCCGCTCGGCGTTGCCCACCGCCTCGGCGACCTGGCGAAACAGCAGCGCCTTCACCTCTACGCTCATATCGAGAGGAAGGTCGAGGTCGAGCTGCGGTTGAATCCCGGAGCCTTTGAGCATGGCGACCCGGTCTCGAATCGACTGGGCGAGACCGTCTGGGCCTTCGAGAGCCGGCGGGCGGACGTCGAACAACAGTCGCCGCAGCGAGCTCTCGGTCTCGTCGAGCAGCGAGCTCAGCTTCTCCAGCGTCTCGACCTCCACCTTGTCGCCCGGGCTGATGCGGGCCAGGTACAGCTCGACGGCGGTCAGCTTCTGCAGCGTGTCGTCGTGCAGGTCGCTGATGAACCGCCTGCGCTCTTTCTCGATGGCGGTGGTCATGTTCTTGAGCAGGAGCTGGCGCGCGCTGTCGACCGTGGTCAGGCGATCGACGGACTTGCGCAGCTCCTCCTGCACATGCCAGAGCTCCGTCACGAGACCCGCGGCGAGACCTGCCTTGTGCAGCACCCACGTGTCCTCTCTTGTGAAGCCCCCGGCTCGCGTCGAGTCATAGGCCGCCACCAGCCCGAACCGCTTGTCCCCCGCGCGCCACGGCGCGCTGATCGCGCTGGACACGCCGAGCCGTTCGAGCACGTCCTTGAACTCCTCGGACTGGTTGCTTGCGCGAAAGAGCACGTCCTTGTGGACCACGCGGCTCGCGAGGTCGTCCCCTTCCGGGTCGATGTGGACGGGCGTGAGGCTGGCGAGAAACTCGCGGCTCAGGCCGAAGCCCCCCGCCGGGACCAGCATCTGGTCCTCCCCGACTCGCCAGAACAGGACCTTCTTCGCGTCCACGAGCTCGGCGAGGGTGCCGGCCAGGCGGCGGTAGAAATCGGCGAGGCTGTCGCCCTTGGCGGCGTGGGAGGAGACCGCGAGCATGACCTCCACCGCCAGCTGGTGCGCCCTTTCCACGCGCTCCGCCGTCCGCAACCTCTCGACCGACTGCCGGCGCCTCTCCTCCTCGCGGCCAACCGCCTGCGCGACCTGCGCGGCGAAGATGGCGAAGGCCTGGCGGTCGGCGTCCGTGTAGTCGGCCTGCCGGGCGACCGCGATGGCGCCGACGACGTGGCTTCCGACGCGGAGATCGGCGCCGATGGTGGCCTCCGGCGGGTAGGTGCCCTTGGGCTCACGCGTCGCGGCCGCCGAGCCCCCGACCCCAGCGGCGCGAAGCAGGAGCGCGGCGGCCTCGTCGGGCAGGCTTTCGGCCCGCTCCAGGGAATGAAAGAAGACGCTGTCATACCCGGCGCTCTCGCTGCCCAGTGCGAGCGCCGCCTGCGCCGAGCCCGTCAGGGCGAGCGCCAGGTCGATCGCCCGTTCGCCAAGCTGCGGCAGGTGGCCGTGGCGCGCCAGCTCATCGGTCGCCGCTCGGAGCCTCTCCAGCACGCTCCCCAACGCCGCATCAAACGGACTCGCGGTTGCCACCTGCCTTCCCCCGACGCTGAAACTAACAAATTTTTACGACGCCCGCGACCCCGCATCCAGTCTGTCGTCGCACAGCCCGGAAACCGAACATTATGATCACGGACGGGACGGGACGGGATTGGCGACGGGGTCATACGCTGAGTCAGCGGTTGTGGATCCGGCTCCGCCGGGGCTGCAGTGGTTTCCAGGCCACTTCGGAGCCGCGGATCGTCGGATCACGGATCCGGCCGTGTGGGCGCAACACCTGCTGTCGAGTCGCGGCGATCCCATCCACGTGCTGATGGTCGAAGACGACCCCGCGATCGCTGAGATGTATCGCGTGCAGCTCGAGCACGACGGATATCGGGTCTCGCTCGCCACGACGGCCGAGGTCGGCCTGGCGACGATGTCGAAGGAGCAGCCGGACATCGTGCTGCTCGACCTCCTGCTCCCGGACAGGAGCGGCTTCGAGATGCTCGGCAGCCTCAACGAGCAGCTTCCGAGCCATCCGCCGGTCGTGATCCTGTCCAACTATGGAGAACCGTCCATGATCGACCGTGGACGCAGCCTCGGAGCGATCGAGTACCTGGTCAAGTCGCGGGTCACGCCGTCTGAGATCTCCGCGCAGATTCCTTCCTGGGTCGAGCAAGGTCGGAGGGGCAGGCAGAGCGAGTCTTGACCCAGGCGGCGGCGGTTGCCCAATACGTAACGACTGCCGCTTTTGTCGCCCTGGCGGTCGCGATCGGGTATCGCTGGTACCGGCAGCCGGGTCGCGCGCAGGGCATGCTCGCGCTCGCCATCGTCTCGCTCGGCCTCGTCGCCGCCTCAGGTAGGCTGCAGGACCCGGCGCATCCCTCGCCGCTGGTCTCGGTCCTGTCGGTAGGAGGTTTCCTGGCCTCCGGATATTTCGTCCTGCTGTTTCGCAACGAGCTGATCCCGCTCAGCCGGACGAGCTATCGCGCGGCCACCGTGCTGCTCGCGGTCTCGATCGTCGTCGGCATCGTCGACGTGCTGGTGCTTGCGAACGCGCCCCCACTCGTCATGACGCTCGCGGCGCTCGAGCTGATCGTCGCGTGGGGCATCTTTACCGGCGAGCCGATCGTCCGTTTCTGGCTCGCGAGCAACCAGCTGCCCGCCGTGGAGAGGGCGCGGATGAGGTTTCTCAGCGCCGGCTTTGCCGTCCTCATCGGCGTCATCTTCGTGGCCGGCCTCGGCGGCTCCGAGCTCCAGAACCCGACTGCGATCCTGGTCACGCAGCTGGTCGCCCTGCTCGCGGTGCCGGCGATCTACGTGAGCTTCGCGCCGCCTGCCCTGCTGCGCCGGATCTGGCGGATGGGCGAGGAGTCTGAGGTCCGCGCGGCCATGCAGGACCTGCTGATCTTCAGCCCGAGCAGGAAGGTGCTCGCCGAGCGCGCCGCCTACTGGGCGGTGCGCCTCATGGGCGCGACGGCCGGGTTCGTCGTCGACGCTGACGGCAAGGTCCTCGCGACCGTAAGCATCGAACCGGACCGCGCCGCCGTCCTGCACGCGGCCGCTCCGGCGGAGGGGATCGTCGTCGCGCCACTGCACCTCGGCGAAGGCGAAGGCACGCTGGCCATAGTCGCCGGTCCGTTCAGCCCGGTGTTCGGCTCTGACGAGATCTCGCAGCTGAGGGCTTACGCGAGCTCCGTCGCGGCCGGGCTCGACCGGGCCCGCGTCACCGAGCGGATGGCGGCGATCGAGACGAACAAGACGCAGTTCTTGAACCTCGCCTCGCACGAGCTTCGCGGCCCGGTGACCGTGATCCGCGGCTACGTGTCGATGCTGGAGAGCGGGCTGCTCGGACCTCTCAACGAGCGCGGGCGCAAGGCCGCGGCCGTCATGGAGGCCAAGGCCTCCGAGATGAACGAGCTGATCGAGGAGATGATCGAGGCGGCGCGACTCGAGGATGGTGGCCTCGTCCTGCGCGTGGTCGAGGCGGACCTCCGCGACGTCGTGAACGCGGCCGCGGACAGCGTGTCGCCGCTGCTGGAAAGCGGCCACCGCCTGGTTCTCGACATGCCGGAGCGCCGCGTGAAGGTGCGCATCGACATCGACCGCACGAAGACCATCGTCGCCAACCTGCTCAACAACGCCATCAAGTACTCACCGAATGGCGGAGCGGTGACCTGCCAGGTGCGGGCGCGTGCGGGGATCGCGCGCGTTGCCGTGACCGACGAGGGCCTCGGCATCGCGCCGGCGAACTTCGCCATTCTGTTCACCCGCTTCGGGCGCGTGATCACACCCGAGACCGAGCATCTGAAGGGGACAGGGCTGGGGCTGTTCCTCGGCCGGCAGCTGGCCCGCATGCAGGGCGGCGACATCACCGTCGCCTCGACCCTGGGCCAGGGAAGCACCTTCACCCTGCACTTTCCGGTCGCCGGCGGGCAGCCCGCCTCGGCCAACGGCCAGGCGGCGGGCGAGGGCGCCGAGCCCGACGCTGCCAGCCCGTCAACCGTCGCGTCGCCAGGCGCCAAGACCGATTAGTTTTAGTCTGTCCGGCAGTCTCAACTGTCAGAACAGGCGGCCACGTTTGTCCCTAGGGGTGATGGAATGAGCGGAGTTCGCGTACTGGTCGGCACGCGCAAGGGCGCCTTCGTCCTGAGCTCAGACGCCGGTCGAAAGAGCTGGAAGGTCGACGGCCCACACTTCGCGGGCTGGGAGATCTACCACGTCAAGGGCTCGCCTGCGGACCCGGATCGCCTCTACGCGTCGCAGACCAGCGGCTGGTTCGGACAGGTCCTGCAGCGTTCGAACGACGGAGGCAAGACCTGGGAGGCCGCGGGCAACGACTTCAGGTACGACGGCCCCACGGGCACCCACCAGTGGTACGACGGCTCGCCTCACCCGTGGGAATTCAAGCGGGTATGGCACCTCGAGCCCTCCCTGAACGACCCGGACAAGATCTACGCGGGCGCGGAGGACGCTGCGCTGTTCGAGTCGGGCGACGGCGGCCAGACCTGGGCCGAGCTGCCCGGACTGCGCACCCACGCGACGGCTTCGGGGTGGGCGCCTGGCGCCGGCGGGCTCTGCCTCCACACGATCGTCCTCGACCCGACCAACGCCGACCGCATGTACATCGCCATCTCCGCCGCCGGCGTTTTCCGCTCCGACGACGCGGGTAAGACCTGGCGGCCGGCGAACAAGGGCCTGCGCTCGAACACCATGCCCGACGAGGACGCTGAGGTCGGCCATTGCGTGCATCGCATCGCCATGCATCCATCACGCCCCGACGTCCTTTTCATGCAGAAGCACTGGGACGTCATGCGCACCGATGACGGCGCGGAGTCGTGGCGGGAGATCAGCGGCAACCTGCCGACGGACTTCGGCTTCGTCGTCGACGTCAACGCCAACGAGCCGGACACGGTGTATGTGATTCCGATCACCAGCGACTCACACCACTTCGTTCCCGACGGCAAGCTGCGCGTCTACCGCAGCAAGGCAGGCGGTGACGATTGGGAGGCGCTGACGAAGGGATTGCCCCAGAAGGACTGCTACGTCAACGTCCTGCGCGACGCGATGGACGTCGACGCGCTCGACCCGTGCGGGATCTACTTCGGCACGAGCGGCGGCCAGGTATACGGGTCGGCGGACGGCGGCGACACGTGGAACGCGATCGTGCGCGACCTGCCGGGGGTGCTGTCGGTGGAAGTCCAGACACTCGAGTGATCCAGGTCATCCTCCCGAGGAACCTGCAGATCCTGGCGGGAGTCGGGCGCGTCGTCGAGCTGGAAGTGGCGGCGCCGGTGACGCAGCGGACCGTGCTCGACGCCCTCGAGGCCGCGCATCCCGCGCTGCTCGGCACGGTGCGCGACCGCGTCACCAAGCAGCGCCGCCCCATGATCAGGTTCTTCGCATGCGAGGAGGACCACTCGGACGAAACGGTTGACACACCACTCCCCGACGAGGTGGCGTCCGGCAAGGAGCCGCTGCTGATCATCGGCGCCATCGCCGGTGGATGACGACCGCGAACGCCGGCGCCGTTGGGGCCGCTCGAGCGGCTGCGGCTGCAGCGGGTGCGCGAGCGTCTTCGTCGTCCTGACCGCCGGCCTTCTGCTGAGCCTCTTCAACACTGACGTCGGCATCGGCGTCTCGGCTCGCATCCCGTTCACCCAAAGCAACGTGACGATCGCCGGCTCGGTGGGCAAAAAGGAGAAGGCAGCCCTCGCGTTGCCGCCTTACGTCCGCGAGAGGCTCGGCGGCAACGGGAACTTCATCAACCAGTCGAACACGCTGACGATCTGGGTCGCGGAAGGGACGGCCATCATCGTGGTCGGCCACCAGGCGGGCGCGCCGCTGGTCGACCTTCACCTGGAGCTGCGCTAGGCACCGAGCCTCGTCTCGAGCTGCGGCCGGACCTCCGAGGCAAGGAGCTCCAGCGTCGCGCGATCGTAGGGCGCTGGAAGGTCGAAAAGCAGGTTGCGGAAGCCCACCCCGAGATACGGCGTCATCGCTTCGACGAGCTCGTCCGGAGTGCATATCCACTGCGGTTCGTCCTTCCATCCTCGGTTGACCCGCTGGATCTCGCCCACCACGCGTCGCGCCTCCTCCGTCGAGCGGCGGACGACCACCGCTCCCGGAAGCAGGGTCCTCTCGATCTCATCGGGGTCCCGTCCGACCTCGGCGCACCAGCGGCGCAAGACCTCGTCCTTGTGGCGCAGGGTCTCCACCGATCCGCCCACATTCCACATGTCGGCGTAGCGGGCGACCGTGCGCAGGGTCTTCTTCTCTCCTCCGCCGCCGACAAGGATCCGGAGGTGCTTCTGCAGGGGTCGTGGCTCGTTCACCACGTCGTGCGTGGCGTAGCGCTCGCGGCCGTTTGGCCGAGTGCCGTCGAGCATGCCCCGCATGATCATCACGCCCTCGTCCAACCAGTCGAGCCGCTCGCCGACGCCCGACCCGAAGTCGAAGCCAAACGCCTGGTGCTCCCGCTGGAACCAGGCTCCCCCGATGCCCAGCACCGCGCGACCGCCACTGATGTGGTCGAGGGTCGTGACCATCTTGGCGACCAGCGCCGGATGGCGGAAAGGGATCGCTCCCACGAGCAGACCCAGCGATACGTGCTCGGTGACCCCGGCCCAGCCGGCGAGCGTCATGTAACCCTCGAAGATCGGCCCTTCCGGGTCACCGAAGATCGGATACACGTGGTCCCACGCCCACAGTGAATCGAACCCAAGCTCGTCGACGGCGGCGCCTGCATCGCGCAAGGAAGGCCAGTCTGCGTACTGAGTCCAGGCGAGGACACCGAGCTTGACCCGACCGCTCAAGACACGTTCCCGGTGTGCGATGGCACCGGTGAGAACTGGCGCGCGTGGATCACGTAGCGCTGCGTCGCGAAGGCGCCGGCCCACAGCGGCCAGCAGGTCGTAAGGGCGAGGTTGTAGCCGGACGTGTCGACGACGAGCGCCGTGCGGTTGTCGGGATCGACGATCTCCGCGCTCACCACTCGGTACCTGTATAGCCCGTAGCGAGTTTCGATGTCGACCTCGTCTCCTGGCTTCAGCTGCGGGAAGTCGATCCAGTAGACGTTGTGGGCCGCGACCCCGACCGTGCCCGGCTCGCCGGGCCAACGGGAGGTCGGGTAGTGGCCCGGCCCCGAGTAGAGGATGCCGCTTCCGACGCCTTCCTTGACCGCGGCGAAGTAGTTGAGCCTCGGGATGCGCAGGGCGAAATCGACTCCGTGCAGCGGACGTTTCAAGCTCGGGTCGATGGCGGTCGACATGGGCTGGTTCGAGGGTGTGCCGATCACCTGCTGCCAGACGTGGTTCAGGCGGTCCTCGTCGGCAAAACCCTGCCACATCCCATACCCGAAGTTCGCCAGCAGCAGGAGCCCGATCACGAGGCAGGCCAGCCAGACGGCCGTGAGCGCACGTACCCAGCGGGTGGGCATCTCTAGCTAGAACGCGCGGATGCGCTCGGCTACACCATGAAGTAAAAGGTGGCGCCCTCGCCGACCGCGCCTTCGGCCCAGATCCGGCCGCCGTGGCGGTTGACGATGCGGCGCGCCGTCGCCAGGCCCATGCCTGCGCCCGGGAAGTCGCTCCGGCTGTGCAGGCGTTGGAAGGCGCCGAACAGCCGGTGCGAGTCGATCATGTCGAACCCGGCGCCGTTGTCCCTGACGAAGATGCGCGACTCGCCATCGACGGTCTCCCGGCCGATCGAGATGCGCGCCCCACTCTTCTTGCTCGTGAACTTCCACGCGTTGCCGATCAGGCTGCCGACAAGCACGCGCATGAGGCGCAAGTCGCCGCTCGTCGTGATCCCCGGCGCGATATCCACCTCGACATTGCGATCCCGGTCCTGCGCCCTGAGCTCGTCGATCGCCTCACGCGCGAGCGCGCTCATGTCGACCTCCTCGCGGTGGATCTCTCCGCTCGTGAGGCGGAACAGCATCTGCAGGCCGTCGAAGACCGCGGTCATGCGCCGGCTGGACTCGCGCATGCTTTCGAGGTTTTCCCGCAGCGCCTTGTCAAGCCGCGACCCGCCGTCAAGGAGCTTGTCGCTCATCGCGTCGAAGGCCGCCAGCGGGCCACGCAGGTCGTGCGAGACCGAGTAGCTGAAGGCCTCCAGCTCGCGGTTGATGGCGGTGAGGGCTATCGTGCGCTCCTCGACCAGCGTCTCCAGCTGGGTCCGATACCGACGCAGCTCCTGCTGCGCCCGGTAGAGCTCGACGAAAACGGTGACCTTGGCGCGCATGATCGCGGGTACCACGGGGGCGAACACGAAGTCCACGGCGCCGAGGTTGTAGCCGCGACCCATGTCCGTCTCGGCCTCGTCGAGCGCCGTCACGAAGATGATCGGCGTCAGCTCGGAACGAGGCCGCTGCCGGATGAGCTGGGCGGTATCGAAGCCGTCCATGACCGGCATCCGCACGTCGAGCAGGACCACCGCGAACTCGTTGCGCAGGAGCTGCCTCAGCGCGTCCCCGCCCGACGAGGCTTCGACGACGTTTTCGTCGAGCGGGGCCAGGATCGTGCGCAGGGCGAAGCGCTTGGTCGGGTCATCGTCGACGACAAGGATGTTGACCTTGGTCGTCGAGCGGGGCGTCGACGCGAGCTCGCCGCCTGGCTTGGTCCGGGTCACCATCGCATCTTCCGAAAGAGGTTCACGCCGGCTCGGACCTGCTCGTAGTGGTCGCGGTCCGGGCAGGCGAGCATCGACTCGCGCTTGCCGAGGCCGAGGAATCCGCCCCGAACGAGACTGTCGTAGATGAGCCGGTGGGCGCGTGCCTGGAGCGACTCCTTGAAATAGATGAGGACGTTCGCGCACACGATCAGGTGGAAGTCGTTGAACGAACCGTCGGTGACGAGGTTGTGGCGCTCCCAGGTCACGTGGCTCGCGAGCTTGCGGTCGAACCGGGCGGACCTGTCGGAGGCCGTGTAGTGGTCCGCGAGGCGGCCATGACCCCCGCTCGCCGCGTATGCCTCCTCATATCGGCGTACGCGGTCGAGTGGGTAGGCGCCAGTGCGGGCCACGGCCAGCATGTCGTCGCTCAGATCGGTGGCGTAGATCGTGCACCGGTCGAGCGCGCCCTCCTCTTCGAGGACGATCGCGTACGCGTACACCTCCTCGCCGGTCGCGCAGCCTGCGACCCAGATCCGGGAGGACGGATAAGTCTTGAGGAGCGGCACCACCTCCTCGCGGACGGCGATCACGGTTTCGGGGTCTCGGAACATCGTCGTCACGCTGACGCCGACGGCTTTCAGGAACCTCTGCAGGACCGCGGGTTCGTGCAGGATCCGGTCCTGGTACGCGGAGATCGTACGCACACCCTCGCGGGCCATCGCCGCCATCAGGCCACGGCGCACGGGCGCGGGCGCGTAATCACGAAAGTCGTACCCGTAGCGGAGCTGGATTCCCTCGAGCAGGAGCCGGATCTCGATGTCTTCGAGCTCCGCTGCGAGGGCGCTGTGGCGTACTGCTGCTGCTTCGACCGGCCTCACTGGGCCAGCCAGGACTTGAGCATGGAAAGCAGATGCGCGTTGTTGATCGGCTTGGCGATGTAATCGGAAGCTCCCGCTTCGACGCATTTCTCGCGGTCTCCTTTCATTGCCTTGGCTGTCAACGCGATGATCGGTCGCTGCGCAAAGGCGCTGAGCTCGCGCATCTTCGACATCGTCACGTAGCCGTCCATCTCCGGCATCATCACGTCGACCAGGGCCATGTCGATGTCGTTGACCTCCTGCAGGATGGCCAGCGCCTCCTGGCCGGAATCGACTGACACCACCTCCATCCGCTGACGCTCGAGGAGGGCCGTCAGGGCAAAGATGTTCCGGATGTCGTCGTCGACGACCAGGACCTTCTTGCCGATCAGGGCGCTGCTCGGAGCTTCGGCGCCGTTGACTGACACCTCGACCTCAGGGGCCTCCGCCTGCATCACGGCCGCGATCTCCTGCTGAAGCCGCTCGGGTGATCGCGCGTCCTTGATGACGATGCTCCTGGCCGCCTTGCCGAGCTTGATCTCCTCCTTGCGCGTGAGCTCGCGCGCCGTGTAGACCAGCAGCGGGGTCGTCCCCAGCGCCCGGCTCGCCTGCAGCGCTTCGATCACCTTCCACCCCGACATGCCCGGGAGCCCGAGGTCGAGCACCACGCAGTCGAAGCGCTTGCCTTCGAGCAGGGCCAGAGCCTCATCGCCGGTGGAGACCGCGGTCGTCGTCGTGTTGGTCTGGGCCATGAGGTCGGTGACGTACTGGCGCTGGATCGGGTCGTCCTCGACCAGGAGGAGCGACTTCGTCGTTTCCGAGCTGGAAAGGTCGCCGTTATGGGAGGCCGGCGCCATCTGCTGCCGTGGCGATGTGGCCTCCTCGCCGGTGTCAGGGTGCGCCGCCCGCGGCTGCTGGGCCGGGGCGATCAGCGGCAGGTACACGGAGAAGATGCTGCCGACGCCGCGTTCGCTCTTCAGCCGGATGTCGCCCCCTAGCAGGCGGGTGAGCTCGCGGCAGATGGAGAGGCCGAGACCTGTCCCGCCGTACTTGCGGCTCGTGGTGCCGTCCGCCTGCGCGAAGCTCTCGAAGATCGACTGCTGCTTGTCCGCCGGGATCCCGATCCCGGTGTCGATGACCCTGAACGCGATCACCTCGGGAGCGCGGTTCAGGATGTCGTTGGCGTGGCTCCAGCCTGACGTCGCGATCTCGGCCACGAACTCGACCTTGCCCTTCTCGGTGAACTTGAAGGCGTTGCTGAGCAGGTTGTTGAGGATCTGCTGCAGGCGCTGGGGGTCGGTCGGGATGGTCTCTGGCAGACCCGGCCGCAGCTCGATGAAGAACGCCAGCTTGGTCGCCTCCGCCACGTGCCGGAACGTGCGCTCGAGCATGGGCGCGAGCTCGCTGACCGGCCAGGTCGTGATGTCGAGGGCGACCGTCCCGGACTCGATCTTGGAGAGGTCGAGGATGTCGTTGATCAGCTTCAGGAGGTCAGTCCCGGACGACCGGATGATGGTCGCGAACTCGATCTGCTTGGGCGAGAGGTTGCCGTCGGGGTTGGCCGCCAGCTCCTGGGCCAGGATCAAAAGGCTGTTGAGCGGCGTCCGCAGCTCGTGGGACATGTTGGCGAGGAACTCAGACTTGTACCGCGAGGTCAGGGCGAGCTGGTCGGCCTTCTCCTCGACCAGCAGCTTCGCCGACTCGACTTCGAGCCTTCTCTGCTCGATCTCGGCGTTCTGCTCGGCCAGCTGGCGCGCCGTGCCCGCGAGGTCGTCGTTGGTCCGCTGCAGCTGTTCCTGCTGGCTCTGCAGTTCTGTGGCGAGCGACTGGGACTGCGTCAGGAGGTCCTCAGTGCGGCTGTTCGCCTCGATCGTGTTGAGGACGATGCCGATGCTCTCGGCGAGCTGGTCGAGGAAGTCGAGATGGGTGAGGCTGAACGGCCTGAACGAGGCGAGCTCGATGACCGCGCGCAGGTCGCCCTCGAAAAGGACCGGTAGGACCACGAGGTTGGCCGGCGCGGCCTCGCCCAGCGAAGAGTTGATCCTGATGTAGTGCCTGGGGACGTCGGTTACTACTAGGCGCCTCTTCTCCAGCGCCGCCTGGCCGACCAGGCCCTCGCCCAGCGCGAACTCCACCGGTACTGACTTGCGCGGCCGGTAGGCGTAACCGGCCTGGAGCGCGAGGCGCAAGGGCTTGCCGTTGGCCGGCACGATCCCGTAGAACGCGCCGTGCTCGGCGTGGACGAGCGGCGCGAGCTCGGACAGGATCAGCTTCGACACGGTCATCATGTCGCGCTGGCCCTGGAGCATCCGCGTGAACCGCGTCAGGTTGGTCTTCAGCCAGTCCTGCTCCTCGTTCTTCTCGGTCGTGTCGCGGAGGTTGCGGATCATCGCGTTGATGTTGTCCTTGAGGTTGGCGACCTCGCCGCTCGCGTCGACGCGAATGGACCGGGTGAGGTCGCCCTTGGTCACGGCGGTGGCCACCTCGGCGATCGCACGGACCTGGGTGGTCAGGGTCGCCGACAGCTGGTTGACGTTGTCGGTCAGGTCACGCCACGTCCCGGCCGCGCCCGGCACGTTGGCCTGGCCACCCAGACGGCCCTCGGCCCCGACCTCGCGCGAGACGGTGGTCACCTGCTCGGCGAACATCGCGAGCGTGTCGGTCATGCTGTTGATGGTGTCGGCGAGCTCGGCGATCTCGCCCTTCGCCTCGAGCGTCAGCTTGCCCTTGAGGTTGCCGTTGGCGACCGCGGTCACCACCCGCGCGATGCCGCGCACCTGGGCGGTGAGGTTGGAAGCCATGATGTTCACGTTGTCGGTCAGGTCCTTCCACGTGCCGGCGACGCCCTCCACGTTGGCCTGGCCGCCGAGCTTGCCGTCGGTGCCGACCTCGCGCGCCACGCGCGTGACCTCTTTGGCGAAGGCGTTGAGCTGGTCGACCATCGTGTTGATGGTGTTCTTGAGCTCGAGGATCTCGCCGCGGACGTCGACGGTGATCTTCTTCGAGAGGTCGCCCTGCTGGACCGCGGTTGTGACCTCGGCGATGTTGCGAACCTGGCTGGTCAGGTTGCCGGCCATGATGTTGACGTTGTCGGTGAGGTCTTTCCAGACGCCGGCCACACCCTTCACCTCGGCCTGACCGCCCAGGCGCCCTTCGGTGCCGACCTCGCGCGCGACACGCGTCACCTCATTGGCGAAGGCGTTCAGCTGGTCGACCATCGTGTTGATCGTGTTCTTGAGCTCGAGGATCTCGCCTCTGACGTCGACTGTGATCTTCTTGGAAAGGTCGCCCTGCTGGACGGCCGTGGTGACCTCGGCGATGTTGCGGACCTGGCTCGTCAGGTTGCCGGCCATGAAGTTGACGTTCTGTGTGAGGTCCTTCCAGACGCCGCCGACTGCTCTGACCTCGGCCTGTCCGCCCAGGCGCCCTTCGGTGCCGACCTCGCGCGCGACGCGCGTGACCTCGTTGGCGAAGGCGTTCAGCTGGTCGACCATCGTGTTGATGGTCTGCTTGAGCTCGAGGATCTCGCCCCGGACGTCGACGGTGATCTTCTTCGAGAGGTCGCCCTGCTGGACCGCGGTGGTGACCTCGGCGATGTTGCGAACCTGGCTCGTCAGGTTGCCGGCCATGAAGTTGACGTTGTCGGTGAGGTCCTTCCAGACGCCGGCCACACCCTTCACGTCGGCCTGGCCTCCGAGCCGCCCTTCGGTGCCCACCTCGCGGGCCACGCGTGTGACCTCGCTGGCGAACGCGTTCAGCTGGTCGACCATCGTGTTGATCGTGTTCTTGAGCTCGAGGATCTCCCCGCGGACGTCGACCGTGATCTTCCTGGAAAGGTCGCCATTCGCGATTCCGGTCGTGACCGCCGCGATGTTGCGGACCTGGCTCGTCAGGTTGCCGGCCATGATGTTCACGTTGTCGGTGAGGTCTTTCCACACGCCGGCCACGCCCTTCACCTCGGCCTGGCCGCCGAGCTTGCCCTCGGTGCCCACCTCGCGCGCGACGCGGGTGACCTCGTTGGCGAACGCGTTCAGCTGGTCGACCATCGTGTTGATGGTCTGCTTGAGCTCGAGGATCTCCCCCCTGACGTCGACGGTGATCTTCTTCGAGAGGTCGCCCTGCTGGACGGCGGTCGTGACTTCCGCGATGTTGCGGACCTGGCTCGTCAGGTTGCCGGCCATCAGGTTGACGTTGTCGGTGAGGTCCTTCCAGACGCCGGCCACACCCTTCACCTCGGCCTGGCCGCCGAGCTTGCCCTCGGTGCCCACCTCGCGCGCGACGCGCGTGACCTCGTTGGCGAACGCGTTCAGCTGCCCGACCATCGTGTTGACGGTGCGGGCCGTGGTCAGGAACTGTCCCTGGAGGGGCCGTCCGTCGATCTCGAGCGGCATCGTCTGGGACAGGTCGCCGTTGGCGACGGCGCCGATGACGCGGGCGATCTCGGTGTTTGGCTGGGCGAGATCCTCGACGAGGTCGTTCAGGGCTTCGAGCGTCGGCGCCCAGGCCCGCCCCACATGGGCGGCTGAGGCGCGCGCCCTTTGGCCTTCTTTGCCGGCGTGGCGGCTCAGTCGTCGGACCTCGCGCTCGAGGCGCTGGTTGGCCTCGATGATGTCGTTGATCGCGGCGGCCACCTTCCCCGCCGAGCCGGACCAGTCGGCCGGCATGCGAACGGTGAAGTCGCCGCGATGGACCGCCGTGAGAACGCGCAGTGCGACCTTGTCGTCGATCATGGCCACACCGTTTGTGTGCTTGTCAACTTTCTTCTTGGCCGCGGCTTTGGTCGGCATCGGTCCCTTCCTCTCTTCCTTTATCTATTGCGCTGTCGTTCGCTCACAGGGTTATGGGCACCCAGAACTCGATCCTGGTGCCCGTTCCAGGCTCGCTCGTGATCCGGCACCAGCCGCCGGCTAGCTGAGCGCGCTCCTTCAGGGCGACCAGGCCGATATGGCCGGGGAGTCGCGCCGACTCGGCGACCACAAACCCGGTCCCGTCGTCGGTGATGTCGACACGGATGCCGTCGCCAGTCATCTCCGCGCCGACCCGGACGCGAGTCGCGCGCGCATGCTTCTCGACGTTCGTAAGGGCTTCGCCGACGTTCTTCAGCACGATGGCCTGGATGGCGTCGGGGATCTCGCCGCCGAGGCGCGCCTCGTTGTGCGTCTCGATGCCGGCCCGCAGCCGCATCGACTCGAGGCGTTCGCTTATCGCCTCGGACAGGTCTCGCGGCAGCTGCAGGGGCTCCGGGCTGACGTTGGTCAGCAGCCTGCGCAGCGAGTCTTCGACCTTGCGCAGGGTCGCCCCGAGCTCCTTCAAGCCCGCGGACCGCGCGATGTTCGAGCCCTCGCGGATTCGCTCGAGCTGGAGCTCGGCGCCGGTCAGAAGCTGAAGGGAGTCGTCGTGGAGCACGCTCGCGAAGCGCCGCCTGGCCTCGTCGCCGCCCGCAGCGATGTTGTTGAGGAGATGGCGGCGGGCCGCGGTGGCCTCGTCGAGACGGCCCGCCGTATTCCGGAGCTCGTCTTCGGACTCCCTGTTCAGCCACAGCAGTCCAGCGGCCAGCCCGGTGAGCTGGAGCAACCAGAGGTCGAGCGAGTTGAAGCCGTGAGGCGCGTCGTAAACGGCGACGGCGCCGATGCGGCGATTGCCCGCTCGCCACGAGGCGGCGATCGAGCTCGTCACCTCTGTGAGGCCGACCCTGTGCCACAGCGCATCGAGCTGCGGCGACGTGCCATCGACGAGGTCCAGGTCGTCGCCGAATACCAGGCGCTCGAATGCGACCGCGCCTTTGGCGCCCAAGCCGAACCGGACCTCATGTATGCGCGAGTCGCCATCAAAGCCATAGGGCGACGGATGCAGGACCAGCGTCCCGCGATGGCCGAGGCGCCAGAACGCGGCACGGCGAGCGCCGAGCTGGGTCGCGATGGTCGCGCTCAGCCGGCCAAAGAAGGTCGGCAGACCATCGCGCGCGTCGACGCAAGAGGTGACCGCGACGAGCGCATCGAGGGCCGATCTCTGCGCTCGCTCCACGGGTCCCGCGCGCCTCGGCCGCGTCCCTGGATTTCGGGGTGCCGCCTCGTCCGCCGCCCGCAGCGCGGTTGATTCCACCTCTACCCCCAAAGCGCGATTTTTCGTCTACATCAAATCGAATGGGAGGCCGCCCCGTCGCCGTACAAGTGAGGTAGAAATCCGGGCTTGGGGGTCGCTCGAAAACTGGTGAGCCCGCCCCTTGCGGGGCGGGCTCGTCAAAGAAACGCACTGCCGAGCGTGACTACCGTCGCCCCCGGCAAGAAAGGGACCGGGCCCGCACACCGCGAGCCCGGCCCAGGTCTGGTTGACTGCTACTTGCGCCTGTTGCGTCGAAGCCCGAGCGCTCCGAGCAGGGCGAAGATGCCGCCCAGGATGCCGCCCGCGACGGGCGTCCCTGTGGCCGCGAGAACCTCGCCGCCCGAAGAAGTCCCGGTGGCCCCGGCTACTCCGGCCCCTGCGCCGGTTCCGCCCGTGCCGCCTCCGCCGGCCTTGCCTGTGCTGGCCGACTGGGTGCTGCCGGTCGTGTTGCCGGTGCTTGGAGCCGTGCTGCCGGTGCTGGCCCCACCCGCGCCGGTGCTGCCCGACGGGGCGCTGCCGGCGGTGTTGCCGGTGCTCGCTCCGACCGAGTTGCTGCCGGTGCTGGCCGACGGGGCGCTGCCGGCGGTGTTGCCGGTGCTCGCGCCGACCGAGTTGCTGCCG